>Ga0209172_10000007_pt1 | contig 776645 bp, 700 predicted proteins | sample LarsenN4metaG_FD_184113 | JGI IMG/M metagenome (GOLD analysis project Ga0209172, IMG submission 184113) | Hot spring sediment bacterial and archeal communities from British Columbia, Canada, to study Microbial Dark Matter (Phase II) - Larsen... ...
TTTGATAGGTTCTTGCATATCAGTTACGCCGATGTAGATAGGTACATGGCAGAGATTGGCGACGACCCCGAAATCCTTGCCATTTTCGATAAGATGTACTCTATGGTTAGAAGTCTAAAACTTTAGTTAAGAAAATCACAGGCAACATAAACCGTTATACCGAAGCAATCGGCAGGGAAAAATAAAACGTCGTGCCTTCTTCCGCGTTACTCCGAACGCCGACAGACGCACGATGCTGGTCGAGAATGGCGCGCACGATGGCAAGCCCCAGCCCCGTACCTTTTGAGTTTGTGTGCTTGCCGCGCCAAAACGGCTCGAACAGATGAGGCAAATCTTCCTGCGCGATGGGGGCGCCGCGATTGTTCACTTCCACAGAAACAGCCTCCCCCGTCGGTATGAGGCGAATCGTCACAGGATGATTCGAAGCGTGCTTGACGGCGTTATCAATCAAATTGAGAAACACCTGCCGAATCCGTTCGGGGTCTGCCAGCGCGCGGGGTAAATCAGATGGCGACTGAATAATCATTGAAACTCTATTCTTTTCCGCAAAATCGAACAATTCCGAAACCGCCTCCTCCGCCGCCACTCGCAAGTTGATGGGCTGAAGATGCAGAGGCACGCGCTCCAGCCGCGAAAGACTGAGCAAATCCTCCACCAACCGCGCGAGGCGGTCTGTTTCGCCTGCCACAAACCCCAGCGACCTGCGCCACAATGTTTCTTCGTCAATTCCGCAGCTATTCAAAATTTCCACATGACCCAAAATGGCGGTGAGCGGCGTGCGAAGTTCATGCGCGATAGTGCCGACCAATTGCTGATACAGTTCGGCGCGATACGACCCATCGGCAGAGTCTGTGATGAGGATGAGAACCTGCGCTTCATTCGTGACGTGAAGCGGGGCTGCCAAAACCTGAAACTTTTTCTTCGCCGTGACGATTTCCATCCGTTCGGTTAACCCCGTATCTCCAACACGTTCAATCGCCTCCATCAAGTTTTTAGGCAAATTGTTTTCCCAATCGGTTTCTTGCATGATTTGCGAAGCGCGGATATTTTGCATGCGGATATTCGACTTGCCATCCAGGATGAGCGCGGCTTGGGGAATGGCATTCAGCAGCGCAGAAAACTGCGAAGCGTCATCTTCATCCCTTGGCTCCTGCTTTCGGCGAATCCACCAGCCTATGCTCACGCCCAAGGCGAACAAAATCAACGCGGCAAAAATGACCATTCCAATGGGGATGCTTGCAATGACGCCTTCGCTCATACTGTGTCCTTACGGCTCGTATTCAAATTTATAACCAATGTTCCGCACGGTAACCAAACAACGCGGCTCGGCGGGGTTTGCTTCAATCTTCTGCCGTAATCTCTGGATGTGAACGTCCACCGTGCGCGTTTCGCCAGCATAATCGTAGCCCCATACCTTTTCGAGAAGCGTTTCTCTGCCAAACACGCGGCGCGGGTTAGAAGCCAGCAAGGCAAGCAATTCAAATTCCTTTGGCGTGAGAGTCAACAACTTCCCCTCGCGTCTCACCGTTCGGCTTTCGATGTTGATTTCCAATGAACCAAATTGGAGCAAGCGCGAGCTGGGATTTTTTGAGCGCTGCACCAGCCTCAACAGCGCGCGCACTCTCGCCAGCAATTCCCGAATTTTGAAAGGCTTGGTGATGTAATCGTCCGCCCCCATTTCGAGCCCGACGATTTTGTCCACATCGTCATCTTTGGCGGTGAGCATGATGATGGGAATGTATTGCGCGCGGCGGCGCAGCGCCTGACAAACCTCCAACCCGCCCATGCCTGGGAGCATCAAATCTAAAAGAATGAGGTTGGGAGAAAAAGAATCAACCCGCTGGATAGCGCTCTCGCCGTCTTTGACCAATTCCGCCCTAAACCCCTCGCGTTCCAGCGCCGTCTGCACGAACGCGCCAATGGCGGGGTCGTCTTCTACAATGAGGATATTTTGTTCGTTTGCCTGAGACCTAATTTGCATAGCAACACTGCATGTATAAAAAAGTATACATGAAAGAAAAAATATCACAAGCAGGAAAAACATTTTTATTTACCTATTACAAAATGGTATATTTGGCTAGAAAAATACAGGTAAGAAAACCTATGCCAACAAAATCCACGAAAGCCAAAAAATCAAAACAAGAAAAAATTGAAGAACCCGTGTGGACGTATCGCGGATATAAATTGCAAACCAGCGAGTTTGTGACCGCGATGGTGCATTTCTTCCGCGCTGAAATTCAACGCGCCAATGTGTGGCGGCAACGATTAGACGCCACCACTAATTGGGCGGTGGTTGCCACAGGCGCAACCTTATCAATTGCCTTCAGCCAGTCTGAAGTGCATCACGGCATTATTTTATTAAATACATTATTGGTGTTATGGTTTTTATTTATTGAAGCGCGCCGTTATCGTTATTATGAATTATGGAGTTATCGCGTGCGATTAATGGAAACGGATTTTTACGCGGCTATGCTTGTTCCGCCATTTCACCCCTCGCCAGAGTGGGCAGAAAACTTAGCCGAAAACTTACTCACGCCGAGTTTCCCTATTTCATTATCCGAAGCGTTTGGGCGCCGCTTGCGCCGAAATTATTTGTGGATATTTTTAATTTTATACGCTTCATGGGTGGCAAAAATTTGGCTCTTCCCTACCCCCGTAAGCGGCTTTCAAGAATTTGCCCAACGCAGCGCCGTTGGTCCCATCTCAGGTGAAATTATGATTGGGCTTGGCATAGCGCTGTATATATTTTTAGGATTATTCGCTTTGCTTACCATCACCATGACACGCGCCACAGGCGAAGTGCTGCCCAGATTTGGCGATGAATCTGCCACCGCCGCCCCAAGCGCGCAAGGCAAGCCGAAAGGATTGCGCGCCATCCTCCTACCCCGTTCCAGACGCAGACAGTTGCTTGCCTTCATTATCACCGACCACGCCGAAGCGGTTTCAAATCGCATTCTAACAGACATGAAACGCGGCGTAACCGCGCTCTCAGGCAAAGGTATGTACACTGGAAAAGAACGTTCTATTTTGATGTGCGCCTTAACGGTGACAGAAGCGCATAACCTAAAAAGCGCCGTCGCCAAAGAAGACCCTAAAGCCGTTGTCATCGTATCGCCTGCGCAGGAGATTCTTGGCGGCGGTTTCGCTCCGCTGACGGAGAAGTAAAGCCGACGAAGCAGAATCAAATTTCCCGTAGGTTGAGGCGAAGCGTCTCGCTTGGTATAATCCCTCCACTATGAACTTGAAATACCACATCTGGACTGAAGGGTGTCAAATGAACGTCGCCGATTCACAGCGCGTCGGCTCGTCCTTAGAACGCCTTGGATACACATTCACCGAAACCATTGAAGAAGCCGACGTGATTGTGTTAAACACTTGCGTGGTGCGCCAAGCGGCGGAAGATAAGGCCATGGGGCGCGTCACATCGCTTGCGCCGTTGAAAAAGAAAAACCCGAATCTGATTATCAATGTTATGGGTTGTATGGTGGGCGTGCGCGGCGCAGAAAAACTGCGCGCCAAACTTCCATTTGTGGATGTATTCTCGCCCCCTTCTGACCCAGGTCCGTTGATTTCACATTTAAAGCAAGGTGAAATTCGTTCACTCGAAGATTCAGAAACCGCGCGCCGCTTTTTAATGATGGATGAAGAATTCATTTTGCCCCTTGCCGAGCAAGGGAAATCCGTCACCGCGCATGTGCCAATTGTTTACGGTTGTTCGCACGCATGCACGTTTTGCATCATCCCTTACAAGCGCGGCATTGAACGGTCTCGCCCTGTGGGCGATATTGTCGGCGAAATTCGCTCGCTGGCAAAACAAGGCGTAAAAGAAATTACCCTGCTAGGTCAAATTGTTGACCGCTACGGCAAAGATATTCCCGATGGACCAAACCTTGCTGGGTTACTTCGTATCATTCATGAAGTTGAAGGTATTGAACGCATTCGCTTCTTAACTTCGCACCCCAATTATTTTGACGATGATTTAATTCAAGCCATCGCCGAACTTCCGCGCGTGATGCCGCATATTGAACTGCCGATTCAAGCGGGAGACGATGAAGTGCTGGCAAACATGAAGCGCGGATACACTCAACAACAATATCGTGATTTAATCGCCAAAATCCGCAAACAAATTCCCAACTGCTCGATTGCCACCGATATTATCGTTGGCTTCCCGGGCGAAACCGAACGGCAATTTATGGAAACTTACCGCGTCTTATCTGACTTGAAACTGGATGTGGCTCATTTGGCAAGATACTCCACCCGAGAAGGAACAGTCGCCGCCCGCCGCATGGAAGACAACGTCCCCGAAGAAGAAAAGATGCGCCGCCTGCACATGCTAGAAAAATTACAAGAAAGTATTGTGGCTGAGATTAATAAAACATACCTCGGCGAAACCGTAGAAGTGTTGTTTGAAGAAAAAGTCAAAGACCGTTGGCGCGGGCGAACCCCCACCAACAAACTCGTCTTCGTCGAATCCAACGAAGACCTGCGCGGCAAACTCCTACCCGTCACAATCACATGGACGGGACCATGGTCAATGCAAGCGAGGCTGCAAAAGCAACCTGAATTGATTTCTTTATAATGTCGTAGAGGCGCGATATACCGCGCCTCTACATTTTAGGGGGGTTATAATTCCTTATTATGTCCTTCACCGAACTCTTCACCACATTTGCAAACAACTTACTCCCTATTTTATTAATCGCCACAGCGGGTTACCTCGTTGGAAAAACCCTCACCGTTGACTCGCGCACCGTTGGACGAATTGTATTTTATATTTTTAGCCCGCTCTTGGCGTTCAATTTACTTTCCACCAGTCACTTGAACCTCAAGCAAGCGATTTCCACATTTGGGTTCGCAGCCGTTTTCATTCTCAGCATGTGCAGCGTTGCTTTTTTAGTGGGCAAACTATTCAAATTAGAACGCTCGCATTTATTAGCCGTCATACTCACGGTCGGCTTTGGCAACACGGGCAACTATGGTTTGCCTTTGGTCAAATTTGCATTTGGCGACGACGCTCTCGCCATCGCTTCCATTTTTTTTGTAACGACTTCTATTTTGTTCAATACCGTCGGCGTTATCATCGCGTCTTTAGGGAATTCAAATTTGAAATCCGCTATACTAGGTTTATTCAAAATACCTTCTTTATACGGCGTGGCGTTGGCGTTATTGGTAAAGTTTACCAATGCGCAAATCCCAGTTTCGCTCGAACGCACCATTGAAATCGCCGCCAATGGAGCGGTTCCGTCTATGATTGTTTTGCTCGGCTTAGAGTTGACGAAGATAGAATGGACATATAACTTTAAAGCGTTGGGCGTGGGCGTGCTAACCAAACTGGCGCTTAGCCCAATGATTGGTCTCGCCATTGCCAGCCTATTTGGGCTTGAAAGTTTTGAAAAGCAAGCCAACGTTATGCAAGCCGCTATGCCCGCCGCCGTGGCCACAACGGTTATCGCCAATGAATATCGTTTAGAATCGTCGCTTGTCACTGCGATTGTTTTTCTTGGCACAGTCCTCAGCCCGCTCACGCTTACGCCATTGATTGTTTTTCTCTCGAGGTAACCATGTTTCACCCACGCCGATTCCTCAAAGCCGTTCTTACCTTCATGCTTGTTGCCGCGTTCACAAAGCCGTATCAAGCGTCAGGTCAGGCGGGAATCGTAGTGGAAAACCCCAATGTGATAGTCGCCTTTGGGCAATCCATCACCTTTACGGCGAATATCAAATCAACGCTTCCAATTCAACAAGCCTCTTTACTATTTCGAGAAGTCAATGAAGAAATCACCCGCGTCGAAACGTTACAAATCGGAGAAAACGGTCTGGTCAGTTTCACTTACGACGCCACACAAAACGCCTTTGCGCCGTTTAGTTGGATTATCTTTTGGTTTCAGGCTACGCTCAGCGACGGCGCCACTTATACAAGCGACCCAATCCAATTTCAATATTATGACGACCGCTTTCCATGGCGGCAAACAAAACAAGTAAACGTTACAATTAACTGGTATGCAGGCGACGATGCGTTCGGCGCCGCCGCATTAGACGCGGCAGGAGCAGGCATTTTAGCCATGCGCGATTTTATTCCAATATCATTTGAAGAGCCGATTGATATTTACATCTACTCAAACGTGACCGATTTACAAAACACGTTATTACTTGGCGGCAATGAATGGGTTGGCGCGCATGCCCACCCCGACCTAGGCGTTGTGCTGGTGGCTATTCCGCCAAGTTCCACGCAATTTGTTGAAATGGAAACAAAAATTCCGCACGAGTTAGCGCACGTTATGTTATATCGCGCCTTAGGCGAAAATTATCAAAGACAACCCGCATGGTTAATTGAAGGTATTGCTTCTATGGTGGAGTTATACCCCAACCCCGATTATGCCCGCGCCATGCAAATCGCCAGCGATAACGATACATTGATTCCGTTCATTGACTTATGCGCCTCTTTCCCCGTGGATGCAGGGTCGGCATATTTGGCTTACGCTCAATCCCAATCTTTTGTGACGTACATCCGCGATTCCTTTGGCACGTCTGGCTTATCTCGCTTGATGAGCGCTTACAGCGAAGGATTTAATTGCGAACTTGGCGCTACGCAAGCCTTAGGCGTTCCCCTCAGCCAATTAGATATACGTTGGCGTGAAACCGTATTAGGGCAAAATGTGGCGGGCGTTGCCGCGAGAAATTTACTCCCGTTTTTATTACTAATGGCTTTAGTGCTGGTTGTGCCGTTATGGAGCGCAATAGACCTATTACGCCAAAGGAGAAAAAATGGAAAACAAGAAACCAAATGAAATTGCGCGCGTGCATATCATCGTCAAAGGGCGTGTGCAAAATGTGGGCTTTCGGGCGCATGTGGAATATCACGCCTTACAATTGGGCGTGCTAGGCTGGGTGCGCAATGTAGATAAAGACAAGGTAGAAACAGTGGCTGAAGGTTCGCGCGAAAAAATCGAACGGTTTGTAGAACTTGTAAAAAAAGGTCCCAGCATGGCGCGAGTAGATGAAGCGACCGTCGAGTATGAAGAACCGCTTGGCGAATTAACGGGCTTTCATGTGAAGAAAGCCTTTTACACAAATTAAGAAACCCCAAATAACCCTTTTTCTTTCAAAGAAACAAACTTCCCCGCGCCAATCACCAAATGGTCTAAAACATCAATATCTAACAATTTGCCGGCTTGCACAATAGCGCGAGTGACAGCCACATCGTCGGGGCTGGGGGTTGGGTCTCCGCTGGGGTGATTATGCGCGACGATTAAAGAAGAAGCGTTGATGCGAATTGCCTCTTTGAACAATTCTCCCACCCGCACTTGAGCCGAATTCACCGAGCCTTTATACACTTCCACAATTTCTAACGCTCTATTTCTTCTATCTAATAAAATTACGCGCAAATGTTCTTGCTCTAACGCAGACATTTCATATTGCACCAACGCCGCCGCATCGGCTGGGCTGTGGATGGTTGGTTTTTCTTCTGGCGCTTCTACGGTTAATCTTCTTCCCAATTCTATCGCCGCTTTGATTTGCGACGCCTTCGCCTCGCCCACCCCATACTGATTCATCAATTCTTTGAACGGCGCGCGATGCAAACCTTGTAACCCGCCGAACCGTTTCAATAATCTTTGACCAACTTCTACCGCATTTTCGCCTCTTACCCCCACACGCAACAAGATAGCTATTAATTCAGCGTTCGTCAACGCCTGAGCGCCTAAAGCCTCCAAGCGTTCGCGCGGTCGGTCCGATTCTTGTAAATCGGCAATTCGATAAGTAGGTTTAGCGTTTGGCGCGGTCATGGCTCAATCCCTAGCATAAAGTGATTTTATTTTACAGCCATTTTACTCATGAAACAAAAAGAGACTGATTGCTCAGTCTCTTCATCATGTTATGGCGTAGGCGTTGGGAGAGGGACTTCTGTGACTTGAACAGAATCAATTTCTACTGGCTCGTTGGCGCTGCCGCCGATAGGAGCAATAATGACAATATAGTTATATGTGCCAGGCGGAGGCTCGCTCGTGGCGTTATCTACATCTATGAGAATGCCCGTTTGCGGAGCGGGTCCCGCTCCATCTGGGTCATGTAAATCGGAAAGTTCTATTTGATGATTATCGCATTCTGGCGCTTCTGGGTCTGGCGCCACACAAGAAGGGTCGGGAGTAATTTCATTTGTATCTACATTTGAGTTTGTGTCTGGCGCATTGTTTGCGCCCCAGTTAAAAACTTCATAATAGGTCGAGCCAGAAGAGTCATGCGAAATGCCGATAATAATCCAGTCCATATACACATGGCCGCCGTTATTAAACTCGTAAAACGCCATGTCATAATTAGCGTCGGGGGTTGGCTCTACAACAACGCTTAAACTTAAAACAACATATCGTCCATCGGTGATAACGCCAATAGAATTATCTGGCAAAGTATTTTCGCCCAATTGAGGCGGCGCAGAAACTTGCGTCCACGAAGGGTCGGGCGTTGAAGGATACCCTGTGGGGGTTGGTGTGCTTGTAGGCGTAGAAGTAGGAGCGCTTGTAGAAGTAGGAGTTGCAGTCGGCGTATCGTCGTCTGTCGGTTTTGGAGTGGAGGTGGATGTGAAGGTGGCGGTAGGCGAAGGCGTAGTGGCAGTGGGCGAAGGCGTCGTTGGCGATGGAGATGGCGGCGTGGCAGTAGGCGTGTTGGTTGGTTCTAAGACAATAAAAGGCGGAAAGGAAACGTCTCCCGCGCCGGGGGTAAGGTAACTTTCCGCCCAAGCCATCGGCGTTAGGATTTGCGGCAAGAGAGGTTGAAGTAATGAAGCGGGTTGCCCGGGCGCAGAGTTCGGGTCGAGGTTCGAGCGCATATCCGCTTTAATCACCCAATTCGGAAACATGCGAATCGCCAATTGCCCGACAATCATAATAAAAATAATGCCAAGCGGAATGAGGAAAATGATGAGCGTCCAATCGCGGCGTTCACGTTCACGGTGCGGAATATTCATACTTCTTGCTCGCTTTCTTTCTGAAGCGGAAACGAAACAATAAACTTACTGCCATACAACTTTTCTTCATTATACCCCTTACTCTCCACCCAAATTTTTCCGCCATGCGCCTGCACAATGCCGCGCGCAATGGCTAACCCCAAGCCCGGACCTCCCCCCTTAAATTTTGTTTTCCCCGAAGAATGTAACAACACCTCGCCCGTCTGGTGAAATTTTTCAAAGATCGCTTCTTTTTTATCTGGGTCAACGCCAATGCCAGTATCTACCACTGCCACTTCAACTTCCGGCGGTTTTTTACCATTGCGATATTTGCCAACCACTTTAACTTCTCCGCCGTCAGGCGTGTATTTGATAGCGTTCATGATTAAGTGATAAAACACTTTTTGAAGCATATCAGGGTCGGCGGAAAAGGCGGGCAGTTTTTCTAACCCTTCGGTTTTGAACGTAAGGTTTCGTTCTTCAAAAGCGTTTTCAAACGTTTTATGCACCTTCTTGATAACAGGTTCAATTTCCATCGTGGTTTTTCGTAAGAAGAGCGCGTCGCTATCAATGCGCGAAACGTCTAACATGCTGTTTACCACATCCGACATACGCTCCGCGCCTTCCAAAATCCCTTTGGCGAGTTTTTGCAACTCAGGGTTATGCTCGGTATCTTGCTCTAACATTTGCGAATATCCCATGATTAATGTCAGCGGCGTTCTTAATTCATGGGCAGAAATTTGAATAAAGTTTGTTTTTGTTTTATCAATTTGTTTGAGCGTGGCGTTGGCTTCTTCTAATTGCCGCGTGCGCTCTTGCAACTTTGCGGTCATATCGTCAAAAGTGCTAGCCAATGTGCCAATTTCATCTTGACTATGAATGCCTGTTCGGCTGTTTAAGTCTCCTTGCGCAATGGCTTGCGAGGTATAAACCAATTTATACAACGGCACAATAATCATGCGAGAGACAAAATAACCAATCACAATCACAACCAAAGTGAGCAATGTGAATACTACAATATAAGTGTTTCGGTTATTAGAGGCAAAATCTACGACAAAATCTAACGGCAAAATAACCGCAAAAACGCCAATGCGGTCGCTGCCGATTTGTAACGGCGAGCGCGCCAACGTGTAACGCCGCCCAGCATATTCAAAGTTATTGCCATATACCACTTCCTCCGCCTGAAGGGCTTCAAGATATTCAGCCTCGGTAATTTCAAGCGCCTGCAATGTCGCTTCATCCATTGTTCCCAGCGTCGTGGCAATCGGCTGGCCATTCGCCCCATACAAAGCAATATCGGCAAGCGCAACGCTTTTGAAAGCCGGCAAAATTGTGCGTATCGAAGTGCCAACCACAATCACGCCATAAAATTCCCCGTCCACGCTCACAGGCAGCGCAGTAAAATAATACGTCTCCTCATTCACCAAATTCGCCCCCAAAAAGCGACGCGGCGCTTCCTCTGGGTTTTGGTTCGCTAAAAATTGAGCCACAATCGGCGACCTTGCCGCCCCCGTATCTAAATCCACCTGAATAAAATCCCCATTGCCGTCAATCAAAAAATGAACAATTTCTTTTCCTTGCGGCGAAATCAAAATTAAATTCTCAATCTCTGCCGCCCTAAAGGCTGGGCGCGCCAAACGAATCAACGTTTCACGGTCTTCATTGCGTAAGGCAATCGCCACCCCTTCTGTATATGCAATCAGTTGCGCCGCCCCCACATGCGCGCTTTCTTGCCGAATAAAACTATCTGAAACCACCCTGCCCGATTCAAGCAATTGATTCGTCAGCCGCTCATTCAGCGTCCCCGTCACAAGGCGCGTAACAACATAGACCCCAATGATTGAAACAATCATGGTCAAAATCACAAACGGCAAAGCAACTTTGAGGCGAAGACTCATAAAAAAAACACTCGCGCCTTTAGGCACAATCACTGGCAATGTCATTATAAATATAAAAAACAACGTCGCCAGAAGTGCAACTTAATTATAATGGGAGATTGGAGGAAATGAACCCGCTTTTAACAAAGATTCCCGCTTCCCTTCCTCCCCTCTGCCTGTTCTGCCCGCGCAAGTTCTCTTTTACCCCTGTAACTGCTTCACAAAGTGAACAAGCCTATCCACCTCTTTATAGCCTAGTTTTTCATGCGCGCGAATACTGGCTTCATTTTCCAACCAAGTATCAGACCCCATCTCGGTACAGCCCTTGTCTCTCGCCCAGTTTTCCGCCGCCCGCACCAACTCGCCCGCCACGCCTGTTTTCCGAAACTCTCCATACACAAACCACGCCTCAATATATCCCACCGGGCTTGAATCGCACCCCTCGGCATACTCACGAATGCTGGCTTCTATCATCCCCGCCGGTTGACCATTGGTAAACGCCATAAAAACAATATCGCTCTCGCTAACCAAAATTTCATCCATATCAAACAACAAGTAATCGTCTGTCGCTTCGGGCCACACGCCTTTTCGCATCTGATACCATGCGTCTTTTTCAGCGCTGGTCACTTTTCGTATCTCAATTTGCATACCGTCTATGCTCCAAAAATTAAAGTTTTACATAAGGCGCACAAGCCAACGCGGAACGTTTTTACAATATTCTTCATATTCTTGACCAAACGTATTTCTCAAAATAGGCTCTTCAATAAAGGTAATGAGAATTTGATACGCCAGCAAAAATAAAAAAAAGTAAACCGCCGCCAGCCCAGAGCCAAACCAAAGGGCATAACTGCACAACACCGACAACGCCCCCACATAAATTGGGTTGCGCGTATAACGATATAACCCATTGACGATTAACCGCTTTGGCGGGTCAAAATGCGCGGGCGTGCCTTTGCCTTTTTGAATCATATCCGCCGAACACCACAGGATGCAGCATGTGCCAACCATAAATAACGGAATAGATACATACCCAAAAACTTGCGTATTAAAAACCAAAAAATCCCTCGAAGCGATTTGATAAGGGAAATAATAAGTAAAAAAACCGTGCATAAAACCCATGTAAAGAATGGTTTTGATTGTATTCATAATAAGGACGACTCGTCATGTTTGCTTCGAGTATTTGACTATCATTGGAAGGTCGCCCCTACTTGAATCTCGGAATCCAGCGCGGCGTTTTCTTTAGATATTCTTCATAACTCGCGCCAAACGTCTTTTTGAGATACGGCTCTTCATAGAATATGACAAACGAATGCACAGCCGCAAAATATAAAACCAAGTAAAACAATAAATTCCAATATCCAAACCAAACAAAATATCCTACATTAATAAGAAATATACCCACATACATCGGGTTGCGGATATATTGATATAAGCCAGAAACAACCAATTCTTTTGGCGGGTCATTCGGGGCGGGCGTACCTTTCCCTTTTTGCGCAAAATCCCAGAAGCACAAGATTAATGTAGCCAACCCAACACCCCATAGCGGAAAGGCAAGATATGAAAATACGCCTATGTTAATTTGACTTCCATTTCTGAAAAACAATAATGGAAATAACCCAGCCACTGTGCCAGGCGCAAGAATAAAAAAGAGAATGGATTTGAGGGCGGTCATGTTCGTTGTTGATGGTACGCACACAGCGAGGCGATTAAAGTTTTTTGACCTGAATTCATTAAGTTCTTAAGAATCTGTTTTTGTGAAGAAATAAGTAAACACAGCCACGCCGCTAAAAAACAAAATTCCGCCAATGATGCCGATAATCCAACGTGGAATATCAAGGTCAATGGGAAGAATGCCAAAATAAATGAGTAAAGCGATTGCGCCGAGCAATGCGTCCATGGCGCCTGAAATCATAAAAACAGTTCGTTTGTTATCCATTGGGTTATCCTCGTTTCTTCAGCCAATCCAATAATTTTTTCGGCGGCCATGTATTAATCACATTATCTTTTGTTAAGCCTGCACGGCGAGCAATCGCAACGCCATAAGGAAGCATGTCGTAGTCTTGTTCAGAATGCGCGTCTGTATTTATGCTGAGGAGGACGCCCAACTCTGCCGCGCGCCGAGCATGATGGTCGTCAAGGTCGAGGCGATAAGGGCTGGCGCTAATTTCCATCGCCACGCCCGATTTTGCGGCGGCTTTGAGAATCGTTTCCATATCTAAATCGGCGCCTTCGCGGTCTGGAATTTCACGCCCAGTTGGATGACCAATAATATCCACATGTGGATTATTGACGGCATTCAACAAACGTTCGGTGATTTTTTCTCGGGGTTGGCGAAGGCTGGAGTGCAACGAAGCAACCACAAGGTCGAGCGAAGCGAGAAAATCATCAGGATAATCCAACGAGCCGTCGGCTTTAATTTCCACTTCGCTCGCATGCAAGATTGTAATTTCATCGCCGAATTGTTTTTGAAGTTTTTTAATTTCGGCGGCTTGCTGTTTGTGGCGTTCGATAGATAAACCATTGGTTACGCCAAGACTCACCGAATGGTCTGTAAATGCAATGACTTGTAAACCGCGTTTGATCGCGGCTTGGGTCATATCCAACATAGATAATGCGCCGTCGCTATAAGTGGAGTGCATGTGCAGGTTTGACTTTATATCTTTCGCTTCAATTAACTTAGGAAGTTTATTCGCTTTTGCAAGCGCAATTTCATCGCGTCCTTCGCGCAATTCAGGCGGAATCCATGCCAAGCCTAATGTTTTATACACTTCATCTTCCGTTGCGCAAAAAATTTCTTTTTTTGTTTTCACATTCAAAAAAGAATGTTCAGATAAAGATAACCCTTTATCAAGCGCAAGCTGACGTAATTGCACGTTATGGTCTTTTGAACCTGTGGCGTATTGCAACGCTGTGCCAAATTTTTCCGGCGGGTGAACCCACACTTGCGCGCGCACGCCGTCCGAAAATTCAACGCTCGATTTTGTTTCGCCTTTGCCAAGCACACGACTCACGCGCGGCAAGGTTGTAAAGGCGTCCATCACAGCGGATGAATCTTTTGCGGCGACTAAAATATCTAAATCCCCCACCGTTGAGCGCATTCTTCTTAAACTTCCAGCGGGTTGCGCGTCCGTCACGCCTTTCACTTTTTTCAACGCGGCAATGATTTCATTCGCCAGCGGAAGCGCCTTCCCAATAGAAATTCTGCCTGTTCTTCTACTTAATGAAGCCAACCCTTCTAAAATCGCCGTTTCAGATTTTGCGCCCATGCCGGGCAAGTTTCTTAATTTGCCCGCTTTTGCCGCTTTTTCTAAATCAGCCAACGAAGTGATTTTTAATTCTTTAGAAATCATGGCGATTTTTTTCGGTCCTAAGCTAGGCACTTTCATCCATGTCGCCAAATCGGGGTGAACTTCTTTTTTTAGCTTTTCTAAAAATTCCAGCTTTCCAGTAGAAAGCAACTCGTCAATTTTTTCGGCGATGGCTTTTCCAACGCCGGGAATTTCCTGTAATTTTTTTTCTTTCCAATATTCGCTGGCTTCGCGGCTTAAGCCCGCCAAACTTTCCGCCGCTTTGCGGTAGGCAATCGTTTTATAAATAATTTCGCCTTTAATCTCGAGCAAATCGGCAATCAAGGTGAATGTGTCTGCCAGTTGTTTATTGTTCATCATAAGAACCTCTACTTGCGATTATACTCTGCCCAATATGAATCACACCGACCATGTCAATTTAATCAAATCTGCATTTGTGGATAAAACCCCAAACGCCTCTTTCGCCGACCTGGGGGCTGGTTCTGGCGCGTTTACATTGGCTTTGCGTGAAGTTTTGGGCGAACAGGCGACCATCTACGCAGTGGATAAAGATAAATCTGCATTACGAGAATTGGAAAAATCGTTCGCTTCTCGTTTCCATTCAACCGCCAACTTGGTTGCAATCCAAGCGGATTTTTCAAAGCCATTACGCCTCCCGCCGCTTGATGGAGTCTTAATGGCAAATTCGCTGCATTTTTTCAAAGAAAAAATCAAGGTATTAAGACATGTTAAAACGTTTCTGAAGCCAAACGGCAAATTGATTATGATTGAATACAATGTAGATAAGGGCAATGTTTGGGTCCCCTATCCATTTTCATTTTCTACATTTGAGGCAATGTGCAAAGAAGCAGGCTTTGATGCGCCGCAATTACTGGCTACCCATTCTTCTAACTTTTTGAATGGGTTTTATTCAGCCATAGCGATACATAACGCGCAACAGAGTCAGCCCGCATGGGCGTAAACGTCCATGCTATGATTACAAAGCCCGCTTAAGCGGGCTACCCGTGATATGAAAAACTTTTTATCCAAACGTTTTTTGCTTGTTGTTATTGTCGCCAGCGCCATTCTTGCGCTTTTCCGTTTTGATTCGCTGCAAATCGGCGCCTCGTACGACGACGCCCATTACATTATTCTTGCCGAAAGTTTAGCCAGCGGGCAGGGGTATAAGTTAATTAATTTTCCTAAGCCGCAATTAGAGAGGGCGTTTCCGCCGGGGTTTCCGCTTTTATTAACGCCGCTTACGTTTTTATTCCCAAAGAATTATTCGGTTCTCAAATTGCTTTCGCTTGTTTTGTGGTTGATTTCTATTTATTTAATTTATAAAATTTTTTCCAAGAGACTTTCTTCGCCTTATCTCGAAATTTTGATTACGCTGATTGCGCTTAATCCATTATTGGTTGGCGCATCGGTTACGGTGATGTCTGAGTCGGCTTATTTGTTTTTTTCTTTATTGGCGCTTTATCTTTTTGACGTATGGGAAAATAAAAAACAAGTTTGGCTACTCTTCTTCCTATCCGTTCTGGTTTTTTACGCGCAACTCATCCGCACCGTTGGCGTGGCGGTATTCATTGCTTTGATTTTATACCTTGTATTCACGCGCCGCTTTCGAGAAGCGTTCGTTCCAATCAGCGTATTTGCCGTCGGCACAATCGTTCAACGCTTTATCACAGGTTCGCTCATTTCAACGGGCTATCAAGCGCAAGTTTTCAACAGTTCAATTACAGAGAAAATTGGGCAAATGGGGTTGAACGCTTTGGGATATTTCAACGAGACATTGGCAGGCTCGCTCATTCCAATTTTTGGTTCAAGATTAACTTCGTTTTTATCTAACTACAATTTGCAGTTTGCGCCGATAACGCTCAATGCGCTGATTTTGTTTGTCATTCTTTTCGGTTTTATCCTTTCGATTAAACAAACTTCGTTCAGAGATTTTTATTTCATCATTTATATTTTCGGCATCCTCGCGTTTTGGAATCCGAGCGTGGGGAGCGTGAAGGCGAGGTTTTTGATTCCGATTCTGCCGTTTTTATATTTTTACTTTTTGCAAGGGGTCAATGTGTTTCTTGAAAAAATTTCGCGCGGCGACTCGCTCCGCGCTACACGCAGCGCGATTGCGGCGGCAGTCTTTTTTGCTGTTCCCCTGCTGGCGCGAAACGTGCAAGATATTCAAAACCCGGTCAGGAATCAAATCACAGATTTATCTATTGGCGCGAGTTGGGTTGCAAAACATGCGCCGCAAGATTCAATCGTGATGGTAAACGAACCTGTGCCTGCTTACCCGCATGTGCAAAGAAAGACGATAAATTTTCCAAAAGATAATCAGGATTTAATTCGATATATAAACAATCAAGGAATTGATTACATCATTATTTCTCCGCTGTTACAATCGCCTCGCTCGCGCGACCTTGCTCCGCGCATTGCGAATGAAATTGCGCCTATGCTTGAAGCGTCTCCGGCGCTATTTACGCTGGTGTATGAAAATAAAGAATATAATGTGTATGTGTATCAATATCATAGCGGGCATTAAGCGCAAGGAACGTCCCGAAGGTTCTTGGAACGGTTGGAGATTTTTAGGCGAAACCTTTGGGGCGGCGAGTAACATCAGTTAAAATAAGTAAATTTATTCTTTATAGAGGTTGCTTTAAGATTATGTCTTCCGGCAAGAGCAGCGCAAAAAAAATATCCATTAATAAACTTCCAAAATTTGAACTGGATGTGTACTCGCAAATCTCATTAAGCGATTTGGTTGTATTTGCGCTCTCGTATTTGGAAGAAAAAGAAGTAGAAGCGACTACCGAAGAAATTGTTTCGATTTGTTTTCGTTTGTTTCCAACCCGTTTTGGATTGAAGAACTACCCACGTTGGCCCGATTCGGCGCTGACGCTTCGGCGTTTGAACGACGCGCGTGAAAAGAAATTAATCAAAGGCAACGCCAATGAAGGCTTTACGTTGACGTTCAAAGGCAGGCGGGTTGCCAAACGAGTCGCGCAAGAATTGGGGATTGTTGTAAAAAAGAAAGCGAAACCCGCCCCAAAACAAAAGCCTGCCGCTTTGATTCTCACCAAGAAAACGCTGCGCCGAAGGGTTCGTAAGCCGCTTGTTATTAAGTCGGTAAAGAAAAAGTTTGTAAAACAAAAGCCGAAGAAGAAAAAGGTTATTGTTCAAAAGCCGCCCCCCAAAACGACGATTAAGAAAGAAGCGGCTACAAAGGGAAAAGCGAAGCCAGTTAAACTTGCCAAGAAAACCTCGTCGGTTCATAAAGCCCAGCCCAAGCAATTGACGTTGGCTTTGCCGCCTGTTGAGGCGAAGAAAAAAGTTGAAGCGAAAAAGAAACAGGCTGAAGCGAAGAAAGAAGCGGTTGCCGCCAAGCCGAAGCCTGTTGAGGTTGTTAAAACTATTCCCGCGCTCGTTGTTTCAAAAGAAGAAAAAATCAAAGCGGGTAAAGCGATTAAGATGGTTGAGAAATCGGACGCCTATCGCTTATACGCCAAGAACGGCAAGCACGCTAAGATTAGCGAGTTTGATTTTAGAAATATGTTGTTTGCTACAATGGAATCTTCAGCCGATACATTGGCGAGGAACGTGAATTTGTTTCGGCGGTATGCGAATATGCTTAACCGAAACGATTTGATTAAGTTTTTTGATTTTTGCGAAGAGCATTTTGCAAGTTTATTAAAGAAAAAGAGATGAAATGGTAAGTAGAAAGTTACAGTACGCTGACCGTGTTGCCATTCAACAAGCCGACCAGGCGATTCGCAAGGACGTGATGCGCGCCTTAGTTGAAATTATTACGAACGCAAACGATAGTTATTCGCGTTTGGAAGATTCGGGCGTGGCGGCAAGCGGCGAAATTGTGATTGACGTTTTAAGAAAGCATAGCAATTCTAAAATTGTTGTGCGCGATTTTGCCGAAGGCATGACCGATACGCGCATGGATAAAGTGGTTGGCACTTACGGCGAAGCCACCAGCGGATTAAAAGAGGACAAGCATGTGCGCGGCATGTGGGGGCGCGGCTTGAAAGATTCTATTTTTGGTTTGGGGTATGGCTATGTGCGTTCGTTCAAAGGCGCAAATTTTTATTCTTGTTCGTTGTTGTTGAAGAAGGGAATTCCAACCTTTGATTTAGACGACCCCGTGCGCGCCACAGTGGATTTACGCCAGAAATATGAAGCGCCGCAAGGCAACGCTACGATTATTGAAATCATCGTCTCGCGTAACGATGTGAAGATGCCGCAATTTAATAATTTACGAAATTATTTGCAAAGGCATTTTGAGTTGCGCCCGATTATGAGCAACCCCAAGCGTAAAATTATTTTGCGCGAACTTGCCAACGACGGAAAAATTAAACAAGCGCATGTCTTAAGTTATGTGGCGCCCGTCGGCGAAGAGGTATTAAACGAACGAATCAAAATTTCGGGTTACCCCGCGTGGGTGAAATTGAAAGTGTTTCGTTCAAGCATACAACTTTCGACTCGCGGCGAAGAGGGCGATTACGCCGATGGCGGTTTATTGGTCATTAGCCGCGCTACGGTCATTTCATTGACGATGCTGAAATTTGAAAACGACCCATACGCGGGGTATTTCTACGGCACTATGCAATGCGATTATTTGCATGAGTTGTTGAAAAACGACGAACCCGTGCTCACCGCCACGCGCGACGGAATTAATTGGAGTCATCCGTTTGCTAAGGCGTTAAAACAAGCGGTGGAAGAAAAACTAGAACCGCTGATTCAAGCCGAGCGCGAACACGCCATGCACGACGAACAAACAAAACTGGATAAAAAATTACGCCAAAAAATTAACCGAGCGCTGCACGAGTTAAATACCATTGCCAGCGTAGAGTTGCGCGACGCGCGCGAAAGCGAAGGGCGCAAACAAATTGAAGCGCCAGAATCGGGCTTGGGGTTTTTCCCTGAAAAGTTGTTTGTGCAAACCGGGCAAATTGCCACGTTAACGTTAAGAGCGGCAAATCATCAAAATCAAAACGCAACCGCCACCGTCATTTCGACCAATGCGCAAGTGGCTGTGCTAACGCCGCAAGCGACTTTCAAACCGCACAAAACAGACCCTTCTATTTTAGAAGCGCGGGTAAAAGTGGAAGGCAGGCAAGTGGGCAGCGAAGCCACCATCATTGCCTACCTTGGAAAAAACCGCGCGCAAGCCAACGTGCAAGTGCATTCAAAGAAAGAAACGTTAATCGCCCCGCCAACACGCGGAAGCCGCGCTTTGTTTAACGATATTCGCTTTGACGATAGAACCGACCCGCGCCAGCGCGTGTATTATGACCGCGTTAATTCAAGTATTGTCATTGCCACCGCCGCGCCTTCGGTAAAATTATATTTAGACGCAAACGGACGTTTGGATACTAGCGTGCAAGGTCAGGTATTGCTGGCGGAGTTAATCACCGAAGCGGTATGCCGCGAAATTGCCCGCGAAGGCGTGGAAAAAGGTCGCTTCCTCGTGCTAGAAGGTTCAGAAGCCGATGCAATTCAAAATCATTTCATCCGTTTGCAAAACCGCTATGCCCATTTAATTCATCAATATATTGTGACAAAAGAATAAATTTTATTTAACCGTCAACCAAACGCCGAGCGCCACAATCGAAAGACCAAAAGCGCGAGTGAAATCAAACGGTCTGTGCATGGCGCCGAGCAAACCAAAATGGTCGAGAAGCGAACCAATCAACAATTGACCCGCCAATAACGTAATCAATGCGCCTGCCACGCCGATTCTGGGAATCATAAAACTCATGGCATAAATAACCACAAGCCCAAACAAACCCGCAAACAATGTAAAGGGCGGAACGCTTCGCCACTCGGTCAGCCTGTTTCCAAATATCAACATGGGGATTAACGCCCCAAGCGCTCCCCCCGCGTGGACGATGAACACGCTCTCCAACACGCCCAAGCGCTGGCTAATGACGCTAGACATTGGGCTTTGAAACCCAATGGCAATGCCGCCAAGCAAACCGATGAAAATAATGAAGTAAATAGGTTGCATGTGTTTTCCTTTGTTTTGTAATTTGTAAACTATCTTATCTTAATTTCAGCGCTATACTCAACGTATGGCTACCAAACAAACTCGCTTATACTGGAATCCGCAAGATAAACGAACGCTGGAAGATAGCGGCGGAAATCAAATTCGCAATGTCAGCGCTTCAGATTTATTGCCAATGTCGCTGATGGGCTGTTCGGTGCATGATGTGGTCGAAATCTTAATCAAGCAGCGGCAAGATTTACGCGGAATCAATATCACCGCCGAACATACCCAAGACGATACGCCTCCGTGGAAATTTCGCAAAATTCATTTGAAATATCAAATCATCGGGAAAAATATTGACGTTGAAAAAGCCCGCAAAGCCGTGAAATTAAGCGAGGAAAAATATTGCTCGGTATATGCGACTTTAAGAGACGTGATTGAAATTACAGACGAGGTTGAAGTGGTGGAGGTTAGCGAGTGAGTTGAGCGGTTGTGAATTTACAACCTTTTTGATGAACGAAACGTATATCGCCTATACAAAGGAAATTAACATGCACAAGCATAAAAGATTCAAGCGCAGATATTTCCCCGGCGGTATGATTTGGTGGTTCATCTTTTTTATGATGTTTACGCAAGGAGATTGGTGGCTCTGGCTTTTGGTAGCAGGCGGGCTTTGGATGGTATTCGGCTCTATGTTTGATGAGGGAAAAGAAAACCCTCAGGAAAAAAATCCGCCTGTATCTAACGTTGACTCTACGCCCCCACCCGTTGCAACCAAGCCAATCGTTACCCAAACAGAGCCGATTGACAATGCGGCTTTGTTGCCTGCCGTTTGTTCTCAATGCGGAGCGCCCGTCAGCCCGTATGAAGTGAAGTGGAGAGGCGCACAATCTGCGGCTTGCCCATATTGCGGTTCAAATTTGAAGATGAAGAAATAAGTATGTAGGGGCGACCCGCCAATACAATTTATTACCATTACAAGCAAGGCTGTTAAATCTTATGAACGCTGTCATTTGCCCGCATAGGTCGCCCTTACTTGATATTGATTGGGTTTTCAACATCTTGTTCCCATAACAACGGATTCGCCTCGATGTAATCCGTTTTGTTTTTTAAATCTTTCTCGTTACGGATGATGTGTTCGTAATAATTGCGTTGCCAAATTGGCGTTTCTTTGAACTCAGGAAATTTCCATATTCTTTTTGTAACGCGAGATTTGAATTGCGCAATGATTGCGCCTAAAGATGCAGGTTTTGGTCCCTGCGGTAAGGGCGACCCGTCAATGCCGTCAGTCGTATTAATTTGTAATGAATCTAAATCTGGTTGTGACATCTTTAGACTCTGACGGGTCGCCCCTACGTTCTCACGAATAAATAAAATGCCATGAAAATGATTTGGCATTACTACATATGCGCCTAATTCAACATACGATAATCGCTTTGGTAACTCTAACCATTCCCATTCAACGATTTTTCCAATTTTGTTTAAATGCATTTCTTTATCTTTTATCTCCCCAAACAAAACTTCCCTCTGCCATGTCACAATAGTGACAAAATATCCACCCGCCTGAGAATAATCATACCCCTTCAAACGAATGGAACGACGATGATGAATCTGTGGGTCGAACTTGGGCATTATGAAATTATAAAAATATATTGCATATCGTAGGGGCGACCCACCCATTGCTATTAATCGTCATCACTGACAAAGATACTTTCCCTGACAATTATCTCAACTGCCCTGACGGGTCGCCCTTTTTTATAAAAAATATATTGCATATCGTAGGGGCGACCCACCCATTGCTATTAATCGTCATCACTGACAAAGATACTTTCCCTGATAATTATCTCAACTGCCCTGACGGGTCGCCCCTACTACAAGATATGGATGAGAAAAGGGGCATCAAAACCCCAACTCCTTCAAATTCTGCTCTTTACTTTTCTTGCCCTTCCCCATTTCCTTCCAAAAGGCTTCATCATATCTTCTTGACCGAACAGGCAACGGCATAGGCACGCCCCAACCTAATAACAAAACTTCTTCTTTGGGTTGCAAACGCGCCAACATGCCGCGCAAGGCATCTCGACCTGATAAGCCCGATAACACTGCTTGAATATCCAAATCATCGCCCAGCCAGCCGGAGATTCTCGTGCCGAGTTGAGACATGACTTCATCATAAATTTGGGATGGACGTTGGTCAACGATTAACAAGGTCACATAATATTTTCTCAACTCGCGGGCAATGGTTGCAAACGTGGTTTGCGACGCCATTTCACGATTCAATAATTTATGCGCTTCTTCCACGACGATAATTAAAGGTCGCGGCTCGGCTTTGCCATGCGAGCGGAATTCGTTGGTTTTCTTTTCCCATGCCGCGCGAATCTTGCGCGTGAGCAAATTAGAAACAAACAGATAATCCAAATCGCTTTCATGTTCGCCGAAAGATAAAACCACATGCTTGCCCGCTTCTAAAGAATTCATGATTTGCATAACACTATCAGCAGCAGTTTTTTCTACAATATATTTTTTGTTAAAAATGGGTTTTATCTTGGAATATAATGCTTTTGCTGCAGCAGGGTGAATTCCATTTTCTATTGACCATGCCTCCACACTATCTGGATGAGGAATTTTTTTTATTTTTCCTGTTTTTTCATCTTCAATTTCAATGGGTTCTTTTTCATAAATCATATTCATGAATTTCCCAAACCAATCTTTTTGTGTAAATTTATTTATTAGCGCATCAAGTACAGTAGATGCTGTATCAGTTAAATTCAATTCACCTGCTAACATTAAGATGTCTGAGGACTGAATATCACTCCATGCAATTTCAAGATTAAAGTCCGGTTGATGAACTTGCCTAATAGTTGCACCTGCACCTAATCCCACAACATTCACACGATTTTTGAACATGGTTTTTAAACCTTGAACATTTTTCTTGGTGTCAGAAGCGATATCGTCAAAGCCGTATTCGTTGTGCATATCTAAAACTAAAACGGAAGCCTTGTTGCGATTCATCAATCCAGCCAACACCAAACGCGTTAAGAATGATTTACCCGTTCCCGTTGCGCCAAACACGCCTGATGAGCGTTGCACAAATTTATCCAAATCAATGCACACAGGGTGATTTTGCTCGCGCGTATAACCGATGACAAAATTTTTCTCTTCTTCTGGTTTGCCGAAAATTTCGGCAATATCGCCTTCGTCTGCCAACGATACAATGGAATGGTGAGGCGGAATATTCTTAACAGGCAAAATATGCGGCTCGTGTTTTAGGTTGGCGCGCCATGCTTGATATTCCATTTCATCGGCAGGACCGACTTCTAACATTAAATTCGGCAACACTTCGATATTGGCGTATAGGGCTTCGCTGCTGCGCAAGGCGCTTGCCAATTCTGGCGGAAAGCGCGAATCGGCGCGCTCGGCGGCAAAACGCTCGTCGGTTGAGCCGAGGCGAATATCGGTGACGATGCCGTAGTAATTCCAATTTCCGCTTTCGATGACGACAAACGCGCCTTCTTGAATTTCTTGCGGCGAAACGGTAAGACGGACTAAGAAATTTTCTTTCAGCCCGCCGCCGATGAGATAACCGATTTGTGTTCGTTGTATTTTTGCCATATCGCCTCCGCTAACTTTCCGCAATGTCGCGTAACGCGCCAAGAATAGACATCAAAGTTGGATAGTCATCGCGCAATAAAGTCATCAATTCTTGCACCGCATTTTTGGACCAAACGCTATCGTGATTCACAGATTTAACTTGTTTGAAATGCGCGGCAAACAATTCGCCAATCGGCAATTCTTTTGCCCGTAAGATATGACGGAAATATCCAAACCTGCCAGCCGATACAAACTGATTGATTTCGTTGTCATTGCATAAATAGATTACATCTAAACTCAATGGCGGGCGCGGCGGAAGTAGATGATAGGTTTTTCCATTCTGCTCATATCCCACTGCCAACACAGACATTTCAACAGGCACGATTCTATTTTCACGATTGTCTCGCAGTACATCGTCACTGACGTTACTCGCTGTCACCAATTGACGAACCAAACCATCATCGTCAATGTGAATATCATGAATGATGCCATAAACATTGTACCCATCCTCTAAAGGCGCGCGAACCAATGCGCCAAAGGAAGGCACATCCAATTGATTAACACGACAACCTGCAATAAAACCTGTTGTGCCTGCTCGTAGCAATCGCCCGATTTCAATTTGTTTTTTCATAATGTCATTCCTCTATCTTTTGGCTCTGCCCTTTAAACTCTTAGCGGATTGTTTCCCAGAAATTCTTCCAATTTCACCCTGATTATTTTGTATTTGTATTGCGAGCATTCTGTCAATTTCTTCTTTCTCTCTATGTGTAATAACTGCAATTTCGTGCGCGCGATGTAACAAATATGGAAAAGGTTCATTGCCCATGATTTTTGATTGTTCAATTAATGCAGAGTGTAAATCATTTAATATTTTTTTATCATTTGCCACCCACGCTGGAATATCCACTCTGGCAACTTTTGGCTTTTTCTCATTTCCAACATTCAAGTAAAAAAAGTGAATAGCAATCGAACCTGTGTATTTTTCCGCTGATTTTGATTGGAGTGAAAACAAGGCGGAACGTTCATGCTTGCCGAGAATTTGCTCAAACAACCATAAATCTGTTGCGCCAGCCAGAGGGCGATTTTTTTTGATATTTTTTAATTCCTCTTGTGGAGTTGAAGCAATTTCTAATAATTTAATAACCCAGTTTGCGCTTGGCTTATCAATATAACCTGCCGTAACCACTTGTTTTTTTTCTGATTCTTTGAGGATGTTTAAGTAATCTTGTAAATTTTTTTCAAACTCTTTTGCGTTTTCATTATCAACTGATCCCCAAAGTTCTAATTGACCTTCTGTAAAGGCAATTTTTTTGCCCGAATACTTATCCGCTATTTCAAGTAATTTTTTTCTTTCAGCAACATCTCTTAATAAAGCAATTTGACTTTCACTAAAGTAAGTATCGTCAAATTCATCAAGCATGTGAATTTCTGTATCCGTAGATGTTTCTGGAGTATTTCCAGAACCCACTTGCATGGCAATTGCCCCAACATTAATTGCATAGTATTGAAGCGCTTCGTGGCGATTTGGAATTATCTGCGAGCCGTCGGCGGCGATTAATGTGGCTTGAATAACAGAATCATCTATCCCGTAGGAAGAGGCGAGGTGTTCATCCAACGGAACGGCGCAACGGATATTCGCGTCCGCTTGTTTGGCAGATTCTACTTTTGAGCGAAGCGCATCCAAATCAGAAGAGTAAGCCAGAAATAATTCGCGGGCTTGTTTACGCGCGTCTTCTTTCTGTTTTTGTCTTTCTTTAGATTTTTCGCCAATCTGTTTTATTTGCGTAAAGGCTTGCTGATAGTTAATAGGCATAGAACATTTGTGCAATTTTAGCCTCAAAGCCCGATAAATTCAAGCGTTTTCACGGGAACTTTTAGGGGATGTGCGCGTCTTATGAATGCATTACAATACCTAAAGGAGAACCTATGAACAAGAAGTATTTTATTTTTGCTATTGCGGCGGTGTTGGCGCTCGTGGTGAGCGCCTGTGGACCTAGCACAGTGAACAACAACTATGCCGCGCCCGAAGCGCTTCGCACGCTCAATGTGAGCGGCGTTGGGGTGGTGTATCTTACGCCTGATATTGCCTATATTACGATTGGCGTAAACACCCAACGCGATAACGCGGCGCAAGCGGTGGAAGAAAACAAAGCGCAAACCAATGCGGTCATCCAAGCCATTCGCGACGCTGGCGTGGAAGATAAAGATATTCGCACCAATAACTTTAGCATTTGGTCGAACCCACAATATGATGAGTTTGGTCAATTAAGCGGCAAAGTCAATTATGTGGTAGATAACACCGTGAACGTGACCGTGCGCGATATTGATAAACTTGGCGATTTGCTCGATGCGGCGATTTCGGCGGGCGCAAACAGTATTTACAGCATTCAATTTGACGTGGAAGATAAAACCGAAGCGCAAAACGAAGCCCGCGCCCAAGCGGTTGAAAAAGCTAAGACCGAAGCGGCAGAACTTGCCGAAGCCTCTGGGCTGACGCTCGGCGCGATTCAAAACGTCAGTTATTATGAAAGCGGCATTACCCCTTACTTTTATGGCGGTAAAGGCGGCGGTGGCGGCGCAATGAGCGAAGCCGCGGCGGTGCCAATTCAACCTGGTCAATTGGCTGTGACTGTAACCGTCAACTTGACATATGTGATTGAATAACCCGCTTCTTTCTTAACGGGAAACCTGTCTCTGTAATGGAGGCAGGTTTTTTTAATTTCAGCCCCGCATGGACGTAAACATCCATGCTATGTTTACAAAGCCGACTCAAGTCGGCTCGCTCGCTTAGAATATGTCGCGGTACAATTTTGCTATTCTCACACAAGGAGTCTCTTCATGTTAAGAGTTGGATATATAGGCTTAGGATTAATGGGCAAGGCGATTGCTAGAAATATTTTGAAAGCGGGCTTTCCGCTTATTGTGCATAATCGCTCCCAAGCCGCAGTGGATGAATTAGCGGCTGAAGGCGCAAAGTCTGCAAGTTCGCCAAAAGAAGTTGCAGAACAAGTTGATATTATCTTTACCAATTTGCCCGATTCGCCTGATGTTGAAAAAGTTGCTTTAGGCGAAAACGGAATTATTCATGGCGCGCATGCTGGATTGATTTTTATTGATAATTCAACGATTAAACCTGCATCTGCCAGAATGATTGCGGAGAAATTGAAAGAGAAAAACGTCTTTGCATTAGATGCGCCCGTTTCAGGCGGTGACATTGGCGCGAAAAATGGCACACTCACAATTATGGTCGGCGGCGAAGCCAGTGCGGTAGAAAAATCTATGCCTGTGTTTCAGGCAATGGGAAAAACCGTCACGCATGTTGGCGAATCAGGAGCAGGTCAGGTAGCGAAGGCGGCGAATCAAATTATGGTGGCGGCTCAAATGGTGGCAATGGCGGAGTTGCTCGTCTTCTCGAAAAAAGCCGGCGTTGACCCGAAAAAAGTTGTGGAGGCGATTAAAGGCGGCGCGGCTCAATGCTGGACGTTAGACGTTAAACCTCCGCGTTTGTTTGAGGGCAACCGTAAGCCCGGTTTTAAGGCTTATATGCAATTAAAAGATATGAAGATTGTTTTGGATACGGCTAAAGAGTATGATATTCCAATCTCAGCGACGGAAAAGAATACAGAATTTTTTCAGATGATGATTGAACAAGGAATGCGTGAGCTAGATAATTCGGCTGTGGTGGGAGTTGTTGAAAAATTGGCAGGTGTGGAGATTGTTTAAAAGTCAAAGGTCACAGGTTTAAAGTCTGTGTGACTTGCGACCTTTGACCTGTAACTCATAATATGCAAATCAATCAACCCGTCCCCGATTTTTCGCTAACAGATTTAGATGGAAATATCGTTAACCTAAAAAATTATCGCGGCAAAATTGTCATCGTCAATTTTTGGTCGTGCGAATGCCCGCATTCCGAACGGACGGATAAGGCGATATTGTCTATGTGGGCGCAATGGCGAGATGAAGTTGAATTAATAACGATTGCCTCAAACCGTAACGAAAAAGCGGAGGGGATAAAAAATGTCTCCGAAGCGCGCCGCATTCCGAACGTTTGGCTTGATGCGAATTGTCAGGCGGCGAATCTGTTTGAGGCGGCGACTACGCCGCATGTCTTCGTCATAGATAGAGATGGTATCTTGCGTTATCGTGGCGCGGTGGATGATGTTAAGTTTCGGCAAAAAACTCCAACTCGATTTTATTTAGATGAAGCGATTGAGGCTTTGTTGGCTGGGCGTTTGCCTGAAATTCAAGAAACGCCCGCCTATGGCTGCGCGATTGTGCGCGAAATTTGATAGAATAACAACGTGATTGAGATTAAAGACCGCGTTGTATTGCTAAACCATATTCACCTCTTCAATGGGTTAAGAGAAAGCGACCTTGAAGATATTGCCCGACGGTTAGAGGAGCGAATCGTCTCCGCTCATGAAATTATTTTTCAACGCGACTCTAAGCCAGACGGCTTTTATTTAATTTATAAAGGCAGGGTAAAAGTGACCCGCCCTGGCGAGGGCGGTAAAGAAGAAATATTAGCGCACCTAAGCAAAGAAGATTATTTCGGCGAAGAAGCGCTTATTGAAAACCGCAACCGCTCCGCCACCTTAGTAGCGGAAGAAGATTCGACTTTGCTTTTCATGTCTCGTCCATTGTTCGACGAGTTAATCGTAAAATACGAAAAGTTAAAACCCAATCTTTTGGTTGCCATTAACAGCCACAAACTCGCCCGCGCGGCGCGCTTCAAGTGGTTAGGCAAGCGCGAAGTCATCTACTTTATGGCGCGCCGGCATATCATTCGCTTATATCAGACTTTAATTACCCCGATTTTATTTTTGCTTATTCCAATCTTTTTATTCATTTGGGGCGCGCTTGCCAGCGCCATCACCCCCGTTGCCATTGCGAGCATTCTTGTTGTCGGCATTGCGCTGTGGATTATTTGGCTTGTGATTGATTGGAGCAACGACTATTACATCGTCACCAATCAGCGCGTCATTTGGCTGGAAAAAGTTTTATTCTTATACGATAGCCGCCAAGAAGCCCCGCTTGGCACATTATTATCCGTCGGCGTAGAAACCGATTTTCTCGGCAGGCAACTCAATTATGGAAACGTCGTCGTACGCACGTTTGTAGGCAATATCAAATTTGAATATGTCAGTTACCCCGAACAAGCCGCCGACATGGTGCGCGAATATTGGGAACGCACAAAAATCAAAAGTACACAAGCCCAAAAAGACGCAATGAAAAACGACATTCGCGCCAAATTAGGCTTGCCCGTCATCAAAGAACCAGAAGAACCCCTCGCGCCCGTATTTGACATCGGCAACAAAGACCCGCAAGAAAAAAACTTATTTTGGCTGGCGCTCTCTAACCGTTTCAAACTGCGTCAAGAAGAAGGCGACACCATCATCTATCACAAACATTGGGTTGTCTTGCTCCAACAAACAGGCAAAGCCTTGCTTGCCTTTTTCTTTTTCTTAACTTTATTCGGCATTCAACTCTACCGTTTATCTATAGACCCTGCCAACGCCCTTATTGAAATTCCAGAAGGCGGCGGCTTTCGTCCCGATTCATGGTCGGTCATCTTAATTCTCTTCATGGCAATCGCCTTAGGCTGGGCAGGCTGGGAATATTGGGATTGGAGCAACGACATCTTCATGGTCACCCCTGAAGAAATTATAGACTTAGACAAAACCCCGCTTGGCAAAGAAGAACGCCGCACGGCGCAAATTGAAAGCATCCTCAGCACAGAATACAAACGCATTGGCTTATTAGGCATCTTATTCAATTACGGCACCGTGTATATCACAGTCGGCGGCGCAAAACTTTCTTTTCAAGATGTGCTAGACCCCGCCGGCGTCATGGCAGATATCAACCGCCGCCGCATGGTGCGCCTTGCCAAAAAAAGCGAAGAAGCCTCGCGCTCTGATAGAGAACGCATGGCCACATGGATTGCTTCTTATCATTTGAATCGAGACGAATTCGCCTCCGCGCCTACGGGTCAAGCGGGCAACACCAGCGGAAACAAAGCCATCGCCCAAACCGATTTCCCCGGCGAAGACCTGGTGGATGATTTTATAGACGACGGCGGCGATAACATCGGCGAAGGATAATAAAAACCGCCGACAACAGACTGTAACATAAGGACAAACGCCCAACATGACACTACGAGAAATTGTATATTTACCGAACCCCATTCTAAGAAAAAAAGCAAAACCCGTTAACAAATTTGACAAAGACCTACAAACCCTAATAGATGATATGATAGAAACCATGCGCGAAGCGCCAGGCGTAGGGTTAGCCGCGCCGCAAATTAATATCCCCTTGCAACTGGCGGTGATTGAATATGCCGAAGGAGAAGACGACGAAGATAGACCCGAAAACGCCCCCCCACCGCAGAAAAAATTATTCGTCATCATCAACCCCGAAATCACAAAAGTATCCGATGAAAAAGTATTTGGCATTGAAGGCTGTTTATCTATCCCCAATTTAGTCGGAGAAGTGGAACGTCATCAATCTATCGAAGTGAAAGCATTAAACCGACATGGCAAGCCGACCAAAATTAAAGCCGAAGGCTGGCTGGCAAGAATCTTTCAACATGAAATTGACCACCTAAACGGCGTGTTATACACCGATAAAGCCACACGCATTTGGAAACCTCGTGAAGAAGATACAGACGTAGAACTTGAATAAATTCGCGGGTTAGACCTTAGACCTTAGACTTTAGACCTTAGACCTTAGACCTTAGACCTTAGACTTTAAACCTGTGACCTTTAACAATGCACTTAAAACATTTATCCCTCACCAACTTTCGCTCACTCACCCGCTTGGATATTGACCTTCCCAAGCGGGCAGTTTTGTTGGTAGGAAGTAACGCGCAAGGCAAAACCTCTGTGCTAGAAGCAATTTATTTTTTAGCGGCGTTCACCTCGTTTCAAACCCATGCTGATAGACAAATTGTCAATTTTCATGAAGCGAAAAATTCATTGGCGGTTACGCGCCTGATTGCAGATTATCAACGCGGAAAAACAAAACATCGTTTAGAGGCAAGGTTAATTCTTGAACCCACTGGCGTGAATGGTCAGCGACTTCGCAAAGAAATTTTGTTAGATGGAGTCAAACGCCAAGTGAATGATGTGATTGGTCATTTCAATGCGGTTATTTTTGTGCCGCAAATGTCGCAAATCATTGAAGGCGGACCTGAAGAACGCAGGCGCTATTTGAATCTTGCACTCGCGCAAACTGTCCCTGCTTATGCGCGGGTGTTAAGCGAATATAACCAAGCCGTATCACAACGCAACGCGCTCCTCAAAACGTTGAGCGAAGGCTCAGGCAACAAAGACCAACTTGAAGTGTGGGATGAAGCGGCAGTGAGGTTTGGCTCGCAAATTATTTTGTGGAGAATCCAAGCCGTGCAAGAAATCGAACGATACGCTTCGCGCATTCACCGCGATTTGACTCGCGGCGATGAAATTTTACGCCTGGCGTATGAACCCGCCTATGACCCGCTTCCTCAACCGAACGGGCAATTGGGTTTGAAAATTGATACCGCTATTGACCGTTCGGCGATTGAGTTAGATGAAATTCAAACAGGATTTCTTGAAAAATTAAAATCAATTCGCAGTGAAGAAATTGCGCGCGGCGTAACAACGATTGGACCGCATCGTGATGATTTGCGATTCATCATCAACAAAGCCGATGTGAGCGATTATGGTTCGCGCGGACAAGTTCGCACAACTTTGTTAGCGTTGAAACTTGCTGAAGTGGATTGGATGAAAGCGCGCACGAATGAAACGCCTGTGATTTTGTTGGATGAAGTGATGGCTGAATTAGATTTAAGCCGCCGCGCCGATTTGTTGAAATATGTAAGCCAAGACCAGCAAGTGTTATTCACAACAACAGATTTAAGTTTGTTTGATTCAAAGTTTGTAAATGAATCTGAAATTTGGGATGTGCAAGGCGGAGTGGTGAGTGTGAGAAAGTAGAAGCTAACAAAAATATCACACTTCAAGCTTGACATTTTTGTTCGTGAGAAAAGCAAGGTTATAATTAAGTTATGAAGAAATATCGTCCACGAGTTCGTGCTTTGAAATTAGCCAAAGAAGTCCGTAAGAGACTTACAAACACACTTGGGCAACCTGTTCAAGTGATACTATTTGGCTCGCAAGCGCGCGGAACTGCTACAAAAGAATCAGATATTGATTTGCTGGTCATCTTGCCAAAAATTGATACGGAGTTGGTCAAGACCGCATCCAATATTGGATGGGAAGTTGGTTTTGAGGCAGGGAAAGTTATTTCTGTAATTCCTGATACAAAAGAAAATATGAAAAAATATAGTTTTTTGCCGTTCTATAAAACTATTAAAGAAGAAGGGGTAGCGGCATGAATGATTATAAAAAGGACTTAATACAATATCGCCTTGAACGTGCAGACGAGTCTTTGCAAGATGCAAAAATATTGTATGAAAATGAGGGCAGTCCTTCAAGTGTTGTAAATCGCGCTTATTATGCAATTTTCTATGCAGTTTTAGCCTTATTGGTCACTGAAAATGTGGAGCCAACCAAACACAGTGGCGTGCTTGCAAAGTTTGATGAACTTTTTATCAAACGCGGTATTTTTCCAAAAGAAATGAGTAAGATAATCCATCAGGCATTCGATATGCGCCAAGCGGGTGATTATCAAAAAGCAGTCACCATTACAAAAGAACAAGCAATGGATATTCTTGAATCAGCAGAGAAATTTATAAAAACTGTTGAAGAAGAACTTGCTAAAAAATAAGAATGCCTGATATTTTAGTCATCGGTTCACTCAATGCGGATTTAGTTGTCAAGTCACCGAGGTTTCCACAGCCCGGTGAAACCATCAGCGGGGGTGATTTACAAATCATCCCCGGCGGTAAGGGGGCGAATCAAGCCGTTGCCGCGTCAAGGCAAGGTGTAGATGTGGCAATGGTTGGAAGAGTGGGGAATGATAGTTTCGCTTCGTTTTTAGTTGATAATCTCAAAAAAAATCATGTAGATACATCTCATGTATTAGAAACTGATTCCGCTACGGGAACTGCGATTATTGTTGTTGATTCCAGCGGGCAAAACAGCATTGTCCTCTCCCCCGGCGCAAATGGAAAAGTAACTCCACAAGATGTGGATTCCGCGCCTGAAGCCAAGATTTTACTTTTGCAATTTGAAATTCCGATGGAAACTGTTCTTCACGCCGCGAAAAAATACAGAGCCAAAGGCGCGAAGGTGATTCTAAACCCCGCGCCTGCCAAAGAAATTCCAGCCGAATTGTTATCTCATATAGATATTTTGATTCCGAACGAAAGCGAATTATCTTTGTTGAGTAAGAAAGCGGTGACGGATGTTAAATCTGCTGAAAGCGCCGCGAAAGAATTATTGAAACATGGCATTGAAACAATTATTGTTACTTTAGGTAAAAATGGCGCATTGATAGCGACGAATAAACAAGCGACCCATGTAAAATCGTATCAAGTGGACGTTGTAGATACCACCGCCGCAGGCGATTCGTTTATTGGCGGGTTCGCTTCTGCATTGTTACAAAATCAAGCGTTAGAAGAAGCGGTTCGCTATGCCAACGCCTGCGGGGCGTTAGCCGTTACAAAGTTTGGCGCGCAACCGTCAATCCCCACAAAGGAAGAAGCAGAGAAATTCTTGCGCTCCAATCTCTAATCCTCTAATATCTAATCTCAACAACATAGGATTACTCACCCGCTTATGCCTCAATCTATTATCATAGACACAGACCCCGGCGTGGACGATGCGCTGACGTTTCTTCTCGCGCTCGCCTCGCCCGAAATTGAACTAAAAGCATTAACCTCCGTGCATGGCAACATCGGCATAGAAAATACCACCCGCAACGCGTTAGCCGTTTTAGAGTTAGCCCGTGCCAGCCATATCCCCGTCGCCAGAGGGTGCGAATCGCCGATTATCCATCGTAATTATCTATCGGGTAAAAATGTGCATGGGAAAACAGGCGTGGGGAACGCCAACCTGCCAGAGCCAAAGTCAAACGTTATTCGTCAACATGCAATTGATTTTTTAATTGACACAGTGAAGGCGCAGCCTAAGCAAATCAGCGTCTTTCCGATTGGTCCCCTAACCAATATTGCGCTTGCCATTCGCAAAGAGCCTGAGTTTGTAAAAAACGTCAAAGAACTGGTGATTATGGGCGGGTCTATCAAACAAGGCGGCAATGCCACGCCGTTGGCTGAATTTAACATTTTTGCAGACGCGCACGCCGCGCATATCGTTTTTCATTCGGGCATTCCAATCAAATTAATTCCGTTAGACGTAACTCAACAGTGCTTATTAACGGCGCAAGATATTGAGCGCATTCAACAAATCGACTCGCCGATTGCGCGTTTCATCAAAGACGCTACGGATGTATATTTAGATTTTTATAGAAAACACGGCATTGATGGCTGCGCCTTGCACGACCCGTTAACTTTGGCAACTATCATCGCGCCCGAATTACTTACGTTTGAAGAATATTATGTCGGCGTGGATATTTCAGGCGGCATATCCAATGGAAATACATTTGCAGATTTAATGAATGTATCCAAAAAGCCTGCCAACATGCAAGCGGCAATGGGCGTGCGAGGAAGAGATTTTATAGAATTATTTGTTGAGAGGATGAAAGACTTGTGCCAAAACATATCATCCTAGATTCTGACCCCGGCATTGACGACGCGCTGGCGATTTTGCTCGCGCTCGCCTCGCCTGAAATTGCTCTCAAAGGCATCAGCACAATTCACGGGAATGCATCTACTGTTCAGGTGACGCAGAATGCGCTTTCGATTTTAGAACTTGCGAATGCGAGTCATATCCCTGTGTATAAAGGGTGCGATTTGCCCTTAGTGAAAGAATCTTTACTAAGCCCAGAGACTCATGGCGACACAGGTTTGGGGTATGCCAAACTTCCAAGTCCAGCAAGCAAGCCGAAAGGGAGTCATGGAAGCGATTTTATAATCGAAGAGATAATGTCGCGCCCAAAAGAAGTCACGTTGGCGGCGATTGGTCCGTTAACGAATGTCGCCTTGGCAATTCGTAAAGAGCCGCGCATTGTGGAAAATGTGAAAGAAGTTTTTATTATGGGCGGCGCAATTCAACACGCCGGCAATACCACCGCGCTGGCGGAATTTAATACCTACGTTGACCCGCACGCCGCGCATGTTGTGTTTCATTCAGGAATGCCGATAGTTTTGACCCCGCTTGATGTGACGTATCAATGCGTTTTCACAAAAGACGATTTGCATCGTTTGTTGAAAATCGATTCGCCGATTACAAAATTTATCGCCGATGCGACTCGTTTTTACATGGAATTTCACGACGAATATCAAAAGATAGACGGCTGTGTGATTAACGACCCGATGACTTTGGCTCTGACGTTTATGCCTGAAATTTGCGATTATCAAAATTTGGTTGTGGATGTAGATATTACGCCCGGCGTGGGGCTAGGCAATACCTTTGCCGATTTTTATAATTACGAAAAGAAACAGCCCAATATAAAAGTAGCCATGAGCGTGCGCCCGCGTATGTTTATGGAATTGTTTTTAGAACGCATGGAAAAACTGGCGAGAACTATTTCGTAACAACCTACGTTAATCGGTGTTTTAATAACCGCCTTGAAGTTTTTTATCTTCATCTTCGCGGCGCACAAATTCATCCGTATGAATAGCGCCAATCTATTAGCAAAGGAGAATTGTTATGTTAGACAGAATTAAAAGCAACTTCAACACGCAAACATGGGTATTAATTCCGATTGCGATTGCCATTAATATCGTTGTGGGGCAAATCGTTTTATTACTCAAACTGCCCGTTTACTTAGATTCCATTGGCACAGTATTGGTAGCCGTGCTGTGCGGTCCTTGGGCAGGCGCGCTCACTGGCGCGCTCTCCAATATCATTTGGGGCATTGCCATTGACCCAAGCGCCTTGCCATGGTGGCCTGTCGCTTTCTTCATCGGCTATATTGCTGGGCGCATGGCTGAATGGGGCTTCTTCAAATCATGGTGGCAAGTAGTGGTAACAGGGTTCGCCATTGCGCTCACCGCCGCCATAGTCGGCACGCCCATTGGCGTATATTTATTCGGCGGCATTACCGCCAGCGGCTCTTCTTTCATCACCGCTTATTTGCTTGAAACAGGGCGCGGCATTTGGCAATCTGTGTTTAGCACAAACTTCCTCGTAGAACCCGTAGATAAAATCACAACAGCCATGGTCGCATTCGCCATTATTTTAGGGTTGCCCAAACGCACCGTCGGTGGGTATCCGAAAGCCGCCAACGCCGAAGCCGAAGGGGTAGACAAGAATCAATTGTATATTGCTATTGGCGTAGTCGTCTTGCTCGTCTTATTTGCGGCGTTCATGCTGCGCAACGTGCTAGGCGAATAACCCCTCCTCGCCTAACATATCACCAAAAAACGTCCCGAAGGTTTACAAACTGATTAACAAAACGCCTTCGGGACGATTATTTCAACCTAACCTTATGCACGAAAGACTATCTTTTTACATCAAACGCGATAGCCTCCTTCACCGCCTCAACCCGCTCACCAAGTTGACTCTCGTCCTCGCCTTGATTCTGCTCGCCTTTTTGACTCCTTGGTATTGGATTGCGCCGTTTTTATTCGTTTTTATCCTCATCCCTTTAAGTTTTATTGGCAAAGTATGGCGTGAGTTCTTCTTCACCGCCACGCGGCTCATTTTCCCCGCCGCTGGGTTTTTATTCGTCATGCAAGCGTTATTTCAACCTATTGGAGAAGAAATTATTTTTCAACTTTACTTTTTAGACGCAACCCAAGAAAGCCTGCTGTTCGCCTTTCGCAACGCCATGCGCATTACGGTAATGGTCTCGGCGTTTACTGTTTTTCTACTCGCCACCCACCCTAGCGAACTGATGTCGGATTTAACGCGGCGCGGGTTGCCCGGTCAATTTGCGTATGTGATTATCGCCACGTTGCAAATCCTCCCGCAAATGCAAGCCAAAGCGCAAACAATCATTGCCGCGCAGCGCTCGCGCGGGTTAGATACCGAAAGCACAATTCTCAAACGCGCCAGCGCCATTCTGCCATTGGTTGGTCCATTAGTATTTGGTTCATTGGTCGAAGTGGAAGAACGAGCAATTGCCATTGAAGCGCGCGGGTTTACCTCTAAAAAAGAAAAAACGTCTCTGCACGAAATTCCAGATACACCCTTTGATAAAGCGTTGCGCTGGGCTCTCATCAGCATAACCGTTTTATCTATTATGCTTAATCTATGGCTTTCGTAAATATTCAAAACCTCACCTACAAATACCCGCTTACAAAAACGCCCGCCTTGCAAAACGTCAACTTACAAATTGAACAAGGCGAGTTTCTTGCCGTCATTGGCGCAAACGGCGCGGGCAAATCCACTTTATGTTATGCGCTGGCTGGGTTTGTTCCGCATTTTTTCAAAGGCGAAATTTCAGGCGAAGTTGAAGTGGATGGAATCGCCTCTAGCAAATCTACATTGGATGAATGGGTGATGAACGTTGGGCTTGCGTTTCAAAACCCGTTCAACCAAATCAGCGGGGCAAAATACACCGTCTTTGAAGAAATCGCCTTCGGCTTAGAAAATATGGGCGTCCCGCGCGAGCAAATGAAACATCGAGTAGAAGAAGCGATGAAATTGACGGGAATATCAAACCTAGCCGATAGGTCGCCCTATTCATTATCTGGCGGTCAACAACAGCGCGTCGCGCTGACCTCCATCTTGGTCATGCAACCCAAACTTTTAGTCTTAGACGAACCCACCTCGCAAATGGACCCCATTGGCACACGCGAGGTCTTTGCCGTGATTCGAGATTTATCAAACAGCGGCATAACGGTTGTGATGGTGGAACATAAAATAGAATGGGTTGCCCAATTTGCCGATAGAGTTGTAGCATTGAAAGACGGCTCTATTTTGATGGAAGGCAAACCCAGCGATGTGTTAACTTCTGAGATATTAATTGAAAACGGGTTCGGCGTTTCGCGTTATACCTTAGCGGCGCGCGAAGCGAAAAAACAAGGCTTGTGGAAGAAAGAAAAACTGCCCGTAACTTTGTTAGAAGCGGCGGAAGGGTTTGAAATTAACAAGTAACATAAGATACAGGTTACCTACGTTGGTTAATGATTAATGACCATGAACATAAACGTTACCGATTTACATTTTACATACCCCACTGGTCTCGAAGCGCTCAAAGGCGTTTCGCTGACGATTAACGCGGGCGAACAAGTCGCTATTGTCGGTCAGAACGGCGCCGGAAAAACGACTTTAGTTCGTCACTTCAACGGGCTATTAAAACCGACATCGGGGTCTGTCTTCATTGGCGATTGGGATACGACAAAATATTCAGTCGCAAAATTAGCGTCGCGAGTTGGGTATGTATTCCAAAACCCCGATGAACAATTGTTTTCACGAGACGTGTTAACCGAAGTTCAATTTGGTCCTAAAAATTTAGGGTATGAAAAAAACAAAATAGACAAATTAGTGGAATGGGCGTTATCGCTCACGGAATTAAGCGACAAAACCGAAACCAACCCGTATGACTTATCCCCCACTTGGCGCAAGATGGCGGCTTTGGCGTCTATCCTCGCAATGGATACGCCGATTGTCATTTTCGACGAGCCAACCACCGGGCAAGATTTTGCAAACGTCTCGCGCATTGCGCGCGTCATTGCCGACTTAAAAAAACAAGGTAAAACCGTCATTACCATTACGCATGATATTGACTTTTGCGCCGAAAACTTTGAGCGCGTGATTGCCTTATCAAACGGCAAAGTTTTGTTAGACGGCAAAGCGCACGACGTGTTAGGGCAAACGGAAATTTTGGCGCAAACCTACGTTGACCCGCCGCAATTAACCCGCTTAGGGAAGTTATTGAACTTAAAAGAGACTGTGATTAATCAAGAAGAGTTTCTCAACGCCATTGCGAGAAGCAAACGATAACGCCGAGAACAAGAACATGGCGCACAATGACATTATTTCAAATTCGCCATCATCACAATATAACTACCGTCTTGAATTTCCATGCGATACGCCGAAACGGTATATAACATTTTCTGTTGGCGAACGTTCATTAAAGTAAGCGAATGATTTTTCACAGAGCCAGCCCCGCGAAAAGATTGGAAAAATTCCCCGCGTTCATACGCATTCCACAACCCAATTTGCAGCGGAGATTTGCCCACCACCTCTTTTCGCTCATATCCCAACGACAAAACAAACGAGCGATTCACTTCGGCAATTTTTTCGTCTTGCGCGCGCAAAATCATGACGACGGGAATACTATCGCCCGATAATAAACCATCGTCGCCCACGCCAAAACTTTTGCGCTCTGCGCGCCGTCTTTCAGAAATATCTTCTAAAATAATCGCCTTGCCTAGCCGTTGCGTTTTCCAGCGCACCGTAGAAATGTGCGTATGAAAATAAATCGGCTCGCGCCCGTCTATGCTCATTGCCACCTCGCCGCGCGCCATCGTATGCGAAGAAATTAATTTGTTTAGCCCCTCCCAAATAGGCAAGGCGGCGGCAGGCTTACCGATAAACTTTTTAGAGTCGTCATTAAGGTAATAATCAAACGCCTGATTAATATAAGCGATGCGGTTCGCGTCGTCTAACACAATTACAACATCGTCCAAACTTTCTAAAATCGTCTCGCCGGCAATCGGCATAATTTCCAAAATGCCAAAGCGCAACAGCCCAATGCTGTAAATAATCATTGCCACAATTAAAGTAATCGGCGTAATATCTAAATCGGGTATAGGGCTTAAGCCCGCCAAGTAAATTACGTTGCCGATAAAAGTAATACCCGCGCCTAACACAATAATATAAGATTGTAGTTTCAATTCTGGCGGGCTAACCAACGACCAGCGTATCAAAACGAAAGAAGCGATAAAAAAACTAATATAAGAATAAGCGATCCAAACCCAAAAAGCGCCCCCATACTCTAACGAAAGCAACCAAAAACCGCCGCCGTCTTTTTGGCTTGCGCCCACCCAAAACCACGAATGCCAATCGCTTGTCCACACCGATACAATGGCGGCAATTGAAAAAAGCCAAATCAAATAAATCCATTTGGTTTGAAAAACTTTTTTATAGCGCGCGTATTCCAACGAAAACAGCAAATACAAAGTGGGAATAGAGGCAATGCCGATGTATTCTACCTTTGCCCAAAATAATTGCCATTCGATTTTGGCGCTCGCCAATTCAAACGCATAAGTAAAAGACCAGCCGCTTAACGCCAGCAACATTCCTAAAAGCGGCAACGACCCCGGCACGCCGCGCCGCTGCGCCACCACTAAAGCGTTCATGAGACTAATAAAGCCCGCCACGACCATTGGAAGAACATAAGGGTTACTTTGCCATTGCATGATATTACCGCCGCTTTCAAAGGATGCTTATAGTTTACATCAAAAATCGAAATGGAAGATATTGAATCCATAACGATTTTGAAAGTTTTGCCCCACAAACCGCCTCTCCCCCTACGGGGAAACCTGCTTGCCCAACCTACGCCTTTTTCTTCACCGATAGTTCCTCATACCCTGAATCGTTCTCGTACAATTCGCGCTTGTAAATCACCTCTTCAAACTCGGCGATGACTATTTCTGCGGTTGTGTAAATTTTGCACCCGCCGACCAAATGCCCGCCAATGGTTTTTCCTTCGCCGTCTGAAATTGAAATATGAAGATGCGAGCCGTGTATCGAAACCGTGCCTGTAATAGAAACGATTTCAAAATGCCCGTCATATTCATTGTAGGTATTTTTATTCGCTAAGCGCAAAGTGGCGTGCGTTAAACTCCCCACCGCCGATAAAACCGCCCCCGCTTGAATCTCATGTTCCTTCACATAGGTTTGAATCGAATCGAACAAATCTTGCTGAGGTTTGAGGCGGAAGGTGTGGGTTTTCATAAATAAATTGTAGAGGCGGGGCGCGCTTTGCTCCTACGCAAAATTACCAAAAACGAAATCCGGTTATCAAAAAAAACCAATCAACTAAAGGTTGATAAATTTGCAAGCCAAATAATGCAACCAAGATTCCTAACATGGCGCCTGCAATCACGTCAGATAAATAATGCACGCCCATAGTGACGCGAGAGAATGCTACAAGCGGAGCCCAAAGCCACAGGAGTAGAGCCAGCCAGCCCGGAGTCAGAAGCGTGGCGAGGATGGCAATCATAAAAGCGCGGGCGGCGTGCCCCGATGGAAAGGAGTGTGGGTCGGTGGTTCGGTAAATTGTTCCCCATTCGCCAGCGGGTCTTTTTCTTTTGAAGAAAAATTTAACGGCAAATACAACCGCCGCTAGCCCGCCTATGCCAAAGAAAATAACGGTTGCGAATTTTTTGAAAACGGTATCGCCCATAAACCATAGGGCAATTAAGCCCACAGCCCAAAACCATGAATCGCCGGAGTGCGAAAAAAAGATGGCTATCGTTCGTAAGAAGCCGGGTTTTTCGGCAATGCGTAATTGATTGGAATAGCGTTTATCGAGTTCGATGATGGGACGTAAATTCATTTTGATTTTGATAAATCGGCGCGGAGGATTTCGAGTTGATGCGGTTTATCTACATCCATGCACGGCTCGGCGCACTTCCAAATAATGGCGCGCCCTTTAATGCCAATTCTTTGCGAGGCGCGTTCTACCAACGCCTGTAATGTAAATTGACGAGTAAATAATTGGAATAGCGTATCTAAACCGATAACGGCGGCTTGACGAAGCGGGCTTTTGCGGTTGCCGATGAGGGCTTCCCATGTGTCTAAATGGTCGGTTGCCATGCGAACGTGAATGATGTTTACGTCTGCGCCGCAGACTTGCATATCTTTTAATTTGGTGTAGGTGCGGTTTGAGTGTGGGAAGCGCGTTTCCATCACTTCTCGCGGGCAAACGCCGTAGTATAAATCGTGTTGGGTTTGCATACATTCTTGGGCGAGCCAGTCTATCATTTCGCTTTTGACGGCGGGGATATCGGATGAGCAAATCATTACATATTCGCCGTCTTTGTTCAATTCAAGCGATTTGTTTACGCCCGCCACAATGTTGGCTAACATGCGTCCTTGATTGGGAATGTAGTGCAAGGGTTTTTTACAAGCGAGGCGATCTTGGGGGCTTAAACCAATGACAATCACTTGGTCAACGCTTTTGGCTTCGCTTAAAGCGTCTAACACCCATTGAATCATGGGTTTGCCTGCTACGTCAATTAAGGCTTTTGATTTGCCTTGACTGTATGGGTATAGTTTATCGTCGGGTTGGGGTATTCCGCCTGCTGTTACGATTACGTTCATATTCTCCTTTGGGGTAGAAACAAATACGCCGTTGAATTTGCGCGCCGAAGGTTCTTTGGGAAGAAACTTTGTTGATTTGCAAAAATAACGGAGCGGCGCTACCTTCAGTTCTTAATTCAACTCCTGCAGTTGCGGCTCAAAGCCGAGTTTGTTAATCATTTCTTTTAATTCATCCCAGCTCAATGCGCGCCCTTTGCCTGCTACGGCGACTAATGCGGCTTCCATCATATTCGTTCCAAATGAACGCCCTTCTAGCACGGGCGTGGTGGTAACGAGATATTTCACGCCGGCTTTTTTGAAGAGAGCCACGTCTTCGGGCGTGGTGGTGTTGGTGACAATCACTTTGCCTGTTAAGTCGTCGGGCATGAAGCGTTTGATGTAATGGCAATCGCCAGCGATGACGGTTGCCCAAGCGTAGTATTTTCCAAATTTGGGAGTGCGTTTTTCTTGTTTTTCGCCTGTGGGGTAAATCCATTCAAAGGGTAAGCGCCCGGCAATGGGCATGAATAAAGCCGCTACGATTTTTAATTGCTTCAAGGTTTTGACGGCTATGGGAATATCTAGCCCAAACATCAAATCGCCAAATAAGGTTTCGTAGCCGGCGTCTACAAACGATTTGGAAAGCCCCCAGCGATCTACGCCTAGTGTGACTAACACTTTACGTCCTTTTGAATTAATATAATCGCCAATGGTTTTATCTAAAAATTCGGCGGCTTTATTTTCAAGCGTGTTTTTTAATCCGCCGCCATCTACCACTGGGGTTTTCTTTATATATTTAATCATCGGGCGAACTGAATAAAGCGGGTAGGCTTTTCCGTCCGCCACCACTTCTAAATCTGCGCCGCCTACGCCAAACGCATCCGCTTTTCCGTCTAATTCTTGAAATTTTAACGCGGCGGCTTCCATATCGCCGTCTGTGCCGATGCGCTCAATGCGAACCGTTTCGCCTAATAAATTGACTTCGACTGATTTGTTGCGTTTTGATGACCCAATGCTCACGCTGACTGCATGTTTCATAGCGCCTGCTCCAAAGATGAGATTTTTTTCTATTATAGTACGGAATTAGGTTGAAGGGCTGTTTGAAAGATATTTTTTAACGGCGCGCTATCCAAGATTTTTCAAAAAATCTTCATTCATCTCCGTTCATCTCTGGCGCATATTGGCGGGGCGTAAAATCAAGCGGAAGGGTTGATTGGAAGCGTAAAGTAAAATGTGGCGCCTTTCTCCGCTTCGCTCTGAACCCAAATTCTGCCGCCGTGAAATTCGATAATTCTCTTCACTAAAGCCAGCCCTACGCCTGTGCCTTCCGAATCGGGGTCTAATTTGTTAAACAAACCGAAGATTTTTTCGTGATGTTCTGGGGCAATACCCATGCCATTATCCTTTACAAAAAAAATGTATTCGCCGTTTTTTTCGCCTTCACAACCGATTTCAATACGAGGCTCGGTTTGGCTGCCCATATATTTTGCGGCGTTATCAATTAAGTTTTGCAACACTTCAATCATGCGCGGCTGGTCAACAAAAACGGTCGGCAAATTTGTTTGAACCAGCGGTTTGATATTTCTCTCGCTTAGGCGACCTTGCACGTTTTCAAGCGCCGCAGAGACGAGGCTTTCAAAGGCAATGTCTTTCTTTTCGTTCAACACTCGCCCAATCCTCGAGAGTTCAAGCAAATCGCGTAGCAGTTCGTTCATTCTATCGGTCGCTTTTATCACGCGCGCCATGTCGCGTTGAAAGGCTTGTAGGTTTCCGCTTAGTGCGCTTTTTTCCATAAAGCCTAAAAAGCCGCGAATCGTAACAAGCGGGGTTTTTAAGTCATGCGAAACGGTATAACTGAAGCGTTCTAATTCCGCGTTTTTCGTTTCCATCTCGTGCAGTAAACGCTGGCGTTCTACCAGTTCTTTTTGTAATTGCTCTAATAAGCGAGATTTTTCGGAAGTAATTAACACTTGCGCGGCGATTGTTTCTAGTAAACGAATTTGCTCTAGGTTATATGCGCTCGTTTTTTTTGCCTGCACCGACATTACGCCAATGGCTTTCTCTTGCGAGATTAATGGAATGCCGACATAAGAACGCATCCCTACATCGCGCACAATAACAATTTGATGTTCTTTTTGCGTTTGCGGGTCTTGAATATCTTGTAAGTATAAAGTTTTTTTAGTAGAGATGACTTCTCCAGTCAGCCCTGGCGTTTTTTTCAAGCTACGCGGCGGGAGTTTGAGGTCTTCCTCATCGTTCAAGAAGAGGGAATATGTAAACAGGTCTTTTTCTTCGTCATAAAAGCCGATGTGAAAAGCGTCCACAATCATTACTTTTTTAAGTTCGCGCACAAAGGCGCGCAGTTCGTCGTATAAATCGTACCCGCTGGAAAGCGCCAGGCTGATTTTATAAAGTAACGTCATTTCATTCACGCTTTGTAAGTACGCTTGTTCGACTTGTTTTTGTTCGGTAATATCTTGCACAGCGCCGTAAATTCCTGTCAAACGGTTAGAGCGCGCATCCCAAACGGGGTAGCCGTAAGAGCGCACCCATTTGATTTTCCCGTCTTTACGCACAATACGAAGTTCTGAAACGACTTTTTTATTTTGGCGCAGTTGCGCCATATCCCAATGCTCTTTTTCTATATCGTCTGGGTGAACAATCGCCGCCCACCCGCCTTTGGCAAAGAATTCGTCTGGCGTGTACCCCGTTATATATTCAAATGCGCCTTCAATCCAACGCTCGTGTAAGTTGCCTTGCTCGTCAAAATGGATTGAAAACACATAATCGGACATTAAGGCGGCAATTAAGCGATAACGCTCTTCGCGCATTCTTATACCCTGCGGTTGAGGATGAAACGAGTTTAGCCAATTAATAAAGCGGAGCCACATAAGATGAAGAGATTAATCTTCGGTAGGCAAAGTGAAGTAAAAGGTAGCGCCTTTCCCCACTTCGCTTTGGACCCAAATTCTTCCGCCGTGAAGTTCAATAATTCTTTTTACCAAAGCCAACCCAACCCCTGTGCCTTCTGAGTTTGAGTCTAATTTATTGAATAAGCCAAAAATGCGTTCGTGGTGTTCTTTGGCTATGCCAATCCCATTATCGCGAACGAAGAAAATCGGTTTGCCGTTTTCGGAGCCATCTTGCCCAATTTCAATCAATGGCTTGGGGTGAAAGCGGGCAAACTTTGCGGCGTTATCAAGTAAGTTTTGCATCACTTCCACAATACGCGGATAATCCACATAAATATCAAGCATGTTTTCTTGCGTTTTCACTGTCACTTTATTGGTTTGTAAACGACCCTGCACAATTTCCAGCGCGTCTTGCACGATTTTATTAAAGGAAACTTGTTGCGATTGATTTACCAAACGCCCTACCCGCGAAAGGTTGAGCAATTCGTTCAAGAGCGCTTGCATTTTATTGGTAGCGTCGGAAATGCGTTGAATATCGCCGCGCAAACGCGGCAAATTGCCGTTGAGCGAATCTTGTTCTAAAAAGCCCAAAAACCCTTTGATAGTAATTAGCGGAGATTTTAAATCATGCGAGACGGTATACGTGAAGCGCTCAAGTTCGGCGTTTTTCTTTTCAAGCTCTTCAATTAATCTTTTTCGTTCCGCTAGTTCGTTTTGCAATTCGCTAAATAAACGCGCGTTTTCAATGGCAATCGCCACCTGATTGGCGTATGTTAGAGCCAGTTCTGCGTCTTTTTTGGCGAATTGACCAGGCGTATATCCGTCTAAAGCGATAATGCCGATAATTTGCCCTTTGACCTTTAACGGAACGGCAAGCCAAGCGTGGATTTTATTATGCAAATCCTCTGAAAACGCCGGAACGCTGGCTTGAATATCTTCAATCAAAACATAGGGGGTTTTGCCTTGCAACAATTCAAAAGACGGTTCGCGCTCATTGACTTCAAATTGCATTCCGATGTGTACTTCTTTCGGCTCTAAGCGGCGCGCGCTGACAATTTCCAGTTTATTATCTTTTAGCAATTGCACCGAGGCGCTATTAAATTGAATAACTTTTTCCAATTGTTCTAAAATGCGTTCAATGGCTTCCGATTCATCTAACGTTTCAACGACAATAGAAACGCTTTCGCGCAGCGTTTCTGATTCTGCGTTTTTATTTTCCAACTCGGTAATTAATTTTTCTCGTTCGGTTTCCACCCATTTTCTTTGGCTAATATCGCGCACCATCACAATCGCCGTTTCTTCGGTAATGAGAGAAATGCGCGCCTCGAAAAAACGAGTTTCGCCTTCGTGCGTTAGTTCATATTCAAAGGCGTGTAATTGTTCTGTCGTTATCGCGCGTTCTATTGAAAATAAGGTTTGTTCCACAATCGGTTCAGGGAAAAATTCTTTTATGTTTTTCCCAAGAAATTGAGAAGGCGGCACAAGCGGCGTAATTTCGGCGGAGGCGACGTAATCTAAAAACACGCCGTCTTTTGAAATTTCAAAAATCATATCGGGGATGGATTCGAGGATGGCGCGGGTTCTGGCTTCGGTCGTGCGTAAGGTTTCTTGAATTTGCCTTTGTTCGGTCACATCGTAAAACATGCAGACAATACATTGCAGGTTTTTGAGGTTGACCAATTCATAATACGCAAAGGAAATACGCTGAGTAGGAAACGTCACTTCGATATTAGAAAGCGAGCCTTTCGCGGTAAGTTCTTTTACAAATTCGGCGCGGTCTTCCGGTTTGTTCCATAAATTAAATTCTAAGACGGAATGCCCCAGCGCTCGTTCGGGAGACAGCCCCGTAATTTGCCAAAAGGCTTCGTTGGCTTCTAAAAAGATTCCTTCTTCTAAAGTGACAATCGAAATGGCGACTTTGTTGTTGTTAAATACTTTCCGAAAGCGTTCTTCGCTGGCGCGCAATTCGGTTTCGATAATCTTTCTTTCTATAATTTCGGCTTGGGCTTCTTGATATAAGCGGGCGTTATCTATGGCAATGGAGGCGAGGGCGGCGAATTTTTCTAACAGGGTTAATTGTTCTTGGGTAAATTTTTTTTGTGTTCCTGTGCGCGCGGCAACAATCACCCCAATCACGTTTTGGTCTGATTTCAACGGCGTACAGATGACGCTTTCAAAACCCATCGAGTCCATTTCAACGATTCTGCCCACCCATTGACTATAGTTATTGACCATCATGCTTTTGCCGCTTGCCCAAACGCTTCCAGTCACGCCGTAATGCTTCCGCGTCTGAACGCCTTTGAACTGTTTAAATAAACCGTTGCCAATTTCTTGTTGAAGCGCCGACCCATCAGGTAAGACTAAATGTAAAGCCACTTCTTCTGTGGCGAGCAAGTCGCTGGCGCGGGAGATAATCGATTCGAGGAGTGGATTCAGTTCAAGGCGATTGAGCAAGCCTAAGGTCGTTTCGTGAAGCGCATTGAGATATTCGGCTTGACGTTGAAGTTTTTCCTCCGCGCGTAAGCGTTCTTGTAATTCTAAGTTCGATTCTTGTAGCGAAAGATTCAGTTGATAGACAATATAGTAAATTAATACGCAGGTGACTATGAATACCGCCGTTAGGTCACGGGCGTAATGAAAGGGAGGGTCTATCTTGAAAACGTAGGCGCCGATATGATGTTGATAAGCGAAATACCAAATTGCGGCAAGGCTGAGCGAGCCGACGGCAATTCCCTCACGCCAGCCTAACATGAGCGCCGCCAGCAAGACGATGGCTAAGTGCGCTATGAGTGCGGCGTCCCATAATCCATCGGCGCGGGAGGCTTGATACGTCATGGCGAGCCAAATGCACATCACGGCGAAACGCCCCGCAAACTTTACATACCCCAAACGAACCATGAGTTGCATGGCAAAGAGAATCAATATAACTAATGGAAAGGTGAATGAGGCGGAATAGCCAAACCATGTTTTTGTGACGAGGCGATTTACAATCAAGAGGCATAAAATGGAGATGGCTATCCAGCCAAATCCGTTCAAAATTCGGGCTAGGCGCGTGTTTTCGGGTTCTTCAAAAATAGGCGAGGCAAAAAAGCGGCGCAGTTTGGCTATCATTGTTTTGATTATAGTACATGGAAGGGAGTAAAATGGGAGAAAAAACTTGGAGAATTTATGGCTGAGCAAAAATTTCGTAAAGAAAAAGATTCGCTGGGCGAGTTAAACGTCCCCGCTGAGGCGTTGTATGGCGTGCAAACGCAACGGGCGGTGGAGAATTTTCCAATTAGCGGCTTACGCCCGTGGCGCGCGTTTATTTGGTCTATTGCGGCGGTGAAACGCGCGGCGGCGTTAGTGAACTATGAGTTGGGATTATTTAACGATAGAGAAGCGGGCGGCAAACGCTTCGCGGCGAAACGTTTAGTGGATTCTATTGCCCAAGCCGCGACTGAGGTGATGCAGGGCGATTGGGATTCGCAATTTGTGGTTGAGCCGTTTCAGGCGGGCGCCGGCACAAGCCATAATATGAACGCCAATGAGGTGATTGCCAATCGCGCTACGCAAATTTTGGGCGGCGAACTTGGGCAGTATATTGTGCATCCAAACGACCATGTGAACATGGCGCAATCTACCAACGATACCATTCCCACCGCTATTCGCTTGGGCGCGTTGTGGCGTTTGGATGAATTAGTCTATGCGCTTAAGAATTTACAAGCCGCGTTAGAAGCAAAAGCAAAAGAGTTTGACGATGTGATTAAATCGGGGCGCACTCATTTGCAAGACGCCGTGCCAGTGCGGCTGGGGCAGGAGTTTGGGGCGTATGCCAAAGCGGTTGAACGAGATATTGAAAGAATAAAACGCTCTGCCGAAGGGTTGAGAAGATTAGGCATTGGCGGCACGGCGGTCGGTTCGGGGTTAAACGCGCATCCCGATTATCATAAAAACATGGTCAAGAAATTATCCGAAATTACAGGTTTGCAATTATACGAATCGGATAATTTGTTTGAATCTATGCAATCTATGGCGGATGCGGCGGATTTTTCCGCTGCGCTGCGGACGACGGCTATGACGCTTGTGCGCATTGCCAATGACTTTCGCCTCTTAGCCTCTGGACCTGCCACAGGACTCGATGAGATACGATTGCCCGCCGTGCAGCCTGGTTCTTCCATTATGCCCGGCAAAGTAAACCCAGTTTTAGCGGAAATGTTAGACCAAGCCATGTTTCATGTGATTGGATGCGATACCACAGTGGCGCTTGCGGCGCAGGCAGGTCAATTGGAATTAAATGTGATGATGCCCATCATCGCTCATAATTTATTTGAAATGATGCAAGTGATGATTGGTTCAGTCAATGCGTTTACCGATAGAGCCGTGAAGGGCGTAACCGCCAACCGCGAGAAAGCGGCAGGGTGGTTAGAGAAAAACGCAATTGTGGTGACGGCGTTAAACCCCGTCATTGGGTATGCGCAAGGCGCGGCTTTGGTGAAAGAAGCGTTGACGTTAAACGCTTCGATTAAAGAGTTGGCGATTCAAAAGACAAAAGCCGGCCAGTTGAAACACCGCGACGAAGATAGAAAAGTAACCGTTGAAGAAATTGAATCGGCTTTGGGCGATTTACGCAAGTTGACCGACGGCGGAATCGTTGGCGGGGTTTCAGGCGGCGGATAAAATTTTCACCATATAAGGAGATAAAGCGTCGCAAAGATTTTTTTAACCTTTGTATATCTTTGTGACGCTTTGCGGCAAATAAAGACGGCAGAGGAGAACATTATGGACTTTCTAAAACTCATTCAATCTCTGCAAGATTTGATATTTGAAGTTGCAGTCTGGGCGTTGCTCATCCCAAAAACTATCCTTCGCGCCACGCTGCGGCCGAGATGGATGGTGCAATACGTCAATGAAGAATTTGATAAGCCAGAAGAAAAGCAATTCGATGAATATATGCCGCCCGGCTTGTTCTTTTTGGCGATGGCGGTCATCCCTAGCGCCTTGCTGACTTGGATGCAAGGAATGAATTTCGATTTCGTTCAATCGCTGAGTCAATTAAGTGAAACGAATTTAGTCACCAGTGCGTTAACGACTTTAATTTCAATTTTGATTTATTTGGTATGGATAAAGTGGTTAAGTAAAAGCCCGGTGAAGCGTTCGGGCTTGAAGCGCTTGTTTATGATTCAATGTTATTTGGTCACGCCGCCACAACTGTTATATGTTCTGTTCATTTCCTTCGGCTGGGCAACGGTGGACAGCCTGCCTTTGGCTTTGCTTGGCATGGCGGCGCTCATCTTCTATGAGTCATTTGCGTTTGAGGATGAGTTAAAAGTGACTTGGCTTAAAGGGCTTTGGTACGCGGCGCTGCCGTATGTGGCGTTTTTTGCGCTTGGATTGTTGTTCGTATTGATATTGAACTTTACTTAACCGCCCTCACCCTCATCACAAACCGATTGACTCCCCCGAAGCGATATTTATACTCTTCATCGCCGCGCATAAAATCAAATTCATAGCGCCCATTTTCGCAACACCACTGGATAGTATGCGAAAGCAACACCCAGCCCGGCGATAAATCCATGTGGCTGCGGCTCACGCCGGAGTTATAGCCCCATAATTTATTTTCATAATCAAAATTCAAAGAAGCGGCGGTTCTCACGCCGTCAATTTCTAAAAATCCAAGCCAGAGATAATGGTTTTTATAAGCCTCATGTAAAATGGAGGTCATTTGCGCGCGCATGGCAGGGTGTAAAAACGCCGCTTTATTTGGGTCTTGAATCATTAAGTTGAAAAAGTCGTCGAGGTCTTTTTCAATATTCGCAGTTTGCCCCACCAAAACAAATTTCACATTTAATTCCGATTCAGCCGCGCGGCGCATTTTGCGGCGAATTTCATGGCGTTGCTTTTTATCAATGCGCGATAAATAATCTTCAAAACTTCCGTTCAACGCAATGCGCGGCGTGGGGCGATACGCTTCTTCGTGATGAGTCCAGCCGCGTTTTGCCGCTTCCTCTTTTAGCGCAAGCAAAGTCGGCGAGTCGTCAGGCACGTTATACCAATCTAATTTTTTCCAACCGTCAATCGTCAGTAAAAAGTCTAACAGCCCAGAGATAAACCTAGCGTGGTCGTCTTTTTTGACGATCACATCTAAATAATCTGAAATTTCAATACTGCCGTTTAACAAAATTGCGGGTTCGTTTTCATATTCGGCGATAAAAAGCGGGGCAACGCCAATGAGTTGACCGTTTTCACGAGCCGTCGCCAAAAGCAAGCGCGCGTCTTTCCATTCGCCGCCGCCTTTATGCTCCCACCAAGTTTTTTGGTATTCATACCTCAAAAAAGGCGTATCTTGTATTGATTCTTTTAATAAAGTATTCCATTCATTTGAATCGATTTGTGAGAAATCATTGAGAAGCGTATAGTTCATAGCGTTGAATTTTACCAGTTATAATGAAGCGCAATTAGGTCACAATCTTACATGCCGTTTGATATTCACCTTTCACCACTGTACCGCATTGGCGGGCAAGAAGATGCAAATATGCCGGGGGTATTGGCGCTTACGCCGCCTAAAAACGCCGCGCGCGGACGCGAAACCGACCGCTTGATTGTGTATTTAGCGCTGGCGGGCAATTCTACGTTTACAACAAAGGAATATAAAAAACTAGCCGAAGACGCCGCGCAAATGTACTATCAAACGCCGCGCGCCGCCACCAGCGCATTAAAAAACGCCGCAGAATTCATCAATAAAACGTTGCTTGAAAAAAACATCTCCACCAGCGCCAGCGGAAAATACGCGCTTGGATATTTAACGCTTGCTGCGTTTCGTGAAACGCAATGTATCTTTTCTATCAGCGGACCCATGCAAGCCTACATTTTCAATCAAAACGAAACCAAACATATTTTTGAACCTAGCATATCGGGCAAGGGCTTAGGGTCGAGCCAAAATATTCATATTCATTTTGCGCAAACCGATTTGAACGTCGGCGATGTTATGTTATTGTGCGGCAAAGTTCCTCAGGCATGGGCAACCGCGTTGAAAGACACAAAACTTTCTTCGTTAGATTCGATGCGCCGCAAATTAACCGCCATCACGAACGAAGATTTGAACGCTCTTTTGCTTCAACCCGCAATGGGAAGCGGCATGATTCGTTTTGCAAACTCGTTGAAAGAAGAAACCGCGCTTCCCGACTCTAACCCCAGCCTGCCTGCCGAACCCCAAGCGAGTTCTTCCCCTGCGCATGTTTTGCAACCGTCTGCGTATGCAATTCCTATGCAAGAAAAAGTAGAAATACCCAAGCCAACCTTGCCGCGCGAGTTTCCTGCGTCTATTCCGCGCGCCAAACCGAAAGAAAATGCCGAAGAAACAGAAACAAATATCTCCGTAGTGAATGAGGCGCAAGAAAAAGTTAAAAAAGAAATAGCCGCGCCGCGCGAGCCGTCCGAACGAACTCGTCAGACGGCAAGGGCTATCGTGGCGGGTATACAATCTGCCAGAAGATTAAGTCAATCGTTGGGCGAGCGTTTCAGAAATTTTCTGCCGCGCTTGTTACCCGACCCCAATGTAGATGAGCGCGCCACCGTTTCATCGAATACGTTGATGCTGTTTTTAGCGATTGCTATTCCGCTGATTATTGTGACGCTTGCCAGCATTGTTTATTTAAGATACGGACGAAACGAGCAATATGACGCTTATTTGAATCAAGCCAGGCAGTGGCGCGCGCAAGCGGCGGCGCTGACTAACCCCATTGAACAAAGGAAAAGTTGGGAAAACGTGTTGTTAAGCGTTTCGCGCGCCGAAGAACACCGCGTAACAAGCGAGACGATTAACTTACGCAACGAAGCCAACGCTCAGTTAGATACGTTGCTTGGAATAACGCGAATGCAGTTCAACCCTGCTTTTAGTTCTAAACTGGGCATTAATATCAGCCGCTTATCGGCAAGCGAAAACGCTTTGTATTTGCTCAATGCCGAAAACGGCGAAGCCCTACGCGCCGCGCCCGCTTTGGGCGGCGGGGGCTTTGAATTAGATACGACGTTTAATTGCAAACCCGGCGTGTATGGCAATTACACCGTGGGACCGCTGGTTGATATTTTAGCCTTGCCCACTATCGGTTTAATTGACGCAAGTTTGCTAGGCATAGACGCCAGCGGAAATTTGCTGTATTGTAAATCGAACAAAGTGGCAGAAGCGATTCCCTTGCCCACGCCCGATACGAATTGGGGGCGGGTAACTGGCTTTGTATATGAAAACGGAAATTTATATGTGCTAGACGCTCCCTCACGAGCCGTGTGGGTGTATGAAGGAAAAGACGGCACATTTACAGACCGCCCGTATTTCTTTTTTGGTCAGCAAACGCCCACGCAAGATACGATTGATTTCATCGTTTCTGGCGATGAGATGTATCTGCTCCATGCCGACGGTAGATTATCGTCTTGTTCCTTTAGCCGCATTGACGCAAGCAGGTCGAATTGCAAAGACCCATTGCCGATGATTAATCCCTTTCCAGCCTATCAGGATATTGATTTGTTTGGCGCGGCGCATTTTACACAATTACTCTTCGCCGCTCCGCCCGACCCGTCTATTTTGGTTTTGGACGCCGACGGGCAAAGCCTGATGCGTTTTGCGCCAAGAAGTATTGAACTGCAAAATCAATTCCGCCCCACGCTCGGGCGCGCCAACCCTATCCCTGCGGGTTCGGTCAGCGCAGTAGCCGTCAGCCCTGACCATGTGTTGTATTTTGCGGTAGATGGACAAGTGTATTTTGCGGTGAATATGCCGTAGGAATAGAATTGTTCGCCGCCAATCAAGGCAGATAAACATAGATTGCTTAAGAACTCTGTTCACCTCTAGTTACGAATAGGTTTCAATTCAAGTAATTTACTAAAAGTAAGAAAAGAGGCTATATGCTTAACTTTTTCAATCGCCTGCTCAATTTATTCCGCCCTGCCCCGCGCGTTGCCCCTGCCGGCAATAACGCCGAAGAGCCTGCCGCCATTACCCGCAGCAAAGTATTGGCGATTGTGTACGACCCCACCACAGACAGCGGCTTAAAACTTTCACAACATCTTAACTGGCATAACGCCACCGAATTAATCATAGGCTTTATGCAAGATATTCTTGAAGTGAGCAAAGGCTTAGCGCGTTACGAAATAGCCGAACGAATTGACGTAAACGAATTCCCCGCCAAAACCGACGGCTTTCGTTACACGCCTCAAACCTACCTTGACGTTTGGAATCGCGCCGCCGCGCCTCACATGCCGCAAGAAGTGAACTACCATGCCATCTTGAATCAATTTCATATCTTAGAGCGAATCGCAGACAATCAAATTGACGAAGTTTGGATGTTTGGCTTCCCTCACGCCGGCTTTTACGAATCAATCATGGGCGGACCAGGCGCGTTCTGGTGCAACGCTCCGCCCTTAGCAAACACTTCCGCCAGCAAACGTCGTTTTGTCATCATGGGCTTTTCGTACGAAAGATTCATCGGTGAAATGCTCGAAGCCTATGGTCACCGCGCCGAATCGATTATGGAAAAAACGTTTAGCAAATTGCCCGCCGACAAAAATTTGTGGAACCGATTCACGCGCTACGACAAAATTGCCCCGGGCAAAGCCGCCTGCGGAAACATTCACTTTGCCCCCAACAGCCAAAGCGATTACGATTGGGGAAATAAAACCCTAGTCAAAAGCGAGTGCTTTGATTGGTTGTTAAACTTCCCCAACTTCAAAGGTGATATTCGAAACGTCAATGCAACGCTATGGGGAAACGGCGACATTCGCGCTCATCACAAATGGTGGTTCAATCACTTTCCGCGCGTAGCCGGCCGACAAAACGGAATCGCCAACAACTGGTGGCAATATGTAGTCAACCCACAACGAGTGACGATATGATTCATCCATGCCTCCAAATTTGATACAACCCTAATTTGCCGTTTTCTCCGTCCGATACAAACTCCGCTTCGACTCTCATGCCAACCTGATTCGCCAGCGTATGCAACTCCTCGCTTGAAAAATGATGCGCGTACCGCAAGCCCTCTCCCCCGCTGCGCCAATCTAACAAATAATCGTTTTCATCTACCTCTTGATTCGATAAACCAACTTTCTCCCAATGTTGGATTCGCAACTTCAGCTTTTCGCTATTCAAAAACTGCCAATTTGATAAAATAAATTTTCCATTTGTTTGCAATAGATATTTTACGGTTTGTAAAATATCTAAACGAAATTCATTAGACGGAATATGATGAAGCGTAGCAAAACAAGTAATCACGTCCCACTTTCCACTTTCTACTAACAACTGCTCCCTGTTCTCTGATAACTTCGTTAAATCAATTTCCCGAAACTCAACTCCACCCGAAGATTCAGCATCCCGAAGCAGAGACAGGCTAAAATCCACGCCGAGAAGCGGAGCGCGATGCCCGCGCTTAGATAGCGTATGCAGAAAATACCCATTCCCGCAGCCTAAATCCAAAACAGAGTCGTCTTCTTGAATGGTTTCAAGAATTTTTTTTACGCCCGGTTGCAAGCGTTGCCGCGTTGCGGAAAATTCATTTCCAAATTGATTGTAAAATTCGCGGTTAATCGCAAGTAAACGCTCGGCTGTAGAGGAATTCATAAAGGCATTATAATCTTCACAATGGACTTTTTAGAACAACGACAACGCTGGAAAAAAATAAACGCGCTCACTCCGCAAAAATTGGAGTTGGCTCGTCGCGTCTTAAATGAAATTCGAGCAGGCGGAGATGTGATGGGGTTGTTGCGCCGTCACCCTTTGCCAAACGGCGGGTATTTGAATAAAGCGGCGTTAGTGGCGGCTTATAACGAAATGGTTGCCTCAGGAACAATCGAGCCTGACGCGATGTTGCTTGAAAAAATCCGCATGAAACCCATGCGCACGCTTTCTGGCGTGACGACAGTTACGGTTTTAACAAAACCCTACCCTTGCCCCGGCAAATGTATCTTCTGCCCTACCGATGTTCGTATGCCAAAGAGTTACCTGCCCGACGAACCCGGCGCAATGCGCGCGCTTGAACATCAGTTTGACCCATACACACAGGTTGCCTCACGCATTCAAGCGTTGAAAAATTTAGGTCACCCAACTGACAAAATTGAGTTATTGATTCTTGGCGGCACTTGGTCTTCATATCGCAGAGATTATCAAGAGTGGTTTGTGAAGCGTTGCTTCGATGCCATGAATGAAATCAATGAAGAAAAATATAAACTTGAGCCACAAGAAAAATCAAATCACCCTGACGTGGAATTAAAAAAAGCGCAAGCGATTAACGAAACGTCGAATCACCGCAACGTCGGTTTGGTGATTGAGACTCGACCCGACGAAATTAATCCCGATGAAATTAAGTGGCTTCGTCATTTGGGCGTGACCAAAGTGCAACTTGGCGCGCAAAGTTTTGACGACCATATTTTAGAAATCAACAAACGCGGGCATGATGTGGAATGCACGCGCCAAGCCGTGACGTTGCTTCGCGCGGCTGGGTTTAAGATTGTTTTACATTGGATGCCAAACCTACTGGGCGCTACGCCTCAATCTGACCGTGAAGATTTCGCTAAACTTTGGCAAGGATTTTGCCCCGATGAAATTAAAATCTACCCAAACCAATTGCTTGCCAACGCCGAGTTGTATCAATATTGGCAACGCGGCGAGTTTCATCCATATTCAACCAAAGAATTGGTAGATTTAATTGCCGATATTAAAACAACGATTCCGAGATACTGCCGCGTCAATCGCGTCATTCGAGATATTCCCGGAAATAACGTGGTAGAAGGCAACACGCGCACAAGTTTACGGCAAGACGTGCAAGCCGAAATGCAAAAACGCGGAACAAAATGTCAATGTATTCGCTGCCGCGAAGTGAAAAACAAAACCGTTGAATTATCTTCCTTAACCTTGCACAATGAAATTTACTCAGCAGGCAAAGCGGAAGAGCATTTTATATCATTCAACACACAAGACGATAAACTAGCCGGGTTCATTCGCTTATCGCTGCCAAGCCAAGAATCGCCTGAAACAGGCTTAGCCGATTTAGACGGCGCGGCTTTGATTCGTGAAGTGCATGTATATGGTCAATCATTAGCAGTGGGCGCCGAAAAAACGGGCGCGGCGCAACATGTTGGGCTAGGCACACGTCTGCTTGAAGAAGCCGAAAAAATCGCCAAGCAACATGGATTTGAGAAACTCGCGGTCATCTCCGCTGTGGGTACGCGCGGATATTATTTAGATAGAGGCTTTGAACGCGGGGAATATTATTTGGTGAAAACGATTGACGGCAGACGATAGACCGTAACAACCGCTTGCAGTCTATCGTCTATTTTCTTAATGAAGCGGGTTAGGCAACGGCATTAACGTTTTCTTCTTTTGCCCTGCTTTCAATATTCATTACAGCAGGGATAAAAAACCCAAGAATGCCTATCGCAATACAAGAAACGCCTGCAATAATGAACCACGGTTGAATGCCAAAACTATCTGCAAATGGACCGGCGATAATTAAAGCAATTGGCGAAACTAGCGTTGCGGCGCTCATAATAAATGCAAAGACTCGTCCTTGCATTTCAGGCTTAACCACGAATTGTAAAGTCGCCCCATAAGAACCATTGATTATTGGAAGCAAAAGCCCCATCGTTGTATTTGCAATCAGGGCGATGATGAACATGTTCGGTTTGACCAAACCGACAATGACTGTGGTTAGCCCCATCAACGCTAAACCTGTTTGAGCCGTGACCACTTTTTTCTTGAACCCGCCCCACACGCCAAGGATAACCCCGCCGAGAATATTGCCGAGGGAAAACAGAGCCAGCCACAATCCAAGCTGCGAAGCGTCTCCGTCAAAATGATTCTTAATCAGTAGTGGAGTCAAAGGTTCGGTGGCGGTATAGAAAAAGTTAATCACCATCACTAAACCTAATAACATTACGAGACCACGCCAAGCCATGATGTAACGAAAGCCTGCGGCGAAATCTTGCCAGAATGTTGAAGGCGCGTTTGAACTTTTTTCAGGTTGTGGAATTTGAAAAAATAACAAGATAGCAATGGCGAGAATTGCGGTGAAAACATCAATAGCCAAAATGCCTTCCATAGAGAAAACCGCCAGCAAATACGCCCCTAACGGCGCGGAAATAATATTCAAGCCGCCATGCAAGGCTTGATTAAACCCTTGCACGCGCGCGAGTTGGTCTTCGGGAACAAGCAAAACAACCGACGCGCCAAATGCGGATTGATGAAAGCCGCCCGCCACCGCGCGAATAAACAAGGCGATATAAATATGCCAAATTTGAACGCTATCGAAGGCAAAAAGCAACGCGAGAATAAACGTCGTAATTGCAACGGCGGCATCTGCGGCGATGAGAAATAATCTACGATTGCCTCTATCTACCCATGTGCCAATGAAAGGTGAAAGCAAAACGGTTGGCAATAAACCCATCATAGACGCGATGGCTAATGTAGTTGCTGAATTTGTTTCTTGAGTCAGATACCAAATGATGGCAAATTGCACCAATTGACTGCCAAGCAAAGAAAGCGCTTGCCCCGTCCATAATGTATAAAAACGCCTTGCCCAATTTTGATTTGTGTTTTCCATAAGTCGCCTCTGATTGAAATTTTTAGATGGTCATCTTTAATGATGAGGTTGCCGCATCTCGATGCAGAGTTGAAGCAAACGCTTCTGCATATACGCGCTACGGGCGCAAAAGTTGTTATACTTTATCGGTTGAGCGTTTTTTTCTTTTTGAATTATGAGAAAAAACCGCAAGAATCGGGTCGCGAAAATATAGCCCCTAACTTAAGATTGCCTTGCCTGAGGTTGCGATACGCTTCGCTACTCGACCAACGGCTCGCGCATTATCCCCAATGGGGAACGATATACATTTCATAAGGAGCAAACTTGAAAACGAAACATTGGATTGTCTTTCTTACGCTTGGCTTAATTTGGAGTTCGTCTTTTATGTGGGTTGAGATTGTGATACGCGAATTACCCCCCATTACACTCGTTGCCTTTCGCGTATTGTTTGGGCTACTCTTTGTAGGCGCAGTTGTTTTTATTCAAAAAGTAAAACTGCCGCGCACGTTCAAAGAATGGCTGCCTTTATTCGTTTTAGGATTAACCAATATTGCGATACCCTTCTTTTTGATTTCTTGGGGGCAACTCTCTATTGACTCAGGCGTCGCTTCAATTCTGGACGCAACCGTGCCGCTGTTCACCATCCTTGCCTCTCACTTCTTGTTGGATGACGACAAAATCACCGCGCCAAAAGTTGTGGGGTTATTGGTTGGTTTTATCGGCGTCGTCGTTTTGATGTTAAAAGATATAAACGCAGGCGCAAGCGCTTTCCTTGGGCAATTGGCTGTGATTTTGGCATGTGTCTTTTATGCGGCTAGTTCTATCATTGCCCGCAAAACCACAGAAGATACGCCCGCTATGTTAAGAAGCGTCGGCTCATTGATTTCGGCTACGGTAGTGATGTGGATAGCGGCTTTTCTGTTTGAAGGTCCGATAAAAATTCCAACCCTTCCAATCACATGGATTGCTTTAGCATGGCTTGGGATTCTTGGGTCAGGGCTGGCGTTTGTGATGTTGTTTTATCTGATTCACGAAATTGGACCCACACGCTCGACGATGGTGACTTATCTATTTCCTTTAGGCGGCGTAACGCTTGGCGTTATTTTCTTAAACGAACCGCTAACTTGGCAAATCGTCACAGGCGCTGTGTTAATTATTATGAGTCTGGTCATTGCAAACTGGCAAACAAAACCTGCGTAGCGTTGAATTGCGGTTACAATTCTTAGCATGACGAATGAACATAAATCGGGTTTTGTAGCCATTATCGGAAAACCCAATGTGGGTAAATCCACATTAGTGAATGCGTTGTTGGGTCAAAAAATTGCGGCGGTATCGCCGCGCCCGCAAACCACGCGCAAAAAACAACTGGGCATTCTCACGCTGCCGAATGCCCAAATTGTTTTTGTAGATACGCCAGGACTCCACAAGCCCAAACATAAACTGGGCGAGTTTCTCAATCAAGAAGCGCAAGAAGCGTTAGAAGGCGTAGATGCGATTCTCTGGCTTGTGGATTCGTCCTCCTCCCCAACCGATGAAGATAAGTCAATAGCCGACTTACTAAAAAAATTTACGCCTCAAACTCCGCTTTTGCTTGCGTTGAACAAAATAGACATACTGCAAGCCGATGCCTTGTCTGCGCGTGAAAGCGAATATCGTCAATTAGCAAACTCCGCTATCCTGATGAAAATTTCCGCAAGCAATAGGCTGGGGCTGGGAGAAATGATAGAGAAACTGATTCAGCTCCTCCCGAAGCGCGAAGCGGAATATCCCGAAGACCAAATTACCGATTTGTACGAAAAAGACATCGCCGCAGATTTAATCCGCGAGGCGTGTTTATTAAAATTAAGAGACGAAGTGCCGCATAGTTTGGCGGTTCGCATTGACGAATTCAAAGAACGCGACAACGGCATGGCGTATATTGCCGCGACAATTTTAGTAGAACGCGAATCGCAAAAGGGAATTGTGATTGGCGAAGGCGGAAAAATGTTGAAAGCGATTGGCGGCGCCGCGCGCAAAGAAATTGAAGAAATGGGCGGGCGAAAAGTGTTTTTGGAATTGCGCGTGAAAGTGGAAAAAGATTGGCGCAATAACCCCAATGCGTTAAGAGCGCTGGGATATACAAAGAAAAAGTAAGGGCGACCTTTCAATGCTATCAAGTAAAATTGTTTGCAATTTATTTTTGCAAACAATTTTTATTTTAACAATGGGCGAGCCGCCCCTACGATTAACGACCCTTCAATGGCTTGAATCCTTCGCCCAACGCTTCATGCGCCGTGCCAATGACCATAAAGGCTTCAGAGTCCACTTCATTGACGATGCTTTTCAAGGCGACAATTTCCGAACGATTCAGCACACAATATAAAACCGGGCGAGAATGCCCTGTGTAAGCGCCTTTGCCTTCTAAATAAGTCACCCCGCGTTGTAACTCATCCATAATTCTTTCGGCAACTTCTTCAGGCTTATCGGTGACAATCATCGCCGTGCGAACTGTGCCGCCGCCTTCCAGAACGGTTTCAGCGACTAATCCGCTGACATACAAAGCAATCATGGCATATAGCGCTTCCTTCCAACCAAATACAAAGCCCGCCGCAAGAATTACCGCCGTATCTACTACTAGATAACTTTGCGTCATCGAAATTCCGCGCCAGTTGTTTAAGATTCTTGCCAGAATATCGGAGCCGCCGCTTGTGCCGCGCGCGCGATACACCAGCCCATAACCAATGCCGCTTACCACCGCGCCATACAATGAATTAAGAAAAATGTCGCCGCTTAAATCGTCAATCAAAATTTGCGAATATTCAACAAAAGCGGGAATGTTCAAAAGCAAATCGGTTAATAACGAGTAAGTGAAAATCGCCGCCGCCGTGCGCATGGCAAATTTGAACCCGCCCAAAAAACGCCAGCCCAATAAAAATAATGGGATATTGCCAATCAAAACCATCAAACCGATGGGCCAGCCAGTGAAGTGATTAATTAATTGCGAAATGCCGCTCACGCCGCCAGAGGCTAAATCGGCGGGGATGAAAAACAACCTCAAACTGACCGCTTGAATCAAACTGGATATAAGAATTAATGCATAATCTCGAATGGTGGGTAAATATTTTTTCATAGAATCCTTACGCGGCGCTCCGAATGACATGAATGAAACGATTATAGCCGATGGATTTTCAACCATCTTTCTTCTTTCATGATTAACGTTTCACTTTCTACTTTCCACCTGTGTCGCAACCCATAGTAAAATCCCACCCTATGCAAATTAAAAAATGGCAATTTTGGCTCGGCGTTTTCATCAGCGTTTCATTTATCTGGCTTGCGCTACGCGGCCTCAAACTAAATGAATTTTGGGAAACCGTTAGGCAAGCCCAATTTATTTGGCTGCTTCCTGCAATTGGCGTGTATTTCATTGGCGTGTGGGTTCGCGCGTGGCGTTGGCATTATTTGTTAAAGCCAATTAAAGAAATTCCAACCAAAACGATGTTTCCCATTACGACCATTGGGTACATGGGAAACAACATTTACCCCGCCCGCGCAGGCGAGGTATTACGCGCTGTGATTCTCAAACGCAAAGAGGGCGTGTCTGTCTCGGCTTCGTTAGCGACAATTGTTGTCGAAAGAATTTTCGACGGCGTGGTGATGTTGGCGTTTGTATTTGTTAACTTATCTGAATTAGCAAAATTAACATCTGCCTCTGGTTTTGTGGGCAACATTCAACAAGTAGCCATCATCGGCACTGGCGTTTTTATTGGCGCATTGATTATTTTTTTACTCGCGGCAATGTTTCCACAAGCGACTGCGAAACTTGGATTGTGGTTTATTGAAAGATTAACTCCAAAAAGATTTCATGAACGAATTATTCGCATCATGTCTCGATTTTTAGATGGTCTCGCTTCCCTGCGCTCTCCATTTAACGTGTTAATGGTTTTCTTTACCTCTGTCATTATTTGGCTTTTGGAGACTGGCAAATATTGGTTCGTGATGCACGCCTTTGATTTTCAAGTCTCATTCTTTGCATTGATGTTGATGAACGGCATTGTGAATCTCGCAACCACGATTCCATCTGCCCCGGGATACATTGGCACATTTGATGCTCCCGGCATTGCAGTATTGACTGCTTATGGAGTCAGTCAAGCCACGGCGGCAGGATACACATTGACATTACACGTTGCGCTTTGGTTACCAATTACGTTACTGGGTGCGTATTATTTAGCCAGAGAAGGCATCAAGTGGAGTGACGATTTGAGAGGAGAGGTAGAGAAAAACGAATGACAATTCGCATTTATATAGATTGGTCAGGAGACCCAGGCTTTAAATTTAGACAAGGCTCTTCGGAATTATTAGTGATTGCAACACTTATGACAGATGAGGAGCTAAATCTCAACGGCTTACGCTTTAAATTGTCTCTGCCAGAAGATTATGAATTCCATTTTGCAAAGACAAATCGGCATATTCGAGAAGAGTTTAGAAATTTTATTCACAATGAATTAGAGATTCCTGCGGTAGTTGTTCTGCGTGCTGATAAACAGCGCTTTTCTGTCACGATGCGTGAAAAAAGAGGGGAACAAATTATTGCAGACTTGATTACACATTGTATTGTCAATTTACCTTTTGAATTATTACAAAACTCAACTTTGTATTATGACGGAGAAAAAGAACAATTGTCATTTAAGAATACATTGCGCACAACGTTATCACAAGCACTCCATCAGCAAGTTTTTCTGCGTGCTATCAAGGCTGTATCTGCCAGTCGAAACGATGGTTTGCAGATTGCAGATATGCTTGCAGGTTTTATTCGCAATGATACTTCTGCGATTCGCTCTGGTATGGTAAAGGTAATTCATTACCCCGATTAAATAAAAGAACCTGGCTAGTTGGGGTTGTTTTTATACAGGCTTACTTTCATCACCTGAAACCCAACCCGCGTTTTCACACGACTACACCAGGTTACTTACTATTCATCATACACCTCAAAAAACACTGTGTCAAGCGGGGATAAACTCAACGCGCTGAAACAGGCTTGGGTTATACTAAGAGGCGCAAGGTTAAAAAAATGGTCAGCAACATGCCCAGAAAAAACAAATTGCGGATTCTCATCGCCGATGATGTGCAAGAAACGCGGCGCAATACGCGCTTGATGCTTTCTGAAATTGAGCATGTAGAGGTGGTGGCGATTGCCTCAAATGGGAAACAAGCCGTAGAAATGACCGAAGAGCAGCGCCCCGATATTGTCATTCTCGATATTAACATGCCAGAAATGGACGGCTTGACCGCGTTTAAGTATATTGTCCAAACGTTTCCCGGCACGGGTTGCATTATCATCTCTGGCGAGAAAGACGAAGTTACGATGCAAAAAGCCAAGGCGATTGGCGCGCATGAATTTTTGAGTAAACCGTTTACTATTGACGAAATGGAAACGGCGATTCGGCAAGTAGCCCAACAGATTGAAGGCATACGCAGACAAATTGCACAATCTAACCAAGCGCCGCTTGAAAAAACGCTTTCAATTGAAGAGTTAGCCAATCAGTATCTAAAAGAAGGGCGCACAGACGCAGAATCGACCAAAGTGTTTGAGTATTTGGCGCAAAATCCAAATTGCAATTTGCGCTGGCTAGAAGCCTTAGCGATGATTTATGCCGTGCAGGGCGAATGGGGAAAATTGAAAGCGCTGGCGGAAAGAATAGAGAAAATAAAAAAATAATATGTCGCGGGGATTGTTTCGTGGCGATGCAAAGCGTCGCTCCTCGCAATGACATCAATGAGGTTAATGAATGAAGATAGCGATTATTGGAGCAGGTTATGGCGGCATGGCGGCGGCATGGGATTTGAAAAAAGCGGGACATGACGTTGTTATTTTTGAATCGGCAAATTATGTGGGCGGGTTGGCAAGCGGTTTCAAAGAACCGCATTGGGATTGGTCGGTCGAAAAGTTTTATCATCACTGGTTTCAATCCGATAGCGAAATGCTGGGGTTGATTCGTGAATTGGGTTTGGAAGATAAGGTGATGTTTCCGCGCCCATTGACGGTGATGTATTACAACGGGAAATGGTATCCGTTTGATTCGATTCTTAACGCGCTTCGTTTTCCTGGGCTTGGGTTTGGGTTGAACAAAGTACGCTTTGGGTTTGTGGGATTATTTTTGCGCCTCACCAATAATTGGCGCGCATTGGAAAAAGTCACCGCGCATGAGTGGATGTTAAAGTACGCTGGCAAACAAGTCTATGAGCGGATGTGGAAGCCGTTACTCATTGGGAAGTTTGGTCCATTTTATAAAGACGTCAACATGGCGTGGATGTGGGCAAGAATCAAAGCGCGCACAACAAGGCTTGGCACGTTTGAAGGCGGTTTTCAAAAATTTGCGGATTTGTTTGCGGAAAAACTTCGGGAATTAGGAGCTGAAATTCGACTTGGGGTAAAGATAGAGTCGATTAAACAGAATCAGGCTCAACTTGAAGTGCGAAGCGAAAAGGGAGTCGAAGCGTTTGATAAAGTTTTGGTGACCGCGTCTCCTCATTTGATGGCGAAGTTATGTCCTGAACTCCCTGAACATTATTTGAAAGGTTTGCTGGAATTAAAATCAATGGGGGCAGTGGTGATGACGCTGGCGTTGAAACATCGGTTATCAAAAGAAGGTTTTTATTGGTTCAACGTGCCAAAGGAAGAGGGCTATCCATTTTTGGCGTTGGTGGAACATACCAATTTTGTTTCGAGCAAGCATTTTGGCGGCGACCATATTGTGTATGCGGGCGATTATTTGGAATTGGGTCACGAATATTTTTCGATGAGCGATGAAGCGTTGTTGGAAAGATTTATTCCCGCGTTTCAAAAATTTAATCCAGAATTTTCACCCGATTGGGTGAAGAAGATTTGGGTGCATAAAACCAATTACGCGCAACCTGTGCCGTTGGTGAATCATTCTAAAAATATCCCTGCCATTCAAACGCCAATTGACGGTTTGTATTTCGCTTCGATGAGTCAGGTGTACCCGTGGGACCGCGGTACAAATTTTGCTGTGGAGATTGGAAGAAAAGCGGCGCGGATGATGAAGTAAAGGGAATGGGGAGTAGTGATTGGCAATTTATTAAAAAGACATCGGAAGTTTATGCGACTTCCGATGTCTTTTTACATTTTATTTTTTACTTCAACAACGTTTTCATTTGATTATAAATAAATCGCGTTGCAAATTTTGGATTCAACCTGCGCAAGAAGTCCATAAACTTCGCGTCTGAACCTACAAACACGCTGTAACTATCGTTCTCAATGGCATTGACGATAATCTCAGCGGCTTTATCGGCAGGTAATACTTTGATTTTGCTTTCTTCAGCGGTTCTTTCGCCGCCCGGAATTGCTACGCCAGAGTTAGCGGTGATATTCGTCCCAACTGCTCCAGGATAAATCACAGTAACTTTTACATTGGTATCTAATAACTCAGCATATAACCCTTCAGTAAATAATTTTACGGCGGCTTTGGTTGCGCCATAAATGGTTTGCCCCGGCACTGGCAAATAACCGCCCATGCTAGACGTATTGGCAATATGCGCCACTGGACGAGTTAACAAGTGTGGCAGAAATGCTTTGGTCATATACAACACGCCATACAAATTGACATTCATTACGCGTTCGATGGCAGAATATTCTAAATCTTTGAATTTTACAAACGGTTGAATGATGCCAGCGTTGTTGATGATGCCATCCACCGCGCCAAATTTTTCAATCACTTTGGCGGGCAGGGCTTCCACTGCGGCTTTATCGGCGATGTTCACTACGGCTGTGGCGAGGTTATCTTTTTTGTCGCCTGCTAGTTGCACAGTCTCTTGCAAGGTCTTTTCGTTAATATCCACCGTAAACACTTTTGCGCCTTTGTTGAGCAGGTTCAAAACCAATTCGCGCCCCATGCCGCTGCCGCCGCCTGTAACCACAATTACTTTACCTTGAACTTTCATTTGAAATCTCCTTCGGTTAATTAGGTTTTCAATATATTTGTTGTTTATATTATATCGTCAGGTATATTCTAAATTTTGTAAAAGTCATATATAAAAAATTCCTGAATGATGATTCAGGAATTTTTAGAAGGTTAGCTATTCTCCACGTCCATGCGCGTATGGGCTCCAGTCGCACAAGTTGATAAATGGCGTGGTTTTGCCCGCTTCCACAAAAAAGGTTTTCATTAATCCATTGGGATGCGCGTACGCTCCTTCGAGTTGATAATCGGGCGCCCAAGCGTAAGCATAATATTTACCGGCAGGGACAAGGGCAATATATGTAAATTGGTTTTCAACAATCGCAAATTGGATTCGTTCGCCTGTATGCGCGTTTTCTAAGTATAACGTCATTGGCGGATTAAATTCGCTAGGGTAGCATAAGTTTCCGCCGACCGTTCCATGCGTTACAGACTGGTCTTTGACTTTGATATCCACATAGAAAGCGACGTTGGCTTTATCGCCTGTGCCAAATAATGCGCCCGATGCGTTGCGTAACATCCAATAGCCTGTGTAAGAGCCGCTGGTAGAAGGCGCGGTGAGCGTCACAGACACATCTACCGTTTGACCAGGAGCAACATAGCCGGGTAAACGAATGGCGGTTGTGCCGCCCATTTGCGAGCCGCTAGAAAATACGAGCATGTAATCTGGCGTCCATGCGCAAGTACCGCGATTCTTTAATCGCCACACTTTAGTAAACGTTTCGCCGGGCAGTAAGGTCGTGCCGTCAGGGATTGTCACATCTTTGACAAAAGCCGCCCAGTCGCAATATGTTTGCGGCGCGGATGTGGAGGTAGGAACAGGCGTATTGGTAACAGAAACAGCCGTCGCCGTAGGCGGAAGCGGCGTTTGAGTCGGCGCGTTAAGCGTCAACGAAATCATGGTTTGAGTGACCATCGCTTGCACAGTGGCTTGCGGGTTTGGCTGTTCGTTCCTTTGTAATAATGGCATTGCTAAAACGCTAATGGGGAAAAGAGCCAGCACGCATAAAGCCATAACGCCAAAAATAATAAAAATGGTATTGGTATTTGTTTTCATGTATCCTCTGCTTTCAACCCCTATGAAACGATTGCGCTTGGCAAAAAGTTCCCGTACTTTGGCGCGATGAAATGAGATAAAATTTATCTTATGATTTCTTCCGACGTTCTTAATCCCCTAATTCTCTCTGCCTTTACAAAAGAAATTACTTGGCTGGAGGCTTCTTCACGCCATCCATTAGATGAGTTGATTGATACGTTTTACGCGACTCGGATGCTGACCCACCAAGCGCTTCAAAACCTGACCGACGAACAGGCGTGGCATACCTCAACCGTTCACCCGTTTTGGAGCATTAGCGAATCCATTACGCATTTGATTTACACGCAAGGCTTTTATCATAACAAGTTGTTAGATATTTCCACCAGCCAATTACCGCACATCGTCGAAGCCGCTCGCGGGTTTGGCGAAGGCGCGAAACAAAAAGCGCCTGTCAAAGATTTAATCGTCAGTTTGAACGCCGCCACCGAACGAATTCAAACGGCAATTGAGCAAACTCGTAATGCGCACGACCCTGAAAAAACGGAGCGAAACCCAGCCTTTGGCTTGTGCAATTACAACACTTGGGTTTTGCTTTTGCTTGCCCACGAGGTTGACCACTTGCGTCAGATTGTGGCGATGAAGAGGATTTCAAGAACGGGTGAATAAAATAAAAAATCCCCAGAAATTTCTGGGGATTTTTTATATGGGCGAGGTATGCCTCGCCCCTACATTTTATATATCTAAATTTCTCACGCTCTTGGCATGAGTTTGAATAAACTTCTTGCGCGGGTCAACCGCATCGCCCATGAGCATATCAAACGTTCTATCGGCTTCGGCGGCGTCATCCACAGTGACCAGCAGTAAAGTGCGGTTTTGCGGGTTCATGGTTGTTTCCCACAATTGGTCTGGGTTCATTTCGCCTAAACCTTTATAGCGCTGCAAGTTTGCTTTTTCGCCAAGTTCTTTCAGGGTTTTATCTTTTTCTTTATCGGTATAAACATATTTCACTGTATTTTTGTGAGCGATGCGATATAAAGGCGGTTGGGCAATATACAAGTGACCGTTTTCAATTAATTGCGGCATGTAGCGGAAGAAGAAAGTTAACAACAAGGTACGGATGTGACTACCGTCCACGTCGGCGTCTGTCATAATAATAATTCTTCCATAGCGCAAGCCTTCTAAATCAAAGTTATCGCCAATGCCTGTGCCTAAGGCGGAAATTAACGCCTTTACTTCGTTGTTGCCTAAAATTTTATCTAAGCGGGCGCGTTCGGTGTTTAAGATTTTTCCACGCAAGGGCAAAATGGCTTGGAAGTGCCTATCGCGCCCTTGTTTAGCCGAGCCGCCTGCCGAGTCGCCTTCTACGATATACAATTCTGTTTTGGAGGTATCGCGTTCTGAACAATCGGCTAATTTACCGGGTAATGTTAATGATTCCAATGCCGATTTGCGAATTACTAAATCTCTGGCTTTACGCGCCGCGTCTCTTGCACGGGCAGAGGTAAGGCACTTTGCCACAATCGCTTTTGCCGCTTGTGGGTTTTCTTCTAAGAAAGTGCTAAACGCTTCACCCACCACCTGGGCGACATGGGTCTGCACTTCGGGGTTCATTAATTTCACTTTTGTCTGCGATTCAAATTGCGGACCAGGGTGTTTGACGGAAACAATCGCGGTTAATCCTTCGCGGGTGTCGTCGCCTGAGAAGTTTGGGTCGGCGTCTTTGAGCAGACCGTTTTTTCGGGCGTAGTCGTTGATGACGCGGGTGAGCGAAGACCGAAGTCCGGTGAGATGCGTGCCGCCGTCAATGGTATTGATGGTGTTGGCAAAGGAATATACCGATTCGGTATAAGCGTCTGTGTATTGAATGGCGGCTTCTACGCCAATGCCTTCAATTTCTTTTTCCACATACACCACAGGGTGCAGATTTTCGCGGTTGCGATTCAAATAGCGGACGAATGAGGTAATGCCGCCTTCAAAATAGAACGACATTTCGCGGTCGTTGCGTTCATCTACAAATTTAATAGTCACGCCGCGCGTTACAAACGCCATTTCACGAAAACGCTGAACCAACGTGTCAAAGCGATAATCAATATCTTCGGTAAAGATTTGTTTATCAAACTTAAACGTTTGTTTGGTGCCGGTTTCGTCTTTTTCAACTTTGCCAATTTGCTTAATTTTGCCTTGCGGCATCCCGCGTTTGTATTCTTGTCGCCATACTTTGCCGTCGCGCTTAATTTCAGTCGTCATCCATTCCGATAAGGCATTCACGGCGCTAATGCCCACGCCATGCAAACCGCCGGAAACTTTATACCCGCCGCCGCCAAATTTACCGCCTGCGCCAATGACCGTCATCACCACGTCAACGGTTTCCATAGGCTTGCCGTTTGAATCTTTTTTGCTCGGGTGTGGACCCACTGGAATACCGCGCCCGTTATCTTCAACCGTCACGCTGCTATCGGGGTGAATGGTGATATTGATAGACGTACAAAAGCCAGCCAGCGCTTCGTCAATCGAGTTATCCACCACTTCATACACTAAGTGATGTAACGCTTTAATATCTGTGCCGCCCACATACATGCCCGGGCGTTTACGGACGTGTTCAATGCCTTCTAACGCTTGAATTGAACCGACATCATAATTAGTTGCATTGTTTTTCTTTTCTGCCATACATTCCTCTATTTCTTCGTTATCTCGCTTTGGGCGTAGCGCAGGGGCTTTGCCGCATGGCTGTAAATTATCAGCCCAAGCGGATACAAACGCGCCTCAAAGCGCTGGGATGTGCTTACGCCTGTGCGACAGGCGGTTTTCGTTTTTCTAATATCGCTTGCACCCAAGCCGACATATCTCGATAATAAATAAAACTAGCCGCTAATAACGCCGTTGTGACGAATGAATGCCCGAAGATGGCTAACAAGGTTAACCACGACGTTTCTGACGGAACGCTCCATAACAGGTTTAATCCATAAGCCAGCATAAAAACGGTCAACACAAATAAACTGCTATTGGGAAGCGTATAGCGCGTAAAAAATATACTGCCGCCAAGCGCCTGAAACGCATTTTGGTTTTTAACAAAAACGCCATGCGGTAAAAAGAAAATCGGCACAATCAGCCACATCGAAACAAAACTCAACAACAAAAGCGTTAAGCTAGCCACAATCACGTTTTGCGCCGCCAAAACGACCAAAACGCCAAAGAACACGGGCGAAAGCGTTAGAAATAACATTGTGCAAAAAATTGAAATTAAAACGGTTTGCAAAATAGCCTTAAACCATGAAACCGCCCCTTGCTCATTCGGCGCGGCAATTTTAGATACAGTGCGAAAATAAATCGCTCCGCCTACCCAACCGATAAAATTCAGCGCAAAAAAAGCGAGGAAAATTACCCAACCGTTGGCTTGCCATACCAGCGGCTCGCCCAAAGGCGTAGGCGAAAGCTCACGCGAGAGAGGCAGGCTGGAAATTCCGATAGGAAGCGTGCGTAGCATCCAAAATAAATTAATACTAGAGATATAAGCGTCAATCTCTTGCAATTGGTTTTGAATCTCAAGCGCGCTAATGCCCTGACTTTGCAAGCGCGAGATTAAGTCCGCTTTCATGGTGTCGTCGAAAATTTTATAAAAAAAATCATCAACGCGTAAACGCGGACCCAGCCAAAAAAATAAATTCAACGCCAGCGGCATTAAAATAGCCGTGATGTGCGAGGCGATAGTATCGAAGCCTGCGCGAATTGAATTGATAATGCCCGGCGGGGGCGGCACATTTTCTAAACGGGTCGCTTCCATAACCTATTGATTCTACCATACCCGTTACGGTACAATCGCCCTATGCAAGCCAAACATTTTGATTATCCATCCACAGACCGCATCGGCATTTTGAGCGCTTCGGTTTTACTGGCGCTCGCGCTCACTCGTTTGATTGAAACGCCGCGCCTCTTACTCACCCTCAACCTGCCCGGTTTTTATTTCGAGTTTCCTCTCACTTTAGGCGGGGTAATGACCCTCTTTGCCGCAGGTTTAACCGCCGCCGGTATAGATTGGGTAATTCGAGAACACCCCTCGTTTGCAAAGAAATCTACGCGCGAGCATATTATGCTCCCTACATTAACCACGTTTATCTTAGGGGCTTCATTATCCATTTTGTTTGAAAGCCCCGCTTGGTGGGTCGGCTTTTTGTTTGGGGCAATTTTACTAGGGGTTGTGTTCACATCCGAATACATCGCTATTAACCCTACCTCGCCAGCCTACCCCTTTGCCCGCGCCGCATTAACCGCGCTCGCGTACGCTTTATTTCTAATATTGATTACTTCATTACGCTTTTCAGGTATCCGTTTGTTTTTACTTGTGCCAGCCGTGTTTCTCGTAGCGGGTTTAATCAGTTTGCGCGTTTTACATCTCGACGGCACAGACCGCTGGGATTTTGCTTGGGCAATTGGCATTGGAATTGTGTGCGCTCAAATTAGCGCAGGCTTACATTATTGGGCGCTTTCGCCAGTGCAATTTGGCTTGGCGCTTACAGGTCCGCTATATGCGTTATCCATGTTATCAATAAACCTAACCGAAGAGATTCCGCTCAGGCGCGCCGCTCTTGCCCCCAGCGTGATTCTCGCGCTTTCATGGTTAACGGCGGTGTTTATCTAAAATTAAAACGCGAGGTTGCGCCTTAAAAAAGCAGGCATGCCACATTTCTCCTTCAGAACGCGCCGCGTAAGCGATTTGTTAACAAGAAACCATCTCCGCGTTTTAGTGTTTCTAATAAAAAACTCTGGAGGACGCTGAATGCAACTTATTATAGACCTTGCAGTTATCTTTATGGGGTATGTGATTGGCTCCATTCCATTTGGCTTATTAATTGTAAAATTAAAAACAGGGAAAGATATTCGTGAGGTTGAAAGCGGCAGAACAGGCGGAACCAACGCTATGCGCGCCGCAGGGTTTTGGGCTGGGTTTGCAACCGCAATGTTAGACATTCTAAAAGGCGCGGTTGCCGTTTGGGTTGCCCAATTCATTACAGACACATCATGGGCGCACATGTTCACGGCAATTGGCGCTATCCTCGGTCACAATTATTCTATCTTTTTACCAGAGCGCGATGAAAACGGAAAATTCATTCGCTTGCGCGGCGGGGCAGGCGGCGCGCCCTCGGTGGGCGGAGCAATGGGTTTATGGCCCGCCTCTATTTTGATTATTCTTCCCCTCGGCATGTTGACATTTTTCACCATTGGCATCGCCTCTGTCACCACAATGGCAGTCGCTTTGTTTGCCATCATTGTTTTTGCCATTCAAGCCTCGCAAGGGAATTTGCCCTGGGATTATGTTTGGTACGGCGTAGGCGCAGAATTATTGCTCATTTGGGCATTACGCCCCAATTTGAAAAAATTATTCGCCGGGCAAGAGCGTATTGTCAAATACAGTTTGCATGGATGGTTAAAGGCGAAAAGAGAACAGAGAGTGGGGAGTGGGGAATAGAGAGAATAGGGAATAGGGAATAGGGAATAGGGAATAGAGAGAATAGGGAATAGGGAATAGGGAATAGGGAATAGAGAGAATAGGGAATAGTAATTAGTAAGGGAAGAACGTATTCTCTCTAGAGAAATATATTTGTAAGATTGAGAATGAGCGTGTTCACCATTCACTATTCACCATTCACCATTCACCATTCACCATTCACCATTCACCATTCACCATTCACTATTCACTATTCACTATTCACTATTCACTTTTTATTTTCTACTTCCCATACCTCTTCCTAATCTCCGGCAAAAAGTAATCATCGAAGAATCTATCCACATCATAATCTGGTGACCAGTTCCAATCTGCACGAGCGCGAGAATCATCTACATCTTGGGGCCAAGAATCTACAATGCCTTGGCGACGTGGATTCGGTTCAAATTTAATATCCGCATTCGGGAAGGCTTTGATAGCGCGCTGACGAAATTCTTCGGCAGTGATGGCAAATGCCGCAATGTTATACACGTCGCTTGTTAGGCGTTCTTTGGGGGCGTCCATCAACATCAATAAAGATTTAATTGCATCGGGCATTGCCATAAAGGGAATTTTTGTGTCGGGTCTTACAAAGCAACGGTAGGGTTGGTTTTGCGCGGCGGCGTGGAGCATTTCGGGTCCGTAGTCGCTTGTGCCGCCGCTGGGCAAGGTAAAGGCGGAGATTAAGCCGGGGAAGCGAATCGAGCGAAAGTCTAGAAAATGAGGCGGGGTTTCATCGAAATGTTTTTGACCAAAAAACCTTCCATAATACATCCCCAATTTTTCACAATACAATTTATTGCATCCATACATCGTATGCGGGCGATTCCAATCGTCTTCTTTTACGGCGCCCGCTTTATTTTTATCTTCTAGCGTTGGCAAGCCATACGCCGCAATGGAACTAGGGAATAAAAATTTGACTCGCTTTTTATATTTTTCAGAACGATACGCCGCCAGCATGAGCAACTGCAGTGTGCCTTCGACATTGATGCGATGCGCCTCTTCGATTGCGACTTCGGCTTTGGAAGAGAGCGAAGCGGCAAGGTGAAAAATCACATCAAAATCGTAATCATAAAAAGTTTTTATTTTATAAAGCAAATCGCCTTGCACATGCTCGCTAGAAAATTTTTTTATCGAATCGGGTAAAGGCATAAAATCGGCTGTGACAATTTGATAACCGCTCTTCGATAACTCGCCTACCAGCGCCTGACCTATTTCTCCACACGCACCTGTAACGAGCGCTTGCTTTATTGTCATGTAAATCTCCTATTATGCTAGAATAAATTAACATATTCGCTTATTTGAAACGCCCCGAAAACTTCCATCAAACCTTTCGGGGCGGCGACTACTCAGCGACTTATTTTACGACACAATGACAAAAATTTTTATTTATTTTATGCAAGCGTTAACCAGCGCAAATTCACGCAGAAGAGATATGAACACGCCGTACGCTCTCCGTTTCGTCGCATTCTATTTTTTTCTTTTGACTTTCACGCTTTCCGCTTGTATGCCGCTTGATAATTTTCTTATCACCTCCACGCCTGTTGTGCCGACCTCTACGCCGCTTCCGACCGCAACGCGAATTTGGTTTCCCGCGTCAGCCACGCCCACGCTTCAACCTTCTTCCGCCGCCCAATCTGCCACCCTTCCCACCCCCGAAATGCGCCCCCATATCGGCGACATTATTTTAGAAGACGATTTTTCAGAAGAAACCTTATGGGACATTGCCTCTTCGGAGCAAGCCAGCGCAAGCCTCAATAATTATCGTTTGGTTCTTTCAGCCCAAAGCGGAATTTATATGATGAGCCTACGGCATGACGTGATATTAACAGACTTTTACGCCGAATTAACCGCCCAACCGAATTTATGCAAAGACGAAGATAATTACGGCATGTTAATTCGCGCCAGTTCTGCCGCCTACTATCGGTATGCCTTAGCCTGCGACGGAACCGTGCGCGTGGAAAGATACAGTTCGGGCAATCGTTTGGTATTAGTAGGACCAGACCCAAGCGGCGACGCTCCCCCCGGCGCGCCGGGCAATGTGCGCATGGGCGTTTGGGCAGTTGGCAAAGAAATGCGCTTTTTTTTGAATGGACGCTTTCAATTTAGCGTAATAGACCCTAGCTTTCCTAGCGGAACGATTGGCGTATTTGCTCGCTCGGTTGGAGATACGCCCGTTGTCATCGCATTTTCAGATTTGATTGTGAGAGAAATCAATCCATAACTTAACTTTCAATTCATCCATGCTCTCTCCTCACCATCTCCTGCGCCTCCCTTTCACAGCCGACCTCACCGAAGGCGGCATTGCCTACGCTTTGCGTTCGCTTTCTTATATTTATGAAAGAGCGGGCGCATCGTTACATCGCCGCTTAAGACGAACGGTTGCAAACGTGGCGGTGGAACTTGCATTTCGGCGTTATTTGGCGGCTCAGAACATGGAATTTGAAGTGAAAGCCTCGCGTCCATTTACCGACTCTGAACGATATGACGTGTTTTTAGATAAATATAGATGTCTCCTGAAATCTTTTTTTATTTCAAATCGCAATCAAATTTCAGCAATTAAAAATAATCCGTCTATACTGTTAAGTGCGCCGGCGCTTGTCCCTGCCGACCATCACGCCGGCGATGGGCATGCTTACAATGATTTGTATATCTTCGCTTTTGCAACGGGGTTAATTGCCGCCTCGCAAGCGGATTTAGAAAAAGCGCTCGCTAACCATCAAAAGCATTATCTACTCCACATCATGCCCGAAACATGGCGCAAACCCGCTTATTGGAATCCGCTGGGAACTTTAACCCTAAAATCAGAGTCTGCAGAGGAAGTAATTATTGAGGTCAATGGGCAAGATGAAAGTCGAAGGACGAAGCGGAAGACGTTAAGCCTTGCGCCAAAGACGAAAGTAGTCGTTCATGAAGCGTTTTATTCCATTTCATCTTTACATATTCACCGCGCCGCCGATGCGCGGGTTGGAATCAAATGCGAAGCGATAAAAGAAGCGCATATCGTCTCGCCGTTTGAATGGAGCAATATTTGGATATATGGCATGGATGTTTATCTATGCGGCTTTCTTTCGTATGAAGAATTTAGCCGGCAAGCGAAAATATTGCCGCCAAACTCACACACGTTTCAATACGAACAAACTCGCGTAAAAAATTTATTTTTACCCGTTTCAAGTTTGAAACCGATAGAAAAATTATTAAGCAACCGCTCGACAGGTTCATTAAATGCATCATCTTAAAGAGCAAAAACCTGCGGGGCGTTTTAAGGTAAGATATAAAAATGGAATCGACAAACCAAAAACAAACGCGCAAACCTCGCACTGGCAATAACGTTTTCATATATACCGTCTTCATTGCCATGTTCATTGCCACCTTATTTACAGCGTGGACGCCCAACAGCCTATTCGCCAGCAACTTGCGAGAACAATTGCGGACTTTGCTCACGCCGCAAACTGGGTTTGAAACAGGCCTCACGCCTCAACCGCAACTTCGGATTGGCATTGTGTCTGGTCACATGGGCAACGACTCAGGCGCCGTTTGCACCGACGCTAATGGCGCCGTCACCTTAACCGAAGCGGACGTTAATTTTGAAATCGCCTCGCGCGTGCGGGAGAATTTAGTCGCGCTTGGTTATCAAGTGGATTTGTTAAATGAATTTGATACACGGTTAAACGGTTATCGCGCCGTAGCCTTAGTTTCCATTCATAACGATTCATGCGAATACATCAACGACGCGGCGACCGGCTTCAAAGTGGCGGCTTCGCTCGAAACGCGAGACTTAAACCGCGCGCAACGATTAACCGCCTGCCTAACAGACCGCTACCAAAAATTGACCGGCTTGTTCTTTCACGCCAACAGCATTACGCCTGATATGACCGAATACCACGCCTTTTCAGAAATTGACCCTAACACCGTCACCGCGATTATCGAAACGGGCTTTTTGTATTTAGATAGAGAGATCTTAACCGAACAAACCGATTTAGTCGCCGAAGGCGTAACGCAAGGCATTTTATGTTTTATCAATAATGAAAGCGTGTTGCCGACCGCCCTGCCATGAATCGTTTGAAAAGATTTTTCAATTCGCTAACAATGACATCTAAAAACCTTTTTAAATTTTTATGTATCACGCTTGTAATTTCGGGTTGCGCGAATATTCCCAACGAGCCGTTCATTTCAACGCCAACCACATCCATTTCTTTTGCCGTTGCCGAAATCGCCAAACCGACCTACACGCCCCTTCCCACCTACACTTCCACCCCAACCTTAATCCCCACCCACACGCCCGAACCCATTGCCCAAGCCGAAATCATTTTAGATACGCCCACTAGCGAATACGTTGCGCCCCTTACCCAAAACAACCAAGAGGAAGCGCCAACGGTTTACACAGGCGAAAAATACATCCTCGTAGATATTTCCGAACAACACATGTACGTCTATGAAGGCGACGCCTTAGCGTTTAGTTTTGTCGCCTCCACAGGAATGAACAACGCCACGCGAGTCGGTCATTTCAGCGTGCTAAACAAAATCCCAAACGCTTACGGCGCCACATGGAATATTTGGATGCCAAACTGGCTCGGCATTTATTGGGCGGGCAACCTACAAAACGGAATTCATGCGTTGCCCATTTTGCCAAGCGGCGCGCAATTATGGTCGGGATATTTGGGCGTTCCTATTTCCTATGGGTGCGTGGTGTTAGGCGCATACGAAGCGCAACTTTTGTACGATTGGGCAGAAATCGGCACACCCGTAGACATTCAGTGGTAAAAATGTGTTTATAATCGGTGATAGAACCGAAAGGCGTACCCATGAACAATTCATTTTCAAACGCGCAGGGTGGGAATCAGTCGAGGAATCAGAATCAAATCGCCAGTCTAAAAAGAGGCGAGAACGCGCCGCGCCGCAAAAAACGAAATCTAATTTTGCCGATACTCTTAATCGCCGTTGGATGCGTAGTCTTCGTCTTCGCGGCGTGGTCGGCGGCGACATCTCCCGTCTTCGCTTCGATTCTTAACGGGGCGCCTGTTTCGCCCGCGTCGGCAGATTCTCCCGTTCAATCGTTTGCTCCATTTGAACTTGCCAAACCCACTTATACGCCATCGGTTTTGCAACCGGTGGCGCAAGAAGTTATCCTTCCCACAAGCACGCCCACGCAATTTGTTGAACAACAAGTTGTCGTCGTTCCGCCCACTGATGTCATCATTCCAACAGCAACGCCTGAATTACCAACCGCCACCGCCGAAGTTGCCGCCTTACCAACCGAACCCCCTAGCGAAGGCATTGCCTACGCCGAAATTGTGCCAGATACCCCCACCCCCATTTACCCAACCGCTGTGGCATACGAGCAACCCGCCTCGCCGGGCAACGGTGTGCGCTGGTTCGACGTTGACCTTTCAGACCAACGCATGTACGCTTATGAAGGCGATACGTTAGTCAGGACGTTCGTTGTTTCAACTGGCACATGGCAAACGCCAACCGTTAAAGGAAAATTCAAAGTGTGGATTAAACTACGCTCCGCGCCAATGTCGGGACCTGGGTATTACTTGCCCGATGTGCCATACATTATGTATTTTTACGGCGATTACGGCATTCACGGCACGTATTGGCATAATAATTTCGGCGTGCCGATGAGTCATGGGTGCGTAAATTTAAGCATTCCCGATGCAGAGTGGGCATATAATTTTGCTTCGGTTGGCACGGTGGTAAACGTGCACGATTAACCCCCTCTACCCAAAAGGCGAGGGAGCCGGCAATGAAGCGAAACATTTCACGACGAGACTTTCTCAAATTGAGCGGTTTGGGCATGGCAAGTTTGCTTGCCCCTCCGCTCAATTTTGATTTTCAAGACTCGTTTACGCCGCAACAAGGGCGAGTGACCACGCGCATGATTTGGGTGTACGACGCGCCGTTGTTTCAAGCCAACAAACTGAAGATTTACTCCAAAGATTCGTTATTGACTATTACCAACACGGCGATTAGCGACGACGACTCCGCTCATAACCGCGTGTGGTATGAAATTGACGGATGGGGCTACGCCTATTCAGGCACAATTCAACCCGTAAAAACCATCTTCAACCAACCCCAACTTGACATTCCAAAACACGGCTTACTGTGCGAAGTCAGCGTTCCGTTTACCGACGCGCACGAACAACCAGACGCCGAATCCAATGTCGCCTATCGCATCTATTATGAAACGACACATTGGATAAAATCCGCCATCGTCAGCGAAAAAGACGGGCAAGTTTGGTATCAAATTAGAGACGATAAATGGGATAAATTGTATTATGCGCGGGCTGAACATCTGCGTATATTTCCTGCTGAGGAATTAGCCCCCATCTCGCCCGAAGTCCCGAACCGTGAGAAAAAAATCGTCGTGCGTTTAGAAAGCCAAATTGTCATTGCGTATGAATATAATCAGCCTGTGTTTGTTGTGCCTGCCGCCACAGGCGGAATGTTACGAAGCGGCACATACACCACGCCGCAAGGAAATTTTGTCACATGGTTCAAGCGCCCTTCGCGCCACATGGCTTCTGGCGATTTAGCGTCTAACGGGTATGATTTACCCGGCGTCCCTTGGGTGCAATATATCAACGAAAGCGGCGTAGCGTTTCATGGCACGTTTTGGCACAACGATTTCGGCAGACCGCGCTCGCGCGGTTGCATTAACCTTGCCAACCAAAACGCCAAATGGCTATATTTATGGACAACGCCGCAAGCGCCGTACGACAAAGAATATGTCATTAATGGCTTGGGGACAAAAGTTGAAATTAAAAGCTAGAATCGTTTCGCAGGCTGTTTCTTAAGATTCAAAACGCTAATCAACCGCGAGGCGATTAATTTTCCTCTCAACAATATTATTTAGAATTTGAGATATGACTATTTCCCAACTCACCCGCCGAGAATTTTTGAAGTTAACCGCCTCTGGCGCGCTTGGGCTTGTTCTCTCCGAATTAGGCATAGACCTCGCCTCCGCCGCTCCGCCCACCTCGCAAGGCTTATCCTTATTCAGCGGCGTGCAAGTATATGATGCGCCTTTCTTAACCGCCAAAAAAGTGGATTTGCTTCGTAAAGACGAAGTGATTGATTTAATCGGCGAGGCGCAAGGCGACTCATTTGACAACCCATTTAACACCGTTTGGTATCAAATAGAGCGCGGGTTTGTTCCTTCTGGGGTGATATTGCCCGTAGAGACCAAATACCAAAAACCCGTATATGAAATTCCCGTTGAAGGAAAATTAGCCGAAGTCAGCGTGCCATATAGCCTCACCTATCGCGCGCCATACGCCTTTGCAAAAAACGCCCATCGCATTTATTACGAAACCACGCATTGGATTAATAAAGTCATTATCACCCGCGAAGAGAAAACCGTTTGGTACGAATTTTACGACAAGGTTTTAAAAGAAACGTTTTACGCGCCCGCTTATAACATGCGTATTATCCCCGACGAAGAGTTAACGCAACTTTCTCCCGAAGTGCCAAATGAAGAAAAGTTATTGCATGTAGATATTGCTACGCAAATGGTCACCGCTTTTGAAGGGCAAAACATCGTTTTATCTGTGCGTTGCGCCACAGGGCAACGCGGCACCGATACGCCCAAAGGCGAATGGTTCACTTATCATAAAGGTCCCTCTATTCACATGACGAATTTTGGAGACGCGGTCGCTAATATTTATAGTTTGCCCGGCGTGCCATGGTGTTCGTTTTTCACGGGGTCGGGTCATGCTTTTCATGGCACCTACTGGCACAATGATTATGGTCGCCCGCGCAGTAATGGGTGCGTAAACTTACCCTCCAGCGTTTCCAAATGGGTCTATCGCTGGACAAGCCCCGTTGTGCCTGCAGGCGTAGATTATTTACAATTACCCGGTCAGGGGACAAGAGTGATTGTAGAATAGTACTTTTGAGAGGATGAAATAATCGCTTGGCAATGATATGCTTCTCTACGTCTAAAAACGTCCTGAAGTTTTTTTTCATGTTTCCATTCCTGCTTCATAAACCTTCTGGGCAAAACGCCTATCACTTGAAAAGGAAAAAGAAATGAACCCCATTTTTCAACATTCGCAATATGTACTCAAACGGCAAGTCTTTGCATTGACGGGCAAATTCCGCTTTTACGACCCAAGCGGAAAATTAGTCATGTTCAGCGAGCAAAAAATGTTCCGCTGGAAAGAAGACATTCGCGTATATGCCGATGAAGCCAAAACGCAAGAAGCGCTGGCGATTAAAGCCCGTCAGATTATTGATTTCTCCGCCGCGTTTGACGTGATAGATAGCGCCTCGAATCAAAAAGTAGGCGCATTACGCCGCCGAGGTTTGGCTTCGCTCTTGCGCGATGAATGGGAAGTGTTAGACGTGAACGATAACGTCATTGGGAAATTATTTGAAGATAGCATAGGCTTGGCGTTAGTCCGCCGTATTCTCACCAACCTTGTGCCGCAAAATTACGATTTGCTCATTGGCGAAACCCGCGTAGCCGATTACAAACAAAACTTTAACCCCTTCACCTATCAACTAAACATTGATTTCAGCATGGATGTCGCTCACCAATTAGACCGCCGACTTGGCATTGCGGCTGGCATTTTACTCGCGGCCATTGAAGGAAGGCAGAATTAGAACTTTTTCTGTTTTTCAAGCGTAGAAAGCAAAACGTAGAAAGTAGAAAGTAGAAAGTAGAAAGTGGAAAGTGAAAAATACAATACATGGCAAAAACCCCCTTGTTTGCTGGTCTCGTATTTGATGAAAACGGTAAAGTTGCCGAATCCGCTTCGATTGGCAATGAGCCTGCTTATGTAATAGATGACGACGGCTTTAAGCGTCATGTCCCCGCCGAGCAAATAGACCGCGCCGTGCTAAAACAATTTGCCGACATGATGAAAGGCAGCGAAGAATTCATCTCCAAAGAAACCGCCAAACTCATGGGGCAGGACGACCCGTTTTCTCAAGCCATAATTCAAAATCAATTAAAAAACATTGAACAACATTTTGAAACGATACTGAAAACGGGTTTGCCTGAAGATATGCGCGCCTATTTAGGCATGATGGGCTTCAAAGTAGTCGTTAATTATCGCGGCGAAATTGTGCGGGTGGAACAACCCAGCGGGGGCATAGACGAAGATAAATAAAAGAAACGCTCAAAGCCTTAATGACCTGCGAGCGTTTCTTCCTTCTCCACCACCCAAACATGCGACAAGCCAAAGATTTTCAAGGGGGTTTTTTCTAAGAACTGTAAAACGGTTCGTACAAGTTTTCCAAACACCCCAAACCTAGCGATAATATTATCGTACGCGCCAAAGATAATTGTTCTTTCTATAAACTTCACAGGCAAGCCCTCAAACAGTTTCGCTAAATCTTTTTTAGCGTAAACATTGACATGCGGAGCAAGTTTATCGCGTATGAATCTCGGCAAATAATTGATAAACAATTTATTCCCAAAATAATATTTGCCTTTCCAAAAAACGCCGTGCGTTTCAAAGGGATACCAACGATTAGGGCAAAAAATAATAACGCGCCCGCCAACTTTCAACACGCGAATCATTTCGGCAACGGCGGCGCGATCGCTGTGGACGTGTTCGATGACTTCGTGGCTGAGAATCAGGTCGAACGTTAGAGAAGGAAGCGGAAGAAATTCCCCAGCGGCGTTGATGATTTTATCGGAGACGTTTCGCGCTTCTTTCGCGCGGTCAAAATCATATTCTAACCCTGTAACATGCCCCCCCGCCTCAGCAAGTTTTTGGACGTACATGCCCACGCCACAGCCGTTCTCTAAAATTTTTTTGTGAATCCGTTCGCCTGCAAACTTGCGAATCATATCAAAACGGCGCTCCTGACCAGCGCGCCAGACATACGAAGGTTCGCCGCGTAGGGCGGCTTTGGGCATTTCTGTTTGCTTCATGGCATGAGATTATACCTTGCAGAAAAGGACATGGCGCAGCGCAACCTTGCGCCATGCAAGCGTTTATGCTAAAATCTCGCTCGTTCGGGACAACCCAATAACGGAAGCGACCAGAAGTGGGTATCCCCCACTTTTTCGCTTAATAGGAGTATGGAGCAAGAAAATGGCAAAAAATGATTTTGCACTGGCTTTCAATGAAGTCATCGAAGAGAAACAATTATCAAAAGACGTCGTCGTTACAGCGATTGAGTCGGCGATGGTTTCGGCGTATCGCCGCGCGGTGGGCGCTTCTACCGCGCAACATGTCGAAGCCAAGTTAGACCCCGACACAGGCGTTGTGACCGTATATGCCGAAAAAGAAGTTGTGGAAGATAAGGTGATTGACGACCGCACTGAAGTTTCGTTAGAAGAAGCCCGCAAAGTAAAGCCAGACGTGCAGCCTGGAGATATGTTGATAGTAGAAAGCACGCCCGCCGATTTTGGTCGCGTGGCGGCGCAAACCGCGCGACAAGTGATTCAACAAAGAATCCGCGAGGCGGAGCGCTCGAATCAAATGGAATATTTCCAACGCCAAGAGGGTGAAATTGTCTCTGGCATTGTGCAGGCAATTAATGCGCAAGGGGTCACCATCGGTTTAGATATGAAAGCCGAAGGGTTAATGCCAAACAACCAAAAAATTCCGGGCGAACGATTGAAATTGCACGAACGCGTGCGCGCAGTGGTGATGGAAGTGAAAGACGGCACGCGCGGACCGCAAATTATTTTGTCTCGCGCGCATCGTAACTTTTTACGCCGTTTGTTAGAAAATGAAGTGCCTGAAATTTATCACGGCATTGTTGAAATTCGCGCAATCGCCCGCGAGCCGGGCGCGCGCGCGAAGGTGGCGGTATCGGCAACGCAACCGGGGATTGACCCCGTGGGCGCGTGTGTGGGCATGAAAGGCGTGCGTATTCAAGCCATTGTCAAAGAATTGCACGACGAAAAAATTGACGTGATTCAATGGGACCCCGACCCCGTTGTTTATATTTCTAAAGCGATTTCGCCCGCGCGCGTAAGCGGCGTGTATTTGGCTGATAGCGATGAAGCCCGCACCGCCACTGTGGTAGTTGGAGAAGACCAATTAAGTTTGGCAATTGGGCGCGATGGGCAAAATGCGCGCCTCGCCGCTAAATTGACCGGCTGGCGCATTGATATTAAATCGTTGAGCGAGGCGGCGAACGATTCTTTGACTAAGTTGAAGTCTGATTCTGAACTTCAGGCAATGCTTCCGCCTGCGGTGGAGATGATTCCGCAAGTGGAAGAGATTTTGGCAAAAAAGGCGGAAGAACGCGCAATTATGCCAGAAGAGTATTCGTTGTTAGCCCAATTTGTAGATAGGGTGGAACGCCGCTTAGTGCAAGTGAAAGAAGACGCAGTGCGCGAAGCCGATGAACAAACTGCGGCTATTAAGGCGGAAATTCCTGCGGCGGCGTTTGAAATGCCTGTGACAGAGTCGGGCATTAAAGAACATATCATTAATATCCTTACCGAAGCGGGGTATGAGAATGTCGGTCAGGTGATGTTTGATTTGAAAGCCAATCCAAACAAAATTCTTGGGCTGGCGGGCATTGGCGCAAAAGCCATTCAAAATATTGAAGAAACAGTGGCGGCGATACAATTCCCTGAGCCTGTGAAGGCGGAAGAGCCAGTTGCGGCGGAAGCGGCTCAGGCGGAAGAAGCGCCAGCGGCAGAGAAACCGGTTGAACGGAAGAAAGAGGCGAAGAAAGTCGTCGAAGAAGATGAAGAAGATAGCGAACACGCTAAAGACGGCGTTTCGTTGGATGAGTTATTCCAAATGAAGCCTGAAATGTTCCAAACTGCCGGCGAAGACGAAGAATCTGCCGATAAGAAAAAAGGGAAAAAAGGCAAGAAAAAAGGCGTTGCATTAGAGTTTGACGAAGAACTTGGCGAAGTAGTCAGCCGCAAGAAACATAAACGCGGCGATGACGACGGTGAAGATTGGTAAGTGAAACACGCCCCGCAGGTTTGGCGAATGCCGCTAAATTTTGTTGAACCATGCGGGACGATATGAATACGGATGTGAAAAAGAAACCTGTAGGACGCGTGAAACATATTCCGCAACGCACTTGTGTCGGTTGCCGCGAAACGTTGCCGAAGAGGCAGTTGATTCGCATCGTCCGCAAGATAGACGGCGTGTTTGTTGACCCAACAGGGAAAGCGGCTGGGCGCGGCGCGTATTTGCACGATAAATATGCTTGCTGGGCGCGCGGCATGAAGGGCGCTTTAGCCAGCGCGCTTAAGACGGAATTACGCGATGATGACCGTGTGCGGTTGGAAACTTTTATGAATACTCTGCCCAAAGAAGCAGAGCCGAGCGGTTAAGCCATGTGACGTTGGCGCTCACTGGCTGACCGAGTAGAAAGTTATAAAATCTTTGAAAGGAGTCGGCTTATGAGCAGTAACGGAAACAAACTCGAATTACCTGCCAGTATTGTCGTGCGCGATTTGGCGCAAAAGATTGAAAAAAGCCCGATTGATTTAATTAAAAAGTTAATGACGAATGGCGTGATGGCGACTATTAATCAGACGGTGGATTTTGAAACCGCCGCGATTGTAGTGGCTGAATACGGCTATGAAGCGGTTGCAGAAACTGTGGAAGAGGAAGTCAAAAAGGAAGTTGGGGAAGTGCCTTTATGGCGACAATTAATTGCCGGCGAAGATAAATCTCAATTGAAACCGCGTCCGCCAGTGGTGACGATTCTTGGGCATGTAGATCATGGCAAAACCAGTTTATTAGACGCGATTCGCTCTACCGATGTGGCGGCTGGAGAGGCAGGCGGCATTACCCAGCATATTGGGGCGTATCAAGTGGAAATGAAAGGGCGCTTAATTACGTTTTTGGATACGCCCGGTCATGCGGCGTTTACGCAAATGCGCGCGCGAGGGGCGCAGGGGGCAGATATTGTGGTGTTGGTGGTTGCGGCAGACGACGGCGTGATGCCGCAAACGAAAGAAGCCATTGCCCACGCTAAAGCGGCGCGCGTGCCGATTTTGGTGGCATTAAATAAAATTGATAAACCGAACGCGAACCCCGATAGAGTGAAACAGCAATTAGCCGAATTAGAGCTTGTGCCAGACGATTGGGGCGGCAATACAATGGTGGCGCTCGTCTCTGCCAAACAGAAGAAGGGGATTGACGATTTGCTCGAAGGCATTTTGCTTGTGGCAGATAGCAATGAAATTAAGGCGAACCCAAATGGGAAAGTTGTTGGCACGGTGATTGAAGCCGAGTTGGATAAATCGAAAGGCGTGATTGCCACATTGCTCGTTCAAAACGGCACGCTGGAGGCAGGAGATATTGTGGTGGCTGGCACGGCGTATGGCAAGTTACGCGCGATGACCGATTACAAAGGCAAGCCTGTGAAAAAAGCGGGACCTTCTACGCCCGTTTCGGTGATGGGAATGAGCGACGTGCCAGCCGCTGGCGATTTATTTCAAGTGGTGGACTCGGAGAAAGAAGCAAAGGCTATTGTCTCCGAGAGAATTGAAGCGGCAAAGGCGCAAGCCCAATCGAAGAAAAAAGTTTCGCTCGAAGATTTATTTGCCAATGTGCAAGCGGGCGAAGCGAAAGATTTGAAATTAATCATCAAAGCCGATGTGCAAGGTTCGCTTGACCCAATCATCACGGAATTGAACAAACTAGGTCAGGGTGAAATTGGCGTGAAAGTGCTGCACGCTGAAACGGGTAATATTGGCAATAATGATGTGATGCTCGCCTCCGCCTCGAAGGCGATTATTATCGGCTTCAATGTGCAAGCCGATATTGACGCGCGGCGTATGGCGGAAAAAGAAGGCGTGGATATTCGTTTATATGAAATCATCTACCGCATGACGGAAGATATTGAAAAAGCGCTAAAAGGGATGCTAGAGCCTGATTTGGTTGAAACCAACATCGGACGGGCGCAGGTGTTGCAGGTATTTTCCGCCTCAAAGTTTGGTAAGGTGGCGGGGTGCAAAGTTATCGAAGGTGAATTGCGGCGCGGCGCGAAAGTGCGCTTATATCGTGGAAACGATATTGTCTATGAAGGCGATTTATCTTCATTACGCCGTGAGAAAGACGATGTGAAGGAAGTTCGTCAGGGTTTTGAATGCGGCGTTGGCTTCAAAAATTTCAGCGACATTCAGCCCGGCGATATGTTGCAGTGTTATGTGGTTGAGTAGAGGTTAGAGAATAGAGAATTAGAGAATTAGAGATTGAAACGCGTAGAGTAATTGTCAACAACCAATTGCTAACCGCGAAAGGCAAAAAATATGCCGTCTGGAATTAGAATTAAACGAATTGAAGACCGCCTCCAACAAGAGTTGGCAGAGTTATTGATTCATGAAGTGCAAGACCCGCGCCTGAAACAAATTTTTGTGACCGATGTAACGGTAGATAGAGAACTAACCGTAGCGGATATTTATGTTTCGGCAGTGGAAGGCTCTGCCCGCTCGGCGGAAGTGTTGGCTGGGCTTGAATCGGCTTCGGGATTCTTACGCAAAGTTTTATCTTCTAAAGTAGAATTGCGCACGTTCCCCAAATTAAGATTTCATTGGGACCCAACGCCAGAAAACGCCGACCATATTGAAAAGTTACTGGCAGAATTAAGAAAAAAGAAATAATCTACCGCTCTTCTCAATTCCTTCTCCTTGCAAAGAGAATTGGGAAGAGTGGTTGTAGGAGAATCTGAGTGAATCATCAAATCATAGGGGAAATAAAAGATAGATTAGCAAACGCAAACAAAATTGTCATTGCCTCGCACGTCCGACCAGACGGCGATGCAATAGGCTCGTTGCTCGGTTTGGGGCTTGCCTTGCAAGAAGCGGGCAAATCGGTAGAAATGGTTTTGGCAGACGGCGCGCCCTCCGCCTTCAAATTTTTAGAAGGAAGCGAACTTATAAAAAAAGAAGCCAGCGGCGGGCATGATACCTTCATCACCGTAGATTGCGCCGATTTTAAGAGGACGGGAAAAATATTTGAAAACTTTGGTCAGCCCGATATTAATATTGACCATCACAAAACCAATGAAAAGTTTGGAAAAATCAACCTAATCGAAGCCGAAGAGGTCGCCACTGCGGCGATTCTTACAAACTATATTCCCGTGTGGGGGCTCAAAATCACAAAATCGGTTGCGGCGGCGTTATTAACAGGAATCATCACCGACACGTTAGGCTTTCGCACGTCTAACACCACGCCTGAGGCGTTGCGCCAAGCCGCCACGTTGATAGAAGCGGGCGGAAATCTACCTGAAATTTATATGCGCTCGTTAATCAAAAAAACTTTTCCTGCCGCAAAATACTGGGGCGCGGGGTTATCTAGTTTAGAAACAAAAGATGGAATTGTGTGGGCAACCTTAACCCTAGCCGATAGAAAAGCGACAGGCTATGGCGGCAACGACGACGCCGACTTAATTAACATGATTTCAGCGATTGATAATCATAAAGTGGGCATGGTCTTTGTGGAACAAGCCAACCAGCATGTAAAAATTTCATGGCGCGCGTTAGAAGCAAACATTGACGTTTCGCCCGTTGCAAAATATTTTCAAGGCGGAGGTCACGCCGCCGCCGCAGGAGCGGATATTGAAGGAAGTTTAACAGACGTTCAAAAACAAGTTTTAGCAAAAACAAAAGAACTGTTAAATTTGTAAGTTTTTATTTATGATAAAAGCATGAGTAATGTTGTAAATTCAAAAAAATATGTCATAATTAATTTGTAAATCCAGGAGGAATCTTTTATGAGTAGTCAAGATGTAAAAAACGCCATTTCTGGCGCGCTAGTGGTGGATAAACCCGTTGGAATGACTTCACATGATGTAGTGCAAGCCATACGCAATGGAACAGGCTTACGCCGCGCAGGACACACCGGCACATTAGACCCGCGCGCTTCTGGCGTATTGGTTATTTTAGTCGGTCCAGCCGTGCGGTTGAGCGAATATGTTTCCGCATCAGATAAACGCTATCAAGCCATTATTCGCTTAGGCGGCACAACAGACACCTTCGACGCGGAAGGAAAATTCACCCCCACAAAAGACCCAGTCAACGTCACAGAAGCGGAATTTGAAGAAGCGCTCAAATCATTCGTCGGCGAAATTGAGCAAGTGCCGCCTGCCCACTCTGCAGTGAAAGTGGGCGGAAGAAAAGCCTACGAAATGGCGCGCAAAGGCGAAGAAGTTGAACTTGAACCAAGAAAAATTACCGTTCATCACCTCGAAGTGCTAGAATGGACTCCGCCTGAAGTAGTCATAGACGTACATTGCTCATCAGGCACCTACGTCCGCTCGCTTGCTAATGACTTAGGCAAAAAATTAGGTTGTGGCGCCTACCTCGTTGGTTTGCGCCGCACCAAAAGCGGAAAGTTCACCTTACGCGACGCCACCCCCCTCAGAAAACTACAAGAAGCCTTTCAAGCGGGCAACTGGTATCAATACTTAATCCCCGCCGCCGAAGCGCTCGCCGATTGGCCCTCCGTTGAACTCAACCCCGATGAAGTGGAAGGCGTGCGTCATGGGCATCGCGTCAAAGCCAAAGAAGCCGACACCGTTCACCAACGCGTGCGCGGCATTAGCACACAAGGCGAACTGGTTGCATTGATGGAACTCACCGTGCAAGCCGACGGCTCGAAAGAATGGCAACCCAAAAAAGTATTCTTTACAGATTAAACAAAGGATAGGATAAAATTAAGCCGCCTGCATTGGCGGCTTTTTATTTATACCCTAAAGGGTATTCTATGAAACATTATCATTCTCTCGAAGAAGTAAACTTACAAAACGCACACCTCACCATTGGCGTGTTTGACGGCGTGCATCGCGGGCATCGCCAAATCATTTCCAAACTTGTAGAAGGCGCGCGCAAGCAAAACGCCCCCGCCGTCGTTTTAACCTTTGACCCTCACCCCGCCAGCGTGTTAACAGGCAAAGAGATTCGCCTCTTAACCACGCCTGATGAACGCGCCGAGATTTTATTTTCGCTTGGGGTAGATGTCGTCATCACCCAACGCTTCACATCAGACCTTTCAACCGCTACTGCGCTTGAATATATGTCTAGCCTGAAGCGAGCATTAGGGCTGAGCCGCCTGCTCATTGGTTATGATTTTGCATTAGGCAAAGGGCGCGAGGGAAACGCCCCACGATTAATAGAAATTGGCAACACGCTACAGTACGCCGTTGAAATTATCCCCGCCCTCAGCGCTGAAAACGGAGTCATTTCTTCCACCGAAATTCGTAAACTCATTTCAAATGGAAACGTGAGCGAAGCCAACGCATTACTTGGCTATCAATATACGCTTAGCGGAATTGTGATTCACGGCGCAGGGCGCGGCAAGAAAATCAACTTCCCCACTGCCAATATAGATTACCCACAAAACAAAGCGACCCCTTCTAACGGAATTTACGCTTGCTGGGCGCATTTAGGAAACGAAAAGTTCATGGCGGCTACCAGCGTCGGTTTTAACCCCACATTTACGCCCGAACGAAAAATCCAAAGCGTAGAAGCCTACTTGCTCGATTTTGACCGCGATATTTACGACCAATATCTCAAACTAGAATTTATCTCCCGCATTCGAGACGAAATCAAGTTTGATTCGGTTGAAGCGTTGATTCGGCAAATTGGAAAAGATGTGGAACAAACGCGAAAGATTTTTTCCCTTTCAGAATTTTTAAGCGAACAACCTCGTTCTCAAACATAAAAAACAGAGCGGTTATAAGACCGTTTGAAAGCAAAACAAACTTGAGGCGAGTACAATGCCGAAAAGCAGAGTCCCCCCTCCCCGTAGGCGTGAAGCGAAAAAAAATCCTGTATGGTTACAGGATTTTTTTCTATTAAATTTTAATTCTCCACAACTCCATCGGGCTATCAAAGCCGCGCAATTCCGACTGAAAACGAGTGAGCGAATTGGGCGCGGCGTTTTTTTCTAAATATTCCAATACCTCTGGGTCGTTGCGGATGGCTTCGCTGAAAATCGCCTCACCGCCGTTTGAGAAATTCGGCAAGCGCGCGGCGATGTTAACCGTAGAGCCAAAGTAATCCAAACGGTCATTAAGATTGACCACAATGCACGGTCCATAGTGAATGCCGATTTTAATTGCCAAAGGCGGCACGCCGCGTTGTTCAAGTTCTTTTTGCACTTTCCAAATGGCTTTGATAGAGGAAATAGGTTTACGAAACGCCGCCATCACGGCGTCGCCCATGGTTTTGATAACCGCCCCGCCTTCTGCGGCAATGGCTTGCTCTAAAATTTCAAAATGCTCGCGCACACGCCCAAAAGCGGGCGCGTCGCCAATTTCACGATATAGCTTCGTTGAGTTTCGCAGGTCGGTGAACATCAAAGTCGTTGAGCCGACTGAAATTTCTTCGCCGGGGCGAAGCACTTCGCTGGAAAATAAATCGCGAAAGATTTGCAAAGTGGTCACATCGGCGGCGGTAGCGGCTTGGTCTGACCAGGTGAGATGTTCCAATTGAAAGGTCTGCGTTGAGTCGGTTTGATTAATCAAACGGATATACGGCGTGAGGCTGACGTCGAGCGCCTCAGGATGCCAGCCTAGCGCGTCGGCGGTGAAATCTCTTTTTTCTGCGCCTGTTGGATAAGCATAGACTAACTGAAAGCCCGGCAAGCCTGTAGCCTTCAAACGATAGCGCCCTTCGTTAAGCATAGTTCCAAACGGAAGTTGCTCGCGCGGCGGCACCACCATAGAAAAAATAATATGCGGTTGACGCTGCGGACTGCCAACACAAAATTCAATTTCATTATCCACCGCGCGGATGGAGGGGTTGGGTCTAAAAATCACTTCGACATTTTTATCAAAGTTTGCGTCAAATTCAATTTGGCAAGTATTACAATGGGCATGACCTGTCAAGTCGCTGAGTTTGCCAAAATCCTGCGCCACGCCGCGGCATTCAGGGCAGAGCAAATCCCAAAACATATCTAACATGCCTGCGCGGGTGGCGCGCAAAAACGTTTCTAAAACGGTTCTGCGAGGCTCGCCCCACACATCCGCCAAAGCGTATGGGCGCATGCGCTGAACCGATAAATTATCGGCGCGGTGTAAATAGTCGTATAAATTATTTAATACTTTTTCATTGGCGCCGTCTTTTTTCAATTGCTCGCTCAAAGTTTTGAAGCGAACATGCCCTGAAGAAGAAAGATGCCTGCCCGTTGCAATCGCATATACAGGGTCGCCGCGAGAAGCGATACGGTCGTATGAAGTGAATACTTTTTCAAAGAGGCGTTTCGCCACAATGCCAATGCCAAAAGCAATGCCAATATCCCCAATAAAATTACGCGAGGTTGCCAAAGTTTGGTAGGTCAATTTTGTGCCGCCGCCATCGAGCCGTTCAAGGCGGCAATCCACGCGCATTTCTCTTAAAGGTCCCGCCACATAACGCCGTAAAATTCCAAAACGATAAGGGTAGGTCCATTCAAACGGCTCTTCATCCCACTCCACGCGCAACAATGGAATTTTGAACTTTACGCGCTTCACGCGGTTTTGAATCCCCAGCAATTGCATCGGCGGCAAGCCCGTATCGCGGTTAAAACGATTCGTATCGGAAACGAGGGGCCACAACGCCTCAGGCGTCGCCTTCAAGAGATAAACCCATTCAAAATGATATTCTTTTGCCATGTATTCCTTGACGTATAAACTCCCCTCAATTTTACCCGCCTTTAAGAGCCAATTCATTACAGAGGGATAACAGCGTAGGGGCGACCCCTATTACTATTACAAAGAAATTAAACCAAGTTCAATGCCTCGTTTCACCGCTTCGGTGCGGCTTGCCACGCCCAACTTCGCGTATAAAGACGAAAGGTGAAACTTTACCGTATGTTCGCTAATTGAAAGCGCCAAAGCGATTTGTTTATTGGCTAACCCCTCCGCCATTTTTTCTAAGACTTCCTTCTCCCGAACCGTTAACTGCTCGTGAAGCGCATCTTCTCCTGAAGCGTTTTCTCCCTTCGGCAAGCGCATCAAACTTTGCGCCAAACTGGGCGCGCCCACCCATAGCCCTTCACCCACGCCTCGAATCCCTGCTATCAATTCTTCTTCCGTTGCATTGAGCGGCAACACGCCCCACACTTGCGTCTTTGAGTTTAACATCCCACGCACAGATTCGATGTTATCCGTCAAAAATAAAATTGCAACATTCTTTTTATCATTCGCTAAACGCACAGAAGAGACCGAGTCAAGAATTGCAACCTCAGTCTCTCTTTCATTTACATCTTCAAGGTACATGACTTCGCCGATGATTTCTACCTCTGCATGTTGGCTTAACATTTCCCGCAAGCCAACTCTCAAAGCATGGTTTGGCGAAACAATTGTGACTTTTATCAAGTTATTTTCTCATTCGTTTTGCGCGCCGCACGCACCTCGGCGCACAGTCGTTTTACAAAACGCTTTCTTGCTTAATAGGCGGTCTGTGACCTTTATATTGTACAAGATACTCACAAAGGTCACAGACTTGGTGAAAGCGAAATTTTTTCGTTCGCTCTGTGCGATTAACGCTCTCCAACTGTAACATTAATCGTTCGCAACGCGCCGCCGCGTAACACATCCATTGGGGTAGATTTCCCCACCACATCGCCGCTTAAGCGGGCGAACAACTCGTCGTGATGTTCAATAGCAACGCCGTTCACGCCAACTAAAATATCGCCGACGATTAAACCGCCTTTTTCGGCTGGGCTGTCTTTTTCAATGCCGACAATTAATAAGCCTGTATCTTGTTTGCGATTAGCGTCTGCTGGAATAGTCACGGTTTGGCTGCGAATGCCTAAATACCCGCGTTTAATTTTGCCGTTTTTTTCAAGCGCCTGTGCAATCTTCAAGGCAATATCCATTGGAATGGTAATCGCCCCGCCTCCGCCGCTAAAACCAGAAGTGTTAATTCCATACGCCTGCCCCTCACCGTTGATTAAAGGTCCGCCAGAGAAGCCGGGGTATGAAACAAAATCGGTTTTGATATATCGCTCTAACATGCCGCCGCGCCCTGTGCGCACAGGTCCGCCAATGGCGTTGATTGTTCCAAAACTAGATTCAATTCCGCTTTTGTTACCGCGCCCAACCGCCAACACAAACTCGCCCACGCGCGCGGAAGTTTGCGCGATTTCGGCAGGAGAGGCTTGGGCTGAGTCTAATTTCAACACTGCCAAATCCGTTCCCCCGTCACGCCCGATGAGGCGGGCTTTTGCTTCTTTTCCATCGCCCAATATGATGTTAATATCTTCTTCTTTTTCAACTGCATGGTCGGCGGTTAATATCAAATCTTTTGCAAAAGCAATTCCACTGGCAGGGCGGCGGCGGCGCGCATCCACCAACACTGTGTATTTGCCAGCCTGCTCTACGGCGTTTGCCATTGCCTCTGAAAGTTGCGAAAAAATATTTTTGCTCATGGTTACTCCTTTTCGCACATTGTATGTTGCGAAAGCGTAGAGTGTATCGCCGAAACGAATAGGAGCATACTGGAAGTTTGGGTAGTATAAAAAAACATCCTAAAGTGTCTTTTGGGTCATGCGTGACAAATGATACAATCCAAAGGCTATGACAAAAAAATCAGTCACCATCATTGGCGCGGGGATGGCAGGACTTGCCGCCGCGTATGAATTGCATAAAGCCGGTTGGAATGCGACTGTGCTTGAAGCGCGCAGCCGTGTGGGCGGGCGTGTGTTTTCAATTCGAGATTTTTCAAAAGGGTTAGTCGCCGAAGGCGGCGGCGAGTTTATTGACCATAGGCATCAACGCATTCTTGCGCTGGCAAAGGAATTTCATTTGCCTCTTGGAAGTTTGGGAGGCTGGCGCGCTGAAGAAGGCGAGTGGGGATTGTTTAGAAACAAAGCAGGTTTGTTGCGCGATGAAACGATTTGGGGCGTAAACCTTGAAGATGAATATCGCAAAATGTGGGTTGCGTTATCAAAACTTGGAAAGTATGTAAGCGACCCTCGCAACCCGCAAACCGCGCCAAACGCAAAAGAATTAGACGCGCAACATGTGGGGGAATGGATACAAGCGCAAAACGCGCATCCCATAGCAAAAGACTTATTTACCTGCCACATTCGCTCTGAATATACATGCGAGCCTGAAAATTTTTCGTTTTTAGATTTTGCCCGAAACGCTTCTTTGTTTTACGGCGACCCAGAAGAAGAAAGTCAAAACTATAGAATCATCGGCGGCAATGATTTATTGCCAAAAGCAATCGCAAACGCTTTGCCCGACGTGCGGCTGAACGCCGTGGTGGAATCTATTAAAATTCAAGACGACGGCATGACGGTGAAATATAAACAAGTCGATTCGTTTCATACGGTGCGGTCTGATTTTGCTATTTTGGCTGTTCCCTTAACCGTCGCTAGAATGATTGATTTTCATTCCTCATTGCCTACCGCTCACCAAAAATTAGTGAATGAAATTTCTTACGGGGCAGTGACCAAAGTGTTAATTGAGTATCGAAAACAATTTTGGAAAGAAATCGGCTGGAATGGGCGCTTATACACCGATGAAGCGATTGTGATGACGTGGTGCGCCACCAATCACATTGAACATGAACATGGCATTATCACCGCTTACACAGGCGGAAAGCCCGGCGCAGAATTATCGAAGCTTTCCGACTCGGAAAGAATCCAAACCGCCGTTTCCATTATTGAAAAAGCCTTTCCGGGTTCGTCCGAGTTTATTGAAAATACCGCCACAGTGGCATGGGTGAATGAACCGTTTACTAAAAGTTCATATATGGCGCTTGCTCCAAATCAGGTGACGGAACACTGGCAAACTTTATTTACGCCTGCGGGTCGTCTTTATTTGGCGGGGGAACATGCCTCGCCGATACAAGGCTATATGGAAGGAGCAGTGGAAAGCGGGCAGCGAGCGGCGCATGAAATCATTTCAAGATGATTGTTAGGAGCGTGGGTAAAAAATGAAAAGGCGAATATGCGCCTTCGGGGCGATGCTTCAAAAGAGAGAAAGGCTGGGGGTGAAGCGAGGCGCAAGCCAATCATCAACATCTAACCCATAAAGGAGTAACGAATTTGAACGAATCAAGAAAAACGTTTTGGGACGGCGTGAAAGCGGAAATTCCGTTGTTGGTAGGCGTATTTCCATTCGGCATGATTTATGGCGCATTAGCCTTAAATGCAGGCTTATCTGTCTTTGCCTCGCAAATGATGTCGTCTATTGTATTTGCAGGGTCGGCGCAATTTATTACCACCCAACTGATTAGCGAAGCCGCGCCAGGCTTTGTGATTGTTTTGACCATTGCGGTTGTAAACCTACGGCACATGCTTTATAGCGCTTCGCTTGCGCCTTATCTCAAGCATGTATCTACAACATGGAAAATCTTATTATCTTATTTATTAACCGATGAAGCGTACGCGCCAAGCGTCATTCAATATGAAAAAGAAGGCGTGAAACCGCATAGTCATTGGTTTTTGTTAGGAGCAGGTTTGGCGTTGTGGGCAACTTGGCAACTTAGCACAGCGGTAGGAGTTTTTCTTGGCGCAAACATTCCAGATAGTTTGCAACTAGATTTTGCCCTGCCGTTAACCTTTATCGCTATGGTTGTGCCTGTGTTGAAAAAAACGCCGATGATTGCCGCCGCATTAAGCGCGGGAACGGCGGCTTTGTTCGCCTATAGTTTGCCGTTCAAATTAGGGTTAATTCTCGCGGCGTTTATCGGCATTCTCGTTGGCGTTTTATTAGAAAGGACAAGCGGCAACCGCTCATAAAGCGAATGTCGCATCAGACAAAAATGAATATTTGGCTTGTTATGCTCATTGGCGGTCTCATCACTTTTAGTATGAGGTTTTCGCTGATTTATTTATTTGGAAAATTTGAAATTCCAGAAACGCTCAAAAAAGCGCTGCACTACGTTCCGCCGGCGGTGTTATCCGCCATTATCTTCCCCGAATTATTTATACAAGACGGCGCGCTCAACGTTCAACTCGCCAACCCTCGCTTACTCGCAGGGCTAATTGCCATTCTCACGGCGTGGTTTTCAAAGAATACCTTGTTAACTATTCTTGTCGGCATGGCGGCATTATTGATTTTCGGTTGGCTTCAACTGTAAATCAAAAACACCTGATTTCCCCCCGCCTCTTTCGCGCGCGTCATGGCTTGGCGCGCTTGTTGAATAATCGGCTCCATTTCAGTAGATGTGGTGATACGGCTTAACGAGGCAATGCCCGCGCTAATTTTTACGTTCACCGTCAGCGGCGCGTCTTTCTTAACTTCGATTCTTGCGCCTCGCACCCCAGCAATGATTCGCTCCGATATTTTTTCCGCATCCGCGCCAATGACGCCGGGCAGCGCCACCACAAACTCATCGCCCGACCATCTGCCAATACAATCATACGGGCGGCTTTTTTCACGAATCACTTGCGAAACGACCTTTAGCACGGCGTCGCCAATTTCACCGCCATAGCTGTCATTAATCGCTTTGAAGTTATCAATATCAAAAGCGATTAAGCTTAAAGGCAGAGAGGCGCGGCGCGAGCGCTCTAATTCGCCGGCGGCTTGACGCAAAAAAGCGGCGCGGTTGATGAAGCCTGTGAGTTCGTCAAACACTGCACGATTTTCCAACTGCTGACGCGCCTCGCTCAGGCTGGACGTTAAAGACATGATGCGTTCGGCTATCATCACGCGGTTTTTCAAATCGTCGGGCTTGAGCGGGCTGGGAATCGTATCGTCAATTTGATGTAACGGAACGCCTTCTTCATTTTTTGGCGTAATCAGCAGAATGTAAACAAATTGAGATAAAGTGGAAGCGCGCACACGCGAAATCAAGTTTGAGGTTTTAACATCGCTGGTTTGCCAATTAGCAATGACAAAACGCGCCTCGCCCGATTGAATATATTCCCATGCTTGTTCGCCCGTTGGCGCTGGAATTAAGGTATGTTTTTTGCCGCCCAGCGTTTGTTGAATCACCGCCCATTCTTTTGGGTCGTTTTCCATCACCAGTATATTCATAGATGCACCTATGCGCCCATTATAACAAAGCCGAGAAGCCTAAAGGTTTTTTAATCGCTTTGCCGCCTTCTGTCTTTGCTGTTAAGGCATGAAACCCGCCGTTCCCAACCGTCATTTTTGTTGACAATTGCCCCCTCTCATAGTAATATTCGCCCCGCTTTGACCACGCCGAGGTAGCTCAGTGGCAGAGCAGGGGACTCATAAGCCCTTGGTCGTGAGTTCAAATCTCACCCTCGGCACTCTCTCGAACCCGCGTAAGCGGGTTTTTTGTTCAATAGGTAGGGAAATCCCTTATTCATTTTTTCGCCTTAGTATGTGAAAATGATAAGCAGAGGAAAACTATGGCTGTACGAAAAGCGCCGTCTAATCCAAATTTAGAAACCTATTTTCAGAATAATGAAATCTTTAAGAACGCCTTTCAGTATTCGGCAATTGGCATGGCTTTAGTTTCATTAGACGGGAAATGGTTAAAAGTAAACCAAAAAGTTTGTGAAATCGTCGGCTATGCGGAAGAAGAACTGCTCAACCTCACTTTTCAAGATATTACCCACCCCGAAGACCTTGATTTAGATTTAAATTATGTGCGCCAAATGATAGCGGGGAGCATTGAAACCTACAATATGGAAAAAAGGTATTTTCATAAAAACGGAAATGTGGTTTGGGTGTTGCTCTCCGTTTCTTTAGCGAAAGACGAAAACAAAAATCCTTTATTTTTCATTTCGCAAATTAAAGATATTACCGAAGAAAAACTTGCTCACCAAAAACTGCTAGAAAGCGAACAACGCTACCGTAATTTTTTTGATAACTCCCCCATCCCGTTATGGGAAGAAGATTTTTCAGAAGCAAAAAGGCGGCTGGATGAACTAAAAGCCCAAGGGGTGACGGATTTTCACGCTTACTTCGCTTCTCATCCAGACGCGGTTACCGAACTTGCTTCCCTCATCAGAATATTAGACGTGAACCAAGCCACCCTAAAATTATACGGCGCAAAAAGCAAAGCGGAATTGATTGAAAGCTCGCAAGAACCCAGCGCAGGCGAACGAGAAAATAACCATAAAGATTTCATCGCCATTGCCGAAGGAAAACTCAGCAACCAGTGGGACGGAACAGATACCACGATGAGCGGCGAACCGATTGAAATTAGCCTGAGTTGGTCCGTGATAACGGGGCATGAACATGATTACTCCAGAGTCATCGTCACCACGTTCGACATCACCGAAAGAAAACGCGTAAAAGAAGAATTACAAAAGAGCGAAAAACGCTATAAAAGCCTCGTTGAAGATATGCCCATGATGATGTGCCGCTTCAAAGCGGACGGCACGCTGACCTTCATCAATCAATTTTATTGCCAATACTTCAACAAAAGTTATGAGCAACTCTTAGGCAGCAACCTTTTTGATTTAATACCGCCCGAAGAACAAGAAACCGTACGAAACAAGTATCTTTCATTAACGCAAGATAAGCCATACATCACCTACGAATATAAAACTATTGACGCAAACGGAAAAGTAAACTGGCAAAAATGGACAGACCGCGCCTTGTTTGACGAAAACGGCTCAATTTACGAATATCAGTCGGTTGGCGAAGATGTAACCGAACGAAAAATGGCGGAAATTCTGCTTCAAAGCGAAAATCAAATTATGGAAATGATTGCCAGTGAAGCCAATTTACACAAAACGTTAGACGTCATTTCAAGAAACGCCGAGTTGCTTTTACAAAACGGGTATTGTTCCATTTTATTGTTAGATGAAGACGGTATTCACTTAAAACATGGCGCCGCGCCCAGCCTGCCAAAAGAATATACGCAAGCTATTGACAACTCCCCCATTGGAGAAAAGGCTGGCTCATGCGGCACGGCGGCGTATCGTAAAGAACAGGTGATTGTAGAAAATATCGCCGCCGACCCATTATGGGAAGATTATAAAGACCTTGCCCTGAAACACGGCTTACAAGCCTGTTGGTCTACTCCTATTCTGAATGAAAAGAATGAAGTATATGGCACGTTTGCCATTTATTACCCACAGCCGAAAGCCCCCGCCCCGGCAGAAATTCATTTAATTAATCGGGCTACCTATCAGGCAAAAATCGCCATTGAGAAAAAACAAGCGGATGAATTACGCAAAGAAAGCGAAAACCGCTATCGCAGTTTGTTTGAAGATTCCCCGATTTCATTATGGGAAAACGATTATTCGGCGGTAAAACAAAAGATTGAAGAACTTAAGCAAAGCGGCGTAACCGATTTTTTAGATTATTTCACAAAGCGCCCAGAAAGCATAGCAGAGCTAGCCTCCCTCATCAAAATGATAGACACCAACGCCTATTCTGTAAAATTATTTCACGCTAAAAACAAGGCGGAATTGATTGAACATACAAGTCGCCTTCTGCCGCAAGTGGCGGTGCACAGCCAAAAATTTATTAACATCGCCAACGGCGTAACCCATTTTGAATGGGAAAGCATTAACTACAAATTAAACGGCGAGTTAATGAACGTCAAACTAACATGGTCGGTAGTGCCAGGCTACGAAGAAACGTTAGAAAAAGTCATTATTTCTATTACCGATATTACCGAAATTAAACAAGCCGAAGAAGAGCGTCGCATTCTGATTAAAGAACTAGAAGAGCGCGTAAAAGAGTTAACCTTCTTACACAACGCTTCGCGCATTTTTATGGACATCTCAAAATCTGAAGATGAAGTGATGCAAGAAGTGGTCGAAATGATTCCCGCCGCCATGCTATACCCAGAATCTGCAGTGGCGCGCATTGGGTTTAACGGCAGTCAATTTTTTACGCCGAATTTCAAACAAACCGATTGGATGATTTCTGAATTTTTTGAATATCCCGGCGGAAATTTAGGCGTCGTGCAAGTCGCCTATTTAGAAGAAAAACCGCCAGCCGATATCGGACCGTTTTTAGAAGAAGAACGGTCTTTAATTGTTTCTACAGCGGAAAAAGTGCAAACCTATCTCAAAGGTTTATTTGCCGAGCGGGCGGTTAATCGCCAATTACGAGAGTTAGAAACTCTCTATGAAAGCGGCTTAGAAATCAGCAAACTGCTTACGCCAAAAGAAATTGCGCAAAAAGTGATTGGCATATTACAACAGAAACTCAATTGGCATCATATTGCCATTCGAGAATACCAACCAGAAACCAACAGTTTCAATCTGATTGGGTTTAATAAACCCGGCATAAACGCGGATGAAATTCAAACCTTTATAGAGAAAGTGAATAAAACGATTACCGTCCCCTCGCAAGGGGTAAGCGGCTGGGTGGTTACTCATGGAAGATCCGTCCTTTTAGGCAAAATTCAGGAGGATGAACGCTATGTAGAAGTCTTTCCAGATATCCGCTCTGGAATGTATGTGCCATTAAAAATTGGAAAAAAAGTGATTGGCTCCATCGCCGTAGAAAGCCAAGAAGAAGACGCTTTCACTGAAAAAGACCTGCGCTTATTAGAAACCTTAGCCACGCAAGCCGCCATTGCCATTGAAAATGCAAATTTATTTAATGAACTAGAAAAGCGCGTGCAAGAGCGCACCTTACAAATTGAAGCCACTAAACGCCGCCTAGAATTAGCCACGCACGCCGGGCAAATTGGCGTGTGGGAATACATCCCGAGAGAAAACAAAGCCATTTGGGATGAACGCATGCACATCATTCATCGCTTGCCCGTCGGTGCATTTGACGGCAAGCCAGAAACCTGGGCAAAATACATTCACCCACAAGATTTATCAAAATCTCAAATTAGTTCTCAACTCGCGCTCACCGAAAACCTGCTGTCAAATAATGAACATCGAATTATCCTGCCAAACGGAAGCGTACGCTACATATCCACCAGCGCGGTGACCGTTTTTTCAAAAGACGGTACACCCGACCGTATCATTGGCATTTCCAGAGATATAACGGAAAGAAAACAAATTGAACAAAATTTGCAAGAAAGCGAAGCGTACGCCCGCCTCTTATTTGACGCCGCCCCCGACCCCGTTTTCGTCATGGAAGCAGATGGGACAATGGTGGACGTGAACAAATTTTTTGAAATTCAGCACCAAGTTCAACAAGCGCAGGTAAAAGGCAAGCACATTTCGGAACTAGGCATCTTTTTACCCGAAGAAATTGAAAAACTAAACCGCTACATTCAAGCCGTCTTAGCCGGCGAAAATATTCCTCCGCTTGAAATCCAATTTTACGCGCCAGATAACGAAATCCACACGCTTGAATTACATTCCTACTCTATAGAAGTGCAAGGGCGCATTCTTGTGCTTAGCGCCAGCCGCGATATTACCGCTCATAAAAAGTTTGAAGATGCCCTCAAACTTGCCAACGCTGAAATGGAAAACGCCCTAAAAGTCAAAGATGAATTTCTTGCCAACATGAGCCATGAACTCCGCACCCCGCTCAACGCCATTTTAGGCATTTCCGAAAGCCTCGAAGAACAAATGATAGGCAAGTTAAACGAAAAACAGCAAAAATACGTCGGCATTATCAAAGAAAGCGGCAAACATTTACTAGAATTGATTAACGACATTTTAGATATATCGAAAATTGAAGCGGGGCGCATGAAACTTACTTTTCACCCAATTAACGTGGAGAAGTTGTGCCAAGCCAGTTTACGAATGATTAAAGAATTGGCTCAGAAAAAGAACATTCAAGTTTCGTTCAACATGAAAAATAAAGTAGCCGCCATCATGGGCGATGAACGCCGCCTGAAACAAGTGTTGGTAAATTTATTGAGCAATGCGGTGAAATTTACAGAAGAAGGCAAACAAATTGGGTTAGAAGTCATAGGCTACCCGCAAAGAAATCAGGTGGCTTTTTCAGTATGGGATACAGGCATAGGCATTGCCGAAGAAGATTTGAAATACCTATTCAAACCGTTTGTGCAGTTAGACGCAGGCTTAGCGCGTGAATTTCAAGGCACAGGCTTAGGTTTGGCGCTCGTGGCGCAAATGGTGCGGCTGCACGGCGGCTCGGTCAGCGTCAAAAGCAAGGTAGGCAAAGGCAGTATGTTTACTATCACCTTGCCGTGGGAAGCCGAAGAACAAAATATGCCCGCCAAAGTCACGGGCGAACTCGCGCTTCCCAACCATCAGCCAGAAGAGAGGCGCAAAGGAAAAATTCTGTTGGTTGAAGATACCGACATCATCGTTTCACTCGTCAAAGATTATCTCACCTATAAAGGCTACGAAGTGATTGTGGCGTACAACGGCAGAGAAGGCATTTACTTAGCAAAAGAAAAACGCCCCGACCTCATTCTGATGGACGTGATGATGCCAATTATGAACGGCATAGACGCCACGCTAGAAATTCGCAAAGACCAAAACCTAAACCGCATTCCAATTATTGCGCTAACCGCATTAGCCATGCCCGGCGACCGCGAGCGCTGCCTACAAGCCGGCATGACCGATTACATGAGCAAGCCCGTTCAACTCAACGAACTGATGGGAATTGTTGAAAAATATATTAAACAAGGTTAGGACCACAATGACGCCTCAAAGCAAAATCTTAATCGTAGACGACGACCCGCTCGGCATTGCCACGCTTGAATCTATGTTTCATAATCAAGGCTTTGAAATTTTACAAGCGCAAAACGGCGCAAGCGCCTTGAAATTAGCCAATGAACTTATGCCCGACCTCATTCTGCTGGACGTGATGATGCCCGGCATGGACGGTTTTGAAGTCTGCCGCCGAATGCGCGCCACACCCAAACTTGCCGAAGCGCCCATCATCCTACTCACCGCCTTAGACGACCGCGCCTCGCGCCTGCAAGGCATTGAAGCCGGCGCCGACGACTTCCTAACCAAACCGATAGACCGCCAAGAACTACGCCTGCGCGTTAACACTATTTTACGGCTCAACCGCTATCGCACCTTACTCACCCAACGCGAATCCTTAAGCCAAATGGCAGAGCGCGTTATCTCGGCGCAGGAAGAAGAACGAAAAAGACTCTCGCGCGAATTACACGACGATTTAGGGCAAGCCTTAGTGGCGCACATTTTGAAATTAAAACATTTACAAGACCAAAGCCCCCTAAAACACGAAATCGGCAAACTCATTGAAGACGCCAAGCACATCATCAACCGTATGCGCCAAATCGCCCAAGATATGCGCCCTCCCCTGCTGGATACGATGGGGCTGGTATCTGCCCTTGAAACGCACGCCAAAGAATTCGGGGCAAGGAGTCATTTGCCCGTCACATTTGAAGCGGACGAAAACATCCCCAAATTACCCGATGTCCATTCCATCACCTTATATCGCACCCTACAAGAAACGCTCACCAACATCATCAAACATTCAAACGCCACTCAAGTATGGGTGGATTTGAGCCTAGACGAAAAACATATTACCTTAACCGTGCAAGATAACGGCATTGGTTTTGTTTCGACATCGCACAGCGGCATGGGCATTTCAAACTTACGCGAACGCCTCGCCCTCATCGGGGGAGAGTTGACCGTCACCTCAGCCTTATCCAAAGGGACAATTGTTTCCGCAAGAGCGCCGCTTGAAGCGCTCCACCAAACAGAACAAGTACAATGATTCGAGTTTTATTAGCAGAAGACCATGTAATGGTGCGCGCCGGCTTACAGGCTCTGCTTGAACGCGCCAAAGATATAAAAGTCGTTGGCGAAGCCTCAAACGGGCAAGAAGCGATTGACTTAGCCGTTGCCCACCAGCCCGATGTCTTAATCTTAGATATTATGATGCCGCGCTTAAACGGCATTCAAGCGGCGGAACACATTCGCAATTTGAAATTAGGCGTAAAAATTTTATTCGTCTCTATGTATTCCGATACGGTTTTAGTGCGCCAAGCCCTTCAAACAGGCGCAAAAGGATATATCTTAAAAACATCGGCGGGCGAAGAATTATTGCAAGCCATTCGCACGGTGGCAAAAGGAGAAACCTATCTAGGCGAAAACATCCCCGCCATAGCGCTAGAAAACACGCTTCACCCAACCACAAAACGGGCAAATAACCCATTAGACTTGCTTTCGCCGCGCGAAAAAGAAATTTTACAATTAATTGCCGAAGAGCATACCAGCGGAGAAATCGCTAAAATCTTATCCATTAGCGAAAAAACGGTGGAAAAACACCGCGCCAATATGATGGAAAAATTACAAGTTCGCAACTTGGCGGGCTTAGTGCGTTTGGCAATAAAACACGGGCTAATTGATAAAAATCAATAAGGAGAAAGAATGGGAAACAGTATTATCTTAATTGTAGACGACGAACCAGCGGGCAGACACACCCTTGAATCAATTTTAGAAGGGCAAGATTATGAATTGGTCATGGCAGAAAACGGACCCGAAGCGATTGAAAAAGCGCAAAAAATTCTGCCCGATGTAATTTTGCTCGATGTGATGATGCCCGGCATGGACGGCTTTGAAGTCTGCCGTCACCTCCGCAACGACCCACACCTCGCCGAAGTGCCGATTATCATTCTCACCGCCTTAGACGATAGAAAATCTCTCCTGCAAGGTTTAGAAGCGGGAGCGGACGATTACCTCACCAAACCATACGACCGCTACGAATTACGCGCGCGCTTGCTGGGCATTACCCGTTTGAATCGTTACCGCAAACTACTAGACGAACGCGCCAATATTGAGAGCGCTCACGAGCAACTACTATCCGCTTACGACGCTACCATTGAAGGCTGGTCTCGCGCGATGGACTTGCGCGATAAAGAAACCGAAGGGCATACCTTGCGCGTTACCGATTTATCGGTAAAACTCGCAAGAAACATGGGCATTAACGAAGGCGAATTGCTATTCATTCGGCGCGGCGCTTTATTGCACGATATTGGCAAACTCGGCGTGCCAGACTCAATATTACACAAAACCAGTTCGCTCACCGATGAGGAATGGAAAATCATGCGTCAACACCCGCAGTTTGCGTATGACATGCTGTATCCCATTGAATACCTGCGCCCCGCTTTAGATATTCCCTACTGCCACCACGAAAAATTTGACGGCAGCGGCTACCCGCGAGGACTTAAAGGAGAACAAATTCCGCTTTCAGCGCGCATCTTTGCCATCGTGGATGTTTGGGACGCCATCACCTCCGACCGCCCCTACCGCCCAGCCTGGGATAAAGAAAAAGCGCTGGAATATATCAAATCAGAATCAGGCAAACATTTTGGCCCTAAAGTGGTTGAAGCGTTTCTCAAGATGATGAAAGAATAAAGGCGAGACAAATCTCGCCCTTACAAAGAACCAAACTCAAACGTCGGCATACCCTCTACATTTGTAACGACCTTAAATAACCCGCCTGAGAGCGGGTATTTTTTTATATCGTCTGCGCTCATGCCATGCCGCGCAGAAGTGATGAATAATTCGTTCATGCTTTTTCCGCCAAACGCGCAACAAGAAGTATGCAAAGCAGGCACAGAGATTTTCTCTAACAAGCCGCCCGTATTCGGATTCCACTTTGTAATTTGCGCGCCGCCCCACATGGCAATCCACAAATTGCCTTGCGTATCAGAAGTCATCCCATCGGGCCAGCCAAAAGACTCGGGAACATGCACGGCGACTCTTGGGTTTGCAATTTTTCCCGTGTTCAAATCATAATCAAAGGCTAGCGCTTGGCGCGTGGGCGTATCAATATAATAAAAAGTTTTATAGTCTGGGCTCCATGCCATGCCGTTAGAAATAGAGACGCTTGGAATTAAGATTTCCGCCTCGTAGCCATTAAAGGAATACAAGGCGCCTGCGCCGTGCGCTTCATCCATATCCATTGTGCCGGCAAGGAAACGCCCCGCTGGGTCGCATTTGCCGTCATTGATGCGGTTGTTTGCAGATTCGGTTAAACGGTAAAGAACGGTTTGCGCCCGCGTAGCAGGGTCAAGGTCGGTAAAAGAAGCGCGTTTGCCAAGAATCAAATGTCCGTTTTTGCATGGCGCTAAGCATCCAATCAAATCGTCTAGTTCTATAAATAAATCGGTATTGGCATAGATTTTTTTTTGCAGAATATCTACCCAATATAACGTTTGCGTTTTGGCGTCCCAGGCGGCGCCTTCGCCCAACGTGGCGCGCGCTTCAAAAATCATTTCAACGTTCATTAGAACCAATCCCGTTTATAAAAAATATACGTGGCGACGGCGGTTAAAGCAAGCGATATGCCAATGACTGAAAGGAAAGCGTTTGGGTGCGACTCGCCGGGCAGCGCCACGTTCATGCCGTAAAAAGAAGCCACAATGGTTGGCACGTTGAAGATAATGGTAATTGCCGCGAGGGCTTTCAAAACGACATTTAAGTTATTTGAAATAATAGAAGCAAAGGCGTCCATCATGCTGGCTAAAATTTCGGTGTTGATGTTGGTCATTTGAATCGCTTGTTGATTTTCGGTAAGCACATCTTCAAGCAAGTCTTGGTCTTCTTCATAATAATTAAACAATTGAGTGCGTTGCACGCGCTCCATCATCACCTCGTTAGAGCGAAGCGCGGTTGCAAAATAAGTGAGGCTTTTTTGGTATTTGAGCAATTCCAATAATTCGCGGTTTTGCGTTGATTTTTGTAAACGGTCTTCTATCAATTCGGTGGCGCGCGTAATTTCGCGCAACAATTGCAAATAACGCGCGGCGGTTTCAAGGAAAATATATAACGCCAGGCGATAGCGTTTGCCTGTTTTCAAATGGCGGTGTTTGCCATTAATGAGAGGTTTAAAAATATCGCTGTCGTAGCGGCAAACGGTAATAATTTTATTCCCCAAAATCATAATGCCTAACGGCACAGTGGTATATGGAATATCGCTTTCTGGTTGATGAATAGGAATGCGAAGCAAAATAAACGTGTAATCTTCATCGCGTTCCATGCGCGGCATTTCGTCTTGGTCGAGGCAATAATTAATATAATCCATCTCCATCCCCCAATTTACTAGCTTTTGCATTTCATCGGGCGTTGGGTCCACGGCGTTTACCCATGCCCCGTTCGTCATGTTCTCCATCGTCTCAAGACCGTTTTCCGTTGTTTTATAAATGCGTAACATCGCAACCTCCTTGCGTGAAGTAACATCACGCAGAGGCGCGCCTGCAACGTGATGTGGTATTAGATAGGTCGGTATCTTAAACTGCTATCGTCCATGATGTTTATTTCTTTCTATTTTACGCCCGATGTTAAGATTCCACAACGACGGTTCGAAAGTAACGCCGCTTCTTTCTTCAGGCAATTTGATTCTGCGCCTATAGCCCTGTTTTACCCCTCATCTACCTCACGCGCCACCCGATTGACCTCATCCAAACTTGCGCCTTGGGCTTTTTCTAAACGCTCAAAGCGTTTACTGAATTGGCTCATGGCGTAGTTTACAAAATCTTCTTCAACCAAACCAAACGGCACAACTTCATATTTTGCAAACGCATCGCCAATAACGCCGATAGCGAACGGCAGAAGCGAGTTCATTTGGTTTTGCAGGTTATCCCACTCCTGCGGGTGTTGGGCAATTAAGCGCGAAAGTAAGTACACCCCGTAAGCAATATGCCTGGACTCGTCTTGTTTGAGTAATGAAATTCCTTTTCGTAAGCCGGGCAGTAAATCATTGCGCTCTAACATCGTGAAAAAAGCGTGATAACCAGTCTCGGCTAATACGCCCTCCACCACCATGTTGTAGGTGACAGACGCTTGAATTTGGCTGGCAGGAGACGGGTCCGTGCGAAGCGCATTTAATGCATTGGGCAATGCTTCATAAAATATCTGGCGATAATTATCTCCATGAAATCTGCTCAAATCCATATTTGCTTGGGCAACTTCATCCATAAATCTTCTAAAAAAATCAACATGCTTGGATTCTTCAAAAAGAAACGCGGTGAGAAACATTTCTTCTTCAACGCGCCCCTCTTGCGCGATGGCTTGTATAAGCGGAAGCAAATCGAGCGTAACGGCTTCTTCGCCCGCCACAAATAATGAAAGCAAATGCAAAATTAAATCTTTTTCGTCATTTGTAAAATTCGCCCAATCATGTTTATCTTTAGCAAAATCAATGTCAGATGGATTCCAAACCCCAAGCTTTTTTGCTTTTTCAAACAAACGCATCGGCGGAAGTTCGCGGTTCAATCCGCGCGTGGTGGTGACAAATGATGTGCGCGACATAATTTCTCCTTGATAGATAAATTATAATCTCTCCATGCCCATAACCGCCGACTCTGTCAAAACTTATTACGACCAAAACACAAATCTTTTTTTGAAGTTCAACAATTCCAAAAAAGCGCAAAACATTCACCGCTCGTTATGGAAAGACGGAATTGACAATTTAGAAGACGCGCTCAATTTCTCTAATTCTCTCATTCTCAAAGAAATAGAATCTTTGAATATCAATTCTCCCAAAATTGCAGATTTAGGCTGTGGGGTAGGCGCTAGCCTCTTTTACATTTATCCTCGTTTGCAAAACCCAAAACCAGCGCTTGGGTTAACCCTCAGCCCCGTTCAAGCCCAATTAGCCAAAGAGTCGGCAAACGAATTAAATTTGCAAAATCAAATTTTATTCGCAGAAGGCGATTTTACGTCTGTTCCACTCAAAAATGAATCATTAGACGCTGTTTACTCTGTCGAAGCGGTTTGCCATGCGGTTGAGCCTGAAAAATATTTTCAAGAAGCCAGCAGACTTTTACGAAAAGGCGGAAAATTAATCTTGGTGGACGATTATGTCGCAAATCGTTCATTCACAAAACATGAAGAGAAATGGTTGCAAGCATATATTGACGGCTGGTATGTCTCTGGCGTGCGAACGGTCGAACAAACGCTTGAGTTCGCAAATCAAAGCCAATTTCACTTAATCAAAAACGAAGAACTGACGCCCTATTTGCGATTAAGAAATTTACCTGATTTTCTCGCCAGCGCCGTTTTATTTCTTGGAAATTTATTGCCCATCAAACACGCCATTCTTCCATCTATGCTTGGCAGCATGGCATTGCAACAATGTTTATATATGAAAATTGTCGAATATCGGTTTCTTGTGTTTGAAAAATGACGGAAGACCGCAGACCGATTAAAACTGTCAACCGTCAGCAGTCTTCGAGCAATCTCTATGAAAACAATTACTTTATTAACCAGCGGCACACGCGGAGATGTACTTCCATACATCGCGCTTGGCGAAGGGTTACAAGATGCAGGTTATAAAGTGAACATCGCCGCGCCGATTGGGTTTGCAAATTTAATTCAACAAAGCAAAATAAAATTTTCGCCGTATGAAGGCAATCCATCTGATTTACTGGTTGAGCAAGGAGATTCAACCCCTTTAACATTTGGGAAAAACATTTTTCATTCCATTCAATCTACACAAAAATTTATCAAACAAGCCCGCCCGCTTTATAGAAAAATGTTGAAAACCGCATTTGAAGCATGTAAAAGTTCAGATTTAATTATTCATGGTCTGCCAACATTATGGGGTTCGCATATCGCCGAAGGCTTGAAAATCCCCGCTGTGCGCGCATTGCTGCAACCGCTCGCGCCTACAAACGATTTCGCCTCTGCATTGCTTCCCTTTCGTTTTTCGATAAAAGGAATCAATTGGCTCTCACACATCATCACGATTCAATTGATATATCTTTCGTGGCGTTCAGAGATACATCACGCGCGTCAGACTTGGTTCGGGCTGGGTTCTGCTCCCCTGCTTGATTCTTCTCTTCGGCATAGTTGCGCGCAACCGCTTACGCTGAATGGCTTTAGCGAGCGCATTGTTCCACGCCCACAAGATTGGAACGAAAAACAAATCATCACTGGTTATTGGCGAAAAGAAGCGACAAACAAACAAGTAAACAAGTTGGCGGAAATTCAAAAGTTTATTGAGGCGGCAAAAAACCCCATCGCCATCGGGTTTGGAAGTCAAAACACAAAAGATATTTCTTCAGCGCTTCATCTTATTGAAAAAGCATTAAATCAAACAAACACACAAGCCATATTGACCATTCCATCGAAATGGCACGGGGAAATAAAATCCAAAAATATTTTTCCAATTGATTATGTTCCGCATGACTGGTTATACCAACAGGTCAAAGTCGCCATTCATCACGGCGGCGCAGGGACGACATCCGCCAGTCTCCACGCGGGCATTCCAACCATTACGATGCCGTTAGCCATTGACCAATTCTTTTGGGGCGAGCGGGTTTACAAAATTGGCGCGGGTCCAAAGCCAATTCCACAAAGAAAGTTGACGGCAGAAAAACTTGCACACGCAATTCAAGGGTCATTGACTGATGAAACGATGAAAGCAAGGGCAAAAAGCATAGGCGAAGCCTTAAGCCGAGAAAACGGGATTCAAGTTGCCGTGAGTCAGATGCGGAAAATGATTTGACGGCAGACCGCCAAAACCGTCAGTCGTCTGCGGTCTGCGGTTGTAATCCAAGATAGGCAACTATCAAAGCCAATACTCCAAACAAACTTCCAATCCAATATGGGGCTGAAAAATGTAGCGCTTCAAATGAAACGCCTGCAATGATGGGACCAAAAATATTTGTGAGCGCCAACAATGTTTGTGTGCCGCCCATCAGGCGACCTTGCTCGCTTTCAGAAACGCGCAATGAAACCAACGCCGTTAATGACGGAATGCTCGTGCCTGTGCCAAGCGCCACCGCCGCAACAGCGGGGAAAAGAATCCACGCTTGCGGCGCAAACGCCATAAACCCTAACCCGATAGCCATTAAAGTTAAACCGAAGACGGTTAATCTTTTTTCGCCAAAACGCGGTTGCAGTTTTCCAAATAAAAATCCTTGAATAAAAACGGCGCACGCGCCAACGTATAAATAAAAATATCCGTTCTGGGTTGGATTCCATTGGAAGCGATAATTGGAATAAAGCGGAAAGTTGGATTGCAAACCTGCAAAGGCAAGGTTTAATAAAAACATGGATATTAATAATTTTTGAATATTAACTTGTTGAAACAAACCCATGAACTGTTTTATCCAATTAAATGATTCGGAAATGGGTTTATTGATTCTTTTTTCAAGCGGTAATGATTCTGGCAAAACAAAAAATCCAAACACAATATTGGCTAAGGCAATGCCACATGCTGCAAATGCAGGAACATATAAACCATACTGACTTAAAAATCCACCGATGGCGGGCCCCGTCATTAATCCCAAACCAAATGCGGCGCCAACTAAACTCATTCCTTTGGCGCGATTTTCGGCATTTGTTACATCAGCAATATAGGCATAGACGGCGGTTAAGTTTCCGCCAGTTAATCCATCAATCAACACTGCCAGAAATAATAAAGGCAATGAATTGGCTAGCCCAAGAATTAAATAGCCTAATGCGGTTCCGCACAAACAAATTAATAAAACAGGTCGCCTGCCAAAACGGTCAGAGAGTGAACCGATAATTGGACCTGTGAATAGTTGAGTAAAAGCATAAAACGAACTCAACATACCTGCAATCATCGCGCCGCCATCTTGCGCTTGGACGAAGAATGGAAGCAGCGGCAACATGATGCCATAACTAAGCAAGTCAACAAATACGGTGATGAAGATAAAGAGGAGATTCAAGAGAGTAGAGGATTAGAGGATTAGAGAATAGAGGAGTAGAGAATAGTAATTTGCGATAAGTAACACTTAATCAGTGAGAAGAATTATACTTTCATACTTCCCAATACTAATTACTTCAAAATCTCTCTAACCGAAACGCATTGAGATCAATAGTTGTTTCTTTTCCATTGACCAACTCACTAACCAGTTGACCCGTTGCAGGTCCCATGGTAAGACCAACCATCGCGTGACCAGCAGCAACTATCAGGTTAGAGTGAAGCGGAGATTTTCCAATGATGGGAATGCCATCAGGGGTCACAGGTCGAAGCCCTGCCCACGAGTCAATCATTTTCACATCTTCATCTAATGCAAGATATTCGCGCATAAAATTTTCGAGTCTGCGAATCCATGTTTGATTCGGCGTGGCGCTGAACTCACCCATTTCAAGGCGACCCGTGGCGCGCAAAATATTTCCAAACGGCGTAACCGCCACATGCAAATCACCAAGCGTGAACGCATGGCGCGGCATTTGTTTCGGCGCAGACATGCTGACGCTATAACCGCGCGCAGGTTGAATGGGAATTTTTATTTTCAAATCATGCGCCAACATAGATGACCACGCGCCTGTTGCCAAAATAATTTGCTCGGCTTCAAACTCTTGCGTTTCGGTTTTTACTTTTGTAATTTTTCCATTCTGAATTTCAAAACCAATCACAGGTGTATTTTCAAAAATCGTCGCACCCATCGCACACACACGCTCATGTAAAGATTTCAAAAACATAGATGGATTCAAAAATGCATCGCCCGTGCAATGCACACCACCAATCACATCATCGCGCAAAATCGGTTCAAGCGTGTGCAAACGATTTTTATCCAACACTTCAATTTCAATGCCATGCTTTTGCAACATCTCGCCTTCATGCACCCCCGCTTCAAACGTTTTTTCATCTTTGAAAATCGTAATCATGCCAGTTCGCTGATAATAACATTCAAAATTTTCTTCTTGGATTAACTTCTGGAAATTGCTTGCACTTAATTGACCTAGTCTTTGCATCGGCTGGATACCGCGTTTCAAATTCGCTTCAGTACATGACCGCGCAAACTGAATCAGCCAACTGATATATTTCGCATCGGGGCGGATTTTCATTCCAAACGCGCTGGTCTGCGGATTCAACATCCACTTCAAAGCGGAGGTCACAACCCCAGGCGCCGCCAGCGGAATGATATGACTCGGCACAATTTGCCCCGCATTCCCAAACGCGGCGCTCGCTTTCGGGATTTCTTTCGAATCAAGAATCGTCACTCCCCTGCCCGATTTCAAAAGATAATAGGCGCAGTTCAATCCAATAGAACCGCCGCCAATGATAAGTATGTCTGTTTTCATATTTGAAAGTAGAAAGTGGAAGGTTTTACATATAGGGCGACTCGCACTGGGATGGTCTTCATACGCCATGCAAAGCGTGAGTCTCTTTTGTATTTGTCTGAATGCCATCCCTTGCCCAATTCTATTGCCCAATTAATAAAATTGGAAAACATTCAGCCAAGACGCGACTGCGCTGTCTCTCCTGTTTCGCCGCGGCTTACATCCATAGATGTGGAGCGTTTCTGGCATTGGAAAAATCCTAAGGCACAAGCGCCTAGAGGATTAAATCTCCGAAAGAACGAAGAGGGCGATTGGTCATAAGGATAAATTAGGAGCGATAAATTTATTATAAAGTTTCGTCCATAATGTTTGGATTTTTAGATAACCATGAACGCAATACATTCGCAATCCGCTCAACATCTCCTAAGCGAGAAGAGCAAATTTCAAATAACTCATCTTCATTGATGTCATGGTAAAAATGAACAAGCCGATTTCGATACCCCGCCAATTTTTGCATTAGTTCAAGTTCATTTGTAGAGATAATATTTCGTCTGTTTAGAGCGGAAGCAATCTCTTTATATTCAGTGACCGCCTCAGCAAAACCTTTAGCGGCAATATGCCTTCCTAAATCAAACAACGCTTCTAATGCTCGGCGTAAACATGATTCAGCCGTCCATATATTTCTTGTATCTTGCATAAAAGTAGGCTTGGAATGCAACGGCAATGACCGAATTTCATTCAGCATTCTATCTATCCAACCTAAACGGTCTGCAACGACTCGTTTTGAAATTTTTCCAGCCACCATATTAAGTCTCCTGCAAAATCATTGCCATCCGCTGGCGTTCTAATTCCGCCAAATCGCCTGCGCGTCGCAGCGCGAACAGTTCAAATTCATCTGCTATATATGAATCTTCAGCATATACCCTTTCGCCGCGAATGATATTTACCGCAAGAAAAGCGTCAACCTCTTGCAAGATAAATAAATCTACATGTGAATCGCTAAATAATTTTTCCAATTCAAACGTTAGGCTAACTTTATCGTCAATAGAGAACGGAGAATGAGTGAGGACGCCAATATCTAAATCGCTGGTTGAAGAAGCAAGTTGATAAGAGTCGTCTTTAATAGCCTGAAATAATTCCGCGCCTCGGCTACCAAAAACATACAATGCTTTAATGCGATATTTTTTGCAAATTTGCTGTATCGCTTCAAATCTTGCGCTCATACAATAATTATACCCGCTGATTTATGCTTCGATAAAAACGCAAGTTTTTGGATGCGATATTTTTTACAAAATTCATCCAGTTTTTTTGTCAGGTACTTTTATCTTTACCATATTTTATACAATATCTATTTTATGAGAGCGCCAAAATCAAGCGCATAAACTATGATGTCATCCTGAGCATAGCGAAGGGTCTCTGAGCTTATCGTAGAGATTCTTTGCCGCAAAAGCAAGAGCGCGGCTCAGAATGCCTCAAGTAGGTTTATTTTATTTCAACAATATTTTTACTTCTAATCGACTCCACAGCCGCAAAACTTGCTTTGGCGACACCAATCAATTGCTCATAAGGAATCGGTGGCTCGCCACCTTCTTTAATCGCCTTAGCAAAAGCGGACATTTCATTTCGCCAGCCTTTGTCTTGTGCAATTCTTTCTTCTTTCTTCTTTCCATCTTTCGTCACTGTCAGTGAAACATAATCATCTAACACAGCAACCATGCCTTCGCAGAAAACTTCGAGTCTTTCTTTTGGCAGAGATTTATCTCCATTGGCGAGATAATCCACAACGCCAATGGAGCCATCCGCGAAAGTGAAAGTCATTGAAACATTGTCATCACTATATTTGCCATTGTTTGGCAAAGCAACTGCAGTGACTGAAACAGGCGGAGCGCCAACGAGATATGTAATCAAATCAATAAAGTGACAGGCTTCGCCGATGATTCGTCCGCCGCCAATAGCTGGGTCTTGAAGCCAATGATGAGATGGGATGTACCCCGCATTCACTCGGTAATGTAAATATTTTGGTTCGCGGAAATTTGAGATTTGAGACTTGAGACTTTGGGCATGAGGTGAAAATCTACGGTTGAAGCCAACTGTTAAAAGACCGTGGCTGGCAGACGATTGACTGTGTTTTATAGCCTGCGGTCTATGGTCTATGGTCAACCGTTTAATGACTTTATTCAACCCAGAAGCATCAATTGCTAAAGGTTTTTCAACAAAAACATTTTTTCCTGCTTTGAGCGCTTTGATAATTAAATCCGCGTGCGAATCATGTCGTGTCAGAATGGCGACTGTATTTATATTTTCGTCATTGATGATTTCATCTTCAGAGGAGGTTGCATATTGAAAGCCGAATTTTTTCCCTGCCTGCTGAGCGTGTAACCCGCCTGCCGAAGCGATGCCAATGAGTTGAAAATCTTTGTTGTTTTTTATCATGGGAAGCAATGTTGAGTTTGCGTAAAGCCCCGCGCCGAGAACGCCTAACTTCACAAAGGCAGATGGCAGACGACGGATAGCAGGCAGAAGTTGAACAGCCGTCTGCGGTTGTAGGTCGGCGGGCAGGCTTGGATAGGTCAACAACACGCCGAGAAAAGGTTCTTTTTTCTTTCCTGTAATCACTTCGTAGGCTTGCACGCCTTTTTCAATTGGGAAACGATGCGTAATTAAATTTTTTACTTTCAACTTTCCGCTTGATAACAAATCTACAATCGCTTGAAAATTACGTCCTTCCGTCCAACGCACATAACCAAACGGATAATCATTTCCATCTTCTTCGTAATTCGCATCATAACGCCCAGGTCCATACGAGCGCGAGTTGATAAATGAAATTTCTTTTTCGTAATAAATTTTTCGCGGGATGTTTAACCCAACCGCGCCTGTCGCCACCACGCGCCCTCTATCTTTTGATATGACGCCTGCTAATTGGATTGGGTCATTGGATGATGTATCGGCGCAGATGATGACCGCGTCGAATCCACGGTTGAGGCTGAGCGCTGAGGCGGAGGCTTCGGCTTCGGGTCGAGCAACCGCTTGAAGCCCAAGAGATGAAGCGAGTTTGACTCGTTCGGGGTCAAGGTCAATGCCGAGGACGTTACATCCAGCCGCATCTGCAATTTGAATCGTCAATAATCCTAAAAGACCTAAGCCGATAACAGCAACATTCTCGCCAATTTGCGTTTGCGCCAAACGAAATCCATGTAGCGCAATGGCGCCAAGCGTAGTGAATGCGGCAGATTCAAAATCCACATTTTTGGGCAGTGGGGTTAAAAGATTTTTTGGAACGAGATTGTATTCAGCATGAACGGCGTAATTTGCGCCCGCGCATGCCACACGTTGACCGACTTTGAAGCCTTGCATATTTTTCCCAAGCGCCACGATTGTGCCAGCAGAGGAATAACCAAGCGCCATCGGCTGGTCGAGACGGTTAAGCGCGGCTTGCAAGGTTGGGGCAATTCCTTCGCGTTTGGCTTTATCCAAAACTTGTTTGACTAAATCAGGTCGAGAACGGGCTTTGCCCACTAAACTTTTTTCGGCAAACTCAACCACCATTCTTTCCGTTCCAGCGGAAACGAGGCTGGCTGAAACTTTAACGAGCGCTTGCCCATCGCGCGGGGTTGGCACAGGCACATCTTCGATTGTTGTTTTTCCGTTTTTTATATTTTGAATAAGTTGTTTCATGTTTAAGATTTAAGAGAACAGAGAGTAGAGAACAGAGAGTAGAGAGTAGAGAACAGAGAGTAGAGAGTAGAGAACAGTACCTTATGTGTTTGGTGAGTCTTCCAATGATTCTGTAATGTAAAGCGCTGGGTCTTCACTGATAATTGTGTTTGCACCTGGTTCATTTGCGCCTTGTTTGCTCTTCTTTAGAAATGCAATGTACCCGTTCAACATTTTATCAATCTCTTCGCCTTCTATTTCAAATTTTTTGTATATGGTTTCGGAAATATATTTTGCTTCAAAAGCAAAAACCAAATGACTTAAAGTTTCTTCTAAAGAGCCACGTGCAATATAACAAAAGCGCACATTATCTTGATAATAAAATCTGCCATATCCTTCGGCAATATTTGCTGAAACGCTAAGAGAAGAGCGCCTGAGTTGAGAATTAAGATTCCATTTTTCTTCGGCTGGTAATAAAGGTAAAACCTCTTTATAAATATTAAGTGCAAAATCTTTTGCTTTCAACCAAACTTTTAACCGTTTTAATCCTGCAACTGTCATAGTTTAGCCCTTCAACGTTCTGCTCTCTGTTCTTCTGTTCTCTTCTTTTTCATGCAAAAGTATACCTTAAGCGCGCATGTTATAATTTCAGGTAAGCAATCTTAAATTCAGGAGCAACCCCTTGGCTGACATTCGTATTCAAAAATATGCAAAGGTTTTGGTAGAACATTCGGCGCGGGTGAAACCCGGCGACCGAATTTTGCTGGAAGGCACCACCGCCGCCGAACCAATTTTGCGCGAGTTATACATTCAAATTTTGGAGAAGGGCGGTCACCCGCATTTGATGATGGCATTGCCTGGCACGATGCCGTTTAGTCAGGATGAATTGTATTTGACCTACGCCAACGATTCGCAACTTGACTTTGTGCCTTCGTTTTACAAATTGGCTTACGACCAATTTGAAGGGCGGATTCGAATGCACTCTGCGACAAACACCAAAGGCACAACGAATATTGACCCGCTAAAAATTCAAAGAAGAAGCAAAGCCACTTCGGTCATTACAGAGGCGCAATTTAGGCGGGGCGCAGAAGGCGTTTTCAAGTGGGTCACAACTTTGTATCCCACCGAGGCGTATGCCCAAGATGCGGGTATGAGTCTCAAAGAATATGAAGATTTTGTCTTCAACGCCGTTCATGCCAACGAAGAAGACCCAATTGCCTTTTGGAAAAGCGTCAAAGAGAAACAGCAAGCCGCCGTTGATTTTATGAAAGATAAAAGCCAAGTGATTTTACGCGGACCAAACGTCGAGTTAACTTTATCCGTTAAAGGTCGTACGTTTATGAATTCGCATGGCATTCATAACATGCCCGACGACGAAATTTATACTGGACCTGTTGAAGATTCTGCGAATGGTTGGGTAAAGTTTACTTACCCTGCCAATTATGGCGGAACAAGCGTGGAAGGCGCTGAATTAACTTTTTCGAATGGGCGCGTGAGCGTCGCTAAAGCGGAAAAAAATCAAGACTTTTTAGTGAAGACGTTAGATAGCGACGCTGGCTCTCGCTTCATCGGCGAGTTTGCTATTGGCACCAATTTTGATATCCAACAATTCACTGGCAATATTTTGTTTGATGAAAAAATCGGCGGTTCATTTCACATGGCGTTAGGCGCTGGCTACCCTGAGACTGGCTCTAAAAACAAATCCGCCATTCATTGGGATATGATTTGCGACATGCGAACCGATTCTGAAATTTTAGTAGATGGGGAATTATTCTATAAGAACGGCCAGTTTGTGTTTGAGAAATAAAGTTACGAGTAATGAGTAACGAGTTATAAGTAAAAACTTGTTTCTCGTTACTCGTTTCTTGTTTACCTGTTTACCTTTTTTATTCATCCCCAAAACTAATTCCAATATTTCTAGCAGTGACAACCGCATCGTCATTCGGGTTGACTCGTTTCGGCGTGGATGTCGCTTCTTCCAATGAAATATCTGTGATGTAGCCGCATTGCAAAGAGACCATTCTGTCAAACCCGCCGCGCGCCGCCAAACGGACTGCCGCCGAGCCATAACGTGTTGCGAGTAAACGGTCAAATGAAGTGGGAGTCCCGCCGCGCTGTAAATGACCCAGTACAGTCGCGCGTGATTCGAAGCCTTGTCTTTCAATATATTCCGAAACCATTTGCCCAATCCCGCCCAAACGCGGCACATATACGGCATCGCCTTTGCGTGAAAAGACTTGCTCGCCGCCTTGTAACTTGGCGCCTTCTGAAACAGCCAGTAAACTAAATTTTCTGCCCGCTTCTGCGCGCGCGCGAATTTTTTTCATAATGCTTTCAAAGTTAAACGGAATTTCTGGAATCAAAATTACATCTGCGCCGCCTGCCACCCCAGCATGTAAGGCAATAAACCCCGCATCGCGTCCCATCAATTCAATCACCATCGCGCGGTGATGCGATTCTGCAGTTGTATGCAAACGGTCTAGCGCTTCGGTGGCGATATTCAATGCCGTATCAAACCCAAAGGTCACTTCCGTTCCGCCAATATCATTATCAATGGTTTTAGGAACGCCAATGACAGGCACGCCCTTTTGAGCCAATTCATGCGCGCTTTTCAATGTGCCATCGCCGCCCAGCACTAATAACGCGTCTAAATTTAATTTATTCACCCCTTTCACAATTTCATCCGAAACATCAATGATAATTTCTTTACCGTCTCGAATCACTTTACGCGCATACGGATTGCCCCGATTGGCTGAACCTAAAATTGTGCCTCCACGCGGAAGGATTCCACTTACTTCACTTAATCCAAGCGGAATGATCCCATCATCTTCAAGGAATCCATCGTAGCCATTTTTGATTCCAAACACTTCACAATTAAATTCAATAACTGCAGTTTTGACAACAGCGCGAATGACTGCATTTAGCCCAGGCGCATCACCGCCGCCTGTTAAGACTCCGATACGTTTCATAAAATAATTCCTTTCAAGCCATAATGATACTAACGTTAAACTTTTCCTGCAACTAAACTTAATCCCTTATAATCAACCCAATGAACGCAACTCAACCCTCAACATTTCAAACCATCCTCAAATGGCTCGTGCCGATACTTGGCATTATTGTCATCGGCGTGTGGATGTATATCTCACCCGAAGGCGCTCTCGGCAAATTAGACGCCATCGGTTATGCGGTTTGTCACCGTATTGATGCGCGCTCCTTTCAAATAGATGACCGTCAACTGCCATTATGTGCGCGTTGTACTGGTGAATTTTATGCCGCAGGCATCGCATTATTATTTCAAGCCTTTGTGAGTGGACGAAAAAGCATTTTACCGTCACGCGGAATTTTAGCAGTTTTAGTTTTATTCTTCCTCGCCTTTGGCATTGATGGCGTTAATTCGTATGTCTATCTACTCAAACAAACTTCTGGCGGCTTAGAGCAAATTCCAAATTTATATATACCCAACAACACATTGCGTCTCTTCACGGGTAGTGGCATGGGCATCGCCTTAGCGTCCGTTTTATTTCCAGTCATCAACCAGACCCTTTGGAAAGAAGCGGAGTACCGCCCCGCCCTCGAATGGAAAAATTTTGGCATCCTCGTCGCCATCATCATCGTCATCAACTTCCTCATCCTCACCGATAGCCCACTGGTATTATTCCCTATCGCATACATCAGCGCACTCGGCACATTATCCTTACTCGTTTTAGTGTTTATGATTTTATGGACGATACTCATGCGGCAAGACAACACGTTTGATAACCTTCGTCAACTTTGGCTGCCATTCGCTTCAGGCTTAACGTTGGCATTGCTCTTAATCCTCAGCATTGACCTACTCCGACTCACGATGACCGGCACATGGAACGGTTTCCCCGGGTTAGGTTAATTGCATTACAAAGAAATTGACTCGCAACAACCTATACATTAAATCGTATAATAAAATTGTAATTGCTCATGCCGCCATCCCGGCGGCGAGGACGCCGCCTAAAGCAATAGAAAGAAGGAGAAATAAAATGGAATTACTACTTGGAATTTTTTCAGCATTCGGTTTATCTGCCAGCGCAGGTTTGAACGCTTACATTCCACTCTTAGTAGTTGGCGTCATTGCCCACTACTTCCCCGGCATCATCAACCTCGCCGAACCGTTTGATTTGCTCGCCAACCCATGGATTTTGATTTTGCTTGGCGTGTTAGTGATTATCGAAATGGTGGCAGATAAAGTCCCCGCTGTGAATCACATCAACGACATTATTCAAACGTTCATCCGCCCTGCCGCTGGGGCAATTGCATTCGCCGCCAGCGCCAATGTCATTACAGATATCAACCCTGTTTTAGCGTTGGCATGCGGTTTATTAGTGGCGGGCAGCGTGCATACAGTCAAAGCCGCGGCGGTGCGCCCTGCCGTCACTGCGGCAACGGCAGGCACAGGCACAACCCCAGCCTCCATCATCGAAGATATTATCGCAATCACCACATCCATTTTAGCCATCTTACTCCCAATTGTCATAGGAACGATTCTGATTATCGGATTATCATTGCTCATTTATTGGTGGTGGCGTAAAACAAATCAGCCGCAAGCGGCATAGTTTTATATGTGTAAGGTATAATCAAAAAAATGTTCATAACAAAAAGGAGAAATTATCATGAATGAAACCCCTGAAGTTTCTGGCGGTATGACCCCAGAACCCAAGAAAAACAACAACACTGTCATTATCGCCGTTGTCGCCGTTGTGTTATTGTGCTGCTGTTGTTCTTTTCTAATTGGCGGCTGGTTTTTTGGCGATGCGATTGTTCAATCGTTAGGTCTCTAAAAACCAAAAATAAAAAATCCTCCGTTATGGCGGAGGATTTTTTGATTCTGTAAGGGCGACCCTTCAATATTTATAAGATACTCTGACAACATGGACGGGTCGCCCCTACTTAAGAACTTTTTTTGAATTCAAGAAAAATTTCAACTCATCTAAACTTTCATAAATTTTTTTCTTCAAATCTTCATCTATATTTAATTCGTTCAATTCCTCTTCGTCTAAAACAACTTGTTTGCCTTCGGCGTTCACCCATAAATCTAAAATCAAATCAGAATATGCAATTTCATTTTCGGTAATTTCAGCGGGTTTAGCGATATTGCAATACCAACCTTTTATTCTGCCGTCATCGCGGTCGTAAACCTCAAAAATATTAAACCATTTATCCGTATAGAACGTTTCCACAAAACGGTCATTGCGTTTCAAAATGATTTCTTGAAACGGCACATTATCGCGGTTGAATAACGCTTCCACAATTATAAAATTCTTTTCACGACGCACAACCTCGGCGGAATATTCCCAAGTCGCTTCGTCTTTATGATTCTTTTTGATGATTTTCATTCGAGACATTGTACCCGAACATTCACTTTGATCGTTTGACCAATTTTCGACTTTTCTTTGACCAAAAACTTCGCGCCTCGACTTTTAACTTCAAATTGATTCTGCTTGTAAACAATATCTTCCACTTTGACAGTTAGCGCTTTGCCTTTTGCTGGGGAAGATTGAGTCAACAATAAATGAACTTTTTCGCCTTTGTTTTGCTTACAATCTATATCAAAAATTCCAAATTCTGTTTTGATTTTATTCTTGGCAATCACTTCGCCTTCAATGATATTTCCAATGCCCAATAATTTTGCAACGGCAACATATTTCGGGTTTTTCCAAATGTTTTCGGGCGTGTCATCACGAATGATTAAGCCGTTGTGCAAAATCAAAATTCGGTCTGCTATGGCAAAGGCTTCTTCAGCGTCGTGGGTGACGTACAGGGCTGGGATGTTTGTTTCATGCAAAATATTTCGCAATTGATTTAGCACATCTTCTTTGAGAGCAGTATCTAATGCGCCAAGGGGTTCATCTAACATTAGCAAACGCGGCTGAGGCGCTAAAGCGCGGGCGAGGGCAACGCGTTGTTGCTCGCCGCCTGATAAGTCGGTTACTCGTCTATGCTCAAAGCCAGATAGCCCCGTCTTTTTTAGTAGTTCGCCTACACGCAGTTTAATTTCATCTTGAGGGAGATTCCGCATTTTCAAACCGAAGGCGATGTTTTCAAACACGTTCAGGTGTGGGAAGAGGTTGAAGTCTTGAAAGACCAAGCCGAAGTTACGAAGATGAGGCGGCGTTGGGGCGAGGTCTATGCCGCCAAATAGAATCTGCCCCCCATCAGGAAAATCTAAACCAGCCGTCATTTTCAAAATTGTAGATTTGCCGCTTCCCGATGCGCCCAGTAAGCAAACCGTTTCGCCTTTTTTTATTTTGAATGAAATATCTTTCAAAACATTTTTTTGATTAAATGATTTGGAGACGTTGCGAAGTTCAAGCATCTATAATTCTCCGCTTTGATTGAGTCGGGTTTTTTCAATGAATAAAATAGACGCCGTTGTAAGAAACATGAGCAAAGTGGCCATTGCCATTGCCTGCCCATAATTGAGCCCGCCAGGTTGAGATAAAAATCTTTGAATGGCGATGGGAATGGTGGGATATTCGGGGCGATTGATTAACAAGGCGGCGCCAAATTCGCCGAGCGAAATGGTGAATGCAAACGTGGCGGCGGTGAGCGTGGCGCGTGAAAGAATTGGAAAATCAATCGTCTGCCAAATTTTGAGCGGTGATGCGCCAAGCGTGGAGGCGGCTTGGCGAAGTTTATCTGGAATAGATTTGATGGCAGGCTGTAAAGTACGAATGACAAACGGCAAGGCAATGATTGTATGAGCAATAGGCACAAACAATGGCGATGATATTAAACGACCAAATGAAAGGATAAAACCTAAGCCAAGCATCACGGCTGAAGAACCAAGCGGAAGTAAAAGCAATGGGTCTAAAAAATTATCTAATTTTGTCGGTTTGGCGAGCGCCGCCGCGACTGGATAACCCAGCGCTAGTGAAAATAAAACTGTGACGCCCGCATAGGTTAATGAGTTTATCGCGGCTTGAAACGGCGGGACGTAAAATAATGAGTTTCTGCGGTTGATAAAAAGTTCTTTGTAGTAATCGGTTGTGAAACCATATTGAATTTCGCCGCGTTGGGCGCGGTCTGCTTCGAGGCGGGTGAGCGAGCGAATTGGGAGAGAAAGTAAAGGCAGAATGAAGAAGGTAGAAAGCAGAAGGCAAAGAGTAGCGACAAATATTCTTTCTTTAAATGTTTTTGGTTTTTGAGGTGGAGAAAAACTTGGTGGGCTTTGAGTATTAACTTGATTAATGGTTCTTGTATATAAAATTGAAAATATCAATGTGAAAAATAATTGAATAATGGAAAGCAGCGCCGCGAGATTTAAGTTGGGAAGTTGTAAGGCACGAACATAAATTTCGACTTCAAGGGTTGAGAAGTTTGAACCTCCTAATAAAAGAATCACGCCGAAACTTGTAAAGTTGAACATGAATACCAGCAACGCGGAGGCAAGCAAGGCGGGGCGTAATAACGGGAAAATCATCTTTCGCCAAAGGTTGAAGGTATTTGCTCCAAGCACACGGGCTGAGGCTTCGAGTTTTGGGTCAAGGCGAGAGAGGGCATTGCCCACGATTCGGATGACGATGGTTGTATTGTAGAAAACATGAGCAAGAAGAATTAATAAAAAGTGGAAAGTGGGAGAAGGCGCTGAGGAAAGAGGAAAAAGGGAAGAAATTAATCCGCGAGAGCCAAGTAATGAGTTAAATGCGGCGGCGACGACGACTGTGGGTAGCATGAAGGGAACGGCCGTGATAGCGCGAAGCAAAGATTTGCCGCGAAACGTGAAGCGTGAAAAAAGAACGGCGGAGGGAACGCCGAGAATAAAAGTTAATATTGTTGAAAGGGTTGCTTGGTAGAAAGTGAAGCGTAATGCGTGAAACGCGATGCGTAAGTTGTTTTCGTTTGTGAGGGTTGAAAAATCAAAAGTTAATGAAAAGATTTTGGTTAATGGGTAAAAGAAGAAGGCAAGAAGAAAGAGGAAAGCAGGGAGCCACAGAAAGAAACGAACATTCGCTGGAATATTTTTAGAATCTATGGCTACCTGTTTCTTTATCATTTTTATTTCATCGCCTCAACCCACGCCTCAATCCATGCGTCGCGATTTGCGGCGATTTCATCATACGGCAAAGTAGATGGGTTAGATACAACTTGAGCGTGTTGAATGAATAGTTCAGGCAATTGAGCGGTTTGATTGACAGGGTAAACAAACATATTCAAGGGCATATCTTCTTGAAAGGTTTTGCTTAACATAAAATCCACAAATTTTTCGGCAAGGTTGCGGGCGCTTCCATTTTTGAGAATGCCGACAAATTCAATTTGCCGAAAGCACATGCCGTTGGTCACAATGGCGGCGGTTGGCGATTCGGTTAATGGTTCGGGTGCAAACAACACTTCCACCGGCGGGCTGGAGGCGTAAGAAACGACCATCGGTTGCGGACCTTGCCCTGAAGAAGCGGAGAAGTTTGTGTAATACGCCGTTTCCCAGCCATCTACAACAACCACTTCGTTTTCTTTTAATTGTTTCCAATATTCTAAAAAGTCGTCGCCAAAGTAAGCGCGCGTGGCAAGCAGAAAAGCCAAGCCCGTTGAAGATGTGGCGGGGTTTTGCACAACCAATAGATTTTTATATTCGGGTTTGGTTAAGTCTTCAAAAGTTTGCGGCACGGGCAAATGGTTTTCGGCAAAGTATTTTTTATCGTAGTTAATGCACACATCGCCATAATCTACGGGTAAGGCGCGGTATGTTTCATCTAAAATAAATTCGGCGGAAATTTCGCTCAATACCGGCGATTGATATGCGTCAAAAATATCGGCTTCTAAGGCGCGGGAGAGAAACGTATTATCCACGCCAAATAACACGTCGGCTAAGGGCGCGTCTTTGGCGAGGATGGCTTTGTTGAGCATAGAGCCTGCGTCGCCGCTGGGTAGAAAAATCACGTCCATATTATTTTCGGCTTCAAACTGCGCAATCACATCTTCTGAAATTGCAAATGAGTCGTGCGTCATGACGGTTAATGTTTTGGGTTGTGAAGCGCAGGAGGAAAGAAGAAAGAGGAAAGAGAATAAAAGTAATTTGTAATTAGTATTTAGTAATTTGTTTTTCATTGTGTATCCTTTATTTAGTTTGATGAACAATTAATAGCGAACCTTTTGCGATTGAAATTGTCGCAACGTCAGAAGTCATTTCGTTGCTGATGCCGCGCGTTTTATTGAAATACAAAATTTCGTTATTCAATTTCCATTTTAGATTCTGAGTTGTGACTCCTTCGGCATTTCCTCCCCAAGGGATTAATGAGATTGTATCTCCGCTTCTGCCTTTAACTTCAACCTGTTTTTTACATAGGAAAATTTCTTCTACGCCGTCATTAAGGCGCAAGTTGCAGGTTGCAAGTATAAAGTTTGAAAGGAGTGAAATGTTGGCAAGGGTTTGGTCAATCCTTCCGCCTAATGCGGCGACGATGATAATTTCATCAGGGGTCAAAGCGGCGGCATGTTGAAGCGCAAGTTCAAGGTCGGTTTCGTTTTTATCTTTGGGATATACAATCGCTTCGCCATGAAAGGCGGAAAGTTGAAAGTTTGAAGGCAATGAATCCATATCGCCGATGATGAGGTTGGGAATCAAGCCTAAGGCTAAAGCATGACGCGCCCCCCCATCCGCGCAGATGATGAAGTCTGTGGGGTGTATCAAAGCGCGCGCTTTATCAGGGTTTGGCATTTCGCCATTAGCAAAAATGATGATACGCATAAAATAAAAAAACATCCTCCACAGCGGAGGATGTTGAAGACGATGCAAAATCCCTCCGCTGGCATTATCCAGTTCAGGTGATGCGGGTCGAGCGTGGCACGCTCCTCTCAGCCTGTAAGCGCAGGCTCCCCGTTCGGTTGTGAGGCGAGTATATGACTTAGGTTATGAAATGTCAAGAAAAAAAACATCGCCGAGGATGGCGATGTAAGAGTGGCTTATCTCACTCTGCGTTTCCATTCTTCTTTTAGTTGCAATTCGCGCGGGCTGAGTCCCGAGTCTAATGCGAGGAAATCGGTGAGTAAGCGGTTGAATTGAGGCGGGTTATCGAGCATAGGGAAGTGCCCCAAGCCTTCTAGGTTAATTTGGTGCATGTGCATTGGGAGCGAGTCGGCTTTTTCTTGCGAGGGGATTGTGAGCGCTTGGGTGTTAGAGCCGTAAACGAATAGACATGGCACGCCTAAGTTGCGAATATTGGGGAATAAACTATTGGCTTGGAAACTATCTATGGAGGCGGTAATGGCTTTAGGGTCGGTTTTGGAAGCGTCGGCTAGGGCGGAGGCGGCTTCGGGAGTTTTGGAAGAAAGCCAATCTATCAATTCGCTCATATTGGCGTTCTTGAGTCGCCCGTTTAATGAGTCGTATTCTATGGGGCAGTTCACTGCCATCATACGGTCTACACTGGTGTGCCATTTTTTGAGAAACGCAAAACCAACCAAAGCCCCAAGGTCATGACCGACAATCGCCACTTTGCCAATGCCCATTTCTTCTAAGAAGCGATTGAGCAGTTCGGCTTGATGGTCGAGCGAGTATTTTAATGGGTCGCGCGTGGAATCGCCGAAGCCGAATAAATCTATGGCATAGGCGCGGAACGAGGTGGAGGCGACTTGCATGGCGTTAATCCAATATCGCCATGAGCCAACCCAGCCGTGCAAGAAGATGATAGGTCGCCCGCGACCTAACGCTTCATAATGCACCATCGAACCGTCGAGAATGATTGCGCTCATTGAGTAAAGTTAGTTAACCTTTGTATTTGTTCTCGCAGGGCATGAAACCTTGCGAGGCAAAACTATTTGCCAAATTTTGCAAGGATGGCTTTTACGCGCTCCACAAGTTGGTCTGGGGCGAAGGGCTTGAGGAGATATTCCTCTGCGCCGGCTTCTAGCCCAATTTGAATTTCGGCGTCTTGCCCTTTTGCGGAAAGAAAGACGACAGGAATATCTTTTAGGGCGGCGTCGGCTTTCATGGCGCGGCAAGCGTCGTACCCTGTCATCTTCGGCATTCGCACGTCCATCATAATTAAATCTGGAATGATTTCTTTTGCCTTGTGTAGGGCTTCTTCGCCGTTGTTGGTGGGGGTCACTTCGTGGCCGGCGAATCTTAAGGTAAAAGCCACCAGTTCACGAATATCGGGTTCATCTTCCGCTATTAAAATTCTTGCCATTGATTATTTACTCTCCATTTTTTTCGATGGGCAAGGTGAAGGAGAACGTGCTGCCTTCGCCGGGTATGCCCGTGCTGTGCATCCATAATTTGCCTTTGTGCATTTCAACCAGTTGACGAACAATGGGCAAGCCTAAACCTGTGCCGGGCGTAGCCAAAACGAGAGGGTGTTCGCCCCTGTAAAACCGTTCAAAGAGGCGGGCTTGGTCTTCTGGTTTAATGCCTATGCCGTTGTCTTTTACATCTACTTGCACTTCGCCGTTTTGTTGGTGAATGTTGACATGAATCGTTCCGTTTTCGGGCGTGTAGTTGTAAGCGTTGTTAATCAGGTTGCTTAAAATTTGGCGCACGCGGTCTTTATCGCCGATAACAGGCGGGAGGTTTTTCGGCGCGTCCACCGAGAGCGCCATAGGTTTATTTTCGGTTTGCGAGCGACGCAACGTTTCGGTGACTACTTCTTCGGCAATTTCATATAAATTGACAGGGCGCGTGTTTAAGATAACCCGCCCAGATTCAATGCGCGAAATATCTAATAAGTCATTGACTAAAATGTTCAAGCGTTCAATATTGTTACGCACCACGCTTAAAAAGTGCATTTGATTTTCGTTCAACGCGCCTGCCGCGCCCATTGTCAAAATGTCCACATAGCCTTTGATGGCGGTCATCGGCGTTCGCAATTCATGGCTCACCGTGGCGACAAATTCCGATTTCAAACGGTCTACTTCCACTTCGCGCGTAATATCGCGGAAGATAGAGACGGTGCCGAGAAAGTCATTTTGCAAAATGACGGGGGCAAGGTGGACTAAGATAATGCGTCCATTTTCGAGCGTTAATTGTTCGGCGTACATTTCGCCTTGTTGATACGAAGATGGGTCGGAAGACCAACGCGCGATGGTTTCAGTCCATGCGCCAGCCAACCCTGAAAATGAATCTAAAGAACTGCCAAGCAAACGCGCTTCTTCTAAGCCTAGAATTTTTACCGTAGAGGTGTTTACAAAGGTGATGCGGTTATCGGGTCCTGTCACCAATACGCCGTCTGCCACCGCTTCGAGAATGGCTTGCGAACGGCTGGCTTCCACTTGTTCTTTGCGCAACATGGAGCCGAGGCGTTCGGCTTGGTCGCGAATCAGTTCATATAAGTTTGCATTGTTAATCGCCACAGAAACTTGCGCGGCAATGGCTTTTACTAAGTTCAACATTTCGGTATTGAAGAAGTTGACTTGACGGTGGAACACCATTAAAACGCCGATGGCGTCTTCGCCAACTAACATGGGGACGACGATTGCGCTGCGATGGTCTTGTCCTGAAGCGTCGCTTCGCACCCAACGGGTATCTTGATACAAATCCTCAACTAAGACTGCCTCCCGATGTTTCACTACCCAACCCGCTAAGCCTTCTCCTATTTTTAGCGTAAACGAGCGCGCGCCCGGGCTCACGCGGTCGGATAAGTAGCCGTAGCCCGCGCGGTAATGGAGCAAGTTATCTTCTGGGTTCACCAGCAATATGGTACCTTGTTCTGCGCCGAGCGTATCGTTTAGTAATGACAATGTACGATTCAGGGTGCGGTCTAAATCTAAACTGGAAGAGACTTCGGTGAGAATACGCAGCAACGTATCTGTATTTTGTTTTTCTTGGTTTAGTTGCGCCGTGCGTTCTTGCACGCGGGCTTCTTGTTCGGCGGCAAGTTTTTGCGTTTCTGCAAATAGCCGCCCGTTTTGAATAGCTACAATGGCTTGGTTTGCCAATGTGCCGAGAATTTGCATATCTTCTTCGGTGTACATATCGGTTAGGTAACTTTGGGCAGAGAGCATTCCTAAGGTTTTGCCGCCTAAGTTCATTGGCACTGCCACAATAGACTGCACTTCTTTTTCTTCGTCTCCAAAGTGAGTGGAAGCGCTGGAAGCCAACGCCGAAACGTTTGAAATTAATTGGGGCTGCCCCGTTTGAATGACTTCGCTGCTAATGCCTTTGCCAAGCGGCATTCGCTCGGCAAAATATCGTTTGCCGCGTTCATATAAATAAACGGGGTCAATTTCTTTGGCGGCTTCATCATACAAGGTGATGACGAACGTATCTAAGGGCATTAATCGTTCTGCGGCTTTGTGAACAGAACGATAAATCTCTTCGGCGTCTAAACTGGCGCTAACGAGCGAGCTAGTTTCATTCAAAATTGCAAAACGTTCCGCCGTGCGCACAGAGGATTGATATAAGCGGGCGTTTTCTAAGGCGATGGTGGCTTGATTGGTAATGGTGCGGGCAATTTCTAATTCGTTCACGCCAAAACGGGCGTCGCCTGTCATTTGCACAAACAATAAAGCGGTCAAATGCTGGCTTGGGGCAAGCGGCAAAATTAACAAAGCGGTTGCGTCTTCGCCAAACATATCAATAATGGAATGTAAATCTGGCTCGGCGCGCACATCGTCGGTGTTGAAAATGCCTAGCGATTCGCGCAAACGGCTAAAGATGGGAGCGTCTGGCAGGATGCGCGGCAGTTTCGCCCGAATACGAGGCGTGGCGATTTTCCAAAACGCTTGCCCGCGTTCAAAGGTCACCACCGAAACGCGCTTGGCGTTTAAGCCTTTATATAATTCTTCGGCGGTTAGGTTCAAAATTTGGTCTGTATCTAACGAGCGAGTTAATGCTGAGGTAAAACGATTTAACGTCGTCAGGCGCTGTGAGCGTTGGTCAAGTTCGGTGGCGCGTTTTACGCTGTCTTCATATAGGCGGGCGTTATCTAATGAAACTGCCGATTGGCTGGCAAACGTTAAGCCGACTTGCACTTGCTCGCGCGTGAAGTAATTGGCTTGCCATTTTTCCACCGCCAGCACGCCGACCATTTCGCCTTTGGAGACGAGCGGAATGCCTAACCACGATAAACGCGGCGTTTCGACGGGCGGAAAGCGCGGGTCTTCGCGCACGTCTTTGACGAGGATGGGTTGCCCCGTTTGCGCCATTTCTTTGAATAGGGCGCTATCTGCCACGGCGATAGATAAACCAAGCCGTTGTTCAATATCTGAAAAGCCGCGCGTAGAAGCGACGGTGAGTCTGTCTTTTTCGCGCAACCAAAGGGTAGCCGTATCATACGGAAGGATGGGGCGGAGTTGGTCAAGCAGGGAGTTAATTAACTGGTCGCTGCTTAAACTGGAGGTGAGCGAAGCGGAAGCGTCGTTTAGCGCTTGTAGTTGCCCAGCGCGTTCTTGTGTATCGCGCACGAGGCGCAAGTTATCCATAGATAAAGCCACCTGTTGCGCTAAGGAAATGAGCAAGGCTTCATCTTCGTTGCGAAATGCGCCAGTGGTGTTGAAGTTATCTAAAACCAGTAAACCGATGTTTTGTTCGCTGGCAATAATAGGAACAAGCAGCGAAGATACAGGCAAACGCCCGCCAGTCGCCTGACGGTAATACGAAAGGTTTTCGGCGGAGAGGTTGTAATCTCGCGCGAAGTTAATTTCATCCACACGGCGAGCGCGTTTGTTCATAAAGGCGTTGCCGGGCAAAGCCTCGCCGAGGCGATAATTAATTTTCATCATGCTTTCGTTATCGGCATAGCCTGAAACGGCGCGCGGCGTGAGCGTTTCATTTTTCTGATTCCAAACCAAAACCGCGCCCGCGTGAGCGTTTTGAATCACTTTTCTGGCGCTATCTAATAACGATTTGACAATCGCATCGGCTTCCATGCCTGAGAGTTGGCGGCTGAAATCGAGCAGGAGATTCACTTCGTCTAATCTGCGGCGGGTTTGGTCGAGCAATTTGATGTTTTGTAGAATTAGTGACGTTTGTTGTGAAATTTGCGAATAGACTTGACGGTCTTCGTCGGTAAACGATTGCATCGGTTCGGGGCTAGTTGCCAGCATTGCCGCCACAGGGGTATTCTCCACTAAAATGGGCAAGCAAATTACGCCCTTAGAGCGAAGCGAAGTGAGCAGCGCCGAGTCGCGCCATTCATCGTCTTCATCAAGGTTTGGGATTAATATGGAACGCCCGTTTTGTAATACGGCGCGCAAAGGGTTGCGTTGACCGAATAAAGCGTCCACATTGGTAGCGCGCGGTAAACTGCCTAATCTATGCGTCAAACGCGGACCTTCGGGTGTGTTTTCTGCAATTAATGCAACCGACATGCCGAGTTGGGTTAATGTCTCGCGCCCTAAAGCCAGTAAGGCTGAGTTTGCGTCTAATTGGCGGCTTACCGATTCGGTGATGGCTAAGCCCGCGCGCACGCGTTGGGCGCGGCGGTCTAGGTTGTGCAGGGCAATGGTTTGCTCTAGGTCTTTGCGAAGTAAGATGGGTAAATCATTTTTTGCAACGTCTAATAATTTTTGTTGGCGGCTCAGCGCAGAAGAAAGAGATTCCATGCGCGCGCGCAATTCGTTTTGACGTAAGACATTGCTAATTAGTAAAGCGGCTTGCGAGGCGAATACCTCTACCGATTCGATGGCGGCAATGTCGGGTCTTAATCCGTTCGATGGGTCGTCTAAACTGATTAAGCCGACTATTTGACCGTCGGCATTTTCTAATGGGACGAGGAAAATATCTTCGGCGTTCCATGAATTAGAAGCTTTGGCTTGCGGCGCATTTACCTCTAACGTCACTTTGTGCAAATCTGGCGGCATGACGGGCGTTTGGTCGGCGGGGATGAAGTATGAACGGCTGATTTTGAAATCGGGGCGCATTAATTGCTGTAGGCTGGCTAAGGGTTGTTTACGCGAGAGCAGTTCGTTTAATGTCTCTTGCGGAAGCCCAACCCCCGTGACGCGCCGCAATTGGTTTGTGTCGGTTTCTAATACGCTTATCAACACCACGCGAAACGGCGTTGCGTCTCGAATGCCGCGCGCAATAATTTGCAGGGCTTGGTCTAAGGGTTGGTCGTGACCTAAGCTATAACTTACGTCGGTGAGGCGCACCAACGTTTCAGACCTGCGCCCCATTAATTCGCTTCGTTGTTTTTCGTTCTGATATCGTTGCGCGTTGCCAAGCGCAATACTGGCTTGCGTCGCCAGCATTTGCATCAGTTCGGCGGTGTCGGCGGAGAAAAATTTTGAGCGGTTAGAATAAACATTGAGCAACCCGATTACTTGCGAGTGATGCGTGATGGGCAAGATAATGCCAGAGCGCGCGCCTTCATAAGGCGGGTAGATTCCGTCTTGAATAAAATCTGAAACGATGAACGGGGCGTTATCTTTAATGGCTGTGCGTTCGGCGGAACTTAAGCCAGGTTGATGTTCTTGCCCAACCAAAAGTTGGATGCGCGGGGTTGATATGTCTTTATTTTGTTCAAATAAAAGCGCCGTGGCGGCGTCGGCATGAGCCAAGCGCATGGCTTCGGTGTGAATGACTTGAAGCAGGTGTTTTAAGTCTAACGAAACGCCTAACTCTTTGCTCACTCTGGCAATGGCAGAGAGATGTTCAACTCGCTTCCGCAATGAATCGTCGGTCTGTTTCAACAACTCGGCAGATTCTATGGCAGAAGCAATTTGCCCGGCGGCGGTGGAAACGATTTGCAAATCAAACGGGTTAAAGTGATTGACTTTACTGCTCCCCAACATTAATTCGCCCACGCTTCTTTCGCGCACAACCAGCGGCGCCACAATGGCAGATTCCATGCCAAGCGTGTTGGTGAGGTTACGGTATGCAGGTAACACTCTTCTATCTGTACTGAGCCTGCCAGATAAAAACGGTTTTTTACTGCCCGAAACGCTGTACCGATAATTGGGGTCGTCTACAAAAATTTGGGTAAAGGCGGCGCTTATCTCTTCCGAGACGCCGTAGGTAGATTCGCGGTTGAGGCTTAACACACCGCGCGTTTCGTCTAATAAAAAGATGGCGCCCATATCGGCTTGGAAGAGGCGCGCAATTTCTTGCATAGAGTATTTGAGAATTTCTTCTAAGGTAGCCGACGATGCCGAAAGGCTGGCAATGCGGCGGAGCGCATCGGCGCGGAGGGCGCGGGCGCGGGCTTGTTGCACGAGTAAAACATTTTCAATAATGGCGGCGGCTTGGCTGGCAACGATGTTCATTAATCGGATTTCTTCTTGGTTGAAAGAAGAAACGCCGCGGGTGTGATGTCCAATTTGCAGGTAGCCAAGCATGTGTCCCGAAGAAAGAAGCGGGATGAGGGCGTTATCTCGCAGGCTGGCGGCGGTGGCTACATCCGCAAGCCCTAAATTTCGCCAGGTTTCATCCGTCATCGCGTTTTTGGAGATAATCGCCTCGCGGCTGTTGATAATTTTTTCGGCGGGGCTATCGGGCAAAATGTTGGCGCGGTAAATTTCAACGACTTGGGTGGGCAAGCCATGAAATGGGATTTTGCCTTCGAGGGTGCGTTTGTCTTCGTCGTATAAAAGGAAGCCGACAATTTCGGTTTGGAATAATGGCAAAATGCTTTCAACTAAGCGCGTGAACATTTCTTGCATATCGCGCACCGAACCGATGGATTGGTTGAGGTTAGCAAGCCCAACTAATTCGGCGCGGCGGCGTTGTTCGTCTTCGTATAATTTGGCGTTACGAATGGCAACGGCGGCTTGACCTGAAATAAGCACTAGTAAATCTAAATCATGCTGACCAAATGCGCCAACGCTTAATTGCCCTGCTTCGAGCGTGCCGACTAATTCTCCGCCTGCTATTAATGGAATGCCCAAATAAGATTGTACGGAAATTAATTCGCCGTTGACGAGTTCAGATTGTTGCACGTTATCAATCATTAAGGGCGTTTTGGTCAAAACGATGCGTTCGGTTAAACGACCAAATTGTGAGTTAGAGAGCGAGCCTGTGGCGCCTAATCTCCCTGTGTTCATGCGGTTGCGATGCGGCACGAGGGTTTTTCGGTCTGCATCCCATATTTTTAGTTCAAGCACATCCGAAGGCACAAGTTTTCCAACATTCGTAAGGATGGAATTGGCGGTTGTGTTTAAATCTAAACTAGCGGCAATGCTTTGGCTAAATTCGGTGGCAATTTGTAAAATTTCGCTTGCGTCGCCATTGCTTGGTTCTGAAGCGGTTAGGTTTTCTTTGCCACGCAACGCCACTAGCATAAGTGGGTACACGCCCGGAATTTCGTATGAGGTAATTTCTACCAGTTTGCCGCTGATGGATACTCGTTTAGAACTCGGCGCGGCGCACACGTCTAAAAAATCGTCGGAAGGGCGCACATATCGGGCTAGGCGTTCTAGGTCGTAAGGTTCGTTTTCGCGCAAGCCAAAAAACGCTCTGGCGCGCGCGCTTAAATATTCCACCCGCCCGCCCGGTTGGAGGATGAGAACGGCGTCGTTCGATTGCGTTGATTCTAAAAAAGCGGGGGCGGTAAAAGTTGCCTGTGACGCTGTTTGCACGCGCAGCATCATGCGCAGCGCAATAAAGGTAATGGTAATGATAATTAGCCCTACCACAGGCGCTAAGAGGCTAATATTATCCATGAGGCGAAATTCTCACTTGCTTAGGCAGTTGAAGCCGCCGCCGCATCCTGTCTGCGGGCTTCTGCCGCGAGTTCTGTAATTTCACGAATATCGGCAAAACTATGCAACTCGGGAGAAACCAAACCCGCAGATAACGTCATAAAACCGACTTTTTCTACGCCGCCTTCCGCTTTTGGCGCTTGAATGAATCCCTGTTGGCGGTCTATAAAGTTATAGTGCGTTTGCACTTCTTCAGCAAAGCGTTGTTTTACCTTTTGCCGAATGGCTGGCGCCGCTTCGTTTGTGGTGATAATGATGAAGTTATCGCCCCCGGCGTGGCCGATAAAATCGCTCGGCGTGCCAAGTTCATCTACCACCTCGCCAATTAACATGGCGGCAAAGCGCAGCACATCGTCGCCCGCCACAAAGCCATACACATCTTTGAACGGTTCAAAGTTATTAATGCGAACGTCTAACAAAGCCCAATTCTTCTCGCGAATGATTTTACGCAGTTGTTCTTCAATTAACCGCCCAGCCGGCAACCCAGAGCGCGGGTCGGTGAGGCTTTCTCGTTCGGCGCGGCGAATTGCCCCCTGCACGCGCAATTTTAATTCTTCAATATCAAACGGTTTGGTGATGTAATCGTCTGCGCCTAGTTCTAAGCCTTGTAGTTTATCGCTGCGTTCGTCTTTTTGCGTTAAAAAGATAACGGGAATATGGCTGGTGCGCGTGTTGGTGCGCAGCGTGCGACAGACTTCGTACCCGTCAATATCGGGCAGCATAATATCCAACACAATTAAGTGCGGCAATACTTGCTTTGTTTTTTCCAAAGCGTCCCGTCCACGGTTTGCCACATCCACGTCAAATTGTAAGCCCGAAAAATAAATCTTGAGCATGTTGGCAATATCAACATCATCTTCTACTACCAAAAGGCGAGCATTAGCCATGTAAGCCTCCTAAAACACGTCCTTTGCGTTTTGCGTTTTTGCGAACGGTTTCAATTTGTTCTTGTGTTACTTCTTTTTCAAAAGACCGAAAACCACTCATCCGAAAGCCGTGCTTCTCTGCTATTGCAGTAATTTCTTGCACACGCTCTAAGGTAATTTCTTTACCAACCGTATAATCCTCAAACCGACCTTCCAAAGCCAAAGCGATCGTCTCCGCCATGCAGGCATAGGCCTTGCCTTCTGGAAAGCCAAAATTAAAATGAAAATTTACGGGACCTGGCACATCCACCATGCCGCCATCAATCACTAATATATCATCTCTCACCGCCGCCACCATTGCAGAAACATCGCGGGGGCGCGCCACATCGCACACCACACTGCCCGCTTGCAAATGTTCGGGGTAAATAATATCGTGAATCGAACTTGTCACCGTCAAAATTAACTGCGCTTCCTTTAACACGTCCATTTTTGTGCTGATACATAACTCGCTTCGCGCTCTACCTTTCAGCCTGTCTCGCAGAGCCTCAAGTTTTTTCTCATCCCGAGCGATGAGGAATGTCCGCGCAACTTCGCCAGCAATTAACTCCGCACAAACGCGCCCAATCGAGCCAGTCGCGCCGACCACCGCCACCGTAGCGTCTTCAATTTTTATATCCATTACTTTTGCCGCTTCTCGAATGGCTTGTACGGCTATCATCACAGTATATGAATCGCCGGTGGTGACGGGGATATCTAATTTGTTTGCAATCGTTTTGCCAGCGTCGCCCACAACTGAGGTAAACGCGCCCAAACCAAGAATTTGCGCGCCAAGTTTCTCAGCCATGCGACCTGTTTGAATAATTTTATTATAGACCGTGCGCTCAGGCAACTGCATCATACGGCGCGGCGTGTATGGGCAGGCAATAAACCAGCCTTTTACTTCTTTGCCTGTGGCTTGCGAGGTAATCCCTTCAATTTCAGAAATATAAACAGGCGGAAAGAAGGTAGAGAAAAAGTCAATTTGCTTTTCAGATAACACCTTGCCTAAAAAAGGAAATTTACGACTGACATCTCGCTTAGGGTCAACAGGGTGAATAATGAAGGCGAAACTATCCATGAACTATATTTTTGCTCCAACAGAGTCGATGACCCTGCGATTTTTTCTTCAAAAACACAGCGGGCGCTGTTTCAGCAATCCGCTTAACTACAAATCAATTAAACCTGCGAGCCATTTACCAAGACTCCACCACCTGCGCTTTTTTATGATAGGGCGTTTGGTGTAAGTGAGCCAATTTCCATTTGTGATGGTCGCTTTGGTCAAACGTGATGTCACGGTCAATCACGCGCCGTTCGGCAGAGGCGGCTAAGACGACATCCGACTCAATGGTGCGGGCGGGGTAAATAATCATGCCAGAGCCAATGCGGCAGTTATGCCCCACACACCCTCCCAACACTGGGCGGTTCGATAAACTTAACTGCCCATTACCGTCGCGCGCGCGTAACGGCGTGGGGATTAAGTTGTAATCGGTAAACGTAGAGCCTGCGCCGATAAACGTGTTTCTGCCCACCACGCACATTTGCAGACAAGTATTCTGCGCCACCATGCTATTCTCCATTAAAGTAGTCATAAACAACGCCGCCCGAAACGGCAAAAATGCGCCGTCGCCGACCACAGAGAGCATGAGTTGAACGTCTTGCGAAATGTTGACGTTACTGCCAATCACACAATTTTCAATCACCGCCCCAGCATTAATCGTCACGTTATCTCCAATAATGGTTGGGCCATGGATAACGGCGCTGGGGTCAATCACGCAATTCTTTCCAACTTTGACAAGTTCAGAACATTCCAACACTTGACGACCTTCATACACCGCTTTGCCGAGAATTTTTAATTTGAACCCTAAATCTTCGTTTAACCTTTTTTCAAACCTTGCCCCGCGCCCAAATTGGCTAAACACCATATCGGCAATAAAGACATGCACCCATGAATCAATGGCGATGAAAGATTTTAATGGCACTTGAAAGACTAAATCGCCGCTTTGGTCTGCCATATAAGTTGGCACATGGTAATAGCCAATTTCTTTGGCTTGTAAATCAATCACCAAAGGTTCTGCCCCCGCCACCGGACCATTTGGGTAATACCATAAATCGGCAAGGTATAAACTCCCAGCAGGCGTATAAGATGTGGATAACGGCAACGCATGTTCTTTAAAAGCGGGGTCGTCTGCCCGAAACGCGGCGCGGACGGGGCGCCTGCGTTTCATTGCCTCTTTCATAAACTCGGTGAGGTAAATTTCATCAAAAAATAAATTATCGCGATACACAATACTCGGCTCGCGCACAGGCTGTAAACGCTCGCCTTGCTTCACCTCAATTTCCCGCGTCACATAAGGCGCCAGCACGTTGCGTTGATGCAACCACAGCGGCGTATTCTGAATCCGCAATTCACGCGCGGGTTCGCAAAACGGCATAATGGGGTTCGGCGCATGGAGAATAATTTTGAGCATAGATAGTAGCGATTATAAAGCAAAGCGCGGCTTAAAACGCTTTTTCGGTTTGCTCTTAGCATGTACCTTACAAAAATATTAGCCAAACTCTCTTATGCGTTCATCTATCACAGCGTAATTAAGTTTTATTCATTAACAGAGAGGCTTGGTTTTAATGTAAATTCAAGATGGTCAAATTTATACCAAAAATGACCAGAACTTTTATGCAAAGTGGTAAATGCCTCTTCAGTCAATTATTTTTACCGAAACCCTGAGTTTGCCGGCTAACCTGCTCTATTCGAAACAGAGAGGCGCAAATCGTTCGGTTGGCAGAAAAACGTAACCTTTTGATTAGGCTTCGCCAAAAGCAATGACGACTATATGCTGGTTGAGGAATTTGGGTTTTGAGGTTTCGCCCGATGTTGTAACCTGCCCTAATGTGTATCCCCCTGCCATTGGCACGTCTTCGCCAAGAATTTCTTGAATGGCGGCAATCTCGGCGCCGGGCTGGGCTTTGAGGAGCATTTGCCAAGCCACATCTACCAACACAAGCAATAGAGCGGGTTTACTATCCCCCAATTGGAGCAAGGCTTGTTGAGCGGCGTTACGGGCGGCGGTTTCACAGGCGGCGCGGCTACCGATTAAAAGATAAGCGTCAATGCCATCTCGAATAGCGGCGTTCATCCGAAAACTGCCGTCCGCTTCTACTCGGATTGGAGCGCGCACAACCAGCCCATCATTTTGTTCTACTCCTAAAGGGTATAAACGCGCTAGGTAACTCAACGGCGGAAACGCCCAATCACGGGCGGGGTAGCCAAATAGATTCGCGTACGATTCTGAGGCAGGTCTGCCGTCTAAAGTGCGCAGCCAAAATCCGCGTGAACGGGTGACGCGAAGTTGACTGCCGACAGGGTCCCAACCATGCGCAGCGCCAACTCCAATTTTTATATTGCCGCGCAATAATGCCACAGCTAAACTTCCCGTTCCCGTTTGGCTGCCAGTGAGTTGATAGGTGTTGCCTGTGTGCAAATCTCCGCTAGAAAGCCCGCCAACGATGTTTAAGTCGGTGGAGATGGAATTACAAAATTGTTCTGCGTCGCCGTTAAAGCCGTCGGCGAAAAATAAAACCGATTGGCGTTCTGCCCGCGCCGAGACATACGTTTCAATTTTTGAGGCGGTTTCACGCCCCGATTGGGCGTAACCGGGCAGCCAAAGCGTTTCGCTTTGAAAGTCGCCGCTTAATAACGCCACTACAACTGAATGCGGATGTTGCCCTTGTTGCGTTAAGCCAGCAGGCGAACTGTAACCAATGATGGGCGTATCGCCTACTAAACTAGAAACGCCGCTTAATACTTCGCGGGCTTGATATTGATGCGAAGAAATGACAATTGCCAAATTAGGCGCGTTTGCACCCAACCGATTCAATGCCTGATGTGTGGCTTGAAGCCCAGCCTCACGCCCATCTAACGCTTGTGCAGAACCAACCGATGCCAGAATTGCCATGTTGCTTTAACCTTCCGCCACTGGAATGGTGAAGTGGAACGTTGTGCCTTGACGATATTCGCTTTCAAACCAAATCTTTCCGCCTTGCATTTCTACCAAACTTTTGGTGATGTTTAAGCCTAAGCCTGTGCCGGGGGCTTCGCGGGCTTTGGGGTCTTCAGAGCGGAAGAATTTTTGGAAAATCTTTTGTTGGTCTTCCAGCGTCATACCAATACCGCTGTCTTTCACCCACAAGTGAATCACGCGCGGCGCGCCGTCTAAATCCCATTGATTGGGGGTTTCTTCCACGCCAACTTGGATGTGACCTTCTTCTGGCGTGTATTTGTGCGCGTTGCTGACTAAGTTCGTAAGCACTTGGGCTACGCGCGTTCTATCTGCCCACATCGCCGGTAAGTTTTGCGGAATGATAAGTTCTAGCTTTTGTTTTTTATCTTCAATTTGGCGAGTAAACGTGCGAATGACCTCGTCAACCAATTCGGAAACATTGGTTGCTTTATATTCCAAGCGCAAGCGCCCCGCCTCAATTTTCGAGTTGTCGTTTAAGTCTGAAACTAAGGTGGACATGCGCTCTACGTTTGATTTAATTGTCTGTAAAAAGTTGCTTTGCATATCGTTCACTTGCCCCACCGCGCCAGCGGCAAGTAAATCGGTATAGCCTTTGATGGAAGTCATCGGGTTCTTCAACTCGTGCGCCACAAACGAGACGAAGTCGCTCTTGGCTAAGTTAGCGCGCTGCACTTCACTATACAATTGCGCGTTTGAAATGGCGATAGCGGCGTGGTCTGTGAGGCGGGTGAGAAAATCAATATCCACTTGCGAGTCGCTCATGCTCTCTAAATATAATAAGCCGATGACGGTCGTTTCGCGGCGAATTGGAATCACCATTTGAGAGTGAGCCGCAGTGAGTAATTTGTTTTTAGAAGACTCCACCGCTTCTTGTTGAGGAACGCCTGTTTCTACGGCGGCAAGCATGGCGGGCAATTCAATCTTCATCAGCATATCGGGCAGGTTTTGCATTTGTTCATCCAGCCCCTGATGCGACATAACGCGCAATTTGCCTTCTTCTAAAATGCCAATCAAACCCGCCTCCGCGCCAGATTGTCTCAATGCCCAATCTAATGTAATTCGCATGGCGCGGTCTATTTCAAGGCTGGCGTTTAATTCGCGGTCAATCCGTTGCATTACAGATAATTCTTCTACGCGGCTGGCTAGTTCTTGGTCGGTTAAGGTATATAGGCGGGCGTTTTCAATTGCCACCGCCGCTTGCCCTGCAAAGGCATTTAACAGGGTTTCATCATTTTGCACAAAGGGTAATCCGTCGCGGCGGTTGATGACTTCAATCACGCCAATCACACGGTCTTTGACCTGTAATGGCACTGCCATTAATGAACGGCTGACGAATCCCGTTTGCTGGTCTATGCCTTTGAAGCGCGATTGCGAATTTTGGTCTTCGTTTTCAATGACGGCTCTGCGCGTTTGCACAGCGCGCCCGACGATTCCTGTGCCGGGCGGTAGGCGCTTTCCAATTAAGTTAGAAGCGACTGGTCCCACCGTTACGCGAAAGACCAATTCGTCCGTTTCTTCATCCACTAAAAACAGACTGCCCGCTTCGCAATTCAAAATGCCGACTGCGTTTTCAAGGATGTTTTGTAAGAGTGGGTTTAATTCCAGCGTGGAAGTTAATTGTTTTGTAATTTCGTTTAACGTTGAAAGTTGGTGGGCGCGTTGTTCAGTTTCTTCGAGCAAGCGCGCTTTGACGATTGCGCCGGCGGTTTGGTCGGCGATGGCTTGTAATAATTCTAATTGCCCGCGCGTGTAGGAAATTGAACCGTCGCGGCTTCCGACGCTTAACGTGCCAATGGTTGCCGCGCCCGCATTTAATGGCACGCCCATCCATGCGAATACGTTTTCTAGCGCAGGGGTATGCCCGCGCGCCTGACATTCACGAATGTAATCTTGGGTAATAATCGGTCGGCTTTTACGAATGACGTCTGGGCTTAAGCCTGTATTTGCAGAAAAGGGTTGATTTTCGCGTTCTTCAATTCTTTCGTTATTTTCCAAACAAAAGCCATAGTAATAATAATCGCCGTCTTTGTTGTATAAGGTGATGTGAAAATGCGAAGTGGGGATAATTTGAGCGGTTTGGGCGTAGATTAATTCAAGCACATCGTCAAATGTTAATGTGACGTTTACGCCTTTGGATACGCGGGTGAGCGCGTTCATTTCTTGAATTCGTCTTTCTAAAGTGGAAACGGTTTGCACACGCTCAATGGCAACGGAGGCTTGGTCGCAAATATTTTCGAGGAAGCGTAAGTCGCGCGGCGTGTAAGGCTGACCTGTTAGTCTTGGTCCTAAAGCCAGCCAGCCGTTCAATCTTTCTTTGCCGGGCAATACAATAAATAACCGCGCGCCCAATAACGCCAAACGAGATTGTTCCGCTTGTAGTTCTGGCGGTAATGCGGAGGTGTTATCTAAATACAGCGGTAGGCGTTCTTTTGTAAAGTAATTGACCAGCGGGCTGGAGGCGGTAAAACGAATGTCGCTGGTGGGGCGGCGGTCTTCGCCGGGCAAGGCGGAGAAAAAGTCGTTGAGGGAGTCGTATGTGTAAATGTGGATTCGGCTTGGCGTTAGAGTAGAGGCGATTTGTTCGCGCATGGTAACGCCAATGGTTTCTAAATCTAACGAGGTGGTTAATTTGCGAGAAAAGTCTTCTAGTTGTTCGGTAAACACGCGCGAGCCGCGAAAGAAAATCGTATCCACTAAATTTTGCAGGCGCGTCCGAATGGGTTCAAGGATAATGGCAATGAGAAAAAGCCCAAGCCCCACAAAGACAGGGCTATTTGCAGGCAAATTACTGCCAAATAATAACCCCGCGCCCACGACCAGAAGAGAATATCCAAGCGTAATTAAGATGGAAAGGAAAAGATACATCACTCCGCGCCGCGCTAATTCGTCGGTTCGCAAAAAGCGAAAGCGCAAGATAGTGTAGCCAATGGTCATGGGGAAAAGAATTAAAGGGAGGAACAGATAGGGCGAAAAATTAATTGAACCTAAAACGCCCGCCGCCAGCCAAATGCCCACCGGCGCGAAAGCGATTAAAGCGCCAAATAAAATGGTGCGGGCTTGCGTCTTAATCACAGGCGATTGCGCGTTTAGGGCATAATAAATGTTAAGCGAAATGTAAAATAAAATACATAAAGCGTTAAAGCCGTATATCATTCGCCAGCTGTTAAAGTAGGCGGTAGGCTGGTTGAAATTATATAAGTTAGGGAACGCCGCCCCCGTAAGAAGTAAGGCGATAAAAATTCCTATCCAACGTAAATAAGGTCTGTTAAAAATGATACGCGGCTCTATTGGAAACACCAAACCTAAAGCCGCTAAAGTTCCGCCTGTGAGGGCTAAAGAAAGCGTCCAGATATGAGTAAATTCATGTGTGGTGGAGATATTAAAGAATGCGCCAGTGGTCATGGCTAAAGACGCGGTAAATAGCGAAAAGGCGCGCCCTGCCGCTTCGGTGCGGCGGAAACCAAAAATCCAAAAACTGATAATTAAGAAAACGGCGCTTAAAATGGAGGGGAAGTAAAAATAAACCGTGCGGCTAGATTCAGGGAAAGCGTATAAAGTCACGTCAAAATGACGCACTTCGCCTTCCAAGGTCAACACGCTGATTTTTACCGTTTCACCAGCAAAGCGGGTGGATAAAATCTGCGCTACGTCAGCGGCGCTTTTCACGGGCGCGCCATTAATGGCGATTAATTGGTCGCCCGATTTAACTTCTTGCGATAGCGCCCAAGCCGCATCTGTAGTGTTTGGGGCGGTATCGGTGAATATCATGGTGTGCTCGTAAAACGCCCCCAAAAACGGCAAGCGTAGCCAACGGCTGGCAAAGTATAAACTCAACAAAAATACAACCACCGCCAACGCCTGATACGCCAGCGCCACCCATTGCAAAACGCGGCTCAACGTTTCGCCAGAGCGTTGCACGCTTACCTCAGAATTACGCACATCTTGAACTAACATGACTAAATTTTACTCCACAACCTTCCGCCGAGTATATGGTACTTTCATAACAAACCCGTAAGGTGGGCGAATCTAAAGGGGGGGATGTCTCTTTTTTCTTGTTGTATGTGAGCGATAAAAGGCTTAGGCATTTCATCGTTATGGCTCCCACACAAAGCGCGATAATGCGGCAAGGTAAGGTTTGCCTGCAATATTATCCATGCCGACCGCCCACGTTTGCCAATCTAAATAGCCAAATTCTTCTGTGCCGGGGAAGTAAACCGAATAATAATTCATACCGGGGTATTGCCATTCGGGGAAGTACGTTACGCCGCCCGTTTGAATTTGATTACAAACGACTAATGAAGCGGGAGTAAATACTTGTTGAAGCGAGGGCAAAATAATTTCTTGAAACGAGCCAACGGTCGCCTCGCCGCTTCCAAAAGCCAAGCCCCAATCGGCTTGGAAGACGGTTTCAAAAACAAACTTTGCATGTTCCACGTCATAATTAATCACATTGCCATTGCGATAATAGCGAACATCCATGCCGTAGGATGGCGAAACCAGAGAAGCCAGCAATTCTCCGTCTTTATTGGCAATGGCTTGGCTAAACGTTTTGATTAATTCAGAACCGCGAATGTCGGCGCAAAAATCGGGCAATGAAGTTGGGAACGGCGTTTGAGTTGGGGCAAGCGTGTTGATAATCGTTGGGGTTGAAGTAAAAGTTGGGGGTAATGTGGCAGTTGGAATTTGAGTCGGAGGCGGAGGAACCTCTACTGGGGGGGCGCAAGCGAGCAATGTCAAACAAATCAATATTAAAAAACTTTTCTTCATTCTTATCCTCTTAATAACCGATGACGCGTATCAGCCCCAAATCATCCGTATAAAAATATTGACCCGTATAAGTATGGTCTGTTGGCTTGCGCTTGAGGAAGGGCGCTCAGAACAATTATCCTGCGTCTTCTTTTATTTTATTAGCGATCTTTTTTATAATTTCTGCCACGCCGCTCATGGGGTTCTTCAACGTTTCCATCGCCACATCCACAATATCGGGCGACATGCGTTTGAGGTTACGAAAACGCCTTGCCAAAAAAGACATATCGGGTTGTTTTTCTTCCAACGCGCTTTTCACTTCTTCCAACTCCGCCTTCACATCTTCTTTTTGCGATGGGGTTAAGGTCGGATGTTCTTCAACGACTTTATAAATGGTTTGAAAAAACGGGTTAAGCTGAATCGTCTGATGGGCGATAACATTATGGTTTCCCTGCACAATATTGCTCCCAGTCACATCTCCGCCAATCACAATGCTCCCATGTCCCGCCTGCAAACCGTCCTTTTTTTTATTTGCCATATCTCCTCCAATCATTAAAACCGTTCCGAAGGTCTAAGAAAAAAACCTTCGGAACATTGACTATAAAATCACTTACCTTTCGGCGCAATTGCCACACGAAAACCCAAATCGTCATTAAACATCAGCGGAATAGACCAATTACAAAACGAAGCGCGCGCAAACCAATGATACCCTATCCATGAGCCGCCGCGCACAATCCGATATTTATGGTCGTCGTCATACCACGAGCCAGTCCACTCCCAAACATTGCCGCTTGTATCCCAAGCGTCTTCGGGGCTAGCCCCTTGCGGAAAGGTGCACACAGCGGTTGTTCCCCCAAGCCCAGAGCCGCTCGCGTCGCTATCCCATGTGTTGGCGGCAGTTTTATTAAACCCATCGCCCCAAGGGTATTCCCTCCCATCTGTGCCGCGCGCGGCGCGTTCCCATTCGTCATCGCGCGGCAAACGAATTTCATACCCCTCTGGAATCGCCACGATTTTTTTAGAAAGCCACTTACAATACGCTTCGGCTTCATACCAACACACGCCCACCACTGGCACAATGGGGTTGCTCAACTCAATATTATGCCAATAGTAAGGCATATTGCGTTTAGCAGGCGGGCGATGTTCCAACCAATCTCGTTCAGCGTCTTGCAAAGTACGCTCGTCATACTTGCCTGTGCGCCACTCCCAGCCCGCTTCGCTCCAATATTCTTTTATTTTATAACCGTCTTCTTTCACAAAGCGCGCAAATTGAATATTGGTGACGGGGTATTTGGCGATGAAATAAGAATAAGGAATCTTTTTCGCTTCTTTCTTAACGCCAGCCTGATACCCCCCCTCAGCCACTTCTACAAACCGGTCTAAATCGTTCGGGCGCCAGCCGAGCCTACCGAGCAATAAGCCGGCGTGTCTTCTCAATTCAGGGCGAATCGCTTCGCTTTGCATGGTGGCGATTAATTCTTGAATCACTTTTTCTTTGCTTGCTATAGGTACGCCGCCGGGCCAAGTATCTAAAACCGCATCGCCTGCCAACACCACCGCCTCCCCCGCAGGACCAGGTTTCTCCTTCACCAGCGCTTCCACCACTTCGCCGGCAATCTTCGGCAATTGCTGACGAATACCCAAGTAACCAATCGTCAATAAAGTCACTTCGCGCCAAGCCTGCTCGCCCACATGCGCCGATAAAGTTTCAATAATCGGTTTTGAATCGCCCTGACCTTTTAATGCCAGCGCCACAGCCGCTAAATATTCTTCAAAAGTGAGGTGAATAAACCCATATTCCGCAGGACCGCGTTCTAGCAACAGCGCCGCGTGTTCGCGCACATCTTGTAAAAATTGGCGCGCGGCTTGGTGCGGCGAAGCGTCGCCGCGTTCATGGAAGAGTTCTTCTAATTTGCGGCGCATTTCTTCCCGCCCAACCAAACCGACGCCCGGGCTTACTTCGTGCATCCACAATGCCAAAGGCGCAAGGATTCTCACCGTTTGCACTTCGTCAATATCGCGCCCGGGCGCGCGCCCGCTTAAACTTCGAGCGCGATTCCATGTGGAAAGCAAAGTATTTACATATTGATCATATAACTGCACGCGCCGTTCTGGCAGCGATACGCCTTGCCGTTTCATTAATGCAAGTATCGTCAATAACAACGGGGTAGAGGCTAACTGACGTACGCCGGGGTTTTGATGAATCGCATCTAACAATTCGCGGCGTTCGGTTTCAGCGTCGGACCGAGCAATAGCGGTGTTGCCTTGCGCCTGTTTTTCTAGCGCGCTTGTCCAATGATGAATAAATTCTTCAATTTCATCGTCTTCAAAATCTATAATGGTGCATTCCGCTAATCCTTCAGCCGATGGGCGCACAGCGCGATACCCCACCACGCGGCTGGTGATGACAAATTTGTTGCCTTGATGATGGTGGAAGGTGTAAAAATCCACCACGCGTTCAACTACCGTATTGCGAATGCTAAGGTCGCGGACTTCGTCGAGACCGTCTAACAAAATTAGGGCGCGCCCTGCTTTGAGGGCTTCGTGGAGCATATCGCTAATGGGTAAATTTGCGCCAATGCCTTCAAAATATTCGGCAATAAAATCGTCAAGCGGAATATCGCGGGTTTGCAAAGCGTTAGCATAGCCTGCCAAAGGAAGCAGGATGGGTAGATAATCGCTCAAGCCAATTTCTGCGCCTTCGCCGCGCGCTAATTTCAGCGCTAAATATTTGACGAATGTAGTTTTGCCGGCGCCAGGGTCGCCTAATACCACCATGCCTGCATGAGCCTTTAAGACATTGATTAATGGAACAGGGTCGCCAAAGTGCAAAGTTTCTTGCTGGTCGTCCTTAATATCTCTGCCTGCTAGGCTTAGGTCGCGCCTCCATGTTTCGCCTTCGGGCAGTTCCATGCGCGCTTTGAGGGGGACGTATAAGTCGAGCAATTTGAGTTTGAGGGGAATTCTATCCGCCACCCCCATTCCCTTCATATTGAGGTAGTAATGTCTGTCGGCAAGGTAGTTTAGGTAGGCGGCTGTGGCTTGGTGAATAGTCTCCGCGGGCAGGGCAGGCTTCAGGTCACGCCAGAAGCGTTCTGCCAAAACAATGGTCTGCCCGTGAATAATGGCGCTCTCGGTCACCGAGCCGCCAACGGCAATGCTATCTTCGCCCACTTGAATATTTTTTGTAGGTTTGTGTCGTTTTGTTGGTCGTTTTATGGTAGCGTCTTTGTCGGTCATGCCAACCTCACTTGTTACGGCGAGTATACAGGCTTTTAGACGCTGGCGGGTTTACTTTCTTGAAAGGTAGGGAAAATGCAAAATTGGGCGCTTAAAATTGCCTTAAAAGGGTATTTTTTCAATCGCTATGGGGCGATTTTCGCTTGGGGGTATGTTTTTTAGCCAAGATTAAAAGAGCCTCATTGAGGCAAGCGTGCGTTTTAGTTGAATATTGTTGAAGAAGGGGAAACTTACAACGGCGTTTTATCTATCTCAATTGTGCAAGCGGCGGCGCCTTGCGCAATGCAAGCGGTTTCTTCTACATTAAATACTTTGCCTCCGCTTACCCAATATAAGGCTTCTTGTAAAAGCCCCACCGCCAAATGACAAAGCGGCTCGTCGGCGGTTCTGCCCCAGCACAAGGGGCATCGTTCGATGTGCCAAAATATTTTTTCGTCTGTTTCTTCAAGGCGCACTTTTTGGTCGGTATGTTTGTTGAAGAGATCGGCAAAAGATTTGGCGCCCACGCGCAACTTCGTCTGAAGCGGGAGTAAGCGAAACGCCATTTCGGTAATTCCCATCAACGAGCCGTATTCTTTTAACCCATATTTGAAACAGGCGCGCCCGGCGCGTAGGGCTAAACCTCTTCCGCCACGCGGACCAAATTGCTGTTCTAACGATTGGTGAATTTGGCTCACCGCTTCAAATTTGAACGTTTTATCTGCGGTGGCAGACAGAGGGGTTTGCTTCAGGTGAGCAAGCCCGCCTAAATCAAGAATCGAGGCGAGTCCGCTTTTTCCAGTGACTTCTTCTAACCCCAAAAGCATCACTCTACCCATCTTTTGAGGGTAAAAGAAAGAATCATTGCTCATGGGGTTTTGAAAAATCTTCGTCGAGGAATTTTTTTAGCGTTTGGCTAAATTCATTGGGCATTTCTAACATTGGGAAATGCCCCGCGGTTGGAAAGCGCTCAATGCGTACATTGGGAATGCCTTTTTGCATCGGTTGCCATTGCAAGGGATGAACGATTAAATCTTTGTCGCCATAAATGCCTAAGGCGGGGGCTTTAATCATGGGCAACATGGGGGTTAAGTCGGTGCGGCGCAGCGAGGCAATAGAGAGCAGGAAGGATTCAACGGTGGTGCGAGATAAATCTCTATCCATCATAGCGGGGAAGCGCGGGTCGCTGCAGATGATGCGCGAGTAATATTTCATAAATAAGCGGAAGGGCGTCATCATGTTGAAGAGCATAAAGGCAATCGGGCGAAGCCCGGCGAGTTTTAATAACGGCGCCAGCGAAGACCCAACCATAGGCGAGCCAACCACAACCACTTTGCTTACTTTCTCAGGGTGTTGAATGGCGACAGAGAGGCTGACCGTGCCGCCCATGCTATGCCCTACCAGCGGCGCATGGACAATGCCCAATTGCTCCATGAATTGATTGACTAAACTGACAAAGTCTGAAACGGCGTAGGTTTCGCGTTTTTTTCCCGATTCGCCAAAGCCCCAAAAGTCTAATGCATAGGTGCGATAAAAGCCGCCGAGGTATCCCATGGTTTCTTGCCATAGCCCCCACGAGCCTAGCCAGCCATGCAACAAAATAACGGGGCGACCTCGCCCGTACACTTCGTAATGAACTATTCCTTGGTCAGTAGTAATGGATGACACAGCGACAAATCAACCAAGCCCCTTATTTTTGAGAATCCATATTTTCGAGTACGCTGGTGAGCAATTCGATTAATACTTTTTTAACCGTTTCTTTGTCGGTCGCCACGCAGGGGAGCATTTTTGTGGTTTTATCTAAACGAAGCGCGTGGCGCATATCTTCTAGTTCCCAAGCGTCTTCCATATCTTGTTTATTTGCGGCGACGACAAACGGCGTGGGGGCATAGGCGCGGAAGGTTTCTAAAATAGAGCGCGCTTCGCGGAAGGTTTCGGGGCGGGTGCTATCTACTAAAACAATAAAGCCTAACATGCCTTCTGAGAGAATCTCCCACATAAAATCGAAACGTTTTTGACCAGGCGTGCCAAATAAATATAAGACTAAATCCTCATCTACCGTAATGCGCCCAAAATCCATGGCTACGGTGGTGGCAGATTTGACGCTTCTTTCTTCAGCCGATGAAATTTTACGTTCTGTCGCCACCACGTCAATTTCACTGACAGATTGAATAAACTGCGTTTTGCCAGCGCTAAAGGGACCTGTGATTACCATTTTGACCGTTTGCATAGTTCTTATCCTTTCGGCTCTCTTCCAACTAAATCTTGCGAATTCTGCCGATGAGTTTGTTTATCAATGATTTTTGTTCTTCTTTGTCCTGCGTTGGGAAAGCCTTTGCATTTGTGGTTGCCACAGTCGGCACGGGGGCGTCATTCGGGCGAACCAACTCCACCAAACCAGCCTGCAATAAACCGTACACGATTCTTCTCACTTCAATTTCGGTCAACTTATTTGTTTTGGCAATTTGGCGCATTGAATTTTTCGGGTCAACAAACTTAACAACTTTCCATTCATCAACGCTTAAATTGACATTGGTCAGCGGGCGTTCTGTAAATTTGAGCGCCATATCTAAACTTGGAATTTCGTCTTGCAATTGTTCTAGTTCGCGTAATTGGCGCGAGCCTTCGATAATGATGTTTTCAAGGTCAAGCCGCACATTAATTCGGTCTTCGGGCGGCAAAATATCATTCTCAAAACGAAATACGCCTTCAACCCAAGTGAACAACTTGCGAACCAAATCTGTAAAATAGGCTTGTAAGTTTAACAAAATATCGTCTTGCGTTACATAGCCTGCATTAATTAACAATAAACCGAGTTCTTTATCGGTCATCTGCCCAGCGCGGTCGGCAATGGCTTTATATTGATTGACGTTAATCTTATTCGCTTTATACAAGACGGAAGCCAAACTGCCGTCTTCCTTTCCGATGCGGGCGTATGCCAGTTTACCGTCGCGAAAAGAAACATACGCTTGTTCCGAAGCGCCGTCCACAATTAATGTGCCAGTCTTGTTGGCGAGGTTAATCAGATTAAGCAATTGTGTAATTGTAAAATCGCGCAAATTTCCACGCAGTGCCATTTTTCCTCAACTTTCCCTCAAATTACAGGGAACGCCCAAAAATTATACTTGTAAACGGCGCATTGCGTCAATTAATCCGCCTAACACTCTTGTAGGTCAAAAAAACTTTCATCTGAACATCTTTTTAATTTGATTGATTGTCTCATCTGCATTGCGGAATAAAATGCCGTGCATTCCTAATTTTTGACATGCTTCAATATTTGCGGCGACGTCGTCCACAAACGCCGCTTCGCTCGCCTTAACCTCAGCCTGCTCTAGCGCGTGGAGGTAAATCTTCGCTTCAGGCTTAGCGGATTTAACCTCAGCCGAAACCGTCAACGTGTCAAAAGCGTCGTCTAACTTTTTGCGGATTAAGTATGAGCGCATATCAGACCAGGCGTTGCTAATCAGCCCGGTTTTGTATGTTGGGCGCAATGCGCGAATGAACTTGACAAGGTCATAATCAATCACATCGCCGGCGAAGAATTCAGTTTCAAATTTAGCAAGTTCGTCTCTTTCAAGTTTGAGGCGTTTGGCAATGGCTTGCCAGTGTTCTTCGGCTTTAATTTCGCCCAGCGTGGCTTGTTTGGCGGTGGGGCTTTCAAAAACGAGTTGGTCCATATCTTCATATTCCATGCCAAAAGTTTGCGCCAACCGTTGGCGCGGCGCTTGGTATTCGGTTCTTTGAATCACGCCGCCAAAGTCAAAGAAGATGGCTTTTATTATAGGTCTCATAGGCAAAAAATCCCCTCTCCTTTTGGGAGAGGGTTAAATTGCGGGTGGTTACTTTTTCCCTTTTTTGGTTGTCTTCTTCACGCCGCGCGGAGCCGGTTTTGCAGGCGTTACTTTTTTTGCCGAAGCAGGTTTAGAAGCGCGTTGCCTTTTTGAAGCCGCAGGTTTGGCTTTTGTGGCGGCATTCTCCGTTTTGCTGGCAGACGTTTTCAATTTGGACTTCAGCAACGTTTTGGGCAGAGGCTCCGTTTTGAGGGAGGCAGAAGCAGGCACGCCCGTAGGAGTCGAAGCGGATGGCTGAGGGGGCGGTAGGTTCTTTGCGGCTTCTTGCCAGTGCGGGTAAAACAGTTCCATTCGTTGACGAGAAATGGAATTCGCGCGGCGGCAACGCGGGCAGTGCGCATCGTAGTGATTCATGTTTTTGTCTTTCATCATCACCAGCGCAGAGAGCATTTCGTTGCGACTGAGGGTAAACGGGGTCTGACAATATAAACAACGCAGGTTCATAAGTGAATGTCCTTCTTTCGTGACGTGATTTCCAAACTCGTCTTTCAATCATTGATTCTACCTGATTTTTTGTAACTCATACCTTACATCTTATTAGGCTTGCGCGCTGGCAGCCCGCAATTCTTTTTCATAGGCGACATACTCATTCGCCACCGACATGCCCGCTTTTTCATACAAACGGGTTGCGCCAGTGGGGTTAGCGGCGTCCACGCCTAAGCCAACGGTTGTAATTCCGCGCTTGTAAAATTCGGCAAAGGAATGCGTGAGCAAGGCTAAGCCTAAACCCTTTTTACGCCATGCGCGACGAACGCCTAACGTGCCAACCCAGCCGATTTCATTTAAGTAACGATTTTGTGAGAGGCCGGCAATTTGGTCGCCGTCCCAAGCAATGAGCCATAAGGCGGGGTCAAATTCAGGTCTTTCTAATTTTCGTTGATGCCATTCTTCATATTTTGAGTCGTGGCTCCCCCAGTGGTCGCGGAAGGCTTCGTTTTCGGCTTCCCAAACGAGGCGAGCATGTTCTTGTGGAATGAACGGGCAGAACTCAATGCCCTCCGGCAATGGCTGAACCTGTGGAGCGTTTTCTAGCTTTATTTCCATGCGCCAAAAATATCGGACTGGAACATAGCCAAGCCTTTCGTGCAAGGCGCGATATTCATGTTCTTTAATGCCCATCGAACTGCGAATAAACACCCTCGCCTCAGGCGCGGCAAACGGAATAAACTGCATGGCGCGTTCTTCGGCGCGAAGCATTAACAGTTCGGTTAATGGCGTATCGTTATATTTAGGGTACACATATCCCTCAAAATCTATTTGCGTATTTTCATGCGCATTGAAGACTTCCCAATAGCCAATCGCTTCGCCTTGCGAATTTTCGGCAATAAACGCATCGGTTTCGGGGTTGAAAGACGGGTGTTTCCAATAATGGGCAATGTCTTCAGCCGAGTCGGCTGTTTCCGCATCGCCAATCGATTCGTAAACGGCGTACATGATTTTTGCAACCGATTCAACGTCTTCCCAACGCGCAAGGCGGATATTAAATTGGCTCTTTTCTTTTTTGTTCATCGTTTTCTCTTTCTTTTATTTTCAAATTCTCTTTCCTATTAGGGGGAAGGCAAATGCATCTTCAACCATTCTTCGCGTAATATGCCCATATACAAACTATCGTAACGAACGCCGTCGCGCATGCCTTCGCCGCGTACGCGCCCTTCTAATTGAAAGCCGACTTTTTGATACGACTTTAAGGCGCGTTCGTTGTAAGAATGTAACCCTAAGGTAATGCGGCGCAAATTCAATTCGCTAAACCCATAGGCGGCTAGTAAGCGCATGGCGTCGCTCCCATAGCCTTTGCCCCAATACTCACGCTCGCCGATAAAAATTCCAAGCCAAGCGTCGCCAAGATTCCACCGCTGTATCCAAAGCCCTGCGCCGCCGATTAATAAGTCGTTTTCTAATGTGCGAATTGAAAAGCGAAAACTGCTATCGCCTTGTTTTTCATCGTTTTTTTCAATAAACTCTTTCAATTTTTTTTGCGACCACAACTGCGCAGGCGCGCTATCGGCTAGGCGATGAAATTCTGAATCGACATCCCATTTGAGATACGCCTTTGCCATCGCTTCAGGCGACTCAGCCGCCAAGCGGACAAGGGCTCCACGATATATGTCTTTCATCGCTTCACCCTTGACCGTTTACTTGTTCGCGCCATTCAGCATTTAACAAGCCGAAAGCGACCAAATCCCAAAATTCGTTGTCTCGATGGATGGCTTTGCGTCGGCGAACTTCTTCCATAAAGCCAAATTTTTGAAAGAGTTTTATCGCGCCTTCATTATAAGCAGGCACAACGGCAGTGACGCGGTATAAATTTAATTCGTCAAACGCAAAGCGAAGCAACATCCGCAGGGCTTGCGAGCCGTATCCTTTGCGCCGATGCGCCGCGCTGCCAATGCCGAGGCGTAAAAATCCGTTACCGTGCGCCCAATCAATCCACTCAATCATCGCCTTGCCGATGAATTGATTATCCGCTTTGGCGTGAATGGAAAAATAATAAAGATTCTTATCTTCTTCCATTTCTTTTTCTATGGTTTCATATTGTTTCTTAACCATTTCTGGCGAAAGAGGGCGAATCGGTTTGAGTTCCATCAAACGCATAAATTCGGCGTCGTGCGTCCATTTCGATTCGACTTCGGGATGAGTTTCATAATCAATTGGGGCGAAACGAACATCCTGCGCTTCAAATAACTGAGTTTGTATTGCTAACATGTTTCCTCTTTTGTTAATAAAAAAAACAATCACAAGAGATTAACCTGTGATTGTTTTTCAACGTTAAATAAAAACGACCACAGGCTGTGCGCGCTGTGGTCGCATAGACTCGAATTAAAGCCTACCGACGTACAGGCGCACTACGGCTATCAACATCCACGATGCCGATTTGAGAAAGTTGAATGGTGTAAAACTTAATCATAAACATTAAGACGTGCGCCTCCTTTCTTAGAATTTGCTTTTTGAAAAGCGGCGTGAGTGTATCATGCACTTTTCAATACCGTCAAGCGCAATTTTCCCAAAACAGTACTAAAGGGCGATAAACCTTTTTCTGTTTTTTGCACTACAAATATAGTAAAACGTAAAGAAAGGCAAGAGCACATGGGCGCTTGGAAATCTTCGTCTATCGCCAAAACCCCAACGATTTTTATCGTTACAAACGATAAAGAATCTTTATCTATGTGGGCGAAATTTGCAAAAGAGAAACAATATCATATAGCAAGCGAAGACTCGCCTCAGCAAGGCTTACAAAACGCCGCCTTGCTAAACCCTTCTCTTACCATCTTAGACCTTGATTTACCGCACAACGAAACGATTGAATTGTGCCGTCAATTTCGCGCCGCAACGCACGGAGCGATTCTTTTGCTTATTCCCCACACCGCCTATACTTCCGATTATCATCAAGCGGGAGTAGATGAAGTGATGATAAAACCAATTAATCCTATGGTGGCGTTTATTAAATCCGTTGCCCATTTGGCGCGCGAAGGGTGGGGGCTGCCTCAGAAAGAAACCGCATCAATCAATACATGATTGATGCGATGCGCCGCCTTGAAGGTTTACCCCACATTAGTATTGAAAGAAGTCTTAGAAAGCGTTTTGAAATTCGCCACAGATAAAGGCGTATGAACGTTGTTTTTTTGATGAAACTCATTTTTATTCGGCGGCAACTTGATAGAAAAAAACGGGCTTGAAGCCCGTTTTTTTCTATGGGTTCGATGGCAAAATTCTGCCCGCCAGTAATTCATCTAGAACAAATTGCACTTGCGCCAATTTTCCCGCTGGCAAAATGCCGGGGTCTACATCCGCAAGCCCAAGCGGAGATTGAATCGCCTGTCCGCCTTGCCCAGCAATCAATTGGGGCCAAGCAATCTGAATGGCTTTGATGGTATCTGGCGAAACGGTCATCACCCAACCGCCGGGGCGCGTGGGCGGCATTTTTGTTCCAATCAAATACACGCCCTGCGTGCCGACGTATGTGAGCAAATCATCGGTGGCAATGGATGGATAAATATACAAAGCGTCCACATCGCGGTCGTTGATTAAGACGTTGGCGTATCCGCCATGCAATGAAACGTCTTCGGTGGCTGGAATAGATAAAAAGGTTGGGTATTCAACAGGGTCAATATAAATCCCTCGGCACAAACCACAGTAATAACGCATTCCATTATTAAACGCATTGACTGCGCGAATCGCGTCGTTATCGCCTTCGGGATATAACATGCCAATATGATATTCATACGTCAACATCGCCAAGGTGTAACCCGCTAAAAACGCGGGCAGTTCCACTTGGTTGCTCGGCGCAAGCACGCTCACATTTCCGCCGGCGGTCAAGTCTGGAATATTGACGGTGAGAAACTGCACGTTTGGCGCGGTTGGCGCAAGCGCCGCAATGCCAGGGTCAGGCGGAAGCGCAATGACGATTTTCAAAGTTGGGTCTGCCACATCCTGTTGCGTTAAAACGTTACGAACCTGAAAACGAAACCCCGATGCTTGCGCTAAATCATAAACCGTTTTTTGATACAAATCTGAAGAGGCTTTATCCATATCGGCGGGCAAAACCAAAATCGCCAAAGGAGTAGAAGCGGTAGGAATAACGGTGGCGGTTGGAGGCGGCGTTTGAGATGGAATGACGGTTGGCGGCGGAATTTCAGTCGGTTCGTTTCCTCCACAAGCCGCCACAATGAATACGATTAAGATAAACAACAAAGTTTTTTTCACGCGCACTGGGGTTTCTCCAAAATAAAGTATAGAAGAATTATACCCAAAACGCCCCGCATATTTATTGGATGAAAACGAAGGCGTTTGCAAGAGGTCTGTTAAATGAAAAGAGACGCATGGAAAACATGCGCCTCTCGCTTAATGTATGCCTGCTTGCTAAACTTCGGCATTTATCTTAACTTTGAGTTAATTTACGGCAATTTTAATTTTCTTCGGCTTTGCCGATTCTGCTTTTGGCAACGTGAGCGTTAGGATGCCGTTTTCAATTTTGGCTTCCACTTTTTCCGCGTTAATGGGAGCAGGCATTTGCAATGTGCGGCGAAAAGCCCCTTGTTGAATTTCATTCACAATGAAATCGGCGTTCTCATCGGCTTTGTATGCGCCTTCAATGCCGACCACGTTATCCAATATTTGAATGTTAAGGTCTTCCGCCTTTAAGCCTGGCACAAGGGCATATAGCGTGTAGGCGTTTTCGTCTTCACGAATATTTACGCGCAGGGTATATGAGCGGGGTTGTTCGGCAAAGCGGCGGTTTACGCGGCGAAAGGGAATGGATTGGATGTAGAGGGACATAATATTTCTCCTTATTTTTTTTTCAATTGCCCGGCAGGCTTGTTTGGATAGAGAGGTTTTGCTTTAACCTGCAGGGGTTCACCTGAATTGCCCCTATGTTAAATAGAAAACATAAGAAAAAAGATAAAGGCATGTAGAATTTTTGTAAGAGAAACTTATTTAGACTTTAGACTTTAGACCTTAGACCGCCCGTTGTATAATTCTCCCAATGAAAAAGTTTATGTGGCTCATGATTCCTGCCGTTGCGCTGGCAACCGCAGGCGTTTACTTATATTTTAATTATGGAAGAACCGCCCGCACTGTTGAAGTCATCCAGTGGTTTCGAGACCCCGCCTCACGACCTGAATTAATGATGACGATTGGCGCACAGTGCAATAACGCGCCGTTTATTTTTCCCACACATGGCTTAATTGGTTTTATTTGGGATGATTCGTTTCGACCAGGTCACCGCCATTCGGGGATAGATATTTTCGCAGGAACGGACGTTGGCGTAACGCCTGTAGTAGCGGCATACGCCGGCTATTTGACTCGTCAGCCAGATTGGATTTCTACGGTCATTATCCGCGTGCCGCAAGACCCGCTTCAGCCTGCTCGTCAAATTTGGGTGTACTATACCCACATGGCAGACCCCAACGGCGTTTCTTTTGTTTCGCCTGAATTTCCGCCCGGCACGGAGGAAGTTTATGTAGAAGCGGGGACGTTTTTGGGCTATCAGGGTAATTATTCTGGCGACCCGTTAAACCCAGTCGGCGTGCATTTGCATATTTCCATTGTGGAGGATGATGGGTTTGGTAATTTCAAAAATGAGTTGGAGATTGAAAACACCTACGACCCTTCGCCGTATTTTGGTTTGCCGTTGAACGCCAATGAAAACCCTGATTTGATTCCCGTATGTGAGTCTCAATAAATATTATTCCAAAGGAACGGTAATGAATTTACAGGATAAAGTGGTTCTTATAACAGGCGCTGGCAAAGGGAGAGGGCGAGCGCTGGCGGAGGAATGCGCTAAACGCGGCGCCAAAGTTGCGGTTAATGATATTTCGCCAATGAATGTGGAGGATGTGGCGAGAGAAATTACCGCAACAGGCGGAATAGCCAAAGCCTATGTTGAAGACGTCGCCAAGAAAGTTGGCGCACAAGCTTTGATTAAGAATGTGGAAGATGATTTTGGCAACATTGACGTTTTGATTAATCACGCTTCGGTTGAGCCGCATGTTTCTTTGCTTAATATGGATGAATGGGATTGGCACAGAACGTTAGACGTTAACTTGACGGGCGCGTTTTTGATGATGCAGTCGGCGGGGCGGGTGATGAAAGCGCAAGGCTCAGGCGTAATGATATGCTTGGCAGAAGAAGCAAGTTTAGGTCAAGAAAAAGAGGCGGGGGCATATTGGGCAAGTATGGCAGGGTTGAGAGAGTTATCCAATCAAATGAATCTGGAATTAAGACCGTATCAAATTCGGGCGTTTGCGGCGAAAAACGTCAATGAGGTTTTGGCGTTGTTGGAGGAAGGATGAAAGAGTTATTAGAATATCGAGAAAAATTGATTGCCAGATTATTGGAAGCGACAAAAGAATTTTGCGAGGCTTGCAAAAAGATTGAAAACCCGTTTGAGGCGCTAAACGGCGGTTGGAGCGCGCATCAGATTGCTTCGCATACGCGCGATGTTGAGCGTTTGATTTACGGCGAGCGCGTGCAGAAAACCTTGCATGAAGAAAACCCGCTTTTCAAAAGTTTTGATACCGACGCATGGACCGCGCAGCATTATGATAAAGACGAACCTTTGAGCGATATATTATTTGAGTTCGAGGCAAGCGTTCAGAAATTATGCGCTTTACTCAAAACGATGAAGACGGAAGATTGGTCGCGCTTGAGTCGGCATGAAAGCAGGGGCAATGAGTTAACGTTGCAGTTATGGGTGGAGCATAGTTTGGCTCATATTGAAGAGCATTTGCGGGAGATAAAAACGTCGGTTCAAGATAGGTGAAATATCGAAGGGCAATAATCCGTTACGCGCAGGCGACAACTTTAAGAAAGATATGTTTCCATATACAAAACTTTTTGGCGATTCAATTCTTTTACGCCCATTTGAATTTGGCGAAGAAACGCAATTGTTTGAGGCGGTGCAGTCTTCGTTACATGAATTAAGCCCATGGATGAGTTGGGCAAACGCAAATTACACCAAAGAAACCGCTAAACATTTTATTTCGGTTACGCGGGCAGAATGGTCGCGCGGGGCGTGGTATGGGTTTGCCATTGCCGATTCTAGAACGAATCGTATTCTTGGCGGCTGTAGTTTGAGTCATTTTCATCCGATTTATAAATTTTGCAATTTGGGCTATTGGGTAAAGACATCGCATCACGGCAAGGGGATTGCCGGCGAAGCGGCAAAATTAGCGGCGCGTTTTGCGTTTGAAAAACTAAAACTGATACGAGTGGAAATTGTAATTGCCGTCGGCAACCATGCCAGCAAACGAGTGGCGGAAAAAATCGGCGCGCATTATGAGGGGGTTTTGTTGAATCGGATGACGGTGGGCAAAAAAATTTACGATGCGCACATGTTTTCGTTACTGCCGCAAGATTTTGGTTTGGCGGCAAGATTGTGAAACGTTCTCATTTTCAAGAGTTTTTTGGGGAAATTGGTCTATTGACTTAAATTGAAAACCAAATAAGATAAAACCAATAGAATTTTATTTTCAAAGGAGGAACGTTTCTATGACCGAAAATCAATCGGGAATTCATGAACGCAGGCATTTTTGGCGGGACGAGCTATTGTTAATCCTTAGCATAGTGGTTTTAGTGGTTGTAGTATATGCGCTAGACAATGCGCTACAACCTGTGTTTACCCCCACAACGCTTTTGTTAACAGGCGTGTTTTTAGCGCTTATCCCGGCCGGCATTTGGCTGGTTTTCTTTAACCTGCAAGACCGCGCCGAGCCAGAACCTAAAGGGCATGTGTTAGCCATTTTTGGGCTAGGGGCATTGTTGGCGGCAGCGGTTGGCGTTCCTATGGTGGAAAGTCTATTTCGAGTTTCTAATTGGATTTACACCAGCGCCGCCGCTACCATATTGGGCGGTATTTTAGTGGTGGGGTTTACGCAAGAATTTTTGAAATACGCCGCTGTGCGCTATAGCATTTATCATACCGACGAATTTGACGAACCAACCGACGGGGTTATTTACTCCACTGCCGCAGGCTTAGGCTATGCCACAGTTTTAAATATCCAGTTTGTGGTGGCAAATGGAGGCGTAGATTTAGGCGCAGGCATTATCCGTATGGCGGTAGTCGCTTTGGCGCAAGCCGCTTTTTCAGGCATTACGGGGTACTTTCTTGGGCGGGCAAAATTTGAATCTGAACCCATTTGGTGGATGCCCCTAGGAATTACTTTGGCGGCTGTGTTTAATGGTCTCTTCAATTGGTTGCAAGGCGTTGTCATTCGCCCCACAGTCACTTTAAGCGGCGCCACTAACAACGCTTGGCTAGGTTTGGCGTTAGCGACTTGCGTTGCCTTATTAACCACAGGCGCGTTGCTTTGGTTAGTGCGCCGCAATATCAAACGTCTGCAATCGGCAGAATAGGAGGAAACCCATGCACACAAAACCTAATTCTCTTGGCGATAAATACGCCGAAATAACGGTTATTGCCGTCACCGCGCTTGCGCTTGTTTTGGGATGGTTTTACAAAACCAGCATTGAAAACGCCAGCCTGCCCTTCCAAGCGGAAGGCATTACCGTCGCCGCGCCAAAAGGCTGGCTACAAGCAGACCCCGCAAATGACACTGAAATACTGCGCGTTATTAATATTAATTCGAGCGGCTTTAGCACCACTTATGTCGTTAGCAAAATCACCATTGCCGAAGATGTGCCAGCCTTAGAAGTCGCCAGCATTGTGGCATTAAATCACGCGCAAGATTTATTAGCCTTTCGCGTTTTGAATCAGCAAGAAGTGCAAGTGTATGGACGCCCCGCGTATGAGGTAGAGTATGCGTTCGTCGAATCAAACCCCGACCTAACGCATAGCGAACTCCCTAAAGTGGTGCGCGGCGTAGATTATATCTTCGTAGAAAATGGTCAAGCCATTGTCGTCAGTTATCAGGCAGACGAAAAAAATTACGAAGCCGATTTGAATCGCTTTCTGCTCTTCCTTCGGTCCATTAATTTTTAATGGAGGCATACATGAAACTTAATTTTCTCAAACCAATTTGGATGTTCATTTCCATTCTCGCTATCATGGCGTTGGCATGTTATGGAGGAAGCGCCCCAGCGATTGAGCCGGCGCCTTCTACCGAAACGCCCGCCGAAACGGCAGATAGCCTCTCTGCGACCAACCGCGCAAGATTGATTTCAGCCACTGTGCAAATTTTAGGATTATTCAACGAAAACGGAGAATTAGTTCCTGGTTATGTAGGTTCGGGAACGATTATCTCCCCCACAGGCTTGATTCTGACAAACGCTCACGTTGCCAGCCCCGCTTCACAAGGCGACAATGAATATGAACCAGACGCCCTCGGCATTTCTATCATCGTACAAGAAGATAAACCCGCCGTGCCTTCTTACATCGCCGAGGTGTTAGCGGTGGACGGTTACTTAGATTTAGCCGTGATTCAAATTACCCAAAACGTAAACGGCTCGCCGGTAGATAAAAACAGTTTGAATTTACCTTATGTCAATATAGGCGATTCGGATAATGTGCATGTGGGCGACGACCTAAATATTTTTGGCTTCCCAAGCATTGGCGGCAACACCATCACCTTCACGCTCGGAACGGTTTCGGGCTTTGCCTCTGAAGACCAAATTGGCGACCGCGCTTGGATTAAAACCGATGCGACGATTTCGGGCGGCAATTCTGGCGGGCTCGCCGCAGATAACAACGGCAACATCATTGGCGTTCCAACCATCGCCGCATCTAGCCGCGATGCCGATATTTCAGATTGCCGCGTGGTGCAAGATACAAACGGCGACGGCACAATTGACAAAAACGATAGTTGTATTCCTATTGGCGGTTTCTTAAACGGCATTCGCCCGGTAAATTTGGCTTTGCCTTTAATTCAAGCCGCGCAAAACGGCAGAGAATACACTAGTCCATTTACCCAGTCGGGCGTGGTCAGCGCCCCTGGCAGCGGCAACGAAAGCGCCAGCGATTTTGTCTGGTTAGATACATCTAGCGCCACTTCACAAGAATGTGATTGGTCTAACGATATTGTGAACGCCTACCCCAGCGATGCATTATGCATTGCGGCAGGCTTTGAATATTCAGGCATGACCAATGGACAATTACTGGTGGAATATTGGTACTTAAACGGAGAAAAGGTCGCCGAATATAGTTACGCTTGGGAATGGGACGAAAGCGGTTTATTTGGGACGTATCTACCCAATAACGGAGACCCCATGCCCGCCGGCAACTACAAAGTAGAACTTTATGCAGGCGATAACCTAACCTTTATGGGGGCTTCTCCCGAAGTGGAGGTAAGCGGCGAAGGCGGAACATCGCAACCTTCTCAGCCTTCTTCTTCCGACGACACAGTTTCCGTTTACGGCATTGTGTACGACGAAGCCACAGGCAAACCGATTAACGGCGCTTTTGTTTTTGTGCTAACGCCCGGCGTCACCTATGAACAGTGGTCAAATGAAAATTACGCCGACCAATACATCTCCGCTTATTTACAAACGGGGAGTAACGGCGCCTATCAAATTACAGGAATCCCGCGCAACACAGAATTTACGCTCGTCTTCTCGGCGCAAGGTTACTATGATGCCTATTTAGATAATGCCATCGCAACAGACAATGACCCCGCTGAATTTGAGTTAAATGTTGGGCTAACAAAATAAAGCGTTTCACCGCCGCCCCTCTCCTCAGCGGAGGGGGGCTTTATTATTTTTCTCCGCTTACTTTCATCCAAGTTTTTTTCATGTTCAACGCGTCTTCTTCCATAATGGGGCTTTCGCACAAAATGCGCCCGCCGCACTCAAAATCTCTCAACGCTTTGAACAAGGCTTTCAAATCTAAATCGGCTTCCGCCAGCGCTAAATGATTCTTCTCGCCTTTGGGTCCATACTCAATGCCAGAAAGGTGAATGTGCAAATGTTTTAGCGCTTTTGCGCCTAGGTGTTTTCCATACGTTTCTAACAAACGCGACCATTCATCATAAGTGTTCATTGTGCCGTCGCCGGGGCGGGCGTGCAAATGAGCAAAATCTAAACACGGCTGCACCTTGTCCATCGCTTTGCTCATCGTCAGCGTATCTTCAAACGAACCAAGCATAGCCGATTTTCCCATCGTTTCCGGTCTGAGATTCACATTTACCCCTTTCTTTTGCAGTTCTTTCACGCATCCTTCCAAACGGGGAATGGCGGTTTTCAAAACTTCGGCAGGATCTTTCATGAAATATGAGCCGGGGTGAAAAATAATATCGGTTGCCCCAGCCAAATTGCCGTAATAAGCCGCGTCCATCAAGCGCTTGCGCGATTTAAGCCACTCTTCGGCTTCGGCATTCAAATTAATAAAATATGGCGCATGGACGCTCAAAGCAACGTCATGCGCTTCGCTTGCAGATTTTATCAATGCGCAAGTGGCTTCGGTCACTCGCACCGATTGCACCCAGCCTAATTCAAGCGCATCTAAACCAATAGATTTGCTAAATTCAATTGCGCCTACCGAGCCGCCCGGTTTTTTTGGAGCGCCTGTAGGTGAACCAACCGTGCCAAATTTGAAAGATAATGTCATAAAATCTCCACTTATCAATAAACGCTAATCAGTGAGTTTATTTTTTGCAAGAAAGGCGGCGCTAAAATAAGCAACCCAACGAACACAGCCGCAAACGCCGCTACTAACACAGCCGCGGCGCCAACGTCTTTGCCGATTTTTGCCAGCGGGTGTTTGTTTGGGCTGGCAAGGTCAACCACCGCTTCAATTGCCGTATTGATAAATTCAGCCATAAACACGAGGGCAATGGTCATAATAATAATTGCCCATTCAGTGAATGAAATTTCAAGCCACGCGCTCACAATGAACACCGCTACTGTTATTGCAGTATGAATCCATGCGTTGCGCTGGGTTTTCATTACATAAAACAGCCCGCGAAAGGCATGGCGAAAGGCATGAATACGGGAGATGATAAATGATTTCATGTTGATAAATAGATTGACTCGCCTTCGGCTAACAATGGCATAAATTTATTCTTGTATTTTGATTCGAGACAAGCCGAGTCTTTCTAACACTTTGGCTTGCTCATTCCACATGACGCTTTTTTCTTCGTCTGTGGCATGGTCGTAGCCCAGCAGGTGCAATGTTCCATGCACAACGAGTAATTGCGCTTCGGCTTCTAATGTATGCCCTGCCGCTTCGGCTTGTTGTTTTGCGCGAGGGATGGAGATGAGAATATCGCCTAAATATAATTCGTTTGTTTCGGGGTCAATTTCTAAAGACGGGAAGGATAACACGTCGGTTGGAGCGTCAATATCTAAATAATCGCGGTTGAGTTCGTGCAGTTGGCGGTCGTCTGTTAAAACGATGGTGATGCTTCCGCTGGAATAATCCAGCCTGCCCGTAGGTCGAAGAGGCGGAATCATTTCTAAGGTGTACTGCGCGGCGCGTATTAATAAGGGAGAGTCTAAAAAGTCTTGTTGGTTATCAATATGAATCATTTTTCTTTTCTCGGCGCAAGTAAAGTGGCGTCTTGGTCTGGCGTGTTGGCTTTGGGGTATTGAATGCGCTCATGATACGCGCCGCGCAAGGTGGTGACGAACGATTCGGTGATTAAATTCAAATCGCGCAAAGTCAGCAAAGTATCGTCTAGTTGATTAAATTTTTGCACGGTTTGAATTACGCTGCGCACGAGTTTTCTAATTTCATCGTCGTTGCTGGGGCGTTCGGCGCGCGCGCGGGCTTCGGTGGCGTCGGCTAACATGAGTAAAGCGGTTTCGCGCGAGGTGGGGCGCGGACCCGGATAACGAAATTTTTCAATATCCACTTTACTCATGTTTCCGTTGGCGGCTTCCATGGCTTGGTTGTATTGATATTGGGTTATCAGCGTGCCGTGATGTTCTAAAATAAAATCTTGCAGGCGCTTTGGTAAGCGATGTTTTTTGGCAAGTTGCACGCCATCGGTGACGTGGCGAATGATGGTGGCGGCGACTTCTTCGGGGTTGGCGGTATCGTGCGAATTGACATGACCGGGCAATTGATTTTCGATGAAAAAATTTGGGTTGAGGGCTTTGCCAATATCATGAAACAATGCGCCAACGCGCGTGAGCAATGGGTCGGCGCCGATTTTTTCGGCGGCTTGTTCGGCAAGGTTTGCCACTTGTAAACTATGCTGATAGGTGCCGGGCGCGCTGCGTAAAAAGAATTGCAACAGAGGCGAATCGGGGCGAGAAATATCGAGCAATTGTAAGGCAGTGGTGAGACCTAACAACTGGGCAAGCATGTATTGAAGCAATAAGGCAATGCTGGCAGAAGCAAAACCCGCAAAAGCAATTGCGCCGGCATATTGCAAAATCCCTACCCAATCTAAGGTGATTATTGGAATGCGAAACGCCAACAACGCCGCCGCGCCAGAAAGCGAAATTGCAATGCCCGCCCGAATAAATACCCAAAATCTTCTGGCTGGACCTAAAGCCAGCAACCCTATCAGAGACGAAAAGAGATAATAGAAGGTTAAGTCTAATGAATTGGATAAGCCAAATGCCGCCAAAACGCATAAAGGGATGGAAAACACTAAGCCAACTTCAATGCCAAACAAGGCGGTGAGAATTAATGCGGCGGCTTGAATAGGGTAGCCGTATGGCGCAAGCGTGCGCCCCATAAATAAACGCGCCAACGCCAAAAATAAAATGAATAATAAAGCGATGACCAAAACATTTTTAGCGTCGTTGAGAACGACCAGCCTTCGCCGCCTGAAAAAATACATCGGCACAAAAACCGCCGAAAGAAGCACAATCGAAGCGGCTGCGGTTAAGTCTTCCCATTGGCGGCTGGAGCGAATCAAGCCTAATTGTTCAAAGGCTTCCATATCGGCAGGGGTGATGATTTCCCCCGTCGAAACGATTGTTTCGCCGGCTTTATAGGTTTGCACAATGGGTTTCACATTGTCGCGCGCCGCTTTTTTCGCCGCATCGGTCAATTCTTGGCTGAAAAAACTATTCGGCAAAATAAAAGCCGAAACCAACTCCGCCACTAATTCCACTTGTTGTTCGCTAAAAGCAAAACTAACAGAAGAAGAAACGCCCGCCTTCGTTGTTTCTAACGTATCTTCATAAATGGCGCGGCGCATAATCTGCTCTAACACGCGCACGGCTTCGGTTTGCACGCTTTCCCAGCGCGCGTCTGAAATGCTCAGTAAGTAATCCGCCGTTTCAATTTTCAGGCGCACGTCGCTTAACGCTAATAAACGCGAACGTTTTTCTTCGGCTGTAATTTGGCTATCGGTGCGAATGGTGGTAATGTTTTGTAAAGTAGTCCTCAACCGTTCAATTTGCTGGCGCGCAATGGCGGGGTCGGGCGGGCTATAAATGGGCTGAATCGCGCTTTCCGCCGCAACGCGCGCTTCTTCTGTGCGCACCTCGCTGACGTATTCAATATCGCGCGGAGATTGAATGGTAGATTGGGCGACATCGCCCACCGCGACCGTTTCAATCGTTGGGCTTAAACCAACGGGAAGCGCCAATACTGCAAACGATACAATACTGACGGCAACAATCAAACTGAGTTGCAAAATACGAATGCGAGGAGAAGCGAGGGTTCGTACAGACATGACAAACGCCATGAAGAAATATCTATTTCTTCATGGCAAATTTATTTTGTAAGCAATTCTTTTACTGTGGCGCTAATCATATCGTTCGGCGCGCGCCCAGCCACTTTGGGCATCACCGCTTTCATCACCTTCCCCATATCGCTAGGGGCAGAAGCGCCCGTTTCTGCAATAGCGGCTTGCACCAACGCTTTTAACTCTTCCATAGGCATGGCTTTCGGCAAAAATTCTTCGAGGATTTTGATTTCAGATTCGTTGCCTGCGGCTAAATCTTCACGGTTGGCTTTTTTCGCTTCGTCCAGCGCTTCGCGTCGATTCTTAACCTCTTTCTGTATCAACGCGGTCACAGCCGCCTCGTCCAAACTGACTCGCTTATCCACCTCGGCTTGTTTAATCGCCGCCAACACCATCCGAATCGTCTGCTTGCGCAGGTTATCTCCGCTTTTCATCGCGTCTTTCATAGCTTCGTTTAGTTTTGTTTTTGTATCCATAATAGTATTATACCTTCCTTTCCGCCGCCTCATTTACCCGTAAATTTTTCCAGCATATCGGCTCTTAGCAAAGTTTGCAAAATCTTAAACTCATGCCGAGTTCGTTTAATCGCCGCGGCAATGGCGTAATCGAACTTAAAGCCTTGTTCAGGGGCGTCCAAATTCATCCAGCCGTGCGAGTCTTTTGGCAACCACTTCAAGGCAAAAGAACGAAGCGGCTTAATAAAATAAATTGCATCCATCGGAAAATACACTCTGCCAGAATGCAGTTTTGGGCTTTGTAAAATGTCTTTCTTAAGCGGGTCAATATCGCCCGTCGTGTGAGGCGCGCCGTTTTGCGCTTCTAACCATAATGTCACATAATTGCTATGGGCGTAAAAATCCTGCGCGCTGTGTAACAACCTCCCAAACGCCGCCCAAGCCGCCGCCGGCGAAACGCCCGTTCCCATAAACGTCGCCAAAATATAACCGCGTTGCTCGTTGATGTAACGATTGCCTTTCTCAATGGCGTTGTTATCAAAATGAAATTCATCATGCCCAAACTGCCCCCATAAACGGTCTTGATTAATATTGGCGTTTACAATCGTTTGTAACGCTTGCTCGCTAAAATATTCGCTCAACGCTTCGCGCGTCATTTCGATGTGGTATTGAGATAACATGCTTAAATTATAAGCGATATAATTAATATAAAAAAAACAGGATAAACCATGACCGGCACTTTTCTTAACATCTTCGCGGTATTAATAGGCGGGGCAATTGGCTTAATTTTCGGCGCGCGCATTCCCGAACGCTTCAAAAGCACAGTCATTGCAGGCATGGGGCTCTTCACAGGCGCCATGGGTTTGCAAATGTTTTTTAGCAGTGAAAATCAATTGATTGTGCTAGGCGCAATCATTATTGGCATTATTGTAGGCGAATGGATGAAGATAGAAGATAGACTGCAAACCTTTGGGCAGACTCTTGAAAAACGCTTCGCCCCTACGGTTGAAGTGGATTCGCCTGCGGAGAAAGTTCCTTCATCCTCAACCTTCGTGCGCGGATTTATGGTGGCTTCGCTATTATTCTGCGTCGGTCCCATGACCATTCTCGGCTCTATTCAAGATGGTTTAACAGGCGACTATCAACTACTCGCCGTCAAATCCACCTTAGATTTATTTGCCTCCATTGCATTCGCCTCCACATTAGGAATCGGCGTTTTATTTTCTTCCATTATCATTCTGATTTATCAAGGCGGAATTAGTTTATTGGCAGGCTCATTAAGCGCCGTCATCACCGACCCAATGATGAACGAAATGACCGCCACAGGCGGCGTGATTTTGTTTGGTTTGGCAATCAGCAATTTGTTAGAAATCAAAAAAATCCGCGTTGGAAATTTTTTACCCGCCTTAGTTTTTGCGCCGCTCATTGTTTGGATATTGGAAAATTCTAAATAAAAACATCCCTTTTCGGGATGTTTCAGTGACTCCGGAGCGGGTCGAACGCTCAACCAATTGATTAAGAGTCAACTGCTCTGCCATTGAGCTACGGAGCCAATTTTCTTGCGCGAGGTATTATACCGTAAAGAAAGGCGCTGTCAATAAAACCGCTTTAATCTTTACTTGATTATGCTACAATGGGGGTAAATTTTCATCAGGAGCGTATATATGAAAACAACCACAATGCAAAAATTGGCTTGGGTGTATGCAATCATGTTCGCGTTATTAGGGTCTTTGAGTTACATTCCCTTTATCAATGATGAAAACGGCGTCACGTTGGGGATTTTCAGCCTGCAATGGTACGATAATTTACTGCACTATGCTTCTGGTTTGTGGGCGGCAATTGCGGCGTGGAGGTCGCACAAAGATTCCGTATTCTATTTCAAATTGTTTGGCGTCATCTACGGGTTAGATGGGGTTTTGGGGTTTCTAACAGGCTCAGGTTATTTAGACGGCGGTATCTTTTTGCAGGGCATTACCGATTATAGTTGGAGCCTGAAATTCTTTGCAAATATTCCGCATATTGCCATTGGCGGTATTGCGGTGTTTATCGGTTTCGTATTAAGCAAACGATTTGCAGAATATGACACAGCAACCCGTTAAACGTCGCCGCCGTTGGTTGCGGTACTTTTTTGTTTTTCTATTGGCGGTAGCGTTACTGCCCTCTGCCGTCGGGTTAACGCGCGCGTTATGGCTGTGTCGGGTGTGGGGAAATGTTGATGAAACAGAATCAACTATCCCCGATGAAACGATGCGAAGCGTTACGAGTCAAATTGAAGAATATGCGCGTCCTGAAAGTCAAACGTATTTAACCATTCCTGAATGGTATATCGTGTATAGCGCCGATGAGTATGGGGCGTTTATTCAAAACAATTCCTCTTCCGATTTCCCATATTTCAAAGCGGTTGGGCAGTATTGGCAAAGTTATTATGAAGTGTGCGAGCAAGTGCGCGGAAAATATCCATACAATGGCAGCGCGCAATTTGTGCTGGGTTTTATTGGCGTAAGTTTTACCGCTGAAAACATGCTCAAGGGTTTGTATGAGTTTACGATTGGGCGCGTGTTTGATTGGTTTGCCGCACAACCCACCGAAGAAGAACAATTTGCGGCAGATGTGGCGGTTGAGTTTGGCGCTTTTTTACATAACACGCCGTGGTATTTATTTCCGTTTGACGAAAAGTTAAAAGAATTGTGGACAGAAACAAGTTTTTGGGGACCTGGCGTCTTAAGAAAGTGGGAAAGAAAAATTGCGTTAACCGTTGAATATGGCGTGAAAGCCTTGTATGGCGGATTAACAAGAGCAGGCTCGCAAGCGGCGTATGGCGGCGAAGATACCGCCAAAATTTACGCGGTGACAGAGAATGCAACAGATGAAATGGCGAGCGACGATTTTGAAATTATCCAACCCATTGACGATACGAGACAATTAACAATTATTACTCGCTTTGAAGTGTTTTCTACAATTGCGCCTGATTTAATGAAGCGAGGCTTGCGTTTTGTGGAAATTGCCGGCAATGATGAGATTGTCGTCACCGCTTTAGGCAAGCAAAACGCAAATTATGACTTTGAATACGGCGAATACCTTTTTGATTTACCTATTTTGACTCAACCCGGCGAAACGCGCATCGTTCTTAAAACTCGCGTAGATGAATTGCATTTATTCCTTGCGGAGTTGGAAGAAAAGACCGATATTCGTTTTGAACATATCTACGATTATTAAACCTACGCGCCCGCGTGAGATAAACGATTGAGACAAGCGAGATGAAAAAAATAATAAAAGGCGTTCTCAAAATAGTTGGTTGGGTTGTAGTCATTTTTGTTTTGGTCGTTTCGTTTTTTTACATTCAATCTATATTCCGCGAGACCAAAGAAAGACATGAAGCGGCTCCTGCTACGGGTACATTTGTTCAAGCGGGGGATGTAGAGATACACATCTTAGATATGGGTCCAAAAGATGGACAAGCCATTTTATTCATTCACGGCACAGGCGCGTGGAGCGAATTTTGGCGCGAAACGATGACGCCGCTGGCAGAAGCGGGTTATCGTTGCATTGCCATTGATATTCCGCCGTTTGGATATTCAGAAAAACCCGCCACGCCGTCTTTTGGCAATGAGGCGCAAGCAAAACGCATTATCGCTTTGATGGACGCTTTAGAAATTGACAGCGCGATTCTATTTGGTCATTCATTCGGCGGCGGGGCGACGCTCGAAACCGCGCTGATGATTCCAGAACGAATAGACGCGCTGATTTTGGAAGATGTGGGCGGCTTGAATCTAAACCTTGTTCCACAAGAAAAAACAAGCCCCAGCGCGTTAGAGATATTTTTTGAAACCCGCGCTATTCGTAACCCTATTCTCTCGGCGACAGCCACCAACCCCCTACTAACCAAGACGTTACTCTCCGCTATGCTCAAAGACCCAAACGACGCCACCGAGGAAAAAGTTGAAATTCTGCAAGAGCCTTTGGTTTTGAAAGGCGCAACCAATACCTTAGGCGACTGGCTTGGCTATGTGGTGAACGTGCAAGAAGTTTCTTTAACCGTTAACCCTGATAATTACCAAAGATTAACCATGCCCACCTTAATCGTTTGGGGAGATAGCGATACGGTCATTCCGCTGGCAGAAGGCGAATATTTGGCGAGCATTATCCCTAACGCAGAATTGGTTGTGATGAAAGGCGTGAATCATGTGCCGCATGTGGAAGATTTAGAAACGCTACTGCCGATTGTGTTTGAGTTTTTGAGTAAATAAAGTAGGTCACGCTTGCCTACAAAATCATTTTCCATACTTTTCATACCAAGTATTTGTAAACAAACCTTCGGGGTCGTAAAACTTTTTCAATTCAAAAAATTCCTTAATCTGCGGGTATGAGGCTTCTAATTGTTCGGGGGTGTAATATAGTTGATAAGGCAAAAAGAAACGCCCATTTAATTGATGAGTCAAATCAATTAATTCACTGGTCACTTTTGCCATATGTTCATTGCCTTCCGCGCTAACCGGTTGATTGATATACAAAACTATCGAATACATTTCAGCGGGGGCGTAGGTTAAGAAATTATCTTCAGGATGAATCACTCTCACCGAAGCGTTGAGCAGGTTCACGTCGTATTCCCGAACGATGCGGCGAAGCCCATCTACAAAGGGGATGAATTGCTCGCGCGGGATAAAATATTCATGCAAAATATCCGTCTCTTTTTTGAGATTATTACGGATGTATTTGACCGAATCGTGCATGGGTTCATTGCGCGAGACAAAACACGCCTCGCCTTCAGACATGGCTTGGGTGCGCGGCACAACCGTGCAAGACTCTAACATCGGCTCGACGTTTTTCTCCAAATACCACTTTATATTCATGGGAATATCGCCCAGTTTGGAAAAGTTAAACACGAAGCGGCGCAGTTTTACGCTAGAGACCTCGCCCAAAGGCGGAATTTCCGCTTCGCCAATATCCACTTTTGTATATTTGTAAAAAATCATTTCATCCAGCAGGGTGTCGTTCTTGGCGGTGGATAAATGCCCATAAAATAAGCCTAAGTTTGGGTCGGGCAAAATTTCGTTTTCAAAAATTTCGGGAAAGTCTTTATAAGAAACGACCTGACGCTCGGTTTGATAAATATCGTTATTTACAATTTGCAAATCAACGTCTAAGATGATGCCAAATAAACCGTATCCACCAACAACCAAAGAAAATAATTCAGGGTTTTCTTCGCGGCTCACGTTCACAATCGTGCCATCCGCAAGCATCACACGCATAGATTTAATAGAACTACCCACTGAGCCTGCTAAATGGTCCATGCCGTGCGCGTTGACTGAGATGGAGCCGCCCACTGTAAAAATATCGGTAGATTGCATAGCTTTGACGGCAAACCTTGGGTGCAAAAAGTTTTGAATATCGTGCCAAGTCGCCCCGCTTTGCACAGTGAGCGTCATACTTTCTTCGTCTAAAGACATTTGATTAAATTGAGTCATATCTAGCACAAGGTTATTTTTATAAAAGGCTTGCCCGCCCATGCTATGCCGCACGCCCGCCATAGAGATTTTTAACTTCTCTTCTTTCGCCAAAGCCAAGGCGTTTTTAATATCTTCTACATTTCTAATTTGCACAATCCCATATACCGCCGTGCGATTCAAACAACTGACGTCGTTAATCGTCCCGCCTTTTTGTTTCCAGACTAACAATTCACTGAAAGGCAAAGAGGCAATATCCACTTGAATATCGGCGCTCGCCAGCGCTTCGCCTTCTACAGAAACAGGCTCGCAATCCTTTTCGCCTGTTGGTTCGGCGGAGAGACGATTGACTTCATACACGCCGCCTGCAATTAAAGAAACCGCCGTTACCGTTGCAATGACTTTCTTTGATTTGCTTGATTTATTTTCAGTCATATTCATCCGTCCTTTCGCTGCAATTATTTTAGGGTTACATAGAAGTCACGTCAAGGGACTTAAGCGCTACAATCTTGTTACAATTACAACGCTTACAGGAATCGCTATGAATCAAACATATGATGCCATCGTCATTGGCGCAGGCGTAATGGGCGCCAGCCTTGCCTTTCACCTCGCCGAACGCGGATTAAAAACCGCCATTCTTGAAAGAAAAGTCGCCGCTTCTGGCGCAACCGGGCACTCCAGCGGGCTTGTGCGTATGCACTATGACCTCGCGGCTGAATCAGAATTAACGTTCAAAAGTTATCAAATTTATTTCAGCCATTGGAAAGAACGAGTCGGCGGCGAATGTGGGTTTCAGCAAACAGGTTTCTTGCAAATTGCAAAGCGCGAACATGAAGATAAATTGCGCGGCAATGTAGCCAACCAACAAAAGATTGGAATTAATACATCCGTTATCTCTGCGGGCGACGTAAAAAAACTTTTTCCCGACTTAATGACGGAACATTTTGATTACGCCGCGTACGAACCCGACTCAGGCTACGCCGACGCCACACTGACAACAAATTCTTTCATCGAAGCCGCCAAGCGCAATGGAGCAACGCTGATTCAAAATTGCGAAGTAACGGCAATCAGAACATCTGGCGAAAAAGTTATAGGTGTAGATACAACCAAAGGCAGTTTTGATGCGCCCATTATCATCAACGCGGCTGGGGCGTGGGCAAAGCATGTCGCAAGCCTCGCAGGTATCAATGTTCCGCTTGAAACGTGGACGCATGATGTCGCGTTTTTACATCGCCCGCCAACGCTCGGAAAATTCCCCGCATGTATTGATGATGTCATCAATTGTTATTTTCGACCTGAAGGCGGCGCCTTAATCCTTGCCGCAGGTGAAGATGAAAGTTTACGCGGCGAAGCCCCCGACGCCGAAGACCAAACGCCCACGCCCACCTTCCTCGAAAAATTAATTGACCAAATGGTGAAACGCATTCCAAAAATTGAACAAAGCGGTTTGCATTCGATTCATGTTGGGCGCGATGGCATTACGCCTGACCAACGCGCAATTTATAGCGCTACCGAATTGCAAGGTTTTTATTTGGCGTGCGGTTTGAGCGGCACAGGTTTCAAAACCTCCCCTGCCGCAGGCGCCAGCATGGTGGAATTAATTTTGGATGGCGCGCCAAAAACCGTTGATATTACGCCATTTCGGTTTAGTCGCTTTGCCGAAGGAAAATTATTAGAAGGCGAATATGGGTATGGTCATATTTGGAAATAAAACCGCTTCGCACTTAAGGGGTAGTTGATTCTGTTTTAGAAGATTTATTCCAATCAGAAAATACGTAACTATTTCACTTAAATCAGCATAAAAGCATGACATAAGTACTACAACTAAAGTTTGATATCAAATTCCCCATACGGTACTATTGCGAGTTGTGTGACAACTGAATAAAATCCGCCTTCGTATAAATTTAGAAAAGGAATTTGAAATGTCAAAATATCGTAATGCACTCCCACAATTAAATTCCCGTGATGTGTTTATCACGGATGGCGGTATCGAAACTGACCTTATTTTTCATCATGGTCAGGAATTACCCAGTTTTGCTTCTTTCGTTTTATTGCAAGATGAAAAAGGTTCTGAGGCTCTTCGCAATTATTTCCGCGGTTATGCTGAAATTGCTCGAAATGAAAAAGTGGGTTTGATTCTCGAAGCCGCCACTTGGCGCTCCAACCCAGATTGGGGCAAACAACTTGGTTATTCTGAAAGTGATTTAGAAGAAATCAACCGTAAAGCAATTGATATGCTGTCTGAATTCCGTAAAGAATATGAAACGGAAGATACCAAAGTTGTCATTAGCGGTTGTCTTGGTCCGCGTGGTGATGGATATAGCCCCAGCAATGTGATGTCTGCCAAAGAAGCAGAAAAATACCATTCGGTTCAAATTGCCACATTCAGCAAAACCGAAGCGGATTTGGTCACTGCCATTACCATGAACTATGTTGAAGAAGCGATTGGTATTGCCCAAGCCGCAAAATCTATTGGAATGCCTGTTGTCATTTCTTTTACTGTAGAAACAGACGGTAAATTACCCACAGGGCAAACCTTGAAAGATGCAATTGAACAAGTTGACAAAGAAACAGGAAATTATCCTGCGTATTACATGATTAACTGTGCGCATCCTTCTCATTTTGCAGATGTGCTAGAAAGCGGTGAAGCATGGGTAGAAAGAATCGGCGGCGTTCGTGCTAATGCTTCTAAGAAAAGCCATGAAGAACTTGATTTCAGCGTTGAATTAGACGAAGGCAATCCTGCTGAATTAGGTCAAGATTACATTGTGCTTTTTGATAAGTTGAAAAACTTGAATGTGCTCGGCGGATGCTGTGGTACTGACTCACGTCATATTGCAGAAATTTGTAAAACTGCATTAGGACATCGAAATAGAGTAGTAGCCTAAATAAAAAATCCGAAGTCTTGAAGACTTCGGATTTTTATATTAACTATAGGATTGCTTCGTCGGGACGCTTCGCGTCCCTCCTCGCAATGACGAACCTAGAAAACTGCTGTGCTTGCCAACAAGAATAAAATATTCGGCACAATGCTAACGGCGACTGTTGCAATGGCGGTGATGGCGGTTGTGAAATTTAACCAAGTTTCGTTTTCAACAGTGGGGTCGCCCTCTTTCATATACATATTGACGACAACTCGTAAATAATAATAAGCAGAGACAACTGATGTAAGCACGCCGATAATGGCTAAGCCTACAAATCCGCCGTCAATGGCGGCGCGGAAGAGATAGAACTTACCAACCATGCCCAACGTTGGCGGGAAGCCGATTAAGGAAAGCATGAAAACTGTCATTGCAATAGCGAGGGCGGGATATTTTTTGGCTAAACCGGCGTAATCATCGAGTTCAAGACCTTTGTTTTCGGCTTTTTCTAAAGCAATTACTACACCCCATGTACCAAAATTTGAAATGGTGTATGCGACTAAATAAAATAATCCTGAAGCAATTGCTACTGGAGCAACTTCTTTATTTCCGTAAGGCACAAACGCCATAAGGATATAACCCGCTTGTGCAATGGCTGAATAGGCTAAGAGACGTTTGATGTTGGTTTGTGATAAAGCCACAAAGTTGCCGATAATCATCGTCAGCGCTGAAAGCGCCCACAACACGTTAGTTAAGTCATCAGATAGGGCGGGGAAGGCAACGGCAAACACACGGAATAAGGCGACAAAACCTGCAATCTTTGCGCCAGAGGACATGAAAGCGGTGACGGGGGTGGGGGCGCCTTGATATACGTCGGGCGTCCACATGTGGAATGGGACGGCGGCGACTTTGAAGGAAAACCCGACGAGGAGTAGCCCAGCGCCGACGGTGAGGAGCAGGCTGAACGTTCCGCTTGAAGCGGCGAAGAAAATATCGTTCAAGGCGGTGGAGCCCGTCGCCCCGAAAATCAAAGCAATTCCGTAAACGACAAATCCGCTGGCAAATGCGCCAAGCAAAAAGTATTTGACGCCCGATTCTTCCGCGTCTAGCCTGCGCGAGATGGCGGATAAAACGTATAACGGAATGGAAAGCAATTCGAGCGCGAGGAAGACGATGATGAGGTCGGCGGCTTGCGCCATGAGCATCATGCCTGTTAGGCTGAATAATAATAAGATGTAATATTCGCCGCGCTGCATGTTCATACGGTTGTTGTAGCCGTAGGCGAGGGCTATGCCAAACAAACCGCTGGCAAGCAATAAGATGTTTGCGAAGACGGAAAAGCCGTCTAGCGCAACCATGTTGTTAAAGCCTTTGCTTGTTACGCCAATTTGGGCGATGGCGTACCCCAATGCGACGGCGATGCCTAGCGCAGATAGAATGGCGGTGAGGCTTTTGCGATTCTTTGGGATGAATACATCCACCAACAGCAAAACGCTCGCCCATACGGTGAGGATGATGTATGGGAGTAGAACGTAGAAATCGGTAAGGGTTGGCAGTGTCATGGTTATAACGGCAAGGCAGATAACAATTTTTCAACGGCGGGCGCGAGGATGTCGAAGAAGGGTTTGGGGTATAAACCAATCCAGAACATGAAGACGATGAGCGGAATCATGGTGATAATTTCGCGCCAGTTGAGGTCTTTCAGTTGGTGGTGGTGTGTAATTTCGCCGGCGGGTCCCATGAACATTCGTTGGAACATGTAAAGGATGTAAACCGCCGCCATGATGACGCCTAAAGCGGAAATGCCCGCATACCAAGGGTTGCCAATGGCGTTCGAGCCGAATGCGCCAAGCAAAATGGTGAACTCACCCACAAAGCCATTGAGCCCAGGCAAACCCATAGAGGACAAAGCGGAGATTAGCATAAATACGCCGAAGACGGGCGTAATTTTCCATAAGCCGCCATAGACTTTAATTTCGCGGGTGTGGGTTTGTTCATAAATCATGCCGATAAGCAAGAACAATGCGCCCGTGCTAATGCCGTGATTAATCATCTGCAAAATAGAACCCGCCACGCCTTCTGGGTTTAAGGCAAATAAGCCGAGCATGACAAAGCCTAAGTGGCTGACAGATGAGTAAGCCACTAATTTTTTCACGTCGGCTTGAGCGTATGAAACCCAAGCGCCATAAATAATGCCGATGGTGGCGAGGAGGGCAATCCATGGGGCGGCTTGAACGGTGGCATCAGGGAATAACGGGATGTTGAAGCGGAGAAATCCATAAGTACCCATTTTCAGCAATACGCCTGCCAAAATCACAGAGCCTGCCGTGGGCGCTTCGACGTGCGCGTCGGGCAACCATGAATGGACGGGCCACATTGGCACTTTAATTGCAAAGGCAATGGTGAAAGCGAGGAACAGCCACAATTGAATATTTGCGGGAATGTTGCCTTTGGCGACTAAATCTGGCACGGAGAAGGTATTGCCGTAAATGCCGAGCCACAAAATGGCGAGCAACATCAAAATAGAACCAGCCATCGTGTAGAGGAAGAATTTAATGGCGGCATATACACGGCGAGGTCCGCCCCAAATACCGATGATGAAGTACATTGGCACGAGCGTAAATTCCCAGAAGATGTAAAACAGGAATAAATCTTGCGCGAGGAACACGCCGCTCATGCCTACTTCGAGCAAAAGGAAGAACGCCATAAAATCTTTCACGCGGTCTTCAATGGCGCTCCATGTGCAGAGAATGGAAATGGAGGTTAATGCGGTGGTCATTAACACCAGCAAAACGCTTAAGCCGTCTATGGCGAGGTAATAATGAATATTGAATCGCGCAACGTTAATCCAGTTGTATTTGGCTTCAAGCTGCAAGTTGGGGTTCGATGAATCGAACATTGAAAACACCCATAAAGAAATAAAGAATGTTATCAATGACGTCCCCAACGCCACCCAGCGAATGGCGTTTTTCTGCTCGGCATTCAAAAAAAGAATCACCAGCACGCCCAACAATGGGAAGAAGGTTAAGAGTGTAAGCGGTTGTGAAATAAATTCCATGTTCTATCCTCTAAGTCGCAAGTTACAAGTCGCAGGTCAAAGGCTAGACTTTTGACTTTTGACTTTTGACTTTTGACCTGCGACTATTTAAAAATCAAATATCCTAAAATTAAAACCACGCCAAGCAAAACAGAAAGTGCATACGAACGCACAAAACCGTTTTGAATTTTTCGTACATTAGCAGAAATCCAATATGATACGTCTGCCCAACTATTGAAGAATCGGTCAATGCCTTTTTGGTCGGCATATTTGTTCAAAGCGATTTGCCCAATCCAGTTATAACTGCCGACGATAACCGTATCATGCACAAAGTCGTGCCAGAAGCGCCAATCTATCACATCGGCAAGGAAAGCGGCAAGTTTCTTAAAGGGTTGGCGAATCAACGCGTTATATATTTTATCCACATACCATTTGTTTTCCATGCCTGTAAAAATAAAACCAAGCGGCTTTTTTAATGGGTCAGGTTGATTGGCTTTCTTCAACGGGTTACGTCCATAAATGAGCCATGAAATCAAAATGGCAATTAAGGCTAAGGCGGTGGAAATTCCCGCCACGCCTGCATTGAAAGATAAAGTTTCTACATGCCCAAGCGTATATTCAAGCCAATGACCTAATTGATGGAAACCTTTGAACGGAAGATTTAACGCGCCTCCCGCTACGCTGAGAATTGCCAGCGCGACCAGCGGCAGAGTCATTACCTTTGGGCTTTCTTCGGCGTGTTTGGCGGCGTCGGTTCTGGCTTCGCCAAAGAAGACCATCCAAATTTGTCTGCCCATGTAAAAGGCAGTGAAAAATGCGGCAATGGTCAATAACCAATACACCGTTTGATTATGTAAACTTGCATCGAGCAAAATTTCATCTTTCGACCAAAAGCCCGCAAACGGCGGCAAGCCCGCTAAAGCGATTGTGCCGATGAGGTATAACCAAAATGTGACGGGCATGGTCTTTCTCATGCCGCCCATGTTACGCATATCGCCTGGGTCAAAGGCTTCGGCATGGTCGTCAGCGTGTCCGTGCGGGTCATGCGGTTTCTCTTTCTTCCTTCCTTCTTTTTTCTTTTTCTTACCATGCTCATCGTGATGATGCCCATGCGCTAAATGATGATGTCCGCGTTCAACGCCGAGAATGACAGAGCCTGCCGAAAGGAACAATAGCGCTTTGAAAAAAGCGTGCGTAATTAGATGGAAAAAGCCCGCGACATACGCGCCCATTCCCACCGCCGCAACCATAAAGCCAAGTTGCGAAATGGTGGAATAAGCAAGCACGCGTTTTATATCATATTGCCCAACCGCAATCGTTGCGGCAAATAAAGCGGTGACCGCGCCTACAAGGGCGACAATGTTTTGGGCTTCGTGAACTAAATCATATAACGGGAACGAGCGGGTGATTAAGTACACGCCAGCGGTGACCATCGTGGCGGCGTGAATTAATGCTGAAACTGGCGTGGGACCTGCCATAGCGTCTGGTAGCCAAACATATAATGGAATTTGAGCGGATTTACCAGCCACGCCGACCAGCATAAATAAGGTGATGGCTACGATAATTTCGGGCGGGGCGTTTTTTGCGGCTTCAAAAACAGAATCAAATTGGAAACTGTTGCCTAAGTACCAGAATATCAAAAAGCCTGCGATTAAGAAGCCAAAGTCGCCCACGCGGTTGACAATGAAGGCTTTTTTCGCGGCGTCGGAATTTGCCCATGAAGGGCGAGCGAGCGTGTCCATTTCAAACCAAAAGCCGATGAGTAGGAATGAACATAAGCCCACGCCTTCCCAGCCGACGAATAACATTAAGTATGAGTCGCCAGAGACGAGAATCATCATCGCGGCGAGGAACATGTTGAGGTAAATAAAGAAGCGCACGAATCGATTTTCTTGCTGTTTGTAGCGCACGTCTTCGTGCATATACCCAATGGCGTAGATGTGAATCAATGTGCCAACGCCCGAGACGACTAACATCATCGTGGCGGAAAGCGAATCAATGCGGAATGTCCAATCTAAGGCAAGGTTGCCAATGTGTATCCAGGGGGCAAGTTGCCAGCGCATTACTTCGCCGTGATTGATGGAGACAGAATATGCCAACAAAATGGAAACGATGAATGAAGCGCCCGCCGCAACGCTTGCCACCGCGCCGACTTGATTCTCGCTCATGCGTTTGCCGAAGATGGCATTAATCAGCAAGCCGATGACTGGGAAAAACACCAGCCATGGCGCTAGAAAATAAAAGCCTGTGTGTACGGTTTCGCTTAAGTGCATGACTCAGGTTTAACCTTTCAAAGAATTCATTTCATCAATATTGATGTTCTTCTTGGCTTTGAAGATTTCAACAATTAATGCCAAACCAACTGCAACTTCCGCGGCGGCGACAGCGATGACGAAGAAGACGAAAATTTGCCCACTGAACGATTCATAGACGCTGGCAAAGGCGACAAACGCTAAGTTTGCGGCGTTGAGCATCAACTCGATAGACATGAAAATAATCAATGGGTTACGACGAACTAACACGCCCAACGCGCCGATGATAAATAAAATTGCAGATAAGGCAACGTAATAATCCACAGTGACCATAGTTCTTTAACCTGTCTTTTCTCGTTTGTTTAACACAATGGCGCCAATCATCGCTACGAGCAATAATACTGAGGTGACTTCAAAAGGAAGCAAAAATTTATTAAATAGTTCCAACGCCATCTGTTGTAAATGTTCCACTGTGTTCGCCGAAGCGCCGGGCGGGAGAATGGGCGTATTGGAACGAGCGCGAGCAAATACAAGGTAAATCGATTGAACCGCTAAGACGACCGAAAGAAGAATCGCCAACGGTCTTTGCCACGGAAGCGATTGCGAAGGCGGGAGGTTTTCTGCGCCTAAGAGCATGATAACGAATAAGAACAACACCATAATTGCGCCGGCATACACGGTGATTTGCGCCATGGCAATAAACGGCGCGCCTAATAAAAGGTAAAACACAGCCACCACGACGAAATTCAACACAAGGAACAACGCCGAATAAACCGCGTTGCGGCTAAACAACATGCCCAATGCCGAAGCAATAGCAACGAGAGATAAAACGAGGAAAACGATTAAGTCAGTCATAGTTTTTTGGAAGAGAACAGAGATTAGAGAACGGCGGCTAATCTTTGTTCTCTAATCATCTAGTCTCTAGGATCTTCCATTTGTGGAACAGAACGGGTAAAGACTTTTGGCTCCACTTTTTGGGGCGTTAACATATTTTCAGATTTTACTGGCACAAGCAACATATCTTTTGTATAAATGGCTTGTCGGCGGTCTGTGAAGGTTAATTCGTAATTGTCGCCTAGCGTAATGGCTTCGGTTGGGCAAGCGTCTTCACAAAAGCCGCAATAAATACAACGGAGCATGTTAATTTCATAGGTCGAGGCGTATCTCTCCCCGGGTGAGAAGCGTTTTTCATCCGTATTTTCAGCGGACTCTACGAAGATAGCGTCGGCTGGGCAGGCGGCGGCGCACAGCGAGCATCCAATACATTTTTCAAGACCATTGTCATAGCGATTCAATACATGCCTGCCGCGAAAACGCGGGCGCACGGGGCGCTTCTCTTCGGGATATTGATAGGTGACGGTCTTCTCGGCGACAAACGTGCGAAGCACTTCGCCTAAGCCTTTTCCAAGCTCAATTAAGGGTTCAAACACGCGCATTGACTTTTCTCCTCGTTAAGTCACGATAAATCACAGCGATAGAGATTAAGAAACTAAAAATAGAAAGAACGGGAATGCTCCAATAATAAAGCGGGTTATATAAATCGGCGAGCAAAATGCCCACAGCCGTAATAAAGCATAAGGCTAAAGTGAGCGGCAATAAAATCTTCCAACCCAGCGCCATTAGGCGGTCGTAGCGCAGGCGGGGCCAAGTGGCGCGCACCCAAATCATCACAAAGAGCAAGAAAAAGACTTTGATGAATAAATAAATTGGACCTAAAAACCAATAAGTGTCCACGCTGAAAATGCCGTTTAGCCAATTCGTCATAAACCATGGCTCACGATAGCCGCCTAAGAATAAGGTGGCGGTAATCATAGACATGACAATCATCTTTTGATATTCCGCCATGAAAAACAAAGCGAACTTCATGCCTGAATATTCAGCGTGATAGCCCGCCGTTAATTCTTGTTCGGCTTCGGGCATATCAAACGGGGCGCGGTTTACTTCCGCCAACACAACCAGAAAGAAAACAATCAAACCCACAGGTTGAACGACCGCAAACCATACCTCGCGCTGCGCTTCCACAATCTCATTCAAATTCATCGAATTGCCCATCAAAATCACAAACACAAAGCACAGCCCTAACGCCAACTCATATGAAATCATCTGCGCCGATGAGCGAATGCCGCCCAACATAGCGTATTTATTATTGCTTGACCATCCCGCTAATACAATACCGTACACTGCAATAGAAGCGATAGACATCAAATACAAAATGCCCACGTTCAAATCTGCAACGTATAAAGTTATTTCACGTCCAAATAAATTAAACGATGTGCCCAATGGCACAACCGCCGCAATCACTAATGACGGCACTACAGTTAAAACTGGCGCAAGAATAAACACAACTTTATAAACTTTTGCTGGCGTTAATTCTTCTTTGAAAATTAATTTCACAGCATCAGCAATGGGTTGCAAAACACCTTGCGGACCCGCACGATTCGGTCCCACACGCACTTGCATTCTTGCCAAAGCCCGGCGTTCATAAAACGTTAGGTAAGCAAAACCGCCTAACAAAATAAGGCACAAGATTAAGCCTTTCAAAAACCATTCAAGCCACATTACCCAATCCATTATTTCACCTTCCCCGATGGAATCTGGACTCGCGCCGCCACAGGTTCGTGAATTGCCAGCCCCATACTGCGCGGCGTCAACACAACGCCTGCCGAAACTGAATCGTCAATCTGAATCAAGGCTTCGCCGCTTGCGCCGTCAAAACTAATCTTTGCCTTCTTGCCAGCCTCCACGCCTAATTTTTTAGCGGTAGATGAATGCATTGAAACTTTGGTTTCGCCGATTCTTCCTTCCAGCAATTCTGCGCTGCTGACTGTGATTCCAAAATCGTATAACTTATTGACCGGCACAGCCAGCGCTTCTTTTTCTTTTGGATGAAGAGCCGCTTCTTTTCGGACCTTCGGAATGCGCACTGCCCCCCCAACCTGAGCCATCGGGAGGAGTTGGATTCCTAAGCCTTTGGTATTTTCATACGTCGTGCCGCCGTAATATAAATCGCTGCGCCCTACAATGGGGAATTGCTCTTTGGTTTCGGCGAGTTTGGCATAATTCAAATCGGCGAACGCTTCAATCGAGTTGGCTAACAAATCAAACACCACGCGCGCCGACGTGCCTTCTAAAATAACGCCCATTTGTTTAGCAATCATAGACGTAATCGCAAAATCTGCTTTGCTATCGCCTTTGGCTGGCACAGCGGCGTAAAATCGTTGCACGCGTCTCTCGCCAGAGGTAAACGTGCCTTCTCGTTCTGTAAACGCTTGGGCAGGGAATACCGCATCTGCAATTTCGGTTGTGGCGGTTTCAAGCAAATCTTGCACTGCCACAAACTTCGCGCCCTTCAAAGCCTTAGCAAAATTGGGGTCGTCGCCCACAGGGTCGGCGCCGGCAATGTAAACCGCCTTGCCTTTGAGCGCCTTTTCCAAATCGGCTGCGGGTTCAAAGCCCATTTCAAACGCGCCTTGGTCATTGGCGCGTTGCCACACGCCGATTAATCCATTATTCGCCCTGCCAACGTGACCTGTTTCTTTCAATAAACTTCCACAAGCCGCAGCTAAAGCGGAAGAGCCGTTTACGCCCAAACCGTCGTTCCCGAAGAAGATAACGGCGTTTTTGGCTTTGGCAAATTCATCGCCGATTTTATTTTTCTTGCTCAAATCGTGAATCGTTTTTACCTCTTCGCCGTATTTATAGCGAATGGTGTGTTTTGCAAATTTATCTAACTTTGTGCCTCTCGCGTTCGCGACAATTAAAGTAGCCCCGCGTTGCGCCGCTTGTTTAACGCGCAACCACCAAATCGGCGCTTCTTCATATAAATCCGAAGCCACGACTAAAATCGCATCGCCTGCGCCAAGTTTGCCAATATTTGTGCCGGCGCCCACGCCCACCAATTTGGTCGTCTCTCCGCCGCCCATATCCGAATACAAAACGGCTTTGCCGCCGATGGTATCTGCCAACGACTTCAAATTAAACAAATCTTCGTTAGATAACCTTCCAGAAGCGAGGACAACGAAATCTTTTTTATTCTTCGTAAACTTTTCTGCGGCTAATTTTGTCGCGGCGTCCCATGAAGCGCGCGCGAGTTTTCCGTCTTTGCGAATCATCGGTTTGGTTAATCGTTTTTTGCTTTCGACATAGTGATAAGCAAAGCGCCCTTTATCACATAACCAAATTTCATTCACTTCTTCATTTTGGCGCGGCATAACGCGTTTGACGACAATTTCGCCGCCCGCTTTCGCTTCACGGCGCGTATTTAAGGTAGTATTGCAACCAACTGGACATTGCGTGCAGATTGAGGCTTCAGCCTGCAGTTCCCATGGTCTAGCCCCGAAGCGGAAATCGGCAGTAGTGAGCGCTCCCACTGGGCAAATATCGGTGGTATTGCCAGAGAAAACCGAATCAAATCCCGGGTCAGATAATGAAACGATTTGCATTTTGCGTCCACGCTCGTCAAAGCCTAAAACGGGTTCGCTTGCAACTTCATCTTGAAAACGCACACAGCGCGCGCACTGAATACAACGTTCGCGGTCTAAATAAATCAATTCGCCTAATGGAACTTGTTTATCCAAGTGTTGTTTTTCGTCATAGATGAAGCGGCTCTTGCCAGGTCCATACGCCATAGTTAAGTTTTGAAGCGGGCACTCGCCGCCTTTATCGCAAATGGGGCAATCGAGCGGGTGTGAGGTGAGCAAAAATTCAACCGTGCCTTTTTGCCCAGCAAGCGCTTTGGCAGATTGAGTTTCAACTACCATGCCTTCAAACACGCGGTTGGTGCAGGCGGTTTCTAGTTTGGGGCGCATGGCAATTTTCGGCGCGCCGTTTTCCATCACCACTTCTTTTGTTTTCGGGTCGGTCATGGGCGCGCCAATTTCTACCAAACACATGCGGCACATGCCCACTGGCTCTAACTTTGGGTGATGGCAAAATACAGGAATATCAATCCCGTGCATTTTGGCGGCTTCTACTACGGTAAGCCCCGCCGGCACGCTCACTGTTTTTCCATTAATCGTAATGTTTACTTGTTTTGTCGTCATACGCTATGCTCTGTTAAAATCTTGCGGAAATCGTTCAATGCCGGTTACGACCGCCATCGTAGAAAATTCGCCCAAAGCGCACAAACACTTGCCTTGAATTTGTTTGGCGACGTTGAACAATAAATCCACTTCTTCTTTTTTGGCGCCGTTTTGTTGAATGCGTTTGCTAATGTTATTCATCCAAAATGTGCCTTCGCGGCAGGGGGTGCATTTTCCGCAAGATTCATGTTTGAAGAATTTAAGGGTTTTGCTAATCACCCATTTCAAATCTACGGTATCGTCTAACACAATGACAGACGCCGAGCCCAAATCGGCGCCCATCGCGCGCACAGAGGCGTAGTCTATCGGCGTATCTAGCGCTTTATCGTTGGCGACAATTAAAGAGGAGGAAGCGCCCGCAGGCATAATCGCTTTAACGGGGCGGCTGTCTTGCACGCCGCCGCCGTATTCGTAAATTAATTGTCTAAAAGTAGAGCCAAACGGCAATTCATAATTGCCCGGTTTACGCACGCGCCCAGATAATGAATAAATTTTTACGCCTGCCGCATCGGGTGTGCCAATGCTTTTATACCAGTCTGCGCCGTTGGCGATAATCATCGGCACATTGGTAAACGTTTCTACGTTGTTAATGACAGTAGGTTTGCCAAACAACCCCGCCACCGCCGGAAACGGCGGGCGGTTGCGCGGCTGTCCGCGTTTGCCTTCTAATGATTCTAGCAAGGCGGTTTCTTCGCCGCATATATAAGCGCCCGCGCCAAGATGGGTGTAAATTCTTAGCGAATAATCCGTTCCAAATAATTTATCGCCCAAAAAGCCCGCTTCTTCCATTTCGGCAATTTGCTTATCCATGGCTTCGGCAATTTGCCAAAACTCGCCGCGCAAATATACATAAGCCACGTTTGCGCCGACCGCATACGAGGCAATCGCCAAGCCTTCCAAAAACTGGAAAGGATTCATTTCCATAATTTCGCGGTCTTTGAATGTGCCTGGCTCCGATTCATCGGCATTGGCGACTACATAATGGGGCCAAATGTTTTTATCAATGAACGACCATTTTAAGCCGGTGGGGAAGCCCGCGCCTCCGCGCCCGCGCAAGCCTGAGTTCTTCACCTCATCCGTCACTTGGCTGGGAGACATTTTCGTCACCGCTTTTTTGAACGCGGCAAACCCGCCATTCTTTTTATAGACGTTGAATTTGTGTAAATCGGGTATATCTCGATGGCGTAATAAAATGTGACTCATCGCTTCTCTCCTGTTTCAAGTTGTTTCAGCGACTGAAGCCACTCATTCACTCGGTCTATCGTCATATACTCGTGATATTTGATTCCATCAGGACCTTGGCTTTGAAACATGGGGGCGCGGTCGCAAGCGGCAAGGCACATCACATGCTCAACGGTCACTAACCCGTCTTGCGTCGTTTCGCCGTCTTGGACGTTTAAGCGCTCGCACACTTGGTTAAAAAATTCATCCGCGCCGCGTAAAGCGCAAGGTAAATCGGTGCAAATTTGCATTCGATATTTGCCCGCTTTTTTCTCTTGATATAACGTGTAAAACCCAACGACCGAGCCGACTTCAGTTTCAGTCATCTCTAACAGACTGGCAATTTCTTGCATGGCTTCTTTGCTGATATACCCTTCATCTCTTTGCACAAGATGTAAAAGCGGCATCACTGCCGAGCGTTTATGGTCGGGCGGGTATTTCGATAAAATTTGTTTTATTTCTTTACCATATTTCTGCAATAACATAATTCCTCGTCAAACCCACATCCCCACCCCTGCCTTGCGCGCTATGGAAGAGGGCGGTAGAGGTGAGGGAAATTTTATCGGTCAATATCTCCAAGCACAATATCAATAGAAGCGAGAATAGCGACTAAATCCGCTACGAGATGACCTCGTGTAATTTCAGGTAGAACCGCTAAGTTATCAAATGACGGCGTGCGCATGTGAACGCGATAGGGTTTCGGTCCGCCGTCGCTTTCGAGGAACACGCCTAACTCTCCGCGCGGAGATTCGACAGCGCTATAAATTGAGCCTTTTGGCGCGAGGAAACCTTCCGTCCATAATTTGAAGTGGTGAATCAACGCTTCCATGCTGACGCCGATTTCGGAACGCGGCGGCGGCACATATTTACGATTGTCAGAGCGAACTGGTCCTAGCGGTAATTTATTTAATGCTTGTTCAATAATTTTTAACGACTCGCGCAATTCTTGAATGCGGACAATGTAACGCGCGTATGTGTCGCAATCTTCTGAAACGGGGACGTTGAAATCATATTGTTCGTAGCCAAGGTATGGGGTGGCTTTTCTTAAGTCCCAATTGACGCCCGATGCCCGAAGCGTAGGACCCGTTACCCCGTAGGAAAGAGCCGTCTGTTTGTCTAGGTAGCCAATGCCCACTAAGCGGTCAATGAAAATGGGGTTGCGCGTCATCAAACGTTCGTATTCATCTACGCGTCGGTGGAACATGTTTACAAAATCGCGCACGGCTTTTTCAAATTCAACAGGAACGTCGCGCCATAAACCGCCGGGGCGAATGTAGGTCGTCATCATGCGTTGGCCTGAGACCATTTCAAAAATATCTAAAATGCGTTCGCGTTCGCGGAAGCAGTATAGGAAGACGGACATTGCCGCAAGGTCTAGCCCAAAAGCGCCTAGCCAAACTAAATGCGAGGCGATGCGTTGAAGTTCGACGAGGATGACGCGCAAGGCTTGGGCGCGAGGCGGCACGTCTAAGTCCACCAATTTTTCAACCGCCATGACGTAGGCAAGGTTATTGCCCATTGTGTTCATATAATCGAGGCGGTCGGTCATCACTTCGGCTTTCTGATAGGTTTTGGCTTCCATATTTTTTTCGATGCCGGTGTGTAAGTAACCAATATCAGAAATGCAGTTGACAATCGTTTCGCCGTCCAGTTCGAGGATTAAGCGTAATACGCCATGCGTAGATGGGTGTTGTGGTCCCATATTTAGCAACATGGTTTCGCCGCGTAAAGCCCGCTCTGAAACGAGATGTTTGAATTGGTCTATGCTAACTTCTTGAATCTGCGTCATACGGATTTCCTCTTTCATCACAGCGCATAGAGGGTGTTTGTTCTCTATGACCTCTGTGGTAAAGGCTTGTTTATTACTCTTTTGCGTACGGCTTACGAATATTGATTTCTTCAAAGTTGAAGGTAAATTGCGGTTCTTCGTACCCTAAGGGGAAGTCTTTGCGTAATGGGTGGCCTTCCGTTCCTTCGGGCATTAAGATGCGGCGCGGGTCGGGGTGACCTTCAAACTGGATGCCAAACATATCCATTAATTCTCGTTCGCGCCAATTACAAGTGTGATAAACGCCCGTGCCTGTGGGCAGTTTGGGGTTTTCGCCATTTACCGGAACTCGTAATTGAAGAAAGGCGATTTTTTCTAACGATGTTAATTGGTAAATTACATGAAAGCGCGGGTTATTTTGCGGGTAATAATCTACCGCTGTTAAAGCGGAGAGTAATGCAAAAGTATGTTTATCGCGTAAAAGCGTTAAAACCTCAATAATTTGTTCTGGTTTAACAAAACAATGCGCTTCGCCGCGATGTTCTTCGTAGGTAATATTAAATTTATCTTGTAAATCTTTTACGATAGGTTCGAGTTTTTTATCCATTACTGATGCTCCACCCTCACCCCTGCCCTTAGGTGGGGTTGAGGTGAGGGACGGGTGGGGTCATTATGCGGTCGCTGGCGCAGTCACCTTTTGCGCTTTGACCTTTTCATATAAAGTCATCACGCCGTGAATCAACGCCTCGGGGCGGGGCGGGCAACCTGCCACATACACATCCACTGGCACAACCTCATCCACGCCTTGAAAGATAGCATAGTTATTAAACACGCCGCCGCAAGAGGCGCAATCGCCCATCGCAATCACCCACTTAGGTTCGGGCATTTGGTCGTATAACAATCGTAAGACGGGTCCCATTTTCTTAGAGCAACGCCCCGCCACAATCATCAAGTCTGATTGACGCGGACTAGCGCGCATTAACTCCATGCCAAAGCGGCTCATATCATAATCGGAGGCTTGCGCCGCCATCATCTCAATCGCGCAACACGCCAAGCCAAACAACATGGGCCACATTGCATTCGTGCGCGACCATGTGACTACGTTTTCCAGCGTGGTGGTCACCACGCCCATATTTCCAAGTTTTTGTTCTATTCCCATTCCAACGCTCCTTTCTTCCAAGCGTACACATATCCAATTAACAAAATGACGATAAAAATCCCCATTTCAATTAAACCAAACAAACCAAGTTGACGAAAGGCGATTGCCCAAGGTAAAAAGAAAATCACTTCAATATCAAACAAAATAAATAAAACGGCGACCAGATAAAAACGCACAGGCATACGGCGTGTGCCTTCGCCATACGGAACAATACCCGATTCATAAGGTATATCCTTCGCCGCAGATTTTTTCTTCGGTCCGAATAATTCCCCCAAGCCGATGGCAATGAAAGCAATCAGCGTAGCAATGGCAATCATTACCCCAATGGCAATATATTCAAAAAGCATACATACCTCTATTCATCTGCAAGAACTGACGCGCTCTGCGCCAGTATATCACAAGGCTTTCAAAAGTGCCACTTTTCACAAGGGGATTGCCCCGCTTCGTTCTACGGGGATAGTTGGTTCTGTTTCACCTACATTTGGCTTCACTCAGGGCGGCGCAACACTAATCTCCCAAATAATCTCTCAACTCTCTGCTCTTAGACGGATGGCGTAATTTTCTCAACGCTTTGGCTTCAATTTGGCGAACACGTTCACGAGTGACGTCAAAAAATTTGCTAATTTCTTCAAGGGTATATTCTTTTCCGTCCCGTAGTCCAAAGCGTAATTCGAGCACGTCTCTTTCCCTGTCGGTCAGCGAGGCGAGAGCGTGTTTAATTTGTTTGCGGAGCATTTCGCGCGAGGCGGCGTCCAGCGGCGATAGGGCTTCTTCATCTTCAATAAAATCGCCTAAGGCGCTTGATTCGTCGTCGCCAATGGGTCCTTCTAGAGAAACGGTCTCTTCGGCAGATTGCAAAGCGCGGGTTACTTTTTGCGAGGCGATTTCTAACTTTCTTTGCAATTCGGGTTCAATGGGGCGATTCTCCGCATTGGCTTTAAGAATTTCTTGCACATCAGAAGCGGAAAGATACCCCACTTCCAGCGCCAGCTCTTCATTGCTTGGGTTGCGCCCTAAAGTTTGCGTGAGGTGACGTTGGGCGCGCAAAATACGCGAGATAGACTCGAACAAATGCACAGGGATACGAATGGTGCGGGCTTGCTCGGCAATAGAGCGGTTGATTGATTGACGAATCCACCAGGTGGCGTAGGTGCTAAATTTGAATCCGCGGCGCGGGTCAAATTTTTTGATGGCGCGCAATAAGCCCATGTTGCCCTCTTGAATTAAATCAAGCAATGGAATGCCGCGGCCTAAATATCTTTTCGCCACGCTCACAACCAAGCGTAAGTTCGCGCGAATGAGCGCTTGATTGGCTTCGTTTGCGCGTTCTTGAATAGCCTTCATCTCGTTGAGCAACTCTTCGTCGGAGCATAAGTTTCTATACATGGTGCGTTGCGAGGGGAATGATTTTTCTTCTTGCACATATTTTGATAATCGCTCAGCATATTGACTGGGAAGCATATACAGAGCCAAAAAGACGCTATACGCATGGCGGGCGAGGTTATCCCATAAGTGGTCAACGCCCCAATGCCCGTTATCTAAATAAGCGCGTAAGTAAGACGGCGAATCAAGTTCCCACCCTGCATGAAGCGCTTGCGCTTCTGAAATCATATTCGCTAAATCGGGCAGTTCATGGTCGAGGCGTTCGGCGTCTTCGATTAACCTATCCCATGACGTGAGCATCTCTGAAATGAGCGAGTGATAAATAGAAGCGGGCAAAGAAACGCCCTTTCGTTGTTTTAATTTACTCAGCGTTTCAATAAGCCGTTGGGCTTCAATGAGAGTCGCTAAGCGAAACTCGCTGTCTGCGTCTAATAACTGCGTTTGCCCAATCTCGCGTAAGTACAAGCGCACAGGGTCTTCCGAATGGTCGGCGGCTTCTTGAGCGGGGATGATTAACGCCTCGTCAAGGTCTTCGGCTGTGTTTGCTAAAATTGCCTCATCAGGTTCAAGAAACTCATCGTCCACAAGGGCAGCAGGTAATGGTTTATCCTCCGTCAAAGATTCTAAGACGTGATGAACCGAGAGCGGTTTTTGCGATTTTTTTGCTTCTTGCTTTTCTTCTTTTGGCGGGCGTTTGTGCGACATGCGCTCTTCTCCACAAGGTTGTATTTAACAACCCTCAAATCCTAGAATGGTTTTTATACGCCGCAATGGGGTTGTCTGCCTGGGGTACGACAAACCTTATTGCCGTTTTACAATTTTTCTTTTTGCCAAATCTAAACTCCGCAACAAACGCGTAAACTGCATGGCTTGTTCTTGATACAGTTTGATATTCGCGCCGCCTTGCGTTTGGTCGTCTTCCTGCATAAACCGCAACTGATTTACATTCGCAGAGGCGTGCGTTCGCCGTAAATCTAAAAACCGCATGAGCAAATCTTCCAGCAATTTATCGTCGTATGTTTTATCAATCTTTTCCGTTTGCAATAACAAATCGTTGATAAGCGGCGTTAGGGCTTCGGGCAAATGACTCATTAAATAATTTTGATGTTCTTTTTCATCTTGCTCTACCGCCAAGCGCAACACGCCAAACAACAATTGATGGTCGGTATATTCAAAATCTTCCACAGCCAACGGGCTTAAGCCAAACTCTTCCAACTTTCTATCTAGCCGATATAACAATTCGGGTTTTTTCAGCAACACGCCCAAACAATACGATTCTATTTTTATTCTTGGATTGACCGCCGCGACAACGACTTCTACCTTTTGGCTTGATTCTTCGCCGCGCGGCTTGCGCCTCAATGCCTGAGGTCGAGATGGCGCGCCCGCCAAAGCCGATTCATTCACCTTCAACATGCGCGCCAATGCCTGACGATACGTCTCGCGTTCTAATGGGTTGCCAATATCGTCAATTAATGGCAAAACTTGCGCCGCAATTTGATTTTTCACCTTAGGGTCGTTCAAATTTTGACCCGCCGCCAAAGAATCCATCACATGCGTCACAATCGGCTTCGCGCTCTCAATCAGCCGCTTCCACTCTTCTTTATCGCGCGCCACAATTTCATCTGGGTCTAAATCATTGGGGATAGCCGCCACTCGTAAATCGGCTTGTAAACGCGATTCATTTCGCAATAGCCCACGCGCGTCAAATACCAGTTCGCCTTCTTTATCCATCGCAGAACGAGCGGCATCTAACCCGCGTAGCACGGCTTTTTGCCCCGCCACGTCAGGGTCTAGCGCTAGCACAATTCGCCTTGTATATTTTTTGAGCAAGCGCAATTGGTCTTCGGTTAACGCCGTTCCCATTGGCGAGACGACATTTTCATAGCCCGCTTGATGCAAAGCAATGACATCTAAATACCCTTCCACAATGACCGCTTGGTCGGCAATACGGATGGGCTTACGCGCTCTGTCGAGACCATAGAGCAAGCGTCCCTTAGAAAACAGAGGCGTTTCGGGCGAATTAAGAAATTTGGGAATATCGTCAGGGTGAACAATTCTCGCGCCAAAGCCCGCCATGCGACCTTGCTCATCTCGAATTGGAATCATGATGCGATTGCGAAACCTATCAAAAGACCTGAGGCTTGAGGCTTGAGACTCAGATTCGCGCACAGAAAGCATGCCCGCGTCAATCAAATCTTGTTCAGAATATCCTTTAGCAAGAAAATGATTGCGAAAATGCTCATACCCCGCAGGCGCGTATCCCAATCCAAACGTTTCGATTGTTGAATCGCTTAATCCGCGTTTTTCTTTGAGATAAGCAAGGATGGGTTTGTTGTTAAAAAGTTGCGAGCGATAGTAAATGACGGCGTCTTCTAAAAGTTTTCGTAAATTTGCATAGGCTTCTTTTTGTTCTGGCGTTTCGCGGGTATATTCCTTAATCTCCACGCCTGCGCGCAAAGCCAGTTTTTGCATCGCTTCTTTAAAGTCAATGCCTTCGCGCTTCATCACAAACTTAAAAATATCGCCGCCTTCGTTGCATTGACCAAAGCACCGCCATGTCCCCGTTTCGGGCCATACCACAAACGCAGGCGTTTTTTTGTTATCGTGAAACGGACAAAACCCCGTGTAATTCTTGCCCGCATGGCGCAACTTGACTCCCGCTTCAGAAACGAGGTCAACAATATCTATTTTGGATTTTATTTCATCAAAGGTGGACATAGGCAGCAATTAGCTTTTAGCATTTAGCAATTATTCAAGGTGAATTATAGACGGGTTGCTTAAAACAAAACAGGGCAGTTCCTCAACTGCCCTGCAAACAAAACTATATTTTACAAATCGCTTGAATTATCGCCTTCGCGTTCGCACCCGCCGCGCCCCTCGCTTTCAGGCGCTGGGTAGGTTTGCAATTCGGGCTGACTCGCCTCCGCCGATTCTTTTTTCAGCGGGTTCACCAACGAACCGTTCAACACATACATTCCCAAACTCTCCTGCCGCGCCACAGCCGCAGATAACGCCTTCACGCTGAAGTACACTCCAGCCACAATGACAACGCTGATTATTAGAGCAAGGACAATACGAGCAATTTTCGACATGGTATCTTCTCCTTTATCAAAAAAACGAAACGATACACGACAAAATCTCCACACCTGAGCGATGTGGAGATTATACACAAGCGTTTTGAGTTTACAAAAATACTTATAAAACCCTAATTTAGAAACCTTCCAACTTACTCAAATCGGCAATGCCATTTGAAAGCGCTGAAATGTTTTGCAACAAGCCCAAACGATTTTCTTTCAATTTTTTATCTTCAGCCATGACCATCACTTTATCGAAAAAGTCGTTAATAGATGGAGCAAGTTTGACGACAATTTCTAAAAATTCATTCACGCTGGATGGCGGGCGGTGAACCGTTTTTTCAAAAGCGGCAAATAAATCTTTTTCTTCTTTATCTACCAATAATTTTTCATTGACTTTAAATGCCTGCTTTTGGTCACGGGTGATGCGCACGCATCTTGCAAACGCGGGAAGAATAGACGACCAGTCGTCGCGCTTCACCCACAGGGATAGTTGTTTCACCGCCTCGGCGCTAGCCGCAGGGTTAGCCGATTGTTCCGCCAACACCGCTTCGACGACATCATGTTTGTAACCCATGTCTTTCAATACAACCGATAAACGTCCAGCGATAAAATCTAAAATCTGTTTTTGCGTTTCATCATCCACTTTAATTGGCTGAGTTTTTGCAGATTTTTTGACCGCCTCCGCTATATCAAAATCTATATTATTTTCAATCAAAGGTTGCACAACGCCAATTGCGGCGCGTCTTAATCCAAATGGGTCTTTTGCGCCTGTGGGAGCAAGCCCAGCGGCGAATAACCCCACCAATGAATCGATTCTATCTGCCAAAGCGACGGCTAAGCCAATTTTTGTCTGTGGAATAGTTTGATATTGTTCGCCAATGGCAATAGCAACTTCTTGCGGTTCGCCGCTTCGCATAGCGTATTCCCTGCCGATGACGCCTTGAAGCGAGGTCATTTCCGTCACCATTTGCGTCACCAAATCGGCTTTGGCTAAATGCGCCGCACGACGAGCAAAAGCCGCTTCGTCTTTTTCCAGTTTCAACATTGGGATTAGTTCATTAACTAACTTTTCGATTCTTTCCGATTTATCCAACATCGAACCAAGTTTGGTGTGGAAAGTCAATGTCGAAAGTTTGGGGCGATATTCTTCAAGTTTGAGTTTCACATCTTCACGGAAAAAGAAGTTGGCGTCTGCGAATCTTGCGCCAAGCACATGCTCATTCCCTTCGCGAACAGTGTCAATGCCAATATCATCACCGTTTCTAATAGCAACAAAATGCGCCAACAATTTTCCATTTTTCTGAACTGGAAAATAACGCTGATGTTTCTTCATTACCGAAATCAAAACATCTCGCGGCAATTCCAAAAATTCTTGGTTAAAGCCGCCCATCACGGCGGTTGGCATTTCTACCAGATTGGCAACTTCGCTTAACAAATCTTCCTCAATAATCGCTTCGCCACCCACTAAAGACGCCGCTTGATTGATTTGCTCAATCATCATTTTTTTTCTTTCTTCTTTATCCAATACAATACCCGATTCCCGAATCACGTTTATATATTTTTCAGCGGATGGGATTTTGATTTCGGGAGAATCGTAAGGGCGAAGCCCGCGAGAAGCGTTGCTTGAAACGACTCCTGCATATTCAAATGGAATGACCATATCGCCAAGCAAAGCCACAATCCAACGAATAGGGCGAGAGAAGGAAACGCCCGAGTCGTTCCACTTCATTGATTTTTCAAACTTGATGCTTTCAATTAAGTTTGGCAACGCTTCCACTAAAACTTCGGGAGCGGGTTTGCCTTTTTGCTTTACGATAGCAAAGACGTATTTGCCTCCGCCTTCTTCGCGAACTTCAAGGTCTTCTACATTTACATTATTCTTTTTTGCAAATCCTTGACCCGCTTGTGTGAATTTGCCATCTTTGTCTATGGCTTTATCGGCGGGTGGCCCTTTGATAATCTCTTCACGGTCGGGCTGTGTGGGCGAAAGAGATGTTACAGATACAACGAGCCTGCGTGGGGTAGTAAAGACGCGGAAATCCTTGTAATCGAGATGAAGTTCGTTGAGTAAAGTCGGGATATAAGCGGCGAGATGCGAGTAGGCAGAGTCAACATCAGAGGCAGGAAGTTCTTCAGTTCCAATTTCAAGAAGGAAGGGCAAAGGTGAATTGGGAATAGGGAATAGGGTCGCTTTGCCCAATTCATTATTCACTATTCCCTTTTCTTTCAACAACGGATATTCAAGATTTTTTCTTTGCTCGCTATAACTTTCAGCCACCCGTTTGGCAAGCTCGCGCATGCGGCGAAAAAATGCCTGACGCTCTGCAACCGAAATTGCGCCGCGAGTATCTAAGATGTTAAACGTATGCGAGCATTTCAACACATAATCATGCGCGGGAACAATAAGCCCTTGCGCAAGGCAGGCATCGGCTTCGGCGGAAAATAGGTCGTACATTTTACGCATACGCTCAACATCGGCAGTTTCAAAATAATATTTGGAATGTTCAAATTCTTCTTGACGGCGAATTTCGCCATAAGTAACGCCCGCGCCGTATTCTTCATCCCAAATCGCTTTGGCGTTGTTGAGCGCAATTAAAATTCTTTCAAGCCCATAAGTAATTTCAACTGAAACAGGGTCAAGCGCAACGCCGCCCATTTGTTGAAAATAGGTAAACTGCGTAATTTCCTGACCATCCAACCAAACTTCCCAACCCAAACCCCATGCGGAGATGGCGGGCTGTTCCCAGTTATCTTCGACAAAACGAATGTCGTGCTGGCGTGGGTCAATGCCTAAGGCTTTCAACGACTCAAGATACAACTCTTGCGGGTTGCCGGGGTCGGGCTTGAGAATCACTTGAAATTGGGTATGCAATTGAAAACGATTGGGGTTCTCGCCATAGCGCCCATCATCGGGGCGGACAGACGGTTCGACATACGCCACGTTCCATGGCTCTGGTCCTAGCACGCGCAAGAAGGTGTTTGGGTTCATCGTCCCAGCGCCTACTTGGGTGTAGTAAGGCTGCGTGATTAAGCATCCCTTGGATGCCCAGAAGTCTTGTAGTTTGAGGATGATGGATTGGAAGGAGGAAGGCATAGAAGATTAAGAGAACTAGAAGATTAGAATTGAGGTGAAATTATACCTGATGCGGAAAGAAGAAAAGGGAAAGAAAATAAAAATAGACGATTTGCCTTTGGGGGACAGTCGCCTATTTTCGTTTTGAGTTTATAGCCTTATATTTTGAGGTTTATACGGTCCGAGAAGTATTATGTTCATCTTTCTTAGGAGAGAAAGCAAGAAGAAGCAATAATTGCCCAATCATTAAGAAGAGTAAATTAAACCAAATAGAGCCAAATAAGATTGGCAAAAATATTGCAATTATTCCAAAAAACAAAGAGACAATAAGAGCGCCTTGCATAGCTTTTGGCCTCTTATAAAACAAACCGATTAAGAGGAACAAAAAGCCAAAGCTAGCCCCTGTTAAGAATTTATAGAATACCAATATAGTGATAGGTGGAAACGCCATAGGGGTCACCTTACTTTCTAGCAACTCTTGTGAAATTTCATAATAAATCGATGATAATTCGCCGTCAAGTTTTACGCCTTCTTTTGAGAGTTGATTTAATTGACTTAATAGCGTAATTTTTCTTTCTAAACTCAAGTGATAGAGTAATCTTGTGTGGCCTTCAATATAAAGAAACGACAATGAAAAAACAAAGAAAAAAAACAGAAGGGTAATCATTCTTTTAGGCTTCCTTACGCCTTCAAGTATTAAATTAACAAGATTCGTAAGACCTTCAAATACGCTCATAAGAAACGACCCCTTTCAACGAAACATATCTGCAATTTCTTCTAACGCTTGTAACACTCTTTCAACCGCTGTTTTTAATCGTATGGCTATTTTTGTAGCGAGTAATCGCAGGGCAACCCACGTCTTTTCCCCAATTTTTCTTAGGTCTTCTCCTTCTGATTCAAGTTCCTCTATAACTTTTTCCAAAAAATATCTATCCTCATCCTCGTCATCATATCCCATAGCGTTTTCCTAGATTTATAAGATATAAAACTATTCTAAGTTAAATTGTTTTTGCAATTCAGGAGAAAGGAAAGATTTTATATCTCCTCGTTTCATTAAAGCGGCTACCCGTTCTGGCGGGCAGGCGTCAACCATTGTTCTAAACAACCTAGTTAATCTATAGTTTCTCAACGCTGAATAAGAAACTATAGCGACGGGGTCAATCCCAGAGTTTTGAAATAGTTTTCTAACTATTTCTTCTTTTCGTTTTATACTTTCATCTTGGGCTTTTGATGGCAAGTTATATTTTTGAGACCATTCAGAAGGTTCAATTTTATCAACCTGATTTATGCCAACAATGAGGCGGTTTCTTAATTTTTCAGGTAAGACTTGAGTAACAAAAGATTGATCTATACCAAGAGCCCTATCATCTGCTTTAATAATCCAAACAGCGACATCGCTTACCGACAATATTTCTTTATAGGCGGACATTATTTTTTTGTCAGATTCTTCATTTACTCCAAGCCCCGGAGAATCGACGACAATTAACTGCCCTCTTTCTCCAAGCGATAATTTTAAGATTTCAAGAGTGGCAGGTTCAACATGGTCAACAGGAAGGTTTGGTTGAGGATTAAACAGCTTATTAAGGGTTGAAGATTTTCCAACGCCGGTTTTACCAATTAAGACAATTTGAGGGGTAACGTCTATATCTCTTAATTCTTTAGCAATTTCCATAACCCCTCCTTTGTTTTTTATTTTTTCAGCAAATGAAGAAAGCACGGTTGGGTCAGCGCTCAATATGCGCCTCAGTATATTAAGCCTACGGATAGCAGGCTCAATTTCTCTTTTCACTTGTTCTTTTTCTTTAGACAGCATGGCGCTCAATAAGTAAATTATACACGAATATCATGCTTTAGCCTTACAGTTTGCTCTCAATTAGGGCAAGGTTGTTATTTTTTTCACGAAATGGGTACTACCCAAATAAAAATAATACCTATAGTTTGCCAAGTATCTATTTTGTTTTTGGGCGGTTCAGGTTGATGTTTTGAAAAGTCTTCTCCGCGCTTAATATGAATCGTATTCCCGCTTCCAGAAACGATAACAGCGTCGTTTACATCCCCGCCAACCTCAACGCCGTTGTTGGGTTTATTGTTTTTACCCATCGTATCCGCCTTTCTGTAATGAACCTGTATCAAGGTTAAGAAAATTATACAACGAAAACGAAACGATACGACTACATACAGCGCGTATAATTCGGCTATGCTTATCATCATCAGCGACATTCACTTGCGAGACGGCACCACCGCCGATTCAATTTCGCCCAGCGCGTTTCGTTTATTTGCCCGCCGCCTAAAAGAAACCGCCCGCTTTGCTTCTATTCGCAAAGACGGCAAATATCGCCCAATTGAACAAATTGATATTTTGCTATTGGGCGATATTATGGACGTCATTTATTCGACCCAATGGCTAGACTCTGCCCCTGCGGATGGGCATTACGTCCGCCCGTGGACGGACTCGAAAAACCCGTATTATGCGGCGAAGTTAGCGCAAGTGACCAAGGGAATACTTGAACATAACGAAGAATCATTGTCTATTTTGCGCCGCTTAGCCAATGGCGAGGAGATAAAACTTGCGCCAGCCAAGTCAAATGGCGAGCCTGATTATCAAAGCAAAGAGCAAATTCCCGTAAAGGCTCGCATTCATTATATGGTTGGAAATCATGATTGGTACTATCAGCTTAAAGGAGAAGCGTTTGACCAAATCCGCTTAAAGGTGATTGAAAAAATGGGGTTGAGCGCCCCAGTTTCCCCGTTCCCGTATGAAGCGGAAGAATCGCCCGTCATCCAAGAATTGTTTGAACGGCATAAAGTCTATGCTCGGCATGGCGATATGTACGATATGTTTAATTTTGATAAAGAAAAAGGGCGCGGGTTCGGCACAATTGGCGACGCTTTTGCCATGGAAGTAACCAATCGGTTTCCAATTGAAGCGCAAAAACGATTTGGCGATGAGTTGCCAAAAGAATTTTTTGAAAGTTTACGAAAGATTTCAAACATCCGCCCTGCCTTAGCCGCGCCGATTTGGATTAGCGCGCAAATTAAACAATACGCGGGGAAACGTTCGATTGAACATGAATTAAAAAAGATGTGGAATGAAATAGCGGATGAATATTTGCAATTAGATTTTGTGCGCCAGGCCGATAAAGCGTTTCATTTTGACGTTGCCGATGTGATGGAGTTGATTATCAAAATTTCAAATCGCGCTTCTTTTAGTAAATTAAATCAGGTTATTTTATGGGTGAGAAAAAATATGTGGGGCGGTAAACATTCGTTCGCGCATTACGCCTATAACGAACCCGCGTTCTTAAGCGGAAAGGCGCAATATATTATTTACGGTCATACGCATCATCATGAAATTGTGCCGCTGGGGTTAAATACACAAACGCCCCAGCCTGAAAGCCAAATTTATTTCAATTCAGGCACATGGCATTCGTATTATGATTTAGCGATTCAAAACCCGAAAAAAGAACAGTTTGTGCCGTATCAGGCGCTGACGTATTTAACTTTTTATACCAAAGAAGAGCATGATGGTCGGCATTTTGAGACGTGGTCGGGAGCGTATGCGTGATGAGAATTAGCCTGAAGAGATTTCAGGCTTTATTTTTTTGAAACGTCTCTTTCCAAATATGCAGCGGGTTATCTCCAAGCCTGAGGCTTAAGCCGTGTAAGAGCAAGCCGAATTGCGAAAGCGCAAACCATAAGAGAAAGAAAGTTATTGAGATAGAAGCGTTATCTACCCAACGCGGGGTAGAGGCGATGAGCGTTTTCGTTTGCTGGCGCCAGCCTGAGATTTGCGTATCGTAGCCTTGTAGCGCCTGCAAAAGATTTTGCAGGTTTTGTTTTGTAGATTCAAAGTCGCCGCCGAGTAGATAAGAAATATCGCTAATGAAGACGGCGGTTTTTTCGGCAAGCGCTTGCATATTTTCAATTTCGGTATCAAGCGATTCGGCGTTTGAAATCACTTCGCTTAATAAATCTTCGCCTGGGATTTGTAAATTGATAAAAGGAATGGCGTTCAATTGTTCAATGGTAACGAGCAGGTCTTTTAGGGTTTGGCGGATTTCGCTAATTTGCGTGCGGGTGGTCGCCAAATTTGGAATAAGCCCCTCGCTTAAAGTTTTGCTAACTTCTTCTAGGACTTGGTTGGCGGGTTTAGGTTGCTGAGAAAAAGACGCCAAGGCTTCTTCGGCGGATTGGATAAGGCGTAAGGCGCGTTCCACTTCCGCTTTGGCGTTTCGCAAATCGGTTTGGATTTGGGAAAGTTGCGCGTCAATCCTTGTGAGTTGGGCGACGGCTTTTTCAGTTATGGAAGCGTTGTATGCCCAAGCCAAAATTATTCCAAGCAGGCTCAAAACAAGAAATAATGAACTTAAACTAATCAGGGTGTAGGCGATGATTTTGCGAGCCATGTTAGGGTCCTTTCAGGAGTTTGACGTTGAGCGCGCGTCGAAAGAAAAAGCAGAAGGGTAGGTCAAATTATAAGTGTAGAAACAGGCATCCCCTAAGAAAGAAGCGGGTAGCGTCAAAATTGGGTCTTGACAAATTTGTTCTATTAGACTAACATCTAATTAGTTGTTCGTCTAAAAAAGTCATCTGCCTAATTTTAATGGTTTTCTAAAAGGATAGAGAGGTTGTCATGTCTACTATGGTTTGTGAAAAAGAAGATTGCCAAGTGTATATGCCTGCTAAAGCCTCATCATCGGCAGAAAAATCTGCGCGAAGGCAATTCACCCGCCAAACTGGGCAAGCGCTGATTGCGCTTGGAACGCTTTTGAAGCATATTCCGCCGTTCAATGAAGCGGTGGATAAAAACACGGGCGATACGTTGATTTCGATTGGGAGAAAGTTGAAGAAGTAAAAACGCTCGGTAGGGTTTATGCCCTATCTATGTATAAGCGCAAGCCGCTTTTGGGCAACAGTTTACTTTGGAGCAGCATAAAAAAATGGCAAATAAAAATATTTCTCCTAAAATTATTTGGGACTTTGGCACAGCGTATGAGTTGTTTATTAGCCTGCATGTTTTAAATGGTCCAGAGTATTTTGGCATTCGCCCGGCTTATGCGGCGAGCGTGCGAGCAAGAATCCCATCGGCGGAGCGCAAGTTGTTAGATGAAGTGTATGCCGTGACGGGCGTGCCGCTTCGGTGGCTTTCTACTTTGCCTGCGCCAAAAGACGCGATTAGCGCCTTGTGGGCTTTGAAGCAAATTCCGCCTGCGCAACGGTTGGTGAAGTTGGCGCAGTTAGATAAAACGCCAAGCGATGAAAAATATCGAAATATCAATGAGACGTTGCTACGAGTAATGGATGAAAGAAAATGGAATGCGGCAGACGTGGAACTTTTGCTTAAGCATTTCCAAAAAAAGCATGGCAAGTTTAGGCGCGAAGAAATTGAAAGTTTTTTGAATTGGGCGGCCAGACCTGAAGAACTTGGCGAGGGATTCCTCTCGGCTATGCAGGCGTATTATCAGGCTTTTTTTGAGGAGGAAGAAAAACGCGTCGAACCTGTGCTTCGGGCTGGTTTGGAGCGCGCCATTCGCCTTGAAAGTCAGCTTTCTTTTGAGGAGTTATTCCTTGAGCTTTCGCAAGGGATTCAACTGAATGATGAATTTCGCGCCTCAACGTTTATTATCGCCCCGGCGTTTTGGACGACACCCTTAATTTTCTTTGACCGCATTGATAAAGACACAATGTTGTTGATGTTCGGCGCGCGCCCAGCGGATATGTCGGTTATCCCCGGCGAGACGGTGCCAGATGCGTTGGTGCGCTCTTTGAAAGCGTTGGCAGACCCCACTCGCCTGAAGATTTTGTTTTATCTTTCTAAAGAAAGTTTAACGCCTTCGGAAATTGCCCGCCGGCTGCAACTTCGCCCGCCGACGGTGACTCATCATCTTAAAGAGTTACGCTTGGCAAGTTTGGTTGAGTTTTCTATTCAAGACGATGAAAACAATCGTTACACAATTCGTAAGCAAGCGTTAGATACCGTGTATCGCCAATTAAGTTCCTTTTTAGAAAATGAGCCAATTAAGCAATAGAATGCAGGCATTGCACAGAACGCCCTGAAGGGTTTTGTAATGTAACGGTATGTTTTGGTTAAGCCCTTGAGGCGAATCGTATTATAAAAGTAAAAAAGAAATAATATGAATCAAAATAACTTCAGTATTTTTAAGCCGTTCCGTATTTTAAGCGAATACGGAAGCCACATTCGCGCCTTTAAGCCAAATGCGCGTTTGTATTTACTCAATGTCGTCATCACTGGGGCTGTGATGGGCGTGTTTCGTTTAATCTTTAATTTTTATGCCCTCAGCCTCGGCTATAACGAAGCGCTGATTGGCAATTTGGTCACAACGTCTAGTTTTGTGGCGTTAATCGCCGCATTGCCTATGGGTTACTTTGCCGATATGCTAGGGCGCAAAGGCTCGCTGTTGCTTTCGGGCGTTTTGTTAGGTATCTCTATTTTGGCAATGGCGGTTTGGCAAACTGAATTTTCGCTTTATTCTATGAATGTGCTTTCGGGGTTGGCGCAAAGTTTGGCGGGCGTAACGATGTCGCCCTTCTTAATGGAAAATAGCGACGAAAAAGAAAGAACGTATTTATTCAGTTTTGGTCAGGGTTTGCAAATGACGATGGCTTCTGTGGGCAATTGGGTGGGCGGCTACTTGCCTACATGGATTGGCAAGATACAAAATATTTCCGCCACCGATAGCGCCGCATACGGAAACACTATTTTTGTTTCGGGCATTTTTGCTTTTCTTGCAATTTTGCCTTTACTCTTCATTAAATCTCCGAACCTTGCGAAAGCCAATCGAGCAATTTTTGCCCCGTTTGAATACGCTAAAAAACAACCGGCGCTATTGGCAAAATTCATTTTGCCGATATTGCTCACCTCCATTGGCGCGGGGTTAATTATGCCGTTTATGAACGTGTTTTTTAGAGAAGTGCATAAACAACCAGACCCCGTCATTGGCACATTATTCGCATGGGGTTCATTAGCCATGGGAATTGGGTTATTAATCGCGCCGCCGCTTGCAGAAAGAATGGGAAAGATTCAACTGGTGGTGGTTTCGCAAGCGTTGTCAATTCCTTTCTTAATTCTGCTTGGGTTTTCGCCCATATTTTGGGTTGGCGCCGCCACATATTACATTCGCTTAACTTTAATGAATATGAGCAGTCCGGTGTATCAGACCTTTGTGATGGAGCGCGTGGATTCTTCTGCCCGCGCAACCATTGCAAGCCTAACCAGCATGGCTTGGAATTTTGGCTGGGCGTTTAGTCCTACCATTAGCGGTTGGTTACAAGTCAATTATGGGTTTGGTCCGCCGTTTATTGGCACTATTATCCTTTATACAATTTCCGTCTTCTTATATTGGGCGTTCTTCTGGCGTAAAAAGGTAGAGCCAATTCCGGTCAGCGTCGCGGCGGATTAAGAACGTCCCCGAAGGTTCAAACCCCTTCGGGGACGTTTTCTTTACTCCATAAATTTAAGCGCCGCCCCAAAGATTTGAGGCGTTTTGCATAAAGCGCTTACTAACAAAAAAGTTAACCGAAAGTTTAGACAATTCTTATACGACTATGATATAAACACGCCTGAATTATGCTCACAACGAAGGAACAACATGGGCGCCGCAGACCTGCATATTCATAGCATCTATTCACAAGACGCAACTACCACCGTACGCGCTATCTTAAAACAAGCATTTGATGTTGGCTTAAATGTAATTGCAATTACTGACCACGACGAGATTCGCGGCTCGCTCGAAGCGCAACAACTCGCCCCGAAGTATGGTATCGAGGTCATCCCCGCCGCAGAAATATCCACCAAAGACGGTCACCTCATTGCACTATTTATTCATTCGTTGCCGCCTACCGGTCTTTCTATAACAGATACTTTGCTCCACATCGGCAATCAAGGCGGCATTGCCATTGCTCCTCATCCATTTAATAATTTACCGCACAGCCTTTCTATGGAAGCCGTATTCAACGCTATGACTCACCCAAGCGCTAAAACGGTTCTTAAGGGAATTGAAACGCACAATATGGGCACGCAAAACTTTGATAAACGCGCGCAAAAACTTTCCGCTTATTTACCGTTGGCAAAAATCGCCTCTAGCGACGCGCATATCTACTGGGCAATTGGCGCGGGGCGCACCGAATTTGAAGGCAATACCGCAAAAGACTTACGCGCCGCGATTGAAAATAACGCCACCACACCCATTCCGTATGAAGAAGAATTTTCAGCCAAAGCGATTTTAAGTTGGGTGCACAAATTTACCCTCAGAAAGTTTGGCTACGCTTCCGATTCCAAATCTATTACCACGCCGATCAAATCAAGACCTTTAACCGACACCATGCGAAAAAGTATTATCAAAATCAAAAAAGACGGCAACTAAGCCGTCTTTTTTATATTTTTACCCTTTTGATAAAACCCGGCGTATTTAACTCACGTTCTAGGATGTAGGAAAAATACCCTTGCATTAATTCTTCCGCATCTTTTTTAACCTCTATGCTGGGGCGGGCGCGGGAGGCGTCTCTATAACTTGAGCGTTGGAAGTGTCGCAAATATTTCAACGTCTCTAAAGAAATTTTTGTTAAGTTTGGCAAGCCCTCTCCACAACGGGGGCAAATCACCCCGCCTGCCGTGTAAGAAAAAAACTGGTCTTCCGCCAAAATATTGCGCCCGCAATTCGCGCATTCAAACAAATGCGGACGGAATCCTACAGCGTCTAATAAACGCATTTCATAATAACGAATCGCTAACCATGAATCCGCTTCTTTTTCGATGCGGTCTAACGTATCAACGAGCAAACGAAACACTGTTGCGTTTCCGCCCTCTTCTTCATACGAAAAGCGTAAAAGCAATTCCACAATATAAGCGGCGTAACTCGTTTTCGATAAATCGTCATGCAAGGGAAGAAAGGCATTCAGCGTTTCTACTTGCGTCACAATGAATAAATCGCGCCCTTTTGCTAATTGAATTGTGATGTAAGTAAACGGTTGCAAGTGACCGGCTTTGCGCGAAGTAACCTTTCTGGCGCCCTTGGCAAGCGCACGCACAATGCCTTGCTCTTTTGTATAAAGCGTCAACAGGCGGTCTGCTTCGCCCCAATCGGCATGGCGTAGCACCACGGCAGCAGCGCGAAACGAACGGAAATCTGTCATAAGAAATTACAAGTTATGTTTTACTTCACCAAATGCTTCGGCGTAAACGCCTCTGGCAACAACTCGCTCACTGTCGCCTCTTTCTGTAGGTTTCCTTCCCCATCGGCTAACAACACAATCGTATCTAACCCAAATTCAGCCATCACCTGCCTGCATCCGCCGCACGGCGAGCCGCCATTGTTAGTGACAATGGCGATTACTTCAAACTCTGTTTCGCCTTCTGAAACCGCTTTGAAAATAGCCACTCGTTCCGCGCACATCGTCTGCGGGTACGCCGCGTTTTCAACGTTCACTCCTGTATATAATCGCCCGCTTTTTGTGCGTAACGCCGCGCCAACGGGATAATTTGAATACGGCACATACGCCCGACGGCGGGCTTCGTTTGCCAAATCAATTAAGGATTGTTTCTCTTCTTTGGTCATTTCCATTTACCTGTTATGTACCTGTGTGCTTCTTTTTTCTTTCTAGTTTTTTAATCGCTCGCGCGGGCATGCCAACCACCAGCGTATCTTCCGCTACATTTTTCGTCACCACAGCGCCAGCCCCTGTTCTCGCGCCGCTTCCAATCTTCAGCGGAGCTACCAGCATTGTATCCGAACCGATAAACACGTCCTCGCCAATTTCAGTGGGGTGCTTCTTCTCGCCGTCATAATTACAGGTAATCGTTCCTGCGCCAATATTGGTATTTGCGCCAATTTTCGCGTTGCCAATATACGAGAAATGCCCCATCTTCACGCCGTCAGCCAAATATGAATCTTTCACTTCGCCAAAATTGCCCATGTGAACATGATTGCCCAAATGCGCGCCTTTTCTTAATCGCGCAAATGGTCCCATCTCCACATCGTCTTCCAAAATTGCGCCTTCTAATACAGAAGCCAACACCGTGCATCTATTTCCAATTTTTGTATCGCGGATAATCGTATTCGGTCCAATCACATTCCCTACGCCAATTTCTGTGTTGCCGTGCAAGTAGGCGTTTGGAAAGATAACCGTGTCTCTGCCAATTTGCACATCCGCATCAATATAAGTGGAGGCAGGGTCAACCAACGTGACGCCATTTAGCATGTGTTCCACATTGATTCGCTTCCTCATCGCCGCTTCCACTTCCGCTAAATGTACGCGCGTATTTACCCCAATAGTTTCTTCCACATCATCCATCACGGTTGCTAAAACGGGCAAGTTATCTTTTGAGGCTAATGCAACGGTATCGGTCAAATAATACTCGCCTTTCTTCTCGTTTTTCGGAATTTGACGCAAAGCCTCCCATAACCAATTTGCGTCGAAACAATATCCGCCCACATTTAATTCTTTGATTTTCTTCTGTTCTTCGGTGGCTACATATTCCTCTACAATCGCTTCAATCGTTCCATCCTCTTTGCGGATAATTCTGCCAAACCCGCGCGGGTCGTCGTTTATCACCGTCAGCATGGAAATTGGACCTCGATTGTTCTTTTGAGTCTCCACCAATGCTTGCAGGGTTTCGCCGCGTAATAGAGGCATATCGGCATAACAAACCACCACCAAATCTGTTTTGCCCTTGAGTAGAGGCTCGGCTTGCATCACCGCATGACCTGTCCCCAATTGCGGTTCTTGCAAAACGGTACGCGCCGAGTCGCCAAGATATTTAATTACTTCATCTGCGCCATGCCCAACCACCACAATAGGCTTTTCGGTTGTAGATTTTTGTATTGCCTTCAAAGCGTGAGCAATCATCGGCTTTCCAGCAACGGGGTGCAACACTTTTGGCAACGCTGACTTCATGCGCGTTCCCTGTCCGGCGGCGAGCAAAATGGCTGTAATTTTCATAAGTTCACCTTTTATAAAACCGTCCTGCAGGCTAGGGTGAAACGATGATAACCTTCTCAAAGACCTGCGAGGCGTTTTTGTGGATAGACGAAAACAGGATTTGCGCGAAGCATTGCTCTGCGACAAATCCCGTTTCAAATAGAGTGTGGCTGGGGTACCTGGATTCGAACCAAGATCCACAGCTCCAAAGGCTGGTGTGCTGCCATTGCACCATACCCCAGTGCGGGCAGTATTGTATCACAATTTTTTTTACTTACCATCAGAAAGAATGCCAAGTTTTTTCGCTTCTTCTAATGAAATCACCTCAGGGTTAGCGGATTTTTTGGCGTTCTTCTCGGCGGCGGCATTCCAAAAATCATCTAAGTTTTGGACTTTTGTTTTTTGCGTCGGCGCTTGTTGCAGGAGTTGTTCCATTTCGGGGGCAGGAACCGCTCGGGCTAATTTATCTGTTTGTTTGAGAGGAACAGTTTGAACGACGGCAGAAGCGGCGACTTCTTTCAATTCGCCCGTCACCCCCATAGATTTCAACGCCCGCTCTAATTCTGTTCGCAAAGCCAGCAATCCGCCAATGGTTTCTAACACGCGTTCCTCTGTCGCCAACCCGTTCCCTGCAATAAGCAAAGCGTACATCGGCGTAACGGGAATAAAAAACAAATCATGGTCGCCGCCGCTAAACACATGATACGCGTCTAAATTTTCTTGATGATTATACCGAGCCGCTTTCAGGCTGGCGTTATGCACCGCCATCAAAGCGGAAATAAGCGAAACCTCCATGCTTGAATCGCGCAATGCCCCCGTGCGGGCTTGCACTAAGCCCCTATCATTGATGAGGAACACCGCCTCTGCCCCCACATCTTGCCTGAAGTTTGCAATCAAGTCTGATACGCGCGTATAGCGTTTTTCTTCGATTTGCTCGTTGTTTTTTTCCGGCGGAAAAATGGTTTGCACTAACCCCAAGCCGCGTTCAACCGAATCTAAAAAGTCCGCCATCGGAATGGGCTTATCAAAAATGGCTAACGCTCCAGCGTTTAGCATTTCATTGCGCGCTTTTTTATCGCTCGTGCCAGTGACGAGAATCACTTTCACTTCTGGGTGGCGCGCGCGAATCTTGTGCATTAATTCCACGCCGCTCATGCCCGGCAATTTGTAGTCGGTGACGAGTAAATCTACGTTATGGTGCGTCGATTCAAGCAGGGCTTCTTCACCGGAGGGCGCTTCGGAAATTTTGATTTGGTCGTTTTTGAGCGTGTCTAAGGCAGAGCGCAATAATTTCAAAATATCGCGTTGGTCGTCTACCAGCAAAATTCTGCGTTCCATATTATTCCTAGTCTTTCATCCATAAAAACGAATGAAATCAAAAAAGATAAATTCAACGAGCAATGAATGAATAAATTATAGCAAACTTCGCCTTGCACAGACTAATCAGTTTTGACAGGTTTCGCCCGCGCCCATCGCTTCGATATTCCACAACGGGTTGGCGGTCGCATCTAAGACAAAGCCGCAAACTTCTGGTCGGGCGGCGGCAATTCGTAAACGATAAAATAAAGGAATGGCGGGAATTTCTTCCGCTAAGATGATTTGCGTTTGGCGATATTGATTCAAATATTCTTGTTCGCCTCGCGCATACGTTTGAGCGGTTCGGCACGCGGCGTCATATTCCTCATCCCGAAAGCCAGTGATGTTTGCGCCGATGAAGTTGTTTTCAGCGTTTGGAATTTGGGAAGACATAAACCAATGGCAAGGAGGTTCTACGCTTTCAACGCCTAACGCATATTCAGCCAAATCAAATTGGCGCGCAAATAATACGCCTTTTGGCGCATATAATTCATTGTGCGAAAAATATTGTACGTTTAACCCAATGCCGCATTTGGCTAATGATTCTTCGAGAATAGCGCTCACTTGGCGGCGTTGGGCAGTGGAAGCGACATAGTAGTTTAATTCCAGCGGCGTGTTATACGCCACATTGCGGACGTTAATAGCGCGGCGCGGCGTGGCTGGGTTATCGTCATGGTCTAACCATCCTGCTTGTTCCAGTAATGAAATGCCTATTTCGGGGTCGTAAGGGATGGCTTCGAGGTTTGAATCATAGGTTGGGTGGTTAATGGGGAGGTAACTGGCGGGGACGCTTGTAAGCCCAAAGAAGACGTTTTCTACAACGGCTTGCCGATTCAAGCAATATGCGATGGCTTGACGAGTATATACATCGCCAAAGTAGTTGGGGCGGTCTTGTCCTATGGCGTAGCCATTATCGTAAGAAGCGGGGGCGATTCCTAATCCTAACCATTCAATAGTCATGCCGGTTGTTACAAAGACTTGCGCTTGTTCGGCAGATTGCATCTCTTGTAATAAGCCGATATGATTTTCTAAATTGATAGATGGGTCTAATATATCGCAGCGCCCGGCGATGAATTCTGTTAAAGCGGCGTCTGGGTCTGAGGTAAAACGGAAAATAATTTCATCGGTTTTGGGGAAGCCGTCTTGCGCGCGAAAGTAGTGCGGGTTCTTTGTGAGCGTAATATGGTCGTTTGGAATCCATTCTTTGAGGATGTATGGTCCCCAACCTGTTGGCGTGCGCGAGGCAATGTCAATGGAAGGTAATTGGTCGGCGGGGAATTCGCTCCACAGATGTTTTGGGGCGGGGTGAAAAAAGTTGGCAAAGTAGGTTGGGTCAATAAAGCCTGGTATGCCAAACCACTGTAAGACGTGCGTATCTGCGGCTTCGTAAATTTGGGTGCGTTCTATCAAGTAAGAGTTGATTTGCGTTTCGGCTTGAATTTGGAAAGAGTAAATTGAGTCGTCGGCAACGATGGGGGCGCCGTCGGACCATGTTAAGTCTGGGCGCATCCGAAAGGTGACAATCATTTGGTCCATTTCAATGGCGGTTGTGCCATCGTAGGTAATGGCGCAATCATCGCTACGACAGCCCGCCGGCTTTACGCGCACGCCTGTTTCTAAACGGGCGAGATTTCCATTTGCGTCTATAATTTCGGTTTGAGGTTGCACGGTGGTTGGGGAAATTTGGGCGTCGCCGTTTTCAAGCGTGGGCAATTGAGTTAATATCACGGGTTGATATTCATAATCAATGGCGTTAATCGGTCCGTTGTAGAGGGCGGCGAGGACGCTTTTTGCGGGGGCGTTTAATTCGCCAAATGGGTAGAGGCTGTTGGGTTCGGCGCCGAGGCAAACGGTAAGCGTGGAGGCGAAGTCTGTTGGGGTTGGCGAGGCAGGTATCCCCGTTGGCGTTGAGGCGGTTGGCGTTTCGTTTTGAAAGCGCGCGCACCCTGTAATCAACGCGAGCATGAATGCAACTAAAATAATTTTTTTCATGTTAATGATTATAACCATGTTAAATAAAAAGAGACTGCGTAAACAGTCTCTTTTTATTTTATAAGAGGTTATTCGGCGAGCCAACATGCTACAAAGTGGCCCGGGCGCACTTCTCGAAATTCGGGTTCTTCTTGCCCGCATTTCTCAACTGCAATGGGGCAGCGGGTGTGGAAGCGGCAACCTTTGGGCGGGTTGAGCGGGCTTGGCACGTCGCCTTTGAGGATGGTGCGCCCACGCTTTGCATTTGGGTGCGCGACGGGAATGGCTGAAAGTAGGGCTTGGGTGTAAGGGTGAAGCGGTTCTCGATATAGAGAGTCGCGGTCTGTTAATTCGACCATTTTGCCTAAGTACATGACGGCGACGCGGTCGGAGATGTGTTCGACTACGCTGAGGTTGTGGGCGATGAAGAGGTAGGTTAATCCGAATTCGTTTTGTAGGTCGTTGAGGATGTTGAGGACTTGGGATTGGATGGAAACGTCTAACGCGGAGACGGGTTCATCGCAGACGATGAATTTTGGGTTTAGGGCTAAGGCGCGGGCGATGCCGATGCGTTGGCGTTGACCGCCTGAAAATTCGTGCGGGTAACGGCGGGCGTGGTATTCTTCTAGCCCGACTTTTTTGAGCATGTTGATGGCGATTTCCCAGCGTTCTTTGGGGTTGCCAATGTTGTGAACTTGTAAACCTTCCATCACGGATTCGCCGATGGGCATGCGTGGGTTGAGCGAGGCGTATGGGTCTTGGAAGATGATTTGCATGTCGCGGCGTAAGGGCTTTAGTTCTTTGTTATTCATTTTGGTAATGTCTTTGCCCTCAAAATGAATTTCGCCGGCGGTTGGTTCGATTAAGCGTAAAATGGTGCGCCCAACGGTTGTTTTGCCGCATCCCGATTCGCCTACCATGCCGAGCGTTTCGCCGCGTTTGACGGTGAAACTGACGTTATCTACGGCTTGCACATGGGCGGTTACTCGTTGCAGTAAGCCGCTGCGAACGGGGAAATATTTTTTTAGGTTTTTTACAACCAATAAGTCTGTTTTTTCCTGAGTTTGTGTGTTTAGGTTATTCATGTTGGTATCATCTCGCTAGGATTTTTTTCCAGAGTTTATTGGCGCGGCGTGGCCCTCGGCTTCTTGGTAGAGCCAGCAACGGACTTTATGGTCTTTAGAAATTTCAATGAGGTCTGGGTGTTTTTCGGTGCAGATGTTGAGGTTATGTTCAATGCGGGCTTTGCAGCGGGGGGCAAAGCGACAGCCAGCGGGCGGGTTGATGAGGTTTGGCACAGAGCCTGGGATGACGTCTAGTCTTTCGCGGCGTTCGCCTAAGACGGGGATGGAGCCAATTAAGCCTTTGGTGTAGGGGTGAAGCGGTTCGTCAAATAAGGAGGCGACGGCGGTTTCTTCTACGACTTCGCCTGCATACATGACGGCGACGCGATTTGCCATTTCGGCAATTACGCCTAGGTCGTGGGTAATTAATATCATGGCAGAGCCAAGTTGCTCTTTCATGTCGCGCATTAGGTCTAAGATTTGGGCTTGGATGGTGACGTCTAGCGCGGTGGTGGGTTCGTCGGCGATTAATAAATCTGGCACGCAAGCGAGCGCCATGGCAATCATAACGCGCTGCGCCATGCCGCCGGAAAGTTCGTGAGGGAAGGCTTCGGCGCGGCGAGCGGGTTCAGGAATGCCGACCATTTTTAGGAGTTCAATGGCGCGTTGTTTCCCCGCTTCTTTACCAAAATCTTGATGGATGTTTAATACTTCGGAGATTTGGTCTCCCGCTTTGAAGACTGGGTTGAGAGACGATTGGGGTTGTTGGAAAATCATGGAAATGCGGTTGCCGCGCACTTGCATCATTTCTTCTTCTGTGGCGGTAACTAGGTTTTTTCCGTCAAAGATAATTTCGCCCTCTACAATTTTTCCGGGGGCGCTAATCAGCCGCATAATGGAAAGCGAGGTAACGCTTTTTCCACAGCCTGATTCTCCTACTATCCCTAAAACTTCGCCTGGGTTAACGTAAAAATCTACGCCGTCTACTGCATGTACCACGCCGTCTTCGGTGTAGAAGTATGTTTTGAGGTTTTTGACCTCAAGCAGGGGTTTTTTATTTTCAGGCACGGTTATCAATTCTCCTTGCAGTTTTATATGGTGTTTTACTGACGCTTGCAAAGGGCTTGTTCGTCTATATAATTTAATACGGGCGTAAAATCGTTCACGTGAAAAGAGCCGCCGCCCGGTTTGTTTCGGATTAAGTTGAAGAGTATATGTTCGTCTGCGTATCGTCCGTCTAACGGGATAAGCAATGCGTCAAAGTTGGAGAAAAACGGACTAAATGAGTGAATTCGTTGAGGCGTATCATAGTAAAGTTCAAGGATTATCATGCGCGGGTTGGTTTGATAATCTTCAAGAGTTGGGTCTGAAAGGTTGAGTTCGCTCCAGCGCTTGTCGCCCGAAATTTGTTCGTTAACGAGTTGCGTAATCGCGGTCAGGTGGGCGGAAGGTTGCGTTAGTAATATTTCTTCGCCATAGCAACGAATTAAGCCAGTGGAAGGCTGTGCATTAAAAATTGGGTAAAACCATAGAGCGTCTTTTGTGTAAACGGTAAGGCTAAGGTATATTAACAATAAAATCGAAAAGACAATTGTGGCTATAAAGTTTAAGACTGACGCTGTTTTACCGGCGCTTTGATTTGAATAATGGCTCACGAGAAGATAATTCGCTTCCTTTTACTTTGGTATCACTGTAATTAATACGCGGACGTATTCGCTTTCAGGAATAGATTGAATTGTAACAGAAATATTCATGTCGGGTCGAGAGCGAAGCAAGGTCAACGCGCCGCCGATGGGGTCTTCTGAACTGTTGTTTTTCTTTTCCCAGCCTAAAGATTCCATTTCTGTTCGGTAATAGGCGACAACTTCATCCACTGTTCCTAGTACTTCATAAGTAATATAAGTGTTGTTAGCGGCGAATTTGAAATTTTCGCCGTTGGGGTGCATTGGTACAACGTCTGGCACGGCGTCTAAATTCGCTTGGGCAGTGGCGGTGGCGGCAACAATTTGCTCGTCAGACTGGGCATTGGTATCAGCGGGGCGTGAGCAAGCGGTTAAACCTAGGCAGATGATAAAAAGAATGGCTAATTTTTTCATATCGCATTACCTCGTTGGTTTATTGTTTGAGGCGCGGGTCAAGCGCGTCGCGCAAGCCATCGCCAACATAATTGAATGCTAATGATGTTAAGAAAATACAAAAACCGGGGTAAAACGCTAACCAAGGTTGTTGCCACATGCGCTCTTGCACATTTTGAAGCATATTTCCCCAAGTGGGAACAGGCGGCGTAATACCAAACCCTAAAAAGGAAAGAGCGGCTTCTAACACAATGACCCCGCCTAATCCTAGCGTGAGGTTTACGATGACAGGGGCAAGTGAATTGGGAATCATGTGGCGTGTAATAATTTTCCAATCGCTCGCGCCTAAAGCGCGCGCCGCTTGCACAAAATCTAATTCGCGCAGGCTCAACACCATGCCGCGCACTAGGCGTGTAGAACCCAGCCAGCCAAAAGCAATTAACACAAAAGAGATGATAATAGCGCGCGACCATTCATCGGGTAAGCCTGGTATGGTAATACCGCGCAACATGGCAGAAAAGAACAATAGTAAAGGTAAGGTGGGTAAGGTGAGCAAAAACTCAACGGTGCGCTGAATTAAGTTATCTACCCAGCCGCCAAAATACCCTGAGACTGCGCCTACAATGACGCCGACAAATTCTGTGGTGAAATTAACGAGCAAGGTAATGAACAATGAAATACGCGCAGCATACAGTAAGCGGCTAAACACGTCGCGCCCAAGTTCGTCGGTGCCAAGAATATGAGTTGAAGAAGGGTTAGAATAAGATGGCGCAAGGTTTTGTTTATATGGGTCAAAGGGAGCAATGACATCGGCGAAAATTGCCATTAACACAAAGATTAATACAATAACCACGCCTACAACGGCAAGCTTATGTTTTAGGAATCGCCTAGCGATAACAAAAAACCAATGCTCTTCTTTGATTGTAGTGAGGGTTTCGGATGAAAGTTCTGCAACAGCCATGGTTTTGGGCTCCAATCTTAACTAAAGCGGATGCGAGGGTCCACTATGGTATATAAAATATCGCCAAGTAAAGAAGCGATAACCACTAAAATAGCGCTGATAAATAAGAACGCCATCGCTACGGGATAGTCATTTGCGCCAAGCGCATACACATACAAGAAGCCCATACCAGGCCAATTGAACACCGTTTCGGTAATCGTTGCGCCGCCAAAAATACCCGGAATTTGGAATACCACGATCGTGATTAAGGGGATAAGCGCATTGCGCATGGCATGCTTGATAATAACGATGCGCTCACGCAAACCTTTTGCGCGAGCAGTGCGGACGTAATCTTGCCTCAACACTTCAAGCATGGAGGAACGCATAAAGCGACTCCAGCCTGCCATATATAACAAAGATAAAACTGTGGTTGGCAAAATAGCATGAACGGCAATATCTACCCATGAGCCGGGCGTAGCGCCTAATAACTCTAGTAAACTACCCGGCAATGGCGCGCGCACTAAAGTCACATTGCCTGTTGGCAAGTAAGGAAAGCCAAAGGCTTTATAAAGCGGAGATTGATTTCCCCCAAATAAAATAATCATCATTAGACCAAACCAAAACACCGGCATTGCCGTGCCGAAAAATGAAAACGTGGTGGTGATATAGTCTAAGCGGGAGTATTGTTTAACCGCCGAATAAATACCAATTGGAATAGCGATGACCAAAGATAAAACAGTGGAGGAAACCATGAGAATCATGGTGTTTCTTAAGCGGGAGAGTAATACATCGCTGACGGGTGAGCCGCGCGCCACTTGCCAAGATGTGCCAAAATCGCCTCGAATGACGCCGCGCGTACAAGTGGACTCTGCCGCACGGCAGCTGGAAGTTTGTAAATCTTCCCGGCCAATAGCGTCAAACCAATCCTCGCCTGTTAGCCATGCTAAGTACCCCCAAAGAGGTCCACGGTGCAAGCCCAAATATTCTGCTATTCGCTGTATTTGTTCTTCTGTAAAACCTTGGTTTGCCCGCCCGCCTGCGCCAGCAAGTCGTAATTCATCTAAAGGACCTCCCGGCGCTAACCATAATAAAAAGTATATTGCCATTGAAGCGATAATCACCACAATGGTCATTTGAAAAAAACGACGAATGAGATAATTGGTCATGCCGTTTTCCTTCCAGTGATTAATTTAATTCGATAAATCTTAATCTTAAAAAACTAAAAAATAATTACAAATAGAGGATGGTGGTTCCCCACCATCCTCTTACTTACATGTTAACTTTCTATTTTATTGTTCAAAATCGAAGTTTTCAACGTTCCAGAATTCGCTGTTCGCGGTTGGGTCCATCACCACGCCAACGACGCCTGGGCGGGTCACAAGAATTTTAGCGCGAGCAAACAAAGGTAAGCTGGGCAAGAATTCTGTGAAGATGGCTTGCGCCTTGGCATGTTCTGCGGCTTTAGTGGCTTCATCCAACGCTTGAGTTGCGGCATTGCAGGCAGCGTCAAAGTCGGCGTTTTGGAAACCGACATTATTGCTGTTGCCCCAACCAAGTTCAGCGCTTGGGATTTGGGATGAAATATAGAGTGTGCATGGCGGCTCAACGCCGGTCAACCACGCAAACTCGCCGAGGTCAAATTGGCGACCAAACACTAAACCATCTGGACCGTCTGCGAAGTATTCGCCACCGTAGAGCTCAATCTTGGTTTCAATACCGCAGTTGTCTTTCAATTGCGCTTGGATAATTTGGGTCACTTTTTCGCGCAATGGGTTGGTGCGTGTGCTGTGAATAAACGACAACACCGTACCGCTGCCATTGTCTAAAAGACCGTCGCCGTCAGTGTCCGTCCAGCCCAATCCAGCGAGTAATTCTTTGCCCTTTTCTGCGTCAAATTCATAAATGGTGATGTTATCATCGCCAGCATAGAGCGGGTGGTCAGCCGCAGTGTATGTGTGTTGCACAACAGCCGCGCCGTTGGTCGCACCATCCACTACCGCTTGGCGGTCAATACAATGAGCAATCGCTCGGCGGAAATCTACATTTTGGAATAACAAAGAACCGTCGGCGGCTTTCAAGGTGGCGGCGGCGCCAGTGTAGGATTCTACTGGGAATGTGTTGAAGTCAAGATGTTCAAACACGGTACCAGCCACTACTTGCGGCACCATTAAACCTTCCGCTTCAAATTGGCGGATGAGCGGTAAAGAACCTTCAAAAGCGGCGTCTTGCGTACCGAAATCACATTCGCCAGAAGCCAATTGAGCAATTAATTGGTTGGTGTCTGGAATGAAGCGGTAAATCAAAGTGTCAATCTTTGGCAAACCTTCGCTGGCGCGCCAGTATGTCTCGTTCTTCACGAGGGTAATGTGGTCGCCGGCAACCCATTCTTCAAGCTTGAACGGACCGTAAGCAAGCGGGTCGCGGTTTACTTCTTCATCGGCAAGCATTTCAGCAGGGGTTAAGGGGCGTGAACCGCCTTCACCGTACACATGGCTTGGCAATGGAGCAATCATACCGTCCACAAAATACGTACCGCTGGTATAGCCAGGCATAAAGTAGTATTTGTATGTGGATTCATCTACAATTTCAATCTTTTGGGTTTGAGTTTCGTAGAAGTATTTGCTGGATGGGGTATCGGGTGAAGCGCCTACATCCCAAGAGAATTGCACATCCGCAGTGGTGACGGGCGTACCGTCTTCCCAAGTAGCGCCAGCAGGAATGGAGAATTGGGTGACAATTTGAACGACAGGGTATTTTTGACCGTCTTCAACAGTCACTTCAATTGGGTCGCCTTCCGCTTGGTTCAACGAAATAGTCATACCTGCTTCGAGCGTCACTGCGGCGTCTTGAGCAGGGTCATAGACCACATCGCCAACGCCAACTTCAATGGTGTTCTTTTCAGCGGTATCATCAAAGGTGGATAATTGATAGAACACGCCTTGATAATCGTATGTGCGTTGGTCAAATGTGCTGTCATATAAAGCGTCAAGCACAAAGGTCTTCACCAACGCCGCTTCGCTAAACAAATACAACGTAGAAGGTTCTTGCGCTAAACAAGCAACCATCGTTTTCGGTTCTGCCGGAGCGGCAGGTTCATCGGTCGCGGCTGGTTGGTCGGCTGGTTGGTCGGCTGGCGCTTCTGTTGTCGCAGGCGTACCGCAAGCGGTAAGAATCATGCTCGCAATAACCAACAAACCGAGTAAAGCAAACAAACGGTTTCGTAACATTTTCTCCTCCAAGAAGAATTTAGTAGGTGTTTTTAACGAACTCGATCGTGCCAAACCTTTCAATACGATATATTACAACGCCACCTCCTTTTCATAAAACGTGCAAATCGAAAATAGGCAAGGCGAATTATACCTAATTCTCTAAGTACGTCAACGGGAATACCCAAGAACTAAAATGTATAGTCACCTTATCATCATTATAGTAGCCCAAAAAACCATAAAAAAACCTACTAGAGAACTGTTTTTAAGGGAAACGCGCTTCTTTCTCTACCCTCAATCTGCTCCTCTCACTTTAGCCTTCTCTTCCCTTCCGCCTTGTTGACATCCCCCCTCACCTGCCATACAATCAAAAAAACAATGGAGGTTCACTATGCTCAAAGAATTTCGAGAATTCATCGCGCGCGGAAACGTGCTAGACCTAGCCATCGCCGTCATCATCGGCGGCGCATTCGGAAAAATTGTCGCCTCGCTCGTTGGCGACATCCTCACCCCCCTGATTGGCTTGCTAATGGGCGGCATTAATTTCAGCGAACAGTCTATCCAAATTGGAGAAGCCGTCATCCGTTGGGGCGCTTTCGTACAATCCATTATAGACTTTCTCATTATTGCCTTCGTCATTTTCCTCATCGTGCAAACTGCCAACAAAATGAAGAAAGCCCCTCCCCCAGCCGACCCAACCACCAAAGATTGCCCTTATTGTTTTACAAGTATTTCCATTAAAGCCACTCGTTGCCCAAACTGTACTTCTGAATTAAAAGCATAAAATTTTTATCATATTCAAAATCCATAAATGCTCTGTCAAGTTGACAGAGCATTTATAATGTCTCCTATTATGACTTTAGATTTTTTAGACAAACTCAACCCTGGACAACGAAAAGCAGTGACAGCGCAAGACGGACCCGTACTTGTCGTAGCGGGACCAGGCTCAGGTAAGACGCGCGTATTAACTCAAAGAATCGTTTATTTGATTGCCAATCAGGGCGTGCGCCCATGGCAAATCCTGGCAGTAACTTTTACCAACAAAGCCGCCAAAGAGATGAGCGAGCGAGTCAAAACCTTATTAAACGAACAAGCCATCGAAGGGATGATGATTGGCACATTTCATTCCATCTGCGCCCGAATCCTTCGCCGCGAATCGGAACATTTGCCCCTCGAATCAAACTTTGTCATTTTTGACTCCGACGACCAAGAAAGTTTAACCAAATCTATTATTCGTGAAATGAATTTGAATGAAAAGTTATATCGCGCCTCCAGCGTTCACGCCGCCATTTCACGCGCCAAGAACGAATTAATCTCAGCGGATGATTATCCCATCAACACCTATCGCGATGAAATTGTAAAAAGAGTTTACGCCGAATATCAAAAAAGATTAATCGCCAGCAACGCCGTGGACTTTGACGATATTCTATTTTACACATCGCGCTTATTAGAAGATAACCCAACCGTTCGAGATAAATACGCCCAACGCTTTCGGCATGTGTTAGTGGACGAATTTCAGGATACAAACCTAGCCCAATATGCGCTTGTAAAACACCTTGCTTCATTTCATAAAAATATCTTTTGCGTAGGCGACCCCGACCAATCCATTTACGCATGGCGCGGAGCAGATTATCGAAACATCCGCCGCTTTGAACAAGACTTTCCAGACGCGCAAACCATTTTGCTCGAACAAAATTATCGCTCGCGCCAAAATATTTTAGACGTCGCTATGGGCGTGATTGACCGCGCCCAAAACCGAAAAAAGAAAAAACTATTTAGCGATAGAGGCGCAGGAGAAAAAATTTTCTTCTACGAAGCGCGCGACGACTACGGCGAAGCCTCATTTGTCGTAGATACGATTGCGCAACTCGTCGCTTCAGGAGAATTTGAACCAAAAGACTGCGCCGTCATGTATCGCACCAACGCCATGTCGCGTTTAATCGAAGAAGCGTTTTTACAAGCGCGGCTTCCCTATAAATTAGTCGGCGCACAACGGTTTTATGGGCGGCGCGAAGTAAAAGATGTCATCGCATTTTTACGGCTTGTGCATAATCCATCCGATGAAGCCGCATTAGGAAGAGTTATCAACATTCCACCAAGAGGAATTGGGGAAAAGACTCTCACCACCTTACACATGGTTGCACGCCAGCAAAATGCCTCCGCGGGAGATATCCTACTGAACTTAGCGCGAGGCGCAGAGTCTCCCTATTACAAATCCTTCACAGGCAGAGCGGCAATTCCATTAGCCGACTTCGGCGGCATGTTATCCAATTGGATTGCGTATTCAAAAACAGAAACCGTGCCAGAATTATTGGACAGAATTTTGCGCGATGTGAATTACAAAGAATATATTGCCGATGACGATTCGGAAGAAAGTTTAGACCGTTGGGAAAACGTGCAAGAATTAAAACGGCTTGCTATGGAATATTCCACGCGCACGATGGATGAATTTCTTGAAAACATCGCTCTCGTTTCAGACCAAGACACACTCACCGATTCAAACGCGCCCACATTACTAACGTTACACGCCGCCAAAGGGTTGGAATACGGCGCTGTTTTTATTGTCGGTTTAGACGACGGCATTATTCCGCACAGCCGCTCGTTTGATGAACCCGAACAAATGGAAGAAGAGCGTCGTCTTTTTTATGTCGGCATCACCCGCGCCAAAGATAGATTGTATTTATTGCGCGCCATTCAACGCGGCGGGCGCGGCATGGCAGAAGAAACCTACCCATCGCGTTTTATTGACGATATTCCATCCGATTTATTGATTGGCAAGACTCGCACTGGGCGCTCCATTCGCGGCGCGCCATTAGATACCAAATGGACGCTTCCTTCTTCGGGGAAACCTGCTCCTGTTCCCTCAGCCCAATTCAAAGCGGGAACAAGAATCCGCCACGCCATGTGGGGCGAAGGCATTGTGCTAGACTCAAGAATGCAAGACGGCGACGAAATTGTGGATGTCGTTTTTGAATCGGTTGGGATTAAACGATTAGCCGCCAGTTTGGCGAATTTGCAAATTATTTAATGACCGCTGACCGCAGACGATTGACCGCGGTCAGTGGTCTGTGGCCAATCGTCCAATATCATGTATCTAAAGCTTCTCTACCTCGGCTTCAAAATTTACTGTTTCATCTTCCGCCCTGTTCGCATGGGTGTAAGAGTGATGATGATTCAAGATGATACAGTGTGGTTAATTAGACATACTTACTTGGAAGGTTGGTTTATGCCGGGCGGCGGATTAAATAGGAACGAATCGTTAGAACAAGCCGCCCGCCGCGAAGCCAAAGAAGAGACAGGGGCTGATTTAGGCGAAATGATTTTACTAGGCGTTTTTACAAACTATATTCAATGGAAAACCGACCACACTGTTGTTTTTTTATGCAAAGAATTTACATTTACTGGCAAGCCAGACGCAGAGATTGCAGAGTTGCAACAATTTTCATTAAATGAATTGCCTAAATATGTCTATCCCTCTCATCAAAAATTATTAGACGCCTATAAATCAGGCGAAATTAAGAACAACTTTGGAGAATGGTAATTCTATATAGTTCTAGGGCGGTTAAAAATCGAAAATCCCAACGTCAGACGGTATAATGAAGAAAAAAATAATTCACGGAAGAATCGCTATGACTGAATCGCTAAAAATCGTTATTCCAATGGCTGGCTGGGGAACGCGGATGCGTCCGCACACTTGGAGCAAACCCAAACCCCTCGTCAGCGTGGCAGGCAAAACCTCTCTCGAACATGTGATGGATATGTTCAACACTTTGCCAAACCCAGAAAACACAGAATTCATTTTTATTTTGGGTCCTTACTTAGGCGAAATGCAAGTTCCGCCATTTATTAAAGAAAAATACCCAAATATCAAGTCGCATTTTGTCACGCAACACGAAATGAAGGGGCAGTCGCACGCTTTATGGTTGGCGCGAGAGTATCTGAAAGGTCCAATGATTATGTGCTTTTCAGATACGTTAATGGAAACAGATTTTTCATTTTTAGCCAAAGAAGAAGCCGATGGCGTGGCTTGGGTCATGCCAGTAGAAGACCCGCGCCGCTTTGGCGTGGCAGAAGTGGGCGCCGACGGCTGGGTGACGAAATTTATCGAAAAACCGCAAAGTTTAGAGAATAACCTTGTAGTCGTTGGGTGTTATTACTTAAAAAGTTCCGAACAATTATTAGCCGCTATAGAAGAACAAATGCAAAAAGGAATCATGCTAAAGAATGAATACTTTTTAACCGACGCCATTTCCATTATGATACAAAAAGGGGCAAAAATTCGCACGCAAAAAATTAGCACTTGGTTAGATACTGGCACCATAGACGCCACCTTAGATACAAACAAAATATTGCTAGAAAAAAACAAAGGCAAACAGGCGAACAAACACACAGGCGCGCAAACGAAAGTGATTGAGCCATGCGCCATTCACGAAAGCGCCAAAATTACAAATTCAATCATTGGACCCTACGCTTCCATTGGCGCAAACTGCGTCATTGAAAACGCTCAAATTTCCGAAAGCATTATCGAAGCCGATTGCGAAATCAAAGACGCGGCGTTGAATCGCTCGCTGGTGGGCAAACAGGTCAAAGTTAAAGGAAGAGGCGACGGCGCGGCAATGCAAATCAACGTCGGCGATAATAGTTATCTAGTGATTTAGTTAGGCGGTGAAATCGTTATGGAAGCGGTTGAGTGCAGGTCAGATACGGAATATGCGGAACGTCCGCTTTCTTTAATATGGCAAGGAAAGCGGTATGAAATTGCGGAGATTATTTCGCGGTGGCAAGGACCAAGCGAAAAAGGCTTTCGCGTAAAAACCGCGGAAGGATTTGCCTTTGAATTAACCTACCAGCAACTTTCAGATAACTGGCATGTTGAACCAATTTAATCTAGGAGGCTCAATGCAAGAAATCAGCGCAACAGAAAGACTTTCTAAACGTGTGGCAGGTTTGAAACCCAGCGGCATTCGTAAGTTTTTTGATATTGCCGCTACCATGAAAGATGTGATTTCGCTGGGCATCGGCGAACCCGATTTCACCACGCCAAAACCGATTTTGGAGGCGGGCATTCGCTCCTTACAAAACGGCGAAACGCATTACACATCAAACTGGGGAAAAATTGAATTGCGCGAAGCGATTGCCCACAATTTGAATCGCTTGTATCAAGTAAAGTATGACCCAACCAATCAAATTATCGCCACCGTGGGCGGTTCTGAAGCGCTATATCTTTCTTTCACCGCCATTCTCGACCCCGGCGATGAGGTGATTATCCCCACGCCGTGTTTTGTTTCCTATCAAGCGGAAGTCATTATGGCGGGCGGCGTTCCCATTGAAATTCCGTGCCGCGAAGAAAATCAATTCATGGTTGACCCTGCCGATATTCGCAAAGCCATTACGCCGCGCACCAAAGCGATTTTTATCGGCTATCCATCAAACCCAACGGGGGCGGTCATCACCCGCGATGTGATGATTGAAATTGCCAACCTTGCCGAAGAGTTTGATTTACTGCTGGTTTCCGATGAATTGTACGACCGCCTTGTGTATGATTTTGAGCATGTATGTTTACCCTCTTTAAGCGAAAGCATAAAAAATCGCACTATCTTAATTGGCGGCTTTTCAAAAGATTATGCGATGACTGGCTGGCGCATTGGCTACGCTTGCGGACCTTCCGATTTAATACAAGGCTTAGTGCGCATTCATCAATATACCATTATGTCTGCGCCGACCACCGCGCAAGACGCCGCCTATGAAGCATTAATTAACGGCGACCCGTATGTAGAAGAAATGCGTTTAGAATATGACCGTCGCCGCAAACTTTTAGTTTCTGGATTAAACCGCCTCGGGTTACGGACCTTCGAGCCGCGCGGCGCGTTTTACGCTTTTCCTAACATTCAAGCCTCTGGCATGGACGATGAAACGTTTGCCGAAAAATTACTGCGTGAAGAGCATGTGGCGGTTGTGCCAGGCAACGCCTTTGGACCAGGCGGCGAAGGGTTTGCCCGCATGTGCTATGCCACCGCTTATGAAAAAATTGAGGAAGCCTTACATCGCATGGAAAGATTTATGAACAGGCACGGATAATCATGGGGCGGGTGTAGCGCCCGCCCTATGCTATGCTAAAGGCGCCGACATGACGTTAAGAATTTTGCATTGGCTTGAGCGCATGAATCAAACATCCAAAGTAATTTTGGGCGTTTTGCTATTGGTCGGCGTGACGTTGCTAGATTTTTACACAGGCGTTGAATTATCTTTCTCGCTTTTCTATTTAATCCCAATTGCGTTCTTTTCGTTTGCCTTTAGCGCCAGCGTTGGCACGGGCATTGCTTTTATTAGCGCCGCGATTTGGCTGCTCATAGACCTCATCACCACCGACCATTCCGACACTTTCGCCTATATTTGGAACACGATTATCCGTTTGGGTTTTTTCTTGTTGCCAGCCCTAATGCTCAAATTATTAGAGCAAGAGCGAATGCAAGCCCGCACCGATTACTTAACGGGCGCTGTTAATAATCGGTACTTCAATGAAATTCTCGAACGAGAAATTGAACGCTCGATGCGGTATAAACATCCTTTCACTATCGCTTTCATTGACTTAGACAACTTCAAAACGTTCAACGACACCTTTGGACATTTATATGGGGATAAAATGTTACAAACGCTGGCGGAAAGAATGAAATATCATTTGCGCAAAACCGATGTTATTGCCCGCGTTGGCGGAGACGAATTTGCAATTCTCCTTCCCGAAGCGACAGAGAAAGACGCCCGTGCCGCTATGTCTAATTTATTTTCAAAAATTGCGGAAGAAATGGCTGAAAAGAAATGGCCCCTCACCTTCAGCGTTGGCGTATTAACCCTTTATGCCCCCGCCATTTCAGCCGATGCGATTTTGGGCGTTGTAGATAAGATGATGTATGTTGTGAAGAATAATGGAAAAAATAATATCAAGTATGCAACATACGCCAACGAAGAAAAAATCCCCCGCTCGCAATCTTAAACGTCGCCTTCGCCGCCGTCTCGGCGGCGAAGATTATCCCCCCGCAATCTTAACTTTGTAGCCCAATTTAATTAATATTTCCGAAATTTTTTGACGGTGTTCGCCTTGAATTTCAATCACGCCGTTTTTAATCGTCCCGCCTGTGCCGCATTCCTGTTTCAACTTTTTTGCTAGCGCTTTCAAATCATCATCCGAAAGCATTAACCCTTTCACCAAAGAAACCGATTTGCCGCCTCGCCCACTCGACTCACGATGCAGGTAAATCGTCTGTTGATGAGGCGGCAGAGATTTTGTATAAGTTGTGGCTTCTTTTTTTCGTAAATCTCCAAATTCGGAAGACCAGACAGTTTTATTATTTGACATGAAGGTATTATAAATGAAGCGTTAAATTTGTTATAACTGGAAAACCTCAAAAAATAAAGGAGAATGTATTATGTTTGAAAACAAAAGAGCAGTCTTACCCGAAGGGGCAAACGCTTCTGCGCCTTATACGCCAGGCATCGTCAGCGGCGGGTTTTTATTTATCGCTGGTCAGGTTGGGCGCAATGCAGAAGGAACAATCGGCGCAACGATTGAAGAACAAACGCACTATGTGCTTGAAAATATACACACAGTATTAAAAACCGCAGGTTGCGACTTTAAAGATGTAGTCAAAGTAACAACCTACATCACAAAACCTGAATATCTCCAAGCCTATAATAAAATTTACATGGAATACTTTCCTGAGCCGCGCCCTGCTCGCGCCACAGTCATTGCAGGTTTGGTAGACGACAGTTTCTTGATTGAGATTGAAGCGATTGCAAAATTGCCGTAACATAAAATTCCGAAGTCTTTGAGGCTTCGGAATTTTATTTTAGCCTGCCTTTACCACGCTAAATTTTTCCTTTCCAATTTTGTAATTGCCGCTATGTTTAATCACTTGGTCAACCGCATCGGCAGGGACATCTACAAATGAAATTTTTTCTTCGATGCGAATTTTTCCAATTGTATAACCTGGAATGTTCGCATGAAACGCAATTTGACCAACAATATCATTCGGGCGAATGTTATGCGCTTTGCCTTTATTGATTTTCAAACGGATCATCCCCTCTTCGTGAGAGGTTGCGCCTCTTCCTCGCTCACGCTTGCTTCTGCTCTTCGACTCATCCCTACGCCCGAACGCTTCTCTTCGGCTAAACGCATCCCGTCTATTTCCTCGTTCTTCTGTCCTATTCAAGTCGGTCCTAACTTCAGAAATTTCAGCAATGGGTCTTTGTTTTTCATCGGCGCGGGCAATTTTAATTGCGGCGGCGGCGATATTTAATGGGTCATGCCCTGCATCTATTAATTCTTGCACCATTTCTAATTCACGTTTGAATCGTCCACGACCGAGCCAGATTTTTAAGTTTTCAACCGTTTGTGTTTCACGATGTTTAATAATATCGGCTGGAGTGGGTAACTTAAATTCCATCACAGGTTGTTTGGTTAATGCTTCCACTTCGCGCAATCTTCGTTTTTCTTTCGGAGAAAGCAAAGTGATGGCAATACCAGTTTTGCCTGCCCGACCAGTTCTACCAATTCTATGCACATATACTTCAGCATCATCTGGTAAGTGATAATTGAAGACATGTGAAATATCATCAATATCTAAACCGCGTGCGGCGACATCGGTTGCGACTAATACTTTTAATTGATTAGCACGGAAACGTCCTAATACACGTTCGCGCGCATTTTGGTCTAAATCGCCATGAATGGCTTCGGCGGGGATTCCACGAACGACAAGTTCATTTGCTAAAGTTGCCGTCTCTGCGCGTGTGCGAGCAAAAATCAAAGCGGAATGAATCGGCTCAATTTCAAACAGGCGAGTGAGCGCATTGGTTTTATCTTTATCATGTACGAAATAATAGCGTTGTTCAATGGCTGAGGCGGTGAGAGCGCTTCTTTTAACAGTAACAGTTTGAGGGTCACGCATGAAGCGGTCTGCCAGTTTGCGAATCCGCTGAGGCATGGTGGCGCTGAACAAAGCGGTTTGTCTTTCCGCAGGAGTCGTAGCAAGAATTTTTTCAACTTCTTCCACAAATCCCATGTTCAACATTTCATCGGCTTCATCCAACACAACCGTTTTGATGTCGCTCAAATTTAACACGCCGCGTTCAAGTAAATCATTCAACCGCCCGGGCGTGCCAACCACAATATCTACGCCGCGTTTGAGGTTATTAATTTGCGGTCCATAAGGCTGACCGCCATACACAGCCAGCGCGCGCACTTGAAGATGTTTGCCATATTCCGCCATAGAATCGGCGACTTGTAACGCAAGTTCGCGCGTGGGCGCTAACACTAAGGCTTGTGGATTTTTTTGTTTTTGAAAATTATTTAAGATGGGGAGAGAAAACGCGGCGGTTTTGCCTGTGCCTGTTTGGGCTTGACCAATTACATCTACCCCTGTAAGCATAAGCGGAATGATGCCCGCTTGAATGGGCGTTGGTTCGGCATAGCCAAGTTCATTGAGGGCTTGCGTAATCTCGCTGCGCAAGTTTAAAGAAAGAAAGTCGGTTGTCATATTTGTCCTTTTATAAGGGCGAGAGAACCTCGCCCCTACGATAATGCGGGACTATTTTGACAACTCTGTTTTACTTTTTTCTTGCTAATCAAAATTACTTTTTCAAGTAGTTTTACCCAACAAAAAAGCCCGATTTGCTTTCATCGGGCTTGGCGTTTCGAGTCGGTCAAAACAAATTCCCAGAAAATTACAGCGGGCAAGAGTGTACCACAGAATTGGCGCAAAAGATAAACTCATTTATTGATACATGATTTCTTCCACCCGCCAAGTTTCTTCGCCCATGATTTTTTTCAAGCGTTCAAGCAATTCGGGGCAAATGCGCGTGCTATCGTTGGGAAAATCAATGAGATGCCCTTTGCCGTTTTCAAAAATGTGAAAGCTAAATTTATCTTTTCCGTGATATGAAATCAACGTGCCGTATAAGGTTTTGATGCGGCGCTTGTCGCGCTCGCGGTCGCCGGTGGAGCGTAGGGTGATTGTGATTTGTTGAGGCGGGTGTTCTTTGTCTTTGCTTTCTTTTGCCAAGGGAACATATAAAGACGGGATGACCGCTTCAAACTTATCGTCAAGTTGGTTTGGCTCTTCGATATTTTCTAACGCCTGAGCGACGCGCGCAACGATGGGCGGGGTGATTTCTTCGTTTTTCTTAAACTTTGGTTCTTTTTGCGCGGCAAGGGCGGCTTCGTCAAATGAAGGTTGCCATTCGGTTTCCCAGCCTTCGGGGAAGTTCTCAGGCGGCGGGGGCATGTCGTCGTATGTAGGCGCAGGTTCTGCAATTTGTAAGGCAGGTTTGGGCGTTTGCTTCTGTTGAGGTACAGAAGCAGGGTTCAAGTCGGGTTTGGAGGCGGTTGGTTTTTGGGCAGGAAGCGGTTGTTTGGGAGCGTCATCCAGCGAGGTGAGTAATTTAATTTCCGTGCGAATTGTATCCACTAAAATTTTGGGCGGGGTGTTGCTTTGGTCTACCTTGCCTTCAATGATGATGATTTGACCGTTGTGCAATTGGGTTTTGTATTGTTCCCAAGTTTTGGGGAATAAAACGGTTTCGATAACGCCTTGAATATCTTCAATGGTGACGAAGCCCATCGGCTTGCCGGTTTTTGTGGTGTATGGGCGAATGTTTGTGATTAGCCCCGCCACGCGCACTTTTTCTTCGTGGCTGGCTTCGGAAAGTTGACCCGAGAAGTAACTGACCACTTGCGCGAGGGTGGCTTGATATTCGTTGAGTGGGTGGTCGGAAATATAAAGCCCGATGAGTTCGCGTTCCCAGTTGAGCATTTCGCGTTTATCTACGTCTTTCACTTCGGGTAAATGAATTTGCTCTACGACGCCGCTGGTTGCGCCGAACATGCTTAGTTGCCCAATATCTGCGGCGCGGAAGTGGGCGCTGGAGATGGAGACGATTCGGTCGAGCGATGCCAACATGGAGGCGCGGTTGCCGAATGAGTCCATTGCGCCGACTTTGATTAAGCATTCAAGCGCGCGTTTGCCTACGGCGCGTAAATCTACGCGGCGGGCGAAATCATTGAGGTCGGTGTATTTTCCGTTTTTGATTCTTTCGTCAATAATCGGTTGCACGGCTTGTTGACCGACGTTCTTAATTGCGCCTAAGCCAAAACGGATTTGGGGTTTGCCGTTTATGTCTTCAATGCTAAAGTCCCATTCAGAGGCGTTGATGTCGGGTTGCAACACTGGCACGCCCATTAAGCGCGCATCGGCGACATAGTACGCCACTTTTTCCGTTTGGCTGGCAGAGGCAGACATGAGCGCGGTCATATATTCGGCGGGGTAGTGCGCTTTGAGGAATGCGGTTTGTACGGCGATGACTCCATAATCTGCCGCGTGCGATTTGTTAAAGCCGTAGCGGGCAAATTCTTCCCAGTCGGAATAAATGGCGTTGGCGGTGGTTTCATCCATGCCTTTGGCGACCGCGCCTTTGACGAATTTATTGCGATGTTTATCAATATCTTCTTTTTTCTTTTTAGAAATGGCTTTACGCAATTCATCCGATTCGGAAGGCGTATATCCCGCTAGTTCAACGGCGGCGCGCATTAATTGTTCTTGATAGACGGGAATGCCGTAGGTGTCTTCAAAGATGGGTTTCATAGACGGGTGGCGATATTCCACTTTGGCTTTTCCGTGCATACGCAAAATGTAATCGGGAATAAACGCCATGGGTCCTGGGCGATACAACGCCACCATAGCGATGATGTTATCTAAATTTTTGGGTTTCATTTGCACAAGGTAGCGCGTCATGCCGCCGCCTTCCACTTGAAACACGCCTGCGGTTTGCCCCGCGCCTAATAGTTCAAACGCTTTGGGGTCGTCAATGGGAATATTTGTCAAATCGTATTTAATGCCGTGTCGTTTTTCAATAAAGTCGCACGCGCGCGCCATAACCGTTAGAGTAATGAGCCCAAGAAAATCTACTTTTAACATGCCTAACGATTCAAGCACGCCCATTTCAAATTGGGTGACGGATTTAATCGGCGTCTCTTCTGAGCCAGACGTTGGGCGGTGAAGCGGTAAGTATTCCGTCAGCGGTTTATCTGAAATAACCACCCCTGCCGCATGTGTGCCTGCATTGCGCACTGTGCCTTCCATTTTTGCGGCAATATCTATCACTTCGCGCATTCGCGGGTTGTTTTCATAAATCTCTTTGAATTCGCGCACGTTCATCGCGTCTTCCATCCCGCCGCCTTTGTTAGCCGTGAACGGAACTAATTTCGCCACGCGGTCCACTTCCGCAAGCGGAATTTCCATAACGCGCGCCACATCGCGAATGGCGGCTTTCGTTCCCATCGTGCCAAACGTGATAATTTGAGCGACTTTATCTGCGCCGTATTTTTTCGCGCAATATTCCAACATTTCAGAGCGGCGGTCGTCGCGGAAGTCTAAATCAATATCAGGCATCGAGATACGACCTGGATTTAAGAAGCGCTCAAAAATGAGGTTATGTTCCAATGGGTCAACCATTGTAATTTCAAGCGTGTAAGCGATAATCGAACCAGCCGCCGAGCCGCGCGCGTTGTACCAAATTCCATGGTCGCGCGCGAAGCGACACAAATCCCATACGATTAGGAAGTAAGCGTCGAACCCCATTTCATGCACGACTCTTAATTCGTAATTGAGCCTCTCTCTCACCTTCGGGCTGTTTGCGTCGCCCTGATATCTTTTCCTCGCCCCAGCCTCGCACAATTCGCGCAAATACGTTTCCGCCGTGCGACCCGTAGGAACGGGGAATTCAGGTAAGTGGTAGCCTTTGAAACTTAAATCTACATTGCAACGCTCCGCTATTAGCAAAGTGTTCGACATCGCTTCAGGAATTTCGGCAAACAGGCGTTGCATTTCGGCAGGCGGGCGCAAGAAGTATGAGTCGTCGCTCATACGCATTCGTTCACGGTCGCTTAACACCGTTTGCGTTTGCATCGTCAATAAAATATCTTGCAAACGCGCGTCTTCTTGATTGATGTAATGCACATCATTAGTAGCGATATATTTAGCGTTGTACTTTGCGCCGAGTTCAAGCAATTTTTTATTTAACTCGGTAATTTCTTTGATGTTATGACTTTGCAGTTCTACGAAAAATCTATCGGGACCGAACAAATCGTAATACCAATTCCATCTGCGAATGGCTTCTTGAGGGTTTTCATACAACAGCGCTTTCGGAATTTCCGCAGACATACACCCGCTCGTGCAAATTAAACCCTCTGAATGCGCCGCGAGAAAATCATGGTCAATGCGCGGGTAATAATAAAAGCCTTCTAATTGAGAAGCGGAGGCGATTTTTAATAAATTTTTATAACCCGTTTCATTTTCAGCCAGCAAAAGCAAATGAGAAGAGTGGCGGTCAAGTTTTGAATCTCTATCTTTCATACCGCGCGCCGCCATATACGCCTCTAACCCGATGATGGGTTTAACGCCTTCATTTTTGGCGGCATTGTAAAAATCAATCACGCCGAACATTGTGCCATGGTCGGTGATGGCGACGGCAGGCATATTCATTTCTTTAACGCGTTTGACTAACTTCTTGATATTTGAGAAGCCGTCTAGCAAAGAATATTCGGTGTGAACGTGTAAGTGGGCAAAAGACATAGCGGTTTAACAATTTATTTGGACGAATTAGATTATAGCACGCATGTTCACGAAACTCTTTAACGATAGCCTTAAAAAATTCATTTGCGGATACAATAGGCTTGTTTATTGGTTTCAAAGCGCGTTCATCTAAACCGATATGTCCTCTATCCCCATTAGCAAGACAAAAATTATCCCCCCCACTCGTCGCCCGCAGTTGCTCTTGCGCAAACGCTTGCTGGAGTTAATGTATGAAGCGCTAGATAAAAAACTAACGCTTATCTCTGCGCCAGCGGGGTACGGAAAAACGTCTTTATTAATTGAACTCGCCCATGACGAAGGCAACGAGTGGAAAATTTGCTGGTTGGCGCTGGATGAACTAGACCGCGAGCCGCAACGCTTTGCGGCGTATTTTATCGCCTCGCTGAATCAACAATTTCCCAAATTTGGAAACCAATCAAACGACGTATTAGATAATATGAAATCGTTTGACCAAGACATGGAACGCCTCTTGGTGACCATCATTAATGAGCTGTTAGAACACACCGCTGGGTTGTTCGTCGTCATCTTGGATGATTTTCATTTGATTGAAGACGTTCCGCCCATTAGAAGTTTTATCAACCGCTTTCTACAACTGATGCCGGAAAATTGCCATGTGGTTATTTCATCCAGAAGGCTTTCGGAATTTCCCGAGTTAACTTTGCTCATTGCGCGCGGGCAAGCCAGCGGGTTAGATTTTTCCGACCTGGCTTTTCAAGCAGAAGAAATTCAAGAGTTGATTGCTCAAAACGACGGCAAGCATATTTCCGATGAAGAAGCCAAACGTCTTGCGGAAGAAACCGAAGGCTGGGTCACAGGCTTACAGTTTTCAAACATTAAATTGCCTAGTTCGGGCGACCAAACAAACCTGTTTCATTATTTCAAACAGCAAGCGCTTGATAAACAAACGCCTGAAATTCAAGAATTCATTTTACGAACGTCTTTGTTTGAAGAATTTGACGCAAGCCTGTGCGAGGCGGCGCTACAGCCGCTATATGCCAAAAAGCAAGATTGGCAAGCCCTCATAAAAACGGTTGCCAGCAATAATGTCTTTACTTTACCCATCGGCGAGAATGGAAATTGGCTTCGTTATCATCATTTGTTTCGAGATTTTATTCGCGAGCGTTTCAAAGCCGAACGCCCCGATGAAGTGAAACCGCTTCTTGCGAATTTGCAGCGCGCTTACGAAGCCCGCAACGAATGGGAAAAAGCGCATCACATTTGCAGGCAATTAAACGACCCGCTTGCCCTCGCCGAACTAATTGAACGCGCAGGCTCTTTCATGCTCCAACGCGCTAACATGATTTTAGATTCGTGGTTAAGCGAATTGCCCGCCTCGATGTTAAAAGAAAGACCGCGCTTAATTTCGATTCGCGGAGCAATGGCTTACCTAAAAGGAGATTTGCAAGAAAGTTTGAAATTATTAAATCAAGCGGAGGCGCCCCTTCGAAAAGAAAACGATGTCACAGAATTAGCGTTAGCGTTATCTCGCCGCGCAAACACATACCGTTTGCTGGGCGAGTATGAAAAATCGTTAACCGATATTGATGAATTTATTCAACTGACAGAAGAGAAAGAAGACCTTCGCTCTTTGTACGCTGAGGCGTTGAGGAGTAAGGGGTTTACTTTGCTACGCTTAGGAAAAGCGCGCCAAGCATTAGCGCTGTTTGAAAAATCTCTAGATTTATATGAACAATTAAATGAAAAAGAAAGCATTCCTGTCTTATTGGTTGAAACCGGATTAGCTCACAGATATATAGGAGACTTTGAACGAGCCAAAGCATCCTATCTAAAAGCATTACAAATTTGGGAGAAGACAGGAAACTTATATTTACAAGCCAGCCTATTAAACAATATTGGAGTTTTTTATCAATTTCTAGGACAATATGAGGAAGCAATTTTTGCTTTTGAAAAGGGCTTGCTATGCGCCCAGCGCAGTAAAAACATACGCATGGACGCGCTTATTTCCATCGGCTTGGGCGATTTATACGCCGAGTTAGAAGACTTTGAAATGGCTAAGCAAAATTACCAACACGCAAATGAAGTTATCAAACTCATGAGCGACCATTTTATAAGTCATTCTTTGATATTATCGCAAGCGAACGCCGCGTTTTTACAAGGCGAAAAAACGCTTGCCAACCAATGGGTAGAGAGAGTTAAAGAAATAATTCTTAAGGGCGGCTCTAATTATGAAATCAGTTTCTTAAGCTTAATGTGCGGGCGGCTTGCCTTGCTGGAAAAAAACCTAAAAAAAGCGCTTGAGGGGTTAGAACATGCCGAAAAGCTCTTCTCAGCCGACGGTCGAAGCGTAGAGGCGGATATTGCCCGCGTATGGCTAGCGGCGGCGCTGCATCAAAATAAAAAATCAAATCAAGCCGCTGAAATAATCAATTCATTAAGTACGGTGCGCGGAAAACTATTTCATACAACCATTGTCGCCGCATATCAAGCGCGCCAGTGGTTAAGCGGCTTACAGAGCGCGCCAAACGCAAACCGAATGATAAGAGAACTGATAACTGGAGCCGAAAAATTTGCTAAAGAACTCCCGCCTACGCGCCGTCAGGTAAAACGGCAGGCTCAAGTCGTTCCGCCGTCTGCGCCCAAATATCACATTCAAGCTTTTGGCAACGCCGTGGTGACTATCAACGGCAAGCCCTTAACCACATCCGATTGGCAAACGCAAGCGGTGCGCGATTTATTTTTTTATTTCTTAAATTTGCGCAAGCCTATGACCAAAGAACAAATCGGCGAGGCTTTATGGCAAGGTATGTACGAAACCGCCAAGTTAAACTTGCGGTTCAAAAACGATATATACCGCCTAAGAAAAGCGGCAGGGCAAAATGTGATTGTATATGAAAACGATTTGTACCGTTTTAACCATAATTTAGATTATGAATATGACGTGGAAGCGTTTGAAAAATTTGCAACCAACGCGCAAAAAGCGTCCGAAACAAAACAAAAAATTGAACTGTATCAAAAAGCGATAGACCTTGTGCAAGGACCGTATTTGAACGATGTTTATACCGATTGGGCAATATCTGAACGGATGCGCCTAGAGCAAATTTACCTTAATTCATTAATCGAATTAGCAAAACTATATCAAGCCGATGGGCAACCTGAAAACGCAATTCGAATTTATGAAAAAATTGTGGAAATTGAGCCCAGCCATGAAACCGCCTGCCAAATCGTCATGCAAGCCTATCATCGGTTAAAAAACCGCCCCGCAATTACGCGCGTGTATCAGGCGTGTAAAGAAGCATTAAAAAAAGACTTAGGGCTTGAACTCTCTCACGAAACGGAAGAACTGTATCGAAAACTGACAAAATAGATAAGTCCTTTCTCAAATGGAAAGGGCTAGGGAGAGATTAAACGGCAAATTATCAGGATTTTTATAATGTAGCAACTTGGCTCAATCCACTTTCAATAAAAAAAACAGCCTCCGCGCGGGCTGTTTTTTTTATTTTTTGAAGCCTGTTTTGAAGCCTAGCGGAGTGTATCTTTGGGGTAGTCAAATACAGAGAAAGAAAGGAATATCGCATGAAAAACAAACTTACTTCCCTCATTGTATCCGCCTCAAAAGTGAAACGCGAACACATTCAAACCTTATTCGTTGTGCTTACGCTTGCCATGTTGGTTCTCGGCTTAGGCGCGCCAGAAGACGGTATTATCACTGGTCGCTAAGTGATTCTGCTATACGCAGTCGCCGCAGGGTTTGTCTTCGGCTTGGGGCGGGCGCGTTGGTTGGGTCAACCTTACCAGCCGCCCCCGCTCAAACATCTTTGGTTGGTATTCGTCTCATTTTTGCCGCAGTTCCTTGCGATTTACTTTCCAAGTACTCGCGAGCAAATTTCAGACGAATGGGCAAGCGCAATCTTAATCGCCTCCTTAATAGGGCTTCTTGGGTTCGCTTGGCTCAACCGAAGCCTGCTAGGCATGAAAATTCTATTTCTCGGCGCCGCGCTCAATTTTACGGTCATTGCGGCAAATGGCGGCTTCATGCCAATTAGCCCACAGGTCGCTAGTCGTCTTGTTTCTGAAGAGGTTTTATCTGAGATTCCGATTGGAAGTCGCTTTGGGGCAAAAGATATTCTTCTGCTCCCAGCAGATACCCGCTTCGAAATCCTTGCAGATAGATTCCTAACGCCAACTTGGCTCAACTACCCTGTGGCATTCAGCCTCGGCGACGTGTTCCTTGCAATCGGAATATTTTTACTGTTAGCCGTTCAACCGAAAAAAGAAAGGATTATTTCATGATTACCCACTCGCCATATCAAACACAAATGCAAATAAAAACCGCATCAATCTCAGCCTCCAACGGGCTTACGCGCGTCTTCGCCGCCGCGGTGGTCAGCCGCCAGTTTTGTAAAGCGTTATTAAGCGACCCTGTCGCCGCTTTAGAAAACGGCTACTTAGGCGAAACATTCAAACTCAGCCGCGAAGAATATGACTTGCTCATTTCCATCCGCGCCGAAAATTTAGCCGATTTAGCCCGCCAAGTAAATAAAGCCTTACGGGGATAAAGCCTCTGTCATTATTCAAATCGTTATTCAAACGCTCATGGGCGCGTCTGAAAGGGGAGGGGAGCGCAGATGCGATGGGAAACTGTACGTCATTTGGGGAACCCGCCGAGTTTCATACTTGGCGGGTTTATTTTTTAACTGCCAATCTGATGCGTTCAGTTCAATACCTTAATAACATTCCTTCCGCTCACCCCACTCACTCCGCCCCCGCCATGCACGCCGCTTCCGCATAGATATAAATTGTCAATCGGCGTTTTGTGATTGGACCAGCATGGAATCGGACGCATGAATAAAAATTGGTCGAGCATTAATTGTCCGTGATTGATGTCGCCTTCGGTGAGACCGTAAGTGGTTTCTAAATCAAGAGGCGTGATGATATGAGAATTGGCGATTAGAGATTGGAAATTGGGAAAGTATTCAGATAATGTATCAAGCGCTAATTTCTCAACCTTTTTAGTCTCTAGTCTCCAAGCTCCAGTTTTTAACTGATATGGCGCAAATTGAAAATGAATCGAAACGGTATTTCCTGAAGTTGTGATTTCAAGATATGGCTTTTCGGAAATTTCTCCATATTTAGAAGCGTCGTATGCTTTTTCTAAATATTTGATAGACGGCGCGACAACAGATGTACCTTGCGGGATATTATGATTTCCATTTGTTTGTAAATGAATCTTTGCAACCGAACCGCGCATTTTGATGGATTGCGTATGCCAGACGAATTCAGGCGGCAGTTCGCGCGCGCCGACCAGCGTGAGCAACGTATGTTTTGGGTCTGCAGAAGAGAGGATGACATTTGCCGAAATTTCTTCGCCATTGGCTAACACAACGCCTTTGGCAATTTGATTCTCAATTTTGATTTTTAACGCTTCCGAGTCTGTCCGAATTTCACCGCCAAAGGATTTGACCGCATTTGCCAGAGCGTTTGTGATTTCCCCTGCTTTCCCAACATTGATATTTGCCAATCCCCCGCGATTTAACCAATTATGGATTAATGTATATCCCGTCCCAGCGGACATGGGTCCAAGCGTAGAGCCATGAATCGCAACCGAAGCGATTGCGGCTCGCACAATTTCGCTTTCAAAATATTCTTCCGCCAATTCCAGAGCAGACATGGGCAGCGCTCGAATGAAATTGAGCATGTCTTTTCTGCCAGCCAGCCGAAGTTCAAGACCTAATTCCAATAGCCCATAGCCTTCGCGCAGATTCATATTCTTGGGCAAGCGCGGCATGATGGTGGCGTAAGCCGCATCCAAAATACTGGCGGCTTTATCCATAAAGCGGACGAAGTCAGCCCAACGCGCCGAATCTTTTTCGGAAAATTTCTTGATGGCTTCGGCGGCTTTGGCGGGGTGGGGGTCGAGAATGAGGGGCGGTGAATCGGGCAATAGGCTGATAAAAGGCTGGGGAGCAGAGTCAACTTGAAGTCCGTGTGAGGCGAGTTTCAAATCTTTGATAATGTCGGGGCGTAGTTTTCCGCCCGCATGAATCGAGTCGACGGTGAAATGTTCGCCAAAGGATTCAGTCGCTACCGAACCGCCGACGATAGAACGACGTTCGAGGACTAAAACTTTTTTGCCTTGCTTGGCAAGATACGCGGCGGCGGTTAAGCCGTTATGCCCCGCGCCGATGATGATATATTCATATTGATTTTGCGCCATAAAAATTCCTTAATCTCCAATTACCAATTACAAAACGCCATCCTTCAACATCTCTTTCGCCGCCAGCATACCCGCCGCGCCCATCACGCCTCCGCCGGGGTGCGCGCCGCTTGCGCCAAAGTAGTAACCTTTGAGCGGCGTGCGGAAATCTGCCCATTGCGGCACGGGGCGCAGGAAAAAGATTTGATGCAATAACAACTCGCCGTGAAAAATATTTCCGCCTGTGATGCCCGCAATCGCCTCAATATCTTTGGGCGAAATCACTTGCATGCCCACAATGCACTCGCGGATGTTCGGCGCATATTGCTCGATGGTTGAAATGACGGCTTCGCCCAATTGAGTTCTGCGCTCATCGTTCCAGCCGCCTTCTAAATCGTACGGCGCATATTGCACAAAACACGAAAGCACATGCTGCCCGGGCGGCGCCATGTCGGGGTCAATCATAGAGGGGAAAATCATATCGAGATACGGGCGTTTTGAAATTTGACCATACTTGGCGTCGTCATACGCGCGCTCGATGTAATCAATGCTTGGGCTGATAGAAACCGCCCCGCGATACAACGCAGGTTCATCCAACGCGGTGAAGCGCGGCAGTTTACTCAAAGCGATATTCACCTTGCCCGACGACCCGCGCACGCGGAAATTTTTTATCGAAGTCACAAAATCATCGGGTAAATATTTCTCTTCCACAAATTGCAGGAATGTTCTTTTCGGATCTGCGGCAGACATGACAACTTTAGATTGAATCTCATCGCCGTTTTCTAAGACGACGCCCGCAGCGCGTCCATTCTTAATTTTGACCTGAGCGACGCTGGCGTTGACTCTTATCTCCACCCCAAGCGCTTTTGCCGCGTTAAGAATCGAACCGCTCACTCCGCCGGAACCGTTTTTGGCAAAACCCCACGCGCGAAACGCGCCGTCAATTTCGCCCATGTAATGATGAAGCAGCACATACGCCGTGCCGGGCGAGCGCGGACCTAAAAACGTGCCGATGATTCCGCTGGCAGCTTTTGTGCCTTTCAGCGCTTCGGTTTCAAACCATTCTTCCAGCAAATCTGCCGAAGATTGGGTGACGAGTTTGGCAATCCTATACAATTCTTTTTCCGAAAGGCTGGCGGCATATTGACCTAGTTTGAGTAAATTCAACACGTCGCGCGGATGAAGCGAACTTGGGTCAGGCGGAATTAAATTGATGATAGGTTTAATCGCTTTTGCCGCGCGCGCCATCACGCGTGAGTATTCGTCATACGCTTCTGCGTCTTTGGGCGAGTGACGATACAACTCGCGGCGGGTTAAATCGTGGTCGTCCCACGCGGCGAGATAATCTCCGTTTTCCATAGGGGTAAATGTGCTGGGCAATGGCAAGATTTTTAATCCATGCTTGGGCAGTTCCAAATCGCGGATGATTTCTGGGCGCAGTAAACTCACCACATACGAAAACTCGGTGAACTTGAACCCGGGAAAAATTTCCTCCGTCACCGCCGCGCCGCCCACGATGTGCCGGCGTTCCAACACGATGACCTTTTTCCCTGCTCTTGCTAAATAAGCCGCGGCGACCAGCCCGTTATGCCCGCCGCCGATGATGATTGCGTCGTATTGATTCGATGTCATGAATAATTCCTTTTCTTGACCGCAGGCCGCGAAATCAATAGTCTGTCGTCTGCGGTCAGCGGTCATTATTTTCTCTTCCACTCTGGCTCGTAAAACGGCAATTTGACCACCTTTGCCGGCGCGTGCTGGCGGTGATGTTCGACTGTGATTTCCATTCTTACATTTGCGCCGATTTCGTAATAGGGTTTTTGCAAGTGCGCCAAGGCGATATATTTCTTCAACAGCGGCGACCATGTTGAAGTGGAAGCGTAGCCCACTTGCACGTTGCCTGAAAGAATCGGCAAACTTCCGCGAACCGCCATGCCCGGTATTTGAGGCGGCAAGCCCACGCGCTTGAAAATATTTTCCATGCCCACCCAGTCCACTTCTAAGCCGACCATTTTCCATGCCGAGCCTTCGCGTTTTTCTTTTTCTAATGCGCGGCGACCGACAAAATAGCCTTGTTTATCTAATGCTACCGTCCAATCCAGCCCTAATTCAAACGGCGATGATTTTTGCGCTTCAGTCCAAGCGTGGGTGGTAGAGGTGTAATCTACATCGAGCATAAACAAACCCGCTTCCACGCGAGCCATGTCCATAGCGAGAATGCCCACAGGCGTAATCCCATAATCCGTTCCAGCGAGCATGATGGCGTCCCAAATCGGAAGCGCGTTTTTCGCGTCCATCCAAATTTCGTAACCTAAATCGCCGGTGTAGCCCGTTCTTGAAATTGTGACTTGGATTCCGTTGATTTTATTTTCCATGATGCGGAAATATTTCAACTCATCCAACGGTTTTTCCGCGATGCGATTCAAAACTTTTTTGGTATTGGGTCCTTGAAAACTAAGCGCGGCAATTTCGTCTGTGACTTCTTTGATTTGCACATCCATACCGACCGCGTTCATCATCAGCCAGCGCAAGTTTGGCTCGGCGGCGGTTAAGCGGAATGTGGTTTCATCCAGCCGTGAGACTGTGCCGTCGTCAATCATTTTGCCTTCTTCGTCGCACCAGCCTGTGTAAACGACCTGCCCCACTTTCATTTTGTGGATGTCTCTAGTAGTGACGCGATGCAATAACGCCGCCGCGTCTTTTCCTGTGATGTGATACTTAATCAACGGCGAGACGTCTATCAACGCCGCGGCATTGCGAATTGCCCAATACTCTCGGTCTAGCGTATGCTCATACGAGCCGACGACAAAATATCCCGCCCACTTGCGCCAGTTCTGCGGCTGGCACAACGCGGACGTTCGTTCATGGAAGGGGGTGGTTTTGAGGTTGAACATTAAACAGCACAGCCTTTCGCATTTTTGCTAATCAATTCTCTTTTTGAATATTTCAAACTCGTTTTCTTTGTTTTCCACTTTCGACCATCTTTTGATTTCCTGCAAATCAATCTTCTGACTTTTTGCTACAAGGATGGCTTGCGCCAGACCCTGTTGGTCATTCCAAAAATAGAACGCGCATAATCTGTCTTTCACGCAATCGGTTGGAGATAAAACCCGTAATGTCCCTGTTGCCAGTTCAAACTCGCTGACTTCTTTGACTGGTTCCTCGCCAACTGACAACGGTCCATCGGGAAAATCCACGAAGAACTGCGTTTCAGGGTTGATAAAATAACGACCCTTTTCTTCAAATCCAATGCCTTCCATCGCAGATTTGATTTTGCTCCGTCTGGCAAAACTTGCATTGATCAAATCCAAATCCTTTGAAACATACTTGTTACTGCTGTAGAATGAAACCGCGCTCCCGCCCGAAAGCACGACTGTAATTCCTTCCGCTTGTAAAGCATCTTGAATATATGCCGCTAGTTCGCTCTGGCTCATATTTTTGATTTTCTTCACAGCCTTTTGCCTCTGGCTCGTGGTCTCCGTCGGTTCATTGTCAAATCTTCTTGTTCCTGTGCGGGATAAAAAGACAACGCTTTTTCGAGCAATATCTTCAATTCAGCCAGAAATGGGTAGCGCGGATTGAAGGTGTATGGTCGTGTTCTGCCCACTTCGCGGCTTACCAAGACGCCACCAGCTTCCAATCTATCCAGTTGTTTCTGAATCGGGGTTAGATCTGTTTTGTAGTAATTCGCGATTTCCCGCGCATATCCTTCTTCACGCGCGAATATATATATAAGCACTTTTTCTGCATTTTTCGATCCCAGAATTGTTTCAATCATTTTTGCCGCATCCTTGCATGACCTACAAAATAGTTCGTATGACCTATCTTATAGGTCATTATACTAAAGGGATTTTCGGAAAGTTAGCAGTTTATCTCAGGTAGCTTTTCCTTCAACACCATACTTTATTCGTACATCGTTTATCGTCTGCGTTCTATGGTCGGTTGAAATACTCCGCCGGCGCAAAGAAGACTAAAACAGTCAATTCTTCTTCAATCGAGTGAAAGCGATGCTCCACATTCTTCGCCACATACACAATGGACCCTGCGCCCACATCGCGGTCTTCATCCGCGACTTTGATTTTCGCCCTGCCGCTGACCACATAATACACTTCATCCTCCGTGTGCGGGCTTTGCGAGTCAACTCCGTTGACAGGGAGGGCATAAAGCCCCATGCTCAGGTCTGGGACTTTGAGAAATTCAAGATAAGCTTGGTTGCTTGATTCTCTTTGGGCGATGAGTTGGGCAAGTTCGTAAGCTTGCATGATTATTGCCTTCCCCCTCTCCTTTTTAGGAGAGGGCAGGGGAGGTTAAGAAATTATATATAATTTTACCCGCCTTATTCAAAAACAAAAAGAAGGAAAAATCGCCGTTATTTTTCTATTTGATTTAATCGAATCGCCAGCGCTTCGTTCCAAACCAAAATGGCAAACAAGAAAACATAAAACGCCGCGCCTTTGAGCGCAAAGGCTGGAGCGGCGAGGCATAATGTTAGCCATGTATAAAGAGATAAACTTTTCCATTTATCGTCAATGCGAAACGCAAACCCTAAGATAATCATAGCGGGGAACAATGTTAAACCAAGCAACACAAACGATAAATCATGTAACCGCCCATGCCAAGTGGATGGAGTTTCTCGAATAGTAGGGTCAGTGGTGAAAGCCAGCATTGCTAGCGCCACCCCAGCAAACGCAAAAAGCGTAGAACCAAGCCGAGATGTGAAAGCAGGTTGAAGGTCAAGAAAGAGGCGATAAGCAAGCAGAGTCATTATCAATCCGCTGACGATAAATGTCGCGGTCATTATCCAGCCGAATCTTCCAAGCGCTAAGCCGCTGGGCCAATCAAAAGTTGGGTCGTGAATAGGATGCCAACCTAATGAAAGTAAAAAATCATATTCAACGATAGTGAGAACGACGAGAACGCTGGCAAATAATATGGGACCAAGTAGGATTATTTTTTTCATCGCTTAATGATAACGCACGAAATAAAAACAGCCCCATGCGCGAGGCTGTTTGTTTCTTTCAGAGTTCAAGGCTGGAAAATTTTCTAGTTGTTGTTTTGCTCGCCGTCACGATTTCGATTTGCAAAATTTCGTTTGGGGCGTTCTTCACGCGGGCGCGCCACGTTTACGGTGATTGTGCGTCCCATAAAATCTTTGCCATGCAACATGTCAATGGCTTTTTGGGCTTCTTCTGCTGTTTCCATTTCAACGAACCCAAATCCTTTTGCGCGCCCTGTTGCGCGGTCGGTAATTAACGCAACAGATTTGACGTTTCCAGCCTGACGAAAATGCTCTTTCACTTGCTCTTCCGTCGCGGCATACGGTAGGTTGCCAACGTATAACCTTGTTTCCATCTCTGCTCCATTTTGTATGACGTTCCAGCCTGAACGCGATTAAAGTGTATCATGGATTATTTTTTTGTTTAAGACGAAAACCCGCTTCGCGCTTTCATTGAGGCTTGATTGCGCTATTCGACATTTGTTTCGCTTGAGGTTTCATCGCCGCTACAACACAAACGGAATCAGGGCTTTTACGTTGGGAGGAAAGTCTGCAAATTTTTCTTTGTACCATTGTAAGGTGCGCACGCTGCGCGCCGAAAGGTACATGACGATAAAGCTCAAGGTCAGCGCCGCCCCCAAATGCCGCGAAAATAAAAATATACCTGTCCATGTGAATATTTCAAATAAATAATGCGGGCAAGCCACATATTTAAACAAACCGTTTTTGGGGATGAAGTAATCTAACGAGTTTTTTCGCAAATCGGCTAAGATTTTGTGATGAATAAAATTGCCGGCTATACCCGTTATAAATAGAACGCCGCCAAGATAAAACCACACGTCTGGCGTTTCGATGGGGTTGCGATTCAAATATCCAATCAAGAAAGAAGCGAAAGAATAAAAGACAGCGATGAGCGCTGTGGTAAATAACCCTATCGGTCCCGAATATCTGTGTAAGAATAACGATTCTAGTACGCGCTTGGCAAAGTGAATCAATACAGATAAAAAAACAACCCATTGAATCAAACTGGCATGGGGGAGGTAATCTCTAGCGGAAATATATAAGGCGAGAATCGGCGCGAAATATAAAATGAACATTCCCAACCGGGCGGGGATGCCGCGCGCCTGACGAAATTTGCTATATGCCATCATGGCTTTGCCGTTTAATTCCAGCGGGGCTACGCCAAGCGCCAATAGCGCTAAAAACCCATACAAAATGATATTGCCTGTTGTCCATTCGGGGAAAATCATCTTCTCTACCTCCATATTTTTGTATTATAGCATTGGGTCATTTATAATTTAGAAAAAAACGCAATCTCAAAAGGAGAAAGTATGACCTACAACAATATTATTACAGAAACGCGCGGCAAAGTAGGTTTGATTCAATTGAATCGCCCGCAAGCCATGAATGCGTTTAATATCGCCATGCTCGCCGAAGTGTTTGAAGCGCTAGAGGCGTTTGATAAAACCGAAGCGGTTGGCGCAATGGTGGTGACTGGGAATGAAAAAGCTTTTGCCGCAGGTGCGGATATTAAAGAAATGGCAGACCAATCTTATGTGCAAATGCTCACCAGCGGGCATGTGGATATTTGGGATAGAATTCGCGCTATTAAGAAACCTGTCATTGCGGCGGTTTCAGGGTATGCCTTAGGCGGCGGGTGTGAATTTGCCCTTTCCTGCGATATGATTATCGCCAGCGAATCCGCTAAGTTTGGTCAGCCTGAAATTACGATTGGCATTATCCCCGGCGCGGGCGGCACACAAAGGTTAGCGCGTTTGTTAGGCAAGCATTTAGCGATGGAAATGGTGATTAACAATCGCACGCTTTCTGCCAGTGAGGCGTTGCAATTCGGTTTAGCGAATCGCGTTGTGCCAGTGGAAGGGTACTTAAATGCCGCGATTGCCTTTGCGGAAGAAATTGCCTCTCGCGCCCCATTGGCGGTTCGCATGGCGAAGGATGCCGTCAATGCCGCGTTTGAGACGACATTAACTGAAGGCTTGAAAGCCGAGAAGCGCAACTTTTATCCGCTATTTGCGACGGAAGACCAAAAAGAAGGAATGAAAGCGTTTGTTGAAAAAAGAAAAGCGGAGTGGAAAGGCAAGTAGAGGGTTTTCCTGATTTGTCGGCTTGCTAATGAGAAGGCTATTCACAAGATTTTGAGGTTTGTTCACTTGACAAACCAAACGCCTCATATACAGGCACGCCGTCCCATTCGGGGGGAGGGCTTAATCCCAAAGCGTAGGCGGCGGTAGCGGCGGTATCCATTGTGTTGATTTTGGATGTTAATTGCTTTGGTTGAACGCCAGCGCCTGAGGCAATCCATGGAATGGTCATATCTTCTGGGTAGCCAGAGGTGTGAGAATTGCCTAGCCCGCCATGGTCGGCAGTGATAATGATGAGCGTTTCGTTTCGTATTCCTCGTGCGTCTAGTTCCGCTAAAATTTTTTCAAGCGCTTGGTCGGCGCGGAAAATGACGCTCAATTGCTCGGCGGATAACCAGCCATACACATGCCCCATATCGTCGGTGGTGGCGAAGTGAATAAATAGCAAACGAAAGTCGGCGGGAAAATGATTTAATACATTTTCTGTAACGATTAAGTCGCGGTCATTGATAAATTGAAAAATATCCACGCTGCTTGGCTCTGTCACTTGGCGGAGTTTTTCTTTGCCGACAAACATCGCCGTTTGAAACCCTGCCGCGTGAGCGAGGTCAAATATATCTACGCCGAGCGCAAACCCCCTTTCAGGAAGGTAATCGTTCCAATCTACGCCATGCTTGCTTGGGCATTGCCCCGTTAACATAGAGGCGTGCGCGGGCAATGTGGCGCTTAAGCGAATCGTTTGAGCGGTTAATGAATATGCCGATGATTCCATTAACTTCATCAACGTTGGCATCGGCGCAAGCGGAATGGCGTCGGGGCGTAAACCGTCTATGGAGAGAATCAACACGCGGCGAGCAAGAGGAGCGGGTGTAGGTGTAAAAGTCGGCGAGGGGAGAGGCGTTTGGGTAGGCGTAGGAAACGGCGTAAGGGTGGAGGTAGGGGTAGAGATAATGTTGAGGGGGTAGCACGCAAGTAGAAATAAGAAAAGAAGCGGTAGAATTTTTTTCATCTAAAACAAGAATAAAAAGGCTGTCGCCCCAACGATGCCTACGCACGCGATAAGTATTGCGGCGACTATCATGAGCCAAACGATGTTTTGGTTTTTATCTTCTTGAATGACGGGGTTATACTCGCGTGAGATGAAGGGTTTGGGTTCTACATACGCTTCATGGTGGATGTGATGCCTGCGGTTGTGTTCCTCAGCAGTTTCTTGCGGGATAATGCCCATGCTTGCCATTTGATTAAACGCGGTTGAAACTTTTGCTTGCACATCAGACGGCAATTCGTTGAAATTATTGTAGGTCTTGCCGTCAAAATGAATGGCGTTTGCCGCAGTGTAGATGTTGGAAATATTTTTAACAATATCGCCTTCTAAAAAATCGGGAATGCCGTTGCCGTTTTTATCTACGAACATGCCCATCATTTGTTCATAGGCTTGGCGCATTTCAGGCGGCATTTCTTCAAGGCTGTTGTATGTTTTTCCGTTGAAATAGATTGTTGCCATCTTGTACTCCCTATTCTGTTTGACTATTTTAACTTCGCAAACGCGCGGACCGGAAACGTGCCTACCCCTTTGAACTTCGGCGGCACAGCCGTGAAAGTAAAACCTTCGTCTGGGACAATTTTCAAATTACATAAATGCTCAACAATTAAAATATTTGCTCTTAACAATATTGAATGGACGGGTCTTTCTCCACCGCCTGTGTAATCAATGTTATGCGAATCGATTCCAACTAACTTGGCTCCGCAATCCCGCAAATACATTGCCGCATCTTCTGTTAAGTATGGATGATTCTCGAAATATTTATCGGTTGCCCAATTTTCATCCCAACCGGTATGAACTAAAACCGCCCGATTGTAAACCTCTTGATTTTTGAAAGCCTCAGCGGTAATCGCTAATCCGTTTTTATAATCGGCACGGATGACGATGCTTTCAAGGTCAACAAAACTTTCCAAATCCACTTCAGATAAATCTTTGCCGTCTTCATATCTGTGAAACGGACAATCAATATATGTTCCAGTATTTGTGACCATTTCAATTTTGCCGATTTGAAACTCTGTGCCTTCCGCATATCGGCTACGAGATTGTTCTCGGCTGAGATAATCACAAATGATTGGGGCAGGTAGCCCCTTGTAAGTAATCAATCCATCATAAATGACATGACTCAAATCAATGTATTTTGAATTTTCATTCATCCTTGCATTCCTTCCCACTCTGCCAACTTGATATCCATCTCTTTTTGCACGCGCTCATATTCCTTGCTGATTTTGATAACGTCATCAGGTTTGAGCATGGGGCTTTCTAATTGAAAGGCTAAGTTTGCTAAAGCGGCTTCTAATTCAGCAATCGTATTTTCTAATTCTTGCACCTTCGCAATCTTTCTTCTTTCTTCTTTTGCTTCGGCTTTAGATTTCGGAGTTTCAACCTTTGACCTTTGACCTGCAACCTTCGACCCATTCTGCCCTGCCATAAAGGCTTCATATTGTTTTTGTTCACGCTCAGCGCGTAATTCAGAGTATGTGCCTTTGAACACAGTCAAATGACCATCATCGGGGTCAATTTCCCAAATTTGAGTGGCAAGCGCATCTACAAGATAACGGTCGTGCGTGATGAGCAGAATTGTGCCTTTGTAATCTTCTAAAACGGATTCTAAAATTTCTTGCGACGGAATATCTAAATGATTGGTCGGCTCGTCGAGTAATAATAAATTTGTGTCTTGCAAGGCAAGTTTTGCCAGCGCTAACCGCCCGCGCTCGCCGCCAGAAAGCATAGAAACTTTTTTATACACATCTTCGCCGCTGAATAGATATTTTCCAAGATAATCTCGAATTTGCCCCGGCAGCCAACTCGGCATCACCGCGTCAATTTCTTCTAACAGCGTTTTATTCGGGTCAAGCCCCTCATGCGCTTGCGCAAAATAGCCGATGTGTAAACTTGAGCCGAGTATCACCTCGCCCGATAAAGGCTCTAATTGCCCTAAAATCGTTTTCAAAAAAGTAGATTTCCCTGCGCCATTCGGACCAATCAGCGCCGCGCAGTCTTGCCGCCTCAATTCAATATCGGGCGCTTTGAATAAAAATTTATCTTTGTAGCCAACTTGCAAATCTTTTGTGCGAATGACTAAATCGCCGGAGCGTTTTTCAGAGCCGAGTCTTAAGTGTAAATGCGGTAACGTTCGCACAGGCGAGCGTAATGCCCGCACCCTGCGCTCGGCTTCTTCCACGCTGAAATACGAAGTCGTCACATTCACCTCTTCCGCCGTTTCGCTCCATTTTTGATTCAGCGCCGCTTCAAAGCCAATTTGCTCAATCGCTTGCACCAAACGCGAAAGCCGCTTTAATTTGCCTTTGGCTTGCAAGGTGTTTTGACCGGCAATATGCTTTTTGATGTAATCTAATTCTCTTAATAATTTTTCTTTTTCGCTTTCAAAAATTTCTTGTCTGCGATTGATTCGTTCTTCCCGTTGCTTCAAATAGGCGCTGTAATTTCCTTTGTAAATTTCATACGCGCCGGGCAACATTTCTAAAATCACGTTGCTCACTTTGTCTAAAAAATATCTATCATGCGAAACAATCACCGCCGCGCCCTCCCATTGATTCAAATAACCTTCCAGCCATTCCACAGCGCGAATGTCGAGGTGATTGGTCGGTTCGTCGAGCAGGAGCAAATCGGGGTCAGAAAGCAAGAGGCGCGCTAAAAAGGCGCGAGTCCGTTGCCCGCCAGATAAACGCTCCAAAGAAAGTCCATAATCGTTTTCATCAAAGCCTAAACCCGTCAGCGTTTGCTTAATGCGCGTTTCATAAATGTAGCCGCCGCGTCGTTCAAAATCTTCTTGCAGTTTTCCATATTGCTCAATCACATTGGGGTCGGTCGCCATTAATTCTTCAAGACGGTGCAATTCATTTTGGCGCTTGATTAAATTTTCAAAAACGGAATGACACGCCTCCCAAAGCGTGCCTTGCATTTGAAAATCCGCTTCTTGAGATAAATATCCGCTTCGGACTCCCCTCGAGCGGGTGACTGTTCCCGATGAAGATTCCTCCACCCCAGCCAAAATCCGCAACAGCGTAGTCTTGCCCACGCCATTCGGACCGACAATGCCCAAGCGTGAACCCTTCTCAATCGAAAGAGTGAGGTTGCTAAAAATATCCGTCGCGCCGTAGGATTTGGCGAGTGAGTTAACAGTGATGAGGGTCATGGGTAAGTGAATAGTGAATAGTAAATAGTGAATGATGAATGGTGAATGATGAATGATGAATGGTGAATGGTGAATGATGAATGATGAATGATGAATGGTGAATGATGAATAGTGAAACGCGAGAAGATTTTAACTCATTCGCATTCTTTCTGAGTGAATTCATATCTACTACTCACTATTCACTATTCACTACTCACTACTCACTATTCACTACTCACTATTCACTATTCACTACTCACTACTCACTACTCACTACTCACTACTCACTACTCACTACTCCCACCTTACTTCTCCTCTTCCACATCCACATGCCCTGGCTTCTCCTTCCCCAGTTCTAACGACCTTTGATACGCCGCCCAAACCGCGCGTGAAATGGCTGTCCGAAAACCTGCTTTCTCTAAATAATACAACGCCTCAGCCGATGTTCCGCCCGGCGAAGTGACCTGATTTCTTAAGGTGGCTGGGTGCCTGCCCGCCGCCTGATAAAACGAAGCCGAGCCTTTAATGGTTTGCAAAACCAATTGCTCTGCAATTCTTCTTGGAAACCCCATATGAACGCCGGCGTCAATTAGCGCTTCGGTGAACAGAAAAACATACGCGGGTCCCGAGCCTGATAACGCCGTTGCCATATCTAAATACGATTCATCTTCAACAAACACTTCTTCGCCTAACGCCCCAAGGATAGATTTAGTCATTTCGCGCTGTTCATTTGTCGTTTCTTTGGATGAAGTCCAAACCGTAATCCCTTCCCCAATTTGCCCGGGGGTGTTCGGCATCGAACGGACAATGGCTTTATGCTTTAGCCCAGCGCTAATTTTTTTGATGTTCGCGCCAGCGATAATAGATAAAACCAAAGCATCCGAACGAATGCCTTTCAGCCCCTTCATCACTTCGGTTAACCGCTGAGGCTTGACGGACAATACAACCACATCCGCGCCATGAATGGCAGATGAATTATCTGTTGTGGTTTTAATTCCATATTTTTTATCTAACTCATTCATCCGTTCTTCGCGCGGACCAGACGCAATGATATTTTTTGAGTCCGCAATTTTTTTACGAAGCAGCCCCGCAATCATCGCTTCCGCCATCACGCCCGGACCGATAAAAGCAATTTTTTTCTTTAACATAATTCTCTCCATATAACAATGTAGGGGCGACGCATACCACCTTGTGGCACAGGCTCGTCGCCCCTACGAAATTCATGTAGCAACGCAATGATTTATTGAAAATACCCTAAGGTTAGTCGTAATCTTTCTTCCACATCGGTTGGCGCGTCTTTCGGCAAAGATTGTATCGCCGCTTGCGCTTCCACAACCGAATACCCCAAAGCAGTTAGCGCCGCCAGCACTTCACTATCATAATCGGCAAGCGCCGCCACCTTCGCTAAAGCGTCGGTCGGTTTTAATTTGTCTTTCAAATGCAAGGCGATTTTTTGAGCGGTCTTTTTTCCTACGCCCGGAACTTTGCTTAATAAATCGCCTTCATCGGCAAAAATAGCGCGCTGAATAGCGTCTAACGTCATAGAAGATAAAACGGATAACGCCACTTTAGGACCAACGCCATCTACGCCGAGTAACGTGTTGAATAAATCTTTATCCGCTTGCGATTCAAACCCATACAACGTCAACGCATCTTCCCTAACTTGCAAGTGGGTGAACAAAAACAACATTTCCCCAGCCTTACACTTTGTCCGTAACGGCGCAGGGACGAAGACGCGCAACCCCACGCCGCCCACTTCGATAATGAGGGCGTTGTCTTCAATATGAGAAATTTGTCCGTGAAGGGTGGCTATCATATCCGACGATTATATTGCATTGTTTCGGTTTACTACAAAGTCAAAATAATCGGCTCATTTTCTGTGACGATAATCGTATGTTCAAATTGCGCGGCGATGGCTTTATCCGCCGTTTGCAAAGACCAGCCGTCTTTCTTTTCCACCACGCGTCCCCTGCCAGTGGTAAGAAAAGGCTCAATAGCAAGCACCAAGCCAGCGTGAAGCGTGCGGCGGTCAGACGGGTTATAAAAATTATGTATATTCGAAGGCTCATCGTGTAATTTGCGCCCAATGCCATGCCCAGTCAAATCATAAATCACGCCAAAGCCTTTGCGCGCCGCCTCGTCTTGAATCGTTTTGCCGATTGCGTTTAACAACGCCCCTGCTTTTGCGGCATAGACGGCTTTATCTAACGCCGATTTTGTCGCGTTCAAAAGTTTTTCAAGTTCGGGTCTTTTCTTAGCCACAATCAGCGATGCGCCCGTATCGGCAAAATAACCGTCTAGTTCAGCCGATACGTCAATATTAATTAAATCGCCTTCCTTCAAAACATAATCGTTTGGAATGCCATGCGCGATGACAGGCGAAACGCTAATGCACGTTGCGCCGGGAAAGTTATACATCGTTTGCGGCGCAGACTTAGCGCCCTCTTTTTCTAAAAACTCTTTGCCTATATTATCTAATTCAGCCGTTGTGATTCCGGGCTTGGCGTGTTTCATCATTTTTTTCAACGCGCCCGCCACCACACGCCCTGCGGCTTTTAAAGATTTAATATCCGCTTCCGATTCTGCCGTCATTATTTATTTTCCTAAATTGCTCATACCGCCGTTCGGCGTAGAGCCAAAGAGATTATCTTAATCCGCGTTCTATCGTTTTGCGATGTTCAAGGAAATGCTCGCTTGTATTGCCCAACACCCATAATAAGATTGGACGTTTTTCGGGGTCGTCTTCGCGGCGCGGCTTTAACAAATCTTCATACGTCATAGATTCGAGCCGCGCCTCTACCCGACCATACGCCTGATTCAGTTTCGTCATCATTTCTTTTCGCGTCAGGTTTTTGTTCTTCTCAAATAAAATCGGATTAATCGCTTCAACGTCCCATTCGGGCAATTGTTCTTTTGAAATTCCAATCGCTTCATGGGCTGGCTTTTTATCCATGTGATAGTCGAGCAAAATATTCATCCATTCGGCTACATGCGCTAAATTATCTTTCGGCGACCATCCGCCCGCATCGGGCTTGGTCATTTGCTCATCAGTCAAAGATTCGGCGAGGTCTAGTAATAATTTCCATTCTTTCCTTATTTCCGACATTAATTCTTGTTTGTTGCTTGGCATCCATCGTTCGGTCATACATTCTCCAATGATTTCAATCTTTCGATAATTACCTTCCTCAACTCTTCTTGCACGGTTTTCCAGTCTTGGGCTGAGTTCACTGCCGCCCATCTATGCGGTTCTTGTTTGAGCATTTCTAAATAGCCGTTTCTTACTCTTTTATGAAATTCAACCGTATAAGCGTCAAGCCGATTCCATTCGTTATCTTTCTTCTTTCTTCGTAAGCCTTCCTCCACGTCCACATCCAGCAGAATAGTTAAGTCTGGGTTTAATCCGCCAGTGGCATATCTCACCAACGCCCGAATTTCCTCCAAGTTTTGCTGATGCCCATAGCCTTGATACGCAATTGTCGAATCGTAATATCTATCTGAAATGACAATTTCTTTATCCGCCAATCGGGGCTTGATGACTTGCTCCACAATTTGAGCGCGCGCCGCTTGGTAAAGCAAGGTTTCGGTGCGCGGGTGCATTTCGGCGTTTTTCATATCGTGCAAAATGTCTCGAATCTGCTCGCTGATGGATGTGCCGCCCGGCTCACGGGTTGGGAATACAACATATCCTCGCTCACGCAGATATTCCACAAGGTGTGGGATGTGCGAGGTCTTGCCAGAGCCTTCGGGTCCTTCAAGAGTAATAAACATAATTAACGGCTAGCAGTTAGCGATTAGCGAGTAGCCAAGCGCTAATCGCTATTTACTCCCTAAAAATCCTCACATGCCGTCTTGGTTCTTTGCCGTAGGAATGCGAAACCAGTTCCGCTTTGCGAGCCATTTCGTGTTGAAGCCTGCGAACCAACGAAGGACCAGGCGGTAAATCTACCCAGCGTTCGCCGTTCAAAACGGCGGCAATGGCTTGTTGGGTTTCGTGGCGAATATCCTCCATGCTATCGCGCGGGGCATGTTCGGTGAGGTTATATAAATCGCCGATAAATTGTTCCACTTGCGAAACGGAATTAGCGCGCAAGACGTAAATGGGCATCCCGCGCGATTCGGCTTCAATCACGGTTTGTTCGCGGTTGCGATAATACGTTCGCAGCGTTACCAGCACATCGGCTTCATGCACGTCTGCCACCACCACAGCAGGCACGCCGAGTCGTTTGGCGGCTTGTTGCAACCGATTGCGCGCCACGCCATACGCGAAAACTTTTACGGTTTGTAACTTTGCGCCGTTGTTTGAAATGGCGGGCGGGTTAATCGATTCGGAGCGAGGAGTCTGTTGAGGGTCAGAAACAATTTGACGTTTAGAACGAGGCGTGGTTTTTGTCGCTTCTATCTTCGGTTTGGCTTGAGAGGCTTTTTCAACAATAATCTCGCCCGATTCGTCTCGTGTGCGAATCTCTGGGGGCATGGGCATATCGCGCAGCAGCGAATCGACGGCGGACATAATATCGAGGTGAATGGCAAAGCGTTCTCGATGTTGAATTTCAATGAGAACGTCGAAGGTGGGCGGGGCGCGTCTTTCTAACACGGTTTTTTGCGTGCCGCGCCGACGGGCTTCTTCATCCGAAAGGGTGACGGCTTCAATGCCGCCGACTAAATCGCTGAGGGTTGGGTTGAGCAAGAGGTTATCTAAAGTTTGCCCGTGCGCTGTGCCAATGAGTTGCACGCCGCGTTCGGCGATGGTGCGCGCGGCGAGCGCTTCCAGTTCGCGTCCTATTTCGTCAATGACGATGACTTCGGGGTTATGATTTTCCACCGCTTCAATCATCACTTCGTGTTGGAGCATGGGTTCACGCACTTGCATTCGGCGGGCTTTGCCAACGGCGGGGTGAGGCACGTCGCCGTCTCCGCCGATTTCGTTGGAGGTATCTACAATAACTACGCGTTTATTTTCCGCGAGGATACGCGCGGCTTCACGCAACAGTGTGGTTTTGCCAACGCCGGGGCGACCGAGAATCAAAACCGATTTTCCCGATTCGATAATGTCTTGGATAATATCCACCGTGCCATACACGGCGCGCCCCACTCGGCAAGTTAAGCCGACAATCGCGCCGCGGCGGTTGCGAATGGCGGAGATGCGATGAAGCGTGCGCTCCATGCCAGCGCGGTTATCCGCGTCAAAATCGCCAATGCGTTCTACAATGTGGTCAATATCGGCGCGGGTAATTTCTTTGTCTGATAATGCGATTTCGTTTTCAACAAAACGGGCTGTTGGCAAACGCCCTAAATCAATGACGATTTCGATTAATCTATCGCTGTTGTTGGCTTTTTCTACGGCATGACGCAAGTTGGCGGGTAAAACGTCTAAGAGCGCGTCGAGGTCGTCTGTAATTTTGTGTTGTGTCATTTTTTAAGTTTCGAGGTTCAGGGTTCAGGTTGAAGGTCAATCTGAAACGGGGAGGGAAAAGAGGCGCGCGGAATTTGCTCGCGGCTTGGGTTTGCAAAAAAGGGAAATTAAAAGAGAGAAATGTTGAACATGGCGAAATACCTGCCTTGTTGAGAAGATGAGACGCGCCAATGGGGATGGTTGCGTCTGGCTGTATTATAGCAGGGTGGCGGTTAACGCAGAATTAAAGAGTTATATTAATTTTCTTGAGGGGCAGAGCGGCAAGCGCCGTGAATTTTATGAGTTTGTAAATTTTTTGCGCCAATTTTTCAAGGTCAAATACGCCGTTGGTAAGCCTACATCTAAACCTGAAACGCGAATTTGCTTACCGTCGCGCGAATGGATGGCGATGTAATATTGCTTTCCGCCTTTACGCCCGCGCGTATAACCGAAGAAAACGGCGGTTACATCGTTTGCCGCAAGGCTTGTTTCGCCAAATAAGTACTTAATATGCAGTTGATTGTTCTCTAAAATCAAAGCCTGCGGGCTGGAAAGAAAAGCCCATATAAAGAAAAGGAAAAAAAAGATAAAGAAAGCGATAGGCAGCCATGAATTGGAGGAAAAATCTATCAGCATGAAAAAGGCGACGATACTGCCCATAAACAATAACGTAATGAAGAAAAAGGTAAGATACGCGCCCAACCCACGATGCATTTCGCTAAATTCTTGCGGAGAGAATAAATCGCCTCGTTTTTGACCGATAATTTCTACAATCTCTTCAAATCTCGGTAAGTGTGAAGGAATAGAAACGGTTGTGTCTTCGTTCTGTAATTTAATATTGTTTCCGCCGCCCGAAACCCGCGTAATTTCCGTCCACCTTAAAGTTTGAGGAATAAAAAGAAAAGAAGAGGTGATTTCATCTTCTGTGATGACGACTTTGGACGTGTAAGAAAGCAACGAAATTAAAAACGCAACGCCAAATACGCCTAAAATCGGCGTGATAAACCACACATTGGTTACCAAGTTGGATATAAACCATATTGTGCCGCAAGAAAACAAAATCCAAACAACGGAAAAAAAAGCGCCAAACAAGGGTTGCTGGTAAACGCGCGGTTCGTTCATAACGTGCCTCCTAGCGCTACATTATAACCATCAAATCATATTCAGCCTCTTTCTCTTTCTTCTTTCCACTTTTCCCTTGTATAATTGACCTTATGTCCTTTCCTCAAGAGCAAATGCCGCCCAGCGAACCGCCGCGCAGAAGACGCACGCGCCGTTCTTACATCCCAACCGATACAGAAGGTCAAGCCGCGTTAGTGGCTTCGCTGGCAAGGCGGGCATACCCATCTATTGAATTATTTATATTTTCTTTAGTATGCGGCGCTATTTTAGGATTAGGCTTTTTAATCGATTCGCAAGCCGTGTTACTGCTTGGCGTCCTCGTTGCGCCATTAATGGCGCCATGGGTGGGCTTTTTACTTTCTATCCTTACGGGGTCTGTGCGCTTTCTTTTTGAAACTGTGATGGCGCTCATCATCAGCCTTATTTTTGTTTTTATCGGCGGGTTAGCCGTTGGCTTTGTCGCCTTAGCCTTGCCGCAAATGACGCATGATAACGTTTACATTCACACCCGCTTATGGATACCGGCATTAATTGTATTCATCGTCGGCGCAATCACGCTGGTCGCCTCATTCGCCCGTTCAGAAGAAAAACCATTTTTACCCAGCGTTCTCATTGCTTACGCATTGTTCTTACCCATCAACGCCGTTGGCTTTGGGTTAAGCGCAAGGTTAGATGACGTTTGGCTACAAGGCTTAATCGTCTTTGCCGTTCACCTTTCGCTCACAAGCGTTATCGGTTTAATCACATTATTCATCTTACGCATCCGACCTTCGGCTGGCGGCGTAGTATTAAGCCTCGTCATGATTCTACTGTTTGCGGCGATACTTGCTTCAGTTGTCAGAGCGGGCATGGCGTCACGAAATGAAGCGGCAACGACTCCCACCCTGCCGCCTGCCACGCCTACGAATCAAACGCTTCAGACGCTAACGCCCAGCCTGACTCTGAATCCTACACAGACTCCTCGCGTGAACACCCCTACGCCCAGTTCGCCTAGCCCTGTCCCCATCACACTGGAAGTGACATTGCCGCCCACCGAAACGCCGACAATTACATTGACCATTCAACCCACGCCAACCTATGCAAGAATTTCCGCTAACGAAGGCGGCGGAGCAAACTTGCGCGAAGCGCCCGGACCCGACGGCGCCTATATTATGACCTTGCTCAACGGCACAATTATCGAAACCTACGGCGAATTTGAAGTCGTCAATAATGTGACTTGGGTAAAAGTGTACGCCACGCTAAACGGTCAAAAAATTGAAGGCTGGTTATTAGAATCGGTGATTGCCTACGCAACCCCCGCCCCAAATTTTGAGGTCACACCCACGCCCACGCCATAAAGCCGATGGTCATGCTGAACCGCGTTTTTGTTTGTTCGCTTGCGCCAACGACTTCCAGCGTTGCGGCGCAGAATCTCTGAAATAATCGTAGAATCCCTTCGCCATTTTTTAGATAAAATTTTTTTCAAATCAAAAAGGAAAATGATACATGCCTATTCATTTTGGTACAGACGGCTGGCGCGCCGTGATTTCAGATAGTTTTACGTTTAGCAATCTTCGCATGGTATCGCAAGCCATTGCCGATGCGGTTGCCTCAGAACATTGGGATAAATCGGATACGGTTGACACAAAAAAAATTGTGATTGGATTTGACACCCGCTTCCTCTCCGACCGTTTTGCTGGAGAGGTGGCGCGAGTGCTGGCGGCAAATGGGTTTACCGTTTTACTCGCCCAATCCGATTCTCCAACGCCCGCCATTTCTTACGCCGTGAAGAATAACAACGCTATCGCCGGCGTGATGATTACCGCCTCGCATAACGCGCCGCGCTATAACGGTTTGAAGTTGAAAGGCGCGTTTGGCGGCTCGGCTTTGCCTGAACAATGCCGCCGAGTAGAAGTGTATATCAACGATAACGAAGAGCAAGCGCGCGGACCGAATTTGATGGATTTTCAAAAAGCCCGCGAGGCGGGTTTGATTCAAAAATTTAACCCACTGCCCGCCTATTTTGAACATTTAAGAACCTTAATTAATACCGATATTATCGCCGAAAATCCACAGCGTTTTGTGGTGGACGCGATGTATGGCTCTGGGCGCGGCGTGATTAAGTCTTTTCTGCAAGGCACAGGCTGTGAGATTTATGAAATTCGGAATGAGATGAACCCCGGCTTCGGCGGCGTTCACCCAGAACCGATAGCAAAATATTTAGGGGCGTTAGCGAGCGCGGTGAGTTCAGGCTTTGGAAATTTCGGCGTGGTGACAGACGGCGACGCCGACCGAATTGGCGCGATGGACGAACGCGGCAATTTTGTTGACCCACATAAAATTATGGCATTATCTTTGAAATATTTGGTTGAAAAAAGAAAGATGTCTGGCGCGGTGGTGCGGACTGTTTCTACAACGAGGATGATTGATCGGTTGGCAAAACGATACGGTTTGAAATTATACGAAACGCCTGTTGGGTTTAATCACATTGCCGATTATATGATGCAAGAAGACGTGTTAATTGGCGGCGAAGAATCGGGCGGCATTTCATTCAAGGGGCATATTCCCGAAGGCGACGGTCCGATTATGGGGTTATTGTTAATTGAAATGCTGGCGGAGTCGGGCAAGTCTTTGGGCGAAATGGTAGATGATTTATTGAAAGACGTTGGTCCTGCTTTATATGAGCGCGCCGATTTGCGCTTGAGCCGACCTGTCGCTAAGGCGGAAATGGTTGAGTTTCTCACAAAGCAAGCGCCGAAAGAAATCGGCGGCGAAGCGGTGAGCGAAATTAGTCAGCGCGATGGGGTGAAATACATCATGGCGGATGATTCATGGTTATTAATTCGCCCATCAGGCACAGAGCCTGTATTAAGAGTGTATGCTGAAGGAAGAACGCAAGAAATGGTAAAGGCTTTATTAGCGTATGGGAAAAAAGTGGCGGAAAGCGTGGTGTAGCGCCGCCCTCAAAGTTGTAAAGGACTTCAGATTTCCTTCTCCCAAAAGGGAGAGACTAAAACAAAAGCCTATCAACAAGATTATTTATGCAAGCGGTTCAAAAAAACGCCCATCTTCGATGAGCGTTTTTTTGAAAATTTATCGAGTGGGCGAAGCGCGTAATCTTCTGGCTAATAAAATCACCATAACAAACGCCAATGCCATAATGGCTAACCCTGATACGCCATAATCGTCAATAAAGCCTGTGTTGGGTAAGGCGGTAGTCGTTGGCACAATAGTTAATTGGGCAATGGCGGCTTGTGTGAGCGCCGCGCCGACTGTGGCGGTTGCGGCGACAGAGGTGCCGGCGTTAAGTGGGGCGGCGCCTGTGGAGCCTGGGGTCGCGTTCGGGTCAGGGGTGTTGGTTGCGGTCGCAAAATTCACCACTGGGGTTGCTGTCGGCGGTAAGGTGGCGGTAGGCAGAGCGGCTTGCGCTTGCGCAGTGGCGGTTAGGGCTTGGTTAATGAAATTATTAGAAGCGGCGGCTGTTTGAGTAGCGGCGTCAATTTGCGCTTGTTGAGAAGTCTGTGCGCTTCGGTTGAATAGAAAAATTCCCACAATACAAGCCACAGAAAGCAAGATAATGCCGCCTAAAATGCCAACAGCAATTAAGAAGGTGCGATTATTACTCGACTCTTCGGGGAGTTGTTCTTCTTCGTCAAATGTTTCAAAGTTGTTGTTATTCAAAGACATGCAACACGCTCCTGATTAATATTAGCGATATTATCCCACAACTTCGAGATTAACAAGCGGGGCAATCGCGGTTTCGCCATTTTCTAACTTCACTTCTGCCGAAGGCGCGCGTAACCCGCTCGGCAAGACGGTTAAGCCGGGTTTTATCGAAACAATCGAGCCAATCATGCCCATAAAGGGAGGTCTTCGCATTCGCACTTGCAAGCCCGCTGTAAATTCCGCCACTTCTTTTGGAGATGGAAGGTCGGACGCAGTGGGCAAGGGAATTATGACTTCTGGTTTTGCGCCTGTGTATCTATCGTAAACTTCGGCGTTGACGGTGACATCACGCTTAGCGTTGGTGCTAAGTAATTTATACGCCGCTGAATTCATCGGTAAAGAGCCAAACCCATCGGTAACTAAAATGGGGTAACGCATTTCATACGCTTTGGGAAGTAGGGAGGGATAAATGCTTCCGATAATTAATCCGCGCGCAGACAATTCTGCGGCGGCTTCTAGCGTGTCGGCGTCTTTGACTACGCCCGCTAAGATGACAGAGCCGCGCAGGCTCACGTCTAAACGATTAGGGGTGAGAACTGTGCTGGGAGATTCCGCTAAGTTGACCAGTATGCCTGTGTCAATTCTTCCATTGCCCCACACGCCTTGAATTAATCCGCCAGCGGTTTGAATGACAACGCCTTTATTGGGCAAAATTTGAATTACAGAGCCTGGAATGCCGGCGCGTAATTCTATTTTTGTTTCGCCCGCTTCCATTAACACTTGCCCGCCGCCCACTGCCACCACGCGCCCAGCGCGCGGCGCGCGCACCGATTTTGGAAATACCCCCTTGCCAACGGCAATTTCGGCGTTAGCCTTTATTTCGTCGTTGACTTTGCATTTGATGAGGCGGTCTGCCGCGTTGGGTGAAATGCTTAATAGGCGCGCCACATCTAACAACACATGCTCGCGCGCCCATTTGGCTTCAGCCACTACATCGTTTGGGGTGACTTTTTGTTGAATGCGCGCCGTTACATTGCCTGAAATAGGCAAAACTCTTTCGCGCACAATAGACGTGAGACCAATAATATGATGCACGGGGGCTTGCATTATCCGCCTCCTAAGGTCCAATTCCATTTTTTGATGAGTTCGCGTCTTCGGACGGAGTCGCTGGGTAAGTTGAGCGGGCGACCTCTGCCATCGAAGACGACGCCTAACGCCCCGCCGCTAACGGGGATGACGCCTCCGCGCCCGGGTCCAAAGCCAATATCTGCCCCGCGCGATACTTGAAGGGTTAATTTGCCTGTTTCGCCGTTGGCAAGCGGTAGGGTTTCAATGCTTCCAAATTTTAAGTCTATGTTGGCTTCGGCGCCGCTTTCGTAACTTAGTTTTGCTTTGAGAATAGAAGCGCCATATTTTGCCGAAACCACTGGCGAAACGACCGTGCCGAGACTTAAGAATGCGCCAGACTCTAACACTTGCACGGGCAAAATATTGTTTTGCGATGCGGCAACCCCTAGCAAAGGCAATAAATTATTTTGGTCTAAGATGATGGTGGTAATGCCGACGGGTTGGATTCCGTCGAGGAGCAAGAGCAGGCTTTGACCTGGACGCGAAGCGTCGCTTAGGGCGCCGCCTCCAGCCAGAATGGGTTCAAAGAGCGGAGTCAAATTCGGTTTGATGTTGGCGATGTTTTTTGGAAAATCTTTTCGTGCGGTTTGCATGGCAAGATGTAACGCTTCGCGCGCAATGGCTTGAGAAATGGCGAGGTCTTCTTGCGTGGCAGGGATGGAGGCGGGGTATAAAGATTTTTGATGTAAATAGTCTAACAATACGCCGCTGGAAATATCTAATGACGACCACTGCAAAATGTTTTCAAGCGTGGTGTAATTTAATATGCCGACTAGGTTTTGCCCTAAACTAAATTGAGGCAATACTTTTAAGGTGGATTTGGTTTTGAAACCTGCCGCAATGACGGCGGCGGACGCGCCGAGGTCTACGCTTAAGATTCCCTTTTGTGAGCCGTACACTTTCGATAAAAAGCGCACCATGCGCCCAGTGGCGTAGGCGGTTGGGAGGATATGACCGCCCGACCATAGATCGAGCAGTTCGACTCCTTTAATTTGGCGTTTGCGGATGTTGATAATCATGCGGGCGAGTTCACGCTCTGCAGGGTCAATATCTTCTGTATCTAGCGAGGGGCGAATGTTGGGGCTGAAATGTAAGGAAGCGGCGAGCGAGCCGACTAGGGTTTTTACTTCTTCTTCCATTTTTTGGTTGCCCGCAAATAAAACGCTTGGGCGTTTTTCTTCTGGCATTAAGAAACTTGCCAACCCAATGGGGTCGAGTAATTTTTGAATCGAACGCGATGCGCCGCCGTCGGTTCCGCCGGCAATGACGACAAGCTCGGGGCGCAAGCGCATTAAACTGTCAATTTGTTGGTCGGGTTTGCGTTGGTCGCTCAGGCTTATCGTATCCATGATGCGGGTGTAGGTGGTTTCGGTAAGTTGGCGCGCGCTATCAAGTGAAACGTCTTTGAGTAAACCCACTACAACGGTTTTGACGGTAGGTCCTGCGGATAAGGTGACGACTAATGCATCTACGCCTGCCCCATTGGCTTGCGTGGGTGTGATGATGTTTCTGGAGGAATCTAGCAGGGTTTTGCCTAAGATGGTTTGTAAGTTTGCAATCGCGTTTCTTACGCCTTCGGCCACGTCTTTGAAAGGGGCTTCGGCGGCGCTGGGGGCTACGCCAGAAGCCACGAAGCGATATTCGCCTTCAATCACGTCAAAGAATACGGCGCGTGTGTTCGCCGCACCGACATCAATGGCTAAGAGTGAATTGCTGGTAATGATAGAGGAAGGCATTAGAAATTTCCGAAGAAGTTAATCAAAGATGAAATGCGCTCAATTAAAGCGGTTAATGCGGCGGAATATACGCCGGCAAAGATAACGCCTAAGGTAATGCCAATGAAGATTTTCCCAATAAAAGCGAGAAGTTCAACGATTGCAAAACGGCGCAGGTTTCCATTGGCTTGCAGGCGCGCGCCAAAATGAAAATACGATAATGTGGTCACTACGCCAATAAGCACAATCGCGCCATTGCCTAGCGTTTCAAATAAGTCAATATTTCTTGCGGCGGCAAGTTGAGGGTCAAAAAAATTAATGGTTGCGGAAATTTGGGGGAGTATCGTTCCAATTACTGCGCCGGCGATAATCACCGCCGCGCCGGCGCCCACGAGAAACGCCATAGTAATACTGGCGATTTTTGATAAGCGCGGCGAAATTTTCATAAGAATAAACACAGAGCCTAATAACGGAACCATGATAAATATTCTTTCGGCGATTGAACCCGCTAATAATGTAGGCAAAAGCGGCGCAATTAATTTCGGCAGTAGAACTTGCCACCAAATCACTGAGGCGACATACCCCGCCGTGACGCCCACAAAAAGATACACGGCAATTCTAAACAATGGGTTATCTCCAATAAGATAACTCAAAATCAAAAGCGTAAAGAGGAAGCTTAACGCGCCGGCGATGAGGTCGAGGGAAAGTAGCATATTATTTCGCCTCCCTTCGCTCGCGCAAGCCGAGCATTAAATTCCACAACCCGCCGCCTAGCGTTAAAGCCATTGCCATTAACATGCCGATACTGTAAGCGTCCCAATAAGCGCGGGCGGTTCCCGGTCTGCCGGCGTTGTATTGTTCAAAAATCGCCGCGCCATATAAGCCAGACACAATGCCATTCACTTGCCCTGAGTCGTAATACGGTTGAATCATCGGCGCGGCTTGCGCGCTGGAAATGACAATGAACGGGATATTTCCGCGTAAGCCTTGCGTTTGTTCTGCCCATACGCGGGCGGCGTCGGCATTATCGGTCATTAATATCAAGGCTGTAAATTGCTGAAGCGAAGAAATGCCTTGAAGCGGGGCAGACGCCCACGCCGATTGACCAAAAATATCAAACGGTAATGCGGCGCTGGGGTTTTGAGCAAAAGCCCGCACCGCCAACTGACCGCCGGGCAGGTAGCCCAAATTGGAATAGGTAACTCCGCTTTGATAATTGTGAACCGCCAAAGGTCCAGCGATGAAGCGTTCCGCTAACGCAGAACCAGTTTCACTCGTAGAAACAAACGTCAAACGCGGATGTTTCAATAACAACAAATGATCAAACAAAGGCGCGGCGGCAGTTTCAATTTCACCCGCGCGCGAGGGTTCATAATCAAATGCGACTAACACCGCCGCATTTTCTGGAATAGATTGCGTAATTTGAATCGCGGCGCCCACTTCGCTTGGAACGCCGCGCGGCAAGGCAAACATTTGAGAGCCTAAGAAAGTAACGCCAAACACAACCGCCAGCGTCAAGAAAGCCAACGCCCAACGTAACCCACGCGAAGGCATTAATGCGGAAAACGACTCAATCGGCACAGGCGAAGTTTCTGCCGCTAAAATATCTTCCAAAATACCGGCGTGCTTTAACTGTTCATCGTTTACGTTTAACTTCAAAGAATAAGTTTTGGGCTTACTGGTTGGGGCAAAGCCCGGCACAGCGGGCAAAACGCCTTGCAACCCCGCCAAAGCCCCGCGCGATTCTAATGTTTGGTCGCTGGCAGAAGAAGCAAGTTGCGCGAAGCCGCTATCGCTGGGGCGCATGGCTTCTACCCACGAGGGCAAGTCGCTAGAGGGCAAAATATCTTCATTAGTTATTGGAGTTATTGGCGTTGGCGTAGATGAAGAGGGCGGTTGGCTCGCCTCGCTCAACCAATCGGGCATTTCAGTAAACAGACTTTCTAAATTTTCATTCGCTTGCGAGTCCAACGTAAAAGCGGGCATAGAAGCGAATGGGTCAACCTTTTCAGGTTGAGGTTGTCCTTCAACTTCTGTTGCGGCAGAAGGCTGAATTTGAGAAAACCAATCGGTCGTTTCAGAAGCGTCCGCGTCCGATTGCAATTCATCTTGCGAATCAAAAATTGTTTTTTCAGGCGCGGCGGCTTTTAACCAATCTGGCACATCGCTCAAAAAATCTTCTTGCGCGGGCGGCTCTTCTTTGGGTTGGTTAAGGCGTACCGTTTCTTCAGCCGAGACTAACCAAGCCGGCAGTTCTGGCTCTTGCGATTGAACCTGCGGCTTTAACCACAATGGCGTTGTTGTATCTTGAGAAGGCTTTTCTTCCTCCGCTTGGCTTGAACTCTTCAGCCAATCGGGCATATCCATCGGAGGAAGCGATTCCGCCTCACCCTCAGGGACATTTGATTCTAAAAATGCGGCAGTCTCTCCGCCTGAAACGTTTCCAGTTGCGCCGCCGAGGTTACTTAACCAATCGGGCGTATCAATATTAAACTCTGGCGCGTCTTTGGGCGTTTGCGCTTGCACAGGCTCTGCGCTGGCAGCCATCTGCTTAAGCCAATCGGGCATATCGGCATTAAGTTGAGAATCGCTTTGCGCCGAAACTTGCTGAGATTTCGCCTCCGCTTCGGCAGACATCTGTTTAAGCCAATCGGGCGTATCGTCTTGCATAGGCTCAAAGGTAGGCGGCTCTTCTTTCAAGGGCGCTTGCGATTCGCTTGTTTCTCGCGTCCAATCCAATAATTCATCTTTTTCAGGCGGAGCGCTGGCTTGTAAGTTTGCCAGCCAAGGCGGCACGGTATCTTCTTGCCCGCCGCGTGAAGGCGGTTGCGCTAAAATGTTTTCGCTTTGCGGAAAATCGTCCTTATCGCCTATTTCCACCCAACGAACATCGGTAACGGGTTCATCTTTAGCGGGTTTTGATTTAGGCGAAACGCCCGTAATGCTGGCAAGCCAATCTGGCACTTCTTCTTCGTCATCGTCCCCCGCTTGAGATTGCAACCCCGCTAACAAGTCGGGTTGAGAGGCGGTGGGTTTGGGTTTATTTTCTGTGGTTTGTAAAAAGTCTGGCGAGTCTTGCGGCTCGGTATTCCGCGCGGCATCGCGCGCTTCTCGTAACCATTGCGGCAGAATTGGCTCTAGCTCGGCGGTGTGCTTTTTCGTTGGCGCTTGCCCAGAAGGGATATTTGATTTTGGTTGCAGCGGCGAACGGCAATTGGCACAGAACTCGAGTTCAGGCGAGTTCATTTCTCCGCAAAAAGGGCATTTGATTTGCTCTGCCATTATTTACCCCCATACGGGCGGTCTATGCCAAATAGCACGCGCAAGCCTGTAACGAGCGTGCCAAGCGCAACGCCAATTAAAATTCCGCGCGCGCCGCCCAACGCCCAAATTTGACTGACCCACGGGCGAATTAAAGTTCCAAAGATTGGAACGTCGCCAAAGGGCAATGTGGCAGAACCTAAAAAAATTAATACCGCCGTGAGGATGAAGACAACGCTCATCACATCGGCGCGGCGGCGTAAGAGACGAATTGCCGCATATAACAAAGTGACCGTGAGTAAGCCCATCAGGGTCGCTTCTACGGGGATGATGACGCCGTTTAATAGCGTTTGCATAATTTCATGTTGCGGGCGCAAGATTAAACCAAACACAAACGTAACCGCTAAAGCAATCACAAGCAATGCGCTATACACGCTTCCTTTTTCGGCGCGGCGCACTTTATCGGTATGCACGGCAATTAAGTTAAAAATGCCGACAAAAGACGCCACGCCCGCCAAAATCATTGCCCAGTTTAATAACAAAGTTTGAATGCCCACAAAGGGCTGAAAGAAATATCCAAATAAAACCATCAAGCCGACGGCAATGGCGATGACTGCGGTGAAAATACGCATTAAATCACCCCCATAAATTTTGCCGCCGCGCCGCCTATCAATACGATGATGATAAGCCAACGTAAAATATCTTGCACTGTGAGGCTGGCCGAGTGAGAAGCGCCCGCCCCAAGATACGCGCCAGCGGCGAATAATTCTTCGCCAATTAATGCGTCTTGCGCGCTGGCATAAAGGATGGATTGCCCGGCGAGGTTGTCGCTTGCGCCAATTAAGACTACATGGTTGCGGTCTGAACTATCAGCCAGCAAGCCCGCTTCTGCTCCAAAGTGACCAATCATAATATTGGTGGAAACATTTTCATTCGAGGCAATGTGCATTGCCCCAGCGGCATAACTAAACGGGGTTAACCCCGTAACGCGGCTTGTTGTCGGCACATATAGTTCTTCTACCCCAGCGGCTTGATACCCCGCTTGCATGGTGTCTTGAGTCAATAAACCAAGCGCAGGGTCGCCAGCGGAGGCAACAGAGGGCATATCGCTTACGGAGGTTTTTTCTGAAATGATTCGTAATGCGGCAAGCCCGGCAAATGCAGAGCCGCCGCGTTCATCTAATAAACTGCCATGACCTAATGAAATGTGCAGGCGTTTTCCGTCTTCCACGCTTAATCCTAACATTCGCACGAGGCGCGTAAGCGCGGGGATTTCTCGAAAGCGCGAAACGGATTTTCTCTTGAGCAAAGCAATGGTAAGCAATAAAAACGCGCTGAGTAAAAGAATGCCTAAAGCGAGGAGAGATGTCATGAGTTCGCCCCTGTTTGCATTAAGAAAGAAGCGAATGCCCGCGCTTCCGATTCGTCTTCTAGCATGGTCGCTAAAGCGGCGAGTTGGTCGTTTTTTATTAATCCGCCGCTAAAATATAACGCTTGCGCTCCAATCAATGCAAGCGGGCTTGCGGCTTCGAGCAACGAGGCGGCTATATCTTGAAGTTGATAACGACGCAAGGACTCAGCCCAGCGTTGCCAAAATTCGCGCGATGATTGCATAATTAAAGTATAGCATATCTTAAGGTTTCGTTTTGCTATGGCAGGCTTGCAATTTAATTAAAGAAACGCCCCGAAAGGTTTTGCGCCAAACTTTCGGGGCGGAGAAAAAGCGTATCTTATGGAGCAATCACTGTGCCAGATGGGATTTCTGTGTCTTTCGGAATAATGACAATGCCGTCGCGCACATACCACTTTTCGTTATCAATATCGGTGTCGCGCGGAAAAGGCTTAATGGTTACATTGCTTCCGATATGGCAGTTTTTATCTAAAATTGCGCCTTCAATATGAGAGTTTGAGCCAATGCCAATCGGTAATTCTTTGGTTTCGCGCTCATAGTAATCTGCGCCCATCATAATCGTATCCTTAATCACGCATCCGCTGGCGATTTGGCTGCGAATGCCGATGATGGAATGTGTGATTTGCGATTTCAAAATTTTACTGCCTTCGGCAACTAACACGTTTTTCAATTGGCAATCTTCTACAATCGAAGCGGGCAAATAGCGAATGTCTGTGTAAATGGGCAGTTTGGCGTCGTAAAAATCAAACGGGGTTTGCGACGTGGTAAGCATGAGGTTGGTTTCATAAAACGAGCGGATGGTTCCAATATCTTGCCAGTAGCCGTCAAAATCAAAGCCGTAAACGGCGTGGTTGTGAATGGCGTTTGGAATAATGTCGTTTCCGAAGTCGTCGTAATTTGGGAAATTTTTTAATAAGTCCATCAATACTTTGACGTTAAACATGTAAATTCCCATCGAACCTAAAAATGGACGGCGCTCATCGTCGCGGCTGATGAATTTGTTTTGTACTTCAGGGTCTTTGGGTTTTTCAACAAAGTCGGATATTTTACCGTTCGCTTCGCGTTTCAAAATTCCAAAACGCCCCGCTTCGTTTCGATTCACAGGTTGAACCGCCACTGTAATGTCGGCGTTATGATTCCAATGATACTCTGCCATCTCTTTGTAATTCATTCGGTAGAGATGGTCGCCCGCCAATATCAAAACGTATTTGGCGCTAGTGGCTTGAATTTCTAACAATTGTTTACGAACAGCGTCTGCCGTGCCTTGATACCAATTTTCGCTTTCCATCGTTTGCTCTGCCGCCCAAATTTGCACCCAACCTTGGTGAAACGAGTCGAAGTTATAGGTGCGGGTAATGTGCCGATGCAAAGAAACGGAATTGAATTGGGTCAGAATGGCGATGCGGTATATTTCCGAATTAATACAATTGCTAATAGGAATATCAATCAAACGGTATTTGCCCGCAATTGGCACCGCAGGTTTCGAGCGCATTTGCGTTAATGGATATAACCGCGCGCCGCGCCCACCCCCTAAAATGACGGCGAGAACTTCATTCAACGATGGCATAAGAAGCCTCCGAAAACAGGATGCTTCTTATTTTACCCCGATACTTTTGCGAATGGTATGAATGACGTATACAACAGGGTACGCCAAGATGATAAGAATATCTATAATCAGAAATAGAATTTGAAGTTTCATGTTGTCATCTCCAATGGATAAAGAGAAACGCTTCCAAGAAGATTTACGTTTTTGGCTTGTTCAAGTTTCTGACGCCCGCATTGTATAAACGAAAAAAACTTACGTCAATTCTTTTGCGCGCCTTGTTTATAAAATTCAAACATCCTCTAACATAGAGGATGTTTGAACGACCATAAGGTATAATTTTGGGCTGTGCCGAAGGAGGGAATCGAACCCTCATTCCCGGAGGGAACACGATTTTGAGTCGTGCGCGTCTGCCTGTTCCGCCACTTCGGCTCAAGTGCGAACGCAAGTATACCACTTCTAACTTGTAGAGCAAGATTAAATTTACCGCCCGCAGGTTTCTTTACAAAATTTAAGTAATGAAGCCCAACCTGTCGGGCGTTCATAAGGATACTATGAAACTTGGAATTATCGGCTTACCCCAATCAGGAAAAACGACTTTATTTAATGCAATCACACGCGGCAATGCCCCCACCACCGCTTCGGCAGGGCGGATAGAAGTGCATCAGGCAGTGGTGGATGTGCCAGACCCGCGCGTGGACGTTCTCTCGAAAATGTTTAACCCCAAAAAAACCGTTTACGCCAAAGTGACCTACGCCGATATTGCCGGCTTAGAAACTGGCTCGGCAAAGAGCGGCATTTCGGGGCAATTGCTTAATCAACTCAATCAAATGGACGGTTTGATTTTGGTTGTGCGTTGTTTTGAAAACGACAACGTGATGCACCCCAACGGAAGCGTGAACCCTTTGCGCGACGTTGAAACAATGACCAGCGAATTATTATTAAACGACTTGGTGGTTGTAGAACGAAAACTTGAAAAGTTAAAAGACGAAAAGAAAAAAGGCGGCACAGATAAAACGCTCAACGCCCGCCAAATTGAGTTATTTGAAAAACTCCACGCCGCCTTATCGGAAAACAAACCTCTACGATTTTTGGAACTAACCAACGAAGAAAATAAAGAACTTTCTAGTTTTGGACTCTTAACCCGAAAACCGCTTCTGACTGTCTTCAACTTGGGCGAGGGGCAGTCGGCGCCAGACTCATCCTCGTTAGATCACCCCGCTGTGGGGCTGATGTGCAAACTGGAAATGGAAATCGCTCAACTCTCGCCAGAAGACGCTGAAGTGTTTATGCAAGAATACGGCATTCAAGAATTAAGTTTGAACCGTATGATTAACCTATCGTATGAATTATTGCAAGAGCAAACCTTTTTCACCGTCGGCGAAGACGAAGTGCGGGCGTGGGTTACGCATCGCGGGGCGACGGCGCAAGAAGCGGCGGGCGAAATTCACACCGATTTATCGCGCGGGTTTGTTCGGGCGGAGGTGGTGGCATACGAAGACCTGGTCAGTTTGGGGTCTATGAATGAAGCGAAAGCCAAAGGCAAATTTAGGCTCGAAGGGAAAGAATACATCGTCAAAGACGGCGACATCATGCACGTTCGGTCAAGTTTGTAAAATCCATACGCAAGAACGGTTTGAAAATATTTTAGTTGTGATAAAACAATCACCAAGGAGAAAATCAATTATGGCTTATCAACTTTCAAGATGGGACTTATCGCCTTTATATTCAGGCTACGACAGCCCCGAATTGCAAAGCGCGTTCGATATGATTGAAGAGCAAGTGACTTCGTTTGAAGGCTTGCGCGATAAATTAAAACCCGATATGCCCGAAGAGGATTTTTTGCAAGCCGTAAAAGCCAGCGAAGAAACCGCGCGCATTGCCAATAAACTATATTCGTTTGCCGGCTTATCGTTTGCGGCAGATACGCAAGACCAAAAAGCGCAAACATTACAAAACCGCGTATTGCAATTTTTAGCGGAAATTGAAAACCGCACCATGTTTTTTAGTTTATGGTGGAAAGACCTAGACGACGACAACGCCAAACGCTTAATGGCAAATTCGGGCGATTATAAATACTACCTCGAAGCCATGCGCTTATACAAACCGCACACCCTTAGCGAGGCGGAAGAAAAAATTATTAACATCAAGAACATTACTGGCTCAAACGCTTTAACTAATTTATATGATTCAATCACGAATCGTTATATGTTTAAGATGAAGGTTAACGGTAAAGAAAAAGAAATGACCGCCGCGGAATTGTTCTCTTACCGTTACAGCCCAGACCCGAAAGTGCGCGCGGAAAGCTATCAGGCGCAATTCAAAGTCTATGCCGAAGACGGACCGATTCTTGGGCAAATGTACCAAACCCGCGTGCGCGATTGGCACAATGAAAACGTAAACCTGCGTAAATTTAAAAGCCCCATTGCCGCGCGCAACCTAAGCAACGATGTTCCCGATGAAGCGGTAGAGGCGTTGTTAAACGTCGCCAAGAAAAATGTCGGCGTCTTTCAAAGATATTTCAAGATGAAGGCGAAATATATCGGCATGAAGAAAATCCGCCGTTATGATATTTACGCCCCCGTCGCCGCCTCTAAGAAGACTTATGAGTGGGACGAAGCCGTGAACATGGTGTTAGACGCATTCAACGCCTTTGAACCCAAAATTGCCGAATTAGCCAAACGTGTGTTTGACCATAAACGCATTGATAGCGAAATTCGTAAGGGCAAACGCGGCGGCGCGTTTTGTTGGAGTTACCTGCCCGAAGAAACGCCTTACGTCTTAGTTAATTATCAAGGCACAGGGCGCGAAGTAGCCACCCTCGCGCACGAGTTGGGTCATGCCATTCACGCTATGCTGGCTTCGCACCATAGTACGTTTACTTTTCACTCTTCATTGCCATTGGCAGAAACAGCCTCTACCTTTGCGGAAATGGTGTTGATTGATAAATTACTCGCCGAAGAGAAGGATGAATCTGTCCGACGCGATATTCTCTTCAAACAAATGGACGATTCGTACGCCACGATTATGCGCCAATCGTATTTTGCCATCTTTGAAAAAGAAGCGCATGAATTGGTGATGAAAAACGCCTCAGTAGACGATTTGTGTAATGCGTACCTCAATAGCCTCAAACAACACTTCGGCGACTCGCTAGACCTCAGCGACGAATTCAAATGGGAGTGGGTGGGCATTCCGCATATTTATCACACGCCGTTTTATGTGTATGCCTACGCGTTTGGTCAATTGCTGGTGTTGGCTTTATATCAACAGTACAAAGCGGAAGGCGAATCGTTCAAACCCAAATATCTCAAGATTCTTTCGGCGGGCGGCTCCGAAGCGCCAGAGAAAATTTTGCAAGAAGCGGGCATCAACATCCGCGATGAAGCGTTTTGGCAAGGCGGCTTTGACGTGTTAGAAAAATTAGTCAGCCAATTAGAAAGCCTGCCCGTAGAATCTAAAAAGTCAAAACCCGCTAAAAAGACCGCCGCTAAGAAAAAGACCGCAAAGAAAGCGACAAAGAAGAAAAAGTAATCATAAAGACTCCTAGTGTGAAACTGGGAGTCTTTATTACATAAATTAAAATAAAACTCGCCTTGAATGAATTCAAAGCGAGTTTATTATTTGCTTTTTACTTTTCACGCCCACTAATCAATATCATACTCAGCGGGGTCTTCTTCCACCATCATGGGTTCTTCTTTTTCGCGTTTATCTAAGAACTGCAAGGATTGAGCGACGACTTTCGTAAAATACTTCGTCTCGCCGTTAGATTCGTATTTATCGGTCTTCAAACGACCTTCTACGAAAACCAAACTTCCCTTTTTGAGATATTCCTGACAAACTTCGCCAAGCCGCCCCCAAGCCTCAATATTAACCCATTCAGTGACTTCTTTGGTTTCGCCGCTTTTGTCCTTCCAGCGGGCGCTCACTGCAAGGCTAAAATGGCAGACCTTTTTACCAGTGGGAGTAAATTTGCTTTCAGGGTCCTTCCCCAAACGCCCTATCAGTTGCACGCGGTTTAAAGTTGGCATAGCGGCGCCCCTTTCATTTCATAACTTTTAGATGCTCGTGTACGTGTCATAATTAGTCTCCTTTTAATCTAAAAGAACAAGGTATATGATTGAACAGGGTTATACTTATTACGACCCTGCGCTTTCCGTGTTGGCGGCGGGGGCTTCGGCTTGAACTTTCTTCAGCACGAGCATACCCGTCTTCATTTCGACGACGTTGTACCCTGCAGGCACAGCGTCCAGCGCGCCTTCTTTAATCTCCTTCGAGAAGAAGAACATCTTGCCGTTGGAGTGCAGGTAGTAGGTCACGCCTTTCGAGTTCGTATGTGAGTAAGCCATTTGAGTCTCCTTTTGTCTAAATGTAATACCAGTGTAGAACAAAATTTCTAGGCTGTCAAGCCCTCAAAAAGGATGTAGTATAGACAAATGAACCTCGTCTCCTCTCTCTCTGACCTAAGGGAAAAACGCCTCTCTCTAATGGGGAAAGTGGGTCTTGTACCTACAATGGGATACCTACACCCCGGCCACCTCTCGCTTGTTGCCAAAGCGGCAGAAGAATGCGACCATGTCATCGTAAGCATTTTCGTCAACCCCACCCAGTTTGGCGCAAACGAAGACCTTTCTAAATACCCACGAGACTTGGAAAGAGATATAAAGTTACTTTCTTCGCTCTCTCTGCCGTCCTCGGCGAAAGAATTGATTGTTTGGAATCCTTCGGCGGAGATTATGTATCCGCCTGGCTACCAAACTTGGGTTGAGGTAGAAGCGTTAACTCACCCGCTGGAAGGGGCAATGCGCCCCGGTCACTTCAAAGGGGTGACGACTATCGTATCCAAATTATTCAACGCCACACAGCCGCATAAAGCCTACTTCGGGCAAAAAGACGCGCAGCAAGTCGCCGTGATTCGGCGCATGACCTTAGATTTGAATTTCCCTATTGAAATTGTCGTTTGCCCCACCGTGCGTGAGGCAGACGGGTTGGCGATGTCTAGTAGAAATAAATACTTAAATGAAGAAGAACGCAAAGCGGCCACCGTTTTGTTTCGCTCGTTGAGCGAAGCCAAACAGTTATACGAGGCTGGCGAAAGAAACGCCGATGCGTTGCGAAATAAAATGAAAGAAGTTTTGGATAGCGAGCCGCTTGCTAAAACACAATATGTTTCATGCGCCGATTATGATTCTTTAGAAGAATTGAATACAATCACAGGGAAAACTTTATTATCAATGGCTGTTTTTATCGGCAAAACAAGGTTGATAGATAATTTTGTGTTGGAATAACGCCTGCCGTCTTTTGAGATGGCGCAAAAGTATGAAGCAAACCATTAAGTTTCGCTATGTTTTCAATATGGTTTCAGCCGTTATTTTTAGCGGGCTATTGGCGGTTATCGTTTTATCTATGTACCTTGTCAATTTGTGGATACAATCTTTTATATCCCCTGTGAGAGCGATACCCTCCGGAAGTTATCTTAAAGAGAATCATATTGAATATCAAAATATTGAATTAACAACAAAAGACGGCGTCAAACTTTCGGCTTGGTACACGCCGCCGAAAAACGGGGCGGTGATTTTATTAGCGCATGGTTATAACGATAATCGGATTGAGAGTTTGTATGTGATGTTCGCTGAAAACGACTACGGCGTGGTAGCGTGGGATTTTCGCGCGCACGGCGAAAGCGGAGGCGAAGTTTCTACGCTTGGGTATTATGAGCAGTGGGATGTGGAAGCGGCTTTAGATTTTGCTTTGGCGCAAGCAGGCGTGGAGCATGTCGGCGCGTGGGGCGGCTCGATGGGCGCTTCGACTGTTTTATTAACCGCCTCGAAACGAAACGAAATTCAAGCCGTAGTCGCCGATAGCGCCTACCCCTCATTAGAATCTGTGCTGAGATTAAACATGCCCATAGAATTTATACAGCCGTTTGCTTTATTTTTATGGGAATCCGAAACAAACGCGCGAGTTGAAGACGTTAATGTTGAACAAGAGATTGGGCGAATTAGTCCGCGAGCGGTGTTTATCATTGACGGCTGGTATGGCGGCGCGATTCTGATGAATTCGCCGTATCGTTTGTATGAAGCCGCTCATGAGCCGAAAGAATTATGGGCGGAAGACGGCGTTCCGCATTTGGGAACATACGCGCATAACCCCAAGCGATATGAAAATAGAGTGATTCGTTTTTTTGATGAATGGTTGTTGGGCGAGTAACTGTTTCAAAACGTCCCGAAGGTTTTTATAAAATGAAACCTTCGGGACGTTTTGTTATTTTATGGTCCCCACTGCATGTTGGTTGCAAATTTCCCAAGTTCCATGCCGCCTTTTGCGGCATCGGTATAAATTAATGTAGGGATACCTCCCGCGTACACATCGGCAATCGGCGCGATAGCAATAATCACAAAGCGACCGTCGGGCGACCATAAGTATTCGTTGTTTAGGTTGAAGGTTTCAGGGCGTAATACGGTTCGATTGGTTACGCCATCGGGCGCAGAGCGGACGAGTTGCAAAGGCGGGCGGTTGACCATATCGCCTGTGTTGGGCAGGCTGGCGTAGAAGAAGTATAAATTGCCGTCGGGCGCAAGGAAGGGGGCTTCGGCGGCTTGAATGGGGTCAGTATCGAAATCGCCTAAGAATAAAGTGGAGACGTTTCCCGTAGCGGCGTCCACTTTCCATAACCCGGCGGCGAACATGCCAAAGGTGGAACTGGCAGAGTAAATAGAGGCGCTATCTGCCGACCAGCGCGCCGTGTCGCAACAGATGATTCCGCGATGTTCGCCTTGCAAGCGGACAAGCGCTCCGCCGTTGGGATAATAAATCGCGGCGGAGGCGCCTTCGTAATAGCCGAGCGTGAGCAACAACTTATTTCCATCGGGCGAAAATTTTTCAGGGAAGATTAATTCATTGGGGAATATGAAACCGTTGCCTTGGTCTTCAATTTGGTTTGGGATTAATAAATTGTATTGACCTGAAGCGATTGAATAAAAATTGAGTCCTTTATAGCCGAATGCAATGGTTTGACCGTCGTTTGACCAAACAGGGTTGCTCAATTTATTAACAAAAGGGTTAATTTCATCAAGCGCGCCGCCATCTACAATCAGGCTACGGTTGCCGCCATCGGCGTTGATTGTGAATAATTGATTATTGACGACATACGCCAGGCTGCCATCTACAGGCGAAACGCCGTAATCTTCTACGTTGGCGGTTTCAAAGGTGATTTGTGAAACGGTGGTTGCGTCTTTTTCTAAACGATACACTTGCAAAATGCCCGCCGCATCGTTGGCAAGATAATACAGCGAATGCGGCAAAATGTCTGAAGAAGTCGTCGAATCAGGCGCAACGGTGGAAGGTGAAGCGGGGGCGGCTGTGAGCGCGGAAAGCGTGGCGGCGACCACCGTTTCTACATTGGCGGCGGGCGGTTGGGTTGGTGAGTTAAGTGGGTTGGCGCAAGCCAACGCCAGTAGCGCTAAAACAAATAAGGATGAAATGATAGGTTTTTTATTCATAAGAACTCCTTAAATAAAAAAACAAAGACGATGCGCAAAACCGATTCGTTCCCGCTTGGTCGTCTTTGTTTGGTTTGGCAAAGTTACACTTGCTCAAAATGATTGACTGGCACTACGAATAAGGTTGCGCGTTTTTCGTTTGCTTTGGGCGGCAAGGAAGTTTTGACGACTTGTATCGCCGCATCCACTTGATTATCCTCCACGCCTAATAACAGGGTTACATTGCCGGAGCGTAAGAATCCGCCGGTCGAAGCCACGCGAGTCACCCGAAAGTTTGAAGCGGTGAGGGCTTGGGTCAATGTATCGGCGTCGTTATCTTTGATAATCACAATCATCATTTTCATAATCCATTCTCCTAAGACCTGTAAGACTTTTAGACTTATCAGACCTTTTTATATTTGTTCAAACCGTTCCACAGGTATAGCAAACACAGTTGCGCCGCCTACGGTCACAGGCACCGGCGCAGGCATGGGCATAGCCGAGCCTTCTAGCGGAAGGGTCATGTATTCAATGCGTTGGCGGCAGGCTTCCTGTAAGGCTTTTAGGGCTTGGTCTTTTTGGTTGGCTGGCAAGCCGATGAGTAAGGTGGCGTTGCGCCTGCCTAAAAAACCGCCCGCGCTGGCAAGGTACGTTAAGGAAGCGCCGATGGCTTGCAAGGCTTTGGTGGCGGGTTCAAGGTCTTGGTCTTGAATGACTGCCATTAATAACAAATAGGATGGATTGCTCATGACAAATCTCCTAATTTATCTTTCTTTATGAAAGTATAACGTAAAACGTTAACTTCGTTTGAATTGATTACGATATTCTTCTATTTCTATCATTGGCGGGCGTTCCCGCTCGGCGATTTCTTCCACGTCTAAATAATATCCGCCGCTTTGGTAACGAATTAATTTCATAGACTTATTGACTTCTTCTACTATCGCTTTACCCAAGCGTTTTTCTTGTTTGCGGAAGACCGCTTGCATAATCGCAAAAGACATTTTGCTCAACGCTTCTAAGGGTTGGTTATGGTGAATGCGCTCTAACAAATCCACTTGGGCAATACCATGAATGCCGTATTCTTCGTAAATATCAATCAGCAAGCCTGTTTCTACGCCATAGCCTGAAAAGAACGGGATTTTTTCTAAGGCGCTTCTTCTGCCGGCGTATTCGCCTGAAAGCGGCTGCACCACGCCAGATAGTTCGGGATAAAACAAGTTCAATAAAGGGCGCGCGGTTAATTCCGTCACCCGCCCGCCGCCGCCCGCTTGCATTTTTCCATCCACCCTGAGGGGGCGGCGATAAAAACCTTTCACCAATTGCACTTGCGGGTTTTGCAACAAAGGTCCAATAATGCCATACACAAAACGCGGGTGGATGTTGACGATGTCGGTGTCAATCCATACGATGATATCGCCTTTGGTGACGAGTAAACTTTTCCACAACGCCTCGCCTTTTCCCCGTCTGGGTTTGAGGCGTTCTAAAATGTGTTGGTGAATATAAACGGGAACGCCTTCTTTTTGGGCAATCTCGCGCGTGCGGTCTTTTGAGTTTGAGTCAATTAAGACGATTTCATCGAGCAATGGAACTTTTTGCATCAGCTCTTTTTTCATTATGCGAATCACTTTGCCCACCGTTTGCTCTTCGTTCAAAGCGGGCAACGCCAAACTAATGGTTAAGTGTTGCCGTTTTTTTAGTTCCGTTAAATCTTTCAAATTCTTAAACTCGTCAGCCTCAAATGTATTTTCGCCGAACCATTTATCCACCAAAATCGTAATCGCTTCTACGCCGGCGCTTTCGTCGTATTCCATTTGAACGCCAGACGCTTTCTTGACGGCAATGACCGTGCAAGCCGCTTCGCGCAAAACGCGGTCTGCCACATAGCCTAACGAAGCGGAACTAGATAACGCTTGCGCGGTTGTGCCTAACACAATGATGTCGTTGTGCTTTGATTTTTGAATGATAGAATCCGCCGCTTCATCTGTGACTTCAAACTGTTTCTGAACCTCAGGCATTTGTCTTAACACCCGCTCTAACCCAATAAAGGGCGCGTCTGTGCCAGCCATGGGGTCGTGCGTGCGGCGAATGTGCAAAGCGGTAACTCCCTTTGGGCTTAACTCCAAGCCCACTTTCAGCGCCAACTCGGCATGTGGACCGCCCCTTGCAGGCACAAGAATATGTTTGGGCTTGTTTGGAATTTTGCCGCGCAGTAGCGCCACGTCGCAAGGCGGGTTCGATAACACCTCATGCGGCGTAACGCCTAAAGCGTTGAAGTGCGCATCCCATTCTAAAAATAATAAATCGGGCTGTTCTTTTTGCAACATCACCGAAAGCTCGTGCCAAGGATGATGAGACACAATCACTTGCGTTTTGCCGATAATGCGTTGCTCTCTGCCGTATTCGCGCAGTTTTTTGCGTAAAGCCCGCGCCGAACTCGCCCCCATACTCAGCGATTGACCTGCAGGCACAACGACAATGCCGACTAAAATAATCTCCGCCTCAAAATGGCGCGCGGCTTGAATCATGCTTTCGCCAGGTCCATTATGGATGACTGGAATGAAAATGGTCTGAATGAGCGAAAAATCGGTGTGTTTTTGCATGGTTATTCCTTTGGAACGTCTCGCAGGTTTTAGAAACCTGCGAGACGACGCTATAAAATCGGCGCAATGCGTTGGCGATAAATCGCTTCCCAACGAAAATTCAAACGCGCCCGCATGGACAATTGAGCGGCGGATGAAGTTTTGAAATAATTTGCAATTAAATTTGCAACAACATTCGGTTTTTCATCGGCTGAAAAATAAGCGACATCGTTCAAGCCTAGTTCACGCAAGGGCGGAATATCTGCGCAAAAGGCGGGGATATGACTAAACGCCGCTTCGATGAGCGGAATGCCGAAGCCCTCTTCTCGGCTGGGGAAAATCAACGCATCGGCAATGCGATAGAAATCGGCAATCACTTCATCAGGTAAAAATGTATCAACTAATTCAGCCAAAAAATGCGCCGAGCTTTCTAAATTCAATTCTTTTCTCAATTTTTTCAACATCTCAAAATATTTGACGTTATCTGGGTTATGCGGACCTAATGGACCCGTCACCACCAATGTCGCTTGTGAATATTCCTTCTTTAATTCAGATAATGTTCGTAAAGCCAATTCAATATTTTTGCGCGGCGTAACGCGCACTGGCAATAATAAAATGGGAGCATTGTCTAAAAGATTCATCTGTTGAATTAGTTTTCGGGTTTGAGGTTCAAATTTGTAAAAGCGTGAAGCATCTACTCCGTTTGGGATGACATGAATAGAATCAGGGTCTAATTTCATCAATTCCGCTAATTCTTTTCTTCGTAATTCTGAAACAACAACATGCGTAGTATTTTTCCAATCGGTTTGCAACAAATCCCAGGGATAGCCATTGTGAAGTTCAGGTAAATAACGAGGCGTCGTCCATGCTAAATCGTGATGCCAAAGAATCAATTTCGGCAATTTTTTTTCAACATGCAATTTATACAACGCGGCTGTTAACGCCAGATTTTTGTTTAGTGAACAAACATTATGAGCGATTAAAATATCTTTATTGTTCAACGCTTTTTGTAATTCATTCATTAATTCATCACGCAAGGATTCAAACTCTTTTGTCGCTTCGCCTGTATCCAATTGCGCCTTGACTTGACTCACACGTTCATGGCGTGAATCAGCCAATGGGATTTTTGTCATTGTAATTTTTTCATCTAATGCTTCACCGCGTGCGGCGATTAAGTTAACCTCATGCCCATTTGCCGACATTAAACGGGCGTGATGCGCTATCACGCTTTCTACGCCGCCGACAATGGGCGGAACGGAATAATGCAAAATCGAAACCTTCATTTAAATCCAATCTTTGTGTAAGGGCGACCCACCCATAGAAAATAAATACGTTTGTTAATTCTTAACGGGTCGCCCCTACGAATAATTTTTTTTAAACTTGATACCCCAAACAATCCTCAACCAACGCTTGCAGGCGGTGTTCTAAAACAGTATATGAAAAATATCTTTTAGCAAGTTGATAGTTAATCTCAGCCCATTCTTGGGCTTGGTTTGGGTTTTCTAAAATGTATTTGGTCATGGCTAAGGTGTTGTTGTTGATATAACCGTCAAACCATGCCACACGAAAGCCTTTTGGTTTAATATCTACCTCATAGATAGAATAATTGTTAACCAATATCGGGCGGCGATAATACACCGCTTCTAAAAAGGCGTTGCCAAAGCCTTCAATGCTGGAGGGGTAGGTCACTAAATCGGCGTGAGGGTAGACATCGCCTAAGGTGTAAATTTTCCGCCCGTCTTTTGTTATGCCGCGCTTGTCTTGCACTTGGTCTGATTCAAAGCGCACGGTTACGCCGAGTAATTGGGCATATTCGCGCACGCGTTGTTCGTACTCATTGCCTTCGTCGCCTGAAGCGTGGGTGATGACTAATTTAGCGGGAATGTTGAGTCGCCGCACAATTTCAATGGCGTGTTCAATGCCTTTGCGCTGAATGACTCGCGTGGGTTGCAGAAAAAAATATTCCCCTGAGCCAATGCCGAAGTCGGAGCGAACCGATTGAGCGTAAGAATCTGAAGCGGGCGGGGGCGAGTCAAAATCCATCACGTTGGGAATCACCCGCGAGGTTAATCCATGCCGCGAAGCAATCTCGCGCGCTTGAACGGTATTAATCACGACATGCCGAATGGAGGGCAAACTCGGCGGAAACGCGGCGGCTAAATAATCGCCGACGCAATTGACTTGAAAACGTTGGCGCTCCCAATGAAAATCGTGATGATGCGCGATGGTAGGATACCCCGTTTCGGCGATAAATTCTGTAATGGCTAAGCCCAACGGTAAATTTAACGGAATAGTAACGGCGTTTTCAACGATGAGAATTTCTAAATCAAATTGATGCGCGAATTTATATAATTCTTCTTTGAGATGTTCTTTAATTTCTGTTACGCGGCGCGTCATGCGCGGCGGGCGAATGTAGATGGAAAAAAAATCTTTATGCAATTGGGCGATTTCTGGATGCGCTTGCCGCGCTTCTTGCGTCACCGTCCAACTGCCCGAATATGCCATTTGATTTAGTTTATCAATTTCGGGGTGACGATAAAACGCTTCTTCTACGACGTGCGATATGTTCGGGGTGCGGTCGCATTCGCCTGCAAAGTAAAAACATTTGTGACCCATACGCTGTAGCACAGTCGCCCATTTTTCCGTTTCAAGCGATACGCCGTCTGTTCCAGCAAAACGAGTTGAGATAAAACCGATGTGATGCGAAGAGGGAGTCATAATACCTTTCCTTATTATGTCATTGCCAGCCGAAGGCGAAGCAATCTCCAATAATATTTATAAGATTGCTTCGCCATGAAGAACATGGCTGGCAATGGCGTTAGTTTATTTTTAACCACAGCGCTTGATAGGGTTTAAGATTGACTTTTGAAATTTGAATTTTTTGATTTGTAAACAAATCAATGCCTGATTCAAAATGCGTAGCCAATGAAATTTTTTGCGAACTGACGTTATGTAAGCATACCACGCGAAAATTCTCATCTGGTGAAATTCGCTCAATTGCAAAGATAGATTTATGAAACTCTAATATTTTTTGTTTTCCATGCGGATGAAATGCGGGGGAATTTCTTCTTGCTTTTAGTAAATCAGAATATTTTTTGAACGCTTTGGCGCGCAAAGAATGTTCATCGTTTAATTCTTTTTGTAATTCATCGAACGAACATTTTTGACGATTGATAGTGCGGTTATGTCCAGTTTGCTCTACGCCTTCGCGCCAATTGCGTGAGCCGAATAAACTATGAAAGTAAATGCCCGGCACGCCAATTATGGAAAGCATAATCGCTTGGGCGGCGATAAAACGCGAAACTTGAATATCAATTGGTTCATTGGCGTTTGGGTTTGAGAGCGCGTCAAAATAATTGACGTTCATTTCATATGGGCTTTTTGAACCATCGGAATTATGTTTGTATGAAATCAAACCGCTATGTGTTAACGTTTTTTCAACGAGTGAATCAATTTCGGCGTTAGATAAAATTCCGCGCGCGGGGTTCAAGCCGACCCCATCATGTGAGGCGAGAAAATTAAAAAATGTCGTTTTATTAGATGGCAATGTCAATGTCTTCGCCCAAGCGGATAACTTCGTTGCATCGCTTGTGTGAAATGTATGCAACGTTAAAGGCGGCAATGCAAAGTTATAAACGAGTTGCGCTTCGTTATATCCGTTACCGAAATAAGAAATATTATCCACATGCGGCACGTTGGTTTCCGTTATTAAATGCACATGCGGCGCAATTTGATTTAATGCTTCGCGCAAAAATTGAATGACGGCGTGCGTTTGCGGCAAATGAATACAACTCGTGCCAATGTCTTTCCACATGTAGGCAATTGCATCGAGTCGAATAAACGTCGCGCCCTGTTGAACATAGAATAATAAAATATCTAAAACTTCTAACAACACTTGCGGATTTTTATAATTCAAATCAATTTGGTCGGCGCTGAAGGTCGTCCAAACTTTTTTTTCGCCAGCAGGCGTTGTAAAACTTGTCAGCAATGGCAAAGCGCGCGGACGCGCCACTTGAGATAAATCTGGATTTCCCTCCACAGTCACAAAATAATTTTGATATTGCAAATCGTCTTGTAAGAATTTTTGAAACCACTCGCTTTGCGATGAAATATGATTAATCACCGCGTCAAACATTAACTTGAACTTGGGCTGAAACGCGGAAATATCTTCCCAATTCCCTAATCTTTTATCCACCTGACGGTAATCTACCACCGAAAAGCCGTCGTCCGAAGTCCATGGATAAAACGGCAAGATATGAATTGTATTGACGAGGTTATCTAAATGAATTTCGCAAAATGTTTTGAGCGTTTGTAACGGCTTTTGATTTTCTGCTTGAACTTGGTCGCCATATGCGATAAGAATTGAATCTTGTTCTGTTAATTCGGCATGATTCGGTTTGATTTTTGAACGATAACTTTCAATGATTTGTTCGGTTTGCGCGAGCAGGCGCGGCGCATTATCTTCCCCGTATAAAAAGGTTAAGCGTTTCTGTAATGGATTCATCAGCCTCTTTTGTTAAATAAGATTTAATTTATATATCATATTTTTTAATGGTTTAGGTTAAATCATTTTAAAACAAAAGCGGCTGTCGCCTTGCAGGCGACAGCCGCTTTGCTAAGCCAAATGTATTACATCTCAACCATACACGGCGATTCGTCTTTCACAATCACGCTTTCGCCGTTTGAAAATGTAACAGTGGTTTGTTCAGCGCTGCGTACAATGGTGAGACCTTTATATTTAATCGTCACTGCAAATGGGAAAAGATTTTTTCCTTCTAATTTAACTTTTTCGGCGGAATAAATCGTCACGCCCAACGCTTGCATAAACAAACCGACGGGCGCAAGACCGGGGAGCGCATTTCGTTCTCCAAGTCCAGAACCTTTTTCAGCATGATAGCGTTGATAAAAAGTTCTGTTTTGTTTTAAGTTTTGAATGACAGCGTTCATCAAATGAGCAGTGAGGCGGGTGGCTTCGGCGCGGAAACCATACGCCAACAAACCTTCGGCAATGAAGAGATTCCACGGCAGGCTCACGCTTAGCGAAACGGTTTCCGTTTCTTTATTGACGGTATAAGGAAGCAACGGCAAGCCAAACGGTCTATCAAATCGTTCGGCGGTCATTATATTTCTTCCAACCAAAGCGTAAGCGCGTTGTTTTTCTAGCGCGCCAGCCCACAAAGGCAAGCCCAACGTTAGGTCTTCGCCTGTTGTATCCACCACTTTTACGTTGATTTTGTCTTGAAAGTCTAAGCCTGTTACGCTCACCCTGCCAATGCGTTTGAAGATTTTTTGGCTCGTGGCGACTAGCCCGCCCGTGCGCCATTGAAATTGATGACCTGAAATCGCCTCGGATTCGCCTTTGGCGTTTTTTGCAAAAAACTCGCTGATGATGACTTCGGGTCGCTTCGCGGCTGGATTTTTAGTCTGAATCTCAATCAGCAGCCTCACCCCCGCCTCCGATTCAAACTTGGGCTTCATGTTGCCGTCGCCTTTTTTCTTGGCGATGATTTTGCCAGCCGTCATTTCGCCCGTTTCTCTATCACGATACGAATAAAAACTGGTGCGGGCGTTCCAACTTGCTTCGAGCGATTCTTTTAATTTTTGCGCCTGCGCTTGGATTAATGCCGTCTCTTCGTTTGGCTTGCCGAGCGTATTGGCGATTTTCGCAAGCGTTTGCGCTTCTTTATATAGCATGGCTTCTAACGCGGGGCTATGCACATACGAAACGTCTAACCCTTGCGACCAAGGATTCCACACATCGAATAATGGGTTATCTTCAAAACCTGTTTGCAAAACATGGTCCCATTCGGGTATGCCGTCTCTATTTCTATCGTGAATCCCTGCAAACCACGCCCAGAAAAATTTAATTAATTTTGGAAATACTTCGGTTAAAAATTCTTCGTCGTGCGTAAGTTGATAATATTTCCAAGCCAGGCTGGCTAAAATGGGCATACATAAAAACTTGCCGCGTTGCCCCGCCAAGCCGGGCTTGCCGTCCACTTCGCCGTCTTCATCTTGTGTAGATAAAAAGTTGAGCAATAGATTTTTGGTAACGGCGGGCGTGCCGTGTAAAACGCTGGAGAGATAATAAGCGTCTAAAGCGAATTGACCATTCCACGCAGGCGGGTAATCGGCGCCATCGCCAGCGTGCGAAAAGCCTTGGTCGGGGCGGCGCGATTGCACAAAAGAAGGATACGGTAAATGGTTGCCATTTTTTATAAACAAGGCATGAGCGGCTTTCTGGCTAAACGCTAACGCCGCATCCCAATCTGTATCGCCTGTGCGAATATCTAAAATTTGGCTTGCGTCTGTCATTTCAATTCTTGCAAGTTCTGCCGCCCAAGAGCGGGCGGCGGTTTTGCGGGCTAAATCAAACGCTTCGGGGATGGTGTCGCGGGCGGCTTCGGCGAAAGATAATGTTCGGGTGGCGCCAGGACCAAGTTCAAGGTCGAGAAGAAGCGAGGCGTGGGGTCCAGGTCCATGTTTGGGTCCGCCCGTCATAAAAATGACGGGAGCGATTCCGCTGGTTTGCCCCGCAAGAATATTTACAAGTTGTTGTTGCGTGGGGACAATGGATTGCCCGTTGAGCGGCGCCAGCGTTGCGCACACTTCTAATTTGATTTGACGAATGGCATTGCTTTTGTTGGTGAAGGTGATGCGCCCAGCCGCTGCGTGTGATTCAGGTATCCAAAAATCGGTTGTGGTTTGTAAATTTTCAAAGGGAACAAAATCGAGCGTAAGGAAGTTTGGATAGAAGCGTTTGAGCGTCGGTTTGACGATGAATGCGTTTGGGTCTGTAATGGTATGGCTGCCTTCGGTGAAACGTAAAAAAATGCGCATAGAACGCGCACGCAAACCAAAGGTGGTATATAAGCCCACCGCAGACCGTTCTGGGTCGTTTGAACCAATTTCCACCTCCCAAATATGGTCGTTGACGTAATCGGTTTTATTGAAGCGGGCGTCGGCGGCAAGCGTGAGAAAAAGCGGGTCGCCGGCGCGGAGAGACCATTCGCGCATGGCGGGTATTTTACTATTCTTTTACAAATACAATTGGATAAGGTTAAGTGAGTATAATTTATCGCAACAGAACCGAAGAATTGGAGAATTAAAATGGCAGGACTTTACTTTGAAGAATTTACTGTGGGTCAAGTTGTAAAAACTGTAGCGCGCACCGTAAGCGAAGACGCAATTTTTACCTTTGCAGGCTTAACGGGCGATTACAATCAAATTCATACCGACGCCGAATTTGCAAAGACCACCCAATTTGGTCAGCGAGTGGCGCATGGGTTGTTGGGGTTATCTATCGCTACAGGGTTAATTATGCGCACGGGGTATCTTGAAGGCACGGTGTTGGCGTTTCGTGAAATTCAGGATTGGAAATTTGTAAAGCCGATTTTTATCGGCGATACTATTCACGCCTTATTAACCGTTACGGAAATGAAGCCCCTTCCGCGCATTGGCGCCGGCGCGTTAATTGCCTCCGTCGAAGTTCGCAACCAAACCGACGAAACGTTACAAAAAGGCGTTTTGAATCTTTTGATGTTAAGTAAACCAAAATAAAGGTAACGCATAATGAATAATGAGGATAATGATAGATCGCGCCGGCTATTAAAGCCTGAAGAAGAGGAGACGCGTAAAGACCTCGAACCGCCTCCTTCTTCGGGGAAAACTGTTTCTAAAAAGTCAACAGGCACAACGCCTCGGCTGAATCTGCCAGAGGTAGATAAGGATGGAATGCCGCTTCCTAAACGGGTGGACGAAGTGGATATGGACGGCACACGCGTGACGCCGGCGGCGTATCGCCCAAACCCGAATCAAGGTCAACAACATCAAAGACCCATATATCGCTTACCTGAAAATCAACGAGCGCAACCAAACGCACAATATTCATCTCCAGCCTCATATTCCCTTTCATTCGGCGACCAAATAAAAGCGGTATTTTCTTCTTTCAGTTCATTTTTACGCAACAACAAAAAAACAATCCGCTATGGATGTATCACGTCGGTCTTTGCCATTGCATTAATAGGTTTGTGCGTTGTTTCCTTTTTTGTCTATCAATATGCCGTCATTGCCAGCGCGCTGCCCCCCGTCGGAGACTTGCGAGAACGCGCTTCTCAATTTGAAACCACCCGCATCTTAGATAGAAACGGTCAGCCTTTATATGACTTGCTAGACCCCACAGCCGGCCGACGCACTTACATCCCATTAGAAGAAATCTCGCCATACGTCATCGCCGCCACCATCGCCACAGAAGATAAAGATTTTTACAATAACCCCGGCTTTGACCCATTCGCCATCATCCGCGCTTTATGGCAAAACTATATCACCGACGGTCAGGGCGGCGGCGCTTCCACCATTACGCAACAATTAGCGCGCGCTTTGCTCCTCTCGCCGGAAGAACGCGCCCAACGAACTTATACAAGAAAAACGCGCGAAATTATTTTAGCGGCAGAAATCACCCGCCGTTATTCCAAAGATGAAATTCTTGAATTGTATTTGAACGAAATCTACTACGGCAATTTAGCCTACGGAATTGAAGCCGCCGCCGAAACCTACTTTGGCAAAACCGCCAAAGAATTAACCTTAGCCGAAGCGTCTTTTTTGGCTGGCTTGCCTCAATCGCCCGCCGTATATGATATTTACACAAACCCCGAAGCGACCATCGCCCGCCAACAACAAGTTTTAGTGTTGATGTTTGAACTCAGCGCCCAAGAAGGCTGTATTCAAGTGAGCAACAGCGATACGCCTATTTGCGTTGACCCTCAAGCGACCGTTGACGCCGCTAATTACATTAAAACCTACCAATTCACGCCGCCGTCTTTTGGCGCAAAATACCCGCACTGGGTAAACTTCATCCGCGCTGAATTAGAAAAACGATACGACGCTCAAACGATTTATCGGTCTGGTTTTGTAGTTTACACCACCATTGACCCCACCTTACAAGATTACGCTCAACAATTGGTGAGCAATCAAGTCGCTTCTATGGCGGCGAACAACACCAAAAACGGCGCCTTAGTCGCCATAGACCCAGCCACCGGCGAAATCCTTGCCATGATAGGCTCACCAGACTTTAACAACGCTGCCATCTCGGGTCAAATCAACATGGCAATTAGCCCCACCCGTCAGCCCGGTTCCTCCATCAAACCCATCACTTACGTTGCCGCCTTTGAAAAAGGCTGGACCCCCGCCACATGGATTTGGGACGTGCCAACCCAATTCCCCGATGGCGCAAACCCGCCCTATGAACCCAAAAATTACGACAACCGCTTTCACGGCGGCATGACGCTTCGCACCGCCTTAGCCAACTCATTCAACATTCCCGCCGTCAAAGCGCTGGAATTTGTTGGCATTTACGACGACCCCAACACCCCCGAAAAAGACGGCATGATTGCTATGGCAGAAAGATTAGGCATCACCTCGCTTACCCGCAACGACTATGGCTTATCCTTAACGCTAGGCGGCGGAGACGTTAGCCTAATAGATATGACCGCCGCTTACTCCGTCTTTGCCAATGGCGGCAAAAAAGTTCCGCCTGTCGCCATTCTCAAAATCACCAACTTCGCTGGCGATGTGATTTACGAATATCAACCGCCGCAAGGCGAACAAGTTATTCGCCCCGAACACGCTTACCTCATATCATCCATCCTTTCCGATAACCAAGCCCGGTCGTGGATGTTTGGAAGCAACTCCGCATTAAACTTATCCTTTCCAGCCGCCGCCAAAACAGGCACAACCAACGACATCCGCGATAACTGGACGCTAGGCTACACACCCGATTTAGTGACCGGCGTATGGGTCGGCAATGCCGATTACACCCCCATGATAGACACATCAGGCTTAAGCGGCGCCGCGCCAATCTGGTCGCAGTTTATGGAATTTGCCGTACCATACCTCACCAACGACGCGCCCACCCCATTTACACGCCCAGAAGGAATCATAGATAGAGTCGTCTGCCGTTTATCTGGCACAGAGCCGTCTAACTTATGCAAATCGCAATATACCGAAGTCTTTGCCTTTGACCAACCGCCCCTGCCGCCCGGGCAAGATTTAGTCCGCCGCATCAAAATTGATTTATGGACTCAATACCAAGCCTCAGAAGCGTGCCAAGGTCCAAGCGAAGATGCCGTTGTGATGAACGTGACGGACAAATGGGCGCGCGAATGGTTTGAAACCAACCAAGGAAAAAACTGGCTTCGTGAAAATGATTTACCCGAAGAACCTATTTACGCGCCAGAAAGAGAATGCCAAGCAAACGACCCACAGCCCGAAGTTGATATCGCCTTGAACGACGGTCAAATCATTTCAGCGCCTACGCTAGAAATTAAAGGCACGGCTTATGCCGAGGCGCTCTTCAAAAAATGGACGCTTGAATACGGCGTGGGAGATAACCCCAACGCATGGACCATGCTCGCCGAAAGCGCTACTCCCATTAAAAACGGCGCATTGCATAATTGGAATATTCCAAACCTACCGAATGGAATCATCACCTTACGCTTAACTTTAATCGGCGAACACGCTAAAGTGGAAGAGCGCATCCGACTTAACCTCAGCCTGCCCACGCCAACCCCGCCGCCTGCCACGCCCACAGAGACGCCCCTCCCCCCGACGGCAACCGAAACCCCAACGCAATTTATCGTCATCTCGCCGACGGATACGCCTACCTTACTCCCAACCGAAACGCCAACGCCCTAAGAGAGCGTTTTCAAAACACAAATAAAATTGAACGCAAAAGCAATTTTGAATTTCTAAAGGTCTCAATATGAAATCATTGAACTGCCCAAACTGCGGCGCCGCCTTGCCCCAAAAAAATATCAAAGGCGATATTGCCTCCTGTGAATATTGCGGCACAAGCTTTCGTATTCCAAAATCGCTAACTCCCGAACCTGATATGGGCGATTTGCTCCTCGGCGCAGATTTTAGTAGTAACGTGATGCCGGGCTGGCAATTGTTTAATGAAGATAAATTGACCTTTCATAAAGGCGCGCCCAATGAAATGCGCGGTAGGTTTACGCCTAAAAAAGACGAAGCCTTTTATGTATTAAAAAGCTCGGGCTTGTTAGACGATTTTGACGCAAGCGTCACCTTACGTTTTACCGAAGGAAAACTAGATATGACCCGCGCAGGGTTTTACCTGCGCTTTACCGACGATGGCGGATACACCATTCTCGTTTCGGCAATTTCAACGTATCAAGTGGGCGTGTTTACAAAAGATAAAGAAAACAATAAGCTGATTTGGAAGAAAATTTTACCGTGGACAGCCCACACCGCCTTAAAAAAAGGATTCAATGAAAGCAACCGTTTGCGCGTTATTTGCAAAGGCGAGCAATTCCGTTTGTATTTTAACGGGGTGTTGGCGGCTTCGTTCAAAGATTCAACTTGGGCATTTGGCAAACTTTGCCTAACTGTGGACCCTTACGAAGACGATGGCGCTTTTGCTTTTTCTGATTTGCAGGTGAGAGAAGCGCCGAAGAAGTAAAAAACTTTGGCGCTAGAAATCGGTTGCCGCAGCAGAATCAAGCGCCCCCCGTAGAAAAAGAGGCGTTAAGTCTGCCTTAAGGTTTAGGTCTCTTCTCTAGTTAACAACCCTTGACGGAGTGAAGCCGCGGGCATATAATCGCTTTGTTGGATGTAAAAACCGAGTTAAGCATAGCAAGCGCTTTGAGGAAATGCCTCATGCGCTTGCATTTGTTTGTCTCTGTAATGCGTTTGCTATACGCTATCAGAGCGGCTCGATGAAATTATTTTTTAGGAGAGAGTCCAGTGGAAACCAAAGGATTAACCGCGCTCCGTATCAGCCTGGCGTCGCCACAAACGATTATGTCTTGGTCGTATGGCGAGGTATTAAAACCCGAAACAATTAACTACCGCCGTTTACGCCCCGAAAAAGACGGTCTGTTTTGTGAAGCGATTTTTGGACCAACCCGCGATTGGCAATGTTATTGCGGCAAATATAAAAACCCCCGTTATAAAGGTATTATTTGTGAAAAATGCGGCGTTGAAGTAACCCGCTCTGCTGTGCGCCGTGAGCGCATGGGGCATATTGGGTTGGCTTCGCCTGTGGCGCATATTTGGTACACGCGCCGTATTCCCTCTCAAATGGGGATGTTGTTAGATATTTCGCGTCGCAACCTTGACCGCGTGCTGTATTTTGCTCAATATATTGTGACGTATGTGGACGAGGAAGCCCGCAAGAAGGCTTTGCAACGCCTTGAAGATGAAATTACCGTTTCGGAGCGCGAACAAGCGGCGGATATTAACGCGCGCATTGTGGAAATTAAAACCAAGCGCGACCAGAAAATCGCCGAGTTGAAACAAAAGCAAGCCAAACTGGAACAAGGCTATGACGAAGGCATTGCCGAACAATTAGACCCAGTGATTAAGGAAGGTCAGAAGCTGGAAAAGCAACTGCAAGACCAAATGGGCGAAGCGGCAAAGAAAACGATTGTGTTTGAACAAACAGGCGAAAAGATTATTGACGCTGGAGATAAAGTCTCTAGTAAGCACATCACGTTGATTCAAAAGATTGTGCAACAAAAACTAGAGGCGCTTGAAAATGAACTAAAAGATAAACGCGCCGCTGAAATTGAAGAATTGAAAACGCAAGCGGCAAGCATTAAAGCCCAAGCGGATTTGGAAATGGAAGCCTTGCGAAATGAATTAGAGTCGCAAACTTCCGCTTCTTCCAATCAATCGTCTCGCTTGCGCGATGAATTGCTTGAATTACGCCCGTTTACCTTTTTGAGCGAAATTCGTTATCGCGAATTGAAACAACGTTGGGGGCAGGTCTTCCGCGCGGATATGGGCGCCGAAGCGTTTTATGATATTTTGGAACGCCTCGACCTTGATAAACTTTCTGAAGAATTATGGCATGAAGTTCGCACGACCAAAAGCAAACAAAAGCGTAAGAAAGCCACAACCCGATTAAAAGTGGTGGAAGCCTTTCGCCGTTCGGGCAACCGCCCTGAATGGATGATTTTAACGGTGTTGCCCGTCATTCCGCCCGATTTGCGCCCGATGGTGCAATTGGACGGCGGTCGCTTTGCAACGTCTGACTTAAACGATTTATATCGCCGTGTAATTAACCGCAACAACCGCTTGAAGAGATTGCTCGAATTGGGCGCGCCAGACGTTATCATCCGTAACGAAAAGCGCATGTTGCAAGAAGCGGTAGATAGCCTGATTGATAACTCGCAACGCGGTAAAGCCTTATCGCGCCGCGGTCGCCGCGAATTAAAATCTTTGAGCGATATGCTCAAAGGGAAGAAGGGGCGCTTCCGCCGTAATTTGCTCGGTAAGCGCGTGGACTATTCGGGTCGTTCTGTGATTGTGGTAGGTCCGCAATTGAAATTAAATCAATGCGGTTTACCCAAGAGCATGGCGCTGGAGTTATACCGCCCGTTTGTGATTGCGCGTTTGGTGTTGAACGGATACGCCGCAAACGTAAAAGGCGCGCGCAGGTTGATAGAACGCAACCGCCCCGAAGTGTGGGAAGCGTTAGAAAGCGTAATTGGCGATAGACCTGTGTTGTTAAATCGCGCGCCTACGCTGCATCGTTTGGGTATTCAAGCCTTTGAGCCGATTTTGATTGAAGGCTCTGCCATTCAATTACACCCGCTTGTCACCACCGCCTTCAACGCAGATTTTGACGGCGACCAAATGGCGGTGCATGTGCCGCTTTCGCAAAAAGCGGTGAAAGAAGCCCGCGAGTTAATGCTCGCTTCAAAGAACTTGCTCAAACCTGCAGACGGCGAGCCTATCATTTCTCCATCGAAAGACATGGTGCTGGGCGTGTATTATTTGACCATGCCGCAAACCGCCGCTCACAAAGGCGATGGACGCATCTTTGCCGATATGGACGAAGTGGAACTGGCTTACGCGCTTGACCAAGTGGAAGTTCACACCGAAATTAAATTGCGCGTGACGACTTGGTACGACGACAAAAACGTCCGCATGAAAGAGCCGCAAACCCGCCTCATTGATACAACCGTTGGACGGGTATTGTTCAATCGGGTATTGCCTGAACAAGTGCAATTTGTAAACAAAAAACTCGATAAAGGCGGCGTGAAAGACTTAATCGCCGAAGTGTATGAATTGTGCGGGCAAGAAGTGACCACCCATGTCGCCGACGCGGTAAAGACGATTGGGTTTGAATACGCCATGAAATCAGGCACAACCTTAGCCGTCGCCGATATTAGCATTCCGCCGGAACGCAAACCGATTATTGACGAAGCCTTAAAAGCCGTTGAAGTGGTGTTGCGAGACTTCCGCCGCGGTTTATTAACCGAACAAGAAAAGAACGAACGCGAAATTCAAATTTGGCAAGAAACAACCGACAAAGTCGCTGAGGCTGTAAAACGCCACATGGACCCAGACGGCAACTTATCTACCATGGCTACCTCTGGCGCAACCAAAGGCGGCTTCTCTACCATCTCTCAATTAGCGGGTATGCGCGGTTTAATGGCAGACCCCTCAGGGCGCATTATCCCCATGCCGATTCGTTCAAACTTCCGCGAAGGGTTAACCGCGCAAGAGTACTTTATCTCCACGCATGGCGCGCGCAAAGGCTTAGCAGACACTGCGCTTCGCACGGCAGACGCCGGTTACCTAACCCGCCGCTTGGTGGATATTGCGCAAGACATCATCATCAACGAACATGATTGCGGCACGCGCGACGGCATTTGGATTCGCAAAGCCGACGACATTGCGGGTCAATCTATGCAGACGCGTATGTATAGCCGCTTGGTTGCGGAAAAGGTTATTCACCCGAAAACCGGCGAAGTATTGGCTGAAACGGACGATGTGATTACGCATGAACTCGCCCGCCGCATTGCCGAGGCAGGCATTGCGGAAGTAAAAGTCCGCTCGCCGCTTACTTGCGAACTAGACCATGGCATTTGCGCCAAGTGTTACGGCATTGATTTAGGGCGCGGCGAAATGGTAGACCTCGGCGCGGCGGTAGGCATTGTGGCGGCTCAATCAATTGGCGAGCCTGGCACCCAACTGACGCTTCGCACCTTCCATACGGGCGGCGTTGCCGCGGCGGCGGCGGATATCACCACTGGTTTGCCGCGCGTGGAAGAAATCTTTGAAGCCCGCAAACAGCCGAAAGGCGAAGCCATGGTTGCGGAAATTAGCGGCATGGTGCGCATCTTACAATCTGAAAAATACGCCGACATGCGCGAAGTTCACATTGAACACGCCGAGATGATTCACGATGAATACGCCATTCCAGAAGATTGGAAAATCGTCGTCAAAGACGAGGCGGAAGTGCAAGCAGGCGAAACCTTAGCCACAAAAGATAAGGCTACCATTGTGGCGCAACATGCTGGGCGCGTTGCGGTTGAAAAGAAAGACCGCAAAGTTATCGTCTCTTATGAACAACGCGAAGAAGTGATTTTGGACGTGCCAAACACCTCGCGCTTATTAGTCCGCGACGGCGAACGCGTTGAAGCCGGCACGCCCCTAACCGAAGGCTCGCTCAACCCTCACCGCATTTTGAAAATTCAAGGGCGCGAAGCCTGCCAAATGTATTTATTGACCGAAGTGCAAAAAGTATATCGCTCGCAAGGTCAAAACATTCACGATAAACACTTTGAAGTGATTACCCGAAAGATGCTCAGCAAAGTGCAAGTGACCCGCCCCGGCGACACCAAATACTTACCCGGCGATGTGGTAGATAGGCTCGAAATGCGCCGCGTGAACGAACAATTAATTGCCGAAGGCAAACAACCAGCGCGCTTCCAAGAAGTATTATTAGGCGTGACAAAAGCCTCGCTCAGCACCGATTCATTCTTATCCGCTTCTTCCTTCCAACACACAATCAAAGTGTTGGCTAGCGCGGCAATTGGTTCCACAACCGACCCATTGTTCGGCTTGAAAGAAAACGTCATCATCGGTAAATTAATCCCTGCGGGAACAGGCTTTGTGCATGGGCGTTTTTCAGCGCCTACAAACGGCAAAACGCCAGCCGAAAACGCCGCCCCCGAAATGCCCGATACAACGGCAGGAGATTAAGCAAAACAATAAACGGCTAGTAAAAAACAACCCGAAGTCCAAAGGCTTCGGGTTGTTTTTTTGAGGAAAGGGGAACTCGCCTTTTTATTCGATATGCTCTTGGCGGCGAGGAGAAATTCCTAAAAACTTATGAACGCTTGCTTAAAAAACCAAAAAAAGATTTTTTCTTTTTAGGAGTTGCGCTTTCTACAACGCTTAATTGATTCGGAATTTTCTTTACAAAATCATGTATCACATCTAAATCAGGTTTCGGTTGCAAATCTTCTGGCGAGCCGGTAACGCCCGTAAACTCCGCCGTAAATGAGTCCGCTTTTTTGTGCATAATGTGCTTGCCGGTGCAAGTTCTACAAAAGGCGGCATCGCCGTCTTGCGTGCGCCGAGAAATAGAAAATATCGCGCCGCAGGCGGGGCAGTCAATCAATGGAATGCCTTCGTCGCTGTGACCGACAATGTGAACCAATTCTGGGGTTAAAGAAAAAGCCTCCAACGCGGCAAGCAGGCTGGGGTTAAAGTGAGAACCGCTGTCTTTTTTCAGAATAGAAATCGCACCTTGCACGCTTGTCCCTTTGCGATAGGGACGTAAACTGGTTAATGCGTCAAAGGCGTCTACCAAGCCGATGATTTGAGCGTGTAAAGAAATTTTGTCGCCGTCTAGTTGATTGGGATAACCTTTGCCGTCTATTCGTTCGTGATGATGCGTCACCACATCCAACACTAAATTCCCAAGCGGATGTTCTCTTAATAAATTTGCGCCGATTGTGGGGTGCGTTTTTATCGTTTCAAATTCCACATCGTTTAATTTTTCAGGCTTACGCAAAATAGCGTCGGGGATGCCCACTTTCCCTAAATCATGCAAATAACCGCCAAGGCTAACTTGTAAGGCTTCGTCGTTCGATAACCCCAATTGCAAGGCTAAATGTTTTGCAATTTGCGAAACGCGCCAAACATGCCCGCCGGTGTAGGTGTCGCGCGCTTCAATCACATCCGCCATCGCTAACAAAGAACGCAATACGTCTTTTTCAATACTAAATAACATCATAACTCCTTAGTGAAAACAAGCGGAAGAATAAACGATTGACTTAATTATAATGATAAATATGAAGAAGGCGTTGAACAAAAAACCCATTGGGCTAGCGACGCGCGGCAAAACAGCCAGCAATAGATTGCGCCGCGTGGATAATTTTATCTTGATGTACGAACCTGCGCTTCTTTCTTCGGGACGTTTGTTCGCTGACGCTTTATTTGTTGACCTCGGTTATGGCGCCGACCCGCGCACCACGCTTGAGAGCGCTCAGCGATTTCGCAAGGCGAATCCAAATTTGAAAATTCTTGGCGTGGAAATTGATAAAGGAAGAGTGGAGGCGGCTTTGCCTTTTGCCGACGAGAAAACGTTTTTTCGTTTAGGCGGCTTCAATTTACCCTTGCAAGAAAATGAAACTGTCCGATTGATTCGCGCGTTTAATGTCTTGCGTCAATATGAAGAAAAAGACGTTCTCCCCGCTTATGAACAATTGATGCAATATGTGTTACCCAATGGACTAATGATTGAAGGCACATCGAACCCATTTGGGAGTATTTGGGCGGCGAATGTGGTTCGACGTATCGAGCCAAATAGATTGCCGTTTAATAAGAAGATGGGAGAATTAAAGATTAGAGATTGGAAATTTGAAGCGCTGGTTTTTAGCACAAACTTCCATTTGGGTTTTAATGTGGAGGAGTTTCAGACCATTTTGCCAAAAAACTTAATTCATCGCGTAACGAAGGGCGAACCGATTTACGATTTTTTTGAGGCTTGGAAACAATCCGCCAAAGAATCGTCGCCTGCAAAAACCTTTGGCGTCAAACAATGGTTCATTGCTTCGGCTGAAAAACTTGCCGAAAAAGGCTATACAATAGACGTACGCAAAAAATGGCTTTCTAAAGGCTGGCTAATTTGGCGGCAAGAATAGGAACCTCTTTTGCACGACCAACGTCCTACAATAAAATGAGGAAAAGATGACGGCTCGTTATGCAAAGGTTCAATTATTGATTGTTTTATTAATGGCGGCAAGTTTGGCGTGCGAATTGCCTGTGACGATACCCAATTCAAATGCCATTCGCACAGCCGCCGCCGAAACGGTCATTGCAGGGTTTACGCAAAGCGCAATTCCCGTTTCTCCTACTGTGCTTATCCCCACGGCAACGCCAACTTTCACATCCACACCCGAACCGCCTACAATCACCCTCACTCCCTCACAAACAGTCACTGCATCGCCCATCCCCACATCCACTTCGTTTACGCCGTTAATTTCCGTTTCTGTGCCAACCAATTGCCGCATTGGTCCGGGCAGAGTGTATCCTTTGCAAGGCGCGTTGCTAGTGGGCGAAACTGCCGAAGTGTTTGGACGCACCGATACCAACGAATATTGGTATATCCGCAACCCTGATAAGCCGAATGAATTTTGTTGGGTGTGGGGTAAATACGCCACGCTGACAGGTCCATTTATGGCGCTGCCAATTTTTACGCCGCCTCCAACCCCCACCCCCACATTTACGCCCACGCCTTCGCCCTCTTTTGATTTGAAAGCCGCTGGTATGGATTCGTGCGGCGGCAGTTGGTGGGCTGAAGTTGAGGTGAAGAATACCAGCTTGTTTGTTTTCAAATCAATGGAATATACCGTGTTAGATAAAGTAACGGATGTGGAAAAAGCCTTACTCGTCAACGGCTTTACCAATAAAGACGGCTGTTCTTCCACTGTGATAAACGATTCGCTTGCGCCCAATAGTTCATTTGTTATAAGCAGCGCAGTGTTCGACGCCACTTTACAAAATCATCCATTACGCGTGGAAGTTACGCTTTGTACGGAATTAAACCAAAACGGCGTGTGCGTTTCAAAGAAAATTAATTTCACGCCATAAAAAGTTGACCTGACGCTCTTCTGCATAAATAATGATAAGATATAGAGCGTATAAGGACAATACAATGGTTCGATATGCAAAATATCTTTTCATCCCCTTAATCATCGCTAGTTTGGCGTGCGCTATCCCTAACCTTGCCTTACCAGAGCAACAAATTGTAAACACACAAACCAGCGCCCCCGTTTTTACAGAAGCGTTTACGCCTACTTCGTTACCAACGTTCACTTTCACGCCTACTTTAATTCGCCCAACCTCTCGCCCTGTCACTGAAACTTTTACCCCTGAGCCTATCTTTACCCTTGATACAACATTTACGCCCGCTGTGCCTACCAATACAATTGAGTCGGTTACCCTTACCGTTTCTCGTCCAACCCATTGCCGCGTTGGACCTGGCACAGCCTATGAAATTGCCGGCACCCTATTAGTCGGCGAAGAAGCGCCGGCGCTAGGGCGCGACCCTTCGAATAAGTATTGGTATATTCCTAACCCAGACCCCGGCGCTGAATATTGTTGGGTATGGGGCGAATACGCTACCCTAACTGGCAACACGCTTGTTTTACCAGTTTACACGCCGATTGCAACGCCCACATCCACGCCGACGGCGCTCCCTGAAATTACCTTTGATTTGAAAGGTCTGAAACCAGATAAATGCGGCGGAGATTTTTGGGCGGAAGTTCAAATTACCAATACCAGCGAAAATAAACTGGCGCTCAACTCCATATTGATAGAAGTGGAAGATACCGATACGGGAACGAAAAGAGCCGCTTCCTCTAATAACTTTATCAATCGCGATGGATGTGGAACATATTCTGGAGGAAGCGCGCTTGAATTTGAAAAAAGCGCGGTCGTTAGCGCGCCGCCGCTTCCGTATAACCCGAGCGGGCATGTCTTGCGCGTGTTTGTCACCGCATGTTCAGAAGACGACTTAAAAGGAAGTTGCAGAACCATACGGATTTCAATTACGCCATAACATAATATTTGAAACCTAAAAATCATTGATTTTCAAGCGTTAATCATTCAAACACTTGACGCATTAACTTTTTCCCCGTAAGATAAGTTAGAACAAATTTTCCCTCCCCCCCGCCCCTTCTCTCATTGTGGAGACGGGCGAAGGGTTGAAGGCGTTGTGGAGATTACATGGAACTTGGTATTGTAAAAAAAATAGACATAGATACAGAAATGCAACAAGCCTACCTTGATTACGCCATGAGCGTAATTGTCGCGCGGGCGCTGCCCGATGCGCGCGATGGGCTCAAACCTGTGCAACGCAGAATTTTATACGCCATGTACGATATGGGCTTGCGCGCCGATTCGCCTTACAAAAAATCTGCGCGTATTGTGGGCGAAGTGTTGGGTAAATATCACCCGCATGGCGATTCGGCGGTATATGAAGCCATGGCGCGTATGGCGCAAGATTTTTCATTGCGAACTTTATTAGTAGATGGGCAAGGAAACTTTGGCTCTGTGGATGGCGACCCGCCCGCCGCCATGCGTTATACCGAAGCGCGTTTAACTTCCGCCGCGCTAGATATTCTCTCCGACTTAAATAAAAACACGGTTGATTTCGCCCCAAACTTCGACGATACGCTTGAAGAACCGACTGTATTGCCTTCCGCAATTCCGAATCTTTTAGTGAACGGGGCGACAGGCATTGCCGTTGGAATGGCGACTTCAATTCCGCCTCATAACTTAGGGGAAATTGTGGACGCGTTGGTTTACATGATTCAACGCTGGGAAAAACTTGACGATATTGACGTTGAGCAATTAATGAAATTCGTGCAAGGACCAGACTTCCCAACCGGCGGTTTGATTATTCAAGAACAAGGCGAAGAGGGCATTGAACATGCCTACGGTTCGGGGCGCGGCAAAATTACCGTGCAAGCCAAAGCGCATGTAGAAGAAATGGAACGCGGCAAAAGCAGAATCATCATCACCGAATTGCCTTATACGGTAAATAAATCTAGCCTGATTGAAAGAATTGCCGAATTGGCGCGAGACGGTCAAATTGAAGGCTTATCCGATTTACGCGACGAATCCGATAGACAAGGGATGCGCATCGTCGTTGAATTGACTAAAAACGCCAACCCCGAAATTGTGCTGCGCGATTTATACAAACGCACGCCCATGCAAACCACATTCAGCATTAACTTATTGGCGTTGGTGGACGGCGAACCGCGCACCTTAACCCTCAAGCAAGCCTTACGCGTCTATGTAGAACACAGGCTGACCGTAGTCAAGCGGCGGGCGGAATTTGATTTAGAAAAAGCCAAGCAACGCGCTCATATCCTTGAAGGTTATTTAGTCGCCTTAAAACATTTGGATGAAATTATCGAATTAATTCGCTCATCGTCTGATGTGGATACAGCGCGCGCAAAATTGATGAAACGATATAAACTGACTGAACTTCAAGCCACAGCCATTCTGGATATGCAATTGCGCAGGCTCGCCGCCTTAGAACGCAAGAAAATTGAAACCGAATATAAAGAAGTAAGCGCGTTGATTAAAGAATTGACGGCGTTATTAAAATCGCCAAAGTTGATGCGCGGCGTAGTGGCGGATGAATTGATGAAAGTAAAAGCCGCCTACGGCGATAAACGCCGCACGCAAATTATCAACTTGAAAGAAGGCACAAAAGCCACCCATGCGCTAACAACCTCTTCTGTGTTACCGCAACAAACAGTGTGGATTGGCGTGACAGACGACGGCTTAGTTTCACGCACGGCGGACGAGAAACAACCGCGCCATTCGGGCAACGATGCCCCAAGATTTTTAGTCAAAGCCTCAACCACCGACACTGTGTATTTTGTAAGCAAATTAGGCAAAGCCGCCGCCGTTGCCGCGCACTTGATTCCTGAAACGAAAAAACTCAGTCAAGGCTCGGCATATTACAAGGTTTCGCCCTTGCAAGAGACCGACACGCTTGCCGCAGTATTTGCGCTGCCCTCCAATAAATCGTCTTTAGGCGAAGAAACTTGCGTAATCACCGCCACTCGCTTTGGTATGGTAAAGAAGAGTTTGATTTCTGAATTGCCTGGTCCATCGTCGCAAACGTTTACCTTAGTGAGAGTCAATGAAGGCGATAGATTAGGCTGGGTTGGAATTACAGACGGAAAGAAAAAAGAAATATTACTAGCCACCGCTTCGGGCAAGGCAATTCGCTTCAAAGAAGACGACGTGCGCCCTATGGGGCTGGTTGCCGCAGGCGTGAACGGCATTAAATTAGAAGATAAAGACGAAGTAGTAGGCATGGAAATTTTGCCCGCCGCTGGCGATTTATTCTTTTTGGCTAGCGACGGCAAAGCCAAACGGGTGGATGTCAAAGAATTTCCGATTCAAGGGCGATATGGTAAAGGCGTGGTCGCATGGGATTTGCCCAACAAAGTTTCATTATTCGGGTTGGTCAGCGGCAAAGCGAATCATGTGGCCACAATTCATTTGAGCAAGGGCGCGCCAAAATCTACTCGTTTAGACGAAGCGGCTTTACGAAAACGCGCCGCCTCTAAAGGCGACGTGGTGGTGGAAGTGAAAGACGGCGCCGTGATTACAGGCATTAATGTAGGCTGGGAATTGGATAGGTTTATTGATACGCCGAAAGCGGAGAGCAAAAAAGAGAAAGTTGCCAAGAGGGAAGGACAGAAAAAAAACAAGCAGGCTGCCAAAAAGCCTAAAACAATGAAGAAAGTAAAAGCAAAGCCTGTAAAGAAAAGTAAGACGATGAAGAAAAAACGAAAATAATATAAAAAGGCGCTGTTTAGAGCGCCTTTTTATAATGATAAAAACGATTTTGCGTTATACTCATTTGAGATGTGAGGATATTCATTTATGCCAATGCTTGCTCTTGTTTTGCTGTTTTTATCCGCCACTATGCACGCCTTATGGAATTTTCTGCTCAAAAGCGCAGAAGAAAAATATATTGCAATGGGCTGGCAGGTGATTTTAAGCGGAATACTCTCGCTATTTTTGATTTTTTATTCCGGCTTGCCGCCCAAAGAAATGTGGCTGTTTGCCGTAATCAGCATGTTGTTAGAAGCGGTTTATTTTATTTTGTTATGTATCGCCTACACCGACCATGATTTTTCATTGGTGTACCCCATTGCGCGCGGGGCGGCGCCAGCCTTGTTGGTGTTATGGTCTACAATTTTTGTGCGCGAACAGTTAACCGTTGGGGGGTATATCGGCTTAGCCATGATTACAGGCGGAATTATTTTAATCGGAGCGACAACATTATTGAAAAATAAAGGCGAGAAGCCGCACCTAAGAGGGATATTAACCGCTTTATCGGTAGCGTTGGTGATTTCCATTTATACCTTTATTGACGGTATCGCCGTCAAACAAACGCCCGCTTTGCCGTATGGGCTTTCTATGTTTGTGATGGTGCCGTTTGTCACTACGCCCTACTTAACAAATTATTATGGCGTGCAGGCGTTCAAGCGCACATGGAAAAATTATCGCGGATATTTGTTGATAGGCGGCGTGTTGGGGTTGGCGGCGTACATGCTGGCGTTGTTCGCTTACACCATCGCGCCGGTCAGTTACTCGGGCGCAATTCGTGAAGTGAGCGCGGTGATTGGGGCGTTTTTAGGTTGGAAGTTTTTGAAAGAGGAAATGGGAGGAATTCGTTTGGTTGGGTCGGCGATTGTGTTTGCCGGGGTGATGGTGATTGCGGCGTTTGGGTAAGTTTTTTCAACGCGCGTGGGATTTATCCTCGCGCGATGATGAAGCGAAGGTAATTATCGAAGCGTAGAATCAATTTGAGGTCAAGAGAGAAGCGGGGTTTCATCGTATTTACAAATTAATTTTTAAGTTGCGCATGTTATAAAATGAGGTAAGATTAAGAATGCCATGAATAATTTTCTTTTGGCGGAAATTCTTGTGTAATCAATCAGTTGACCTGATGGGTATCCACGTACCTATCAGGTTTTTTTATTTTGAGGAGCAACGATGCTAAAGACACCTTGGGAATATCGTTATGCCCATCGCGCGCAAAAAGCGAAGACATCGGAAATACGCGAGTTATTAAAGTTAACTGAACAGCCTGAGATGATTTCGTTTGCGGGCGGTTTGCCTGCGCCAGAAGTGTTTCCGATTAAAGAATTTCAGGAGGCGTGTAATTTTGTTTTGAACACGCGCGGCGCGCAGGCGTTGCAATATGGAACGTCTGAAGGATACACGCCGTTGCGCGAAATGATTGCGCGGCATAATAGCCGGTATAGCGTGCCTGTCACGGCGGATAATATTTTGATTACCTCCGGTTCGCAACAAGCGTTAGATTTAATTGGCAGGTTGTTTATTAATCGCGGCGATTATATTGTTGTGGAATCGCCGACGTATTTAGGCGCGTTACAAGCGTGGAATGCGTATGGCGCGCAATATATTACTGTGCCTGCCGATGAACACGGCATGGACACCGATTATTTAGAAGAAGCGCTGCGCGTCGGACCTAAGTTTATATATGTGTTGCCCAACTTTCAGAATCCTTCAGGGTCAACATTGAGCCTCGAACGCCGCAAGCGTTTGATTCTTTTGGCAGACCAATACGGCGTGCCGATTATTGAAGACGACCCGTATGGTCAATTACGTTATGAAGGCGAACATATCCCTTCTGTGGTGATGTTGGATAATCAATACCGAAACGATACCGATGGCGAATATTCGGGGAATGTTATTTATTTGAGCACCTTTTCAAAATTGCTTGCGCCGGGGCTGCGGTTGGCTTGGGTAATCGCCCCGCCGAATGTGATTCAAAAATTGGTGATGGCAAAACAAGCGGCAGACTTGCATTCCTCCACTTTTAATCAACAAGTGGCGTATGAAGTCGCCAAAGGCGGTTTTTTAGACGAGCATGTTAAAGTAATTCGCTCGGTGTATAAAGAACGACGCGATGTGATGCTGGAATTGATGGAAGAAATTTTCCCAACTGAAATGCGTTGGACGAAACCGTTGGGCGGCATGTTTTTGTGGGGCATTCTTCCGCAAGGGGTAGATGCGGCTGAGATTTTGAAGATGGCTATTAAGAAGAAAGTGGCGTTTGTGCCGGGCGGTTCGTTTCACCCTGACGGCGGAAAGAATAACACCATGCGCATTAATTTTTCATATTCATCGCCCGATGTGATTCGGGAGGGAATTACAAGGCTAGGCGAAACATTGAAAGAAGCCTTCAAAAAAAATGGGCATAGGTAGCGGCGTTGGTTGTTAGATATGAGTAAAAAGACGGCGGCTTTTCCCGCCGTCTTTTTTTTACTTCAACACCTCATTCAATTGATTGAACGATTGAATGATATGACAATCGGGCGCGTTGGGAAATAAACCCGTTGGGTCGTATAGCACAGGGATTAAGCCTGCCTTGTTTGAGCCGACGACATCGGCAAAGTAATTATCGCCGATGTAGATTGCTTCGCTGGCGTGGGCGTTTGCCAATTGCAAAGCGTGATGAAAGATTTTCGTATCAGGTTTAAAAGACCCCACCTCGCCCGCCGCGAGTAAAAAGTCAAAATAAGGCATGAGGTTCATTTCATCTAATTCTTTTTGAAAAGGCTCTTCGCGGTTTGAAACCACGCCTAAGGTATAACCCGCCGCTTTGAGTTGAGTCAGCACAGAGGGAATTTCTTCAGGCACAATCACTTGCGGCTGGTAAAATTCGCGCATGTATTGCGAAACCTGCGGAGCAAGTTCTGCCGCTTGCGCTTCGGCGATATTCAAGGCAATTAATTTACGCCTTGAGAAATTAACCCAAAAAGCGTTCACATCGTCTTTGAAAAATTGATTGTCTTCTTGTATCTGAGACGAGTTGGCAAAATAAAAATGCTCCCAACGCTCGGCGCGGAGTTTATCTTCCGTAGAATATCGAATATTCACGCTATCTAAATATTGTAAAAAAACTTCCCCGCTATTGGGGAGGTGATGACGAAGCGTGCCGTCAAGGTCGAAGAGAATGGCTTTGATAGTCTTCATAAATGTCCTATTAATTTTATCGCCAACAGAGTGAAAAAGCGTTCCGTCTTTACCCGCCAATGTAAGACATTTCCACTTTAGGAAGCGGGAGAGTGTTTTCGCTTCTTATTTCAGAATATCGGTCGGCGCGTTTGCCCCACACTTGAGAAATCTTTTCAGAGATTTCATCGTCGCTTGCGCCGCTGCGAAGCAAATCACGCAAATCGTGTCCTTGGATAGCGAACAAGCAGGTATATAATTTGCCTTCGGCAGATAACCGCGCGCGATTACAGTCGCGGCAAAAGGCTTGGGTAACGGAGGCAATCACGCCGATTTCGCCGCTTCCATCTTTATATTTCCAGCGTTCCGCCACTTCGCCTCGATAATTCGGGTCGGCAGGCTCTAAGGGCATTTCGGCATTAATTAAGCCGATAATTTCTTTCGCCGAAACGACATCTTCCATGCGCCAGCCGTTGCTATGCCCAACATCCATATATTCAATAAAACGTAAGATGTATTTTCGTTCTCGAAAAAACCTCGCCATAGGCAAAATGCTTTGCTCATTTACGCCGCGTTTGACCACCATGTTTACTTTCACAGGCAAACCAAGCGAGGCGGCGTAATCCATGCCTTCGATGACTTTTGCGACGGGATAATCCACATCGTTCATGGCTTTGAAGATTTCATCGTCTAACGAATCTAAACTAACGGTCACCCGTTTCAAGCCCGCGTCTTTGAGGGCTTGCCCATGCCGCACGAGTAGAGAACCGTTGGTGGTGAGAGTCAGGTCGAGGTCGGGAATAGAGGCGAGCATTTGAATCAAAACAGGCGCATCTTTTCGGACAAGCGGCTCGCCGCCCGTGAGACGTATCTTTTTCACGCCATGCTTTACAAAGATTTTGGCTAAGCGCGTAATCTCTTCAAACGTTAAAATTTGCTCGCGTTTTAAGTATGGATACTCTGCCCCAAAGATTTCTTTGGGCATACAATATACACAGCGAAAATTGCATCGGTCGGTGATGGAAATTCGCAAATCGCGTAAGGGGCGGTTAAGAGAATCGTAAAGGCTCATTTTTGTTTTTAGGACTTTTGGATTATAACAATTTTATTAATTTTTCTAATTAAATTTGACTTGCATTAAGAGGCGTGCTATGATGATAAACTCAATACGGTCTAGGAGTTATTCATGAGTTTTGAATTTATTTTGCGAATTATTGGGATGTTTGTCTTAGGCATTGCAGGCGGGTATTGGGGCTTTGATATTTCGCGCTTTACGCCGGAATCCGCCGCAACCACTACATTAACCTTTGGTTTGGTCGGCGCATTAGCGGGGTTAATTCTCACGCCATACTTTACCACGCGCCCGGCGCGCACGTTGCGTTCTATTCTTGGCAGGCTGGCGGCTGAAAGTTTATTTGCAGGGCTAACAGGGTTAGTGGTCGGCTTATTAATTGCGGCTTTACTGGCGTTTCCGCTTTCGATGTTGCCCGCGCCGTTTGGTCAAATTCTTCCGTTCATTGGCGTGTTGATTTTTTCATACTTTGGCGTTTCACTGTTTGTCATGCGCCAAGGCGACATTATGGGATTATTAAGTTCTTTAAGTGGACGCGGCGAGGGCGGCGGTTCTTCCTCATGGAGCAATTTGAACCGCAACATTCTGTTAGATACCAGCGTCATTATTGACGGGCGCGTGGCGGATATTGCCAAAACCGGTTTTTTACCCGGCACGCTCTTAATTCCCCGCTTTGTGTTGAACGAATTGCAATACATCGCCGATTCGCCAGACGGTCAGCGCCGCCAACGCGGGCGACGCGGTATGGAAGTGCTGGCTGAGTTACAAAAATTACCCAATGTACTTGTCCGAATTTCGGATATTAATGTGGACGGCGTGCGCGAAGTGGACGATAAACTCATTGTGCTTGGCAAACAGCTCAAAAGCCCAATTCTCACGAATGACTACAACTTGAATCGCATTGCCGAATTACAAGGCGTCACTATTTTGAACATCAACGAATTAGCGAACGCGGTCAAATCGGTTGTGTTGCCCGGCGAGGTATTAAGAATTAACATCATGCAAGAAGGAAAAGAACCCGGGCAAGGCGTTGGTTATATGGAAGACGGCACCATGGTGGTGGTTGAAAACGGAAAAGATTACATCGGCGAATATATGGAAGTGCACATCAGCAAAGTTTTGCAAACCGCCGCCGGCAAAATGATTTTCGGTCGGGTGGACGAAGAACAAGCGCGAAAGAATAAAAGTAAGTAAACCAATCTTCAACAATCATTTGCTCGTGAACAGGGTGTAAAATACGCCCTGTTTTGTTTTATAATTTCAAAATCAAAATAAAAAAACCTTTGTGACGCTTCGCGCCCTTTGTGTTTAAAAAGGTACTTATGCTCAAAATTTACAACACCCTCACCCGTAAAATAGAAGAATTTCAACCCCTCGAACCCAACCTAGTCAAAATGTACGTCTGCGGCGTCACTGTCTATAACGACGCGCATGTCGGTCATGCTATGTCTGCCATTGTGTTCGATATTATCCGCCGTTATCTTCTCTATCGCGGGTATGACGTGAAATTCGTCATGAACTATACCGACGTGGACGACAAAATCATCAACCGCGCCAAACAACTTGGCGAAGAACCATTAAAACTTTCGCAACGCTACATTGACGACTACGCCAACGATTTGAAAAACCTCAATGTGCTGCCCGCAACGGCAAACCCGCAAGTAAGCAAAACCATGCCGTTGATTATCCAATTCATCGAAGGTCTTATTCAAAAAGGCTACGCCTACGCCGCCGCAAACGGCGATGTATATTTCCGCGTCACCAAAGACGAAGACTATGGCAAATTATCAAACCGCAAAATAGAAGAAATGCAAGCGGGCGCGCGCATTGAAGTTGGCGAACAAAAAGAACACCCGATGGATTTCGCCTTATGGAAAGCCGCCAAAGAAGGCGAAATTTTTTGGGAAAGCCCCTGGGGCAAAGGCCGCCCGGGCTGGCACATTGAATGTTCCGCCATGAACCTCGCTGAACTCGGCGAACAAATTGATATTCACGGCGGCGGCAACGACTTAATTTTCCCGCATCACGAAAACGAAATCGCTCAAACCGAAAGCTACACAGGCAAACCGTTTTCGCGGTATTGGGTTCACAACGGCATGTTACAACTCGGCGGCGAAAAAATGTCCAAGTCGTTGGGCAACATTATTTCCATCAAAGAGTTTTTATCCACGCGTTCCGCCGATGTCATGCGCATGTTAGTTTTGAATGGAACATATCGCGCGCCGTTATTATTTAATGACGAAACATTAAACGCCGCCGAACGCAATGTCGAACGCCTCAAATCTGCCCTCAAGCCTGCCTCTGCTTCGGCAACAGGCTACCAAGCCGAAGCGCTGCCCGCCGCCATAGAAACCGCCAAACAGAATTTTATCGAAGCGATGGACAACGACTTCAACACCGCCGGCGCAGTGGCGGCGTTATTTGAACTCGTCAAAGCGATTAACACCGCGCGCGATAACGGCGCAACCAACGAACAACTGAAACCAGCTCAAGACGTTTTCAAAGAATTAACCAACGTGCTTGGATTAAAACTAGAAGATAAAAAAGGCTCAAGCGAAAAAGAAGCTGAAGTTCACGCCCTCATTGCCGAACGCAACGAAGCCCGCAAGCAAAAAAACTGGAAACGCTCCGATGAAATCCGCGACCAATTGAAAGCAATGGGCGTGACGATTGAAGATAGCAAAGACGGCACAACCTGGAAGTGGAGTTAAACCACAAACACAGCCGCCTTTAGGGCGGCTGTGTTTTTTATCAGCCTAGTTTAAGCGGAATACCCAGTTAAACCTTAGGGTAATGCGTAACATTAGTTATCAAGTAAAATTAACTAAAATATGAAAGAACTCATCTATTCCCGTAACGCTGTGTATGAAGCCATCGCCGCCCAGCGCAGACAAATATTCTCGATTGAAATTGCCGAGGGAGCGCAAGAAAAAGGCAAATTGGCTGAGATTTTAAACTTGGCAAAAGAACGAAAAATCAAAGTCAACCGTGCGCCAAAAGCAAAATTAGATAAGATTCATCAAAACCATCAAGGCATTGTGGCGGAAGTTGGGGAATATCCGTATTCAGATGTAGTTGAAATTTTAGAAAACGCAAAAGACGAATTGCCGTTTGTTTTGATGCTTGATTCTTTACAAGACCCGCAAAATTTTGGCGCGTTGATTCGCACTGCCGAAGCGGTTGGCGTGCATGGAATTATCATCCCGCTGGCAAGAAGCGTAGAAGTAACCCCCGCTGTGGTCAACGCATCATCTGGGGCGAGCGAACATATACTGATTGCCAAATCAAACTTATCGCAAGCCATAGACGCGCTCAAAGAGAACGACGTGTGGGTTGTCGGCTTAGATCAAAGCGGAAGGGAAATAGAAGCAAATTCACGTCACGTTAGAGGCGCGTTGGGGCTGGTGGTCGGCTCAGAGGGAGAGGGTCTGCATGAGTTGATTCGTAAAAAATGCGACATCGTGTTAAAACTTCCCATGAAAGGTAAAATCGAATCATTAAATGCGGCAGTGGCGGGGTCTGTGGCGTTGTATCTTGCTTATCTTACAAGGCAATCAAATTAGGAGATTGTATGAAGAATATTCAAGCAACTTATCATTTTCCGAAAGGTTTTTTATGGGGAACGGCAACCGCCTCTCATCAGGTAGAAGGCAATAACACCAATAATAATTGGTTTGCATGGGAAGAAGCAGGCAAGACGGTGCATAAATCGGGGCTGGCGGCGGATTGGTGGGGCGGGCGTTGGCGCGAAGATTTTGACCGCGCCGCCGAAACGGGACAAAACGCGCATCGTTTTTCGGTGGAATGGAGCCGCATTCAGCCTACGCCTGATACTTGGGATGAAGACGCGTTAGAAAAATATCGCGCTATGTTGCGCGGTTTGAAAGAACGCAATATGACGGCGCTGGTGACCTTGCATCATTTTACCGACCCGTTGTGGGTATCAGAACTTGGCGGGTGGGAAAACGAAAACATTGTTGCGTTGTTTGAAAGATACGTTCGCAAAACGGTGAACGCTTTGAAAGAATACGGGAACTTGTGGTGTACGATTAACGAGCCCAATATTTACGCTTTAATTGGTTATCAAGTGGGGACGTTTCCGCCTGGGAAAACCGATTTGAAACTTGCTATGCTTGTGATGGCGAATATGATTCGCGCTCATGCGGCGGCGTATCGCGCGATTCACGAATTACAACCCGAAGCGCGAGTTGGGTATGCGCTGCATTATCGCCCGATGACGCCGCGCTTGAAATGGTCTCCGTTAGATATTTTGATGCGAAACATTCGGTATCAAGGAATTAATATGGCGTTTCCTTCCGCTATTTCGACGGGGGTGATGAAATCTCCGGTAGGAAATCAAAACATTCCTGAAGCCAAAGGCGCTCAAGATTATCTTGGATTAAATTATTATTCGGTGGATACGGTTTGGTTTGATATTACAAAAAGAAAAGAATTGTTTTCTTCTAGCGGCTACCCAGCCGATTCAGATTTTAGCGATTCAAAATTTATCGCCAACATTCCCGAAGGGATTTTTCAATCTATCAAGTGGGCGGCAAATACATATCCCAATACGCCTATCATCATCACCGAAAACGGCGTAGAAGATTCAGACGACCATCTTCGCCCGCGCTATTTAGCGCAACACCTGCATCAAGTGTGGCGGGCGGTTAATTTTAATTGGCAAGTGAAGGGGTATTTCCATTGGTCTTTGGTGGATAATTTTGAGTGGGAGCGCGGCTGGACGCAACGCTTCGGTCTATGGGGGCTTGATATTGATACGCAAAAGAGAATCCGCCGCCCATCTGTGGATTTATACGCCGAGATTTGTAAAGAAAACGGCCTTTCATCCGAAATGGTGCAAAAGTATTGCCCAGAGGCGTTTGAAAAGATTTTTCCGGGGTAATTGCCTACACCCGCAGGCTTGATTGAAAAACAGACGAAATTGGTAAGAGTCTTTGGGTAGTTCGTGTTAATAAAAAAACATGCGCTTTCGACACACATATATCGAAAGCGCATGTTTTCAAGTTTACATCTGTGAAATTACGCGCTCATTTTCCTAATAAAGCGAAAATGGCATAGCCCAAAGCGAGAACGCCCGCTATTGTGCCTGCCATGGGCAAAGCAACAAACGCGCCAAGCCCAACCCACAAGAAATAGAGCCACATACACCAACCAGAAATTGTTTTTGGTAAAGACATTTCACACTCTCCTTGAGTTGAATCATTGACTAGCCGAAGCGCTAGCCTACCTTAAATAACCCTTCTAGGTATGCGGGGTTACGCAATTAAAATTTGAAAATGATACAATTGTTCTATGACTACTTTGACCGCCCCCGCAGAATTTACCTTACACAGAAAAAATAAATACGATACTTCGACAGCCATTCGCTGGATTCTTTCGCATGTAAAACCATACACATGGATTGTGGCGATGATTTTCATCGGCGCGATTGGTAACGCCGTGCTGGCTGTGGTTGTGCCTGTGCTTACCGGCAACGCATTTGACTCCATACGAAATACGCTCGATACCAGCGTGTTACTGCCATTGGCTTTAACCATCGGCGTTTCGCAAATTATTCGCGGCGTGTTGCAACTCGGCAGAAACTTTGGCGCAGAACTTATGGCGCAAAGAATGGAGCGCGATATCCGCGATGAGTTGTACCTTTCGCTGCTTGGCAAAAGCATGACGTTTCATAACCTCCAACCCGTCGGCGACACTATGGCGCGCGCCACCAACGACGTGCGTGAAGTGAACTACATGTTTAGCCCTGGGGTAAACCTTGTGGTGGGTTCGTTCATGTTTATTCTCATGCCGTTGTTTTTTGGTCCAACCTACCATTGGTCATTAATTCTTACGCCGCTTATCTTCATTATCGTCTATTTCGTCGCTTTAGCTAAATACCTAAAACGCCTATCTCCCGTCACCGACCAAGTGCGCGCCACATTTGGCGTGATGAACACACACCTCTCCGAGTCGTTAGACGGCGTAGAAATTATGAAAGGCGCGGCGCAAGAAGACGCAGAAGTGGAGCGTTTCATCTTCAACGCCAAAAAAGTGCGCGACGCTTTTATAAAACAAGGCGAACTCGAAGCGCGGTATATCGCCATGCTGTTATTAGGGCTGGCTTACGCCAGCGGCTTGGTTCATGCTTTATTTTTATATCGCGCTCATTTATTAAGCGTAGGAGACGTAATCGCCTATTTCGGCATGTTACAGTTGCTTCAATTTCCCACTTTCACTTCTACCTTTGCATACTCGCAAATTTCTTCTGGAATTTCATCCGCCCGCAGAATTTTAGACTTAATCAAACGCGAGACGCATCTTGACCAAAACGCTTCAGGCGTAACTGCCAACATTCGCGGCGAAGTCGAATTTCGTAACGTCTCATTTCATTACCCCTCTTCTCATTCCGAAAAAGAACAAAACAGCGAGAGCGAAGCGATATTGAAAAATATTTCATTCAAGGTCAAAGCCGGGCAAACAGTCGCTTTGGTTGGGCAAACGGGCGCAGGGAAAACCACCTTAGTCAAATTACTCAACCGCATTTACGATGTATCTGACGGGCAAGTGTTAATAGACGGCGTAGATGTGCGCGATTGGAATCTCGCCTCATTGCGCGAGCAAATTTCTATTATTGAACAAGATATCTTTTTATTCTCTCGCTCTTTGCACGATAACATCGCCTTCGGAAAACCAAACGCCACAAAAGACGAAGTAATAGCCGCATCCATCGCCGCCCAAGCGCACGACTTCATCCTAGACTTTGACCAAACCTACGGCACAGTCGTCGGCGAACGCGGAGTCACCCTCTCGGGCGGGCAGCGCCAACGCATCGCCTTAGCCAGAGCCTTCTTAACCGAGCCAAAAATTCTCGTACTAGACGACTCAACCTCCGCCATTGACTCCGCCACCGAAGATAAAATTCAACGCGCCATTGCCAACGCCGCACGCGGACGGACTACGTTTATCATCACCCATCGCCTTTCCCAAATCCGCTGGGCTGATTTAATCATCGTGCTTCGCAAGGGGCAAATCGCCGCCATCGGCACACATGACGAGTTAATGAAAACCTCCGAAGCGTATTCAAGAATTTTTAGAGAATAAATAAAGCAATCAGCAATTAGCTATCAGCAGTCAGCAACAAGAAAACTGCAAGCGCTAATTGCTAAATGCTGAAAGTTGAGAGCTAACTTATGGGTTTCTTTGCAGGATTAAACGACGAAAAATACGATAGACAATATTCAGACCGCGTTCTTGTAAGCCGCATGGTCAATTACTTCGGTTCGCAAGCCAAACGCTTAATACTCGCCTCCCTTGTCATCATTCTCCTAGCCTTCATCGGCGCGGCGCTGCCCGTCATCGTCAGCCAAATGATAGATTTAATTCAAGACCAACCCACCACGCAAGAAATTCTGTTAGTAGGGCTGGCATTAGTCATCGTAGCCTTTGGCTTATGGGGCTTAAATTGGATTCGCCGCGCGCTCACCATCCGCGCTGTGGGCGATGTGGTGCTAGAAATGCGCTCGCGCGCCTTTCGCGCCGCCGCCGAACACGACTTATCGTTTTACGACCAATTTTCATCAGGCAGAATCGTCTCGCGCATTACGTCCGATACAAACGATTTCGGTCAGCTTGTCGTCATCATCACCGATGTCATGGCGCAAATCATACAAGCCCTCATCATCGCCGTAGCGCTATTTCGCACCGAATGGCGCTTAGCCTTATTAATGGTGGGGTTTCTGCCCTTCATCTTCGCCATTGCCGCAGGCTTTCGCGCAATGGCAAGGCGCGTCACCAAAAAAGGTATGAAAGCCATGGCAGACGTAAACGCCGCCATCAAAGAAACCATCAGCGGCATTTCCATTGCCAAAAACTTTCGGCAAGAAGATAGCATCTTCAAATCGTTTGACGAATCAAACCAACAATCGTATCAAGTCAATGTGCAGCGCGGGTTTGTGCTTTCGCTTGTTTTCCCAGTGCTCAACGCCGTCGGAGGCGTATTTGTCGGCGTGTTGGTCTATGTCGGCGGGTTCAGCGCCGCGCAAGGCATCGTCAGCATTGGTTCGTGGTATCTCTTTATTATGAGTCTCGACCAATTCTTTTTCCCCGTTTTGAATCTCACTTCATTCTGGGCGCAAATTCAAGGCGGGCTTTCTGCCGCCGAGCGCGTATTCGCATTAATAGACGCCGACCCCAACGTCATCCAAAAAGAGAAACTGGACGTTCCCCGCCTTAAAGGAGAGATTCAATTTGAACGCGTTCATTTTCGTTATTCAGATAAAGAACCGATTCTCACCGACTTCAACCTGCTCATTCAACCCGGCGAGACGCTTGCCCTCGTCGGTCACACGGGCGCGGGCAAATCTTCCATTGCCAAATTAATTGCCCGCTTTTACGAATTTCAAGAAGGCAAATTATTAATTGACGGAAGAGATATTCGCACCTTTGACTTAACCCAATATCGCCGTCAATTGGGCATTGTTTCGCAAGCGCCGTTTTTATTTTCAGGCTCTATCGCCGAAAATATTCGCTACGCCGCACCGGGCGTGCCGGAAGAAGAAATGCTAAAACTCGCCAAAAAAATAGGCGACGGCGAATGGCTAGAAACTTTACCCGATGGTTTACATACCCAAGTCGGCGAAAGAGGGAATCGCTTATCAATGGGGCAGCGCCAACTGGTTGCGCTTATGCGCGTGTTGGTTCAAAACCCCGCCATCTTCATCCTCGATGAAGCCACCGCCAGCATTGACCCGTTCACCGAATGGCAAATTCAACAAGCGCTAAACCTAATTCTCAAAAACGCAACCAGCATTCTTATCGCCCATCGGTTGTCCACCGTCAAAGCGGCCGATAGAATCGTCGTCATGCGAAAAGGCACAATCATCGAAGAAGGCAATCACAACAGTTTATTAAATCAAAAAGGTCATTACGCCGAACTATATAACACCTACTTCCGCCACCAATCCCTTGCTTATGTAGAGCAGATGAAAGAAATGGTTGGGAAGTGAATGATATTAAAAAGCGCAGAAGCGAAATAATCTCTAAAATATGATAACGAGACAGCCGCCTTGAAGGCGGCTGTCTCGTTATCATGCGCGTTTTAGTTTTACAACACCGACCGGTCTGGCGGTTCTAATAATGCAGCCAATTGCTTTGCGCCTTCATCATCCGTCACCGCCAGCACTTCGTCAAACTCTTCCAACATCACTGTGCCGCGCGGCAACACAATTTCGCCATGACGGATAATAGCGGCAATTACGCATTGCTCTGGCAAACCTAAATCTTTAATTTGCACGCCTAATGCCTTTGCGCCTTTCGGCACTTTTTCTTCTACTAAAGAATATTTGCCGCGCCTGAGTTTCAGCAAGGTCATCATATCGCCCAGCGACATTTCCTCTTGAATCAAATGCGCCATCACATCGGCTTGATTAATCGTCTCGTCCACATGAAAGTTTTTATCAAACAACCATGCATTACGCGGGTTATTAATCCTTGCCACTGTGCGCTTCACTTTGAACATCGTGCGCGCTAAATAGCACAAAACCAAATTAGCGGCGTCGTCATTAGTGCAAGCGACTAATACTTGCGCTCTTCCTAAACCGGCGTTTTTCAAAACGGTTGGGTCGGTGGCTTGCCCTTCATAAATCACTTCGGTCGGCAATTCATGGTGCAAGCGCGCCAACAATTCTCGGCGATGTTCAAGCAAACGAACTTCATAATTTTGAGCCAGCAGTTGCAAAGCCAATTCAGAGCCTGTGCGCCCGCCGCCAGCGATGAATACAAACATATCCCTACTCCTTGCCTTCTTGCAATTTTTCGCGTAATGCTTTCGCGCCTTCAAACGTAGCGCTTACGGTTAAAACGTCGCCTTGATATAAAATCGCTTCAGGAGCGGGTAATTCCGCTTTGCCTGCACGGGTGAGCGCTACGCAAGCAAGCTCTTTACAGCCTTTTAACAACTCAGCGACCGTCAAGCCATTCCATTTTTGCGGAATATACATTTCGTATATTTCCACTTCGCCATTGCCTGCCGAAAACACCGCGCGGAAAGATGGGTCTGCCAATAATTCTTGCACGCGTTCAGCGCCCCAAGCGGTTGAGCTAACCAACTGCAAGCCAAACGCTTCGAGCATATCGCGCATAGCAGGGTCGTAATTTCGCACAATCACTTGTTTGATGTTTGGATAATGTACACGGACAGAATGCCCAATGACGGCATTTAATACGTCTGAATTGGTCACCACTGCCACGCCGTCGGCATGAGCCGCGTCGGCGCGAGATAGTGTGTCCGCCGCGAGCGCTTCTCCCACTACGGTGCGCCCTCGAAAGTCTGGATGGAGGCGGTTAAACGATTTTTGTTCGTTATCCACCACCACCACTTGATGTCCGCTCTTAAAAAGTCGGTATGAAAGTTCGGCGCCGAATCTTCCACACCCTACAACAATAAAATTCATTTGGCACTCCTTAATGTCTATCTTCTTGCTCATGAACATGATACGGCACGTTTGTAATGACAATGCCATGCTGAAGTTTTAACTGGTCGCGCAAAATATTGGCGGTGTTTGTATGCAAAGCGCTAGTGAGTTTATTTTCTGAAACAAATTCTGGCACAACGATTGTGATGGTTTCACCGGGCTGGCGCTGCTCTGAAATATCGGAAATATATTTTAGCAACGGTTCAATAAGCAAACGATACGGCGAATCTAAAATCACTAAGCGCGTGCCTTCGCCCCAGGTTTCCCACTTCTTGCGGGTTTTCTCCGCGTCTTCTGGCTCAATGGTGACGTGAACCGCAGTCACATCGTCCGACAACATGCGCGCATAGCGTAGCGCCGAAAGCGTGCCTTGATGCACGCCGCTCACGGGCATAATGACGCGATGGCGAATCGTTTGCGGCGGAATGATGCCAAAATTTTCCAACGAGAGTTTTGCCGCCAATCTTTTATAATGCCGATGGATGAGCCATAAAACCCATATTAAAGAGGGAATGAGAATTAAGATAACATACGCGCCATCGTTAAATTTTGTGATGGAAAAAATAATAATCACGACGCCCGTACACACCGCCCCAAACCCATTCAATATCATCTTTAACCGCCACAAAGGGTCGTACTGTAAATTTTCTTCTTGTTTATCTTGAGAACGGGTTTGCGTTTGGCTCTTGCCAATTTTCCACCAGCGCAGCGCCATGCCTGTTTGCGCCAACGTGAAAGAAAGAAAAACGCCAATAGCATATAATGGAATTAAACGGGTAACGCTGGCTTGGAACAGAATGATTAAGCCAGACGATAAAAACGCTAACGCCACAATACCGCGAGAATATACCAAACGACTCCCTCGGTAAGTTAATTGACGCGGAAGAAAGCCGTCTTTTGCCATGAGCGCGCTTAAGCGCGGAAAGCCCGCATACGCCGTATTGCCTGCCAAGATTAAGATAATTGTTGTGGCTAATATTACGGCGTAATAAAAAATTCCCTGCCCCTCAAACACGGTGCGCCCAAGTTGTGAAATAACCGTTTCAAATTCCGAAGGCGTTGCCCCCACTTGGCTGGCTAAAAACGAAATGCCTAAGAATAATGTCGCTAAGATAGCCGCCATCCACATCAAAGTAATAGAAGCGTTTTTCGCGCGCGGCTCTTTAAACGCCGTTGTGCCGTTTGAAATCGCCTCAATGCCCGTGAGGGCGGTTGTTCCGCTTGAAAACGCATGTAAAATTAAAAAGGGTAAGCCAAAAGAAGTGATGCCGTGCGCCAAAATTTCTGGCGGGTTTGTCACCATGCCTAATGTGCCTGAAAAATACTTCGCTAACCCCACTATCACCAATATAAGCATGATGACAATAAACGAAATGCTTGGCACGGCAATTGCCGCTCCCGATTCGCGCACGCCGCGTAAGTTAATGAGCATTAAAAAGAACACGCCAAAAACAGCAATCCCCACACGGTATTCGTACAGTTCTGGATATGCGGACACAATTTGCGCCACGCCCGAAGAAATAGAAACCGAAACCGTCAAAATATAATCGGCTAATAAAGCCGAAGCGGCAGTTAAGCCGGGCAGTTCTCCTAAATTATCGCGCGCCACCACATAAGCGCCGCCGCCGTCTGGGTAGGCTTTAATCACTTGCACATACGAAATGGAAACAATCACCAATAAGGCGACAATCGCAATGGAAATAGGAAATACATATCCAAACGCAATAGCGCCAGCCGCCGCCAGCACCACCATAATTTCTTGCGTGGCATAAGCGTTTGAAGAGAGCGCATCAGACGCGAAAACTGCCAAGCCCACCAACTTGCCAATTTTTTCATGCGCCGCATCTGCGGTAGAAAGCGGTCTGCCAATCAGCCAAGACCGTAATGTGCGGCGGGGCTTGTAATCTGTACTTCGTTCGATAATAGGGGTTTGTTTTTTTTCTTGATTAATCATACGTACCAACTTACTATACAGGCAAAAATTATGCCCTTCCTGCGGAAGGACAAGTTTGGATTATAGTCCTATTTTTATTTTTTGGGTTTCCAATCATTAAGAGGTGTAGACAATCTAATCATAAGATTGCACTGTCAAAAAATGCAGGGCAGCGCTATTTGGGTTGCGCCAAAGGAATTTGCAAATAAAACGAACTGCCTTTTCCAATTTGACTTTCGACCCACACTTTACCGTTATGGCTTTGGGCAATAGAATGCACAATTGCCAAACCCAAACCAGAGCCGGGTTGCGCGCGCGCTTCGCGTTGTTTACCTCGATAAAACTTTTCAAACAAACGCGGCAAATCGTCTGGCGGAATGCCAATCCCCGAATCTTTCACCACAAACGTTAAGTGAGTTGGGTCCGATATAGTGCAGATGATAACGCTTCCATTCTCAGGAGTATATTTGATTCCGTTTTCAACCAAGTTATACACCGCCTGATGCAAGAGGGCTTGGTCGGCTTCGATAGCATGAGGCATATCTTTGGCTAATTCCACCTGCAAGGCGATATTTTTTTGCATGGCTTGCAACTGCAAGGCGCTGGTCACGCGTTCAATTACATCCAAAACGCTTACGGTTTCCACTTGCAACCCCACGCCAATTTCAATGCGCCCTAAATCTAGCAAATTATTTACCAAGCGCGACATATTCTCCACGCCTGAAATTATTTTCTTCACATAGCCTTGCTGTTGTTCGTTTAACTCGCCCGCTGAATCTAACATCGTCGCGTACCCGCGCATTAATGTTAATGGCGAGCGCAAGTCGTGGCTAACCGTCGCCACAAATTCAGATTTCATCGTATCTAACTCTTTGAAGTGCGTCACATCGCGCATAATGCACACGCGCCCAATTTGTTTGCCTTCTACCATCACCGGCGAAGCGGTGGCGAAATAAGTGCGGTTATCTGACAATACAATTTCCGCCGATTGTTTTTCAGACGTGGCGCTATGCAATAAATTGACCAACGGTTTGAGTTTAATCACTTTTTCGGTTTCAACGCGAGAGCGGGCGTCGTCGTCCACTTTAGGTCCAAGCGCGGCGGCGGCGGCGAAGTTTGCTAACAATAAACGATTGCGATGGTCGGTCACCAGCACGGGGTCGGGCGTGGAGTTAAGAATCGCTTCCAGTTGACGGCGACTCGCCTCCACGTTAAGAAAGAGATGCGCGTTTGCAATTGCCAAAGCCGCTTGCCCGGCAAGCGTCGTCACAAAGCGCACGTCTGAATCGGAAAATTTTCGCGGTTGTTCATAACCCGCCCACACCACGCCATAGTAACGATTCTCATGGCGCAACGCCACTGCCAATAACGCCAACGGTTGCGGCTTGGTTGGGTCTAAATCAATTTCGCGCGAGCGGGTGAGGTTGGGCAAAACAAGTTTTTGCTGGCTTTGCGCCAATTGCAAAATTTGCTCGTCAAGGTGAGCATAGGCTTCTCCAGCCGCGCCCAACGCAAAACGAGAAGGTAACTCCACATACGTATCGGGCAAAATTTCGGGCGAGAGCGCCACGCGCACCGAATTTGCGCCTGTTGAAAGAATCGCTTCTAACACGGGTTTAACGGCGTCTTGCATCTCCAAACTAGACGCCACGCCCTGACTAACTTGCAATAAGCGATTAATTTCTTCCAAGCGCGATTGCAGGCTAGAGCGCATCTGCTCGAACGCCCGCCTGAGTTGCGCCACCTCATCTTCCCCTTTCACCTGAAGCGGATGGTCTAACTGCCCTTGCGCAATGCGATTGGCTTCTGCCGCCAAACTTTGCAATGAGCCTGTGACTACTCGTAAACCCAACCGCAATGAAATCATGGCTATTACTGCCAGCACAATAATCATCACCGCTAAGGGCAAGGCGATGTTTAATGCAATTTGTTGCGCGCGTTGAGCGGGGACTTTTAGCACAATTGCCCACGGGCGCCCAAACACAGGCTGGTAATACACCATTTCGCGTGTGCCGTCTGGCGCGGTGTCGTCATAAAAAAAGGCTTGGGCGCTCTGCCGACCATTATAGGTAGATAAAGACTGCGTTTTATCTGAATGATATAAGACGCGGTTATTTTCATTCAGCAACATGCCAGAGCCGCCAAGTTCGTTCATGTTATTCAGGCTGTCAATCAACGGCAAGGTTAATGGGTTCGATTCAAGCGAAGTGCGCCCAATCAAAATTCTTTTCACCTGCCCCGTAGAATCGACAATCGCCACCATAAACGAAACGCGCGCGCTTTCTTCAACCGTTGTCGGCGGAATGGAATAGATTTGCGTTAATACGCCGTTAGCGGCTAAGAAAACTCCCGAATCTTCCTCAGCATATAAGCGAAACGTACTCGCATCGGACGATGGATATATGGCTAAGACGTTTTTATGATTTGCGTCTAACACAATGAATTGGTCAAAATACGGCACGGCTTGAATGCGCGAACCAATGATAGAGCGCAGTTCATCGCCTGTGGCGGTGAGCAGGCGTGGGTCTGCCGCGAGTTGCACCGCCAAGTTTTGCCCCGTCTCTAAAAAGAATGGCACGCTTTGCGAAGCCGATTCGCCCGCGCTGGATAATCTATCTTCTAGTAATTCGCGCGCGGCTCGCCCTGCCACCACCCAATCGCCAATGAGCAGCGTAAGCAACAACATCAAAATAAACGCGCCAACGGCGAATAAAAATCTCGCTTCTAAACTTTTTTCGCCCGGCGAAGGTTGCAAGGCTTGTTTACTTCCCCAGCGGGTTGGCAACGCAAAAGCAATGAGTTGGACAAATAAACCGCCCAGCAACATTTCGCCGCCAAACGCCAAAGCGACAATCCCCAAATTGCTAATTGCAAAATCTAAACGCGCGGTAATAGGCATAGCCTCTACGCCCCATTGCGTGAATAACGCGCTGACCACATAAAACAAAGCGTGAATAGGAATCAATAACAACGCCCCAATCAACGGCTGGCGTAATAATGCGTATGCGCGCGTTCGATAATTTTGGCGCATGTTGATAGAAAACCACGCCGCTAACAGGGCAAGTTCTATAATTGAGAATAAAGAATAACTATCCCACGCGCCGCGCAACAAACCGGCAAACGCCCCCAGCAAGGCGGCGGGGAGCGGTCCTAACATGCCGCCGCCAATGAGCCAAGGGATAGCCGAAAAAATCATCAAGGCGGAGCCGGGCGCATCCGCGGGCAGACCGGGCAGAGGTCGAGCGGAAGCGGAAGAAAATCTTAAACCGATAAATAAGGTTGTGGCGGGAATCAAAACGAAGAGGAAGATAAATAATCCCCAACTCATTTGCGTATTTGCGCGTTGGCGAATCAAAATAAAAATCAAAAGCGCGAATCCCCCCAACCATACAACCCAGCCAGCCGGCGTGGGCGGCGCGGGAAATGGGATGCCTGCAAGGAGCGTGACGATAAAGTCCATTTCTCAAATTATAACCGCGCCGCAGGTTTCTTTTTAAGATTGTAAATTGTCTCTAAACCTGCAGAGCGGTTTATAAATATTCTCCGCGATATTTTTCCGGCAAGAGATTTGCCAACGCTTGCATGATTTGACTTGTGCCTTTTTGAATCGCTTCTTGTCGTGTTTCAAATTGTTCGCCAATTTTCAGCATGTTCCCCACTTTGACATGCACCCGCGCGCGTTTGAATGTTTTGAGCGCGCCATATACATGTTCGTTTTCTGTGCCGGTGACGGTTATCGGCAGCACGGGCGCGCCCGATTTATACGCCAAAAACGCCGCGCCGCCGTTTCCTTCTTCTAATGCGCCAGTGACAGAATATCTGCCTTCTGGGGCGATGATGATGATGCGATTTTCCGCCAAGCCGTCTAATGCGGCGCGGATGGCTTTTATATCCGGCTTTCCGCGATGAACCCAAATCACTCCGTACCAATCCATTAGTTTGCCTAAAATCGGCAAGTCATACAATTCAATTTTTCCAATTGCGTCGGGCGGGCAAGGTAGTTGCGACACGACAGACACCGCGTCTGCGTCGCCGATGTGATTGATGACGATTAATAACGGTCCCGTTTGGGGAAGGTTTTGTTTGCCTTCAACGCTGATATTTAGTAAAAGTTTTGCCGTGAGTTTAACAATGCAGTTGTGCGCAAATGCGCGAAACGCTCTGCGCGCGAAAGTTAATTTTGGTAAGCGCACAAGTTCGGGTTTCCAAACTTCTGCAATGGGTTTTGGGGTGGGCATTCAATTTAGCGGAGATAAACAGAGATGAACAGCGGGCTATTTGCTTTCATCTCTGTTTACATAATTCTAAAACCTGCTTAAACACTTCGTCGGCGCTGGGTTCATTGGTGTTGATGATGACGGCGTCATCGGCTGGGCGAAGCGGGGCAATGGCGCGGGTTGAGTCAATATGGTCGCGTTCAATCATTTTTTTCAAAATCTCGTCGTAATCGGCTTTTTCGCCGCGCGCAATGATTTCGTCATAACGGCGTTTGGCGCGTTCTTCGGCGCTGGCGTCTAAATAAATTTTCAAATCGGCTTCAGGTAAGACGACTGTGCCAATATCTCTACCGACCATAACCACTTTTCCGCGCAAGCCAATTTCGCGTTGTTTTTGCGATAAGGCTTTTCTCACGCCTGCATAAGCGGAGACAATGGAAACGCTGGCTTCGACTTCGCTAGAGCGCATTTCCCAAGTGACGTCTTGCCCGCTGACGATGACATCGCATGGGCGACCGTCGTTTTTGGAGGCGGGGCGAATATCAATTTGCGCGGTTTGGGCTAGTTGGTTCATTAATGCTTCATCGCGTATATCCATGTCGCGGCTTAGGGCAATCCATGTGACGGCGCGATACATAATGCCTGTGTCGAAAAATAAATAGCCTAATGCATCGGCAAGTTTTCTGCCAATGGTAGATTTGCCCGATGCGGCGGGTCCGTCTAGGGTGATAATGAAAGGGGGAGTTTTGGTCATGTGGGGAATTATAAGGGATTGGTCAACTAGAATTAATCAGTAAGTAGGAATTGGTAAGCGGTTATTTATCTACGAATAAGTCGTCTCTTGCCCATAAGATAATCGCTTCGCCGGTGTAAGAAATTTCGCGTAATGTAATCCAACGCACCCAAACGTCAAAGGAGGAGACATGCCATAGGTAGGTTTGCCGCCAGTTGAAGTCTTGTCCGCGATATGCGGCGATGAGGGCGGGGTTGTTTTCAAAGGGGGTGATGACGATGTCTGGGGCTGAAGCGGGGTCTAACGATTCGACGATTTGCACGTCATGTTCGCGTAAAACCCAGGCTAACGCGGGAGAATCCAGCCCGGCGATGACGACAGAGGCGGATGTGTCGTTTCCTGTATAAAATTCTGAAACTTGTTCTACTGTTGCGCGCAATAAATGCGCTTGTGCGGGGATTTGAGTCTGCCACCATAGTTCGGGGGCGTTTTGCCCGCGTAAGCCTGCCGCGCCAAATGCGCCGCCTAGCATGAGCGCCCCGAACGCTATAACAAAGCCCCACACGCCGCCAATGCGCGCTATGCGCGTTGACCAACCTGCGGCAACGAGTAATAAGCTTAACGCTAGTAATACTAGCGAGCCAAGCAACATCCAAAAACGTAGAGCGTATTGTTCTGAGTCAGTGGGATACCATACCATCCCTGCAAAGCCAAGCCATGCAAAGACCCAGATGAAAACAGTTAAGAATGTGACGCCTGCAACTTCGCTTCGCTCTTCGGGATAGATGTTGAATGCACGCGCGAGTTCTAACGCCGCTAAAGCGTTGAGCGGGATTAATGCCCAGGCTACATCGGCAATTTGGCGCGCGGGTAAAAATACGGCAAGCAAGACGGCGACTAACATCCAAACGGTGAGGAAGGCTACTCGTTGGATGTTGTTGAGGATGCCGCGCACAACGGCGAAGATGGCGAGGATAAGGGCTAACGGTTGATATATGACGATTGAAATTAATATCATGCCCCAGGTTGTTTCTGATGCGCCCGTGAATGATTTGAAAAATTCAGGGAGAGACGCAAAGGCGGCGCTTAATCCGTTGGGGGCGGTGAGGAAGAGCGTGCCGGCGGCGATGAAGGTGAGGATGAAAGGGATTAGATAATTAGTGAATTGGGAATTGGGAATTGGGAATTGGAGATTAGAGGTTGGAGACTGGCGGTTGAGGACTTGGAAAATCATCCATGAAATGATGAAACCTAGTAAGCCAAGCCAAAAGGAAGGTCCGCTTAATAACGTCAATGCGGCGAAGATGCTGGCAAGTGTAAGTTTATTTTTGTTGATAAAGCCAAGCGTAAATATGAAAAATGAGATTGCAAAAATAGGGCTGGCGGCTTGACGTGAAATAGCAACCATGCCGGGGTCTAGCGCGATGAAGAAGGCGAGGAGCAGGCTGGGGCGTGGTTTGAGGCGGTTATCAAAAAGAAGCGGGGCAAAGACGAGTAAACTTCCTATCAAGGCGGGCATGAATCTGGCGAGGAAATCTGTTCCGCCGCCGTATATAAAAAATAAAACTGCAGTGGAAAGAATGTAAAAAGGATGCGGGTTGAGCGCTGTGTTTTCGCTTTGTGAAATTTTTAGGGCTTGTAAGGCAGATGCGGCTTCTACATCGTTTAAGGGCAATGCGCCAAGTTGGGCAATGCGAACGCCAAAGGCGATGAAAAAAGCCAGTAGATATAGCCAGCCTTCGTATTTGAAATGTCTATGCGTCATGGGGTAATTGTATCAAAGGTTATTTGGGAACTTCAAAGATAACGGTGTAGCCTTGTTGAAAAATTGGTTTGAGGTATAGGTAAAATTTTTCTTCGTTGACTGTCATAGAGGTTCGTTCGAGCAAGCCGATATAAATATAACGGATGTTGTATTGGCGAATCATGGTTTGCGCTTCTTCCCAGTTTGAGGTTGTGTAAAGTTTTAGAATATCGTCGCGGCGTGAGCCTTGCGGTTCGTAACTGCCACGCCATTGCGCTTCGTGACCAGGCCAGCCCAACACGGTTGGCAAACCTGTAAGCATGGAGATTCTTCCGTAGCCGCTGTAACCGTCTCCAATCGCTTCGGCGATAACGCCGTCGGGGACGGTGAGTAAAAATTCTACGGCGGCGGCTTCTTCGGGGTTTTCTCGCTTTACGCGGTCAAAGTCGTTGAGGGTGTATCCAAACGGCGGGTTGAAGTTGTTGGTTTTGGTAAGGATGCCAAAGGTTGGGTATAAAAGTCCACAGAAGATGATGATACCAATGAGGATGCGAAAAATTGTGGATGAAAGATATTCTAAATTTTTCAATAGAACGGCTACGCCAAAGGCGGCGGCAACGCTCCACAGAATCCAGGCTTGATAATAGAATTTGAAAACGGTGTTAATGCGATAGCCGAATTGGTCTTTTAGGTAAACAAACTCAGGAGCAAGGATGAGGATGGCGCCGAGCGTGAGGAGTAAGAGGGGAAAGCGGTGAGTGGAGTGATTGGTAATTGGTAATTGGGATTTGGGAGAATTAGAGATTGAAGACTTTGGAAAGAGGAAAGAAAGGGTTGGGATGAAGACCGCCAGTAGCGTTATTAAACTTCCGATGTGGGATAATCTTTTTAGTGAAGTGGCGGAGAGGAATTGCGGGATGGTCATGTTGAAGATTGAAAGTTGGTATTCGACAAATTCTCTTTCGGCAAAGTAACCGATGATTCCAATGAGGAATGTAAGCAAGAATAAGAAAAGAGTAAATCCAATGCCGAGATAAATACCAAGTTTCCAATTGGGTTTCAAGGCAGGGGCGACCCTTTCAGATTCATCAGACTCGTTTATTAATTTTGACGGGTCGCCCCTGCTGATTAAGTAAATTAGATATGAAAAAATCGGGATGAGTAATGTTCCCCACATCACCCACAAGTGCACTCCGCGTGTGGGATACATAAAGTTTGGAAGTAAGCCGCCGGCTTGGGAAGAGAAGCCGAGGTAGAAGGGAAAATATAAAATTAAGGAAACTGCTCCAAGCGGCAGAGCAAGTATAAATACGTCTTCGAGGCGTTTCCAACTCCAGCCGTCAGAGTCTACGCGGGAGAAAATGTAGGCGGAGCAAATCAATGTCGCGCCGACGAGAATATCCCATGTGTTGAGAAACGCTAATCCACCCAACACAAGCGCTGAAAAGAAAAAGCCCGTGAGGTTGAGATGAAGTTGCGCGCCATAGGCTTCGAGTTTGCCGCGCCAGCCGCCGAGAAAAATATTTAACGCGACCGAAATTGCAAGCAATGAAAATGGAATCGCTAATACATGCGGATGCAAATCTCCAAGTAAAAATGAAAAGAATGGAAATTCATCAATCACTTCGCGGAAGCCGCCAGCGATGTCGTAATCTTGAATCACGCGTGAGGCGCGCCACCACCATAAATATCTATCGGGGATTAAACCAAATGGCTCGCTTGGCGGTTGAGAAAGTTCTTTCATGTCGAGCCATGTCCAGAATGAGCTTGTGAATGTGCCGTTTACATCTTTCGTCCAAAAAATTCCTGCGCGATGCAAGACTTCGAGAAGCGCCTCAAAATTGGAAACTAAAAGTAAAAATAATGGCGCTAATAATGATAGACGGCGGACGGCGGGCGGCGGACAGTTAATTTTCTCATCGTCAGTGGTCAGTGGTCTGCGGTCTGCTCTTGAAAGTAAGTTATATAAAATTCCGTAGGAGCCGATTGCGCCTAATGCAAAAATCAAGGAAGTCATTAAGTTGTGTGCTGTGCTTCCGTTTATATTTGAAATTTGCGCCAGCATGGCGGTTATGACATAGCCAAAGTAATAATATGAGATGGCATAGCCAGAAAGCCAAGCGTCGCGCGGGGGGAAGGTTTCGGAACGGATAATGGAATTGATAAACATCAGTTCCATCGGTTTTTCGGTGCTTTGTAATTCAGAGTTGGCGGCGCGGAGGAACGCTAAAAACGCAAAAGCAATCAAAAATAAAATTTCAACAATGATGATGAGCGATTTGTTCGCTTTTATAAATTCAATGAGTAATTGGTAATTATTAATTAATGCATATACGCTCAATGCAATCAAAATTGCAAGCGCAAATAAAATTCCGCCGGCATCGTTTTGCGCCATGCCCAATGAGGCAAATAGCCAAAAGATATAACCCCAAATGAGCAAGCCTGCCGTGCGCGCGAGCGTGTATCCTTTATCTGATAATTTTGAGAATAGAAAATATGTCAGCGGGAAGGTAAGCCAGCCGAGAAGAGTGAGGAGGGTGTACCAAGTGAAGAATGAGGTCATCAGATAATTAGAGATTAGAGATTAGAGATTAGAGATTGGTCGGCGGGGTCAAAGTCTATTACTGAAATAATTGCATCAAGATTAATAGCGCCGTAAATGTGCGGAAATAAATCTGATTCGTTGATTCCTTGCGCTGGAGGTCCAGCAGGCGCCTCCCACTTGACGGGAGACTTGATTCTGTCTTCGTCAATTTTTAACAAGACCAAACCGCTTTGTCCTTTGTAAAAAGCATTGGCAACAGGCGCGACTTGTTTAGCGGTAGAACAATGAATAAAACCTTCGGTTTGCAAACTCGGCGCGGCGTATTCGCCTTTGGTTTGCGCCTCATCGAATTCCTTTTTTGTGGCGATGTGATATATCATGGCAAGACCTCGTAAATCGTTGTGTTCGCATCTTGATAAACGGCTGTCCAATGCACGCCATCATATTCTTTGAACTTGGCTAAACCATCTGGCAACTCTGGCAAGATGGGATATACGTTTCTTTCTAATTGACCGACGATAATATATTGCACGTCATACTTTTTCAAAAAGTTTACGGCAGACTGAATATCTGTGGTGTTATAGAATGTGCCAACTTCGTTCACTCTATCTTGCACTTGCGGAGCAAAAATGCCGCGTTGCTGACGTTGATGCCAATTCCAACCGACGACGCCGGGCAAGCCCGTATAAATGGTGAAGCGCGTACACCAGCGATATTCTGTGCAATTGGCTTCGACAATCACAGGAGAACCCATCACATTATCTTGCATCCATCGGATAGCGCGATAATCTTGACTCAAATCCATTGTTTGACCATCCCACAATTGGGAATGATTCATAAACTCCATACTGTCTAATGAATGCGGCGCGTCTGGATTCATACGGTCGGAAATTTTATCGGTTGTGCCAGTAAGCGTAAACATAAACGCGCCCGCCAATAAACCATAAAACCCAACTTGAAATGTAATTTTCCATTTGGGTATCCATGTAAATATCGCTGGGAGCAACCAGCCCAGCGCGGCGGCGGCGCTGACGGCGAACATCATCCACGCTTGTAAATATAATTTGAAGATGGTGTTCATGCGCCCAATATCGCCGACGAGGGAAATAAACTCAACAGCAAGCGTAATGGTTAAGGCGGTGCCAATCAAGAAAAGCGCGAAGCGTTTGGCGTCGGGTAAATCGGGGCGCAAAATCAAAACGCCAGACCATGCTGCAAGCGGCAAGGCAACCAAGCCTGCATATACGCCGTCAAAAAAGAAGAATACGAGTACGGCAATAAACCCCGCCAACGCGATTTCGATTAATAAGACATATTTTCTTAACCCGCTTAATTTAGAAACAGGAGTCGCCGCCATCCACTCTCTTGTTTCCCAAGCAAGCCAAGCCGTGATGATAAAGAGGAACAAGCCCCATTGTGTGAAGTATGAACCCAATGGCGTGCGTGTCGCATCCCAATATTGAACTGAGTTATAGGCTTGTCCCCACCAGTAAGTGAATGGGTAATACAAAAGCGAACTCAAAACATACAACAAAATCACTGCGCTAAAAGTGGTTATTATTTTTTGACCCTCACCCCTAACCCCTCTCCCTAAAACGGAGAGGGGAACATTACGATAAATCGCATAACCCATCGCTATGGCGGCAAGCAGATAATAAGTATATAAATCCCATGTGTTGGTTGGTTTTAATGCGCCAATGGCTAACGCACCAATGAAGAATGACCCAATCCATTCACCGCGAGTCAATTGTGCGCGAGATAAAACGAACGAAACCGCCCATGCAATGATAAACAATGCAATCGGCATAACGAGCATGTGAGCATGTAAGTCACTGTATAAAAATGTAAACAATGGAAATTCTGTAATCTCGTTGCCCGGTCCCGGCGGAATGACACGACTCGGATTCCAATACCAATCACCACGTCCAATTGGCATTTGGGCTTGCTCTGTAATCATTTTCCATAAACCTTGGAAGGTCAAACTCCAACGTTCAAACATCCCGGTCTCCGCAGGTACGCCAGCACCTTGTAACGGAATCCGTTGAATCGAATTGAAGATAAATTGAATCGTCCCCAAGTTACCCAAGAAAACACTTAGGAAAGAAGCGGCGATTCCAGATACGAGTTGAAGGTTGAAGGTTGAAGGTTGAAGGTCGTCACCTGAAACCTGAAACTTGAAACCTGACACCAAACTATATCCAATTGCAAATGCACCTGTCGCCACCAATGCAAACCATGTTGGCAATAAAAAGTTATAAGCAATCGAAGGCACAATGCCCAACAACTTTACAGGCGTGCCAGCCAACACAAAACCATAATAGTAATAATTGATATACCCGCCTGCAAACCATGGGTCATAAGCGGGGAAACTTGTGCTTTTCAAAACCGCATTGAAATACGAAAAATCCATTGGGCGTTCGCCACCTTTAGCAGGATGCCACAAATCAGGATTTCCCAAACGAATCAATAAATCAATGACGAAGAATGTAAAGAAGATAACTTCTGCCATGATGAAAAACTTGCGATTAGATTTCCAATCCGCAATGATTTCATCTTTTCGCTTCAACCCTAAGGTGACACCTGTTACAGCAACTGCAACAAATGCCACGCCGATGCTGAGTCTTGTGTAATCGAGTCCTATCGAGCCAGCCATCCATGCTAACCAAGCAAGTAAAAGAATCCCGACGATTCTTCCGAGTGCGTAACTATATTGTTTTAATCCAGGTAATGCCAAACGTGCAATTGGATAAGCAAATAAGCCTAACAAGAAAATAAATACATACCAATATAAAACACCGAGCCATGGATATTTATTTTGAATCCAATCGTAACTAAATAATTCAGACCATGTTCCGCCAGCGCGTTGTTTGACAAGTTGTGATTCGGGCAACATCAAAGTTTTGTAATCATCAAATTGTGTCGGTGTAAGTTGCACAACTTTGGTTAAATCAACCGTGTTCAGAAGCGCGCGAACTTGATTGGCATCAAAGGTTTCTGATTTTTTGAAAATCATCACTTTGGGATGGTCATAAAATGTGAAGGCTTCTTCGGCGGCTTGGTCATTGATGATGATATTTCCAAAGGTTGGATATGACTCGAAAACCGCAACCAAATCAAAACCTAAATTACCTTTGTACATGTCAGGTTGAGCAATACGATAACATTTGATAATTTCTTGGTCAGCAGGGCAACCGATTAATTCACGATAATACAAAGTCGTTAATGGATAACGCTCTGGTAAACGAGTGATTTGCCCGTATTGATGATTGGTAGGAATGACAATGTAATCTGATTTTGAAAGAATATCTACATAGCGATTCAGTTTATTTGCATCGTCATTCCAGTAAACTTGTAACATCAAATCTTCAACACTATATAAAGGGTTAGTTGGGTTCATTGGATCATAGCCATCTACACGGAAAGGTAAGCCGTAGTCATAATCTGTTTCATTAGCGATGGCTGAACCCGAAATAGATAAGCCTGTTCCAGTGGTTTCTATTTTTATGATGTATTGCTGGTCTTTGATAAGTGGAATAACTCTATCGAGTTGCAGAGTCAATGGAACGCCGCGCGGGTTGTTTGTTGAAGATGAATCTAATGTCGCCGAAGCATGAGCAAGTCCCACGTCTGGTTGTGAAGCGGAATATAAAGTAATGTCAATTTCGGTGGGTAATCCAGAGACATCAAGAGCATATCCAAAATTTATTTCTCGTAATACGCCTTCCTCGCGTGGCGTGAAGTTTAATAAATATGGATTCCCGGAAGCGATAAATAATTGTGGCGAAATGGGAAGCGGTTGATTGTATGTATCATTTTCAGTTTGAATGTTGAGGTTTATACCAGCGGGGACATTTTGAAAAATCCAACGCGAGGCGGCAATGCGGGTTTCATCACGTAGATAAATACTTTGAAATGCAAATGCCCAAAGGGTGGTGAGGATGAGGACGGTTGTGCCAACAAGAAATGTTGTGAAGCGTAATGCGTAATTCGCAATGCGTGATTGGTAATTGATTTTTGCTAACTCAAAGATTCCCCACGCCGCCATCATACAAAGCAATGGGTAAATTGGTAATTGATAACGCATGGTGGCATTGAATTGCAGTGATTGCCATGTGAAATAGAAAGCAGTCCAACCCCATAGCAAAAGATGTTGATATTCACGATGTTTGAAAATACGCCAAGCCATCATCAAAAAGCCAGCCCATGCAAGAATGCCTAACGGTAAACCTAAACCCCAAACCGTTAAGTTTTGAAATGAAAATAAATGCGACCTTCTCGCCCATTGCAAGTTCCATGGCAAATCGGCTGTGCCGGAGGCTTGGGCTTGTAATTCTCGCAGGTTATTTATCCATTGTTGGCTTAAGCCGATGCCGTCGAAGGCGTAAGGTTGGAAGATGCGAAACGAGACGAGGGCAGCAAGCCCGCCTGTGATGAGTAAAGCAGTTATCAGTAGCCAGTAATCAGTGGTCAGTTTTTTGTCACGGTCGTAGATTAAGTAACGAACATAAAATGCAAAAGGTAAAACCAAACACAAAACGGCGGCGTTGATTTTAGACGACATCGCCATACCGAGCGCGAATCCAAAACCAATGGTGAGGAAGAAGAGGGGATGGCGGATGATGCGTAATGCGTGATGCGTAAACCGTAAATCGTCATTGGTCATTAAGGATGAGAGATTGGGAGTTTGAGAATTACGAGAATTTTTATCTCTTTCTTCTCTCTTTCTTCCACTCTCCACAATGCTCACGCCAAACCACAAAGTTAATGTCATAAACATCAGCAAGAATGTATCGGCGGTGAAGAAATGAGATTGTTGAATTTGCAAAACGGCGAAGGATGAAAAGGCTGCGGCAAATAAACCCACTTTGCGCCCATATAATTTTGAAGCTAGTAAATATAAAATAAAAATTGTAAATAAATCGGCAAGCGCAGAAAGTTGACGGGCAAAATATTTGGAGTTGACGACATCATCTCGAAAAGCGTCTAACAACACGCGCGAAACGGTCATCGGTAAATTGCCATAGACGAAGAAGGCATGTCCGCGCACATAGGGGCTAAGCGTAGATGTAGATGAATCAAAATATTCGCTAAGCGTGAGCCAGCGTTGTTGCTCGGACGGGCAGTTATCTATTGGAATGGCAGGGTCTTGGCAGGCTTTAGCGCGTAGGTTATCTAGCACGCCTGTTAGGAATAATTCGTCGGGGTGTTGGTGTTGCCCTTCGCCCCAGTCGTATCCACCGATGCGTAAATAGCCTGCCACAAGCAGGATGAGAATGAAAATGAAATCGTAAATCCAAGAATATTTTTGGTTTTTCATGTGATTTGCAATGAAACGCCTCGCAGGTTTTTAATAAAATTATTTACTTTTTCAAACCTGCGGGGCGTTATTAATTTTATTCTTCTACCAAGAAGATATAAAAATCTTTACCTTCAAACGCCGAAGTATATCGGCTAATATCGCCGTTGGGGTAGAGTTCCTTAAGAATTCTCTCAGTTTCAGTATCCACATTCCAATAAATAAACATTTTTGGCGCGGGGTAGGCAAGGCTTTCAGCCAAGCGGTCTTGGAACAAGGCGAAGTCGCGGTTTGGAATGCCTGCCCACACGCCGGGCAGGCGGGTATCTACCCAGTAAGGGTAAGGCACAATCCATACAGTATCGGTTTGCCCATATTTCTCGCGGAAGTCGCTAATCACTTTGCCCATTTCAGACGTATTCCAAGCCGATTGTTTATAAGGCTCGGCAAATTGACGGAAGACTAAATCAAAATTAGAAAAAGCGGAGGCGGCGAGCAAAACCCCTGTGAGGCTATAGGCAATCAATTGTCGCTTCGCTCCCGACCCAAAACTGGAGACGAACCCCTCTAGCGCCAACGCGGCAACTAAAATGACCGCCACAGAAGCGCCGCCTGCGCGATTGAGGGCTGGGTTTTCGCCTGGGTATGCTAACGACAGCACAGAAGGCATAATTAAGATTGGAATGGAAACCAGTAAAAGTAAATCGCGCCAATCCCGTTGGCGAATGTAACGCGCAATTAATAAAACAACGCCTAATAGAAACAACGCGGCGGTGATTAAGTCTAAAGCGGGGCGGTCGGTGACAGAATTAACCCAAATTTGCCCGTCGTCCCAATTGAACATCAGTAAGCCGTTATATAAATTGGATAAAAAGATTTGCCAAGCGGGACCAGGCAACGGCGTTTCAATCTCGCCTAAGCGTGAGAAGGCGCGATAGCCGAATAAATCGGGGCGTTCTAACCAGTAGCGCCCTAAGGGCAAAAAGACAAAGATGGAAACCGCCACAACAATTAAAAACCACCAAACGGTTTGCAAGCGTTGTTCTTTCGACCTCAAATGTAAGAAATATAAAATAAATGCGGCGACAACCAAAAACGGCGTCATGCGGAAGGGGCTATACCCATGCAAACCAAGACCAAGAAAAACGCCGGCAAGGATAAAGTCGTTGCGGTTATGAGTCCGCAAGCCGCGCACAAGATAAAGAAGCGTGGGGGCGACAAATAACGGGTAAAGCGGGAAGCGTAACCCAATTCTAGAAATAATGTTGGGCCAGGCGGCAATTCCAAAAAGGAATAAAACAAAAATAGCAGCGCGCCGATTGCCAAATTCTTTTCCTAGCTGATAAACAAAAGGAAGGGTGAGAATGCCCAACAACGCCGTGCCAAGCTTGAGGCTGTAAAAAGAAAAACCCGTATCGAAAATATTGACGATGAGCAGCGTCCAATAAAATTGAAACGCTTCGCGCCCGGTGTTTCTCTCAAAAAATACGGAGGTTTTTCCCTGCGAAAGTTCATACACGTCTAATATTTTTTCTGCATGGTCGCTGAAAGGCTCAATCGGGACAATATCTAATTGATATAAACGATAAAACAAAGCCAAGAAGAAAAACAACAACGTTATTCCCCTCACCGCCCATTGCACGGCGTTTGCGCTCAAAGAAATAAAAACGCCGCCGAATTTTATTTCCGTTGGCGGTTCGTTCCTGTTTTCTTCCATTTTGATTTTTGGATAGGAAATCCAAAGGCTTGCCGCTAAGAAAATAACCGCAAGCGCCCACAAAATTGTATTCAACCAAGTAAATAAGCCGTCTTTAAAAGCATAAAAGGCAATACTCGCAAAAATGACGGACAAGATTAATGGAATCAAGTTCGTCGTCAGCGGGTCTTGCCGCGCATACACGGCTGGCAAGGCGGGTAAACGCCATTCATGTTTTCGATAAGACCAAATCGCAAAGCCAATTGCCCCCAAATAAAATACGACCGACAACATGCCCTGACGTTGCGGCGGCTCGACAAACGCTTGGGCAATGAGCGCAAGTATCAAGGCAAGCGCCGCCAGCCATGGAAACGCGCTCGATCGAGTCGGCTCAATTCCTTTTTCTTCTATGGCTGTATCGGGTTGATGAGTTAAAGAAGCGCTTAACTCTTCGCGTTTTTGCGAATCCCATAAAGAACGCAAAGCGTTAAAAAAAGAATTCCAATCTTTCGTGGCAGATTTATAAAGGTCAAGAACGGTCGGTTCTTGTTCGGGAGGAAGGTTTTCGCTGTGTTGCATGAATCTCTCAGCCTGCTATTCACAAATTACGGATTACTCGTTCGTAATCCGTCATGCGATTCTATACTATTTTTATTATTTCTTCCTTGCAATTACGATAATGCTCTCGCCCCATCTCATCGGCAAAAAGACAATCCCCGTCACCGCTTGCAAGCCGCCCAGCGAACCGAAAAATAATTTTTGAAGTTGCGGCGGCACAAAACGAATATACGGCACATCCCAAAAACCGTCTGAAAACACTCTTAGCGCTTCAAAACCCGCTTCTTGAATTAACCGCAACCACTCTTGCGGCTCTTTGAGCGAGATATGCGTTGGGTCCTGATAGCCAATCCACTTTTCGCCTTTCCATGGTTTGAGCAATGAACTTAGATTGGGGGTTGCCAAAATTAAGACGCCGTTTTTTTCGGTCACTCGCCCAATTTCATTAATCGCTTTAGCAGGGTCGGGTAAATGTTCCACAATGTGTTTAATAATCACCACATTGAACGATTCGTTTTTATACGGCAAATCTTGCGCCGATGCGGTTTGTAAAGACGCTTGTTCTGAAACTTTTTTAGATTGCTTCACCGCCCAGTGATTCAAGTCTATGCCGTACGCTTCAAACCAACGGGAGAGTTGACCCACCAAATGCCCCATGCCTGAGCCTACCTCCAGCATTCTCGCTCCGCGTTTGCCATACCGCCTCGCTAACATCGCAAAGAATCGGTTTGACCACCAATACATACTGTATTTCGCAAAGGTGACATTTTTGTAGGTGTGTGAAGAGAAATATTTTTCGTCGAAAGGCATAGGTTCGATATTTGTTATTCAATATTCGGGCATCGGGTTTTACAACTCCCGAATCACAATTTACGATTCCCGTTTTCTTGCAATGTAGAATGTAAACGTCCCATCTTCAACAGGCGTGGGGGATGTATATTTTTTAAGATAATTTTGCGTCAGATATAAATTCCATTGAGTCGGAGAGAGAATCCACTTGCCCATTAACGCTTTAGACACTAAAGACGGTAAACCAAAATAATGTCCCCATTCTAACACGCGCATAGCGGCGGGCGAAAAATAATGCCACCACTTCTCTAGTTTGAAACCCGCCCGATTTAATCTCTTCTCCCAAACGTCTGGCTCGTCGGCATGATGCACGCGAGAAATTTTACGAAACCAGTTTTCATACGGCTTGCCAAAAATTTTCGTTAAAGATAAAGCGGAAAAATATCTCGTGTTGGGGACGCAAAAATAAAACGGCGCATTGGGTTTTAAGACGCGGCAGGTTTCTTTCAGAACGGCGTCAATATGCGGAATATGTTCAAGAACCGAATTACTTAATCCGCTGGCAAAATGGTTAGATGGAAAAGGAGCTTTTGCCCCATCGGCTTCCACTAACGCTTTGTAAGCGTGATATCTTTTCGCCTCTTTCATAGAGAAGCGCCAAGGGTCTAAGCCAACGTCTAATTGATAATCAAACGTCAAAGCCGCAAAGTGACCGTCTCCACAGCCAACGTCATAAATCGGCTTGGGTAAATCTAGGTTTTGGTAATAGGACGATTCAATGGCGCGTAAAAACCCGCGAAAATAAGGGAGAGAGCTGATTTGTAAAAAAAGAAAATCTTTTGATTGACGATTACTCACTACTTCCTCATTAATTTGGCAAAGAGTTTTTCATATTCTTGGGCGATTGCGTCGGGGTCATAAGCCTTTTTAATGGAATCAATATCGCCGCGATATTTTTCTTTGTTATCTAAAACTTCTAAAATAGCTTTGGCTAAACTATCTGCCTTCCCAATTTCAGAGACAACTCCCATGCCATGCATTTTGACGGGCTGGCGAACGCCTGGTAATGCAGAAGGGACAGACGGCACGCCGTTCATCATCGCTTCGATTTGAACCAAGCCAAACGCTTCGGTTGAATTTAATGACGGCACGGTAATCACGTCTATATTAGGGTAAAAGGCAGACATTTGCTCAGGATTCAAGTTGCCTAAAAATTTCCAGTGACCTTTGATTTCATATTCATAGATGCGAGGCATTAATCTATCATAATAGGCTTGCTCGCCCATCACGTTTTGATATGCGCCAGCGAACAACACTTGCGCTTTTGGGTATTTTTCTAAAATTGTGGGCAGGGCGTCGAGCAAAACTTCAATGCCTTTTTCGGAGGCGAAACGCGCGGCGACGCCGATAACGGGTTTGCGTTCATGCACTAAATTGGTTTTTGCAAAGGCGGCAATCGCCTCAGGCGAAGAAGCAGGCAGGGTCACGGGCGGCAGAATGGGCGTTAGTTTTGAAGCGTATTTTGAAAGATAAGGCGAGTGGTCGGCGTAATCTTGGGTATAAGTGACAATATGATTCGCCAATATCCCCGCTAGGTTGTTTTGAAAGTTCACCACAGAATTTACAATGCGATTAAAAAAGCCTTGCGGAAGTTGCACGTCGCAATGATAGGTTAGCACGGCAGGTTTGCCGAATAAACGCGCGCGCAAGGCAACGCCGGGCGCATCAAATTGCGGAAGATGGAGTTGCACTACGTCATGCCGCCAAACTAATTTTGTAGCCACCCAACCGAAGGTGGGCGCGAGCGCTCCTTTGCTCACCCGCGCAATCACCGGCACGCGAATCACTTTTACGCCTTCCATCCATTCTTCTTGGGCAAGCGAAGGGTCGTATTGCGTGGTCATCACGGTCACTTCATGCCCGCGTTTCACAAACGCCTGCGCGAGTCGTTCGGCGTAAATAGTTAAGCCGCTGGTGTGAGGACGGTAATAAGTGAGGACGGTTAAGATTTTCATTCTTATTTTTTCTTTGCGTATGAAATTGGCGTTGGAACAGGCGAAGCGATCTCGATTTTCGCTTTTTCAAAAGCGCGTTTAATTTTTATCAGCGCCGAATCTAGCGCAAGCGGCGGAGGCGTAAGCGAGGTATCTACCCAGAAAAAGATATTCAAGTCTATTGAAGAAGCGCCGAAGGCATGAAATAAAACCAACGGCGCAGGGTCGTCTGTATATCCTGTCACTGTTTTAATTTCTTTCAAAATGATTTGGCGCGCTTTTTCAAGGTTGGCGGAATGCGCCACGCTCATTGGCAATTCCACGCGGCGTAATTGCGCGCGAGTGTAATTAATGATAGGTTGCGAAAGCACGTCGGCATTGGGCAAAAAAACAATGCGACCATCGTGCGTTTTCATTTCGGTAGTTCGCAAGCCGACTTTTAAGACGGAGCCTTCGTACCCTGCAATGCCCACCACATGCCCCACGCGAAAAGGTTGTTGCACGAGCAAAATAACGCCCGAAACAAAATTTTGCATAATATTTTGTAAGGCAAAGCCAATGGTAAAACCGATGATTCCTAAACCGGTCAGAAAAGCGGTTACGTTAAAAAATCTTTGTAATGCGGCAATGAAGCCGAAAATAATAATCGTCCACTTCACGGTGCGCGAAAGTAAGTGCGTAACGCCCGGCTCCGCATGGTGGCGCTCTAAAACGCGGCGCAGCAGCCGCCCAACCAAAACGCCCGCATAATAACTGATAATTAATATCAGAAGCGCCGTCAAAAGATTCGGCATAGATTTGATTAAAGTTTCGGCTAACGAATAAAAGTACTCTGGCATGATTGTTTTTTAGAATAACGATTTATTTTCTTTGACCCAATTAAACAACATTTGCACGCCTCTTTCTACGTTGATGCTGGGTTGCCAACCCAATTCTTTTCTTGCTTTTGAAATATCGGCGTAGAAAACTTTTTGGTCGCCGGGGCGCCAGTCGCCGCGCGCCGTTTCAATCGGTTCGCCGAGCATTTTTTCTAGCATGGGTCCAAACTCTGCCCAAATAGACATGACGTTTTCGGGACCTCCGCCTATGTTATACACTTGTCCTTTGGCAATATCAATTTTTTCAACGGCTAAATCGTAGGCGTTTAGTAAATCTTCCACATGCAGAATATCGCGCACTTGTTTGCCGTCGCCATAAATGGTGATATTGCGCCCCATGACGGCGGCGATGATAAACCATGCCACCCAGCCTTGGTCTTCAATGCCGAATTGTCTTGGTCCGTAGATGCACGATTGCCGAAAGACAACGGTGGGCAAACCATAAATGCGATAATAATCGCGGACGTATTGGTCGCCGGCGCCTTTGCTAACGCCATACGGGCTGTGAAAATCTAACGGTTGGGTTTCGGGGCAACCGTTGGTTAAGTCTTTGTATCGCCAGCGAGTGGGTTCTTCATACAATTCCACTTCTTCCATGCCGCCATACACTTTATTGGTAGAAGCGTACATGACGATGGGGTTTCTGCCCGAAGCGCGCGCGGCTTCTAACACGTTGAATGTGCCGAGGGCGTTGGCTTCAAAATCATCGCGCGGGTTGACGACGGAAGTGGTCACTGCCACTTGACCCGCTAAGTGCATAATCACATCGGCGGCGTGTGCGGCTTCGGTTATCTTTTTATCGTCTCTAATATCGCCAACGATGAGGTTAAAAGCGTTATCGCCAAATTCTTTTTTGAGCCATTCGATGTTGCGCGGGGCGCCGCCGCGAGATAGGTTATCGTAAATGGTTACTTTTTCGCCGCGCACAAGCAAACGATGCACATAATTGGAGCCGATGAAGCCTGCTCCGCCGGTAACGAGATAATGTTTGGTCATATTGTTTTACCTTTTCCATGTCGCTCTGAGCATAGCGAAGAGGCGCTTCGCCGCGCTCGGTATGAGAATTTAAAACTAATAATATCTTCTTTTGATAAATAAACGAATTGCTATCATACCAAAAACAAACCCGCCGATGTGCGCCCACCAAGCGATTCCGCTGGCGTCTGCGCCTTGTAAGGCGAGCCACCCCGAAAATAATTGAAAGATAAACCAAAAGCCGAGAAAGATTCCAGCGGGCAATTCGACGATTGTAAAAATGAAAAAAATGGGCAAGAAACTGGCGATTCTGGAATGGGGAAATAAAATAAAGTATGCGCCTAATATGCCGGCGATTGCTCCGCTGGCGCCGATGATTGGGGTTGAACTGGTGGGGTCAAAATAAATTTGTAAAAACGCGGCGGCTGTTCCGCTGAGTAGATAAAAAATTAAGTATTGGGCGCTTCCTAGTTTATCTTCTACATTGTCGCCGAAGATAATCAGTATCCATAGGTTGCTCAATATGTGAAACCAACCGCCATGCAGAAACATGCTGGTTAGGATGTTAAACCATGTTTCGGGGGTAGAGAAGGCTGCAGTTGCCGGAACAAGCCCCCACGTCTGAATGAAGCGAAAGAGTTCCGCTTCGCTTAAAGTCGTTTCGTAAAAGAAGGCAAGTCCATTGAGGATAACCAACATCCAATTCATTAATGGAAAATGACGTGAACGTTGCGTATCGTAAAGGGGAAACATTATGTGTTTTTATTTCTTAAGTTTATTAGTTGTTGATATATGCCCGAAAGCGTTTGCCCCTCGCGTACTAGACCGATGCCGCCAATGACGCCGCTGTTGAGGTAGTTATATAAACGCGCGGTGAGCGCGACGGCTAACGCGGTGGATTCATCGCCAGTGAATAAGACCAACGCGGCGGTGACGGCGCCTTCAAATGTGCCAACGCCGCCGGGCAAAGCGGGGATTGCCCCGCCAAACGCCGCCGCGCCTAAGATGAATAACGCCCACACGGGTTGCGCTTGCGGAAAAAACGCCAAAGTCATTAAATAATACGCCGTTAGCGCCACGAACCAGTTGAGCGTCATCCAAAATAAAAAGCGCGCAAAGAGCCAGCCGTCGGTTAATACGCTTAAGCCCGTGAAAAACGATTCGAGAAAACTGCCGCCCAATTTTTGTAAGGGGGGGAAGCGTTGGCTTAATTGATGAAAGGTATTTAATGCCCATTGGTGATGACGGGCAAGCATATACATCGTTCCTAGCCCGACAATCACTAACCCGCCCACCATGTAGCCGATTTTTTCTGAGCCTTGCGCGCCGACGACAAATGGAATAGAGGCAATTAATAGCCCGGCAGAAAAAGCCAAGTCAACGACTCTTTCTATGACGATGGTCGGTAACACTTCGCCAAATTGCATGCCTGATTTTCGGCTGATTAAGAAGGCGCGCCCTATTTCGCCCAGCCGAAAGGGTAAAAATGTATTGAGTAAATATCCTTCGGCGGCGGTGAATAAAGTGTCGGCGTAGTTGGGTTTATCGCGTAATAAGGTATGCCAAACTTTGGCGCGTCCGGCCATCCACACAAAAGATAAAACTGCCGAGCCCGCTAAGATTTGGTAGTTGGCGGTTTGAATGGCGTTCCACAGGGTTTGAAAATCTACAAAATATACAATTGCCGCGATAAGCAAGATGCTGATGATGGCGCCGGGGATGAGACGTTTGAGATTTGAATTTTGCATGAGTTTCCTTACGGATTATGAAACGTGATGCGTAATTCGGAATTTGTAAAAATCATTCATCTTCCAATTTCAAAACCGCCATAAACGCTTCTTGCGGAATTTCGACATTGCCGACCATCTTCAAACGTTTTTTACCGCGTTTTTGTTTTTCGAGCAATTTCTTTTTGCGAGAAATATCGCCGCCGTAACATTTCGCCAACACGTCTTTGCGCGTGGCTTTGACGTTGGCGCGCGAGATAATTCTTCCGCCTGAGGCGGCTTGTACGGCAACGTCGTATAACTGGCGCGGGATTAAGTCTTTGAGTTTGGTGATGAGCCTCTGCCCTTTGTGATACGCGTCTTTCTCGTGGACGATAGCGGCAAGCGCGTCCACCGGTTCGCCGTTGACGAGGATTTCTAATTTTTGTAGTTTATCTGGGCGGTATTCTAGGAATTGATAATCTAACGAAGCGTAGCCTTTCGTCTTTGACTTGAGTTGGTCAAAAAAATCTACGATGATTTCGGAAAGCGGAATTTCAAAATCTAATTGCACGCGGTGAGGCGCGGGGTATTCTTGTCGCTTAAAAATGCCGCGCCGTTTGGTGACTAATTCCATGATAGGACCGTAATAATCGGTAGGCGTGATGATTTCAATATTCATCCAAGGTTCGCGCACCTCAACGATTTTGCTGGGGTCGGGCAGTTCGGCAGGCGAATCGACTTTGATAATTTCATTGTTGACGGTAAGCACTTCATATTCTACGGAGGGCGCGGTGAATAACACGTCTAACAAATATTCGCGTTCGATTCTTTCTTGAATAATTTCCATGTGAAATAAACCCAAAAAGCCCGCGCGAAACCCAAAGCCTAAGGCTTGCGATGTTTCAGGTTGAAAGGCGAGCGAAGCGTCGTTCAGTTGAAGTTTTTCTAGCGCTTCGCGTAATTCGGTGTAATCATCGGCTTCGACGGGGTAAATCCCAGCGAAGACCATCGGTTTGGGGCGTTGGTAGCCGGGCAAAGGCTCTGCCGCAGGCGCCGAAGCGACTGTAATCGTATCGCCGACGCGGCATTCATGCACAGTTTTGAATCCCGTTGCAATATATCCCACTTCGCCAGAGGTCAAGGTCTCTACGGGTTTCATCGAGGGGGAAAAATTTCCAATTTCCACGGGGCGTAAATCCATATTGGTTGCAAACGTGCGAAGCGTATCGGCGCTCTTAATAACGCCTTCCACCACGCGCACATACGCCACAACGCCTTTATACGAATCATAATGCGCGTCAAAAATTAAAGCGCGCAAGGGTTCGTTATCCGCCTCTTTAGGCGGGGGAATGCGTTCAACAATCGCTTCGAGAATCGCTTCGACATTAATCCCCTCTTTGGCTGAAACGCGCAGAACCGCTTCAGGCTGAACCCCCAACAGGCTCCCCACATCTTCAGCCACTTCATCGGGGCGGGCAGACGGCAGGTCAATTTTGTTAATCACGGGGACAATTTCTAGGTCGGCGTTGAGGGCTTGGTATAAATTTGCCAGCGTTTGGGCTTCAATACCTTGCGTTGCATCCACCACTAAAATTGCGCCTTCGCACGCTTTAAGCGCCCGGCTAACTTCATACCCAAAGTCCACATGTCCGGGCGTGTCAATTAAGTTCATTTCATATGTTTGACCGTTTTTGGCGTTGTAATACATGCGCACGGCAGAGGCTTTAATGGTTACGCCTTTTTCTTTTTCCAAGTCCATCGAGTCTAGGGCTTGGTCGGTCATCTCGCGTTCAGAGATGGCGCCTGTGAGTTGAAGTAAGCGGTCTGCCAGCGTAGATTTGCCATGGTCCACATGGGCGATGATACAAAAGTTACGAATGTGCTGAGTCATATTTGCGGCGCAAGTATAACCGATTAAAAAGTGACAGTCACCGTACAGTGACTGTCGCTTTTTACTTTTGTTTCTACGCAACTTAATATTCTTTTACTTCAACCGCCTCATAAATTCGCGCTTGGGGGTTTGCCATAATCGCGCCTTCTACTCGCGACCATACTTGACGCATAGCATTTAATAATGCTTCGGCTTCTTTAGCCGTATCAAATTCAAGGTTGATGATGACGTTGCTGGGTTTATCTAGGGGGCGAATAATTTGATATTTTTTCACACCCATTTTTTTACGACCGACGGGGTCGCTATCAAAGGCTTGTTTCCAACGTTCATAACTAGGGACAGGATGCTCAATATTTAGAATATACATTTTATTTTCCTTTCTTGCTTAACTTGATTGGCGGCAATATTGAATACAGTATTACTGTATTCAATATTGGTATGATAAAATGAAACAAAAAAACTGTCAAGAGATATGCCCCCCAAAAAACAGGCCAAACGTAAATACGATTCTAGCCGCCGTAAGTCACATGCGCTTCAAACGCATCAGCAGATTCTTGAAGCGGCCGAAAAACTTTTTAGCCTGAAAGGATATTCAGGCGCGTCCGTTGAGGCTATCGCTCAAAATGCAGGCGTTGCCCCAGAGACAATTTATGCAACATTTAAGAATAAGAAGACGATTCTTTCAATGTTAATTAAAAAATCTATTCTTGGAGACGAAGACAATCCTGTTCCAGTCATGTTACGAGAACAAATTAGAGAGGTGGCGGAAGAGAAAAATCAAAAGCGACAGATTGAAATGTTTGCAAAACGAATTCATTTATTGATGTCTCGCGTTGCGCAATTAATTGAAATCATGAAAAGCGCATCCAAAACAGAACCTGAAATTAAACGCCTATCGAAAAAATATGCGGATGGCAGATTTCAAGGCATGGAATTTTTTATAGATTGCGTTATGGCGAATGGAGCATTAAGAAATAAACTAGATAAACTAACAGCCGCTGAAACCGTTTGGTTATTAACCAGCGCAGAAGTTTATAATTTATTAACTGTAGAACGCGGTTGGTCAGGCGATGAATATGAAGGTTGGTTATCACAAACTCTGATAGATTTTTTACTTCCTTAAATAAAAAAAAGACCGACTGATGTCGGTCTTTTTTTTATAAATTTTATTTCACCAAATTTCTCAGCACGGTGTGCAAAATGCCGCCGTTGCGATAGTAATTCACTTCCACTTCCGTATTCAACAAAGCCGTGACTTTGAATTCAACCGTTGCGCCGTTTGATTTTTTGGCTTTGACGGTTAATTCGCTCTTCGGTTTGATGTTATCGTCTAAGCCTTCAATGTCAAATACTTCGCTTCCATCTAAACCGAGCGATTCGGCGTTTTGACCTTCGGCAAATTTTAATGGGAGAATGCCCATGCCCACTAAGTTAGAACGATGAATGCGTTCAAACGATTCGGCGATGACGGCTTTTACGCCCTGTAACAAGGGACCTTTTGCCGCCCAATCTCGGCTGGAGCCTGTGCCGTATTCTTTGCCAGCCAAAATAATAGTCGGAACTTTGGCTTCAATATATTTCATTGCCGCGTCAAAAATAGGCATCACTTCTCCAGTCAGGTGAAGTTTTGTCCAGTTGCCTTCTTTAGGGGCAACTAGTAAATTTTTGAGGCGGATATTGGCAAACGTGCCGCGCGCCATCACTTGGTCGTTGCCGCGCCGCGCGCCATACGAATTGAAGTATTGAGGAGCGACATCGCGCTCTTGTAAATATTTCCCTGCCGGGGAATCTATGGCGATGTTGCCAGCCGGCGAGATATGGTCGGTGGTGATAGAGTCGCCAAACATGCCTAACACGCGCGCGCCTTTAATGCCTTTAATTGAGTTTAAGTCTAAAGAGATATTTTGGAAGTACGGCGGGTGATGAATATAGGTGGAGTTTTCATCCCATTGATATAAATCTCCACCGCTGACTTCGATTTCTTTCCACATCTCCGAGCCGCTGAATACGTCGGCGTATTTTTCTTTGAACATTTCGGCTTTGACATTTTCCGCGATGAGGTCGCTAATCTCTTGTTGTGTGGGCCATAAGTCTTTGAGATAGACCGGCGCGCCGTTTTTATCCGCGCCGAGCGGTTCTTTATCAAGGTCAATATCTACTGTGCCTGCCAAAGCGTAAGCCACGACTAAAGGAGGCGAAGCAAGGTAGTTCGCTTTGACCAATGGATGCACGCGCCCTTCAAAGTTTCGGTTGCCTGAAATCACCGCCGCGGCAACAAGGTCGGACCCTGTGACTGCTTTGGCAACCTCGCCCGGCAAGGGACCTGAATTGCCAATACAGGTAGTGCAGCCATAAGCGATGACGTTAAAGCCAAGTTTTGATAACGGTTCAATTAAGCCCGCTTTATCTAAGTATTCCGTCACCACGCGCGAGCCGGGGGCTAACGATGTTTTGACATACGGTTTGACTTGCAATCCTTTTTCTACCGCTTTTTTCGCCACTAAACCCGCCGCAATTAAGACGGATGGGTTGCTTGTGTTGGTGCAGGAGGTAATGGCGGCAATGACCACTGAGCCATGCTTCATTTTTTGAGCGCCGCCATTTGTTCCAAAAACGGCTTCGCGGGAGAGGGCTTCGCCGGAAAGTTCATAGCCGCGTTCTTTCACTGGGGCAGCGAGCGCTTTTTGGAAAGCCGCCTTCATATCTGTTAGCGCCACTCTATCTTGTGGGCGTTTGGGTCCGGCTAACGATGGAACGACGGAGGCTAAATCAAGTTCAAGCGTGTCGGTGAATTCTGGGTCGGGGCTATTGGTTTCGCGGAAGAGCCCTTGCGCGCGGAAATAGGCTTCGGTGAGGGCAATCGTCTCAGGCGAGCGACCTGTTAGGCGTAAGTAGCGAAGCGTTTCTTCATCAACGGGGAAATAGCCGATAGTGGCGCCGTATTCGGGAGCCATGTTTCCAATCGTGGCGCGGTCGGTCAGCGACATGCTACTTAAGCCCTCGCCGTAAAATTCAACAAATTTATCTACCACGCCTTTTTGACGAAGCATTTGGGTGACGGTTAACACGAGGTCGGTGGCGGTGACGCCGTCGCGTAGTTTTCCATATAGTTTGAAGCCGATGACATCGGGCAGGAGCATATCCATTGGTTGACCAAGCATCACCGCTTCGGCTTCGATGCCGCCCACGCCCCAGCCGACAATGCCTAAGCCGTTAATCATCGTCGTATGCGAATCGGTGCCGACTAATGTATCTGGAAAGGCGACGGTTTCGTTGTTAGTTTGTTTGGTCATCACAACTTGGGCAAGATATTCGAGGTTCACTTGATGCACAATTCCCGTCATGGGCGGCACAACGCGGAAATTGCTGAACGCTTTTTGCCCCCATTTGAGAAATTGGTAGCGTTCACGGTTTCGTAAAAATTCCATTTCGGTGTTGCGATTTAATGCGTCGGCAGTGGCGAAAAAGTCCACTTGCACAGAATGGTCTATGACCAAATCTACCGGCACAAGCGGGTTGATTTTTTTCGGGTCGCCGCCGAGTTTGGCAACGGCGTCGCGCATGGCGGCAAGGTCAACCACGGCTGGCACGCCTGTAAAATCTTGCATGACGACGCGCGCCGGTAAAAAGGGAATGCCCGGGCGGGGGCTGTTTGGCTTCCACGCCGCAATGTTCTTTACGTCGTCTTGCGTAATTTCTTGGTCGTTGCACTGACGAAGCGCGGCTTCGAGCAAAATGCGAATGGAATAAGGCAGTTTGTTTAATTTTGTTAAACCTGCTTTTTCTAACGCATCCAGCCGATAGATAATGTATTCTTTATGTCCGACCTTGAGCGCATTGCGCGCGTTAAATAAATCTTTCATGGGTTACTCCTTTTGGTATAAATTTCACCGAAGAACACAAAGGAGCGCCTTTGATATCCTTGTTGTTTCTAGGTTGAGGGTTTGTTAAAAATCTTCGCCGCAAGCCGCTGACGAAGCATTTGCGGCTAAGGTTTTATAATTTTAATTCTTTTTTGAGCGAATTGGTTAATTCAGTTTTATCCGCATCGTTCAAAAAGGCAGATTCAGCCGCAATAAGCACAGACCTTTTCAAGGCGTCAAGCGGCACGTTTAATTTGTCGCACACAATTTGATATTCATTCGCCAGCGTGATTCTTGAAATGCTGGGGTCGTCGGTATTGATTGTCGCCCGCAGTCCTTTTTCAATCATCTTGGGTAGGGGGTGAGATTCAATAGAATGTACCACGCCCGACTGAAAATTACTGGTTACACACACTTCAAAGACAGCGCCTCGTTCTTTGGCAAGCGCCACAACCGAGTCGTCTTCTAAGACGCGCACCCCATGCCCAATTCTTTCGGCGCCGAGGTTTTCAATCGCTTCGCGCACGTTAGAGGCTGGTCCCCACTCGCCAGCATGAATCGTCACCCTCAGCCCCGATTCGCGGGCTTCCTTAAAAATCCCATAAAACGGGCTGGACGGGAACTCCGCTTCATTACCGGCTAAATCTAACCCCATCAGACCATGCTTCATGTGGTCAACCGCCAGCCAAGCCACTTGTTCGGCAAGGTCGGGGCTTTCATGGCGATTCACAGAAGCGATTAAACCAACTTTTATTTTATGTTTTTTGGCGGCTTCTTGCGCGCTGGTGATGACCCAATCCATCACATCATGTAACGGGAAGCCCTCGGCGCGGCTTAGCGCCACTGGCGTAAAACGCAACTCTAAATAGCGAATATTATCTTTCGCGGCGTCTTCCACCGCTTCAGCAGAGACGCGATGAATCACATCGGGCGATTTATAAAACAAACGAAGCGTCTTAAACTTTTCGAGGAAGTTTGTAAACGTCATGGGGTCTTGGTCTTGCACTTGCACCAGCCCGCTCAAATTTAACATGGAAACAGGCACCGTCACCCCATGTTGCTTTGCCACGTCTAACATCGTCGCTAAACGCAAAGACCCTTCCAAATGGCGGTGTAAATCAACCTTTGGAAGAATTACATACTTGTTCAGGGGAGCAGTGTCGTCCGAAAACAAATCTGCCTCAGTAAACTACCTAACGACTATACCACTAGTCAATCAGCAAACTAATTCCGTCTTCTTCTTTTCTTTTTAGCGCTCGAGGCGCCTTCGCCAATTTGAACGGAAGTCTCGTTCACGGCGACAGGAGCGGTTTCGCTTGTTTCCAGCGGCGTAATTTCCACACGGCGGGGTCTTGCGGCAAAAGCGCGCCCAATCACCAGCCCGCGCACATCTTCTAGCAACTGAGCGAACATCTCCGAAGCCTGCGCTTTATATTGTACCAGCGGGTCACGCTGCGCGTAAGCCTCTAACCCAATTGAAACGCGCAAGGCTTCCACTTTTGTTAAGTACTCCACCCACAACTCGGTAAACGCGCCTAATAACAATTGACGATGCACTTCATTTAACACATATTTACCCAACGCGGAAGACAGCGCGCTTCGCTCTTCTTCGGTGAGGCTTGCCGCAGGCGCGGAGAGTTTTTCTTCGCCTAGAGCGTATTTCGCCGCGGGACCAAAATCTGCAACTTTGGCGGCATTGGCGCTTATCTCGGCAAATTTGCTTTCGCCCCATGTTTCTTGCAACGCTTTTTCAGCCGCTTCTAAATGATTCATCACCTCGTCAACCGCTTCTTCTACATCTTTGCCCTCTAACAGTTGAGCGGCATAAAACGCATAACTAAAACGATTAAACACTTGCTTCACTTGTTTATGAGTCTTTTGGTCAAACGCGGCGCGCGCGCCTTGCGATAACGTGAGCAATAAGCGCAATTTACCCGAATCGGTTTTTACGTCTTCTCTTTGTAATAAAACGTCAATATCGCGCGCAATTTGATGATTCAATCGTTCTTGTTTTCTATCAAACGCTTGTTGGGCGGTCTCTAATAAAACATGCGCCAATTCATCCCAATCGGAAGGCAAAGGGCTTTGGAACGGCAATTGTTCGCCCAAACGGTTTTGAATCGCGCCAACCACGCGCATTGCGCTAATTTTGGTCAATTCATTGGCAACCAATTCTTGAATATCTTCTTTAGCGTCTTCGGGGTCGTCAGCCAAAGTTTTTTGAATTTCATTGTTCAACCTCAACGGCAGACGAACCAACGCGCTAATTTCTTCTTGAATCTTTTGCGGGCGCGGCTTTTCTTCCGCATCTCGCAAACTTTGGAAGTACGCATCCAACGCGTCTTCGCGTTCTGAAATTTGCGTTTTCAGGCTGTCTTCGGTTCGATTGATTAAGTTCTCAATCGCCTTCATGGCGTGCGCGTATTCCGCTTTGATAGATTTTGAAATCACCTCTAAAGCGGAAAGCCTAAGGTCTGAATCATGAATTTGATTAAGTAATAATTTGAATCCAAACGACGGGTACAACCCATGCTTCGATTCAAACGTGGGTTGCACTTGGTCTAACCAAGCGATTAAACGCCACGCGCCGTCTTCGTCCGCCAAGCCTGCTTCTACGCGTTTGGTCACTTCGGCTTCGAGCATTTCGTAAATATCTTCGCTCAAATCTTCTTTGACGAAGATACGGTCGCGTTGGTTGTAAATTTGCTGGCGTTGTTTATTTAATACATCGTCATATTCGAGCAAATGTTTACGCACGTCAAAGTTTGCGCCTTCTACGCGGGTTTGCGAGCCTTCGATAATATTGCTCACCAAACGCACTTCCAGCGGGAGCGAATCGTCCACTTTGAGGCGGTTCATTAAGTTGCTCGCTTGGTCGCCGCCAAATAAACGCATCAAATCGTCTTGCATTGAAAGATAAAAACGGGAGGAGCCAGGGTCGCCCTGACGCGCGGCGCGCCCGCGTAACTGATTATCAATACGGCGGGCTTCATGGCGCTCGGAGCCAATCACATGCAAGCCGCCCAGTTCTTTCACGCGCTCCATATCTTCAAAATATTGCAAAAATAGTTTTACTTCGGCGGCGTATAAACCGAAATGCGACGAATCTAATTTTTGCAGGGCTTGGCGGCGTTCTTGTAAGGTCATATCAAACGGGTCTTTATACCCCGCTTTGTTTAAGACGCGATTGACCGCCGAAATGACTTCTTCGGCAAGTTCGCCGCCGAGTTTAATATCCACGCCGCGCCCCGCCATGTTGGTGGCAATGGTCACTGCGCCAAACGCGCCGGCGCCCGCGATGATTTGCGATTCTTCGGTGTGCTTGCGAGCGTTCAACACTTGATGCGGCACGCCGCCTTGAAAGATTTTTTTCAATCGGTCTTTTGTAGAGGCGGGCAGGTTTAATAATTTCAGTATGGTTTGTAAATTATGTTCATCGTCCAAACTGATGTTGGTTAATCCATGCGGCTTGATGAACGCCCGCAAGGCGTCGGGCGTAATCTTCTCTATGGGTTCATTGAACGGCACAAGGTCGGCAATGAGGCGTCCGTCTTCTTCTAGGTGGTTGGCGCGCAGGTAATGGTCGCGCACTAAAGCGTATTGCATCAAGCGCCTGACTGGTTCGGCTTTGAGGCGATTGGATAAGCGCTCAGACGATTCGACGGAGGTGGTGCCAACCAGCAACGGGCGACCTAACGCGTGATTGCGAATGATTTCGGTGACGATAGCGCGTAGTTTGGCTTCGGCAGTTTTGAAGATGACATCAGGATAATCTTTGCGACGATAATACAACGGTTTATCGTCGCCCACTTTGGCAAAGTATGAATAGGGATAGCCTTCTTCGTCTTTTGTTTTGATTTCTACTAACGTGGCGTTCTTTCCGTAACTTTGATATTCCAAATTCGGCGGAATGGGCGCAACTTCTAGTTTATAAATTTTATTAAACTCTTCGGCTTCGGTTAGGGCGGTGCCGGTCATGCCCGCTAGTTTTTGATACATGCGGAAATAATTTTGCAAGGTGACTGTGGCATAGGTGACCGATTCAGGCTCGACCTTGACGCCTTCTTTCGCTTCTACCGCTTGATGCAAGCCGTCGCTCCACCTTCTGCCTGGCATCAATCTTCCAGTGAATTCATCTACGATGACGACTTTGCCGCCTTGCACTAGATAATCTTTGTTACGATGAAAAAGATATTGCGCGCGTAAGGCTTGTTGTAAATAGCCCATCAGGCGGGCTTGTTCTGGGGTTAAGTCTTCGGGGCGTTCGGGGTCTAGCAATTGCAAACCTAAAATCGCCTCAACGCGGCTGACGCCAATTTCGGTTAAGTTAATGGAGCGGTTTTTTTCGTCCATTTCATAATCTTCGGGGCGAAGTTGTTTTACCACTTGCGCCATGCGTCCGTACCACTCCAAATCGCCTTGTGCGGGACCGGAAATAATTAACGGCGTGCGGGCTTCGTCAATAAGCACGTTGTCCACTTCGTCTATAATGGCAAAGTAATGACCGCGTTGCACGCGCGCATCAAGGCGCATGGTCATGTTATCGCGCAGGTAATCAAAACCAAATTCGGAGTTGGTGCCAAAGGTGACATCGGCTTTGTACGCTTCGGCTCTATCCACCATTCGTAAATGGCGTTGGTCTTCATGCGGCGATTCTTTTTCAAAATCAACCAGAAAGGCTTTTTTGCCGTTTTCGGTCACTGCGGCCATTTGCAAAACGCCAACAGATAAGCCCAGCGCGTGGTAAATGGGCGCCATCCAACGCGCGTCGCGGCGGGCTAAATAGTCATTGACTGTGACTAGATGTACGCCGCGCCCAAGCAACGCATTGAGATAAACAGGCAGGGTGGCTACAAGCGTCTTCCCTTCGCCTGTGCGCATTTCGGCAATGTTGCCATAGTGCAGCGCCGCGCCGCCGATGATTTGCACGTCATAATGGCGCAAACCAATCGTGCGCTTTGAAGCCTCGCGCACCAAAGCGAACGCTTCGGGGAGAATTTCTTCTAATGCGTCTTGTTCGGCTTTATTGCGTTCTTCTTTATCTTCAATCCCCTCCACAGCCAAAGCCACCTGAGATTTAAATTCCTCAGTTTTGGCGCGGAGCGCCTCATCGCTCAAAGCCTCAAACCCAGCCTCAAGCGCATTCACTTGCTCTACAATATGTTGGTATTGCTCTACGGTTTTCTTTGTGGGGTCGCCACTGAATAGTTTTACGAAGTTTTTTAACACGTTTAATCCCTTTCACGGAAAGGGATTATAGCATGGGGAAGATTGGAGGAATGTTAGAGGAAAGGAGTATTTATTGTTCACTTAATTTTATTTCAGTAAATTCCACCTCACCATTTTCTACACTTACCCCGAAATTACCACTCCAAATGAAACCTCTAGTATCTTTCGCTTTAAGTATTTCTGTATTATTTATTTTTACGGAAAAAATAACTTCTTGCGCACCTTCTATACTTACTGAAAGTTTATGAGGTTGGTTAGGGGTAATGGATACACTGCCGCTTTGATTCAACAATTCACTCGGCGAGTTACAAATGTGTTTATACAACTCAATTTTTAAATTAAAATCATTTACTTTTAAGAACTTAAATTTATACCCCCTACAATCATTTGCTTGACGTAAAACAACAGAATATATTCCTCCAACATCTAAATTTAAGATGTCAACATTTAAATCAACATACAAGTTTTGAAACGGGACATCGTGCTTATATACTGTTGTTTCATCTTCTGCTTTTATTCTTATAAAATCATTACATGCCTCAACTTCTCCATTACCTCTTACTAAGTATTCGACGCATATAGGGTAAGGCGCTTGGTGACCAGGAACAGATGTAGATTCAATTAACGTATTAGTTGGAGTTATAGTTCTTTGAATTATTGGACTAGGAGTAGGGGTATTACGTTCCAATACAAATGGACCAACGATAACTTGAACAACATCAAAACCAATTAACTTCAAGATAAAAACAGTCAAAACCACTAAAAACACGAGTCCTAATAGTTTACCAATATTTTTAAGAAATAGATCTTTCATTTTATCTTCTGGGGATAAAACTTATTATCAAATCAAGAGGCGTCAATAAAAAGAATATAATAATTAACACAATTGCTAACATAAATCTATAAAACACATCAACAGTAAATGGTCCCATTGCTCCAAGTATTCCAGCAATGAATTCAAAAGCACTTGTTATAATAATTATGAAACCTTCAACTAAAATTAATAAGAAAAGCAAGCCTTTAAATGCTTCATAGTGAATTAAAATAGTTCCTACAACTGTATTGAAAGGCACTATCACAAGCGAAGTAAAGTTAACTACGCTTAGAGCAAATGTGTTAAAAGGCTCGGCAATTCGCCCTAAACTTTGAAGCCTGCCAATCCCAAGCATAATAACTATAAATAGGCCTAAAATAATTAATATGATTGTCAAATACTTCGCAATAACCTTCCAAACACTCCCCTCTTTTTGTTCATCCCAATCTGAAAAATCACTTTTTTCACTAAAGATATCTCGTGCAACAAGCGCTCCAATAATGATTGAAAAAAATGATCCAATAGCGACTGCATTCGAATAATCTCGTAGTGGTTCCCAAACATGTGTCAATAAACCTATTGAATTTAAAGCATTTGCAATCGCAATCGCATCCGCCCAAACAAAAAAGAACATAAATAGTAAGTTGATAGCATATCCTAAAATTCTCCAAGGCTTATCTTGATTTACAACAAAAGTGTACTGGGCATTAATAGCATTTTTGAGAAAAGTATTAATTTCTTTTGGAATTTGCACCAAGGCAGTTTGAACAGCAATTGCAACACGTTCAAATGTTTTTCGAGGATAAAAAGGCACAGAAGTTGGCTTTTCATCTTTATCAGTGATAATTGGCTTAGAAATTAAGTCCATCAATCTATCTACAAGCGTATTTCGTTCAGTTTTATGCCCAATGGAAATTAACAGCCAGATACCTGCAATAGCATAAAACCATTCCGAATTCAATAAATTTGTAATTAAGTTTGAAATTGGTTCAGGCATGTGATATCTCCTTCATCTTTCTAACATAGATTTGATTACTTGTTCTGAATTTCCATTTATAAAATTCGCTTTTGTTGAGCGACTATCGAAAAAACTTCCCCAAAAATTCTTCCATCTACCACATTCTCCGTTAAATAAAAACGGGCAGTCTCGCATAATAACTAAAATATCTATCTTGTCACTACTATCGCCGTCTAAAGGTAGATAAACAGTTGAAGGTCCAGGCTCTGGATTCACCTCCTGCATATCTGAAAAAATTAACAAAATACAGCGTACATATTTACTGCATTCGTAGGTCATCACTAAAGTAGCATGTTGCAAACCATTCCATACAGCAGTTTTTGAAATCGGCTCTCCAGAAAAGTTAGGGATTTCGGTCAAAAGTTCTTTTACTTGCGTCCGTTTGTCGTTTTCATAAGATGTTTGAGTCGCTGAATATTGAGTTTCCCATACTTGCATCGCACAATCATGCAAACCAGACTGATGAGTAGCGGTTAGAGCAGAAGCAATCATTGTTTGAATAATATGGTTTGCTTCAGCAGTCTGTCCAACTGTAGTTTGCGATGTGCTTGCAGGTGTAGGGATAGGAGTAAAAGTTGGGTATTTAGTCGGTGTAGGTGGGATAGACGGAGGCGAAAGTAGATCTACATAATCTTGAAAAAAAACAGCTGAGCTTAAAGTTAAAGGTTCCATTCTCAACATTAAGAAGTAATCTCCCGGCTCAGATTTTTCTTGAAGAGTTCTTTTTAACATTTCAATATCTTCATTGTTCTCTTGTTGATATGCATCTTCAAATAATGCAATAATTAAATACGGTTTTATTGTCACTGGTACAGGAGTTCTATCCAATATAATTTGTGGACAATTTGTTGGAGTTGCAGTAGATGTGGGAAAAGGTGTTGGAGGATCTTCAGTTAGAGTGCAATTAGTCAACATAAAAGAACAGATTAGAAACAATATGACCAAAGTTTTAGATTTCAACATTATTAAACCCTCATTAATTGATTTTTTATATCTCACACTAAAACACAAAAAGCCATGACATCACCTCTCATACGATGAGTCATGGCTTCCGGGAATCTTTCGCCCTCGCCAAAGCCGAGGATATTTAACTCTACAAATCAGGAAAGATTATTCTTCATTTTCCTGTTCTTCAAACTTATCGCTTTCTATTTTGTTAATATACCTTAATTTTCCTCTTTGCACAATAATTCTGACTTCGCCATATTCGCCAACTTCCTCAAGCTTTTTATCAATTTTTAAGATATGACTCAAAGTAAGTTTGGCTAACTTCGCTAAAAAAGACGCTTTTTTAGAGTCTTTATCTTGGTCTGTCATAGCACCCTCCAATGGCTTGCAATGAGTAAATCAATTTTCAGTGGACAGAGCAACTTAATTTTTTGGGGAGCAATCTTAATCTATGCCACCCAAAGATTATTAAACATCATACAACTTTCCTTGCCCAATTTCAACCCCCAATTTCCCCAAGATGCGCCCCCTCTCCTCCATCGGACTTCCGATGTTCGAGCCCCCAGAAAGTGAAGCGCATCTTCAACCCCTTGCTTTCCCCATCCGAAAGCCAAACCAAAGAGGCATTCCGCAAATTGCAAAGGCTGGTATCTTACTATCATTGTAGAGTGTCGTCGTCTCTACTTCAAGAAGGCGTTTGTCTTACCATATAGGCAATTGTCACAAGCGCTTGATTTGCACAAACCTTTCTGCTACGCTTATTCAGACAAGTCATTAATTCGCCAGAGAGAACATAAACGAAGGTTTTCGGAATACCTATTCATCTTTGTTCATCTCGGGTTAAACAGTATTTCTGTCTCTTAGAAGATAGGTATTATGGATAAAAAAATTCGCGTCGCCATCTTAGACGACCACATCTCCACCATAGAAGGACACGCCTCCTTCTTGCAAAAAGACCCTCACATCGAAGTGGCGGCGAAAATGCGTTACGGCGAAGAACTCGAAACCGCGCTTCAAACCGTTCCCATAGACGTCTTGCTACTAGATATCAATGTCTTTGAATCGGAAAAAAATCGAAACCCCTACCCCATCTTAAATCTCATTCCCAAGTTTTTGCAAACCTACCCAAACTTAAACATCTTAGTAATTAGTATGCACTTTGAACGCGGCGTCATCCGCGCCGTTATGGAAGCGGGCGCAAATGGATATATTCTAAAGGACGATCAAGCCAACTTGGAAGATTTAGGAAGCGTAATCAAATCCATTGCCAATGGCGGCATTTACCTCAGCCCTGCCGCCCACGAGTTATACGTTAAATCTTTATCTTCCGAAAGCGATAAACTGCTCACGCCGCGTCAACTCGAAGCCCTCTCCTTATGCGCCGCCTACCCCGATTACACCAGCGCGCAAATCTCCGAAAAAATGAACATCGAACACTCAACCGTGCGAAACTTACTTTCCAGCGCCTATGCCAAACTTGGCGTGGGCAACCGCGCCGCCGCCATTGCCAAAGCGCGCGATTTGGGTTTAATTACGCCCTACCCGCCCCCGCCGCCAAAATAGAATCAATTTCCTCAAACAATGTACGCACAGGCGCAATCGCTTCATTAAATATTTTTTGTAACGCCTCTTTGTTACGCAAATTTATTTTTGACATTTTTTCTTCAACGATTTCATATCTCCCCAATAACTGATACATACAATAACTAATCGCCCCGCATTGAATCAAAATCTCTTGCGCCTCTTCTAACAATTTCAAATTGACTCTGACATTCGGGCGGATTTTCTCAAAGCGACTCTTCTGAGGATGGTTCACCGCGCTGGCGAACAAAATCGGCAAGCAGGTATTGTTCGATGCCCAATCGGGCTTAGCAGGCGAAGATAAGGCGTCGTCCACATCGTCATGGATTTGAATCATCTCGCCATACACGCCTCCTAATTCTTTGATTTGTAACGATGTCTCAAGCGAAGCGCCGCCCATCAACGCCCCCAATTGAAACGCCGCGCCAAAAAACGGCGAGCTTTTTGCCTGAGCGATTTTCCAATAATCGTCTTCATCCTTAACCATCGAATTCACATCCCAATATTGCCCAACGGCTGTGGCTAAAAACATATCATTAACACACGCCGTCCACCCCGCGCAGAGTGAACTTGCAGAATCATATTCTGCGGAACGATTCACAACGCTTACAGCCACAGCCTGCAAAGCCGAAGCCATATTTGCCACGGCGGGCTTTCCAACTTTTCTATACTCGCCGCGTTCATCTTCATCCAACATATCGTCTACTAACACAATGGCAATATGGCTACACCCCACCGCCAAAATAGCGGGCATGGCTTGCTGAAGATTTCCGCCCACCGCCTCGCAAGCGTACCAAGGCAATAGCCAATGCTTTGGCTTGCTTTCCGCCGCGCGTTGAAACAAGCCCTGTAACTCGCCCCAATTCTTGATAGATGGAATTTGCGAGAAACGCGCAATTAATTGATGATAGATTTCCATGTTCGTTTTATTCCTTTACTAAAGAACAGGCTGAGAACGCATCCTCAGCCTGTTTTGCTAACTATTTTTCATCGGGAGATTTTTTTGACTCGTTCGGCTTATCGTTATGCCAAAGAAACCAAGTCGTCTGATTTGACACTTTAGCAAGTTGCGCGCGGCTAAAGCCTGTCATCTCTCGAAGACGTTGCCGGTCGGGCGAACGCGCTTCTTGTTCAAACAACTCTCTATAAAAATTGTGCATGTTTTTCATTTAAAAAGCTCCTTTTTTTTAAATTTACAAAACGACGATATTCTATAAATAGAGTAGGCTCATCGGCTATAATCAAATCGCCTCCTTTCTCATCCTAATTTTTCATGGAAAAAGAAACGCTATGAACAACCGCGCTCTCCCTCATTGGCAAACGCATTCCATTCCTCTTTCCATGCTGATGTTGAGCGTATTGGCGTTATTCACTGTTTTCATTTTCACCGCGCCCTATACCGGCTTTTATTTCGACCCCGCCGATGGAGTTGTCCTTCAAACGTATCACCCAACCAGTTCAATTCTTCAAACAGGCGATGTCCTCGTAAAAATCGGCGATGTCTCATTCCAACAATATCAAACAGACTTTACTCAGCCGCTGTTCCCATATCAGGTTCAACCGCAAGATGTCGTCCCTATTACATTGATTCGCAACGGGGTTGAAACAACGGTGGAATATTCCATCCCTGGCTTCAACCTTATCGAATTTCGCGGGCGTATTTTCAACATTTGGTGGCTTGCCTACATCTTTTGGATATTTGCCGCCTTTATAGAAGCCTTCATTCGACCGCGCAAAACGCAATGGTGGCTTTTGTTATTATCCAATCACATCACTGGGTTATGGGTCATGCTCGGCTCTTTTTCAAGTTGGCATCTATTCGGCGGGTCTGTTTTATTTCATGCGCTCACATGGCTTATCCTGCCCATCTATTTGCATCTCAATTGGATATTCCCAAAACCGTTTAGACGTCTTCCTAAAACCTTCGTTGCGCTTCTGTATCTCATCGCCGCCGCGCTATGCTTGGCTGAAATCATGCAAGCCTTGCCAAATGGTCTTTATCTTTTGGGGGCGTTAATAGCGCTGGTCGGAAGCGTAACATTACAAATCATTCATTACATTTGGAAACCTGAAGATAGAAGAAAAATCCGCCTGTTAGTTCTGGCTACCGCGCTGGCTTGCTTGCCCCTAATCCTTATGATTATGCTAGGCGCTTTTGGGCAATCGCCCGATACCCGCCCCATTGCGCTCCTTTCGCTCCTTTTTATTCCAAGCGCCTATATTTACCTGATTACCCAAAATCAATTGGGCGAAATAGAAGTGCGCGCTAATCTTTTTATTTCCGCCTTTGCGTTTCTTATTCTTATTGGCGCATGTCTTTTCGTTATCCTTCATTTCACATCGTCGTTGCCTGAGGAAGTTTCTGAAATCCTCGATTTTGTCATCGCATTGTTTGCCGTTATATTTTCCATTCGGTATTTTCCGCGTTTTCAAAGATATATTGAAAAACGTTTTCTCGGCGTCAAACTAGATTCACAAACGCTGCAAGAAGAATACATCAGCCGCATCATTGCCAGCGCTTCTCTTCATAACTTGCTTCGCGTTTTAGAAACGGAAGTTTTCCCAAGCCTGTTAATTCGGCAATACGCTTTTGCGCAATTTACAAACGGAAGCCTGAAACCTTTGCTAACCAAAAATGTATCAGCGAGTGAAATGCCTCAGGGAATAGCAAGCGACTCTCTGTTAGAAAGAAGCGGAAAATTTATCCCTGAGGTTTTATCCGATCACTGGATTCGCCTCATTCTCCCATTGCAAGTTGACGGTTCGCTCCTCGGCTTTTTTCTACTGGGGCAGCGCCACCCCGATACCTTGTATCACCAAACCGAAATTCCAATTTTGCAAGCCATTGCCAACCAAACTGCAATCGCTTTTAGCAATAGTTTGCACGCCGAGCAGCTTAAGCAAATGTATGAACTCGGCGCGGAGCGATATGAAGAAGAGCGTAAACGATTAGCGCGCGATTTGCACGACAGCGTTTTGCACGAGTTGAGCGAAATGCGCCGATATTTGGGCAAAGACGTTTCTCCTGAAATTCAAACGCTGTATCATAAGGTCATTTCACAGTTGCGCGAAATCGTGCATGAGATTCGCTCGCCGATGTTGGTATATGGCTTAGCGCCCGCGATTAAAGCCTTAGCGGAAAACTTAATGCAGAAAACGAACGACGCGGTGAAAATTATTGTGGATATTCACAGCGCCGAAGAACGAATGCCCGAAAAAATTGAGGCGCTTATGTTTCGGATTGTGGAAGAAGCCTGCAAAAATTCTTTAGAACACGCCCAAGCTCGTTGGATAAAAATTTTGGGTTCAATTTCGCCTAACAAAGCGGATTTGCTGATTGAAGACGACGGAATTGGTTTTGAAATGGAAGAGCCTATTCATTTAGGCGCTATTCTTGCCAAGCGGCATTTTGGGTTAGTGGGAATGGTAGAACGCGCTCATATCATTGGGGCGAAACTTAAGATAGAACCGAAACCTCATACGAAAATTCATATTTTGTGGGATATGGAGAAAATAGCCTAAGGTTGGGCAAATTATTTCGTTGTTAAGGTGCAAAAAATCTTTTACGGGCAGTTTATAATGACTGACGCCAACAACCCATAGTGAATCGCTTGAATCGATTCAAGAAACGCTTGAATCAAGGGTAACGGAATGACAACCTCAAAATTTGGAGAACAATTACGCAAGTTTCGCTTGCTTTGCCGCCGTGCCGAAACAGGCAAGCCAATGACGCAAAGTCAATTTGCAGAGTTTTTGTACGCCGAGATTGGCATTCTTTACAGCCCTGCCGCCATTAGCGATTGGGAAAAGGGCAAAAGCAGAATAGACGTGAACGACCGCCGTTTATTATGCGGAATTGTGAAAATTCTTAAACAACACGGCGGTATTAAAAATTTAACCGAAGCGAATTTTTTATTAGAATTGGGAGATTACCGCGCATTAAATGGAGAGGAGATTAAGATTCTTTTCCCGGAGTTTGCGCCTATTGAAAAAGAAGTTGGGCAAGCGATTCCCGCTTGGGTTGAACGCAGCGTATTCGTCATCAGAACATTTACAGATACATTATCTGCGCGGCATGTTGTAAACATAATCGCTTGGGCATGGATTTTTTTTATGACCTATTGGTCAATTTTGCCTTCTTTGCAATTTCCGTTTATAGATAGCGAGGTTGCTTTAAGAAACGTTCGTTTTTATGCGATAGCGACTTTATTCATTCCCCTTGCCATTGGAGGAATGACAAACATCAAAAATAACCCTTACTGGAAAGAACAAAAAATTCAAAAACCTATTTACCTATGGTTATACGCTTTTCAAGGCGCGTATGTTGGGTTTCACATCGGCTATTTTTTTATGTTCTTTTTAACCCTAGCGTTAAAGCAATTTAATATACAGCCGGCGGCGCTATTCGACATAATAAAAATCCTGTTCATCATCCTTATTAGTTACGCTGGAGCGCACCTTGTGCCGTATAACCTTTGGCGGGCATATCGGCGCTTAGCGCTACAAGATGGGTGGTTATTTTTTATTTTTATTTTTGTCGGTATTGGGTGGGCGTTTTTCTTTTTGGAATATTATGAGACGCTCACTACGCCAATCCTTGGAGCTCTCATCATATTGGCGTCTATAACGGGGGTTGCGCTTTTAGAAATTATGAAGAACTTCAAAAAATAACTTGCCGAAGACGTAGCGTCTTCGGCAGGCTATTTTACTTATATCCACTTAATAGAATCGCTCTTGGGTCTCGACCAACCGCGATTCTTTTTGACCATGCGCTAGGGATTTTTTTCAAGGCTTCGGCATTCACCTCCTTTCGATTTTCTATATACCAGCCAAACCGCTTCAAATTAACTTCAATTTGTTCCGCCCCGCGCAGCAGACCCCAACCTTGTTCATTCAACGCGCCGGCGTTGAGATGCAAGTTGATGAAAACGCGCGGTGACGAAATTTTCTCAAGCCCGCCAAAAAAATTTGTATCGCCATTTAGTAAATTCGTTAATAAACTGCCCCACGGAAAGTTAATGTAGATGCGCGAAATTAATCCATGCAATTCGCAAGGCAGCGTTTGGGCGTTGGCGATAACGTAAATCAAATTGGGTAATTTTTTACGCGAATATTCATGTAAATTTTCGCGGCATGAATCTAACCCAATCACAAAGCGGTTGGGGAATGTTTGGGCGTAATGAAATGCAAATTTGCCGTCGCCTGTTCCCATATCAAGAATGAGGCGGTTATACATTTGACGCCGAAGCGTAAATTCATTTAAGTTGATTTCGAAGGACTTTTTTCCTTGTATGGTTTCCATTTGCGTTCTCCAATCTGTTTGAATTTCGTCAAAACAAATTGGAGAAGGCGGCGCGCGAGCGCGCTTAAATGGAAATAGACGGCGACGTCAGGCGCCGTCGAGGTCGTCGGGCGTTGGTTTTTTATTTGCAAAGGGGATTAAGGATTAGCAAGGCGGGCGCGGGCAGGTCATGAAAAAATCTTAACATGAATAAGATTAGATTGTATTAAAATTTTCTGTGAAAATATAGCGCAAAAGCGCGGGGATAAATTTTGTGTATAATACCGTTATTATGCCCTGATAGTTCAATGGACAGAACAAGACACTCCTAAGGTTTAGATGTAGGTTCGATTCCTACTCAGGGCATTAATAAAATTCTTATAAAAAAAGCCTTGACTATTTTTGAGAATACAAGTATTATTCCCAGCGTTGATTGCTAGGGTGCCCCCCTCACCCTAGCAATCAACATTTAACCGACAAAGTAAAAACGCCCCGCTGGTTTGTGCGAGGCGTTTTTTTGTTTTTATTTTTTATTCGACTTTATCATCTGCCTTGCGGTTTGCAGTAATTCATGAGCAGAGCGCAAAGTGCCTTCGCCCACCTCGCCCAGCATTTGAGAGAGTTCTAACAGGCGGGCTTCGCCTTCTAAAGGCTCTACGCGCGTAAGCGTGCGTCCCTTATCCACCAATTTTTGCACTTGATAATGCTGGTCGCCAAAGACCGCCAACTGAGGAAGATGCGTGACGCAAAAGACTTGGTGTATGCGCGAAAGATTCCAAAGTTTTTGACCGACCACCATCCCTACTCGCCCGCCAATGCCTTGGTCAATTTCATCAAAGATAAGCGACGGCACTTCGTCGGCGCGCGCCATAACGTTTTTAAGCCCCAACATCAAACGAGACGTTTCGCCGCCTGAGGCGATTTTGGCAAGCGGTTTAAGCCCTTCGCCGGGGTTGGGGGCGACGAGAAATTCAACGCGGTCAAATCCGTTATGGTCAAAGGCGAGGCGGGTTTCTCCAAGCGGTAAACCGTTGGGGTCTGGTTTGGTTTGAAAATCCACAGCAAATTGAGCCGAAGCCATTTTCAAATCGTCTAATTCGAGTTCAATGCCTTTGCTCATTTCTGCGGCGGCTTTCTTGCGTTTTTCAGAAAGCGCAACGGCTTGCTTACAAAGTTTTTCTAGTAATTTGGCTTCTTGCATTTCCAGTTCAATGATTCTATCCGCCGCGCCTGTGATGGTTTCTAATTGTTTGCGAGCGTCTTCGCCGTAAGCGATGACGTTTGAAATGCTGCCGCCATATTTGCGCGTGAGCGAGTGTATCAAGTCTAAACGTTCTTCCACTTGGTCTAAGCGTTTTGGGTTAAATTCAATTTCATCGAGATAATTTCTCAAATTGTGAATAATGTCTGAAATCGCTTCTAACGCGTTTTCGGCTTGGTCTGCCAGTTCAGCCTGCGTCTCGTCTATTTTGGCTAAGGCAGAAAGAGCCTGCGCCGCTTGCCCTAATAAATCGGTGGCGGCAGGCGTTTCAGGCGAGCCTTCTTCTAAAATAGCAATGGCTTCTTGCGCGTTTTTTGCCAACGCCTCTGCGTTTGCCAATCTATCGCGTTCTTTTTTTAGTTCTTCTTCTTCGCCCGCTTTTAATTTTGCGGCTTCAATTTCTTCGGCTTGATAGGTAAGCATTTCAATGCGGCGGTCGGCGTCGGCTTGGGCTTTTTTCAAATCTGCCAATTCACGGCGCAAGTTTAATAATTCGTGATACGTTTGGCGATATTCGCTCAACGGCTTAGATACTTCGGCGTATCTATCTAGCAAGCCTAAATGCGCGCGCGGGTCTAACAGCGATAAATGCTCGGCTTGCCCATGAATATCAATTAATAATGCGCCAATTTCTTTCAACAAACCGACGTTGACTGTTCTTCCATTAATTCTGGCGACGCTTCTGCCTTCTTTACGGACTTCGCGCATCAGCACGACGTAATTTGGGTCGTCCATCAAATCTTCGCGTTTTAAGATTTCGAGAACCGCTTCTTTTTCCGGACCTTTGAGTTGGAATACGCCTTCGACAAACGCCGCATCTGCCTCTGACCTGACGAAAGTAACATCCGCCTTGCCGCCGATGAGCATTACCACAGCGTCTAAGATAATAGATTTCCCTGCGCCTGTTTCGCCCGTGAGGATGATTAATCCATTTCCAAATCGTAAATCGAGTTTATCTATAATCGCAAAGTTTTGTATATGAAGTTCGGTAAGCATAATTAAAGTTGAATCCCTGAAACGCGAGAATATACTGTCGGCACGGCAACGAAAGCGTAAATAATGACGGCAATAGCGCCGAACCAATTGCCGAGCGGAAACATTCCAATGGCAACAAAAACTGCGCCCAACGCCGCGCCTGTGGCACAAATTTTAAATAATGCCAGCGAGCGGCGTTTGTTCAAAGCGCGCAAGGTCACATTAGACATAAATACCCCAGCCCCGCCGCCAATACCTGCCGCAAAGATAAAGATGAAAAAACCGATAAACGCCGCCAATATAGCCGTTAAGATACTGGCAAGCAACGACAAAACAAAATTAATTCCAAACCCAATCAAATAGTCGTACCAAACGGCTGTATCGTACTTTTTCTTGCGTTGTTGGACGCAATCTTTGCACATATACCCTGTCGGCGTGCCGATAGCGCAAGATGTACAAATATACCGTTCGCAATTTTTGCAACGTAAGGTTGTTTCGCGGGTTGGATGAGCGTAACAATAAGCGGTTTGCGTCATTCTATAATCCTAAAGAAAGTTCGCCGCGAAAGCGCGCAAAGAAACTCCGCTTGGCGCGCTTCGCGCTGGCAAAATTCACCTCGGTAACCCAAAAGAATTTTCCTTCATGTGCAAGGTAAGATTCCGATAAAAATAGCCTGCATCTCCAAAGCGGACGAATTGAGCGGTTACATCCGCCGCAGTGATGCGCACATGGTCATCTTCCATTAAATTCACTGGCGACTGCCCATCTACGCTCAACACTGTATTTTCGCTTTGCGCTTCAATATCCACAGACGAGCCTTCCGAAAGCACCACAGCCTTATCTACCGAAAGATGAGCCGCAATTGGCGCTAATAAAATATTGCGCAATTCTGGCGGCAAGATGGGTCCCCCCGCCGCCAACGCATAAGCGGTTGACCCCGTAGGCGTCGAAGCGATTAATCCATCCGCCATGTAACTCGCCAAACGGTAATTATCTACGCTCACGGTTAAACGCACTGGGCGCAAGTTTTGTCCGCGCCCCACTACGGCTTCGTTGAGGGCAATCCAACTGCCAAGCGACTCGCCCGCGCGAAAATGCTCCGCTTTCAACATCATACGGTTTTCAATCCACGCTTCGCCGTTTAATAATTTATCAAAGTGCAAACGCCAATCGTTACGGTCAATTTGAATTAGAAAACCTATTCGCCCCAAGTTCACGCCTAAAATTGGCACGTTGCTCGGCGCGCATAAATGACAAGCCCGCAACACGCTGCCGTCGCCGCCGGCGATGATGAGCATATCAAACTCGCCGCGCCGCACGCGCTTTCGTAACTCTTCATCGTAAATCGAACCCCACGGCGCTTCGATGCCTTTTTCTTGCAAATAAGCCGACATGATTTCGGCTTCAGACATCGCTTCCGCCATTTTGGGGTAAGCCGTTACCACTGGGCGTTTTGGAATGAAGGGCGTCATTTCGTAATTATAAAGTACACAATAACGATTCGACCATCACACAATTTGACCGCTAGGTTAAACGTTCTTCGCACAAGTTTTGATAACCGCATCGTTTACAACGGGCTGGCTGTTGATGCGAACGTGAGACATTTATCTTCAGGTCGTCTTCGCGCATGTCGGCAATCAACTCGATTAATGCCGTTTCTAATTCTTTGGTATAGCGAATTGAAAAATCTTTATTCTCGTAATGGATAATGCCATACGGCGGGCGCTTACCGTAATTTTTTTCTATCAGCAAACAATACGAAGCCAATTGAAAAATATGCGAGTCGTAGGGCGCTTCGGGCGCTTTGCCCGATTTCACCTCCACAGGAATCATTTGCCCGTTGTTTTCAATTATATAATCTGGCTTTCCTGTTAACCCAAGCGCGGCGTAAAACAAGGGCTTTTCCACTTTGCCCCACGCGCGCGTATCGGTATAAACGACCTGCCCGCCCGGTAAGCCTGTCGCTTTTTGTTGGCGATTCGATTGCCAGAAAAAGAATAAAGCAAGGAGAAAGAGGAAAAGAATCAGATAGGGCATAAATTATATATTTTGACCGCTGGCGGCTGACCACTATCTATAGTCTGCAGTCAGCCGTCTGTCATTCATAACCACTGAAAAGCCCAATATGCCACGAGCAGAAGCGTCGCTACCAGAAGCAGCAGCAAGCCAACAGCCCGCGTAAGCGAAGCGATTAAGACTTTACGCCCATGTTGGCGATGGAGTTCTGTCCCTGCCGCAAGTTCGCTCAAATTTTCAGACGGCGTACCTGTCTTTCGATACCACCAAGCGCGGCGACAATATAAGTATGAGCCAATTTCTGAGGAGCGGATAGGTCGCATAAGCCGAGTATAGCACAAATTTTCTAATCAGGCGCGGCTATGTTAGCCCGAAGCGTTTTTACTCAAAACAATTTCCAATACAGTTCAGGGGTCGCTTCTTAAAGCCTCGCAACCACAAATGAATGTGATAAACTTTGACAGATATTTTTGGAGGTAGAGAATGAGCAAACGAGAAACCTTCTCAATTAACATTGCAGGTATAAAAAGAGAACTCCCCCTTTTTGAAATTAAGCCCGGTTTACGAATTGCCATCTTAAATATTTTAGGCGACACCGAGCTTGTACAAGCTAGCGCAAAAGAGTTAGCCCAAAAAGTAAAAGACGTTTCTTTTGATGTTATTGTCACTGCCGAAGCCAAATCTATCCCGTTGGCGCATGCGCTCTCAGTTGAAACTAAAAAGCCTTATATTATTTTTCGCAAAACTTATAAACCTTACATGGGCGAAGCCCTCCGCGCCGAAACGCTTTCGATTACAACGGGTCAGCCGCAAGTTTTAATTTTGGATGAAAAAGATAGAGAGTTAATTCAAGGCAAAAGAGTCTTAATTGTGGACGATGTCATCAGCACGGGGTCTACGCTGCAAGGTATGAGAATGCTTTTAGATAAAGCCAACGCCGCAGTCGCCGCCGAAGCCGCCATTCTTACAGAAGGCGATAGAGCGCAATGGGCAAATATTTACTCGCTTGGGCATTTGCCGCTATTTACCGATTAAGCCCATAAACAATTCTATTTTCTTTTTTCGAGGGAGAGCCTTAATGGCTCTTTCTCTTTTTAAGGCGGCGGCTTTATCGGGCTGTTCTTCGACATAAACAAGTTTGACGGGCAATCTCATTCTGGTATATTTCGCCCCCAATCCTTTGTTGTGCTGCGCTACTCGTTTTTCAACGTTCACGGTCCAACCTGTATAGAGCGTTCCGTCGGCGCATTCGAGGATGTAGCAAAAGCAGGAGATGGGTTTTCCTTTTTTACTAGGCACAGTTTACATTTAATGCGTTTGAAAAAAACTTTTTGGGGTTTTATTTTTCGTCTTTATTGGGTTTCAGGCGTTTGCTTAATGCTGAACCGAGCAACGTTTCTATGATGGAGATTTTTTCAACCTTTGTTTCGTTGGCGTTTCCCCATTCGCCTTTGATTCTTTCGCTGAGCCAGTCGCTTCGCCCTTGCTGGGCGGTTTTCAAAAACGATTTGAAAGCCTCTTCGTCTTTATTCTCGAGGGTATCGCGTAATTCAACTAGCGAGCGTATGATTTGCTCTAAAGCGCGGATGATGTTTTCACGATTGTGAAAGGATAATGAAGTTAATGTATCGGCGTCGTCGGTTTCGGAAAATGCGGAAGAGGCGGAGAAGTAGGCGCGCCCTGCAATTTTTTGCGACTCTTTCCAACCGGGTTGACGGATAGTGGCGTCTAATAAAGAAGCGGATACAAGTTGGGGCAATAAATAGGCGGAGGAGGTTAAACCGTCTGATTCTATAAAATCGGTGAGTAGGGCGTTTGCGCCAAGTAATTTGACAAAGTCGCTGGCGAGTTTTACGGCTTCGCCAGGCGTGCCAGATGGGGCTGAAAGTAAGAAAACGCTTCGGGAGAATAAATCGGCTTGAGGCGTAGAAAGAGGCGTTTCTATTTTATCTAAATAGCCAGGTCCAATGGCGGGGACGAGTCCAACATAGTGGCAGTGAGTGGGTAAAATTTCTTTTACCCATTTGGTCACTTCGGCTTTGACGGGCGATAACTCAATTAGCACAGCGTCTTTTTTTACGTCGCGCTTGATGTATTCAAACGTTTCGCGGATTTGGTGAATGGGGATGGCAAGAATGATAAGGTCGGCGTTTTCTACCGCGCTAGGGAGGTTATGGTTGGTGGCGTGTACGGCGCCTATTTTTTTGGCGCGTCCTTCCGCCTCGTATTCTTTGTCGTGACCTGTGATGAAGACTTTATCGCTGTGAGCGGCGAGCGCCAGCCCAATAGAAGCCCCTGTTTGCCCTAATCCGATGATAGTGATTTGAACCGTCATTGCGCCTCGTGTTTTGCTTGAATTATACGCCATGCCGTTAAATTACGAGAACCGCGGACGCCGACCGCGGTTCCCTTCGAAAGGAGGAGAAGAGAAATCACCTTACGAGGCTTAATGTATCATGGTTGCCCAAAATGTACTTGACGCAAAACCTACGATTGCCCTACGATTGTTAGACAATTAACGGGTTTGTAAGGGGCGATACGCCTTTGGGCTGGGCAGTTTATTGAATAGTAAAAGTGCGAATGCTAGACCAGTCGCTCCAGTTGCCAAGCGCGTCTTTTGCGCGCACGCGCCAAGCGTAAACGCCTGGGGGCAAAGCCGCTAACCGATAATTGGCGCTACGAACTGTATGTTGGCGGTAAAGTGTGGCGAAGTTGTCGGCTGAAATTTGCACTTCATATGTGACTGCGCTTGCCGAAGGCGACCAGCGAATAGTGGGGGTGGAGTTTAAGTTAGCCCCATCCATAGGCGAAGTGAGGGTTGGAATGGCAGGCGGCGTAGTATCAATTACCAATTTTCGAGTGGGAGAGAAGCGCCCGTTAAATCCGCGCACTTTCCAGTAGTAAGTTCCATCAGGCAAGGGGGTAGATGGCGTAAACGAGTCGGCGTTTAAGTATTGATATAAAACGATTGTATTGAAAGAAGCGTCGGCGGCAATGTAAATTTCGTAACCAATGGCGTTTTTTACTTGACTCCATGAAAACTTTGGCAAGGCGTTATTGGTTTGGAAGTTGGCTCTAGGCGCGGTAAGGATGGGCGCGCTGGCAGGAACCGTTTTTATGATGTTGTAGATTTCGCTTGTGAAGTTTCCGTTGCCGTTGCCAGAGCCGCCAAGGGGATGGTTTTCTGAATCTTTGATGCTGTCATTATCTATTAGATTTAATTCCAGCGTGCCATTTCCGCTTCCCGTTTCAACGGATACTTGGTAAGCGCTGCCTGAACCGCTCACTGCGCTGATGGAGGCTCCGTTCAGGTCGGTGGTGAGCGAAAAATCGCTGGCATTTACGCCTGTAACAGGTTCGGAAAACGTGACGGTGAAATTTACGGTTTGTGAGCCATTGGGGTTCGTATTAGACCGTGTGATAGAAAGAACGACCGGACAAGAGCTGACATAATTTGCAGTAAGCGTTTGGTTTTGATTGATAAGGAGTTGGTGGCTAGCGGGTTGCCCGTTAGACCATGAAACAAAGTCCCAGCATTCGTCTTGCTGAAGCGGGGCGGCAATATCGCGCACAGAGTTCGTGACTGTGTAAACGGTGTGCGGGGCGATATATTCTTCTCCGTTATACCAAACGGTAAGAGCGAGCGGAGACGTATTAAAGGTGATTTCGGTAATGTTTGGGGTTAATGAGATACAGTCTTGGTCGCTTAAATTTCCGCTATCGGTTGCCGTAAGGCATAGTTCGATCCAAGTGTTATCGCCATGGTCTGGAATTTCAAACGAGCCATTGTTGCCAGTGAGGTTTGGAGCAAAATCAAAGTGCGTGTGGTCGTTATGATGAAGGAAGACGTTCCATTGTAAACTGTTGCCGCTAAGGTTTCCATCTTCATTATCAGTTCCTGTGCCGTTAAAAGCGATTGTATCGCCAACGTTATAAGTTGAATTGTGCGCTGGAGATGAAATAGAGGCGACAGGTTCTAAATTTCCTATGGTAATGGTAATCGTATCTGAACTGGTTGCGTTAGAAGGGTCTGTAACCGTGAGCGTAGCGGTGTATTCTCCAGAGGCGGTATAAGTGTGCGAAACATTTGCGCCTGAAGCGGTGTTGCCGTCGCCAAAATCCCATTCATAAGTAAGCGGGTCTGCGTCAGGGTCAAATGAGCCGACGCTTGAAAAGTTTACAATGAGCGGAGAGTAACCCGATGTGACATCGGCATTGGCGTTGGCGGTGGGAGGCGTGTTGCCCCCAGCAATGTAACGAATACGGCGCACTTCGCTTGTGTTTAATGTAGGACCGTAATAGGTAACGTAATATAAGTTTGTGTCGGGTCCGACGGTTAGGTGAACAATTCCGCCTGATGGACCCGATTGCGGGTTAGGGGTAACGTCTATACCGAAATCAAATTTTGTTGGGGCAGTATGAACATTCGTTAGGTATCGTATCCAGTCGCCGTTGTAATCTGCAAAAAATAAGGCGCTATGATATTCTGAAGGATAAGCGCTGCCCAAATAAAAAGCGCCTGCCTGAACCGAGCTAGAACTGCCTGAATGGTCGTAGGCATAAAGCGGGGCTTGAACAGCCGATACGCCTTGATTGTATAGCGCGGCGCAAGCGGCGGAGGTTTCGGCGTGATTTCGGTAACTGCCGCTTTGTCGGCTTATGCCGCCGTCTTTGCCTTCATAACAGGGCCAGCCGAAGTTCTTTCCTATACCTGTATTAATTTCTTCCCAACTTCCCCAGCCGACATCTCCGATATACACTTCGCCTGTGCTGGGGTGAACCGTAATGCGAAATGGGTTTCGTAAACCATAACTATATACTTTTGATTGATTGCTGTTGGGGTCGCCGTTGTAAAAAGGATTATTGGGATATCCTTCTCCAGTGATGGGGTTAATGCGTAAAATTTTTCCGTTTAGGCTATTGAGGTCTAATGAACGTAAGGCGCGAACATCTACGGCATTAAAATGAGCGCCATCGCCGCTGCTGACAAGCAATGAGCCGTCTAGCCCAAATGTAACTGTGCCAATGGTATGAGAAGGACTATCGGCGGCGATGCAATCTTGTATGTATTCGTTATTTTGGTAGCAAGAAGGCGGGTTGGGGTTGGCGCTGCTATTGGGGTTGCCAATATTTTGGTAGGTACTATTTGTTCCAAGCAAAATCACTTCACTGCCCGGTAAATATACATTGGTGTTATTGGGGTCGGCGCTGACTCTCATTAACCGAGCCACGCGCGCGCCCGTTCCGTCATCTACCGCTTCGGGAGGGTCATAAGTATAGAGTAAATAGACATAGGGGGTTGTGGGAAAATCGGGGTGGAGGGCAATGCCTAGTAAGCCTCTATCCCAATAGTTATTAACTTCATTTGTCAAATCAATAAAAGGGGTGGGAAGTAAAACGCCGTTTTCAAATACGCGCACTTTCCCGTCTTTTTGACCGATAAAAATCCGCCCATCGTTGGCGAAGGCGATGGTTGTAGGTCCCGCTAGGTTCGTGACAACCGTTTCGCTAATAAAACCTGTGGGAAAGGTGGTTTGCGCGCTGGCGGAAATTAAAGCGCTAAAGAAAAAAAATATAAAAAAATAAACAACAATCTTTTGGCGCATAATGATTGCTCCGTAATCATCATACTACAAGACGGTTTATAAGAAGATAGGAGAAATGTCACGCCGTTATTTAACCAAAAACCAAAATACGCTTGACCAAGCGCTCCAGTTGCCCGCCTTGTCTCTCACGCGCACGCGCCAGTAGTAGGTTGCGTTTTTTGGCAGGGTAGATGTGCGAATGGCGGTATTTTTTGTGGCGGCTGTAAACTCAGGGCTGGAGAAATCGGGGTTGTTATCCGCTTGAATTTGATATTCAATTCCGCTCACATCGCCGGTCCACTGCAATGTGGGGCGCTGAGGCGAAGCGGATGCTTGGGCTGGGCTGACAAGCCCAGGCGCGGCAGGAGGCGTTGTGTCAATTGTAAATAAATAAGGTTTGCTGAATTTACCGGGGTATAAATCTTTATTGTAAGCTCGCACGCGAACGTAATATGCGCCGTCACTTAATGGATTAGGAATTGTGAAATCAGTTTTGGCGATAGTTTGTATTAAAACAATTTGCGAGAAATTTGAATCACGCGCAATAAAAATTTCGTAGGCTTGCGCGTTTTTGACGTTTGACCAGGCAATGTTCGGTTGTGGGTTGTTACTTAATGCGGGGATTCGATTGGTAAAAAGATTCGGCGCGTCGAAATTGACGGGCGGCTTGGCAACGGTGAAAGATTCGCCGTTTGTAAAATGTTGATTTAATACATTCCCTGCTAGGTCGGTAATGGAATTGTTGTTTACTAAATCTAAACGTAAACTACCAGAGCCTGCCCCAGCGCCGACTGTCACAACGTAAAACGGGTTTTGATTTTGCACGTTGAGCGCAAAGGAATTTAAGTTTGACGTTGTTACAAAAAAATCGGCGGCATCTACATTTAGCACGGGTTCAGAAAACGTAACAATGTAATTGACCGATGAATCAATCGTAGGGTTATTGCTGGCGCGAATAATAGAAACGACTTGCGGCGGCGTTCTATCAATTGTAAAACTTTCGCCGTTTGTGAAATTTGCATTTCCGATGCCTGCGCCGCCAAGCGGAATATTTTGCAAATTGGCAACGCTGTCGTTATCAATCAAATCAAGTTTTATTAGACCTTCATTTGCGCCAACATTTACCGTCACTACATAAAATGGGTTGGCGTTATTAATATTAGCGACGAATCCATTATTGCTTACCGCAAAATCGCTTGCATCCACGCCGTTTACGGGTTCGGTAAACGTGACGATAAAATCAACAGTGGAAGCGTTGGTTGGGTTATTACTTGCGCGAACAATGGATGCAACCATAGGCACGCCAAAACTTGTTGAATACACTTCGCCGTTTGTAAAATTGGCATTCAGCAAATTACCAAAAGAATCAGTAACACTATTGTTGTTAATTAAATCTAAGCGGATTACATCTGTACCGGGATTTAATAAAACTGAGACTGTGTATAAATCATTTGCGCCGATGACATTTGTGATTGTTGCATTGTTGACGGTAGATAAGAAAAAATCGCTTCTATCTACGCCTGTAACTGGTTCTGAAAAGCGGACGGTGAAGTCTACGCCTAAGCCGTTGACGTTTGCCCGCGTGATAGAGGCGACAAACGGCGCGGTTCTATCAATGGAGTAAGTCTCTCCGCTTGTAAAATTTTCATTGGTTGGGTTATTGGCTAAATCTAATACGCTGCCGTTGTTTATAAAATCCAAGCGGATTTCGTCATTGCCTATGTTTGTATTGACAGTAACCGTGTAAAGATTTCCAGAGCCTGTGACATTACTGATTTGTGCGCCATTAATTGTGGATAATGCAAAATCTAAAACGTCAACCCCTGTAACAGATTCAGAAAATGTGACGAGAAAATCTATGCTTGCTAAACTTGTTGGGTTTGGATTGACTCGTGTAATTGAAATTGTTTTAGGTGGGGTTCTATCAATTGTATAAACTTCACCATTTGAAAAATTGCCGTTGCCTAAGCCCGCTCCGCCGAGGGGTTGTAAACTGCCGCTGATAATTGAGTCATTATCCACAAGGTCGAGGCGAAGCGTTCCATCTACATTAGCAGATGAAACTGAAACGGTATACATATTCCCAGAGCCAGTTACGTTATCAATGATTGCGTTTGGGATGTTGGCGGAAAGGATAAAATCTGAAATATCTACGCCAGTAACCGATTCGGAAAACGTCACTTGAAAATTTACATTGCTGGAATTTGTAGGCGACTGATTTAATCGCGTAATGGAAGCGACGTTTGCATAACTTTGCCCAATGGTCAATTCATCAATCAAAACGCCTGCGCGGGTGATAAATTGAAATTTCATGTAGGCGTTTGTGGCTTCTACGCGCAACGCGCCATAGTCTAAGTTGTATCGCACGAGGCTTTCGGGAAGTTTCGTTTCAAAATTGCGAAGCCCCCCGCCGCCTAATCCATTCACAATGTAGGGCAAGCCGTTCACTAGCAAACGTTCGTAATTGTGGTCGTGCCCATTGATGACAATATCGGCGCCCCATTCTTTGAAGGGCCATTGCATATAGGCGTGCGAACCATGTTTCCCCGAAGAGTAGGCTGGGTGGTGAAAAATAACAACTTGAAACGGAGCGGTTGAGGCGGCGAGGGCTTTTCGTAACCATATCGCTTGTTCCGATTTTACCGTTACCCCGTCTGGCTCTTGGCGGTCGCTATCTACCATAAAGAAGTGAACGGGACCTTGTATAAACTCATAATATCTTTCATGCTCTTTGAGGCTAAAAAATTTTAGATACGGTTTGAGGATAACCCAATCATGATTGCCAATGGCGGGGAAGAACCTTCTCGTAGGCGAGCCTGCGCCATATTTGCCTTGATAGTTATAAATGTATTCATGGTAATACTGCCCGATGTTATCGTCCATGTTATCGGCTTTGTCGTCTTGATTGTTATCTCCTGAGGTGACGATAAAAGCGGGATTCCAACTTTTAACCAACGCCGCTACATCTGCGGCGGGCTGCCCCGCCAGCCCATAATCGCCGATGACTGCGAAGACGATTTTGTCGCTTTGGGCATGGGCAGTGGGAGAAGGGTTGGAAAAAAGAAAGGCAAAAACGAGAATTAAGAGAATTGTTTTTTTCATGCTGGATAAAAACATTATAGGTTTTTCGGCTTTGATTCATAACTGATAACATGAATTTGATATGTTAAATACCCCTCTTGCGCCATTGATTATCGTGGCGGCAATTCTAATTATTTTAGTTTCACCCAATGCAGCGCTTGACTTGCCTTTATGGCAAATACGCCTCTTTCTACTAACTTGGGCTTTCAGCCTCCAATTCCCCCGTTCTCCAATTCTCTAACCCCCCATCCTGACCTTCTTCCCTGAATTTACTAGAAAAATATCATAAAAATTTGACAATTTCGCCTCACCCTGCTATACTACGCGCCGATTAACGATTATAAACGCCAGCATTGGGCTCATTTTCAGCCCAAAAGTGGTAATTTTAGAGGAGTTTTACAAGAATGTCGCAATTAGAGATAAAAAATCTTCATGTCAGCATTGAAGATAAAGAAATTCTAAAGGGGCTATCGCTCACCATCAAACAGGGTGAAATTCACGCAATCATGGGACCAAACGGCACGGGCAAATCCACATTAGCATACACGTTAATGGGTCACCCCAATTACACCGTCACCGAAGGCGAAATCCTGTTCAAAGGTCAAAACGTGTTAGAACTTGAACCCGATGAACGTTCTCGCGCTGGAATCTTCTTGGCGTTTCAATACCCAGTGGCTATTCCCGGCGTAACCGTCGCCAATTTTTTACGCTCGGCAATCAATTCCCGCCGCCGCGCAGAAAACCCCGAAGATAAAGGCATCCCCATTCCCGAATTCCGCAAATTGCTAAAGGAAAAGATGGATATGCTCAAAATGGATCACAATTTCGCGGGTCGCTATCTTAACGACGGTTTTTCAGGCGGCGAAAAGAAACGCGCCGAAATTTTGCAAATGGCAACCCTCAAACCAGAAATTGCCATCTTAGATGAAACCGACTCGGGCTTAGATATTGACGCGCTTCGCATCGTGGCAGACGGGGTAAACGCTCTTGCTGGACCCGAACTCGGCGTGTTGGTCATTACGCATTACCAACGCCTGTTGAATTACATCAAACCGCACTTTGTGCATGTGATGATGGGCGGGCGCATCGTTGAATCAGGCGGACCTGATTTGGCGCTTCACCTCGAAGAACACGGCTACGATTGGCTGCGCGAAAAAGAATTAGCAAACGATTAGAGAACTAGAGAATAGAAACCTGTTCTCTAATCTCTAGTTCTCTAATCTCTGGAGCACCTATGTCTGAAGATACAAAAATCCTAGAAGAAATTGGCGAATATAAATACGGCTTTCATGACCGTGACGATTACTATGCCTTCAAATCTCGCAAAGGCTTAGACCGTGAAGTGGTCGAACAAATTTCACGCATGAAAGAAGAGCCGCAATGGATGCTTGAATTTCGCCTCAAAGCGTTAGAGCATTTCCTCGCCCGCCCCATGCCCAATTGGGGACCTTCGCTCAAAGACTTAAACCTCGACGATATTTACTACTACGTCAAACCGACCGAAAAGCAAGAAAAATCTTGGGACGATGTGCCCGACGATATTAAACGAACGTTTGACAAATTAGGCGTGCCAGAAGCGGAAAGAAAGTTTTTAGCGGGCTTAGGCGCACAATACGAATCGGAAATGGTCTATCACTCCATTCAAGAACATCTTGAAAAACAAGGCGTCATTTTCCTCTCCATTGAAGACGGCTTAAAACAACACCCCGATTTATTCCGCGAATATTTTGGAACAGTCATTCCAATTGAAGATAACAAATTCGCCGCATTGAACTCTGCCGTTTGGTCGGGCGGCTCGTTTGTATATGTGCCAAAAGGCGTAAAAGTAGATTTACCCCTGCAAGCATACTTCCGCTTAAACACCGCCAATGTCGGTCAGTTTGAACGCACGCTGATTATTGTTGACGAAGGCGCGTCTGTTCATTACGTCGAAGGCTGTACCGCCCCCCAATACACCACCGACTCATTCCATTCCGGCGTAATTGAAATCATCGTCAAAAAAGGCGCGCGCTCGCGTTACACCACCATTCAAAACTGGTCAACCAACGTGTATAACTTAGTCACCCAGCGCGCCAAAGTATTTGAAAACGGCACGCACGAATGGGTTGACGCAAACATCGGCAGTAAAATCACCATGAAGTACCCCTCCTGCTACCTCATGGAACCAGGCGCGCACGGCGAAATGCTCTCTATGGCGTTTGCCAACAGCGGCCAAATTCAAGACGCAGGCTCAAAAATGGTGCATTTTGCCCCAAACACCACCAGCAAAATCACATCCAAATCTATTTCCAAAGCGGGCGGGCGCGCCTCCTATCGCGGTTTGCTTAAAGTATATAAAGGCGCAAAAGGCGTAAAATCCAACGTAGTCTGCGACGCCCTTTTGCTCGACCCTAAATCCCGTTCCGACACCTACCCCTACATCGAAATTGACGAAGACGACGTCACCATCGGTCACGAAGCGTCCGTTTCAAAAGTCGGCGAAGAACAACTCTTCTACTTAATGTCGCGCGGTCTCAGCGAAGAAGAAGCCACCACTATGGTCGTATCGGGCTTCATCGAACCGCTCGTCAAAGAACTGCCAATGGAATACGCAGTCGAAATGAACCGCCTTATCGCATTACAAATGGAAGGAAGCATAGGTTAAAAAGTTACAGGTTACAGGTCGCCAATCCATTGACCTTAAACCTTCAACTTGCCAACCTTTGAACTTAAGAATATGCAAGAAAAACCAAAAGTTACCGTTTCAAGAACTAGAAGAAGCGACTCAGCCGCGAAAGATTTTTCTTTCACCCCAGCCGATATTCCCGCGTCGAACGGGCTCGCTTCTTTCCGCGCCTCCGCCTGGGAAGCGTTTCAGAAACTCCCCCTCCCCGCCACCACAGACGAAGCCTGGCGCAGAACCGACATCCGCTTATTACCTGCCGCCGATTTCAAACTCCCCACATCAGGCGCATTTGAAGACTTACCCCCCGTGCCAGATGAATTGCTCAAACCATTAACTGGCGAACAACACGGCGGGCAAATTACCCTACTGCCCGGCGGCTCGCACATTCAATTAGATGAAACGCTCGCCAAACAAGGCGTGATTTTTACAGACTTCCGCACCGCTGAAAAAAATCATTCCGACTTGCTCAAAACGCTCATCGGGCAAATCGTCAAAGCGGATGACGGCAAGTTTGCCGCATTGGCTTGCGCTTTAGCGCAAAACGGCGTTTTGCTCTATGTGCCAAAGAATGTGCAAGTAGAACAACCGCTCCATTCCGTCTTATGGGGACCTGGCGCCAACCTCGCGCACTTCTCACATTTGATTGTCTTTGTAGAGTCGGGCGCCTCGGTCACCTACGTTCACGAAGCCGCCTCGCCCGATGAAACTCTGCCCGCCATGCACGCTGGCGTGGTAGAAATTCACGTTGGCGAAGACGCAAATTTACGCTTTGTTGAATTGCAATCGTGGGGCAGGCATGTTTGGAACTTCTCGCACGAACGTGCGCGCGTAGAACGCGGCGGAAATTTAGATTGGATTTTCGGCGCCGTCGGCTCGCGCCTGACCAAAAACTTTTCCGACTTAGATTTAGCCGGCGAAGGCGCGCAAGGCAGAATGTCGGGCTTTTACTTTACAGACGGCGTTCAACACCTTGACCACGACACACAGCAAAATCACTTTGCCCCGCATTGCACCAGCGATTTGCTTTTCAAAGGCGCGCTAAAAGGGAAAAGCCGTTCTGTGTGGCAAGGTATGATTTACGTCGCCCCCGGCGCGCAAAAAACAGACGGATATCAAGCCAACCGCAATTTGGTTTTAGACGACCAAGCCCGCGCGGATTCAATCCCCGGCTTAGAAATCCTCGCAGACGATGTCCGTTGCACGCACGGCGCAACGGTGGGAAAATTGGAACAAGAGCCGCTGTTTTATTTGAAATCTCGCGGCATTCCGCAAAAAGAAGCGGAGCAACTTGTCGTTGAAGGCTTCTTTGACCCTATTATGCAACGCATACCGTTTGAAGGCGTGCGCGAAAGATTCCAACAAGCGATTCAAGACAAGTTATCGAAATAACCTTGCGCTCAGAGGGTTGTGCGCCCTCTGAGCGCAAAAAAGAAGATTAGAAAAACATCAAGTTTCAGAATCAAATTTCCCCTTAAAAAGAGGCGGGTCAGAATCAAATTTTGAACGATAGGATGTAAACAATGGCAATCAAAAAAACAAAGATTACATCAAAGTCCGCATTAAAGCCCAAAAAAGTTACGGCAAAAGCCAAGCCAACCGCAAAGAAGAAAGCATTCAAAGCGAAACCGATTCGCAAATCGGCGCCGCAGGCGAAAGCAAAAGTGAAGGGTATCGCCAAAAAATCAAAACCTGTTAAGAAAAATCGCATCGCCAAAATGAATAAGACGATTGCTACGAAACCTGTGGCGAAGTCGTTAGAAAAATTGCCCATCCAAACGATGGAAGAAGTAACGCGCCAAATCATCAACGCCGCCGCCCCTGTCAAGCGCGCCGCCGTTCCAGCGGTGCGCCGCATTGCCCGCGCCGAAGAACCGACCATACGCACCGCCACGCAATTTACGTTTATGAAAGCGCCCCCGCCCGAACACGCTTTTGAAGTGGGCGATAATGTGGAAGTGTTTTGCGACCACGAAAAAAGCCGCGAACGTATCCGCGGTTGGATTAAGGGCATTGTTGTGCAAGTGGATAACAAAATGGTCGCCGTGCAATTTCGCTCTAACGTTTTCCTCACAGACGGCTGGATGGTGCCAGATAGAATTTTATGGTATCCCTTAAATTCCGAACATATTCGCCCTGTGGCTGGCAAAAAACCCGCCGTTAAAAAAGATTTGATTCCAGATTATTAACTCTCGCCGTACGCAAACGCTCGAATTTGAGGCGTATTTTCTTTCAACGCTTTGAGACAATGCGTAACATCCGTTATAAAAAAACGTTCCGCAGTTTGCTTTCTCTGCGAGGCGGTATATAAACTTATGGCTCTCAATATCCATCAAATTCGTAAAGACTTTCCAATTTTGCAACGCGAAACCCGCGATGGGGTTCGCGTTGTATATTTAGATTCCACCGCCACATCGCAAAAACCGCGCCAAGTCATCGAAGCGATGAACGCCTATTACCAAAAGTCCAACGCTAACATTCATCGCGGCGTGCACACATTAGCGGAAGAAGCGACGACGTTGTATGAAGGCGCGCGCGAAAAAATCGCCGCGTTTATCCATGCAAGTTCGGCGCGTGAAATTATTTACACGCGCAACGCCACCGAAGCCATTAATCTCGTCGCCTATTCATGGGGGCGCGCAAATTTACAGGCAGGCGATTTGGTTGTGTTAACCGAAATGGAACATCACAGCAACCTAGTGCCATGGCAGATGTTACAAGCCGAGAAAAATATTGAGTTAGATTTTATCCCCGTGACTGAAAACGGTTTGCTGGATTTAGACGTTTACAAATCGCTTCTTGACCGTGCGCCGAAATTTGTCTCATTTACGCACATGAGCAATGTCCTCGGCACGATTAATCCCGTGCAGGAGATGATTCAAATGGCGCACCAAGCGGGCGCCATTGTTTTGGTGGACGGCGCGCAGTCCGTTCCGCATTTGAAAGTGGACGTGCAAAAACTCGAGGCGGATTTTTACGTTTTCTCCGCTCATAAAATGTGCGGTCCCACCGGCATTGGCGTTTTATATGGAAAATCGGCTCTGCTAGAAGCTATGCCTCCCTTTTTGGGCGGCGGCGATATGATTAAAGAAGTGAAATTAAAATCGTTTCGCGCCAACACACTGCCGCACAAGTTTGAAGCGGGCACTCCTGCAATTGCCGAGGCGGTTGGCTTTGGCGCGGCGGTAGATTATTTATCCGCTATTGGCATGGAAAACATCGCCAAGCACGAACATGAAATTACCGAATACGCATTAGAGCGTTTAGAAGAAATTCCCGGTTTGAAGTTATTCGGTCCCTCGGCAAATAAAAAAGGCGGCGTGGCGGCGTTTACGCTAGAAGGCGTTCACCCGCACGATGTAGCCCAAATTTTAGATAAAGACGGCATCGCTATTCGAGCGGGGCATCATTGCGCTCAGCCTTTACATGAAAAATTCGGTATCCCCGCCACCAGCCGCGCTTCGTTTTATTTGTATTCCACAAAAGAAGAAGTGGATTTATTGGTGAACGGAATTTATAAAGTGAAAGAAATGTTTGGGTAAATATGGACGATTTATATCGAGAAGTGATTATTGAACATTATAAAAATCCATCGCATCGCGGCAAACTTAACCCGCACGATATTTTTTTTGCCGATAACAACCCCTTGTGCGGCGACCATATTGAAATTACCCTGCGGCTCGATGAAACGGGAAACGTAAAAGAAGCCTTATTTGACGGTCATGGCTGCGCCATTTCGCAAGCCTCCGCCGATTTGCTGATGGAATCCATCATCGGTAAACCGCTGGAAGAAATAAAACAACTCAAAAAAGACGATATCCTTGACTTACTCGGCATTGAACTAGGTCCCGTGCGTTTGAAATGCGCCTTGCTTTCGTTAAAGGTGTTAAAAGCGGGCGTATATGGTTTAGGGGAAGCAAGCGATTCACTGGTGGAATAAATAACGCACAGCGGGGCGAACAATACAAAGTTTACTTTTAGGAATGAATATGTTTAACTACACAACCTTCGACGAAACCAAAGCGGAATTTATAGATATTGCGCCCGCTGCCGAACTTCCTAACGGCGAGCGCTTATTTGTTGACCTCGGCGATAAACCAATTGTCATTCTCAATATTGCCGGCAAACTTTTTGCATTAGGCGATATTTGCACGCACGACGACGGACCTCTCGGCGATGGCATGATAGAAGGCTTCAACATCGTCTGTCCGCGTCATGGCGGCGAGTTTGACGTGCGCACGGGGCAAGCCGTGCAAATGCCCGCCGTGGTAGATATTCCCGCTTACCCTGTGCGTGTGGTAGATGGAATGATACAAGTTGGCGTGCCAAAAGAGTAAATTTTCTACTCTCTCGCTATCCTCCAAATCGCCCCACAATTCTCAAAATATCAAACCCTTCGGCAAATTTCACCTCCGCCAGCGCGCCATGTCGTATCATAATTGAGCGCGTTAATTCGGGGTTGAAATAATATCTATCGCGGTACGTTTCGTATTGAGCTAAAGCCTCAATCTTTTTATTCACGTCTTCTTCGGTCACTTCCACAAGAAAATGCGGAAAGAACCCATACGAAGAACGGACAACGTCAAAACCTAAGACAGTGATGCCCCGAAACGCTCGTAAGGCTTCATCGGTCATCGTGTTGTGGTCTTGATGCACATCTTGCTTAGAATGGGTAAAAATTAAGTCGGGCTTAAAGTCTTTGCGAAGTTTGAGAAAATACTCCAAAATCTCTTGGCGCGATTGCTGAAAAACGCGCGTTGTGAAATTCCCAAAAATCACCTTTTCTTCCGCCACGCCCAACACCTTCATAGATTTCAAATGCTCGTTCTTCACACGCTTCAAATCGGGATTTTTTTGATTATCCGAAAGCGTCACGCACAAAATTTCCGTCTTTTGAGCGATATGATGAATCAAAGCGCCGCACCCAATTTCAATATCGTCAGGGTGCGCGCCAAGGAAGAGGACACGTTTACCGGAGAAATTCATATTGATAATGAGTAATTGGGAATTGGCAATAATTACAAATTCCCAATTACTCTTTTACTTTGTCGCCAAAATGCCGCCGACCACTTTCGTCATCACCAACTTACCGTCGCGGTCGAACCATTTTTGCGCCACCGCTTGAATTTTCCCAATTAAGGCTTCGTATTCGTCTTTGCCGTTGAACATTGATGTCCATAATCTTCTATCCTCGCTCAACGAAGCGCGGACATAGTCAATGAAAGGCGCAACAGAAGGGAAGGTGAGGTGATTTTCAAATTTGTGTAATTCAGTCTTTGAAAAAAGACTATTAATGGTATTGAAAATTTCGCCCTTGAAGCGCGAAGAACCTGGCATGGGCGGAATGGGCTGGTTGGTGGCTTCTTTGATAATTTCATAGAACATTTGCTTATTTTCAGGCAACGGACCCGATACAAACAGCCGCCCGCCGGGTTTAAGGACGCGGTGCGCTTCGCCAAAGGTAAATTTCAAGTCAGAAGCGTAATAAATAGCGAATGCCGAAGTGCATAAATCGAAAGTGTTGTCGTCAAATTTAAATTTTTCGTTGAAATCTAAAAATTGAAAATCAATCTTCGCGCCAAGTTCTTTATTTTTCGCACGGGCTTTCTCTAGCAACTCTTCCGAAAAATCGCCGCCTGTAATTTGGGCTTGTCCCTTTGTGTATTCATTGAAAAGAAAACTTAATTTTCCTGCGCCGCATCCCACATCTAAAATTTTCATGCCGGCTTGCGGTTTGAGCAAATCATTCGTCCACACGTCAATATTGGCAGAGCCGTATTTTTCGTGAATGTCAATGCGCATGAGCAAATCTTTGCTGGGTTCTTGATAATCAATTTTCATTTTATAACTCCTTATGATGGGTGCGTCGCGCTTCATAAACTGAGGAAGTCTAAAATCTAAAGGCGCGACGCACTCTGTTTGATTGAATTATACACCAAAATTCAACCATTGAATTTTGAGCCTGCGTGATAAAATTTAATTATGGCAAAAAACAAAATTCAACCCGTCAAAGGCACGCGCGAATTTTATCCCGAACAAATGGCAGTGCGAAATTTCATTTACGAAAAAGCGCGCGCCGCTTCGCAAGCGTTTGGCTACCAAGAATGGGACGCCCCCTTCATCGAACCGATTGATTTATACGCCGCCAAATCAGGCGAAGAACTTGTGAAGAAACAATCGTTTACATTTGAAGATAGAGGCGGCGATTTAGTCACCCTTCGCCCCGAACTCACGCCTTCGCTCGCGCGCATGATTGCCGCCAAACAAAACGAATTGACGTATCCCGTGCGTTGGTGGTCGTTCGGTCCGTTTTGGCGATATGAACAACCGCAAAAAGGGCGCTCGCGCGAATTTTTTCAATGGAACATTGACATGCTGGGCGTCAATTCGCCTCAAGCCGACGCCGAACTGGTTGCGGTTGCCTCGACATTTCTCAAGTCGGTGGGTTTAACTCCCGACCAAGCGACAATTTATGTCAACAATCGCCGTTTGATGGATTCTGAATTTGATAAATTACAAATCCCTAATGAAAAACGACTCGATGTGTCCAATTTAGTGGACCGCCGTTCTAAAATGGAATCAGCCAAGTGGGAAGCCTACGCCCTTGAAATCGGTTTGAATCAAACTCAGTTAAGCGGCTTGAAAAACATTTTATCGAATTTTGAGTTGTGGAAAGAAAGCGAAGAGTTAGTAAAATTTTTCTCCGCATTAGACGCTTTAGGCGTGCGCGAATATGTCAAATACGACCCGAACATCATGCGCGGGCTGTTATATTACACAGGCACTGTCTTTGAAGCGTTTGAGACGAGCGGCGCCGTCAAACGCGCTATCCTCGGCGGCGGGCGTTATGATAATTTATTGGCGGATGTCGGCGGGCAACCCCTATCGGGCGTTGGCTTTGCTATGGGCGATGTGGTGATGGGAATTATTTTGCAAGAAAAAGGTTTATTGCCTGAATTTAATCCCACGCCTGCAGAAGCGTTGGTCACATTGTTTGACGAATCTTTCTTGAATCAATCGTTTGCTTTATCGGCTCAATTGCGAAACGCGGGCATTAATACGCTGGTCTTCCCTGAGCCTGCCAAATTACAAAAGCAATTCAAGTTTGCAGACAAGATGAAAGTGAAACTTGCGCTCGTGATTGGTCCCGATGAGGAAGCGCAAGGCGTGGTGGTGGTCAAAAACTTGGGGAATGGCGAACAAGTTCAAGTTAAGAAAGAAGCGGTCGTTGAAGCGGTAAAAGGAATCTTGTCGAATGCCTGAGATTCGGGATATCACTATCCAAAATTGGCAAGACATTATTCGTTTGAAAGTGCGCGACGACCAAAAGAATTTTGTGGCGTCGAACCTATATTCAATCGCTCAATCTAAATTTGGCGATGAGTATGAAGGGCATTGGGATTTGTTTCCGTTTGCGATTTACGACGGCAATAAACCCGTCGGCTTTTTGATGTATGCGCTTAATTTTGAACATCCTACGCATCAGGCGTTTATTCAACGTTTGATGGTGGATGAAAATTTTCAAGGCAAAGGTTATGGGCGTTTTGGCATGAATTGGATGCTGGATTTGTTTCGCGCCGACGAACGCATAAAAATAGTGGGCATTAGTTATGAGCCGCATAATGAAATTGCCCGAACGTTATATGCCGATTTGGGCTTTGAAGAAACAGGCAAAATTGTGGACGGCGAGACGGTGGCAACGCTGAAAATTCGTTGATTCGTGGTAAAATGCCCCTCGCCTATGGCGGATGTAGCTCAATGGCAGAGCGCCTGACTGTGGCTCAGGGTGTTGTGGGTTCGAGCCCCATCATCCGCCCTCGTACAAAACCCTAAAGGTTTTTGAACCTTTAGGGTTTTGTAACAATGTGGAGGTTCTATGAAAGCATATAAAGTTGAACCAGGCAAGAAAATTTCATTAGCAAAATTAGACCCGAACGACACGGGTAAGTTTGACGGCGGGAAAGAAAAAGGTTTGAAAGCCATTGAAAAACTAAATGCAGAACTGCAAGAATTACAAGAATTGTTATACGCCGAAGGCAAGCATAAAGTATTGGTTGTTTTACAAGCGATGGATACGGGCGGCAAAGACGGTACGATTCGCCGTGTGTTTGAAGGGGTGAATCCGCAGGGGGTGAAGGTGGCGAGTTTCAAAGTTCCCACCGCCGAGGAGCTGGCTCATGATTTTTTATGGCGCGTTCATAAAGTTGCGCCAGCCAACGGCGAAATTGTCATTTTCAATCGCAGTCATTATGAGGATGTGCTGGTGGTGCGGGTGAAGAATTTTGCCCCACAAGAAGTTTGGTCAAAGCGGTATGACCAAATTAATGAATTTGAAAAAATGCTAACAGAAAATGGGACTTTAATTTTGAAATTCTTTTTGCACATTAGCAAAGACGAGCAAAAAGAACGCTTGCAAGCCCGCCTCGACGACCCCAAAAAGCATTGGAAGTTTAACCTCGGCGACTTAAGCGAACGCAAACTTTGGGATGATTATCAACAAGCCTACGAGGATGCGATTAACAAAACTAGCACAAAACATGCGCCGTGGTATGTTGTGCCAGCCAATCGCAAATGGTACAGAGACTTGGTCATTTCAACGGTTTTGGTAGATGCGCTGAAAGGTTTGAAGATGAAATACCCAAAACCAAAAGATAATTTAGATGGGATTGTGATTGAGTAAAGCTGAAAAGCATTAACCACAGAGGTCACAGAGAGCGCTGAGAAAAAATGAAAAAAACTCTGTGGTCTCCGTGTTCTCTGTGGTGAGATTTTTTTACTCTACGATACAATAAACCTTATGCCCAAAACCATTAACGTACTTTTCCTCGCCGCCGAAGCCGACCCGTTTGTGAAAGTGGGCGGCTTGGGCGATGTAGCAGGGTCATTGCCCAAAGCATTACGAGCGTTATCGAACGATGAAGTCAAATTAGATGTGCGTTTGGTATTGCCGTATCACCCCGTCGTCAAAGCGGAAAATGTCAACCCGTTAGGCATCTTTTCGCTTCCAAGAAACAACTCAGAGGTCGAAGTGGAAGCGTTTGAAACTTCGGTTGGCAATTTGCCCGTTTACTTAATCAACGGCGAAGCCATTCGCGCCAACGGCTCGGTCTATTCTGCCGATGCAAAATTAGACGCGGAAAAATACGTCTTCTTTTCGCTGGCGGCATTAAAACTTGCCAGCCATATCAATTGGTCGCCGGATGTCGTTCACGCTAACGATTGGCACACCGCGCTGAGTTTATATAGCAATTTAACCAAACGCTGGGAAGAAGGCGCAAAACACATCGCCAATGTCATCACCGTGCATAACCTGCCGTTTATGGGACCAGACGTGCGAGAGATTATGGAAAGTTACGGCGTGAAACTCGCGCAAACCGATTTGCCCGATTGGGCGCGGGTGATGCCTTTGCCCTTAGGGCTGTGGGCTTCGGATGCAATTGTGGCTGTTTCGCCAACATACGCTAACGAAATTTTGACGGAAGAATTTGGCGCGGGCTTATATAACTTTTTACAAATCCGCCGCGAAACAATCAGCGGAATTTTGAACGGCATTGATACAACAGCGTTCGACCCAGCCGCCGATAACGCCATTGGCGTTAATTACGACATTCACTCTTTAGAAAAACGCGCAACAAATAAAAAACTATTACAAGAGCGATTAGGCTTTTCGCTGGACGACGACATTCCCTTTTTGGGAATCGTCTCGCGCATGGACATTCAAAAAGGCATAGACATTGCCTTTAGCGCTCTAAAAACCATGAAGAACGTAAATTTTCAAGCGGTTATTTTAGGCACAGGCGACCCTAAACTAGAACAAGCCGCGCAAGATTTGCAAACGCTATTCCCAGAAAAGATAAAAGTTCAAGCGCGGTTCGACGCAGGCTTAGCCCGCCAAATTTACGCAGGAACCGATATGTTGCTCATGCCCTCGCGCTATGAACCATGCGGTCTTGCCCAAATGATTGCCATGCGCTACGGCTGCGTGCCGATTGTCCGTCGCGTAGGCGGGTTAAACGATACCGTCAAACACAACGAAACAGGCTTTGTTTTTGAAAAACCAATGCACATGTCGCTGGTCGGCGCAATAAAAAAAGCGCTCAAAGTTTTTGCCGATAAAGAAGCATGGCAAAAAATTCAACGCAACGGCATGGCGCAAGATTTTTCTTGGAGCGCTTCCGCAAAAGAATATCTTAAACTGTATCTATCTTTAGTAAAATAAATTTTATAAACCGTCCTGCAGGTTTGATGACGAAAATCCATTTATCAAAAAACCTGCGGGACGTTAATTTTAGGTAAACATGACATTCAAACGTTCTTCAGGTATTTTGCTTCACCCCACCTCATTGCCCAGCCCCTATGGCATCGGCGATTTAGGTCCGCAAGCCTATCGCTTTGTAGATTGGCTCGCCTCCACAGGGTGCAAACTATGGCAAATTCTTCCGCTTGGTCCCACAGGCTACGGCGATTCGCCCTATCAATGTTTTTCGGCGTTTGCCGGCAACCCATACTTAATTAGCCCCGATGATTTATTTGAACTTGGATTGCTTGACCAAACCGATTTACAGACAATGAAAGAAAACGCAAACGCTTCGCGCGTAGATTTCGGCTTGGTCATCCCGCGTAAGCTGAATCTCTTAACCCAAGCGTTTTCTCGTTTCGAATCCGCGCCCGAAGCGCTGCAAAAAGAATTCAAAAAATTCTGCAAACAAAACGCAAGTTGGCTTGACGACTTCGCCCTGTTCATGGCGTTGAAAGAAGCCAACGGCGGCGGCGCATGGAATGGGTGGAGCGACAAATTGAAACGTAGAGACGAAGCGGAATTAAAACAAGCCCAAAAAGAATTAAGTCGCGAAATCAAAAAATACTCTTTTTATCAATTTTTATTTTTCCGTCAGTGGAACAAACTCCGCGCCTACGCAAACTCAAAAGGCATTCAAATCATTGGCGACGTGCCGATTTTTGTGGCGTATGATTCTGCCGATGTGTGGGCGCACCCCGAATTATTTTTCTTAGATAAACACGGCAACCCCACCGTGGTGGCAGGCGTGCCGCCCGATAACTTTTCAGCCACAGGTCAATTATGGGGCAACCCGCTCTATCGCTGGAAAGCCCATCAAAAAGAACAATACGCTTGGTGGCTTTCGCGTTTGCGAACCGCATTAACCTTAGTGGATATTTTGCGCTTCGACCACTTTCGCGGTTTTGCCGGTTATTACGAAATCCCCGCTCATCACACAACCGCTGAACATGGTCAATGGAAGAAAGGACCCAGCCACGATTTTTTCAAAGCGGTGAATAAATTTTTGAACAAAGGCAAAGGCTTGCCCATCATCGCCGAAGATTTGGGCTTAATTACGCCCGATGTAGTTGAATTATTAAACGCTTTCCATTTGCCCGGCATGAAGGTGTTGCAATTTGCCTTTTCAGGTCCAGAGAATCCATTTCTGCCGCATCACTACGTTCCCCACTGCGTGGCATACACTGGCACGCACGATAACGACACCGCCTTGGGTTGGTATGCCAGCGCAGATGAAAAAGAAAAAGACTTCGCCAGAAGATATTTACAAGTGAATGGAAACGACTTTGCATGGGACTTAATCCGCGCGGCGTGGAAATCCGTCGCCATGTTTGCCATTGCCCCCATGCAAGATGTGCTAGGGTTAGGCGGCGAAGCGCGAATGAACTTTCCTAGCAAACTCGGCGGCAATTGGGAATGGCGTATGAGAGAAGAAGACTTTCGAGAAGATTTAGCCGCAGGGTTAAGAGATTTGAATTGGTTGAGTTTCAGGTAAAAAAACATCCCAAAGGTTTTTATAACCTTCGGGATGTTGGTTCTACAACCTCGCGCCGCACGTTCTGCAAAATTTATCTCCCGTTCTGGCGCGCGTTCCGCAACTGGCGCAATAGGCGCCAGTTTTCATTTCATCTTCCTCCACGCTTCGGCGGCGGCGAGCGCGTTTGGTTGAAGCGCGCCCAATGCGCCAATAATACACTGCGCCCACCACAATAAACAACACGCCAAAGCCGCCAATGACATACGGCAGAAAATTGTTTAACGAAACGCGCCCCGGCGTGCTTTCGTCTAACGGGCCGGCAGGTTGAATTTGTTGTTGCGGTGGGTTGGTGAGGGTTAAGGAGGTTTTTTCGTATTGCAAATTCACAATATACTCCTCGCGCGGGTTGACTTTCCTCTCTTCGCTTTTATACAACGTCAGCCCATTGACCGATTCTTTTGTCGCATAATTAGGTTGCATAGAAAAAGCGACCACATCCATTGGCTCTAACACGCTGACAGAAAACTTTTTCACCGCATACATTTGATTCCATGAATAAGAAAACGTTCTTTCGTTTCCTCTAAAGGTTAACGGCTGGTAATATTCAAAACGGTGAAGCACATTCTGCTCAATCGTCATAGTAAACGTTTGCCAATTTCCGCTTTCGGCGGGCGTTTCAAACTTGGCGTTTAACAAGTCGCCGTTTTCGTCTTGATACGCCACCGCAATTAAATTCGCATCGGTCGGAATGCGAAAAGTTAAATCAACGGGCAACGAAGTCATCGGCGCAAGTTTGAAATCTACAATCACCAGCATACTAGGTTGGTCATATTCGGGCCACAACTGCACATGAACGCTATATAAAGAAGCATCTCCCGTTTGAGCCGATACGGAAAAAGGCAAGAGAAGCAATATCCCCAATGCACACAATAATACAAACTTACGCATGGTAAGCCTCCAAATAAAATTTTGAGTATCTTACCATGCGATATAAGCGCAACATCCCGCAGGTTTAATAGATTAATGAATTTATTAATTCCAACCTGCAGGGCGGTTAACGTTACGCCACCCCAAACGCATGACCCGAAATCGTTGCGCGTACCATCGTCCAACAGGCTTTGTTATACGGCGTTTTGATTCCGTGCTTTTGCCCGCGCTTCATAATCGCGCCGCAAATCGCATCAATTTCAGTCGGCGCGCCGCGCAACACATCTTGAAACATAGACGATTTATTTTGCGCCGTTTTTCGCGCCACATCTTCCGCCGCGCTCACAGGGTTTTCAAACGGCAAATGCACATGCTCGGCTTCGGCGACTTCGGCGGTTTCTTCCGCCAACGCGCCCATCATCTTACGCGCTTTTGGATGATTCAACAATTCGCCATTTGGAACTTGCAACAAAGCAGTGAGCGGATTAATTGCCGCGTTAATGACTAACTTGCCCCACACCAAGGAGTCGGCGTCGTTCACGATTTGCAAATTAAATTTTGCCGACTTCAACATCGCCTCTAACCTACGGGACGCATGATTCTGTTCTAGTGAAATGACTCCCTCGCCCCCCACTTTGACCCGTCCAGGCGCGAGCAATGTCGCGCCTGTAGTTGTAATGCCGAGGGAAACGCGACCAACTCCAAGCGTAGATTGAAGCGTCTCTTTATTTCCAATCCCATTTTGTAATGTGATAGCCAACCCGTCGTCGGCAAGCGCTTCTTGTAATTGTTTGGCGGCGCGTTCGGTTTGCCAAGCCTTCACCAACACCAAGGCGTATTTTGAATCTTTTACATCGCGCGGGTTATCGGTTGCATAAACGGAATAGTTTTTTTCATTTCCGTTTGCATCCACAATTCGCGCGCCTTCTTTTTGCAAGGCATGTAAGCCTTCTTTCCATGTGCCAAGCATAGATACAGAATGCCCCGCTTCGCTTAACCGTGCGGCGAATAAAGTGGCTAGCGCGCCCGTGCCGACTAATAAAATTTTATCGTTCATTTTATTTCCTTGAGAAAGGCAGACCATTCTTCGTCTGTCATTTCAACGGTGTGTTCGGGCGCAGGGAATTTTTTAGTTTCAACATCGTCAATATATTCAGCGAAGGCTTTGTTCATTACTTCATGTACGTTGGCGTATTTTTTGACGAATTTCGGCGTGAAGCGGTCGAACAAGCCGAGCAAATCATGCGTTACCAACACTTGACCATCGCAACCCAAGCCTGCGCCAATGCCTATAGTTGGGATAGAAATTTTTTTAGAAATAAATTCCGCCAAGCGAGCAGGCACAGATTCAAGCACAAGGCTGAACGCGCCCGCTTCTTCTAAAATTTGCGCGTCTTCTAGTAAGCGTTTTGCGGCAGAAGCGGTTTTGCCTTGCGCGCGAAACCCGCCTAATTGATGAACCGATTGCGGCGTAAGCCCCAAATGCCCCATAACAGGAATACCTGCGCCCACAATCGCGCGGACTGCATCTGCTCGTTCACGCCCGCCTTCGAGTTTGACGGCGTCCATATTGGCTTGTTGAATAAAGCGGCCGGCGTTTCGCACAGCCTCTTCAACCGAAACTTGATACGACATAAACGGCATATCGCCAATTAACAATGCGGTTTTTGCTCCGCGCGCAACGGCGCGAGCATGGTGGAGCATTTCATCCATAGTGACGGGCAGTGTATTTTCATAGCCTAAGACCACCATAGCCAGCGAGTCGCCTACGAGAATAGAATCAACGCCGGCTTTGTCTATCGCCATAGCGGTAGGATAGTCGTAAGCGGTTAACATGGTAATCGGCTCGCCGCGTTCCTTTTTTTGGCGAAACGCGAGAGTGGTCACCTTTTTACGTTGTGACGCGGTTGTGGAAACAGTTGCGGTAGACATGGTACCCTCCGAATGTGGTAGAGTCCGTTTTGCATGTTGCTCCCCTGTGTGCACATGCGATTGCGGTTGAATAAGATATGTTGTCACATTCGTTTTGATATGTGCAACGCGGATATTATACACAAAATTGATTTTTCATCTATAATAAATTTGTCAGAACAAGGTTAAATAAATAGGGACACAGCGAAACGATGAAGCGTCAAAATTCTTGGTTGCCTTGTTGTGTCCATACCCATATATAAGGAGAATTATCATGCGAAGAATGTTTGGGTTTTTAATTGGCGCATTTGTTGGGGCGTTGGTGGGCGCGGTGATTGCGTTATTGCTTGCGCCTGAATCGGGCGAAAGTTTGCGAAATCAATTACGAGAACGAGGGAAAGGATTTATTGACGATATTCGCCACTCGGCAGATTCGCGCCGCATTGAGTTGCGGAATCGTTTAGAGAGTTTACGAGCGCCAAGAGAAGTATAGAAGAAATTGGTAATTACGATTTACTAATAATCAATTTATAAAACTCTTCCACTTTCGTCATATTCATTTCATAATCCGCTTTGGCGGAAATTAAATTTGTATTGAGACCTGCCGCTTCGCGTCGCAGGTCTTCTCTTTCTAAGCCGAGTAAAACGGCCTCGGCGATAGATTGCGGGTCGGTTGAATCAAACAGTAAGCCGTTTTGTCCGTGCGTAATCCATTCGCGGATTGATTCTAAATCGCCAGCGACGGGGAAACACCCGCAAGCCATCGCTTCAATTAATGAATTAGGCGTTCCGTCATGCACGCTGGGCGAAGCGACAATTTGCACGGAACGAAGTAAGTTTCCCATATTTGAGTATTCAATGGCGGGCAATAGGGTTACGGCGTGCGAGATATTGAATTCTTGAATCCACTTCATGGCTTGAGGTTCGCCTTGCATAGACGTACAAATAAACTTTGCGTCAGGTCTTTTTGCTAAAACAATCGGTATGGCTTTGAAGAAAGAATCATTGCGCACATAGGGGCGAACTCCGCGCGGGTTGATGATGATGGGTTTTTTCACGGGCGCAGCGGGCGGGTAAAAAATATCGCTTCGGATTCCGCCGTTGCCTGGAATGACGAGGGTTGGTTTATTTTTATCTAAGCCAAACTGGTGGGCAAGTTTTATATCTCGATTTGTGTCGGCATGTAAGGCGTTAGCTTTTTGTAAAACAAATTTTGTATAGGCTTTCATCAAAGGCGTGGATGAAGCGTGAAGGGTGAAGTCATTGCCCCAAACGGATACCACAAATGGCGGTTTTGATACGGGTTTGCCCCCGCGACCGTTGAGAGCGTAAGCGGTTAACATGCCTTCATAAGGGATGCGCATGGCATGAATTAAGTCTGGTTGGGTTTCAGTTATAAATTTTCGTAATTTTCTGGCGGAGGCTGGGATGGTGAGAGGACCAAGCCACTGCCGAAGGGCAGTACGCAGGTTCAAGGTTAGAGAAGAGGCGGAAGATGGGGCTGAGGATTTCTTTTTCGCGGCAGAAAAGGCTACGGGGGTAAATATCAGCCGCGCAGGCGCATCTATTTCGCAATCAAATGTAGAGGCGATGAAAATCTCATGCTCAGGTTTGATGAAATGTCTAATCCAATTTTTGGAAATGGGCGAGCGGGCGTCTGTCACGAAAAGGATACGCATTTTGCGATTATACTCATTGCTTCGGAATGTGAGACGTAGTATATTTAAGTTATGAGCAAGGGACGCGTGCTGGTTGTTGAAGACAATATGGATACTTATGAGTTGGTGCGCTTCATCCTCGAAAAAAATGGGTATGAGGTATTTTTGGCTGTGAATGGGCGCGACGGCGTGAACGCCGCCACAAAGCAAAAGCCCGATTTGATTGTGATGGATTTGTCTATGCCTGAGATGGACGGTTGGACGGCGACGCGCTTGATAAAAGAGAATAAACAAACGGCGTCTATTCCGTTAATTGCGCTGACGGCGCATGTGTTGCCGGGCGACCGGCAGCGCGCGGTTGATTCGGGTTGCGATGAATTTATTACTAAGCCCATGGATTTGTTGGAATTGGTTGAAACGGTTAATCGTTGGGTGAAGAGATAAGCGAACCCGCTCATCTTCGCTAATCTTTGCGGAACAAACGATTAGTGAAAATTTTTTAATTCAATGAGGAAATATGAAACAAATTTGCGTTGTCGGCGTGGGATACGTCGGCTTGGTGACGGCGGCTTGCTTTGCCGATTTGGGGAATAAAGTAATCGCTTTAGATGTGGACGAGAAAAAAATAAACAACTTAAAAAAAGGGGTGATGCCCATTTATGAGCCGGGGTTAGATGAACTTGTTAAGAGAAACGTAAACGCGGGCAGAATCAATTTCACAACATCGTATCGAGAAGCGCTGGCTGGCGCGGAATATGCGTTTATTGCCGTTGGCACGCCCTCTGGCGAAGACGGCGCGGCGGATTTGAAGTATGTGGAAGCGGCGGCAAAATCTATTGCGCAGAATATGTCTGCGCCGTTGATTTTGATTAACAAATCTACGGTTCCTATCGGAACGGGAGACTGGGTGGCCGATATTGTCAAGTCGGCTCAGCCCAAGCCGATTGAGTTTGCGGTGGTATCTTGTCCAGAGTTTTTGCGCGAAGGTTCAGCCATTGCCGATTTTATGAACCCGCATAGAACTGTGATTGGTTCTTTAGATAAAGAAGCCGCAAACAAAGTGGCTCATTTGCATTTGCCTTTGCGCGCGCCGATTGTGATTACCGATTTACGAACTGCAGAAATGATTAAGTACGCTAGCAACGCTTTTCTTGCCACAAAAATTTCATTCATTAACGAACTTGCAGATTTATGCGAGCGAGTTGGCGCGGATGTAAAAGAGGTGGCGGCAGGCATGGGTTATGATGCGCGCATTGGTCGTCACTTTTTAGACGCAGGCTTAGGGTGGGGCGGCTCTTGCTTCCCGAAAGATGTGGAAGCGTTAGCGTTTATGGCAAAAGAAAGAGGGTTGAATCCGCAAATCTTAAACAGCGTGGTGGGAATCAATTATGAAAGAAGAAAAAACGCCGTGAAGCATGTCGAACAGATGTTAGGCGGCGCGCTTAAGGGAAAGACGGTGGGGTTGCTGGGTTTGGCGTTCAAACCGAATACAGACGATATGCGCGACGCTCCCGCGATTGATATTGCTAACACGTTGCTCGAAGCGGGCGCGACGGTTCGCGCGTATGACCCTGTGGCGATGAACGTCGCCAAACATATTTTGCCGAATGTGCAGATGTGCGACGATTCTTATTCTATGGCGGCAGGCTGCGACGCATTAATGGTGATAACCGAATGGAATGAATTTAAGCAGCTAGACCTTGAGCGCATCAAATCTTTATTAAAATCTCCCGTTCTTTATGATGGACGAAATATTTACGAACCTAATCGAATGAAAGAAATGGGTTTTACATATAAAGCGGTAGGAAGGTAAGAAGTAGGGGCGACCCACCCAGCGAAATCAGAAGACCTTAATTAACATTGAAGGGTCGCCCCTACATACTTAATAATATGACCAATCCCCCTATTTGTAATTACGAAGGTTCAGATTATCAGCAGGCGTTTTGGGAGCAAGGCGGGCGCGCTTATGAAGACCAAGCCGAAGCGATTGCATTAAAAAAATTACTTCCCCAAAGCGGAAAGTTAATGCTTGAGATTGGCGCCGGCGCCGGGCGAAACACGCCGCGTTATGCCGGCTTTGAACGAATTGTGTTGTTAGATTATTCCACGACTCAACTCGCGCAAGCGCAAGAACGCTTAGGAAAATCTGATAAATATATTTATGTCGCGGCGGATGTGTATCGCCTCCCGTTTCTTAAGGGAATATTTGATTCGGCGACGATGATACGGGTTTTGCATCACATGGCAGATGCGCCCAAAGCGCTGAGCCAAATCCGCAAGGCGTTGCAACCCAATGCAATTTTCATTTTGGAATTTGCAAATAAATTAAACCTCAAATCTATTGTGAGATTTATCTTAGGAAAACAAGATTGGAATCCATTTACGCTTGAACCTGTTGAATTCGTCAAACTAAATTTTGACTTTCACCCCAAAGCCGTCCGCAATTGGCTTGGCGAATTAGGCTTTTCGATTGAAAAGATTCGCACGGTTTCTCACTTTCGTTTGGGATTATTGAAAAGAATTATTCCTGCAAAAATCCTTGCTTGGTTTGACGGTTTGATTCAACCCACTGGCGCGTTTATACAATTATCTCCAAGCGTGTTTGTTAAAGCAAAAACAAGCGGCGAAGGCATAACAAAAGAAATTCCATTGGATGTTTTAAGTTTATTCAAATGCCCCGATTGTGAATATGAAAAGTTACAAGAAAAACAAGATTATTTGTTTTGCCCCAACTGTAACGCCCACTGGCAAGTGAAAGATGGGATTTACGATTTTCGAGAAAAGAAAAACGCATAAAATAAGAGCGCTTTGTGCAAGTCTAAGATTTATTCATTTCGCTAAGGGCAAGCGAATGTAAAACGTGCTGCCTGGGCATTTCTCTTCGTCACGTTTTTCGCTTTCCACCCAAATCGCGCCTTGCAGGGCTTTCACAATTCCCGAAGCAATGGCTAAGCCCAAGCCTGCGCCGCCGCCTTTGAAGTTGGTGCGGCTGGATGAATGCAATTGCACTTCGCCCAATTGATATAGTTTCTCAAAAATAATTTTATGATGTTCAGGGTCAATGCCAATGCCAGTGTCTTTGACGCTTAACTCCGCCATACTACCGCGTTTAGAATCTTCAATCACTTTGGCGGCAATGTGAATCGAACCGCCGTCGGGCGTGAATTTAATGGCGTTGACGATGATATGGTCGAGCGCTTTTTTCAAAAGTTCGGGGTCTGCCGCAAGGGGCGGAATTTGCTTAATGGCTTCGTCGAGCGTCATGGTCAAATTACGCTGCGCAAGGGCTTCCACATAATCTTTGAGGATAAGGCGCAAAATTAAACCTAAATTGACCGATTCGATATGCGGGGTAATGGTTTGGTTTTCAAGCCGAGCCACGTCTAACATACTATCTACAATTTGGTGTAAGCGGTCTGTGCCGCGCAACACGCCGTCAATCGCTTGCAATAAAACAGCGTTGCCTTCAATGGTCTTATCGTTTTTCAACATGCCCAAATACCCCTTGATGACGGTTAAAGGCGTGCGTAATTCATGCGCGGCGACTTGAATAAAGGCGGATTTATTTTTATCGTGTTTTTCTAACGTTTGATAGGCGTTGTTTAATTCTTCCACGCGTTTCGCCACCATCCGTTCCATCACCTGATTCATGCTGGTCACTTCGTTATACAGCCGCGCGTTTTCTAAGGCAACCGCCGCTTGCGCCGAAAAGTTGCTGGCGAGCAAAATGTCGTCTTCCGTAAACGAAGCGTTGGCGCGGCTCAACAATAACAAACCAATTACATTATCTTTTGAATATAACGGCGCGCCCAGCCAACATTTATCTTGCGGCAGCCATTCGGGTTGAGACCATGTATGATTTTGAATATTATCAACAACCAGCGGCTCTCCCTGCCGCGCCACGGTTTGATAAAAATCAACGCCGTTAATTTTCAATTGAAACTCGTTCAGGTTGGCGTTTTGCGGCATGCCGCGATGCGCCTGAACGATAGGGTTGCCGTTTACGTCTTCAATTAATAAAACGCCGCGTTCATAAGGCAGCGCCTGATATAACTGTTCGAGGATTTGTTCGGGCAATTTTTCAACGGCGCTTAAGGAAGAGAGTTGGCGCGATGAACGCGATAACGCTTCTGCCCCACGACGGCGGGCTTGTTCGGCGCTGAATAAGCGCTCGACTTCCTTTTGAGCCTGTTCGCGTTGTTCTACCAACATCGTTCGCAACAACGCGCTGGATAATAAATTTTTCAGGCGAACGTAAATATCCCAATCCTGCGGACCCATTTCTACCCACATGAATCCGAAGCGGTTACTGGCAAGGGAGAGCGGCATCACCACGGCTTGATAGCGTCGGTCTTCGGGGGTTTTTCCATGCGGGGTCAGCCGCCCCGTTGCAAGCAGCGGTCTATCCTCTGGAATGCGAAATTGACGTTCATCATACTGTAAGAGTAGTTGATAATTTTGCGGCGTAGGCGCCGAGATAGAACTTGGCGATTTCACATCGTCGTACAACATCACATACCAGCGTTCTAACCCAAAGGTGGGAAAATGTTTAGAAATGGCAAGCCCAATGCCTTCAAAAGTCATTGCCGAAGCCATAGAAAAACTAAAGTTGTTCAGAATTTCTTCTTGCTTTTCGAACTGTAAACGCCGATAGGCTTGCGCGCGCTGCGATAATTCGCCCACCAGCATACGCGCCTGTTGAAATAAATTTTCAGCGCGCAACATAGTGGTATTGCTGTTAATGCCGCCTAGGGCGTACTTGCGAAATGTGGAAACGACATTTTGCCAAGCGTTAAAGTCGTAATCGTTTTGTTGTAATACCGCCACAATAGATTGAATGGATTTTAAGAACAAACTGTTTTTATCTGGCTCGCGCAAGGTAGATAAAAACTCATCCCAGGCGTTGCCGAATATCGTTTTATACGTTTCTTTGTTAGGGTCATGTTCAGGAATGCCCGCCGCGCCAAACAAAGCGCGGATAGCCGCCTCGCGTTTATTTTCTAGCCTGCCCGTGTGCGCCACCTCGCGCGGAAGCACAATGGCTTTTTGCACGCTGTCGGGCAAGCACCCGCACGACCATCGCACCACAAGTTGGACGGGCAAAATATGCGTATCGTTTACTTCTTCTCCATTGATTTTTTTGATTAAGATTTCAAACGTTTTTCTGCCAATTTCATAAAAAGACTGCTGCACAGTGGTTAATGGCACGCCCATAGATTGCGACTCGCTGATATTATCAAACCCAGTCACCGCCACAGAATCAGGCACAGAAACGCCGCGTTGTTCAAGCGCTTCTAACGCGCCGAACGCCATGCGGTCGTTTGAGGCGGCAATGGCTTGCACGCGGATGTTTCGTTCATCGAACAAAGCGCGCACGGCGGCGCGCCCGCTTTCGGGAGAAAAGTCGCCTTCAAAGATTAAGTTTTCGTCAAAGCGAATATCGTTAGCTTTTAATTCGGTTTTGTAGGCTTCAAAGCGTTGGTCGGCTTCCATTTGCCCCACAGGTCCACGAATGAACGCAATGCGTTTATAGCCGTGTTCTTTAATCAAATGATTGATAATGGCGCGCATTCCGCCAGCGTTATCGGTTAGAACGGTCGGAATATTTTTGATGGGAATGGCAAATGAAACAATCGGAATATTTTCAAATATTTTCGTAAAGCTTTTAACTTCATCTAACGAAACTTCGTGCGCCATATCTGCGGCGAGCAAAATGCCGTCAAATTGACCGGGCTTAATCAGGTCGTATAACCCGTATGATAAAACGCCAGAAGGGGAAAGAATAGGCGTAGGTTTGCCGCCAGAGAAAGAGACGATATTGACGTCATGCTCTTTGGCGCAGTCTAACACGCCTGCCATCCATTCAGCGTTCCACAAACGCGAAACCTGCGCGCTTAAAACAGCGATTGTTTTTCGAGCCAAAGTTGTTTTCGATGCCGCCATACAGCGAAATTATAAGGCAGGATGTGAAAAGCGAAAATTGCAAATTTGAAAGAAAATCGCCTCACCACAAACAATAAACCGCAGACCGTTTTTATCGTCCAACGTCAGCGGTCTGCGGCAGTGTATTGATATGTGTTTGATTTAACGAATCTCTATTTGATACGCCGCTTCTTCGCGGGTGAATCTGGTTAGCCCAGAAACTACTAAATAGGCTTTATCTCCAGAATTCAAAGAAAGCGGAATTTCAGCGGTTTGGTCTGCGTTTACTGGAATCATCGTCACGCTAGAATCAGATGTCAGGATGAGCGCCAAGCCGAAGGTTTGCGGAAGCGTATTTTGAACGCGGACAAATCCATTTGCCGTCCAGCCGCCGTCGTCCGCTTCAAAATCTGATTGATAGTTGATGGCTGTCACCTCAACATCGTCTATCATGAAGCCTTCGCCGTTCACCGCCGCATCGGTGATGTATTCAAAGCGGATGAAAACCTTTTTGCCAGCGTAAGCCGAAAGGTCAATTGTTTCTTCTTTCCAATCGGTAAAGCCCGTGTATCCCCAGCCGTAGGAATTGCCGCTAGGGTCTGTGCCTGTGCCAGAAGGCGTGGTTAAAATTTCCCACGTTTCGCCATTTTCAGAAACTTCCACATAGACGTAATCCCAATCCAATTCAATATCGTACCAAGTGCGGAATGATAATTCGATAGGCGCGTTAACATTTGTAAAATCAAATTCGCGCGTCAAGGTCATATTAGAAGAGTCGCCTTTGTTCGACCAGAAAGCGTAATCTCCGCTATATGGGTTGGCGGGTAGAAGTTTTGTCACCGTAGAGCCGGTGAACGATAAAGTGAACTTGCCGCTGCATTCGATGGCGATGTAATCTGCCGCGTATTGATGCACTGTGCGCGAGAGTGGCTCTTGTGGGCAGGAGTAAATGGTTTCAGTTGCAGAAGCGCGATGCGCGCCGGGGTAGGTGGCGTAGTGATACCGCCCATCGGCGACAGAAGGGTCTAACAAAAAGTTGGTTACAACCCAATCCATAAAAAATGAATCGGCGGTAATCGGCGCGCCAGTCAGCGGGTCTATAGCGTTGATTTCTGCGAGAACATCATCCACGCTTTCTAAGCCATTGGCAGTGTCTTTGACGAGCAGTTGTGTGGCTTCGTCTCCAAAGCGATTGAGGAAGTAATTCATAAACAAAAAGCCTGCGCCGTAGTGCGGTCCGGTATCTCCATTGTTGGGCCAGTCGTTTAGTTGTAAATCGGGGTTTTGGATGTATAACCAATCAAAACCGCCGGGGTCGTAACCGTTTAAGAAAGCGGCAAGTTCCGATGAGCCTTCGTTTAACCATGAAGTTTCGTTCAAATCTAAGTTCCAATGAATCATGTGTTGAAATTCATGCGCCAACACGCCGTATGAACTTTCGTCAATGGAAGTGTTGTCGGCGTTGAATAAAAACATTTCATGTCCGTTAGAATATTCTTGAATGAGGGGGTGCGTTGAGTCGGAAGATGAAAAATACCCCGCCACTGAAAACCCCAGCCCGCGAGCGTATAAAATGTAAATATGCTCGTCGCCGTCAATGCCGGGGCTCCACTCGCTGCCGAAAAATTCGCGAGTGGTGGGGTAAATTTTATTTTCAAATTCTTCGCCTAATGCGGCAACTTCATCTTCATCCACCTCTACGCCGTCTTGCACCCAAAAATAAACATGAGGGGTAACGTAGCGCAGGGTGGCGGTAATTTCGACATTTTCTAGGTTATCTAAATTGGTCACCCAAAAATTTTCTTTATCACCCACCACGCGCGTTATAGCCGAGGTTGCAATGACTTCGGGGACGTTACAATTCGCTTGGAGGCGGCAGGCTAAGTCTCTTGGGTCGTTAATGGGGACGATGGTAGTTTTTAATGTTTCTAATGTTTCATTGGTGATGGTTTCTACAGGCGGGCGGGTTAATTCTGGCGGCGCGGTGGGTTCTGTTTCTGTAAAAACGGGAACGTCGGTTATTTCAGACGGCGCAAGGGTGTAAAACCAATATCCCGCCGCGCCAAGTGCAATCACACACACACAGCATAACAAAGCCAATATGCCGATAATAATTCCTGTGGCGGTTGAGCCTGAATTTGAATGAGTATCCATGGAGTATTTTCCTTTTAGCAAAGATTGCCTGATGATACCTTGTATGAGTAAATTATAGGTTAGTAAATTTGGGGGGGATTTGGCGGAAGTGGAAGGTAAGTTAAAAGAAGAAAGAGGAAAGAATCTTTCTTCTCGCCTCTTTCTTGATGATTTAACATGAGACTGCTTTGCAAAATGCGCTCGCAATGACGTTTTTTTAATTACGCTTCCACTTCTTGCTTGTTTTTCTTTTTCTTCGCGGGCGCAGAGGTTTGGAAGACAATTTTGTTTTCTTTGGGGTCCACATCCACAATGACTTCGGCGCCGTCTTTGAATTTGCCGCCGAGCAATTCTTTAGAAAGCGGGCTTTCGACATATTTTTGAATCGCTCTGCGTAGCGGGCGCGCGCCAAAGGTTGGGTCGTAGCCTTCTTTGGCAAGCCAAGCGCGGGCGGCGTCTGTCAGTTGAACGGTAATGTTGTGGTCGTTTAATCTATCTTGCACTTCTTTCATTTGCAGAATCACAATTTGTTCCATTTGTTCCACCGAAAGCGGCGAGAACATGATGATTTCATCAATACGATTCAAAAACTCAGGTCTAAACGAGGCTTTGAGGGCTTTTTCAATTTTGTCGTGCGCTTCGCGTTCAGCGTCGTCCGACTTGTGCGGTAAAAAGCCTAGGGCGCCGCCTTTTCTGACATATTCAGTGCCTAAGTTTGAGGTCATGATAAGAACCGTGTTTCTAAAATCTACAACATTGCCCTGACCATCCGTCAAGCGTCCGTCGTCTAAAATTTGTAATAAAGCGTTCCACACTTCAGGGTGGGCTTTTTCAATTTCATCAAACAACACCACGCGATAAGGTCTGCGGCGCACGGCTTCGGTGAGTTGACCGCCTTCTTCATAGCCGACGTATCCGGGCGGCGCGCCAAAGAGGCGCGATACGGTATGTTGCTCACGGTATTCCGACATATCAATACGCACGAGCGCGTCTTCGTCGTCGAACATAAACCAGGCTAAGGCTTTGGCTAATTCGGTTTTACCCACGCCAGATGGACCGATAAAGATGAACGAACCGATGGGGCGGCTGGGGTCTTTGAGTCCAGAACGGGCGCGGCGAATCGCATCGGAAATGGCGTGAATGGCTTCGTCTTGCCCGATGATTCTTTCGTGCAAACGCGCTTCCATTTGCATTAACTTTTCGGCTTCGGTTTCTAACATTTGGGTGACGGGTATGCCCGTCCATTGATGAACCACCGAGGCGATGTCGTCCACATCCACCACTTCATCAAGTTGATGTTCGGCTTCCCATTTATCGCGTTGCGCGTTGTATTCTTGCTCGAGTCTTAATCGTTCAGCTTTCTTTTGCGCCGCGCGTTCATAATCGCGATTCAAACCCGCTTGTTCTTCTTCGGCTTGTAATTTATCAATTTCAGATTTCATCGCTTTCAAATCGGGCGGCATAGAATACAGCGCCACGCGAAGTTTAGCGGCGGCTTCGTCCATTAAATCAATGGCTTTATCGGGCAAATGTCTATCGGTAACATATCTATCCGCCAAACGGGCGGCGGCTTCTAAAGCCGCGTCTGAAAAGCGCACTTTATGATGGGCTTCGTAACGGTCGCGTAAACCATATAGCATTTTGATTGTATCTTCCACGCTTGGCTCATCCACATAAATTGGAGCGAAACGTCTTTCAAGCGCGGCGTCTTTTTCAATGTGTTTATGAAATTCATCTAATGTGGTTGCGCCAATACATTGCAACTCGCCGCGCGCCAAAGCAGGTTTGAGCATGTTGCTCGCGTCCATTGCGCCTTGCGCCGCGCCGGCGCCCACTACGGTATGCAACTCGTCAATCATTAAGATGACATCGCCTTTGGCGCGTTGGACTTCTTCCATCACCGCCTTGAGGCGTTCTTCAAATTCGCCTCTAAATCTTGACCCGGCAATCATTGCGCCTAAATCGAGCGCCACTACTCGTTTGCCTGATAAGATTTCCGGCACGTCATTGCTGGCAATCTTTTGAGCCAAGCCTTCAACGATAGCAGTTTTACCAACGCCCGCTTCGCCAATTAACACCGGGTTGTTTTTTGTGCGGCGGGATAAGATTTGTATCAAACGCAAAATTTCATTATCGCGCCCAATCACAGGGTCTAGTTTGCCTTCGCGCGCAAGTTGCGTTAAGTCGCGTGAATATTTTTCAAGCGTTCGATATTTTGTTTCGGCTTGCGGGTCTGTCACACGTTGTCCGCCGCGTAAATCTTGCACGGCGTCGTACACGCGGTCGCGCGATAGCCCCGCCGATTCTAAAATGCGCGCAGCGGGCGTGTTGCGCTCTGTGAGAATTGCTAAAAAGATATGTTCTGTCGAAATGTATTCGTCTTTCAGGCGGTTGGCTTCTTCATTTGCCAAATCAATGATTCGTTTGACGCGAGGCGTAATGAAAATTTGCCCTGCGCCGCCGCCGAAAATATTCGCCTTTGGGCTGGCGCGCAGAGTCGCGTCTAATCTATCGGTTAGCGCTTGGGCGCTGACGTTTAATTTTTCAAGGATTTGGGGGATCACACCGCCGGGCTGTTCAATGAGAGCCAGCAGAATGTGTTCAGTGTCAATTTGGTTATGCCCATAGCGTTGGATAATCTCCGCGGCGCGTTGGGCGGCTTCTTGAGCGCGTTCTGTAAATCGGTCAAATCGCATCATGGGAATGTATTCCTTCCTGTGGGCGGAAGACGATAGGCTGTATTGTCTTATATGGCTATCGTCTGCAATATGAGCATTATAACAAACCCCGCGTTGGCGCTTTATCAACGCGACGTAAGAGGAACGTTAGATTTTGTAACCAGCATGTTCATTTTAGGCGCAAAGACTCAATAGTTAATTGAACGGTTGGGTTATCTTCAAAAAAGTTTAGAACGATTTCGTCCACTAAATCAAAATAAGAAATTGGAATTGTAAGCGTTTGCGCGATTTGACTTTCTGGCATTAATTGCTGCGTAGATGTCGCCGCAATATGCAACGCTTCTCCCCGCTTAACTTTATATTCAACCACAAACAGAAACGAAGAATCGGATAGGCAAACAATCTCTAAATAACTAAACTTTTTTACATTTAGCGGCGGGGTAAAACGAAACGCCATTCCCGACTGACCAAAAAATTCAATAACCAATGCGTCAGAAACAAAAGTTCCAACTGCATTGCTTTTTTCGGGGATGAGGATTGGCACAGGCACGCCGCAAAAAATTAAATTTTCACTTTCACAATCGGCAGAAAAGCGCGGCGTACTAATCGCGGTTAATGTGACGGTGGGCAATGGCGTGGGTTTGGCTTCCGCTGTTTGTGTCGCTTGAATAGATAATTCGACCGCTCTGGTGTGCGTTATATAATAAAAATATCCGGTGACGACCGCCCCAATGAAAGCAAGAACCGCCCCAATCATTGCGGCGATCACTGTCGCTTGGGCTGTCGTTAAATTTCTTTTCATAAACGCCTATAAAAATTATACAAAATGTTTTTCTAAAATCAACCCCTTTCTCTAGCCTCTAATCTTCCAAAGGGCTATAATTCAAGCAATGGCATCCATCACTTTGCCCACCCGAACGCAGCATGAAAATTTGCGACCTCTTAATATCCTAAGAGACTTACCCGCCGTTGCCGATTTAATGGAGCAGTGTTTTCCCGAAAGTATGGATAATGAAGGCAGGCGATATGTGCAGGACATGCGTCGCGCCGGCGCCGACAATTCATTTATCAAATGGGCAAATCGCGTTGCCGATTCAACATCACTGCCACTCACAGGTTATATCTGGGAAGAAGATAATCAAATCGTCGGCAACATCAGCGTTGTGCCGTTTCGTCATCGCGGAAAAAAGTTATACTTAATTGCCAATGTGGCGGTGCACCCAACCTACCGCCATAGAGGGATTGCAGGCGCATTAACCGAACGCGCTTTGCAACACGTCCGCGAAAAAAAAGTAAAAGACGTTTGGCTGAGCGTCCGTGTGGATAACCCCGAAGCGATTCATATTTATTCCAAATTTGGCTTTGTCGAATACGCTCGCCGCAACGCTTGGCAAACAACGGCAGGGCATTTTGAAATAAATAACCCACAGATTCAAATCACAAAGCGACATCCTCACTTTTGGCAGGCTCAACGCCTGTGGTTAACGCGCTTCTACCCCGACTTGTTGACTTGGCACCAACATTGGGATATTTCTTCTCTTCAACCTGGTTTGTGGAACTGGTTGTATTTATTGTTCATGGATATCAATCTCCGTCAATGGGCGGCGACGAAAAATAATCAACTGCACGCCACGCTTTCTTTCATTCCGCATGGGTTAGGAAAAGGACTCTACGCCGCGGCGGGGGAAAGGTCAGACCCAGAGGCGTTAACCGCGTTATTAATTCACGCTAGGAAAGAATTGCTGCATTACTATCCCAAACTCACGCTTGATTTTCCCGTCAGCGCTTTTGACGAGGCGATTCAAAAGGCGGGTTTCAAACAAACCCGCACGTTGATTTGGATGCATGCAACTTTATAAATTATTTTTCGTAAGCATACACAAGGAGTTCAAATGACAAGATTTATTTTGCGTTGGGCAATTAACGCCATTGCATTATATGTAGCCGTGTTGATTGTGCCGGGCATTGAGTTTCGCGGCGATTGGACAGGCGTGCTATGGTTGGCTTTAATTTCAGGTTTGTTAAACGCCTCTGTGCGCCCGATATTAAAGTTCTTAACTTGTCCGTTAATTATCCTCACGCTTGGCTTTTTTACCGTTTTTATCAATACAGCCATGTTATTGCTCACCACGAGAATTGGTCAAGCGTTGAACATTGGCATCAGCGTAGATGGATTTTGGTCGGCGCTAGTAGGCAGTTTGGTGATGAGTATTGTCAGCGTGATTATGAGCCTGTTCCTGCGCGATGAGTTGAAGAAAAAGTAGGCGAACATAAAAAGAGACGGATGACGCTCCGTCTCTTTTTATTTAAGGGGTCAAGTTATAAGTGGGGAAGCGCACCGAAGGGGCGGATGTTTCTAACATTGTATAAAGGAGTTGAGCGTTATTGATGAGTAAAAGAAACAGAAAAACAAGTAACGCGATTTGAAACCAGCGCTTGTTTGCAAAATCTTTCCATGCGAGGGCGAAGAAGAGGATGAGGGCGTAGGTCCAGTTGGCGGAGTAGAGGAATACGTCCATGCCGTAGGTAAGGTGAAGCGAAAAGTTGAAGAGCAGAATCAGGATGAAGGTTAGAAAGAAGCGGTTGTCTTGTTTGAAAAAGTTCTTAAGAAAGAGAAATCCGCTGAAGGCTATGAGGCTCATCCAAACATATGCAAGGAATGTGTTGAGGCTGGTATTGTAGGCGGCGAGAAGCATGGGGTCGCCGTCTATGGCGGCGCGGAACATCCATGTTTTGACGAAGGGAAAGCCGTCGTCAATGATGAGCGGGTTGGGAGCGACGACGCTATGCAAAACCATCACCCGCCCAAGTAAATTGGCGCGTTGCAGGTTGATTGGGAAGGAGTTTTTATCTTCGCCTGTGAGTGTGGCAAATTCCCAAAAGTAAGGTTGTGAATTGGGATAAATAAAATTATTAAGCGCCGATAGCGGCGCAATAAGGGCGAGGATAATGACGCCATATTGGATTAATTGTTTTATATCGCGTTTGATGAAGAAGTGGGCAATGACGGTTTGGGCAATGTTTGAGACGGTAATTCCAAAGGCAACCAGCCCAGTGACGACGAGGGCGGCGAGCGGTTTGTCGGTAATTAATAAAACGAGGAAGAGCAACGCCGTTGCCGATAAAAAAATGTAGGTTTCTATAATTGAGCCAAAGGCAAGTTGCGTAGAGGATGCGCCGAATATAGCGGCAATGATTAAGGCGTACCCGTCGTTTTGCGTTAGGCGTTTGACGAGATACCAAACTAAGAAAACGCATAACGCGCCAGCCAGCGCATTGACAATGTATGCCGCAAAGAGCATATTGCCTTTTAGAAGTAAGGAAATTGTAAAAACGATTGGGCGAATGACGATTAAGACGTAGGGGTGAAAGGGGCGGTAGTAGTAATCGGCGTAGTTTTCTGTGCCAAAGCGGTTGCGGTATAAGTTGCCGTCTGCGTCGAAGAAGATGTCGTCTGCGTCGTATTGCGGTTGGTTAAAGACGACGCAGAAAAACGCATATACGCAGAAGAATAAAATCGAAATTAGCGCTCCGTTTATATGTTCATTGCGCCATTGATATAGGCGGGTTTGTTGAATGTTCTTCTTGCGCAACCATGCAAGCGCCCCAAAGGCGGCAGGGAAAGAGAGACAGGCGGCGCTAAAAAAGTAAATAAGGGCGTTCCCCTCGATTTGGTATAAAGAAATATCTACAATACTAGGGAATTGCGCGGCTTGTTTTACCAGCGCGAGTAGGAAGATGAACAAAAATATAAAAATAGCGCAAGCCAACGCGGTTTGAAACGGCTGAGATTGAAAATCATCTTTGAGTTTGCCCAGCAAATCATATAAGCAACAAGCGGCAAGGGCGTGAAGCAAGAGCGTAACAAAGAAAACTTCAATGTTTGTCGTATAAAAATTATTCAAAAAGCCGATGAGGGGATATACCAGCGGCGCGGCAAAAAGCCATGAGAAGACGAAACGTGTATTCATCACCGAATGTGTAAAGCGGAAGCGCCGAGCATGGTTAAGATTAACTGTGAATTATTGACGCATAGTAAAACGATAAAACCCAATAAACACATTTGAAACCAACGTTTTCCCGCTAATTCGTTCCATGCTAACGCGAGGAAGAGAACCAAAGCGTACGTCCAATTGACGGAATAGAGGAAGACATCTTTGCCATAGCGCATGTGAAGCGCAAAATTGAAGAGCAAGATAATAATAAAGGTAAGCGAGTAACGATGGTCTTGTTTGCGAAGGTTTTTTAGGAATAAAGCGCCGCCTAACGCTAAGAATCCAAGCCAAGCGTACGCCGTGATATTTTGTAAAAGCGTTTCGTAATTTGCCAGTCGCATGGGGTCTTTCTTAATGGCGGCGCGGAACATCCACACTTTGAGGAATGGGATTTCCTCTTTGAGGAGTAAAGGCTCAGGCGCGACAATGCTGTTTAATATCATTACCCGACCTAAAAAGTTGGCGCGTTGTAAGGTCGGCGGGAATTGATTATGCCCTTCGCCTTGATAGGAAGTTAAGTCCCAAAAATAGGGTTGTGAATCGGGGTAGATAAAATTATGCAATAGCGTGAGTGGGACAATAAACGCGGCAACGAGACATCCGTAAATGATGAGTTTTTTAATATCGCGTTTTATAAAAAAATGCGCGAGCGCCGTTTGCCCAAAATTTGAAATGGTAATGCCAAAAGCAACCAGCCCGGTAACGACCAAAGCCGCCATTGGTTTCTCTTTCAAAATGAATACGATAAATATCAATGCGGTTGCGGCTAAGAAAATATACGTTTCAATTAAAGAGGCGAAGGCAAGTTGCGCGGCAGACGCCCCAAATAACGCGGCAATTAATAAACTATAAAATTCATCGGTTACAAAATGTTTTATAAAATACCAAACCAAAAACACGCACAGCGCGCCTGCAAAAGCGTTTAAGGCAAACGCGCCATACAATGCGTTGCCCGCAAAAAAAATAGAGAACATGCTCACCAACGGGCGAATGACGATTAACACAAAAGGATGAACGGGACGAAAATAATAATCGCGCACAAGGTCGCTGGCAAAACGCCGCCGCCACAGAAAAGCGTCTGAGTCGAAGAAAATATCGTCCACGTCAAACGCGGGTTGGTTAAAAATAGAAGCGAATAGAAAATAAATAGAAAAGAATATTAAAGATAAAACAATGCCGTTTTTATTTTCGTTTATAAAATGTATGTTTTTGAAGACGGGAGCGCTAACAATAAATATGAGGGCGGCGGAAATTGCCCATTGATAGAAAACCAGCCGCCTTGTTTGCGCTTCAAACAGACTGGGAAATTGCTCTGCCATCTGAAGCAGACTCCACGCCCAAACAGCCAGCAAGGCAAAGACAATCGTATGAAAGGGAAACAAACGCGGCTGAATGGCTTTCAATTTAACCGCCGCTGAGATATGGGGCAAGCCCGCTTAAGAGGATGGATAGAAAACGAACATTATTCGCAAACATCGCCAGTAAGAAAACCGCCATGCTGGTTTGAAACCACGCCTGCGAGGCTAACGGTTTCAGCGAGAGCGCCACAAAGAAAACGAGCAGAAAGGTCCAATTGGCGGTGTATAAAAACAGTTCGGTGCCGTAGTTCATGTGTAGTAAAAAGTTGAAGGCGAGCCCGCCCAGTATCCCGTAGAGTAGAGGCGTATTTTCTGAGCGTAGGTTTTTTATGAATAGAATCAAAGAAGTGAATAAGAGAACGCCCCAAACGATGAGGGGCAGGTTCGCCAGCCCTTCATACGAAGCGATGGCTCCGTCTTTTTCGTTATAGGTTTTGAAACTAATCAATGGGTCGCCAAAGGGTTGTAATCTTTGCCCTTCAATTGGGGTGGGCGCGAGGATGTTATACAAAAACATATTGCGCGAGACCATTTGAGCGCGGAGGGCTAGGTTTTCTGTTTGGGCGGTGTGCACCGGGCGGGAAAATTGCGCCTCAAACAAAATATCTTCTGGCACCCAAAAAGAGGATTGATTGCCGGGGAATAGCATGTTGACAAAAGCCGTTAGAGCAATTCCTGCGGTTAATACAATCATTCCATAATACACCAAACGCCAAAAGCCAAACTTTTTGAAGAATAAGGCTATCATGCTTTGAGCGATATTGGTGACGGTGATTCCAAACACCACTAAGCCCGCTGGCACAAGCACAGAAAACCTTTTTTCGTTCGCTTGAACAAGCAAAATAAAAAACACGAGCGACGCCATGCCAAACACATACGTTTCGGTGACGGAGCCAAACAGCAAGTGAGAAGCGCTTGCCCCTAGCAGCGCTGAAAAAATAAAAGCGTGGGTGTCGTTTTGCACGGCGCGTTTGATAAAAACCCACGCCATGAAGACCGCCGCGCCGCTGGTCAGCGCCATGCCAAGCATGGGGGCGAGAAACCATTTATCCGCTAGGAATAAACCAATGAAGCGCACAAACGGACGGATGGTGATGAGGGTGAGCGGGTGTACGGCGCGGTTGACGTTGTAGCCCTCTGGCAAACCTAAAATGGCGAACCAGGGTCCGGCGTCGGCTTCAAAGATGATGCTGTTAAAACTAAAGGTGGGGTGGTTGATTGCGCGCGCCAGCATAAGGTTGATGAAAAAGAAGGCGACGCCTGCATAGACCCCGACAATGTTTTCTTTGATAAATGCAAATAGTTTTGTTTTGCGAAAGGCTTCGTACCAGCCGCGTTTTTCAATTTGCTCTAAAAGGATTAAGCCCCATGCGCCGCTGACAAACGCGCTGGAAAGATACACATCAAACCAGTTGGGCGAAATTTGGAAAAAGCCCGCTTGAAACATGCTTGGGAATTGCAAACATGCGTAAAAAATAACGCCGACAAAAACAGGCAGGGTTAAGACGAAAAAGATATTTAGGCGATGTTTGAGAAACCCATGCCGCAACGACCAAGCGACATGGCGCATGAGGTAGTAGCCCGCTATGTTGAATGGAATCGTCCAAAGCGCTACTGTGGCCATGAGATGATATTTGCCTTCTAATGCGCCGGCGATGAAGCCGATGAGTATGTAGAGAAGAACAAAGCTTAATAAAAAACCCGCCGCATATTGAAGGTTAAAATATTTTTTTTGAAGGCGTTCTAAAGCGGGGATAGACGGCAACATTAAAGAAAAAATAGCAAAGGCATAGGCGCTTGTTCCCAGCCAATAAATGCGAGACGAGCCAACGGATAAGACTGTTTCTGCGGCGGCAATGAGCGAGAGGATGGCGAAGGTAATTAAGGTGTATCGGTTTCTTTGTTTGAGCCAATGGAAAACTTTAGGGTAAATTTCAAAGAATAAAAATCCGATAGCCAGCGTGGGAACGGCGACCAGCATGAAACGGTCAATGCTGTTTTCGTATTCGGTGTAGCCAAAATAAATAACGGCAGAGGGAAAACTAATGGCAAACGCAATAGATAGCGATACCCCCGCTCTGAAGAGCAAACCCAATATGTTCATTAAAAAAATCTCCAACGGTGTGTGCGAGCGGGAAATTTTACTTCAAGTTTTGCACAAGTTGTAGAAATTCTTTCCATTCTTCTTCAAAGAAATGAACGGTGACGTTGTTCATTTCCACATGGTAGGTGGTTTCCCCGTCGGGTTCTTCGGCTTTCCAAGCGAGGAAGTTTTCTGTTTCGGCGAGGGTTTGCGTTTTGGGTTCGTGGTTGTTGTTCATGAAAAATCTCCTAAAAAATTTATCGCCCTAAGGCGAGTGGGGGCGTGTTTGTGAAATGTTGAGGGGTAGGTTAAGGTTTCTTTTTGAGGCGCAGGCTGAGGTCACGAAAGAAGCGGCGAATCCATACAAAAAGGCGCGAACCAGGCGGTGGCGCGGGATGTGGTATTTCTTTTTCGGGGAAAGGGTCTAAGTCTAGCATTTTACGCATGACATAATTCCACAGTAAGACGGCGGTGGCGAGTAGTGGGGCGGCGACGACAACGCCCAGTAAGCCGAATAGGTTGGCGCTGATGATGGCAGCGACAAGGACGGCGGCAGGGTGCACTTTGAGCGCGTCTGAAAGGATGCGCGGGGAAACGATGTTGTCGAAGATTTGGTCTATGAGCAGGGCAATGACTAAGACAAGCAGGGTGTAGTATATGGGTTCTAAATCGAATAGTTTGTAGGTTTGAAAGTATGAAATGACGATGAGGATAATCCAGTTGACGGCTGGACCGACATACGGCACGAAACGCGCTAAGCCGGCAATGAACGCAAGGGGAACGGCGTAGTGTACGCCAAGTATGGTTAATACGGTGGAGTATACAATAACCGTGAGAAAGAAGATGATAACTTGCCCGCGTAGGAAGGCGTTCCAAATTCTGCCTAGTTCGCGGCTGAGGCGGGCAAAATCTTGTCCGTAGCCGGGAATATCTATGGAAACCATACGCTCGCGTAAGCCGCCGCTTTCGGCTAACACAAAGTATGAGACGAGAAGTATGAACAAAGTCCAGCCAAGAAAGTTTGCGGCGCTGCCCGCCACTGTGCTAAGTAAGGCGCCTGTGCGACTGAACAGGGGCTGTACCATGCTTAGGGCTTGTTGGCTGAGGTCGCTGAGGTCTAAGGCGCTGAAGTCTAGGGTGAATATCCAAAATTGGTAAGTTTGCCCTGAAAGGCTTTCGATGAGTTCGGGGAGTCTTGTGAGGGCGTCTTGCACAATGACAACGAAACTTTGAATTTGTTGCACTAACCCCACGCCGCCTATAGTGAGCAAACCAAGTAAGATAAGGACGATGATAAAGTAAATACTCGCTACTGCCGCGCCCCATGAAAAGCGTAGTTTTTTTTGGAGAAAATCGGCAATTGGGTGAAACAGATAAGCCAATGTGAGGGCAATCATTAAGGGAGTGATGATGAATTGAAACTTGACGAGCAATGCGCCGGCGATGACGGTAATGGTTAGCGCCACGACAAGTTTGGTGTTGGTTCCCCAAGCGGGAGAGTTGGTGTGGTTTGTTTCAGTCATAGGATTTCCATTCCGTTTTTTTGGATTGTATCAAAGATAAGGCTTTTTATAAATTGTAATTGATAAAATGACAGTTCGCATCGTCTTGAAGGCGCGGCTGTAAAAATAGACTTGCGTTACGAGGATATTGAAGAGGTTTTGCGCGAGGCAAGCGATTAAAGAAAAACGCCCCGCGAATGTTGCGGGGCGTAAGGGTTGAGGCGTTTTAACATCCAGATAAAAAGGGGAAGAACACGCACCAGCGAAAGGTTGCATCTACCCACCAGAAGAACCCAGCGCATAAACACAGGAAGAGAAGTGCGCCAAGCCCAATGAAGATGGGCGCCATGTTTCTTTTTTGCCCTGTTGCGGCGGGGGCGGCATAGCCGGGGGTGGGCGGGGGGGAATACGATTGAACGGGAGGAGCGGATGGAACTGCTTTGCGCGATACAGCCACTGTCGCTCCCGCGTCGGCATTAATCGCATCAAACATGAGGACGATTTGTTCGCCTAACGAAACGACATCCCCAGCCTTTAGCACCACTGGACCCGCCAAGCGTTGACCGTTTACAAACGTTCCATTGGTAGAGCCTAAATCGTCAATGACGTATTTGCCGCCTTGAAAGGTAAGGCGGGCGTGTTTGCGTGAAACTTCCGCGTCGTTAACGGCAACCGCGTTGGATGAATCGCGCCCAATCGTGAGTTGTTCGCCTTCGAGGGGAAAAACTACGCCAGGGGTAGGTCCCGACCTCATTACAAATTGAAATTGCGCCATTCTCTTCCTCCAAAAATAATTTCAAATTAATCTGGTTTAGTTTATATCGTTCAAGCGAAAAAGTCAATTCACACTTAATGACTAAGTTATTTTTTCTTTATGGATTTTTGGGTTTCAATGATATTTTCTTCACGCGGAACGGTCTTTCCGGAACGCGGTAAATATAGAATAAAGGCGGTGCCAACGCCTGGCTTGCTTTTAACTTCAATACGCCCGCCATGCCCATAGATGATTTGTTTGCAAATGGATAATCCTAACCCGGTGCCTGAGGCTTTGCCTTCATGCTCGCGCACGCGATAAAATTTTTGAAATAAATGCGGCAACGCTTCTTCTGGAATGCCAATGCCTGTATCTTGCACAAAGATAGCCGTTTCTGTTTCTCGCGATTCGGCGCGGAGCATGACCGTTCCGTTGGGGCGGTTGTATTTGATGGCGTTGCTTAATAAATTTAGCAACACTTGTTTGATTTTGTCTCTATCGGCTTCTAATAAGGGTGAGCCCTCCGGCGATTCAACTCTGATTTGAATGTTATCTTCCAGCGCTTTTGAGGCCATCACGTCTTTGCATTCATACAATAAATCGGCAAGGCTGAAAATAGTCTTGCGGAATTGCACGCGCCCCGATTCTAGCCGCGCCAAATCTAAGAAGGAAGAAGCCAAGGCGTTTAATCGCATGGTTTCATTATGAATGTTGGTGACAATTTGGTCGCGCTGTTCTTGAGACATTTCCGGGCGCAGTAAAAGATAAGTGGCAGTGCTTAAAGAAGAAAGCGGCGTGCGTAGTTCATGCACAAATTCCGAAATTAAGTCGGACTGTTGGAATAGGCGCGTGTTTTCAATGGCGACTGCGGCTTGCGCGCCCAGCACCAACAGCATCGATTCGTCGTTGTCGGTAAATTTACCGCGATGTTTATTTAGCGCTTCTAATACGCCGACAATTTTATTTTTGGTAATTAATGGAACGCCTAATAAAGATTGGGTGGTGAGGCCGGTAATGGCTTCTACGTTGGAGTAAAAGCGCGAGTCTTCGTGGGCGTTGGTAATGCGGACGGGTTTGCGGTTCATCACAATCCACCCGGCAATGCTTCCGTCTAACGGCACGGTAATTCCGCGCCGGGTAGATTCATCCATATTGGTTGAAACTTGAAAATACAGTTGGCGTGAGGTTTCGTCGTATAACAAAATGGAGGCGGCTTCTGCGCCGCTGATTTCAGCCGCGGCGTGCACAATGCGCGAGAGCAGGATGTCTAAATCTAAGGTGGAGGCGAGGTCGCGGGCAATATCTACCAGGCGGCGGTAGCCATCTAATCTTTCGGTTTTTATCTCAGCCATAGAGCGCTCTCTCTGTGATTGCAGGAAGAATGGTTGATACGTCTTCTGAAAAAATTACGTCAGCCCGAACGTTAATGTAGGTGGGCGCGTTGTTGATGATGATTAAATGTCCGCCGCGGTCTAATGTCTGCATTGGCAACCCTGCCACAGGCAAAACTTCTAATGAGGAGCCAGCAACCAGCATCAGGTCAGATTGACGCGCTTCTGTCTGCGCTTTGTGCCATGCCGCTTGCGGGAGTTGTTCCCCAAATAAAATGACGTCGGGTTTTAATATCTGTTGGCATTTAGGGCAGTGCGGAATTTCTCCTGTTTCCACAAACGGGGCAAGGTAGGGTTCGGCGTTTACTTGATGATAACACTGAGTGCAGGTTAAAGTTTGCATCGTTCCGTGCATTTCAATTACAGTTTTTGAACCCGCTTTTTGGTGAAGCGTATCAATATTTTGGGTGAGGATAGATTTGAGATAGCCTTTTTTTTCTAGCGCGGCTAGCGCGAGGTGAGCGGGGTTGGGCTTGGCATAAAAAATTTGATTGGCTAATGGGCGAAACCATGCGAAAAATTTTTCGGGATGGGTGCGAAAGGTACTCAGAGAGGCGACTTCTAGCGGCTCGTCTTTTGACCATAAGCCTGAGTTGGTAGACCTGAAATCTGGAATGCCCGACGGGGTAGAAATGCCTGCGCCGGTCAAAATCACGGCATGTTTGGCTTGGCGGATTAAGTCCGCGGCGAATTGAATGTTGGTTTGCGTTTGTAATGAAAAAGAACTCATCGCGCCTTTTCGCGCTGGATAATGGAGTCGGCAATTTTGAGGAATTGCTGCGAGGTCATACTGCTGGGTTGTGAAATAACGACTGGAGAATGAACGCGCATTGCTTGTAAGAATAATTCTGGGGCTGGCGTAATGGTTGCGGCAATGGGATGCCCAAGTTGTTCTTGCACTTTGTTGGCGGTCATTTGCGCTTCGCTTCTTTGACGGTTATTTAATATAATGGAGGTTGTATCTGGCGTAACGCTTAATTCTTTAAGTTCATTAAGTAGAATTTTTGTATGCTGAATGACGCTAGGCGTGCCTTCTAATACGATAACTCGTTGGTTGCACATCAGCAAAAGTTTTTGCGCATACAGCGGTAAACCAAACCCTAGGTCTAGCACAATGAAACGGGCAAGGGAAGATAGTTGAACCACAACCGCTTCAAAGTTTTTTACTTGCGCAGTTAGGTTTACATCGCGCGGGTTTTCCGAAGCCAGTAAAAGTTTTAAGCCTGAATTGTGCGAAACAAGCGAAGTTTGCACTTTTTCTCTGGTAATTTCTGCAATAGAAGTTTGCAACATTTCTGTCAGCGCGGTTTGGCTGGGGATGCCTAAATCCATGCCTAAAGTGCCAAGCCCTGGCGTGAGTTGAGCCAAAACCACCTCCGCTTGGGTGCGTGTGAGCAAAGCGGCGGCAAGGTTCGAGGCAACGGTAGATACTCCTAACCCGCCGCGCGCCGATATCACGCCAATCACATATCCTTTTTGTTCGGCTGGCGGCAGTTTGATTTCGCCCGTTTTCTTCTTTGGGGCGCGCGCTAATAAGGTACGGACATGCGCTTGTAATTCAGTTGGATGCGTCGGCTTGGTTAGGTAATCGTCGGCGCCGACTTCAAAACCTGTCACTTTATCGTCAATTTGCGTTTTTGCCGTGAACATTAAAATAGGGATGGTGGACGTGATGGGATTTTTGCGCAAACGACGCGTTACTTCGTAACCATCCATATCGGGCATCATGACATCTAACAAGATTAAGTCTGGCTTTTCTGATAAGGCTTTCTCTACCCCTTGTGCGCCGTTTGAAGCGGCGACAATCTGATACCCTTGGCGTTGTAACATAAGCCCAACCAAGCGCAGGGTATCCAAATCGTCGTCCACTACCAAAATTTTTTCAGCCATGTTTTCCTCTATGCATCATCCAACCTATTATAATGGACAAGTTCTTATATTTCGTTAACTTCATCATGCTATAATCTTTCTTGCAAACGGACGCTTTTTAGTCCGAGCCATCTTGGGGATGACAGGCTTCGACGGGAGAGGCTGGTTCCGAAATGCGAGCCGAGAGCGTACCGAACTCGTAAAATCAGTACAAAAATTCAAGTGCCAACAAAAGCACTTCATACGCTGCTATGCCCCTCGCCGCCTAGTGTGGCGAACATAACAGTATGACATCTTAGGATGTCACGTCCGCCGGCGCCCTTCACTATCGGGTGACGGACCGGGCGAGACAAAGATAGTGTGCCGTGCATGATTCTGCTAAATGCACGAAAGACAAGCAGATGGTCACAGGTTTACTAGCCCGCTGAGATGCCTGTGATGACGAAAATCAGCAGGCTACGCTCGTAGAGTTTCGAGAGTCGAATCTTTCGGACGCGGGTTCTTTAACAACTGAATAGAGCCCCCTTAATGGGTGACCATTAAGGAAAATCTGGCTTAATCAGGGAATGCTCACTGACAGAAATGTCAATGCAAATCCTGAGGGGTGAACCCGAAAGGGAAAAGCCCTGCATCGACTCATAGGTTTCTAAGTTACTCTGTAATATGAAATACTAGGGTAAAGAGAAGAAGGTCTCAATTAATGCTTGTTTTCGCTCAGCCATTTCTTTTGTGTATCTTCCGTTTCTCGGAGTACAAGCAATATAATCGTCGAGCAACAAATCAATTCGCCTTATCTTTCTTTCAATAATAAGATATGGTCGAATAAGTTTGAGAAATTCAAGCGATTGGCGGTCGGTTAATCGCCAGTCATAAGAGACTGAATGGTTTGACTTCCGTGGTTGTTTTGTAACAATACTTCCACCAAATCGTTTCTGACACCAAAGAACAACTTCATAATCAGTAGAGGCAATGGATACTTGTGGCGAGTGGGTACGGTTACTACGGTGGCGAACCAATGTAATCGAACCTTCACCGTCAAATAGACCTGCAATGTAAGGTAATTCTTTATCAGAAACCATAATTTACTCTCTTTACAACACGCCAGAGGAGTGAACGCAATCACTTCAAGAGATAGTCAGCGCCATGCGAAAGCATGGAATCAACGCGTCGATTCCCGCCATCTCCACAACTTCGACCAGCAATTATACCGCTGGTCGAAGCCGCTTAACCGCCTTAACAAATATTACCCATAGGCATTATTCAAGAGCGTCTATTACACGGAGGTAGTATTATGCAAACCGCAAAAAGATTCGGCTTATCAGCATTGATTAGTTTTCTTCTTATTCTCCCATTGGCTCTCATGGAAATTGTGAACAGAAGAAACTACAACGAAGATTTTCCATTCATTTTATTTTCCTTCTTATGGTTAAACTTATTTGCTGTTACCTTAATTTTATTGCCCATTGCGCTAAACAAACGGATAAAACAAGACAACGCACATTCAAATCTTGAACAAACGCAAACATTATTCACAAACCCAAAATCGTCCCTGACGATTAGCCTCGCCCTTATCTTATTCATTGCCATTCTTTCGGTATTATCTTTTATTGGTTTAATTCCTAACGAAATCAGCGCCGAATCTATATTTGTATTTGGAATTCAAGTTCCAAGCGTATTCATCGCCTTTGGATTTTATTTGCTCCCAATTATTTCAGGCTATATTGCCAGCATGCCAATTATCAGAACTTTACAATCAGGCGGCGCTCTATTTGCACATCCTATTCATTTAGTCATAGTGGTTGTTATTTCATTTCTATTTACAGCGGGCGCTATCAGTTTAATCATAGACCAACTGCCCTGTTTTATGGGCGTTCAATTCTGCGATTAAGTAGATTGTGTTATAAAAAGGGGCATGAAAAAATATATTCTTATTGGATTTTCTATCCTCATCGCCGCCTGCAATATAGGAGTTCAACCTCCTGCAACTGAATCGCCAGCGACACAAACGCCTCTCCCCACCCTTCCGCCTGCCACAGCAACTGAAACAGTTCCCCCCTCCCCAACCGCCCCAACGCCCACACCCGAACCTCCGCCTCTATATTTCACAGATGAATTTACTTCTGCATCTCCGTATTGGAAATTCCTACAAACAGGCGGAGACAGCGCGCCAACAACATCTTTTCTTAACGATACGCTACAAATCTCCATCTCCTCGCCAGATACATGGCTCATCGGCATCCACAACGCGCATACCTATAACAATGTATTTATAAAAACCAAAGCCAATATCTCTCCCACAGGTTCGTTTGGATTAATTTGCCGCTACAACGAAAATGGATGGTATGAATTTAATATCTACAGCGATGGAACTTATAACCTCTTATATGGAAAACACCTCACCGAAGGCGTTGCCAGATACATTCCCCTTAGCGCAGAATTTAGCGGACATATCGCGCCATCGAGTGAAATAGGCTTGCATTGCCAAGATAATTCTCTTTTACTTTATGTCAATAATAATTTAGTGCGAAGAATAGACGTAACAAATTATGGGTTAGGCGAAGGGCAAATAGGGATTACCGCCTCCTCTGTTTCAGAGTCGCCTGTGAGCGTAAATTTTGAGTGGGTACAAGTGAGTCAAGAATAACAAGGCATTTTGCCAATAAAATTTCTATATTTCGTTAATAATTTTCTTGCACAACTGACTTAAGATTAGGGGCATAAAAACATTGTCTCGTCATTGCGAGGCGACAATACCCCCGAAACAACCTTACGATGAAGTGAAAGATTGCCTCGCTACGCTCGCAATAACGTAATTACGAAGGAGAATTAAATTATGGGCAAAATTATAGGAATTGACTTAGGCACAACCAACAGCGTCGTCGCCGTTATCGAAGGAGGCTCGCCCACCGTAATTTCAACGGCAGAAGGCGGGCGGCTTTGCCCCTCAGTGGTAGCGTTTAACAAAAACGGAGAGCGCTTAGTTGGTCAAACCGCCAAACGCCAAGCGGTTATCAACCCAGATAACACAATCTACTCTATAAAAAGATTCATTGGGCGTCGCTTCGACGAAACCGCCTCCGAGCGCGCTATGGTGCCATATCAAGTAGTGCAAGGACCAAGCGGCGACGTGCGCGTGAAGATTCCCGTCACAGGCAGAGAATATTCACCCCAAGAAATCAGCGCAATGGTGTTGAGCAAATTGAAGGCAGACGCCGAAGCGTATTTAGGCGAACCTGTCACCCAAGCGGTTATCACCGTCCCCGCTTATTTCAACGATAGCCAACGTCAAGCCACAAAAGACGCGGGCAAAATTGCCGGGCTGGAAGTGTTAAGAATCATCAACGAACCGACCGCTTCCGCCCTCGCTTACGGCTTAGATAAAAAGAAAAACGAAAAGATTCTCGTCTTTGACTTGGGCGGCGGTACGTTCGACGTATCGGTGCTAGAAGTAGGCGAAGGCGTCATTGAAGTAAAAGCCACCAACGGCGATACGCACTTAGGCGGCGACGATTGGGACCAAAAAATCACCAATTGGGCGGCGGATGAATTTAAGAAAGAACAAGGCATTGACCTACGCCAAGACCGTCAAGCCTTGCAACGTTTGCGCGAAGCCGCTGAAAAAGCGAAGATTGAACTTTCAACCGTAATGGAAACCGAAATCAACCTGCCATACATCACAGCCGACGCCAGCGGACCCAAACACCTGCAATTGAAATTAACTCGCGCCAAATTTGAGCAAATGACCGAAGATTTATTGCAACGTTGCCGCAAACCGTTTGAAGCCGCATTAAAAGACTCTGGCTTAACCGCAGACCAACTCGATGAAGTAGTGCTAGTGGGCGGTTCAACTCGTATGCCAATGGTTGTGGATTTAGTCCGCAAATTAACCAACGGCAAAGAACCGAACAAAGGCGTGAATCCCGATGAAGTAGTTGCCATTGGCGCGGCGATTCAAGGCGGCGTGCTTGGCGGCGATGTGAAAGACATCTTACTCTTAGACGTTACCCCGCTTTCTTTAGGCGTTGAAACAATGGGCGGCGTGATGACCGTGATGATTGAACGAAACACCACCATCCCCGTCCGCAAAACGGAAGTGTACTCCACTGCCGCAGATAATCAAACCGCCGTTGATATTCATGTGTTACAAGGCGAGCGCCCGCTTGCTAACGACAACATGAGCCTTGGACGGTTTAGACTAGACGGCATTCCGCCTGCCCCGCGCGGCATCCCGCAAATTGAAGTGACCTTCGATATTGACGCCAACGGCATTTTGAACGTCACCGCCAAAGATAAAGCCACAGGCAAAGAACAAAAAGTGACGATTACCGCTTCTACCAACTTAAGCAAAAGCGACATTGAACGCATGGTGCAAGAAGCCAAACAAAACGAAGCCGCCGATAAAAAACGCCGCGAAGCGATTCAAGCGAAAAACGACGCCGATAACCTCGCCTATCAAATTGAAAAAGCCTTGCGCGAATTGGGAGATAAAGTCCCCGCCGCCGAAAAGGCTTCCATTGAAACAAAAGTCAACGACCTCAAACAAGCCGCACAAGGCGACGATGTTGAAAAAATCAAAAAGTTAACTGAAGAATTACAACACACCTTCCATGCTTTGAGTCAACAAATGTATGCACAAGGACAAGGTCAGCAACCGCAACCTGAAGGCGGACCCGCCCCACAAGACGGCGATGTGATTGACGGCGAAGTAAAAGAATAAACGTGATACGTAATTCGTAAAACGTAAGATGCGTCATCCTGAGCCGCGCATTGTTTTTTGCGGCGAAGAATCTTTACAACAATCGTAGAAACCCTTCATATTCGCTCAGGGTAACGCATAAAATTAGTAATACATAAAAGACTCTGTTATTAAAAAAATAATAGAGTCTTTTTGTTTTATAATCATTTTATGAAAAACCTAATAAACAAGTTAAAACAAATCAATAAAAAATGGTATATCCCAATTGGCATTCTACTTGCCATAGGTATTTACTTCCTCCCACCCGTTCACGATAGATTATCCCCTCGCATTAATTTACTTCGCACGCGCATCGTCTATTTTTTCAACCCGCCCAGCGAAGCGGTTTTTCAACCAAGCGAAGGAAATCCATTAACCGTTGAAACCGCAGTCGGAACGGCTCGCGCAGAAATAATGCAAACCCTCACTCCCGCTTCCACTTCTACGGTGAAGCCTGCTTCCACACCTCAACCGACGGCTACGCCCGAACCGCTTCCCGAGTCCGTCATCCTCGACGGCGTTGTGTATGTAGACCAACATAATCGTTGGAATTACTGCGGACCTGCAAACCTAAGCATGGCATTAAACTTTTGGGGCTGGGACGGCGACCGTGACGATGTGGCGATGGTCGTCAAACCCGGCTCGCCCGATACAAGCAAAAATTTTATCGAGCGCGGCTTACCCGATAAAAACGTCATGCCCTACGAATTGGTTGACTTTGTCAATTTCCAAACCACAGAATATCGCGCGCTTTCGCGGCTTGGCGGCGATATACAACTAATCAAAAAACTCATCGCCGCAGGCTTTCCTGTGGTGGTTGAAAAAGGCTACTACGAAAGAGACTACACCGGCAAAATAGATTGGCTCGGACACTACCTCTTCACCACAGGTTATGACGATGAAAAAGGCGGCTTCATTGTGCAAGACGCCTACCTCAAACCCGGCAAAGATTTACTCAGCCCCTACGAAGAATACATAGACGGCTGGCGTTCTTTCAATTACTTGTTTATTGTCGTTTACCCCATCGGGCGCGAAGCCGAAGTACTAGAACTGCTCGGACCCTGGGCAGATGAAACATGGGCGGCGAATCACGCTTTAGAAATCGCAGAACGAGAAATTGAAGAACTAGAAGGCAACAATTCCTTCTTCGCCTGGTTCAACAAAGGCACAAGCCATGTGGCGCTATTTCAATATGCAGATGCCGCCATTGCCTTTGACCAAGCCTTTCGCTTATACGCCAGTTGGGATACAGAACTCGGCAATCGCCCCTTCCGCATGATGTGGTATCAAACAGGACCATACTTTGCATATTACTATTCCGCCCGCTATCAAGATGTGATTAACCTAGCCAACACAACCCTCAACGACACCATTGCAGAACCCACCCTTGAAGAGTCGCTCCTCTGGCGCGGGCGCGCCTACTATATGATTGGCGATACCCAATCTGCTATTGAAGATTACCGCGCCGCGCTTCAAGTCCACGCCAATTGGTTTCCTGCCGTGCAAGCGCTGCAAGAATTGGGTATTCAACCATGAAGCGTCTACAACCTTCAAACCTTCCAAAGAAATAATTATGAAAATCCTTCACTTTGCCGACGCGCATATTGACATGGCAAACTATGGCAAGCACGACCCTGCTTCTGGTTTGCCGTTGCGCGTTTTAGACTTTCTCAAATCATTAGACACAATCGTTGATACGGCGATTCAACGCCAAGTAGATATGGTCATCTTTGCTGGGGATGCCTACAAAGACCGTTCTCCATCGCCGACCTTTCAACGCGAGTGGGGTAAACGAATTATGAGATTATCTCAAGCACAGATTCCAACTTTGCTGTTGGTTGGCAATCATGATATTTCTCCAGCCATCGGGCGGGCTCACGCATTACAAGAATTTACCACCCTGCAAGCCCCCTTTGTAAAAGTGTTAGATAAACCCAACTTACTAAAACCAAACGACTTGTGGAACTTGCCCCTGCAAGTGATTGCTATTCCTTGGATCGCCCGCTCTGGATTCATGGCGGCGACAGGCGAAACCGACGCCAAAGAAGCCTTCTCGCGCATGGAAGAAAATATCGGCGAATTAATTCAAACGTGGCTAGAAGAATGCGACCCGTCTTTCCCCGTAATCCTAACCGCCCACGCCTCTATCGAAGGAGCAAAGTTTGGCGGCGAAAGACTGGTCATGTTAGGAAACGATTTAGCGCTATCGGGCAGTTTAGTAAAAAACCCAAAATTCAGTTATGTGGCGATGGGTCACATTCACAAACCGCAAGACGTAAACGAAGGCAACCAACCCCCAGTCATTTACCCAGGCTCCATTGAACGAATAGATTTTGGCGAAATTAAAGAAGATAGGTTTTTTGTTATCGCAACCATTGAAAAAGGAAAAGATACAAAGGTAGAATGGATACCCCTCACAGGCGTAAGAAAATTTATAGACTGCCGAGCGGTTCTCACGTCTAGCGAAGAGGCGATGAAATTCCTCAAAGAACAACTGCCCAAGCCCAAAGACATGTCAGACGCCATCGTTCGCTTCACCATTGAATACCCAAGAGAATTTGACGCCTTGATTGACGAGCCAGCCTTGCGAAAATATGCCGAAACGGCGTTTGAATTTCATTTAGTCAAACGCCCGCAAAGCGAAGCGCGTGTACGCATTCCGCAAGGGCAAACAGTGAGCAGTTTGAGCCCGCTCGATTTACTGGAACAATATTTCGCTTCCGCCAAAATAAACAACGCCGATGAATTAAAAAAATTAGCCGCCGAAATCATTAATAATAACGAAGTGGACAAAGAAACAAACACGGCAGTAAAATAGCGATGCGCAATCTATAACCGCAAGTCTAAACTCTTAATATTGAAGAGGTCTTATGTCCGCTCAACATTCGCGTTATCGTTGGTTTGTGGTGGTTGTATTTTTCTTTTTCATTTTGTTACATCAAACCGATAAATTGATGATTGGTTCTTTGCAAGTGCAAATTAGCGAAGAATTTCAAATCAGCAACACGCAATGGGGGTTGGTTAATTCAGGCGCATTAATTGTAGCGACTGTGTTATACCCTGTGTGGGGGTATTTATACGACCGTTATGCGCGCGCTAGATTATTAGCGCTGGCTTCTTTTATTTGGGGAGCGACCACTTGGCTAAACGCCATGGTGCGAACCTTCGGCGGATTTTTAGCGACTCGCGCCTCTACGGGAATAGACGATTCTTCTTACCCGGGCGTTTACACACTGATAGCCGATTATTTCGGTCCAAACCTGCGCGGAAAAATTTACGGCATTTTGCAATTGGCGCAACCGCTTGGATATTTACTTGGCACCATTTTGGCATTAATGGTGGCGCCGGCAATTGGCGGGTGGAGAAACGTTTTTTTCATCACAGGCGGTTTGGGCTTGGTGATTGCTCTCTTAATTTTTTTCTTTGTCAAAGAAATGCCGCGCGGCAAAGCCGAACCCGAATTTGAAAACATGCCCGAAATGCAAACGTTCAAATTCTCATGGTCAGAAGTAAAAGAAATTTTCAAAAAGAAGACCATGTGGTTTGTCTTTTTACAAGGGTTTGCCGGCGTGTTCCCTTGGACGGTGATTACCTACTTCTTCTTCGGCTATCTGGAAAGAGAACGCGGCTACGACGCCGATAGCATTTTATTTACCATGGCGCCCGTCATTTTGATTTTAGCCGCAAGTTATTTCATCGGCGGCTCGCTAGGAGATTTTGCCTTCAAGCGCACCAACAAAGGCAGAATTATCGTCTCTAGCATTGGCGTGTTAATGGGCGCAGTCTTTATGTACTTTGCCTTAAACACGCCGCTAGAAGCGCGAAACCAATTTTTTATTCTCATGTGCCTCACTGCCGTTTTCATGGCGCTCTCATCGCCAAATGTCATCGCCACCGTCTATGACGTTACCGTGCCAGAAATCCGCTCTACGGCGCAAGCCACTTCCTATTTTATTGAAAACGCAGGCGCGGCGTTTGCCCCCATCATTACCGGCATGATTGCCGATGCCATTGACCTAAAAACCGCCATCCTCCTCATTTGTACGGTCGCTTGGGGGTTATGCTTCCTCTTCTACCTTGGAGCCATCTTCACCATTGATAAAGACGCGAATGATTTGCGAAAACAAATGGGCGAAAGAGCAAAATCTATGTAACAAATTGACGGCAGACGATAGACCGCAGACCGTTTTTATCTCCCATCGTCTGCCGTCATCGGTCAGATTTTCCAATGGTATAATCCCGACGCATTTCTATACCGCAAGGGTACTATATATTTTGTAAGGAGAACGTGTATGTCCGGTCATTCTAAGTGGTCAACCATTAAGCGAAAAAAAGGAGCGGCAGACGCAAAACGCGGCGCCATCTTCACCCGCCTTGCGCGCGAAATCACCATTGCCGCGCGAGATGGCGGAGGCGACCCCGAAACCAATTTTCGCTTACGCCTAGCGGTTGATAAAGCCCGCGCCGAAAACATGCCCAAAGAAAACATCGAACGCGCCATCAAAAAAGGCACAGGCGAAGACAAAGAAGGCGGCGGCTTAGAAGAACTCGTCCTCGAAGGATACGGACCAAACGGCTCCGCCATTATGGCAGTTTGCCTCACCGATAATCGCAACCGCACCATTTCAGATGTGCGCCATGCCTTTAGCAAAGGCGGCAACATGGCAGAAGCGGGCGCAGTGGCATGGCAATTTGAACGAAAATCGTATTTCTCTTTTCCAGCGAGCGCCATGTCGTTTGATAAAGCCTTTGAACTCGGCATTGAAGCGGGCGCCGACGATGTGATAGACAGCGGCGACACAATTGAAATTTACGGCGCAGTGGAATCGTTCAAAACCATCGCCGATGCGCTTCACAAAGCCAACGTGCAACCTGCCGAGTCGGGATTAAGTTTCGTCCCCAAACAAGAACTTGAACTCGGCGTAGAAGAAACCTTACAAGTGATGAAACTCATCGAAGGACTAGAAGAATTAGACGACGTGCAAGACGTGTATCACAACGTCAAGATGAGCGACGAAGCCTTAGCGGCGCTTGAAAACGCTTAATCAAATTTCGGAAGTCTCAAAGACTTCCGAAATTGATTTAATAACATGACCCTCGCATTAGGAATTGACCCCGGCACGGCAACCACTGGTTATGGATTTGTGCGCCTCACGCCCAACGGGCAACTGGTTGCGGTTGCCTTCGGCATCATCTCCACCGACAAAGACGAAGCCCCAGCCCTGCGCCTTGAAAACATCTATAACCAACTCAATAAGTTAATTAAAAAATACAAGCCCGAAACCGCCGCCGTAGAAAAATTATTCTTCGCGCGCAACGTGACCACAGGCATTGCAGTCGGTCAGGCGCGCGGCGTGGTTTTATTAGCCTTACAAAAAGCAAACCTAGAAATTTTTGAATACACCCCGCTAGAAGTAAAACAAGCCGTATCGGGCTATGGCGGAGCCGACAAAAAACAAATGCAAGAAATGGTGCGAACGTTATTGCAGTTAAATCAAATTCCCAAGCCCGACGACGCCGCCGACGCCCTCGCCGTTGCCATTACCCATTTGAACACAAAACGATATTAACTTACCCTTCCTTCATCCAGCGCTTCACCGCTTCGCGCGGATGTTGATACCGTTCCATCAACTGTAAGAGACTCTCAGGCTCGGCATGGCTGACAAGCGCCGTGCGATGCTCAGAAAAGATAAACCCTTCACGCACGGCATGGTCTATGGCGTTGAGTAAGGGGTTGTAATAATCTTTCACATTCAACAAACCAATCGGTTTTTCATGCGCGCCTGTTTGCGCCCAAGTAATCGTTTCAAATAGTTCATCCCATGTGCCAAACCCGCCGGGCAAAGCAATATACCCCTCTGATAATTCGTGCATTTTGGCTTTACGCGCGTGCATATCGGGGGTAACGTCCATGCGGGTTAACCCCGTATGCGCCAACGCAGGCGTATTCATAGGCGGAATAATTACGCCAATCACCTCTCCGCCCATAGATAAAGCGCCATTCGCCGCTTCGCCCATCAGCCCTGTTTTACCGCCGCCATATATCAACCGTATCCCTTTTGAGGCAAGAAGCCTGCCGAGGTTGAAAGCCGCCGCCTTATAGTCGGCGTGAACCGCATCGGATGAGCCGCAAAATACGCAAATAGATTTCATTCGTTTAATAAGGCATTACCTATAACCGCCCCAAAGGTTTCCTACCTTTTAGGGCAGCATATCTTCTTTAATCGGCTTTATTCAGATGAACAAGATAGGCTTCGACCATTAACAAATTCTTTTCGCCTGCGCGTTGAATGACGCTGAGCAATTGGTCCATCTTATTCACTTCTTCCAGTTGCTCGTCAATAAACCATTGTAAAAAGTTTTGAGCAAGATAATCATTTTCCGCGTTGGCAATATCCATTATTCTTTTAATTTGCTCGGTCACTTCTTTTTCCCAAGTTAATGCGGCTTGCACGGCTTCTTCAGCCGATGAAAAAACCGCCTTAGGCGCGTTCACAGCGGGGATATCTAATTTGCCCTGCGTATCTAAAATGTAATGCACAAATTTAAGCGCGTGTTCTTTTTCTTCATCCGATTGCTCAAAAAACAGTTTAGAAAGCAGGTTTAACTTTTGAGTTTGAAAATAGCCAGCAATGCTCAGGTATTGTAAAGACGCGCCAAATTCATTTCCAATTTGCTGATTCATGGCTTTTGTGAGCGTAGGGCTAATCATCATAAGAGTCTCCTTTGATATGGGTATATTATAAGTCAAGGTTCGCTAAGTAATTATCTGAAATAGTTATAAATTTTTTGCCGCGCAAGCCGTTATCCTTGCGGAGAGCATAAAGTTGCTGCCTGAAAACTGACCCCCAACGGCAGGTTAGAATTTTGTTAGCGTGAATTTTATACGCTTGACATTCAACAGGGGCAGGTATAAAAATAAAGCCCATGGAGTATAAAGACTATTATAAAACCCTCGGCGTTGACCGCAAAGCCAGCGCGGACGCTATTCGTTCGGCGTATCGCAAATTGGCTATGAAATATCACCCCGATAAAAACCCCGGCGACAAAAAGGCTGAGGAGAAATTCAAAGAAATCAACGAAGCCTATCAGGTTTTAAGCGACGACCAAAAGCGCGCCAAATATGACCAACTCGGCAGCGCGTATTCCAGCTTTCGTGGGCGCGGCGGGCGCGCCAGCGACTTTCAATGGGATGATTGGTTTGCGCAAGGCGCAGGGTCGCGCGGCTACCAAAATGTAGATGACGTTTTCGGCGGCGGAGGCTTTGGCGGGTTTTCCGACTTCTTCCGCACAATTTTTGGCGAAGCGGTTCGGTCTTCGGCTTATCATGCCGCGCCGCAAGGGTATGAGCAAGAAGCGCAAATTACCTTCGACGAGGCGTATCATGGCACAGTGCGCCAAATTCAAAGCAATGGAAAGAAACTAAATGTAAAAATCCCCGCTGGGGTTAAGACAGGCTCGAAGGTTCGAGTGGCAGGCGCAGGTCCAGAAGGAATCGATTTATATCTGGTCATTAACGTCCAACCAGATAGTCGTTTTGAACAAGATGGAATTAACCTCACCACCACAGCGCCGGTCAGCGTGTTTACGTTGATTCTCGGCGGCGATGCCGATGTGGAAACGCCTGCGGGTAAAGTCAAATTAAATATCCCGCCCGGCACACAGCCCGACCAAATCTTCCGTTTGGCTGGGCGCGGAATGCCCAATTTGAAAGACCCAAAAACAAAAGGCGATTTATATGTGAAGTTAAAAGCGCAAGTGCCAAAATATCTAACCAGCAAACAACGCGAGTTAATTGAAGAAGCTTCAAAAATCAAATTTTAAGCGACCATAGGCAGGGGATTACAAACTCGACCTATCTCAAAGGGTTCTTTCGGAAAGCCTTTGGGCGCTAGCGCGCATGATAATATTGATAAAGGTGACATGATGAAAATGAAAAGAATTTTGATTGCGTTTCTTATTTTATTGTTAGTCAGTGCGGCATGTCAGACTTCATTTGTTGAGTCGAATCAATCTGCCGAGCCGACGGCGGTTGTGCAAGTTGTGCCCACCATAGCCCCTGCCAACCCAGCCGTCGCCAACCCTGCGGCAGGTCAGCAAGAGAGTTTGGTAAGTTTATATGAAAATGTCAGCCGCGGCACGGTCGCTATTCTCACCGATATTAGTTCTGGCTCCGGCTTTGTGTACGATAACGCTGGGCATATCATCACAAATTATCACGTTGTAGAAGGGGCAAACACGATAGAAGTTCGCTTCACCTCTGGCTTTATGGCTTATGGCGCCGTGATTGGCACAGATTTAGATTCGGACATTGCCGTTATCAAAGTGGATGCGCCCGCTTCGGAATTATTCCCGCTTCCGCTCGGCGATTCAAACTTGTTGAAAGTTGGTCAGACCGTGGTAGCCATTGGCAACCCCTTTGGCTTAGAAAGCACGATGACAGTTGGCGTTATCTCGGCGTTGGGGCGCACCTTAGAATCTATGCGCGTTAGCCCAGATGGCGCGGCGTTTAGCGCGGGCGATATTATTCAAACCGATGCGGCAATTAACCCCGGCAATTCTGGCGGACCGTTATTCAACTTGAACGGCGAAGTGATTGGCATTAATCGCGCCATTCGCACCAACAATTTTACAGATGGCGGAGAGCCTCTTAATTCAGGCATTGGTTTTGCAATTTCTATTAACATCGTTAAGCGCGTTGTGCCTTCCTTAATTTCACAAGGCAAATACGATTACCCGTATTTAGGCATTGCCTCTACCGATTTGGTCAGCCTCGAAATGGTGGAAGCGTTAGGTCTCAACCAATATACTGGCGCATATATTACCAACGTTGTGCCAGGCGGACCTGCAGAAAAAGCCGGCCTGAAAGCAGGCACACGCCCCACCAATATCCCAAACCTATTAGCAGGCGGAGATTTAATCATCGCCATTGACGGCAACCCCACCCGCACCTTTGACGAAATGCTGGCATATTTGCTCAACAATAAATCCCCCGGCGATACGGTCGTCCTCACTGTGCTGAGAGATAATCAACCCTTAGATGTGACGGTTACATTGGATAAGAGACCCTAAACAAGAAACTCCGAGATTTTCAAAATCTCGGAGTTCTTATTTATTACCCAAATCTCTCTTCGCGCCACACGTCCGCCCGATTATGATACCCCGCCTGCTCCCAAAAACCGCGTTTATCGCGCGGCATAAATTCTAAAGACCGAAGCCACTTTGCCCCTTTCCAAAAATACGGCGTTTCCAACTCTTGACCAGGGATAAACCCCACCACCCCGCGCAACGGATATCCATGGTCGGCATCCAGCGGCTCGCCGTTGAAATGAGTCGCCAGCAAAAAATTATCTTGCAAAACAACTTCCAAAGGTAAGTTCACTGTAAACCCGTATTCCGCATGTTGCATCACGTGCGAAGCGGTGGGTTTAATCTTAAAAAAACCTTGCTCCACCAACATCCGCACCGAAACGCCCTCCCACACAGTATCAAACTTACTCCACCGCGTCACACAATGAATATCCATCGTAATTTTCGTGCGCGGCAACTGATTAAACTCCGCCCACGTCCAGCGCTTTTCTTCTTCCACTTCGCCCCACACCCGAAAATCCCAAGTCGTTGGGTTAAATGGCGGCACAGGACCATAATGCAAAACGGGAAACTTCAGCGTCAGCGATTGGCCCGGCGGCAAGCGCCCTTCTGAGCGCACACGCTCTTCCTCTTTTCTCCTATCCAAACCTTCAAATCCAAACATAACTCACCTCGCTCCAAATCGTTTCAACGCTACATAGACACATCAACTTGCAACAATGTTACCAAAAGATAAATAATTTCTTATTTAATTCCTAAAACCTCAATGCCGTTTTTTTCTAAGACGCTTCGCAATAACTTTGCATGGTCAACCGCGTGCAAATTGTCTCCATGCAAGCATAAGGTGTCCAGCCTGCCGCCCGCAATCAAAGTCAAAGCATGGCGCGCAACTTCATCTGAAGATTCAATCACCGCGCCAAGCATATTTCTCGCCATCAAACTCCCATCCGAATTATATCTTCTATCAGGAAACCCCTCCCGCGCAACGCTTAATCCCAACGTGATTCCCGCCTCCACCAACTTTGAGCCTGCCAGCCCAACCAAGCATACGTCTTCGCCCACGCGTTTGACCGCCCGCGCAATGGCTAGCGCCAAATTCCAATCCCGCGCCGCCTGATTATACAAAGCCCCATGCGGCTTAACGTGCTTCAAGTTTGCCCCTTCTTCTTTAGCGATTTTCGCCAACAACTCAATTTGATACAAAACAACTTTCTCCGCCTCTCCTAAAGAAAGATTCATTTCTTTCCTTCCAAAATTTTCCCTATCTTCCCAACTTGGGTGCGCCCCAATATGCACGCCAAATCTTTTCGCCAAGCGAATCGTTTCGCGCATTGTATTTTCATCGCCTGCGTGAAAGCCGCAAGCAATATTCGCAGAGGTGATGAAAGGCATAAGGGCTTCGTCGTTTCCCATACCTTCGCCGAGGTCGCAGTTTAAGTCTATTTTCATTTCACGCGCCAAATTTCCGAAGTCTTTAAGACTTCGGAAATCTCCTTAAGTTTCTCTCTCGCTTCTTCCACGCTCACTTCTCGAAACTTTATTTTACTCTTCCCCGCCTCGCATTGCGCCAGCACGGGCAAGTGGGCTGTAATCACATGAGCAATTTTAGGGTAGCCGCCTGCGGTTGGAGAATCCGCCATCATCACAATCGGCTGACCGTCATTTGTAATTTGAATACTGCCCATCGTCATCCCTTCTGAAATCAATTCGCTTCTATCATACGATAAAACCTCTTGCCCTTCTAAACGATAGCCCATTCTGTCAAACAATTTGCTCACTGTATATTCGCTTTCAAAAAAAATGTTATCAAACCGCTCCCGTTGCGGACCGGCAACCGCCTCAATCGTCGGCGTTTGGCTATAAGGTACAAATGAACGAGCCGAAAAATCTCGCGCGGCAAGTTTCATCAATTCACCCTTTGGCGTGCCGCTTGGCAAAACATCTCCCGCTTGAATTGCGCGCCCAAGCCCGCCGCGAATATATGTAGAAGAAGAACCTAAAATGTTTGCAGAAGCAAACCCGCCGGCAATCGCCAAATATGCCCAATTGCCGCCGCTTGTTTTTTTAATTTGCACAACCCACCCCGCCCGCACATAAAACGATGTCCACAAAGGAAACGTCCACACATAATTTTGAACCTCAAAGCCGGCGCCTGTCGCCGCTAACACACAATCGCGCTTGGCGCGAAACGTAATATCGCCCAAGCCAATTTCAAGAACTGGAGCGTTTTTAGAATTGCCTGCCAATTGATTTGCAATTTGATAGGCAAACCAATCCATCGCTCCAGAAACAGGCACGCCAAAACGTTGAAACCCCTTTCTGCCTACATCTTGAAACGTAGCGCTCCCCAAAATCTCAAGCGCTTCCAGCATTATCGCCTTCTTTCATCGGAATAAATTTCACCGTATCGCCAGGCGAAAATAAAAACGGCGTAGCGCTGTTTGGGTCAAACAACTTTAACGGAGTCCAACCGATGATATGCCAACCGCCCGGAGAATCGAGCGGGTAAATTCCCGTTTGAAACCCTGCCACCGCTACAGAGCCAGCCCGAACCAAAGCGCGAGGCGTTTGTAAACGCGGCATGTGCAGGCGTTCGTCTAAAATGCCCATATACGGAAATCCCGGCGTAAAGCCCATCATATAAATTCGATATTCTTTTTCCGAATGAATTTGAATCGCGTCTTCGATTGAAATGCCTTTTGAGGCGGCGATGATTTCAATATCGGAGTTTGAAGCGTCGCCGTATCGCACTGGAATTTGATGCCTGCGCCCTGTTTCTTGAGGGGTTTGACTTAATTGATTCATTTTTTCTTCCACCAACGTTTTTATTTGGCGAAACGAAAAATTCAACGAATCGTAATGAATTAATATCGTGCAATAAGCGGGGATAGTTTCGAGAACGCCGTTTGTATTTTGCAATAAAGCGTTAAGCGCATGTACGCGTTGATTGATAACAGGGGTAATTTTATCGCCCAACTCAACAAGCAAAGCGGAATCGCCAAGCGGTTTGAACATTTTTACAAATGAAAAATTGAAATTGATTCGATATGATAGGTTTGCGGAAATAAATCGAACGGCGTCACTTGCTTAAGGGCGTAACCGCCGCGAATTAATCTTGCGGCGTCTCGCGCTAAAGTGGCTGGGTCGCACGAAACATAAGCGATGATTTGCGGTTTAATATTGATGAGCGCATCCAAAGCGCGTTTTTCAATGCCAGCGCGCGGCGGGTCAACAATGCAATTAATGGGTTGATTAAGTTGGGTAGAGAGAATTGGGAGAATTGATTCGGCGGCGCCCTCGTATAAATCCACGTTGTCAAATTCGTCTAAATTGAAGACAAAATCTTCACAAGCCGATGGAGACGATTCTATGCCGATGACTTTTGCATATTGATTGGCGAAAATTTTACTAAACAAACCAACGCCGCAGTAGATATCTAGTAAAGCGGTTGGTTGATTGGTCATTGGTAATTGGGTCATTAAATGCTCTGCCATTTTCTCCGCCATTTTTGTATTGACCTGAAAAAACGAAGCGGCAGAGACTTTGAAAACCTTATCTAAAACTTTGATGAAGATATGGTCTTGCCCGGCAAGGACAACGGGATGCTCTTGATAAAGATGAACGACCGAAACATCGGCTTCGATTTCCAGTTCGGGCGTTTCGGCTGATTCCGATTCGAAAACCAGCATCAAATCGTTTTCTTCGCCCGCTCGAAGCGAAACGCGCTCAATGTTTAAGTTTGGTTCAAAATTTAGTTCTTTCCAAAACGAATCAATTTCTTGGTCTGGCAAATGACATTCTTCAACGGCAAAAGCGGAATTTCCTTTTGAATGGATAAAGCCCAACTTACCTTCATTCGTCAAATGGAATTGAATGTTGTTTCGATAATTCCATTGATGAGGCGAAGGAATCATATCTTCGACTGGCGGGTTTTCAATTTTTCCAATTCGTTGCAGCTGGTCTCGCAAGATTTCGGTTTTAATTTGCAATTGTTTTTCGTAAGAGATATGTTGATAATGGCACCCGCCACAGCGCGTAAAATGCGCGCATTTGGGTTGAATACGCCCTTGAGAAGGTTGAAGGATTTTGAGGATTTCGCCGCGCGCGAAGTTTTGTTTTTCTTGCGTTAATTTAACGCTCACAACCTCGTGCGGCAACCCAAACGGCACAAACACCGCCCGCCCATCGGAAAGTCTGCCTATGGCGTCTCCGCCGTAGGTAAATTTTTCAAGCGTAATTTCAACCGTTAAATCGGACATGATGTGAAGCGACCGTCCCGAAGGTTTTTTGTTGCAACCTTCGGGACGTTTTTTTTATACAAAGTTTTTATTTATTATTTCAAAATAAAAGAAAGCGCCACTAAAACCGCAATAAAAAAGCCCGCCAATATGCCAATGCGTTTGAGGTCTTTCTTAATCAGGCTGTAATCGGGGTTGAATTCAAATTTTTGCGGAGGTACGTTTACCGCCGCTTGAGTCGGTCGTTTATTTTTCTTAGCCATTTTTTCTCCTAATTTATTTTTTGCTCTTTCCGCAGGGCGGTTAGGTGAGCGCGTTTAATTTTGCAATCTTCCAAAAACCACAATCCGTTGGTTGTTGACCAAGTAAGGGTAACACGAAATCAAAGTGATGGTCGGCGAGCTAGTGGGCGCCATTACTTCAACAGCGGTGGGTTCTACTAAAACGGTTCTATCCACAATATATACAAATTGGCGTTGTTGGGTGTAAACGATAATTTGGTCGCCTGGCACAAGCCTATCTAAATATCGAAAAATCTCGCCATACACGTCATTATGAGCCGATAAGACCAAATTGCCGTCGCGCCCGGGCGCGGCAGAGCCAATATATTGACCCACGCCTTTTTTCAGTTGCTCCCAACCGTCGCCTTGCACGACGGGCGCATCTACATTAATAGCGGGGATTTGAATGCGCACGGCTTGGTCTGGCGCGGCGGTTGGCACAGGCACATTGGCTAGCGACTGCATAACAGGCAATAGATGAGCGGGTATTTCGGCTTCGTTCGGTCTGGTATTGCCGTTTGCGTCAGGCGGGGTATGCCCCGATGGAAGCACCACTGCCATTACCAAAGGCGTGGGCGTAGGCGTTGAAGGGTTTAATGCGGCAACCACTTCATTGTTTAATGTTTGCAATAAGCCAATGCCGTTTAAGATGACCCCCACCAAACCAATCACCGCTAAAATTTCTACGCCTAGCAAGAGCCTATCTAAAAACTTTCGGCGTGGGTTTGCTGGAAGCGGCTCAGGCGAAGTGTCTGCGCCTGAAACGGTATCAATCACAGGGGCAGATGGAGGCGCGTCGAACCCCAAATCGGGAGCGATAGAAACGACTCGTCCCGTGCGGCGATAATGCTCGAGTCTTTCTTTACGCGCGCCGCGTCTTTTTTCGACGAGCAGCCTGCGTAATTCCTCTACGCTTAATTCTTCGGGGATTTTTTTTCTTGCCATCGCGTGGCGATTATACCTTATGGAAATGCGGCAATGGAATTTTGTTTTGTTATGGTAAAATCGCCTTCGCAATATTTGGAGGGATGGCCGAGCGGCTGAAGGCGCATGTCTTGAAAACATGTTTGGGTCACACCAACGTGGGTTCGAATCCCACTCCCTCCGCTCGGATGACAAATAAAAATAATGGGAAGGTGCCAGAGTGGCTGAATGGGCTCGCCTGCTAAGTGAGTGCTGGGTAAAACCAGTCGCGGGTTCGAATCCCGCCCTTCCCGCCACAGAAAACACATTCAGAAATGGATGTGTTTTTATTTTCCAGTCGCGCGCCTCCATTGAGGAGATGATATTCGAATCCCGCCCTTCCCGCCACAGAAAACACATTCAGAAATGGATGTGTTTTTATTTTCCAGTCGCGCGCCTCCATTGAGGAGATGATATCCCACAAGGGGACGATGTTCGAATCCCGCCCTTCCTTATTTTATTTTCTTCTCCAAATCTTGGATATGCTCTAACTCGTGCATGGCGATTGCCCGCGCCCGCCAATATACCGACTCTTGGCGCTGTTTTCCCTCTTCTCGAATGGTTTTTGACCATTCAGCCTCTTTCAAGCCTGATAACACTCTTAGTAAAATTTTTCTGCGTGTTTTGAAATAGTCTAATAAGTCTGAAAAGTCTAACAAGTCGAAGCGAGTTAACTTTCCCCAATCTCGGTCGGGATGAACATCCGCAAAGAAAGGTTCATGGCTCAACAAGGCTTGATAAATCATTTCGCTTGATTTTGCTTCGCCATTGATTAAATGAGTCAAATCTTCTGTAAATGACCTTTCGCCTTTTCCCAACGGTTCGCGAAGTTTTTCTTTCGATAAGCCTTTACTTAATGCTTCTAATCTCTTCGGCGTTTCAGTTAATATTTCTAAAATTTTAGAAATATTTTCAGGGGTTTGGTTGGTGGAAATGCGTTGCTTCATTTCTTGGCAGTTAACGCTTTATACTCTTCATGCTTTTGAATCCACGCCGCAGCATACGAGCAAATCGGAATCACACGCAGAGATTTCGACTTGGCGTATTCCATAGCAAATTGAACCAACTTGCCTGCAATGCCCTGACCTCTTAAATCGGGATGGACTCCGACATGGGTAATGGCAAACGAATCTTTATCTTCAATGTAATCTAGTTTACAACCTAAGCCGTTAATCCATGTTTCAAAGCGGTTTTCGGAGGCGTTGTTGATGATTTCGAGCGCTTCTAAGTTAATAGTCATTTTTCTTTTCTGCAGGGGCGACCTTCCAATGTTTATCATGTGCCTTAATCAATCCTAACGGGTCGCCCTTACGATTGATTCTGTTTCATCCTTGCAATTACAGCCATATATTCCATAATAATTTTCAAGCCGGCAAACACCGTCGCTTCAGAAGGGTCAAGCGGCGGAGCGATTTCAACCACATCCAAACCGACTAAAGATAACCCTTGCGCGCCTTTAATCAAAGTCAACACATCCCGCGAACTTAAACCGCCAAATTCGGGAATGCCTGTGCCTGGAGCATAAGCGGGGTCGAGGCAATCAATGTCTAATGAAATATGAACCGCATCGCAATCGTTGAGGATGTTATAGACGCTATCCGCCACATTTTTCATACCGCGTTCGGCGACATCCGCCGCCGTATAAACATGAATGCCGCCGTTTTCAATTAAGTCAATTTCTTGGTCTTCCCAAGAACGTAAACCCACCATACAAACATCATGCGGTTCAATTCCAAATTCTAAAGCGCGTCTCATTGTATTGGCATGTGAAAGTTTTGAGCCGTCAAAAAAATCACATAAATCAGGATGAGCGTCAATCCATAACACGCCGAGGCGTTGGTCTTTATATCTTAATCGTTGACCTTGTAGAATCGGAATCGTAACTGAATGGTCGCCGCCCATGAGTATCGGCATGTTGGGAAGAGTCGCTACACGCTGGCGAACCAACTCAAAGTCCGATTCGGGATGCGTAATTTTTATATCGCCCAAATCGCAAACCGTTAAATCTTTTAATCGCGTTCTATCTTCGCTAAACGGCGTAACATGATGCGACCAATATCGAATTCGTTCGGGCGCGCTTGCCGCGCCTTTTCGCGCCGAAGCCAGGCCGTCAAACGGAATGCCAATGACGCTGAAATCGGCTTCTTCGGGCGTTAGGTCTGGGCGATGCAAATCGCCCCACATTGTATGATTGCCATCTATTGCCATGTTCACTCCTTTTATTATTTTATCGTTAAATAAAAACAGCAGTAGGGGCGACCTACCACTGTTTCAGAAGAAATTAATTAATCGTGACGGGTCGCCCCTACAAGTAATTAATCCGAATTGATAAACGCAATCAATGCGTCAATTTCTTCTTTCGTTAAATCTAATTGCGGCATTTGCGAATTTGAATTGACCGAAGTTGGGTCTTTCAAACGCATTTCTAAAACTATTGGGTCAGCAGAAAAGTTTGATAAATTTGTTGCGCCTGCCACATTAATGGTCACATATTCAGAACGGCTCGCGGCTTTGCTGTTGTAATGACAAGTGATGCAACCTTTGGCGATGAATAAATCTCTGCCATATTCAACTTGCGCTGCAGATGATTCAATCGCTTCACTGGATGATGATTCATTTTGCGCTTCAACTGCAGGGACGCTTGTTCCTACTACTACCGTGAGAGCGAGTCCTATCATCAAACAAAGCGCTGTAACGCCCGCCGCAAATTTACTTTTCCGTTGCACTGTAAAAAACAAACTGACCAAGCCAATTACAAATGCGGCAATTGCAATTATAAAATTTGGCAATGCGGAAATTTGCGCTGTTGATTCGGTCACAGGTTCGCTAACCACTGCAACTGACGGCGCGGACACAATTAACGTTGGCATTTTTTGTTGCATAGAAAACGCTTCAATTGTCCAGTTCCATTCGCCTTCTTTGGGAAACGTCAAAGTCGCTGTGTAATGGCCGGGTTTCCCTTCTTCTTTGGCAGCGATTGTGAATTGTTCATCTTTATATAAATTCGCAGTGATGATTGGAGTCAATCCAGTCAGTGGGGTTTTGCCGTGTTGCAACACCGTGAAGCCGATTGTAAATTCTTCACCCGCCACAACATCTGTCGGCAACTCATCCAAAGTAATAACCGCCCATCCGCCAGCAAAAACGGGGATTGTGAAAATCAATGTAAGTAGGAATGCCAATCCAATTGCGAGTTTGGTTTTTGAAAACATATCTGCCTCCTTGAGCGATGTTTGAAGTCATACACCGCTCAAAGTTGGCAGGTTCCAAAAAAGGGAGTAGAGAACAGAGATTAGTTATTAGTAATTTGACTATGGAATGGGTTGCAAATTCTCTGCAATTAAAATTGCTTCTTCCATGCTTAGATGTGTCTCTAGGCGATAGGTGATAGTTCCATCTGTCCAAATTAATACATTGCCTTCAATCAAACGAGTAAATTCCACTTCATAACGGTTAGACAGAATTAATGGATAGGGTCCGACCGCCCAAACGGCTTTGTAATTGTTTACGCTTGTTTCTTGTAAAACTGTGGGCTGTATTTTTTTAATTGCCCAATTTCCATTGGGAATAAAATGCAAACTCAATTCCACGCTTTGCGGTTGAATTGGATTCATCCAAACGAGAATCGTAATGTAGCCTTCTACATCTTGAACAAAAACATAATCAGGTTCGTCGAAGTTTTGCGGCAATAAAATTGGATAATCTACTTGTCGTTTTGCTTCGTCAAGCGTTGTTTCGCCGAAAACGGATTCTAATAACGGAATCATAGATGGCGCGGGCGTGATGGTTGGAATCAATTCTTCTGTTGGTTGCACATTTTGCGGAAAGATTCTCACAACGCCAATTTGAAGAAATTCAAGAATCGCCGCACGCACTGGCGGAATTGCAAAAAGGCTGACGAGTAAAATTAAGATGAGGGTCAATGACCAAGCCAAACGTCTGGAAATGAAGCGAGGTTGACGAATCTTCTTCATCACATCAGCAGAAATATCAGGCGTGGATGGATAATCCAATCCTTTTGAGAGAGAAGAAATTTTTTGCTCAAACTCGTTCATGCTTCATGTCCTTCAGAAAGAAACGGAAAATCTTTTTGAATCACATTTCGTAATTTTTCTATCGCGCGATTCAAACGTGATTTCACTGTACCTTCTGCAATTTGTAAAACATCCGCCGTTTCATTCACCGATAAATCCAAAAAATATCTCACATAAATAATTTGCTGGTCTTGAAAATTTAACGTTTGCACGGCTTTCCATAATTCATTGGCATCATTATTTTGTGAATTTTTTTCTTCAAGATTCTTTGGTGGAATTTCATTTTGAAAAGCACGTTTCAATGCAGAAAAATATCTGCCTGCCGAACGACGACGATTGCTTGCCAAATTGGAAGCAATACTCAACAACCAAGGGCGAAATGGGCGCGTTGAATCAAAACGCTTGAGATGATTCCAAGCGCGTAAAAATGTTTCTTGGGCAACATCTTCTGCATCGTCGGGGTCGCCAAGAAGTAAATAGCAAAGCCTAAAAACCGCTTGCTGATGCGCCTGCATCAACGGCTCCCAAGCCGCCTCGTCGCCATGTATGGCGCGTTGTATTAGAGTTATCTCATCCAAATAAGCCTCTGCAGAGGTGATTTTCATACACTATACACCGTCAAAATGAAAATCGTTCCACGCCGTATTGACCCGCTTTCTGTTTGCTTTTACAATGCTTTTATGCTTGTGAAATTTGCAGGATTTTTTCGCCCCGACCACGACCCTCCGCTTCAACCCTGACTTTTGTTTGGTTCTTGAACCTCGGCATTTTCTTAACTTGAGCCGGAGTGCGTCGCGCACACATTAGCAGAATCAAAAATAAGATAAATTAATTTGCTTGACAAGCTTATCTACTGCAAAAAGCGCGACGCACCCTTTGTAACCTAATTGGAGGACCCCATGAATACCCCGTTTGTTTCTAAACGCGCAGAAATTTATAAAGACGTTCCAGACGAAAAATGGAACGATTGGCGCTGGCAGTTAAGTCACCGTATGAACAGCGTTGAAGATATTGAAAAAGTTTTACCCCTCACCGATAGCGAACGCAAAGCCTTACAAACCTCTGGCTTATTCCGCGTAGATATTACGCCGTATTTCATTTCCTTGATTGACCCGAACGACCCGCACGACCCCATTCGCAAGCAAGTGATTCCAGTGGCGGAAGAAATGGAATCGTTTACCGCCATGATGGAAGACTCATTGGCAGAAGACCGTCACTCGCCTGTGCCCGGCTTAGTGCATCGTTACCCTGATAGGGTGTTAATGCTCGTCACCACGCAATGCGCCTCCTATTGCAGGTATTGCACACGCTCACGCATCGTCGGCGACCCTGGACAAACGTTTAACCGTCAAGAATTTGAAATGCAAATTGAATATCTCAAAAACACGCCGCAAGTGCGCGATGTGTTGCTTTCAGGCGGAGACCCGCTTGTGTTAGCCCCCAAAGTGTTAGAAGAATTGCTCTCTCGCTTACGAGAAATTCCGCATATTGAAATCATCCGCATTGGCTCGCGCGTGCCGGTGTTTATGCCAATGCGCGTCACCCAAGAATTATGCGATATGCTCGCCAAATATCACCCCTTGTGGATGAACATTCACGTCAACCACTCTAACGAAATCACCAAAGAACTCGCCGAAGCGTGCGACCGCCTAACGCGCGCCGGCATTCCGCTGGGAAATCAAGCCGTGTTATTGGCAGGCGTGAACGATAACGTGCATATTCAAAGAAAACTCGTGCATGACTTGGTGCGCATCCGCGTGCGCCCATATTATTTATATCAATGCGATTTAGTCGAAGGCGCGGGTCACTTCCGCACGCCCGTTGGCAAAGGCATTGAAATTATGGAAGGCTTACGCGGGCATACATCTGGGTACGCTGTTCCGCAATATATCATTGACGCGCCCGGCGGCGGAGGGAAAATCCCCGTCATGCCCAATTACATGATAAGCATGTCAGACCATAAAGTCGTCTTGCGAAATTACGAAGGCTACATCACCACCTACGAAGAGCCGACCGATTACGTCCCATCCGACGCGGCGCAATATAAAGGCATCAAACGCCCAGAGCCAGGGCAAGAAGGCATTAGCGGGTTATTAGACGGAAAAGATATGTTCATCAAACCCGAAGGCTTCGACGAATTACACGACCGTCACGGCGTGCAGCACCGCCTCAAAGACGAAAACAAATGGAAACCTTTAGGAATCGGCTCAGGCGAAAACGCAGAATGAATTACAATGAAGAGGCGGCACAGCCGCAATAAAGGAGATTTTGTATGCAAAAAACTTTTACAATCTTATTGACGCTGGCGTTTATCCTATCGGCTTGTATTCCTGGGCAAACCCCACAAGATGTCGAATCAGCGGTCAATACGGCGGTTGCGCAAACCATGCAAGCCAACGAGCAAATTGAGCAAGCGGTAAACCAAACGTTAACCGCGCAAGCGCCGCTTGCCACGCCCACTTTAGAAGTTACCGCCACGCCCGAACCGACCTTTGAACCATTAATCATTGTTACAGATACTCCCTTTACCGTTCCCACAAATACGCCCATCAAAAGCGGCGGCGGGGGTGGGGGCGGCAGCAGCAGCGGAGGAAACAGCGGCGGTAGCACAGGCTCCGCTTATTCCTGCGCCATTATTGCCGAAAAACCATACGACGGCGCCACCTTCAAACCGGGCGATACGTTTGATAAATCGTGGACTATCAAAAACACCGGCACCATGACTTGGGACGCCTCATGGGATTTTGAATACAAAAGCGGCGACGATATTTCTCCCAGCCCCAACTTCACCATTGGGCAACAAGTTCCGCCCGGCGGCACAATTACCATCGTCGTAGATATCCTCGTCCCCGATGTTCCCTACAAAGATAGCGGCAAAGTGTTAGTGATGACTTGGTCGCTCAACAACGGCACGCACTTCTGCACGCCCTACGTCGCCATCACCGTCGTTCCATAAAATTTTTACCGTTTTCATCATCAACAGGTCGCAGTATGTTCTGCGACCTGTTTGCTTCTATCGCCTGAAACAAATCTTATTGTCAATAAAAATTTTATCGTTATAATGAAGCGACAGCAAACGTATGACTAAAAACCAAAAAATCACATCAACCCTCATCCTCATTTTTTTCACGCTCGCTTGCGTTCCAACATTGCCAAGCGCCTCAACGCCCATACCAACGCTTGACCCAAACGCCCCACTCACTGCCATTGTAGAAACAGCGCGCGCGGCGGCGACTCAAACCGCCCAATTTGCGCCTCCCACTTTAACGCCATCAGCCACGCCAACCCGAACCCCTCCGCCAACCGATACAGTCACCCCCACTTTCATCTTTCTTTTGCCCACCAGCACCGTGCCGCCTACACAAATTCCCGCTGGCAGTTCAGGCTTAACGTTAGATTGTCAAATCCTCTCGCAAGACCCTCCCCCCGACAAAATTTTTGACAAAGGCGCTGTCTTTACCGCCACGTGGGTTGTGGCAAACGTAGGCTTAAATACCTGGCCCTCCGATAACTCTGATTATCGTTACTCCAGCGGAGATAAACTTCATTTGCAACCGATTTACGATTTTGAGAAAAATGTCGCCGCCGGCGAAACCGTGACCTTTTCTGTGGCAATGCAAGCGCCCAATGAAGTGGGGCGTTTTTCTACCGTTTGGCAAATTGCAATTGGCAAAGAACGCTTTTGCTCTATGCAAATTACCATCATCGTCGGTTAAAAAATAAACGCCCCGCTGTTTCTTTGAATCTCAACCTGCGGGGCGTTTTCTGTTCTGTCGTTTAACTTCGCAACTTTGCGCCAAGTTCATGCTCTAAGCGCTTCACTATTTTGTTGCGAATCGCCGCCGCTTCGGAATCGGTTAGGGTTTTATCTTCGGCTTGATAGGTGAGGTTATACGCCAATGATTTTTTACCCGCGCCGATTTTTTCGTCACGATACACGTCAAACAAACGGACATGGCTCACGCTTCTTCCGCCCGTCTGCTTGATTAATGCCTCCACACGCTCAGCTAACACCGATTCATCTACAATAACGGCAATATCTTCGTACACAGGCGGGAATTCTGAAACGGGCGTAATACCATAGGTGGGTTGGATTTCGCGCATGATTTCTACATCAAATTCCGCCACTAAGACGGGCGCGTCGCCCAGTTCGTATTTTTCTTTGACGAGTGGGTGTAATTCGCCAAACACGCCGATTGTTTTATCGTGCGCTTTTACTTCGGCGGCTTTGCCGGGGTGCAAGTGGGGAACAGATTCTATGGAGGCGTAAGAGATGTTTGAGAGGCGCAACCCGCTAAACAGGAGTTCGAGGCGTCCTTTCAAATCATAAAAATCAAATTGGGTTGTATCTTTCACATCCCATGCGCTTTCGTTTCGTAAGCCCGTCATGGCGAGGGCAAGTTTACGCGGTTCGTTGGGTAAATCGTTTTTGTTGGGTTCAAACACGCTTCCAATTTCAAACATTGCAAACGAATCGCGCAAGCGAATATTTTTTTCAAGCGTCTCTAACACTGCGGCGGTTAGGCTTCTGCGTAAAACGCTTTTTTCCGGCGCAATAGGGTTTGCAAGTTGAACATAATCATTATAGTTTGCAACGCGCGCTTCTTTTTCAATCGAAGTCATGCGATAGGTGACGATTTCTTGAAAACCAAGCGTGGTTAGCAAATCGCGCAGATGTTCTTCCCATTCATGCGCGGGGTTGCCAACCTGCGGGGGAAGGGCGTCAGCCATAGTTGTGGCGGGGATATGGTCGTAACCGTAAATGCGGGCGACTTCTTCCAGCACATCGGCGAGACCCACCACGCCTTCTGAAATATCCATGCGATGGTTAGGCGCGGTCACTTGTAAGACGTTATTTTTAATTTCGCATTTGAATTCAAGTTTGGTAAGCAAATCGGAAATTTGCTGTAAAGTTAAATCAATGCCTAATAATCTTTTTACATCGTGCGAGGTTACGTCCACAACGGAGTCTTTGGGTTTGAGCGGGTATTCGTCAATGAAACCCGGCGCGATTTTTCCGTTTGCCCATTGAGCCATGTAATACAAGCCGAGTTTGACGCCGCGCTCTGCCATAGCGGGGTGAACGCCGCGTGAAAAACGGAACGACGCCTCAGACGGTAAATTATGGCGTTTGGCGGTTTTACGAATGTTGATGTAATTCCACGCCGCGCCTTCGAGCAAAATATGTTTGGTTGTATCGGTGATTTCGGTTTCAGAGCCGCCCATGACGCCGGCTAAACCAATGGAGCCTTTTTCATCGCATACTAAAACATTTTCGGGCGATAAGGTTCTTTCATTGCCGTCGAGCGTGATTAATGTTTCGCCGGCTTGTGCGGCGCGGGTGATAATTTTGATTTTCTTTTTGCCAGCGCGGGCTTTGAGCGCGTCGTAATCATAAGCGTGAAGCGGCTGACCGAGTTCTAACATGGCGTAATTGGTGGCGTCCACCACGTTGTTGATGGCGCGAACGCCCGCCAACCTAAGCCTGCGTTGAATGTGATATGGGCTTGGTTTAATTTCTACATCGCGGATTAATCCCACAGTGAATCTTGGGTTGAGTTCTGGGTTGGTGATTTCAATTTCAACCAACTCATTTACAGGTTGAGCGCTTTTATCGGCTTGCGGCGTTCGGTCTGCAATCTTTAATTCTCTGCCGGTAAGCGCCGCCAATTCTCGCGCAATCCCAATCACATTGGCGTTACGAGCCATGTTGGGCAAAATAGAAATATCCAGCACGGCGTCGCCCATGTAATCCGCCAGCGGCATTCCAACTGGAGCGTCGTCGTCTAGCAGAATAATGCCCTCGTGTTCAGCCGAAATGCCCAATTCTTTTTCAGAGCAAACCATTGAATAAGACTCAACGCCGCGAATTTTGGCGCGTTTGAGCGTCATCAATTGCAGTCCTTCGGCATGACCGTCATATAGCGTTGCGCCTTCTTTTGCATACGCAACTTTGAGCGGTTTTTCTAACTTACCTGCGCCTTTGAGATGAAAAATATTCGGCGCGCCCGTGAGGACAACTTGGTCTTGTTGACCGTCGTATAAATCCAGCAGCGTTAACCTATCTGCGTTGGGGTGCGGTTTTACTTCCCGCACTTCCGCCACGACAATTTTTTCTCTATCCCAAGCAATGCCATTGGTTTTGAATTCGTGCTTTTCGCCTTGTTTGTAATCAGGCATTGGCAAACCGACATACAAAATCTCATCCACTTCCATGCCAGCCAGCGTGAGTTTGCGGGCAATCTCTTCAACAGATAGTCCTTCAAGATTGATAAAATCTCTTAACCAAGAAATAGGTATTTTCATATTTCACCTTTTTTCACCACAAAGCGTCACGAAGTATCACAAAGATTTTTAATCTTTTCCTTTGTGTTCTTTGTGGTTATTTTTTAGAACTGCTCTAAAAATCTGACATCATTACCCCAAAAGTAACGAATGTCGTTAATTTTATTTCGCAACATTAACTGGCGTTCGGGACCCATGCCCCACGCAAAGCCTGAGTAAATTTTCGGGTCATAACCCCCGTTTTGCAACACCACAGGATGCACCATGCCGCACCCTAAAATTTCAAGCCAGCCGGAATTTTTGCAAACCTGACATCCCTTGCCGCCGCACACAAAACATTCCACATCCACTTCGGCAGACGGTTCGGTGAATGGAAAGTATGAAGCGCGAAAACGCAGCCGCGCGTTTTCGTCAAACATCCGCCGCACAAAATCGGCAATCGTGCCTTTCAAATCGGCGAAGGTGATGTTTTTTCCAACCGCCAACCCCTCCACTTGATTAAATTGAATTTCAGAACGCGCCGTAATTTGCTCATAACGAAAACACATGCCGGGCAAAGCAATCCGAATCGGCGGCGGGTCTTGCGGGTTTGTTTTTGCAAATTGCCTCATCGCATGAATTTGCCCAGGCGATGTATGCGTGCGCATCAAAATCGGGTTGTTTGCCCGCCCGTCGGCTTGAATAAAAAACGTATCTTGCATCTCGCGCGCGGGGTGGTCTGGCGGAAAATTTAATAACTGAAAGTTATATTCATCGGTTTCCACTTCGCGCGAAGTAAACACCTGAAAACCCATCTCCGCTAAAATAGCTAACACGCGGCGCAATTGCTGTGTGGATGGATGAAGCCGACCAATAGGTTTCGTGCGCCCAGGCAACGTCACATCTAACTTTTCTTCTTCTAAAGATTTCGCCAGCGCGGCATGTTTCACCGCCTGAGATTGATTCTCAAACTCGGCTTCTAACTTAACCTTTACACGGTTCGCCGCCGCCCCTACAACTGGTTTCTCATCCTTCGGCAGTTTCCCCAATTCGGCAAACACATTCATCAGCGGCGAACTGCGCCCAAGATTTGCCACCCGCCACGCTTCCAGCGCAGCGGCATCTGTTATAGACTTTAACGACTCCAATGCAGATTTTTCGATTTCGTTTAATTTCTCTAACATTATTCTCTCCATGTTCCGTAAGGGCAAGGCATGCCTCGCTCTTACATAATATATACAAACAAAAAATCTCGTCCCAATTTTTGGGACGAGATTTAATTCTCGCGGTACCACCCAAGTTAGCCTACATAGGCTCGCTCTGCGCCGACGAACATCAGCCTCTCAGATAACGTTGAGAAAAGACGGTTCAGACTACTAAGAAACGATTCACCTGAACGGCTCAAGAGGGAACTTCAACGGGTTTTGGTCGAGCGCAATTTCACCACTTGCTTTGCGCTTCTCTGGCGGCTTCTGCCAGTTTACTTTCCTCTGTCGTAGCCTTTATATGAATTGCGGTAATTATCTGCGGAATTGAAACCATGTCAAGGTTAAGAATTAAGTCGAAATATAGAATCAATTTGAACCCAGCGTGAAGCGTTATGTCGCTTTGACGAGTTGGTAATTCCAATAAATTCGTTCGCCATTTACAAAACTATTGTAAATTTTTGTGCCTTCCACTGCGGCGAACATTTCCATAGCGTTGCGCAAAAATTTTGGCGCAAGTTTATGAACCAAAGCGCGATACCGCTCGCTAGTCAATTGAAGCGCGCGCACCACATGCGGCGTGATATTGGTTTTGGATTTAATCTGAAAGCCAGCGCGCGTTATATCCTGTTCAAGGCGAAGGGTATGCTCGGGCGTGCGAAAATCGGCATAAAGCAAATGACCGTTTTGACGCAACACACGATACGCCGATTTGAAAAAAGCGTCTTGGCGCGGGTAACAATGCGAAGCCTCCACATTAATCACGGCGTCAAAATGGTTTTCGGGGAAGTCTAAATCTTGCGCGTCGCCCACGCGAAAGTCAATATCTAAATGCTTATAATTTTTTTTATTGCGTTCAATCGCTTTTGGGTTTTGGTCAATGCCTGTGTAGGTTTTGGGTTGATGATAGCGCTTGATGAACGAAGCCCCGCCGCCATGCCCGCAACTGACTTCTAGCACGTCTTTGTTTCTTAAGTCCGCGCCGCTTGCCACATGATGATACAGTTGAATCGCAGGCCTGTTGATTTCATCTTCGGCTTGTAACTCAAGCATATTGCCTTCGGGCGGCATGTAACCATAATTCAGAAAATTCACTGGGTCGGCGCCAATTCTCCCGCTAATGTATTGATACCAAACTTTCCAAAAGAGTTGTTGAAGCGACGGCATGTCATCCTCCTGATTGGATTTGAAACGGACGCTTAATCTTTCCCTTCCCATTCTTTCATAAAATCGTCTAAAAACTTGACCATGATTGCGTGTCTTTGTTCCGCCATTCGTTTTGCGGTTTTTGTGTTCATTCTATCTTTTAGCAATAATAACTTTTCGTAAAAATGATTGATTGTGTCGCTTTGGCTGTTTTTATATTCCTCAAAGGTTTTGTGCAGGTGGGGTTTGGCTTCGGGGTTATACAGCATTCTATTTTTGTAGCCGCCATAAGCAAAGGCGCGGGCGATTCCAATTGCGCCAATGGCATCGAGCCTATCTGCGTCTTGGACGATGAAGCCTTCAAGAGACTCCATTTTATTTTCTACATTCGCGCCTTTGTAAGAAATGTTTTTGACGATATGGCACACTTTGTCCGCAATGCGCGATTCGACGGAGCAAGAATCAAGCCAAGCCCTAGCGCGAAGCGGCGTTTCATCTTCTGACTGATTAAATTTCCAGTCATCTAAATCATGCAATAAAGCGGCGAGTTGAACGATGAATGAATCCGCTTTTTCATGTTCGTTGATGGCGAGGGCGTTTTTCCAAACGCGGTAAATATGCCACCAATCGTGACCCGACGAATCGTTTGCAAACTCTTGTTTTATGTATTCGGCTGTTTTTTGAATGATGTCGTTTTGATTCATGCTTCTATTTTCTCACAAAAATAAATCGGGCTATAAGCCCGATTTATTTTGAAATCTTCTGATGTTAGCCTGCGCTTTCATAAGCGGATTTAATCCAAGCGATGAGTTCGGAATTGACTTCTTTCGCATCGCTGACATTAACAATATAGTTGCACATGCTGCCTGCGGGTTGTTCATTCAACCGAGCGTTTTTCTTAAGACCTTTGATATTGATACCAACCTCAAAACGTGTGTTGGTTTTGGGACCAATCATCGCAAATTGTTTTTTTCTTCGCAGACTCACATAGCCCTTCTTTGGCGCAATTTCAAATTCGCCAAATTTGTTAATTTCTTTCATCAACTTTTCGTGAATGGGTCGAAAAATTGCTTTGGCGCCAGAATAAATTTCATCCAGAACTGCATCTTCCGATTTTCCTTTTGCCGCACTCGCGCCATCAGATTTAAGCGCTATATGCGTTAGCGTGTTTGCGTCGCCATGCCCTAAGCCTAATTTTTCCATAAGCATCGAACGAATTTCGCCATGTTTGCTTAATCCGCTTTTTTTGATGAATGCAGAAAGTTCTGCAAGCGACTTTCCTGTTTTCTTTTGAATGTTATTGATTTGAGTTTGAACGGCTTTATCTAAAGTGTTCATGCTGAACTCCCTACCTCCACAAGCCAAGTATAAAGCCAATCAATGTGAAGTAGATAGTAATGAATCCGCCGTTGATAAAAATATATTTCCAAGATTTTTGCTCAAACAAAGCAATGATGGCAAAAATCAAAGCGGACCATCCAAAGCCAGCAAGGAAACCTGCTGTGGCCCCCCAAACTGCATCAGTCGCCGAGTCGCCGAGGAAGAAGGCAAGGTTATAGGAAATAATGAGAGAAAATAGAAAGGCAAGTCCATACGTTTTGGCGGGGTTTTGTTTGGCAAGTTGTTCTTCTGTGAGTTTTGTTTCAGCAAGCCAGCCTTTGTAAAAAAGAATTGGCGAATACCATAATGCTCCCAATGCCAAGTTGAAAATAGCGCAAACAAAAACGGCGAGGTGATTAATATATAAATTTTCCATGATTTACGTCTCCTGTGAGATAGATTTGAGCATAATCATATTGGAGACGAATAGTTGCGTATTGTAAAAAATTTACCTGATGGTAGGGGCGAAATGAAAATAACTTGAGTAATTTTGAAGGGCGCCCCTACGTTTATGCAACAGGCACATAATTCAAAGCATCGGTCTTCTTGTTTAGATATTCATTGGGAGTAAAACCAGAAAACTCTTTGAAATCGTGAATGAAATGCGATTGGTCGTAAAATCCGCATTTGTGGGCGATGAAAGACCAATCGGATGAGGTATCTGATTCAATTTCGAGAATGGCATTTTGAAAACGCAAGACTTTCATGTATTGTTTTGGAGTTAACCCCACTTGCGATTTGAATAAATGAATAAAATGTTTTTGGGAATATCCAATTTCGTCGCTGAGTTTTTCTAAGCAAAGTTGATTTGGCGATTTAATCATTTGTGTAATGGCATAGTCAATGCAACGGGAAAATGAATCGGGGTGTAAGGAATTAAACCCTGCGCGGGATAAAAGAAAAGTTTCAGTAAGCAGAAACATGCGCCCCGTAGATGAAGAAGCGAGTAATTGCTCGCGTAAATCTAAAACGCTGTATCTAAAAATTAAATCCGCTTCGAGAACATGGTCGCTGATTTCGTTCATCGGCAATGGATAAAATGGAAAACCTTTGCCTTTACGAAAGGCAATCACCAACATGCGGCTGCCTTTACCCGATGGAATCGTAATTGGTTTTGTTCGCACGCCGCTGACCCAAACTCGTTTGCAAGTTTGAATTTGATTTAATGTTTGGTTATGATAAATGGCTTGCGGCGTTTCATTTAAGTTGATGATGATTTCGGTGTTGCCATCGGGAAGAAAACGGTCTAAGTTATGCGTAGGCGATAGACCTTCATAATAAAAAATACGCTCAACATAATAATTGAGCGGAAAACTTGGAATATGAGATTGAAAAATCATGGGGCAAGCTCCATGATTTGATTATAGAACAAATTTTCTTTTCAGGCAATGATGATTTTGTTTATATATTCAACGAATCTAACAAACGGAAAATGAGCAACGCTGCGCCAATGCCGCCGAAAATTAATCCCATGCCTCCGAGCAGTAATGGCAAGAAATATAAATTCATCCATTTTTTAATGCGAGCATTTTCAGGGTTCGCAGGTTCGTATAAAACGTCAATCGTTTGCCCTTCTGTAAACATTGGCGGGTTGCTCGATAAACTATCTTGTTTTTCAACCAATCGCCCTTCAATGGTTTTGAATTGATACACAGGCGAATACCCCCCGCCGCCCTCCGAACTACGACTATACACCATGCGAATCACCGTGCCTTTTACTTCTTGCGCGTTGCTTATAAACATTCTCGTGCGCGCAAAAAGAAAAGCGGCAATCAACGCCATCACGCCGCCTATTAAACTAAACGCAATTCCAATTATTAAATCAGCGGGCATCGTTTCTCCTTTATTCAATTCGTTCCCAAAGCAAAATGCCAAAGGTCACTTCGCCGCCCACCTTAAACGTAGGCGTGCGTAATTGCAAAAGATTTTCTTTCAATTCATAATAACGAATTTGCTCCGTGCCTTCCATATTTGGGAAAATTGACCCCTCCACGCTATGAATAATGATTCCCTTTTCTCCATCCACTCGATATGTTCCAAAATAAGAAATCGAACCGCGATAACTCGCCAGCGTTTCTTCCACCGTGCCTTGTTGTTGGTCGGCGATTTGGAATTTAGGACGGTCAACCCGCATCAACTGCACCGAGAAACGATTCGATTTTGTGTAGATGAAAGACCCGCGCGCCTCTTTCCCAAAGGGATAGATGATTCTGTTCCCTGCGGCTTGAAACTCAAACCGAAGCAGTTTCCATACGCCAATAACCGAATGACTCATGTCATCTTCCCTAACGATAAAAGAACGCCTGCGCCACAAGCAAAGAGAAAGCAAAGGCAATTGCATATAAAAAGCCGCCCATTATAGCCCCTGCCAAGACAGAAACGCCCACCGCCGCAACCCTATTCCAATTATATTTAATCATCAGAAATGTCGTGAATCGCCCAGCCAACGCGGCAGATACAATTGCCCCAACCACGCCGCACACGCCTAAGACGGTTAAAGCCGCGCCGCCTTCCCTGCCAGTAAAACCATTCAGCGCCACAACTGCAATAAAAAATACGAATACGCCTATGAGTAGCAAAACAAAAACGCTAATCCCTATGGAAATGATAGAAAGGGTTTTATTTGTCATCAGTTGATTATATCGCGTTGTTTCCCTTAAGACGTTCCAAAGGTTTTCGTCTAAGCCGCCATTTGGAAAGAAAACTATTATTCTTTTATTAACCTCCCCCTTCTTCCAGTTGACCAACGCCCAGACAGGTTTTATAGTCAAACACGTTAAACTTGTTAGGCTTTAAGGAGATAAATTAATGAACTATTACGGCTGGTGGATGTCTATGCGGCAAGGGGATGAAAAGCCTCAATTAACGCGCGAACTTTTATTACGGGTCTTAAATTATGCAAAACCCTATTGGCGGCATATTGCGGGTATGCTGGTAACCATTACGCTCACAACAACTTTATCTTTGCTCACGCCCTTAATCTTTCGTAACATGATTGACGTGGTAATTCCCGCTAAAGACGTGGAGCGCTTAATCGTTTTAGGCGCGGCGTTGCTGCTCATTCCAGCCCTCTCGGGCGGCATTAACGTCATTCAACGCCGATTAAACTCAACGGTCGGCGAAGGCGTGATTTTTGATTTGCGCTCGACGCTCTTTGCCCGCCTGCAAAGAATGTCTTTGAGATTTTTCACCAACACCAAATCGGGCGAATTAATGAGCCGCCTAAATAGCGACGTCGTCGGCGCGCAAAACGCAATTAGCAACACCATCGTCAACATCGTCACCAATATCATTGAAGCGATTGCGTTATTAATCGTTATGGTTTCATTGGAATGGAGATTAACATTAATCAGCGTTTTGATTTTGCCGTTTTTTATCATTGCCGCGCAACGGCTAGGAAATATTTTGCGCGAAATTGCCCGACAATCTATGGAAACAAACGCGCAAATGAACGCCCACATGAACGAAACGCTCAACATCGGCGGGGCATTGTTGGTTAAATTATTTGGACGCACCCTAGAAGAAGAAAAAAGATTTCGCGAACGCGCCGCAAACGTGCGCGATATTGGCATTCGCCGCGCCGTCATTGGCTCGACCTTTTTTGCCATTGTCGGTTTAGTCAGCGCGGTCGGCACGGCGCTGGTATATGGGCTGGGCGGTTACTTCGTCATCACCGATGTTTTCACAATCGGCACAATTGTCGCCTTTGGTTCATATCTCGGAAATTTATACGGCACGCTTCAAGGCTTGGCTGGCGCGCCCGTTGAATTTTCAACCAGCATGGTTTCGTTTGAAAGAGTTTTTGAAATCATTGATTTGCCGCAAGAAATCACCGAAAAAGAAAACGCCATTGAATTAAAAAATGTCAAAGGCAAACTTGAATTTGACAACGTTTCGTTTAACTATCATATTGATTCGTCTTTATTATTGAAAGAAGTTAAACGCTACGGCAAGATGGAAAATGTAACAGCCGTTTTCAGTGGGGCGAATGATTCGGGAAACAGAAACAATCGTCAACAAGATGGAAGCGCATCAGACTCAGGGACAGTTGATTCTCGCGAAGCGTCCCAAGCACGAGACGTGGCTTTAGAAAACATCTCCTTCACCGCACAGCCCGGGCAATTAATTGCGCTCGTGGGTCCATCGGGCGCAGGCAAAACCACAACCACCTATTTGATACCAAGATTATACGACCCAACCAGCGGGGTTATTCGGATTGACGACTACGATGTAAAAGATGTAACGCTTGATTCGTTGGCGCGCGCCATCGGCATGGTGACTCAAGAAACATATTTATTCCACGACACCATTCGCACCAATTTGACCTATGCAAAAATGGACGCGACCCAAGCGGAAATTGAATCTGCCACGCGCGCCGCAAACATTCACAACTTCATCATGGACTTACCCAACGGCTACGATACGATTGTTGGCGAAAGAGGCTACCGTTTAAGCGGCGGCGAAAAACAACGCATTGCCCTAGCGCGTGTAATTCTCAAAGACCCGCGCATTTTAGTCTTAGACGAAGCCACCAGTCATCTCGATAGCGAATCTGAAGCCTTAATTCAAGAAGCGCTGAAACGAGTGATGGCTGGGCGAACATCCATCGTCATTGCACATCGCTTATCCACAATCCTCGCCGCTGATTTAATTTTGGTCATGGATAAAGGAAAAATCGTCGAACGCGGAACGCATGATGAGTTAATTGCCATGAACGGCTTATATGCCCAACTATATGAAACGCAGTTTAGGGGAGAAAAAGTTTAGCCCCACCCACGCAAAGTTTCAATATCGGATTTGGGGGAGGCGTCCGAAGGACGGAGGAGGCGCTTGACAACTTACTAACTAGTAAGTAAAATCTCATCAATGGTCAAAATCGAAAACTCTAAGCGGACAATCCTCAATCTAGCCGAATCCCTTTTGCAAGATAAAGGGTTCAACGGATTCAGTTATGCCGATATCTCCTATCAACTTGGGGTGAAGAATGCCGCCATTCATTATCACTTCCCCAGCAAAGAAGATTTAGCATGTGCTGTTATTCAACGTTATCGTGAACGTTTCAAGTTATGGATTAATAACTCGCGCGTCAAAGATTTAACTCCCCAAGAAAAGTTAGATTGGTTTTTTAGCATCTACTCCAACTTCCGCGCGGATAATGGAAAAGTATGCTTAGTCGGTTCGTTGGAAGCGGAATTTAATTCGATACCAGAAAGTTTACAAAAAGAAGTGGAAGGTTTGAATAAGGAAATGTTGGCATGGCTTGAAACAACGCTTAATGAAGGCAGAGAAGCGGGCGCGTTTCAATTTAATGGAACGCCTGCCAGCAAAGCCGCGTTGATTTATTCCAGCCTGCAGGGCGCTTTGCAAATGGCTCGCGCTTTAGGAACGAAAAAGTTTAAGGAAGTCATCGAGCAGCATAAACAAGATTTGCTCGTCTAATTTTTTTATCATCAAAACTTACTAAGTGGTAAGTTTTTTGGGGTAAAACGCCCCGCAGGTTGCGCTTAGCAAATAAAGCCATAACACAAACCTGCGGGACGGTATGCAAATAAAAGGAGAAAAAATGTCTGTCGTAACACCCACAAATGAAATGCAAGTTATCGTGAAAAAAGTATATAAATCTTTTTTCACGCCGAATAAGTATGAAGTCAAAATGCAGGATGAAGAAATTTTGAAAAGCGGGAACAACTTCAAGGTCAAGCATGAATCGGGGGAGTTGGCTGTCACCGCTTGGGGTGATGAGTCAAACCCCAAAGTTTTGCTCATGCATGGTTGGGGCGGCGCGCGCGCGCAAATGACTGGGTTTGTGTACCCTTTGCTGCGGGTGGGTTATTTTGTCGTGGCGTATGACCAACCCGCGCACGGTGAATCGGATGGGGCGCAAACAAATCTTTTGGAAATTGCGCCGACGATGGATGTGATGTTAAATCAATTTGGAAAATTTGATGCGATTCTCGCTCACTCGTTTGGGACGTTGATTACATCGTATGCGTTGGTAAAAAGAAATTTTCCGTCTCCTGCTAGGCTTGTATATTTCGGCGCCTTAAATCGTCTTTTAGACGCCTTTCCGCGTTTTCAAGCGCTTGCCAAACTGCCCGACCCAATTATGAACGGCTTATATGAAATGGTTAATGAAAATTTTGGTAAAGGCGTTTTAGAAGAAATTGTCAATGAAGAACTTGTTAAGAAAATAAATATCCCCGCTTTGGTATTTCATGACCGTTCTGATGAAGTGACCCCTGTGGAAGATAGCCGCGCAATAGCAAACGCTTGGCCTCATGCGCAATATATTGAAACCAATGGCTTGGGGCATCGCGGCGCGTTGCAATCGGCGGATGTGCATGAACAAACGATAAGTTTTTTGAAGAAATAAACTAAGAGACTAAATTTGTAAAGTTTGGTCTCTTTATAACTTTATTATTTTTCTATCGGATAATTTTCTTTTTCCATGCCCCATTCTGCCCAGGAGCCGTCATAGACGGAGAAATTTTTCTCGCCCGCTTGGTCTGCGGCTAAGGCAAGAATGCAAGCGGTGACTCCCGTTCCGCAATAAAATATTTTCCGATTATTTTTGTATTTTTCAAACATGCTTTGCAATGCGGGTTTTGATTTCATTTTTCCATTTTCAAGTACGGAGGCGAACGGCATGTTGACGGCGTTGGGGATATGTCCGCTTTTCATGTTAGGGCGCGGTTCTGGCTCGGTGCCTGCAAATCTGCCTGCGCTTCGAGCGTCAAAAATCGTGAAGTTTGAATTGTGAATTGAATGTAGGACATAACTTGAATCAATGAATGAATCAGGTTGGGGATGAGATAAAAAATCGCCGCGTGAATCAGGTTTCCCTTTAAGAGTCGCGGCGGTTTCATATCCAGCGGAAATCCATGCGGGCAAGCCGCCATCTAAGACGGCGACATTTTCATGCCCCATTGCGCGGAACATCCACCATGCGCGCGGGCTGGCGTAAATGCCAACGTTATCATAAACGACGATGGCGCTATCTTGACGGACGCCAAGTTTTTGCGCTTCATCTTGAAAAAATTCTGGCGTGGGCATCATGTGCGGAAGCGCTGTGTTGTGGTCTTTGATTTCGCTATCAAAATCAAAACGCAATGCGTTGGGAATGTATGTATCTTTGATTGCGTCGCCAACATTGGTAACAGGTTTCATGCTGGCATCCAGAATGATTAAATTTTCAGCAGAAAAATTTTCTTTGAGCCATCCCACAGAAACAAGCGAGTTTGTAATTTTTATTTTTGCCATATTTCACCGTATTTATCTTCTATTCTAACCGTTAAATTCCAGGCGTTAATTAGGGGGGTAATGGCTGATTCCGTCCGCCACTTCAACGCGATTGCGCCCATTTTGTTTGGCGCGATATAAAGCGGCGTCTGCCGCTTCGATGACGGCGTTTATCTTATCGCCATGTTGAGGATACACCGCCACACCTAACGATAAAGTAATGGGCGGTATGTTTTCTATTTGGATATTTTGGATTTTATGGCGAATTTGTTCAGCGCGTTTTTTTATAGATTCTAAATCAACGTCTGGGATGATGAGGAGAAACTCTTCTCCGCCATAGCGGCAAGGAATATCTTCGCCTCGTATTTGACTTTGGAGGAATCTGCCGACTTCGCGTAAAACTTTATCGCCAGCGCTATGCCCAAAGGTATCGTTGATGCGCTTGAAATGGTCAATATCGAGCATAACGATGCCTAAGGGATGAAGCCGTCGCGTGGCGCGGCTCACTTCGCGTTTTAGCATTTCTTCCATATAGCGGCGGTTGAATAAACCTGTTAACGGGTCGCGAATAGATTGTTGTTTTAAGGATTCGCGTAATTGTGCGTTGGCGATAATCAGCGCCGCCAAACTGGCAAATAAGCCGCCAAGTTTAATCTGGTCTGAGGTAAATTCGTAATTTGGTTTGTTTCTAGCCAGTCCTAACACGCCGATGCAGGTTTCATTATTCAAGATGGGAAAAGCCGCCGCGGCGTGAAGTTCAAACTCTTTATAGATTTCTTTTCGATGAGCCCAAGTGGAGTAATCGTTTAAGGTGATAGGTTGGCGCGTATCAAACGCCTGCCATGAAAGCACGGCTTCCGTTCTCTTCATACGCTGACCGATTAAATACAGGCTATTTTGCGTGGCGGCGCGAACCACAAGCGTATCGTCTTCCGCGAGCATAAACTCAGCGTACGAAGCGTCTAAAAATAAGGCGGAGGATTTTACTAATTTATCTAGTAACTGATTTGTATCTTCTAGTTTGAGCAAATCTAAGGCAATTTGATGCAAATGCGAAAACATTTTGTTAAGTAAACTGATTTCTTGATTTCTTTGTTCAATTTCCGCCAGCGTAGCGGAAAGTTTTCGATTAAATTCGCGTAAGGCGTGTTCGGATTGTTTCTGTTGGGTTATATCCATCATTGCGCCAATCATGCGGTGAGGTTTTCCCATCTCATTACGCAACACATAAGCGCGGTCTATGACGTCGGCGTAGGTTTTATCCATGCGCTCAAAACGGTATTCGTTTGACCAAAAATCTAAATCATTATCAAATATATTTTGCAACGACTGAATGACTTTGGTTTTATCGTCAGGGTGGATGCGTTCTAAACGCCATTCATGGTTTGTTTCCACGCTTTCGGGGGGATAATGAAATACTTTTTGCAGACCCGCGCTCCAGTGAATATGATTTGTGTTTAATTGCCAATCCCAAATAGCGTCTTTGGTGGCTAACGAAGCCAACCGAAACATTTCTTCGGATTGATGTAACTTTTCATACGTCTGCGCGCGCCCAATGGCAATAGCGGCTTGCGCGGCAATGGCTTCTAGCCAGTTTACTTCTTCGGCGGTAAAGTCTGGTTGGTCGGGGCGGTTGATGACGGTCATCGTGCCGAAGGCTTCTTCTTGGTAATGAAGAGGCAGTACGACAATACAACCGCAATTCGTTTCGCGGCGGCGAATTTGCGCTTGCAAGCCTTCGCGCGGGTCGGGCATGTCTTTCGGTGAAACGGCTGGTTTTAATTCTCGAATTGCCCAGCCGCTTAACCCTTCCATTAATTCGCTATATGGCACGTTATCAATAATATTTTGCGCGCCAGGTCCCGCTTTAACTAAATGCGTAATTTTTTGTTCTTGATGATTAATGATGATGAGAGTGGCGCGGTCTGCCGAGAGGGTGCGTGAAACGGTATGAATAATAGACTGCAAGACATCGGTTAAATTGCTAAAATTAATGACCGATTGCGTCACCTCGTATAAAGCGGAAATCAATTTCAAAGAAGATTCTAAAGAATGGGTGCGTTCTAACACCCGTTGTTCCAAGTCCATGTTCAATTCATAAAGTTGCGCCTCGGCGCTTTTTCGCTTGGTAATATCGTTCGATAAAATAAATAACCCTTCTTCTATAGGTTGAATACTCAGTTCAAACCAACCAATTGAGCCGTCGGGGTAAATAAATTTGTTTTCCATTTGGTAAGAGGTTCGTTCATCCATACAGTTTTTTAAGACGGAAAACAAATGCGTGCGTTCGATGCCCGGATACGCCTCCATCATGGTGCACCCTATTAATTTATCTTTGGTTTCGCGCCCTTGCAATGCCGCCTTGTCGTTTACATACAGATAACGCCAATCAAAACCAATAATTTGCGCCCCTTCCATCATATTATCTAATAACCTTCGGTAGCGCTCTTCACTTTTATGCAAGATGTCTTCAGCACGGATACGTTTTATACCCACAAAGGCGAGAATGATAAAAACAATGATTGCAAAAAAACGATTTGTAACCGATTTCCACGGCTCGACGCTAGTGGGCGATATAAAATACCCCGCTATCGTTAATAAAATAGAAATAACGACCGTAAGATAAATAATTTTATAATTGCGAGAAGATAACCCCAGTAAAATGGCCCCTACATAAAGAATGGCTTCGCCAACCCCTTGCGGCGTAACGATTTCAAGTAAAAAAATGAGAACGGTGAGTACGACAATCCAAAACAATGGTATTTTGATTTTGTTTTGCGGCATAAACGTCCTCCAATAGGGGTAAGCGTTTACAAAACAAGCCGTATCCCCAAAGATACGGCTTGTCGTTTCTAATCTCTACTTATCTAGTCTCTATCTTTCAATCAATCTTTCCTGTCACCATCGCTAGCTTTAACTCTCCAATTGCCTTCGTGATTTGAATATCTCTTGGGCAAGCCTCGGTGCAATTATACGCCGTGTGGCATCTTGCCGTGCCGTTGGTTTCGCTCAAAATATGCAAGCGCTGTTCTGCGCCTTCGTCGCGGCTGTCAAAAATAAAACGGTGCGCCGTCACCAGCGCCGCTGGACCGTAATACTCATCATTTGCCCAAAACGAAGGACAGGACGTGGTGCAAGCCGCGCACAAAATACATTTTGTCGATTCGTCAAACCGCGCGCGTTGTTCTGGAGATTGCAAACGTTCGCGCCCGTTTTCAGGCAAAGGCGAATCATTAATCAGATACGGAAGCATCTTTTTATAGTTATCAAAAAACGGGTTCATGTCCACAATTAAATCTTTGGCGACCTTCAAACCCATCAACGGTTCAACGGTGATGTTTGCGCCTACGTCTCGAATTAACGTTTTACAAGCCAACATATTGCGCCCGTTAATACGCATCGCATCAGACCCGCACACGCCATGCGCGCACGAACGGCGGAACGATAAGGTACCGTCTTTATGACCTTTCACCAATTCAAGCACATCCAACACGCGGTCATTTTCATGCGCTTCCACTGTGTACGTTTCGTAATGTCCACGTTTGTCTTTTTCGGGGTTGTATCGAAAAATTTTGATTGTAACTTCCATGTCTTGTAATCTCCAAAATATTACTGCATTTTGACCATAAACCGCCGACCCTTGACGTAAAACGGTCTGCGGTCAAAGAATTAATATACCCGCGCTTTGGGCTTATGCTTTGTAATCACCACAGGTTTATAGGTAATTTCTAACTTACCGTTTTTCTTTGTAATCAACGTATGCTTCAACCAATTTTCATCATCGCGCTCGGGGTAATCTTCGCGGGCATGACCGCCGCGCGATTCTTTTCGGTTCAACGCGCTTGCCGCCACCACTTCTGCGATTTCAAGCATGTTGCTTAATTCCCATGCGTTCAATAATTCGGTGTTAAAAATCTTACCTGTATCGCTTACCTTAATTTGTTTGAAGCGATTTTGTAACTCGCGCACTTTTTCTAAAGCGAAGGTCATATCCTTTTCATTGCGATAAATACCCACGTCTTCAAACATTACCTTTTTCATCTCGTTCGATATATCGAACGCATTTTCTTTGCCCGACCCATTCTTTAACGCTTCTAACTCAGCCCTGATATTTGCTTCTGCGTCCTGGGGCATGTTCGTCCATTCGGCATGTTTTGCATATTCAGCCGCCTTCAAACCAGCGTGCTTGCCAAACACCACCAAATCTAATAACGAATTTGTACCCAGCCGATTCGCGCCATGCACCGAGACGCATGCGCATTCGCCCGCCGCATACAAGCCCGGAACGGTCGTGCCTTTATCGTCTATCGTCACTTCGCCATATTTATTAGTCGGAATTCCGCCCATAGCATAATGCGCGGTGGGTTGAATCGGCATCATCTGAGTCACAGGGTCTACCCCAAGATAGACGCGGCAAAAATCCACAATATCCGGAATCTTTTTCAGGACGGTGTCGCCCGTAATAACGTAGGGAGAACCGTCTGGGTTTGTTCTTCCATCTAAAGCCGCATATTTATTCACGGTCTCAGGGCGAATATCTAAATAGACATAATTTTTTCCATCAATGCCGCGCCCTTCTTTAATTTCTGTATAAATCGCGCGGCTGACTACATCCCGCGAGGCTAAATCTTTCACCGTTGGCGCATACTTGGGCATAAAGCGCTCGCCCTTGCCGTTGATTAATACCGCGCCCTCGCCGCGCGCGCCTTCGGTAATGAGAATGCCTAGTTTATAAATGCCCGTTGGGTGAAACTGAAAAAACTCCATATCTTCCAACGGTAACCCTTTTCGCAATAACATAGCGCAGCCGTCGCCAGTATAAACATAAGCGTTAGACGTAACCTCAAAAATTCTGCCATACCCGCCCGTTGCAAACACAACCGCTTTGGCATGGAAGGTATGCAATTCGCCTGTCGCTAATTCAATGGCGACAACGCCCGCCGCTTTGCCGTTTACCATAATGAAATCAAGAACTTGAAATTCATCAAAAAACGTAACGTTGTTTTTGATACACTGCTGATACAACGTCTGCAAAATCATGTGTCCCGTTCTATCCGCCGCATGCGCCGCGCGCCGAACGGGTTTCCCCGTCTCATTATTCGTATGCCCGCCAAACGGGCGCTGCGAAATTTTCCCCTCAGGCGTTCTATCAAACGGCAACCCCATGTGTTCCAATTCAAGCACCGCGTCAATCGCCTCATTGCACATGAATTCAATGGCGTCTTGGTCGCCTAAATAATCAGACCCTTTCACCGTGTCGTACATGTGCCATTCGGGCTTATCTTCTTCATAATTCCCCAACGCGGCAGAAATACCGCCCTGCGCCGCGCCGGTATGCGAGCGAGTTGGATATAACTTACTAATCACCGCAGTTTTAGCGTTGCGTGAGGCGTACAAACCAGCCATTAACCCTGCGCCGCCCGCGCCGACTACAATTACTTCAAACTGATGAACTTTTGCCATGAAAACTCCAGAATGAATCGCAAAGGAACGCTAAGAAAAAAACTTTTGTGCGCCTTAGCGATAAAAAATTTATCCAAACCAAATTACATAAATGCCGATTGGAACGATAATCACAAACGCTAAAATATTCCAAAAGCGAATCCAACTGCGTTGCGATGGTTTTGCAAAATAATCGTCCAAAATCACCACCACGCCATGCACGCCGTGCGCCGCGGCAGTGAAGAAAAACCCGCTGGCGACCAATCTCCAAAACGTCGTTTCATAAGGCGAAAGGTCTGGCACGTTGGTATAAGTCACATGCCCGGTATTGGGCATAAGCGCCCAACGCAACACTTCCACAAAGCTCATATCGTTTTGCGCGCCCATAATCAAAGCGCCCACAATGCCGATGAAAATAAAACCATACATCGCCAACGCGGAAAGGCGCGTGAACAACCACATGAACGTTTCAAAACTCATGCCGCGTTTCGATAAAGGCAACGTCCTTGCTTTTGTTTGCATTAACTTATCCTTCCCATTGCCGTTGTAATCGTGGTGACGACGGCAAAGCCATACGTTAAAATAAAAATAATCCACTCTATCAAAATGGCTTGCCGATGATAGGGGATTAGTTTTTGCGGAAACAAATCTAAAATTGTAATTCGCATACCGTTGATAAGGTGAAATAAAACCCCAAACATAAAAACAATTTGAAACGGCGGGCTGATGTAAATATCATTTATCACGTCTCCAATTTGCCAGCCCTGCATTTCGGTAAACGTCGCCAACACATGCGTTGTAACAAAAATCGCCATCATTGCCCCGCCAATTCGATGCAAAATAAAAGTCAAATATGGTCCTTGCCCCTTATACTTTAGAGCCGACGAAAGACTCACGTTTCTATCGCTCATCCAAACCTCCATGAGATTAATTTCTTTATCTCGGATATTTTACCCGCGAGGCGAACAAATTGCAAATTAGAAACCCTTTACAAATTTTAGACACGCCGCTGCGGACTTAAATTCTAATGGCTTCTGCGCCTCAGCATAAATCTCCCCTCGTCGCAAACCGCAAAGAGAGCGCTCATACGGTATATAATATTTACAGAATAGGAGAACAATATGAAAACCCAAAGCGGATTAGATTTTATTGAAATCGAAGAAGGCACAGGCGCACAGGCTGAGGCGGGGAAAACCGTATCGGTGCATTACACAGGCAAATTTCAAGATGGAAGCGTTTTTGACTCATCCATCTCTAGAGGCGAGCCCATTGAATTTACATTAGGCGTTGGTCAAGTCATCAAAGGCTGGGATGAGGGTATTGCCATGATGCGCGTGGGCGGCAAGGCGCAATTGATTATCCCGCCAAACTTAGCCTATGGCGAGCGCGGCGCAGGCGGAGTTATCCCGCCGAATGCGACGCTTGTGTTCGACGTTGAGTTAGTAAGCGTGAAATAAAAAAAGTCGGGGCTTTCCAGTCCCGACTTTTTCATTTATTTCTTCTTTTTCTTTGCTGTCTTTTTTGCGGCTTTCTTTTTCGTTGCAACTTTTTTCTTCACAACTTGTTTCTTAGCGCTCGTTACTTTCTTATCCATCCACTTAATGACTTCTGTGCCAAATTCTGAGCACTTGACTTCTTTTGCGCCTTTCATGTTGCGCGCAAAATCATAAGTGACCGTTTTGGCATGAATTGCGCCTTCCATACCTCGCACTATTAAATCCGCCGCCTCGTCCCAGCCCATGTAACGGAGCATCATCTCGCCAGAGAGAATCACAGAGCCTGGATTCATCTTATCTAAATCGGCATATTTTGGAGCAGTTCCATGAGTCGCTTCAAAAATTGCATGCCCCGTTAGGTAATTGATGTTTGCCCCAGGCGCTATGCCAATGCCGCCCACTTGCGCGGCGAGCGCGTCGGATAAATAATCGCCGTTGAGATTCATGGTGGCAATCACGTCGTAATCTTGCGGGCGAACTAAGACGTATTGCAACGTAACGTCTGCAATCGTATCTTTAATCATCAACTTCGATTTCCACTTGCCGTCGCCGTGCGTATCCCATAAAGCCAAGCCCGCTTCTACTTCTTTTTTAATTTCATCTTGTTGAGCGGGGGTCATCATATCAAAGCCAGGGTCGACAATTTTTGCGTTGCCTTCAATATCCAAATCGGGGTTTCTTTCTTTATTTGAAAGAATCCACGATTCGCGTTCGGTCACAATCTCATTTCTAAATTCGCGTTTGGCGAGCGCATAGCCCCATTCTTTGAACGCGCCTTCGGTAAACTTCATAATATTGCCTTTATGCACTAAATTCACCGAACGGCGTTTGTACTTCAAGGCATATTCAATCGCCGCGCGAATTAATCGCTCGCTGCCTTCTTTTGAAACAGGCTTAAACCCAATGCCAGAAGAATCAGGAAAACGAATTTTTCCAAATTCTTTTGGAAAATGTTCTTTCAATAAATTCTTAAACTTTATGTTATCTTCCGAGCCGTTGGCAAACTCAATGCCTGCATAAATATCTTCCGTATTTTCGCGGAAGATAACCATATCTACCAGTTCAGGCTTATGCACCGGCGAAGGCACGCCTTTGTAATATCGCACGGGGCGCAAACAAACGTACAAATCCAACATTTTTCTTAGTTGCACATTCAAAGAACGAATGCCGCCGCCTATCGGCGTCGTCAGCGGGCCTTTAATCCCAACCAGAAATTCGGTAAAGGCTTCCACCGTTTCATCCGGTAGCCAAGTTTGAAACAACTTAAAAGATTTCTCGCCCGCATACACTTCCATCCAATGAATCTTGCGCTTGCCGCCATAGGCTTTTTCCACCGCCGCGTCAAACACACGCTGCGAAGCGCGCCAAATATCGCGCCCTATGCCGTCGCCTTCTACAAACGGAATAATCGGATTATCGGGAACGTTCAACTTCCCATTTTGTATTGAAATTTTTGCGCCGTTCGCCGGCACAGTAACATTTTGATAACTCATGCTTTCCTCTTTTTATTTGCTTTCATCGCCGTTTTTTTTGACGATGAACGTTTATAAAATATCGGCTGGATTATATCACCCTGATAACCTTCCGCTTCTCTCTTGACCTGATTCTTAATTCTGTTTCATCAACATTTCTTACCCGTTTGCTTGTTTACCTGTATACTGTACCCATGATTAAACTTCCCGGCTTAATTGACCCTCACGTTCACGTCCGCGAACCGGGGCAAACGCATAAAGAAGATTGGGCAACCGCAACGCAAGCAGCGCTCGCTGGCGGAATTGTCGCCATTCTTGGAATGCCCAACACGCAACCGCCTATTTTTGATGAAGCAACCTTGAATCTCTCGCTAAATTCCGCAAAAGGCAAAGCCTATTGCGATTATGGTCAATATCTCGGCGCAGGACCTGATAATGCGGATAAGGTCGCCCGGCTGGCAGGCAAAGCCGCTGGTTTGAAAATGTATCTCGATTCTACGTTTGGCGAATTACGCCTCAATGATATGACTTTATGGTCTCCGCATTTTCAAACATTCCCTAAGCGTTTTCCAATCGTTGTGCATGCCGAATCGCGCACGATGGCGGCGGCGATTTTATTTTCTTCTATGTATAACCGCCCAATTCACATCGCTCATGTTTCATTGAAAGAAGAAATTTTATTAATCAAAGCCGCCAAAGAAAAAGGAATTAAAGTAACCTGTGAAGTTTGCCCGCATCATTTGTTTCTTACTACTCCCTCACCCAATGGGAAAGGAGAAGGTAGATTAGAAGTCCGTCCGCGCCTTGCCGCTCAAGCAGATGTTGATGCGCTTTGGGAACATTTAGACGTGATTGATTGTTTCGCCACAGACCACGCCCCCCACACGCTTGAAGAAAAAGATTCAGAGAATCCGCCGCCTGGCTTTCCCGGGTTAGAAACAATCTTCCCGCTTCTATTTACCGCCATAAGCGAAAAACGGCTAACCCTAGACGATTTAATTCAACGTATGCACACGAACCCAAAGAGAATATTCAACCTGCCTGAACAACCAGAAACGTGGATTGAAGTAGATGAGAATGAAACATACGAAATCAAAGCCGAACATCAATTCACTAAATGCGGCTGGACCCCCTTTGAGGGTTGGAAAGTAAAGGGAAAGGTAAAAAAAGTTGTTTTACGCGGCAAAACCGCTTTTGAAGATGGGAAAATTTTGGTCGAAGCAGGGTACGGGAAGAACGTTAGAGAATAATTCTCATCGCCGGCAGGCTTACCGAGAAAACCGTCGAGGCGATATTATCTCTAGTGGTTTATAGCCCATCGCTAGAAAACGCCTAACGCTTAACCTATCCGAAATGTTAGCCTGCCTGCCCACATTTTGGAGTATCTGTTTAGACAACCAACCTTCCATCTCTCCCAAAACTGTGGATAACTGCCCTAGAATTGTGGAAAACTAACCAAGTCTGTGGATAGTAGGCTCATTTATGAGAAAAAATGTCAGACAACTTAATAAAGCCATACCCCTATATATGGGGGGCGCTTTTTTATCCGCCCGAAATATGGAAAAGTCGGTTAAAGTTCGTCAGTCGCTATAAATCAATGTGGATAAGTTATCCAAAAAATATCCACACAAAAAAAATGTCGAGGTTCAACGCTCAACCCCACCCTTAGGGTGAAGCGTTGGAGGGCATCCAAAATATAGGGTTGAATTAAATCGGTATTTATTTATCCACAGTATCCACAGTGCCTACTAATATTACGAATCCATAAGAATATTACCAATACGCTTGATTCTCTTATACAATGCGCTTTGTAAATTTGTCCTTCTTTATAACAACCTTGGGAGGTTGCCATGGATATGATCAAAGTTTCAGCCAACTCCCGTACTTCGGCGGTAGCAGGCGCAATTGCCGGAGTGATTCGCGAACACAAACGGGCAGAAGTGCAAGCCATTGGCGCGGGCGCAGTGAATCAAGCGGTTAAGGCGTTGGTGCTTGCGTCAAGTTATCTCAAAAACGATGGGATTGACGTAACGTGCGTCCCTGAGTTTGTAGATGTTGAAATTGACGAAAAAGTTCGCACGGCGATTAAACTCGTGATTGAACCGCGCACGCCAACTTCAACAGCCGCGTAATTGTATAACGTCCTGTAGGTTTCTTAGAGTCATTACATGATTCTAGTTTAACCTGCAGGGCGCTTTCCTAGCGGGGGTATAATTTCAAAGCGGATATTGCGCTTCGCGCCTACGGGGTACTTGCCTCGCGCGCGTGAGCGGGGTTTTTCCGCCCAAACAGTCTCATGGTCGCTCAACATAAATTTCCACGCCTTGCATTGGTTTTGATTTTGCTCATCGGTTTGTGCGCAGGTCTCTTCGCGCCAAAGGTTGAGGAAGCAGAGGCGAAGCCGTTAGTACAAACAGCAACAAATATCGTCATTAGTGAATTTCGATTTCGTGGCGATGACGGAGGAGATGACGAATTTATTGAGCTGTATAACCCAACAACTTCACCTATTGATATTAGCGGATGGCTGATTAGAGGGTCTAATAATGCAGGAGTATCTAGTACAAGGGCAACTATCCCAACAGGAACTATTCTTCAAGCAGGGCAGTATTATTTGGTGGCGCACACAGGGTATAGCGGTCCAACGCTACCCGACTTAACTTACGGTACGGGGATTACGGATGATGGCGGAGTTGCAATTACTTTATCTGACACAACTACAATTATTGACCAAGTGGGCTTAAGCGCTGGCTCTGCATATAAAGAGGGAACAAATCAAGTAGCGTTAACAACAAATGTTGATAGGGGATATGAACGTAGACTTGGAGGTTCTTTTGATAGTTGTGAAGATACAAACGATAACTTTGCAGATTTTCAATTAATAAATCCAAATAATCCACAAAATAGATTTAGCCCTAATAGTCTTTGCGGCGTTCCCGCTACTGCAACCCCAACTCCCACAAATACCTTCACGCCAACTTTTACGCTCACTCCCACCAATACACCCATCTTTTCACTCACGCCCTCTCTCACTCCTGCCCCCGGCGAAGTCATCATCAGTGAAGTGGCATGGTCTGGCACATTAGCCACAACCAATGATGAATGGATTGAGTTATACAACACTCGCTCTACGCCGATTGACTTAACAGGTTGGCGTTTAGTGAGCGACAGTGGAAGCGTAGATATCGTCCTAAACGGCATTATCTCTGGCAATGGCTTTTTCTTATTAGAACGCGCTAGAGAATTAACAGTCAGCACTGTGACTGCAAATCAAATCTATACAGGGGCGCTTTCTGACGCGGGTGAAATTTTAAGATTAAGTAAACCAGACGGAACGCAAATTGACACCGCGAATAGCGATGGCGGAGCATGGCCAGCAGGCAGCGCATCTACAACGTTTTACAGCATGGAAAGATTGATTAATGGAACGATTGTCGCGCCTGATACGTCACTAGGTTGGGTTTCAAATAACCAATCTACCACTTGGTTTGCGCTTGATGCGGCTAATAACTTAATACGAGGGACGCCTGCAAGCCCAAACTTTAACTTCATTGCCACGCTTACGCCCACTCAAACTTCCACTCTAACCTCAACCCCCACGCGCACTCCCACGCCTTCGAATGTCCGTTCCGTCATCATCAACGAAATTGCATGGGCAGGCACGGCGTCTGGTCTGGCGGATGATGAATGGATTGAGTTGTATAACCCCACCAGCGCGGCTATCAACATCACAGGTTGGCGAATCGCCGCTTCAGACGGTACGCCAAACATCACCCTCAGCGGCGTCATCCCTGCCGGCGGATATTTCTTACTTGAAAAAGACGACGATAATACAGTTTCAAATATCCTCGCCGACCAAATTTATACCGGCAACGCCCTATCGAACAGCGGCGAGATATTGCGCTTGTATGACGGCGCAAACAGAGAAATTGACGCCGCGAATGAAAATGGCGGCTCATGGCCCGCTGGAAGTTCATCCACCTACGGCACAATGGAGCGGATTGCAGGCACAGCCGATAGCGACAGCGCCTGGGTGACCAATACGGGCGTTCGCCGAAACGGCGTTAATGCCAATGGCGGCAATATTTTAGGAACGCCCAAGAATCAAAATTCGCCAGGTCCCACCCCCACGCCGAGCAGAACCAACACCCCCACGCGCACCCCCACGCCTTTCCCAATTGATGCGCGCCTGATTATTAACGAAATTCTCGCCCGCCCCAAATTCGATTGGAATCAAGACGGGCGCACAGACGTTTACGATGAATTTATTGAAATCAAAAACCTAAGCCCCATTGACGTGGAGATGCAAGGCTGGCGATTAGATATTGGAAACGGAACGACGGTATTTTCGCTCCCTAACGCCGTTTTGCGACCAAACGAAAGAATCGTGTTTTACAGCGCTGACACCAACCTTTTACTAAGCGACGGCGGCGAAACGATTCGCCTGATTAACCCCAGCGGAAAAATTTATGACGCCTATACTTACGTTGTGGCTAAAGAGGCTGACCATTCTTTCTGCCGCTTGCCCGACGGCAATGTATATGGCGGCTGGTTTGAAGATTGCCTACCCACGCCAAATTTAAGCAACACGCGCGAGGGCAAAGTTCCCGCCTTGCCCGATGGAAATGAAGCAACAGTGTGTAATCTGCCCGATACGATTCCCACCGACTTTTTCTTTGCCGAATGCGGCGGCTATGGCGCCAATATTTGGAATCCGTTGTATTGGGATACGCTTTTCAAAATATTGATTCAAAACAACACAACCAAATGGGAAGCATTTATAGAATAAAACATGGAATCATTTTTTTCATTTTTAGAAAAACGAGTGGATGATGTTTCATCGCTTTTATGCGTTGGACTTGACCCTCACATCTCAGACCTTGAATCTCCTACTGCCGCTTCTGCGCTTAAGTTCTGCTTGAATCTTATCAACCAGACATCTCGCTACGCCTCCGCATATAAACCCAACGCCGCTTTCTTTGAAGTCTTTGGCGCTGAGGGATGGAACGCTTTGAAAGAAGTCGTTTCAAGCGTAAAAGAAGAATCCTATAAACAAGGTTCAACTATCCCCGTAGTCCTTGATGCGAAACGCGGCGACATTTCATCCACTGCCGAGGCGTATGCCCAATCCGCGTTTGAATCGTTAGGTGTAGATGGCATCACCTTGAGCCCATATCTTGGAAAAGATTCAATCGAGCCATTTATTCAAATCAGTGAAAAAGGTGTTTTCATTTTGTGCAAAACAAGTAATGCTGGTAGTGGAGATTTGCAAGATGTATCTGTGACGGTGGACGGTGGACGGGAGACGGTCAATGGACTACGGTCTACGGTCGTTCCATTGTATTTGCATGTTGCCAAACTTGCCGAAGCATGGAATGAAAAAAATAATGTAGGCATTGTGGTTGGCGCAACACATTTGGATGCAATGAAAAAAATCCGTGAGGCTGTGCCAAATTTATGGTTTCTGACTCCCGGCGTTGGCGCGCAAGGCGGCGACTTAGAATCGACAATGAACGCTGGTTTACGAAAAGACGGCAAAGGCATGTTGATACCAATTTCGCGCGCTATTTCACGCGCGAATAATCCCGCCAAAGCCGCCGCCGATTTACGCGATGAGATGTTGCGGCTTAGCATTAAGCGCTTCGGTTGAAACGCCTCAAAATTTCTCACGTCCCCCCAAAAGAACCATGACAATTAAATAATGTGGATTATAATTTTGCAAGCGTATGGCACAAGCGAACCCCACGAATAACAATAAAGTAATTCCAACCCATGTCGCCATCATTATGGACGGCAATGGACGCTGGGCAAAATCTCGCGGGTTGCCGCGTTTGTTTGGGCATCAGGCTGGCTCCAAAGCCGTCAAAAAAATTATTTTGGCTTGTCTCGAACGCGGCATTAAGTTCCTTACGCTTTACACATTTTCCACTGAAAACTGGTCTCGCCCGATTTTTGAAGTGAAAGGGTTGATGAATTTAATCGGCGATTATATAGACCGCGAAGCGATGAAATTACACAAATTAGGCGTGCGGTTTCGGCATTTAGGGCGAATTGACGACCTGCCCGAATTTTTGCAAGAAAAAATTCGCAACGCCGTAGAACTAACCTGTAATAATTTGGGCATTACCGTGTGCGTAGCGTTAAATTATGGCGGGCGAAACGATATTGTAAATGCGGTGAAATCTATTTTAGCAAGCGGCTTAAAGCCCGAAGAAATTAACGAGCAAAAAATTGCCGAATATTTAGGCACGCGCGGAATTCCAGAGCCTGATTTGGTCATTCGCACCAGCGGAGAAAACCGCCTCTCTAACTTTTTGGTGTGGGAAACCGCCTACAGCGAATTATTCTTCACCCCCACTTTATGGCCCGACTTTACGCCCGAAATTTTAGACCAAGCCCTCGAATCTTTTTCTAAACGCAAACGCCGCTTCGGCGGGTTAGACGATACAACCCAAAACTTACAACCCGCGCTTGAAACATAAATTCTCTCAATTCTAGAATCGTCGAATTCCCTCAATATGCCCAACTCTTCATCACAAACCACGACAAAAACTTTCCCGCCTATGTCGTGGTTGGCTTTATTTAATCAGCACGTTTATTTATCGCGCTTCGCGTTTACGTTGTTTGTGCCGTTGATGAGCGCGGCGACTGTCGCGCCGAAACAACTGCCTGAACTTAATACTTTACTCGTTCTTGTCTTCGTCGCATGGGGGTTTCACATGACCTTTTACGGCATGAACGATGTGACGGATTATGAACTAGATAAAGTGTTAGGTCGCAAAGACGATCACCCTTTAGTGCGAGGCGAGATGAGTCGCCGTACAGCATTAATCATCACATTAATGCATACAGCGGGCGCTTTAATTATCGAGTTGTTATCAGGCACAACCATACGGTTAATGATTTTATTAATCATCGCTTTGGGCGGCGTAATCCTCTATGACGTTTTCAGTAAAAAAAATTCTTTTCCGCCGTTCACCGACGCTGTTGAAAGCGTTGGTTTCATTGCTTTATCTTTATACGGCGCAGATAAAGCGGGCGACCCAAACGCCTTATCCATTATTCTTGCTATTACGTTTGGCGTGTTTCTCAACTTTATCACGGGCTCGTTTCTCGGCATTGTGGATTTGCGCGGCGATTTGAAGGGCGGCGCATTCACAACGCCCATTTGGTTTGGCGCGCGCCCTATTGAAAATTCCGAATTATCTTTTATCCCGCGCGCGCTTTCAATATTTGGAATTTCGCAAATCGCTTTGCTTGTCGTTTTGAATCTACTGCCGCTTCTTCGCAACGACTTTAAGTATCAGCAACCATTTTTATCTATCATCACAACGATTAATATTATCGTCAGCCTCATTATGTTTGGATACATCACCCGCTTTTTGATTTCAGGGGTCAGATGGCAAAAAGCGCCTCGTGATATTGACCTCGACCTGCTTGCCGCTTATTCGGTTTTGATTCTCGCCGTCAGCTATTACGCTTATCTTTCCCCTGCATGGATTATTACTTTAGCGATTGCGGTCGCAGCGCCGTTGATAATTAGTAAACTGTTAAAATAATTTCTTAACCGCAGACCGCCCTCAGACGGCTGCGGTCAAATCTTAAGGAAAAAACATTTTGAATCAACAACTCTCTTCTCTCGCCGATAACCTACTTTCCGCTGGCTGTATCAAGTTTGGGAGTTTCACACTGAAATCAGGCTTGATATCGCCTATTTACATTGACTTACGTCACATCATTTCACATCCAAAATTATTGTCGCAAGTTGCAGAATCTTACCAATTACTAATTACCAATCTCCAGTTTACAAGAATCGCAGGTTTACCTTACGCCGCCATTCCCATTGCCACCGCTATTTCTTTGCAAGGGAATTACCCAATGATTTATCCGCGCAAGGAGACCAAAACCTACGGTACAAAGGCGGATATTGAAGGTGAATATCATGCGGGCGAAACGGTCTTGATAATTGACGACCTCGCCACCACAGGTGGAAGCAAGTTTGAAGCGATTGAAAAATTAACCAGCGCTGGGTTAATCGTCAAAGATATCGTTGTTTTGATAGACCGACAATCTGGCGCAAAAGAATCGTTAGGTCAGGCAGGTTACAATTTACACGCGGTGTTGACAATCGCTGATTTACTAAATTATTGGGAAGAAAATGGAAAAATAGAAAAAGATAAAATTGAAGAAACAAAATTATTTCTTCAAAATTCGAGGTGAACATGCAAGACCCATTAACTCAAAAAAGTATGAAACTCGGAAGCGCCATCGGCGCAATCTTTGGCGGCATTTTAGGGTTTGGACTTGGCGCAATCACACTTTCGCTAAATGGAATACTCACTGGCTCAATCCTCGGCATTCTGCTTGGAATTTTGACAGGCATATTAACTGGATATGTAACTGCAAAAACTGCTGGAACTACAGGCGGCGTGAGCATTGGCGCATATACAGGCATGGCGTTTGGAGCGTTTTTTGGGGCGCTGCTTGGCGCGTTGCTCCCCGCTTCGCTCAAGGCGAATATTCATACCGAAACCATGCCCATCTTAGACGCCTTAACGCGCGGACGTTTTGAAACGGCGGTCTTTTTCAGTTTTATGCTGTGTATTTTGTGTATGATGATTGGCGCATGGGTTTCGGGAAAAAATTTTATTCCAAGAGAAATCAGTAAAAAATCATAAAAGTTTTTTCAAGGCGAAAGCATGGAACTGAAAACTTACCTCGAAGCGTTATACGATTACAACTACTGGGCAAATAAAAGATATATTGCCGCAGCGGAGACCTTACCCCCCGAACAACTTTTTTACCAACATGGGCATTCATGGGAAAGCGTGCATGCCGTTTTGGTTCACATGATGAGCTCAGAAAGAATGTGGCGCTTGCGCTGGCTGGGCGAACCAGCGCCCGCCTTAAATGCAAACGATTTTCCAGACGTCGCTTCCATCAAAACCTATTGGGTAGATGTGGAAAACAATATGCGGCAATTTATTCGCCAACAAACGGAGCAAAGTTTATTGAAAGACGTTTCTTACACAAACCCAAAAGGCGAAACGTTTACCTTGCCTTTGTGGCAAATGATGGCGCAACCGCCCAATCATAATACGCATCATCGCGGCGAATTGGCGGCGATGTTTGCTTTGATGAATGCGCCGCATCCCGAAGAAGAAATTGTACAATACTTTTTGACGAAAAGCGGACAAAAAAATTTTGATTGATACAATATTCGCCCTAGCCGCCATACCCATATCTGGGCATACATCTTCGGCGGCGTATTTTTGATAATTATTCCCGCGCCAAAAACGGCGCAGGCAGCAGGATAGTAAATGTATCGTCTTCTTCGTCCGCTTCTTTTCACGCTTGAGCCTGAATCTGCTCATCAATTGACTCTGCGCTTGTTACAAGCGGCGGGAAATTTTTCGCTTTTCAATGCTTTGCTAACGCAAATTTATAAGGCGCAGGCAAAACCCGTGCAAGCCTTTGGTTTCACGTTCAAAAACCCAGTTGGCTTGGCGGCTGGCTACGATAAAAACGCAATCGCTTTGGCGGGGCTTTCGGCATTGGGGTTTGGTCATATTGAAGCCGGCACGGTGACGCCGCTGGCGCAAGCGGGGAACGCTAAACCGCGCATGTTTCGTTTGGAAGAGGATGAAGCCGTGATTAATCGGATGGGGTTTCCAAGTTATGGCGCAGACTATGTACGAAGAAAGCTCAAACCGATTGAAAAAGCCACGCCGATAAGCAAATTGTTATTTGCCAGGTGGCGAAGTTCCCATATCGTTTTAGGCGTTAACCTCGGAAAAAACAAATCCACGCCGAATGAAGAAGCCGTGTTCGATTATTTATCGCTGATTCAGGCGTTTTCAGAATATGCCGATTATTTGACGATTAACGTCAGCTCGCCGAACACCGTTGGGCTGAGAGATTTGCAAGGCAAACATGCTTTGGCGCGTTTGTTGTATCAAATTGACGCGCAAAGGAAGATAGAGGAAAAACGATTCGAGAAGAGAATCCCAGTGTTGGTTAAGTTGGCGCCCGATTTAACCGAAACGGAGTTGAGCGACGCTCTTGATGCGATTCTAGATTCAAAAATGGACGGGGTGATTGTTAGTAATACAACCGTGTCGCGGGATGGGGTTAAATCTTGCCGAGGGGTTGAATCGGGCGGGTTGAGCGGTAAGCCGCTTTCCCCGAAGAGCGAAGCGGTTCTTCATCAAACCGTAAGGCGGGTGAATGGGAAAATTCCCATTGTGAGCGTGGGCGGAATTATGAATGCTGATGATGCAAAACGCCGCCTTGAGGCTGGGGCGACGTTGATTCAAATTTATACGGGGTTGGTTTATGAGGGACCTGGGCTGGTGAAAAAAATTTTGAAAGGAATTATTTAGCGGGTCTTAGGGCTGGCACGGGGGCGTCGTCGCGCAGGGTGAAAAAATTTTCTGGCAAGGGCAGCGGTGTGAGCGCGCGTTCGGTGGAGAGGGCGTCAATCGGTAGATAATATAAGTTGATGATGCCTTCTGTGCCGAGCCGAATATCTTGAAAAGCAAAGAGAACATGCGTGCCGTCGGGGCTGAAGGTTGCATCGCGGTAGCAGCAATTGCCTTCGTAGGGGGCGAAGTATTCAAACTTGTGGGTGAATGAGTTGTAAAAAAGCAAATCGCCAAAGCCGCCGTTGCGTTTGGGGCTGTTCATAAAAAATAGTAAATCGCCGTCCCATGAGTAATTTTCAATTACGTCGTTGAAGTCGAAGCGCCCAAGCGGGAATTCGTCTAAGCGAATCGGTTCGGCTTTGTCGCATTGGGTGATGTCTATGATGCGAATGGTATCCACGCGCACGCCGCCTTTATTGGCGAGGTATTTAATTGCCAAGCGCGAACCGTCATCGGACCATAATGCGCCTTTCACGGCTAATTCGTTGTAAAAGATGCAACCGTTCATTTCTAACAAATGATTTCGATTGGAGACGGCGCTTAACTTTTGCGGGTCGTATGGCACAACGAATAATTCACGGTTGAGGGTTAATGCCGCTTGTGCGCCGTCTGGCGAAACTTGAAAGGAGTCAAAAAATTCCGCCGCCTGATAACTCATAATCACTTCTTCGCGCAGGGTTTCAATATCTACCGTTTTGACGGTTTTGCCGCTCATGTAAAGAATGGTTTTTCCGTCGGGTAACCATTGCAGGTTAAATTTTGGAACGCCGTCGTTGGTCACCGCTTGCAATTCGGAGCCGTCCACGTTCATAATCCAAATATCGCCGCTTTTGACGAAGGCGATTTTATCTGCGCCGCCGATGACGGGCAACGCGGATGTTGGTTGCGTGGGTTCAATGGTTGGCGTGGTTTCTCCTGCGCTCGGCGGTGTGGCGGTTACTTCAATGACAATGGGAACAGGCGATTCAACTTGTGAGGCGGTCGTCGGCGATGGTATTCCCGCTTCGCGGTTAGACGCCAACATGCCGTTGTTCAGTACAAAATATCCACCGCCTAAGGCAACGACTCCTAACAAGCCTGCAATGAGTAAGGTGGGTAACAATTTTTGTTGCGCAGCGCCTGTCGGTTTTTGGGCAACGGCAGTTTTGTTATAAGGCGAGGCTTTAACCGTAGCGGACGATTGCCGTTCGGGCGGGGTTTCTCCCCGAAGAAAGGCTTTGATGGTTTCAACCAGTTCAACCGCGGTCGAGAAGCGGTCGTCTTTATCTTTTGCCATCGCAGTGGAAATAACTTTTTCCATCCACACGGGCAAATTGGGGTTGGCTTCTAAAATGCGCGGCACAGGTTCGGTGATGTGTTTAATCGCCAAGCCCAAAGGCGTATCGGCTTGATAGGGTTGTTTGCCGGTCAGCATTTCATATAAGATAACGCCGAGCGCATAAATATCGGTTCTTCCATCCACCGCTTCGCCAGAGGCTTGTTCGGGCGCCATGTAAGCGGGCGTGCCGATAATGGCGCTGCCTGTTACGTTGGTCGCTTCGCCTTGTGAAAATTTTGCAATGCCAAAATCGGAAATTAATGGCATGCCTTTGCTGGTGAATAAAATGTTGGCGGGCTTTAAATCGCGATGCACAATGCCTTTGGCGTGGGCTTCGTCCATGCCGGGGGCAATTTGCTCTAGTAACTTTACGGCTTCTGGAATGGTGAACGTTTTTTCTTTAATTTTTTCAGCCAACGAACCGCCGCCCATGTATCGCATTACAAAATAGGGCTGGTTATTTTCTTCGCCTACATCGTACACGGGGACAATGGCAGGGTGTTCGAGTTGGGCGATAATCTTCGCCTCGCGCTCAAAGCGCAAGCGAAATTGCGGGTCGGCGTGGAGCAGCTCGGGCGGCACAAACTTAATCGCCACTTCGCGTTCAAACAGCGGGTCGTAGGCTTTATACACGGTGGCAAAACCGCCGCGTCCTAATTCGGATTTAATTTCGTATCGCCCAATTTTTTCGGGGATTGCCATAAGTAGCCTCTAGTATACCTAATTGCTCAGCGCGCAGGCAAGAAAAAAGTATTGCAAAATAGTATTTTTATGTTGTTCTGCCGCAAGCATAGACAAGTCATTAATCAACAAAATTCTAATAAGATTCTGAAAGGTTGAATCGCTTGTCTTGTGGTAGGATTCGGCGCAAGGTAAAAAACTATGGAAGAAAAAATTACAATTATCGAAGGTCCGCCCCCCGTCTTTGAGCATGTGAACGATGGCTGGGCAATGGGGCTGAACGAAAGCCCGCATTTATCTGTGCCGGCGCTTACCCGCTTACGAACGTTTAACGGCAATGCGCTGGTTGAGCGATGTTACAACGCTTGGCATAACAAAAACTCTATACATTTACACTATCGCAACGAAATGGGGTTGGAACAAACCGCCCCAATTCTCGCCGCGCGAAACGTAGAAACGCCCGAAGGGCAAGTGTTATTGCTATGGGTTTATTTAGACGGCGAAGCGGTTGAATACGAAACCGATAGCGGGGATGACGACCAACTAGACGATGAAAGCGACAGTCCCTTCTAAAGCGACTGTCGCTTTATTTAGCAGACACTATGACAACGCTTCTTTCCTCGCTTCAACATGGTTGCCTTACCCTTACATTCTCTCGCCCTGAGCGCGCCAACGCCTTCAACTTAGAAATGATTCAAGCCTTACACAAAGCGCTTGTAGATGCACAACGCGATTCGCAAGTTCGGTGCGTGGTAATTACCGGTTCGGGCAATACGTTTAGCGCTGGGCAAGATATAAAAGAAATGCAACAAGGCGAAGCAATTTCATACCGCGAACATTTAGATAAAACCTACAACCCATTAATTTTACAAATTCGTACTATGGGCAAACCTGTGATAGCGGCGGTTAATGGGGCGTGCGCCGGCGCCGCGTTTGGAATCGCTTTGGCGTGCGATTTGCGAATTGCAAAGTCATCGGCGTATTTTACGGTGGGTTTCAGCGGCATTGGGCTAGCGCCCGATTCGGGCGTTTCGTTATTTTTGCCGCATTATATCGGGTTAGGCAGAGCGCAGGAATATTTCTATTCCAATCAAAAAATTTCGGCTCAGTTGGCTTATGAATGGCGTATGGTGAATCTGGTAGGGGGGTTTAACTTTCAGGCGTTGATTAAGCGAAAGGCGGCAGAACTGGCTGAAGGTCCGCAAGAGGCGTTTGCGTTGGGCAAACAAGCGTTTAACCAAGCGGTCTTTCCAAATTTAGAGGCGGTCTTAGCCAACGAAGGCGTTTTGCAAGAGCAAGCGGGCAAATCGGCGAATCACCGAGAAGGCATTCAAGCGTTTTTTGAAAAGCGTAAACCTAAATTTGTATAATCAAAAACAATCATAAAACAAAAGCCATATTGACTTATTAACAAATCTCATGGTAAAGTTTAAGCGATGATGACTCACGGTCAGTGTTGGAACCAGTGTGCTTCATAAATACTCTTGCAAAGCGGGCGCTCCCTAGCGGAATGCCCGCTTATTTTTTTCTAACTTAGGAGACTTGTGTATGGCAGGAAAAATCAATGCGTTTGACATGGCGCAAATTCAATTTGATACGGTTGCAAAACTGTTGCAACTGGATAATGAAATTGCGCAAATTCTACGTTGGCCCCAACGAGAATATTCTTTCCGTATTCCCGTGCGCATGGACGACGGCACGTTAAAAGTATTTCAAGGGTTTCGCGTGCAGCATAACGACGCGCGCGGACCAAACAAGGGCGGCATTCGTTTTGCGGCGGATGAAACGTTAGATACCGTTCGCGCTTTAGCGACATGGATGACGTGGAAATGCGCCGTGGCGGACCTTCCGCTGGGCGGCGGGAAAGGCGGCATTGTGGTAGACCCTTCCACATTATCTACCAACGAAAAAGAATCGTTATGTCGCGGTTGGGTGCGGGCTATGTGGAAGAATATCGGTCCGCGCAACGATGTGCCAGCGCCCGATATTGGCACAACCCCGCAAATGATGGGCTGGATGATGGATGAGTATTCAAGGCTGGTTGGTCAATACACGCCGGGCGTTTTCACGGGCAAACCCGTTGGCGGCGGCGGCTCCTTAGGCAGAACAGAAGCCACAGGCTTTGGCGTAATTTACACCGTGCGCGAAGCCATGAAACACATCAACCTTAACCCAAAGAACTCTGTCGCCGCATTACAAGGTTTTGGCAACGTCTCTCAATATGCCGCGTTAGGGTTTGTGGAAATTCTCGGCGGCACGGTGGCTTGCGTTTCTTGTTACGACCGTCACGACAAAAAAGCATACACCTATAGCAAAAAAGGCGGCGTTGACCCGCGCTTCTTAATGTCCATTGTTGACCAATACGGCACGATTGATAAACAAAAAGCGCTAGACTCTGGTTATGAAATTACAGACGGCGATAAATGGCTTGAAGCCGATGTGAATGTGCTTATCCCCGCCGCATTAGAGGGGCAAATTACCGGCGATACGGTCAAGCGCGTTTCAAAAAACCTAAAACTCGTCGCCGAAGGGGCAAACGGTCCAACCACGCCCGAAGCCGATGAAGTCTTCAAAAAGAATAATGTGTTTGTCATTCCAGATTTTCTGTGCAATGCCGGCGGCGTGACCGTTTCTTACTTTGAACAAGTGCAAAACGACGCCAATTATTACTGGGAAAAAGACGCCGTGCTTCGCCGCCTAGACGTGAAGATGACCTCCGCTTTTAATGCCGTTTTGAATCGCAGTTTAGAAGAAAAAGTATATATGCGCGACGCCGCCTACATGGTGGCGATTGACCGCGTGGTAGAAGCGATGAAACTACGCGGCTGGCTCACAGGCAACGCCTAAACCTAGAGGATTAGAAATTAGAGGATTCATTTACAAATGAATCCTCTTTTTGTTTAATCGCTTCTTCGCCGACTTTGAAATTAATTCTGCTTTCCTCAACTTTTTTCTATCTTCAACATTTGATACAATCAAAATGAATACTAACTACTTTCACTATGAGGTTTTATGTCTAAGCCAACTTTCAAATGGGACGACCCCTTTTTGCTCAACGACCAATTGACAGACGAAGAGCGCATGGTTCGAGACGCTGCGCGAAAATACTGCCAAGAGAAACTTATGCCGCGCATTCTGGAAGCCAACCGCAAAGAAATTTTTCACCGAGAAATTATGAACGAGATGGGAAGCCTCGGGTTGTTAGGCTCAACCATCCCCGAAGAATATGGAGGCGCGGGGTTGAATCATGTGGCTTATGGGTTAATCGCCCGCGAAGTGGAACGAGTGGATAGTGGGTATCGAAGCGCCATGAGCGTGCAAAGTTCGTTAGTGATGTACCCCATTTATACCTATGGCACAGAAGAACAACGAAAAAAATACCTACCCAAACTTGCCAGCGGCGAATGGGTGGGGTGTTTCGGTCTCACCGAACCCAATCACGGCTCAGACCCTGCTAGCATGGAAACGCGCGCTAAAAAAGTTGACGGCGGGTATATTTTGCACGGCAACAAAATGTGGATTACCAATTCGCCGATTGCCGACGTGTTTGTAGTGTGGGCAAAACTGGACGGCGAAATTCGCGGATTTATTTTAGAAAAAGGAATGAAGGGGTTATCTGCCCCCAAAATTGAAGGGAAGTTTAGTTTGCGCGCCAGCGCCACTGGCGAAATTGTGATGAATGAAGTGTTTGCGCCTGAGGAAAATGTATTGCCCAATGTTTCGGGCTTGAAAGGTCCGTTTGGATGTTTGAATAAAGCGCGTTATGGCATTGCCTGGGGCGCCTTAGGCGCGGCGGAATTTTGTTGGCACGCGGCAAGGCAATACACATTAGACCGCCCGCAATTCGGCCGCCCGCTTGCCGCGAATCAACTCATTCAATTGAAATTAGCCAACATGATGACTGAAATTACTTTAGGTTTACAAGGCGCGTTGCGCGTTGGGCGGCTTATTGACGAAGAGAAAGCCACGCCTGAAATGATTTCATTAGTCAAAAGAAATTCATGCGGCAAAGCCTTAGAAATTGCCAGAATCTCTCGTGATATGCACGGCGGTAATGGAGTCTCTGATGAATTTCATGTCATTCGTCACATGATGAATTTAGAAGCGGTCAATACTTACGAAGGCACGCATGATATTCACGCGCTCATTTTAGGCAGAGCGCAAACGGGAATTCAAGCGTTTTCGTAAAAGCAAACCGCCAACGATAGACCGCAGACTTTTTGTATTTATCGTTTGCCGTCCGTCGTTGGCGATTTTATTACAACTGACAATATCGTTCTACGCGCTTGCCGATAATCGCCAAACTATCTGCCCAGAATTTTTTCGTGCGGATGTTAATGCCAAACGTATCCGCCAAGTCGGCGGCGCGCGCCTCGCCAGTGGACGCCAACAACTTTTTATAAGCAGGCACAAATTCTTCGCCGCGTTGTTGATAAATTGCATACAAACCCGTAGCAAACAACAAACCAAACGCATACGGATAATTATAGAAAGAGAAGCCGCTGGCGTAATAATGCGGTTTCCACGTCCACATATATTTTTGTAGATACTTTTCGTCTAAGCCTGCGCCGTATGTCGCTTTTTGCGCGCGTTCCATAATGTCGTTCAAATCGTCGGCAGAGAGTTCGGCTTGCGCGCGCCTTTCAAACACTTCTTTTTCAAATAGATAGCGCGAATAAATATCCACAACCACTTGCGAGGCGTTGTTTAATTGCGCTTCCAGAATAGATAAAACTTCTTGCGGGTCTGTGGTTTCTTTCAACGCCGCTTCGGTGACTATCGTCTCGCACATGATGGAAGCGGTCTCTGCCAACGTCATCGGCGTATTTTGTTGAATAGGAGTCTTATTGGCTTGATAAGCGCATTCATTATGAAACGCATGACCCAATTCATGCGCCAGCGTGCTGACTTGGTCAAATGAACCGTCAAAATTCATTAAGATGCGGCTTTCTTTAACACCTTCTACGCCCATACAAAACGCGCCACCACGTTTGCCTTCGCGTTGTTCAGCATCTACCCAGTTATTATCAAATGCACGTTTTGCAAATGTGCCAAGTTCTGGTGAAAATTTATTGAAGTTATTCACGATGAAATCACAAGCCTCTTTCCATGAATACACTTTATCGGTTTTGCCCATCGGAGCAAACAAATCCCACCAGGCTAATTTTTCTTTGCCTAACAACTTGGCTTTGTGTTTGAAATATTTTTCAAACATCGGAAAGGAATCTTTCATGGCGTCGAGCATGGCATCCAATGTAGCGCGGTCAATACGTGCAAAATCAATTGAAGCGTGAAGCGCGTCTTCTCGTCCGCGTTTTTTATCCAATGTTAAAGTTTCGCCTTTCACGCCATTCATACAAGCCGCCAACGTTTCTTGCACACTTTCCCAGGCTTTATTTTCGGCTTCATACCCGCGTCGGCGTGTGGCTTCATCTGGATGCGAACGCAAGTTAATCAATGCAGGCATCGGCAACTTTTGAGTCTTGCCATCTAATTCAAAATCAACAGACATTTGAGAAGTCACTGTCCCTTGTAATTTGCCGAAGGCGTTACCCCCACTCAAGGTCAGTTCTGCGGCGAGAATTTCTTCCGCTTCACTCATCAAATATTTGGATTGCTCCGCCGCTTCATTCAACGCAAATTCATGCGCTTGCGCGGAAGCATTTACCTTCGCCGCTTTTTTGATAGCAGGTTTACCTAATGTGCCAGCCCAGGCTTGAAACTTGGTGTTGAGAATATTTGCTTTGACAGCAATCTGCTCATATTCCGATTCGATTCGTTTGGCTTCTTTGTTATGAGAATCAGTTGAAACGAAAGAAGAAATATATGGATCAAGTGTGCCAGAGAGTTCAAAAATTTTATTGAAGCGCTCTACCGCTTCGCCGAGCAATTTACCAAGTTTCTTTGAATCTGTTTTGGCATTGGCTTTGCTGGCTTTGGCTAAAAACACTTCCATATCATCCAACAAAGTTTTATATTGCTTAATTGCATTTTTGAATTGCTTTGAATCAAGCGCAGGGTAGACGTTTGTCAAATCCCAGTGGGGTGCGGAAATGGTCATTTAGATCTCCTTTTTTGCTGAGTATACGATAAAAGAAGAATCAAAGAAATACTTAATTTTCTTCGCTGATTTGTGCAGTGCGTATTGGTTTAAACATAATTGCTGAAATAGAGGCAATAACTAAAATTATGCCTGCAATTAAATATGATATACGAGGACCGTATAAATCTGCCACGATTCCTGATAGAAAAGTTGCAATACTTCCTGTAACCATGCTACCAATACCTAGTGTAGCCCACACCCTTCCCCGAAACTCTTCGCTAACCTTTGTATCTACTAATGCAAAAATTGGTACATGTATCATGGAAAGCGACCCTCCAATAGCAAAACGTAATACCAAAGCCAAAGGAATAGAGGTAACTTGTGAAAATACTATAGATAAACAGCCCCATAGAAAAGAGGCTAATGCAAAACTTTGACCTGGGTGTTTATTAAACCAAGTGTTGTAACGTCCAATAACAAAACCACCAACAAACCCTCCAAGTAATGAGGCGGTGGAAAGATACCCATATAACTCTGACCCACCGCCTAATGATTTTTCTGCAAAGATTGCGTGAACGGGCCAAGTAAATGCTGCACCAAAATCAGTAGATGCAAATAAAATAAATAAGCCAATTAACACAGGGATTGAACGAATGTACCTCCATCCAGAGGTTGTGTCTTGAATAAAAGTAGGAATAGTTAGTTTATCTTCCTTTACTTTCTGTGTAGAAGGAGGAAGTTTTATCAGTCCTAATAAGATAGCTGATAAAAAGAAACTGATAGCATTGATAAGAATTGCGGTTTGAGTTCCAGTAAATGCAATCATTACTCCACTAAATGCTGTAGCCGATGCCTGTAAAAAACGAGATGAACTTACGCTTAAAGATCGCCCGATCATAAGTTCATCTTTTTGTAAAAGGGTCGCTATAAGAGATTGATATGAAGGTGTGAAAAAAGCAGAAACTGCTGTCAGTATAAAAGTTATAGTGTAAATAAGCCAAACATTAAAAATACCAACAAAAATGCTAAATATAAAAAATAATAATATAATACCTCTTGTCAAATCGCTAATTATCATAATTCGACGACGATCCCATCTATCAGCTATAACGCCAGCTATAGATCGAAAGATTAAACCACCAAACACATTAAAAATTATGTTCCCACCAATTTGTAATGCTGATCCGGTTTTTTCAAGAATGAACCAATTAATTGCAAAAAAATATATTACATCACCAAAAAGCGAAATATTTTGACCAACCCATAACAAAGTAAAATTACGATTGTGAAGAACGTCACTGTAGGTTAGTTTTTTTTGTGAAGCGTTCAATGCCATTACGTTTTCTCCAATATTAGATTTTTTAATTCTAACCCTTCAATCAAAGCATATACTTCTTCCATTATTTGGTCTGTTGGGGTTGAGAATTGAAATGCAACTTTTGTAACAATTTCTGAACAGGATGCTGATCCATCGAAAAGATTCCAAATTGCAGTGCCAGTTACATTTAATATTATGATTTTATCGGTGACCGAACTTATGATAGCCAAGCCGCTTTCAAGCGGTTGGACTAGTACCGACTCACTGCGTGTAAAGATCTTATTTGTAAGAGAGTTCATTTCAATCCATTTGCGAAGATTTAAAAGTTTTTATCAAGTGCGCATTAAGAAATAATGCAAATCGAAATAGATAGCAAAATATACGATGATTTAATGTTACAAAATATAAGGATAAGAAAAACTTTTTTGTATAATCTTCATTGATTATTAATGTATATTTACGCATAGACAATCTAGCTATTTGAAATGATAACTTTTGAAGAAAAACAGAATCAAGTGCTACAACTTGTTTATTTGCTCCGTAACGTATTTGTACTATCTTACCAAGAATAGAATCTAAGTTGACCCAACTAGCACTGATTTCATTTCTAGAAATAAAATGATCCGCAATTTGAAGAACTTGTCGCTCATTTTTTTCCAATCGATACCCACATGCCCTATGTACTAGCAGGAATGGTAGATTTGGCTTTGATACAACTATAAGATCACCATTACGAAAGGTATAAGGGTTAGACCATTCAACAAGTAAATTAATATCCCCATCAAAAGACGGTGACATACTTTGCGTATCCACTAAGCGCACCCAAGAATATTTTTCATTGTTAGCGCGTGATATGGCAATGAGTTTTCGTAAATCAGCCAAATTGCTGAGAATAAAAGATGGGTATTTAGTGATATTCATCGTAAAAATTATAGGGACATCTTGAGTGAAGACTATTTATTTAACCTAATATTCTTACAAAGTTTACGCACTACATGTGGTCGTTCCAAGAGTCGTCAGTACCTGCAGTTGCGCAGACCAAATCAACATTGGCTAATTCAGCAATTTCTTCTAGACTTATTTCTACCATCTGAGGTGTTATCCATTCGGTATTCATAGTTTTCTCCTTAAGTTAGTTTCAAGATGTCCCTGCAATGCTCACGATTTATATCTAAATTAGCAAATTTTCTTTGCGTGGTATTCTTGACACAAAAGACCTGACTTTCGTTGATGAGTTACTAATTCGATTCGATAATTGATCAAACTGAATTCTTACGGACACATTTACACATAATTTCATAATCAAAATATCTTGAACAGATGAAAATTCTAGATTTGAGTCTTCATTTTTTAACTCGTGTATTTGGAGAGTGAAAATATCTACGTCTTCTTGAACGAGTGTGAAATTTCTATTCAACAATGCTCTTAAGTCATCTAATATTGGCAAAACACTAATTCTCTTTCCTTCATTCAAAACGATTTGGTCTGTAATTCGCCCTTCAATTTTTTTCAATTGCACAGGTAAGGCTCTTTTGCATTCACATGATGAAGAAATAGATACAGTAGCTAAATCCCCGGTTTTATATCGAATTAATGGCGATACATAATTGCATAAATCTGTAATTACAATTTCACCTATTCCACCAGCATTAACGGGTTTGTTTTCCGAGTCTAAGATCTCCACAATTAAAAAATCAGAGTTTGTGTGTAATTTTTTACATTGACAACATTCAAACGCAATTAATGCTGAAAATTCACTTCCGCAATACACATCAATAACATTGCTTCCTGTCAATTTCTCTATTGACGTTCTTTGATGGATGTCAAGCTTCTCTGCAATACTAACAAATAATTTAGGGGGTTTTACGCTACTTTTAGAAAATACAGCCTCAGCTAATAGTTGTAATTGATGCGGTGAACCTACTACTACATTAATATCCATCTTATGGGCAAGTTTAGGGTTTTCCATAAATTCAAAAACTGAAGCAAAAACCCGCTTAGACAAGAACTGTAATGGTACAGGCTGGATGGACATCGGTGTTGTTTTGTTTGAGTGAGTAAACAAAATCGTACTACCTATCGGAATGCAGTTATCTCGTAAATATCGCAGTATTGTTAAGTCATTGTAGACCAAAGCGGTATTATCCTTAAAACGAAAAACCGGAGTGCCTGTTGTTCCTGAACTTTTCGACAAACTAGATGGGCGACTAACGCTACTAATTAACTTTTTATAACCACATGCTTGTAATTGAGTTTTATCAATTAGGGGTATGTATGGCAATATATCTTTTTTATAATTAGATGGAATTTCAGCAATTCCTGCTTCATGCCATAGAGTTTGATAAAAAGGAACAGTCTTAATTGCATGTTGAAGCAACATGGTTAATCTCTTTTGTTTGTATTCTTCTAATCCCTTAATATCATATTCTCTATGGTAAGTACTGATATAGTTACTTGCCATAGATATTAGTCGCTTGAATTCGTGTGCTGATAAGATTGAGCCGACACTACTTATGATATTTCTGGTTTTTGTATTTAGCATGGCAGATTTACCTCCCAATTATTTTGAATACATTTATTTATGGTATTAGTAAAAATATTACCCCCCCCCCTATTAAAATTGTCAAGAGAAAAATTAATTAAGCAGATTAGCATAATTCGAATTTTTGCAAGATTCTTAAGTCCATTTTAGTAGTAAAGTTAACCTACGGAGGCATCCCTTATGAAACAAGATAAATTTCTGACAGGCATTCTGATTGGCATTGGCGCGTTGATTGTATTGGCGTTGGCGCTGTTTTTTACACGACAAGACAACCGCGATTATGTTTCAGACTCAACCCCCGAAGGCGTGGTGCATAATTACGTTTTAGCGGTGTTAAACAAAGATTATGAAAAAGCCTACGGCTACCTTGCAGATTTGGATAACAAACCAACCGAAGAAGAATTTCGTCAATCGTTTTTGAATGGCATGGTTCACCCTGAAAATGTAGGCGTGGAAATTAGCGACGTTGAAACGATTGGTAACGACGCCACAGTGCATCTCTTAATTTATTATTCTTACAACGACCCATTCTCTAGTCGTTATGGAAGCCCAGACCGTGCAAATTTGGTCAAACAAAATAGTGAATGGAAGTTAAGTTATATGCCGTATAACTTTTGGGATTACGCCTGGTATCAAGAGCCATACAATCCGTAGTCAGGGATACAGGTAAACATGAAAACTATTAGACGACTTTATTTTTACGCCATCGCCTTCATCAGCGTCGAAGTGACGCTATGGGGCATTATCAGTTTGCTTCGTTCTGTCGTGAATCAAAATGAAATCACATCGGGAACAACTTCATTGGCGCAAGCCTTATCTTTAATTCTTGTAGGCGTGCCAATTTTTCTTTTTCACTGGCTATGGGCGCAGAGCGTATCTGCCAAAGACGATGAAGAAAATAGCGCAACGCCGCGCGCCGTCTTTTTGTATGGCATGTTATTGGCTACATTTCTGCCAGCCATACAAAACTTTTTGGCGCTCATCAATCGCACGCTTTTATCTTCCGCAAATCTTTACGAATATCGCGCCTTAGTCGGCGGCTCGCAAACATGGTCCGATAACTTAATCGCCATCGTTATCAATCTACTCATCGCCGCATATTTTTGGAACATCCTCAAACAAAATTGGAGCAAACTTTCTGAACCAGAAAACTTTGCAGATGTTCGCCGCCTTTATCGCTTCATTTGGATGCTCTACGGTTTGTTGATGACCACCTACGGCGCGCAACAAGCCTTGAATTTTGTATTTACTTTAACTTCAAACGTGCTTGGAGAAATTGGACGCGAGACGGTCATCAATGCGATTGCATTACTTGTGATTGGCGCCCCAATTTGGTATTTCTCTTGGCGCATCTTACAAGACGTTCTACCTGATTCTGCTGAACGAGACTCTTATCTACGCCTCGGCGTTTTGTATTTGCTCACCTTAGGTAGTGTGATTATCGTCCTCTCTGCTGGCGGAAATTTGATTTATAAAATCCTTTTGCAGATTCTTGGCGAATCAAATGAAGGTACAAAATTTTTACATGAAATTGGCGGACCGATTTCATTAGGTCTGCCGTTTGGGGTTGTTTGGGCATATTACGGAAAATGGCTGGGTCGGCAATTTACATTTGACGAAAATCTTCCGCGCCGAGCTGGCAAGCAAAGATTATTTTATTACTTGCTTTCATTTGTAGGGCTAGCCGCTACTTTCTTCGGCGTGATGTCATTACTTTCTACAATTATTGATATGCTCACATCCAATACATTTTTTGGGATTGGGAATTTTGCTTCATCAATATCAAGCGCTATTGCTTCATTAGTTGTCGGCTTGCCACTGTGGTTGATGACTTGGCGACCGATGCAAATGCAAGCCTTACAAGTTAACGATGCAGGCTACCACGCGCGCCGTTCGGTGATTCGTAAATTCTATTTGTATTTAGTTTTATTTGTGTCTGTCATCGGCGGCATGATTGCGGCGGGTAATTTGGCGTTTCAATTAATCAGCGCCGCATTAGGCGGCTCTGCAAGCAACGCGCTTGATTCATCTCTTGATTCTTTACGAGCCTTGATATTATTTGCGATTTTGGCTTGGTATCATCTTTCTACTTTACGAAAAGATACAGAATCAAAAGCCGATGCGTTGGAGGAAAAACAATCGCATTTCAATGTTTTGGTTTTTGACCATAATGGGCGCTTTGGCGAAACAGTCAAAGCGATATTTGCAAAACGCGCGCCAAAAATTCCAGTGACAATAGTTAATGCAAATGAAAAATTATCAAGCGATGTAAAAGCGCAGGCGATTGTTTTGCCGGGTTCATTGGCTGTCAATACGCCGGAAAATGTCGAGGCGTGGATAAGGTCGTTTCGCGGAAACAAGTTGATAGTCAGCGATGAAGCGGCGGGCGTGTTTTGGATGAACGATTACGAGCAGACCGCAGAGGCGGCGAAGTCTATGGCAGAAGGGCAAGAAATCCGCCCGCAGTCTGCCCAAAGAGTCGCATCGGTTTGGACGTATATCGCTTATGTGTTTGCGGGATTATTTGCGTGTCAATTGTTGGCGATGTTGTTGCTGTTTGGGGTTTCGATGGTGACGGGATTTTAGCCGCGGCGCTTCGCGCCTCAAAATTTAAACTCTGTCTGTTTTCAGACAGAGTTTTTTATTTAAGGGATTCCGATATACAAGGCGCGACGCACTCCATAAACTTAATGATATACTTTCACAAAAAATATTTCGAGGCGAATTATGAAAGTAACTGTCCTACAAGAGAATCTAGCTCGTGGGTTAAGCGTTGTTTCGCGCGCCGTTTCGCCGCGCACCACCTTGCCTGTTTTAGCGAATATCCTAATCGCAACCGATGAAGGTCGTTTGCGCCTTTCCGCTACGAATTTGGAGTTGGGCATTACTTGTTGGATACCTGCCCGAATTGATGAAAACGGCTCAACGACCGTTCCGTCTCGCACATTCTCCGATTTGGTGAACACTTTACCCGGCGACCAAGTGCAACTCTCGCTTGATGTAAAAACGCAAAACTTGCATGTTAAGAGCGGCTCGTCGAATAACGATATTAAATGTATTGACGCGCAAGAATTTCCGCCATTGCCTACGCCCGAAATGAAAGACGCGATTCAATTAAACGTGGCTGATTTCAAAGAGATGATTCATCAAGTGGCGTTTGCCGCCTCAACCGATGAAGCCAGACCCGTATTGATGGGCGTGTTGATGAATGTGGAAAAAGATAATGTGACGATGGCGGCGGCGGACGGTTTTCGCTTGTCTGTTCGTAAGGCGCAACTGGCGCAAAAAGTTTCTAACCCGCTCAACATTATTATTCCAGCGCGCGCATTAAATGAATTGGCGCGCGTTGCCACCGACCCTGAAGAACCGATTTATATGGTTGTGCCAAAAAATCGCGGGCAAGTTTTATTCCGCGTTAAAGATGTGGAAGTGGTTTCGCAATTGATTGACGGCACATTCCCAGACTATCATCAAATTATCCCGCGCAATTACAAATCGCGCACGTTGGTTTCAACGGCGGCTTTGCTCAAAGCCTGCAAACAAGCCGAAATTTTTGCGCGTGAAGGCTCAAACGTCGCCCGCCTCGATATTAAAGAATCAAAAGGCGAAATGCAACCCAGCGAAGTTGAAATTTCCGCCACTTCGGAAGAAACCGGAAAGAATGAAACCATCGTCGAAGCCACCGTGGACGGCGGAAGCGTCTTAATCGCATTCAATGTTAAATTTTTACGCGAGGCGCTAGAAGTTATCAAAACGCCCAATGTAGCGTTAGAAACGTCTGCGCCAAACGCGCCGGGCGTTATCAAACCAGTGGGCGATGATAATTTCTTACACGTCATCATGCCCATGCATTTAGGATAAACACAAATGAGCGACGATGAGTCGCTCATTTTTTATTTTATCAAAAACAGAACATTTGTTCTATTTTTGATAAATCGCTTCTTTTTCTTAATTTATGTTTGATTCTGCCGCCCCATTTTTATTTTCATCTTCCATATTGTTTTTAAGTTTGCGTTCTTTTACAACGCCTTGCGGCGAATCTTATATTGCAAACAAAACATGCAAAACAATGTCGGTTGAAAAATGAGCAATCATCGCAGACTCAAGCCCACGCGTTTGATATAGCCACCCAAAAATGATTCCCCCAAGTGAATTCAATAAGATGATTCGAATCACTACCAATGTAGTTAATGCTGGGAATATTGCCGCCGCAGCGGGCAAATGACCAACGCCAAAAGCAACTGCGGCTAAGATGGTTGCGCTCCATAACACGGTTGCGTTTGCTTTGCCGTCAACAGGTTTAACGATGAATGAACCAATCCATGCCAGCAGCGACATAAAAAATAACCGTAGTTGAAGTTCTTCGGTAATGCCGCCGTAAAACGAGGCTAAAAAGCCTTGCCATGCTGGCGGCTTGATGTTGTTTGGTATCGGGCTGAGCTGTTCGCCTAAATCTTTTATCAACAACGGTTGAAAGACATACGCGTCTAAAACGATAATCAATACGCCTGCCATTACGCCTGAGAGGACGCTAATGAGCAAAATGCTTTTTATTTTTTCAGCGATTGATTCTTTATTCAGCCATGTTTCAATGATTGGCGCGCCAAGCCCAATCCGATTGGCAAGCCATAATCCAAGCGCGGTTAAAATCCCTACAATGACTGCGCCTTGCGTAATTTGAAGCCCAAGCAAAATAGGCAACGGGATAGGCAAATCCATATTTTGAAGCGTATCGCTTTGTAAAGCGAGCGTGTATGGAATAATCGCAACCACGCCCAATGCGCCCGCTAACCATAAAATCAAAAATAGTTTCCAGTTAAAAGGTTTTATCATTTTTCTCCTAAGTTTCATGTGAAACATTACTGTGATGTCGTTGCGAACCGCCCTCGCTTTTGCAGATGGCTTCGACTTGTAGAACAACGCTCAGGCGCTCAACCAGCACGCTTGCCGTATTCTTAGTTGAATCGCGGCATTGAACGTTTGCGCACCGTTTCGCGTGTGAGCGGACGTTTGGCAATGATATGAAGGTTGTTGTAATGCTCAAACGGCGCGACTGAGACAACTTCCCAGCCTTCTTCGCCCCATTGGTTGAGAATTTCTTGTATCTCTTCCATTTTGACGCCTTTCCAAAACCCGCCGAAGGTTTCGGCGCGATATTCCCATTTTTCAATTTCGCTTGCCATTGCGTTTCTCCTTAATGTTTTATGCAAAACATTGATTTTGAAAGTCATCCTGAGCGAAAGCGCCGCCAAACGCGAAGGCGTTGTAATAATCTTGACGTTCCTTCGCTCAGAATGACAAGTTATGCTTTCGTTTCGCTTCGATACAGTATATATGAGTAAATTACCAGAAACAAAACTGACGCTATGAGCGGAACAAACATCAACCAAAAGGCAGCCGCGCCGCCAAAGAAACTTGCAACGAGGGCAAATGCCCCCGCGAGCATAAACAGGTTGCCTCCAAGACGATGCGTTTTATTCCAAACCGAATCGCTAGAAAGCGTCCACGGAGTTCGAATGCCGATGAAAAAATTTCGTTTGGCTTGTTTGAGCATGTATCCAATGAAAATGAACAACGCGCCAAACGAGGGCACAAGCGCTTGGCTAAATTTGAAATTTTGATAGCCAAGATTCCAAACCAGCGTGAGCGCGTGAACATACATCATGAAGGCAATCATCAACACAATAAACAGGTTGAACGCGCCGCGAAATTCTTCGATATTGGCTTTGAGCGGGTCTATATTAGGAAGCGTGATAAACAACCCGAACAAGCCCAATGCGACTAGCGGCATGAGAAACACGCCCAAAAATTTTGAGGTGTAACCATCCGCTTCATCGTTCACGTTCCAGTGCGAAGCCATTTGCTCGGGCAATTGCTCCCAGAACAGGAAACCCGCCGCCAGCCCAACTGCAATAAAGGCTAGAACAAGAATGATGGTGGTTTTTGTTTTCATTTTTTCTCCTTTAAGTTTCATGTGAAACCTTGAGTTGCAGGGGGTAACCTTTGAATTTCAACCTGAAACTTACGAACTATCCTTTGGTAAATTATTTTGCGCCATCGAAACCATGCCGCTGATTCCGCCAAGATTCATCGTATCTACTGCGGAGCTTGGCACAATGACCAACGCGCCTTTTTCTTTTAACCCTTCAAACAGCATGTTCATCGCGCGTAAGTGCAGCGCGGTAGGGTTGTTTTGATACGCCTTTGAAGCCTCTGCAAACGAAGCGGCAATTTGCTTTTCCGATTCGCCTAAAATTACGCGCGCCTGACGTTCACGCTCCGCTTGCGCTTGACGAGACATAGCGTCTTCCAAATCTTGCGGAATGACAATATCTCGAATTTCAACGGATTGCACAGTCACGCCCCAAGGCGTTGTGCGTTCGTCTATCACGGCTTGCAGTTCTTGGTCAATCGCGCTACGCCCAATCAAAATATCCGCCAGCATTTTTTTGCCGATGATGTCGCGCAATGCGGTTTGCGCCGCCCAATCTACCGCCGCGCGATAATCTTCCACTTCTAAGGCGGCTTTTTCAGCGTCCCACACCACCCAAAACAAAACGGCGTCCACATCCACAGGCACAGTGTCTTTTGTCAAAGTTTTTTGCGCGGCAAACGGCGATACCATCACGCGATGGTCAATCCATGCGGCAATTGTATCTACAATTGGAATAATCCAAAATAAGCCGGGTCCTTTCAGCCCAATGAATTTTCCGAGACGCAACACAATCGCTTTTTCCCATTGCGAAGCGACTTTTAATGCGAACAAAATATATATGGCAAGCATGGTCCAAAAAGCAACCCAAGCGCCGAGCATCGCATCGGAATATATCCCATCGCCAAACGCCACGCCCAATACGCCAAGTAATAAGAATACGCCAAACAAAGTTCGTGCAATGGGCGGAATATGTTGGTCGCCTTGTTTTTTATTTGACTTAATATTTTCTAGTTTCATAGTTACATTCTCCTTTTATGACTCTTTCGCTTCTTGTTTAACCTTCAACCTGCCTCTCACTGTTTGACTTATCTCTTGCGCCGAAAATCCTAATCGTTCGGCTTCATTGATAAATCGTTCCGTTAGCGCAATCAACGATTCACGCTTAATCTTTTCTGCCGTTTTAGGCGATGGAAGTTCTGTGATGAATGTGCCGCGTCCTTGTTGCGTTGAAATAATCCGCGCTTCATCTAACATACGATAAGCCCGCGCCACCGTGTTGAAATTGACCCGTAGCTCTTCCGCCAATGCACGCACAGTGGGCAACTGGTCGCCTGGTTTCAAAATTCCGTTGGCAAGCTGACTTTGCACTTGCTCAACGATTTGGCTATAGATAGGCAATCCAGAGTGAAAGTCTAAATGAAGGGTGAGTTTTTTATTAGCCATCAGCTCTCTAATAATTGTACTAATTGTATCATTGTATGAATTGTAGCGCTTAAGGGCGTTTTGTCAAGTTAAAAAAACGCGCCGCAAGTTTCTCTTATGTTTGAGGCAAAGAAAGAAACCTGCGGCGCGGTTAATTGTTTGCGGCGTTTATTTTTTTACTTTTATCTGTCTCATGGCTTTTGCCAAACGCTTGATTCCTTCTTCAATATCTTCTACAGGTTGAGAAGCAAAATTAAGTCGCAGCCATTCCCGCCCATCTTTATCGTCTATAAAGAAAAAATTTCCGGGCGCAAACGAAACGCCTTCTTTACAAGCCAAAGGCAACAACTCATCGGCATACGTTTTTTCAGGTAAGCGCAGCCAAATGAATAAACCGCCGCTGGGGATATCAAAGGAAACTTTAGGGGGCAAATAATTTTTTATTGCATCCGCCATTACATCGCGCCTTTTACGAAAGGTTTGGCTAGTGCGGTGTAAATAAGTTTGATATCGTCCGACGGTGACATAAGCGTCTAGCGCGCGTTGAATTAAAGTAGAAGTCGCTAAGTCGCTGACGCGTTTGAAATTAAGCAGACTATGATACACGGGACCATCTGCCACAATAAAGCCAACCCGCAAGCCGGGCATGAGCATTTTTGAAAATGTGCCAACGTAAATGACTTGACCTTTTGCGTCTAACGCTTTGAGCGAAGGCTGAGCGCGGCCTTCATACCGTAAATCGCCCACGAAGTCGTCCTCTAAAATCGGAACATTGTACCGTTCGGCAAGCACAATCAACTCGCGGCGACGCGGGCTGCTCAAACAAGTGCCTGTTGGGTTATGAAAATTTGGAATGGTGTAAATTAACTTCGGATGATGTTGTTGTAAAAGTTTTTCAAGTTTTTCCACTTGCATTCCATGACGATCTACCGGAATGCCGATGATTTGAAAACCAAGCGCGCGAAACAAATCTAGCGCTACGGGGTAGGTTGGGTTTTCCACTAGGATAACGTCGTTGGGTTTGAGTAAAACTTGCGAAACTAAAAAAATAGCTTGTTGCGAGCCTGCGGTAATTAGAATACTTTCTGCATTGGTTTGCAACCCCTGACTAGCCAGAATGTGAACAATTCCTTCGCGTAATGGAGCATACCCGCTGCGTTCGCCGTATTCCAGCGCTGAAATTTGGTCGCGCCGCATAACAGATTGCAACACTTTGCGAAATTCATCCGCTGGGAATTGGCGCGTGTCGCTGATGCCGCTGGCAAAACTGATGGGGTGTGGATGTCCTGCTTCTTGTAAAAGAACGTCTATCAGGTCAAGGTTTGATGCGGTTTCGTTGGTTTGAAAATTTTGTTGCCACAGGGGTAAATCTATATTGTTATTTTGTTTTGCAGGGCGTTGAATTAAAGGTTGCGGTAAAACATAAGTGCCGCTCCCCATACGCGAAAAAACCAACCCTTCGGCTTCTAACAGGGCATAGGCATTTTCAATGGTGGCGCGGTTCACTCCCAAATCATGCGCCAGTTGACGGTACGCAGGCAGGCGCGTATCGGCGGATAACTTGCCAGAAAGAATGGCGTTACGCAAATAATTTCCAATTTGTTGGTATAGCGGGGTTTCACTTTCACGGTCAAGCGGGATGCGCATTTTCTCTCTATCTACGCCATATTGGCATGGTGAATATATCATTAAAATATCCAAGCGGCGGGTAAAGAAACGTTAAAAATCAAAAATTGGACGGGTACTTAATAACATTTATTGGCTCTTAACCTAGTCCAATTTTTGCCTACAATTAAAATAATTGAAAAAGTCTTAATAAGGAGTTCAAAAAATGGAAGCGAAAACTGGAACATGGACAGAGAAAAAAGGGTTAGCCCAAATGCTCAAAGGCGGCGTGATTATGGATGTGGTGAACGCTGAACAAGCCAAAATTGCCGAAGACGCCGGCGCGTGCGCGGTGATGGCGTTAGAGCGCGTCCCTGCCGATATTCGCGCCGATGGCGGCGTAGCAAGAATGTCGGACCCTGATATGATTTTGAAGATTATGGATGCGGTGACGATTCCTGTAATGGCAAAATGCCGCATTGGTCACTTTGTGGAGGCGCAGATTTTGGAAGCCATTGGCGTTGATTACATTGACGAATCGGAAGTGCTAACGCCTGCCGATGAAGAACATCATATTTTGAAACATAATTTCAAAGTTCCGTTTGTTTGTGGGTGCCGAAACATTGGCGAGGCGTTGCGCAGAATTGGCGAAGGCGCGGCAATGATTCGCACCAAAGGCGAAGCAGGAACAGGCGATGTGGTTGAAGCGGTTCGTCATGCGCGTTCTGTGATTGGCGCAATTAAACAATTACAAACGATGGGCGATGAAGAGCTAATGGCATTCGCCAAAAACAACGGCGCGCCGTACGAACTGGTCAAAGAAACGAAAGAATTAGGGCGTTTGCCGGTGGTGAATTTTGCGGCAGGCGGCGTTGCCACCCCTGCCGATGCGGCTTTGATGATGCAACTCGGCGTGGATGGGGTATTTGTCGGTTCAGGCATTTTCAAATCTGGCGACCCTGCCAAACGCGCGCAAGCCATTGTGAAGGCGGTGACGCATTACCAAGACGCTTCTATCCTTGCAGAGGTCAGTAAAAACCTTGGCGAGGCGATGGTCGGGCGCAACGCTGTGCAAATTCCTGAAGCGGAAAAGTTAGCCGTGCGTGGTTGGTAAATAGTAGATTTCAGATGTCAGCGATTAGTAGTTAGCTAAAAGCTGATTGCTGAAAGCCAAGAGCTGAATATGAAAATAGGCGTATTAGCATTACAAGGCGATTTTGCAGAACATATTGCCATGCTGAAAAAAATCGGCGTGGAAACGGCGGAAGTGCGCCTGCCTAAACACTTAGACGGTTTGGACGGGTTAATTATCCCCGGCGGCGAATCCACCACCATTGGAAAATTGGCTGTAGCGTATGATTTGATGAAACCGTTGCAAGAATTTGGAAAATCGAAAGCCATGTGGGGAACGTGCGCTGGCGCAATTTTCCTCTCTAAAGATATTGGTCGAGACCAGCCTTTGCTTGGATTAATGAATATCAAAGTGCAACGCAACGCTTTTGGCAGGCAGGTTGATTCGTTTGAAACAGATTTAGAGATTGATGAATTGAAAAAAGCCACTGGCACGAACCATCCGTATCATGCGGTTTTTATCCGCGCGCCGATTATTGAATCGGTGAGCGGCAATGCAAAAATACTTTCGCAATTGGAAGATGGAAGAATCGTTGCGGCGCAAGAGGGGCATTGGTTGGCGACTTCGTTTCACCCAGAATTGACGGATGACGCAAGATTTCACGAATATTTCATTTCCTTAGCGTCTTAAACGCGCACGTTCGTGTGGAACGTCCCGAAGGTTTGCTTAGAACCTTCGGGACGTTGTGCGCTTCATTTATAATTGCTTACTATGCCTGTCCGCGCTTTAGATTTTTTAGATTTGCCGACCGTTGCGCGTTATCGAAACGACGTGTTAACGCTCGATAGCGCGCGCGCCTTGACGCGCGGGCATCCCTTAGGGGCGATGGGGTTGTTGGCGTATATTAACCCAGCGCGGCATTTATACGCGGCAATTTCAAACGGCGGAGAAACAACTTTATTAGGCGGCGTGATTCACACACGCGGCGAGACGTTTGCAAAACTTTTGTATTTAGCCCCGTCTTCTAAACTCGACGACCCGCAATTGCCTGAGTTAATTGAACACCTCACCAAACAAGCCGGCGAGTGGAAAGCCTTACACGTCATTGCCGAATTGGATGAAACCAATCGCGCCTTTCCATCGTTAAGGAAAGCGGGCTTTTCCGTCTATGCGTGGCAAAGGCTGTGGGATGTGAGTCAGGTTCAGGAAACAGAATCAAACCTGCCCGGTAGTTGGAGGCGTATGGCGTCCATTGACCTAACGGCGGTGCAAAATTTGCATTATCAAATTGTGCCGCAGTTATTGCACCCTATCGAGCCTGCGCCCAATCGTCCCAGCGGTTTTGTGCACGACGAGTTGAAATGCTTTGCCAATATCACATCGGGCATGTATGGCATTGTGCTAACTCCGCTCATTCATCCCGATGAAGACGATGCGGCGGAAAAAATCATTTCGTTAATAAAATATGTTTCAAACGGAAATCGAAAAATGTATTTGAATGTGCGTTCGTATCAAACTTGGTTAGAACCTGTGTTAGAAGATTTAGGCGCAAAACCCTCGCCGCGCCAAGCGGTGATGGTGAAACATTTGGCGCGTTTGGTGAAAGAAGGCAAGCCTGCGCGCATAATGCCAAACAACGCCGGCGTGCAACCTTCGCGCATGAGTAGGATTAAGACGGATGAGTAATTGGTCTGCGTTTAATTTTGGCAAAACCATCGGCGCGGTTAGCGACGGCGGAGTGATTTTATTTGACGAACAACATACCGACCTGGCGCGCATTACCTTGAAACGGAGTAAAGATTTTATAACCGTTTCATTAAACATTTATGGATGGATGGACCATACCCGTTTCTTTCATTCCGATACCGACGCGCAACGCGAATATCGCGCCATGCGTTCGGCTGTGAGCGGCGTGTTAGATTTAATTGATAACGAAGCCAGCGATTTGAAAGTTTGGGAAGCCATCTCGGAATTTGTCAGGCGCTTTCCGTAATCTATTACTCTGGCAGATGATGTTCAAAGTACGCGGTCGCAGACCGCTCATTGGAGAAAAATGTTAAAGGCTTTAATTTTTGATTTTGACGGTTTGATTCTCGACACCGAAACCCCCGAAGTGACCGTTTGGCAAAATATTTATAAAGAATATGGATTTGAATTGCCCATTGAAGAATGGAAAAAAACAGTGGGCGGATATGGCATTTCGACTTTTAATGCGGCGGAACATCTTGCGCTTCTTTCTTCGGGGAAGGTGGATGCTGTTTCTTCAACTCTTCGCTACCGCCGCGAGTCAGACGCGATTATTCACGCCAGCCCTATTTTGCCCGGCGTGTTAGATTTGATTCATGAAGCCAAATCTAACGGGCTCAAAGTAGCCATTGGGTCCAGTTCGCCGCACTCATGGGTTGATGCGCACACGCAGCGACTCGGCATTTATGATTTATTCGACTTCATCGTCTGCCAAGACGATGTGGAAAAAGGCAAAACCAAACCGCACCCAGATATTTATTTGAAAGCGTTAGAGAAGTTACAAATCCAAGCCGATGAAGCGGTGGTGTTTGAAGATTCGCCAAACGGCGTTTTAGCGTCTCGCCGCGCTGGTATCTTTGTCGTTGCCGTGCCAAACGGATTAACGGCGCAGATGAATGTGCAAGGCGATTGGACGGTTTCTTCATTAGCGGAAATTAAATTGCAAGACTTAATGGCAAAAGTTTCACATGCTTAAGAATTTCTTTTGGGCGGCGCTGATTCTTGCAAACGGGCTTTATGCTTGCGCCAGCCCAACGCAAGCGCCAATAGAAATAAGCTTCACCTCCACGTCGCCGCCTACGGCTGTTCCCATCCGCACTGCTGAAATCATCTCAATTGAAGATAGCCCGTTGAAAACGTCAATCATCGAAGCGGGAGAGTATATCGTGCGCCAACAAATCGCTAATGGAGCGTTGGCGTATCAGGTGAATATTCTTAATGACGATAGAGCCTACGCCCCTTCGGATATTCGCTTAATGGCGGGCGTTGGCTCGCTTTATACGGTTTGTAGAGTTTCGGGCGATTCACGCTATTGCCATTCGGCAGACCTTGCTTTGAAGCATTATCTTGAAAATCTAGTTGGCGACCCTGCGCGTTTTACAGGCACATGCTTCTATACCAACGGCGGATGCCCGCTAGGCGGCGCGGCGCTGACCATTGATGCAATTTATAAACGTTGGCAAGCCTCTGGAAGTTTTACGCTTGAAGATAGAAATTTAATTTCCACCGCCATAGACTTAGGCTATTTCATCGTCTCCATGCGCAAACCTGAGGGCGGTTTCTATCATTTGTTTGACCCGCATTTTGGCGGCACAGCCGATGCGGAGTATTTCGTCGCATCCTTTAATGGCGAAAGCCTATACGCTTTATTGCAACTTTATGAAATGACCGAAAATGCGTTTTGGTTAGAACAGGCGCATGAGATTAATGATTTTATGATTGCGCAACCCATCGCCGAAGACCATTGGCACGGCTACGCATTTGCCATGTTTGCCCGTTTAGATGAGTTGAGCGTAGAAGAGCAGGCTTATGCCAACGATATTGCGAATACCATTATCGCTGGTCAGGTTCGCTCGTTGAATCCAGCCAATAGCAGCATTTCCACCGCCACAAAAATTGAGGCGCTTTCATCTATTGCCCAAGCGCTGTATCTTTCGGGCGCAGAGCATGAACGGCTAGACCGCGACATTCGCGCATTTATTACATTTGTATTAGCGCGGCAGTTGCCTAACAATAATTGTAATTTTGAAATCACCGATGAAATGATAAGAAAATATAAAGGCGGAATTTTTAGCAGTTGCGAAGACCCCTCCATTCGCATAGACGGCGTGCAACATTGGATAAACGGAATCGCCGCTTTTTTGGAATATGAGGGTATGATTGAAGCAAAATAAACTCCCCGCAAGTTTGAAGCGAAATCAAAATCGGATGAAAAAAACTGCGGAGCGTTATCAAATACAAATGGAGAAAAAATGAGCGTTGAAAATATCAAATGGCAGAGTATTGTCTCAAAATATGCGCGCCCCGATACATGGCGGAGTGTATGGCAGGTCTTTAACTCTGTCGTTCCATTTTATGCGCTGTGGTATTTAGCGTATCGCAGTTTAGAAATTGGATATTGGCTGACTTTATTATTGACAATCCTCGCCGCGGGATTCATGGTGCGGATGTTTATCATCTTCCATGATTGTTGTCACGGTTCTTTCTTTAAGACTAAGTTGGCAAACGACCGTTTGGGTTTGTTGCTCGGCGTGGCAGTGTGGACTCCCTACTTCCACTGGAAACATTCTCATGCTATTCATCACGCCACTGCCGGCGATTTAGACCGACGCGGCATTGGCGATGTGTATACGATGACGGTTGAAGAATATCTTGCCGCGCCATGGTATAAAAAAATCGCTTATCGCATCATGCGAAACCCGCTGATTTTGTTTACCGTTGGCGCGTTGATTGTGTTTGTGTTTGCGCATCGTTTTTGGGAAAAAGACGTGGCGGGCAAGCGTGAAAAAAATAGCGTGATATGGACGAATATCGCTATTCTCGCTTTTATGGGTTGGACGATATATCACATCGGCTGGCAAGCGTATTTATTGGTTGAAGTTCCTATTTTGCTGATGGCGTGCGGGGCGGGCGTGTGGCTATTTTATGTGCAACATAACTTTGAACCCACTTATTGGGAACGACACGCCAATTGGGAGTTTTTTAAAGCGGGTATGGACGGTAGCTCGTTTTATAAATTGCCAAAACTGCTCCAGTGGTTCACAGGCAATATTGGCTTTCATCATATTCACCACCTCAGCCCGAAGATTCCAAATTACAAATTAGAAGAATGCCATAATGAAAACCCAATATTCCAAATTGAGCCGCTGACCTTCAAAGATAGTCTGAAGTCTTTATACTTCCGTTTGTGGGACGAAAAAGAAAAAGCGCTGGTAGGGTGGAAGGCTTTGAAAAAGTATAGAATGCAGACGCAAGATAATAAATAACTTGTCCTAAGCAAAACGCCCCGAAAGTTCTCGTCATTTAGGTTTATTTTTCGTCTAAACCTTTGGCGCGTATCGTGAATAAATAAAAAAGAGGCGGTCGTCTTCAAGGCGACCGCCTCTTTTAACTAACAAGTCGTTTCAATGATATATATAACCTCAATGAGTTCGTCTAAAGTTTTATAAACGTCGTCAGCCGTGATTGGCTCGCTTATAGGAAGGTTGTATTGCAAACGGACTTTCGCTTCTTCTTCAATTGCTTTTTTGTGAATGGGCAGACCTTCTAAAAATAAATTTTCACGTTTACGAACAAACGCCAACATGGCTTCTCTTGCAGTAGCCGAAAGCCATTCATATTTAAGTTTGGCTCTAAACGCCGAGTCAAACGTTGCGCTCAAACCGACCAACCCTCGATTACAGTACGCGTAACCTTGTTTTGGCTCTTTCATTTGAACTTCTACGCTAATCGCCAGCGCGCCGCTTAGGGTTACGCTGTTAGAAGAAATTGTGCCAACTGAGCCTTTATCTATATAAAATTGATGATTACGGTACGCTCCCCAAACGCGATGCGGGCGCTTTGAATCGAGCCTTAAATTCATTTGCTGCGATAATTGCAAAATGATTAACTCAAGATTCGCTTTTTCTTTTCGGCTAGATAAATTGGCAAAGATAAAAACCCCACCCGCCAAGACGCCTATAAAACAGCAACCGAACACAAGTATTGCCCATTCTCCGTCCATTGGATAACTCCTGCCTGAAATTATACGCCTATCGCCTTGTGGATGAAGTTATGAAATTAAAAAAACTCACTCTTAATTAAGGGTGAGTTTTTAATTTCAAATTCTGTTCGTTATTTGCTGCGCTTACACAACCTTCTCTCTCATTACCGAACTAATATAATCCATAATAGAAACGACAATCGCGATTGCCAGCATTTGCGCGCTGGCGTCGCGGTAATTTAATAGGTTGATATTTTGTTGTAACAAAAAGCCGATACCACCGCCGCCTACAAACCCGATAATGGTGGACATGCGCACGTTAATATCCCAGCGATACATGGTGTAAGAGATATAAGGCGGCACAATTTGCGGGATAACCGCATAAATGATGGTCTGCAAGCGGTTTGCCCCCGTGGCTTGAATCGCTTCTAGGGGACCTGCCATAATGCTTTCTACTTGTTCGGAATATAATTTTGCAAGCGAGGCAATGGTATGCAGCGCCAAGGCTAGCGAGCCAGCAAATGGACCAATCCCCACCCATACTACAAATACAATCGCCATGACCAACGCTTCTACCGAGCGTAAGGTATTAAAAATAGTTCGAGAAACATAATAGATGATTAAACCGCTGGGAACAGGGTCGGACGGTTTGTAATATAGGCTAAGCAAAAGCCCAAACGCGCCGCCTATTCCTGCGGCGTAAAAGCGATACAAATCAATATCTTTGAATTGATATAACCAGTGCAAAACCGCTAAGAAGAAGAGCGCTAAAACGGCGCCCGCCAAAATGGCTAATACAAAATGGAGCGGTTTTGCAAAGGACGCCTTGCTGCGGTTGAGCGTTTCGCTCCAGCGGGTTGCTAGGCTATTCAAGACGCCGGCGCCCGCTATCGCCGCGCTTACGGTAATAATCATGTTTAAGATGTCGCCCAGATCTCGAATGAAGAATCCAAGAAAGCCAAAACTTCCAATCGCATTGCCTAAAATAGTTCCTGCGTTTAAGGCGGTAAAGGAAAGTAGGTATAACGTTAATACAAACAAAAACGCCAAAGCGAAAAGGGCGACCAATCGTGAGATTCTTAATCCGAAAGACGGCGTTTGAATTTCTTGTTGCGGCAAAGCCCAACTTACGCCTCGAGCAATGATTGGCGGAAAAGCCGCCAGACAAAGCAAAACCGCTACCCAATTATCAGCCATTAAGTTTTTAATTTGTTCCGCTCCGTTTGCCACTTGCGCGCCGATATATAAACCAATTGGGATTAATAAAATGGATAAAGAAATCCCTGTGAGCGTGCTTTTAATTTCTTTCATCAAATTGCGCGCGGCGAAAAAGCTTAAAGGAATGGCGAGTAGCACGCCTAAAGTGGTGGCTAATAAGGCAAGGAAAACCGTTTCAACGATTTTGTCCCACGTTTCATAGGCGGTTCTGGTTAATTGCGGAGAACCAACGTTGCGCCGAGTAATAGCGACAATTTCATGCGGTTCTTCGCTGGGGCGGTTGGGTAATAAAACTTCCGCTTCAAACTGACCAAAACGATCTACTTCGATGGTGGCAAGTTGTAAATTAACCCCGCTTTCGTATGGCACAAGGTTAAGCGGACCACGAGTGACAGGCTCAAAATTAAATCCTTGCACAAGCGCTTTGGTGCGCGGCTCGCTGCAAGAAGGGGTTACAATCATGTAGGGTTGAGTTGTATCTTCAGGCAGCGCAGGCTCAAACCCTTCGGGCGGGCATGGAATCATCACCTGTACGCGCACTTCAAATTCTTCTTTTTGATATTCAAACAAATTAGGTCTTGCCAATGCGCGCAAGATGCGAAAGAGCTGTTCTTGTCTTCGCTCCGAGCGCGTCTCTTCAAGATTTACTTTTGTAACTTGAAACCCATAAGCGTAAACGACCAACCCTAGCAAAATCAATAAGCCCAGCCTCAAAGAGCGAAAAGGATTCGGTTTATTATTTTTCATCTCTTGTTACCCTACTCGTTCGGCGTCGCGTCCGTAAATTTCTTTAAATTTTGTATCGTCAATGTCTTGTGGCAAGCCGTCAAACATTAGGTTGCCTTCGTTTAGCGCCACCACACGGTCGGCGTATTTATGCACTAAATCTAAAAAGTGTAAACTGCATAACACGGTCACGCCGTCTTCTTTGTTGATTTTTTCTAAATATTGCATAATGCTGTGAGCCAGCACAGGGTCTAAACTCGCTACGGGTTCGTCTGCCAGAATCATTTCTGGGGTTTGCATCATCGCGCGGGCAATCCCTACTCTCTGCTGTTGACCGCCGCTTAATTCATCGGCTCGTTGATTGGCTTTTTCGGCTATGCCTACTCTTTCGAGTTGTTTATAGGCGTTCTCAATGTCGCTCTTCGGAAACCGATTTAATAAACTCCAGGCAGGGTTCACATACCCCAACCGACCGGCGAGGACGTTTGTCAAAACGGTGGAACGATGCACCAAGTTGAAGTGTTGAAAAACCATGCCGATTTTACGTCGGATGCGGCGAAGTTCTTCATCCGTAGCGGCGGTGACGTCTTGATTGTTCCAAAAAATTTTTCCAGAGGTGGGTTCAATTAGGCGATTGATACATCGCAGCAAAGTGGATTTGCCCGAACCGCTTAAACCGATGACCGCTAAAAACTGACCTTTTGGAACGTCAAAGCTGACGTTACTTAAGGCGCGTACGCCGCCATCATATATTTTTGTGAGGTTTTGAATTCTTAACATGGCGTTCACCACCAGAGAATGGGGATTATGAGTTGAGAGATAAAATCACGGACGAGGAAACTCCCTCGCCCGTGATTTTTATTGCATTTATTTTTTTATTGACCAAGACCTTCAAGGGTTAAGCCAACGGCTTCTACCATTTTGCGAACCACATCGTATTCGGCGTCGGTGGCGGGTTCAATGCCGGTCCAACCGTAAAAGTCTTGATTGCCCAGCGATTCATTCCACGCTTCGGTTTGAGAGAAGGCAACCAGCGCTTCTTCAATTTGAGCGCGCAAGTCTGCAGGGAATTCGGGACCGAAAGACAAGGTGTCGTTTGGAATATCGCCCGAGATGGTTAAGATGCGTACTTTTTGAATAATATCTGGCGCTTCAGTGCGCACGCCGGCGCGGGCGTCTAAAACGCGATAATCGGCATTCGGTCCACAGAACAGGCGTGAACCGTCAGCGTTGGGCGCGCAGCTATCTACAAATTCATCGGGAATGTCGGGATGTTCGCGCGACCATTCAATACCGCCTTCTGGCGCTAGGTAGGGGCTGTAGAAGGAGGTGGCGAAGTCAACTGTGCCGTTGTAAAGCGCGAGAACGGCGCCGTTGTGGCTTCCGCCGGTTTCTACGGGTTCAGGGGTAATGCCTGCTTCTTGGAACATAATCAACGGCACCATATACCCAGAAGTGGAGCCTGGGTCTCCGTAGCCCCATTTCAAGCCGTCTAAGTCTTCAATGGAGTCAATGTCGCTATCGCGTGGGACGAGGATTTGCGCCCAGTACACCGAGTGACCAAAGCGCACGGCTTTGAAGGCGACATCTACGCCGCACAGTTGGCTGGCGAGCGCATACCCAAGACCTGGGATGAAGCCCATCGTATCGGCAGGCGAGGCGCACATTTCTTCGATGGTGGCGGCGTATGAAGTCGGCACTACCACTTCAAAGGTTAAGCCAGTCGCTTCATTCAAAGCGTTTGCCAACACTTCACCGCCAGTGACGATGACTTGGGCGTCTACCGAAGGAACAAACAATACTTTAATTGGATGTTCAGGCGAGCCGATAGCGGGCGCTGCTTCTGTGGGTTCGGGAGTTGGCTCTTCTGTGGCAACTTCGGTGGGGGCTTCGGTTGCCGGCGCTTCTGTGGCGGGGGCGCCGCAGGCGCTGAGAATCATGGCAAAAGTAACCATAACGCTCAGCAAAACAAACAAGTAACGTTTATTCATAGTTTCTCCTCTTTCTATAAAGTTTGATAGTCGAGCGACAACACTTCAAATGATACCTCATGTTAATTATGTTAACAAGTACGTTTTCTTAAAATATTTGATTAGACAACGCTGCGGCATGATTTGTCTATCTTAACCTCATCGCAAGAATAAAGCGCTAAGATTATGTAAAATTCCAGTTAACAAAAAGCAGTCATTCTGTAAACGACTGCTTTTTCAATGAGTTACCTAATTCTCTGTGTGTTGCTCGCCATACAACTTGCGATGCACCACGCTCAACGCTCTCACCTGTTCTGCCGCATGATAAGACGACCTCACCAGCGGGTTAGACTCAACCCACTTGAACCCAATTGAATAACCATATTCGCGCAATTCGGCAAATTCTTCCATCGTGTAATAACGGTCAATCGGCATGTGTTTTTTGCTGGGTTGCAAGTATTGACCAATCGTCAAAATATCCACGCCCCAACTGCGTTGGTCGCGCATCACGGCTTTCACTTCATCCATCGTCTCGCCCAACCCAAGCATAATGCCCGATTTCGTCAGCACTTCGGGGTCAAGTTTTTTGGCGTTCGATAACGTTTTCGCCGCCCAATCATAATTATCTTGCGGCTGCACGGTTTTGAATAAACGCGGAACGGTTTCTACGTTATGGTTCAAAATTTCAGGCCGGGCGTCCATTACAATTTTCAACGCCTCAATACTGCCTTTGAAATCTGGAATCAAAACTTCAACAGAACAACCATGTTGTAATTCGCGAATTCTGCGAATGACCATAGCAAAAAGCGGCGCGCCGCCGTCCTTTCGCTCATCGCGATTGACGGAGGTAATCACCGCATGATTCAAATTCATGGCTTTCACCGCTTGCGCCACGCGCTCGGCTTCACCCCAGTCCATCAAGGCAGGTTTGCCGTGTTTGATGTCGCAAAAGGCGCAAGTGCGCGTGCAAACGTCGCCAAGCATTAAAAATGTGGCTGTGCCGCTTCCCCAACATTCGCCCAAATTGGGGCACATGGCTTCTTCGCAAACGGTATGTAAAGATTTTGAGCGCATTAAGTTTTGAATGCGTTCATAATTTTCACCCGCGGGCGCGCGCACCTTAATCCACTCTGGGCGGCGTAAGGGGCGCACATCTGTCGCGGGGATGATTCTGTCTCGGGTTGGCGTAGCAGGCATAAGGTCCTTTTTGATGCGAATACGAAAATCTTATTTCTTTTTTACAATCAATCTTAATCCACGAACTTCGACGACTTCAATCAAATCGCCCTTACGAATCGATTCTGAATCTTTGGCTTTGGATGCGCTCCATAATTCCGATTCTACTTGCACTTGCCCCGCCTCTTTTACAGACGTTTTGGCTGTTCCTGTTTTCCCAATCAGACTCTCGCGCCCAACTTGGATGGCGTTTCGCAAAGCGCGGAGCGCAAACATTAAGATAAAGAAAAAAATTAAGCCCAAAAAGATTCCGGTGACAATGACCAACGGAACAGACACTCGTTGAAATTCAGGCGTGCCGGGCGAATTGAATAACACCAATGCGCCCACAATAAACGAGCCGACGCCAGCGGCGGTTAAAGCGCCATGTGCGGCGGCTTTAATATCTAAAATAAATAAGATAAAGGCAATGATTAAGAAAATGAAGCCAAACCAATTAATGGGCAACACGCCCAAGCCGTAGGTCGCTAATGTTAAGCAAACTGCGCCAATGAAACCTGCCACCCAACCGCCAGGCGTTGATATTTCAATTAAGATGGCTTGCACGCCAATGGCTAATAAAAGAAAAGCAATATTGGGGTTGGTGAGCAATAACAAAAGCGTTTCAATAAAACTCATGTTGAGCGTTTGCTCTTGAATATTTTCTGTATTCAAAACGCGCTTGCCATCGTCCATTTGAACGGTGAAACCGTTTAATGCTTGCAAGAGGTCTTCTGTATCGTCGGCAATAAAATCAATTAAGTTAACTTCTAAGGCTTCATCGGCGGTGACGGCTTTGGCTTCGTCAATCATCAATTCCGCTAAGGCAAGCGCTTCTTCTCCGCGTGGGGTTACATACGGGCGAATAGCGGCTTTGATGAGTTCTTTCGCCTTCCTGTCCGAAGTCGAGTCTAAATTTTCACCTGTGTTAGCGATGGGGCTTGCCGCGCCAATGGACGTTTCTGGCGCCATGGCAGCGATATGCCCTGAGAGGGTAAGCATGGCGCCGGCGCTTGCGGCAATGGCATTGCGCGGGGCAACGTAAACGACAACAGGCACATCGCTTGCTCGAATGGCCGCCATAATTTCTAGCATGGTATCCACGCTTCCGCCGGGCGTATTGAGTTGAATAACAATCACTTCCGCGTTGATTCGTTCGCCGCGTTCAATGCCGCGTTTGATGTATTCCAACATCGGCGGCATGATGGGACCATCGGCGGTGAGGATGAGGGCTGTGGGGCTGTTCCCCTGCGCCAAAACAGGCAGAACGAAAGTCAGAAGCGTAAATGTAATCAGAAGAACGCGAGCGATTTTCATCTTCAAAGATTATAACTCAAAGAAAAAAGGCGGCTTGTTAGCCGCCTTGAATGGTGAGGTAAATGGTTCGAACGCTCAGAATAATGATTAATGTGCCTACAATAATCATCAATGTTTTGGCTGGCAATTTTTGAGCGAGCCGCGCCGCGAGAGGCGCGGCAATGGCGCCGCCAATTAACAACCCCAAAATAATTTGCCAATATTCGCCAAAGCGCAATGCGATAATAAACAAAATAGATTGACCCAGCGCCACAAAAAATTCTGTGAAATTCACTGAACCAATTGTGGTCAGTGGATGTTTTCCGCGTGCAACTAATGTTGAAGTTACAACAGGTCCCCAACCACCACCACCAACGGCGTCACAAAATCCGCCAAACAAACCGAGAATACTAATGCGTGGTCCGTGGTATTCATCTGGTTTTTTGCGCGGAGTCATGGTGAAGGCTTTATAAATAATCACTCCGCCCATTATCAGCAAATATGCCGCCACATACGGTTTGATGACATTCCCGTCAATCGAAGTCAGTACATACGCGCCAACAATTCCGCCTAATACGCCTGGAATTAGCAAACGGCGGACAAGTTTCCAATTGACATTTCCAAGTTTCCAATGTGAAAAACCGGAGATTCCCGTCGTCACTACTTCTGCCATGTGCACACTAGCCGATGCCGCCGCAGGCGGGATGCCTAAACTTAATAAAAATGTATTTGAACTAACGCCATACGCCATACCTAACGCGCCGTCTATCATTTGCGCCAAAAACCCCACAAGAATAAACAAGATGATGTTTGTTTCCATGAAGATGTGCCCTTCTCAAATTAAGATTCGACTCTACAATCGGGAAGAACACGAGCGTGTTCAACGCTGAAGATTATAACTGGAAAGTCTAAATGGGCTTTGGATATCCCCGCTTCTTTCATCGGGGTGGCAGATTTGGCAGGGGAGGCATTTTCGCAAGCCGCCGCCCATGTCTGTAATGCACAGAATAATACAAGCGTTTGTTTTTTCACGGTTTAACTCCTAAAGTTTATACACAAAACCTATCAATTTAGTAGGATTTAAGGGTAAAAAATAAACGCTTATTCTTCTAAATAAATCCTAGTAAGTCAGTAGGAATTATTGGTAAAATCATAATTCAGCCGCTGAATTATGTCAAGAGAGAAACTAACAAGTTCGACGACCGTTTAAGGTGAGTTACAATATACAACCGATAGGATAAATTAGAAATGAAACTCACCACCCGCAGTGAATACGGATTGCTTGCCCTCATTTACCTTGCTCGCCATGAAGGCGAGGGCTATATTTCTATTGAAACAATCGCTAAAGCGCAAGGGATTCCGCCTAAATTTTTAGAGCAATTGATGCTAGCATTAAAGCGCGCCCGTTTTCTTAAAAGCGTCAAAGGGCAAAAAGGCGGGTATCAACTTGCCAAAAAACCGAATCAAATTTCCCTTGCAGAAGTGATTCGTCTGTTTGACGGCGCGCTCGCCCCAACCGAATCCGTCAGCGAAAATTTTTACGAATCAACCCCCATCGAAAAAGAAAAGCGCTTGACCAAAGTCTTCAAAGACATCCGCGACTACATCTCAAACAAGTTAGAAAAGATGACCATTGCCGATGTAGTCTAACGCCTTATGAAAAAACTTTTTATTGTTATCGTCTTATTTCTCAGCGCCGTTCTTATCGCTTTAAGCTTTAGCGAGCTAGAAACCATTTTACTAACTTTACAAAAAGCGCATCTTAAGTATTTTTTACTCGCGCTGGTTATTCAGTCCATTTGGTTTATTGCCACTGCCAGAATGTATCAGTCTATTTTTCATTTGCTTGGCATGCATGACGACGTGCTAACGCTAACTCGCATGGCGACCGCCGCAACGTTCATCAACATTGTCGCCCCCACAGGCGGGGCAGGCGGGATCGCCTTATTTGCTTCTGAAGCGCACCGGCGTGGACATCCCACCGGAAAAGCGACCGTCGCCGCCGCCTTATTCCTTTTGCTTGACCAAGCCGCATTTTTAGCGATTCTCGCCCTTGGCTTATTGGTTCTATTCCGCCGCAACGATTTAGATGTGGGCGAAATTTCAGCCTCTTTATTTTTACTCATCATTGCCATTGCCTATGCCTTTACTTTATATCTTGGCTATCGTTCCGCCGAACGGCTGGGAAACTTCTTAGCAAAAATCGCGCGCGGCGTAAACCGTGTCGTAAAATTTTTGGGCAAAGAAAATTACCTCAGCGAAGCCCGCGCACATGCCTTTGCTCACGAAATTGCCGACGGCTTTTCAGGGCTAACCGAAAAACCCTCCAGCCTAATCCGACCGATTTTATGGGGCGTCTTAGATAAAGGCTTGCTCATGCTCATTCTCGTTTGTTGTTTTTTAGCGTTTGAAGTGCCTTTTTCCAGCGGCACAATTGTTGCCGGGTTTTCATTGGCGTATCTTTTCTTAATTGTTTCGCCCACGCCCTCTGGAATTGGCATTGTAGAAGGCATTATGCCGATTGCATTAACATCGCTAAATGTCGATTGGAGTCAAGCGGTTGTCATTACCTTAATCTATCGCGCCGTTACATTTTGGTTTCCGTTGGCGGTGGGGGCTTGGGCGTTTCGCTCTTTACATCAAGATTCATAATGTTCGATTTATTAAATTTTTGGAAACAAGATTTAGAGTTCTCGTCTAACATCTCGGCATGGAAAACAACCCCGCCTCGCCCGCCGCACACGCTTCCTTTTCCTAACGAGATACCCGCTTCGCTTCGAGAGGCATTGTCCACGCTTGGAATTGCTTCGCTCTACGCCCACCAACATTCCGCATGGACTCATGTTCAACAAAATAAGAACATTATCTTATCCACAAGTACAGCCAGCGGAAAAACGCTCGCCTACAACTTACCTGTTTTATCTGCCATCATTCATCATCCTCAAACCCGCGCATTATATTTATTCCCCACCAAAGCCTTAGCGCAAGATCAATTCTCTAATCTCCAATTTTTTCAAGCGTCCATAACGAATTTGAAATCTTCAATTTACGATGGCGACACTCCACAATCTCAAAGACCTATAATTCGCAAAACTTCCAACATTGTTTTATCAAACCCAGATATGCTGCACACGGGCATTCTTCCGCACCATGCCAATTGGAGCGAGTTTTTTTCAAACCTAAAATTCATCGTCATTGACGAAGCCCATACCTACCGCGGAGTCTTTGGCTCGCACGTCGCCAATGTCATTCGCCGGCTCAAGCGCGTGGCAAAATTTTATGGAGCAAATCCGCAATTCATTTTGGCATCTGCAACGATTGGCAACCCAAAAGAACTAGCGCAGAAATTAATCGAAGAACCCGTTGAATTAATTGATAACGACGGCTCATCCAAAGGAGAACGTCATTTCATTATTTACAATCCGCCCGTCACCGATGCAAGTTTAGGATTAAGAAAAAGCGCCATCCTCGAAAGCGTGCGATTAACAACCGATTTACTTAAACACAATATTCAATCGGTTGTCTTTGCCCGCACTAGGCGAACCGTTGAAATCATCTTAACCAATCTCCAATCTCTAATCTCCAACTCTCCAATTCCCAATTCCCACATAAGAGGCTATCGTTCTGGCTACCTCCCAGCCCAACGCCGCGAAATTGAACAAGGACTTCGTGACGGAAGCGTTAGAACTGTTGTCGCTACCACGGCGCTTGAACTTGGCATTGATATTGGCGGGCTAGGGGCGGCGATTCTCGTTGGCTACCCCGGCACAATTGCCAGCGTGCATCAACAAGCGGGCAGGGCAGGACGCGGAGATTCTCCAGCCGTTTCGGTTTTAGTCGCCTCGCCCAACCCGCTCGACCAATTCCTTGCCCATCATCCCGAATATTTTTTTGGGCGCTCGCCCGAACATGCTCTATTGAACCCCAATCACTTGTTAATTTTGCTAGAGCATATTCGCTGCGCCATGTTTGAATTGCCATTTCAAACGCAAGAATCATTTGGCTCATTATCTTGGGAGTTGATAGAAGAATATTTACAATTTTTAGTTTCTAATCAAGAAGCGCATGTATCTAATGAAAAATATTATTGGATGAAAGACCAATACCCCGCCGCAAATATCTCGTTGAGGTCTGCTTCGCCGCAGAGTTTTATATTACAAACCGCCGCAGACGATGGACGACCAATTGTAATTGGAACAGTGGACGGCGAATCGGCTCATTGGATGATTCACCCAGGCGCCATTTACATGCACGAAGCCCAACAATATTTTGTGCAAGACTTGAACCTGGAAAATCGAGTCGCTCAACTTGCGCCTGTCGGTTTAGATTATTACACCGAAGCCCAGCAACAATCTGAAATTCAAGTTTTGAATCAATTTGCTCAAACCGCCGTCCTCGGCGGCGAAAAAGGCTATGGCGAGATTCAAGTTACAACGCAAGTGGTTGGCTTTAGAAAAATAAAATGGTTTACCAGTGAAACGCTAGGTCAAGAACCTTTAGACTTACCGCCCTCTCAATTGCAGACCACAGGGTATTGGTTAACTTTATCTGAACAAACGGTGAATCGCTTAAAAGAACAGGGCGCTTGGACGAACTCTCCAAACGATTATGGACCAAACTGGCAAAAGATAAGAGAAACCGTCCGCGCGCGAGACCAATTTACCTGTCAGGTATGCGGCGCGAAAGAAATCAATCGCCAGCATGACGTGCATCATAAAATTCCCTTTCGCACATTCACATCAATTGAAGAAGCCAATCGTTTGGAAAATTTAACAACGCTTTGCGCCCGGTGCCATCACAAAGTGGAACAAAACGTTCGCATCCGAAGCGGACTGGCGGGTTTAGGTTTTGTATTAGGAAATCTTGCGCCGTTATTTTTGATGTGTGACAATCGTGATTTGGGTATTCACATAGACCCTGCATGGTCAGTCGCCAACGGTCAGCCGTCAGTGGTCTTATATGATTTAGTTCCCGCGGGGATTGGGTTTAGCCAAAAACTTTTTGAGATACATGATGAATTGATTCAACGTGCATACGAATTGGTGACTCAATGTAAATGTCACGATGGTTGCCCATCATGTGTAGGTCCAGGCGGTGAAAATGGCGGCGGTGGAAAAAATGAAACGTTGGCGATTTTGAAGCAACTGGTGATGCTATAATTAATTTAGTAAATAATGGCTGGTAGATTTTTACACATCTATTGTGATGAGTCACGCCAAACCGCAGATCGCTATATGGTGATTGGTGGTTTAATTACCGTGCGTGAAAATGAAGAGTTATTTCTTCAAACTATGAATTTATATCGTCAAAGCAATAAAATGCTTAGTGAATTAAAATGGACAAAAGTTTCTGATCAAAAACTAAATGAATACTCTGCACTGATTGATTTATTTTTTAGTGTGAATCGTGCTTTTCATTTCAAATCAATTGTGGTGGATACGCAAGAAATAGATAATCGCCGATATAACAAAAGTGATGCCGAGCTAGGTTTTTACAAAATGATGTATCAGTTTTTGTTACATAGTTTTGGCGATTACCTTAAACCTGATGATCAAGCTATTATTTATTTGGATTATCGGAACACGTCAAAATATAAATTATCTACACTAGCCGCAATACTAAACAATGGCTTGAAGAAAAAATACAATCTTCCTACTGCACCGATTAAAAATGTTCAAGCATTAGATTCAAAATCCAGTAATTTTATTCAAGTAGCTGATGTGTTAATGGGCGCTATTGGTTATCAAATGAATGGGGCTCATACTAGAACTGTCGCCAAGAAAAGTAAAATTTTGTTAGCTGAATATATTGCAAAAAAAGCAGGTTTGATAAACCTTCAGCAGCCTACCCCCCGAAGTCAACGGCACTTCTCAATTTGGCATTTTCATTTTCGAAACCCCGCTAAAAAGTAAAACGCCTCAAACCCTACGCCCTTGCAGGCTACTCTTAAAGAGTTTCCGTAACATCATTACGGTTTTCAGGTTTGATGGCGTTCTAGAATTATTATATAACAAGATTTAAAAAAGTTCCTTAGAATTTACCAAGAAATTCGTATAATAACCTTACAAAATTAGATTTTTAAAGCCTGTGAGGTCTAATATCTATTGAATTAGAGGAAAAATATGAAATCGAAAATCACCTTCGTTTGTGAACATGGCGCGGCAAAAAGTATTATAGCCGCATCATATTTTAATAAATTGGCAAATGAAAAAAGATTAAACATACAAGCCATTGCACGCGGAACGAATCCTGATGAAGTTTTATCTCCAAAAGCAATTCAAGGTTTAGCGGAAGATGGCTTACAAGCAACCGAATCAGTTCCACAAAAATTACTTACAGAAGAAGTTAAATCTGCGCAAAAAATTATTACATTTTGTGAGTTGTCAAAAGAATATCAACAAGGAATTGAAATTGAAGAATGAAATGATGTTCCACCCGTCAGTGAAAGCTATAAAATCGCGCGTGATGCGATTCTCCAAAAACTTAATTCGCTCCTCAAACAATTACTTACTGTTCACTAGCCACCATTCACTATTCACCATTCACCATTCACTATTCACTATTCACCATTCACCATTCACTAATTACAACCCATGAACCTCTCCCTCCTCCAACTCTTCCTAAAATTCCTTCGCTTCGGATTTCTCGCATGGGGTGGACCTGTTTCACAAATCGCCATGATTCGTCAAGAACTTGTGGAAGAAGAAAAATGGATAACGCCCGAAAGATTTAATCGTGTGCTGGCTGTCTATCAAGCATTGCCAGGTCCCGAAGCGCATGAGTTGTGCGTTTACTTCGGCATGATTGCGCGCGGTCGCATCGGCGCATTTCTCGCGGGTCTTGGCTTCATGCTTCCAGGTTTTATTTTGATGTTCGCGCTTTCATGGTTTTATGTTGCTTACGGAATCACATCACAACTTTTTCAATCCGTTTTTCTTGGCATGCAACCCGCCGTTGCCGCGTTAATTATTCGCGCCATTCATCGCATCGGAAGCCATGCCCTTCATCAAAATAAATGGCTTTGGACGATTGCGATTCTTGCATTCATCGCTCAATTGCTAGATGCGAATTTCTTAATCACACTTTTGATTTCAGGATTCATTTTTACATTTGCTGAAAAAGGACAATCACGCTTCGCGCTTACGGGGATACTTGTTTCTGTTTCAATCAGCATTTATTTTCTCTTGAACATTTCTCCCGCGTCACAAACGATTCCCGATGCACAATTCACATCAACCAATTCTCCCAATCCACTCATTCTCCTTTTCTCTGGTCTCCGCGCTGGGCTTTTAACCTTCGGCGGCGCCTACACCGCCATTCCATTTATTCAACATGATGCCGTTGAAGTGGGACGTTGGATGACGAACGCTCAATTTTTAGATGGGCTTGCTCTATCAGGTCTATTACCCGCACCATTGATAATTTTCTCAACTTTCGTCGGTTACATCGGCGCTGGAGCATTGGGCGCAATTGCCATGACCATTGGAGTCTTCGCCCCAGCCTTTTCCTTCACCATGATAGGGCATGATTATTTAGAAAAACTTATTGAAAACAAATCTGCTCATGCATTTTTAGATGGCATCACAGCAGGTGTGGTTGGATTAATCTCAGCCACAGCGATTTATATTTTGATTGAAACTATTACAAACATTCCCGCATTCATTATTTTTTCTCTTGCTCTTTTAGTTTTGTTTATTTCCAAATCCAAATGGGCAGTCGCTTGGGTGGTTTTAGGCGCGGGATTGTTAGGGGTGTTGTTCTAAAAATCAAAAGACCTTACATAGTCAAGTCTTTTGATTTACTTTCTTAAGCGCTCTTCAAACTCTTTCAAATCCACTCGCGCAGTCATATCTAAATTTAATGGCGTTACCGCTACCATTTGTTTTTTTCTCAGCACATAGGCGTCGGTATCTTGGGGTTCGTCGTCGGGTAATTCTTCGTGGCGGTAGATGATGCCGCCAGGCTTATCCCATGAATCTCTTTGCGCGGGAATGGGAGCGTAATATCGCTGACGAGATAATCTCGACATTTGCCACCCAGTTTGAGGCGTGGCTTGACGCGGCACTTCCACTTTGATTAAATCTACGCCTTCGGATAATTTTTTTTCTAAGAGTATTTTGGCAAAATAAGCGGTGAAATATCCAGCGGCGCGAAAGTCAATTTCATCCGAATGAGAGAGATGATAACTGGTATCTGTTTCGAGCGAAACGGCCATAGCGGGGTAACCCATGGCAGCGGCTTCCATAGCGGCTCCCACAGTGCCAGAAATGGTGATTCCGAGACCGACGTTTTCGCCGTAATTAATGCCCGAGACGATTAGGTCGGGTTTATGCGGGACGATTTCGAGCAAGCCATGCAACACCGCTTGTGCAGGCGAGCCGCCAACGGCGAACACATCCCATTCTTGACCAATGACTTGCATTTTAAGTTTTTGAATAATTCCATCGGATGTGCTTGGGAGGCTGCGCCCCATTGCTGTAGATTGTTCACGCGGTGCGGCTACTGTGACAAAGCCCACTTTTGCAAGTTCGCCTGCCGCCGCCCATAAACCTGGCGAGCCGATACCGTCGTCGTTGGTTAATAAGATATGCGGTTTGTTCTTTTTCATGGGGTTGATTATAAATTATCTTGCAGAGACTCAGCGAACCGATAAAAAGTGAAAACCATAATATGCCTCGTTGCGCCCCTACGCTTGTAAATAAAATAAAAAGAAGCGATTCTTCGCTTCTTTCCTAATGGCGCCCTCGGACGGACTCGAACCGCCGGCCTATTGCTCCGCAAGCAAACGCTCTAATCCACTGAGCTACGAGGGCATGATTTAATTAAGCGGAGCGTATTGTACTGTAAGGTGACGCTATTGGCAAGGCGCTGAACTATGTAGTAAAATTCAGCCCGTTCTTGTCATGCGGGAGTCGCCAAGTGGTAAGGCATCAGCCTTCCAAGCTGATATTCGCGGGTTCGAATCCCGTCTCCCGCTCTGGTTGTGTTGAAGGTTGCAGGTCAAAGGTTCAAGGTTGGTTTGAAGCTTTCAACTTGCAACCTTCAATATTTCAATATAACAGGGCCCGTGGCGCAGCGGTTAGCGCAGGCGACTCATAATCGCTTGGTCGTAGGTTCGAATCCTACCGGGCCCACACTTCTCATTTATTTTGCCGCAGATTACGCTGATTTCACGGGTGAAAAACCCGTTTGCGTTTGTGTAATTCGCGGCTGTTTTTTTACTTCAACTGCTCTTTCAACTCATCATAAATCCCCGGCGTAGAGGCAATAATTGATAACGGCGCGGAGAGATAATCATCTCTCCCATCCACAGCCGTGACTTTTGCGCCTGCTTCTTCACAAATTAATCCAGCCGCGGCGATGTCCCACGGCTTTAATTTAAATTCCCAAAATGCATCAAAACGACCTGCGGCGACATAACAACCGTCTAACGCGGCGGAGCCGAGCCGGCGCACGCCTTGTGTCTTTTTTCCGAGTCGTTCAAAATATTTGAAGTTATCTAAATCGGTATTCCATGTGTCATACGGAAAACCCGTCACCAACAAACTTTTTCCTAATTCAGTTGTATTTGAGACATGAATCTTTTTTCCATTCAAGAATGCGCCTTTATTTCTTTCAGCAGAAAACATTTCATCCCGCAATGGGTCATACACAACAGCGTGAGACATTTTCCCGTTTAATGCAAACCCAATGGAAACGCAAAAGATAGGAATATGATGAGCGTAATTCACTGTGCCGTCTAATGGGTCAATATACCAAAGGTCTTCGTTTTTACCTTCAATGCTTCCCGTTTCTTCCGTCAAAATATGACCGCCGGGGAATTTAGAAGCGATTTCATTTAACAAAAACGCTTCGGAGGCATGGTCTGCTTCGGTTACCAAATCAATGATTCCCTTGTAATGAATCGTATGGTCTGTGTTATATCCGTCTCGTAAAATTTTTCCCGCTCCGCGCGCTAACGTTTCAATATCAGATAATGTTGGTTTCATACTTTTTCTCGTTGCTTTATAGAGTGCGTCGCGCTTCACTGCTAACTTTTGCGCGACGCACCCCGGTTTGTTTTACCCAGCCCAAATACGGCGCCCCAGCGCCGATAACGCAAATTCTACGGCGAGTTTGGCTGTTTGATTTTGTATATCTAAAATCGGATTCACTTCTACAACATCCATGCCGATTAATTTTCCGGTTTCAGCAATCATCTCGCAAGCCAAATGCGCTTCACGATGCGTAATGCCGGCAGGCACAGGCGTGCCAACGCCCGGCGCAAATTGCGGGTCGAGCCCGTCTAAATCAAACGATAAATAAATTCCGTCCACATCGCGGCTCACGTGTTCAATCGCTTTTTCCATCACAGCCACCATGCCAAAGCGGTCAATTTGCTCCATGCTCAACACCAGCGCGTTTGCATTGCGTAAATTATCTTTTTCGCCGGGGTCTAAATCGCGCGCGCCGACAATAGCAACTTTATTGGGGTCAATCACTGGAATCGTTTCATCCCATAATTGCACTAAACTTTTATCGCCATAACCCGTTAATGCCGCAAGGCTCATGCCGTGAATATTTCCCGATGGAGTAGTTTTATCGGTATTGAAATCGGCATGGGCGTCGAACCAGATAACGCCGATTTTTCGATTACGCGCCGCGCCGCGCACTGAACCGATAGATAGAGAATGGTCGCCTCCGATAACTAAGGGAAAACTGCCGCGCTGAATGGAAGTGGATACTGCGCCTGAAACTCTTCTCGACATCGGGACGATGCAATCTAAATACTTCAACTTGGGGTTTTTAATCGTACACATTTCAGCGATGGGAACTTCAATATTGCCTTCATCTTGTACGGTATAACCTAAGTCTTCTAACTTTTTTTGTAAACCTGCATACCGAATGGCGCTAGGACCCATATCCACGCCACGGCGGTCAGCCCCTAAATCTATCGGCACGCCGATAATGTCAATTTGCATTTTTTTAATTCTCCATAAATAAGTTTGTGTCATGCGTGAGCCACGCTTTTGTTTTGTGATGAAGCGCCTCCACGATGATCTCAGAGTGACGCCGCTGAATATACCGTCACGCGATTTCTACCATTTGCTTTCGATTGATACAAGGCTTGGTCTGCCAAATTTAGCGCCGCCTCGCTAGAAGCGGCATGATTTGGGAAAGTGGCCACCCCAGCCGAGAAAGAACTCTTAATCGTTTGGCTTTCAAAATGAATCTTCATCGCTTCAAATTGTTTTCGTAATATTTCGGTTCTTTCGTAAGCCGCTTCGGTTGAAGCGTTTGGCATGAGAATTACAAATTCTTCGCCGCCGAATCTGCAGAGCAAATCGGTAGCGCGTACATTATCAGATAAAAATTTTGCAAAGGTTTGCAGTACAAAGTCTCCGCATTTATGACCGTAAGTGTCGTTAATCTTTTTGAAATAATCTATATCCAAAATAATAAACGATAACGGCGAATTGTCGCGCACGGCTTGCGCGGTTTCTTTTTCTAGCGTTTCTGAAAAGAATCTGCGGTTAAATAACCCAGTCAAAGGGTCGCGGATGGCTTGTTCTTGTAATTGCGCGCGTAGCGATTCAACTTCTTCAATTTTGCCCCATAAAATTTCGTTCATATCGGTTAAGTCGTTTTCAGCTTGTTTTCTTTCGGTCACATCGTGAGCCACAATCGCTCTGCCGCTCAACGCGCCATTCGTTTTATTTTTTATAGGAATCACCATTAATTCCACAATGCGCATTGGGTCGCCGGGCAGGGTCACTTCTTCGCGCGTTTCTTCGGTGACCAATATACGATTCAAAAATTGAGGCCATGCTTTGAAAATTTGCAATGGGTCTTTGCCTAGCATATCCTGTTTTGAAATGCCAGTCCATGTTTCGGCGACTTCGTTCACGTCTGCAATTAAATCATCTGCGCCCAATACCACCACCAATTGCGGAATGTGGTCCATGACAATATCACGAGCAAGCGGAATTAGGTTTTGAGTTTGTTTTTTCATGTAATAAATTTTCTTACTCTTGCAAGGCGCGCGACCTTGCAAGTAATTTTTATAACCAAATTATGCAGTCCGATAATACCCCACATCCACAGAATAAATTTGCCCGCGTTTAACAACTTGTTTTACTAAATTTGTCCCATAGCGGTAACCCAATTGACGATAATCTGATACGGATAGAATTAACATATCGGCTTGTTTGCCAATTTCTAACGAGCCGACCACATCCGCTTTGCGAATGGCATGCGCGGCATTAATGGTGGCGCAAGCAATGGCTTGTGCGGGCGTTATTTTCATCGCGCGGCACGCCAGCGCGATGACAAATTGCATCGACTCATTCCATGTGGTGCCGGGGTTACAGTCTGTGGCTAGGGCGAGGATGGCGTCTGCTTCTATAAATTTTTTCGCGGGGGTGTAATTTTTTTCAGCCAACCCAAAAGGCGTACAAGGCAATGAGACCGCTACTGTTTCTGATTTGGCTAACGCCTCAATATCCGCATCCGACGTGACCACGAGATGGTCGGCGCTGGCGGCATTTAACTCTGCCGCAAGTTTTGCTCCGCCGAGGTTATCAAATTCGTCGGCGTGAATCTTAAGCGGAAACCCCAGCGAACCTGCCGAAGTTAAAATCTGACGCGATTGTTCGAGGGTAAACGCTTTTGTTTCGCAAAATACGTCCACAAAAGGAAGCGGTTTGCTTGGGGCATGAGTCTCCCACCATTCTTTTAACATTGGCAGGGCGATGTTGGTTATCTCATCCACATAACCTTGTGGGTTGTCTTTATATTCAGGCGGAACAGCGTGCGCGCCTAAATAGGTGTAAGAAAGTTCGACGGGCGTTTCATCGCTTAACGCCAGCAAGGTTTTTAGCAGACGCAATTCCGTTGCTGTATTTAATCCATATCCTGTTTTGGCTTCGGCGGTGGTTGTGCCGTTGCGGAACATTCGCATTAAGCGCGGGCGGGTTTGCGCTATGAGCGTTTCGATGCTTGCGGCGCGCGTGGCTTTGACGGTGGATAAAATGCCCCCGCCTTCCGCCAAAATATCTAAATACGATTTGCCAGACATTTTGAGTTCAAATTCGTTGGCTCTATCTCCCGCCCAAACAATGTGGGTGTGTGGGTCTACAAAGCCTGGCATAACAACGCAACCGCCGGCGTCGAACGTTGGCTCATCAGGATAAGCCTGTCGTAACTCATCTGTTTTTCCAATGGCAATGATTTTTTCATCTCGAAACAGAATCGCCCCGTTTTCGATGATGTGCAGCGCGCCGAGCGTTTTCCCGCGTTGTGGACCGCCCGCCAAAGTAAGCAATTGAGAAGCAGAATGAATGAGCATAAAATCACCGCTAAGGTTGTAATAGGGGTATTTAACCACAGAACGGCTTTATATGTATATATGGACTTGGGCGTGGATAAATTTGAACAACCGCTAAGCCTCAACGGCTGGCGGCTTGGAGATTTTGCATCTTTGCGTTTAACCCACTTCACCTACAAATTATTCATTCCTATGGACTTAACAAGATTGCAAAATAGATTGATATTCCTTTACTTCTTTTATACAATAAATATACTAGCATAACTTGCCTTATGCAGAACCTCATTAAGGCTCTCGGCATAGTGAGGCGTTTTTCTGCCTACCCTTCGGGGCGATGCATAACGCTAGCGGCTAAATTTATTCAAGAAAGGAGATTTAAGGCATGTTCTTTTCACCTAAAGAAAAAGGTCAAGGTCTTGTTGAGTATGCTTTTATTCTTGTACTGGTCGCCATCGTCGTTATTGCCGCCCTGCTTATGCTGGGTCCCGTTATTGGCAATACCTTTAGCAAAATCAACTCAAGCCTTTCCAGCGTGTGAGTGTTAAAAATTTTGTTAGGAAAGGCGTCGGTTAATACTTGCGGTTTTTTCTTTTCATCGTACAATAAATATATCTCAGGCAGGTCTTCCTGAGAAATTTATGAGAAAGGAGAAAACCGCTATGTTCTTTTCACCCAAAGAAAAAGGCCAAGGTCTTGTTGAATACGCTTTGATTCTTGTTTTAGTCGCTATTGTTGTTATTGCCGCGTTAATGGTTTTAGGACCTGTGATTGGAAACGTATTCAGCAAAATCAACTCTAGCCTGAGGAACGTTTAATTCCCCACAGTTCGGTTAGAACTCATTTACTACTTGCGGTTTTTTCTTTTCGTTGTAGAATAAACTTATCTCAGGCAGGTCTTCCTGAGAAATTTATGAGAAAGGAGAAAACCGCTATGTTCTTTTCACCCAAAGAAAAAGGCCAGGGTCTTGTTGAGTACGCTTTAATTCTTGTTTTAGTCGCTATCGTTGTTATTGCCGCGTTAATGGTCTTAGGACCAGTGATTGGTAACGTATTCAGCAAAATCAACTCTAGCCTCGGCTCTGTGTAAATCACTATTAGCCGTACCCCCAAAGCTCCGCCGTGAGGCGGGGCTTTTCTTTCTTGTAAGGAAATGCTAACATAACTGTTAGGCAATTAGCCTTGAGAAGGCTTGCATTTTTCGAGATGAGAAGTAAAATGTAAATAGTTCAGAGAATTCGCTCTGATAAACATTGAAGAAAGGAGAAAACCAACATGTTATTTTCACCCAAAGAAAAAGGCCAAGGTCTTGTTGAATATGCATTAATCCTCGTTTTAGTTGCCATTGTCGTTATTGCGGCTTTGATGGTTCTCGGACCAATCATTGGTAACGTCTTCAGCAAGATTAACTCCAGCCTCGGCACTGTGTAATTTCTGCACAGCGAAAAAGAAGCCCCGTCGTGAGATGGGGCTTCTTATTTTTTTTCATATACCCAAATTAAACCTTCTCTATCAAATGCAACCGCTTGCCAATGGGGCAGTTCAAAAGCGACCGTAACCACGCGTGCGCCTGCCGGCAACTCGCTTTGCAGTTTTTTCTCTAACCGCTCGGCAAAATGAGATGTGAGATACGCAAAGACGACATCCGCTTCTTTTAAGTTCGACTTAAAAAAATCTCTCGCTTCAATCTTCACCTTCGGCTTGATTCCGCTTCGGAGGCAGTTTACCCAACTGATAGCGCACTGTATGGGACCGACTTCCACGCCCACCGCCTTTGCGCCAAATTCTTTTGCCGCAATGATGAGAACTTGCCCATGCCCGCAACCCAAATCGTAAAGCGTTTCGTCTTTTTTTAGATTCGCCAACTTCAACGCCCGGCGAATACGCTCTGGGCGGCTGGAAATGGGCGGCAAGCCATACCATGCTGGCACAAGCGTATATAGCAAAGCCAGCGCTAAAGCCAAAACCGCAACAATAGTGAAGAAAATTTGCATTAACTTCCTTTTTGCATTCTCCACAACGCAAGCAAGCCTAAAAGGTTAAACCCAACGGCAATTAACGTCACGGCTAAAAACCCAAACTGCTGATAAATATACGCCGCGAAAAACGCCCCAATTGCCCGCCCAATAGCGTGACCTGTGACGTTTAACGATAACATCGTGGCGCGGGCAGACGGCACAAGTTCCGTCATCAATGGAATATGACTCACCATAATATATTCAAACGTAATGTAAAACCAAAACAACCCAACCAATGCGCCTGTTTGCGTTTGCCCAAGAATGGGGAGGAGAATCAAAGCGCCCGCATTGGCAACCAAGCCTAGAGTCAGCGCGAGCGGTTTGCCTAATCGGTCGGTGGTGAGGGCAACGAGTCCTTCGCCGCTTAATTCTGAAATCCCAATCACCGCCGAGGCGATGGCGAGCGCAAAAATTTTTAATCCAAACGAATCTTCAAGCCATACCCCAAAAATTACATTAACCAATTCATTGGCGGCGCTGGCAAACAAGGCAATTGAAATTCCCCACATTGCGGCTTTCGATGAAAATACCGCGCGAAACCCCTCCCGCGAATTAACAACAGGTTCGTGATGAGCGTCTTCTTTGGGGACGATGCGCCATACAATAAAAAACGCCAACAGCCCCAGCGCGGTAAATACGGGGAACGGCGCCGACCAACCATAACGGTCTATTAAGAACCCGACCAGCGGCACGCCAAAAATAAAAGCAAATGACCATGCGACTTCTGTGACGGCTAATGCCGTGCCGCGTTTGTGATAGGGTATCCGGTCGCCAAAATACGCTTGCATAGACGGGTCAAAGATAAATTTTCCAATCATTGCAAACATAAGCGCGAGAGCCAAAGTCCAAAACGATGGGAAAACGGCGACGATGCCCATGCCCAATATAAAAAATGAAATTCCCATCAGCAAGCCGAATTTTCTGCCGCGCCTATCGGCGATGGGCGCAAAGAATGGGCTCAACGCGCCCACCAGCGAACGCGCCGTCATTAACAAGGAAAAGGTTTGTAAGTTTACGCCCACGCCATTTGCAAAGGCTGATAAAAATGGATACACCATTCGATGAGCCGAATTGAGAATGGTTCTTAAAAACATGAAAATGAGGAGTTGAATACGCATGGATTTGATTTCCGTTTTTTTATTTTTTGCTCACATTTTAGAAAACGCTGAATTGTAACGCATTCGCGCCGTTGCTTGACAAGTCGTCTCCGCATAGAATACACTGGCAAGTATGCCGCATGAATTAAACAACTCACAAGAATGGCACGCGCTTACTAGCGAGCAAGTTCTTCAACATTTGCAAGTGCATGATGAAGGATTAACGACTGCAGAAGCCGAAAAAAGATTAAAACATTATGGGCTAAATCAATTGCGCGAAGCCCCGCGCCCTGGTTTTCTGGCTTTGCTGGGTCGGCACTTAAGCAGTTTTGTCGTCATCCTCTTAATCATCGCTTCTGTCATTTCTGCATTTCTAGGCGATTATGTCGAATCCATTGCCATTATGCTCATTGTGGTTTTGAATGCGGCGCTTGGCATTGTTCAAGAACAACGCGCGGAACAAGCCCTTGCCGCGCTAAAAAAACTTGCCGCGCCAGATGCGCAAGCGCTTCGAGACGGCGCGCGAAAATCTGTGCCTGCTTATAACTTAGTTCCAGGCGATATTGTGTTTTTAGAAGCGGGGAATTTTATCCCAGCCGATTTACGCTTGCTGGAAGCGGTTAATTTACAAGTGGATGAATCCTCGCTCACGGGCGAATCGTTGCCTGTGCAAAAGAACGCCGCCACCGTATTAGAAAAACAAGTGCCGCTGGGCGATAGAAAAAACACGGCGTTTATGGGCACGCTCGTCACCTATGGGCGCGGTCGCGGCGTGGTGACCGATACCGGCATGTTGACGCAACTTGGTCTTATCGCCGCTATGCTACAAAATGTTGAAACCGAAGAAACGCCCTTACAAAAACGATTAAATCAACTTGGCAAATCATTAAGCGCAGTCGCTTTGGTTTTAGTAGCTGTGGTGTTTGCGGCGGCTTTAACCAACACCACAGCGATTAATCAATTGTTTACTCATCCGTTTCAATATATTGAAACCTTTGCCGAAGAAATTACGGAAATTTTTATCGTGGCGATTAGTTTAGCCATTGCCGCTGTGCCAGAAGGACTGCCCGCCGTTGTGACGATTTCGCTCGCCTTAGGCATGCGCGAAATGATTCAACGCCACGCGCTCATTCGCAAACTCTCTTCGGTAGAAACGCTTGGCTCTGCCACAGTGATATGTTCGGATAAAACGGGAACGCTCACACAAAATGAGATGACCGTCACCCGCCTCTGGGCTGACGGGCAATTTGTTCACGTCACTGGAACAGGGTACGCGCCTGTGGGCGAATTTCAAATGGACGGTAAAAACATCAATGTAGAAAATTACCCCGCCATTCTTTCTACATTGTGGCTTGGATTATTAAATAACGACTCGCTGATTGAAACCACCGGCGAACATGAATCGTCCAAAACCTATCGTATTGTAGGAGACCCCACCGAAGGCGCGTTGCTCGTCGCCGCCGCCAAAGCGGGGGTGGTGCATTTAGACATTAAAGAAGCCTACCCGCGCGAAAATGAAATCCCATTCGACTCGGAACGCAAGCGCATGGTCACCATTCATCACATCAGCGACGCAAACGCCAACGACTTCTCTCCATTTCATGCCCACGGCGAGCAATATCAAGGTTTTGATTTGGTGGCTGTTAAAGGCGCGCCCGATATTGTGCTAAATCTATGCACGAGATATCTGAATCAAAACGGCGAACCTGTTGAATTAAGCCCAGAAGCGAAAAAGAAAATTTTGCAAGCGAACGACGATATGGCGCATGACGCCTTGCGCGTTCTCGGTTTTGCTTATCAAGTCGTAGAAGACGTGCCTAATCCCCCCGCAGCCGTCAAAGCGGAAGAAGTGGAAAAAGATTTAATTTTTGTCGGCTTGGTCGGCATGATAGACCCCCCGCGTGAAGAAGTGAAACCCGCCTTAGAAAAGGCGCGGCGCGCAGGCATTCGCACCGTGATGATAACGGGAGATTACCCAAACACCGCCAAAGCGATTGCCGAATCGATTGGCTTATTGCGCGCCGGAAAAAAAGTTTTAACAGGCGCTCAATTGAATGAAATGGACGATATTCAATTGAGAAATATCATCGAAGATACCGATGTGTTTGCCAGAGTCTCGCCTGAACACAAAATGCGCATTGTGGACGCCTTACAAGCCAATGACGAAGTGGTTGCCATGACGGGCGACGGCGTGAACGATGCGCCTGCCATTAAACGCGCCGATATTGGGATTGCTATGGGCATCACTGGCACAGACGTCGCCAAACAAACTGCCGATATGGTTCTCACCGACGATAACTATGCCAGCATTGTCGCCGCAGTGGAGCAAGGCAGAATTATTTACAGCAACATTCGTAAATTCGTTTTCTTTTTGCTTTCATCAAACATCGCCGAAATTATGATTATCTTTTTAGCCATTCTCGCTGGTTTGCCCGCGCCGCTGACCGCTATTCAAATTTTATGGCTCAACCTCGTCACCGACGGCGCCCCCGCGCTGGCGCTGGCAATGGAAAAAGGCGACCCCGATATTATGAATCGTAAGCCGCGCGCAAAAAACGAACCCATCGTTAATCGCCCGATGAGACTTGGCATGGTTGTTCAAACCATAACCCAAACAGGCGCAGTGTTAACCGCTTTTATCATCGGCTTGAGTTGGCATGTAGAAGCGGGCGCAAGCATTCCGGCAGGCGCGAGCGTTTTATCTTACGTTTTGAATCATGATTGGCGCGGCGTGGACGTTCAAACTGCGGAGACGATGGCGTTTGCGACGTTATCGCTGGCGGAACTGTTCCGCGCTTATACGGTTCGTTCAGAACGCGCCTCACTCCTACGGGTGGGCGTTTTCTCCAACCGCGCCATGCAATACGCTTTTGGCTTTTCGCTGATTCTGTTAGCGCTGGTTTGTTCTGTGCCGTTTTTGCAACCGATATTCAACACGCACGCTTTGACTTTCGCCGAATGGGGCTTGGTGATTGGTTTCGCGTTACTCCCCGCCATTGCCGAAGAAATAACAAAATACTTTTTGCGTAAAATGGATATATAAAGAATACCCGCCCCAACGCCTTTAGTAAGAAGCGTATAAAAAATTTTTTACTTTTTATCCAAAAACAAGTGCATATTTCTTAAAATTTTTTTCCACTCGCTCTCCGCGTTGATTTTTCTCCTAATTTCGCTGGCGCGATGTTTCATGGCTTGTATCACGCGCTCGTCTTCGCCGGCGTCTAACCAAAAGCCGTGGTTATGTTCCGTGCAAGCCTCTAGTTTAAGATTATATAAACGATATTCAAATTCTTCTAACCCTTTTCCGCAATGCGGGCAGGGAAAATTCGTTTTCGATTGAAAATGAATTAATGAACCCTTGCGCTCATCGTCTGCAAAGGCGGTGTCTTCCAATTTATCCAATTCTTGCGAATCTAACCACATGCCCCAACATTGCGGGCAAACTTCCACATCAAACATCGCCTTATATGATTTTTGAACCAGCTCTGTGCGGCATTTTGGACAATTCATATTGCTTTCATCGCGCAGACGACCTTTCTTCGTCCACAGCGCTCTCCTGTTTCATTACATGACTTACCAAATCTTCAACCAAAACGTCATTAGGCGTTAAAGCCATCCATAACAAAAATTCCACATTGCCTTTCGGTCCGAGCAACGGCGATTTTATTAAGCCTTGCAAACCAAAGCCTTCGCTCTGAGCGAAAGATAACACATCTTTCAAAACTTGTTTATGAATTTCGGGGTTGCGAATCACACCGTCGCCTTTAGAAACGTCTTTTCTCCCCGCCTCAAATTGGGGTTTAATGAGGGCGAGAATATTTCTTTCTTCTTTCCTCCTCCCTTCAGGAAAAGAAGAAAGAGGAAACGCTTCAAACCACCTTCGAGCGACTGGCAGTAAAACTTTCAACGAAATGAACGAAGCGTCTATAACGGCGAAATCAATCGGCTCAGGCAGCGCTTCTACAAAACGCGCATTGGTCTCTTCCATCACAACAACGCGCGCGTCGTTTCTCAACTTCCAATGCAAAATGCCCTTGCCCACGTCAATGGCATACACTTTTTTCGCGCCATGTTGCAGTAAACAATCGGTAAACCCGCCGGTAGAAGAGCCGACATCCGCACAAACAAAATCTTTCACATCAATTTCAAAGGCAGATAACGCGCCTTCTAACTTTTCGCCCCCGCGCGAAACATACCGCGGTCCCGAGGCAACCGTTATCAAAGCGTCAGGCTGAACGGCGGTAGCAGGCTTTAACGCCACCTGCCCTGCAATGCGCACTTGCCCCGCCATAATCAACGCTTGGGCTTTCGCGCGCGAATCGGCTAACCCTTTTTCCACCAACAAAACATCTAAACGAACTTTCGACATGAAAATATTGTATCAGGTAAAATATCCTCATGCTTTCCGCCTTAATCAAAACCATGCGTCCGCGCCAATGGACGAAAAACATCTTCGTCTTTGCCGCCCTCGTCTTTGACAAACAATTATTTATCGTCGAGTCGTTTTCGCGCACGTTAGCGGGGTTTATTTTTTTCTGTTTAATTTCCTCTTGCGTTTACATCTTAAACGACATTGTGGACGTAGAAGCCGACCGCAAACACCCCGAAAAGAAAAAGCGCCCCATTCCTTCTGGCAAACTTCCTCTCAGCGCGGCATGGAGTTTTATAGCGTTTTTTGTCGCGGCGGCGGTTATCGGCTCTTACTTTCTCAATCTCAAATTTATGGGGGTGGTCATTGGTTATTTTGTTTTGAATATCGCCTATTCTTTGTGGCTTAAGCATATCCCCATTTTAGACGTTCTCATTATTGCCGCAGGCTTTGTCTTGCGCGTTCACGCAGGGGTGACCCTCATTGAGGTGGAGCGCTTCTCGCCATGGTTATATGTATTGATGACCTTGCTTTCCTTATTTCTCGGCTTTGGCAAACGCCGCGCCGAACTTGCCTTGCTGGCGCATGGCGCCGGCTCGCATAGAAAAGTGTTAGACGGCTACACCCTTCCGCTCCTTGACCAATACATTATGATAGTTTCAGGCACCACATTGGTTGCCTATTCGCTTTACACCTTTTCAGCGCCCAACCTTCCCGATAATCACAGCATGATGCTCACCATTCCCTTTGTGGTATATGCCATTTTTCGTTACCTCTATCTCGTGCATGTCGAACATGCAGGCGGCGCCCCCGAAGAAATTTTATTATCCGACCGTCCTTTTCAAATCTCCATGTTTCTTTGGGCTTTAGCGGTACTCGCCGTTTTTTACCTCTCGTGAAATCATCCGCCCCCGGCAAAATTATTTTATTTGGCGAACATGCCGTTGTATATCACCGCCCGGCGCTTGCTGTGCCTGTCAATCAAGTGCAAGCGGAAGCGGAAGTGTTAGATTCCGATTCCGCTGGCGTTTGGATTCACGCCCCCATCATTAACCTGCACGCCGAACTTTCCACGCTTCCGCCTAACCATGCAATTGGTTCAGTCATTCGTCAACTTTTTTCTACCTTTCAACTCTCTTCTCGCGCTGGCGAGAAGGGCGGAATCGCAATCAATATTTCCTCAACCATTCCCATCGCCTCGGGGCTTGGTTCTGGCGCGGCTGTTTCCGTCGCCTTAATTCGCGCCCTTGCCGCTTTCTTCTCGCTTTCGCTTACAAATAATCAAATTAATGAAATGGTTTATGAAGCTGAAAAGATTCATCACGGCACGCCCTCAGGCATTGATAACACCGTCATCACTTTCAATCAACCCGTCTATTTCATAAAAGGTCAACCGATTGAAACGTTTGCAGTCGGAAAACCTTTTACCATCGTCATTGGCGATACGGGCGTCCCCGCGCCCACCAAAGAATCGGTAAGCGACGTTAGAAAATTATGGTTAAGAGATAACAACAAGTATGAAAACATCTTCGATGAAATTGGTCAAATTTCTCTCATCGCGCGCCGTTCCATTCAAAGCGGTAAGCCTGAACTGCTCGGCGAATTAATGAATGAAAATCATGCTTTGTTACAACAACTGACCGTTTCTTCGCCTGAATTAGATACGCTGGTTTTCGCCGCGCGCGAGGCTGGCGCGCTCGGCGCCAAACTCAGCGGCGGCGGCAGAGGCGGAAATATGATTGCGCTGGCAAAGCAGGCAGAGGCGAAGCAAGTGGCGGAGTCTTTAATCAAAGCGGGGGCAAAGAATACAATCATTACAGAGATTAAATAGTTCTTATTCATTTGTAGGGAAATCGTTAATTAGGCGTGGGCTAAATTTAATTTTGGCGTTGTAATATGCAGGTAACGGAGATAAGCATGAAATATAAAAATTTCGTCATACAAATTTTAGTTCTTCTGCTTTTAATTATTGCGGCTATTGGCGGATATTCGTTCGGAAAATCCGCGCCGCAAGTTCAAAATTCTTATCCAAATTATATTCCGCCATTAATAGAACTGGATGCGCCGCCTCAAACTGTAAACGGCATGACCGCCAAACTCGAATCATATTACGCCGACGGTTTGCGCTTTGTGTTTGTCATTAAAGTGACGGGAGAAAATAACGCCTATATTTGGGATAACGTTTCTCTCGCCGATGCTCGCAATCAATTTGTAAACGCCAGTTATTCACTAAGCCCGATGGAGAACGATTTGTCTTTGTTTTATGTGGATATGGCATTGGAGACGCCGCATTCAGCCGAAGCGTTTACGGGGAAATTATCTATAGATATATCTCCTATGTCGTCAGAATTTGAAAGCGCAAATTCATCGCATTTTGAATTTGAAATTCAAATTCCAGTAAAGCCTGTGACGATATTAAGCCCAAATCAAGTCGCCAGCGCCAACGGCGTAAACATGTTGCTAGAAAAAGCGATACTCTCGCCGGCATTTACTCGGTTATATATATGTTACAACAAACCCAGCTCCGCCGATTGGATGATAGGCGGAGGCGCGCGGCTCACAATCAATGGGCAACAAGGTAGTTTGCAAACATATAGTTTGTTATATGATTCAGAACTTGGCGATATGGGAAAAAGCTCAGAACCAAATTGGTCGCCGCCGATTGAAACAGGCAGATGCGTAAAACTAGGCTTTGCGCTTGGAAGCGAAAACCCCGCGAATATTCAATTAACGATTCCAACGCTTGACCAATCTATCCCCGAAGCGATCCCTGAAGATGAACTACAAGCCGCTCGTAAAACGCTCTTATCGCAAGGCATTGATATAGATTGGCAAATCACGGCGTTTCCTGAAGGCGGCGGCATGTCGGGACCTGTTTACAATCAACTGCCGGCAGGGATGACGGAAGAAGAAGCGTTTCAAAAATTGATTCAAACCTTAGGCTACATTCATCAAGGACCTTGGGAATTTACCCTGCAACCGTAAAAACAAAGGCTCTCTCAGAAATAAAACCTGAGAGAGCCTTTTTCCTTCATTCTCTATAACTCTTTCGCCCTTCTTTCGATTCTATCTTTTGCTCTAGCAATAAACTCGCCCAACGAAATATTATTAAGCTGGCTACCATCGCGCACGCGTAAAGAAATTTGCTCAGTCTTCATTTCATTATCGCCGACCACAATCATGTATGGCGTTTTCATCAACTGCGCCTGACGAATCTTCGCATTCATCCGTTGAGACGATACGTCGGCATGAGCGCGAATTTTATGCTCGCGAAGGATTCGAGCGATTTTTTCCGCATATTCATTTTGCGCGTCTGTAATAGAAATAACGCGCGCTTGCTCAGGCGAAAGCCATACGGGGAAGTTGCCGCCATAATGTTCTAACAAAAAGCCGATTAACCGTTCATGCGTAGAAAGCGGCGCGCGGTGAATGCACAGCGGAACTTCATCCTGACCGTCTTTATTTGTAAATTTCAAATTGAAGCGGGCGGGTTGAGCAAAATCCACCTGATTGGTGGCAAGCGAAAACTCGCGCCCAATCACGCTCCAAATTTGCACGTCAATTTTCGGACCATAGAACGCGGCTTCATCTTCCGCCTCCACAAACGGCACGTTGCCGTTCGTCATCGCGCGGCGCACCATGTCTTCCGTTTTTTGCCATAAGCGCGGGTTATCTACATATTTTTTCCCTAAGCCCGCTTTGCTATGCAAACTTAATCGCATAACATATTTTTCAATGTCGAATAACTTAAAATATTTGTAATACAAATCAATCACGCCCATAAATTCTTCTTCAAATTGCTCTTCCGTAACGTATAAATGAGCGTCGTTCATTTGCAACGAGCGCACGCGCATCAAACCAAATAACTCGCCCGATTTTTCGTAACGATACACCGTCCCATATTCGGCGAGGCGCAAAGGCAATTCGCGATACGAGCGCCCCTTTGAACCGAAAATTTTATGGTGCATGGGGCAATTCATCGGTTTAACGTAATACTTCACGCCTTCTAATTCCATTGGCGGGTACATGCTCTCGGCGTAATACGGCAAATGACCAGACCGTAAGAATAAATCTTCTTTCGTTAAGTTTGGCGTGCGCACGCGCACATACCCTGCTGCCTCTTCCATCTCTTTGGCAAGTTTTTCCAACTCTTCAATCATCACCCCGCCGTTGGGCAGCCATAACGGTAAGCCAGGACCGACTTCATCGTCAAAGAAAAAGATTTCTAAATCTTTACCCAGTTTGCGGTGGTCGCGCTTTTTCGCCTCTTCTAGCTGACGTAAATATTCTTCCAACTGTTTTTTATTTTCCCACGCCGTGCCATACACGCGTTGTAATTGTTTGTTATTTTCATCGCCGCGCCAATACGCGCCCGCTACCGACATTAACTTAAACGCATCGGGCTTAATTTCTTTTGTATTTTCCACATGCGGACCGCGACACAAATCTACAAACGTATCATGTTCATAAACCGAAATTTCGGGCTTTTCTTTAAGCGGATTCCCATACTCATCCGTTCCGCCTTTTTCAAGCCCTTCAATTAATTCCAACTTATACGGCTGGTCGGCAAAGATTTTTTTCGCTTCTTCCGCCGTTACAACCCTTTTCTTAAACTCATGCTTGCCTTGCACAATCTGCCGCATTCGCTTTTCAATCGCTTCTAAATCTTCGGGCGTTAGGCTGCGCGGCAAATCGAAATCGTAGTAAAACCCATTTTCCACAGGCGGACCAATGGTAATCTTTGCCTCGGGGAACATTTCCATCACCGCTTGCGCCATCACATGCGCGGCGGAATGCCGTATCTTATACAAATACGAATCTTCATACTTTTCTTGTTGATTTAACATACTTACATCCTTTCTTCTGAATCTCTCAAATACCATAGAAGTATAGTTATATTTGAGAGAGGCGTCGCTTTAGCGACGGTGGGAAAATAAAACAAAAAACTCTCATCCACAACGGGACGAGAGTCTATACTCACGCGGTTCCACCCGATTTATATTAGTTTACTAATTTACCAAACTAATATATCTCATAGACTGATAACGAAGTCACCCGTTCAACTTACTTGCTGACAGCTAACTGCTGAAAGCTTTCTGCATTCCGCTCGCAAGGGGTTTTCTGTAAAACTTTCTGGAAGAAACTCTCAACCGACGGCTTCTTCTCTCTGTCAGATATATTTTACATACTCGTCTTGGTCAATGCGTTTTAATAATTACTATTTACTGTCCTTGTGGGCGAGATAGGACTCGAACCTACGACCTTCGCGATGTCAACGCGATGCTCTAACCAACTGAGCTACCCGCCCGAAGGACTGACATTATACCCACTGCCCCTAAAAATGACAATGCTCGTGTAAAAGAGGCTTTGAACAATAACAAAACCACTAAGCCTCAAAGGCGGCGCCCTAGTAGTTCATGCACAAAACTAACCGCTCCCTGTATACTTAACCCATGCCCTCCACCCTCCCCATCTTGCGCGCCCGACGTGAACGCAGATTAAACCAACAAAACAAAAACGAAAGCCGCCAGCGTGGGTTTATTCTCAGCGTTGGAATTATCCTATCGCTTTTGCTTGGTTTGGTCATCATTCTCGGCGCGTTTGCCTACGCCGATATTACACAAGATTTACCCTCTACCGAAATCTTGCCGCGATTATTTAACCCGCCCGATGGATTGTTACTGCAACCCACAAAAATTTACGACCGCACAGGCTTACAATTACTGACAACTTTTTCGCCAAACGATTCTCCGCGCCGATATATTCCCGTCAGTGAACAAAACCCGCAGCACATTCCGCAAACTTTAATCAACGCCGTTATCGCCGCATTAGACCCGCAATTTAATCGCCATTCAGGTTATTCACTTGAAGGCTTCGATAATCCAGATTTACACCCAACCATTGCGCAAAAACTTGTTTACGATTTTTTGTTATACAACGAATCGCCAACCACCCAACGCGCCATTCGTGAAAGAATTTTAGCGGCGCAAATCACCGCTCAATTTGGGCGCACACAAATCATCGAGTGGTATCTCAACTTTGCAAACTTTGGCAATCACGCCTACGGAGTCGAAGCCGCGTCTCAGCTATATTTTGGCAAACCTGTGGAACAACTCACCCTAGCCGAATCGGCAATTCTAGCCGCTGTCGCCGAAACGCCTGCGCTGAACCCACATAACGCGCAAAACGTGGCTTTACAACGCGGGCGCGAAGTTTTATATATAATGAACGAATTAGGGCTTGCCAGCAACGAAGCGACCGCCATTGCATTAGCCGAAACGCCCCTCATTCAACCCGCGCCTCAACCTACGGGGACGTTCGCTCCTGCTTTCGTCAACATGGTCTTAACCCAACTCGACTCGCAAATTCCGCGCGAACGGCTTGAACGCGGCGGCATCACCATCATCACAACCTTAGACTATGAATTACAAAAGCAAGCCGCATGCGCCACCGAAGTCTATGCAACGCGTTTAGCGGGGTTAGAAGAAGAAAACATAAATTGCGACTCGGCAAGGTTATTACCTTCTCTTCCGCCTGCCGCCACATTTGCAGATTCATCCGCCAGCGCTATCGTCCTAGACCCAAACACAGGGCAGGTGTTGGCGTTGGTTGGCGAAACCAATCAAGGCGTAGAAACCCCGTTGACGAGCGCTCATCAGGCTGGGTCGAGTCTTGATGCGTTTGTGTACCTAACAGGATTCACGCGAGGCTTGAGTCCTGCCTCGCTGACGTGGGATATTCCATATCCAGCGCTCAACGCCCAAAACTTTGATAATGAATTTCATGGACCGATGAGATTAAGAACCGCGCTCTTGAACGATTATCAAGTTCCTGTGGCGCTGTTAAAAAACCAGATGGGGCTTGAAAACGTCATTGATATTGCTCGTTCGTTTGGCGTTGATTTGAACGACGACGTTTCTTTATTGCAACTTGCCAGCGCCTATGGCGTGTTTGCCGCTCAAGGCGTGCATTTTGGTCAAACGATAAACGCTGAAATTGCGCCGGTGACTGTTTTGCGCATTGAAAGCGTAAATCAATCTCCCATGTTCGATTGGTCTATTCCGCAAGCGCAAACCGTGATTACGCCCGCCATGGCGTATGTGATGACGCATGTGTTGAGCGATGAAACGGAACGCGCTAGCGTGTTTGACGTGAACAGACCTGCAGGAATCAAAGTTGGGCAAACGTTTAACGGCAAAGACGCTTGGGTGGTGGGCTACACGCCTTATTATGTTGTGGCAACATGGACTGGAGTAAGAAATGAAAATGATTTAATCGCGCCGCGTTTTCCAGCCGTGTTGTGGAATGCCTTGATGCGAACCGTTTCGCAAAATAAACCTGCCGATGGCTGGTCGGCGCCGTTGGGCGTTTCGACTATTACCGTGTGCGACCCTTCGGGTTTGTTGCCAACGCGCGAATGCCCGAACTTGGTCAGCGAAGTTTTTTTGAACGGCAGCGAGCCGACACAAGCCGATAATTTATATCGTGAGTTTGCTATTAACCGTGAAACGGGTTTATTAGCCACGGTGTTCACCCCGCCTGAATTAATTGATAATAAAATTTATTTGGTGTACCCTGATGAGGCGAGAGCATGGGCGCAAAGCGCGGGGTTTGATATTCCGCCTACGACGTATGACGCGATTCAAGCGCCGCCGGTGAATCCGAATGTGAATATTACCTTCCCCGCTTTGTTTGCGGATGTCAGCGGCGTTGTGCAAATTATTGGCACTGCTTCGGGAGAAAATTTTGTTTCGTATCGTGTGCAGGTGGGCAAAGGCTTAAACCCGCAAGAGTGGATTCAACTCGGCGGCGAATATACAACGCCAGTGGAAGGCAATCTTTTGGCTGAATGGGATACGACAGGGCTAAGCGGTTTGTATGCTGTGCAGTTGATTGTGACGCGCGAAAATCAAATTGTAGAAAGCGCCGTGATTCAAGTGACAATTGGCGAATAACGCTTGGTTTTTCTCTTCTCTAACCCATGCTTATCGCGCCAACACTTTTGCCATGTGATAATACTCTAAGTTAATCCGATGTTTGTTATTAATCACGTCTTCCAGTTGAATAAAATCTACGCCTTTGCCGCGCAAGCCCGTCATCACGCCGTGCGTGCCTTCTACCAACGCTTCGACCGCTTTCACGCCAAAACGAGAAGCCAGCAAACGGTCGTAAGCAGTGGGCGAACCGCCGCGTTGAATGTGACCGAGAATCGTCATGCGAGTTGTAAAGCCCACGTCCATTTCATCAATTTTTGCGGCTAAATCGGTCGTGCGGATTCCGGACCCTTCGGCGTTGACGATAATGGCATGGGTCTTACCGCGTTTATAGGCGTCTTCCACTGCCGCGGCAATTTCATCGGTTGTAATCGGCGCTTCTGGAATCAACACCACTTCTGCGCCGCAAGCAATACCCGCCATAACTGCCAAATATCCGCTGTTGCGCCCCATCGTTTCAATGAGAAAAGCGCGCGAATGAGAAGAAGCCGTATCGCGCAGTTTATCTACCGCGTCCATAATTGTGTTCATGGCGGTATCTGCGCCAATGGCAATGTGCGTGCCATAAATATCGTTGTCTATGCTGGCGGGAATGCCAATCACCTTTACGCCTTTTTTTGATAAAGCGTACGCGCCGTTCATAGACCCCTCTCCGCCAATCACAATTAACGCATCCATGCCCGCTTCATTCATCTTGCGGATGGCGTCGCGTTGACCGGCAGGCTCCATAAACCGTTTGCTTCGGCTGGTTAACAAAATTGTGCCGCCGCGTTGTAAAATTCCGCCCACGTCGCGCGCGCCCATCTCATGAAATTCGCCGTTGATTAATCCCTCAAACCCATGCGTTACCCCAATTACATTCATATTATTAGCTAAGGCGGTGCGCACTACCGCGCGGATGGCGGCGTTCATGCCTGGGGCGTCTCCGCCTGAGGTTAAGACTCCAACTGTAAATTTTTCTGCCATTTTATTTCACCTAAATTCATAAGCGTAGACCGATGACGATAGACCGTAATTCACTTTCTACCGTTCACAGTCTATCGTCTACTGTCTCTTAATTACAAATGTATCAAAATCTCTTGCAACCACCGTATTCTCAAAAACTGTTTGCGCTTCGGCTAACACGTCTTTCCCGCGATAACGGCGCGAGATATGCGTCAGAATTAGTTTTTTAACCCCCGCCTTTACGGCGAGTTCCGCCGCCATTTTTGCAGTGAGATGCGAAAATTGCTTTGCCATGTCCGCTTCTTCATCTAAGTAAGTGGACTCAATAACCACTGCATCGGCGTCTTTGCAAACGTCTATTAAGTTATCAATTTTACCCGCATCGCCGACGAGGACGAGTTTACTGCCGGGTTCCAAGTCTCCAAGCACAAGGTCAGGCGTGATGCGTTTTCCGTCAGGCAAGGTAATCTCTTTTCCGTTCACTAAATCACGGCGTTCTGGTCCAAACGGCACGCCCAGTTCATTCGCTTTATCTGCCAAAAATGGGCGGCGCGCTTTTTCTTCAAACACATATCCCAAACTATCTGCTCCGCGATGAAACACAGGAAAAGCGGCGACGGTAAAATCTTCCGCCTCAAATATCACGCCGGGTTGAATTTCCACTAGGCGTAAAGGCATGGGCGGGGTTTTCCCTCTTAAAACCACGTCATATAAAAGCGTGCGCACCCTTTCGAGCGTGCCTTTGGAGCCGTAAATTTCAAATTCCTCAATCGCTTCCCAACGTAAAAAAGTAGAAAGCAAACCCGCCAACCCAAGAATATGGTCGAGGTGACCATGCGTGAGTAACACGCGCGTTAACCGCTTAAACCCTTTACCCGATTGCAAAATTTGGCGCTGCGTGCCTTCGCCGCAATCCACTAAGAATCGAAATTCATTATGAGAAACGATATGACCGGACAGCCCGCGATGTGCCGAAGGCGCCGATGCCGATGTGCCGAGAAAAAGAAGTTCAAACAAAGCGATTCCTTCTTAACCACGAAGAGGCACAAAGCGTCGCAAAGGATTAATAGAGAATCTTTGTTTATCTTTGTTTCTCTCTGGTTAAAAGCGTTGCAATTGTACCTTAAGAAAAACAGACCATTTGTGCTATAATCTTTTTTAGCCTTTCGCCGTCACGTTTTTTTTTCAAATCGCGTTTCAATGAATTTCTTTTTCCAAAAAAAACCTCCCCAAAAAAGTAAAAAAAATTCCGGTAAAACCCCTGCCATAAAAAGAGGGGGCTTGCCGCAAAATAAACCTGCCTCCAAACCGCAGACGCCCGAACCCATTCAACATGAACCCACTTGGTGGGAAAGACTTTCGCCTGAAAGAAAGTTAGACGTTATCGGCTACATTCTTATGGCGGTCGGCGCAATCATTTTATTAGGCTTAATTTCAGCCAACCGTTCAGCCATTGTAGGCGGCATTATATTTTTTGTGGCGCAACTATTTGGCTGGGGCGTTTACATTTTACCGTTTGGTCTTATGGGCTTTGGGTTGTGGCTTGTCATTCGCAAAATTGAGCGCATCCCGCCGCTCACCATAGAACGCGCAATCGGCAGCGTGATTCTTTTTCTTTGGCTGCTTACCCTATTACATTCATTCACCGCCACTGCCGAAACAGCCGAAGCCGTCGCATTAACCGGCGCGGGCGGCGGCGCATTGGGCGGCTTATTTCAACGCATCCTTTGGGCGGGGCTTGGCTCGGGCGGCGCAATCATCGCCTTATTCGCTTGGCTAATTATCGGCGTCGCCATCACATTAGATAAACCTGTCGCCGAACTTTTCTTTTGGATACCGCCATGGATAGCCAAGATACGACAACGCCTTGCGCCTCCATCTACGACGGGGACGCCCGATTCTGTTTCCTCTAATGGATTCACCCCCATAGATTCTTCTCAACTTCCGCACCCTCAACCCGCCAACGCCGCGCCTGCTCAACCGATTCAAACCCGCAGCGGCGCAGCCGTCATCGAATGGAAACTGCCAGAGATGACCGACATCTTAGACGCCGGCAATACCCCCTCCACAAATGACGAATACATCCAACAACGCGCCCGATTAATCGAAGAAACGCTTGCCTCATTTGGCGCGCCCGCGCAAGTAGTGGCCATTAGCCGCGGACCGACCATCACCCAATTTGGAGTTGAACCGTTATTCATCGAAAGCAGAGGCGGCGTACGCACCAGAGTCCGCGTCAGCAAAATCGCATCGCTATCTGATGATTTAGCCCTCGCCCTCGCCGCGCCAAGAATCAGAATTCAAGCGCCCGTGCCAGGACATAGTTACGTTGGCATCGAAGTGCCAAACGACGAAATGGCAATGGTCGCCTTGCGCGATATTTTAGAAAGCGAAGTGTATAAAAATTACAAACGCCCGCTGGCTTTTGCCTTAGGGCGCGATGTGGCAGGCATGCCAAACATTGCCAGCATTGAAAACATGCCGCACTTATTAATTGCAGGCGCCACAGGTTCAGGAAAATCGGTTTGTGTCAACGCCATTTTAACGTGCATGTTGCTCTACAACACCCCAGACGATTTACGCCTAGTGTTAGTTGACCCCAAACGCGTTGAACTCACTGGCTACAACGGCGTGCCGCATTTACTCGGTCCCGTCGTGGTAGAAATGGATAGAGTCATCGGCGCATTACAATGGATGACGCGCGAAATGGACAAGCGTTATCACATGTTTGCCCAAGTTGGCTCGCGAAACATTGTAGATTACAACGCCAAAATGAAATTACAAGGGCAAAAGAAATTACCCTACCTTGTCATCGTCATTGACGAATTAGCCGACCTAATGATGATTGCCCCCGATGAAACGGAAAAAACAATTACCCGCTTGGCGCAACTTGCTCGCGCCACAGGCATTCACATGATTCTCGCCACACAACGCCCCTCAGTAGATGTGGTGACGGGTTTAATCAAAGCCAACTTCCCCGCCCGCATCGCCTTTTCCGTCGCCTCCAACACCGATAGCCGCGTCATCTTAGACCAGCCCGGCGCAGAAAGATTGCTCGGGCGCGGCGACATGCTCTACCAAGCGCCCGATGCCCCCGCCCCCGTTCGTTTGCAGGGCGTGTTCGTGTCAGACCATGAAATTCATAAATTAGTAGATTTTTGGAAAGCGCAAGCAGGCGGCGCAAGCCCCTATGCCGTAGCGGGCGCCGCCCCCGCAGAATCAATCCCTGAAAATGCGCCGCTGAAACAAGCCCCCTTATGGGAAACCGCAGAAAAAGTGGAAGGCGACCCGCTCTTCGACGAAGCCGTAGCAATTATCCGCAAAGAAGGGCGCGCCTCTGTCTCCATGTTGCAAAGAAGGTTACGAATTGGCTACACCCGCGCCTCGCGCATTGTGGACATGATGGAAGATAAAAAGATTGTCGGTCCGCCCGAAGGCGCAACTCAAATGCGGCAAGTGCTAGATTATGGAAACCAACCACAACCCAAAATTGGCGACGATTAACGAAAGGATTGCTGAGGTAATCCTTTCATTTTTATCAAATCTCCGATTGTGATATTTAGCATAAACGCGAGTATAATCTCCATAACGATTGATCGGAGGAACGATGACAGAAAAGAAAATCAGAGTTCTCGTTGCCAAACCCGGGTTAGATGGTCACGACCGCGGCGCAAAAGTGGTTGCCCGCGCCTTGCGCGACGCCGGCATGGAAGTGATTTATACAGGCTTACGCCAAACGCCCGAAATGATAGCCGAAGCCGCCCTACAAGAAGACGTAGATGTGGTTGGGCTTTCGGTATTATCGGGCGCACACATGGCGCTCGCCCCGCGTATTATGGAACTGCTCCGCGCAAACGGACAATCGCACGTCAAAGTATTTATCGGCGGTATCATACCCGATGAAGACTTAGCCCGCCTCAAAGAAATGGGCGTGGCTGGCGTGTACGGACCTGGCGCCTCTACCGACGATATTATTCGAGATATTAAAGAAACCGTAGCAGGTTAATATTCGGCACAGAGCGGTTGCTCTGTGTTTTGCTCTTAAGGCAAAGCCGCGCAGAAGCCATGCATACAACTCTGCCAAAACGATACGGCAACCTAAACACAACTTTTACATGACCATCACTCAATCCATTCTCAACGGCGACAGACTCGCCCTGGCGCGTCTGCTCACAAAAATAGAAAACAACTCTCCCGAAGGACGCGAAGCGTTAATCGAATTATTTCCGCATACGGGCAAAGCCCATCTCATCGGAGTCACAGGCGCGCCCGGCACAGGCAAATCTTCTTTAGTCAATCAACTTGCATTACATTATCGCAAAGCGCAAGATAAAAAAATCGCCATCCTCGCCGTAGACCCATCTAGCCCATTTACAGGCGGCGCCGTGCTGGGCGACCGCGTGCGTATGCGCGATTTATCGGGCGATGAAAAAGTTTTTATTCGCTCTATGGCAACGCGCGGTTCATTAGGCGGGTTGGCGCAATCCACCGCCAACATGACCCAAGCCTTTGACGCCGCAGGGTTCGACATCATCATCATCGAAACGGTGGGCGCAGGTCAAAGCGAAGTGGATGTCGCCAAACTCGCGCACACCACCATCGTTGTCGAAGCCCCCGGGCTGGGCGACGATATTCAAGCCATCAAAGCCGGCATTTTAGAAATTGCCGATATCCTCGTCGTCAACAAAGCCGATAGACCCGGCGTAGAACACACAGAAAAAGCCTTAAAGTCTATGCTAGAGTTGGCGCACCCCACCGAAAAAACATTCCGACATCATGGAAAATCTATGAATGTGGAAGCCCCCAAACAACAAACAAACGAAAAAATATGGATTCCGCCGATTCAAAAAACAATCTCCACCGAAGGCGTTGGAATTCCTGAACTCGCAACCCTGATTTCAAACCATAAAACGCATCTGCTCTCCGGGGAGGGCTGGTCTGCCCGCGCAAGAATCAGGCTTCAAGTCGAAATGGAATCGTTAATTCACGAAGCGCTGATGAATCGGTTTCGTCAAGACGTATCAAAAGAAAAATACGACGAAACGTTTGAAAAAGTTTTTCAAAGAAACCTTTCGCCGTACGAAGCCGTCAAAATGTTAATGAACGGAAGGCGCTCATGAGCATACTATATAGCGAACGAATTCGGCTGCGCGCCGTAGAGCGCGAAGACATCAAACAATTTCACGAATGGCTCAACGACCCCCAAGTGACTCGCGGTTTGGCGTTATACCTTCCCCTCTCTATGGCAGACGAAGAAAGTTGGTTCAACTCGCTCGCCCACAGAAACCCGCATGAAAAACCTTTTTCCATTGAAATAAAAAAAGGAAAGAATTGGGCATTAATTGGCAATTGCGGCTTTCATAGCATAGAAGATGTAAACCGCTGCGGCGAAGTGGGCATTGTGATTGGCGATAAAAACGAATGGAACAAAGGCTACGGCGCAGAAGCCATGACCTTATTGCAACGGCACGGTTTTGAAACTTTGAATTTGAATCGGGTATATTTACGAGTATATGCCGATAACGTCCGCGCCGTCCGTTCTTATGAACGCGCAGGCTTTACGCTAGAAGGACGTTTACGCGAAGCGGTTTACAAACACGGCAAATATGAAGATGTTTTAATCATGAGCGTCTTACGCTCAGACTGGTTTAAGAAAAAACAAAAATAAAATGCGGCGCCTTGCAAGGCGGATTATAAACTTTAGGAGAAATACTAAATGCACCATGTTCATCACGACTTGAAAGTGTACGGCGGAATTAAACTATTCGGCGGCACTGGCACAAAAGAACTCACCCAAAAAATCGCCGACTATCTCGGCTTGCCTGTGAGCGCGCACGAAGTCATTGAATTCCCAAACGAAAATTTATTCGTCAAACTCAAAGGCAGTGTGCGCGGACAAGACGTGTACCTAATTCAAACCACCTCATCGCCTGTGCATCGCAATTTGATGGAACTGTTAATTACCCTTCAAACCCTGCGCTTAGACTCTGCCGCGCGCATCACCGCCGTTGTGCCTTACCTGTGTTATGGGCGCTCCGATAAAAAAGACCAACCGCGCGTGCCGATTACCTCCCGCCTCGTGGCGGATATGATAGAAGTGGCTGGCGCAGATAGATACATGACCCTCGACCCGCACGCCGGGCAAATTCAAGGCTTCTTTTCTATCCCCGGCGATGTATTAACCGCCTCACACTTATTGATTGACTACATCAATAAAAACATTCGAGACAGTATGCAAGACCCTGTGGTCGTTTCGGTAGATTTAGGCTTCGCCAAAAAAGGACGCAACTATGCGGCGGATATGAACATGCCCATTGCCTTTATTGAAAAACGCCGCCAAGGCAACGACGCCAAAGCCGAAGCGCTGACCTTAATCGGCGAAGTGGAAAACCGCGACGTCATCATCGTGGACGACGAAGTGGATACAGGCGGCTCTATTGCCCAAGCCGTACACCTCGTCAAAAGCAAAGGCGCGCGCGATGTGTACCTCGTGTTTGTGCATACCATCCTTTCTGCCAACGGCGCAGAGCGGCTCGCCGCTTTACCCATCAAACAAATTATCACCACCGACACCGCCCCGCTTTCGGAAGAAAAACGAAAACACCTCGAAGGAAAAATCACCATCCTCTCCGTCGCTTCATTATTGGGCGAAGTGATTAAACGCGCGCACGAAGGGCGCTCGGTAGGCGAGATGTTTAATGAGTAAGGCGTAATTCGTAGTTTCCTTATGCCTGAACTCCCCGAAGTTGAAACCGTTGCGCGCAGAATAGAAAAAGAGATTACCGGCAAAACCATCGTCTCTGCCGATGTGCGCTGGGCGCGTACGGTGGCTTTCCCCGCTCTTAAGACATTCAAAGAACAAATCAAAAATCAGAAGATAAAAAGCGTTTCACGGCGGGCAAAATACCTCATTCTCACTCTCGAAAATTACAATCTCCTAATACATTTGAAAATGAGCGGCGATTTAACCGTGAGAAAAGGTAAAATGCGGATTGAAAAACACGACCGCCTCATTCTTGACCTCAAATCGCCCGGCGGCGGAAGCGCCTACCTCGCCTTCAACGACACCCGCAAATTCGGCAAAGTTTGGCTTACCAACCAACCCGAAACCATCTTAGGCAAACTGGGTCCCGAACCTTTAGAAAAAACCTTCACGCCGCAATGGCTGTATGAAAATTTGCAAAAGCGAAAACGCCAAATCAAGCCATTGCTGTTAGACCAAACCTTTTTGGCTGGCGTTGGCAACATCTATGCCGATGAGGCTTTGCATAAAGCCAAAATCCACCCACAGGCGTTGACCAATTCTATTTCACAGAAACAGGCTGAGGCGTTGTATGAAGCGATTGTATCCACGCTTAAAGAAGGCATCCGCCGTAACGGCGCTTCGATTGATTGGGTATATCGCGGCGGCGAATATCAAAATTATTTTCGCGTATATGACCGTGAGGGCGAGCCTTGCATGGTATGCGGCGCAACAATAAAAAAGATTGTCGTTGCCCAACGCGGCTCTCATTTTTGCCCAACTTGCCAAAGGTTGAAAGGAAGCAAACATGGAACTTAATTTTGCAATGACCACCATCCCTACTATTTTGTTGTGGGTAATTGGTTTGGTTGTGTTTAGCGTTGGCGCATTGCTGGGTTATGTAAACATGAACATTGACGCGCGTAAAAAAATTGACGCGATGGAAACCAAAGCCGAAATTATCCGCGCTGAAGCCGAAAGCAAACTTGCCGAAGCCGAAAAAAAATTAGAAGAAGCGCAAACATTACGAGCCAACCTGCCCGGCGGCGTGGATGTGGAAAGTTTGTTGCGCCTGAAAAAAGAAAATAACCGCATTATCGCCGAAATGGACGGAAAAATTTTAAGCGGGGCATTGCCGCCCGAAGGCAAAAAACGTTTGATAGAGTTAATTTCGCACTTGCGCCCCTTTATCGAAGGCGCACAGCCCGCCCCAACCCCTGCGCCAAAACCTGAAATAAAAACTCAACCGCCTCCGCCTGCCGCATTAACGCCTGTTTCGCCCATCGTAACCGAAGTTAAACCTGTGTCTATTCTCGCGCCTAGCCAGCCCAAAAAACTGGACCCCGAACAAGAGTTTAAGTTATTAAGCATTGTGCAACAAATTGATTCGGTATTGCAGAAAAAATTAGCGGGTACGCCGTTAGAAAACGCCGGCATTCGCCTGCAAGAATCGCCGCAAGGCTCGGTAGAAGTATATGTGGGTTTGAAAAAATACGAATCGGTAGACGATGTGACGGATGAGCGGATTAAATCTGTCATTCGCGCCGCCATCGCCGAATGGGAATCGAAGTATGTGCCGGGGGCGTGATTCAAAAAAACATCCCGAAGGTTTTTATAACCTTCGGGATGTTTTTATTCCTCGCTAGCGGTTGTATCTTTTCCTAAATCGGGCAGGGCAGATTCAATCTCATCGGGGCTTTGCCCAGCCTCTAACCTGTCAACCACTTCGTCAAATTCGGGGGGCAGGTCTTCGCCTATTTCGCTTCCCATTTTTCGCATCATTGCGCCGAGGGCTTGGGGGTCTTTTTCTAATTGTTCAAAGCCGGCAAAATTTTCAGCCATATTTTCCATACGGCTTTCTTCAGATTTAGCAATGCGCACTTTGGTCATACGGCGGCGGACGTTTTCGCTATTACAATGGGCGCAAAACACCTTTTTTTTGCCGTATTCGCTGAACGTCATAAACACGTCGAAGCGTTGATTGCATGAGTTACAAACAAAATCATAAGTAGGCATACTTATATTTTAATCGAATCGCGCAGAAGTCAAGCGGTTCATAAATAGGAATGGGGCATTTGGCGGGGTAAACACAAAGACGTGACATAAAATTCGCCATACCCGCTTTTGGTACAATTGACCTATGGCTTCTTTTGAACTCCCCCAAAAAAATCCGTTGTTAATCGTTATCTCGGGTCCATCAGGCGTGGGCAAAGATTCAATTGTGCAACGTATGATTGAAAGAAAATTCCCGTTTCATTTTGTGGTCACCGCCACCACACGCGAAAAGCGCGCAAACGAAACTCACGGTAAAGATTATTTTTTTGTCTCTAAAGAAGAATTTGCGCGTATGATAGACGAGGACGAGTTGATTGAATATGCAATTGTATATGGCGATTACAAAGGCATTCCCAAAGCGCAAGTGCGCGAGGCGCTGGCAAGCGGTAAAGACGTGGTGATGCGGCTTGATGTGCAAGGCGCAGAAAGCGTGCGAAAACTTTCGCCCGAAGCGTTGTTAATTTTTATCACGTGCGAAAGCGAAGAAGAATTAGAACACCGCTTGCGCGAGCGAAAAACCGAATCGGCTGATTCGCTGGCGCTACGCATTGCAACCGCGCGTAAAGAATTACAACGCATTGACGATTTTGATTATGTGATTGTGAACCGCGATTTTCACTTAGACGATACGGTGGAAAAAGTGCGCGCGATTATTGCATCTGAACATTTGAAAGTACACCATCGTAAGGTGAATTTATGATAGAACCCCCCCGCGCTTCTTTGCCAGACCATGAACCTGATTCTGCAACTCGGCATCTTCATGTGCAAATGCCGTCTTTACCGACCATCGTCACCTATGGATTAATTGGCATTACCGTATTTTTTTATGTAATGCAAATGTTAAGCGCCGCAATTTTGGGGTATGCCATTTATCAGATGGACTGGCTGGAGTTTTTCGGCGCGCGCATTAATTCTGCCATTCGTGCGGGCGATTATTGGCGTTTTATTACGCCTGTGTTTTTACACGGCTCATTAGCGCATATTTTTTTTAATATGTACGCTTTGTATTCCATCGGCAGTTTGTTAGAACGGCATTTAGGTTACATTCGATTTTTGGCTTTATATTTTCTTTCCGCGTTTGCGGGCAACGTTTTTTCATTTTTATTTACAGGCGATAACGGATATTCGGTGGGGGCATCTACCGCCGTATTTGGGTTAATCGGCGCGGAGTTGATTTTCTTTTACCAAAACCGCGCGTTGTTCGGTTCGTATGCCCGTCAAGCCATTAGCAACATTGTGTTTATCATCGGCATTAACTTATTCATCGGCTTAGCGCCCAATATTGATAACTGGGGCCATGTGGGCGGGTTGCTGGGCGGGGCAATGTTTGCTTGGTTTGCCAGCCCGCTTTGGGCAGTGACGGGCATTGCCCCCGACTTGATATTAACCGACCAACGCGAGCCGCGAGAAATTTTTACAGGGGCAGGCGTTGTGCTTTTCATTTTCGGCGGTTTAGCGGCTTGGGGATTATTTTTTAGGTAAAAAATAAAACCCCCATCTCCAAAGAGAAGGGGGTTTTTATTAGGCTAACTCACATGCGCCAAGCGAGGGTCAAGCGCATCGCGCAGCCCGTCTCCGATTAAGTTAAACGACAACACGGTGAGCATAATCATAAAACCTGGGTAAAACACGAGGTGCGGCGCCGTGAAGACTTGATTTCGCTCCGCGCCCAACATAGAACCCCACTCGGGCGTGGGCGGTTGAGCGCCTAACCCTAAAAAGGAAAGCGCGGCGGCGTCTAAAATGGCGGAGGCAATCCCTAGCGTGCCTTGCACGATAAGCGGAGTGAGCGCGTTAGGCAAAATGCGCTTGAATAAAATTTGAAAATTACTGCCGCCTAAAGCGCGCGTAGCGCTGATGTAATCCATTTCTCTTACCGAAAGAACCGAAGCGCGCATCACCCGTGCATACGATGGAATAGAAACAATGCCAATGGCAATGAGCGCATTAATCAACCCAGGTCCTAACACGGTGACGATGGCAATGGCTAATAACAAAGACGGAAAGGCTAATAGCACATCCATAAACCGCATGATGATATTATCCCACCAGCCGCCCACATAACCAGCCACCGCTCCAAGAATTGTGCCGATGATAATAGCGAAAGTTACGGTAGAAAACCCAACCAGAAGACTGAGGCGCGCCCCGTAAAGTAAACGGCTGAATTGGTCGCGCACGTTTCCATCAATGCCAGCCAAATGTTGCGGCTTTTCAGGCGAGCATCCTAATAGATGAATACAAGGTTTTTCTCTCGCTACTACGTCTTCTTTTCCAATTAATACCTCGTCATATCCATACGGGGCGAGAAATTCGGCGGTAAGGGCGATAAAAATTAAAACGCCGAGAATAAACATCCCCACCAAAGCGGATTTTCGCCGAAACAATCTACGCCAGGTAATTTGCCACAGGCTAACCGATTGAATAGAAATTTGTTCTGCGTCTAAAGTTGCAATTGTCGCTGTTTGATTTGTCATGGGGTATTAATCCAGCCTTATGCGAGGGTCTAAGTAACCATAAGAAATATCAACAATTAGATTGATAATAACGTACATTATGGCTATCACTACCGTAAACGATTGAACAATTCCATAATCGCGCGCGGTGATGGCTTCAAACAGAGTTCTTCCAAGCCCCGATAAACCAAAGACCGTTTCAGTAAGCACCGCCCCCCCTAATAAACTTCCTAACGATAGCCCGATGACAGTGACAATGGGAAGCAAAGCGTTGCTAAACGCATGTTTAACAATCACGCCTAACCTTCCTAATCCTTTGGCGCGGGCAGTGCGAATATAGTCTTGCCCTAATACGTCTAACATGGCAGACCGAGACATGCGCGCGATAAGCGCCATGGGAATAGTGCCAAGCGCTAAAGCGGGTAAGATGAGATGTTCAGTTGCGTCTCGCAATAATTCCCAATTTGAGGTCAATAACGCATTCAGAATGTTCATGCGCGAAAAGAAAACCAACACGCCCGCCCAAAAACCGCTTTCTGGAATCACCCAACCCCACACTTCAAAAAACGGGTCGTCTGGAATGCCGGGACTTACCCTGCCTGAAGGCGGAAGCCAAAACGGCGTATCTTTTAACACTAAGGAGAAGAAATAAATCAGCATTAACCCCAGCCAAAACACAGGCATCGAAACGCCAATGTTCGCCCAAACCATAGTCAGAACGTCTATCCATGAATTGTGTTTTACGGCGGAAATGACGCCTAAAGGAATGCCTATCAGCACGCTTACCAATAACGCGGCAAGGCTGAGTTCAACGGTGGTTGGCAAACGTTCAATCAATAAGCGCGTTACAGGGACATTCATTCGAATTGAATTGCCGAAGTCGCCTTGCAATATCTCGCCGATATAAATAAATAATTGCTCATGAATTGGTTTATCCAATCCTTTATCTTTTATAAAACGTTCGCAAACTTCGGGAGTGGCTTTTTCGCCGAGAATCGCTTTACAGGGGTCGCCGGGGATAACCCGCGCAATGACAAACGTGACAATTAAGATTCCAAATAAAACGGGGATAGAGGCGAGAATTCTGCGGATAATGTATTGTGCCATGCAATTGACCTTGTTAGGAATACGGGATGGCTAACTAAGCCATCCCGTATTGTTGTATAAAAATCTTACTACGGCTTATTCACTGGGTTTATTCATCAAGCCCCAGAGATAGTCATAGTATTCCCAAGCGTTGGTATTGCCCTTGTGCAGCGGCGATGAAGCGTCTAAGCCCATGGTAAATGTGGCCACAACATCGTTCGCGTCAAAGGTGGTGCCATCGTGGAAGGTAACGCCTTCGCGTAAGGCGCAGACCCACACGGTTAAGTCTTCGTTAGGTTCGCAAGAGGTCGCCAATGCGGGTTGAACGTCTGTGCCGTTGACTTCATAAGAATACAAGGCTTCGATAACTTGTTCGCACGCGCGCAATGATTCGCCGTCGGTTTCGTCGGCGCAGAACAAGCTAATCGGTTCGGCGTTTTGCATCCATACGAACACATCGCGTCCGCCTGGGTCCATCACCGCAAAGTATTCATTGCTCAATGGGCTGGCTTGTTGATTCGTTACATCGCTGCGATACGCCGTGCCTGAACCGCCATGCGCCACAGGAATCATAGGCACATATTCGCGAATAGCGTTGTTCGCTTCTACATAAAGCGGCTCCGCTTCAGCTGGGTCGGCAATTTGAGCGGCTTCCGCTAACGGTTCAAAGTAAGTGGGCGATTGTACGCCAAATTGCGGGTTGGCTTCGCTAAAGTGGAAATCTAAGAAGTTGGTGACATGGGGATAATCTGCGCCCCAGCCTAATAAGTAAATACCGTCTAAGCGACCAGCGGTCGATTCTTCAATGAACGCGCCAGATTCCATCACCACAATTTCAGCGTCAATATTGAGGTTTTCTTTTAATTGGGCTTGAATATCTTGCGCCACATTGCTCACTTGCGGCAAGTAACCGCGCACTACATCACGATAGTAAATTTTGGTTGAGAAACCGTCCGGGAAACCAGCGGCGGCTAATTGTTCGCGCGCGGCTTCTGGGTCAAAATCATACCAAGGATCGCCGACACAACCATTAGCAATAGCGCATGGCGTAAAGTGAGAAGCCACTTCAGAACCGGGAGGATAGAAAGTATCTACAATGCGTTGGCGGTCAATGCCTTTAGCAATCGCTTGGCGCACATCTTGATTATCAAACGGCGCAAATGTATTGGTAAACCCAATATAAAATACGTTTAACGCGGGGCGTTCATTTAACGAAAGGTTCGGGTCATTCGCTACTGTTTCAAAATCGGTTGGACCTACATTATCAATGCCGTCCACCGTGCCCGATTGTAACTCAAGCAAACGAGCCGCAGATTCGGAAGACCAGCGGAATACCAAAGTTTCGGCTTCTGGCGCATCACCCCAATAATTCGGGTTGGCGGTAAAGGTAATGCTTTCGCCGCGATTCCACTCGCTAACCATATATGGACCAGTGCCAACAGGGCGTTCTAACCCTTCAGTCGTGCGGGAGGTTTCGCCAGCGGTGGCTTCAATCCATTCTTCAGGGTAAATGCCATACACGCCAAACGCAATCTTGGATAAGAAAGCAGGGTCTGGTTGGCACAAAGTGAAGGTCACTTCATAACGCGCAGTGGCTTCCACGCTCTTAATAATGCCTGTGGAATCGCAATCTGGCGCGCTTAATACCCTGCCTTCAAAATCGTCAACGACTTCTGTTGGCGCTTCGGTGGCGGGGGCTTCCGTTGCGGGCGCTTCGGTAGCAGGGGCTTCGGTTGGGGCGGGAGCGCCACAAGCCGCGAGCGCCATGCTCACAAGCACAAACAACGAAAGTAGAACATATAACTTTTGTTTCATACGGTTCTCCTCCGATTGAAATAGTGTTTCATTTTGCCGCGCAAAATGTGAAGAGATTATACTACCTAATATAAATTTACTGGCAACCCTATTCCATTTAACCCCACCGCAGTAGGGTCTTTTTGCCAAATCCCAGCGACTTTTTCCCCGCATTTTTCACATGTTCCCTCCCCCGTAAGATGATATTCCAACACGATATACCCGCGCCTCTTTACAACGGGATACCTGCATCGCGGGCAGTGAGTATGTTCATACTCCCCAACCTGACCGGGCAAATTGCCCGCATATACATACCGCAAGCCCGCCTCACGCCCAATCTCCGCCGCGCGAATTAACGTCCGCGCGGTAGTGTTTTCAGGTTCGGTCATTTTATAATCTTTATGAAACGCCGTCACATGCCAAGGAATATCTTTAGAAATACTCGCCAAAAAATTCGCCGCATCCCATAATTCTTCATTTGCATCGTTGAACCCCGGAATGGTTAAAGTAACCACTTCCACCCATAGCCCTCTATCATAAGCGCGTTTGATTCCGTCTAATGTATGTTGTAACACGCCGCCCAACTTGCGATAATTTTTATCGCTCATACATTTCAAATCCACTTTATAAGCTGAAAGATACGGGCTGAGATATTCCATTACTTCGTCGGTATTATTCCCATTAGAAACATACGCGCACATCAAATTGTTTTCTTTGGCTGCTTTAAAAATTTCAACAGCCCATTCGCTTGTAATCAACGGCTCGTTATAAGAAGAAACCACCGTGGAAGCGTTTGTCTTTTTAGCGAACTCCACCAGCGTTTGCGGCGTAATCTCCCGAATCAACCGCTCAGCCACATCCGAAGCGGGGTCGCGCAACGCTTGCGACGTTAACCAATTCTGACAATACCCACAATGATAATCACAACCTAACATACCAAAGGTTAAAGCATTCGTGCCGGGAAAGACATGCGAAAAAGGTTTCTTTTCAATTGGGTCGCTTTGTAATGCCGCCACATACCCATGCGGCGCAAATAATTTTCCACCCTTATTAAACCTTACCTGACAAATCCCACGCTTGCCTTCTCGAATTAAACAACGATGCCCGCAAGCAAAACAACGCACAGCCTTACCTTCGAGTTTTTCATACAACTCGCCTTCCACCGTCAAACCATCTAATCGTTTTGCCAGCGAACTCATATTTGGACTACGGACTTAAGTCCGCGCTCCTTTATAATACAACCATGTTAACCATCGTCATTCAAGCGGGCGGGCAGTCGTCTCGCATGGGCGAAGATAAAGCCCTCAAACCCTTTCTCGGCAAACCGTTGATTCAACGTGTGATGGAACGCCTTAGCCCGATTGCCGATGAATTAATTGTAACGACAAATCGCCCCGATGAGTATAGATTCCTTAATACGCGCCTCGTCTCCGACTTGATACCTGCTCGCGGCGCGTTAGGCGGACTCTACACCGCCGTCGCTTCTGCAACGCATCCCTTTGTGGGAGTCGTCGCTTGCGATATGCCCTTTGCAAGCAAAACGTTTTTTGAAAGGGCAACCAAGTTGATGGTCGAAGAAGAAGCGGATGTCGTCATCCCAAAAATCAAATCTGAAGAGTCGCAAAAAAGTGGCGGATATGAACCGCTTCATGCCTTATATCGCAAAGAAACTTGTTTACCTGCCATTGAAGATGCAATCCAAAAAGATTTATGGAAGGCGATTGCATGGTTTGGCAAAGTAAAGGTGCGCGATGTTTTGGAAGATGAGATGAAAAGCATTGACTCATCAGGTTTATGCTTTTGGAATGTGAACACGCCCGAAGAGTTTGAACAAGCGAAAAAAATCGCTTTACAGACAATAGACGATAGACCGTAAACTGTTGAAAAGACGGCCTATCGTCCACCGTTTTTCTTAAAACTACTTCTTAAGAGGAAACCGATCTATGTTAGATATTAAAAAAATTCGCGCGCAATTCCCAGCCCTAAAGCGAAACGCCATATTTTTCGATAACCCCGGCGGCACGCAGATTGCGCAACACAGCCTTGACCGAATCAACAGATATTTAATTGAAAGCAACGCCAATCACGAGGGGGCGTTTGAAACAAGCGTAAAATCTGACGAAGTGTTGCACGAAGCGCATGAAGCGATGAAAGATTTTTATCACGCCGCATCCGCCAAAGAAATTATCTTCGGCAACAACATGACCACGCTCACTTTACATATCAGTCGTTCCATTTCCCGCGAGTGGAAAGAAGGCGATGAAATTGTTTTGACTCGACTCGACCACGACGCCAACGTTACGCCCTGGGCGTTAGCCGCGCAGGATAAAGGCGTAAAAGTCAATTGGGTAGATTTTGATATAGAAGATGGCACATTGAAATTAGATGATTTGCAAAAAGCATTAGAAAGAAAACCGAAATTATTGGCAGTGGGTTATGCCGCTAATTCTTTAGGAACGGTGAACCCCATTTCTGAAATTATAAAAATGGCGCATGAAGTAGGCGCGCAAGTGTATGTGGATGCGGTTCAATATGCGCCGCACGGACCGATTGACGTGCAAACCTTAGATTGCGATTTTTTAGTTTCATCGGCGTATAAATTTTTTGGTCCGCATGTGGGCATTTTATATGGCAAACAAGAGGCGCTCGAAAAATTATTCGCTTATAAAGTGCGCCCCGCTGCCAATACGCTCCCCGGCAAGTTTGAGACGGGTACACAAAATCATGAAGGCATTGCTGGCGTATTAGGCACAATCGAATATTTTGAATGGATTTCAAAAGAGTTTGGCGCAAAATATGTTGAAGGCTTACAAGAAGAAGGATATATAGGTCGGGGCTTGGAATTAAAAAAAGCGCTCACCGCCATCCGCGCCTATGAATTTGAATTGAGCCGCGCTTTGCTTACCACATTAGAATCGATTCCAAACATTCAAATTTTCGGTCTTACCGACCCGCGCCGTTTGGAAGAACGCGTTGCCACCTTTTCATTCCGCATCAAAGATATTCCTCCACGCAAAATCGCCGAAGAATTAGCCAAAGAAAATATTTACGTTTGGGACGGAAATTACTACGCCATTAACGTCACCGAACGATTAGGCTTGGAAGATAAAGGCGGCATGGTGCGAGTGGGCGCGGCGCATTACAACACAATTGAAGAAGTGGAAAGATTGGGAGAGGCGTTAAGGAAGATTGCGAAGCGATAAAGCAATATGTCATTCTGCCTGTGCCGCGTTCTTGCATTTTGCGGCGAAGAATCTTTGAGATTATCTTAGAGTCCCTTCGCTATCGCTCCGGGCGATATTTTAGAGATTATCCAAAACTATAATCTCTAATGGTTCAATAGAATTTTGACCATTCCCATACAAAACCTTTTTGCCCTGAATCAAACTTGAAGAAACCGCTTGCGGACTTTCAGAAAAATTCGCCAGCACAACAACTTCCTTACCTTTATACCTTCTTACAAACCCAAGCACATGGTCGTTGCCGGTGCGCAAAATTTCCAAATTGCCGCCGGCAAAGGCTTGGTTCTTTTTTCTCACCTCAATTAACGTTTGCAAACCCCGAAAAACTCTGCCTTCAATCGTTTTTGAGTTTTTTCTTTTTTCATACTTTTTCCAATCCGCTTGCGGGCGATGCACCCAGCGGCTATCGTAGGCATGAGCAGGGTTTTGCATATAACTATAATCGTTCAACGTTCCAATTTCATCGCCTAAGTAAATTAATGGAATGCCGCCGGCAAATAAAACGATTCCATGAATCAATAAAATTCTGCGAATCGCCAATTCAATTTCCGCTTCGCCTTCTTCGTTTAGCGCTTTTTCTAAACCCGCTAACGAAGCGCATGTGCCGCTAATACGGCAATCGCCGGTTATTAAATTTTCTTGAAACGGCAACCCGCGCGCAAAACTCCCTGCAAAGCGCCCGCGATAAAACTCATTCAAAAACTTACGATGGTCATATCCATTAATGCCCAGCGCGGCGGCGTCTTCGTCTGAAAACGTCCAACCAATATCGTCATGCACGCGCACATAATTTACCCAAGCCGTTTCGGGGTGAATCTGAAAGCGCGTATCTAACGCTTGCGATAACAAACGCACTTTTCTAGTCGCCAATGAATTCCACAAGAGCGCCATAAGCAATGGGTTATATGAAATTTGACATTCGTTCGGCGAAATATATTTCACTACATCGTCGGGGTGCACAATCGCTTCAGACTTAAAAATCAAAGCGGGCGATGCGATTCGCGTCACCGCATTAAACGCTTGAATTAAAGTATGCGCCTTCGGTAAATTCTCGCAATTTGTTCCTAGTTCCTTCCAAATAAACGCCACTGCGTCTAACCGCAACACTTCCACGCCTTGATTGGCAAGGAACAACATTTCTTCCGTCATGCGATTAAACACAGCGGGATTGGCGTAATTCAAATCCCATTGATAAGAGTGGAAAGTCGTCCACACCCAATGCGGATTTTGCGCGCCTCTTTTCTTAATTTGAATTGGCGAAAACGCCCCAGCATGGTCTCCATCTGGAAATATTTCTCTCAATGTTTTTTCGTAGGCGTCGGGCATGGTTCTATCGGGAAAGATGCGATAAAAATTCATAAATTCTTCATCGCCTTGTTTCGCTTTTTGCGCCCACACATGCTCATCCGATGTATGATTGAAGACTAAATCCACCGCCAAACTGATGTTTGCTTTTCGTAAATCGCGCGCCAGCGAAGCCAATTCTTTCATTGTTCCTAGCGCTGGGTTTACTTCTCGATAACTGCTCACGGCATAGCCGCCGTCGTTTTCGCCTTTGGGCGCTTTGAACAACGGCATAAGGTGCAAGTAGGTTAAACCAAGTTCTTTGAAATATGGAATTTTCGACTTAATCCCCTGAAGGTTTTTAGCGAACAAATCTACATAGCACACCCCGCCCACCATTGTATTCGACTGAAACCAAAGCGGGTTTTTCTCTCGCGCTGTATCTAATTTTCTTAAATCTTCGGGTCTATTAAGCCAAGATTTTGCAATGCAGGCGATTAAATCTTCAAGATGATAAAAGAAATCATACTGGCGGCTATATAGTTCGGCGTATCGCTTAAATAGCGGCGTAAAGTTTTTTTTCAAGCGCCGCTTAAATTCACCCCAATTTTTTTCTTTTGCTATTTCGTTTTTAAGCGTCTCTTCAAGGCGCGGTAAAATTCTCTTTAGAGTTTTATCCGCTTCTTTTTTTATTACGCTCTCGGCTAAGTTTCCGCCGCCGAGCGAAGCGGTTTGAGCGAGGGGGGGGATGTGATTGTGTTCAATCATAATTTTGTTGATACGCCGTTTCAGCCAGCGCCATGCCGCCCATCACGCCAGAGCGGGCGCCTAAGCCTGGATGAACGATATACGATTGGATGTTTTCAAGAATGAAGGGAGATTGGATGTAGCCGTTGATGAGGGCTTGCGTCTTGGCTTGGATTTTAGGCAAAAGATGAGGAATAGAACCAATGCCGCCCCCAAGAATGATGCGTTGGGGTGAAATCACATAAGAATAACTGGCTAAGGCTTGGGCGATGTAATCGGCTTCTAAATTCCATGCGGGGTGATGTTCTTCCAAAGCGCCGCCGCGCGCGCCCCATCTTTTTTCAATCGCCACGCCCGAAGCCAAGCCTTCAAAGCAATCTTTATGAAATGGGCAAACGCCTTCGAATGAATCTTTTTCTAAATCATGTTTGACGGGGATATGACCCATTTCTGGATGAAGCAAGCCGTGTAATAGTTTTCCTTCGGCAAACACGCCCCCGCCAATGCCTGTGCCAACGGTGAGATAAATAAACGTATGTAAACCCTGCGCCGCGCCCCAACGCCATTCGCCCAGCGCCGCGCCGTTTACGTCGGTATCAAAACCAATTGGAATGTTGAATTCATTTTTTAACATGCCGACTACATTTGCATTCGTCCAATGTGGTTTTGGCGTTGGCAAAATGTATCCATATTTTTCTGATGTGGGGTTTGGGTCTAGCGGACCGAAACAAGCAAAGCCAATGGCGGAAAGTTTTCCTACGGTTTTTTCTTGTGTTTTGAAAAAAGCAACGACTTGCCTCATGGTTTCGCCGGGCGTTGTGGTTGGGATGCGAGTCTCTGCTATTATGTTTTGAGATGCGCCGATAGCACAAATAAATTTTGTGCCGCCGCCTTCAATACTGCCGTAGATGTTTTTGGTTTGCATGTTTTGCGCTTTCGTTCTTTGCGGGCGCTTGCGCGTTGGAAATTTATTTTTCCATTTGCAACCAAAGGTAAGCGTACGGTTGCAAAGTGAGTTCCTGATTGAACAGGCGCGAGTCGCCGGCAAATAAATCAATGTATGATTTTTGATATTCCGAAGGCAATTGTACCTTTTGCGTAGAGCCGCTTAAGTTATTCAAAATTAACATGGTGTCGCCTTCGTATTCGCGGATGTAAACGGCAACGGCTGAGTTGCCCGTTTCAATCCATTTCATGTTGCTGCTTCCAAAGGCGGCGTGTTTTTTGCGAACGGCAATCATCTTTTTTATGGAGTGGAATAATGAGTTTGGGTTATTCATTTGGCTTGCGACGTTGATGTGTTTGTAATCTAACGCGCCTTTTACAAATTCTGAAAAGGCTTTGCCTGTGGTGAAGCCGGCGTTGGGAGAGTCGTCCCATTGCATAGGGGTTCTCACGCCGTTTCTATCGGGCAGGTCTAAATTATCGCCCATGCCAATTTCATCGCCATAATAAATGATGGGCGAGCCGGGCAGGGTGAACAATAAAGAATTGGCTAACTCAATTTTACGATGGTCGTTATCTAACAATGGGGCAAGCCTGCGGCGAATGCCTAAGTTGATTTTCATGCGCGGTTCGGGCGCATATTGCTCCCACATCCATTGTCGTTCTTCAGGCGTGACCATTTCTAGCGTTAATTCGTCATGGTTGCGCAAAAAGGTACACCACTGGCAATTTTCTGGAATTGGCGGCGTTCTTTGCATAATGTCTTGAATATCTACAAAGTTTTCTTTTTTCAATGCCATGTAAATACGCGGCATGACGGGAAAATGAAAGCCCATGTTGAATTCATCGCCATCGCCAAAATAGGGGCGCACATCTTCGGGCCATTGATTGGCTTCACATAACAAAATCCGACCCGGATAGTTATCGTCTATAAATTTACGCAGTTTTTTTAAGTAGGCGTGCGTTTCTGGCAGGTTTTCGCAATTGGTGCCTTCGCGTTCAAACAGGTACGGCACGGCGTCGGCGCGAAAACCGTCAATGCCGAGGTCGAGCCAGAAGCGGGCGACGTTTAACATTTCTTCTTGCACTTTGGGGTTATCGTAATTCAAATCGGGCTGTGAAGCGTAAAAGCGGTGCCAATAATATTGACCTGTTTTTTCATCCCATGCCCAGTTCGAAGTTTCTGTATCTACAAAGATAATGCGCGCGTCTTTATATTTTTCGTTTGTGTCGCTCCACACGTAATAATCGCGATATGGCGAATCTTTGCTGGAGCGCGATTGTTGAAACCAAGGGTGCGCGTCGGAGGTGTGATTCAACACCAAATCCATAATGATGCGAATGTTTCGTTGATGCGCTTTTGCAATTAGTTCTTTCAAATCTTCCAGCGAGCCATACGCCGAGTCTATGTTGTAATAATCCGCAATGTCGTAGCCGTCGTCTTTTAATGGGGAGGGGTAAATAGGCATGAGCCAAATACAATCAACGCCGAGCGTTTGTAAATAATCTAATTTTTCGGCAATGCCGTGCAAATCTCCGCGCCCGTCGCCGTTGCTGTCCTTAAATGAGCGCACGGAGATTTGATAAAAGACTGCGTTTTTATACCAAAGATTTTTATTCATAGGTTTAAGTTATCAATACGGTTTTATATGATGATTTTGTTTTGTTGAATGAGATTCTGATACCAATACGCGCTTTGTTTCGGCGTGCGCTTAAAAGTTTTATAGTTCACTCGCACCAAACCAAACCGTTGAGTGTAACCGCGTTCCCATTCAAAGTTGTCAAAAATGCTCCACACAAAATAGCCTTTTACGTTTGCGCCCGCTTGAAGCGCTTCATGCACGGCTTGAATGTGCGCTTGTAAAAATCGAATGCGGTCAAAATCGTTTACAAATTCATGTTCGTCGGGTTGGTCGGGCATGGCGCAACCGTTTTCTGTGATGTAAATCGTTGGGTTGCCATAATGTTCTTTGAGGTGCAAGATTTCATTTTTTATGCCTGCGGGGTGAATGCCCCAATTCATTTCGGTTCTGCCCCAACCGGCCGCCGAATATGGCGTGAGCCGCGCTTTGTTTAATCCGCCAAAAATATCAAACGACACTAAGTCGGTGTTGTAATGATTCAAGCCAAGAAAATCAATGGAGTTATGAATTAATGTCAAATCGCCGGCTTGCACTTTGGGTTGATGCGCGCCAATATAATCGAACAATCGTTGCGGATACGTTCCCTTGAAGACAGCGTCTAAGAATAAGGCGTGCGTTTCATCATGCACGCGTTGAGTTGCCAACGCATCTTCTTCGGTGGGGGAGGCTGGTACGAGACCGTTCAAATTGAGAATCAGCCCAATCTTGCCCGCGTAATTTCCTTGCCGAAAGACTTGCGTCGCCTTGGCGTGCGAAAGCAACAAATGGTGCGCCGCTTGATAGGCTTGCGAGTAATCGCAGATGCCCGGAGCATGAATGCCATGAGCATAGCCTAAAAACGCGGCGACCCACGGCTCATTATGCGTTGCCCAAAAATTCACTCTATCGGCTAATTTATCAAAGACAATGCGGGCATACTCGGCAAAATAATCTGTCGTATCTCGATTCGCCCATCCCCCCTTATCCTGTAAGGCTTGCGGCAAATCCCAATGAAACAAGGTCGCTTTGGGTTGCACGCCCGCCGCGAGCAGTTCATCTACAAGTTTAGAATAAAAATCTAACCCTTTTTGATTAACCTTACCAAAGCCGTCTGGAAGAATGCGCGTCCATGCCACGGTGAATCCGTAACAAGGAATCCCCAGCGCTTTCATAAGCGCAACGTCTTCTTTGTATAAATGATAATGATTGCAAGCGGTATCGCCATTCTCCCCATTGAGTACATGGGCTTGCCAACGGGTAAATCTATCCCAAATGCTTTCGCCTTTTCCATCTTCGTTATATGCCCCTTCAATTTGGTAGGCTGAGGCGGCAACGCCCCATAAAAAATTTTCAGGAAATTGATATTCCACTATGTAAGTATCCTTTATAAGAACCGCCAAGGGTTTTACGCTTGGCGGTTTGAGTTTTATTGTCTTCACCTTCTCTGCTCTCATTAAGAGAAGCGAAAGATGAGAGAATTGATGAAATTATTTATCCCTTTACCGAACCCGCTAGCAAGCCGCGCACAAAAAATCTTTGCAAAGCGAAGAACACGGTTAAGGGAAGAATCATGCTAATAAAAGCGCCCGCGGTGAGCAAATGCCAGTCTTGTCCTTTTTCGCCAACAATGGCGGCAAGCGCCATCGTAAGCACGCGGTTTTGTTCGCCCAAGAAAATCAACCCTACGAGGTAATCGTTCCACACCCATAAGAATTGGAAAATGGCAAACGAAGCCAAAGCGGGAACCGATAGCGGCAAAATTAAGTTCGTGAAAATTGTAAAGTGAGAAGCCCCGTCAATAAACGCCGACTCTAAAATATCGCGCGGCAATTGATTGATGTAATTGAACAGCAAATAAATTGCCAATGGCAAACCAAAACCAGCATGAGCCAACCAAATGCCCAAAAAAGTGCCATTAATGCCAAGTTTTGTGTAATCCTGCAAAATTGGCACAAGCGCAATTTGCAATGGCACCACCAGCAAAGCCACTACAATGGTGAATAAAAACTTACGGGCGGGGAAGTTCATCCACGCAAAGCCATACGCGGCAAAAGCGGCAATTAAAATCGGAATAATAGTGGCTGGCACAGCCACGGCAATTGAATTAAGAAACGCGGCGCTTAAATCGTTACCCTGCCGCACAATTTCATTCCCGCTTCCGTCTTTGAAGCGAATTTCTTTCCCTGAAAGCACGTTGATATAATTTTCAAGCGTTAAATCCGTTTCAAACCATTGCCACTGTAAGGTTTGCACGTCAATTTGGCGCGTGCGCTTATTGCCAAACCAAGTTAACTGTGTGCCGTCGGGCATGAGCACGCCAGCGCGCCATTCTTCAAACGTGCGGGTAACGCCATTAACCGTAATCGGTCCGTCCACATCTACGTCTTCTGGAATTTTAATTTCGCCCGTTTTGACGTATTCCCGATGCGGAAACACCGTCCACCAGCCTGATTGGAAAATATTTTGGCTATTCCGAAACGAAGTTACAAAAACGCCTAAAGTTGGCACAATCCAAATGATGCAAATCAGAATCAGAACAAAATTCACAAAGAAATTTGATAATTTCTTTTGACGGTCGAGGCTTGTTTTTTTGGTGTTCATTAGAACGCTCGGCTTTCTCTGAATTGTCTCAGGTTGTAAATCATCACGGGAATCACGGCAACGAGGAGAATGACGGCAATCGCAGAGGCTTGTCCGGCGTCGCCATAGGTGAAGCGTTGCAAATAAAATTCGTTGGCAATCACATTTGTGCCGTTATTTCCGCCGGTCATCACGCGCACAATGTCGAACAATTTCAAACTGAAAATAACAATCGTCGTGGTGACGGTAATTAATGTCCCTTGAATAGAAGGGATAATAATTCTGAAAAAGATTTGAAACTCGTTTGCCCCGTCAATACGCGCGGCTTCCAAAAGTTCGGCTGGTATCCCTTTGATGGCGGAAGAAAGAATGACCATAGCAAACCCAGTTTGTAGCCATACCATAATAGCAATTAAGAAAAAGTTGTTCCAAGGCGGTATCAATAACCATGGTTGCGATTGCCCCCCCAACGCTAACACAATTGCATTCAATAAGCCGATTTCGGAAATGCCCGATCCTTCGCCTTTGTAGGTATAAACAAACTTCCAAATTACGCCGGCGCCCACAAACGAAATCGCCATCGGCATAAAAATAATCGCCTTGTAAACCGCTTCATACTTACTTCGGTCTGCCAACACGGCGATAATTAACCCTAGCCCGACGCAGAAACTAGCGCCAAACACCATCCATAACAAATTATTGCGGAAGGCTTCTAACATCACGCGGTCTGTAAACGCAAAGACATAGTTATCAATGCCGTCAAAACCGTCGCCGTTTGGTCCGCGAAAGCTTAGAATTAATGTGCGAAAAACAGGAATTGCCAAAAACCAAAATAGCAAGGCAAGCCCAGGACCAACAAACACAATGGGCTGTATGCGCGCCGCCCATTCTTCAGGAAGCAATTCCACAATCCAATTGGCGACCGTATAAAGCAAAGCCACGCCGCCAACGCCCCATACAATGGCAAAGACCACAATCACAATTTTTGAAACCGAGGCGTCTCTTAAGAAAAGAAACCCTTGTTGTAGCAAGAGCAACGTAAGCGCCATCGCGCCGATAGCGAAAACCAATTGTAAGGGCTTAGAAGATTTCATGGTTTCACTCTCCTGAAATGAATTTGTAGAGGCGCATCATTCCAAACTTGGAATACAGCGCTGCGCCTCTACATTTTATACACCGATAGAACACGCTCTACAAGTCGTTTTTTTGAATAAAACCCTGCAGAGCGTGCGATTACTTATTCAGTGGGCCAAGAAGCGTCAATTTGCTGTAAGGCGGTGTCTAAATCAATAGAACCGCTGACGTAATCCGTCATAGACTTCCAGAACGAACCAGCGCCCACCGCGCCAGGCATCAAGTCCGAACCGTCAAAGCGGAACGCAGTCGCGTTCTTTAACGTTTCAGCCACTTTGCGGGTGACAGGGTCGCCGTACCAATCTAAATCGGAATCGTTATGCGGAGAAATGGCGCCGCCAGCCTCAATCCAGCCGCGAAGCGATTCGCCTGTGGAGAAATATTGCATCACGGCGCGAACTTCTGGGCGGTCGTTGAACATGGCGTAAATATCGCCTGCGCCTAACACGGGTTTGCCGTATTGCGGGTCAATGGGCGGAAGGTAGAAGAAATCGTAATCTACGCCGGGTTCCAAGCCTTCTGGGAAGAAGGAAGTAATAAAGTTGCCTTGACGATGTAACCAGCATTTGGGCGGGTTTTCAAACATCGGCGCGGGCGCATCGCCAAAGAAGGTGGTTGGGATGGATTGTCGTCCGCCATACACATACGCGTCATTGAACCAAATATCGGTTACGTATTTCAAAGCGTTGCGCACTTCAGGAGAATCAAACTTCAATTCGCCTGCTACCCATGCGTCATAATTTTCCAATGAAGTCGTGCGAAGCATGGTTTCTTCTAACCAGTCGGTCATTGTCCAACCGGTTGCGGCGCCCGATTCAATGCCAATGCACCAAGGCGTATCGCCGTCGGCGGCAATTTGCTCGGTAAGTTGCATCATCTCTTCCCAAGTTTCAGGCACGGTGTACCCAGCCGCATCAAAAGCCGCTTTGGGGTAGAAGACAAACGATTTACCGTTTGCGCGCGCCCAAATGCCGGCCATAATAGGTCCATCGGGACCTTCCATTGTTCCCATTTGTAACCATGAATCAATGTAATTTTCAGCCAGCCAATCGGGGTTGATGACTGTGTTGACGTCAATCACTTTCCCTTGAGCGACGAAAGAAGCGAGCAAACCGGGTTGTGGGAAGTCCACAATATCGGTCACTGTGCCGCCTTCCACCGCCACGCGAATAGACGCTTCAAATTCTTTTGAGCCTGAGTATTGAATATCAATGCCCGTCGCTTCTTCAAACGACTTAATCGACTCTTCAAAAATCACAGCGTCTGCGTCTGTGAAAGGACCTGACATGGTAACGACCGTGCCGTCATACATGCCAGCGTAAGCGTTCGCTAATTCTTGTCCTTGGGGAAGCGGTTCTACGGCTTCAGTAGCAGGTTCTTCTGTCGCCGCAGGTTCTGTAGAAGCGGGTTCTTCGGTTGCGGCAGGTTCTTCTGTTGTCGCGCCGCCGCCGCACGCTGTTAAGAGCATAGCGGCTACTAACAATAAGGCAAGCATTTGCCAAAGTGTCTTTTTCATTCTTCTCTCCTTGAGAATCTAAAAGTTTGTTACGAAAATTGTAAAGGGAAGGGGGTAGTCAATTTTGAAGGGGCGCCTCCTTTTGAAAATAGGTTTGCACGAATTGACCAAAACTTGAAAGCGTTTTTATGAAAGCGCTTTCATAAATCAGTATAGCACAACTCTTTTTTAAGTCAATCGTTTTTTAAGAACGATTCTGGATATATTGAGAAAAAAAGCACAATTAAGCGCTGGCGCGTTCAATGAGGGTTAGCGGTAAGTTTACATGTTGTAAGGGTCGCCCATGTTCATGAATGCGCGACAATAAAATTTCAACCGCCAACCTGCCCGATTCGTCCAAGTGCTGGCTAATGGTAGTTAAATCTACATGTTCAGCCACGTCAATATCGTCAAACCCAACCAACGCCACATCATCGGGAATCTTAATGCCCAATTGACGCGCCGCTTTCATCACTGCCAGCGCCTGAAAATCAGACGCGGCAAAAATGGCGCTGGGCGGTTTGGGCGATTGTAATAGCTCCAAAGCCGCTTTTCGTGATTCTGTTTGCGTATATGGCGCAGAAACAATATGCGCTTTGGAGATAGGAAAGCCCGCCTCTTGTAGTTTTTGTTTATAACCTTTCAGGCGCGAACGAACAGGGTGTATTGAAAATCTTTCAGGCGGTTCAACATCGCCGATAAAAGCAAATGTCTTATGCCCTTTCTTAATGAAATGTTCCGCCGCTAAACCGCCCCCATATTCATCGTCTATCAAAATACTGTTCATCTCTCTATGGTTATATTCGATTAAGACCGTTTCCATGCTGTTCGCCGATAAGCGTTTCGCGTCTATATCTTCAATCGCTAAAGACATGATAATTAACCCATCTACATTCTTCATCAATGGAATAGATGAAAGATGACCTTGTAAGCGCTCTGGCGCATCGACAGGGTAAATGACTAATTCATAATTCGCTTTGGATAAAGCGGCGGCGGCTCCGCGTAAGCGCTGCACAAAAGAAGGCGCGGTGAAAAACGGAGTTAACACGCCAATACGACCTGTGCCTTGCATTGCCCATGCGCGGGCTTCGGCTTTTGGCACAAAGCCCAAGCGGTCTATAGCGCTCATTACCTTTTTATGCGTTTCGGGGCTTACCTTATCGGGCGAGTTTAAGACGCGCGAGATGGTGGCGATGCTCACGCCCGCTAATTTGGCGACATCGTAAATCGTAGGCGTTTTTTTCGTAGGGGTCATTTTCTGAAAGCCGTATGAAAGCGCTTTCAGTTTAGCATAAAAATCATTCTTGTTCTAGTGGGGCGAAAATCTAAGAGAGGATAATTTTATAAGTTAAACACAAAGACGCGGAATGGCGTAGCCGCTTCGTGGTTGTTCAAAACTCGCTTTTTTACCCGCCCTCGAAAATCTTATTCTAAACAATTTCTCATCAAAATCTACATAAATCTCTTGCCCTTCATTCAATATAGTTGAAAATAAATTTTCACGTTTCAAAACATAAATTCCATAGGCTTATCTAGATTTTGATTTGTGTCGTCGCTATACTGGCGCTTCGTTACTAAAAATATACAAGGATACATACATGTTTAACAAAACCAAAATTTCAATTTTATTTTTTATTGCCACGCTAGTTATTTCAGCCTGCGCTTCTCCCGCTCCCCAAGCCGCTCAGCCCACAGCGGCAGACGTGCCCGCCGTTACCGAAGAAGCGACAGAACCCTCCGATGCCGCTTACCCTATTGTTATCGCTCACAAATTTGGCGAAACCACCATCGCCGAAAAACCAGAGCGAATTGTATTGGTTGGTTTAACCGAACAAGATGCCTTACTGGCTTTAGGAGTCGTTCCAGTTGCCACCCGCGAATGGTGGGGCGAGCGCCCAGGCGCAATTTTTGAATGGGCAAAAGACGAACTCGGCTCGGCAGAATTGCCAGAAGTTTTACCCAGCGCCGAGCTTAACTTTGAACAAATTGCCAGCTTAAACCCAGACGTCATCATTGGTTTGTATGCAGGGCTCACCCAAGAAGAATATGACACGCTCTCTAAAATTGCGCCGACCGTTGCGCAGCCAGCAGAATACCCCGATTGGGGAATTCCGTGGCAAGAACTTACCCGCACAGTGGGCTTAATTGTCGGCGAATCGGAACGCGCCGAAGAACTTATTGCCGAAGTGGAAGCCAAATTCGCCGCCGCGCGCGAGGCGCACCCCGAATTTGCAGGGAAAACCGCCATTGTCGTTTCTTCTTGGGGCTACCCCGATTCGTTTTGGGTGTACAGCGCCAAAGACGTGCGCGCTCAATTCCTTACCGAATTAGGCTTCAATTCATCGCCCACGTTTGACGAAATGATTGGAAACGAATTTGGCGCCTCAATTAGCCGCGAACAAGTGGATTTATTAAACGAAGCCAACGTAGCGGTATGGTTTGTAGAACAGGACGAATTATCCGACCCGCTATATCAACAACTGACTATCAGCCAAGAAGGGCGTAACGTCAGCATTAATTCGTATGAGCCGTTGGCGTTTGCTTTCTCATTCAATACAGTTCTTAGTTTGCCCTATGTGTTAGACGAACTTGTTCCGCAGCTTGCCGCCGCAGTGGATGGCGACCCCGCCACCGTTTACGCCCCATGACGACTCACCCTATTGAAGAGACATTCGCCAAGTTGGCTTCGCTTCGCCCCGACCGCCAAACTTGGTTGCTCACCCAAACCGACTCTCAGCCCGGTTGGCTTTCCGCCGCAGACCTTGCGGCGGAAAGCTCGCCTCATATTAGCGAGTTAATTCAACGCAGTTTATCTCAATACAAATCGGAGAGTTTACGCCCGCCGGCTATGTTGTGGTTTGGACATTACGCCTACGCCCTTGAGGCGATTGTTTTCGCCTGCTTTTTGATAGAAAGACGAGCGCCTGACCTTTCGCCTAAAAACATTCAACTCCGTTTTGATAAAACAGGCGAAGTGGAATCGATTGCATGGGTAGGGCGTTCTTTTGCCGCATTGCCCGACGATAGCCACGCTTTACATTCCGATTGTATTCTTTTGCCGACGCGCGAAGCCTTGCGCGAATATATGCACAGGCAGTTACTAGAAAACTTTGCCCCGCTGATTGATTCTGTTTCGGCTTTCTCTTCATTGGGGAAGCCCGGCTTGTGGGCAATTGCGGCGGATTATTCTGCGTATGCGTTTACCACGCTGGGCGAAATGATGGGCGATGAATCTATCGGCGTGGAAGAAAGCCGACTGTTTTCAGCGACCAAGTCGAAGTTAAGTGTGAAGCGGAATTTCATCCCCATTGAACATATCGGTACAACGCATTATCTGTTAGACCGCGCATCTTGCTGTTTGTATTACAAAGTGGAAGGCGGCGGGTATTGTCATTCATGCCCGCACCGCCCAATGGAAGAACGCATTGCGTTGGTGAAGCGGCATATAGAAGAAGAACATGCAGAGGCGGAGCATTAACGATGGCTGTGCAAATTTCTAACATGACTAGAACCCATGCGCCGAAACCGATTTTGATTGGCGCATTACCGCTTTGTATTGCCGCGTTGATATTTGCCGCCGCGGTGAGCGTGGCTTTTGGCGCGGCGGATATTACCCTGCAAACGGTTTGGGAAGCGATTGTTTCTTTTGATAAGACAAATGCAAATCATCTGATTATTCAAACGTTACGTTTTCCGCGCGTATTCACCGCAATGTTGGTGGGCGCGGCGCTCGGCGTGACGGGCGCAATTATGCAGGGGCTGACGCGCAACCCATTAGCCGACCCTGGCTTACTTGGGATTGAATCGGGCGCGGCGTTTGCAGTTGTGATGGGTATCTTTGTGTTTCATATCACCTCGCTGCCGGTGTATGCCGTGTTTGCGTTTGCTGGCGCCACATTAACCGCTTTGGCAGTGTATGGGCTTGGCTCGCTGGGGCGAAGCGGCGCCACTCCGTTTAAGTTAACCATTGCGGGCGCGGCGTTTTCTTCTTTGCTAAGTTCATTAACGACTTCTATTTTGATGTTCAATCAACGTTCGTTAGACGAAGCGCGTTTTTGGCTGGCGGGTAGCGTGGCAGGGCGCGAAATGCGTTTGGTGTTAGAAGCCGCGCCGTTCTTCTTCGTGGGGTTGGCGGCGGCATTTTTATTGGGCAGGCAAATGACCACGTTATCTATGGGCGAGGAGATTGCGCGCGGATTGGGGCAACATGTGCGCCGTATCAAACTCGCTTGCGCCGCCGTTGTGATTTTGCTGGCAGGTAGCGCGGTTGCTTTAGCGGGACCAATTGGCTTTATCGGTTTAATCATTCCGCATGTGGTGCGCATGTTTGCCGGCGTAGATTATCGTTGGGCGCTTCCATATTCCGCCTTGCTTGGCGCCGTCTTTTTATTGCTTTCTGATTTAGCCGGCAGAATGCTGGTGCGTCCGTTAGAAATGCCTGTCGGCATTATGACTGCCGCGATTGGCGGTCCCATCTTCATTTACTTGGTGCGTTGGAAGGTGAAACGATGAAACCAGAAATTCCTTGGGCGGTTTATCAAACAAAATTTTTCTCTCTGCGTTTAGACCGCCGCGTTCCATGGATATTATGTTTCTTATCCCTCGCCGCGCTCATTCTTTTTGTTTTGCATATCGGCGTTGGCGAATATTACATTGCGCCATTCGATGTGTTGAACACTATCTTAGGCAAAGACCTCGGCGATGAAAATTATCGCTTTGTGGTGATGGAACTGCGAATGCCGCGCGCTATATTGGCGTGGTTGGTGGGCGCGGCATTGGGCGCTTCGGGGGCAATTGTTCAGGGACTCACGCGTAACCCGCTCGCCTCGCCCGATTTGACGGGCGTCACCGCAGGCGCAAGCGCCGCCGCAGTTGTTTTCATTGTTATCCTGCCGAACACGCCGCAAGGTTGGCTTCCGTTGGTCGCCTTTGCTGGCGGAATGTTTGTTGCCGTTCTTTTATATCTATTTGCATGGCGCGGCAATGCTTCTATGTCAGGCGATTCGCCTATTCGATTAATTCTGGTGGGCATTGGGTTATCTGCCGCGTTGGGGGCGTTCGTCTCATTTGCTTTAACGTTTGGCGAACTTTGGTATGTGCAGAACGCTATCATGTGGTTATCGGGCAGCGTATATGCCAGCGATTGGGCAGACATCCGAAGCGTTTTTCCATGGATTTTGATTTGCTTGCCTTTGGCTTTTTTAACAGCGCGAGATTTGAATGTATTGAACCTCGGCGAAGATATTGCGCATGGCTTGGGCGCGCCCCTCACGCTCAAACGCGGATTTTTATTGTTACTCGCCGTTGCTTTGGCGGGCGTAACCGTGACGGTTGCGGGCATTATTTCTTTTGTTGGATTAATCGCCCCGCATCTTGCCAGACGTTTAGTCGGCTCGCTGCATGAAGGTTTAATTCCCGCTGCGGCGTTTGTTGGCGGGTTGGTCGTGCTCCTTTCCGATTTAGTGGGGCGCACGTTCATGCCGCCCACTGAAATCCCCGTTGGCATTGTCGTTTCCATTGTCGGCGTGCCGTTCTTTTTATATTTATTATGGAAGCGAGAGAAAGTATGAGCGTTTTACAAGCGGAACAATTATCTTTAAGTTACGAATCTGTCCCAGTTATTGAATTATTAGATTTACAAACTCCATCGGGGCAAATCACCGCTTTGATTGGACCCAACGGGTGCGGCAAATCCACTTTATTAAGAGGACTTGCGCGTCTGCTCAAGCCTCAACATGGTTCTGTTCTCCTCAACGGACTCGCCATCCATACCGTTCCCACCAAACAACTTGCCAAAGAATTAGGCATTCTGCCGCAATCTCCTACTGCGCCTGAAGGAATCACCGTGCGTGAATTAGTGGCGCAGGGGCGGTATCCTCATCAGGAGTGGTTTCAGCAATGGAGCGTGGGAGACGAAGAAGCCTTGCAAAAAGCATTGACCCTAACGCATTTATCTTCTTTGTCTGACCGGGTTGTGGATACTTTATCTGGCGGGCAGCGCCAGCGCGCATGGATTGCTATGGCATTGGCGCAAGAGACCGAAATCCTTTTGCTAGACGAGCCGACAACGTATTTAGACCTTGCTCATCAATTAGAAGTGTTAGATTTGCTGGTGAAACTGAATCAAGAGGGTAAAACCATCGTTATGGTCTTGCACGATTTGAATCATGCCGCGCAGTACGCAAATCATTTGGTGGCGTTATCGGCTGGGAAAATTGTAGCGCAGGGCAAACCGAATGAGGTGATTACCGAAGCGATGGTGAGAGACGTGTTTCAGGTGGAAAGTCAGGTTATTTCACACCCCATCACAGGGCTTCCGTTATGTTTGCCGTTGCGACGCGCATTTAAATCACAATGAAATGAGAAAAAAGATGAAACGTTTACATTTTATCTTTATATTACTAATGGTTAGTTTAATTTTCGCTTGCGGCGGCAACCCTGAACCGTTTCCAATTACGGTGCAAGAATCGGGCGATATGCGCATCGTCACGCATCGGTTTGGGGAATCGCAAATTCCGTTGAACCCACAGCGGGTGGTGGCGTTAGGTCAAGAATATATGCTGGCGGATTTATTAGACGCGGGGATTCATGTGGTGGCTTCAAACGTCAATTTGATAGATATTGCAGGTTTTGAGCAAGGCGAGTTGGAAGATATATATCTCTTCCTCGCTACCGAGCCGAATTTAGAAACGATTGTTTCGCTCAACCCCGATTTAATAATTGGAGTGGATTACTTTATTCAACGAATCGGCTATAACAAACTTTCAGCTATTGCGCCGACTGTGGCGGTGGATACCGAAGGCGAATGGCGCAGGACGTATGTGGAAACTTTGTCGGTGTTTGGAAAGGCTGACGAAGCAGAATTAAATTTGGCGGCGTATGAGGCGCGTGTGGCGTCGGCAAAGGCGGAATTGAAGGCAAACGGGAAGTTAATTTCAGTTGGCACAATTTATCCTGATGAATTGCCAGCCGCATGGGTGACTGGACCAACCGCCGTGCCGCAGTTGTTGATTGACTTGGGCTTTACATTGAGTCCTTCATTGGAACAAGCGCGAGAATTTAATCCCAGAGACGGGCGCATTTTTTTTAGCATGGAGCGCCTCGATTTGTTTGCGGCGGATACTTTGATTTTGCTTCAATCGAATCAAGTGGAGGGCGAGAGCGACTCGCTGGCAAAGGCGCAGTTAAACCCATTATGGGCGGCGCTGCCCGCTGTGCAAGCCAATCGCGTGTTTATTTTAGACCGTTTGGGGTACCCAGGTTTGCGCGGACGAAATATGTTATTAGATGATTTGTTGGCGCTGTTGAGCCAATAATTTATTTACAAAACGCCCCGAAGGTTTCTTGAAAAATCTTCGGGGCGGCGTATTTTGAAAACGTTTATTGTTTCGGTTTGTTAAGTGGGGTTTTTAGAGGCGGGAGTTTATTGCCTTCGCCTCTTTTGGTCACTTCTACCCAGATGGATTGCGATAGTTCGTAACCAATAATATGGTCTTGCGGCTTCATTTCTAAACGCAAGGGTCCTTTAAATGGCGCGCAACTGAGTAAGTGAAAGGATTTGCCCGGCACTAGACCAATTTCGGCGATGTAGCGCAATTTATCTGCGTCGTGCGTGCGCACACGGCTGACGATACAATCTGACCCGGAGGGAACGTTGACGAGCGGTTCGTCTTTGACTTGGGGCATGATGCCTGTTTTGGATGGAATCGGCTCGCCGTGCGGGCAACGGGTGGGGTGACCTGCCAGTTCGTCCATTCTATCTTCCAGTTCGTCATTCACGCCGCGTTCAAACACATCGGATAATTCATGCGCGGACGCCCAATCATATTTCATAACTTTGACTAAGAAGACTTCCGTTAGCCGATGGCGGCGAATGGAGGGCATGGCGATTTTTTCGCCGGCAGACGTCAGGCGTACGCCTTTGTAGGGTTCGTGAACCAAGTATCCGCCTTTGTTGAGGCGTTTTATCATGGTAGAGATGGCTTGGGCAGAGGCGTCCACATGTTCGCTTAAAAGCGAAAGCGGCACCTGTTCATAATCTTGTTGCAGGCGGTAGATTTCGGCGGCGTACCTTTGCATGGCGGGGCTAACAGCCATAAATTTTACTTAAACTCCATTTTGTATAATAACTATATATTTTTCTAGTTTATTGTGGGCGAATTATACTATATGGAGTTTGCTAAAGATGAGGGGCTTTCCATTTTTTGATGATACGCTCAAACGGCGGGCGGATTTTATTTTTGTTGTTCTTGAACCATCCTAATTCTGCCCGCACGGCTTGCTCTTTGAATTCGGTTGAACCCCAAATGAATGAGCCGCCGATTATGCCGACTAAGACCGAACCCCAAGCGGATGGAATGAATAATGAGGCGGTTAGCATGAGAATACCCGCTAACAAAAAGTAGGGCCACCATAAGTAGCCGAGAAATCTTTCTCCGTAAATGACCCACACAAACCCTAGCCCAATGATGAGCAAGGTAATACTGCCGACTTCAATGCCAAAGGTGTTCATGTTATGCCGTTTCCGTTTCTGCGCTGGTTGAAATTTCGGGGTGAGCCTGCGGCTCTCGTTTCAGTAAATCTTTTACGGTGGCGGAAGGATATTGGCGTAATATCTCCGCATGGCGCGGATTATCTGGGTTGGCAGGAGCATGCCCTTGTTTGATGCGATGTTCTTGACGGTAAAACTCAAGCGCATCCCATAAAAAGGTGACTGCGAGAATGCCCCAAAAACTAGAAAGGGTCAGCGAGTCGGTTTGTAATGAGGCGACCAAACAAGCCAATGCAATGGCAGTACAAATCAAAATAGGCGGGATAATAGAGCGTACTTTTCTTTCTGTCTCGCGCACCATAACATGCCCAAACCAAATGGCGAGAAATGCGGTTATGCCGGCGACTAGCCCGATGATGTTCATTGATAAATCTCCGTTGCGAAGATTGTATATTTGTTCATTTGTAAGATATAAACTTCTAAACGGATTATTAGGCAAAGTTGATATATCTTTAGATAGAAGCGGGAACTTAAATTAATAACGGATGAAAATTTTTCAATTGGGTTGAAAATAAATCGCAACGGGATATGTTGGAGATTTATTTCAAATATCTGGATTCTCTTGTTTTTCAAGGCTATACTTCGCGCCGCAAACGAGCAGGAAGATTGCGGTTTGTGAAATCGTTATCTCATAAAGGAGTTTTAGATGGTTCGTACTCGAAAGTTATTTTTCGTATGGTTGGCGCTAGCGCTCATAGTCAGCGCCTGTGGAGGCGCGGCGCCAGCCGTCACCGAAGAATCCGCTCCAGTAGCGGAAGCGACTCACCCCGTTACCGAAGAAGCGGAAATCTCTGGCGATTTGGTGATTTATTCAGGGCGGTCGGAGCCGTTGTTTCAACCGGTAGTAGATGCGTTTCGGGCGAAGTACCCGAATGTGAATGTGTTATTGAAGGCGGGGTCTAATAGCGAGTTGGCAAATGCGTTGATTGAAGAACAAGCCAACCCGCAAGCCGATGTGTTTGTGACGACTGAATTGTTTACGATTCAATCGTTGGCGGCGCAAGGAATCTTTCAGCCGTATGCGCCAGCGGGCGTGGAGAATATTCCCGCTGAATTTGTAAGCGCCGAAAATTTGTGGACGGGGCTAACGCTGCGCGCGCGGGTGATTATGTATAACAAGGATTTAGTCGCCGAAGACGAAGCGCCCACTTCTATTTTTGATTTGACCGACCCGAAATGGAAAGGTCAAATTGCGGCGGCAGGCTCGACGAACGGCGGTATGCAAGCGCAGATTGCGGCGATGCAGCAAGCGCTTGGCGATGAAGCAACCGCTGAATGGTTAAACGGATTAATTGCGAATGAAGTTACTTTTTTTGGCGGGCATACGGATGTTCGCAAGGCGGTGGGCGCGGGAGAATTCAAAATTGGTTTAGTGAATCATTATTACTATCATTTGCAGTTGGCTGAAGGCAGTAACGTGGGCGTGGTGTACCCAGACCAAGCCGATGGCGAAATTGGTTTAATTGTGAACGCCACTTCTGCCGCGTTGGTCAATGGCGCGCAACACCCACAAGCGGCGCAAGCCTTTTTGGATTTTCTCATTTCAGAAGAAGGGCAAAAGATTTTTGCCGAACAAAATTATGAATACCCCTTGTTGGCGGGCGTTCCATTAAAAGAAGGCGTGCAACCGTTAGAAAACTTCCGCTTAGCGGATGTGAATATGGCGCAAGCCTCGGCAAATTTTGACGCGACATTTGATTTGATGGAGCAGGTTGGTTTGCCTTAGAGAATTAAACAGAGAGTAAATAAAATAAACCTACGAAAATAATCAATATTCAGATTTGACAGCAGGCGGCAGACCGCAAACAGCGGTCTGCCGCCAACAAACTCTGTGGTAAAAATAGTTTACTTTTGGTAAATCATTTGCGAACACTACGCACAAATTTTTCTTTTTATAAATTCAAGACAATGATTATCAGCCCTCGGTTATTAATTTCCGCAGGGCTGGTTGCCTTGTTTGTAGCGATACCATTAATATATATTTTCATTCGCGCGGCGGGGGCAAACCCAGAAGACTGGCAGAGATTGTTACAAACCCGCATTTGGACATTGCTTGGCAATACGCTTTTATTAACGCTATCTGTGACAACGGGCGCATTAATCGTTGGGGTGAGTATGGCATGGTTTACCGAACGAACCGATTTACCTGCCAAAAAAATTTTTCGTTGGTTATTAGCCATGCCGTTAGCCATCCCTGCTTATATCGGGGCAATTGTGCATTTGGCAATGCTTCGTCCGCGTGGCGGATATGTGCCGCAAATTCTGGCGAATCTTTTCGGTCAAGAAATTGTTACACCCAGCCCGTTTGGTTTTTGGGGCGCCACGTTTATTCTGACATTCTTTATGTATCCCTATGTATATTTACTAAGCGCCGCCGCGTTTCGTTCGTTGCACGCCTCATTAGAAGAAGCCGCGCGCACGCTGGGGCGAAACCCATTTCAGACATTATTTCAAGCCACGTTGCCCGCTTTGCGCCCAGGCATTACGGCGGGCGCATTATTAGTGGCGTTAGATATTTTGGCGGAATACGGCGCTGTGGCTTTATTACGATATGAAACCTTCTCTTCCGCCATTTTTATTCAACTTTCGGGTCGCTACGACCGTTCATCCGCTTCTGTTTTAAGCGGCATTCTCGTAGCGTTTGCTATTTTGTTGTTGTGGAGCGAATTGCGCTTACAGGGGCAATCTCGTTTTACGCAAGTCGAATCGAATTGGAGGCCCGCTTCTTTATTTCATTTAGGCGCGTGGAAGATTCCGTCTTTCTTCATCGTTTTAGGCGTTGTCTCAATTAGTTTGCTCATTCCTACCATTGTTTTATTGATTTGGAGTATTCAAGCCTTGTTAGACCCCGAAACATTGACTAAAATTTTTTACACAGGCTCGCAAGGCTTGGGCAGTTATGTTTGGAATAGCTTGTGGAGTTCGGGTGTAGCGGCTTTAATTGCCGTGATTTTATCTATTCCAGTGGCATTGCTGGCGGTTCGTTACCCAAATCGCGTATCGCAAACGATTTCGAGAATTTGTCAGGTGGGGTATGCAATTCCGGGCGTGGTCATTGCATTAAGTTTAGTCTTGCTGGTCAATCGGTTTCTTCCGTTTTTATATGGCACGCCGTTTATTGTCGTCATGGCGTATGTTTTGCGACACATGCCGCAGGCGGTTAGGTCAAGCGAATCGGCGCTGAAGCAACTATCTCCCACGTTAGAAGAAGCGTCGCGCACGTTGGGGCGCACATCTATTCAAACTGTGTTTCAAGTTACTCTGCCGTTAATTTTGCCAGGTTTGCTAGCGGGTGGTTCATTAGTTTTTTTAACCTCGCTCAAAGAATTGCCTGCTACATTATTGCTTCGCCCCGCTGGGTTTGATACACTTGCCGTGCGCGTATGGGCATGGGCAACCGATGGCTTTTATGTGCAAGCCGCCCCCGCCGCATTTGTGTTAATTTTCATCTCAGCATTGCCGTTATATTTTCTGTTACGCAGAGAACAAATTTTTAGATGATGCGCAAACCACGCCTTCCCCGCATGGACGTAAACGTCCACGCTATCCTTACCAAGCCGACTGAAAGTCGGCTAGCCCGCTAAAGCGGGCTTGGTATATATATTGCGGATACAAAATACAAATTAAGATTGCCAAGTAAATAAAACAATTTTCAAATGACCACTCTTCAAGTAAAAAACCTTTCTAAAACATTTCGCGGCTCAGAATTTTCGGCTGTGAACAATATTTCCTTTGAATTACAAAATGATGAAATTTTGGCGTTGGTGGGTCCAAGTGGGTGCGGCAAAACGACCACCCTCCGACTCATTGCTGGGTTAGAAAGACCCGATACAGGCTCAATCTTATTAAATGGTAAAACAATCGCCAGTCCATCGGTTTTTATTCCGCCCGAAAAACGCGGCATTGGCATGGTGTTTCAAGACCATGCCTTATTCCCGCATCTAACGGTTTTTGAAAATGTCGCCTTTGGCTTGCGCGGAAAAAAACAAAACGAGATTCGCTCCACCGTCGGCGAAATGTTGCACATGGTGGGTTTGCTTTCTTTTTCAAAAAGATTTCCGCACGAACTTTCTGGCGGAGAACGCCAGCGTGTGGCGTTGGCGCGCGCTTTAGCGCCCAAACCTGTGTTAGTCCTCATGGATGAGCCGTTCAGCAGTTTAGACGCAGACTTAAGAACAGAAGTCCGCGAGCATGTGCGCCGCATTTTGAAAACCATCCAAGCCGCCGTTGTCTTTGTAACGCACGACCAAGACGAAGCGCTTTACATGGGAGATCGCATCGCCGTCTTACAAAAAGGGCAATTAGAACAAATTGGAAACCCGCAAGAAATTTTTCACGAATCAAACACGCGCTTTGTAGCCGAATTCATGGGCGACAGCGATTTTCTCAAAGGCAAAATAGTCAAAGGCGGCATTCAAACCGAAATTGGATTAATCAAACAACAAGTAGATTTACCGCTTTCAACGCAGGTGGAAATTGCGCTTCGACCCGACGATATTAATTTTCACATTGACGGCAGCGGCAACAGCTTAATCATCGAACGCTTCTTTCGCGGACCGTTCAACCTGTATCGCTTACGTTTAGACTCTGGTCAAATCCTCCACGCTTTTACCGAACACACCCGCATCCTTCCAGTGGGTGCGCGCGTGCAAGCCTACATTCATGCAGAACATCCCTTGAATATTTTTTCATCCTAACCTCCGCATTTGCCCGCGCCAACGATGTGAATAAAACCATTTCCCTTTCGCCCAAAAATCATCAACTTCATTGAAAAACAAAATCAGCCGAGATTAATTCAAAGTTTATCTCCACCGCTAGATTTATATAGATTTGGAACATATACTCCAACCATTCTATTAATGGAGAGTAAAAAAACATGTTTCAAACCTCAGTAAATCTCAGTCCCGATATGACCGCTGAAGAAAGAACCCAAGCCATTCGTGAAGCCTACAACCAAGACCGCTCACAAATGACCTTGATGCTCGCCTATCAATTAAAAGTTCAAGAAGTTGAAATCCTACGCGCCTTACAAGGCGATACCGCCTACGAACTGGACGCCACCCGCTGGGAAGAAATCATCCGCGCTTTTGAAGCCTTAGGTCCGGTGACGGTTATCGTCTCTAACGGCGCAACCACCATCGAAGTCTTCGGGCAATTTGGCAAATTCTTCAATAAAGACGGCTTCCTCAACATCCGCACCGAGACGCTTGATATGCACATTCGCGGCTGGGAACTAGCCTCCGTCTTCGCCTTCAAAAAACCGAGCCACCTAGACAAACACGAATCGCTCAGTTTCCAATTTTACGACCGCCGCGGCAACTCCGCCTTCAAAGTCTTTCTCAACTTTGACAAAGCCCCCACGCCCGAACTCACCGCGCAATACAACCAACTGATTCAAAAATTTGGTAAATAGAGAAGCAAGCATGTAAATAAATAAACAAGTAAACAGGAAGATAAGAAGAAATACATCGCCTGTTTACTTGTTTCCGTGTTTGCTTTCATTTTACACTCATAAATCTCTAGCCAAATTCTATATAAACTTACATTGACCTGCTTCCATCCAAATATAGAATTGCAATTACCAATCTCTAATTCTCTAATTCTCTAATCTCTAATCTCTAATCTCTAATCTCTAACCCCCAACCATGCTCATCAAACGCCTCCAAATCGCCCTGATTCACACTGCCGTCGCCATGACGCTCGTCCCCATCAACAGCACATTAAACCGCGTCATGATTTTCGACTTAGGCATTTCAAAAACGCTATTTACCATGCTGGCAATCTTTCCATATTTGCTTGCGCCTATTCAAGTTGCCATCGGCTCATTTTCAGACCGCAACCCAATGTTTGGCTACCGCCGCACGCCATACATTCTTGCAGGTTTAATCCTTTGCGTGCTTGGCGTTGCCGTCTCGCCGCAAGTCGCCATTCTCATTCACGATAACTTCGCCATCGGCATCATTGTCGGCATACTGGCTTTTGGCGCGTGGGGCATGGGCTACAACCTATCAGCCGTTTCCTACTTTTCACTCGCCACCGAAATCTCAGGTCAAAAAGGACGCGGCGCCACCATTGCCACCATGTTCTTTATGATGGTCTTCGGCTTGATAGCCACTGGAATCACGTTAAGCAGATTAGTCCCCGAATATGACCCCGACGCTTTATCTCGCGCCTTCATCATCGTCGCCGCTTCCGCTCTCGCTTTAGGCTTGCTCGGCATTTTCAAGCTTGAATCTCCCGCCAGCGACTCCGCTCCCCAACATCCATCAGAACATTACACTGTCAAAGAAATGACAGCCGCCATCACCGCCAACCCAGTGGCGAAAATATTTTTTATATATTTATTATTGCTCCTCGCCGCCATCCTAAGCCAAGACGTTCTACTCGAACCCTTCGGCGCGCAAGCCTTTGGCATGAGTTTAGAACAAACCTCGCGCATTGTTTCCATTAGCAACGCCTTCACCTTAATCGCCTTTGTGGTAGCGGGTTTTATGGAAGGGCGCATACAGAAAAAGGTCATCGCCCAAATTGGCAATCTTGGCGCGTTGTTTGGCTTTCTTGTCATCATCGTTAGCGGGTTCATACAAAATCTTTCGGCATTTTATCTCGGCATCACCCTGCTGGGGTTTGGCACGGGCATTTCAACCGTTGCAAACTTATCGCTCATGTTTGAACTCACCGTTCCTGAAAAAGTCGGTTTATACATTGGCGCATGGGGTTTTTCAAACGGGCTTTCGCGCCTCACAGGCTTGCTCATGGCGGGCATTGTCGCCGATATTGCCACCTCCATTTCAGGCAGTCACTTATACGGCTATTTAATCGTCTTTAGCGTCGAAGCGTTGATGTTATTGGTCGCATCCATTTTACTCACCCGAATTGACGTGGCAAAATTCAAAAAACAAGTGGAAGAACCCTCGTTTACGGATAAAATAGCCATAACGGCTGAATAGCATAAAAACTCAAAGACGAGGGCGCTTATGAATGAATGGCTTTCTTTAAGCGATGCGGCAAACTTATTAGGCGTGCATCCCAGCACCGTGCGGGTATGGTCCGATAAAGGAATTTTGCCCGTGCATAAAACGCAAGGCGGGCATCGTCGCTATAAGCGTAATGAAATATCGCTGTGGGCAGAATCCAGCTTCCCCTCCAAGTTTGACGCGAATCAAATCATGCAAGAAATTATCCGCAGTTTGCGAATCCAAATTTCAGAGGGAAGTTTGGAAGCCGAATCGTGGTATCAAAAATTAGACGAAGAAGCGCGCGCGCAATATCGTTTAAGCGGGCGTTCCATTTTTCACGGCTTAATGAATTACCTTGCCAGCGAAGGCGAAGACGCAGAAACCGAAGCCTACGCCATTGGCTACGAATACGCCTCGCGCGCCAGACGGTATTGCCTCAGCTATGTGGACGCCACCTGCGCCTTTTTATTCTTTCGCAACGTGTTAGTGGAATCGATTATCAAAATTTGCAGCGAAACCAAAATGCCTATCCCTCAAACTTCCGAGTTATACTCAAAAATACACAAATTTACAGACGGCATTTTAATTAGTTTACTGCAAACCTATGAAACGCTAGAAATCGCCAAGAGATAAACGAACTTTATTCGATAACACAAAACCGCCCAAAACATTTAAGCCTTCGCTCTTACCGCAACGGTAAGAGCGAATTTTTATAATAACTTACCCTTTTACAACAGCGCATTTCTTATTAAAAAAGAAAACCATGCGTTATTCTTCCTCTCTTGATTGCTTGCATCATCATTCTTGCTGGTTTATACTTGCGCTTATGCCAATTCCTGAACAATTTGGGCGTTATGTCATCAAAGCCGAACTCGGACGCGGAGGCATGGCAACTGTATATCGCGCTTTCGACCCGCGTTTCGACCGCGAAGTGGCATTAAAAGTCTTACCGCGCGAAATGTTACACGACCCGCAATTTCGCTCCCGTTTTGAAAGAGAAATTAAACTAGTCGCCTCATTAGAACATCCATCCATCGTCCCCGTGTACGACGTAGGCGACGAAGATGGACAACCTTACTTTGTCATGCGCTTTATGAGCGGCGGCTCTTTAGCCGACTTAATCGCCAAAGGCAACATACCGCTTGCCGAAACCGCCAACATCGTCAGCAAAGTGGCGCAAGGGTTAGCGCACGCTCATCGCAAAGGCATTATCCACCGCGACTTAAAACCCGATAACATTTTATTTGATGAAAACGGCGACCCGTTTATCTCAGACTTTGGCATTGCCAAACTCACAGAATCCAGCGGCAGCCTCACAGGCAGCGGCGTAATTGGCACGCCCGCCTACATGAGCCCAGAACAAGCGCAAGGCAAAGATATTGATGCGCGCAGCGACGTTTATGGGCTAGGCGTCATCATTTACCAAATGCTCACGGGGCATCAACCTTACAGCGCCGATACGCCTATGGGCGTAGTCGTCAAACACATCACCGAGCCTGTGCCTGAAATCCTACAAGACATGCCCGAACTGCCCATTGAAGTGGATGAATTAATCAAAAAGGCAATGGCAAAAGACAAAACCAAACGCTTCGAAAACACCATTGAACTCGCCAAAGCCTTAAACAAAATTGCGCACGGCACAGAAGGCGACCTAACCTTCAGCGCCACTTCCTCCATCAGAAACCGCATTAACTCAACCACCATATCGCCCGCCTCGCGCAACCGCATGGGCTTTACTGTAGCGGGAATCGTCCTTCTTGTTGCCGCAGTGGGGTTTTTCTTAATTCGCAATCAACTCATGCCGCCCGAACCAATCACCTCTGCCGCCACTACACAACCGCCCACCTTAACCGTAGCGCCAATCACCGAAACCTCTGCCCCACAATTTGCCCCAGCCTGCTCTGCCGATGCAACCTTCCCCACCCCCGAAGCGCGCCTAACCGATAACCGCTGTTTACAAAAAAACCCCTATGCCTTATTCGCCATCCCAATAGACGCCACTTTTGAACTTCTCAACCCAGAAGGCTCTTGCAAAGTAGAAGCCACCGACGGCGGCAGGCAAGTCATCTCATGCACAGGCCCCGACTTCCTCCCTGCGCAACTCAAAGTTTGCTTGCCTCCCCCGCTTACCAACGAAGAATTAAACCAATGCTCCCCCGACTCCACATTCGACTCAATCAACCAATGTTGCGTAGCAATTCCGCCGCAAGACGCAGGCTGCACCATCGTCGAAGTCCAACTAAAAGGCTGTGAATAAACATCGGGCGCAAAGCCCGATGTTTTTATCAAAGCCAATGATACAATAACGACATGGGAACACTCTATCTCGTAGCCACCCCCATTGGCAACCTTGAAGATATTTCACCCCGCGCGCTTCGCCTTCTCAAAGAAGCAAAACTCATCGCCGCCGAAGATACGCGCCACACAAAAATTTTGCTCGACCATTTCCAAATCAAAACCCCAACTACCAGTTACTTTGAACACAACAAAATCAACAAACTAAAAGCAATCCTCGACGCGCTTTCGCAAGGCGATGTTGCCCTTGTTTCAGATGCAGGCATGCCAGCGATTAACGACCCCGGCTACGAATTGGTCAAAGCCGCCCTCTCCGCTTCGTTCGACGTTCGACCTGTTCCTGGACCCTCAGCCCCCATCTCCGCCCTTGCCGTTTCAGGCTTACCCACAGATTCATTTTTATATCTCGGCTACTTACCGCACAAAAAAAACGAACGAAAAAAATCCCTCGAACAAATTTCCGAACAACCTTACACCCTGATTTTTCTCGAATCCCCTCACCGCCTGCTAGACTCGCTCGCCGACATTCAAGACACCTTAGGCAACCGCCGCATTTGCATTGCCCGCGAAATGACCAAACTCTACGAAGAATATTTTCGCGGAGATATTACCGAAGCGCTTGCATATTTCAAATCCAAAGAGCCGCGCGGAGAATTTACGCTCGTGATTGAAGGAAAAAAAACCGAAGACCGAAGACAGTGGACGGAAGAAGAAATTTTGAAAGTCATCAAGAAAGAATTGAAGAAAGATAAACCCACAAAAGAGATTTCAGCCGAACTGGCGCAGGCTAGCGGTTGGAATAAAAAAGAAATTTATAATTTGATTAATAAAAGCAAAAAATAGGAGGTCACATGTCGAACGAATCAAAAACACAAGAGAAAGACGAAAAGCAAGACAAGCCAAAAGATAACATCGTCACCAGCAAACATTTGGTGAAAATTGGCGGCAAGACAATTAAGTACACCGTTACGGCGGGAACAATGGTGTTGAAAGAAGAAATCATAGATAAAGAAAAAGACGCCGAAGTGGAAAAACCGCGCGCGCAAATCTTCTTCGTCGCCTACACCCGCGATGACGTGAAAGATAAATCAAAGCGCCCAATTACATTCTCCTTTAACGGCGGACCTGGCTCCTCCTCCGTTTGGCTGCACTTAGGCGTATTAGGTCCGCGCAGAGTTGTATTGACGGATGAAGGTGAAATGCCCAAACCGCCATTTAAATTAACCGATAACGAATATTCCGTTTTAGATGAAACCGATTTAGTCTTCATTGACCCCATGAGCACAGGCTTTAGCCGCCCGGTAGAAGGCGAAAAATCTAAAGAATGGCATTCGTTTACCAAAGACATTCAATCGGTGGGCGATTTTATTCGTTTATACACAACGCGCTATAACCGTTGGCTTTCCCCAAAATTTTTAGCGGGCGAATCCTACGGCACAACGCGCGCGGCGGGGTTATCAGGCTATTTGCAAGACCGTCACGGCATGATGTTAAACGGCTTGATGTTAATTTCCGTTGTGCTAGACTTTACAACGATAGACTTCAACTACAACAACGATTTGCCGTTTATTTTATTTACGCCAGCCTATGCGGCGACGGCTTGGTATCACAATAAATTAAATTTCAAAGCCCCATTAAGAACCGTTTTGAAAGAAGCGGAAGAATTTGCAAAAGGCGAATACGCCGCCGCGCTGCTCAAAGGCGCGTCTTTAACGCCAGAAGAACGTGAAAACATCGTTCAAAAACTTTCGCGTTACACGGGCATTTCGGAAGAATTTATTCGCCGCAGTAATTTGCGAATTGAGGATAGGCACTTCTTCAAAGAATTATTACGCGAGCGCGGAAAAACAATCGGCAGATTAGATAGCCGCTTCACCGGCATTGACCGAAGCGGAGTGACCGAAACGATTGAATACGACCCGCTCTTCGCCCAAGTGAACGGACCTTACACCGCCGCGTTCAACGATTACATTCGCACTGAATTAAAATTTGAAACCGATACGCCTTACGAAATTTTGAGCGAAAAAGTTTGGAGGAATTGGTCCTATAGCTATTTTCAAAACCAATACGTCAACGTCGCCGAGACGTTACGGCAAGCCATGACGTTCAATAAATACATGAAAATTTATGTCGCCAACGGATATTTTGACTTAGGCACGCCCTACTCTGCCACCGAATATACCTTTGACCATCTCGCCTTAGATGAATCGCTGAGAAAAAATATCAGCATGTACTATTACGAATCGGGTCACATGATGTATATTCACATGCCTTCGCTCAAAGCCATGAAAACCGATTTGGCGAAATTTATCAAAGAGGCGAGTTAAAATAAACTTCGGCAGGTTTTAACCTTTCGGAAATTTAAAGGTAGGAGCATTATGTTTTATTTCACAGTTTGCGTTCCAATGTTTGTGTGGGTCATTGGGTTAGTCTTTGCAATTGCGCGTTGGAAAAAATCGCCGCGAAAATCTATTTTAGTGTTAATCGGTTTGAGCGTTATGTTGCTTGGCGGGGTAACCGATATTATTCAATATTACATCACCGTCAATATGACGGCGTCTATGAACTGGGTGAGGTTTTTAAGAATCTTCCCATTGGTCGGAACATTTTTTGATTTAGCGGGCTGGATATTGTGCCTTATCGCAATCTTCATGGAAGATAAAAAAGAAAACGAAACAAAATAATTATTAAAGTATAAGCGCGTCGCGCTTCATAGATAAGACGATATGCTTTCTAGCGAGATTTCGTGACGAAAACCGTTTTCATTAAGGTGAAGCGCGACGCGCTCTACAGGAGAATTATGAACTTAGACGATTTAGATTACTTCAAAAAATTAGATACCCTCAACATGCTCGGCGAAATTGATAATTTACCAAATCAATTGAGAGAAGCGTGGGAATTAGGCAAGAGTCAGCCATTACCTGAAAAACGAAATTATCAAAGCATTGTGATATGTGGGCTTGGCGGTTCAGCCATCGGAGCAGACTTGGTCGCCGCGTATGTAGCCTCCACAATATCCATACCTATAATTGTGCATCGGGATTATGGTTTGCCCGCCTTCGCCAAAGGAAAAGATGTTTTAGTAATTTGTTCGTCGCATTCTGGCAATACAGAAGAGACGTTAGATTCTTTTAGCCATGCAATTGCAAATGAATGCGCTGCGGTTGTTGTATCCACTGGCGGCGAACTTGCAAAACGCGCAGGCGAGAAAAATATTCCAGTTTGGAGATTCAGCCATAACGGTCAGCCCCGAGCCGCTGTAGGTTTTTCATTTGGCTTGTTGTTGAGTTTAATCAGCAGAATGAATTTAATTCCAAACCCAGAAAATGACTTAATCGAAGCAGTTGAAGCGATGAAAACATCGCAAGAACATTTGAAAGCCGCTGTGCCTGCGGCGAATAACCCCGCCAAACGATACGCCGGGCAATTAATGGGGCGCTGGGTGACGGTGGTGGGCGCGGGGGCGCTGGCGCCTGTGGCGCGGCGCTGGAAAGGACAAATTAACGAAGTGGCAAAAGCCGCCGCCAATTTTGAATTCATCCCTGAGGCGAATCACAACACTTTGGCTGGCACAATTAACCCGCAACAAACATTGAACGCCCATACCATGACTTTATTCTTACGCGCCGCTTCCGATAATCGCCGCAATCGTTTGCGTTCCGATTTAATGCGGCAAACGTTTATGCTCGAAGGCTTAAATACCGATTTTGTGGACGCACGCGGAAAAAGCGCCCTCGCGCAGATGTGGACGTTGATTTTGTTCGGCGATTACATGGCGTATTATTTAGCCATGGGCTATGGCGTTGACCCAACGCCTGTGGAGGCGCTGGTGAGATTTAAGGAAGAGATGGCGAAAAAATAAATAAATTTCTAACGAAAGACAAATTGAGTTGACGTCGTCTAGGATGATGTCAACTCAATTTTTTAAGAAGAAAGATAAAATGACTCAAACACAAATCTCAGATAAAACTGATTTTTCGCTTCATCCCGACGTGGGAGTTGGCGCTGTTACTTTAACAGTCGCCAATCTTGAGAATCAGATTCGCTTTTATCAACAAGCGCTCGGATTCAAACTTCATTCGCAAGCGGGCAATACCGCCACGCTTGGCTCCAAGAAGAACGCTTTGGTGCATCTCATTGAAGAACCCAATCGTAAAAAATATCGCGGCGTGACGGGCTTATATCATTTTGCGGTGTTATTCCCAAATCGAAAAGAACTCGCTATTGCCATTGCCCGTTTATTTGCTTTGAAATGGCGTAATCACCCCACCGACCATATTATGACTAAAACAACCTATCTCGACGACCCAGAAGGCAATGGCATTGAGTTATATTGCGAATCGCCAGAAGACGGCTATTGGACATTGAAAGACGGCAAATATGAAACCCGCCGTAAAGACGGCTCATGGAGCGACGGACGCGAACCGCTGGATGTGAACGCTTTGTTTAGTTTATTGAAAGAAGATGAAGATTTAAGCGCGCCTGTGCCGCCTGAAACAAAAATGGGACATGTGCATTTACACGTCCGCGATGTGGATGAGGCGGTAGATTTTTATCATAACGTGATTGGTTTTGATGTGATGGGCAACGTGCGAGATTTTCAAATGGCGTTTGTCTCTGCAGGCGGCTATCATCATCACATTGGATTAAATACCTGGCAAGGGCGCGGGGCGCCGCCGCCCCCAGCCGATGCGGTGGGTTTAAGATACTTTACCGTTGAGTTTCCAAATCAACAATCTCTAAATGACGCCATCGCCAATATTGATAAAGCAGGCGTTGCATATAACAAAACCGATGAAGGCGTTTTGTTATATGACCCATCTCAAAACGGCGTGGTGTTGAAGTTGAGATAACCAAATCATGTCATTGCGAGCGATTGTTACGAAGCAATCTCATAAATTTCTTGTCGAACTACTTTTAATTGAGATTAATGTTAATCAATATAATTCGACAATATGCATCTAAATTTCTCTAGCGCAAACGAACTGAATCCGTTAGGCGATGAAGGCGCAAATGAAGTTTGTATTGCAAACATCAGCCCGAAGGAAAGAAAGAAGCGATTAGATTTTGCAATCCGCTATTTTGTTTTCACAGGCGTACTTCTTATCGCCTTATTGGTTTTAGATGTCAATCCACTTTGGCGTTTGACTTTATATTTACCATTGGCGGCTTCCACTTCTAGTTTCTTTCAATGGCGAGATAAAACCTGAGTGTTGCTTGCTCAGCGCAGTTTGCGCCACATGACGGATAAAAAAGAAAAAATTGAAGATGAAAGCGTAGATGCGCAAATTAAGAAACAAGCGCGAAAAGTAATCATCAAAGGAAATTTGGTAGCTTTGGGGATTATCATACTGGTAATGTTGATACCATAATATTGGGACACGGCATCGCCGTGTCCTTTTATTTTCAGATAAAAAATGTTGGGGTTCAAAAAACCAAATTCAATTTAATTAAGAAGCGGGTTTACATCAAGTTATAATCAAGTTATGAATATCTTAGTCACCAATGATGACGGCGTTACTGCCCCTGGACTTTTAGCCCTTGCCCAAGAAATGCGAAAACTTGGCAAGGTGACTGTGTTTGCGCCTGATAAAAATTGGTCCGCTTCGGGGCATGTGAAAACGATGGAGCGACCGCTTCGTGTGCGTGAAGCGACGCTGGGCGATGGAACTTCGGCTTTTACTTCCGATGGAGCGCCTTCTGATTGTGTAGCGCTGCCGTTGCTGGGGTTGTTGGGCGAAACATTTGATTTGGTGGTTTCGGGCATTAACCCTCATGCCAACATTGGGCATGACATCACCTATTCAGGCACAGTCACTGCCGCGATGGAAGCCGTGATAAACGGCGTGAAAGGAATTGCCGTTTCGCTGGATTCTCCCGATGGATTCAAAGGCGCGTTAGATTACTCAACAGCGGCTGTGGTGGCGAGGCGTGTGGCGGAAAAAGCGATTGCCGATGGCTTGCCAAACGGCGTTGTGGTGAACGTCAATGTGCCGTATTTGAAAGAAAATGAATTGAAGGGATATATGATTACCCGTCAAGGATTGCGCGTGTATCGTGATGAATTAGTGACGCGTGAAGACCCGCGCGGCAGACCCTACTATTGGATTGGCGGCGAAGCGCCGACAGGCATTGATGAATCGGGGACTGATTTTGGCGCGTTGAAAGCAGGTTATGTTTCTATTACGCCTTTGCAATTGGATTTGACGAGTTATAAATCTATGGATGCGTTGGGGAAGTGGAAGTTTTAGCGATTAAAATTAGAAAAGTAATTGTCAATCTCATTTCGCAATTCAATTCCAACCCTCTCAAAGCAGTTTAACAGTTCTTGATACGCGCCGTCTCCGCCTAAAAAATCCCAAAATTCGTTTGCTACTTTTAATTCATTTGGTAAATCTAACATTCCTTTTAATGTCCATCTTTGATATGGTTCTGGTTCATAAGGATTATAAGGAATTGCTATGCAAGTGTTGATTTTAGCGTTTGGGTATTGAGCCAGCTTAATTGCGCACCACTCTAATAAAGTTCGTTTATGGTCTTTGAAACTGCTGACGTTAGGTTTTACGGTTTTTATATCGAAAAGGTACATTCCATATTTCTCATCTTGAATAAACAAATCTGCCTTTACAGTGGCAATTGAGTTCATGCTTCCTTTTCGACACACGGCTCGTATTTGTTCTATTTCTTCAAACTTGTTCGCTTCTTTAGAAGCGACGCTCAAATTATTCATAATGCTTTGGATGGCCTTTTGAGCGCCTTGACTAATCTTATTTCCAGGAGAGTGTTGCGCTTCGGCATGGTCAAAACGCGTTTGCGCAAGAGCGACGGCAACGGGTTCAAAAATAGAAGCTCCAAAACTCGTATTCAGAGAGTGAATGAACGAGTATAAAGCCATACGGTCTTTGCCCAAGAGCCGAAAGTGAAAAGGCATATGATTTGATTCAGGTTTGTAATTTTGAAGTTTCTTTCTTAAACTATCGCGAATGGTATCCTCAATTCGCTTAATACTTTGTGCAGATAAAGGCATGTACGACCTCGTTACTTGGCTTTTAGGTGAAATATAGTTTCAGAATAAGCGGCTTTATCTTTTTCGGTTCGGTTTAATACAGGCCTTCTAAATTGGTTAATAATTCTCATGCCAGCGCGTTCGGCAATTTCTGGGTAGAGATTATATTTATCATTTGCCACGAGAAATACATTGTAATTTTCAGCCATAAATTTTTGGCTATTAATCAAAACGTCTGAAACGCCAAGGATATAAGCCGCTCTGGCTTCTTTTCCTTGCCCTTTGTTCATCGCTCCGATTTCTAATTCGTCTTGACGATTAAAACCAAACAACTCGTAGGCATACGCATGTTGCTCGTGATAATCAATTAAACCGACATACGGAGGGCTTGAAAAAATCCCGCTAATTTTTTGTTTTTTTGCTTTTTTTGCAAAAGCAGGTTGTTTATTTTCAAGGCTCGCAAAAATATCAATATTCCTTGAATCGCCAACCAAACAGTATTGATGAGTGTCTGTCCTCAATTTATCAAATTTGACCAATCTTTCAATCGTATCTTTGCTGTATCTTTCCCACCAATTCAAAATAGAAAATAACGGTTTGCATATCTTTCCATGTTTCGCACAGTAATAAGTAGCCGATACAGGTTCCAGCAATGTGCCTAAATCTGCATGGGTTGTAGCGCGGCAAGAGCGAATTGTTCTACTCAAAATAATTTGAATCGCCCTTTTTGTGGCAAGGTCCGAAATTTGGTTTACTAAACCAATAACAAAATCTATTTCTTGACGAACAGGATGCAAATACCATTTGTCAAGAAACCCTTTATCTTGATTTTGGATTAATTGTATTTTGTATTTCTTAACTAACCGCTTATAGATAGATAGAAATTCAGCCTCTTTTTCTTTTGCGTATTTTTCTTCGTCAATTAATTTCTTTTGAACCTTATATCTAAATTCTGGAGAAGGAAAATAAGCGTTATTAAATTGGTATAAGGCTTCTAAAAGGCTTTGCTCAAATTCTATAATATGTATTGAGTCGATAAACGTTTTGAGCGCCTTAGTGATTCTTATGATTTCTTTTTGAACGTTAACTAAATTATGCTTTTCAACTTTAATGTTGCTGATTAATGCATTAAATTCAGAGACGTCAATTCCAATAGCGTGGATACCCAACTCGTTTGCCTGCACTAAGGTTGTGCCGCTGCCGCAAAAAGGGTCAAGTAAAATATCGCCCGCTTGAAAATATGTCTCTCGCTTAAATTCATCCGTATGTCCATCAATAAAATATTCAACCAATTGCGGGATAAATTTGCCTTTGTATGGATGCAACCTGTGAACATGCTTCGTTGTATCGGATTCTTTTAAGTAATCAAAAGATAACGCCCAGTTAATGTCCTCTCCCAATTCCGCCTTCCAATGAATCTCGCGCTTGCCGAGGAATGAATCGTAGTATTTTATTAATTCTTTTTTTGAAACCTTTGTAGCGCCATTCGCGCCATACTTTTTGATGCGTCCATATTGAACAAGATAAGAAATATTTGAGGCGGTTACGTTTTTTTTCAAATATGCCGTAGCCCATTTGCTGGCTTCTGAAATTGTAAAAAATTCTTGTTCTTCAAGGGGCTTCACTTCTCTTAACATTTACATAACTCCTTGCCAAATTATACTCCCCTCTTGAGTATTATAATTACCGAATGAACTTCCTCAAAAAACTCTTCTTTTCCCCGCAACCGCAAAGAAACGACTTCACCTTCACAGTCAAATGCAAACGCTGTGGCGAAGAGATTCACGGGCGCATTGACCTAATCAACGACCTCAGCGTTGAATATGAAGACGATAACGAATTTTATTATTCACGCAAAGTTCTCATGGGCGAAAATCGCTGTTTTCAACGCATTGAAGTGCATTTCAAATTTTCAGCAAATAAAACTTTGTTAGATAAAGACATCTTCGGCGGCGAATTTGTTGAAGAACGATAAAGTGCGTCGCGCTAAACCATATCGCATCATCTCCCAAAGCAAATAAATCCTTATTATGAATAACTCCATTAACAAAAGCGCGCCGCACCCTTTACAAATTTTATTTATCATACTGCTTGCCATCTTCTTAATCACGCAAGCAATTTTTTCTTTGCAGTGGCCCCTCACGCACGACGAAGCCCCCCTATTTTACGAAGCCTTCCTCATGCAAAACGGAAAAATCCCCTACAAAGATTTTTTCGACTTTCAAATGCCAGGCAGTTACATCGTTTATTATTTACTCGGCGTTATCAGCAACTTCGGTCCACTTCGCATCCGCATTTTAGATTTACTAATTCTCATCACAATCATTTTCACTGCCTATCAAGCATTAAAAAAATTCGGTCACATCCCCGCATTCACAGCGGGCATTTTATTCGCGCTTCAATATATATCGGGCGGTCCATCGCTCTCATTACAACGTGAATATTTAATTTTGATATTTCTCTCGTCAGCGATTTTTATCTCGCTTCAAGATTCTCTTTCTAACAATCACCGCCTCATACTTGGATTTCTATTTGGTCTTGCCGCGTCAATCAAACCTCACGCCGCCATCGGACTCATCCCCATCATTCTCTTTGACATTTTCCCGCTTCGTGATTCTTCATGGTTAAAAAAAATATTCTATTACTCAATTGGCTTTTTGATTCCAATTTTATTCATCATTCTATGGCTTACATCCACAAACGCACTAACTCCATTTCTTGACATTGCTCTCAACTACTGGAGTTTATATTCCCAAATCAACGGCGAGTTAGTGATTGTATCTAGCGCAGAAAGATTATCTTACATACTAAACCTCGTCTGGCGTTTTGGCGGTCATGGGCTTTGGCTTATCCCAGCGGCATTTGCTATGTATCTCAATCGAAATAAAAAGACATATCTGCTTGCCAGCCTAGCCTTGTGCTATGCAATTTATCCCGCTTTCACTGGTCAATTTTTTGCATATCATTACATTTTATTTCTTTATTTCATTATCATTTTGGCGTCATTATCAATTTCAAGTTCCAAGTCTCAGGTCTCAGGTCTCAAGTCTCAGGTCTCAGGTCTCAAGTCTCAAGTCTCAGGTCTCAAGTCTCAGGTCTCAAGTCTCAAGTCTCCAATTTCCAATTACGCATCGCTTTTTTTCTTCATCGTACTTCTTTTTTCCATAAAACCATCCCAAACCTTTCTCCGCCAACTCAATAACCAACCCATCGTCACCTCGTCTGACCGCGCAATTGAAATCGCAAAGTTTCTTGAACAAAATATAGAAGACGGCGATGTAGTTCAACCGCTCGATTGGACAGGGGGGACATTGCTCGCCATGCTTCAAACTCGCACACCCATTGCCACAAACTATGTATTTGATTTTTATTTCTATCATCACATTTCAAACCCCTATATTCAAAATTTGCGAAACGATTTTATGAATCAATTAATAAAATCTCGCCCGCGTTTTATCATTGAAGTCACATCGGCAGATAAGCCTTGGGTGGGCGGCGACGATACAACTCGCGTTAAATTCCCTGAATTACAAACTTTCTTAGACGAAAATTATTCCATTACAATTCAAAAAGATGATTACATCATTTATGAATTGGACAATAGACCGTAGGCAATTCTCGATTATGAAATATTTACAGCAAATTTCCATTCTTTACATAACTTTTCCATTTATCCTATTTTGTTTCGGATGGTTAAGATTATCTATTGCAATTCCTATTTCACTAATTATCTTATACACACTTTACCAACTCTTAAAACAGTCTCAAGTCTCAAGTTTCAAGTCTCTAATTCCCCAATCCTCTAATTCTCAAATTACTATTTACTTCTTGTTAATTACCTTCCTCTGGCTCTTTTTCTCTGGCATTGGCGGCTACGCCCTCCAAAATTGGGACCATCACTGGCGTAACGCCGTTTTCCGCGACTTAATCAATGTTGATTTCCCAGTCTATTACGCCCAGCCTGAAACAGGTCCAATAAAAATGTTAGTCTATTATGTGGGCTATTGGCTTCCTTCTGCAATTGTTGGAAAATATTTTGGTTGGGAAGCGGCAAATTTGTTTTTATTCTTATGGTCTTGGCTTGGAATTATTCTTGTTACTCTTCAACTTAGTAACTTTCTTAAAACTTCACCAATTAAAATAACTTTGCTTTTAATATTTTTCAGCGGCTTAGACGCGCTCGGCGTTTTACTTTTTCCACAAGAATATCCAAATTTATTTCCTGCGGTGACTCATCTTGAAATCTGGTCGGGAACTCTGCAATATTCGTCTTTTACAACGCAATTGTTTTGGGTTTTTAATCAAGCCATTCCTGCGTGGTTGTGTATTACGTTAATTATGGAATCAAGTGGCTTGTCACTTGAAAAGCGGGAGCAAGCTCCCGCACTCCAAATTTTTGTTTGGTCTCTCTGTTTTTTCTTCGCCCCGCTTGCATCTATTGGATTATTTCCTTATCTATTAATTGAAATTTTCAAAAAAGAAAACCTAAAATCTTTATTCAAAACTCGCTATTCTCTAATTCTCTATTCTTCAATCATCATCTTTCTTCTTTCCTTTTTCTTCTTCTCTTCCAACGCCGCCGCCCAAACTCGCGGATTTCAATTTATTCCATTCAAAGAATTTATTTTTTTCTTTTTACTCGAAGGCGGAATTTTATGGTTGTTACTTTCGCCAATCCAATATCGAGACCCGCGCTGGATGGTCACAGGCATTTTGCTCATCTTCATTCCATTCATCCAAATCGGCTCAGGTCGAGACTTTGTCATGCGCGCATCTATCGCGCCATTGTTTTATTTAATGATATTAACTGCCGAAACGATTTTCAATACCGCCATCTCAAAAAAATTGTTAATTACCATTTGCCTATTACTTCTCATCGGCGCACTCACTCCACTTTATGAAATCAATCGCTCAATTTATAGAACTTATGAATATTATTTTATTTTGGATGAAGAACAACGCCTCACGACATTGCCCCAGCCTGCTACTAAGATTCAGCCTGCTGGTAGACTTGAAGCGGAGCATCCAAACAGGTTGGTTGCCGATGAAATCGTCTCATTAGAATTTATACAAGGCGAACTGGCTGAAAATTTTATTGCCAACGTTCGGCAGACGTTGTATTATCAATATCTAGCAAAAAGGTAAATCTCATGCCGTCTTTTTCTTCGCCGCCGAATCAACAAAGTTATTATGAAGAAGTGTGGATGATTGTGCGCCAAATTCCGCGCGGCAAGGTCGCCACCTACGGGCAAATTGCAAAAATGATTCCGCCGCCCAATGGCGTGGAGATTGAAGCGTACAAAGCCTTTGCCCCGCGCTGGGTGGGCGGCGCTATGGCCAACTGCCCCGACGACGTCCCTTGGCAACGTGTAGTTAACTCGCAGGGCAAAATCAGCGAACGCGCTGGGGCTGAGAGACAGCGTCGGTTGTTGGAGCAGGAAGGCGTTAGGTTTGACGCGAACGATAAAATTGATTTGAAAATCTATGGATGGAACGGGTCAAACGAAGACCAAGCCATCCAATCAAAATTATTGTAGGAGTGATGATATGACAACCGAAAATTCAAAACCCTCTAATTTAGCGCTCGCTTCAATCATTTTGCCCTTTATCATTTTGTTGGTTTGGTGCGTTTATGTCGTTGCCTTTGGCGTGTTAACCGAAAATACGACGGATGAGGCGTCGGGGTTTGCAATGATATTTGGCGGCGGAGCGTTAATCAGCGGCGTGACGATATTGCTTTCGCTGGCAGGCGTGGCGCTGGGCGTGATGGCGCTGCGAAAAAACGACTCAAGAAAAAAAATGGCGATTGCAGGTTTGATTATCAATTTATTATGCTTGCTCCCTTATATATTGATGCTGATATTTTTATCCACCTTTAGTTTTTCTTAGTTTTTTAATTCAACAATCAATGTATCCAAAGCCAAGTCTAATGTGGCTTGGCTTGTTTTCACTTGTTCGTCAATTTGCAATAGATGACGATAAATATTTTCTAGCGACTGCATGGAAAAGCGAGCGGCTTGCCCGGCGGTTTTTTCCGCCACATACGGATGCACGCCCAAAGCGCGCGCCACATCATCTTTGTTGCCGCGTCCGTCTAAAATTTCGCGGGCTTGAAGCAATAAGCGAAATTGGCGCACCACCATGCCCCACAAGGCGAAAGGGTCTTCATTTTCTAACAAACGATGCAATAATTTTTGCGCGACCTTTCCATTGCCTTGCGACAGCGCATCTACAAAATCAAATACGCTTTGTTGCGATGTGACGATACAAACCGCTTCCACGTCCGACGTTTTAATTGCTCGTTCCCAGTTGACATATGCCAACAGTTTAGCGATTTCCATCCCCGCCTGACGGGTATCCACGCCTACCATTTCAGCTAGTTTACTAGCGGCGGCTGGCTCGATTTGCCCGCCTTGATGTTTTGCCTCGTTCACAATCCAACCAGTCATGTCTCTTTGTTTGGGGAGAAAAAACGCCTGAGTTTTGATTTTGTCTGAATTTTTACTCGCCCATTTGATGAGCCAATGTTTTTCCGCTTCTTTGGGTTCAACCAATTCATAAATGACAAGTTTAGCCGTATCGGGAGTCTTTTCTAAAAATTCTAAAAATTTTTTTCTTGCGGCAGGGTGATTAAATTTGCTCGATGGATTTTCAAGCAACACCAATCGCTTTGGCGCAAGGAAAGGCATTGCATTAACTGCATTGTTCAAATCATTTTCTGTCATGGCGCGCGCTTCGAGACGGGTCGTGTTCATGCCTGCAGTGGTTGGGTCGCTGAAATCAGACTCGAAGTCTTTTAGTTTGCGCGCGATGGCAAACTCGTCATTGCCATGAAGGAAAAAAATGTTTGGCATAATTTTTTAACCACTAAGGGTCACGAAGGAACACTAAGAAAAACCTTTGTGACCCTTTGGGGTGAATCATTTCGTAATTACGCGATGCACGCCTTTGCGGACGTAGATAATATCTACAATTTGTAAGTTACCCAAGCGGGCTTCGGTGGTGATGTGTTTTTGCAGCCAAGGTCCAAGCGGTTTACTCACGCTAAAGCCTACAAACGCAAAAAGCAATGCAAATGGAATGAGCAAGAATCGCCAAAGGGTAGATTTTGTTCCACGAAGCGGCAACCAAGCCAACCCTGCGGAAAGAAGCGCAGTGGTCGCTAGATTCGTTCCACAGCCGGGATGAATCGCTAAACTATGTTCGCCGGCGTTTAATCGAATGTGCGCTTCGGTCACGCATTCCCAAATGTCTTGCGTGTTCAAATTGCCGAGCAAATAAAAACCAGTTGGGTTCGAGTGACCGGCCATGCGTTGCGCGGGGTGTTTGCGCGAAAGCAAATGAATGCTGGCATGTTCGAGCGCATGGTTGCGGCGGGTTTCGAGAATGAGAGGTAAATCTAAAATCATTTGTAGTCCTTTTATGCCACTGCGTAAATTTGCTCTAGCATTTTTGCAAACTCGCCCGATGGACGCGGCTTGAGAATTTCTTTTCGTTCTTCGCGCGTGAGCGAGTGCATTAATAAATATTGCACGGCGTATTTTCTGAACAAGCGCGAGCCGTCTTCATCGCCGTAAAATTCAACGCAACGCGCTAAATGCTTGTGGATTAAGTCTTGCATCATTTGCGGCGTTACTTGTTCGCGGTCCATGCGAGAAAAAATCCAAGGGTTGGCGATTGCGCCGCGACCAATCATCACAGCGTCTGCTTTGGTATGATTTTTCATTCGGTCAATATCGGCGACTCTTTTTACGTCGCCGCTTCCGACCACTGGAATTTTTACGATGGACTTGACTTCCGCCACTGCATCCCAATTTGCTTGACCAGCATAGCGTTGTTCTTTGGTGCGCCCGTGAATGGCAATCAACGAGCCGCCTTCTTCTTCAACAATTCGGGCGATGAGTTTATAGTTTTTATTTTTATCCCAACCCAAGCGAATTTTGCCCGTAACCGGGACCTTTAGATGTTTTACTAGTTTTCGGAATGTGCGGGCAATGGTTAATGGAGAGGGCATCATACCCACGCCTGCGCCTCTATCTGCAATCGTTTTGGCGGGGCAACCCATGTTGAGGTCAATAATGTCTGGATTTAATCGCTCGATTTGCAAGGCGGCTTTGAGAATCAAATCGGGGTCGTCGCCGTAGATTTGAAACGTCATCGGGCGTTCTGCCTCTTTGAAGAATAATTTTTTGGCTGGCTCTTTTGACCTGCTGAGGATTTTTTCCACTTTCACAAATTCGGTATAACTCATTGCCGAGCCAAGTTCGCGGCATAAGGAGCGGAAGGGCCAGTCGGAGTAGCCGTCCATTGGCGCGAGGATAGTATCCCCGTAAATGGGGATGTTTTTGATGTAGAAATTAGGCGTCTTGCTCTCGTTCATAGGTTGCAGAGTATAACAAAAAATTAGCCCCTAAAGGTTTTCAAAGCCTTTAGGGGCTATAACTTTACGCAGGTTGTTTCTTCAACAATTCCAAATACTGCTTTCTAAATTTATTAACCTTCGGCGAAATCACCGCCATACAATACGGCTGGAATTTATTGTTGACGTAATATTCTTGATGATAATCCTCGGCGATATAAAAATCTTTAATCGCTTCCACTTCGGTCACAATCGGGTTGTTAAAAATCTTTTGCGCGGTTAATTCCTTAATTAAATTTTCCGCAATTTCTTTTTGTTCTGGCGTGTGATAATAAATGCCCGAACGATATTGTGTGCCAACGTCTGCGCCTTGACGATTCAAAGTGGTTGGGTCGTGAATGGCAAAAAACACATTCAAAATATCGCGTGTAGAAATCACGGCAGGGTCATAAACAATTTTTACCGCTTCGGCATGACCTGTCAGCCCTGTGCAAACTTGTTTGTAACTTGGGTTTGGCGTATGCCCATTGGCATATCCCGAATCCACCGAAATGATGCCTTTAACCTCATCATACACCGCTTCTAAACACCAAAAACACCCGCCTGCCAAAGTAATCGTTTCATAATTTGTATTCATAATAATTTCTCCTTTTCAATGCCCTAGATGCGATGGAATTGAGAAATATGCTTAAGAGAAAATAATAGTTTTGATAAATTCCCGCCTCTTTTTTTTTGACCTTCAACCTGTCGCCTGCAACCTGAAACTTTATCTCATCCCCGACACGGTGATTAACCCATTAACTACGTTTACGTTCATTAACCTTAACCCGGGCATTTGTTCGTTGATATTTTCAATCAGCGTTTGGTTGAGCCACGCTTCCATTTGCCCTAATAAAATATCAGGCACGGTTTGCGTTCCAATTTGCATTGAGGTAATTTCAATATACGGCAATTGATTCTCATCAACGCTAATTTCACCGACAATCAACGCAGAGGTGGAATTTTCATTCCCGTTCACCATTCCCCAAATTTGCACCTGACCGTTGCGTAGGAATACTTGCACGTCGCTTAGCGGCAAATCGGGGGTTTTTTGTAGTTCCATCGCCAACCAAGAAGTGACCTGCTGTTCGGTAATCGTAATGGAAGAAAGCGAGCCTGGTTGCGGGAGGGCGTTTTCAAGCGTGGTTTTTGCTTCGGCGGCGGCTTGCGGCGAAATCATAATTTCATTGCCGGGGCGTTCGGGCGCGCCTTCCATTCCATTTTCTGCATTTTCTACGGCTAAACCAATTAAGGCGTTTACCAATTGGGCGTATTGCGGGTAATTTTGGTTCACTTCTTCTAACGTTTGCGGGGCAATTTCTTCCGCAAACGAGTTGACGGAGATAGTTGGGGTAGCCAACGGGAGGATTTTTGCAAGTTGAGAATTTGGGTTATTCCGCGCCATGGCTAAAGAGGTCGCCGCAAATAGCGCAACCGCAAACACGGTTATCAGAACCGCGCGTAGTTTGCTCGCCAGAGGGGGGCGCTGGGTTTGAAAAGGCGTGGTATTTTGCTTATTGGGCAAGGGCAATGTGGGGCTGGCGGGGGTTACGCGCATCAACCCAATTTTGGCTTCGGTATGATTGGGGTTGAGTTTTAATACTCGTTGATAGCACTCGCACTTTTTTTCTTTTTCTTCTACAATTTTTGCCATCAACATCCACCCCGCTTCGTCTTTTGGGTAAGCGGAGAGGTACTCGGTTAAATATTTTTTAGCCAGTTCGCGGTTTCCGCGCTGGAAGGTGTAATCGGCTTGTTTGAAAAGTTCTTGCTTGTTCATGGAGTAAGAACGTCCCGCAGGTTTTGCATCACTTAAAAAGCATGAATCAAACCTGCGGGACGGTGTAAAAAAGATTATATTGTTGGTTCGGCTAATGTCTCGCCGTCTTTTTCAAGCGTAATCTCGCCGTCGTCATTGACGATAATATCAATCGTGTCGCCGTGAGCGAATTCGCCGGAGAGTAATTTATCCGAGAGGGGGTCTTCCACTTTTTGTTGGATGACGCGGCGTAAGGGGCGCGCGCCAAACTCGGCGTCGTAGCCTTGTTCGGCAAGCGAGGATAATGCCTCAGGCGAGGCGACCAATTGAAGGTTATGTTCTTTGAGGCGTTCTGCCACTTTGTCTAATTCTAAAGCGACAATCTTTTGAATATCTTCTTTGTTGAGCGAGCGGAAAATCACCGTCGCGTCTAAGCGGTTGATAAATTCGGGGCGGAAGGCGCGTTTGAGCGATTCGTTTAGTTTTTTGCGCATTTCGTCGTAAGACAATTTTTCTTCGGCGGCTTCATCGCGTTTGAGGGCGAAGCCTAGCGAGGTTTGGCGTTTTATCACGTCGGCGCCGATGTTGGAGGTCATCACGATAATCGCGTTGCGGAAATCTACTTTTCTGCCTTTTGCGTCGCTGAGGTGTCCTTCTTCCATAATTTGTAAAAGCATATTATGGACTTCAGGATGCGCTTTTTCAATTTCGTCAAAGACAACGATGGAATAAGGGCGGCGGCGCAGGGCTTCGGTTAATTGGCCGGCGTCTTCGTAGCCGATGTATCCGGGCGGGGCGCCGACCAAACGCGAGGCGGTGTGGCGCTCCATAAATTCAGACATGTCGAGTTGGATGGCGGCGTCTTCGCTGCCAAACATAAATTTGGCAAGCGCTTTGGTGAGCTCGGTTTTGCCAACGCCCGTTGGACCTAAGAACATGAATGAGCCAATGGGGCGTTTAGGGTCTTTGAGCCCAGCGCGCGCGCGGCGCACGGCGCGAGAGATGGCCACAATTGCGTCGTCTTGACCAATGATGGCTTTGCGGAGTTCGTCTTCCATTTTGAGCAAGCGTTGCGATTCTTCTTCGGCAAGTTGCATAAGCGGAACGCCCGTCCACATGGAGACGACTTCGGCAATATCTTCGGCAGAAACGACTGGGCTGTTGGCTCTATCCCAGCCTGTTCGTAAGCGTTCAATTTGTTCGCTTAAGTCAGATTCGCGTTCTTGCCATTCGCGTAAGTCTTCTTGGTTGCCGTCTTCTTGCGCGAGGGCGCGGTTTTGACGCGCCTGCCGCAATTGGGTAAATAAATCTTTTGCGTGTTTAGCGGCTTCGCTTTTATACATGCGCACGCGCGAGGAGGATTCGTCAATCAAATCAATGGCTTTGTCGGGCAAAAATCTTTCTGTTACATACCGTGAGGATAAGTGCGCGGCGGCTTCGAGCGCTTCATCTGAAATGACTAAGTGATGATGTTCTTCGTAGGCGGGGCGAATGCCTTTGAGGATTTGGATGGTCTCTTCTTCGCTGGGTTCGTCCACCTGAATCGGTTGGAAGCGACGTTCTAGCGCCGCGTCTGATTCAATGTGTTTTCTGTATTCGTCCATAGTGGTAGCGCCAATCACTTGCAACTCGCCTCTGGATAAGGCCGGCTTGAGGATATTCGCCGCATCTACCGAGGAGCCAGCCGCGCCGGCGCCGACCAGCATGTGAACTTCGTCAATAAATAAAATTGCGCCCGATTGTTTTAATTCATCAATAATTCGTTTGAGGCGTTCTTCAAACTGACCGCGATACATGGTGCCAGCCACCAATGAGCCAACGTCTAATTGCAGTAAGCGTTTGTTCATCAATGGGGCGGGGACGTCGCCTTCGACAATTCGTTGCGCAAGCCCTTCTACAATGGCGGTTTTGCCGACGCCCGGCTCGCCAATGAGGGCGGGGTTATTTTTTGTGCGGCGCGCCAAAATTTGAATGACGCGTTCAATTTCCATTTGCCTGCCGATGACGGGGTCGAGTTTTTTCTCTTCGGCTTTGGCGGTTAGGTCGGTGGCGAGTTGGTCCACCAAGGGGGTTTTCGGGTTTGCTCCGCCTGAGGAACTTCTTCCCGCGGGGGCGGCAGGCGTAGGCGTGGAAGAAGAAGCGGATTCGTTCAACACGCGCCGAGTCTGCCGGCGAATTTGGTCAGGCGTTACGCCTAATCTTCTTAATGCTTCCATTGCCACCGATTCAATACGAACCAAGCCAAGCAAAATATGTTCGGTGCCAATGTAATGATGCCCCAACCGGCGGGCTTCATCTACGGCGTATTCTAGGGCTTGTTGGGTTTCGCCGCTTAATTCAATTCTGTTGGGGTCAAAGTTGGCGGAGATGCCGCTAATGCGCTGCACTACTTCGCGCACTCGGTCAGAGGTCATCCCCAATTCGCGCAATACACGCCCCGCTACGCCGCCTTCTTCATCCATTAATCCGAGCAGTAAATGCTCAGTTCCAATACTATTTTGGCGCGCGCGTTCCGCCTCTGCATGTGCGAGAGAAAGAACACGCCTTGCACGCTGTGTAAATCTTTCCATACCAGCCATAATTTTTCTCCTAATATCTTAGCGGGGATTCTACCAAAAAGCGGGGATACGCGCGTAGGAAAAAAATTAGAGTTTCCTTACGTTTTGACCTAGACAAATGGATAGGCTTTTTATTGACTGTGCGCTTCTTCTTTGATTTATGCTTGTTCCCGCTTCATCGCCATTTTCTTACGCCCCATCATCGCGCGGGGATGAATCCCCGCGCTAGCATTGCAAAGCCCGCTCAAGCGGGCTCAACCTATACCAATAGCAAGATAGATCTTGCGGCGCTTACATCTTCCTCGCCACTAAATAAAAATCTCCCAACAAGCCTAACATGGAATGCGGCGTAAGGACTTCGACAATGAACCCTGTTTGTTTGAGATAATCAATCAATTCGTCTTTACGGAACATCTCATCGTAAGGATGCTCGACAAATCTGCGAGAAATTTTTCCGAAGAATGTTTCAAAGGTTTCAATTGAAAGTTCTTTGATAATGAGCAAGCCGTTCGGTTTGATAATTCGGCGCAATTCGTTGAGCGCTTTTTGCCAATTGGGGATGTGATGAAGCACGCTTAATCCAATCACGGCGTCGAATTCGTTATCGGCAAATCGAAATGCAGTCGCGTCGGCTTGTTCTACAAGGATGTTTTTGCCGTTTGTTTTTTTCTTCGTAATTTCGACCAAGCGTTCGTCGTATTCTGTGGCGATGAATTGACTTGGCTGGAAATATTCGTAAATGAAGCGCGTGCCGATTCCGTTGCCGCAACCGATTTCTAAAATTTTTTGACGAGGCGGCAGTTGCGAAATTTCTTGCAGGGTTTGCACAATGCCGCGCAGATAGAGTTTTCTGCCGAAATCAAAGTTCATAATCCAATATTCAAGGCGGTTCATTTTCATAAGAGGGCTTTTCCTTTCGCCTGCGCGCCCAACAAGGCGGCGCGAGGAGATACGCTCACAACCACAAAGTAGCCATGTTGCAAGCGTGCGTTAGCGCTTTACGCGCCAACGAGCGCCGCACATGCGATTGCGAAGTTTGCTTTACGCTGGAGGCGAGGTCGTTATAAAAGTGTTGAGTTAATTCAGAGGCGAGGGGCGAGGCGTTAATTTGTAGGCATGTTTCAAAGTTGTGTCTTAAAGATTGCGCTTCTAAATTTGCCGAGCCAAATAACACATTCTGGCGATTGTTCCATGCGACTTTGGTGTGCATGGCATTGCCGATATAGCGATACACGTTTGCCCCCGCCTCAACCAATTTGTGGACATGGAGATAGTTGGCGTAGTCTAGCGGGCGAAAGCGCGTGCGATGCGAAAATAAAACGTTCACTTGCGCGCCTGTTTTCGCTTTTTGGCACAAGGCGCTTAAAATTTCTTTGTCGGGTAAAAAACTCCAAGTGCGAATGTAAATATATGCGTCGGTTTCTGAAATTAAATTGAGAAAGGCATGGCGAACATCGAAGCGTTGATGCGGCACGGTTAGGAACAAACGGTCTGCGCCAGCGGTGAGGCGCGTGGCGTCTAAGCGGCGCAAAGCGCGATTTCCGTTTTTTGAGTAATTAAATAAAAAATCATACAAGTCGTGAAAGGCGTTTCCGAAATTGCCTTCTATTTTTAAGTTTGCGTCAATCCAACGGGTATAAAAGTCGGCGATATTCGAGCCGCCCATATACGCGATACGCCCGTCAATGGCGATGAATTTACAATGCAAACGGTTATTAATTTTGAGCGGCGGCGCGGGGCGAAACACTTCCACTTGAATATTTTGTTTTCGCAACCCATGCACCAGATGGATATTATCCAATACGCGTTTGCGTTCATCCCACACTTCGCCAATTTCATCCACAATGAGGCGCACGCGCACGCCCATTTTCGCTTTTTGAATGAGAACTTGCGAAATTTTCTCCGCCCATTCGCCTTGCACAAAGGATAGAAAAGAAATCGAAATAATTTCTTGCGCGTTTGCCAACTCGGCGATTAAGTTTTCATAATAGGTTTGCACATTTGTAAAAAGCGTATGCCGATTCGTCATTTTATATCCGCTAATTGTCAAAGGCTCATAGACTGTCGCCTATCTATTATCTCCATCGCCTTGAATTTTGCCGCGCGCTTGCCTATCTAGTAATTTTTCGATATTGGCTTGAGCGACTTCGTCTAAGGAGAGATTTAACTCCGAACAGATTTGAGCGATATACCAAAGCACATCGCCTAGTTCAGATTTCAGCGCTTCTTTTTCCGCTTCGCCAATGACTCCATCTTTATCTCTAAATATCTTCTTTATCTTCCCTGCAACCTCCCCTGCCTCATTAACCAAGCCCAGAGTCGGGTAAATGACTCTATGCCCAATGACGGGGTATTTTGCGGTCGCGCGCGATTTTTGTTGGTAGTCGGTGAAGTTCATTATGATTAACCTAATACTTTCTTATATACTTTTTGATGTTTAATTGTGTATTGTAATGTTTTTAGCCCGCGCGGGGATAAATCCCACGCGCTATAAATACAAAGCCGGCTTAAGTCGGCTAGCCCGCTTTGGCGGGCTTTGTAAAAACCGCATAGACGTTTACGTCCATGCGGGCAATATTTTCAAGAATTAAATTCTTTCGCCAACTTTTTCCACCAGTCGTCTTTTTCTTTTGGAACAAAAGGCGTGTATAAAGTCAGCCTATCGGCAATGCCGTTGTATTTTTTCTTCAAATCGCTTGCCAAATTTTCTTGGCTTGTTAGCAAACAAAATTCGCCTAACATTTCATCGGTAATTAACATCGGCATTTCAGCCCATTCGCCTTTTGCCGCAAAGGCAGATAATTTCTCCGCCGTCTCTCCCCAGCCGTGCAAATCCATGACGGCTTTGTAAGAAGGCGTGCTGGCATAAAATGCAATTTGCATGCGGGCAAAGGCTTGTTCTTCTGGAGTGGTGGCAACAAACGCAGTGACAGAAACCGAAATATCTTTTCTGTTTCTATTTTCTTTTTGTAAACCTTCTTCAATGCCTGTTAAGATGACTTCATTCAAGTACTTGGCGCTATGAAACGGATGGGCATGAAAGCCTTCGCACAATTCGCCGGCGAGTTTGGCTAACTTTGTATTGACCCCCGCAATGTAAATTGGGATATTGGGATTTTCAATCGCGCCTGCATTAAAAAAAGGCGACATTAAAGTTATCTTGTAATATTCGCCGCGAAAATTTAACTTTGCTCCATTTTGCCAAGAATCCCAAAACGCGCGGATGACTTGAATTTGCTCGCGGAGTTTTCCCGTCACCGATTCAGGCCACGGCATTCCAAAACGCCTCTCGATATGCGCCTTCACTTGGGTGCCAAGCCCCAGCAGGAATCTCCCGTTAGACTGGGCGGCTAAGTCCCATGCGGTGTATGCCAAGTTGGCGGGAGACCGCGCAAAGGAAACGGCAATCGCCGTCCCGAAGTTAAGAAGCGATGTATGTTCTGCAATTAAAGCGCAAGGTAAAAATGGGTCATGCTGCGTCTCTTGAGTCCATAGCGCGTCAAATCCTATTTCTTCGGCGGCTTTGGCAATGGCTGGCACATCTTTAAGGGCAACAGGGGGAAGGGCAGCGTCAAGTTTCATGTTTTAACGTCAGTTTGGGATAATCGCCATGAAGGCTGGAATTTTACGCTTAGAATCGTTGGCGCAAAACCTTCGGGGCGGGTTAAGTATAAAGCGAAACAAGCGCACAAGTAAATAGCAAAAATAAAACCTCGTTTTCACGAGGTTCGCTTTATCGCTTTTTAAGCCTTTTAACTTTCCAAACTCAAAACAAACCCATATAACTCGCGGCTTTCTTGTAACCAGATGTTGGGCAGGGTGGTTCGTTTGAGATAACGCACGATGCCGTCTTTATCAATCACTAACGAAGCGGTTCGTTGAAATAGCCAAAAATATTTTTCCAATTCATATAAGTGATACACAGCGCGTTCCGGGTCGCATAGAATAGGAAAGGGAAGTTTGATGGCTTGTGCGTATGCTGTGGCTTGTTCAACGTCTTCGCCTAAAATTACCAATATCTCTGCGCCCGCTTCTTTGAAGTCGTTATACATTTTCCCCAATTGAGAAACGTGCGCTCGGCATTGCCAGCAACTCGTCTCGCGGATAAAAAATAGAATCACGTTGGTCTTGCCGCGAAAATCTGAAAGTGAAATCTCCTGCCCGTTTGTAGCCAACAGGCTGAAGGTAGGCGCGAGCGAACCGATTTTTGCTTCGATAGTGTCAAGTTCCATTGCCGAATCCTGAAAGTTGCTTTTGGTTAATAGATAACAAATCTACCTTTTTGTTTACCTTAGGGTTTGCTTACGCGCGCCTTACAAATTTTCAAACTCGCCGATTTTCGTCCGCCATTCTTGGGGAACAGGAATAGGTTTTAGTCCTTCATAATCAAATGTAACCAAAACGATTTTGGCTGTGGCGGATATTTTGCCCGTTTGGGTATTAATGACCGCTTGTTCTGTAGTGAAAGACTTATTGCCAATTTTCGTGGTTTTCATTCCCACTTTAATAGGGTCGCCATAATGGGTGGTGGCGTGATAGGTAACGTGAATATCTGCCACAATCACGCCCACTTGCATAAAGGATTGGTCTTTGCTAAATAACCCTAGTTGAATGAGGTAGTGAATGCGGGCTTGTTCAAAATACGTTAGGTATTTGGCGTTGTTTACATGCCCTTGTGGGTCTAAGTCTTCATAACGGACTTCGGTTGGGTGGAAGAATTTATATTCGCTCATGGCGAAATTATATTCGTTAATCATTTCTTTACCAAATGTAAACTTCCAGCATGGGTATAATTTGAGGTATGCTCCCCGATTTACAAATGAACGACCATTTAAGGCTGCGAAAGCCCCATCCCTGCGGCTCATACGAGTGGACGGTTGTCCGTTTGGGGGCGGATATTGGGCTTGAATGTAAAGGGTGCAAACATCGCGTGATGCTGACAAGGCGCGAATTAATAAAACGCATGAAAATCAATCTATCAGAAAAAGAACGCCAATCTGCATCGAAACCCACGTTAGACTCGTAAACTAAATAATCTTTTCGACCGCTTGGAGAATTCATGGAACACACAGAACATATTGGCTCGCTTCGCATTGGATTATTTACAGACACCTATGCGCCGCAAGTAAACGGGGTTTCGATTTCTTTGCAATTAATTTCTGAGGGATTGAAAAAACGCGGGCATCAGGTGACGATTTTTGCGCCAAAATTTCCGGGCTATAAAGACGACCAGCCGAACGTCATGCGTTTGCCTTCGTTAAAATATCTGAATAACCCGCCCATTTACGTCGCCGTGTTAGGCACGCCGCGCTCCACATGGTCGCTCACCAGAAAACATTTTGACGTCTTACATGCGCACAGCCCGCTGAGCGTCGGTTTGCTTGCGTACCTCACCGCTTCTACAAAACGTTTGCCCTTAATTTACACGTACCACACATCCATTACCGATTACACCCATTACGTCAAATTTATTGGCGGCACAGGGTTAATGAAACGCGCCGCCGCATGGTTTAGTTCGGCATCCACCAACTTAGGCGACCAAATCGTTGTGCCGTCTCCAAAATTTTATCGTTTGCTCATGCAACAAAAAGTTCGCAAGCCGATTCATATTATCCCTAATGGTATTGATTTATCTAGTTTCAAAACGGCAAAAAACGCTGGGGCTTTGCGAAACAGGCTGAAGGTCAGCGCGGAGGCGCCGATTTTGTTAACCGTCGGAAGAATGGACCCAGAAAAACGCCTCGATTTCATCATTGACGCTTTTGTTCAAATTTCACATCAAATCCCAAACGCCCAACTGGTATTTGCCGGCGATGGCAGCGCCAGAAAACATTTAGAAGAAAAAGTAAATGCGCTAGACGTAAAAAATAAAATTCACTTCTTAGGCATGGTGAATCGAAATGATTTGCCCGATGTGTTGCATGACGCTACGATATTTTTATCGGCTTCAACCACCGAGGTTCACCCAATTTCGGTAATCGAAGCCATTGCCTCGGGGTTGCCGCTGGTGGCAGTGCAAGACGAAGCCTTTGAAGGCATGATTGAACATGATTTGAACGGTTATATGACGCCGCTAGACGTAAACATATACGCCGACACCATTATCAAGTTATTGCAAGATAAGAAGAAACTAGAAGCGTTTGGCAAACGCTCTGCCTTGCTTAGCGAAAAATACTCTATTGAAGGACAAGTGAAAGCGCTAGAAAAACTTTACACCGAAGCCATTTTACAAAATTGGCGCGGCAACTTTATTTCGCGCATGATTCCAAAAGAAATAAAAGAACTCAATAAAATTCCTGGCAAAATAACGCAAGAGATAACAAAAATTTTGCCAAAACGAAAAAAGCAATAAGTTTTACACACAATCACTTATTTACAATTATGACCGCAGACCACGGACCGCCGTCTACGGTCAGCGGTCGTTTGCGAGGGGTTATAATTCATCCGTTATGCCTATTTTAGACGCACACATGCTCGAATTTATCAGCCGCAGCCCCGAGCAAACGCGGCGGATTGGAATGCGACTCGGCGCTTTGTTGCAAACAGGCGATGTAATTTGCTTACAAGGCGAACTTGGCGCGGGAAAAACTACATTTACGCAAGGCATTGCGCAAGGCTGGGGTTCATTAGATTCAGTTTCTAGCCCAACGTTTATTCTAGTCAATCAATATCGGCGGGCAGACGGTCGCTCCATTTTTCATTTAGACGCGTACCGCCTCGACTCTACGGGGGAGGCGGAGCAACTCGACCTCGACAGTTATCTTAATGAAGGCGCGCTGATGATTGAGTGGCCCGAGCGTTTAGGAAATTTAATTCCGCCAGAAAATTTGTGGATTACGCTTGAACATCTCTCTGAAGAACATCGCCAAATGAAATTTCATGCGCGCGGCAAACGCTATGACGAAATGTTAGAGACCATTCGCGCCGCTCTGTTTGGAGGAAAATAAAGCATGTTATTAGCGATAGACACATCCACAACGCAAGTGGGGCTGGCTTTGTATGACGAAAACGAAGTTATTGCCGAAATGATGTGGTCTTCCAAACAGCATCATACAAGTCAGGCGGCTTCGGCGTTATCTGATTTAATGAAAAGATGTAACCTCACGATGGAGAATGTGCAAGCGCTGGGCGTGGCAATTGGACCAGGCTCGTTTACGAGTTTGCGCGTTGGTTTATCTTTAATCAAAGGCATTGCCCTTGCCCGAAATATCCCCGTGGTTGGCGTTCCAACGTTAGATGTTATTGCGTTCGCTCAGCCGTTATCTAAAAAGCCGCTGATTTCAGTCTTGCAAGCCGGGCGCGCCAGATTGGCTTTCAACGTGTATCAAAATATCAAAAAGCAGTGGCAGGCTGAAGGTTCGATACGAAGCGGGACGGTGGATGAGTTGTTAGGTCAAATTGAAGAGTCGACTATTGTGGCAGGCGAATTAACATCGGAACAAAGGAAAAAAATATCAAAACATAAAAAGGTTTCGTTGGCTTCGCCTGCCCAGTGCGTCAAACGCCCATCTATATTAGCCGAATTGGCTTGGGCGCGTTGGCGAAAAAACGATGTGGACGACGCCGCTACGCTTGCGCCAATCTATTTGCATGTAGCCGGCACGCCGATTCATTGAGCGAAAAACGCCTCGAAGGTTCAGGTAAAGCGACGCTGTTTCCTTCGAGGCGAATTTGTTTTAGCCGCCGCTTTGAGCAAAATGAAGAATACCGATTTATTAGGTCTGTTCATTAGAAAAATGACCATGAATGATTTGGAGCAAGTGGTTGCAATTGACCAAGCCTCATTTTCATTGCCATGGCCCCCGCGCTCTTTTCAGTTTGAATTGACCGATAACCCCGCCGCGCGTTGTTGGGTTGCCGAGCGGGATGGAAAAATTGTAGCCATGATTGTTAGTTGGTTAATTTTGGACGAATTGCATATTGCCACCATTGCAACGCACCCAGATTTTAGAAAACAAGGCATCGGAAAAACGTTATTGAACCATGTTTTGAAATCGGCTAGAGAAGAAGGAGCGGCGCGCGCTTTTTTGGAGGTGCGAGCAAGCAACCGCGCGGCGATAGAAATGTATAAAAGATTTGGTTTTATGGAAGACGGACGGCGCAAAGAATATTATAAAGATAATCATGAAGACGCGATTTTGATGACGTTAAATGATTTGAGTCGTCTATAATTATAGAAAAATTATGACTGCCGAACAAACCCTTGCCAAGATTGCTACCGAAGTTGCAGTATGCACAAAGTGCGCCTTGCATGAATCGCGCAAGAAGGCGGTGGCGGGCGAGGGACCGGCAGACGCGGAGATTATGTTTATTGGCGAGGGACCGGGCTTTCATGAAAATGAGCAGGGCAAGCCGTTTGTGGGCGCTTCAGGCAAGTTTTTAGACCAGTTGCTGGCGCAAGCCGAGTTGACGCGCGAAGAGGTTTTTATTTGTAATGTAGTAAAATGCCGCCCGCCGAGCAATCGCGACCCATTGCCTGAGGAATTATCGGCTTGCGATGAATATTTGCAAAGACAAATTGAGGCAATTAATCCAAGTATCATTGTCACGTTAGGTAGAATTTCGATGAGTAAGTTTTTGGGCAATGTGAAAATTAGCGCGGTGCATGGGCAAATGCAACAAGTCGGCGAGCGCTTTGTGATTGCTATGTTTCATCCTGCGGCGGCGTTGCATCAGCCTGCTTTGAAGCCGTCTATTTTGGCGGATTTTGCGAAGTTGCCGAATCAATTGGAAGAAGCGAGACGTGCGTTAGGAAGAAAATCCGCCAAGAGGAAAGAATCAAATTCACAAAAGGCTGAAAAGCCAAAACAAATGAGTTTGTTTTAAGAACGAACGCCTTGAAGGCTTTTGTAAAGCAAGGCGAAAATAAAATCTTCCGCCGCCGAATATGGCGGCTTGAGCAAAAGAAGGAAAAATGACGATAAAAGAATCTCTGATTAAGAAATTAAAGAATAAAGACGCCAAGATGGCAATTCTTGGCTTGGGGTATGTGGGTTTGCCGTTGGCAGTGGTGTTCGCCGAGGCGGGGTTTCATGTCACAGGCGTTGACCCAGATGGGCGTAAGATTGAAGCGATTAATAAGGGGCAGTCGTATATTCCAGATGTGAAAAATGAAGCGGTGGCGAAGTTAGTCAAAGCGGGGAAGTTATCCGCCACAACGGATTTTTCTGTGTTGAAAGAAATGGACGCGGTGAGTATTTGTGTGCCTACGCCTCTTCGTCAAACGGGCGACCCTGATATGTCGTTTATTATTTCCGCTACTGAAGAATTAGCGAAGTATATGCACAAGGGCATGGTGGTTGTTTTAGAATCAACAACCTACCCCGGCACCACGCGCGAGTTGTTATTGCCCAAACTTAGCGCAAATAATGATTTGAAAATTGGCGAGGATTGGTTTTTAGCGTTTTCGCCAGAGCGCGTTGACCCAGGTCGTGAAGATTACACTACGGTTAATACGCCCAAAGTGTTAGGCGGCGTAACGCCTGTGTGCGGCGAAGTGGCTCGAGTGTGGTATGAAGGCGCGATTCAAAAAATTCATTATGTGTCCACTGCCGAAGCGGCAGAGATGGCAAAATTATTAGAAAATACGTTTCGCATGATTAACATCGGTTTGGTGAACGAACTGGCGATTATGTGCGAACGACTCGGTATTGATGTGTGGGAGGTGATTGACGCGGCGGCGAGCAAACCTTTTGGCTTTATGAAGTTTACGCCGGGTCCTGGTTTGGGCGGGCATTGTATTCCGATTGACCCCTTGTATCTTTCATGGAAGATGAAATCGGTGAGTTACAATGCGCGTTTTATCGAATTGGCTTCTGAAATTAATACGAATATGCCGCGGTATGTCGTCAGCCGATTGATGGAAGCCTTGAATGATAGAGGCAAAGCCTTGAAAGGCTCGAAGGTGTTGGTGTTGGGCGTGGCGTATAAACCAGATATTGACGATATGCGCGAGTCGCCGGCGTTGGATGTGATTGGTCTGCTTAAACAAAAAGGGGCAGAGGTGAAATATCACGACCCGTATGTGCCGCGCTTGCATCACGAAACCGAAGGATGGGAAATGGACTCTGTTCAAGAGATGATAAAAGAAGTTCAAGAAGCCGACGCTGTGATGATTGTGACTAATCATAAAGCGTACGATTACAAATCTATTGTAGAGGCGGCGCAATTTGTGTTCGACACGCGCAACGCCACGGGCGCATTTGCAAAAGAAAACGAAAAGGTTGAAAGACTGTAAACATGGCGCATTATTTAATGACCGGCGCGGCAGGGTTTATTGCCGCCCGAACCGCCGAGATGTTATTAGAACAAGGGCATAGCGTTGTCGGCGTAGATAATATCAACGACGCCTATGACCCGAAGATAAAAGAATATCGCTTGAAACGGTTGCAAGCGTATTCAGGGTTTACGTTTCATAGGTTAGATATTTCCGATAAATCGATTATTGACCGATTTAAGCATGAACGATTTGACGCGGTGATTAACCTTGCCGCGCGCGCGGGCGTGCGCTATAGCGTAGATAACCCCTGGGTGTTTGTGGAAACGAACATGATTGGCACGCTCAACATGCTTGAATTATGTAAACAAGCGGGGGTGAAAAAATTTTTAGTTGCCTCTACTTCCAGTATTTATGGAGAAAACCCGCCCTACCCAACGCCGGAAGACGCCTCTAGCAGCGAACCGCTTCAGCCGTACGCCGCAAGCAAAAAAGGGGCAGAGGCGATGTGCCATGCCTATCATCATCTATACGGAATTGACGTCAGCATTCTGCGGTATTTCACGGTGTATGGTCCCGCAGGCAGACCCGACCTCGCGCACTTGCGTTTTACGCAATGGATTAGCGAAGGCAAGCCTGTGCGCGTAAACGGCGACGGCAACCAATCGCGTGGGTTTACTTATATTGACGATATTGCGCGCGGAACAATTTTAGCGCTAAAGCCGCTTGGCTTTGAAATTATCAACCTTGGCGGGCATGAGGTGATTTCGATTAATGACCTCATCAAAATTATGGAAGATGTGATTGGTAAAAAAGCCATTGTGCAATACGGTCCGCCTAACCCAGCCGATATGATTACCAATCAAGCCGACGTGACCAAAGCGGGACAATTATTAGGGTGGGAGCCGCAGTTTAATATGCGTCGGGGCGTGGAAAAACTGGTCGAATGGTATAACGCCGAACGCGAGTGGGCGAAAGATATTTTAACGCCGTAGGTTTTACGAATTACGGTTTACGATTTTCGTAATTCGTAATTCGTGATTCGTAATTTTATGAATTTTCTTTCCAAATTTACATCCGACCCGCTTTTCACAAAAATTATTCGTTCAAGTAGTTCGCTATTAAGCAATAACGCCATCGCTTTGGGATTAAGTGTGATTCAAGGAATCATGGCGACGCGTTTGCTAGGTCCTGCGGGCTTTGGGCTAATTGGCGTGGTGATGGCGTTTGCCTCCACAGTCAATAGTATTTTTTCTTTTCGAATGAGCGAACTCGTTGTGAGATACGGCGGCGAATATTTAAACAAAGACGACAAACAAAACGCTTCAGCCTTAATCAAGCTTGCTAGCCTCACCGAAGCGTTTGTTTCGCTTTTGGCTTTTTTTCTTGTCTTCGTTACGGCAACTTTAGCGGAAAATTATTTAGCCAAAACAAATGATGCGGCATGGATGTTCACAGTGTATGCCGTTGGATTGCTCGCTAATTTCAACGCGGAGACAGCCGCCGGCGTTTTACAAATTACCGACAAAATTAAATTACAAGGCGTCATTAATTTAATTCAAGCGCTTGTTACCACATTAGTTATTGCAGGGGCGTTTTTCTTTAATGGGAACATTACCGTCGTGTTGATTGCATATTTAGTCGGCAAATCTATTATGGGGCTTGGGTTATTTATGGCGGCGCAAATTCAGTTGAAAAAAAGGCTTGGCGGAAATTATTTTCAAACCTCAATTTCAAATTTGAAAAATATAAAAGAAATTATCCATTTTGCATTTAGTTCAAATATCAGCGCCACAATTATCAAGATTTTCCGCGAGAGTGAATTGATTTGGGTTGGGTTATTTTTAGATACAACCGCCGTTGGGTATTATCGCGTGGCTTATACGATTACGCATTTTCTCGCCATTCCCGCCGACCCGTTCATTGCAACGACATTCCCTGAGATTAATCGCTTGGCGGTTGAAAAAGCATGGGGTAAATTAAAAAGTTTTCTCCGTAAAATCACGGCTTTTTCATTCGCTTATAACATTTTGCTTGGCTTTGGGCTAATTGTTTTTGGGAAATTTATCATTTCGGTTTATTCAGGCGATGAATATTTGAGCGCTTACCCCGCTTTGGTTGCATTAACCGTTGGGCTTGTCTTCAATTACATTTTATTTTGGAATCGTCCGTTATTGCTAACGCTGGGTTTGCCGCAGTTTCCCATTTATGTCACTTTGATTGTCGGTTTGATAAAACTGGCTTTATCGTTTTTACTAGTTGCAAGATATGGCGTCGTTGCGGCGGGGGCGTTGCTTTCGTTTTATTATATTGCGAGCGTGGGTATAATGGTTTGGCGCGGAATTGTAAAAATTGGGGAATTGGAGAATGAGAGATTATGAAAATCGCTTTAATTACCAATTCGCGCATTCCATCATTAACGGCGAATTCGATACAAGCCATGAAGGTGGCTCAGGCGTTGATGCAATTGAATCATGATGTGAGGATGTTTGCTCCGAAAGAAACTGAACCTGTAACTCACGCTTCACTCCTCACGCATTACGGATTAAAACTTGCGCCTGAAATCCAATTCTTTCCATCTATAAAAAATTTCAAGCGCTTAGATTTTATTCTCCATGCCCAACATGCGGCAAAGAAATTTGGCGCCAATTTAATTTACACATGGCTTCCGCAATCGGCTGTATTGGGGGTATGGTCTGGCTATCCAGTTGTTTTAGAAATGCACGCGGATAATTCAGGTCTGCTGGGGGCGTGGTGGATGAGACAATTTTGGAAAGCAAAAGGCAAGAAGTTGATGACGGTTACAACGCGGGCGTTGAAACAGGCTTTGGAGAAATCGAGTAGGTTGAAGTTCAGCGATGAAGCGGTTCTTACCGCGCCGAATGGAGTCGAGTTGGAGAGATATGCTCAATTGCCGAGTCCATCTGAAGCAAGAAATCAATTAAATTTGAAACAAGGATTAACTGTCGGATTCACGGGGCATATTTACGCGGGGCGCGGCGCAGATTTGTTGTTTGCGTTGGCAAAGCAAATGCCAAACGTCAATTTTTTGTGGGTGGGCGGCGCGCCTGAGTTGGTTGAGTTTTGGCGAAGTAAATTGAATGAAGAACGTGTTTTGAATGTGACGATGACGGGATTTGTGAACCATGATGCGATTCATTTATATCAAGCCGCATCGGATATTTTGTTGATGCCGTATTCGAGTTCGATTTCTGCGAGCAGCGGGCAGGATATTGCGGAAGTGATTAACCCAATGAAGATGTTTGAATATATGGCGGCGGGGCGCGCGATTATTTCCGCCGATTTGCCGTCGATTCGAGAAGTGTTGAATGAGGGGAATTGTGTTTTTGTAGGAGTTGGGAATTGGGAATCGGTAATTAGTAATTGGAAATTGGAAATTGAGAAGTTGCTTGCGGATGAATCGTTACGCATGAGGTTGGGAAATCAGGCGCGGAAAGATGTGGAGAATTTTAGTTGGGTGAAAAGGCAAGAGAGGATATTGAAACCTATTGTTTAGGTGATTTTCGTTTCATAAAACAATTCATTTCAATTAAACCGCCGTTTTCCATGCGCGATACGGTGGATATATTGAATAGCTCAAAGCCTGCCGACTCGTACGCTTGCAGCGCCTCAAGATAATGCGGCATGCCTTTGTATATAGGCTGAATGGAAATTTCGGATTGTATGCCTTGGATATAGTCTAAACATCCAGAAGCGCCATTGAAAACTTCCAAGTCAAACCCTTGTGTGTCCATTTTCAAGAAAACTTTTGGCGTGTCTATCCCTTGTGCCAGAGTAGGGAATATATCATCTAAACGATTCACTTGAACTTCTTGATAGCCGATTTCTTTTTCATTGTTAGACGATTCTAGGAAGGAACTATATACGCTTTCTTCATATACATGGATTTTCATGATTTTTTTTTCTTTCCCCAAGGCCATTTGATACCCTTGCCAATTTGAATCGGACGAAAATCTGTGAGAAATATATTCAAATTCTTTTTGGAGCGGCTCAAATGAAATGAGCCGCCCGCGATACCCAATCGTTCTTATATCGTTTACAAAACCGCCCCGATTAGCGCCCACATCAATCACGCAATTAATATTCAAAGCGCTTAACAATTGCTTCAAATGGATTAACTCATACAGCCGTTCAAATGAACGCTCCGGCGGCGAAACCCCTTTTGTCATTAAGCCAACCGCCATTTTTTTCAAAAACCCAGCCATTGTTCCTCCATGCGTATATAAAGCCCTAATTGCCCCTTTGTAACTGGCGCCCCCCCTGCCGCTCCAAAGGTTAAGAACCTTTAGGGCAATTTGCATAAGCGAATCTATAAGATTATATATCAAGTTACGCAAAACACATTAATTTGAAACCTTTTTGCTTATAAGGCGTATGTTTGCCAGAAGGAGCGACACCATGCGCCATGATATAGCGTCGGATAATTAAACTTAAGCGCGTTCCGCTAATTTTAAGAAAGGCGCTTTACCCATATTGACAAGTCGCCTCTACAACTAAAAATCTCTCGTTTATCTTGTACCCTTCATGGGTATAATAACGAGAGATTTTTTATTTAAGGATGCGCCTATGAAACAGCGGCTTCGATTCTTTCTCGTTTTGATTGTTATGACGATGGCTTGTATTCTACCCGCGTCGCCAAACGCTTCGCTTCCTACGGTTACGCCTGATACTCGACTTGAAGATATGGTTGCCCTTACGGTTTCTGCCGCGCTTGAAATGACTCAACAAGCCCAACCGACTCCAACGCCAACGCCCACTCAAACCGCAGAACCCACTCCCACCTCCACGCCCGAAGCGGATTCATCGGGCAGTTCATTAACAAAAAACGAAGACGGCTCTTCCACTTTTATAGACAATCTAGGGAAATATCAAATCACCGTTCCGCAAGAGTTCCTCGCCATGCGCATCAATCAACAAGAATTTTTAGACGCATGGCTACTGCCCGAATCCTCAAACCCCGCCGTGCAAAATCAATTAAACTTAATTCAAAAACAAGACCCCAACTTCTTTCGCTTATTCGCATTTGACTTTAACCAAGAGCATATTGACGGCGGATTTGTAACAAACATAAATTTTTTGTGGGATGGCGAAGAGCTATCATTAGAAGACGAAACGGGAATGACCGACCTTGCAGGCGCATACGCCGAGCAATTGCCAAATTCACAAGTGTTATCCACTGAACTAATTACATTAGAAAACGGAACGCGCGCGGGCATCATCACATCAAACATGCCAGCCGTTACATTAGACGGCGCAAATATTGTGGTGTATCAAAAACAAGCCTTTTTTGATTTGCCCGCCGGGACGTTGATTATTACCTTATCTACCACCGAAACATGGCAAGAGACGATTGAGCCGCTGTTTGACGCCATGCTAGAAACTTTCAACATCGCCGAATAAAAGGAAATTTTTATGACCTCTCCTCGCATCATTCGCGCGCCGCGCGGAACAGAACTGACTTGTAAAAACTGGCTCAGCGAAGCCGCCTATCGTATGATTCAAAATAACCTTGACCCTGAAGTGGCGGAAAAGCCCGAAGAGTTAGTGGTGTATGGCGGGCGCGGAAAAGCCGCGCGAAATTGGGAAGCGTTTGACGCCATTTTAGAATCGCTGAAAAATTTAGAAGAAGACGAAACGCTATTAGTGCAATCTGGAAAACCTGTGGTTGTTTTCAAAAGCCATAAAGACGCGCCGAAAGTCTTAATCGCCAATTCAAACCTTGTGCCACACTGGGCAACATGGGAAAAATTTGACGAGTTAGATAAAAAAGGGCTGATAATGTATGGGCAAATGACGGCAGGCTCGTGGATTTACATTGGCACGCAAGGCATTTTGCAAGGCACCTATGAAACCTTTGGCGCATTAGCAAAACTTAAAGGCTGGGGGTCGTTAAAAGGAAAATTTGTCTTGACCGCAGGGCTTGGCGGCATGGGCGGCGCGCAACCCTTGTCTATTACAATGAACGAGGGCGTAGGGCTAATTGTTGAGGTGGATAAAGAGCGCGCCGAACGCAGAAGAGCCATTGGCTATGTAGATTTAGTGGTGGATACGTTAGAAGAAGCCATGACACTAGTGGAGGAAAATAAATCCAAAGGCAAGCCCATTTCTATTGGCTTAATTGGCAACGCCGCCGATGTGTATGACGAACTATTCAAACGCGGCGTGATTCCAGATGTCGTCACCGACCAAACTTCGGCGCATGAAGCGTTATTCTATGTGCCAAGCGGGTTAACCGTCGCGGCGGCGAACGAATTGCGAACCTCGAATCCAGAAAAATACAAAAAGATGGCAATGGATTCTATGGCTAAGCATGTGCGAGCCATGTTGAGTTTTCAACGCGCAGGCGCAGAAGTGTTTGATTATGGCAATAACATTCGCCAGCAAGCGTTTAATAACGGCGTGAGCGATGCGTTTGAATTTCCGGGCTTTGTGCCTGCTTATATTCGCCCGCTGTTTTGCGAAGGCAAAGGACCCTTTCGATGGGTGGCGCTCTCCGGCGATAAAGAAGATATTTACACAACCGATAAAGCCATTATGGAATTATTCCCCGAAGATGAACATTTGCATCGTTGGCTGACAATGGCAAAAGAGAAAGTTCCGTTTCAAGGTTTGCCGGCGCGCATTTGCTGGCTAGGGTATGGCGAACGCGCCAAAGCGGGTTTGCTGTTTAATCAATTAGTCGCCAGCGGAAAAGTGAAAGCCCCAATTGTGATTGGGCGCGACCATTTAGATTCCGGTTCTGTGGCTTCGCCAAATCGTGAAACGGAAGCGATGAAAGACGGCTCCGATGCAATTTCAGATTGGGCGATTCTCAACGCCATGATTAATGCCGTCGGCGGCGCCACGTGGGTTTCCTTTCATCATGGCGGCGGCGTAGGCATGGGTTATTCTCAACATGCAGGTCAAGTGATTGTTGCAGATGGAACGCCCGAAGCCGCCAAACGATTAGAAAGAGCGCTAACCACAGACCCCGGTATGGGCATAGTCCGTCATGCCGACGCGGGGTATGAAATTGCAATCAAAGCCGCGAAGCGTCATCAAATCAAAATGCCGATGTTGAAATAAACCAGACCGCGCACGGCAAACAACCAACAAGGTTTATCGGCGGTCGCTAGTCTGCCGTCTATTTTGGAGTTTTCATTCTGAAAAAACTTTTACCTTTCATTTTTATTTTAATGGTTGGATGCAGCCCCGCTTCGACCGTGTGGGGCGTCGCTTTCACGCCCACGCCTCATCTCAATGCAGACGGTGTTTTGCCAAGCCAAACGCCGGCAGTATTAGCCAATAACATTGTCGTAGAAATCCAAACGATAGCGCCGACCGCCACCATTACAAAAACGCCCGCCCCCACCGCCACCATTACGCCAACGCCCATTCCATCGAAAGCGGATATTAAACGAGTCATCATCATCAGTTTTGACGGCTTGCGCCCCGACGCGATTGATAAAGCGCCCATGCCCAACTTAATTGAATTGCGTGATAACGGCGCGCATTCGCCACTCAACGCAAGAACCATTGATTACCCCGCCACATCGCCTAGCCATGCTTCTATGCTCACCGGGTATTGCATGGAAGACCATGGCGTTATTTACAATAAATTTTTTCAGTACATGGGCTACGCCAAAGGAACGGATATTTTTCAACTTGCCCACGAAGCGGGCATGAAGACGATAATGATTGTTAGCAAAGATAAATTGCGCCAAATGGCTGAACCTGAAACGACCGATGTGTTTGAAGTCGCCTATGGCGAGCCAGCCATTCAAAGAGCGGCGCTTCCCTATTTGCAAGAAGATTTTGGGTTGATGTTCGTCCACTTTGCGGGCGGAGATAATCGCGGACATAAATACGGTTGGATGTCGGGCGAGTATTTCAAAGTGCTACGCGAAGGCGACGCCGTGCTAGGCGAAATGATAAAAACGCTCAAAGAAAATAATTTATTTGATACGACTTTATTCATCATCACCTCCGACCACGGCGGGCATGATAGAAACCACATCGGCTTGTTGATTGAAGATTATCGCATCACTTGGATTGCTTACGGTCCGGGGGTGGTGCAAACCGAAATTGAACGTCAGTTATATACGTTTGACACCGCCGTCACCGCCGCGTATGCGTTGGGCTTTCCGCTTCAGCCCGATTGGGACGGCATTCCCGTTTACGAAATTTTTGGAGAAGAACCCCTCCAAACCCATGACGGCTATCCATGCAAAACATGATTCGATATTTTTATGTATTCATAAGCTTATGCTTAATCGCTTGTGGACAAACCGCCTCTTTTTCTACCCCAATTGTTGATTCTGTTCCCTCAGCCACTGCCTCGCCGATTCCTTCCGCCGCCCCGCCCACACAATCTCCAAGCCCCACAGTCACCGCCACGCCGTTGCCCGCCGTAAAGCGCGTGATGATTATTTCATTCGACGGTTTACGCCCCGACGCCATTCAAGCCGCAGAAATGACAAACTTAATCTCCTTTATGCAAAACGGCGCTTATACCCTAAACGCGCAAACGGTTTTGCCCAGCCTTACCTTACCCGCGCATTCTTCTATGTTAGTAGGCACATGCCCAGCCAAGCACATTGTGCGTTGGAATGAATACGTGCCAGAAAACGGTTTTGCCTTAGGAACGGATATTTTTGATTTAGCGAAATCTTTTGGTTTGCGAACCGTATTTGTGGCTGGCAAAGAAAAACTCCGCCAAGTGACCGAACCCGATAGTACCGATTTTTTTGGCTTTGTGGATTCAACCGATAAGATTGAGGACAAAATTTCGCTTGAAACGATGGCAATCGAAGAAATTCGTAAAGATTTCAATTTAATGTTCTTTCATTTTCCTGATGGAGATTTAGCGGGGCATAAAGACGGTTGGATGTCTGCCGAGCAATTATTCGCTTACAAACGAGACGATGAAGCCCTAGGCTTGATAATTGAAGTGATGAAGAGCCGCAATATGTACGACGATACCTTATTCATCATCACCGCCGACCATGGCGGGCATGACACCACGCACGGAAGCGATTTGCCCGAAGATATGACCATTCCCTGGGTCGTTAGCGGACCGGGCATTTCGCCAACTCAATTACAAACGCAAGTGTATATTATGGACACAGCCGCAACCGCCGCATTTGCTTTGGGCTTACCCATTCCGCCCGAATGGGAAGGGCAGCCCGTGTACGAAGCCTTTGGCTTGCCTTTTGACCCTTTGCGAACAGGAGGATGCACAGGCGCGCCGTAGTTCAAATTTATAAAACGAAATGAGGAAGCGTCTAAATCTGAAACGCTGGCAAAAAAGAGCAGACGCTTTTAGAATTAGAATCAACTTCCCCGTAGGCGCGAAGCGGCAAGTCTGATAAATCTCTTATCATTTTTGTAATTGACAAGCAACTTATCTAAGAGTATTATCGTAGAGTTTGAATGTAGGGAGTAGCCACCCAGTAATGGGTCAGTCTTGCCGTCAATCCAGAGAAAACACTCTCGGCAGGCTGTATGTGTGAAAACACTACTGGCGAGACTACCACGATTACCTGTCGTGGGGTCTCGTTTTTTGTTGCCTCACTACATGATTAAAAGGAGTAACATACTATGGTGATGGAAGAATCAATATGGCTGTGGGTGGGTTTTAATGTATTTGTTTTGTTTTTACTCGCGTTAGACTTGGGTGTCTTTCACCGCAAGGCTCATGCCGTTTCGATGAAAGAAGCCCTCATTTGGAGCATTATTTGGATTTCGCTTTCGTTGCTGTTTAATCTCGTCATTTACTTGTATTGGGATGTGATGGTGCCAAACAGCAGTTACACCAATGGCGAAGCCGCGTTGGCGTTTCTGACGGGTTATTTGATTGAAAAATCATTAAGCGTAGATAACATCTTCGTCTTTATTTTGATTTTCTCTTATTTCGCAGTGCCAGACCAATATCAACATCGCGTTTTGTTCTGGGGGATTCTCGGCGCGCTGATTATGCGCGGCACATTAATTTTAGTGGGCAGCGTCTTGCTTGATACCTTCCACTGGATTATTTATGTCTTCGGCGCATTTTTGGTGTTTACAGGCATTCGCATGGCGCGCCAACAAGACGAAGAATTGAAGCCCGAAGAAAACCCAGTGGTTAAATTTTTTAGGCGCTTTGTGCCAGTAACGGAAAACTATGAAGACGATAAATTCTTCATCCGCCGCGCTGGAAAGCTATTCGCCACGCCTCTTTTCTTAGTTTTGCTGGTGGTGGAAAGCACCGACTTGGTTTTTGCCGTCGACTCTATCCCCGCTATTTTTGCTATCACCCGCGACCCATTCATTGTTTACACCTCAAACGTGTGCGCCATTTTAGGCTTGCGCGCTTTGTACTTCTTGCTCGCCAACGTGATGCATCAATTTGAATATCTCAAACTTGGTTTGGCGGTTGTGCTTTCATTCATCGGCGTTAAGATGCTGTTGATTGATTTGTATAAAATCCCCGTAGCGGTTTCGTTGACGGTGGTGGCTAGCGTGCTGACCATTTCTATTGTAGCTTCTATACTCAAAACCCGCAGAGAAGCCAAACAAAAGGTTCGTGAACGCGCAAAAGCGTAATAAACCGAAAGAGGCAGTCGCTGAAAAGGCAACTGCCTCTTTTTTTCTTTCGACGCCTGCCTTAAGAGGGGGAACAAGATTTTACGCTGTATCTCATACAAGAAATTTATGATTAGTCTCTAACCCTTGCCTTGACAAAAACTTAACTCAGGCGTAAAGTTAAGCCCGCTTAACTAAAAAGAAGGCTTAATTATGTCGAAACAAATGAACCAAACGCTGCGCGAGTGGATGGATATCTTCATGCATCGCTCTATGCGCGGGTGGGTCCAATACGCCAAGTCCACTGGGCTTTCTATGCCGCAACTGAGTATTCTCATGCAATTACATCATCAAGGTCCATGCGGCATGTCGCAAATCAGCGAGCGTTTTGAAATCTCCAACGCGGCGGCGAGCCAATTGGCGGAAAAACTTGTGCAAAGCGAATATATTGAACGCGCCGAAGACCCAAACGATAGGCGCGCCAAAGTGTTGCAACTCACTCAAAAAGGCAAAGACCTAATCAACGCGGGCGTGGAAGAACGCTATCGTTGGTTAGATGAATTAATCAAAAACCTTTCGGCGGAAGAAAAGCGCAAAGCGCTAGAAGGGTTACAGATTTTGACCGAAGCGGCGAATAAGATGCAAAGTAAAGCGTAACAAGTTGCGAGATGCAAGAGACGAGTTACGAGTAATACGCGCTTTGTAAAACGTAAAATTCCACAAAAATTTTCTTGATTCCCTACAAACATCCTCCACAATCTTTGACTATATTTGCCAGACCGTTCTTCGCTATCCCCTAATTACTATTTACCAAAAGGAAACCTATGCAAGCAACTCAATTTCGTAGAGCGACTCAACGTCGCACGCAAAACCCGCAAGCGCGCGGCGCGATTGGGCGGGCGATTCGCTATTTATTTCGTTACAAGTGGAATGCCGCGCTTCCCTATTTATTTCTAATTGTCGCCACCCTTTCGCAGTTAGCGGTTCCGCGCATGGTGCGGAATATTATTGACGCCGTCACCAGCGGATACATCGCCGACCAAATTTTACAAGCCATAGATAAAATTCCAGCGCAATTTATCAGCGTGGCGCTGCCGCAGATACTCGAAGCCACAGGCAAAGATTCAAGCCTCACGCTGGAACAACTCAAAACGGCGTTAGAAGCGGATGTCTCCAATGCGCCGCAGACGTTAATCAACGCGATTCTCTTTATCGTCCTCTTTTCCGTCTTGCGCGGGGTTTTCGCCTTTTTACAAGCCTATTGGGCGGAAAAAAATTCGCAAGCGGTGGCATACGATTTACGAAACGACCTGTACGCCAAAATTCAACGTTTATCGTTTTCTTATCATGACAAAAATCAAACGGGTCAATTAATGATTCGCGCCACCGACGATGTGGAAAAAGTGCGTTTGTTTATTGGGCAGGGGTTGGTGCAATTAATCGCCTCAATCATTTTATTAACAGGCACATTGATTATTTTATTTTCAACCAACGTAAAACTTGCCTTCACCGCCTTGCCGATTTTGCCAATCGCTTTGATTTTATTTTTAGCGTTTGGCGCGTTAGCCCAACCGTTATTTATGCAAGTGCAGCAAAAACTCGCCGCCCTAAACACCGTATTGCAAGAAAATTTAGCGGGCATTAAAGTAATCAAAGCCTTTACGCGCGAAAAAGAACAACAACAACGCTTCCAACGCGCGGCGGACGAAGCCATGAAGCAATCTATTGTGGTGGCGCGTTTATTCACATTCTTATTCCCATTGATTTTTATGGTGGCAAACATGGGGCAAGCCGCCATCTTAAACGTAGGCGGCAAAGAAATCATCACAGGCGCGTTGAGTTTGGGCGAATGGCAAGAGTTCTCGCTCTACCTGCTTTACTTATTTATCCCCATCGCCCAATTAGGGTTCATCATCACGCAACTTGGTCAAGCCTCCGCCTCTGCCGCGCGCGTGTTTGAAATTCTCGATACAAAATCAGACATTGTGGATAAACCCAACGCCATAAAACTGCCGAATATAAAAGGCGATGTGAAATTTGAAAACGTAACCTTTCGCTATTTTAGCGGCGGCGAGCCTGTGCTATCGAACGTTTCTTTTGAAGCGAAAGCGGGCGAAACCATTGCCCTACTAGGAGCCACAGGCTCAGGCAAAACCACCATTATCAATTTACTCCCTCGTTTTTACGACCCCAGCGAAGGAAAAATTACCATTGACGGCTACGACCTACGCGACGTCACCCTCGATTCGCTTCGCCGACAAATTGGCATCGTTTTGCAAGAGACCACTTTGTTTAGCGGAACAATCCGCGAGAACATTGCCTTCGGCAAACCCGAAGCGACCGATGAAGAAATTATCGCCGCCGCCATTGCCGCGCAAGCGCATGATTTTATCTCCGCGTTCCCTGAACAATACAACACGCAGGTTGGCGAGCGCGGCGCCACTTTATCGGGCGGGCAAAAACAACGCATTGCCATTGCCCGCGCCATTCTCCTCAACCCGCGCATTCTCATCTTAGACGACTCAACCTCCAGCATTGACCTTGCCACCGAAGCCGCATTACAAAAAGCCCTGCAAACCTTAATGAAAGGGCGCACATCGTTCGTCATTGCCCAGCGCATTAGCACCGTCATGAATGCCGACAAAATTTTAGTGCTGGATAAAGGCAAAGTCGTCGCCGAAGGCAAGCATAAAGCCCTTATGGAAGACAGCCCGATTTACGCAGAAATTTACAACTCGCAAATATTGGTAAACGAACATGAAAACAAAAAATATTAATATGCCCATCCGTCATAATCAGGAGCGCGGTCACGCGGCTCGCAACGGCATAAATATCGTAGGCGGTGCAAAATGATGCGCATGGATTTACTCAAACAAGAAACGGTCAAACCAACCAACGTTTGGAACACGCTTGCCCGCTTTGGCAAATACTTTGGAAGATTTTGGTATGTGCTTTTGCTCGCCGTCGTTCTCATCATCGTCTCTACATGGACGCAAGTCATGTCGCCCAGATTAACGGGACAAGCCACCGACTGCTTCCTCGTCCCCAATGGAGCAAACGCCTTCGCTTCTTTCTTCGGGACGGATGATTCTGCTTCGTCCACATCGGCTTCCGCCTGTTGGCTGATGAACGACCCAGCCACATTATCTGGCGCGCAAAAAATTATCGCCACCTTATACCGCCTAAATAACTTTGAAGCGATAGACCCCCTCGCCGCTACAGCCGATGAACGCATGGCGGGTTTATGGCGCTTAATTTTGATTATGATAGGCTTGTTCGTCTTAGGCGCAATCGTCACTGGCTCGTTATTCTTCGTCATGTCATGGACGGGTCAGCATGTATTGCGCGAAATGAAAATAGATTTATTCGAGCGCTTGCACAAACTTTCATTAAGTTACTACGCCAAACACGAAGCCGGCGACTTAATGAGCCGCATCACCAACGACACATCCGCTATTGAGCAAGCCTTTTCATTCGCTCTCGTTCAAGTACTCAGCGGCATTTTATTAATCGCCTGGACGGCGTACAGCATGATACGCGATAGCCTGCCGTTTGCCTTGCTTTCATTAGCCATCGCGCCGGTCATGTTCTTTGTCACCTATTATTTTTCCATGCAAGCGCGCAAAGCCTTTCGTGTGGCGCGCGAAGAAATCGGCTCCGTCAACGCCGAATTACAAGAGACCATCTCCGCCGTGCGCGAAGTGCAAGCCTTCAACCGCGCCGATGAAAATATTGAAAACTTCAAAGAAGTAAACGCCGCCAATCGAGACGCAAACATCCGCGCCGTTTCATTCACCTCTGCCTTAGCACCCGCCTTAGAAGCGTTATCTTATATCGCGTTAGCCATTGTCGTCGGCGTGGGCGGTTGGATTTTGCTAAACGGCGGCGAATTTATGGGAAGCGTCGTCACGCTCGGTTTAGTGGTCACATTCCTTCAATACGTCCAGCGTTTTAACCAACCCATTCAACAAATCGCCGTTTTGTGGACGAACATCCAAAACGCGATTGCGGGCGGCGAAAGAATCTTCAAGATCTTAGACGAACAACCCGCCATTGTAGATAAAACCGACGCCAAAGACATGCAAGAAATTAAAGGCTTGGTTGAATTTCAAAATGTGTCACATGAATATGAAGACGGCGTGCCAGTGTTAAAAGGCGTTTCGTTTACCGCGCAACCTGGGCAAACGTTCGCTATCGTCGGTCCGACGGGCGCCGGCAAAACCACGATTATCAATTTACTTCCCCGTTTCTATGACGTGACCGAAGGCGCCGTCAAAATTGACGGCGTGGATGTGCGCGATGTCACAGCCGAATCGCTGCGTAAACAAATTGGCATTGTTTTACAAGACACCTTCTTATTCAGCGACACCGTCATGGAAAATGTGCGCTTTGGCAAACCTAATGCAACGGATGAAGAAGTTATGGCGGCTATTAAACTCGCCAATGCAGATTCTTTTATTGAACGATTACCTGAAAAATATCAAACTGTTTTGGGCGAACGCGGCGCGGGGTTATCGCAAGGGCAACGGCAATTATTGTCTATTGCTCGCGCCGCATTAGCCAACCCGCGCATTTTGATTTTGGACGAAGCCACATCGTCTGTTGATACGCGCACAGAACGATTAATTCAAAAAGCGTTCGACCAATTGTTGGCTGGGCGCACTTCGTTTGTCATTGCCCATCGTTTATCTACCATTAGAAATGCAGACCAGATTCTTGTCCTCAAAGCGGGGCAAATCATCGAACGCGGTCAGCATGACGAATTGCTTGCGAAAAAAGGCTTCTATTACGATTTGTATATGAGCCAATTCAAAAAACAAGAAGAAATAGAAGAAGCGGCAGTTGCGTAAGGCTTTCTGGGCGCGTCGCACTTGATAGGCGAGATGAATCTAAACCCCTGTAGTGCGACGCGCTCCTAGAATTAAGCGAGCGGCTTGGTTAATTTAATATCTTCAGCAACTTCGTTGTATCTTCCAAAATTTCATCTGCCCCCATTTTTCTTAATTCATGCTCTTCGCCAAAACCGCATAACACGCCTACCGTTTGCGCCCCAGCCGATTTGCCCGCGCGAATATCAACGGTGGTGTCGCCAATCATCAAACAATTTTCTGGCAGAACGTTCATCTTCTCAGCCGCAAGAAAAATAGGGTCTGGATACGGTTTTGTATATTTAGCCGATAATCCCGTTACAATCACGTTAAAATATTTGGCTAAATCAAACTTTTCGAGAAAGCGCATGGTTGTTTTTTCGTCTCTCGCGCTGACCACTGCCATAGGATACCGCCCATATAACCGTTTCAGCATATCGTCTACGCCGGGGATGAGCAAAAATTCCTTTGCGTGGCGATATTGATGTCGAGAAATCCAGTTGATGAGGGCAACCATGTAGGCGTCCAAATGAAGCGAATCGGCGAAGGTGAGTAAAGCGTTGCCGGGGGCTTCCATCCACATCACCAAACGGCGGGCAGAGCGATGCGGGTCTTTGAAAAAAAAGCGAGGAAAAAACGTGGCAAATCTTTGAGTATATACATTATCGCTGTCGCTTAACGTGCCGTCCACGTCAAAGCACAGCGCTTTTATTTTTGGTACATTTAGGGGCATGGATTAATTGTACCAAAGAGGCTATACTTGAATTAGGAATTGATTGGGTTTATGACGACAGAAGCGCGCATGCGCACCTTACTTGAGTTGCTGGTTAAAGTCAGCCGCGAAGTTGCCACCGCCTTAGACCTTCGCACGGTGCTACAACGCTTGCTGTTTGCGTCTTTGCAATATGTGGGGGGCGAACGCGGCAGCATTGTGGTGATGGACGATAACGGCAAACCTGTGGACGCTACCATTGTGTATGGCAGGCAATTTCACGACCATACCACACAGCAATTACGAGAGACCGTAGAAAAAGGACTGGCGGGTTGGGTGGTGCAAAACCGTCAACCGGCTTTAGTGCCAGATACCAGTCAAGATATACGTTGGCTAAAACGCGCCGACGATGCCGTAGGGGCAAAATCTGCAATTTGTGTGCCGCTCATGGCGCGTTTCCGTTTAATTGGGGTGTTAACGTTGGTGCATCCTGTTCCCAATTCTTTTACCGAAGAGCATTTGGAATTAATGCAAGCCATTGCCGACCAAGCCAGCGTGGCTGTGTTGAATGCGCGTTTACACACCGAAACGCAACGCACCGCACGGATTTACTCTGCCTTAGCCGAAGGCGCGGCGGCGATTAACACCTCGTTAGAAATGCCCGACGTGTTAAGACGCATCTTGACTCAGACCATGCAGGCGCTACAAGTGGAAACAGTCGCTTTGGCTTTAGTAGATAACAAAGACGAACTGGTCTATCACGCGGCGGCGGGGAATAACTCTGGCAGCATCACCGGGCAAAGAGTGCGCGCCGGGCAAGGGCTGGCCGGCATTGTCATCAACGATAAACACGGCTTAGTGATTCCAAACGTACGCCTAGACCCACGCTTCACCGAGGCGGATAAGCTGAACGGCGTCGAGATGCGTGCGGTGGCTTTAGCGCCCATCCAAGCCCATGGAAAAGCCATCGGCGTATTAGAAGCAATCAACCCTACCTCTGGCGTATTTGACCCTGACGCTTTGGTGGTTATGTCGGGGTTAGGCAGTTTGGCTGGCACAACCATTGAAAACGCCACCTTGTTTGAACGCTTGCAAAAAGCGCATCAGCATTACCGCCAATTGTTTGAAGATAGCATTGATATGATTTTCATTACCAATTGTGAAGGGAAAGTGCTAGAAGCCAACCGTCAAGCGGTCAAGTTAAGCGGGTATTCTCTCGCTCAATTACAAAACATAACCATTGACCAATTGCATGAAGTGAATTGGAATAAAACAGGTTTGAATTTTGAGGCGCTAAAACAAGGCAAAGGGTGTAATTATGAATCAGGCTTGTTACGCCAAGACGGGGCGGCAGTGTATATCGAGGTGTACGCCCGCCGTGTAGAGTATGACAACGCCGAAGCCATTCAATGGATTATGAAAGACGTTTCAGCCCGCAAAGAGTTAGACGCATTGCGCGACGACATGACTTCTATGATTTTCCATGATTTACGCTCTCCATTGGGCAACATTGTATCGAGCCTGGAGATGATGAGTACCCTCATGCCAGAAGACGACACGCTCAATTCGATGCTCACCATTGCCAAAAATTCCACCGCCCGCATTCAACGTTTGGTCAACTCGCTGCTCGATATTAACCGTTTGGAGGCGGGGCAACAAATTGTGGACCAAAACTCCATTAACCCCGTAGATTTGGTGCGCGAATCGTTGCATGACGTTGCCCCAGGCGCCAATGCCCGTCAGCAACATATTGAAAATAAAGCCACTGGCGTTTTACCATTAATTTGGGTTGACCAAGACATGATTTACCGCGTGTTTGTAAACCTATTAGAAAACGCCATTAAGTTCACGCCCGTCAATGGGTATATTGAAGTGGGCGCGCAACCCACGCCAGACGGCGCTTTTGTAAAATTTTGGGTGAAAGATAGTGGAGCGGGAATCCCTGCGGCAGACCAAGAACGCATTTTTGAAAAATTTACCCGCCTGCGCGGCAAAAACAGAGTCGGCGGCTTAGGCGTTGGGTTAGCGTTTTGCAAATTAGCCGTCAATGGGCATGGCGGCGACATTTGGGTTGAAAGCGAAGTGGACAAAGGCGCTACCTTTTGGCTCACTTTGCCCGTCTCAAAGAAACATACCACAGGTCAACTCAAACGCGTGACAGGACGCCTAACCTTCAAACCAGATAAAAAATAATTCCTGAATTTGTAATTCAAAAACACACGGCTAGGAGCGATATGCAGGAAGTAACAAAACATATTTATATTGACGACCAATTTCCAGGAGTCACCTTAGGCGTTATCGTCACTCCGCGCGGATTAATTCAAATTGACGCGCCCCCTTCTTCAGAAGACGCCCGCACTTGGCGCGCTTCTTTAATGGGCTTAGGCGGCGGCATGGACCGCGTCCTCATCAACATAGACGCCCACCCCGATAGAACGCTCGGCGCCCGCGCGATGGATTGCATTGTGATTGCTCATGAAAAAACCGCGCATATTTTTCGCACTCGCCCTAGCGCCTTCAAAGCGCAAGGCGAAGAAACAGGCGCAGATTGGGAATCCATCCCAGGCTTAGGAAGCGTGCGCTGGGCATTGCCTGAAATCTCTTTTTCAGACCAAATGGCGTTTCACTGGGGCAACTCGCCCGTGTTGCTCGAACATCATCCAGGTCCTTCCAGCGGCTCTATTTGGGTGCATTTACCCGAAGAAAAAGTTCTATTTGTGGGCGATACGGTCATGAAAAACCAACCGCCCTTTTTGGCTGGCTCTAACTTAAAAGCCTGGCTTGACTCGCTCAACGAACTATTCGATTCAAAATACAAAGGCTACACTTTCATCAGCAGTCGCGGCGGCGTCATCACTCATGCCATAATCAAAAATCAATATGACTTTCTCAAACATGTTAGCGATAAACTGAATAAAATCACAACCAAAAAACCAAACCCGGCGGTCGTCGAAAAAATGGCTGCCTCTTTGCTCACATGGTTCAAAGCGCCCGCCGCGCGCCAAAAACAATTTGCGCAGCGCTTACGCTACGGCTTACTTCATTACCATGCGCGTCAAAATCATTCCGCTCATCCTTCTATTGAAGATTAATGAACGCGCCTCAACCGCTCCTTAAACTCACCCGCGCAAACGTTATCGAATCGCAACATTTCGGCTCCATCGCCATTGTCGACTCAACGGGTAAATTACTTCATTCTTACGGCGACCCACACACGGTCGCTTTTTTACGTTCATCCGCCAAACCATTTCAAGCGCTGCCGTTTGTTGAACAAGGCGGGGCGGAATATTTTAGATTTACCGAAGCGGAACTTGCCATTTCATGCGCCTCACACGAAACGGGGCAACTGCATCTTGACCTGATACATTCGCTTCAAGTGAAAATTGGGATTCAAGAACAACGCCTGCAGTGCGGTCCTCATCTTCCAAACGACGCCAAAAAATTGCGCCAAGTCATTCAACAAAATATTAAACCAACGCCAAACTTTAATAACTGCTCTGGCAAACATACCATGATGCTTGCCTTTGCCAAAATGCGAAACCTGCCGCTGGAAACGTATTTAGAAATTGCCCACCCCATTCAACAAGATATTTTACAAACCATTTCAGAAATGTGCCTGATTGATAAAAATAAAATTGAACTTGGTATAGACGGCTGCTCTGCCATTAACTTTGCCATGCCCTTATACCATGCCGCGTTGGGCATGGCGCGCTTTGTGGACCCGTTTGAATTAGCGCCTTCCAGAGCGAACGCTTGTAAAAAAATCGCCGCCGCCATGCTTGCCCACCCTGAGATGATAAGCAACTTCGGCGAATTTGATTGCGAACTGATGAAAGCCAGTCATCATAAAGTCATCACCAAAAGAGGCGCAGAGGGCTTCCAAATTGTCGGCGTGCCAGCGGGCATACTTCAAGAAAGAGGCGTAGGCATCGCCTTCAAAGTCACAGACGGCGATAAACCCAGCATGAATGAAGACCTTGTTTTCACTTCGCGCGTGCGCCCAGCCGTCACGCTTGAAATCTTGCGGCAGTTAAACGTATTGAATGAAGCCGAATTAAAATCTTTAAGTAATTTTGGACCGAGCAAAATTTTGAGAAATTACGCAGGCATAGCGACAGGCGCATTAACGCCTACATTTACGCTATGAAATAAAACGCTTAATCAACGCCGATATAAATGATGAAAAACCTCCAAACCCGCGCAATCAAAATTCACGAAACATTATTAAAAGCGTTTGGCGAACCAATTTGGCGCAACCCATTACCTGCCATGGACGAGTTGGTTTCTACGATTTTGTCGCAAAACACAAACGATATCAACCGCGACCGTGCCTTTGACGCATTACGCGCAAAATTTTTAACATGGGAAGCGGTGCGAGATGCAAAAGAAAAAGATGTGATAGACGCGATTAAACCTGCCGGCTTGGCGAATCAAAAAGGTCCGCGCATTCAGCAAGTGTTGAAAGACATTACCAAAGAACGCGGCTCATTAAATTTAGATTTTTTGAAAGACCTATCGGTGGAAGAAGCAAGAAACTGGCTGACGAAATTTAACGGCGTGGGTCCAAAAACTGCCGCGATTGTTTTATGCTTTTCATTGAACATGCCCGCCTTCCCAGTTGATACGCACGTTTACCGCGTGACGGGAAGAATCGGTTTACGACCTGAAAAAATGAATGTCGAGCAAGCCCACCCGCACCTCGAATCCATCTTTCCGCCAGAAACGTATTACGCCGCACATTTGAACTTAATTCGACTAGGACGAGAAGTGTGCCAAGCGCGTAAGCCGCGTTGCCTTCATTGCCCAATTAATAAGTTGTGCGAGTATAAAGCGAAGACGAAGTGATATGGAAAGTAGAAAGCGGGTTAGAGAAGGTAGAGTTTAGTAAAATAGTCGTTATGCAAAAACCTCCCGCCAGCGTTGCCTTAGATAAACTACATATTCCGCATACAATCTTTCATCACGAGGGTTCTGTTGAATCGTATGAGCAAGCGGCAAAGGAGAGAAACCAGCGCGTTGGGCAGGTGGTGAAATCTATTTTGTTTCGGGTGAGGGAAAATGAATTTGCTTTGGTTTTGGTAGCGGGACCAAAACCGATTTCATGGAAGATATTGCGGAAAGTTTTAGGTCGCTCACGAATTTCAACGGCGACGGAAGAAGAAGTGTTAGAAACGACGGGGTACAGAGTCGGGACGGTGAGTCCGTTTGGGTTGAAGAAACAGGTTCGGGTGTTGATTGACGCGAATGTGCTGAAGGAAGAGGTTGTTTCCACAGGGTCGGGCGTCCAAAATACAGCCATTGTTATCAAAACGTCCGATTTACGTTTGGCTTTAAAAGATGCGGAAGTTGTTGAATTAATAAACGGAGAATCAGAATGAGCGAAAAACAACGTATTGTCAATTTTGTGGAAAATGAATGGGGGACGTACGTAGCAAGATTTAATCGTTTGCCAAAAGATGAAGGCGTGCGGCGCGTCAATGAAGAAGGGTATGAAACTTTTCAAGATATGTTGGCGCATATTATGGAATGGTGGACGGAAGGCATGGGGGTTATTATGGCGATTGCCGAAAAGCGTGAATTTGAACGCAAGAAATACGATTTTGACGCCTTCAACGCCGCCGCCGTTGCAAAATATAAAAATTGGAACGAAGCCGAATTTTTAAGTTTGTTTGAAGAAACCCGTTTGGGCGTGGTCGCCGATTTGAAGAAAGTGGATGAAGAAGTATTTGCAAATCGGCGCGTGCAGGGCTGGGTGCGCGGAATCTTTACGCATCACGCGCGGGTGCATTTGGTGGCATGCGGAAAATTTATTGCGTTAGACACATTAGAAAACGAATATTCAAAATGGCTTGAAAAATTTGACGCTTTAGAAAATAAAGATGAATATTTACAAAAACAAGGTTTTGAACGCTTTGAAGATATATTGGCGCATACCATCGGTTGGTGGGATGAGGGCGTGAAGGCGATTGAAGGCATTAAACGCGATAAGAACTATGTTTATGAAGAACCCGACGTGGATTCGTTTAACGCCGAAATTGTGGCAAAATATAAAAGCATGAGCCCCGATGAGACGCGAAAAGTTTTTGAACAAAAACGAAAAGCGATGATTGAATTTGTAAAAAGTTTAGACGAGAGTTTGTTTGAAAATTTAACCGTAGAACGTTGGCTGGCGGCGGATGTGGTGGAGCATTTTGACGAACACGATATGTAAGGAAAACCATGATGGAACATATTGTTTATCTTGCTTTGGGCAGTAATTTAGGGAATCGGTTAGCGAATCTCAAAAACGCCATTTCGAACTTGACTCCGCAATTGGACGTGAAGAAAAAGTCGCCGGTGTATGAAACGCCGCCGTGGGGCTACGCCGACCAGCCCGCGTTTTTGAATCAGGCGGTGATGGCGGAAACGTATTTAGCGCCCGACGATTTGCTCGCTCACCTAAAGCGATTAGAGACGGCGCTGGGGCGCACGCCTACATTTGCAAACGGTCCTCGAATCATTGATATTGATATTTTATTTTACGATAACGCGATTATTGATTCTCCGCCTTTGCAGATTCCACATCCGCGTCTTCATCAGCGGGGGTTTGTTCTTGTGCCTTTGAATGATATTGCCCCTGAATTGATTCATCCTACTTTAGGAAAATCTGTTGGCGAGATGTTATTGGATGTAGATAGATTGAATATTGTTGAGTATAAAGGCAAGTAATTAGACAGTGGACGACAGACCGCAGACTACAACGGTTAAAGAATATGTCATAATAAGTAAGGACAATATATGAGAATTGTTCGTTATCAAAATAGTGAAAATCAAATCGCCTATGGCTGGATGTTGGAAGATAAAATCGGCGAAATTCAAGGAAATATTTTTGGCGAATATCGCCGCCGCGAAGCGAAGACCCCCGTCAAAGAGTTAAAACTGCTTGCGCCGTGCGAACCAAGCAAAATTGTATGCGTGGGACGGAATTATGTCGAACATGCCAAAGAGTTGGGCAATGAAGTTCCCAAAACGCCGTTGATATTTTTCAAGCCGCCTTCCTCTATTATTTCGCACGGCGATTCAATTATCTTGCCGCCGCAATCGAAACAAGTGGAGCATGAAGCCGAGTTGGTGGCGGTGATTGGCAAACGCGCTAGGCACGTCACCGCAGAACATGCTAAGGAATATATTTTCGGTTATACCATTGGCAATGACGTGACCGCGCGCGACTTACAAAAAAGCGACGGTCAATGGACGCGCGCCAAAGGGTTTGATACATTTTGCCCGTTTGGTCCGTGGATTGATACAGACTTTGACCCGTCTGATGCAGTGGTGACATGCCGCGTGAATGGTCAAATGCGGCAGATGGCTTCTACCCGCGATATGGTTTTTAACGTGGCTACATTGATCGCTTATATTTCATCTGTGATGACGCTGGAGCCTGGCGATTTAATTTTCACAGGCACGCCCGCTGGCGTGGGTGAATTGAAAAATGGGGATGTGGTGGATGTGGAAATTGAAGGATTAGGGAAGTTGAGTAATTCGGTAAAAAGTTAAGCATAGAGGCGGAGATTATCGCCTCTATACTTTTTGTGGTTAAATTGAACTCAGGAGCGCGCTATGTCCACAACTGAATTTCAAACCTTCCTGCAAAAATATCCCACTTACAAAAATACAGAATCAATAGATTCGCTTCGCAAAAAAGAATACGCTCGCCTCGACGCTGGCGAGCATATTTATCTCGATTACACAGGCGGCGGCGTTTACGCCGAGTCGCAAATTCAAAAACATCAAAAACTTTTAATGGAAAATGTTTTTGGCAATCCACATTCAACCAACCCAACTTCGATGGCGGCAACGCATCTTGTGGAAGGCGCGCGCGAATACATTCTAAAATTTTTCAACGCCAACCCAGACGAATATCTCGCCATCTTCACGCCCAATGCCAGCGGCGCGTTAAAACTGGTCGGCGAGTCGTATCCCTTTGCAAACGGTCGTTATCTTTTGACGTTTGATAATCACAATTCGGTGAATGGGATTCGAGAGTTTGCTCACGCGCGCGGCGGCGACGTGACGTATATTCCCGTCATGTTGCCCGATATGCGCGTGGACGCTTCACAGCTTAACGCCGAGTTGAGCAAACCGTCTCCACATGGGCATAACCTTTTTGCATATCCGGCGCAATCCAATTTTTCTTCGGTCAAACACCCGCTGGAGTGGATTGAACTTGCGCATTCTCACGGCTGGGATGTGTTGCTTGATGCGGCGGCATTTGTTCCGACAAGCAAATTAGATTTAAGCAAAGTCAAACCCGATTTTGTCCCAATTTCATTTTATAAAATCTTCGGCTACCCCACGGGGATTGGCGCGCTGCTTGCAAGAAAACCTGCCCTAGCAAAATTACATCGCCCTTGGTTTGCAGGCGGCACCATTACCGTCGCCTCTGTGCAGGGCGATAAATACTACCTCGCCGACGGCGCGCCCGCCTTTGAAGACGGCACATTAGATTACTTAAACATCCCCGCCATTGAAATTGGTCTCAAACATATCGAATCTATCGGCTATGACGTCATCGGCGAGCGCGTTAAAACGCTCACAGGCTGGTTGTTAGATAACTTAACGGCGATGAAACACAGCACAGGCAAGTCGTTGGTTCAGGTGTATGGACCAACTTCCACCGAAGGCAGAGGCGGAGCGGTCACTGTTAATTTTTTTGATAAAGACGGCAACATCTTCGACCATCGTTTTATCGAAAATGAAGCCAATAAAATTAATATCTCGCTTCGCACGGGTTGTTTTTGCAACCCCGGCGCAGGAGAAGTGGCGATGGGCTTATCGCGCGTAGAACTAGACGTGTGTTTTACGAACCCCAGCCACCAAAGCCGCCTTTCGCAAGATGATTTTCGTTTATGCTTTGACGGCAAATCTACCGGCGCGGTGAGAATCTCTGTGGGCATGGTTACGAATTTTAATGATGTGCAAGCGGTGTTATCTTTTGCGAGAGGGTTGCTCCAATAAAATATGAACGGGCAAATTCGCTCACAAATCAAATCAGGCATGACCGTGTTGATTGTCTTAAAACAAGACCAACGCACGGGGAAATTAACGCAAGGCATCGTCAAAGATATTTTGACGAAATCGCCCAATCATCCGCACGGCATTAAAGTTCGGCTTACCAACGGTCAAGTGGGGCGGGTCAAACAAATTATCGAAACCTAAAATGCCCGAAACCATCTCGGGCATTTTTATTTCACATGCTATACTCACGAATAAAAGTTGGTTGAGGTTTTATATGAAAAGATTTTCGCTTGGACTCATGCTTCTTTTTGTGATAACCGCCTGCGGCGGAAACGCCGCGTCAGACTCGCCTGCGGCTGACCTGCCCGCGCAACTTCCCCCTTCGCCCGAGCCGTTCTCCTCCTCGCCCACATTAGAAAGCGCGGAAATTCCAACGCCCGCTTGCATTGCGTTTGAACCCACTCAAGAGGATATTGACCGCGCGCTTTCGTTTACAGGCAAATTGTTTGAAACGCAAGATTGGGAACGCACTTACACGGTCGGAACAGATAAAGTGACAGTGACATGGTATAGCGAAAGACTAACCGCCATTGCCTATTTGGAGGCTTTAATTTTCCCGTGCGGTTATGAAGAATTAGACCTTGATTATTATTTTAGCGTAGATAACTGGGTAATCATTTTTGGGAATTATCAAAGCTACGAATATGTAGATGAATGCCGTTTAGATAGCGGCGTGCGTTTGTATCAATTTATCACGGTTGACCAAGGCTTTGAATACGATGTGCATTATTGGGTGGCGAATGATACGGATACGCGCGTGATTTCAATGATGTTGGTTATGCCGATTGAATCGCAAGATTTAATTGAAGAATTTTCTTATAGTTTATTCCCGCAATTACCAGATTGTTAAGAGAATACTATGACATCTAAATACGATATTCTTTTTCAGCCCATTAAGATTGGACCCGTTACTGCGCCAAATCGTTTTTATCAAGCGCCACATTGCAATGGATTTGGCTATCGAAATCCGCAAGGCATGGCGAAGATGCGCGGTATGAAAGCCGAAGGCGGTTGGGGCGTGGTTTGCACGGAAGAAACTGAAATTCATTACACCAGCGATTTATCGCCATATTTTGAAGGGCGCATTTGGAGTGATGATGATATTCCTGTTTGGCAGTTGATGACCGAAGCGGTTCATAAACACGGCGCATTAGCGGGGATTGAATTAACCTATAACAGTCATGATGCCGCGAATTTATATTCGCGTGCAGCGGCATTCGCGCCTCGTTCTATGGGCATCACGGGCGGCGGCGGATACGAACCCGGGCAAGCGCGCGCGGCGACAAAAGACGATTTGAAACAAGTCCGCAAGTGGCATCGCAACGCGGCGATTCGCGCCAAGAAAGCGGGCTTCGATATTATCTATTGTTACGCCGCGCATAACATGACCTTGGCGTTTCATCTTTTATCAAAATATAACGATAGAACCGATGAATACGGCGGCTCACTTGAAAACCGCGTGCGCTTTCTGCGCGAATTAATTGAAGATACAAAAGAAGCAGTCGGTGATACATGTGCAGTTGCAGTTCGCTTTGCTGTAGATGAATTGCTCGGCGATGAAGGGATGCAACACGACGGCGAAGCCCCAGAGATTATTTCTATGTTGGCAGAACTGCCAGATTTGTGGGACGTGAACTTAAGCAATTGGGCAAACGATTCAATCCCCTCGCGTTTTGGCAAAGAAGGTCACCAAGAAAAATATATTGCTTTTGTAAAAAAGTTAACCTCCAAACCCGTTGTCGGCGTTGGGCGATACACCTCGCCCGATTCAATGGTCTCTGCCATTGAGCGCGGCATTATGGATATGATTGGCGCGGCGCGCCCAAGCATTGCCGACCCATTTCTTCCAAACAAAATAAAAGAAGGACGATACGACGACATCCGCGAATGTATCGGATGCAATATCTGCGTCACGGGCGATACCCGCTTTGTGCCAATTCGTTGCACGCAAAACCCAACGATGGGCGAAGAGTGGCGGCGTGATTGGCACCCAGAAATAATTGCGCCGAAAAAATCAAACGATGAAATTCTCATCGTTGGCGCTGGACCTGCAGGGCTAGAAGCGGCTCGGGCGTTGGGTCAGCGTGGGTACAGAGTCATTCTCACCGACGCGAAGCGTGAGGCGGGCGGTCGTGTCGCGCTTGAGGCTCAGCTTCCAAATCTAAATGAATGGCGGCGCGTCATTGATTGGCGCATCACGCAAATCAAGAAAATGAAAAATATATTTTTCTATCCATCCAGCCCAATGAACTTGCAAGATGTTTTAGAAGCAAATGCTAAGCATATTATTTTGGCGACAGGCGCAACTTGGCGGCGCGATGGAGTGGGGCGTTATCTTCAACAACCTGTTCAGGGCAATGCAAACATTTTTACGCCTGACGATTTGATGAACGGAAATTTACCCACTGGCAAAGTTTTAATTTATGACGATGACCATTACTATATGGGTGGCGTGCTTGCAGAATTACTTGCAACGAATGGATGTGAAGTTACTTTGATGACTCCTGCGCCGACCATTTCAGCATGGACAGAATATACGTTGGAACAAAACCGCGTGTATAAACGATTGCTTGATTTGAATGTGACTCTGTTGCCTCATCATACGCTCGCTTCGCTCTCCCCTCAATCTGTTACAGCCACCCATATTATCTCTTCCGTTGAGCGGACTTTCGCGTGCGACGCAGTTGTGATGGTGACCGATAGAACGCCAAACGATTCTTTGTATCACGAACTTAAGCCCGCGCTGGCGGAAGGAAAAATAAAATCATTGCGAGTGATTGGCGACGCCGAAGCGCCGAACATTATTGCTCAAGCGGTTTTTTCTGGTCATCTCGCGGCAAGAGAATTTGATGAAGTTATTGACCCAGACGTGACGCCGTTTAAAGTGGCGCGTCACATTTAATCTCATGCGAATCGCTCTCTCAGAATGACAGGATAAATAAAGTGGTACAATAGATAATATAAATAAACGCCCAGTCAGCGGCGAAGTTAGTGAAAATCTAACACTGTCGCGCAACTGTGAATTAGCGTTTAGCATTTAGCGCTTAGCATTTAGCCTTTCGGCTAATAGCTAATAGCTGAAAGCTAACAGCTAAAAAGTCAGGTCGCCCGCTCTGGTCGGTTCTACCACACTCTCGCGGAAAGGAGGTGGAGGACGGCTTCTGTTTGGATTGCCTCTCCAACCTCCCCAGCCTCGGCTGGGGATTTTTGTTTCACTACATCAAAAAAACCTGACAGGTTTAACACTTTATTAGGAGAAGAACATGGTACGAAAAATTTTTATATTCGCTTTGCTCATTGCAATGCTCGCCGCCTGCGCGCCAGCCTCTACGCCTGCGCCAGAAGCGGAAGTAACCGAAGCGCCCGCTACCGAAGCGGCGGCGACGGAAGAACCTGCCGCCACAGAAGAACCCGCTTCGACGGCGTTAACTTTCACCGATGGGTTAGGTCGTGAAGTGACCTTAGAAGGTCCCGCGCAAAGGATTGTCACCCTTGCGCCGTCGTTAACTGAATTGTTCTTTGCTGTGGGCGCTGGCGGGCAAGTGGTGGGGCGCGATGATTTTTCTGATTACCCTGCCGAAGCGTTAGATATAACCAGCATCGGCTCGACGTATGGACCGTTGAACACCGAAGCGATTCTCGCGCTTGAACCAGATTTGGTCGTTGCCGCTGGAATCAATACGCCAGAGCAAGTAAAAGCCTTAGAAGATTTAGGCATTACGGTTTACTACTTAAATAACGCCGCAACGTTTGAAGACTTGTACGACCAAGTCCGCTGGGCGGGGACGATTACAGGTCACGAAGAGGAAGCGAACGCGTTAGCGGAGTCGTTAGCTGCGCGGGTAGAGGCGGTTGCAGAAGCGGTATCTACGCTGGAAGAAAAGCCGACAGTCTTCTATGAAATTGACGGCACGGATACATCTAAACCGTGGACGACTGGACCCGGCACGTTTATGGATACGATGATTACCATGGCGGGCGGAATTAATATCGGCGGCGTGTTGAGCGAACCGTACGCTCAAATGAGCGTGGAAGAGATTGTGTTACAAGACCCCGATTTTATTATTTTGGGCGACACGTTGTTCGGCGTGACGATTGAATCGATTGCTGAACGCGCAGGCTGGGCTGATTTAACCGCCGTGAAAGAAAATCGCATTTTTGCTTTCGACGATAACCTTGCCAGCCGACCTGGTCCGCGTTTGGTGGATGGTTTGGAAGAGTTGTTGAAAATTTTGCATCCTGAGTTGGTTGTGACGCCGTAAGTCTCTCCGCCGTCCCGAAGGTTCGTTTAACGTAATTCTTTCCAAAGAACTTTTAACCTTCGGGACGTTTTTATGCCATGCGCCCGTATCTTTTCTCTTTTTCCTTTCTTATCATTGCTTTGCTTGTGAGCCTTGCCATCGGTTCTGTGTTTTTACCTTTGCAAGATATTTTCGCGGTGATACAAGGAAACGGTTCTGATTTAGCCACGAATATTTTATGGAATATTCGTTTGCCGAGAACCGTGCTGATTGCTTTAACGGGCATGGCATTAGGCGGAAGCGGCGCGGCGTATCAAGGTTTGTTTCGCAATCCGTTAGCGGACCCATATTTAATTGGCATTGCATCGGGCGCGGGCTTGGGCGCGGTGATTGCCATGAGTTTTGATAGAGCGTTTTCATTTTGGGGGTTGATGGCAATTCCGCTGACCGCCTTTATCTTTGCGTTGCTCACGGTGGCAATTGTGTATTTTTTAGCCCGCGTGGGGCGCACTGCGCCGATTACCAATTTGCTCTTAGCGGGCGTAGCGGTTTCTTCGTTTACAACGTCATTGATGTCGTTCATTATGCTTCGCACAGACGGCGAATTACGCCGCGCCATGAGTTGGCTGATGGGCGGTTCGATTCAATTGGGTTGGGAATTTGTGGCTACCATTTTGCCTTATCTCTTAATTGGCTTGGGCGCATTGCTTTTTAGCGGGCATGTTTTGAACCTATTGCAATTTGGCGATGAACAAGCCCAACAACTTGGGTTAAACGTCTCGCGCGCAAAAACAATACTATTAATCATGGCGTCTATGGCGACCGCCGCCGCCGTGTCTTTCGCTGGGATTATCGGTTTTGTCGGTTTGATTGTTCCGCATGTGATGCGCTTATGGTTTGGCGCCGACTATCGCAAACTTGTGCCGCTTTCTATTCTGTGCGGCGCAAGCGCATTATTATTTTCAGACGTGATTGCCCGCGTGGTATTGGCTCCGCAAGAATTGCCCGTTGGCGTAGTCACCGCATTGGCAGGCGCGCCGTTTTTTTTATGGGTTTTGCGCCGTTCTAAAACGCAAGGATTATGGTAAACGGACGATAGTCTATAGACAGTGAACGGTATGAGTAAATGGTCTGTGGTCTATTGTCTATTGTCTATGGTCTATGGTCTAACATGAAAGGAATGAAATGAAAAAAGGATTATTAATCGTCAACACGGGCGACGGCAAAGGCAAAAGCACCGCCGCGTTTGGTATGGTCTTTCGCGCGTGGGGTAGAAATTTTCGCATTTGCGTCATTCAATTTATCAAAGCGGAAACGGGGCAATGGGGTGAAATTAAAGCCGCCAAAAAATTAGGCATTGAATGGCACACCACAGGCGATGGGTTTACATGGCTTTCTAAAGATATGGATGAAACCATTGCCCGCGCCAAACATGGTTGGGATTTAGCAAAAGAAAAAATCGCCAGCAATCAATATGATTTGATTGTGTTAGATGAATTCACTTACCCATTGATTTACCAATGGCTGGATACAAACGAAGTGATGGAATGGCTGCGCCTCCATCGTCCGCCGAACCTGCATCTCGTGATTACGGGTCGCTCTGCGCCTCAGGCGTTGATTGACGAAGCCGATTTGGTGACGGAGATGACTCCGATTAAACACCCATTTGAGCAAGGGATTGTGGCGCAGGCGGGAGTGGAGTTTTAGATTGCCGACAACTGAACGCCGTCATTCAAGATTATGAACATACCAACTATCACTCCTCTCAATCAACCTGCCATGCAAGCCGCGCGCGAACGGCAAAATCAACTTACCAAACCCGCTGGCAGTTTGGGACGTTTGGAAGAACTTTCGATTCAATTGGCTGGCATTACTGGAAAAGAAATTCCGCAGATAAAAAATAAAGTCATTGTTGTTATGGCGGGCGACCATGGCGTCGTCGCCGAAGGGGTTAGCGCGTACCCGCAAGAGGTGACTCCGCAAATGGTCTTGAATTTTCTACATGGCGGCGCGGCGATTAACGTCTTGGCGAATCATATCGGCGCGAAAGTTGTGGTGGTAGATATGGGCGTCGCCGCTGAAATAGATACGGACGATAAAACACTGCTTCGGCGAAGAATCGGCTGGGGGACGGGAAACATGGCTCAAGGTTCGGCAATGAAGCGTGAGCAGGCGGAAGAAGCGATTCAAAGCGGAATCGAAATCGCATTAAGTGAAATATCCAAAGGGGCAGATATCATCGGCACAGGCGATATGGGCATCGGCAATACGACTCCGTCTGCTGCGATTGCCTGCGCGTTGATGAACGCGCCTGCTGAAAAAATCGCTGGGCGCGGCACAGGCGTGGATGATGACGGGCTCAAACGAAAAATTTTTGCGATTGAAAAAAGTTTGAATGTGAATCAACCAAATGCCAACGACGGTTTGGATGTGTTGTCGAAAGTGGGCGGCTTTGAAATTGGCGGGCTGGCGGGCGTGATGATTGGCGCGGCTTCTAAAAATATTCCTGTGATGGTGGATGGGTTTATTTCCACCGCCGCCGCAATGATTGCCGTGAGCATTGCCCCCGCCTGCAAAGATTATTTAATTTTCGCGCATCGTTCCAAAGAAAACGGACATGCTTTGATGTTGGAATGGCTCGGCGTAAAACCGTTGCTCGATTTAGACATGCGGCTCGGCGAAGGCACGGGCGCGGCGCTGGGAATTTCATTGGCTGAAGCCGCTTGTAAAATTTTGGGCGAGATGGCGACATTTGGCGAAGCAGGCGTGAGCGGAAAGGATTAGTAAAAAGTAGATATGAATTCAAAGTGAAGCGCCAAAAGAAATTTATTATAACAAGCCGACCGCCGACGACTAACCGCAGTCTGTGGGTCTGCAGTCGGCGGTCAATATTCTGAAGGACTTTCGCTGATTTATTGAGTTTACCTGTTTACTTTGTTTACCTGTGTTATGACGTATATTATCGCCGCATTTCAATTTCTAACAATTTTTCCAACCATCATCAAACGTATGTTTACATCGCAAGAGATGGGACGCGCCGTGGCATGGTTTCCGTTGGTTGGAATTGTTTTAGGGTTGTTCTTGTATGTTGTAAATTATCTTGCTCAATTAATTTTCCCTGTTTCCGTTTCAGCCGCAATCACTTTATTTGCATGGATTATTTTCACCCGCGCCTTTCATCTCGATGGCTTTATGGATACTTGTGACGGTCTTTTTGGCGGGTTCACGCCCGAACGCAGACTCGAAATTATGAAAGACTCGCGCATGGGCGCATTTGGCGTGGCGGGCGGAATTTTAGTTTTGCTGACGGAATATTCCGCGCTTCAATCTTCCGTCAATTTGTTTGCCGCGCTGACGCTTTCTACTACGCTCGGGCGTTGGGCATCGCCGCTTGTGATTTACGCTTTCCCTTATGCCCGTGAAGACGGGCTGGGCATTGAAATGAAAAGAAATGTCCGAATTCAAGAAGTCATCATCGCTACATTGATTTCAGGCGCACTTTCATTTTGTGTATATGGTTGGATGGGTTTTTTGCTCATGCTCATTTCTGCTGTAATTAGTATTTGCATTGCTCTTTATGCCATGCGTTTACTCAACGGATTAACGGGCGATATTTATGGAACGGTCACAACCGCTGTTGAAATGTTTGTGTTGATTTTTTTTACAATTAATTTATAAACGATGAAACTTCTCCTTGCCCGTCACGGACAAACCGATTGGAACATCGCTGGACGTTATCAAGGTCAGAGCGATATTCCATTAAACCCAACAGGTTGCGAACAAGCGAAACGACTTGCCAAAAGACTTTCCGCAGAAACGATTCACGCCGTTTATTCCAGCGATTTATCGCGCGCCAAAAACACCGCCCAAGCCATTGCAAACATTCATCAACTCCAAGTTCAAACCGATTCGCGCTGGCGCGAATTAAACTTTGGCGAATGGGAAGGCATGACATATAAAGAAATGTCGGCTCACTCGCCCGCGTTATTTGAAGCATGGATGATGAACCCGCGACATACACCCACGCCCAATGGCGAAACATTAGACGAATTATCCAAACGGGTTGCCTCCGCGTTTGATGAAGTCAAAAACAAACACAAAGACCAAACCGTGTTGGTCGTTTCTCATAGCGGAGCGTTACAAGCGCTTTTAGCAACCTTGCTCGGCATAGATTTGAATCGGTATTGGCAATTCAAAATTTCGCAGGCTTCATTAAATGAATTACAAGTTTTTCCCGATGGCGTCGCATTAAGTTTATTGAACGATACAACGCATCTTTTATGACAGCTAAAGTATTAATGATACAAGGCAGTAGTTCCTCTGCTGGAAAAAGTTTAATCACAACCGCATTGTGTAGAATTTTTGCGCGTCGTGGAATTAAAGTTGCTCCATTTAAAGCGCAAAATATGTCTAACAACGCTGCTGTGTGCGCTGATGGAAGTGAAATTGGTCGCGCTCAAGCCTTGCAAGCCGCCGCCGCAAAACTTGAACCGACTGTGGATATGAATCCTGTGTTAATAAAACCCGAAGCCGATTCGCGTTCACAAATTATTCTTATGGGGCGCGCATGGCAAACGCTTAAAGCAAAAACATATTATGAAAAGAAAGAGATTCTTTGGGAACATGTCAAAGCTTCATTAGATCGTTTGCGAAACAGCCATGAACTTATCGTCATAGAAGGCGCGGGCAGCCCTGCCGAATTGAACCTCAAACGCGGCGATATTGTCAACATGGCGGTTGCAAAATATGCAAATGCGCCTGTCTTGCTTGTCGGCGATATTGATCGCGGCGGAATCTTTGCTCAATTAATTGGCACACATTTTCTTCTTGAACCTGATGAACAAAAACTCATGCGCGGTTTTATCGTTAACAAATTTCGCGGCGACTTTTCTCTTTTTGTGGATGGCATTCAAATCATTGAACAAAAATCAGATGTGCCTGTGCTGGGCGTGATTCCATACATCAAAGATTTATATTTGCCTGATGAAGACGCCGTTTCGGTAGAAGTCGCTTCACACTCAGCCAAACCCGCTTCGCCATCCCAAACAGATATCGCCGTTATAGCGTTGCCCCGCATCTCCAATGCAGATGATTTTGATTCGCTGCGGGCAGAACTAAACATTCATATTCGCCATATTGATTCGCTTGAAAAACTTGGAAACCCCAATGCCATCATCATCCCTGGCACAAAAAGCACAATAGCAGATTTGAATTGGCTTCAAGAAACAGGACTTGCAAATGCAATTATCCAATTTGCAAACAACGGCGGTGAAGTCGTTGGGATTTGCGGCGGCTATCAAATGTTAGGGGAGACGATTCATGACCCATATCACGTTGAATCACAAAAAGATTCTGTTAATGGATTAGGTTTATTGCCAGTCAAGACGATATTTGCAAAAACAAAATCAACCTATCAAATAAAAGCGACGATATTAAAGTTTGAAAATCTTACAAATGAAATAATTCAAGGTTACGAAATTCACATGGGCGAGACAGAGAGTCAAACTCAATGGTTGGAAATTGATTCTCGAAACGGCGAACAAGTTTCAGTTAAAGATGGAAGCCTTTCGCCTAACGGAAAAGTTTGGGGTTGTTATATTCACGGATTATTTGCCAACGACTTGTTTCGTCATACTTGGTTATCTCGTTTGGGTTGGCGCGGAGAAGTTGTTTCACAATCTGTGCGTTTTGAAAATTCATTAGAAAAATTGGCGGATGTTGTTGAAAACGCTTTGGATATGAAAAAATTGGAGAAAATTATATGGGAAAGTTGATGTTCATTTTGGGCGGCGCACGAAGCGGAAAATCATTCTACGCTCAAAAACTGGCAGAAGCCTCTGGCAAGGTTGTGACCTTCATCGCCACCGCCCAAGCGTGGGACGATGAAATGAAAGCGCGCATTCAAAAACATCGCCAAGACCGACCAGCAAAATGGCAAACGCTTGAAATACAAAAAAATGTTTCCGCTTATTTGCTTCAACATCCGCAACAAACTGAAATTTATTTGCTAGATTGCGTCACTTTGTTAGCCAGTAATATTTTCATGCAATTCATCGAAGACGACTTAGTAAATGAGGCAACGGCAAAAATTGCATTAGAAAATGAAATCGCCGAATTAATTAAATATATTAATGAACATAATGAGGAATGGATTATCGTTTCCAACGAGGTCGGTTTGGGGCTTGTCCCGCCGTATCAGATGGGGCGTGTGTATCGTGACTTGTTAGGTTGGGCGAATCAACGCTTAGCGAAAGAAGCGGATTCAGTTTTGTTTTTGGTGGCCGGCGTTCCGATGAAAGTAAAATAAATGACAATGATTCAAATTCAAAAAATCAATTTAGAAAATAAACATCTGGTAGATAATTTTGACAGAAAATTTACGGTCAAAGAAAAAATCGCTTTAAGGATGGAAGACGGAAACTTAACATATTCTGTTATTCCAGTTCCGCCTTATGAAAAAGAAATCCCGGTAGATGAAGTTGAAGATATAGATTCTTTTATTGATAATGATGAGAAAATAATTTTTCTCGCATTTGTCAATGACCAGCCTGCGGGTCAAATCAAGATGATTAAGTGGTGGAATGGATATGCTTACATTGATGATTTGATTATTGCGCCGCAGTATCGCGGTATGGGTGTAGGGAAAAGCCTAATTGCAGAAGCGGTTCGCTGGTCGAAAGAGAAGCGTTCTCCCGGCATCATGCTTGAAACGCAAGATGATAACGTCGCCGCTTGTCGGTTATATCAGTCCTGTGGTTTTGTTCTCGGCGGCTTTGATAAATTTACATTCAAAAATATCAAGCCGAATGAAATTGCATTATTTTGGTATCTGGTGTTCTAATGTTAAATATAAAAAACCTTTTCGTTTCTTATAACGGGCGCGAAATTTTGCATAATGTTTCGTTTGACGTAAAAAACGGCGAAGTGGTTGCGTTAATTGGGCCCAACGGCGCGGGCAAATCCACGTTGATTCGCGCCGTCAGCGGGGTGATTGAATCGCGCGGCGAAATTCAAACCGATGGAAAAAATTTTCATGCGATGAATCCGATGGAACGCGCGCGTTATGTTGCGGTTGTGCCGCAAGCGATTTCACTGCCGCCTGCGTTTTCAGTTTGGGAAACGGTGTTGATGGGGCGCACGCCGTATTTAGGATTTTTAGGCAACGCTTCAACACATGACGAGGAACTTGCCCGCCAAGCCTTGACTCGCGTCAACGCCTTAGCGTTTTCTGAACGGCGTGTGGGCGAGCTCTCTGGCGGCGAACAACAGCGCATTTTGTTAGCGCGCGCCTTGTGCCAATCTACGCCCATACTTTTATTGGACGAACCGACATCGCATTTAGACTTGCAATATCAAGTGAGTTTATTGGAATTGATTCGCGACTTAGCCAAAGAAAATAATTTGGCGGTGTTAGTCGCCATGCACGACTTGAATCTCGCCGCCCGTTATGCAGATAGAGTTGCATTGATGGTGGCGGGAAGTATCAAAGCGCTTGGCACACCAAAAGAAGTATTACAGCCAGAAATTATCTCAGATGCCTATTGTTTGCCTGTGCAAGTGGTCAAACATCCGTTTTTGGATGCGCCGCTTGTGCTGCCGGAAAGTAATATCAACGAACGAAATAAATAATGGACACAACCGCCCCAATCGCCACAACCGTCCACCGCAATGTGGACGGTTTGATTGTTCCCGCTAATTTCCCTCCCAAATGACCGCCAACCCATGCCCCAAGCGCCATCACAAGCGCAACTGTCCACAAGACCTGACCCGAAAACAAAAAGAAAATCGCCGCAGCAATGTTGACCGCGAAAGCCGCTGCCTGCTTTAACGCATTGAGCCTTATTAGCGAATCTTCAATGGTTAATCCCAATGCTGAAAGGATAATCACGCTCAAACCTGCGCCGAAATATCCGCCATAAATAGAAGCGATACCAACAGGGAGCCAAGCGATTGCTTCAAGATTGGAGGGATGACTTCGTTGGACTAACCATGCTCGCACGGGTTCTTGAATGGCTAATAAAATTGAAGCGAGCAAAATCAAATAAGGGACAAGTTCGCTAAATAATTTTTCGCCTGTTTGCAAAAGTAAAAATCCGCCAAATACCCCGCCGAGCGCGCTGGCGGGAATCAATAACCATAGACGATTCTTTTGGTTGCGTAAATCATTCCATTGAGCGAGCGTCCCGCCCAAATAACCGGGTGATAATGCTACTGTGTTTGTAATACTTGCCGAAATGGCAGGTACGCCTAAAAATGTTAATACTGGAAATGTAATTAATGTCCCGCCGCCAGCAAGTGCGTTGACTGCGCCTGCCAGCAAGGCGGCGATTGCGATGAGGAGATAATCAAAAGGAGAAAGCATCGGTTAAGTATAGCATTCTTGACTCTCTTCGTTTCAAGGCGTATAATCTCGCCATTCAGAAGGAGTAAGCAATCAATTTTCTGACAGAAACGAAGGTCATGGGCTGAAAACCTTCACAGAAAAAAATTGCCGAAGTCGTCTGAATCTAATTGCTGAAGAACATTGATAATTACCAATTACCAATTACTAGACCAGCACGGGTCAGCCCGTTATAGCGAAATCAAGCGCGTTTTTAGTAACTAGTTAACTACTCAACAAAAAAACTAGCCGACTAATAACGAATTGAGGTGGTACCACGGAGTAAATACTTCGTCCTCTATTGGATGAGGTATTTTTTATTTTAAGCGCCAGAGAGTAGAGAACAGAAATAAGAAAAACTGTTCGCTGATTATCTGCTCTCTGCGACGAAGGAGCAATCATGACTAAAGAATTACCCAAAGCCTACGATTTCAAATCTACCGAGCCGCGCATCTATGCCATGTGGGAGGCGGGTGGATTCTTCAAGCCGCATAACGACCCAAACAAGCCAAATTTCGACCCCAACGTCAAACCCTTTGTCATTGCTATTCCGCCGCCGAATGTGACGGGCGAATTACACATCGGTCACGCTATGTTTGTAAGCGTGGAAGATTTAATGATTCGCTATCACCGCATGAAAGGGTATTCCACGCTTTGGGTGCCAGGCACAGACCATGCAGGCATTGCTACGCAACTCATGGTGGAAAAAGATTTACTCAAAAATGAAGAAGTGACCCGCGAAGAACTTGGGCGTGAAGAATTTGTCAAACGCACATGGGAATGGAAGAAAAAATATGGCAACATCATCACTACACAGATTCGCAGACTGGGCGCTTCTTGCGATTGGGATAGAGAACGCTTCACGCTCGACGAAGGCTTGAGCGCCGCCGTGCGAGAGGCGTTTGTGCGCCTGTACGAAAAAGGTCTTATCTACCGTGGACCGCGCCTAATCAATTGGTCGCCTGGGCTTAAAACCGCAGTCTCTGATTTGGAAGTGGAATATAGCGAAGAAGATGTGCAATTGTATTACTTCAAATACATGCTCAAAGATTCAGACGAGTTTATTCCAGTAGCTACCATTCGACCTGAAACCATTTTAGGCGATACGGCAGTGGCGGTTCACCCAGAAGACGAACGATATAAAAAATATATTGGCAAAACCGTGATTGTGCCGATTTTGAACCGAGAAATTCCAGTGATTGCAGACGAATACGTCAGCATGGAATTTGGAACGGGCGCATTAAAAATCACGCCAGGGCACGACCCGAACGACTACGCCATTGCGCAACGCCACAACCTGCCGATTATTTCGGTGTTAGACGTTCAGGCGAAGGTCAATGAAAATGGGGGCAAATATCAAGGTCAGGATAGGTTTGAAGCGCGAAAAAATCTGTGGGCGGATATGAAAGCCGCAGACTTAACCATCAAAACGGAGAACTATCGCACAACCATTCCACGCTCACAACGCGGTGGAGAAATTATCGAACCGATGATTTCAGAGCAATGGTTTGTTAAAATGGAATCGTTAGCAAAGGCTGGGCTAGACGCCGTGCGCGATGGACGAATCAAAATTGTGCCTGAGCGTTTTGAAAAAATATATTTCAATTGGCTTGAAAACATCAAAGATTGGTGCATTAGCCGCCAATTGTGGTGGGGGCATCGCATTCCCGTTTGGTATTGCGAAGATGGACACATGACCGTGACTCGCGAAGACCCAACGCAATGCGCCACATGCGGCTCAAAAAATATTCGTCAAGATGAAGATGTGTTAGACACTTGGTTTTCATCTGGCTTGTGGCCCTTTTCCACTTTAGGCTGGCCCCAACAAACGCCCGACCTACAATATTTTTACCCAACTTCTTACATGGAAACGGGGTACGATATTTTATTCTTTTGGGTGGCGCGCATGATTATGATGGGGCTTGAGTTTACAGGGCAAGCGCCGTTTCATACGGTTTATTTACACGGGCTTGTGCGCGATGAGCAAGGACGAAAAATGTCTAAGACCACAGGCAATGTGATTGACCCATTAACCGTGATGGATGAATTTGGCACAGACGCGCTTCGCTTCACGCTTCTCGTTGGTTCTACGCCCGGAAACGACACCAACGTGGGCGTTAAGAAAGTGGAAGCGAATCGTAACTTTGCAAATAAATTATGGAATGCAGGAAGGTTTGTCATTTCGGCGATTGATAACTTGACCTCAGATAACCGACCTTCGTCAGCGGGCAGCGGTCAGAATGTTGCGCTTGCCGATTCTTGGATTACCGCCAAACTTAATAAACTCATCCGCAACGTGGAGCGTCAATTCCAAAACTTCCAATATGGTCAGGCTGGGCAAGAAATTTACGAATTTATCTGGTCAGACTTTGCCGACTGGTATGTGGAAATTGCCAAAGAGCAAATAAAGACGGCAGACCGTAGACAGCAGACGGTGGAAACGCTTGCAAAGGTTTTTGATTCTTGTTTAAGATTGTTGCACCCCTTTACTCCTTTTGTAACAGAGGAAATCTGGGGGCATCTTCACAGTGCATTAAGAGAGTCTCCAATCTCCAATCTCTGTAAAGACTGGACCACTGCATTGATTACCGCTAAATTCCCAGAACCGACCGAAGAAGAATCTTGGGAATCAAAATCCATTGCGGATTTTGAATTGATTCAAGAAATCGTGCGTGGAATTCGCAACTTGCGTTCTGAAAAAGGTGTTGCTCCATCTAAAAAGATTCCCGCAAGTATTTCCGCTGGAGCAAAAACTGAATTGATAAAAGAACAATCTCAAGTGATTGCTTGGCTTTCAGGCTTAGACAATTCACAATTCACTATTCACGAATCGCTCAAAGATAAACCGAAAGATTCCGCGGCGCTCGTGGTTGGCTCGGTTGAAATTTATTTGCCGTTAGCTGGCATGGTAGATTTAGCCAATGAAAAAGCCCGCCTTGAAAAAGAACTCAAAGAAGCGGAAAGCCATATTCAACGTTTGGAAAAATTATTGAACAGCGATTTTGCCAACAAAGCCCCCGCCGCCTTAGTGCAAAAAGAAAAAGAAAAACTGGCAGGTTATAAAGATACTGCCGAGAAAATCAAAGCGCAATTGAAATAGATGACGCTCATCGTCTCCAAGTTTCTCAATCTGCGAGACGATGAGCGATAAACGCAACCCGCCTTGCAATAAGACCGCATTATCATATATAATAAGAGAAATAAATTAAATAATAACCTTCGGGGCAGGGTGCAATTCCCGATCGGTGGTATAGCCCACGAGCCTGTTTAGGTACATCGCTTTCCTGCTTGGGAAAACGGGCATGATTCGGTTCAATTCCGAAGCCGACAGTAAAAGTCTGGATAGAAGAAGGTAAACAAGACTCATGAGAGTCTGATTCGATTTAAGTCCCCGAAAACATGAAACGTTTTCGGGGTTTTTCTTAATCGCTTCAGACTTAACGTCTGTCTGTTTCCGCGCCTCGAACATGATTTTTGTTTGAGGCTTTTTTATTATATGTAGAGGCAAGGCATGCCCTGCCCTTACGAAAAAAAAATTATGAAAACATCTTTATCTCGTTTCTTTGGAATACTCTCCATCTTATTATTCATCCCGCTATGGGAGTTAATTGTCCGCGTCAGCGACTTGCCGAAATTCATCTTACCCTCTCCATTGGACGTATGGACTCGCTTCCTTAAATCATTACATGACGGTAGTTTGCTCTACCACACAGGCATTACATTTATAGAAGTTTTACTCGGTCTATTAACAGGGACTTTATTTGCAACTATTGTCGGCTACATGCTTGCAAAATCTCGCGCGCTTGAAAAAATCTTATCGCCTTATCTTGTCGCCAGCCAAGCGATTCCAGTTGTAGCCATTGCTCCGCTGTTAGTAATATGGCTCGGAGACGGCATCCTCTCCAAAGTGGTTATTTGCGCATTGATTGTATTTTTCCCCGTATTAATCAACACCATTGTCGGCGTGCGCGCCGTCTCTGCGCCGTTATATGATTTGATGAATTCCCTCCGCGCCACGCGTTGGCAAATTTTACTCAAACTTGAAATTCCCGCTTCGTTGCCCGTTTTGCTTGGCGGGTTACGAATCGGCGCGACGCTTTCAGTCATTGGCGCAATTGTCGGCGAATTGGTAGACGCCGAACAAGGGCTGGGCTTTTTATTACAACTCGGCGATTTTCAATACGATACGTCTATGGTGTTTGTGGCGGTGTTTATGTTAATTGCTTTGGCTTTGCTTTTATACGGCATGGTCACAGGATTAGAAAGAAGATTTTTGAAATGGATGAAATAACAATACAAGACCTATCAGGTCTAAAAATAAAAAGGAGACTTTATGTATAAAAAAATATTTTCACTCATGCTCGGGTTCATGATTCTGTTGACGGCGTGTAGCGGCTCTCAGGTCACGAATGAAGCGGGAACGTTGCAAAAAATTAAATTGCCTATGGGCTACATCCCCAACATTCAATACGCGCCATTTTATGTCGCGGTAGATAAAGGTTATTTTGCCGAAGAAGGAATCGAAATTGAATTTGATTACTCATTTGAAACTGACGGCGTAGGGCTAGTGGGCGCAGGCGAATTGCCGTTTGTGGTGGCTTCGGGCGAGCAAGTGTTGCTGGCGCGCGCGCAAGGGCTGCCTGTGGTGTATGCTTTTGCTTGGTATCAACAGTTCCCCATTTCAATCGTCACTGCGGCGGAATTAAACGTGAACGAACCCAGAGACCTGCGCGGAAAAACAATCGGCTTGCCGGGCTTATTTGGCGCAAATTACATCGGCGCGCAAGCCCTGTTATTCGCCGACGATGTCAATCCAAATGAAGTGACATTCAACGCCATTGGCTTCAATCAAGTCGAAGCGTTTGCCAGCGGTCAAAGCGACGTGGTGGTGGTTTACACCGCCAATGAACCCATTGTGCTGCGCTCGCAAGGCTTTGACTTAAATGAACTGCGCGTGGCAGATTATGCGCAATTAATTGCCAACGGCATTGTGACCAACGAAGACACAATCGCCAACAACCCCGAATTAATACAATCGTTTACGCGCGCCTTTGCTAAAGGCATTGCCGATACAATCGCCAACCCCGAAGAAGCGTATCAAATTAGTTTGAAGTTTGTAGAAAATTTGAAAGACCAAGATAAAGACGTTCAAATGCAAGTGCTAACCACTTCGATTGAATTTTGGCAGGCGGAAAGAATCGGTTTTTCCAACCCGCAAGCATGGGAAAACATGAACGAATTGTTGGTGAAAATGGAATTAATTCCTGAGCCGATTGATTTGAGCCAAGCGTTTACAAATGAGTTTGTTCCTTAATCGTATGGGCGACCCGTCAGGATTGTTTATAGCCTTGATAAAAAATGGTGGGTCGCCCATACCTTGAAAATGAAAAATACTAAACCTGCTCTTTCCGTAAAAGATTTATCTATTGTTTTCGACGATGAAAACAATTCGATTCACGCGCTTGAACGGATTTCATTCGATATTCAGCGCCGCGAGTTTGTTTGTTTTCTTGGTCCTTCGGGTTCGGGTAAAACCACTTTGCTTCGGCTGATTGCAAACTTAATCAAGCCAACGTCGGGCGAAGTGAATTTTCTGTTTGGGCATTCGCCAAAAATTGGCATGGTGTTTCAACAACCTAACCTCATGCCTTGGCGCAGCGTGATAGACAACATCAAACTTCCGCTGGAATTGGAAAGCGACGCTCACGCCCACGAAAAAGCGTTAGAGATGATTCGTTTGGTGGGATTAACTGGCTTTGAAGACGCTCTTCCGCGAGATTTATCGGGCGGCATGGCGCAGCGCGTCGGACTCGCGCGCGGCTTGATTCACGACCCCGACATTTTATTGCTTGACGAACCTTTCGCCTCGTTAGACGCATTAACCCGCGAAAGAATGTGGACAGAGTTATCAAACATTTGGCAAACCAAACAGAAAACAGTCATCATGGTGACGCATTCGATTAACGAATCGTTATTCCTTGCCGATAGAGTTTTAGTCCTCACCCAACGCCCCGGCAAAATTAAACTAGATATCCCGGTGGATTTGCCTCGCCCGCGAGATGAAGAGATTCGTTATACGAGCCATTTTGGAAAGTTAGCGAAAAAATTACGAAGCGCAATTGAGTAAAACAACCTTCGGAAGCCTCAAAGGCTTCCGAAGGTTTGTCGTTCTCTTTGTATAAAATGCGCCCATTCAAACACGCCGTCTTTCCGTAATTTTAGCGGGCAATTTCTGCGCCTTCGTCAATTTCCGTCGCTTAAGCGCGGTTGATGAGGCATAACGTTTCTCTTCGCTACACTTTTGGCAAATCTAATAACAAAACTTCCGCCAGCAATCTCGCATTAACGTTTCTATCCATCTTCTCCAGCGTAGATTCGAGGCGGCGCACAACTTTTCGCGCAGAAGATAAATCTAACCTGCCTGCTAAAAATTCAATTTCCATGTTACGGTCAATATTCGTCAAAGCGCTTTCAGCGCCAGCCACGCGAAGCAGAACATCGCGCCAATAAGAAAGCCAAACTAAAACCGTTTGCCGCATTGAGTCTTTATCTTTAGAGAGTTTATCGGCGTAAGAAAATTTTTCCACCCGAGAAGCGGGCAATAAGGTTTGTAAATCGTTTAGGCGTTCTTCTCTCTTTTCCAGTAAAGAGGCGTCGTTGACTAATTTTCTTGCGTATCCCGGTCTGCCGCCTGAAATATGAGCCAGTAACCGCGCTTGTTCTTCTTCCGCCCCGCTTTGCATTAAATCGGCGGCGACCGCTTCCATAGGCAAGGGGCGTAGCCTCAAAATTTCACAGCGCGAAATAATGGTGGGTAATAATTGCTCTGGCGTTTCGGCGGTTAGAATCAAAACGGCGTGAGCGGGGGCTTCTTCTAACGTTTTCAGTAATGCGTTAGCGGCGTTATCGTTGGCTTCGTGAAAGCGTAAGAATAACGCCACGCGATATTTCGATTGATAGGGTTTAAGATTTAATGTCCGTTGCACTTCGCGGATTTGGTCCACCTTCAAAACCCCGCCTTCGGCTTCGGCTTGAATCACGGTTAGGTCGGGGTGCGCCATACTTTCGATTTGCTTGCAAGTTTTACAAGTAAAACACGGCATTCCTGCGCCGATGGGTCTTTCGCAATTTAGCGCTTGGGCAAGCCGTAAAGCCAGCGTTCGTTTCCCTAAACCAGGCGCGCCAGCAATGAGGTAAGCGTGACGAACGTCGTTGCGCGCCACATGCTGGCGAAGCATATCCACTGCCCATTCATGTCCGAGGAGATTCCAATTATCCATTTGAGGTTAAGTATAAAATATCAGGGTTCAAGGAACAAGTTGAAGTCAAGCGTGAGGCGTAATTTGTGATGCGTACATCTAATCTCTAATTCTCTAATCTCTATCGCCCGTTCTTAAGCGAATAAACGAATCGTATCTTGCTTGATGAATTTTATTTTCTTTGAGCGCTCTTAACACGGCGCAATTCGGCTCGTGTTGGTGCGTGCAGTCGCTAAATTGACATTGCGAAACCAAATGTTTTAATTCAGGAAAATAAGCGTCTATTTCTTCGGGTGCGGTATCCCACAGCGCTAAACTTTTCCAACCCGGCGTATCGGCGACGTAGCCGCCTTCGTCTAATTTGAACATTTCGCGGGTGACGGTGGTATGTTTGCCTTTATTCATTGCCGCGCTTACTTCATTCACTTTCAAACCTAAGCCGCTTTGAATTGCGTTAAGCAAACTGGATTTTCCAACGCCGCTGGGTCCAGCCAAAGCGCTGATTTTGTTTCTTAATATTTTTTTTAATGCGTCTATGCCGACATTGTTTTTTACAGAAGCGTAAATTACACGATACCCAATTTCTTCATATAAACCAAAAATTTGTTTTGCGTTATCCGCTAAATCAATTTTATTTGCCACAATAATAGGGGGGATGTTTTGTTTTTCGGCAATGACTAAAAAACGGTCGAGCATTTTTAATTTAGGGTTTGGCTGCGCGCATGCGAAAACAAAAACGGCTTGGTCGAGATTGGCTAACAACACTTGCTGATATTCGCCCTGCGGGCGCGGGTCTAAGCGTACTAAGGCTTGTTTGCGCGGTTCGACGCGCTCTATCACCCCGCTTTTATCGGGCAAAATTGTTATCTCAACATGGTCGCCTAACGCGGCAATATCGCCTTTGGCTTTGCCTTGCTTTAACTTACCGCGTAATTGACAAACCACAATGCCCTGGCTGGTTTCTACCCAAAAGAAACCAGATTGCGCCTTGATGATTAAGCCTTGAGTTTTGTTTTCTTTCAAAAAATAATCCCTATACTGATTGACCTTAAGCGGCGCGCGGTAAACCCGCGCGCCGTTCTTTATGGACTAAATATTCCGCCGCCCGGAGGGGTTGGTGTGTATGGCGGTAAACCAATTTGACCAAACTCATAAAATGGTCGTTGCGGGCTTCCGTAGTAATATGTTTCCACTAGCGCCCTAAATAACGGCACGCCATAGTCGGACCCTTGCCCCACATTTTCAACAATGACGGCAATGGCAATATCAGGTAAGCCCGTATTGGCGGCGTTATTGGTGTAACCTGCAAACCAGCCATGCGGAATGCCGCCCTCGTTATCTGCGGTGCCTGTTTTGCCCGCCACAGAAAACTGCAACCCGCGAATGTTGTTATACGCTGTGCCGCGTGGTCCGGTGACCATGAACAACGCTTCTCGTAAGATTTCCAAATTTTCATCGCGTAACGGAAGCGTGCCGTTCGCTTCAGGTTTGAAGACGAGAAGCGGGTCGCCGTCTACGGGTTGAATTTTTTCTACAATTTGCGGGCGATATAACGTGCCGCCATTTGCAATTGCCGCCATAAACCGCGCCACCTGCAATGGAGTGACTAACACCTTTCCTTGCCCAATGGCTTGATTCACCGCCTCTACCTGACTATCAGGGTCTAAAATTTGCCCTGCTTCTTCGGGCAATTGCTCAATGCCAGTGGGCGAGCCCAACCCAAAAGCGCGCGCCATATTCGCAATATCATTTGGGCGGTTGAGGGTTGAATATAAATCATTGCCAATGTGCCAAAAATATGGGTTGCATGAGCGCATCAAACCTTCTTGCAGCGTTAATAAGCCTGCAGGTCTAGTGCGCGAAGTATTACAGGCTTCGCCTCTGGCAAGGGCTTGTTGGCAAAAGTCATACGTCCAGTCGTATAAGATTCGGTCTGGCAATTCTCGAAATTCATACTGACAATCATAAGTCGTGTCTTTTAAGTAGGCGCCGCTTTCTAACGCCGCAGAGAACGTGATAATCTTAAACACAGAACCCAGCGGGTATTGCCCTTGTGTGGCGCGGTTGAGCAACGGTAAATTTTGATTATTCAATAAATTCGTCAAACCCACATTGTTGGGGTTGTTCGAGTCAAAATAATTTGGGTCAAAATCTGGGCTAGACGCCATAGCGATAATTCTGCCCGTATCCACTTCCATGACCACAATTGCCCCGCGGAAGTATTCAATCGCCGCTTGGGCGTAATATTGCATATTATTATCAATCGTCAAATACACCGAAGCGGCTGGCTCTGGGGCGCTCTGACCTAACGTGGTTACAATTTGCCCATTGGGGTTTACCACGCGTAAAACGCCGCCATGTTTGCCGGCTAAATAATCTTCTGCCCATTGCTCAATGCCCGCCTGCCCAATTCTCTCGCTGCCGTTATACCCCTTGCGGCGATATTCGTCATATTGCTCTGGTGAAATCGAAAGCGTATATCCCACCGCTTGAGGCGCCAGCCCCGTTTGTGCATAGTAACGCGATTCATATTCTTGCACCACCAGCCCGCCGGGGTTAATTGAAAGCAACCTTTGGGCTTCTTCGCGAGTCGCCTCGCACATGGGCAAATACCAACCAGGTCCTGCGGCGTCTATCTGATTTTGAATATTCAGCGGGTCAAAACCGCACAGCAACCCCAGCTCGGCGGTTAATGTGCCGCGTAAATCTGGGTCAATAGCGTCTGTTTGAATGCCAAACGCCAACGCGGCAGATTGAGTCACAATCGGCAAGCCGTTACGGTCGTAAATATCGCCGCGCGCAGGCACGCTATATTCCATCGCCAATTGATTCCCGCCCGCTAATTCAGGCAAAATTAAACCATCGTCCCATTGCGCTTTCCAAGCGTAATTTTCATTCACCAAGCGCATGGTGATTTCGCGCGTTATATCGCCCGCTAAAACCGTTTTATAGGTAACGGTATATTTCACTTCGGCATTGCGCGGGCTAATTTGAGAAGAAAGGATCGTCGTCTCAATGCTCGCCGCGCTCATTTCATTCAAAGCGTCATTCCAGCGTTTTGAAAAATCTTCTAACGAAATTGCGCTTTGACTCGCTTGTGAAAGCATAGCGTACATACTTTCATAATCGTCTTGTTTTAACGCCTCAAAAAACGCATTGACCGCCGCATCCACATTGGGTGCAGGCGTCACTTCCACCTTTGCCGTAGGCAAGGGCGTATCCGTCGCAAAAATTTCCGAAATGCCCCCACCTTGATTGGAAGCGCAAGCCGCTAGGATCAGCGTTGCAAAAACAAAATATAACCAACGATTTAACTTCATTCTTTTTCCTTTAGCCTTCTCAAGTTCAAAACTTCAGAAGGCTTGTCGTTCAAAATTTCCTTTGTCGCATGACAATCATAACTCAAAAGCGCCTGACACTTCATCGGCACATCGGCGTTTGGAACAATATCAAATTCTCTTAATCCGCGCACAATATGGCACATGGGCAAACCCATCACGCTTGCGTAGCACCCGCTTAAAAATGAAACGGGATGAAACCCCGCATGTTGAATAGCATACGCGCCGGCTTTATCCATAGGGTCGCCTGTTTTGATGTAAGCCGCAATTTCATCATCGCTATAATTTCGCATCGGCACATCGGTAATACACACATCGCTGACCAGCTTTTCATCGCTGACGCGATAGATTGCAATGCCCGTCATCACCTGATGATTTTTTCCGCGTAATTGTTTTAATATTCTTTCAGCGTCAAATTCGTCAATCGGTTTGCCTAAAATTTCTTGACCGTCTACCACCGTTGTATCCGAGCCGATAATCACCGCTTCTTGCTTGACCTTCGACCTGATAGCCAGAGCCTTTGCCTTTGCCAATCTTGATACATACTCCCGCGCCGACTCATTTTCCAACGGCGTTTCATCTACATCAGAGACGATGACCTCAAAATTCCAGTTCCCCAGCGCAAACAATTGCCGCCTGCGGGGCGAAGCGGATGCGAGAATCAAATCAATCACGCGAAAGATTCTATCACAGAGAGTTTTTATGAATTAATAGCGGATAAGCGATAAAAAAACTTCCAAAAGGAATACGTAACGGCAATTCTTAAAATGGTAAAATCACAATAACCTGTCTAGGCAAACGGAGTAAACATGAACCAATTACAGCAACGCATTTTGAAAGACGGAAAAAACCTCGGCAATGGAATTTTGAAAGTGGATAGTTTTGTGAACCATCAGGTAGACCCAACCCTGATGGATGCCTGCGGGCGTGAATTTGCCAAGCGCTTTGCCAATGTGGGCGCAACCAAAATTTTAACCGCTGAAATTTCTGGCATTGCCCCAGCGCTTGCCGCCGCTATTCACATGAAATTGCCTGTGGTGTACGCTCGCAAAACGAAACCGATTACCATGCCTGACCAAGTGTATTTGACCCTTGCTCCATCGCACACCAAAGGACGCATGGTGGAATTGATTGTTTCGCCTGAATATCTCGCCAACAACGAAAAAGTGTTAATCATTGATGATTTTCTCGCCAGCGGACAAACCATTTTAGGTCTGGTGCGTTTGGCAGAAGCCTCAGGTTCTAAAGTGGTGGGTATTGGCGCGCTCATAGAAAAAATATTTGAAGGCGGGCGCGCGGCTTTATCGTCTTTGGGTGTGCCAATTGAATCAATTGCTTGCATTAAGTCTATGGATGAGGGGAAGATTGAATTTGTTGATTCATAGCCAAACCTCAAAATTTCAATGCTATAAATTTGACCTTTGACTTGCGACATATAACTTTCAACCTTCAAACATAAAACTTATGGACTCAATCGCCATCTTAGACTTCGGCTCACAATATGCGCAAATCATTGCACGGCGTGTGCGTGAATCAAATGTGTATTGTGAATTATTCGCGTGGGATGCTCCGCAAGAAAAAATATTATCTATTCATCCAAAAGGTTTTATTCTTTCAGGCGGACCAAAATCTGTTTACGAAAAAAACGCTCCATTCATTCAACAATTTATTTTCGATTCAAACTTGCCCATACTTGGTATTTGCTACGGAATGCAAGCCTTGACACATGCTTTGGGTGGGAAAGTAAATCCATCGCCCGAACGTGAATATGGGTTTGCAGAAATTCAACCCCTCGTCTCTAATTCTCTAATCTCCAACCTTTCTACCGTATGGATGTCTCACGGAGATAAAGTCACCGAGTTGCCGCAAGGTTTTATTTCATTAGCAAAAAGCCGAAACAGCCCGTATGCCGCAATGGGGAATTTGGAAAAGAAATATTTTGGCGTGCAGTTTCACCCCGAAGTTCAGCATACAAAAAATGGAATTGAGTTAATTAAACATTTTGTGGTTGATATTTGTAATGTGAATCCAAGTTGGACTCCCAAATCTATTATTGATGAAAGCGTGAAAAAAATCCGCGAGCAAGTTGGCGAACAAAAAGTTCTCGCGGCGGTTTCAGGCGGCGTGGATTCATCTGTTGCGGCGGCATTGGTGCATAAAGCCATCGGCGACCAACTCATTTGCATGTTTGTTGATACAGGTTTGCTTCGTCATAACGAAGGCGCAGAAGTTGCATCCGCTTTTCGTGATGGACTTGGCGCGGAATTAATCACCATTGATGCCAGTGATGAGTTTCTCGCTTCGCTCTCAGGGATAACTGACCCTGAACAGAAACGAAAAGTCGTCGGGGAAAAATTTATCCGCATCTTTGAGCGTGAGTCAAAGCGGCTGGGGAGTGATATCAAGTTTCTGGTGCAAGGAACAATTTACCCCGACGTAGTTGAATCGTCTGCCTCAGGGGATAGTAAATCTGAAAAAATAAAAACGCATCACAACGTGGGCGGCTTACCCGAAGACATATCATTTGAATTGGTAGAGCCGTTAAGAATGTTATTCAAAGATGAAGTGCGCTTGGTGGGCGAAGCCTTAGGCTTGAACGAACATTTAGTTTGGCGACAACCATTCCCCGGACCTGGACTCACTGTACGATGTTTGGGAGAAATTACGCCCGAACGCGTATCCCGTTTACGCGCGGCGGATAAGATTTTGCAAGATGAATTATTGAACGCAGGGTTTTTAGGCAAGCATGGAAAAGTTTCGCAAGCCTTTGCGGTTTTATTGCCAGTGAAATCAGTCGGTGTGATGGGCGACGGAAGGACGTATCAAGAAGCCGTTGCGATTCGGGCAGTGACGACCGATGATTTTATGACAGCGGATTGGGCGCGTTTGCCGCATGATTTGCTTGCAAAAGTGTCGAGCCGCATTGTGAATGAGGTGGAAGGAATTAACCGCGTGGTGTATGATATTACAAGTAAGCCGCCTGCTACGATTGAGTGGGAGTAGCAATTTACGATGAGCGTTTTTTGATTAAGTTCATTAGACCGCCGACGGCAGACTATGGTCTGGGGTTAGCGGTTAAGTAATTTTTGATGGGAAATTTTTATGAACTTTGATTACGGAAATATCTTAACTCGCACGTTGCAAATTTCTTGGAAGCATAAAGTATTTTGGGGAATACTAACTTTACCTTTGCTGGTTTCTTTTGCAATGTTTCCCGTTATGTTTTTGTTTCTCTTTTTCTTTGAAGAAAACCAAACGTCAGAAGTGAATGCTTTGGTTACGCTTGGCTTTTTCTTCTTTACTTTTATTATTGTGATTGTTTCAACGATATTACAGGTCTTTGCCCTTTCAGCGGTGACTTTAGGGATTGTGCGCGTTGATAAAGGCGAAGGTTCACTAAAATTTATAGATTTACTACAAGACAGTCGTGAATATTTTTGGCGTCAACTCGGCGTATTCATGATTATTCAATTCTCTGTCGGTTTAATCTTTGCGGCGTTCTTTGCGTTTGTTTTTGCGGCGATGATAGTCACAATGGGATTGGCTTCTTTGTGCTTACAACCCATTATCATTTTGCTGATGCCTTTGATATTTCTTGTTATCGGCGTTTTAGAAGCCGCGTATACCGCTGTGGTTGCCGAAAATTTAAGCGCATGGGACGCAGTCAGACGCGGCTTTGAAATTGTCCGCGACCATATTTGGAAATACATTATTATCACATTCATCGTTTATTTTGGCGTTACGCTTGTTTCCAGCGTTTTGACGTTTCCGATGTTTATTCCGATAATGGGTTTTCCAATTTTTGCAGAATCGGGAAGCGAGATGTTGCTGGGAGTCATGGCTTTATTTATTTGTATTTTCTTCCCAGTGATGATTCTTATCTCAGTCATTTCTCAAACCTTGTTGAAAGTTTCGCTTGATTTAACCTATTTACACCTCACACAGAAAGCCGAAAATCAGGTTATATTTAACGAAACAAACTCATAGGCTGTCACGCCCTACAAAGGAATCAAATATGAATTTCGATATTGTAGAAGTTTTCACTCGCGCAGGCAAAATCACATGGAAGTATAAAATCCTGTGGCTGTTTGGTATGCTCGCTAGTTGCGGCAGGGGAGGCAATGGCGGCAATTCAAATTCAGGTGACAGTAGCGGAAATGGCGATAATCCATTTTCGCCTGAAATGACAGACCAAATCGTTAATTTTTTTGAACAAGTTGACGCTTGGTTTGAACAAAACACTTGGATTATCTATGCCCTCATTTTGTTTGCTTTGATTTTGTTTGCTTTGCAAGTATTTTTATCTTTGGTCGGCACAGCGGGCTTAACGCGCGGAGTTGTCCATGCCGAAAATGGCGCAGAGACTATTCGTTTTGGCGAATTATTTTCCGAAAGCCTAAAATATTTCTGGCGGTTGTTAGGTTTATCCTTGATAATCGGTTTGCCAGTGGTGATATTTATAGTTGCTTTCTTTATCGTTTTATTTTTCTCCGCTCAAGGCTCTAACGAAGCGGCGCTTGGCGGAGCATTCGGATTATTCGCGCTTGTATTTTGTTGCTGTTTAATTCCGCTTATGATATTTCTTGGTTTTTATATGAATCAAGTTCAGCGCGCTATTCTCATAGAAGATATGGGGGTTTTTCCTGCCCTTGCTCGCGGGTGGGAAGTGTTTACAAAAAATATCATCGGCTTAATTGTGGTTGGTATTGTTCTCTTCGTTCTTAGTTTTATCATTGGCATCATCATCGCATTGCCTACGCTCCTAATCGTTGTGCCGCTGATGTTCACGCTTATTGAAGGCAACATTACCTCATGGCAACCGTTTATCCTTGCTGGCGTTTTCCTATTATGCTATAGCCCCATTGCATGGTTCTTGAACGGCGTATTAATCACATATACTGATTCGGTTTGGACTTTGGTATATTTGCGAGTTACAAAACCAAAAATCGAAAGCGACGCGATTATTTTCTCTGAAGCCAATGCGTAAGACCCTTTCAGTCGTTTTTAGTTTAACGCTTTTGTTGAGCGTTTTCACAAACGTCAACGCGCAACAAAACACAGCCACGGTCACTTTATACAATGTGGAGGCTTCTGCATTTCCAACGATAACTGGATTTGTAGATGTCTTCGACGCGCAGAAATTTTTCGCCTCTGGGCTTACGGGGGAAACTGTTACCGTACTTGAAAATGGTCAAACCCTTCCAGTTGATTCATTTACCGAAATGATGATTCCACTGCAACTGACTGTTGCAGTCAATCAAGGCGCGCCATTAGATGCGCGCGACGCCAACGGCATTTCACGTTTTCAACGCGTTGCCCAAGTGATTGCTCAATGGGCGCAAACCCGCCCTGCCGATTTACCCGATGATTTAAGTTTAGTCAGCCAAGCGGGTCCGGTTATCAATCATGCGCCTGCGGCGGAATTTATCACCGCTATTGGCGGCTTCAACCCAGATATGCGCGTTGCAGTCCCAAATTTGCAGTCCTTGGTCACGGCTTTAGATGTAGTCAGCGCGCAAACGCCGCGCTTGGGCATGAAGCGGGCAATTTTATTCATCACCCCTGAAATGACCGACCCCGCTCTCGCCTCAAACCTTGAGCCGATTATCCAACGCGCCATTCAAAACAATATTCGCATCTTTGTTTGGTATGTGGATGCAGACACGACTTTCGCCAATACCAGCGCCGCAATTTTTAATAACCTCGCCATTCAAACGGGCGGAACAATGTTCCAATATTCTGGCGTTGAACGATTCCCAGACCTTGAAACATATTTTGCCGGTTTAAGAAGAATTTACTTGCTTTCTTACACTTCGCGCATTAATGCGTCTGGCGAACATACCATTACCGTACAAGTGAACACCCCTTCATTAGGCGTAGTCAATTCAAATTCGCAAAATATTAATTTAAACATTCAACCGCCAAACCCTTTCCCCGTTTCGCCGATATTACAAATCACACGTCAAGCCCCAGCCGAAGACCCTTTCAACACGGAACTCCTTTTGCCAGAGACGCAAGAGATTGAAATTATCATTGAATTTCCAGACGGTTTTTCAAGACCATTAACCAGAACGACTTTATATGTGGACGGCATAATCGCCGATGAAAACACAAGCGAACCGTTTGACACATTTACTTGGGATTTAACGCAATACACTTCCAGCGGGCAACATCAAGTGATGGTTGAGGCGGTGGATATACTGGGGTTAAGTAAAACCAGCCTGCCGATTCCTATCACTGTGACGGTGATTAAACCCCCTAGCGGACCGATTGCCTTCCTTGCCAAATATCGCACGCTTCTAACGTTTGGCGCTATTCTTTTTGCAGGGTTGGCGTTGTTCGCCGTTTTATTAGGAGGGCGGTTAAGATTTTTATCTCTGCGCGCAGTGCAAGAAGAACGCCGCGCTCAAAATGACCCGCTCACTCAGCCTATTCCAACATTGGCAGAAAGCCCGATTGCCGCGGCGGAAAAAAGCAAAAAGCGAAAAACCAAGCCGAAGAAAACAGAGTCAGATTTGAAAGCGGGGAATGAAGCGAAAGCGTTTTTTATTCGCCTGAATGCAGACGGTCAGGCGGCGGCTGTGCCTCCCATTCCCGTCCACGCGTCAGAAATGATTTTTGGCGCCGACCCTGTGCAATGTACCCTAATTTTAGACGACCCCTCTATTTCGTCTGTCCATGCGCGTTTGCGTACGACGGACGACGGCGGCTATTTATTGCTAGATAACAATTCTGTAAGCGGCGTTTGGGTTAATTATGACGCAATCCCCCACGAAGGCTACCGTTTACGGCATGGGGATATGGTAAACTTTGGTCAATTGGCTTACCGTTTTATGCTTAAAACGCCTCCTATTCCAACGCCTCCCAAAGTGACTCATTTAATTGAAGAATGATTCGGACAACGCTTGCTCATTTACATATTGCCGCGCTTAGTCATGCGGGCGCTTCTGGCAAAAATAATGAAGACCGTTATGCGGTATCGTCGTTTCAACTTGCAAAAGACGACCCACGCCCTGCGGTGTTTGCCGTTGTAGCCGATGGGATTGGCGGGCATCGCGCAGGAGAGGTGGCGGCGGAATTGGCGGTCAATTATATTAGTATGCATGTGGCGGAGAGCAACGCCAAAAAGCCAACCAAAATTTTAGAAAACGCAATCCACGACGCCAGTCAAGCCATCGCTTCTCATTCTGCCGGCAAAGAAGACCAACAAGGTATGGGGGCTACTTGCGCTTGCGCTTGGATTATTGAAAACCGACTTTACACCGCTTATATTGGCGATTCGCGCATCTATTTACTACGGGGCAAGTATATTCAACGCCTGACGATTGACCATACTTGGGTGCAAGAGGCGTATGAAAAGGGGATTATCTCCAAAGAACAAATGCGCGACCATCCCAATGTGCATGTCATTCGCCGTCATTTGGGCGGGGTGAAATTGCCTGAGGTGGATTTTCGCTTGCGAATTGACAACAGCGAAAGCGATGAGGAATCTATTAATAATCAGGGCTTTCACCTTGAGCCTGGCGATACCATTCTCTTATGCACCGATGGGCTAACCGATTTGGTTTGGGACGATGAAATTCAACAAACGATTCGCTCGAAACGAGATTTGAAATCCGCCGCGGAGGCATTGGTGAACCTTGCGAATCAACGCGGCGGACACGATAACATCACCGTTGTTTTGCTCGCCATGCCCAGAGTGGAAGAAACCGTGCCGCGACGAAGCGTGTTGGGATGGCTGTTGGGAGATGAGTAAGTAAGTTACGAGATGCAAGAGTTGAGTAACGAGTAACAGGAAAAACTTGTTACTCGTTTTTTTATTGCTTATTGCTTTTCTTTTCTCTATCTAACCACAATTCTCTATATTTTCGATTCCAATCAATTAAAAATCGAAACGCAATGACCATGCCCCCGCCAATCGCAATGTAAAAGGCTTCATCGCGGATGTTGAATAGCCACAACACAGGGGCAGATAAAGCTCCCGCAAACACGCTTGCTCGCGCTGAATGACGAACCGTCAAAACTAAAAATATTAACAAAGCCAAACAAATCAAAAAGGCGAAAGGTGTGGTTGCTAACAACGAACCGCCAAATGTCGCCAGCCCCATGCCGCCGCGAAAGCCCGCGAAAATCGTCCAACAATGACCAATGACTGCGAATGTTGCAGTTAATGCAATGACCCAAACTTCACCAGAATATTCTTTCGCTAAATAGGTCGGAACAAATCCTTTCGTAATATCTAAAATCAAAACCAATGCGCCCCAGCCAAAGCCCGCTTGACGTATTGTATTTGTCGTCGTAGCATGACCAGACCCCGCCTCGCGCACATCCACGCCTTTGGCAAAACGTGTAATCCAAATTGAAAACGGGAGCGAACCGAAAAGATAACCTAGAAGAGGGAAGAGGAAATTTGTCATGAAATGTATAACCCAAAAAAGCATAATAAGTTTTATGTAAACGATTTTATTGTACAATCCATTCATGCCCTTGTTATGGATTTCAATTTTCTTTATTTCAGGCATTGCCCTCGCTCGTTACGTTTCTTTGCCTGCTTGGGGTTGGTTTTTAATTTGTATTTTTCTCTTTCCGCTTTCCTTCTTTCTTCGCTCGCGCTTCGCTCATCACGTATCGTTCATTGCTCGTTATTTCTTTCTTCCTACAATTTTATTTCTCGGCTCGGCTTATTATCAATTTCGTCAACCAAACATAGACGCCTTTCACATTGCTTTTTACAACGATAGAAATTATGAATTACTTATTACGGGGTATTTAGTCGAACCAGCGGATTATCGAGATACATATACCAACTTGACGTTAAGAGTCGAAGCGGTGGATACGGGCGACGGCGATTTTCCGGTGGATGGTTTCATCCTCGTGCGCGTGCCGCCGAATCAAATCTATAATTATGGGGAACGCATCCGAATACGCGGGCTATTGCAAACGCCGCCCGAAAATGAAGATTTTTCATACAAAGATTATCTTGCGCGTCAGAGCATTTATTCGTACGTCTCCAAAGCCGAAGTGACACGCCTGCCCGGCGACAACGGAAACATCATCTCAACTCAAATTTATAAACTGAAGTCAAAATTACTTGAAAACACCTATCGTTTATTTCCAGACCCCGAAGCCTCATTATTGGCAGGAATTTTATTTGGGGTAGATACTGGTTTACCACAAAAATTACAAGGAGCCTTCAAAAATACTGGCACGGCGCACATCATTGCCATTTCAGGTTTCAATATTGCGATTATTTCAGGTTTTTTGTTTTCTACATTCAAACATATTTTTAGCGAGCGTCTCAGCGCCGTTTTTTCCATCATCGGAATTTTTTTTTACGTCTTCCTTGTCGGCGCAGATGCGGCGGTGGTTCGCGCCGCCATCATGGGCGTTATTTCAATTTTTGCGCGTCAAATTGGCAGGCGCAACGCGGGCTTAAACTTGCTTGGCTTTGCGGCATTAATCATGACGCTTTTCAACCCATTAATATTATGGGACATTGGTTTTCAACTTTCATTTTCCGCTACGCTTGGTTTGATTTTATATGCCGAACCATTTTCACAATTTACTAAAAACCTCATTGCGAAATTTTCAAAAGGCGATATAAATACATTTACAAAAATCATCAACGAAAATATTGTTTTAACTTTTGCGGCGCAACTCACCGCAATACCCATTATGGTTTATCACTTCAATCGCATTTCATTCATTTCTTTTATCGCCAATCCGTTTATTTTGCCGGTTCAGCCCGCAGTGATGATAATTGGCGGTATATCCGTGTTTATTAGCTTAATCATATATCCAATTGGTCAACTCATGGCTTGGTTTGCATGGGCGTTTTTGGCTTACACAATTCGCATGGTTGAATTTTTTGATACCGTTCCAAACGGCGTGATGACCATAAGCGACTCTTCCTCGCAATGGGCGCTTTTGATGTATTTCCCGCTTCTTTTTTTGACTTTCAAATGGTCTGCCATCCGAAAAAGATTCTTAGCCTCATCCTCATCTCTGCGCGCCGCCGCATTGAGCGTATCCTTCACAATCGCATTTGTTTGCATGGTTATCTTTTGGCGCTCCTTCGCCACAGCGGGCGACGGAAGACTTCACATTGTCTTCCTTGATGTTGGTTCAGCCGATGCGGTATTGATTCAAACGCCCGAAGGACGAAATATCTTAATCAACGGCGGCGCCAGCGTTACAGAATTATCGGATGAACTCGGCAGACGGCTTCCGTTTTTTTCGCCGAAGTTAGATTGGCTCATCATTGCCTCTACGCAAGAGAATCAACTTGCCGCCTTACCGCGAATCGTTGAACGATACCCCCCAGACAATGTTTTGTGGAGCGGCAACCTTCAAGCCTCGTTTTCAGCCCAAACGCTAGACGCATATTTTGCACAGGAAGGCGTTCCAGTCGCCCGCGCAGAAGCCGGGCAAAAACTTCAGGCAGGAGAAAATGCGTACATCGAGATTCAGGCTGAAGGTCCGCGTGGAAGCGTGTTATTAATCGAATATCAAAATTTTCGCGCATTGCTCCCTATCGGCATTGATGAATCTACTTACGAAATTTTAGAATTTGGCAATGCCATTGGCGATGTGGACGTTTTGTTACTGGCTGATTCGGGGTACGCGCCGTCGAACCCTGCCGATTTGTTTGAAAATTTGACTCCGCAATTAATCGTATTGAGCGTGGCCGCAGGAGACCCAAGCGGTTTGCCTTCGCAAGAAGTTTTAGATTCACTGGAGGGTTTTTCTTTGCTCCGCACAGATAGAAACGGCTGGATTGACGTAAGCACAGACGGCTTTGAAATGCAAGTGGTTGTGGAGCGTGGGCATTAAGATGTCTCGTCTCTTATTAGCGGGCGGCGCAGAATTTGGCGGGCAAATGCGCGAGCCTGATTTGCAAGCCATAGAATTAGCGGGCGGTTTGGACGCGCCGATTTGCATCATTCCCACAGCCGCCGCGCCAGATAATAATTCCAAACGCGCAGGGAATCATGGCATACGATGGTTTCAAAGTTTGGGCGCAAAAAAAGTTTTTAGCGTAGATGTCATTGATTCAAACTCTGCAAATGATTCTTCGCTTGCCGCTTCTATTCGGGCTTCAAAATTTATCTATCTCCTCGGCGGTTTCCCCCGCTTTTTAGGCGAGACTCTGAAAGATAGTTTATGCTGGAATGCGGTCTTAGAGGTTTATCGAAACGGCGGGGTGATTGGCGGCAGCAGCGCTGGGGCAATGGTATTATGTGAATTTTATTATGACCCTTACGAACAAAAATTATTACAAGGATTGAATTTAATTTCAAACGCTTGCGTTTTGCCGCATCATAATCAGTTTGGGAAAACATGGGCGAAGCGGTTGAGAGAATTATTGCCAAATTCTGTTTTGCTTGGCATTGACGAAGAAACGGGAATCATTAATGTTGGCAATGATTGGCAAGTGTATGGCAAAGGCGAGGCGACGGTGTACCGAAGCGAATCAACCTTGAGCGTAAGAAGAGGCGGAAGGTTTTCGCTGATTGGCATATAATCAGCCAAACTGGAGCTGCCATGCAAGACGGTTTGCAAATTACAAAATCGGTTGAAGGCAAGGTGACGATTCTTCGCCTTGCTGGCGCGTTGGACGCGGCGGGCGAAGAGCGCGTGCTTGCTTTTGCCCGCGACGCGTACGACGCTGGCGCGCGTTTTCTTCTTTTCGATTTGGCGGATGTGAGCATTTTGACGAGCGCCGGTATGCGCGCCTTGCACAAAGTGTTCAAAATGTTTACGCCGCGCGAAGATATGTATAAAGTGAGCCATGTCAAAATGTGCCGCGCGCCGCAGGCGTTGTATCAAGCCTTGGGGGTGACGGGGTTTTTGCAAAATATCCCGCTTATGAATCTTTACAGGAGGCGTTGGATTCTTTTTCGTAATAATGCCGATTTACACGCTTGAATTTCAAACTCACATTCACGCTTCGCCCCAAGCGCTTTATGAGCATTTGCAAAACCCGCAAAATTTTATTGGGTTGCAGCCTTTATTAACGCAAGTTGAGCGGGTTCGCTATCAAGAAAAAGACGGCGTGCAAACCGTCGCCTATGATACGGTGGAGGCGTTTCGTTGGCATGGGTTGGTTTTATATAAAAACCGCATTCATGCGCAAACCGTTTTTACCCAACCGCCTTATCAATTTCATACGGTTGTGCATAGTTTTCCTAATATCGTCTTACATGTCGAATATCGTTTTACGCCGCAAAATGGGCAAACGCTCGTTCAAGAAATAACGCAAATTACGACGCATGCTTGGCTGGCAAAATTTGTAACCACACAAGCGGCAAAGGCGCAAACCGCATTGCTGGCGAATCTGAAAAAGCGAATGGAAAGTTAAGAACGCCGTCGGTTTGTTCCTAATCAAATTATCATATTGGCATAAGAAAGTTTTTTTACAATCGCCCTATCTAACTACACAACATAAAGCGCTAGCCGCTTCAGACATGAGGAGAACGTATGACCCACCCATTCAAATCTGTGCCAGTCAAATCGTATGAAATTACGCCAAAAGAAACTTATTTTTCCCGCAGAGATTTTATCAAAGCCGCAGGCGTAATGGCAGGCAGCGTCGCGCTCGCCGCGTGTGCGCCCAGCCTCGCCGAAGATTCTGAAGCGCAAGTCCCCGTCAACCCCGCGTATGTGGACGAACTCGGCGACCCCGCCAACACATTTGAAGAAATTACCAGTTACAACAATTATTACGAATTTAGCATTAACAAAGAAGCGGTCAAATCTCTAGCGGAAAACTTCACCGCCCGCCCATGGACAGTAGAAGTGTACGGTCTTGTCAATAAACCGCGCACCTTTGGCATTGAAGACTTGCTGAAATTATTCCCCCAAGAAGACCGAATTTATCGGTTACGTTGCGTAGAAGCATGGAGCATGGTCATTCCATGGCAAGGGTTTCCCTTAGCCAGCTTACTCAATTTAGTCGAGCCTACATCCGACGCGCAATATGTGCGTTTTGAAACGGTCTATCGCCCCGAAGAAATGAAAGGACAAAGCAGCGCCTTTTACCCCTGGCCCTACAATGAAGGGCTACGCTTAGATGAAGCCATGAACGACCTAACCATTTTGGCGACGGGCTTATACGGCGAACCCATGCCCAACCAAAACGGCGCGCCCATTCGTTTGGTCGTCCCATGGAAGTACGGATTCAAATCTATCAAATCCATCGTCAAAATAGAATTAACCGCTCAACAACCCGCCACCTTATGGAGTACCGTCGCCCCCAATGAATATGGCTTTTACGCCAACGTCAACCCCAATGTCAATCACCCGCGCTGGTCGCAAGCCTCTGAAAGGCGCATTGGCGAACTTACCCGCCGCGAAACCTTAATGTTTAATGGCTACGGCGAACAAGTAGCAGAAATGTACGCCGACATGAATTTGCAGTTGTATTATTAAATCCATTAAGTAGGGGCGACCTACCCAGAGAAATTAATGAAACTTGATGAACATTGACGGGTCGCCCCTATCTATTTAATATGAAAATTTTTTCTCGCTACACCCCCTTACAAATTTCAATTCATCTTTACGCTTGGTCGGCTCTCATTTGGATTGCCCTAGAAACGCTGATGGGCAGTTTTTCCATCAACCCGATTCAAGAATTAGAACAACGCACAGGTCGCCATGCTATTACACTGCTAACTTTATCTTTGCTTTGCACGCCGCTCAACATTATCTTCAAATGGAAAGAACCGCTCAAACGCCGCCGCACGCTAGGCTTATACGCCTTCCTGTACGTTTTCATTCACGTCTTAATTTTCGTAAACCTTGATTACGGCTTAGCGTGGAGCTTAATCGTTCAAACCATTTTTGAAAAACCATACATCGTCGTAGGTCTTATCGCGTTTCTGTTGCTTATTCCGCTCGCCGTCACATCGTTTGATATTTGGAAAATCCGCCTCGGCAAAAACTGGAAACGCCTACATCGCCTCATTTACCTCATCGCGCCGCTTGCCGTATTGCATTACCTTTGGAGCAAAAAAGGCGATATCCTCACCCTCTCAGGCGACATCGTCCGCCCATTGATTTATGGACTCGTGTTAGCGCTTTTCCTAATTGTGCGCATTCCCGCCGTAAAACGATGGTTCGCCTCTTTCCCTACGGGACGCATGATTCAAAACCCCAAACCGACTCCTCCCCCGAGCAAGATGAAATAAACTTAAGTGCGTCTGCAAAAAAGAATTAGAAAGGCTATAATCACGTCACTATGCCTACAAAAACCAAAAAACCAATTGACTTCATAGAAGAAGAACCGCTTGTTCAAGACCCTGAAAACACCATTACATTTAATCGCAACACATTTTTTTCTATATTAGTTGTAGTTGCCTTTGCGGTCGGCTTACTAACGGGTTATTTTATTTGGGGCAACCAAGCCGCCAACCTAGCGAATACCCAACCGCAAGCGCCAGCCGCAACTCAAGCCCCCACCTACGTCCGCTACGATATCGCCACCGAGGGCTACCCCAGTTTTGGACCTGAAGACGCCCCCATCACCATCGTCGAATTTAGCGACTTTCAATGCCCGTTTTGCAAGCGTTTTCATCAAGAAACCTACCAAGCCCTACTCGAAGCCTACCCCGGGCAGATTCGCTTCGTCTATCGCAACCTGCCATTAACCTCCATCCACCCCGACGCCTTCTCCGCCGCAGTGGCTTCGTTATGCGCCCAAGAACAAAACGCATATTGGGAATATCACGATAAATTATTTACAGGCGACATTTTAAGCAGAGACGTGTATATGCAATACGCCGAAGAATTAAACCTAAACGCCGAAGAATTTTCGGCTTGTTTAGATAGCGGCAAGTTCGACGACTTTATTCAACAAGATATGGACTTTGCCTTCAACTTAGGCGTTTCGTCCACGCCCACATTTTTCATCAACGGCTTAGCTATTGTTGGCGCGCAACCTTTATCTAGCTTCCAAACGATTATTGATAAAGAATTAGCCGGCGAAATTCCATAACCCATTCACGAGAGTATAAAAAACGAGTTGTGAAAAACGCAACTCGTTTTTTTTATTCGCCGCTCACCTTAAAACAACGCCATAAATTAATTCATAGTGGTAATATAAAAGAAAAAACTTTTGCGAGGGAAGCGCAATGAAAAAATTTGTAGCGATTGCCGGCAATATTGGCGTGGGAAAATCAACGCTTGTTAAAATGCTTTGCGACCAAATGAAGTGGGACCCATTTTACGAACCTGTGAATCAAAACCCATATCTAGCCGATTTTTACGCAGATATGTCCGCTTGGGCGTTTCATTCTCAAGTTTTCTTTTTAGCCCACCGTTTGCGCTCTCACTACAATTTAGCGCAACATCCTAATTCTGTCATTCAAGACCGCAGCGTGTATGAAGACGCGGAAATTTTCGCTTACAACTTATACAAACAAGGCAATATTTCAGATAGAGACTATCAAACCTATCGCGATTTATACGAAACGGCAATTCAATTCTTGCCGCCGCCCGATTTGGTGATTTACCTTCGCGCTTCGGTAGAGACCTTGCAAAAACGAATCAGCCAACGCGGGCGCGATTATGAAAGAAAAATCTCTTACGACTATTTACAAAACCTAAATGATTTATACGAATCATGGATCGAAAATTTTACGCTTTGCCCGGTGCTTGCCGTGCCAGCCGACGATTTAGATTATGTGGCGCACAATGGCCACTTGCGGTTAATTGCCTCAAAAATTGAGGATAAATTAACCGGCAAAACCGAAGTGGTCTTTGAAGCGGATGAGGTGGCAAGGGCGGCGGAAGATTAAATTAAGCTCCATGTTCCAAGTGTCAGGTTTCAGGTTTGCTTGATACTTGGAACTTGACGCCTGACGTTTCTTAGGCTTTCCCCAGCACCATCGCTAACAACGCCATTCTCACATACAACCCATATTCCATTTGTCTAAAATATGCGGCGCGGGGGTCGTCGTCGAACTCTGGGCTAATTTCGCCCACGCGCGGAAGCGGGTGCATCACAATCATTTCTTGCTTTGCGGTTTTCATTACCGTTGGGTCAATTACATACGCGCCTTTGACCTTTTCATAATCGGCGGGGTCTTCAAACCGTTCTTTTTGCACGCGCGTCACATACAATACGTCGGTTTCAGGTAAAACTTTTTCAAGCGTATCAAATTCCGCTTGTGGAACGTTTTTCTCCCCAATTTCATCCATCACTTCTTTGGGCATTTTCAAAATTTCAGGCGAAACATAATTCAATTGAATATTGGTAAACATGGATAATAACCTTGCCAACGAATGCACCGTGCGACCGTATTTCAAATCGCCTAACATCGTCACATTGACGTTATCCAGCCTGCCTAATTCTTCCATGATGGTAAACGCATCGAGCAGCGCCTGAGTTGGGTGCTCGCCTATGCCGTCGCCTGCATTGATAATTGGTTTCTTCGCCGCTTTTGCCGCAATCGCCGCAGAACCTGTTTCTGGGTGGCGCAGCACAATCACATCGGCATAACATTCGAGTGTCCGAATCGTATCGGGCAAACTTTCGCCTTTGGAGACGGACGAATATTTCACTTCATTAATCGGAATGACTGAGCCGCCTAATCTTTCCATTGCAGCTGTGAATGACGATGAGGTTCTGGTGGAAGGCTCGTAAAATAAATTCGCTAAAATTTTTCCTTTGAGCAAATCAAACGTCCCGATTCGTTCTACCATGCCGCGCATTTCGTGGGCGACGCCGAAGATATACTCTAAATCTTTGCGGTTGAATTGTTTGACGGAAATAATGTCTTTTCCATACCATTCGGCGTGTTTATTTTCTCCAAACGGCAGGTGAGGGGATTGTGAATGAGTGGGCATGTGTACTCCTTAGGAATTCGTAATCGGTAATTAGTAATTGGAGATGAGAGAATTGAACGTTATGTTTCAAATAAATGATTCGCTAACGGAAAGATATTAATCAACGGTTCTTCGTAGGGGTGAAATTTTCGGATTGTTTTAATCGCTTCGTTTACCAACTCGCGTTTGCAATTGACTTCGAGTTTATATTCCGCCACTTCGCTAATTTCGCCAACTTTGCCTTCAAACGGGTTTGCGCCTTCGGTTGGGCGGAAGAATCCGCGCACGGGCGTGAGCGCGACGCAATGGTCGTAATTGCCAATTACGCCTACGCCGATTTTTGCAAGTTCATCGCGCAGGCGCAAGGCGTGGTCTTGCGGTACAAAGATTTCAAGTTTTACGTCTGTAAAGTTTTGCATCATTCCTCTTTTGTAGGGGCGAGGTATGACTCGCTGTGATAGGTTGGGTTAAGAAAAAACCTGACAATGATTTGTCAGGTTTTGAGTTTATAAAGGCGTTTCATCGTTCAAGCCGTTTGCGGCGGCGATTTCTTCAAACATGATTTCGATTTCGTCTAAAAAGTGGTCTAAGCCTTGCACATGCTCTAGGAATCCATCTTCGAGTAAGCCTAAAGAGCGGCAGGCGTTTTGCCAAAATGTGAGATGGTCGCCGTTAAGCGTCTGGATAGATAATGTCCAGGTCCATAACACAAGCCAAAGCGAAGAGAGAGGCGTTTCGCTTGCGAGCATGGCTTTGATGGCTTTTTCGTAGTAATTCAAGCGTGCGGCGTGAATCGATTCATCTACGTTTGATTTTTTTGCGGCAACTTGAAAGGCAGATTTCCAATCTGAAAGCCAAGTTTGGATTTGGTCAGGTTCAATTTTGTTGGCGCCGAGCAAACCGTATACGCCTGCCGTCATGCCTGTTTTTTGCGCGGCTTCGGCGCGGGCGGGGAAGTCGAGCAGGAGCCTGCGGTGAAAGATGGGCGCGCCGTTTAATTCGGCGACGGCGTTGACGGCGTGGAACAGCGAATGTAGGTAGGTTTTGATTTCGGTTGGGCTGGCTTTGCCTTCAAATTCTGAAATTTCAAACCAAATGTTTCGCGCTTGGGTGAGCAAGGTTTTGCAGCGTTGCAGGGTGAGCGGGGGTTGTTCAAACTCAAAGCCTGCGCGTAAACTGGCTTGTACGAAATCGAAAAATTTTTCGCGTTCGTATAACAACATGGGGGCGTAAATTTCGTACCCTAGCCAAGGGGCGCCGCGTAATTCGCGGGGAGATTTGAATTCGTCTTTGGCGCGGTGGGTAATATCTAGGTGAAAATCGGGCGTAAGTTTTTTGAATTCGCGTTTTATTTTTGGTTCGTCTTTATGCACGAAAACTAAATCAATATCAGCTGTGCCGCCGAGCAAGGGGTCGTTGGTTAATAATGAGCCTGTTAGATATGCCGCAATGATATTTGAATCGTTATATACCCGTTCTTGAACGGTTTCTTTGGCAATACGGAGAAGTGATTCACGAGTAACGCGCATACATTCCTTTTTTATTTTTACCACAGAGAACACGGAGACCACAGAGATTCTTTTTGTTTCTTCCGTGAACTCTGTGCGCTCTGTGGTGAAAGAATCATTTCATTGGCAAACTTGGTTGAAACGGACTCAAGCCTAATGTTTCGCGAATTTTATTTTCAACCAACTTGATATGTTCTGTATTTTGAATAATATTTAATTCATTCGAATCAATTTTCAAAACAGGCGTATGGTCATACGGTTTTGAGAAAAATTCTTCATACGCCTGATTCAATTCATCAATATAACTTCGCTCCATCTGGCGTTCATACGGTCTATCACGCAATGCGATGCGATTCATTAACGTATCGGTGCTGGCTTGTAAATATACCAACAAATCGGGCTTTGGAATTTTTTCACCTAAGGCTTCATGCACGCGATGATACATATCTAACTCATCGCCTTTCAAATTGATTCCTGCAAACAAAGCGTCTTTTGCAAACGTGTAATCTGAAATTAAATTTTTTCCTTCGGCTAATACTTTTGGCACATTATTATTTTGTTGATGATAACGACTCAACAAAAAGAAAATTTGAGTTTGAAAGGCATAGCGTGCGCGGTCGCCGTAAAAATCAGAAAGGAACGGATTTTCTTCAAAGACCTCCAATAAAACTTCTGCATCAAACGTGTTTTGTAACATGCGAGCCAAAGTTGTTTTACCAACACCAATGACACCTTCAATAGCGATATACATAAATTAAGCATACCATAAAAAATATTTTCTCATTTTACTCTTGACAAAAAATGGGGGGGTAGAATAAACTAATCAATAATCATTCAAACAGGAGGGACATGATGAGAACAAAGTCCCAAACATCAAAGCATATTATCTATTCTATAATTGCAGTTGGATTAATGATTACTTTATTGACAAGTAATGTTAAGTTTGTTTCAGCAAAACCACATCAAAGCAACCCAGGCACAACTAATTTGGTGGCATGGTGGTCAATGAATGAAAGTTCTGGCGACCGCAACGATAGCCATTCCACTAATCATTTAGATGATATAAATGCTCCACCATCTCTACCTTCTGGAGCAGGCAAACAAGGCAACGCAGTGTTATATAATGGACAAAATCCTTCGGGACCTACCACTTCATTGGGCGTGATAGATAACCCTGAAATCAGCATGGGCGACATTGATTTTACAATTGGTGGCTGGATAAATATAGAACAGTTAGGTACGCTTCGCGCATTAATGGGTAAAGGACCAATGAGCGGAGCAAACCAAGGCTATGAATTTATTTTAGAATATGACTATACTCCCAACCAATTTTGGTTTTCAGTAGGCAATGGCACAAATTATGGCTCTATTACTCACTTTACGCCTTCAACCAACACATGGTATTTTCTCGTGGCATGGCACGACAGTGTGAATGACATGATTTACTTACAAGTGGATAACGGCACACCCGCCAGCGCTTCGTATGCGGGCGGCGCTTACGATAGTTTCCATAACTTATTTGTAGGGCGGGCAGGGGAATACAATGGTGGTCACATGGACGGCTTGATAGATGAAGCCTTTATTTACAAACGAGTGCTAACTGAAAACGAAAGAACATGGCTTTACAACAATGGCAATGGACGCAGCTATTCGGAAGTTAATCCAACTCCTCCGACTCCAACACCTACTATTACCTTAACTCCAACCATTACAAACACACCAACAATTACGTATACACCTTCCAAAACACCAACGCCTTCTCGCACGCCGACGATTACTCGCACGCCTACGAAAACCCGAACTCCAACCAGAACGAGGACTCCTACTCGAACTCCGACTCCGTCAAGAACACCAACGGCTTCAAAAACATATACTCCTTCTAATACTCCTACAAGGACTTTTACTCCAAGTAATACGCCGACGGTTACTAATACTTTTACACCCACTGCAACTCCAACAACACAAGTTCGTTGGTATGCGGGTAATAATCGTTTTGGTGCATATGGAATAAAGGCTGATATTTCTGCTCCTCCACAGGCACCTTATCATATAGTTGCTGAATTTAGTGGGCAATCAAGTTGGGTATCAATTTCTGCTCCATATTGGATGCAAGCGGGTTGGCGTTATTATGAAGGTTGGTCTGCTGCAAAACGATATACTGAGTGGAAAACAATTAATCCACCACCCGGGGAAACACCATATGACTTTCAACATCATGGTGATCATGCATGGGGTGATACAGTAGAATATCGGGTTGTTTGGACAGGCGGTACTATGTGGTGTGGATGGGTCGACTCTGTACAGCATGAGTGCTATGAGACACAATCTGCACCTCAGTACGTTCAAGCACGCTCTGAGGTACATGTCAGCAGCCTTAATGAATTAGATACTTATTTCTATAACGTTCAATATAAAGATGCTCTTAATGTTTGGCACTTATTTGACCAAGCCCTATGGGTTGAGGATGCTCCATACCAAGTTGATAAAATTAATTTTTATGAATATCATAATTATGGACCATAGCTGGAGATAAAATGAAAAATATAAAATTCTATATAACAATATTAGTGACTCTATTAATTGCGGTTTTTCTCCTTAGAGGATATATTCAAATTAAAGCCCAAGAAAATGTAATTTCATTTTTAGAAAGCCAACTTATTGAGAAAAATGTACCAATTGTAAAAATCGAATCACTAGAAATCTACCCTATACGACTTCAAGTTGTTGTTCAAGGTGAAAGTGAATTTGTTACTGATGCCGACAAAGAAAATCTACACTTAATTGATCGGGAAATAATTATATCTGCTAAAGAACAGGGATATTACATTGATAGTTACACTAAAATATTAATAGACCCTGAAGGAAAAGAAATATATAAAGTTGATAAGTATATTGATGATGCAAATATACAAAGTGAAATTTCAACTTTTGAAGCAATAAATTCATATCTTCCCGAAGAGGAAGTTGAAGCACTTATAAAGGTTCGTATAAACGAACTTATAAGTAAATATAATATAGCTCAATTAAATATTGCCTCTGATGTGTCACCTATAAACGATAGTAATAATGATTTTAGAACATTAAACATTAATGCAATTGTAAACAATTTAGACGAGGGATACTCTGTTGCAGGCTTAATCTTCCCCTTAGAAGGCACTACTATTCCAGAACTTAATAAGCAAGGTGCGCAAATTGTAATGTTTAAATTTGAGATATATAATAGTACTAACGATTTTCTATTCAGATACTTCTTTGATTTCCAGCTTCAATCTGGTAGATGGTCACATTCTGATATTTTCCCAATAGAATTATTTGGCTCACAACCTGCTTCTGCTCCACCTTTCCCTCCAACAGATGTGCCCCCAATATACACTGCTGAAGCAACTGCAATGCCTTCTGAAACCATAACTCCAACTCCATAACAAGTTATAAGCCTTATAAAGCCACATACTGTTTGTATGTGGCTTTTATTTTTACTCAGCAATTCCCTACGTTATAATTTATTTATGAGTCGTATCTGTATCACTCCGTTTGTGCAAGGCACAGGTGGCATGGCATCCTTCCGTTTGAAATTTGAAGCGGGATTAAAAAAACGTAATATAGATGTAACCTATCGTTTAGATGATTCTTTCGATGCGGCTTTGGTCATTGCGGGTACACGCTTCTTACCTGACTTGAAGCGGGTCAAGCGCCGCGGCATTCGACTTGTGCAAAGATTAGACGGCATCAACTGGGTGCATCGCATCAAATGGTCAGGGATTCGTTATACAACCCGAGCGATTTATGGCAACTTCATGCTTTCACTGATTCGTGAACGCTTTGCGGATAGAGTCATTTATCAAAGTCAATTTATCAAAACTTGGTGGGAAGATTGGTATGGCATTGCAAACAAACCCTCACAAGTGATTATCAACGGCGTGGATTTAGATGTTTACAATCCAAATGGCGAGCATGAAAGACCAGATACTGTCTATCGCATGTTATTGCTAGAAGGCAGTCTGGCTCGTGGATTAAATTCAGGTTTGTTTCATGGCGTCGCCGTTGCAGAAAAACTTGCCGAAAAACTCCCCATGGAAGTGGTTGTGGCTGGCGTGGTGGATGAGCAAACTCAAAAGAAATTGCAAAGCAAAGTTCCCGTTAGGTTTTTGGGAACGGTTGAGAGAAGCGAAATTCCAAAATTGATTCGCTCATCGCACCTCATGTATTCTGCGGAGATAAATCCGCCTTGCCCCAATTCGGTGATTGAGGCGCTGGCGTGCGGCTTGCCTGTGATTGGGTTTGATAGCGGTTCGCTCAAAGAATTGGTTGGCGATTCTGCTGGGGTCATTGTTCCGTATGGAGCAAACCCGTGGAGATTGGAAACGCCAGATATTTCCGCATTGGCTGAATCTGCAAGTGAAGTGTTGACGAAGCAGAATCAATTCCGAACGTCCGCAAGGAAGCGGGCAGAATCAGAATTTGGGTTGGATAAAATGGTGGAGTCATATATCAACGTGTTATTGGGATGATTATCTTGTCCCTTCATTTGGCATCGCATGGGGATAAATCCCCACGCTATAAATACAAAGGCGACTAAAGCCGCCTATCCCGCTTAAGCGGGATTTGTAAACATAGCGGGCATGGCAATAAATTAATTTTTTGAATGGAGATTTATATGGACAAAGAAATTCACGAATTTTTATTGAAACATTTACAAGGCATTATGAAAAATGATATTGCCTCGTATCACGAAACCACATCTGAGGATTTAACTTTATACGAATGGTGGGTGACGCCGCATCGTATTGACGGCTTGCCCTTTCACGAATTTATGATGACCTCAAATGCCGAACGCGGCGCCGTGTTTGGCGCGGAAGAAACAGGCAAGACGCGTTTTGATGTATCCAATTTACATATTCAAAGATATGGCGATACAGCTATTGCAAGTTATACCTTGTTGATTAGTACATCATCCAAAGACGGGGTGAAGGTCGCTTCGCATAATGAAAGCAGAGTGATGGTGAAAATAGAGAATCAGTGGAAGGTTGTGCATGTGCATAAATCGCCCGCCTATCAAGCGCCGCATGTTGGGTAAGAAACCGCTAAGGCGCAAAGAAGCAAAGCCTCAAAGATTTAATGGGTAGTTAATTATAAGGAGTGAAAATGGCAAACCCTATTGTTAAACCCTTATCAGATGACGATGAACGAATTGCTAAACTACTTGTAGATTCTGCCTTCAAAGTCCACAAAACATTAGGCGCTGGTTTATTTGAAAATGTATATGAACCTTGCTTTTGCCATGAACTTCAAAAACACGGATTGAGTTATGAGCGTCAAGTGATTGTCCCTTTAGTTTATGACGGTATTAAGTTCAGCGAAGGCTTTCGGTTAGATGTGCTTGTGGAGAAACGAATTGTTTGCGAAATCAAATCCGTTGATAAACTAGATAACGTTCATCTTGCTCAATTGTTAACTTACTTAAAATTAACAGGAAACCGTTTAGGTTTTTTAATTAATTTCAATGTCAATTTAATTAAGAATGGAATCCGCAGAGTAATTTTATAAAAACTTCGTAACTTTGTGACTTTGAGTCTTTGAGTCTTTGTGGTTAAAAAAACAACCCCTTCGCGACTTTGTGACCTTGAGTCTTTGTGGTAAAAAAAAACAACCCCTTCGCGACTTTGTGACCTTGAGTCTTTGCGGTTAAAAAAACAACCTCTTCGCGACTTTGTGACTTCGAGTCTTTGTGGTTAATTAAAAAAATGTCCATGAAATCTTCCTACAACTTCCTCTGGCTTTCGCTTGCATTATTTCCATTGCTTGCGCTTTCATTTATGTTATCCGTCCCTGCGCAAGATTACTGGTGGTACTTGCGTTTAGGGAAAGATATTTTAGAGCAGGGGGCAATCCCAGCCATAGATACCATGAGCCACAGCCGCGCAGGAGAGCCGATTTTTTATCAACAATGGTTATCTGCCATTATTTTTTATTGGGTCTATCAAATTGGAGATGCAGGGTTAACTTTTTTATTACGCGCCATATTAATCGGAATGACGTATGCCATGATTTGGTTTCTAATGCGCGCATGGTCTGGCGCGCGCGCAGTTACGGTTCTTCTATTTATTGTAGGTCTTTCCACTTCCAATAATTGGATGATTCGCCCGCAATTGTTTGCTTACCCGTTATTTTTATTATGTTTATTTGCAATCTATCAATGGCAAGAAAAAAACAACAAACTTTTATTTTTACTTCCGCTTTCTGTTTTGTTTTGGGTTAATTTGCACGGCTCGTTTATTTTGCCGTTTGTGTTGGCGGGCGCGGCGTTGGTATTTGGGAACGGCGCTCGCCGAGAAATGGGCTTTGCCATTGCGGCAATGCTTATTGCAAGTTTAATCAACCCGCATGGCGTGGGCGTTTGGGAATATTTATTTTTTATTTTGAACAACCCGTCCGATTATTTATTCAGCGTCGAGTGGCGCACGCCAACGAACGAGGGTTGGCAAATGAATATATTTTTCGCATGGTTGCTCGCGTTTCCCATCATGGCAAGTTTATCCAAAAATAAATTATCTCTACTCGAATGGATTTTATTTCTCGGCTTTGGCTGGCTTGCGCTTTCGGGGGTTCGCTATGTGATTTGGTTTATGTTTTTGCTGGCGATTTTCACATCCAAACTAATTGCGGAGTGGAGTCATCAATGGCTTGATAAACCGGTTGAGAAGATTAATCCGCGCCTCAATACAACGGTGGGGCTTGCGTTGCTGACCCTGCCGCTTTTGCTCACCCCCGGCATTCGTGACTCGTGGTGGCAAGACGCGCCCCCCCTTTACGAGTTATCAACCACGCCGATTCAAGCCGTTGAATTTTTGAAAAATCATGAAGAACTGCCGAACCCATTGTGGAATGATTACGCTTTTGGTTCGTATCTTCAATTTGCCTTGCCCTCCCGCCCCACATGGATAGATACCCGTATGTATAGTTTTTCCGTTGAGCAATGGCAAGATTATGTAAGCGTGACCAACGCGCAAGGTTGGCAAGAATTTTTTGATAAAGAAGAGATTAATTTGCTTCTACTTTCTCAAACCGCGCAACCTCAATTAATTCAAGCGGTTTCACGGTCTAACATTTGGTGTGAAGAATATCGGGATGAATATGCCGTCATCTTTTCTCGTTGTGAGGCGAAATGAAATTCAAAGGAAAACTTGCTTTACAACAACGCGTACTTCCAAGTTATCGTGTGCCGTTTTTTGATTTGCTTGCGAGTTACTGCGAAAACGGCATGACTTTATTTGCCGGCCATGCCCGAAGCGAAGAAATGATTACAGGCGGCAAGACGAAAGCCGCCACGTTGGTCGAAGCGCAAAATATCCATTTATTGGGCGGAAAATTTTATCTTTGCTATCAAAAAGGATTCGTCAACTGGCTTGAACAATCCAACCCCGACGCTTTGATTGTAGAAGCCAACCCAAGATATTTATCCACTCCTGCGGCTGTGCGGTGGATGCGTAAACGCGGACGAAAAGTGATTGCATGGGGCTTGGGCGCGCCGAAACAAAATAGATTCTGGGAAAAATTTGTTAGCCAATTTGACGGTTTGATTTCATACAGTCAACGCGGCGCGGAGGAATACGCTCGGTTGGGGTTTCCGCGTGAGAAAATATTTGTGGCGCATAATTCGGTTTCGCCAAAACCTGAAAAAATAGACGATAGACCGTTGACGATAGACCGTGCAACGATTTTATTTGTTGGGCGATTACAAAACAGAAAAAGAATCGACTCATTAATTCGCGCGTGCGCTGAAATGGAAACGCAACCCAATTTGACGATTGTGGGCGACGGACCCGAAAGAGAACATTTGCAAACGCTTGCAAAACACATTTACCCCAAAACTAATTTTATCGGCGCAAAACATGGGCTTGAGTTAAAACCATATTTTGAACAAGCGGATTTGTTTGTATTGCCCGGCACTGGCGGGCTGGCTGTGCAAGAAGCCATGAGTTACGGGTTGCCCGTCATTGTGGCAAAAGGAGACGGCACACAAGACGATTTGGTGAGAGAAACAAACGGCTGGCAAATTGAGCCTGAAAACCACTCCGCTTTGGTTGCGGCGATGAGAGATGCGTTATCTGACATGAAACGATTACGAGAAATGGGAAAAGAATCGTTTCGGATTGTTTCGGAAGAAATTAATATTGAAAAAATGGCGGAAGCGTTTGTGAAAGCCTTGAATTCGTAAATCGTAACGGGTAATTCCCTCCGCTTTCATTTTTTGTTCTACTTTCTTATTTCCACTTTATAATCTGCGCTATGAAAATTTCTGAAAATATACATTTACTGGGCGGTTTGCTCGGAGAAGTGATTTCTGAGTTAGAGTCGCCGAGGCTGTTTGAAATTGAAGAAAAAATTCGCTTGCTTGCCAAAGCCAGCCGAAACGGAGACGCAGAAGCGGCAAAAAAACTCCAACAAGAAGTTTCGGCATTAAAAAACGAAGATGCCCGCGTGGTGGCGGCGGCGTTTGCCGCTTATTTTGATTTGGTCAACCTTGCCGAAGAACATCGGCGGGTGCAGTTACTGCGCCAACGTGAAAATGAATCTTACCCGGCGCCAGTGCGAGAATCGATTGGCGAGGCGTTTGCAATTCTAAAGCAAAGAAACGTCAGCGCTGAGGAAGTCTCTCATTTATTAGAAAATTTATTTATCGAATTGGTTTTAACCGCGCACCCCACCGAAGCGAGAAGAAGAACCATTCTTTCGAATACGCAACGTATTGAAAAATTGCTCAATCAAATTAATCAAGAAGGCGTTTCGGAGCGCGAAAAAGAAGAGATTCGTTCCTCGTTGCGTAGCGCCATTTCCACTTTATGGCTGACGGATAGAAGCCGAACGGAAAAATTATCCGTTGCCGATGAAGTGAAAACAGGCTTATATTTTGTCGATTCGTTTTTTTGGAACGCCATCCCAAGAATTTACCGCGATTTAGAAAAAGCCCTTCAAACATATTACCCAGAAATAAAAATTAAAACTCGCTGGTTCAAACTGGCTTCATGGATTGGCGGCGATAGAGACGGCAACCCATTTGTCACGGCGGCGGTTACCGCAGAGACATTACGCCTGCATCGCGGGTTGGCGGTGGAAAATCATCGCAAAATGTTTCAAGAACTAGGCAGGCATTTGAGCGTTAGCTCCAACCGTGTTCCGCCGCCCGATGCGTTGCTGCGCTGGCTCGAAAAACGCCGCCCCTTCCCCGAGCATGTAGATTTTATTGAAAAACGATATGAGCGCGAACCGTATCGTTTAATGTTGGCGTTGCTGGCAAACGATTTAGCCAAAGCCTCGCGCGACGATATGGTGAAACACTTATTAAGCGATTATCCCCATGAAGCGCATTTACATGAAAACGACTTGCTTGAACCTTTAACCTTAATCCAACACGCGCTGCCAGCCAGCGTGGCGAACGACGAATTGCAAGACGCGATTCGCAAAGTGCAAATTTTCGGTTTGCATTCCGCGCGTTTAGATATTCGAGAAGATTCAAGCAAACTCAACTTTGCCTTAAGCGAAGTGTTACGCGCCTTAAACATCGAAGCGGATTTTGAACATTTGCCCGACGAGAAACGCATGGAATTACTGCTTCGATTATTGCACGAACCCGCGCCAAACCTTTCGCGTCACCCTGGGGTGACGGCGCCCGCCGCCGAAACCTGGGCGTTGTTTCAACTAATTGGGCGCGCCAGCGAAATTTACGGAAGCGAATTACTCGGTCCGTTTGTGATTTCGATGACGCACGCCGCCGCAGACGTGCTAACGGTTTTTCTGCTGGCAAAATGGGCGGGTTGTAAAACCGTTCCGCAAATTGCCCCGTTATTTGAATCGGTTCAAGATTTGAAAGACGCCTCCGCAATTCTTGAGTCGCTTTTTGCTTCAGAAATTTATCGCCAACATTTGCAAACGCATCATAACGAACAAATGGTGATGATTGGCTACTCCGATAGCAACAAAGACGGCGGCTACCTCATGGCAAATTGGGCGTTGTATGAAGCGCAAGAAGCGATTACGCAAACGGCGAAAAAACACAACATCAAACTTTCTATTTTTCATGGGCGCGGCGGAACGATTGCGCGCGGCGGCGGTCCCGCTCACCATGCCATTCGCGCGCAACCTGCGGGCAGTATCAATGGAAAATTTCGCGTCACCGAACAAGGCGAAATTATCGCCTCGCGTTACGCCAACCCTGCTTTGGCGCATCGGCATTTAGAGCAAATCGTCAGCGCGGTGATTCTGGCTTCGATTCCGCCAAAGGATGAACGCCCCATTCCCCCGAAGTGGCGAAGCGCGTTGAATCAAATGTCCAACGCCGCGCTTCAGACTTACCGTCAGCTGGTGTATCAGACCCCGGGCTTTATCCACTTTTGGGAATCGGCAACCCCATTAGACGAAATCAAACGCCTGCATATTGGCTCGCGCCCTTCATCGCGCGGAACGTTGGGGGCGGTCAATCAAATTCGGGCAATCCCTTGGGTTTTTTCTTGGATGCAAAGCCGTTTCAATTTGCCGAGTTGGTATAGTCTCGGCTCAGGCTTAGCCGCTATTGAAGATGAACCTTTATTGAAAGAAATGTATGCGGGCTGGTCTTTTTTTCAGACGCTGCTCAATAACTGCGAAATGTCTTTGCTCAAAGCCGATATGGGCATCGCCGCTTTATATGCAAACCTTGTGCCAGATAAAAAACTTGCCGATGAAATTTTTGCCGCCATTCGCGCAGAATACGAACTGACCAAAGAGTTGGTGTTGAAAATTAGCGGGCATACTTCTTTATTAGAACTTGAACCTGTCACTCAACAAGCCATTCAACTGCGTAACCCGTATGTGGACCCGCTAAACTATATTCAAGTGGAAACCCTAAAACGCTTGCGCGCGCTGAAAGACCAAGAAGGCGCGGAGGCAAAATCTTTACGCGAGGTCATGGCGTTGACCATCAACGGCATTGCGGCAGGGTTGAGGAATACGGGGTAATTTCGTGAAGCGTAACGCGCGATAGGTTCTTGCTGGTTATGTGGAATGACGCATTACCCATACTTTGGGGTATCGCCAATCATTTCCCAGCCTTTTTCTAAAGCGGCTTTTTTCAGTTTTACATCGGGGTACACCGCCACAGGGTGGTCGGCATGTTCTAATAGCGGAATATCTAAACTGGTATCGCCATAGGCGAAATCAATTTTATCTACGCCTAAGCGGCTTAACACTTGTTCAATCTTTTTCTCGTTGGTAACCAATTCGCCCACTAATTGAATGCGCCCGTTTTTAATTTCCACAGGCGTCCCAATCACTTGAGCGCCGATTTTTCTCGCAAAAGGTTCAATGAACGGCTCAACCACGCTGCTGGCAATATACACTTGCGCGCCTTGTTCTTTGTGTTTGACCAAGCGCGCAATCACGTCTTCGCGGCGTTTTTTCCATAAATCCTCCGCCACCCATTCGGAGATTTGACTTAGTTTTTCTTCATTAGCGTTCTTCACCAGCCCCAAACTATCCACCATCAGTTTTTGCCCCCATAGTTGCCAATCCATAAATCCGTTTTTTGCCAAGAAGTAAGAAGGCATAATCGAAAGCATAGTGAGGTTTGCTTGCAATTTGCTTTGATTATGTTTCACCCAATTGACCAACCCAATGAACGGCGAGCCGGTGGTTAATGTTCCCATCATATCCGATACGACAATCATAAAGTTTTATCCTCTGTTGAAAAAGGTTTTTTCAAAAAAACGAGCGTTAAAAATAACGCCAGCATCAGCGCATAGTATATATGAAAATCCCAACTTGGGATTAATAACAAGATAAGGATTAAAACGATGGAAATTAATGGAATAAGGATAAGCGCCAAACCTTTCTTTTCCGATTTATACAACCAATCTATTACGCCGACAAGCGGCAAGAGCAAATAACTTACGCCGTGTAAGTATAAATGCGGAGCGGTGAATGCGCCAAGTAAAACTGTAACGCTGATATGGTGTATATTAATTTTTTCGTTTTTTTTCCGCCACCATATACACATTGCAACAATAGACGCCCCCGCCGCGCTCCATGCCGCGAGGCGAATGAAATTTGTATCGGCGTTTGGAAATGCGCGCGAGACGAAGCCCAATAAGTTATACATATTAGACCAATCTAACCCATACGCCTGCGCTTCGGCATTAATGCGAAGCAAGCCGATGAAATCTTGAATCCCCCGATAGCTAAGCGTTAAAAAGGCATAAAGCGTAAGTAGAAACATTCCTATGGCAAACCACAAGCCTGCCCGTCGTTGCGAAGCGAAAAGAGGCAATGCCAATGCGCCTGCAATCGTTGGCGAAAGAGTCGCAAGCGCTAATCCTAACCCCGCTTGTATATCTTTTAATTTTAGCAAGCCAAACATCCATAATAATAAACCTAATAAGGTGTAAACCGTATCTTGTCCGCCTAATATGCTGATAAAGATTGGAAAAAACATAACGCTTCCAATTGCCCCAAGCCATGCAGAACGGGCATCCCAATTTGATTGAAGCAAGAAGCGCCTGATTAATTCCATACAGAATAATAGGACAATCAAATTAAGCGCCGACCAAAGGATATACGCTGAGACATAATCTTCGCCGGCAATGGCGGCTAATAAAAAATTCAAATGCGGCGGATGCGCAAATATCAAAGGCGCAGACGCTTCGCCAATCACCTCATTTTGAATCAAGGCTTGCGCCTCAAGATTGTAAACTTGTTGATATTCTCCCATGCGCATTAACCGCCCTGCGGCGTAAAAACTAATGAAGTCCATCGTTTTGATAGATGGGTCGTTTAATAAGCGCAGCCACATAAAAGCGTATAAGCATATTTGAACGCTTATTAACATCATCGCCAGTATATGCGCGATTGAACTTGATTTGAGTTTCTTCATAGTAAATTGAAGCGCTTCATACATGGTAACGATATGCAATTATTGCGCTGTATTTCCTCCGTCCACTAATAATAAATGCCCCGTCACAAAACTCGCTTCGTCAGATCGGGCTCCCTTTGACCTGCATTCTGCTTCGACAGTTTTCCCTAGCCCTGAGCGCCTGCTTATGATAATCAACCCTGCGCCTTCCTCTGCAAAGCGAATGGCAGCCGCTTTTCCAATTCCAGATGTTGCGCCTGCGATGATGGCAAATTTATTTTGTAATCTCATATAGGTTTTCTTCAAATTAATCCGTTGACTATGACCTGACTGATACAAGTATAATCGCCCTCATGGACAGCAAAACCCTCCACGTACTTGAATACCCAAAGATTTTGGAAAAACTAGCGAGTTTTTGCTCTTTTTCCGCTTCTATGGAATTAGCCCGAACGTTAGAACCTACCGATTCTTACGAGTTGGCGGTTTCTCGCTTAAGCGAAACGACCGAAGCCCGAAAAATATTATCGGTGCAAGGCGTAGGCGTAGGCGCGGCGCATGATATTCGCCCGCAAGCCGATTTGGCGGCGCGCGGCGGCGTGTTAGACCCACATGCTTTATTAGACGTGAAATCCACCTTAATTTCGTGCCGCGAGTTAAAAAAGAATTTTGAAAAAAAAGAAAAAGAATACCCCCGCTTATTCCAAATCGTAGCTGGCTTGCCCGAAACCTACGGCATCGTAGATGCAATTACAAAAATCCTCTCCGAACGCGGCGAAGTGTTAGATTCCGCTTCGCCGAAATTGGCGGAGATTCGCCGAAATTTACGAATCGCGCAAGACCGCCTCATGAGTCGTTTGCAAAAATATGTCACCGACTCAAAAACCGCGCAAATGCTGCAAGAGCCTATCATCACCCAACGCGATGGGCGTTATGTCATTCCGCTTCGCGCCGAGTTCAAAGGGCGAATCAAATCTATCATCCACGACCAATCTGCCAGCGGCGCCACTTTATTTGTTGAACCGTTGCCCATTGTAGAAGCCAATAACGAAATTCGCGAACTGCAATTGGCAGAACGCGATGAAGAAAGAAGAATCCTCGCCGAAGTTTCGGCGCTCGTTGGTCAATATGCTGTTGAATTAAAGTATGGCGTTGAAAATTTAGCCGTATTAGATTTAGCGTTTGCAAAAGCCAAATATGCGGACGAGTTGAAAGCGAGTGAGCCAATACTTTCCCAAACCTTAGACCATAGACCGCAGACTGCGGTCAACCGTCCATCGTTTACGGTCAAATTGATTCAAGCCCGCCATCCATTATTAAACCCGAACGATGTCGTTCCTATTGACGTAAACCCACGCGAAGGGACGCGCGCCATTGTCATTACGGGTCCAAACACGGGCGGCAAAACAGTTTCGTTAAAAACGGTGGGTTTGCTTGCGCTCATGGCGCAAAGCGGTTTGCACATCCCCGCGCAAAGCGGCTCCGAAATCCCATGTTTTCATTCTGTTTATGCCGATATTGGCGATGAACAATCTATCGAACAATCGCTTTCAACGTTTTCAGGTCATATCACCAACATCATTCGCATCCTAAAAGAAATTGACCATCGTTCCCTAGTCATCCTCGACGAACTCGGCTCAGGCACCGACCCGCAAGAAGGCGCGGCAATTGCCCGCGCAATTTTGAGCCACCTCCTAGACGTAGGGGCAATGACCTTTGTCGCCACGCATTACCCTGAATTAAAAACGTTTGCCCATTCGACAGACGGCGTGGTCAACGCTTCTTTAGAATTTGATATAAAAACGCTTCGCCCTACCTACAAGCTGACTCTTGGACTCCCGGGCAGGTCTAACGCCTTAGCCATTGCCCAGAGGTTGGGTCTGCCGCAAAAGATTATCGAAACCGCCAAAGCGGAGATTAACCCATTAGAGTTACGCGCCGATAAACTGCTCGACGATATTCGTAAAGAAAGAAACCGAACTTCTCGTGAAAGAGAAAAATTAGAAAAAGCCCGCGCCAAACTTGAAAAGCAAACGCTTGAACTTGAAAAACGGCTTGAAAAAATAGAAGACGAGCGCCGCGAAACGCTTGCCAAAGCCCGCGCCGAAGGCGAATTAGAAATCGCCGTGTTAAAAAGCAATATTGATTCATTGAAGAGTCAATTAAAGAAAGCGCAACAACCGCTCACTGCAATCAAATCTATTGAAGAAAAGATAGAAGAGATTGAAAATAAAACAACACAACCAATTGAAAGACGGCAGACGACAGACGGCGGTCAGCGGCCTATCGTCAATGGTCAAGGTTCAATAAAATTAGGCGAAAAAGTAACTGTAAGCGCGCTGAATGCCGAAGGCGTAGTGACAGCCATAAGCGAGTCTGATGCGGAAGTTCAAATCGGGACGATTCGCGTGCGGGCAAGGATATCGGATTTAATCAGAAATTCGAGTCAAGAGAAACAAGCCACAAGTCATGAGAAAACGCAAACCTCGTCGTCTCGCTCCTTATCACGGGTTACCGCTTCTCCCGGCATGGAAGTGGATTTACGCGGCTTGATGAGCGAAGACGCTTTAGATAAATTGGAACGATATTTAGAACAAGCCTATCTTTCGGGGTTGCCGTTTGTGCGAATCATTCACGGCAAGGGAACAGGGAAATTACGCCAAACCGTGCGCGATGCCCTGCGCGGACATGCGTATGTCAAATCGTTTGAAGAAGGCGGGCATACCGAAGGCGGCGAAGGCGTGACAGTTGCAAAGTTGAACGCAAGTTGATGTTGTATAATTCAAAAACAGGAGCCGTTTATGTCCATTGATGACGCCATTAAAAAGATGACAGACCTAATCAAAGCCGCCTGTGCCAGCGCCGAAGTCAAAGCCGCGAAAATGTCTGACGAAGAAGCGCGGCTCTCCGTTTATGCGCCTGCGGGGGATATGCAAAAAATTAAAGACGCCACCTTTCAACCAGCGATTGATATGTTGAATAACGACGGTATGGACGTGCAAGTGTTTGTCTATGATAAAGACGCGCCGCCGCTTAAGGGGTAGAGGGTTACAAGTTTTAGGTTGAAAGTTTGAAAGTTGAAATATTGAATGCAAGGGCGAGGCATGTATTGCCCCTGCGTTTTAATTATCTGTTGCATAGCGCCAAACAATATTTAACGCTTCCAAACCTGTCAGCCGCTGAATCTCTTGCGCTTCTTCAATCAAATAAATATCGCCTTGTAACGGGCGGTCATCGCGTGTGTATAATCCGCGATTCGGTAAACCCGAAAGCGCCCCCCAAAAATTCCACAACGGCAAATCAAATTCTTGAGCAAGCAAATACATATCCCGATTGATGCGATGGTCTAACTCACGGTTATCGGCTTTCGTAGCCAAAATCGGAACTACGCCCTTATCAATCAACTGCGCGATGATTCTTCGTAAATATTCGGTGTTACGCGACTCAAAATGCGAACCAATTTGAATAATCACAAACGATGGATTGTGAATCCGCAATTCGCAATCTACGGGGGTTTCGGCAAATGTGCAACCAAACCTGCCGCCGTGCCACTGTGTCCACAACAACGCGCCGGGCGTTGTACCGTCTTGAGCGGTGGGGCTTTCGCGATTGAACGAACCGGCAAAATGACTCACAGTCTCTTGTAATTCAGGCGAAAGACGATTCACTAAATTTTCATCCGTTTCATACAAACCAAAAAATTCATCAGGGCGCGCTTGGCAATCTCCAAAAACCGAAAAAGCATTCGGGTTATTCCCTAAGGTCTGACCATATTCATAAATCGCGCGGATGTTTTCAGTGGGTTCGGGCAAAATCGGCGCGTTCATCCATTCATTGGAGAGCGGCGTTTCGGTAGATAAATCTCCCGCGTTAACCTCTTCCGTCGCAGTGACAGTTACCCGCTGTGTCGCCGTCGCCTCTTCTGTGACCTCAACCTGACTCTGCTCCGTGACATCATATCTCGGCGTCGGAATCGGTCGTGATGGCGTGTTTGTTACTGAAATGCTTGGAGTCATCGTCACTTGTGGCGAGCAGGCGATGATGAAGATAAAAAGGATAATTATTTTTGCAAATTTCATGCGCCGAATCGTAACATAAGATAAAAACGGCTCCGTTCTACAGAGCCGTTCATTATGATGATTATAAATCATGTCTTAGCGGGCGCTAACTCTCTCCTCAACCCGCTCACGTCGTTGTAAGTAACATAGGCGCTTAAGTCCTTGCGGGTTATCCAGAACGAATCAAATCATTTCACAACCCACTAATTTATGCTAGACTCAACCAATCTCTAGTCTCCAATTCCCTAATCCTCAATTACTATTTACCAATTACAACCATGGAATCCCTCCCCTCCACCATCAACCCCCAATCTCCAGAATTCAAACTCAACGCCGAATATAATCGCGCGCTTGCGAAAGAACTAAAAGAAAGACTCAAAACTGTCCGCGAAGGCGGTGGAGAAAAATATCGCAAACGCCACGAAGAGCAAGGCAAACTATTTGTGCGCGACCGCATTGAACGCTTGTTAGACGTCAATTCTCCATTCCTCGAACTCTCCACCTTAGCCGCCTACAATTTATATAACAACGAATCGCCCAGCGCGGGCATCGTCACGGGCATTGGGCGCGTTGCCAACCGTGAAGTGATGATTATTGCCAACGACGCCACTGTAAAAGGCGGTTCGTATTTTCCGCTCACGGTTAAAAAACATTTACGCGCGCAACAAATCGCCGAAGAAAATCATTTACCGTGTTTATATCTCGTCGATTCAGGCGGCGCAAATTTACCCTTTCAAGACGAAGTCTTCCCAGACGCGCATCACTTCGGCAGAATTTTTTATAATCAGGCGCGCATGTCTGCCAAGCGTATTCCGCAAATTGCCGCAGTCATGGGTTCATGCACGGCGGGCGGAGCATACGTCCCTGCCATGAGCGACGAAGCCATTATCGTCAAAGGCGCTGGCACAATTTTTCTTGGCGGTCCGCCGCTCGTCAAAGCCGCAACTGGCGAGGATGTCACTGCTGAAGAACTCGGCGGAGCAGATGTCCACACGAGAAGAAGCGGAGTCGCCGACCATTTTGCAGAAGATGACGACCATGCCATCGAAATTTTAAGAAGCATTGTTGAAACCCTCCCACGCGGACACGTTCACACGCATCTTTCTTCGGTGGAAGTTGCTCCTCCAGAGGAGCCTTTATACTCGCCCGACGAATTGTACGGAGTCCTGCCGCGCAATTCCAAAGAATCGTTTGACGTCCGCGAGGTCATTGCGCGCATTGTGGATGGAAGTAAATTCCGCGAGTTCAAAGCGCGTTATGGCACAACATTGGTCTGCGGATTTGCTCGCATACATGGTTATCCAGTTGGCATCATTGCAAACAACGGAGTCTTATTCAGCGAATCGGCATTGAAAGGCACGCACTTCATTGAATTATGCGACCAGCGCGGAATTCCACTAATATTTTTACAAAACATCACAGGCTTCATGGTTGGTAAAGAATATGAAACAGGCGGAATCGCCAAAGACGGCGCAAAGATGGTTCATGCCGTCGCCACCACCCGCGTTCCAAAACTAACCTTAGTCATCGGCGGGTCGTTTGGCGCCGGCAATTATGCAATGGCAGGGCGGGCTTACGGCTCGCGCTTTTTATGGATGTGGCCCAACGCCAGAATTTCCGTCATGGGGGGCGAACAAGCCGCCAATGTTTTACTCACCATTAAACAAGACCAACTTGCCCGCGAAGGCAAACCCTTGCTCACAAAAGAAGAACAAGAAGAATTCAAACGCCCGTTGTTAGAAAAATACGAACGCGAAGGCAGTCCATATCATTCCACTGCCCGTTTATGGGATGACGGCGTAATTGACCCTGCCGATTCGCGTCAAGTGTTAGGCTTGGCTTTATCTGTTGTTTTGAATTCGCCCGTTGAAGAAAGAAGTTTTGGCGTTTTCAGGATGTAAAAAATATGCCTCACAAACCCTCAACCCCTCATCACTTTCTTGCCCAACTCGCTGGCAACTGGACGGGCGCATCCAAACTCTGGTTCGAACCAGATAACCTTGCCAACAATGCGCCCATTGTTGGAAGCGTTCAAATCATCTTAGATGGAAGATTTGCTTTGTTTTTATACCAATCTTCCATTCAGGGCGAAGCGCAACACGGTATGTTTACGTTTGGATTCAATACAAATGCCAATCAATTTGAAGCCAGTTGGGTAGATTCGTTTCATACCAACGATAGCATCATGTTTTGCACAGGCGCTGAAATTGAAAACGGCTTCCAAGTTCTCGGCAATTACCCCGACCCTAACGACGGACCCGACTGGAGTTGGCGCACCGAAGTAAAATTGATAGACGCAAATCACTTAATTGTCTCCGCTTACAACATCACCCCCGAAGGTCAAGAAGCAAAAGCCGTCGAAGCCACACTAACCCGCATCAAAAAATAACAAACCTCCAATCCTCTAATCCTCCAACCCTCCAATTACTAAACCCCTCACCACCCCACACCCAAAGGACTCCTATGAAACTCCTCATCCTCGGCGGCACAAGATTTTTAGGCAGGCACTTAGTCAATTCTGCCCGTGCGCGCGGACATGAAGTCACTTTGTTTAATCGCGGCAAAACCAATCCTAATTTATTTAGAAAAGTAAAAACCATCAGAGGAGATAGAGAAAAAGACTTAAACCAACTGGAAGGTCAGTGGGATGCAGTCATTGACACTTGCGGCTATGTCCCGCGCATTGTCAAATTATCCGCCGAAGCGTTAAAAGAAAAAGTGGAAAAATATGTTTTTGTCTCTAGTATTTCCGTCTATGCTAACTTTGCCAAAATTGGAATCAACGAAAGCGACCCCGTCGCCAAACTGGAAGATGAAAGCGTGGAAGAAATTACAGGCGAAACATACGGCGCATTAAAAGCCTTATGTGAAAATGTTGTGCAAAATGTATATGGAATCAATTCTTTAATAATTCGTCCTGGTCTCATTGTTGGTCCGCATGACCCAACTGACCGCTTCACATACTGGGTTAAGCGAGTTGCGCAAGGCGGAGAAATTCTCGCCCCCGATAGACCCGAAGCATTAACTCAACTGATTGACGTGCGCGACCTTGCCGATTTTATCCTCACATTAATTGAAAACGACGTTTCTGGCGTTTTCAACGCTACGGGACCCGATACCCCGCTTTCCTTTGGCTTACTGCTTGATACTTGTAAACTCGTCAGCGGCAGCGATGCAAAATTCAAATGGGCAAATTTAGATTTCATCCTTCAAAATCATATCGCCCCATGGAGCGATTTGCCCGCTTATCTCCCAGATGTCGGCGAAGATGTTGGTTTTTCAAAAATAGATATTTCTAAAGCCATCAATGCGGGTCTCAAATTTTCTCCTATCTCAACCACCATCAAAGATACGCTCGCATGGATAAACGAACTTCCAAATGATTATGAAATGAAAGCAGGCTTGAGTAAAGAACGCGAAAAAGAATTATTGAAACGCTTAAGTGAACAGTAAAAAGTGAAACGTGAGAGGCATTGATGAATTTTAATGACTGGGTTGAGAGTTTACCCTCTGCAATAAAAAATGATTCTTTATGGAAAATGGAGGCGTATCGGTTGGCTTTATTTGCAACAGAAATAGGTTGGCATGATGTAACTGAATTGATGAAAGATAAACGAACATTAGGAATTGCAGACCAGTTGCATCGTGCGCTTGGTTCAATTAGTGCAAATCTAGCAGAAGGATATTCTCATCACACAGGTAAATCACGCGCACAGTATTATAAACTCCACCATGTTTTGAAAGAAGAAGTTGTGAATCATAGAATAAATTTCTTAACTCAAATCATTAAACTTTTATTGACAATGGTTCCTCAACAACGTGGCAAAACATTATCTCTAAAAGAAGAAAAAGCCGATTATACAATTGATATTCTCAACAATATCCCTTTTAATTAATTTATGTTTCACTCTTCATTTTTCAAAAATCACGTTTCACTCATCATTCTTCAATGAAAAACACTCCTTCTTTTACCAAAATATTAATTGCAAATCGTGGAGAAATCGCAATTCGAATCGTGCGCGCTTGCAAAGAACTGGGCATAAAAACGGTCGCGGTGTATTCCGATGCCGATAAAAACAGTCAGCATGTGCAAGCGGCGGATGAGGCGTTTTATCTTGGCGACTCCGTCTCAAAAGAATCATATCTAAATATTGATAAATTAATCAACGCCGCGATTCAAACAGGAGCGAATGCAATACACCCCGGCTATGGATTTTTATCCGAAAACGCTTCATTCGCAGGGAAAGTTGAATCGGCGAATTTGACATTTATCGGTCCTTCAAGCGATTCGATTCGCGCGATGGGCGATAAAGCCGAATCAAAAATCTTAATGAAAAAAGCAGGCGTGCCAACTGTGCCGGGTTTTGAAGGGCTAGAAAGCGAAAAAGATTTTAGTAAAGCCGCAAAGGAAATTGGCTACCCTGTTTTGGTCAAAGCGGCGGCGGGCGGCGGCGGAAAAGGAATGCGCGTTGTAAATGAAGAAAACGAACTAAGCGAAGCCATTCAAGCCGCCAAGCGCGAAGCATTAAACTCATTTGGCGATGAAAGGCTATTAATTGAAAAATATATCGCCGATGGACATCATATTGAAATTCAAGTCTTTGGCGATACACATGGCAATTTGATTCATTTATTTGAAAGAGAATGTTCTGTGCAACGCAGGCATCAAAAAATTATTGAAGAATCGCCTTCGCCATTATTGACTCCAGAAATTAGAAATCGAATGGGTGAAGCCGCAGTGAGAGCCGCAAAGGCAGTTAATTATTACAATGCTGGCACGATTGAATTTATTTTCGACCCAAAAACTTCCGAATATTATTTTCTTGAAATGAATACAAGATTGCAAGTCGAACATCCTGTCACTGAATTCGTCACAGGCATTGATTTGGTTCAATGGCAAATCCGCATTGCGGCGGGCGAAAAATTCCCGTTCAAGCAAGATGATTTTATGCAGAGAGGTCATGCCATTGAATGTCGTATTTATGCCGAAGACCCGTCTAATGGGTTTTTACCCAGCACAGGCAAGTTACTGCAATTCATCGAACCACATGGTCCCGGTATTCGCGTTGATTCTGGATTCGCAAAAGGCGATGAAGTGACCCATTTTTACGACCCTTTGCTGGCAAAGTTAATTGTCTATGCTGAAAATCGGGAATCTGCAATTCAGAAAATGCAAAACGCATTGAAAGATTTTATTGTGCATGGCGTGGCGACGAATATTGATTATATGCAGGCGGTTTTGAGTCATGAAGATTTTGAAAAAGGAAAAGTCTCTACAAGATGGGTAGAAAAAAATTTCAATGAATGGAAACCTGCCGAGCCTGAAATCGAATCTTTACTCGCCGCTTCCCTTGCGGATTTAGTTTTTGCTGGAGCAAAACCACAATCTGCAATCGCCACTGAAACTGACCCGTTTAATCCATGGAAGAAGATAAATAGTTTTAGGAATTAATTGATGCAAAAAAACAAAAATATTATACTGACTGCGCTTTTTTTATTACTTTTTGTCTTTGTGTTTTTAGGCGTTGGGAAAATTTGGGACTCTATTGGTATTGATTGGAAAGAAACATTTTATCCAGCGGCGCGTGCAATCATGGATGGGAAAAGCCCATATAGCGTGCCAACTTTTAGAAATGCCCCATGGACAGCCTTCTTATTACTTCCACTGGCTCTGTTTTCTGAACATGTGAGTGGCATTTTGTTTTTTATATTTTCGGCTTGTATCTATGCTTGGACTGCTTATCGTCTTCAAGCCAGCCGCGTTGCATTAACTGCTTTCTTGCTTTCACCGCCAGTTGTGTATGGGTTACGAATGTTGAATGTGGATATTTTTGTGTTAATTGGCTTTACGTTGCCCGCGCCGATAGGTTTATTTTTTGCGCTTATCAAACCACAAATGGGTTTTGTTATGATTTTGTTTTGGCTCGCGCAAGCATGGAAGCAAGGAGGGGTAAAGAAAGTCATTTACACCTTTGCGCCAGTGACGATTGCAACGGCGCTTTCATTTTTTGTTTTTGGTAACTGGTTACAAGATAGGCAAGAGGATTTACTGATTTCTTTTTGGAATGCCAGTTTGTGGCCCTGGGGAATTCCAATTGGAGTGGTATTGGCGGCGCTCTCAATCCGCGACCTTCGAGAAGATTTTGCTATGTCCGCATCGCCATTTTTATCTCCATATTTAGCGTATCATTCATGGGCAAGCGCGTTGGCAGGGTTAATGCGCCGAGATTTTGAACTTGTATTAACCGTTATTGCGATGTGGGGCGTCGCTATCATTCGAGTTTTAGGATTTGGATAAAAATTGAAAACAACATTCAACACCCAAACCATTGAAATAAATCCATCAACTGATGGTTATGTCGCCGCGCTTGATGATAAAAATATCTTTATCAAAGTCATTCGCGTTGATTTGCAAAATAATAAAATGGAATTATTGATTGATAACAAGCGAGTCGTTGTTTATGTTTCATCGGATGGCGCAAAAAGATGGGTGACGATGAATGGCAAAACAATTTTGCTCACGAAAACATCGGGCGCGAAACAAGGCGTACGCCATGACCATGCTGGAGGTTTAACAGCGCCCATGCCGGGTCAAGTGAGAAGCGTGAACGTCAAAGAAGGAGATGAAGTCAAAAAAGGTCAAACGTTGTTGACGATGGAAGCGATGAAGATGGAAATTAAAATCCAAGCGTTGATGGACGGAAAAGTGAAGTCGGTGTTTGCCTCGCCGGGCGATACGGTGGAGCGCGAACAAATTTTGATTGAGATGGAGAATTAAATGGCTGGAAAATTTTTTGACGAACTTGAAGTGGGCATGAAGTTTCAACACGGCGGGCGGACTGTGACGGAAATGGATAATGTTTTATTTTCATCTTTGACAATGAATTCACAGCCGCTTCATATCAACGAAGATTTTGCGTCTAAAACCGAATTTGGAACGCGAATTGTAAACGGAATTTTTACGTTTGGTTTGGTGGTTGGGCTATCGGTTGCAGATTTAACCGACGGCACAATTATTGCAAATTTAGGATACGATAAAATTACGCACCCGCACCCTGTGTTTCATGGCGACACGATTTATGCGGAAAGCGAAATTATAGAAAAACGAGAATCAAAATCAAGACCCAATGCAGGGATTATAAAAATTAAGTGTGTTGGAAAAAATCAAAAAGGAACGGTTGTGGTTGAGTTTGAACGAACGGCGATGTTTTTGAGAAAAGAGTTATAGGTCAAAAGTCGAAGGTCAATGACTTGCAACCTGTGACTTGCAACTTTTGACTAAGAGGTTTTATGCGTTCACGAAGAGCCATTTTATACATGCCAGGCGACAACTGGAAGATGATTACCAAAGCCATCACGCTTGGCGTCGATTCGATATGTATGGATATGGAAGACGGCGCGGCGGTTAATAAAAAAGCCGAAGCGCGCCAAACCATTGCAAAGGCTTTGCAAGAATTAGACTTTGGCGAAAGCGAAAAACTGGCGCGGATTAATTCCGTTGGTTCAGGGTGGGAGAAAGACGATATTGAAGCCGTCTTGCCATATCACCCAGACGGCATTGTGATTCCGAAAGTCGAATCGTATGAGCAGGTTGAATGGGCGAGCAAAATTATCGAAGAAGCCGAATTGAAATATGGTTGGAAAGTGAATTCGATTCGCATTTTGATAGGCGTTGAAACCGCCAAAGGAATTTTGAATCTCAAAGAAATTGCGTCACACCCGCGTTTGGATGCGATAATTTTCGGCGGAGAGGACTTTGCCGCTTCGATTGGAGCGAAACGCACAAAAGAAGCGGTTGAATTGTTGTATGCTCGTCAAGCCGTGATTGTGGCTTGTGCCGCCAATGATTTGCAAGCGATTGATATCGTCACCATTGATTATAAGGACGAAGAGAACTTAAAACGCGAAGCGGAATTTGGCGCGCAATTGGGCTTTAGCGGAAAGCAAATCATTCATCCGATTCAAGTATCCATTGTGCAAAAAGCATTCACGCCATCTGAAGAAGAAATTGCGTACGCTAAAAGAATTGTCGAAACGTTTGAAGCAAGTCAAAAAGAAGGCAGAGGCGCGTATTCCTTAGATGGAAAAATGATTGATATGCCTTTGTTGAAACACGCGCAAAAAGTGTTGGCAAGAGCAAAACCGACCGCAGACCGCAGACAATAGACCGCCGACGGCTGGGCGGTGGCGGTCTAATACCAAAAATAACCAAAAAAGGAAAATACATTTTGTTATCCATCATCTACGGTCTTTTATCTGCATTTACTTGGGGAGCAGGCGATTTTACAGGCGGGCTTGCCGCACGCAAAGTGGGCGCAGCGCCAGCGGTTTTTTACGCTTCCATTGTCGGTCTCCTTTCGGTTTTCATTGCCGCCCTTGTTAGCAACGAAGCGTTGCCCTCGCTCCAAAGTTGGTTGTATGCCATGTTGGCGGGGTTCTTCGGCGTAATTGGTTTAACGTTTCTTTACTATGCAATGGCGCAAGGCACAATGAGCGTTGCCGCGCCCGTTTCGGCGGTGTTGGCGGCAACCTTGCCCGTGTTAATCGGTCTCATCACCGAAGGGTTGCCTGAATTTTTAACTTTGATTGGATTCGGCTTTGCCTTATTTGCGATGTGGATGGTTTCTCAAAGCGAGAACGGGGTGAAAGATATTTTGTCGCATCTTTCGGACTTGAAGTTGCCTCTGCTCGCCGGCATTGGATTTGGCTTATACTTTATCGTCATGCACCAAGCCACCAGCGATGGCGCATTGTTTTGGACAATGGTCGCCTCGCGCATAGCAAGCGTTTTATTTTTGTTTTTTTACATGCTCGTTAAAAAAATCTCATTTCGAATTACCGACCTTTCGTCGTTTCCGGTGATTGGGCTAAACGGCGTGTTAGACCTAACAGGCAATGGCTTTTTTATTTTAGCGGGTCAGGCAGGCAGGCTAGACGTGGCTTCAGTTTTGAGTTCGTTGTATCCGGGCTCTACTGTTTTATTAGCATGGGTCTTCCTCAAAGAGCGGCTCACCCGCAACCAATGGATTGGAGTGCTTTCGGCATTAATTGCGATTGTGTTGATGACAATCTGATTTGCAACAGAGCAATTTTCTGGCATTGTGGGGGCGCGGGCAAAAAATTCCATTTCTGATAAAATACTGCCTTGTGCTACAAAATTTCAGCAGGGTTAGACTACTGCTCGCAAAATCCAACCGACAGGAACATGTATGAATATCGTTATCCCCAAAGAGAATTCTGCTATTGAACTGCGCGTGCCAATCTTGCCCAACGTGGCGGAAAAGTTTGTTAAGAAAGGGGCAAAGGTTTTTGTAGAGTCTGGCTTAGGCGAAACGCTAGGCATCGGCGATGAAGAGTATAAAAAGGCGGGGGCAATGGTGGAACGGAATCGCAAAAAACTTTTCGCCGCTGGCGATATTCTTTTGCGTATTCGTAAACCCGAAATGAAAGATTTAAGTTTATTAAAAAAGAACGCGGTTCATATTAGTTTTTTAGACCCTTTCAACGAAAAAAAAATAATTGAAGAGTTGGCGAAGAAAAGCATTTCGGCGATTTCAATGGAAATGATTCCGCGCTCGACGCGCGCGCAAAAAATGGACGCATTAAGCTCGCAAGCCAGTTTGGCGGGCTATGCGGCGGTGATTACTGCGGCGGAGCAGATTCAAAAAATATTCCCGATGATGATGACGCCAGCCGGCACGATACAGCCATGTAAAGTGTTTGTCATTGGCGCCGGCGTAGCGGGTTTGCAAGCCATTGCCACCGCCAAACGACTCGGCGCAAAAGTGGATGCGTTTGATACGCGCCCTGTCGCAAAGAACGACGTGCTATCGCTTGGGGCAAAATTTGTAGAAATAGATTTGGGGGAAACAGGTCAAACCGCGCAAGGTTACGCTAAAGAATTAACGAAAGAACAACTTAATAAACAACGCGAAATGATGAAACAATATTGCGCTCAAGCCGATGTGGTGATTACCACAGCGCAATTGTTTGGAAGAAAAGCGCCGCTCATCGTCACCAAAGATATGATAGCCGCCATGAAGCCCGGCTCGGTGATTGTGGATTTGGCTGTTGAAAGCGGAGGGAATGTGGAGGGGGCAGAAGCAGGTAAAACCGTAGAAAGAAACGGCGTGAAAATCATCGGCGTTAAGAATATGCCCGCCAAAGTCGCTTTGAACGCCAGTCAAATGTATTCCAATAATTTATTTAATTTGTTGGACGAATTTTGGAATAAAGACACAAAACAATTTGAATTGAAATTAGACGACGAGATTATCCAACATTGTTTAATTACTCATGCGGGGAAAATCGTTCATCCAACTTTTGCGTCTGCGAAAAAATAAGGAGACCCCATGCAAATTGAATTGATTTATATTCTGGTTTTAGGCGGATTTGTGGGCTTTGAAATTATTCGCAAGGTAACGCCCACGCTTCATACGCCGTTGATGTCTGCCACAAACGCGATATCGGGGATTTCGCTTGTGGGTTCGCTCGTTGCCGCCGGCAGCGACCATCGCACCGCGCAGATTCTTGGGTTTATTGCCGTCACCGCGGCGACGATTAACGTGGTGGGCGGCTTTATGATTACCGAACGTATGTTGAAGATGTTTAAGAAAAAAGAGAAGAAGTCATCATGAATTATTTGACTGAAGTCGTTTACTTAATTGCTTCTGTTTTATTTATTTTAGGTCTTAAAGGGCTATCGCATCCTGAGTCGGCGCGGCGCGGAATGCACTTTGCCGAAATTGGGATGTTGCTGGCGATTATTGGCACGCTGGTGAGCGGGCATATTGTCACATGGGAATGGATTATTACAGGCGTGGCAATAGGCTCTGCCATTGGCGCGGCAATGGCGATTTTTATGCCCATGACAGCCATGCCGCAACGGATTGCGTTATCTCATGCGTTTGGGGCGCTGGCGGCTGTGTTGGTGGGCGTGAATGAATATATTGAAAAGGGCGTTTATCATCAAGAATTGACGACGGGCTTAATGAGCGCGATTGGGTTTGAGGTGTTGTTTGGCGCGCTGACGGTGACGGGGAGTTTGATGGCGTTTGGAAAATTAAGCGAGATTATCAAAAGCGCGCCCATTACATATAAAGGACAAAATTTTATTAATGTCACGCTGTTTTTTACGGCGGTGGGCATGTTTATTTACTTGATTTTCTTTCCTTATCAGACCGTCGTCTTTTATGTGATGATTGGTTTGGCGCTGTTGATTGGCGTTTTTATCGTTATGCCTATTGGCGGAGCGGATATGCCCGTTGTGATTTCGTTGATGAACTCATACGCGGGGTTAGCCGCCGCGGCGACGGGCTTTGCCATTAATAACAAAGTGCTTATTATTGCCGGCGCGTTAGACGGGGCTTCGGGCTTTATCCTTTCGATTATTATGAGCCAAGCCATGAATCGTTCGTTTACGAATGTGTTGTTTGGCGCGGTGGGGTCTAGTCAGGTGGATGCGAACAGTTTGGCGGAAGCGCGTCCCATCAGCCGCATTGGCATTGAAGACGCAAAATTTGTCTTAGAACAAGCGGATAGAGTGGTGATTGTGCCTGGCTATGGGATGGCGGTGGCGCAGGCTCAACATGCTGTGCGTGAGTTGAGCGATGAACTAGAGAAAAGAGGGATTGCCGTTGAGTTTGCCATTCATCCAGTGGCTGGGCGGATGCCGGGTCACATGAATGTATTGCTGGCAGAAGCGAACGTTTCGTATGACCAATTGCTTGAGATGGAAACGATTAACCCAACGATGGATACGGTAGATGTGTGTATCATTATCGGCGCGAACGACGTGGTGAACCCTGCGGCGCGCACCGATAAATCTAGCCCGATTTATGGAATGCCCATTATTGATGTGGATAAAGCCAAGACCGTTATCGTGATGAAGCGTTCGATGGCGGCGGGGTTTGCAGGCATTGAAAATCCGTTGTTTTATCAGCCGAATACGAAGATGTTATTCGGCGACGCAAAGAAAGTGTTGCAAGAATTGGTGGCGGAGTTTAAGAAATAAAAGCGGAAGAAAGACCACTTGCCTCAAAATTAATTTTGGGGCAAGTTTTTTATCGGTTTGCACGCGCAAGATAAATTGAATTACGGCGTGCAACTTACGCGAAAACTCGCTTGTTCGGTGACGGCATTAGGGGTGAGTATATGTATTTTTACCCAATAATCGTTTGCGGAATTGACTTGATAAAATTCATTAATGGCTTGCGTGCCGGCGCTTTCAAAAATCAATGTGCCGACGTCTGAAACGGCGCCGTTGCTGAGTTCCCATTTCCATGTGAGCAACGTGGGTCCATTGGCGGTGACTAGGGCTTCAAAGAAAACGGTTTGCGGGAATTGGCTGCAATTGACGTCAATTCGATTTGGCTCCACGCGCAATGATACATCGGTGATTTTGGCGGCGGTAGGTTGAACGATGGGTAAGATATTCGCTTCGCCGCTGACTTGAATCACTTCTGTGGAAACCCAGCAGAATGCGCCGGGGTTGCCGGGGTCGCGCACGTAGAGCCAAGAGATAGATTCATTTCTGCCAACGGCGCGCAAGGTTTTGCCTTGTTGAATTTCTGAGAGCGTGTCAAACACGGCGCCAGGACCTGAACGGCAATTAATTAATTCCGCCGTCACTTGCGCCAAAATTTCCACTGGGGTGGGCGTGAGGGTAAAAGTGGGTATGGGCGTAAGCGTGGCTGAGGCGGTAGAAACAGGCTCAGGGGTAGGTTGAGGCGCAGTTGTTCCCAAGTTACACCCCAGCGTGAGGGCGGAAATTAACCCAATTAGCAGGGTAAGGCGACGCATAGTTTCCTCCTTTGTCTTAGGCTCGGCGTTTGTTTATTTTAAGAACAATAAAGGTTATGGTTTGTTACGGGAGAAAACGACTTGGTAGGTAAAATAGTACCGAAGAGTGAGTTTCGCTTAAGTGCATGGCTTCCAAAATTGTTGGAATTTTTTTAATTTTTGTTAACTTGAAATTTTTAGGGTTATGCTAAAAATAATAAATTTATTTGGTAGGTTGTAAGTATGCGTAAATTGACTTATCTTTTCTTGTTAACTTTATATCTTTTTATGTTATCTGTTCCGTCGAGAGCGTTAGGGCATTTGCAGTCGGGCGGAGAGGCGGGGTACGCGCTACGATTTTATGGGCATGGCGTTGACCAGATTGACCGCGTTAAGATTAACTTGGACGCTCCTGAAACTTCTGTTGATGTGGGCGGGGATTTTACAATTGAATTTTGGATAAAAGCAAACTTGGGAGACAATACAAGCGGAACTTGCGCTACAGGCGGAGACGCTTGGACAAGCGGGAATACGATTATTGACCGCGATATATTTGGCGCTGGAGATTATGGCGATTTTGGAATTTCTTTATATGGCGGAAAAATTGCCTTTGGCGTAGCCAATGCGACGACCAGTCAAAGCATTTGTAGCGCGGCTGGCATTACAAACGCGACTTGGCAGCATGTTGCCGTTACGAGAACGCAATCTAGCGGTTTGATGCAAATATTTTTAGATGGCGTATTGCAAGCCAGCGCCATAGGTCCTACAGGCGATATTAGTTATCGCAATGGACGTTCTACGTCGTACTCACAAAGCGACCCATTTCTTGTATTTGGCGCTGAAAAGCATGATTATGACTCTGTGAATTATCCCTCGTTTAATGGTTTATTAGACGAGGTGCGTATTTCAAATATCGTTCGGTACACTGGCAACTTTACTCGCCCAACGACTCCTTTTACGGCTGACGCTTATACAGTCGGTCTTTATCATTTTGACGAAGGACCCGCCGGACCTTGTAATGGAACAACGTTAGATTCTTCCGGTTTTGCGAGCCATGGGGCATGTTTGTATGGCGGGGCGGGAACGGCGGGACCTTTGTATGTCGCTGATACTATATTTACGGCGGAGCCGACCGCAACGCCAACGGTTACATTAACTCCCACTGCGACAATTCCGCCTTTGCTTTCTGCCCCTAAAGCGCCGCGCACGATGTTTCGATTGTTGACCAACGACGCTACGCCCACATTAACATGGTTTGCGGTGAATGGGGCGGTAGAGTATGAAATTACGGTTGCGTCAGATAAAGAATTTACCAATATCATCTTAACCGACTCGGTTTCGACGCTATTCTATACGCCTATTGCGGCATTGCCAGACGGCGTATATTATTGGCGCGTAAGAGCCTTGAATACGTTATTGCAGCCGGGCAAAGCGAGTTTGGTTCAAACGCTTACAATTGATACGACCCCGCCGCCTATACCAACGTTAACTTCTCCGATGGATGGCGCGGTCTTAAGACGCGCTCCGATTTTACGTTGGGCGCGCGTGCCTAATGCGGTTCTGTATGAAGCGCAAGTTTCTGCAAGCGCAGATTTTTCTAGCCCCACAACTTATAGGCTTCGCGCTTCTTCTCGCCCGTTATCCGCTTTAGCCGATGGCGTTTATTATTGGCGTGTGAGGGCGCAAGACTCTGCTGGAAATTGGAGCGGTTGGGCGGCGTATCGTCAATTTGAAATAGATAGATGAAACGCCTTAGATGCGATAAGAAGAGACTGCCGCCGCCCAAGCGACAGTCTCTTTGATTATTTAACGATAATAGAAAAGGTGACGATTTGGTCTGGTTCTGTAGCGTTCATATCGGGCGGAAAGTACCCCAAGGCGATTTGCGCCTCGCCGCTAGAAACTGCTTTAAACGTCCATATATCTATGCCGCCAGACCCAGTGGCGACTGGTTCGTCAGCTTGATAATCTTTTGAAACAAATTCAATATTACTTAATTCGCCTATAATTTCCCAGTGATAACCTGTGGTTGGGTTTGATTCGATGACGATGTTAAACGTCTCGCCTGTTTGAACTTCAATCGGTTGAGACGGGTCTGTGAGAGTAGGTCTAGTTTGCGGGATGTTTGTCGGCGCGGGCGGGGTGGAACAACTTGCCAACACAATTGCAGTGCAGAGAAAAACAAAGATGGTTTTCATGAAAGCCTCCGCATAAAAGTATATCTGCTTTTATGAAAACAATTGCCGCTTTCTATTGAATAACGTCCCGAAGGTTCACAGCCTTCGGGACGTTTTGTTTATCTCTTCAGTGTCCGGTACTTCACCCGATGCGGGGTGAGGTCTTTGCCGAACTTTTCTCTCATCATCGTTTCGTAATCGGACCAATTGCCGATATACATCTTGGCGACCGAGTCGCCTTCAAAGGCGATGATGTGGGTGCAGATGCGGTCTAAGAACCATCTATCGTGGGAGACGACGAGCGCGCAACCTGCAAATTCTTCGAGGGCTTCTTCGAGGGCGCGCAGGGTGTTGACGTCGAGGTCGTTGGTGGGTTCGTCGAGGAGAATCACGTTTGCGCCTTCGGTGAGGGTTTTGGCTAAATGCACGCGGTTGCGCTCGCCGCCTGATAGCACGCCGACTTTCTTTTGCTGGTCGGAGCCTTGAAAATTAAACGAGGCGCAGTAGGCGCGGGCGTTCACTTTTCTTTTTCCAAGTTCGAGGAAGTCGGCGCCTTGCGAAATTTCTTCGTAAACCGTCTTTTCGGGGTCGAGTGTGCGGGTTTGGTCGGCGTAGGCGAGTTTGACCGTCTCGCCAATTTTTATCGTGCCGCTGTCGGGTTTTTCTTTGCCCGTAATCATTTTTAGCAATGTGGTCTTGCCTGCGCCGTTCGGACCAATTATCCCGACGATGGAGCCCGGGGGAACAGAAGCGGTAAACTCGTCGAGAATGAGGCGGTCGCCGTAGGATTTAGTCACTTTGTCAAATTCAAAAACTACGTCGCCGAGGCGCGGACCAGGCGGGATGTAAATTTCCAAATCTTCGCGGCGGGCTTCGGCTTCTTGCGCCAGTAATTTTTCATACGCGTTGATACGGGCTTGCCCTTTGGATTGACGCGCTTTGGGCGACATGCGAATCCATTCGAGTTCGCGTTCGAGGGTTTTTTGTCTTTTGCTTTCGGATTTTTCTTCAAGGCGAATGCGCTCTTGTTTTTGTTCAAGCCATGAAGAGTAGTTGCCTTTCCATGGAATGCCGTAGCCGCGGTCGAGTTCGAGAATCCAACCTGCGACGTTATCTAAAAAGTAACGGTCGTGGGTGACGGCGATGACGGTGCCTTTGTAGTCGCGCAGGTGATGTTCGAGCCACGCCACCGATTCGGCGTCGAGGTGGTTGGTGGGTTCGTCTAGCAATAAAATGTCGGGTTCGGTGAGCAGGAGGCGGGTGAGGGCGACGCGGCGCTTTTCTCCGCCTGAGCAAACTTTGATGGGCGTATCGGGCGGCGGGCAGCGCAAGGCGTCCATGGCGAGTTCGAGGCGATGGTCAAGATTCCAAGCGTCGTGTTTGTCGAGTTGTTCTTGCAGTTTGGCTTGCTCGGCAACGAGGGCGTCGAAGTCGGCGTCGGGTTCGGCAAATTTGGCGTTGACCTCATCGAAGCGCGCGAGCAGTTCTACAATGGGGGCAACCGCTTCTTTGACTACCTCGATGACTGTTTTTGTTTCATCGAGTTTTGGCTCCTGTTCGAGCAGACCGACGGTGTAGCCTTTGGATTGCGAAATTTCGCCGATGTAGTCTTTGTCCACGCCTGCCATGATGCGCAGTAACGTGGATTTGCCCGCGCCGTTTAAGCCCAGCACGCCAATTTTGGCGCCGTAGTAAAAGCCGAGCGAGATGTCGCGCAGGATTTGTTTGTTGGGGGGGACGACTTTCCCGACCTTGTTCATGGAGTAGATGACTTGGGTGGTTTCGTTGGACATAGAGATTAGATGATTAGAGATTGGAGAGTAGTGGGGCGTATTGTATCAGAGAGTGAGGGAAGGATGAATGAGGAATGAGGAATGAGGAATGAGGAATGAGGAATGAGGAATAATGAAGGATGAATTTTTAACCGCGAAGGTTTAAGGAAGATGAAAACCCGCTTCATTCTTAAATGGAGGTTGGTCGCTGTTCGCTGTTTCGAGAGGCTTTGTGCTACGCTGTTTGCCCGCGCGGGTTATGCTGGCTTGCTTAATATTTTCAGCAATTTATGATTCGCAAAAAGATGATGTTTTCCAAATTTGGTGTCTTTCAATATTTCCATTTCCGCCAATTGAGTCAAATATCTGCTGGTTGTCGTGTAGTGCATGTTCAACTCGGCGGCAAGTTTTGTCGGCGTGATGATGGGGTAGGTAAACAGGGCTTCGACCAGGTCGCTGCTGTATATCTTTTTGTTTTCTGACCTGATTTGTTCCTTGATTTGCTCAAAAAGATTGATTATCTTTTTCAAATCGTTGCGTGTTTCCATCGCTTTTTTATAAAAGCCTTCAAGCATGTACTCAATAAACCCATGCCAATTTTGTTCTTTTGTCACAGCCAGAAGGTGTTGATAATAATTCGAGCGGCGCTGATTAATGTATCCGCTAATGTATAGAACTGGAAATTGAAGCAAGCCATATTGAATGAGGTGCAAAATCATCAGAATGCGCCCCGTCCTGCCGTTTCCATCACGGAATGGATGAATGGCTTCAAATTGATAATGAGAAATGATGACACGGATTAACGGGTCAAGCGATTCGTCCAGGGTATTGGCGTAATTTTCCCAATTCCCAATGAGGTTGGGAATATCGCTTGCGATAGGAGGAGTATATAGACTCTCACGACTGGCAAGATTGGCAATCTGATTTTGTTCGCGGCGGTATTGACCATTGCCATCGGGCATTAATCGCGACTGAATCCCTGTGATGAGCCGTGAAGACAGGGTGTATTTCTTCACATTTTCAAAGCCCCAATGCATGGCTTCACGATAGCGTAATACTTCCTTATCGGGCTGACGTTGTTCCGCTTCGGGAAATAATTGCCATTGAAGCACATCTGCAAGAGTGGTGTTGATATTTTCAATGTTGGAACTGGCAACCGACTCGCGGATAATAGCGGGGGACATGAGCAGCAGCGGATTCGGAATTTGTCCGCACGCGCCCTTCAACTCCGCCAATTCCACGCGCGCCTTGATAAGCAGATCGCCAAAATCGGTGTTTGCAATGACTTTTTGGGGCGGGAGCGGCGCAAGCCTGTGAGGATATGTTGGATCGAATGACATATTGAATGCAATATATCAGTTTTTGTTGTGTTTTGCAATATATCAATTTTCGGTTTCGAGGGGCGTTGTGCTACGCTGTTTGCCCGCGCGGGGATGAATCACCCGTGCTATTTTTACGAAGTCCGCTCGAAGCGGACTGAGTTTGTGTGAGAGTTTTGCCAGTTGTTTCATCATGAGGAACATCGTTGTCTAAGCAAACAATGAACAAGATTATGCTATACTTAGAAAATCGTTCATGGAATAGTACTACCCTCTCCTCAAGAAAGGGGTTCGCGGCATGAGTAAAAAACCTGTTTCCATTGTTGAAAACCTCCAAAAGAAAATTGAAATTGCCCAAGAGTCTGTGTCCAAGTTATCAGACGAATCCTTGAAAGCCATTGCTTTCCAGGTTGTTTTAGAGACTCTTCTAAAGGCAGATGAAATCCCAGACTTTACAGCAGAAAAAATTATAGACACTCCCAAAGATGCGAAAACACCAATACAGGAGAAAAAACCTTCACTAAAAGGTTCAAAGGGGCGTATTGAAGCTCTTATCGAAGATGGTTTTTTCAACCAAAAGAGGACAATTGGTGAAATCAAAGAGGCACTAGAAGCGCGCAATTGGTATCATCGTGCGGAAGAACTAAGTCCGCAGTTGATTAGGCTCGTAAAAGAGAAAAAACTACGTCGCATAAAGGAGCCAGAAAAAGAAGGCGGAAAGCTAATTTGGCGTTACTCCAATTGGTAGGGAGCAATGATGCCAAAGAAGAAAAAAATTGCAAAACCTGTCGAATTAACGCCTGCTGAACAGTTAGGCACATTTCTTATTGAAGCAGAGACAGTTGTAAGGAAGGCAAAAAGTTCCAAGAAGTCGGTTAAGGGTGATAATGCGTATGCTGAGCAGTTCCACAATGCACAGACTCAAGCAATGAGAATTTTCAGAGAGATACAAACGCAGGTTGCTCCTGTTGCAGACGGTGCATTGGGGAGAACTGTCAATGATGTGGAAAAGGAATTAGGGTATTTCTTCGACCCAAGAACGTCTGATTCGGACAGACGAGATTTACGAAGACATGTTGATATGTTGGTCAGGTCTGAAATCGAACCTGCTCTTAAGTCAGTCAAATCTCTTGGTTCAGAGTTTATTCCGCTAGAAATTGTAACTGGCACTCGAGGGTATATCTTAAATGTAACAAAACAGGTTAATGGTTGCTTTCAATCTGACTGTTTCGACGCATGCGGTGTGATGCTAAGAAGATTACTCGAAACACTAATCATAGAAGCCTATGAAGAAAAAGGCTGGGAAAGTGAAATTAAAGATTCGAGTGGAAATTTCTTGATGTTTACTGACCTTGTTTCTAAATTGGTAAATAACTCAAAAACTCGTGTGGGCAAGACTACTCGCAAGGAACTCCCAACGATTGCTCTAGTTCTAAATAATTGTGCACATAATCGTACATTCAATATTAGCAAGACACAACTTGTACAGTATCAAGCAACCATAATCATTGCATTACAGGAACTTATAAGCCTTTGGGATATTCGTAAACCTTGATAGGGAATACATAAAGGAAGAAAATGAACGGCAATAAATTTGATGTGCACGAAATTAATAGTTCTGATGGGATGGACTTACTTAAAAATCTGGCGCACAGAGGCGATATTGTGTTGCTTGCAGGCAGCGCGATTTCATTGTGGGCGCCAACTTGTATTCCTACTGGACAAGGATTAACGCGGGATGTTGCAAAACTCTTAGCTGAACAAGCCAGAATGCCAGATAAGACTGATCAAATTGTAGAATATATAACATCAACGCCGTTTGAATATATAAACAATCAATGTCCAAGAGTGGATGTTTTGGCTAAAGTACTTCCGCCTCTTTTCTATCCTAAGAAACCTAATGCTATCCATAAGGCAATAGCTACACTCGTCCAAAAGAAAGTTATTTCTTCGATTGTTACTACAAATTACGATAATGCTCTTGAGGCTTCTTTTCCTAACAAGCTTATTAAGGTCGTGATTAATGAATTTGACTTAACAACAATTCGTTCTGTAAATAAGATACTGTTCAAGATTCATGGAAGTGCGGATCCTAAAAACTCTGAAAGCATGGTGTATCAATTAAGTCAGGAGGGAGAGATGGCTAAGTGGAAAAGAAGGATTCTTAGACAGTTGTTGCGTGACAAAACTTTATTGGTGATGGGATATTCTGGATACGACTTTGAGATTTGTCCAGAAATTATCTCATCTCATGTCAAAAATGTCATCTGGATTTCCCGCGACCCACCAGAAAAAATCAGCCACAATGCAGAGAGAGTTTTGATAGCAAAGAAAGGCACTTTACTCGTTGGGGATTTACAAGATGCATTACTCGCTCTCGGTTCTACTTTCAAAAAACAAAAACCACGATTTATGGATTCAAGTTTGAGAAAGATTCTTTCAAGTAATCTCACAAAAGCCGAATTGCAGCTTTGGGCATGTCGAGTTTTGTCTCCGCCTGGTTATGCTTCTTATGCCGAGAAAATAGCAAGGAAGATGTACGATGACTCGATGCCAGATAGTATTGAGCGAGGTCTTTCAAGCCTTTATCTTGGTGATGCGCTTTTTTCAGAAGGCAGATACATAGAATCATCCAATTACTTGAGAGAAGCCTCAAATATTTTCTTGCAAAATAAGCAAATTAACGATTTCGTGTCATCTGAAGCAAAGGGCGTAGACGCGCTAAGATGTGCAGGGCTAACCAAGCAGGCACGTCAGCGACTGACAATTGCAAGAAACACATTGGCTTCTTCAAGTATCAAGGATTTATTGCAACTATCAACAAAATTAGATTTGCAGGAAATTTTGATCGTCCGTGAAGAATTCGGTAGATTGGTAATATTGAGTCGCCTTTTTCCGTTTATTTTCAACCGCAAAGAACAGGAAAAAGTGGCGGTTGCGAAAGGACTACTAAAGAGTGTCACTGCTGTATCTGCAAAGCACGGACAATGGCATGATTTACAGCAATGCAAAATGTGGGCAAACAGGTTGGGCATTGATTTTTCAGAGATATATAAGGGTTCGCTTAAGCCCCCTGAGGATTTATTTGGCTGGAAACAATTAGGTCATAAAGTGCCTGAAATGATGGCGATTCGCGATGCTCTGTCGAAGAAGGGAAAAAGTGCTGTAAACAAAGACGATGTTCTGAAACATATTGATATTGCAATTGATATTGGGTGTAATCCTGAGGTGTGGAAACTCTCTCTGGCTTTTTACAAACACTTCCCAAGTATAAAATTCTTACTGGACTGGCGTTGGCTAGTTGCATTTATGAGATGCCAATATAGCCCATTAATGAGAATTATCAAACTTGGATACGAGCAATACAGATAGTTTTGTCAAATCCAAACGGGAGAGGGGTTTTGGTGTGACCTATTCCCCCGCCCCTCCCTTCAGGGAAGGGGAAGAGGGGTCGGTTGATGGGTGTGATGACTTTCCAAGACAAGGTTTTGTTTCATATTGGTTTTAGCCTCTCCCTATTTGGGGAGACGGGAGAGGGGGTTGCATGGGGTAAAATCTCGTTATGCCAGTCAAGAACATCATCCCAGGTCAAAAAGTCACCAAAGCAAAACTGCAACGCGCGAAAGAATTACGACGTGAGATGCCGCCAGCCTGATTTACACGGGCGTCAACCGGCGCGCAGGCGAAGACGTGGGCTTATATGACACGGTTTTAAGCTCGCAGGATTATCGCCTCATAGAGTTTGAGAATCAAACAGAACATAAAGTTAAATAGATTATTTATCTTAGAGAAAATGATTCAAATGCTTGCTAATAAAAATATTCCTCACCCCTTCAGCCTCAAAGTTCAAAAGATTGCCATCGAGTCGCCAGTAAACAGAAAAAAACTTGATAAAAGACATCATATCAAGTTATATCAATTTATTCGCCTTTCCCTTATTTTGCTCATAACCGCTTGTTCGCCGCGAAATACACAAGGCGAAAATTGGGTTATTCTCACTGAAACCCAAGCGAGAGCCACAGGCGTTGCCGAGTGGTTTGCCAAACCGAATGAACCGACTGATTATTGGACACCCGCCGAAAATCATATCCTTATCATCGAAAGCAAAACGCCTTCTTTCTTAAGAGAAACCTCCAACGCGTTTGTCTTTTCAGAACCGCCCCTATGGGAAAGACTTGATGAATACAAGAGACAATACATCGGCATCATCATAGGCGAGCGGAAAATCATTTACGCCAATTTCTTTTGCAACAGTTTTGAAACCGACTGGCGCAAAGAATTTGTCTTTGTCTTAGACGGCGGGAACTGCTTTTTTCAATTTATGTATGACTTAAACACAGGTGAGTTTTTTAATTTACAAGTTAACGGAGAGGCATAAAATATGCCAACGCGCTACTCCTCCGGAAAAATCACCGTATTAAACCCCAACGCCGCAAAGAACTTAATCAAATACGCCTCGGCGTTGCGTTGCGCTTGAACCAAAATACCGTCTTCCAATGCCGCCTTCAAAATTTCCTGCTCGGCGGTTTGGCGGGCAAGCGTCTCCAAATCCACCTCGCCTTTAGTAAGCAGCCCCGTCTCACGGTCATACACATAAGACTTTTCATTATCCAACGTAGCGATAAAAATTTCCGCAGGCGGCAAATTGACGTATAAAACAGAGCCATCGTAACGCATATCTTCCGGGCGCAACTTTTCCATATCAATCCCGGCAATCACAATCCCGTGCGCCACAAACAACAACCTATCGCCAAACGCAAAACCGAACGTCCCCTGCCCAACCTCGGCGGTAATCACTTTTTCCACGCTATATTGAATCGTCTCCAAACGCGCCAAAGCGCGAATCTCATTAATATAAGTCACTGGGTCAGGGATAATCGTCGGCGTAGGGTTTGCCAATAGCGCCACTTGCGTCTGCAACGCCTGATTTGCCTGATTCACCTGCTCAAACGGCTGTTGCGCCGCCGCCGCAGTTTCGCGCACCGTCTCCACAATAAAATACACCCCCGCCGCCAGCACGATCAAAATCAAAAAAGACATAATTGCGCTAAATGTATTTTTCATTCGTATCCTTTCGACAACTTATTTTATTATATTATGATTACGCCCAACCCATGAAAAAGATACTCATTATTCTTGCAATTTTATCATTTGGATGTTCCTTCCCTATACAGATTCTCCCTGCGGAGGCGCCCCGCACGCCCCAACCGACCCCTGCCCCCACACAAACGCCTCAACCTACGGGCGAAATTGGTTCTCAAACCAATCCTTTAATTCTCGCCTTAGCCCCTTCCCCCCGCCCAACCGATTCAGTCATCTCAGCAGGCGACGTGATTTCAGCATACATTCAATCACGCACAGGCTACCGCATTGTGACGGTGATTCCAGTTAGTGAAAATGCTCTGCTTGATGCGCTTTCAAAAGGCAACGCGCATATCGCCTCATTATCGCCCTATGGGTATGCCATTGCCTATCAACGAAACGATGTCGTTGCTTTATTAGCCAGAGTGCGCGAAGGACAAATCTTTTACGGCGCGCAAATCATCGCCAACCGCGAAAAAAACTTCACGCCGTATTTTGACGAAACGAAAAACGAAAACACAGCCGACGCAGCCTTCGCATTGAGTCAATTTCAAGAAAAGAAAGCGTGTTGGAGCGACCCTGCCTCCCCATCTGGGTATGTGATTCCGCTGGGGTTGTTGAAACAGGCTGGCGTCCAAATAAGAGGCGAAGCCTTTCTAGATAATCAACCCAGCGTGGTGCGCGCCGTCTATGCCGACGACATCTGCGATTTTGGCGCCACCTTTATTGACGCAAGAACCTCGCCCATCTTAGAAGCCGATTACCCCGACGTGATGGATAAAATCAAAGTGATTTGGCGCACCCCCAATATCATTCCGTATGAAAATATTGTCATCTCCGCCGATTTACCGTTTGAAATGCGCCGCGTCATCCAACGCGCCTTCATTGATTTCGCGCTCACGCCCGAAGGAAAATCTGCCATGCAAACGGTGTATGGCTTTGACGAAACGCAAGTAATCGAAGATTCCGCTTACGCAGAATTTATCGCGCTGGTAAACGCCTCAGGCTTAGATGTATTGAGTTTGATAGAATAATTAAACTGTGGACAGCGGGCTTTACGCCGTTTACCGTCTATTGTTTGCGGTCTATGTCAATGTTACAACGAATGATTAAATTTCTCTGGCAGGCGTTTGTCGTTGCCGCTTTCGCTTTATTCTTACCCAAAATTTTATTTTGGATGTTCGCCCAACCTCGAACCTATACAATGGATAACGTCGAACCAACCCGCGTAGCCATTGTGTTCGGCGCAGGCTTATTGCGCGACGGCTCGGCGGGCCCCGTCTTAAGCGACCGCGTTCAAACTGCGGTTAACTTATACCTACAAGGCAAAGTGGAAAAATTATTAATGAGCGGCGATAATCGTTTTATCGAATATAACGAACCCGAAGCCATGCGCCAATACGCTTTAGAACGCGGCGTGCCAGATGAAGATATTGCGCTAGATTATGCGGGCAGAAGAACGTATGACACTTGTTACCGCGCCAAACATATTTTTCAAGTAGACGAAGCGATATTGGTGACGCAGGAATTTCACATGCCGCGCGCCTTATTTTTATGCCATTGGTTCGGCATAGAGGTGAACGGCGTTGAGGCGAATAATCGTGATTTTTCAAAACGCTCGCGCGCGTTTTGGGCGTTCCGCGAATTGTTTGCAACTTTCCAAGCCGTGTGGGATGTATTCATCGCAAAACCTTTGCCCATCTTGGGCGAGCCGATACCCATTGAATAATTTTTATAACTGAGGGCAAGAGCGCCGAGAACCCCCTTTGCCTTCTCCGTAAATTCCGCGTATTGTGCAATAAAAGATTTTATATAGGAGTTTTTAAATAATGAATCGTGAAACCGCCTTAGCCCTTGTGCATGAATTTGTAAAAAACGAAAGTTTGGTTCGTCACATGTTATCTGTCGAAGCCGCCATGCGTTTTTACGCCGAAAAACATAACGAAGATATAGAAACTTGGGGGCTGATTGGTCTGCTCCATGATTTTGACTGGGAAATTCACCCCACGCTGGAGCAACATCCGCAAGCAGGCTCGCCAATATTAAGAGAAAGAGGCGTGGACGAAGAAATCATTCAAGACATTTTAAGCCATGCCGACCATACAGGCGTGCCGCGCAACACCTTACGCCGTAAAGCCATTGCCGCATGCGACGAGGTGACAGGATTGATTACCGCCGTTGCATTAGTGCGCCCCTCTAAATCGTTATACGATTTAGAAGTAAGTTCAGTCAAAAAAAAGTGGAAAGATAAAGCCTTTGCCGCAGGCACAAACCGCGAAGAAATGGAACACGCCGCAAAAGAATTTGGCGTGGAATTGTGGGAACATGTGGATAATGTAATTCAGGCCATGCGAAAAATCGCGCCCGACTTAGGATTGCAAGGAAACATCTCTATATAGCGATTATTGCTAACGCAAATATAAAATTTCATTTTCCTAATTCCCTTTATAATCTTCCCTTATGATTCTCGTCACCGGCGCCACTGGTTTTATCGGGCGCGCGCTCATTCGCCAACTCTCTTCTATTGGGTATCCCCTCCGCGCGTTGATTCGCCCCTCGCCGCGCACGCCTCGCCTTCCCAAAGGCGTGCCAGTGGAAGTGGCGGTCGTCTCGTTAGCCGATACGCGCGGCTTACGCGCCGCTATGCGCGATGTGGAAATTATTTTTCATTTCGCCAGCGCCGAACATCAAGGCGCACACGGAAATTTGCAAGCAGCAGATATTCAAGGTACACAAAACTTAGTCGAAGCCGCCGCAGACGCAGGCGTAGAGCGAATCGTTTATTTAAGTCATTTGGGCGCGGCAAAATCCTCCGCTTACCCTGCTTTCCAAGCCAAAGGCTTTGCCGAAGAAAGTATTCGCAATGGAAATGTGCCTTACACCATTATTCGCACATCGCTGGTTTACGGCCCTGAAGACCATTTCACCACCGTTTTGGCAAACTTAATTCGGGCTTCGCTTGGCGTATTCCCCATCCCTTCTGGAAAAAGAACCGTCGTGCAACCCGTTTGGGTAGAAGATTTAGTCACCTGCTTATTGTGGACAATTCAAAAAGAAGAAACATTAAACCAAGTTTATGAAGTTGGCGGGAATGAATTTTTTACATTGCCGCAAATTATCGAAATCATTATGGATGTCACCCGCAAAAGAAGATATTTACTTCCAATTTCGCCCATTATGCTTCGAGGCGCCACGCTGTTTCTTGAAAGCCTATTGCCTAACTTCCCCGTCTCCTCCTTATTTTTAGATTACTTCGCCGTCAACCGCACAACCGCCGTCGACTCCATGCCGCGTTATTTTGGTCTCATGCCCGCCCGTTTTTCATATCGCTTAGATTATCTAATCAAAAAGCGTTGGTATCAAGTTCTTTGGTCTTCTATGACAGAAAGATTCAAATCAAGAGGCGGATAAACGTTGAAATTATTATTACCCGCCTGCATTTATTAACGCCTCTCTCAATAAACATGAAAAAATCAAACTACAACATTCGCCTGCTCGATACGCCCGAAGAATTGCGCCTAATCGAACATTTGCAACGTGAAGTTTGGCAAGGCTCTGAAACAGACGTTGTGCCAATGCACATGTTAATTACCGCTGTGCATAACGGCGGTTTCGTTCTCGGCGCGTATGACGATGAGCAAATAATCGGCTTTGTGTTTGGCTTCCCAGGTTTAGAAAAAACGCCCGACGGTCCACGCGCTAAACATTGCTCGCACATGATGGGCGTTCACCCAAACTATCAAAATAGCGGCATTGGCTTTGCGCTCAAACGCGCACAATGGCAAATGGTTCGGCATCAAGGTCTCGACCATATTACATGGACATACGACCCGCTTCTCAGCCGCAATGCTTATCTCAACATTGCCAAACTCGGCGCAGTATGCACAACGTATCTTCAATCGGAATATGGCGAAATGCGCGATGGATTAAATGTAGGCTTGCCTTCCGATAGATTCCAAGTAGATTGGTGGATTAATACCAGACGAGTGGAAAGAAGATTAAGCAAACGCTCGCGCCCGACTTTGAAATTAAGCCACATTGCCCGCAGTGGGCTTCGACCTTTTTATTCGCTTCAAACCCTCAGTGGAAATTTGCTCAAACCGCCTGAGCATTTGCCTCCCTTCAACGATAGACTCCTGCTTGCCGAAATTCCCGCCGACTTTCTCGAATTAAAAAATAAAGACTTCGCCCTGGCGCGCGATTGGCGCTTCTTTGCCCGCGAATTATTTGAAACCGCCTTTGCCAAACAATACATCGTCACCGATTTTGTATACGACAAAAACGAAAATAACCCGCGCGGCTTGTACGTGCTCACTCACGGCGAAAGCACGTTAGATGAGTTTGAGTAATAAAACCCTCCCCGATTTGGGGAGAGGGCAAATTAAACCGCATGAGACGCCCTTGCGGACGTCTCAGCGGTTGGATGGGGGGAGAGGAAACGAAACCTTGTATTTTTACAAGGACTACCTCCGAACAGAAGGGGGAGCGTTATGCTGATTACGCTCCATAGCGCTCATGCCAATCGGGTGGTAGGTCGGTTCGGGGCGATTGACATAATTGCTCGGTAAGGGTGTGGGGCGCGGCTTAGGCATTGGGCGTGGGTAATTCGTCGCGGGTGAAACAGGTTGAACGTTGCGGGGTTGAGGCGATGAATAAGTCGGCTCGTTTCGATAAGCCGAATATCGTGCGCTGGCATCTGCAAGCGTAAAGAGCCTATCGCCGGCAATTGAAAATGTTCCAATCAACAACACGCGAATGAGCCACACCATGCTGGCGACAAAGATGGGAACCGCTTTGGTCATTGTTTCTTGCCCAATCAATGCGCCGCCTTGAATGTTGTGATTTTGAATGGCTACTGAAACGCCCCACCAGGTGAGGATGGCGTTGAAACCTGCCGCCAATAACCACGCGCCAAACAAGTAATACACTTCGGCGGGTTCATCGCGCCCTTGTTCAGGGGTGAAGATGCGAGCGATACCGGCAAAGTCAATGGCGCAGAATGCAAACGCCAGCATGGTTGCCCAGCGCATGCCGGCAAATTGCAAATCGCCAAGAATATCGCCAAGCGCAAACGAAGTGGCGCCGAAGTTTGAGATTTCAAACGCAATGAGCGCGCAGAGTAGAATACTCCCAAAAATTACGCCGCGTTTGAGCGAAGCGTTTTTGAGGAAAGAGGTGAGTTGAAAGTTGATTTTATGGTTCATGGAAAATCTCCTTTTGAGAACCTACATCAATAAAAAAACAAGTGTTCTTAATATAGAACACTTGTTCTAATTTGTCAAGTGGAATTTATTGCAGGAGAATTGCGATAACGCTTTTTTATTTGTCAACGTCCCGAAGGTTTGCAAACCTTCGGGACGTTGACAGTTATATTACTCTCTACTTCGCCCGCTGATTAACGAGACATAATATAGCACTTGCAAAATAGCGGTGACTAAACCTGCGACATAAGTGAGCGCGGCGGCATTTAATACGTTGTTTACGCCGCGCATCTCCTCTTCGGTTTGAATGATGCCGCTATTTGCCAACATTCGCTTCGCCCGGGCAGAGGCGTCAAATTCTACAGGCAAGGTGGCTAGGGCAAATACAGCGCCGCCGGAGAAAACCAACACGCCCAGCCAAGCCAGCCCTGTGAGGTTAAGTAATAAACCTGCCAAAATTAAAATCCAGCCGAGGTTTGAGCCGATGTTTACCATTGGAACTAAAAACCCGCGTAAACGCATGGGGAAATATTCTTCCGCGTCTTGTTGGGCGTGACCCAATTCATGCGCGGCAATGGCAAGCGCCGCTACCGAAGGCACGTTTGCTACGCCGTTGGATAAATACACGGTATTATCGCGTGGGTCGTAATGGTCGGTAAGTTCGCCGGGCGTGCCTTGAATTTTCAATCCCGTTAATCCATTCATGGAAATTAAGCGGCGGGTGGCGTCGTAACCTGTTAGCCCGCTGCTGGCGCGAATTTGACTCCACTTGCCGTATGCATGACGCACATACCATGAGGTGATTCCCATAAGAATAAAAGCGGGAATCATGAAGATTAAGTAGTTGATGTCAAAAAACATGTTACGCTCCTCTCGTTATTGACTAATCATTTCCAATAAAACTTCAACGGCTTTGTCGAGTTGTGGGTCTAAGCCGGCTTGTCTATCTTCGGCGGTCATTTCGACGGGGTAATCGGGCGTGAGCCCAATTTCGTGAATGGTATTTTCATTGGGGGTGAGCCATTTCGCAATGGTCACGCGCACGGCGCCGTTTTCGCCGGAGAGCGGAATCCAATTTTGCACAGAGCCTTTTCCATACGAAACCGTGCCGACTAATTTTGCGCGTCCTAAATCTTGCAGGGCGCCAGCCACAATTTCAGAAGCGGAGGCTGAGCCTTCGTTAATCAACACTACCATTGGGATATTCAGGTCTGTGGCGAGCCCGTTGGGCAAGGCGTTGAAGGTTTCGCGCGTTCCGTCGCCGTATTGTTCATATAAAATCACGCCTTCGCTTACGAATTGTGAAGCCACTTCAACGGAAGTTTGCAAATATCCCCCGCCGTTATTTCGTAAATCTAAAATAATGCCTTTGGGGTTTTGCGCCATTAAGTCTTGAAGGGCGGCTAATAATTCGGGCATGGTGCGGGTGCCAAAGGTGGTCACTTGAATATAGGCGATGCCGTTATCGAGCATTTCGCCTGTGGCCGCGGGAATGGTGATTTTTTCGCGCACAATGGTAAATTCAAGCGGGGTTTCTTCGCCTTCGCGCAAAATGGTTAATACAACCGTTGTGCCAGCGGGACCTAACACTTTTAGGCGCGCCACTTCGGCGTCTATGCCTGTCATATCTTCGCCGTTAATAGCAATCACTTGGTCGCCGGGCAATAAACCGGCGCGTTCTGCCGGCGAACCGGGGATGGGGCTGGTAATGGTTAGGTATTCTGTGGTGGTATCTACATACGCGCCAATGCCTTCGTATTCGCCTTCTAAGCCGGCGTTGGCGGTTTCGTAATCTTCTGGGGTCATGTAGGATGAATGCTCGTCGCCTAGCGCTTCCATCATGCCCTTAATTGCGCCGCGCATGAGGGCGACGTCGTCCACAGGTTGGTCAACATAATTTTCGTGGACAATGTTCCATGCCTCCCAAAACGGGACGAATAGCGTTTGTAATTCTTCAGGGGTTACCGATTGTTGCTCTGGCGAGGCGGTTGGCGGGGTAATTGGTTCGACTTCTTCCGCCGCACTAGGCAGAGAGATTGGGGCAATATTCCCCGTTACATACCCGCCGGCAAACGAACCGAGCATGACAATTCCAATGCCGAAAACAAGCAAAATTCCTTTAAGAGTGTTGTTCACATGAGCCTCCAATTGGCTTTTATAAGTATAACTTTATCATTCGGTGATTAAAGGTTGCTAAATATTGTATATGATTATTGTATGTAGGGCGATTGCTCTTTATGCGTTTTCTAAAACGCTTCTTAACTGACCCCAGTCTGTGAGGTGCGTGTCGGCATCGCCTGCGGTGAACGATTCGTGGTATAGAACGCTAAATAACCCTTGCGCTTTTGCGGCGCGGGTGGTGCGTTGGATGTCGTCAATCATCACGCATTTGCTGGGGTCTGTTTCGCCTGCGGCTTGCATAGCAATTTGAAACGATTCGGGCATGGGTTTGCAATAAGGGGCAAGGGCGTTTACGTCAATGATTTTTTGAAATAAATCGCTTAATCCAAGCGCAGATAAAACGCGTCGGGCATGGTGAATGTCGGCGTTTGTAAAAATCAGGTTGACCGTAGGCAGTGAGGCGATGATGTCTCGTAGGGTGGGGTTGGGGGCGAGGTATTCATGCAAGGGTAAATCATGCACAAAGGCGAGGAAATCTTCGGTATCAATGCGGTGGTGCGTTTGTAAGCCGCGCAAGGTTGTGCCGTATTGTAAAAAATATTTTTCTCGCAGGCTTTCCACTTCGTTTGGGGGGATGTTCATGCGTTCGCGCATGTATAAGCCGATGCGGGTTTTGATTTGTTTCCATAAGCCGGCGCTGGGCGGGTAGAGGGTGTCGTCGAGGTCAAAGAAAATGGTTGTAAATTTCATTCGGGCATTATAATCGCGTCATGCCTATTCGATTACTTTCTGACGAGGTCGCTTCGCAAATTGCGGCAGGTGAGGTGGTGGAACGCCCCGCTTCGGCGGTGAAAGAGTTGATTGAAAATTCTTTAGATGCGGGGGCGAAACAAATTTCTGTTGTGATTGAAGAGGCGGGCAAAGGTTTGATTGAAGTCGCGGACGATGGGGTGGGCATTCCTGCGGAGGAATTATCGTTAGCGGTGGCGCGCCATGCCACTTCAAAGTTGTTTCGTTCCGATGATTTATTTCATATTCAGACGCTTGGTTTTCGCGGCGAAGCGTTAGCTTCAATTGGCTCTGTTTCGCGCATGACGTTGACTTCGCGGGTTGTCTCGTCTAAGGAGGCGGCGCGGGTAAAAGTGGAAGGCGGGGCGATAGGTCAGGTTGAAACAGTGGGCGCGCCTGTTGGCACAGTTGTAAAAGTTGAACATCTTTTTTATAACGTGCCGGCGCGTTTGAAATTTTTGAAAACGGACGCGACAGAAAGACGCGCGATTGATTCATTAGTTACACGGTACGCATTGGCATACCCAAACGTGCGCTTCAAAGTGATGGATGGAAAACAAGTCACTTTGCAAACCGCAGGCGACGGCGATAGGCGCGCAATTTTGGCGGCTTTGTATGGCGTGGATGTCGCCAAGCAGATGTTAGAAACGATGGCGCAGGAGGATGGTTTTCGTTTGACGGGGTTTATTAGCCCAACATCGTTGACGCGTTCAAACAGAAGAGAGATTACATTTTTTATCAATGGGCGGTGGGTGCAAGATTCAGCGTTGAACACGGCGTTGTTGCAGGCGTATCATACATTGCTTATGGTTGGGCGCTACCCGCTGACTGTTTTGTTTTTAGAAATTTCACCAGAAGAGGTGGATGTGAATGTTCACCCAACCAAAGCGGAAGTTCGTTTTAGAAATCAGGATAAGATTTTTAGTTTTGTGCAGCGCTCGGTGAGAAAAACCTTATTGGCTTATACGCCCGTGCCGACGGTCTCTCCGCAATTGTGGGGCTCACGTTATGCGCCGCCCGCTGAGCCGCGAGAGATAGGGATAGATTGGTCTATTGCACACGACCAGACCGCAGAAGATAGACCGCAGACCGAAGAAAGCCATCAGCGGTCAGCGGTCAGCGGTCAAGAATCATTAAACACAAATGTTCCACTACTTCGTTTAATTGGTCAAATTGGGGCGACGTACCTCGTTGCCGAAGGACCCGACGGGTTGTATCTCATAGACCAACATGCCGCGCATGAGCGCGTGCTATTTGAAAAACTGATGGCACAACGCGAGAATAAACATATTCCAGCGCAAAGTTTGCTCTCGCCACAAGTCATTACCCTCCCGCCGCAATCGGCAAAATTATTATCCGAACAATTAGAGTCGTTAAATCGCTTCGGGTTTGAAGTGGAAGAATTTGGCGCAAACACATTTCAAGTGCGCGCTATCCCTGTTTTATTTGCAGGCGGCGACCCTGCCTTGGCGCTCAGGGCTGTGGTGGAAGATTTTGAAGAGGACGAAAGCCCGCTACAAACGGAGATTGAAGCGAAAATTGCAGGTAGAGTCTGTAAAAGGTTAGCAGTCAAAGCGGGGCAAGCGTTAACCACCGAAGAACAACGCAGTTTGTTAAATGATTTAGAAGCGTGTCAAAACCCGCGCACTTGCCCGCATGGCAGACCGACCATGATTCATTTATCGGTGGATATGCTTGAAAAGCAATTTGGCAGAAAAGGCGCAAGGTAGCCTTATCAAATTGCAAGGTTTTTTCTTTTTAGTTTTGTAAGGTTTTGGGATAAACATACATCTTTGCCCTACAATTAAATAATGCAAAACATAGCGGCTATCGTCGCCCAGCCTGACCTTGAAAAACTATTTGAGCGCCTTCATACCGCTATAGCGGTGATTGAAAAAGACGGCTCTTTTTTAGCGTGGAATTCAGCCTTTGAACCGTTCAAACAAACGATAAGAAACTCGTTGCCAACCCCCTTGATTGAAAAACGCTGGCAAGAAACTTTTCTTTTTGATGAAGACGCCTCAAAAGTCTGCGACTGTTTTTTGATTCCCGCTTCGCACGAACGGTTTATTTTGCTCCTTCAACCCTCAGCGCCAGACTTCGCCTCAACCCCACATATTGAAAAATTACATAAACAAATTAGACTCTTTCAACTAGAAAGCGAGTTTTCTAAGCAGTTGGCGCAAAAAAAACAAATTGAATTAGAAAGCGTGATGGCGCAAGCCAGAGAGGTGACGCAAACCGACCCGCTGACGTTTATTTACAACCGCCGCGCAGTCATTCGTGAACTGCAAGACGAGGTGATGCGCGCCGAACGATATAACGCTCATCTTTCCGTTTCAATTATTGATGTGGACTATTTCAAATCTATCAACGATTCTTTTGGTCACCCTGTTGGCGATGCGATTTTACAACAAGTGGCGCACCGCCTGCGAGACGGCATTCGCCACCCTGATGTAGTCGGCAGGTATGGCGGCGAAGAATTCTTAATTATTTTGCCTAATTCAGATATTCATGCCGCCGCCGAACAAGCCGCTCGCTTGGGGAAGATGATGCGCGAAAAACCAGCGCTTGTGAAAGAGCATGTAATTCAAGTGACGCTAAGCATTGGCGTGGCGCAATTAAAAAACGGCAAAGATACATGGGAAACCCTGCTCAACCGCGCCGATAACGCCATGTACGAAGCCAAGAAAAAAGGCAGAGATTGTTTTGTGGCGGCGGAATAAAAAACTCCCAATACGGGAGTTTTTTATTGTTATCTAAAGATTCCCAAAGGGTTGTAACTTGCAGAAAAGCCGGGGAACACCGCCTCTACATCGTCGTTGCCTAAGCGTTTGGCTAACAACTCGCTCAATACCTGACGGTAATCGGTGGTCACGGCTAAATCGGCGCTATCGTATAGTTGTTCATTGTTTAATCCGGGCCAAGCGCCGAATACCTGCCCGCCATTCACATTGCCGCCTAAGGTAAACATTACGTTGCCGTGACCATGGTCTGTGCCGTAGGAATCGTTTTGCACAAGCCTGCGCCCAAACTCGCTGACGACGACGACGGACAATTTATCGGTGTAGCCTGAGTCGAGGTCGAGGTAAAAATTTGCCAGTCCAGAAGCGAGGCTGCTTAGTAAATCTGCCATATAGCCGCCGTTGCCGTCGTTTTGATATTCATGCGTATCCCAGCCGCCAAAATCCACTGTGGCCACGCGCAAGCCGGCGTCTAGTTTAATCATTTGCGCCACCGTTTTTAATTGCATACCAAATTCATCGTCGTTATAGACTGCGCCGTTTGAGGGTTGATACCCGCCGCCTGAAAGCGGGCTGACAATTTCTAGCGCTTCTAACGTGCGCGCGCCTGCGCGGTGCAAAATGCTTTCGCCTTGATATAACTGTTTCAAGGCGTTGAGGTGCGAATCGCGCAAGCCGTTATCCCATAATGAAAATTCTTCAGGCGCGCTCAAACTGACGGTTGGCACAAAATTTAATAATGAGGTCGGCTGACCTGAGGTGGATAAGGCGGGCAAAATAGAAGAAATGCCGACCTTTTGTAAGTAGCGGGTAATCCAACCGGAGGCAACGCTTTTTGAGCCAGGCGTGCCTAACTCAATGTATTCTTGCGCGTCAAAGTGACTGCGTGTGTCCACGTTTAAGCCAACGGCATGGATGATGCCCGCTTTGCCTTGTTGGTATAAATCATAGAGCGGCGTCATGGCGGGGTGTAAGCCGAATTGATTGTTTAGCGGCAATAGGTCTGAAATTTTTATATCGGGTCGGGCTTTTTCATAATAGCCTCTATCGTCGCCGTCTATGGGGGCGACGACGTTTAATGCGTCCCAACCGCCGCGCAAAAACACCACGACTAACGTGTCGTAAGGATTATCTTGCTTGGCAAATGCAAGATTGGTTAGGCGCGCGCCGACCATTTCGGCAATGGCGGCGGAGCAACCTTGTAAGAATTGTCGGCGGGGGATGATTGTTTTTGGCATGGCGTATTTTCCTTTTTATACCTATATGCTCACCCTGAGGCTTTTTAGAGGGCTAGGGCGAGGGGCGTTGTTATTTCCATTGAAATTCGGGGCTCATTAAAATCACTTCAACCATAGCGGGCAATACATATTGCACATGGTCTTCGGGTAGGGGGTCATTCCAGCCGTAATTTTGCGCCATGACCTGAATGACGGCATTGCGGCTTGCTTCTGATAATGGTTGGTTCAAAATTCGGGTAATCCAAAAATCGGCGAGGGAGGCGGCGGTGCGAATCTCCGCCGGCGTTTGAGAATAGACATCGGTGCGGATGATGTTGCCTTGGTCATCGTCCATCCAGTTTTCTGTCAGCGCCACTGCGGCGTTCCAACGATATAACAGCGACATAGAATTTGCCCACGCTTCGCGCACATCGGGGTAGCCATCGGGCGAGCGGCGCTCAAAAAGACCTTGCCCCATTTGGCTTAACATCCAATGAAAACCGTTGGGGATGCGATTGGATTCTGAATGGAGGGCGCGCATCATGGAAACGAGCGCTTCAAACGGACGTTTGACTTTGCCTCCCCAACTTTGCTTAAACTCAGCCGACAGTAAAATCGTCTCCACCACGCGCTTCAATTGGTCAGGCGCGGAGCGGAATTCCATAAAGGCGTTTGCCGCCGCCTGAACAACAGAGTCAGGCGGAACGTCGGAGATGAAGCGTCTGCATAATTTGCGGGCAATGTGTCTTGCCGTTCCTGGGTGATTGGCGAGCAAATCTAGCACGTCTCTGCCGTCTTGCATATCGGGTTGGTCGGAGGGGATGTATTTTCCTAAAACGAGTTTGTTGAAGCGGTCATGCCAAGGTTTGTAGTAAATGAAATTGCCGCTTTTGCCAATTTCGTTTTCGTATTCGTAAATGTCGTCGTCCACGCGCCAGCCTGTAAAACACCGCGCCGCTTCATACACATCGTTATCAACGTATCCGATGGAAACGCCGTTGGCGTCTTTAGGAACGGCGTTGGGGTCTTGCACGCCTAAATAGTTTTCAGCGCCTAAGGTGTGTAATTCAAAAAGTTCGCGGGCAAAATTTTCGTTGGGTCCGGCGTCGTTGCTGTTATTTTGATTCAGGTAATACAGCATAGATGGATGCGTGGCGACGGCTTCGAGCATTTGGCGAAAATTGCCAAGCGCGTGTTTTCGTAAAACGTCGCGATTGTATGAAACCAATAAAGGCACGCCGTCGTCTTGCCAAAAGTACACGTTGAAGTGGTTGTGCCAAAAATCCGTCAGAATTTCAAATAATTGTTTTTTGCTATATACGGCGCGCAACAGGGTTGCGTCCACTAATTCGTAGGCGGGCTTGCTATACCATTCCCAATAGGCGTTATCGTTTGAGTCGTATTGATTGTTTACAATATGGTCAAAATATAATTGTTCGTGCGTTTTGTGTAAGGTTTCAAAGCCTGCGGCGTTGTAGCGGGCTTCAAATTCGCTATCGTCTATTGAGTCGGGGTTTAATTGTTGCGTAACAAAGTTGAATAAACGCTCGTCGTCGTTTGCGCCAAGCGAGTTGAAAACATCCACATCGCCTGGTCGAATGCCAAAGGTGAGACGATTCAAGGCGAGAATGGCAAGCGGGACGGAGGGAAGCGGCGTTTGCGCTTCGGGGTTGAGGACGGGGTTCTCTGTTGATTCAAACGGGACGCCGATTTCATTTTCGTTATTTGGGGCGCACGCCGCTAAGGCGGATGAGGCGGCGACGGCGGCGCTGAGCTTTAGAAAATCTCTACGGTTAAATTTTGGTTTCATCATGATAACCTCATGGCTGATGATGCAATTGTGCTTCTCTCCAGTAAGTTGAACTTTATCAACCGAAACTCAGAGGAATAGACTGACTGGATTATATTAAGGCTTGGTTGTTTTGAGGAGGGGATTTGGGTAAGATACGTCCAGTTGTTTTTGCAGTGGATTTAGTAACGTCAAATTTGCTGGCGCAACGTCCCATGCCGCCCGCTCCCGAAAACAACCCCCGCCACACCGCATGGATGTGACGGGGGCGTAAAGGACTTGCCGTTTTTATGCCCCTTCCCATCGTTCACGGAAGAACCCGCCGCAAACGCGCAGGCGCTTCCGTGACCTTCCGCCTACGGGCAGGCGGGAACGGTCACCACAGGCGGCAGACCTGTCCAGATTGTCGTGTCCACCCCTCCAGACCCATTCAACGCTGTGACAACGCTGGCGAGTTTCAAAGCAGACACGCCGGCGGTTCCGCCCGTCACAACCAGTCCATAACCTATATTGTCGATGTAACTGCCGCAGGTCATGGTCACGCTGCCCGTCGTATTCACAGACACGCCATTAGTGCCGTTGAAGGAGGCTATAGATTTCGTGACGCTGACATTTCCCTTGGACAAAATAGCCAGCCCTGCGAGTCCGTTGTACAGGAAGTTCGCGCCGGTGACCGTCACCTTTTGGGGCGTGGGTGCGGCGCTGTTGTTCAGGAAGGCGCCGTTGCCGAAATTATCGCTGGCGGTGACATTGCTCAGCGTGATGGCGCCGTTGGATAGAATACGCAGGCCATCAAGGCTGTTCAAATTGAAGGCATTGACGCCGGTGAGCGTCACGTTTTGAGGCGCGGACGCGCTGTTATTGTCCAGGAGGGCGCCATAGCCGTTATTATTGCTGGCGGTGACATTGCTCAGCGTGATGGCGCCGTTGGAGAAGATAAGCAGGCCGTCATCGCCGTTCCCATTGAATGTGTTGACGCCGGTGAGCGTCACGTTTTGAGGCGCGGACGCGCTGTTATTGTCCAGGAGGGCGCCATAGCCGTTATTATTGCTGGCGGTGACATTGCTCAGCGTGATGGCGCCGTTGGAGAGGGTATACAAGCCGTCAAGGTCGTTTCCATTGAAGATGTTGGCGCCGGTGAGCTTTACGATTCCAGTCCCGGCGGTGTTGTCCAGGTAGGCGCCATAGCCCTCAACGCCTCCTCCGCTGCCGTCTTGATTACTGTTGGCGGTGACATTGTTCAGCGTGATGGAGCCTTTGGAGAGAATTCTCAGACCGTCGCCGCTCGTTGTCGCGCTGCCGTTTCCATTGAATGTGTTAACGCCAGCGAGCGTCACGTTTTTGGGCGTGGATGCGGAGTTGTTGGTCAATAAAGCGCCAGTGCTGCCATTATTGCTGGCGGTGACATTGCTCAGCGTGATGGCGCCGTTGGAGAGGAGATACAAGCCCTCAAGGCTGTTCCCATTGAAGGCATTGACGCCGGTCAGCGTCACGTTTTGGGGCTTGGGCGCGGTGTCGTTCTTCAGGTAGGCGCCGGCGCCGCCATTATCGCTGGCGGTGATATTGTTCAGCGTGATGGCGCCGTTGGAGAGGATATACAAGCCGTAAAGAGCGTTTCCATTGAAGGCATTGACGCCGGTGAGCTTCACGCTGCCGGTCCCGGCATCGTTGTCCAGGTAGGCGCCATAGCCAACAGTGCCTCCCCCGCTGCCGTCCAGGTTGCCTTCGGCGGTGACATTACTCAGGGTGATAGAGCCTTTAGAGAGAATTTTCAGCCCATCGCCGCTCGTTGTCGCGCTGCCGTTATTGCTGAAAGTATTGACGCCGGTCAGCGTCACGTTTTTGGGCGTGGACGCCAGGCTGTTGTCCAGGAAGGCGCCACTGAAGCCATTACCGCTGGCGGTGACATTGCTCAGCGTGATGGCGCCTTTGGAGTAGATAGACAAGCCGTCGCCGATTGACGTCACGCTGTTGTTGTTGAAGGTGTTGAAGCCGGTGAGCGTCACGTTTTGGGGAGTGGGCGCGCCGCTGTTGCTCAGGTAGGCGCCAGAACCGCCATTATCGCTGGCAGTGATATTGCTCAGCGTGATGGCGCCGTTGGAGTAGACAGACAAGCCGACAAGGCTGTTCCCATTGAAGGTATTGACGCCGGTGAGCGTCACCTTTTGAGGCGTGGATGCCGTGTCATTGTCCAGATGGGCGCCGGACAAGCCATTATTATTGCTGGCGGTGATATTGCTCAGCGTGATGGAGCCTTTGGAGAAGATTTGCAGGCCGGTAAGGTCGTTTCCATTGAAGGTATTGACGCCGGTCAGCGTCACGTTTTTGGGCGTGGGCGCGGTTTCGTTATTCAGTTTGGCGCCGAGCCCATTATTATCGCTGGCGGTGACATTGCTCAGCGTGATGACGCCGTTGGAGGAGATTTGCAGGCCGGTAAGGCCGTTGCCATTGAAGGTATTGACGCCGGTGAGCGTCACGCTGCCGGTCCCGGCGGTGTTGTCCAGGTAGGCGCCGTTCCAGCCATTACCCCATGCGGCGATATTGTTCAGCGTGATAGCGCCTTTGGTGTTGACGCTCAGGCCGTCAAGGACGTTCCCGTTGAATGTGTTGACGCCGGTGAGCGTCACCTTTTGAGGCGTGAGCGCCGCGTTGTTGTTCAGGTAAGCGCCATGGCCGCTATTAGCGCTGGCAGTGACATTGCTCAACGTGATGGCGCCGTTGGATTGCACATACAAACCCATATCGCCGTTCCCATTGGCTGCCACGCTCGAGAGGGTCACCGTGCCGTTCGAACGCACCGTCAAGCCAGCTTTTTCATTATTGCTGAAATTGCTTAGCGAGACCGTGACGCTGCCGGTCGTGCCGGTGTCCTGATTATCCAGCCACGCGCCGTACACGACCGCCGCGCCGGAATTGCTGTTGTTGTTCACGTTCACGCGATTCAGAGTAATCTTCTTGGTAGTCTCGATATCCAATGCGGCGGAATTCGTGGAAGAACCGGTCGTCACGCCCGAAATCGTGATGTCGCTCAGGGTGATATCGCCCAGCCAGTTGATGATGGAAATGCTGCGTGTGAAGGTGGAAGGCGTGGCGGGATTGGTGACCTTGCTTCCGAACGTTCCGTTCCAGCCTCCCTGCAGCGTCAGCGAGAAGGTTTCCATGTTCCCCAACTGGGGGTCTGAGCCGTCGAGAACGATGGGTCCTGTTGAGGCGTCTGCCCCTGCCTGAATCCAAATCACGCCGTTGGTATTGGGGACTACGCCCGCCGTGCCAGCCATCAGGGCGTCCACCAAGGCTTTCAGGCTGGAAAAGGAATTTGTACACCCGCCTGTGCCGTTTTGAGGCGCAACGCCGACCGGGCACCAGACCGGGTCAACGAAGGCAATGATTTCCTCCGCCTCCTGAGTTGCCAGCGGGAGCGCTTCGCCCTCCGCATTGACCACCACCACGTCGGTGCCTGCGGGGACTTCCGAGAGCGCCTCGGCGGCTGCCGCTTCCTCCGCAGCCGCTTCTTCGGCAGGAGGCGCGTCTCCGCCGGAACTTGAAGCTGGCACAACGGCCGTTTCCGCTTCCTGCACCGAAACAGGCTGGGTCTCCGTTTGAGAAGCGTCCGTTCCCTCCTCATCGGAGGAAGCTTCCCCTGCGCCGCTCATGACCGGCGCATCCGTCCCCGCTGGCGGCTGTTCGTCATCCGCATACGCTGGGGTCGCCAGAAACGCGCTCGCGGCCAGCGCCAGAAGGAAGAGGAAAAGTAAATAGGAAAACGATTTTTTCATGTTTCTCTCCTTTTGATTTTATTAGATTTAAGTTTTGCAAGGATACAATTTACTTTGGAACACGCCTCCGCTATGTAAGGCGCATATTTTTACGGAATTGGATCGCCAACAATAAAGAAAGTTGGGGGACCAGCTGGCGGCTGCTGCGGCACTTTGCGGTTGCATACTTCAGGAAACCTAAGGCAGAAGATTGGTAATAAAATTTCATTTCCACCGCTCCCGTTTCCGCCTCCTCCGCCGTCTTCCGCTTCAACGATCTCCTCCACGACCGGCACATCCACTTTTACCGAGCAGCCGAGCGGTTCGGCGCCGGTGGCTTCAAACCCCAGCGGCACGCGGCAGGTGTTATCCATCGCCGCCAGCCCTTTAAGGGGGTAATTCACATTGCCCTTATCCGGCGAACCGGCTTCGATCTCGCTGATGGTATCGTGCGCGTAGAATTTGGTCACATCCAGCCCCTGCTCGGCGCTGATCGCAAATACATTCCACATGAACTTTTCATCGCCGCCTCTGAAAATCCACTTACGGTAGGCGATTTCAACAGTCGGGCGAACTGCCCCGCCAGACTCAGTAGAACCGACGCGAACCCATGCCAAATCAGGATCATTCGGGTGGATGTTCTGGCTCAGGTCAAAGATAATGCCTTCATAGCCGTTGCCTTCAAAGCCCAGGTCGGGGCGGTTGATGGTATTTCCGCCGATATCCGCGTTCAAATCGGCTAACACAACCACATTTTCAGCCGTAAAGGTGGATGAGAACGCGGGCAGCGCACCCAGCATCAATTCAGAACGTCCGTCCGCGTCACGGTCAATTTCCACGCCGTAGATTCCCGTTGGCGCATCCTGCCCGGTGGCAAGCCCGGCGAGGATGATGGTAATGTAGAAGAACTCATCATCGCTTGTGATGCCAAAATCCACAATATCGATATCGGGCAGATAGACCATATCGTTCGCGGTGAACGGGCGCTCGAAGCGGTTCTTCGCGAATTCGTCGCCGAAGCGCACATTCTTATCATCGAAATTCGCGGAGTTTTCATTGTCGTGCGCGTATGCGCGGGCTGTCAAGCCGCCTTGCGGAATGACAGTGTGGACAATCGGTTCGGCGGTTGCTTCAGCCGTCCCTTCGGCGGCTGTAGCGGCGGTTTCCGCCGGGGCTTCGGCGGCTTGCTCGGTGGGCGCGCTTCCGCCGCATGCTTGCAGCAGAAGCGTCAGCGCGAGGATGAGGGGAAATATTTTTTTCATCTCTTTCTCCTTTTGGGTTAAGAATTTGATTTTCGATTGAAAGGTTGTCATTGATATGTTGTATGAACGCCTGCCAATCCCTGAAGTAAACGACCTCGCCGCTTTGAGTATCCTGCAGGCGGGCGCGCCATTCGATGGCTTCGCTTTCCTTGCGGACCACCCAAACACGCAAGGTGTACAGCCGGGCTTTTGCCAGGGTTTCCTGAGTGTCGGAGAGCATAGAGTTCGTTGATCCTGCGTTCTTGTGAAACCGATGCGGGCTAGATTTTGCGGCGCATCAAAACCATGACGATTCCGATAAAGACATTGGAAAGCAGGAACATCATGCCCCAGCCTAGGAAGGTTTTGCCCCAGTACGCAGATGGGGTATCCTTATCCACATACGTCCAGTAGTAGTTCTTGTGGAAGAAGTCAATCTCGCCTTCCGATTTGCCAACCGCCGTGTTGCGCCCTGCCTCCCAGTCGCCATAGGCTTCTAGGTATTCCTCCAAGTCTCGCTCGTAGGCTTTGAGAGCGGATTCGTAGTCCTTCAAATCCGACGTAAACTGAGTTCGGATGGATTCGACTTCGTCGTTGAATTTGACCAGTGCATCAAAATATTCACGGACGACCTTAGAACTGGTTGACTCCGGCGGTGCAGGAAATTCGGGGAAGGCTGGCTCGGTGGGCGGGTCGCCGGGTTTCTCTGGCTCAATGGGTTCTGGTTGGTCAATGGCAGGATGGTAGTAACGACCCAAGCCTGGGAATTGGCAGACATCCTGCTTTTGCGCGTTGATTCCCATGCAGATACAGTTCCGCGCCTCCTTGTCTTCGAGCGTCAGCGCGTCGCGTTCGGCAGGGTTTAACTGCCAGCAGGCGTCTGCGGCGACATCCGAGCCTGCGCCGCTGATGCCAATCAGGGTTTGGTATGCCCAGCGAGTAGGAGACCACATGCTAATCCACTGCGGCACGGGCAACATGGCGCCCGCCAGCACTAGTTGCGGCACAATCAACATGACGACCAGCAGCGGCGTGGCGTTGGGATTCTTTGACATGGACGAAGCCAGCAGACCGACCGTCATGCCCGCGAAACAAGCCAGCGAGATGGTGATATAGAACAACAGCAGTTCCAAAAAGCCGCCGGGCATGATGTACGCAGTGTAGTGGACGAAGGTGAACGCCAGCCCTTGATACAGCGCGAGGAGAACCGCCAGCCACATCTTCGAGGTCACATAAGAGAAAACGTTCAAACCAACCAGCCGCTCGCGCTTGTACACGTCAATTTCTTTGACGATTTCGCGGTTCATCGAGAAGGCGCCAATCAATCCGCCATACATCAACGAAAGGAAACACGACGTGATGGCGTTATACATATCGCCATCGAAATAATCGAAGACGTTTCTGCCTAGCACGAACGCGCTCGAATAATCCATAGAGGCGACAATGAGCGGCGCAATCAGCATTAGGGTGAGGCTGGCGCGGTCGCGGCGCAGGATTTTTATATTGCGGCTCGACAGTACCTTCAATTGCTGCCAAAGCGATACGCCTTTACGCGCGACCTTGACGACTTTGTCCGGCGCCGGCTTGCCAATTTTGACATCCTGAATCGTGGAAGGCACATGTCCGCTCCTTTGCAGCGGTTCGAGGATGATTTTTTGAAAATCGCTATGACTGACATACCGCGCGCCCCACTGTTGCGGCGTACCTATGGATGGGTCATCCAACATGCCGTATAACTCGTCGAACTCCAGTTTGCTCTGCTTGCGGTGTTCTTCAGCGCGATACGGCTCGAAATACGCCAATGCCTGCTCCGGCGAACCGAAGTAAGCGAGATACCCGCCGCGCGTCAGAAAGACCACTTTGTCCGCCAAGGCGATGTTCTTCGTGGCGTGGGTAATCAGCACGATGGTGCGCCCTTGGTCGGCAAGTTTGCGCATTAACTGCATCAGCGAGGCTTCGTTGGCGGGGTCGAGACCGGAAGTCGGCTCATCGAGAAAGAAAAGATGCGGTCGCGTGAGCAATTCCACGCCAATTGAGACGCGCTTTTGCTGACCGCCGCTGAGCATGTGCGTAGGCGTGTCCTTTTGAGGCACGAGGTCCAGTTCGGTTAGCGCTTCCATCACACGTTGGTGGCGCTCCTCGGGCGTGGTATTCTCCGGCAGACGCAGGCGGGCGGCGTAATCGAGCGCTTCATAGGGAGTCAATTCCATGTGGATAATGTCGCGCTGCGGCACATAGCCGATGTTGTTGCGGACGGCGTCGAAGTTCTGGTAAATATCCACGCCGTTGATGTAGACTTGCCCGCTGTTAGCGGGGCGGTAACCGGAAATCGCATCCACCAGACTGGATTTGCCGCTTCCGCTCTGCCCGACCACCACCACAAACTCGCGCGGCTCGATGACCAGCGAAATGTTTTGCAGGACGTTCTGTTTGTGGCTTACCCATTTGTTTAGCCCAACGACTTCGATGCGCATGCCTTGGACGGCGACAGGATGTTCCGATACGGATTGAACGGTTTGTGTATCCATTTTCACCTCTTATCATGAATTTAGTTTTCTTTTGTTCTTGTCTTTTTTTCTAATGTCATAACGCTACCTCTAGCCGCAATCAATTGGAGATAACGCCAACTGCCGGTAAGTCTGTCAACGTCTGGTCTCCCATACGGGGATGGTTAAGACTCTTCGACTTGCTCAGGGCAACGCTTCGCACTCTAAAAATTTTTGTGTTGGGATAGATTCTCAAGAGTATGTATAGATTTTTCTCCTTTGGAAAAAGCGTCAGATAGAAAAGGCTCCAGGTCTTGTAAGTAATGCAGGAGCGCTTGCCAATCTTTGAAATAAATCACGTCGCCGCTGTGCGTATCTTGCAAGCAGATGTATCTTTGTCCTGTCTGGGAAGGAGTGGGTTGCCAGAGGCGCAAAATCAGCAGGCGCGTCTGGGTGGGCGAATGCAGGGAGGAGGTCGTCATTCTGGCGTATCTTCATCCTTTTTGTCTAATTTTATGGAGCGGGCGTTTCAAAAGCGTTTCATAGAAACAAGTAGAGCAAGTCTTTCGACTTGCTCTACCCAAAAACGAGGCAACTCTCGAAACTTGCTCTATTGAAAAGCGCGGGTGTAGGGGAAACTTTGTAGGAAGGATTGGCGCAGGGCCGGGTCGCGGATTTTTTCCGCCGCCCGCCGCAGCAGTTCCCGCCCTTTGGCATGGACCTCGGCGGCTTCGTCCTGCCTTTTCAGGTTTTCCAGCAGGCGGACGAAGAACCACAACCACTTGAGAACGCCGCCTTCCTCGAAGGTCTCGACGCGGAATTTTGCCATCACCTCATCCGCAAGTTGGTTGGCTTGCGCCTCGTCCCCGGCGTGATGGTGGATGAGACCAAGCAGGGTTTTGTCGTAGAGGATGCCGAGGTTGTCGTTATTTTCCAGGTTGGTGGCACACGCCTTTTCGAGATACGGGCGGGCGTCTTGCCAGCGGTCTTGCAGGCAGTAGAGAGTCGCCAGGTCTTGCTGGGCGAAGGCGGCAAAAATGGCGGTTTGATTTTTCTCCGCAATATCTATCGCCTCTTTCAAGAGCGATTCGGCTTCGTCGTAGTTTCCCTCGGCCATTGCAACCAACCCGAGACTGCCGGTGTACAGCCCGTAGCCGTCGGGTTCGCCAATCTCCAGGCATTCGCGGCGGGCGTGGTCGAGGAGGGCGCGCGCCTGCGCGAATTGACCCAACTCGTAGGCGGCCAGCCCCTGCGACGATTCCACAATGGCTGCGCCGCGCCGATAGTTGATGGACTGGTCTTTAGCATACACTTCGGGCGCGAGTTTCAACGCTTCTTCATATTCTCCCGCGGCGTGCAGATAGCCAATCATCGAGCCGAGAACGCGCGCCTCGCGGTAACGGTCGCCCATCAGGCGGTAGAGATTGGCCGCGTCCTGCAAATATTTTCCCGCCTGCTGAAGCGGTGCGCCGATGGATGGCAGGATGAAGCCCAGCCCCTCCAGCGCCTCGGCTTGCAGGGAATGGGATTGGATTTGGCGCGCCAGATTCAAACTTTGCTCATACAGGTCTTTGGCGCGGTGCGCCTGCCCGGCGCGGGTTTCCATATCGGCCATGAGCAGGAGCAGGTTGATTTCGTGGGTCTTATCGCCCAGTTGAGCCGCGAGGGGTTGCGCCATGTCGAACCAGGCGCGGGCCTCGTCCATCCGTCCGCTTTTGAAGGCTGCTTCGGCGGCGGCGGTGAGCGCCTGAAAACGCAACAGTTTATTTTCGATGGCGGCGGTGGCCTGAAGCGCTTCGGCGATGATGGGCGCGCCGGAGTCTTGGTCGCCTGTCACATAGCAGACCTTTGCCAGCGCCAGCAAAATTTCCACGCGGCGCGGCGTGACTGGTTTGCCCATCAACTCCAGGGCGCGGGCATAGCCATCGCGGGCGGCTGGGTAGGAGGCCTGTTCGGCTTCGCGTTTGGCGGCGAGAGCATAGGCTTCGGCGGCTTCGCGCAGTTCGCCGCCCTTTTCGAGATGCAGGGCGCGGACCCATAGGTCATCGGGTTCGAGGTCGGTCAGCGCCTGGGCGATGCGGCGATGCAGCGCCTGTTTGCGCGCCGGGCTTAGCGAGCCGTAAATAAATTCGCGCAGTTTGTCGTGGCTGAAGTCGTACCGCCCGCGCTCGCCTTCGCGCAGGATGTTTCTCTGCCAGAGTTCATCCAAACATGCCAGCAGGTCCGGTTCATTCAAGCCGGCAATGCGCGCGAGAAGGGATGCGGAGAAATCGCGCCCGATGACGGCGGCAGATTCGGCGGCGGCGCGAGCAGGAGGCGTCAGCGTGGAAAGGCGCTCGGCTAGAGCAGCCCGCAGACGGTCGGGCAGAGAGGCGGGCGAAGCGTCATCCCAACGCAAGCCGGAACGGGTTAATTCCACAACGAAAAGTGGAATCCCCTCGGTCTGTTTTTGAAGCGCGGCAGCGGATTCCTGCGTCAGTTTTTTCTGCAAGAGTTGTTCGGCAAGTTGACGGGTTTCGTCTTCGTTTAAACGCTGTAACGGAATTTCGGCATATTGCCCGCTTTGGCGCAGCGAGTCAACCAGTTCGTGCGCCGGGCAATCGGGCGCGAGGTCTTCGTTTCGCGCTGCGGCAAGCAGCAGGAAGCGCGCCTGCGAGTCAAAGCGGAACAGAAAGCGCAGCCATTCGAGCGATTTGCGGTCTGCCCATTGAATGTCGTCGAGGACGAGTAGGAGAGGTTGCGAACCGAGCGCGGCTCGCGCTAAGCCTTCATGAAAACGCTGCTGCTGCCAAATTTCAGTCAAGGGTCCGGGCGGCTTCATGTTTGCTTCGAGCAGTTCGGGCAGCAAGCGCGAGACTTCGGTCTTCCACACGGCAGGTAGATGGCTGACCGAAAGCGAGCGCAGCCATTGAGTCACGGCGCTATACGCCAACTCGCCCTCGGCGGAATAGGCGCGCGCGACGGCGGTAAAAAGTCCCTGCCGCTGTACCCAGACTGTCAACTCTTCTGCGAGACGGGTCTTGCCGACGCCCGATTCCCCGCGCAGAAGAATCATGCGCGCCTGATTCTTCTTGATGAAGTTCCACGCCTCTTTCAATTGACCCCATTCCTGTTTGCGCCCAATGAGCTTTACTTTCGCTGTAGCCTTATCCTTCTCCTGCGGCGGGGAGGACGTTCCTGCGCGTATCAATTGCTCGTACAGGGTTTGGATTTCCTCTGAGGGCTCCATGTCCAATTCGCGGCGCATGACCGTAACGCAGGCGTGATAGGCTTGCATTGCCCCGGCGCGGTCGTTGTTGAGGGCGTGCAGGCGCATGGACTGAGCATAGGCGGCCTCGTTGAGCGGCTCGGCGCGGAGGAGGCGGTTGACTGCTTCGATGGCTTCTTCGTAGCGGCGTAAATCTTCCAGCAGTTTTGCCAGTTGACCGAGTGCGGCGAGGTAGGCTTGATGCAGTTCCTCGCGTTTGGCGAGTATCCAGTCTTCGTAAAAACCAGGCAGGAGTTCGCCACGATAGGCTTTAACCGCTTGTTGGAGAAGCTCAATTTGCGTAGCCTCGCTTTTGGCGGCTTTGGCTTTGGCGAGCGTGGCTTCAAACTCCGTTGTATCCAAGTGGATTTCCACATCCGCTTTCCAGCGGACGGTTTGTCCTTCTATGTCGAGAAGGGAGTCAATTTCGGGGAAGGCTTTGCGGAGATGATGAAACAGATTGCGAAGGTTGGTGCGTGCTTGCTCCTCGTCAGTATCTGCCCAGAAGGTGAAGGCGAGTTGCTTACGTGGGATAGGTTTCCCGTCGTGGAGAAGCAAATACGCCAATAGGAGAATCAGCCGCTCCGTGCGCAGCGACTTGATTTCCCGTTCCCGGTATGTGGCTTGAAATCCGCCTAATAGTTGCGCATCCAATCCTGACATTGAATCTGCCCTGCCTAATAAATTTTAGTTGGCTCAATTATATGCAAGATTTAGACAAATGTTTTTTTATTTCTACATCCCGCATAATCACTAAAAAAAATTAAACTTGGTTTTGAAAGGCGGCGTAAAAAAACTCTTTCACTTTTTCTTTCACAGAGTGCATGTCTGGTGGGGTGGGCAATAAATCTGCCATTGAAACGACAGGTTCGGGTAAGCCGCATGGGATGATGCCGTTCCAATATTCCATATCTGGGTTAACGTTTAAGGCAAAGCCATGACGGGTAATTCCGCGCGCATCTACCTTGACGCCAATAGCGGCAATTTTGGCGGGCTTTTGCTTATCTTCCGGCTTACAACGCGGACATTTAGAATGCGCATCCGCTTGCACCCAAACGCCGGTCTTTCCTTTTATTTGACCCGATGCAATGCCATAACTCATCAACACACCAATTAACATTTTCTCTAAATTGCGAATATAGCGAACATAATCTACATTAGAAATTTTATTTTCATTATCTAACTTTCCAAGTGGAATTAATGGATACCCCACCAATTGACCCGGTCCATGATAGGTGACGTCTCCGCCTCTATCTACCCAAAAAGTGGAAATGCCTTTTTCTTTTAATTGATGTTCATTCCACAGTAAATTTTCCGCATTGCCTTTTCGTCCAAACGTATATACATGCGGATGTTCAAGCAAAAGCAATGTCGGTTTGCGTTTCCCCTCTGCAATTTCATTCGCATATTGGTCTTGTAACTTCCAAGCGGATTCATAATCTATTGAGCCTAAATCTTTTATTTCGAGATTCATTTTATCAATTCCGTAGGGCGCTTGCGTGTCGCTTTACAATTAATTTCCAAATATTCTTCTATATAAATCCGACTCTAACAATCCCTGCGGGTCGCAGCGTTTTTTGAGTTTTCTAAATTTCTCCACCGTTTCTTCGCCGTAAAATATCTTTGCGGTTTCAGCAGTGGTTTCAGAGTTTTTTGCAAAATAAAACTTACCGCCATTTGCAACGACGATTTTGTCAAATTCTTGGAGCATAGCGTATAGTTTCTTACGATTTTGTTCCGTCACTTTGAAGTCTAACGCTAAAGAGAAGCCGTCTACGGCGTGGCTGAGTAAAAAATTATCGGGTCTATGGCGCTTGGTCACGCCAAGATAAGCGGGTAAATGATTCTTTAATGAAGTTTTCAAGATTTGAGACCAAACAAACTCGGCGGTTTCTTTGGGTAAAAAGGATTGATATTGAATTAAGCCGCCTTTTCCATAAGATAATTCCCAATGAGGGACATAATCTAACAGAAAATGAAACGCCCCGTGCGATTGTTTGAATGAATGTTTATATAACGAAGAAATATATTTGACGGCGTTAATGCTTCGCGCGCCAAAATTGTTTACAAACGGTTTCATCAAAATATGTAAAACGCTTTTGGGAATTACGCCAAAAATCCTGGAGGGCAAAGTTTGGTTCTTTAATTTCAAAGTTTCTTGCGGGTTTTTATCTTCGCCTGCGCGTAAATATTTTGCGCCGTGAATTTGCCCGCGCCCAAGCCCCGCGCCGTTGGCGGTTGTATCTAACCAGCCGACGATGTAATCATAATTTGGCGCATTTTCTTGTAAAGCCAAAAGGTGTGAGTGAAGATTCTTTACAGGGAACGCATCCACAGTTAAAAGTCCAGAGTAGATGCGTTTCATTTGCAACGTCACCGATGTGAAAATTCCAAGCATTCCCAATCCGCCAATCATTCCATAAAATAAATCAGCGTTGAGTTTTGGCGAGCAAGTTACTTCTGCGCCCGTCGGCAAAATGGCGGTGAACTCCAGCACATGCTCGCCAATGGGACCCATGTGAAAATTGTTTTTGCCGTGAATATTTGCAGATAAACACCCGCCTACGGTGGTTTTCATGGTGCCTGATACAACGGGGGGCCACCAACCGTCTGGCTCGACTTTTTGCCAAAGTTGTTCTAGTGTAACGCCGGGTTCGCATCGTATCTGACCTGTGTATGGATTCCATTCCTGAATCAGATTCCACGCCGACATATCCAGCGTAATGCCGCCGCCGTTGAGCGCGGCGTCGTTGTAACTTCTGCCTGCGCCGCGCGCGGCGACGGTTAGGCGTTTTTCTTTTGCCAAACGAAACGCAGAGAGAACGTCGTCTTTTGTTCTGGCTTGAACGACAAACGATTGCGCGCGAAGCGAGTGGCCGAAATTTTCGAGTTGGGTAAATTGAGTTTGCATGGAAAGATAGACGACCGACCGCAGAGAATGGACGGCGGTCTATAGTTAAAAGGATAAACGGCGAAAGATGAAAGATGGAATGTGTTGAATGATGAACATAATATATCGCCAGAAAAACGGCGTGTAAATCATTTGTTTTCGTTTTTGCATGGCTTTGTAAATATCTTCCGCCGCTTTTTCGGGTTCAATGGCAAACGGCGTTCCGCCTTGCGCGGCTTTGAGCATTTCGGTTTTTACAAAGCCGGGCTTAACGGTTAACACATTCACGCCATATCGGGTGAGGCGGTTTCGCAACGCCTCAAGGTAGGTGGCAAGCCCCGCTTTCGATGTGTTGTAAGCAGGGTTGCCCACTCTGCCTCTATCGCCTGCCACAGAGCCAATGCCCACAATTTGCCCGGCTTTGGCTTGTTGGAACATTTCGGCAATGGGCGTGAGCCAAGCCATCGCGCCAATTAAATTCACCTCTACCATTTTTTTGTCGTATTCAAAGTTGTATTTGTCTATGCCGCCGGGCGGGAGGTTAACGCCCGCCAGAAAAACGACCGTATCTAAGCCGCCTAAATCGGCGATAATTTTTTGCAACAAGATGGGCGCTTCGGCGTAGTTTGTAACGTCGTGCTGATAAAAAGTTGCAACGGTTTCTTTATGATTTAGTTCTTTGCACAAAGCCTGTAATTTTTCTTTTTGACGACTAACTAATGCAAGAACATACCCTTCTTTTGCAAGTTTACGGGCAAGCGCCGCGCCTATGCCTTCGGAAGCGCCAATCACCAGCGCGCGTCGGCGTGGATTCAGCGGGGTTGCACGAGCAAGTTTCCCCGTCGGTTGTGAAGCGGTTGGGTCTGTCACGAAAAACCTCTTGTAAGAATTTAATTCATTTTCATTTTAACACAGTCTATCTTGATAAACTTGAAACCATAAATAAATAATGCAAGTGTATAATTAAAAACGCTTGGTCGTAAAATGAATACGCCTCATAAAAAATCTGGAAGCACATTTACCCGCGCTTGGGAAATTATTTCAAAAGACCCTTCAATTCCGCCTGAAGAAAAAAAATCCATTTTGCGGTTAATTCAAGCGCTGATTGAATCGCGGGAACGCTCCTCGCCGCAACAAGGGGAAGACGACTCGATGTCTATCACCCAAGAAGTGATTTCAAAACATTCTTTAATGGCGACGGTGAAACATCAAGCCAATGAGTTGGATGCGTTAAAACGCATTAGTTTGAACTTGACTTCCAGTTTAGATTTACAAACCGTGTTAGACGCAGTGGTGACCGAAGCGCTGAGTTTGGTGCGCGAAGCGCGCTCGGCTCAAATTTATTTATATGAACGCGGCGTGTTAGAGTTTGGCGCGTCGCTCTCTTCAGACGGGGCGCGTAATTTACCCTATGCCCCGCCCAGACCAAACGGATTAACCTATACGGTGGCAAAGAGCAAGCAACAAATCTTAGTTGAAGATATTGTTCATCACCCTTTGTTTAAGGGCTTTCCAAAGGAATGGCACGGTTCAATTATCAGCATTCCATTAAAGTTTAAGGAAGAGGTGGTGGGGGTGATGAATTTAGCCAGAGGCGTGACGGGGCATTTCTCCCGCTCAGAGATGCGCCTCATCAGCCTCTTAGCCGACCAAGCCGCCGTGGCGATTTTTAACGCAAACTTATACAAACAGATTACGCAAATGGCAAACACCGACAGCGTAACAGGCTTACCCAACCGCCGCGCTTTAGACGAGCGCCTGCAAGAAGAATGGCGTTACGCCAACCGCGCCAAAACCGAATTTGCCGTAGTGATGATGGATTTAGACGGCTTCAAAGCCGTGAACGATACCTTTGGTCATAACATAGGCGATGAATTGCTATATTCCTTATTTAATTTCCTCGCCCAAAAAATGCGCGGCTCCGACTTTTTAGCCCGCTACGGCGGCGATGAACTGACGCTTGTCATGCGCAACACGGGGCTAGAATCGGCGCAGGCGGTGACCGAAAAAGTGATTAACCTGATGAAAGAATACAAATTTACCTACCCCGAAGAAAAATACATCCCGCTCGGAATTACCGCCGGCATCGCCATTTACCCAACCCATGCCCAAACCCCAAGCGATTTATTACGCGCGGCAGACGGGGCTTTATACTACGCCAAAAAATATCATCGTGGAAATTATTCCATTGCCAGAGGCACAACGGGAAACTTAAGCCCAATCCAACTTAACAAAAACAACCAAGAACAATAAAATAAACTGCCTTTCAGGAGATGCACATGCCGCGCAAAGTCAAATTAATCCTCAACCCTATGGCAGATATGGGGCGCGCTTGGAAAACCGCCAACGATTTACGCCCCATTGCCCAAGAATTTCAAGGTCACCTAACATGGAGCGGAACGGTTTACCCCACCCACGCCATTGAACTCGCCAAACAAGCCGCCGAAGAAGGCTGCGATTTAGTCGTCGCCATGGGCGGCGACGGCACCGTCCACGAAGTGATAAACGGACTGATGCAAGTCCCTGAACAAAAACGCCCCCTCATGGGCATTGTGCCAATTGGCTCCGGAAACGACTTTGCCTACTCAATGGGCATTACCCAAAAACCCTCTCACGCCTTAGCCCACGCCCTCAAAGCGGAAACCATTCAACCCATAGACATTGGTTTAATGACTGACGAACAACACGGGCGCAAAGAATATTTCGACAACACCCTCGGCATTGGCTTTGACGCACTCGTCACCATTTACTCGCACAAACTGCCTATCGTCAAAGGCTTTCTCATGTATCTCACCGCCGTCATCCAAACCATTTTGCTCAGCCACAACCCCATGCAAACAAAAATCGAAACCGATACAGAAAGCTTTGAAACCAAAATTTTGATGCTAACGCTATGCAACGGTCCGCGCGAAGGCGGCGGCTTTATGCTGGCGCCCCATGCAAAAAACAACGACGGCAAAATGACCTACGTCGCCGTGCAAAAAGTCTCGCGCCCCATGATGTTCCGCTTCATCCCCGAATTTATGAACGGCACGCACCTGCGCTTCAAACAAGTGCGCGCGGGCGAATTCAAAAAACTCACCCTCACATCCGATTTACCGCTCTACATCCACGCCGACGGCGAAATCTTCACCACCTTTGGCAGCAACCTCAAAAAAATCTCCGTTGAAGTATTGCCCAACGCTTTAAGAGTCGTCAAAGGTTAATTGTCACTTTCCGCTTTCTAACTTAAAATAGAAAACGGAAAGCGCCCATGCCCGATTTAGCTCAAAGCCTGCGTAACGCCGATATTGGACACCTAAGAATCATCGCCGAGTTTTGGGGCTTAGAACTCGAATCAAACGATTTTGATTCGGCGCTTGAAGAACTGTGCGCTTCTTTGCTTGACCTTGAAACTGTTTCTGAAACCCTCAGCATTTTACAAGCCCCAGCCCAAAGCGCATTGACCGAACTCATCCACGCCAACGGAAAAATAGAATGGTCGGTCTTCGCCCGTAAACACGGAGAGATTCGCGAAATGGGCGCAGGCAAACGCGACCGCGAACGCCCGCACCTCAAACCTACTTCCGCCTCTGAAATTCTTTTTTATCGCGGCTTCATCGCCAAAGCCTTTTTTGAAACCGCCAAAGGCTTACAAGAATTTGCATACATCCCCGATGATTTACTCGAAGCGATTGAACTAGCAAATGAGCGAAACCAAGAAGAAAGCCAACCCTTACCGCACAGCGAAAAGATAAAAAGCGAACCGCTTGGTCGCCCTGCCACGCCAGTGGAAAAAAATTACGAAATCGCCGCAAACGATTATATTTTAGACGAGGCAACCACATACTTAGCCGCATTAAGAATAGGAGACGAAAACAAGCCGCGCATTAAGCGCGATTTAATAAGCCTGCTCGAAGCCGCCGCGCTAATAAAAAACAAAAAACTACAACCTGAAAACGTCAAAACATTTCTTGAAGCCCCCAGAACAGACGCATTAAACATTTTATATCAAGCGTGGGTTAAATCCGACTCGTTTGACGAATTGCGCTTAATCCCCGCCATTATTTGCGAAGGCGAATGGAAAAATCAACCGCAAGTAACCCGCGAGTTCTTGATGAACCTAATCCACGATATTCCGCAAGGCAAATGGTGGGGCTTGAACGCTTTTGTAAAAGCCATCAAAGAAAAATATCCAGATTTTCAAAGACCAGCGGGCGATTATGATTCATGGTTTATCAAACGCGCGGCAGATGGGCAATATTTACGAGGCTTTGCCTATTGGGATTTGGTGGACGGCGCGCTGATTCGATACTTCATCCAAACTTTGCATTGGCTTGGGCAAGTTGATTTAGCAAGCGCAGAAGAAAACGGCGCTATTTCCGCTTTTCGTTTGCGTCCTTTTGTTGAGAAGAAAGAAGAAAGGGGAAAGATTTTAGTCGCGTCCAACGGAAAGATTTCCGTATCTAGATATTTTTCGAGGGCAATTCGTTATCAAATTGCGAGATTTTGCGAGTGGGGAGAAGAAAAAAATAATGAATATCATTACTTCATTAATGCAAAGTCATTAAAACGCGCAAACGAGCAGGGACTAAAAGCGGAACAATTATTAAACCTGTTAGTTAAACACACCAACGGCGGCGTTCCCCCAGCCTTAGTGAAAGCATTGAAACGCTGGGAAGCCAACGGAATAGAAGCAAAGGTTGAGAATCTGTTTGTGTTACGAGTCAACAAGCCCGAAACGATGGAAGAGATGCGAAAGTCGAAAGCGGGAAAATTTTTAGGCGAGTTCTTAAGCCCCACTGCCGTTATCGTCAAACACGGCGCGGTCGCAAAAATCAACGAAGCCTTAGCCGAATTAGGCTTGCTGGCGGATGTTAATATTCAAGGAGATGAGCATGACAAAAACGGATTGGATTGAACAAGAAATTGAAAACTTGAAAGCGCAAGGGTTATATAACCACATTCGCACCATTGGCTCGCCGCAAGGCGCGTGGCTAACGGTGGACGGAAAACACGTTTTGAATTTTTGCTCAAATAATTATTTAGGGTTAGCCAATCATCCCAATTTAATTTCCGCCTCAAAAAACGCCACCGACACATTGGGCATTGGTCCTGCGGCAGTGCGCTCAATTGCCGGCACAACGACATTGCATGTTGAATTGGAAAAACGAATCGCTCAATTTAAGGGCGTAGAAGCGGCGATTACATTTCAATCGGGCTTTACGGCAAATTTAGCGACTGTTCCCGCATTGGTTGGAAAAGAAGACGTAATTTTTTCAGACCGGCTGAATCACGCTTCTATTATTGACGGTTGCAGATTATCGGGCGCGAAGATTATCGCCTATGAGCATAATGATGTAAAACATTTGGAAGAGCAAATTCAAGCCAATTTGAACCAATATCGCCGCGCGTTGATTATCACCGACGGCGTATTTAGTATGGACGGCGATATTGCCCCGTTGCCAGATATTTATGAAATCGCCAAAAAATACGACGTCTTGTTAATGGTAGATGACGCGCATGGAGAAGGCGTGCTTGGCAAAGGCGGGCGCGGCATTGTAGACCATTTTGGTTTGCATGGCAAAGTGGATGTGGAGGTGGGCACATTTTCAAAAGCGTTTGGCGTGGTCGGCGGGGTCGTTGCTGGAAAATCAATCATTGTGGAGTGGCTGCGTCAACGCGGCAGACCGTTTTTATTTTCATCGGCAATGACGATACCCGATACGGCGGCATGTTTAGCCGCAATTGATTTGCTAGAAGACTCAACGCAACTGGTAGATAAACTATGGGAAAACGCAAACTACTTCAAAGCCGAAATGAAACTTTTGGGTTTTGATACGGGCGTTAGCGAAACGCCCATCACGCCTGTGATGTTAGGCGAGGCGAAACTGGCTCAACAATTTAGCAAAGAACTGTTTGAAGCGGGCGTGTTCGCTATGGCGATTGGGTTTCCCACCGTTCCGCAAGGCAAAGCGCGCATCCGCGTCATGATTTCTGCCGCGCATAGTCAGGACGATTTAGATAAAGGTCTTGAAGCGTTTAAGAACGTGGGAAGGAAGTTGGGACTGATTTAAGAATTGACTTTACGGGCTAATTTGAAAGTTAAATTTTTGTTAGCCTTCTAACAGGTTATCGAGCCAGCCTAATAGCCCGCCGCTTTCTTTTTCAAGTTTCAAATCGCTTTCCACAACTCCGTTTTGACCGTTAATCAAAACCAAATGTTCGCGCCCGTCAAAGGGAAGTTCCGTCATCCACACGGGGAGTAGATTCAACTTGAAAGACTCAACCATAATTTTTGCGGATGACGTATGAATAATGTTTACATGGCTGACAAGGAAGGATAATTCGTTTTTGTATTTTTTATAGGCTTGACTTCGCGCGTCTAAAGAAGCGTCTGCCATTGGCACATCGTAAATTTCCGCCAGCCAGCTGGCAAGAAAGCGCGGGTCGTAGGGTTGGAATTTTTTCAAATCAAAAGTGGGGAGCAATTCATAAAACACTGCCGATAACTTGCGCGAAGCGGGGATGGGATAATCGTTGACGATAATGGGGTATTCGTCCGTCACGCGAATTACCTTCTTGTATTTTTGGTCGCCGAAAATTTCATCTTGCGTTTCGATGATTTCGCCTGTGTATTCAATCGAACCGCCAATGTCAAACGTCCATAACGGTAAATACAGCCCGCGCGGCAAGCCTACCTTTTTTTCTGGTTTGATTTTATTGTTCTCCACCCAATCAATCAGATATTTGACGGCTTGTCTACCGTCAAAAGCGAAAGGGATGATTGCGTCGGGCGCGAGTACATCTTTTGTGCTTTCTAAACCGACCACATGCGGCGAATTGCAATATACACAATCGGCAGAGATTTGCTTGGGCGGCAAAATAAATTCCGCTCCGCAACCCTTACAATGAAAAGCCTGCTCTTGTAGAGGTTTGCCATGCCCTTTTAGGGTTGCCATTGCCACAATAAAATCTTTTTCATTTTCATTCTTTGCGCCCAGCCCAAGCGCATGTTGGGTTGTGCAATAGTCGCATACCAAAGCGTTGCTCCCATCAGGCGCAAACGCCATGCGCGCGCCGCATTTGGGGCACATAAATCTTTGCGCATTGGCTTGACGTAACCCTTGCGGCGCTTCTGGCAACTGGTCGGGGTTCACGACTTCGTCGGCTTTCAATTTACCGTCTAAAATCGCTAAGGCGCGCCGCGCGCGAGTATGTTGTAAATCGTGGCTTAAGCAATTTTCAAGCGCTTTTCGTTTTTCTTCTTTGGTTTCAACGGCTTCGCTCATCCAAAACCATGCTTCGGCTAAAATTTCGTGCGAGCCAGCCATATAAATAGCGCGGTCTAAATAGCGGCGAGCGGAATCGAAATGCTTTGCTTTCGCTTCTATGATTCCTGTTTGTAATAATTCTTTTGCGTAGTCTGATGTCATCTTTTCGCCTTGTCAGAGCGCCCGTCGCTTTTATTAAGATATTTGAATCATGATGGGCGGGTCGCCCCTCTGATTCATCTCACTATTGCATCCGTCATTTTGGCAACCCGCGCCATTTCTTTTACGTCATGGACGCGGATGACGTCTGCTCCGCGCGCAATGCCGATTGCAATGGTGGCGGCTGTGCCTTCGATTCTGTCTTCGGGGGGCAAATCTAACGTAAAGCCGATAAACGATTTTCTGGACGAACCCAATAAAACGGGATACCCTAATTTTTTGATTTCGTCTAATCGGTTGATTAATTCAAGATTATGCTCGCGCTTCTTTCCAAAGCCTATGCCTGGGTCTAGCCAAATGGCATTTTCTTTAACCCCAGCCTGTTTTGCAATGTCCACGCTCATCATTAATTCGCGTTTTATATCTTCTATTAAGTTTTCATACTCTGCGCCAATGTAGGCGCCGCCCAATTTTTCTCGCACTTCAACGCTGGCGGGGTTGCTGCGATTGTGCATGAGAACGATGGGAACTTGATATTTAGCGACGATGGACGCAAGGTTGGGGTCGGCGCGTAATGCCCACACGTCATTGACGATATTTGCGCCCGCTTTAATCGCCTCTTCGGCGACTTGCGCTTTATAGGTATCTATGGAGATTAATGCGTCTTGAAATTTTTTGCGAATGGCGTGAATGACGGGAATCGTCCTTGCGAGTTCTTCTTCGGCGCTTACGGGTTGGGAGCCAGGTCTGGTCGATTCTCCCCCGATGTCTAATATATCCGCGCCAGAGTCAAGCATCCACGAAGATTGAAGCGCGGCGGCTTGGATAACGTCGTCTTTGGCGATGAGTCCGTCGCCGGAAAATGAATCGGGAGTCACATTTAAGATTCCCATGATGTAGGTGCGTTTGCCCCAGTGGAATGTGAACTTCCCGATTTGCATGTTGCGTTATGGAATTTGGTCGAGCGGGCGGGCAAGCCAGGCTTCGGCTTCGTTGATGTCGGTAAAAATTTTCATGGCAGAGGCTAAACCTGTTTCGGCGAGCGCAGCCACTTTGCGAATGCCTTCGGCGACGCTTTCGTTTGCCACCACAACTGCCACGCGGATGTTTCGAGCGGCAGGGTCGCTGTTGGCGTCTATGGCGAAACGGATGGATTTTTCGGGAAATTCTTGCACTTGGCGCAGGTCGTATAAGTTGCGGGTGCGGCGGTCTGAGCCGAGTAAATGTTCGAGCGCAAACTCGTGCCAGTGCTTCATGGTCGCGTCGGAAAGGTCGGTAAAGGTAAGCGTCATGCCGCCGTCGCCGCGGCGAATAACGGAATAGCCAACGCCCTCAGCGGGCGTCCAGTTGAGCGGTTTAATTTCAGCCATTGGTTTTCTCCTATTTGTTGATGCGATTATAACGCGATTGATAACGGGCGATGAATGGCTTTAATTGAAAATTATCAATTGTCAATTCTCGAAATCACATGCTATAATGCAAATCCTTCGGGCGCTTAGCTCAGTTGGTTAGAGCGTCTCGTTTACACCGAGAAGGTCAGGAGTTCGAGTCTCTTAGCGCCCACAGAATTATGTAATCAGTAAAAAGAGACTATCCAGTGGATAGTCTCTTTTTTAATCTAATACAACGGAATTCTCGCTCCGTTTATTTTTCCCGCTTCGTCTGAGAACAAATATTGCATAAGTGAGACGATTTCGGCGGGCGCGGCGCCTGTGCCTTTGTTTTCTACGTCAATGGCTTTGACTTGGATAATGTTGGCGGTGACTTTGTATTCTTTCAATTCGTTCGCTAAACTCAAAACCATATTTTCTTGCGCGGCTTTGGCGGCGGTGTAAACGCCCGATTTGCCCGGCGGGTTTGGCACAGTGGAAGCCGAAACAATAATGACCCGCCCCCAGTGATTGCCAGATAAAGGCTTTGATAACGATTTGAATAAGTTAAAGGTTGTGCGCACATGTTGATTGAGCATAAATTCTAAATCGTCAGCCGAAGTATCTACAAAGGTTTTGCCGCCGACCCATCCGCCGACGAGGTGGAATAAGGCGTGAATACTGCCGAATTTGGAAAGAGCCGCTTCTACCGAAGTTTGAAGCGCGGTTGCGTCGAGCAGGTCCACGGGGTGGGCGTAGATTCGGCTGGCGGGCAGGTTCAAATTGCAGGCAAGGGTTTCTAATTTTTTTGCGTCAATATCTAGCAAAATTAAGTTGTGCCCTTGCAGGGCAAACGTTTTGGCGGTTAAACTTCCGAGCGCGCCTGTGGCGCCTGTAACGACGATATTTTTATTCATTGGCTTCCCAGTGAAAATCAATGAGGTGGCCCGATTTTGCGGCTTTGGTTTTTAAGTAAGCGCGATTGTGTTTGTTGGTGGGCAAAATGTGCGGCAAACGTTCGTTGACGGTAATGCCGTGAGATTTTAATTGTTCAATTTTTTTTGGGTTGTTGGTCATCAAACGCACCGATTTGACTTTTAACGCTTTCAACATTTCCGCCGCGATGGTGTAATCGCGTTCGTCATCGCGAAAGCCGAGCGCCACATTGGCTTCCACCGTATCCAAGCCTTGGTCTTGCAAACTATATGCGCGAATTTTATTGATAAGCCCAATGCCGCGCCCTTCTTGACGGAGGTATAAAACAATGCCTTGCCCCATTTGATTGATTTTCTTCAAGGCGTGTTCTAATTGGTCGCGGCAATCGCAACGGTACGACCCCATCACATCGCCTGTTAAACATTCGGAATGTAAACGCACCGGCACATTTTCCGCGTTCAAAATATCGCCCTTGAAAATAGCGACATGCTCTTTGTTATCTAAGTTGTTTGAAAAAGCCACGATGTGAAAATTCCCGAAGCGTGTGGGCAAATCGGCAATGGCTTCGATGCGCACAAGAAGCGGAGAGGCTTCTTGAATGAGGATTTTTACTTGTTCATGAGTCGCTGTCGTCATACGAGATTACCTCTGCAAAAATTTATATCGAAGAATTATGCCGCCGTCTTCCCATTGTTCAACGTGAGATAACTTTAAGTTTAGGGCATGTTGGCGGATGAGTCCAAAACCGTCGGCTATGGTGGGAGAAGTTGCGCCGCCAAAAATCATAGGCGCGATATATATCATCAATTCATCTACCAAGCCTAAACGCATCATTTCAAAATTAATTGTGCCGCCGCCTTCTATCATTAAAGAGTCAACGCCGATTTTTTTCAAGGTGCGCGTCATGTTTGTTAAATCAACTTGCGCCGAATTTTCCACAAACACTTCCACGCCATGCGCGCGTAATTGTTCAATTTGGCTTATAGATGTTTGAGACGTGGTAAATATTACCGCCCGCGCGGGACCAGCCTGAATAAAATCCGAATCTAATGAAATATTGATATTCGATGCGACGCCGATTTTTATAGGATTTTCCGACCGCCCCTGCTGGATTCTCTCTTGACGCAACGCTTCATTCTTAACCGTCAACTTGGGGGCTTCGCCTGATAAAGTTTTTCCGCCTACAAGGATTCCATCTACGCTTGCGCGCAGCGTATCTACCCGCGCTTTATCTTTGGCAGACGAAATGAGAGAACCTTTGCGTTCAAAGGTGTCAATCTTTCCATCTGCCGTCATCGCGGCGTTGATAAAGGTGTAGGGTCTGTTCATTAATATGAATTCAAAAAGTATCTGTTCAGCAAATCGCTAATATTCACATTCACAATTTCTCGTTGCAGGGCAAAAAAATCTGCGGCGGTGGCGTGTTTGTATGAATATCTTTTCACATATTCTTGCAGAAATTTAGAAAAATTTCCATAGCCCATTCGTTCGCGGAGTTCGTCTAAGAATAGCGCGCCTTGAAAATACACCGCATTGGTGTATAAGCGGAAGGATTGCCCATTATAGATATTCGTATCTACATATCCCGAAGGGTTGAAGTAATTCACCCTAAACTGCCACCACCAACTGATATTGGCTGGGTAGTTATTTTCGTAAAAGATTCTTTCGCTATAAGTAGAGAGCGCTTCGTCTAACCATGGCTCCATAGCATGGTCGTTGCCGACGAGGCTATACCACCATTGATGCGCTACTTCATGAACTCCGATAGCGGCTAAATTGCTTCGCGCCGTTCCGTTATACTGGCTGTAAAAATCGGTGGCGAGGAAAATCAAGCCGTCATATTCCATGCCGTCATCCATATCGGTTTGGACGATGGTGAGCGCCGAGTGTGGGTAGGCGCCGAATTGTTGAGAGAAAGTATGAATTGCTTGCGAGGCGTACAAGGCAACGTCTTCTGCGCCGATTTTATACCCGCCGGCGAAGTAATAAGAACGAACGACCACATTGCCTGCGGATGTTTCATGCACAAGAAATTCGTTACTAGCGGATAACGCCAATGTGCGCGCGCCGTACAAGCGATAACGAGTCCATTCGCCGTTTGATTCGGGCGCTGCCCCCACCGCCAAAGTTACGCCTGAGTCGGTTTTGATATTTAATTCAATATCGGCTGAATCGTAAACCAGATGCTCTCCCCAGGGCATGGCTTCGTGCAACACCCAGCCGTTTTTATACGGCGCAACAAACGGATACCAATCCACCAGATTGATTTGATTGAAGTCGTAGCCGAACACGTCGTTTGGGTTTTTTTGCGGAATGTTGAGACTGAAATTTATCACAAGGGTTGTGGCAGAACCTGCCGCGAGGGGTTGCGGCAAGTTGAGCGTGAGCCTTTGCCCGCTGAGGGCATAGGCGGAAATAACGGCGTTATCTTGCGTAACGCTATTTAGCGAAAACGCTCCGTTATATACATTCGGCGGAACGACGAATACCAATTCGGATAAATTTACGCCCGTGTTGTTGTAATAGCGAACCGTTTGGTCAACGGCGATAGTTTTGTTGGCAAAGTTTAATGTCGCATACAAGATGTAATTTGTGCGAGAAGAATTTGTAGGCGGAGAAGAGGTTGGGGGAACAGAAGCGGATGTCGCCGTAGGGGGAGGCGATGTTAAAGTCAATGTGGGCGTGAAGGTGATTGTTGGGCTTATCGTAAATGTCGGTATCGGTGTATTGGTTATATCAATTGGTTGAAAGGGAGTTGCTGTTTTGTCTATGTTTGGTTTTTCAATGGCGACTTGCGCGAATGAAAGCGGCGTGGGGGTAGGCGCGGCGAGAGGCGAATTGCACGCAAGCAAAAAGGATGAAAAAAGGAAGAGGAAAACGAAACGTGACGCGTGATGCGTGATGCGCAATTTCATTGATAGATGTTGCGGAAGTATTGATTGAGTAAATCGGAAATGTCGGCGCTGGTGTGTGAACGCAAGATGCGGAAGAAATCGTTGGCTGTGATTATCTTTCCGCGACTTTGATTCAAATAATCTTGTAAAAATGCGTAAAAGGCTTCGTCGCCGATGCGTTGGCGTAAGTTTTCAAGAAATTTTGCGCCTTGAAAATAAGCGGCGTTGGTGTATGGGCGAAATCCCTGCCCTTCATAAATCGGAATATCTACAAAGCCTTCGGGTTTATAAAAATCAATGCGATACAACCACCACCAACTGACTAAATCGGGGTGCACGTTTTCGTAATAAATTCTTTCGCTATATGTTGCGAGCGCTTCATCTACCCATGGTTGCAGGGCTTGGTCGCTGGCAACTTGTTCAAACCACCATTGATGTGCGGTTTCATGCACGGCGACGAAAGTTAAGTAATTGGCGGGCGTGCCGTCGTATAAGTTATAAAAATCTTTGCTAAGATAATAAAAAGCGGAATATTCCATACCGTCGTTAAAATCGCCCATCACAATCGCCAAACTTTTGTGGGGGTAGGTTCCAAAGCGCTGTGAAAAAATTTGTAAGGCTTCTAGGCTGGCTTGTAACGCCGCTTGCCCGCCGCGTTCGTTAAATGGAAAGTAATAGCTTGTTAGCGTTATATCGCCAAATTGCGCGGTGGAGGTTTGAAATTCGCGGCTGGCGGATAGGGCGAATGTTCTTGCTGAATTAATTTTGTAAATCACCGAGCCGTCGGCTTGGGGTTCAGGGAAGCCGCTAGAGGCGACGGTAGGGGCGGAGGTTGGGTCTGCAAATGTGAGTTTTACTTCATAATCCGCCGTGTCATAAACTAAGTGTTCGCCGTAATACCACGGCTCGTGCAAAATCCATTCGCCGTTGATGTTTGGTACAACAAATGGATACCAGTTTGTTAAATTAATTTGTCTGCTGGTGTAGCCGTAAATGCGCGGGCGCGAAATACTGGGGTCTTCTTGTTCGGCAAAGGGCAGTATCAAAGAATATTGAATATCAATTTCAACGGTTTCGTTGGGCGCAAGAAAAAATGAAAGCGGAATATCGAGTCTTTGATTGGTAATTAAGTAATTGGTAATGGCTTCGCCGTTAATGGAAATGCTTGTTAAATTAAAACTTCCTTGCCATAAATTTGGCGCAATCGCAATTACCAAACTATTTAATTGATTTCCAGTTAAATTCGGATACAAAATTTTTTGATTCACACCAACAGTTTTGGCATCATAATCTATCAAAACGTCTAAGGTGTAGATAGCTCTCTCAAGTGCAGGAACAGGAGTCGCCGTAGGAAGAGGCGTTTCAGTCGGAAGAGATGGCGTATCTGTGACGGGTAACGCTTCAAACACAGGGACAGTTGGCGTAGCAACTTCAACATTTGTTTGCGGCGACGAACAAGCCGCAATTAATAACGTGAGTAAAAATAAAATTTTGTTTCGCATGGGCGCAATTCTACCTTAATAAAAAAGCCGCCTTCTCGGCGGCTAGTTAGAAATTTTTAACCTTCCATTTTCTTCTTCAATGTTCCTAAGGCGGCGGTGTAACCAGCCACCATTTGACTTTTCATCATATCTTCCATGCCTGGCACAGAGGGCATGCCCGCCGGCATAAGTTGCGCTTCGGTTTGCAAGGTGACTTTTGTTCCGTCTCCATCAGCTTGGAGGATATAAGTGGTGACGACATCTGAGGCGGGCGGCGCGGCGTAGGTTTTTGAACCGTAGATTTTATTTTTTTCGTAAGCCACCACTTCAGAGACGATGACGTTTTCCATGCCGTTCATGGCTTTGACGGTGGTTTTGATTTTTGTCCCTAATTTGATGGGACCATCCGCTTCTAGTTTAATCACATAGTCGCTTTTTAACGCTTCAAGGCTGGATACATAATCGAATATTTTTTCGGGCGATGCGTTAATTTTTGTGGAAACTTCAATAAGCGTCATAAAATTTCTCCTTGGGTTTTTTCTCTCTTAAATGAAGAGTGGAATCAGGCGCAATGTCTGTCATTATATAGACTTCACCCTTTTATACAAGAACCCAAGTAGGAATAAGAAGGTAGCCGTTAGTACTATGGCAGAACCTGACACAATGTTGAAGTAATAACTAATATACAAGCCCACGATGGATGAAACCGCGCCAATCAAGGCGGAAACCAGCATCATGGGAAATAATCTTTTGGTCAGTAAATACGCCGTAGCGGCTGGGGTGACCAACATGGCGGCGGCTAAACTCACGCCCACCGTTTGTAATGAAACCACAACCGTCAGCGATAATAGCACAAGCATTAAATTCCTAAGCCGTTCGGCGGGTAATCTTAAAGTGGCGGCGAGGATGGGGTCAAAAGAAACGATGAGGAACGGTTTATAAAAAACGGCGACGGTTAAAAGAATAGCGACGCTTAATCCGGCAATCAGCCATAAATCTGAAATGGAAACGCCAAGCACATTTCCAAATAAGATGTGGCTCAAATCTACGGCGTAGGTTTGCATGGCGCTAATCAGCGCCACGCCTAACGAGAGGGCGGCGGCGAACAAAATTCCAATCGCGGTGTCTTCTTTCACCGTTCCTTCTTTAGAGAAAAACCCGATACTTAATGCAACAATCACGGCGGCAACGCCTGCGCCGATTAATAAATCGCCTTGAAAAATATAAGCGATGGCAACGCCCGGCAAAATGGCGTGCGCCATGGCGTCTCCAAGAAACGCCATGCCGCGCAACACCACATACGTTCCCATCACGGCGCATAAAACGCCGACAATGACTGAAGCGGCAAGCCCGCGCTGCATAAATTGGTAGGCAAGAGGTTCAAGTAGAAAATTCATTTCTCCTCAATTGGATGGCGCTGATGTTCTTCGTCTGGCGGGCAACACTCATCCACCAATATCACGCCGTTGTCCACAACCAATAAAGCGTTGCCAAACGCCTGCGAAAGATTTTCTTTCACAAAAACCTCTTTTGGCTTTCCAAACGCAATTAACTTATGATTCAACAAAAGCGCATAATCGAAACGAGAAGCGGCAAGATTTAAGTCGTGCGTTGAAATCATCATCGTCGTTTCTTTTTCTCTTAATTGGTCGAGCAAATTCAAAGTCGTTTCTTGAGTCGTCGCATCCACGCCTGTAAAAGGCTCATCCATTAAGAGGATATGCGGCTCTTGGGCAATGGCGCGCGCCAAAAACACACGCTGCTGTTGCCCGCCCGAAAGCCGCCCAATCGGTTGATTGGCTAAATGCGCAATGCCCATTTGTTCGAGGCTGTTTTTTACAATTTGTTTATCTTGCTTCGATGGGCGGCTCAACCAACTTTTTTGACTATACCTGCCCATCATCGCCACGTCTTCCACCGTGACGGGGAATTTCCAATCCACCTCTTCGCGTTGCGGAATGTACGCCACGCAATCTTTATGCGCGCCGAGCGCTTCGCCGTGAATCAAAATTTGTCCGCTTTGCAATGGCAACAACCCAACCAACGCCTTGAACAAAGTGGATTTACCCGCGCCGTTTGGTCCAACCACAGCCACACGCGCGCCGTGCGGAATTTGAAAAGATAAATCTTTTAAGATTGTTTTTTGCCCATAGCCAATGCTGGCGTTTTGAACTTCGAGTCGGTGAGGAAGATGTGACATTTGTAATATATTCTATCTTACTTAAGCGCTTCAACAATTTGCGTTACATTATGCCGCATCATCTCCATATAAGTTCCAGCGGGCGCGCCGTCGGTTAATGTTTCTAAGTATAGCGAATTCACAATCTTCACGCCCGTTTCGCTTGCAATTTGCTCGGCTAAATCGGCGTTTTCAACTTCGCCTAAAAAGATGGCAGGCGCGCCTGAATCTTTAATCAAATCAATAGCAGATGCAATTTCTTGCGCTGAGGGGCTGGCTTCAGAACTAAAACTGGGCAAAATCGAATCGACCACTTCAAAACCATAGCGTTCGGCAAAATAATTTAACGCCTCGTGATTCGTCGCTAATAATTTTCTCTCGGCAGGAATTTGATTCACTTGCTCGACAATCCAAGCGTCCAATTCTTTCAATTGATTAATATAACTTTCTGCATTGGCTGTGTAAATATCCTTTCCATCTGGGTCAGCTTGAATAAATCCATCGCGAATATTTTCTACGTAGGCGATGACGAGATTGGGGTCAAGCCACATGTGAGGGTCGCCCGCCTCATGTTCGTGATTTTCGCCCGATTCTGCTTCGTCGGCATGTTCTTCGTCTTCGGGTTCATGCTCTTCCATGCCAAGCGGCGTTAAACCATGCGCCGCTTCTACAATTACTCTTTCACCGCCTGCATTTTCAAGCAACGACTCAATGAAGCGCTCATATTCCAGCCCGTTCAAAATTAACAAGTTGCTTTCGGCAATTTTCGCCACATCCGATGGAACAGGTTGATAGGCGTGCGGGTCGGCGCCGATGGGGAGCAAGGAGGCGACTTGCGCGCGGTCGCCAGCCACGTTTTGAGCGATGTCCGCTAAGAAAGAGGTCGAAGCGAGAGCTTTCAAAGCGTTTGAGTCTGCTTGGGGGGCAGAGCCGCAAGAAGTCAGCGTAAGAAGCGCAAGAACGCCTGCCGATATAATGATATTGAAAATCTTTTTCATTTAGAACTCCTATTTTTTATCCCCCGCTTTAGGCGAGGGATTCATTTTGTATTGTTGATGGGTCTCAGACTCATCCAAACATTATTTACAATTTACACACAAGCCAAACAACTGCAGCCAATGCTCGTTGATTTGATACCCCGTTTTGCGCGAGATGCTTTTGGTGAGCGAATCTAAATCGTCGCCGTCAAAAAACTCCACTTGCCCGCAATTTTGGCACAACAACAAATGTTGATGCCCTACGCCCGCCGAAATAAACGCCTGACATCCGATGGGCTGATGCACACGTTGAATAAGATGCAGTTCTTCAAGTTTTTCGAGCGTGCGATACACAGTGACCAAGCCCAAAGCGCGATATTTTTTGCGGGCTTTATCGTACACTTGAATTGGCGTTAACGCATGGGTAGAGCCATATATCGTATCTACCACTGCGCGGCGGGCAGACGTGATGCGATAGCCATTCTCTTGCAGTTGCGAAATCCAAATCTCGGCGCTCATGTTATTGAAAATTGTTTTCAATAAGTATAAGGTGAAACTTTTGATACGTCAAGTTTTGTGTTTAGCGATTAGAGAATTCGGAGGGTTTTCACCTCCACACCCATTGCGGAGTAAACCCTTTAATTCCCAATTCTTGAATTTCCAAAGTTTCAATTTCTAAAATTCGTAATTCAGATTCAAACGGGAAAGCGTCTAACGCATAAATTTCATAAAGCAAATATTTTCCATCAGGCGACCAATTCAAACTGCCGTGTAAAACATCGGGGTCGTTCGTTATCATGCGTGCATCACTGCCATCCGCATTCATTAACCAAATTTGGTCGCCGCGTGGGATGGATAAATCGCGCCGCACAACGGCAATCTTCTCTCCATTGGGCGACCACGCCGCGAGGATATTTTCCATAGCGTCGTTTGGATTCAGATGATATGTTTTTTCGTTTTCAATATCATATAAAAATAATTGAGTCACAAATTGGTCATGCCGAATGACAACATCACGCAATAAAATTGTTTTGCTGTTTGGCGACCACATTACTGCGCCGCCTAAAATATTCTTAATCAAACGGGTTTCGCCGTTTTCAAAATGATATAAACGAATGCCTTCGGGCGTGGCATAACTTAACCATTCGCCATTCGGCGACCAGCGCGCGTTTCCGCCGGGCAATTGCGATTCTTGAAATACGGGCGCTTCTTCACCGCTCAAGATATCAATCCACCACAAAGTTGAAAAGCCGCTTACATTGCCATCCGCGCTGATGTGTTCGTAAATTATTTTTTGCCCATCGGGCGACCAAACCAAGCCTGAGCATGTTGCATTCTCGCAAGAAGATATTTTTTTATTTTCGCCGCTTTCTAAATTCATCATCCAAATTTCATTATCAATATTGCCGTTTTGAATCACATAAGCGACGTCTGTTTGGTTTGGCGCAACGGAAAACTCAACGATGTTTTCATTTGAAAGAAGCCTTGAGGATTGACCTGCATAGTTTGTGATGAATAACTGTTTGACTCGATTTTCATTTTCAACGAGATATAAAATCTGCGCTTCGTCAATTGACGTTTGAACTGGCGCTGTGAACCCGACATGTTCTCTCGCCCGAAGCGCCGCCGCCCACGTCAGAGCCGCCCCTAAGCATAAAACTATCACTGCAGAAACAACTGGCAGGGAAGTAGCGAAGCGGTCTAAGAATCCGATGCGGTCAAAGATGCGGCGGCTGTTCACCATCAATAAGCCAATCGTAATCAGCACAATGGCTAATCCGAAACTAAAGGAAATAATTAAAGTTAAGCCAAGAAAAATGCGGTTGATGGCCACAGCGACAAGTAAAATGGCTATGGCATCGGGGCATGGCACGAGCCCGCCGCTAACGCCAAGCGCAATGAGCGAGCGCCATGTAATCGTTTCGGGGACGTCGTGCGAATGATATTTTCCGTCTCCATGATGGTGAAGCGTTGGGCTTGGTTTTTGAATTTTGATTGCGCCTGATGTTTTTTTGTTGACAGAAACAGGCTTGAGCGAAATTTTATTTTTTGTTTGCTTTGGTTTTCGCCAGACTTGAACGCGTTGCCATAATAAATAAAACCCCAAGCCAAGAATTAACACGCCTGAAAGAATTTCAAGAAATGGAATAATGGCGGTCGGCAAAATATATTGCGAGGCGGCGAGGGTGATAACGCCCATGAGGAAAACGGAACCCGTGTGCGTGAGCGTGACCACTGCGCCTAACGCAATGGCATGAAGCGATGTGCCGCGCGAACCGACTAAATATGCCGCGACGACCGTTTTGCCGTGACCCGGTGTGAGCGCGTGCAATGCGCCAAGCGCTAAAGCAATAAATAATGCGGCAATATAAAATAGGAAAGATAATTCAGGGTTGCGGACTAAATCGAGCAAAATTTCTTGCGGGCTTCTTTCTTGCAATTCTGGCACAAGTTCTTCAGCCGTTTCGGTGACGACATCTTTTTGCTGGCTAAGCGGAAGGGCTGGCGTGCCGCTATCCCATGTTGTGATGAGTTGAGATGGGTCGGGCATTAAGTTTTTATCGTTGATAATATCTATGGTTAAGATGTGGCTTTTTTGAGCGGGAAATAAAAAGGCGGCGTTGTCTTCGGCGGCGACGTAAAACCAATTGATAGATTTGGCGGTTTCCATTTCGTTTTGAATTATTAAACGCTGAACATTGCCTTCGTTTTGATTCCATTGCGCGGAGAAATAAAGGTGAATCGTCTCTTCGCCTAATTGGAATTTGTTTAAGTCTGTGGGGAATTGGAACGAATCAAGTTCTAAAGGAAACGGTTTATCTTCTAAAGTTGCGGTGAGGAACGAGGCGTAAGCGCTTGCCCATGTTTCAGATTCATTTTCATCCAGTGAGCCATTTTGGTCTGTGTCCATTTGACTCCATAAGAAATTAATCAACAATGGACCTGGTTTGATTTCCCAATCTATCTTCAATTCGTTTTGATAGACGCTAATGTGAATGTTATGCGCGAACAAATCCGCTGGGTGGGCGTGGGCTGTACGAAACGGTATTAAGTAAACGAGAGTAAGCATGAAATAAATTTTTATTTTCATATTTTTTGATTATAAAACTACTTACCAAACAATTTTATAAACGCCGCCTAACAAGCTTGTATATAAAATTGCCTTGCTCATAAAGAGATATATTTATATAATATAAAATAATTTTTAATTTTGAGGGACAAGCATGTCCAAACCAAACCAAACCAAACCAAACCAAACCAAACCAAACCAAACCAAACACTAAAGCATTTATTGTATTGATTACCCTTGCCTTCACGCTGGGATTTTTCACCCCCGCACTAGCAGACTATCTCGGACCCAATAGAACCGTCACCACCGCTAGTGAAGTGTGCAAAGTGGTATTACGCGAATGTATGTATGTTGCCGCAAAAGGAGATTATCGTTATCATAAAGTAGATGAATGGTCATGCGCCAGCGAAGGCAAAGAATGGTTATCCTATCCAAGCCTGCCGTCTTCACAAGGCTGTTTTTATAACCCAATTACTGGAGCAGGCACAGTAGGCGACCAATATTGGGAAAAAGAATACAGCGTGGTCACTGCCACCATCACCCACCCTGAAGCGACGATTACTGGCGCATTACAAAACTGCACGCTGCAAAACGGCTGGTGCGTCACACCGCCGCAATTAGAACTCACTGCCAATGAACCGCTTGCAGGTCATCAAATCTTATTAATCGAAGGGACAAGAAACGCGGAAGTCTTTGCCTGCCCCGAGCTTCAAACCAGTTGTCAAATTCCACTGCTGGAAGGCGAAAACAACTTTGAATACTGGGCGCTTTCTTCGTGGGGCGATAGTTCGCGCAAAGGCGCGATGAACGTCAAAGTGGATACCGTTGCGCCAAATCTCAACTTACTTGTCAATGGCGTGTTAGGTTCAAATAACTGGTATGTTTCAAATACCATCATCACCGCCGAAGGCGCAGACGAAACGTCGGGCGTGTACGAAAAAGTTTTATCCATTGACGGTGGAAGTACGTGGCTGCCATCCACGACATTAACCGACGGGGTGTATCAAGTGGATATAAAAATAACAGATAACGCTTACAACGTCTCTACCGCTTCGACCGCCCTTCAAGTGGATACGGTTACCCCAACTTTATCTTTAAGTGTTAGCGGTACAAAAGGAAACAACAACTATTATGTTTCAAAACCCAAAATCACAGTCACCGCCTTTGATGCGACTTCTGGCGTGGCGAAAATAGAAATGACCTCAGACGGCGGACCGTGGACGGTTATCACCGCGCCTGTTGAGTTTTCCGATGGGGTTCACACGTATCAATTCCGCGCCTATGATAACGCGGGCAACATGACCGAAACGCCAGTGCAAACTATCCAAGTGGATACCATTCCCCCGACCGTTGAAGCGGATGAAGAAATCAACTTAGGCGAACCCCTCTATTACGTCTTGCGCGATAATGGCAGCGGGTTATTTATCAGCAAAATTGTGATAGAAGATGAAGACGAGAAATATAAAAAAATTGTCTGGGCAGAAACCGTCACGGGCAATAAAATCGAAGGCGATATTTTATGGGATGGAAAGTTCCCCTCGAATACTCTCGGGACAAGCGCCGATAAAACAGTAGCGGGCGTGGGTGAATATTTCATTACCTTCAAAATTTCAGACCGCGCGGGCAACGAAACTTTTCATACAAGCATTGTGAACGTCAACCCGTTGAGTTATTTTCAAACCATTCCTGAATTTATTCCGCCAGAGAGTGTAGAAACGAGTGATGAGAGTGCAAGTAACGAAGAAGCAGGCGAACAACATTTTGGCGGAACAATGGCGCAAACGGAGAATCCATCTACAACGCACAAGTTAGAATTTGGCAGTTCTGCCACGGCAGGCGCAAATGCTACAACCAACACAACTTCAAACATCCTATGGGGAACAGCCGCGGCGGCAGTGATTGGCATGGCAACCGCTTATGCGTTGGAACAACAAAAGAAACGCGAAGAGGAAGAAGCCGCCCAAATCGCCCAAGTGACCGCCGAAGTGGAAGCGAAAAACGCGGCGATAGAATCAGGTAGAATAGCGCTGATGGAGCAATTGAAGATACGTAATTGGCAGGCAGGCAAAGATATGCTGGATGCGTGGATTGAGGTATTAGAAGCGCAAGGCGCAAGCCCTGAGCAGATTGCCGCTTTGAAGGAGCAAGGGGCAACGCAAGGCTTAGGCGTGGCGATTGCCAATGCGCAGGGGGTAAGTCAAGCGGTGGCAGCGCAAAATGCGAAAGAGAAATACACCAACCTCACCGCCGCGGAAGCGGAGATGGGGAGGGTTGTTCCCGTCACGGCGTATGCGCCGCTGGGGTATGTGGATGAGGAGGAGGAGCAGTGGCTGGAGGAGGGCGAAGGTCAACGGGCGTGGGAGGCGGTTCAGGGGCAAAGCGCGAATCCGTTTGCGGGCATGTCGGCTGGAGGCGGGTCAAAGCCGCTGGCGGCATTGGCAAATAATAACAACCCGCCAAGTTGGCTTGACCGCCTTTGGTTCTGGAGTGAATGGAACAATACCCGAAGAGACTTAATTCATAATCTTGAGGAACATCAACAAATACTAATTGAAGCGTCTGGCAATCAGGCCGAGGATTACTATTATTATGATGCAAAGACATTGGGTTTACATTGGTGGCAATTCCCAACCATGAGCGCAGGTCAATTTCAAAAACTTAATACATATATAGATTCAGGGCAAGTTTCATGGAATGAAACTCTAAGTCAGGTTAATACTTTGCAAACTTATTTTGGATATAACAATAAAACAATGGTTACTGCCTTACGAGAACTATACTATGGAACAACGCTAGACTATTTTATTGCAAATGCAAAACCTGTAAACTCAACAATTTATCAAATTTCTGGAAATCAAAATGGAATTACTTCTGGCGAAGCGTCTTTTTCTCGTGCCTTGTTGCTTTTGACAACCCAAGGACATGGCTACACCCCAGCCGTAGTGCAAATTCAACATCCACACGGGTATAACGCCAGCGGTGAGTTTGCTTTTGACCATATCATCGCAGCAATTGATGGAAATTTCAACAACTCAGAAGATGGAGCTAATCTTGGTCTTCTTGGACCAATTGCTAAATGGCTTTTGGGCTTGGATGCAAGTGAAGTGCAGACCCTTCCCGCAGTAACTTATTTAGGAGACTTAGCGGGTAGCACTGCGATGGGATTTAAGTATTCAGACGCATCAATGGGATATGAAATTGAGATGCCATACTCTGATTTAGAAGGTGACATTCTTGGTGTTGTCCTTGCAAATAACAACGCCATAAATCCCAATGGGAATAATTTGTCAGAAGAACTTTCTAATGCTTTGTCAGCGAATAGTCCATATGTAGTTCAAAAATACTCTTACTTTGCTGATGCAATAGGACTTGAAATAAACAACGGGAATATTTCCCCTATATCAACACAAACATTTATGAACCAAAATAAAGAGCTAATAGCAGATTTAGGTTCAGGTTTTTATATGAAAAATACCTTAGATTTCTCTGTCGCTTTGTCGTCATCAGATCAAAGTACGATGAGCGTATATGCTGAAGAGCAGATAAATCAGTTTTTCAGTCAAATTGAACAAGGCTTACAAGCGGAGTTACAAAAATGACAACTCCTCCAAAATCAAGCAAAAGAAAGATGCGCCAGTTCTTAAGAAAAACTGTTCCAGCCTTAATCATCATTGGAGCACTTACAATGTATTTTTTTGCAATACCAAAATATCTTGAAAAAAGAATCAAATTAAATTCTCAAATAGACATTCAAGGTAACAGCCATGTAGAAATTACAGGTTCTACCATTTCTATAGTGAGGAGCGCCATTCCTGGATTTCCTTATATGCTTGTGGCGGCGGCTGAAATTGTAAATAAAGGGGATACAACCTTAGAAGTATTAGAAGTTAATTCAAGCCTATTAAGTGTAAATGGGAAAAACGCTATTCAGGTAGACCTCAGTGGTTCAGATTCTTATAAATTACGGTCAGTTAATACAAGATACTATGATACCTTGCCTTCCGAAATAGGATTTATCATTCCACCAGGCGGCAGATTGCCAGTTGAAATATGGCAAGGCGCATTATTACCAGATGACCCCAAGCAGTTCACGCCTACTGAAAATGGTCGAGAAAAGCCTAATTTCTTCTTTTATTGGAATATGTATGGTCTGCCCCTCTTACAATGGGATAGATTACAAGCAACGATAGTAGTACGACCTGCAGAAGCAAGTGTTGTCGAGTGGTATCAACGTTGGAGTGATATTCCTGTCAAGCAGGTTGAGAGACCACGTCAGTTTTGGCAAGCGTGTACCTTTGATTTGTTTGCCCAAATTGACCCAAATCCTATTTTTGATGACTTGGTCGAAAAGTATGGAAATAAGGGTATTCCAAATCCTAGTGGACCTGGAAGAATACTGATTGATTCTAATGGGGCGAAAATTCAGATTCCTACTTTTCGACCTAATTTGCAGTTTGTAATTACTGCTTATGATAAGCAAGGTAATTTTATGGGTGGGTATAGAACCGTGTCTCTTGAAAAAAATCCGTATGAAACTGTTGATGCTGATGGTTACTTTCAAATTGGTTCAGATATGCCCTGTAACACAAAAGTAAAGGAATTTAAGGTCTATCTTGAAGTTGTACCCTAATCCATATTAATGAATAAAGTTGACAGTTCATTAGATTAGAAACATGAAAAATATTCTACTCATTCTCTTGCCTCTAGTTACTCTCCTTTCCTTACTTCTCTACCCAAGCCTCACACTGGCGCTTGGCGCGATTGCTGTATTGGTCAGCCTTGCCTTCGCGGTGTATAGCATTATCCAAAAACACAAAGGCAAGCCAAGCGCTTATAAAAACCTCTTTCGGGAATTGGGCATTTTTGTTATTACGCTTTTGCTGGCGATACTGCTAGGCAGTTGGGCAGGCGGGTTGGTAAATGGGTATGTCAGCCAGTTTTATGGCGCAATGTTCGGTTTGGTATGCGGGTTGGTTATTGCAT